>VFQP010000004.1_pt1 | contig 1348189 bp, 1325 predicted proteins | sample 3512351 | NCBI WGS metagenome assembly VFQP01 (sample SAMN10412372, study PRJNA504923) | tailings metagenome | isolation source: Relicate 1 Philex TSF1 revegetated site | place: Philippines: Tuba, Benguet | collected 2017-08-29 | reverse complement strand
GCGCGCCTGCTTTGGGAGCAGGATGTCGCAGGTTCGAATCCTGTCTCCCCGACCAGTTTCCAAGCGGCGCAACCGCTTTGGCACAGCAGCGCCAACTGCGCCTTGCCCCGCAGTCGCGCACAGCCTATCTGCGCGGCAACTTTCCCACACCCGCAAGATCACGAGGACCCGCCCGATGGCCGCGCAGTACGCCTACGTCATGAAGAACATGACCAAGACTTTCCCCGGCGCGCCCAAGCCGGTGCTGAAGGACATCAACCTGCAATTCTACCAGGGCGCCAAGATCGGCATCGTCGGGCCAAACGGCGCGGGCAAGTCGACGCTGATCAAGATCATGGCGGGCATCGACAAGGACTTCACCGGCGAGGCCTGGCCGGGTGAGAACATCACCGTGGGCTATCTCGAGCAGGAGCCCGAGCTTGACCCGACCAAGACCGTGCTCGAGAACGTCAAGGACGGCGCCCGCGAAACCGCCGATATGGTCGAGCGGTTCAACGCGATCGGTATGGAAATGGCCGAGGACGGCGCCGATTTCGACGCCTTGGGCGCGGAAATGGCGGAATTGCAGGACAAGATCGACGCGGTCGATGGATGGACGCTCGACAACCAGCTCGAGATCGCGATGGAGGCCCTGCGCTGCCCGCCCGGCGACTGGCCCGTAACCGACCTGTCGGGGGGCGAGAAGCGCCGCGTCGCGCTTACCCGGCTGCTGATCCAGAAGCCCGGCATCCTGCTGCTGGACGAACCGACCAACCACCTCGACGCAGAAAGCGTCCAGTGGCTCGAAAATCACCTCAAGGAATATGCCGGCGCGGTGCTGATGATCACCCACGACCGCTATTTCCTCGACAACGTGGTCGGCTGGATCCTCGAGCTCGATCGGGGCAGCTACTACCCTTACGAGGGCAATTACTCGACCTACCTGGAGAAGAAGGCCAAGCGGCTGGAGCAGGAAAGCCGCGAGGAATCGGGCCGCTCCAAGGCGCTCAAGGAAGAGTTGGAGTGGATCCGCCAGACCCCGGCCGCGCGCCAGACCAAGTCCAAGGCGCGTATCCGCAAGTTCGAGCAGCTCCAGGAAGCGCAGAACGACCGCAAGCCGGGCAAGGCGCAGATCGTGATCCAGGTGCCCGAGCGGCTGGGCGGCAAGGTCATCGAGATCAAGAACGTGTCCAAGGCCTATGGCGACAAGCTGCTGTTCGAGGATCTGAGCTTCACCCTGCCGCCTGGCGGGATCGTGGGCGTGATCGGGCCGAACGGCGCGGGCAAGTCGACCCTGTTCCGCCTCATCACCGGCAAGGAAACGCCGGATACGGGCAGCATCGAGATGGGCTCGACCGTGCGCCTCGGCTTCGTCGACCAGAGCCGCGACCACCTCGATCCCAAGAAGAACGTGTGGGAAGAGATTTCCGACGGGCTCGACTACATGAAGGTCAATGGCCACGACATGTCCACTCGCGCCTATGTCGGCGCCTTCAACTTCAAGGGTTCGGACCAGCAGAAAAACGTCGGCAAGCTGTCGGGCGGCGAACGCAACCGCGTCCACATGGCCAAGATGCTGAAGGCTGGCGGCAACGTGCTGCTGCTGGACGAGCCGACCAACGACCTCGACGTCGAAACGCTGGCCGCGCTCGAAGACGCGATCGAGAACTTCGCCGGCTGCGCCGTTGTGATCAGCCACGACCGCTTCTTCCTCGACCGCCTCGCGACGCACATCCTGGCGTTCGAGGGCAACAGCCACGTCGAATGGTTCGAGGGGAACTTCGAGGCTTACGAGGAAGACAAGCGTCGCAGGTTGGGCGATGCGGCGGACCGACCGACGAGGCTGGCGTACAAGAAGCTGACTCGCTAATTTCGTTAACAATTGGCAACGCCAACCTGAACGAATGGGGTAAAGGTTGGTTCACAAAGCGCTCATTCGACTCGTCGTATTCCGGGCACGATCGAAAGGGGCCGCTCGTGGTGGGCGCGGCGTTCTGAGAGAATGAACGGAGTGCTCATCATGACTATAGCAAAACTGTTGAAGGGAACCGCGCTGTCGGCTGTCGTGGCAGCGATGGCCGTTACCGCCCTGCCCGCCAGCGCGCAGCGCATGGGTGGCGAGCGTGCCGAGGCGCAGCAGCGCGGCGGCGACCGCTGGCAGCAGCGTGGCGGCGAACGTCAGCGCAGCGAGGGACAGCGGACCCAGAACCGTGAACAACGTGGCGATGGCCAGCGGGCCCAGGTCCGCGAACAGCGCAGCGACGGCAACCGTGCCGCCGCACAGGCTGCCGTTCGCACTCGCACCGAAGCGAACGTCCAGCGTGTCGAGCGCAACCGCGGCGATCAGGCCCGCGACTGGCAGCAGCAGCGCCAGTCCCCTCCTGTCACTGCCAATGCGGGTCAGCCCGACCGTCGCGGCGACTGGCGCGGGCGCGACGACAATCGCTCGCGCGATACCGAGCGAAACCGCACTTATCGCGGCGACGATCGCAATTCGGGCAGTCGGCAGGATTGGCGCGATGGACGCAATGACGGGCGCAGCGACGGACGCCAGGCCGATCGGCGCGACGACCGCAACAACTATCGCGATGGCTACCGTGATGGGCGTCAGGCCGACCGTCGGGACAATCGCAGCAACTATCGCGATGGCTATCGCGACGGTCGACAGGCGGGATACCAGGACAACCGCCGCTGGGATCGAAGCTGGCGCGACAACAACCGCTACAACTGGTCGCACTATCGCAATCAGAACAGGAACATCTTTCGGATCGGGCGCTATTACTCGCCCTATAGCGGCTACAGCTACCGCAGGCTGAGCATCGGGTTCACGCTCAGCAACCTGTTTTACAGCAATCGCTACTGGATCAACGATCCGTGGCAGTACCGCCTGCCCGCTGTGTACGGCCCGTACCGCTGGGTTCGCTATTACGACGACGTGCTGCTTGTGAACACTTACACCGGCGAAGTGGTGGACGTGATTCACGACTTCTTCTGGTAAATGCTTCCCCCTCTGCCGGGCCGGATCGGTCCGGCAGAACTCTCCGCCCCCGTCGGTCGCTGCCGACGGGGGCTTGTTTTTGCGCTGTCAGCCCTGCTTTCTGCCCACCGGAATCATCCGCGACAGCCCGCCGATCTTGTCGATGAAGGTATGCTTGAGCGCGCCCGCGATGTGCAATGCGACCAGGATTAGCAGAGCCTGGCCGCCCAGGCTGTGAAAGTCCATTATCGTGCCCGCCATCTCGCGGCTCTCCGGCACCGGCAGCAGCGGCCAGTCGAACAGGCCGAACCATTCGAATCCGCGCCGCGCGAACGACCCGGCCAGCCAGCCGCCCAGCGGCAACCCGATCAGCAGGATGTAGAAGACCGTGTGGACGGTTCGGGCCAGCGCGCGTTCCCACCTGGCCCCCGGCAGCGGCGGCACGGGGTGCGTCAGCCGCCACAGCAGCCTGCCCACCGAGAGCACCAGGATGGTCACGCCCAGAGCCTTGTGATTTGCCATCAGCGCGCCAGCACCGGCGGGGGCGGCATCCTGTGCCGCAGCGACGATACGCCAGTTCACGATCACCGCCACGGCGATCAGCCAGTGGAAGATCATCGCCACGGTGGAATAGCGTTGCTGCGCGGTGTCGGTCATTCAATCGCCCCTCGTGGTCTCGCTCCTGCCACCGAGCGTAGCAGGGCAATGTCGGTCCGCAAGCGCGCATCTTGCCTCGCACCGGCGCGGTGGTAGAGGGCGGGCATGGCGAAAAAGGCGGTAATTCCAGATCAGGGCGCGCTTGCCCGCGTCGGCGCATCGGTACGCAAGCGGCTGGCGGCGGATACCCAGGCATACCGGATCGACACCGACAAGGCGGAGATATTCGCATTCGGCGATTTCCTGTCGCCAGCGGAATGCCGCCAGTTGATCATGATGATCGATGCCGTCGCGCAGCCGAGCAAGCTGTTCGACACGGCCTACTCCACTGGCTTCCGCACCTCGTATTCGGGCAACCTCGACCCGCGCGACCCGTTCGTCGCGGGTATCTCGCGGCGGGTCGACGACCTGCTCGGGATGAAGGCGGAGGTGGGCGAGGCGATCCAGGGCCAGCGCTATATGCCCGGCCAGCAGTTCAAGCCGCACAACGACTGGTTCTATGCCAGTGAGGACTACTGGGCCGCCGAACGCAAACGCGGCGGCCAGCGCAGCTGGACCGCGATGGTATTCCTCAATGACGTCGAAGCGGGCGGCGAGACCCATTTCGTGAACGTCGGCGTCAAGATCACGCCCAAGCCCGGCGTGCTGCTGGCCTGGAACAACGCCCTGCCCGACGGCAGCCCGAACGAGGACACGATGCACGCCGGCTGTCCGGTGGAGGCGGGCATCAAGTACGTGATCACCAAGTGGTATCGGACCCGCAAGTGGGGATGATCGCACCGCTTGCGTCGGCCACCTGGCAGGCGTAGCAGTGCAGCCGCGGGTTGCGCCCTGTAGGGGAGGGCCCGGCCATGCTCACCAATCGCCGCCAAGTCGTATCCGCCATCGGGCTGGGCACGCTGATGCTGCCTGCGCTCGCACGTTCCGCCACACTGCCGCCAACGCCGATGCAGACACTCGGGCCGTTCTACCCGGTGACGAGACCGACCGATCAGGACGTGGACCTGACCATGCTGTCAGGTCACGCCGAACGCGCGCTGGGGCAGGTGATCGAACTGTCCGGGCGCGCGCTCTACACCGATGGCAGCCCGGCAGACGGCGTGGTGCTCGACCTGTGGCAGGCCAACGCGGCAGGGCGCTACGACAACCTGCTCGACACCAGTGGCCTGCCGCTCGATCCCAACTTTCAAGGTTCGGCGCTGCTGACCACCGGCGCGGACGGCACCTGGCGCGTGACCACCGTGATGCCCGGCGCCTATCCGATCCCCGGCGGAATGAGCCGCACCCGGCATATCCACTGGACCGCGCGCAGCAAGTACGGCCTGATCAGCACGCAGATGTATTTCCCCGGCGAGCCGCTCAACCAGAGCGACATCCTGCTCGGCCCGATGAACGCGGACCAAGGCGCGCTCCTGATAAGCAAGGCGGCGGGCAACCGCGCCGACGGGATCGCGCGCTACACCTGGGACCTGGTCCTCGACCGCCCCGCCTGATGTCTCAGGCGGCGAGCGCTTCGGCGATCAGTTTGCGGGTATTGGCGACGCCATAGAGCGCGATGAAGCTGCCCATGCGCGGCCCCTGCTCGCTGCCGAGCAGGGTTTCGTAGAGTGCCTTGAACCAGTCGCGCAGGCTTGCGAAGCCGTGCTCCTCGCGCTTGCCGATCTCGTACACCGCGGTCTGGATGTCCTCGGCAGGCGTGTCCTCATCGATGCCAGCGAGATAGGTGTCGAGTTCGCGCAGCGCCGCCGCTTCGTTCGCCGCAGGAGCGCGGCGCTGGAGCGTCGGAGCGACGAAATCGCGGTTGAAGGCGAGCGCGGTGGTGACCAGCGCATCGAGTTCCGGATGCTGCGAAGGGTCGGCGTCGGGCACGTAGTTGCCGAGGTAGGACCACACCTGCTCCCGGCTAGCGCCCGCGCCGAGCACGCCCACGAGGTTGAGCAGTAGCGCATAACTGACCGGCAGGCTGTCGCCTGCGCCCTCGACTTGCTGATCCCCCGCGCAGGCGGGGGTCTCGGGCAATTGCGCTCCACCGACTGAGGCCCCCGCCTGCGCGGGGGCGCGGGCTTGCAGCAGGTGCCACACCGGGTTGCCTAACTGCTTCTCCAGCGGCTGGTCGGCCAGCGCGGCGCGGAACTGCCAGTAGTCGTCAACCGCGCGCGGGATCACGCCGGGGTGCAGGCTCTTGGCGCTCTTGGGATTGGGGAAGATGTAGAAGCCCAGGCTCTCCTCGCTGCCGTAGGTCAGCCATTCCTCGATCGTCAGGCCATTGCCCTTGGACTTGGAGATCTTCTCGCCATTGGCGTCGAGGAACAGCTCGTAGATCAGCCCCTCGGGCTTCCTGCCGCCGAGCACCTGCGCGATCTTGCCCGACTGGATGCCGGTATCGGTCAGGTCCTTGCCATACATCTCGTAATCGACGCCCAGCGCGACCCAGCGCATGGCGAAGTCGACCTTCCATTGCAGCTTCGCCTGCCCGCCGAGCGCGGACTGTTCGACCACCGTGCCGTCCTCGTCACTGAATCGGATCGTTCCGGCATCGGCATCGACCACCTCGACCGGCACTTGCAGAACGCGGCCGGTTACCGGACTGATCGGCATGATCGGCGAATAAGTCGCGGCCCGCTCGGCGCGCAGCGTCGGCAGCATGATGTCCAGGATCGCCTGATTATTGGCGAGCACATTGCGCAGTGCATCGTCGAAGGCACCCGAAGTGTACCGATCGCTCGCCGCGACGAACTCGTAAGGGAAGCCGAAGCGATCGAGAAACTCGCGCAGCTTGGCATTGTTGTGCGCGGCAAAGCTGGCGTGCTCGGTTCCGAAGGGATTGGGAATGCGGCTCAGCGGCTTGTGCAGGTTCGCGGCCAGCAGATTGGGGTTGGGCACGTTGTCAGGCACCTTGCGCAGCCCGTCCATGTCGTCGCTGAACGCGACGAGGCGCGTGGGCGCGCCGCCCGTCATCGCTTCGAACGCGCGGCGCACCAGCGTGGTGCGCAGCACCTCCTGAAAGGTGCCGATATGCGGCAGGCCGCTGGGGCCGTAACCGGTCTCGAACAGCACGGGCGACCCGTCGGGCTTCAAGCCGTCGGGATAGCGCTTGAGCAGCTTCTTCGCCTCCTCGAACGGCCAGGCCTTGGACACGCGGGCGGCTTCGATGAGGGTCTGCTCGGTCATGGTGGGTGCGTGTTGCTTATGCTGCGACTTGTTGCAAGTGCGAAGGCGGCTCAGAACCAGGCGCGAATGCCCAGCACCAGCGCGATACCATCGGGATCGTCGCCGGCTGCACGCACCAAATCGGCGGTTTCGCCCAGCTTGGCCTCGTATTCGACGCCGACATAGGGGGCGAACTCGCGGGTGATTTCGTAGCGCAGGCGCAAACCCGCCTCGGCCTTGACCAAGCCCGCGCCTACACGGCGCTCGGGTATGTCCTGCGCTGCCAGTTCCACCTCCACGCGCGGCTGGAGGATCAGCGACTGGGTGATTTTCTGGTCGTATTCGGCCTTTGCCTTTGCGGTGAGATCGCCCCGGTCCGACAGATAGATGGCGCCATCGACGTGCCACATATAGGGCGCGAGGCCCTGCACCCCGAGCGCGAGGTGCGTCCGCGTTGCGGGTTCGAGCGCGAGCTTGACACCCGCCTGCAGGTCGAAGAACGGCCCGATGGCGCGCGACCATAGCGCCTGAATGTCGGCGTCCTCGATCCTGCCGCCGAACTCGCCCTTGCCTTCGGACTTGAGCACGAAGCGGTCGATATCGCCGCCATACCAGCCCTGTGCATCCCACAAGTAGCTGTCGTGCCCACCAGACAGCCGCGCCTCCAGCCGTTCGAGCATGACCATGCCGGTCTTCATCGCGCCGTGATGCACCCGGCTTTCTTCGCGCGCCCGGGCCATCGCGTCGGCACCCCAGATCGCGTCGGCGGCGTGAAGCGGGCCCTCGAAGGCCCGGGGCGGAGGCGGCGCATTGGGGGCCGGCGGGCCGTGGTCCATGTGCGAATGCTCCATCTGCGAATGGTCCATCCCCGCATGGCCCGCGTGCGGATCGACGACAGGCGGCGCACCGGGAAGCTGGAGCGGACGCGGAGGCGGCGGCGGCAGGTCGAGCGCCTGCTGCGCCAGCTCGGGCGCGGAGAAACCCAGTGCTGCGACCAGACAAGCAGCACGCATCATGCCAGTGGCCTCACCGTCACCACCTGCATCATCCCGGCGTGCATGTGATATAGCAGGTGGCAGTGGAAGGCCCAGTCGCCCGGCTCATTAGCCGTGAGATCGAACGTCGCCGTGCCGCCCGGCTGGACCACCACCGTATGCTTGAGCGGCTGATTCATCATCCCCGCCCCGTTGACCAGCTCGAAGAAATGGCCGTGAAGATGGATCGGATGCGCCATCATGGTCTGGTTGACCAGCTTTACCCGCACCCGCTCGTCGAAGGCAAAGCGGATCGGATCGTCGGTAACGGCGGAGAACTTCTTGCCATCGAACGACCACATATAACGTTCCATGTTGCCGGTAAGATGAATCTCCATCTCACGCTCCGGCATCCGGTGCGGGTTGGCGTTCCTGGCCTTGAGATCGGTGTAACGCAGGACGCGATGATCAACCTTGTCCAGCCCCAGACCGGGAAAATCCATTCGGTCAACCGGCATCGGCGCGACCATATCGAGGCCTGGGCCGACCTCGACCTGGGGCGGCAACAACGAGGTGTCACGCATCGAATGATCCATCGAATGCCCACCGCCGTGCGCGCCGTGGCCGCCGTGGCTCATGCCGCCCATCCCCATGTCGGCCATCGTCAGCGTCGGCACTTCTCGAAGTGGCGGCGGAGCGGCGCGTCCGCCATCCTCCGAGGTAAGCGTGGCGATCCCCATCCCCGAACGATCCATTGCCTCGGCAACGAGTGCATGGGTCCCCGCTGGCGGCTTGACCACTACATCGTAGGTTTCGGCGGTGCCGATCTGGAACTCGTCCACTTCGACCGGGTCCACGTCCTTACCGTCGGCGGCGATAACGGTCATCGGGACGCCCGGAATGCGCACGTTGAAGAACGTCATCGCCGAACCGTTGATGACGCGCAGCCGCACCCGTTCGCCCGGCGCGAACAGGAATGACAGGTCGTCAGCCGGACCGTGACCGTTGACGAGGTATGTGTAGGTCGCGCCGCCCACGTCGGAAATATCGCGCGGATTCATCCGCATCCGGCCCCACATGAGCCGCTCAGACAGCGGCATATCGCCTGTCGTGGCGGTCTGCATCTGGCGGTTGAAGTAATGCTCCCCCACTTTCAGCTTGCGCATGATCTCGTGCGGATGAAGCGGTGTGAACTCGCTGAGCAGGACGACATAGTCGCAGTCGTAGTGCGGGTCGGGCTCCGCCGGTTCGATCACGATCGGGCCATAATGCCCCGCCTGTTCCTGCAGTCCGGAATGGCTGTGCCACCAGTAGGTACCACTTTGCCGGATGGGGAATTCATAGACGAAGGTTTCGCCCGGGCGAATACCGGGAAAGCTCACGCCCGGCACGCCGTCGAACTGAAACGGCAGCAGCAGCCCGTGCCAATGGATCGAGCTGTCCTCGACCAATGCGTTGGTCACATGGATGCGCAGATCCTGCCCTTCGCGTAGCCGCAGCAGCGGCCCCGGCACGGTGCCATTGACCGCGATGGCGTGCCCTTGCCGCCTGCCGGTGCGGAAGTGGTGGTCGGCGATGGTAAGGTGGATATCCTCACCCGACAACTCACCGAACCCGCGCGTTGCGTGGTTCAAGGAACGCCCCATGGCCCAGGCGGGAAGCGGCAAGGCACTCGCGGCAGCGAGCGCGGCCGACCCGGTAATGAGGCGGCGACGCGACAACGAATCAAGGATGGGCATCGAGGGACTTGTAGAGCGACTCATTCCACTCGTATATATACCCCCACTGGGTATATCAAAGGATGTTAGCGACATGGACGACACGCGCCGCGCACAGGTCAACCGCCTGAACCGCATTGCCGGGCAAGTGCGCGGCGTCGCTGCCATGATCGAGGACGGACGCTACTGCATTGACGTTCTGACCCAGCTATCCGCCGCCCAGTCCGCACTGGCCAAGGTGGAAAGCCAGGTCCTCAAGGACCACGCCGCCACTTGCGTCAGCGAAGCAATCGCCAGCGGTGACGAACACGCGCAGCGCACCAAGTTCAACGAGTTGATCGAATTGATGGAGCGCCAGCGCCGATAAAGCGAAAAGGGCGCCCGATCCCGATGGAACCGGACGCCCTTCCCTGCGACCTCACTCGGTGGTGAGGAGGTCAGGCAAAACCGCGGTTGCGGTTCGCCAAATGGGGCCAGATATAGGAGTACTGGCTCAGGTCGATACGCGGCGTCACTTCGTCGAACTTGCGTCCCAGCGATTGCAGGATCAGCCGGGCACGGCGCGCGCGCGCGCTGGGTGCCTTGAACGGATTGGCCCGGTCGGGCTTGGCCGCAATCATCGCGAACAACAGCTTGTCGCGTGCCTCGAACGTAGCGGGCATTTCGCGCGGCAGGATCACCTCGCCGCTGGCACGCGACTGCTCAGCCGACATAGCCATGACGGGGACGGGCTGCGCCGCCTCCGGAGTATCGACCGGCACATAAGGCGCATGATCGATTATCGGGGCCGCGGCAGGGTTGCGGCTGGGCGTCGCGATAGGTGCCACAGGCTCACGGTGCGATTCGATTGCCGGAGCCATGCCCGCAGTGCGCGAGCGGCGGCGCCACCACATCACGGCGAATACAGCGAAGCCGAGCGGGATAAGTCCGGCCAGAGCGAGCGCTACCAGTGCGGTCCAATCCTGCGCGGCGGCACTCTCGACCGGGGTGGCCTCGGTGGGAAGCTCGGCGAACTCAGGAGCGGCTTCCGACTCCATGATGGACGGGTCGATTGGAGGGAAAGCGGCCCCATCGGTCATCAAGGGCTCGTTCGCCACGCTGGTATCAGGATTGCTGACGACAGGAGCCGGTCGAGCCGGAGTCTGGGTAGTAGTCGCGCGGTTCGTCGCGGCACTTGCTCGCGGCTGGGCCGGAGCAGGTGCGGCGACCGGCTCGACCGGCTCGATAACCACGGGCGGAGTTGTCGGAGCGACGGGCTCCGCAACAACCGGCGACTGCATGGTCGGCAACGTCGGGGCTGGGGCCGGAGGCGTGACCGGAGCAGGCGCGGTAGTCGTCGGCGGCAGCACGATAACGGGCTGCTGCGGGGCAACCGCTGCGTCCTGCGCCAAAGCAGAGGTGGAACCAAGCGCGAGCATCGCGGCAATCGCGATGGGGGCGCTGCGAGCGAGATGAGTTGTGTGTCGCATAGTCCCGGAAAAACGGCAGCGCACCGCGAACCGTTCCGATGAACCGTCGTTCAGCAACCCTGATTATGGCGATTTTTCAGCACCAAACGACTTGTTAAACGGGATTAACCGTCTCGCAAGAGCGGTGAACCGAGCGCCTGATTTGACGTCATCACGGCTTCGCGCCGCACTTTGTTTACATTTCGTTCCTGATTGCTCATCACCATTCGGATGGCCGATTTACCGCCTCTGCCCGCACTTCACGCATCGCACGCCGGCACCTGGCTGCGTGACGCGAGCGGCGTGACCAGGGCCTGCTCCAAGGGTGAGGCGATCATGGCCGCAGCGGATACGCCGGTGCTGCTGCTCAACGCGCCGCTGGTCGCTAGTCGGCTCGGCTATCCCGACCTGTCGGGCCTCGACCTGCTGGAACTCTTCGCCTTCGTCCACCCGGCACGATTTTGCGTGCCGACCCCGAAGGGTCTGGCTCATGCGCTCGGCATAGCCGAACCCGCGAGCGATGACGCCGTGCCCGCCTTGCTCCAGCGCGCCGCGACGGCGCTCGTGGCGACGTGCCGAGGCGAACAATGGGCCGAGCGAGAGGGCGCGTGGTCCGCGCTTCAGTCGCTCATGCGGCTCCGCTGGCCGTGGGCGCAAACATTGCTGCCTCACGTGGCACAGCCCGAGCGGGCCGAGCGGTGGCTCTTTTCGCGCCTGCCCGAATGGGAGGAGGCAGCCGACCGGCCCCAGCCAGCGCAAATCGTCCTGGAACCGACCGAGATCGAAGCGCAACTCGACCACTTGACCGGCACCGATTCCGAGCGGCGCGAGGGGCAACGCGATTATGCGCGCGCGGCAGGCAAGGTCTTCGCGCCGCGCGGAGAGCGCGGTTCGCCGCACGTGCTGCTGGCACAGGCAGGCACCGGCATCGGCAAGACGCTCGGCTATCTCGCCCCGACCTCGCTATGGACCACTGCATCGGGAGGAACGGCCTGGGTCAGCACCTATACCAAGAACCTCCAGCGCCAGCTGCGCGCCGAGGCGCGGCGAGCCTGGCCCGAAAGGCGCGGCGACGGGTCGCGCCCGGTGGTGGTGCGCAAGGGGCGCGAGAACTACTTGTGCCTGCTCAACCTCGAGGATGCACTGCAAGGCGGCTTCGGCGGACGCGCGGCGATGCTGGCGCAACTGGTCGCGCGCTGGGCCGCCTATACGCAGGACGGCGACATGATCGGCGGCGATTTGCCCGGCTGGCTCGGGACGCTGTTCCGGAAGCGCGGCATTGCCGCGCTGACCGACCAGCGCGGCGAATGCGTCTATGCCGGGTGCCCGCATTATCGGAAGTGCTTCATCGAACGCGCTTCGCGCGATTCGGCACAGGCGGACGTTGTGATCGCCAATCACGCTCTGGTCATGGTCAACGCCGCCCGCGCGCGTGATCCCGCCAACCGCCCGACACGGATCGTGTTCGACGAAGGACACCATGTATTCGACGCAGCGGATTCGACGTTCGCCGCCGCGCTGACCGGACAGGAGGCGATCGAATTGCGCCGCTGGATCGTAGGTCCGGAACGCAACGCAAAGGGGCGCAGGCGTGGCCTCGCCGCGCGGCTCGCCGATATCGCCAGCTACGACGACGCGGGTGGCGAGGCGATCGAGGCGGCGGTCGAGGCAGCCCACGCCCTGCCCGCCGATGGCTGGCTCCAGCGCATGGCCGAAGGCGAACCTTATGGCCCCCTCGAAGCGCTGCTCTCGGCCGTGCGCGGCGCGACTTATGCCCGCGACGAAAGTGGTGGACAGGAGGCAGGTTACGGCATCGAAACCGAAGCCTCGCAGCTTCCCGGCAATGTGGTTGAACTGGCGCAGGAGGCGCAGGCCGCCCTGGCCCGCATCCGCCAGCCGTTGAGCAGGCTGGGCGCACGTCTCGAGGCGGTGCTGGAGGACGCGCCCGACTGGCTCGACACGCAGGGCCGCGCGCGGATCGAGGGCGCGCGCCATTCACTCACCTGGCGGATCGAACTGATCCAGGCATGGGAAGCACTATTGGCGCGGCTAGGTGGGCCGGCCGATCCCGAGTTCGTCGACTGGCTGGCGGTAGAGCGGAGCGAGGCGCGCGAATTCGATGTCGGCATCCACCGCCGCTGGCTCGACCCAATGAAGCCGTTCGCGCGTGTGGTGCTCGAACCTGCGCATGGAGTCATGCTCACTTCGGCAACCTTGCGTGACGGTGACGACTGGGACGGCGCGATCGCCCGCAGCGGCGCGGGCCATCTCGATGTCGCGCCGCTGCTGACAGCGGCGGAGAGTCCGTTCGACTATGCTCGCCGCGCCGAAGTGCTGATCGTCACCGATGTTCCGCGCGGCGACCTCGCCGCGCTTGCGGGAGCCTATGCCCGGCTGATCGAGGCGGCGGGCGGAGGGGTGCTGGGCCTGTTCACGGCAGTAAGGCGGCTGCGCGCGGTATATGGCCGCGTGGCCGACCGGCTCGCGCGGACCGGGCTGCCGCTCTATGCACAACACGTCGATCCCATCGACACAGGCACGCTGGTCGATATCTTCCGCGACGATCCGCGCGCCAGCCTGCTCGGCACCGATGCGCTGCGCGACGGGGTCGACGTCCCGGGGGAATCGCTGCGCTGCGTTTTGCTGGAACAGGTGCCCTGGCCGCGCCCCGACATCCTTCACCGCGCGCGCCGCGCCGCGAACGGTGGCAGCACGCACGACGACCGCATCATCCGCGCACGGCTGGCCCAGGCGTTCGGACGGCTGATCCGCACCCGCGACGACGCTGGGCATTTCGTAGTCCTGTCCGCGGCTTTTCCCAGCCGCCTGCTCAGTGCCTTCCCGCCCGGCACGCCGGTGATAAGGCTGACGCTGCAAGAAGCACTTGAACGGGTGGAGCGCGGCGCTTCGGGGGTTGCGGTGGCAGCGGAAAACAGCGACGAAGCCACGCAGTGAAGACCCTCGGCCTCCTCCGCCATGCGAAATCCGACTGGGACGATATCGGCAAGCGCGATTTCGACCGTGGGCTCAACGAGCGTGGGCGGCGCGGCGCACGGCTGATCGGAGCGCACATCCGCGAGCACGCGGTAGCCTGGGACCTCCTGCTTGCCAGCCCGGCGGAACGGGTCAAACGCACCCTCGACGCCGCCATGTCCGACCTGACGCCGCGATGGGACGAGCGACTCTACCTCGCCAGCGCCGAAACCATCCTTGATGTGGTGCGCGAAAGTGCCGGAGACGCCGACGCGGTTCTTGTCACCGGACATAACCCCGGCTTGCAGGAAGTTCTGTTCGAGCTGGTCGCGCCGGAGGCGGAGAACGCCCTGTTCGACGAGGCAGTACGCAAGTTTCCGACCGCGACTTACGCGGCGTTGGAACTCGACATCGACGATTGGGCCGAGCTCGCGCCTGGTTGCGGGCGGCTGGTCCACTTTACCCGCCCGCGCGATCTCGACCCTACGCTGGGCCCGGAAGAATAGTCAGGCCATTTCGCGCAGCACGCGCGGCCCTGGCCCTTCCGCAGCCGCCGCATCGTCGACGTTGTAAAGCTTGCAGTTCTTGAGGCTGAGGCAGCCGCAGCCGATGCACCCGTCGAGATTGTCGCGCATCGCCTGCAACTGCGCGATGCGCCGGTCGAGTCGGTCGCGGATTGCCTCGCTGATCTTCCACCAGTCGAAACTGGTCGGGGTGCGTCCGGCAGGCAGGCGGTCGAGTTGCTCGGCGATCTCCTCCAGGGTCAGCCCCAGCTTCTGCGCGATCAGGATGAAGCTGAGCCGCCGGATGTCCGAGCGTCGGAAGCGGCGCTGGTTGCCTCCGGTGCGGTGCGCGGCAACCAGCCCCTTTTCCTCGTAAAAGCGGATCGCGGAGGCGGCGAGCCCGGTGCGGCGAGCCAGCGTGCCGATCGACAGAAGGTCGTTTGTGTGCATCGAGCCGCTCTAGCATAAAGTCGCTTGACCTCAAGTCGGCTTGAAGTTGCATAGGTTTGTGCATCCGATTCGAATCAAGGAGGCACATCATGGCAACAGGACGCCTGGAACACGTCAATATCTCGGTCACCGATACGCAACGCACTGCGCGATTGTTCGAGGATTTGTGCGGCTGGCGCCGCCGCTGGGAAGGCGAGGCGATGAACGGAGGGCATACGATCCATCTTGGCGATCGGGATGCCTACATCGCGCTCTATACCAATCCCGATGTCCGTGGCGGATTCGCCAAGGGCGCGCCGATGAACCATATCGGCATCGTGGTCGACGACCTCGACCAGACCGAGGGCAAGGTGATCGCCGCCGGGCTCGTGCCGTTCAGCCATAGCGACTACGAGCCGGGACGGCGGTTCTATTTCTTCGACTGGGACGGCATCGAGTGGGAGGTGGTCAGTTACGCCTGAGCTTGCGAGCGCAGGCGGTCAGTCGTGTCAGGCGTTTCCGACCACGAAGCACGCCGCTGCCATCAGCGCGCCGGTCCAGCGGTTGGAGCGAAAGCGGTCCAGCGGGTTGGCGGGGTCGGCCGGGTCGAGCGTCGTCACCTGCCATGCGAGGTGAGCCCCTACGGGAACTAGCGCCAGCAGCGCGATCCAGTCCCCCCGGTAGAGCCAGAATGCCAACGCCCACAACGTGAGGGCAAGCACGTAGAACAGCGCGACGCCACCCCGAACCCGGGCACCGAGGCGCAACGCGGACGACCTGATGCCGACCAGCGCGTCATCCTCGCGGTCCTGCAGCGCGTAGATGGTGTCGTAACCGACCACCCACATGACACAGCCCGCGTAGAGCGCGGCGAGCGCATCCCAGTTGTCGCCTCGCAGCTGTGTCCACCCGACCAGTGCACCCCAGCTGAAGACCAGGCCGAGCCATGCCTGCGGCCACCAGGTGATCCGCTTCATGAAGGGATAGGCCGCGACCAGTGCGATACTGGCCAGCGCGACGAGCTGCGCCTGCAACCGTAATTGCACCAGAACGACGAGGCCGACGAGGCACAAGGCCAGCAGCCAACCCCAGGCGAGCCGCTTCGACACCCGCCCGCTCGCCACCGGTCGCGCGGCGGTGCGAGCGACCTGGCGGTCGAGATCGGCATCGACGAGGTCGTTGTAGACGCAGCCTGCCCCGCGCATCGCAATCGCGCCGAGCAACAGCCAGCCAACCAGTTCGACCTGCCAGCCCGCCCCAGCCAGCCACACACTCCACACGCAGGGCCAGAACAGCAGCCACCACCCGATCGGCCGGTCGAACCGGGCAAGCTGCGCCAGATCGCGCGGCACTTGCGGCAGTCGCGCGACGAGCCCGCGATGTTCGCTGTCGGGGACGATGGTTTCTGTCATTGCCCCGCCCTACCGCCCTCGTCATCCCAGCGAAAGCTGGGATCGCTATCGGCCAAGCGCGAGCGGCGAGCGATCCCAGCTTTCGCTGGGATGACGGATGTGATTATGGGTGCCCATGCCCGCCACCCCCGCCTGGCCTCCCAAAAGCGCGCCGCGCCTGTTCGTAAGCGAGGAGCTGGCGGACGGTGCCCGCGTCGCACTGGACGGCAATCAGGCGCATTACCTCGCCCGCGTCATGCGCGCCGCACCGGGCGATGTGGTGGTGCTGTGCGACGATGTGACCGGCGAATGGGCGGCGCGCGTGGTCGAGGCGGGCAAGCGCGACGTCACACTGGAAGTGGTCGAGCGGCTGCGAGCGCGCGAGGCGGTGCCCGATTTCTGGCTCTGCCCGGCACTGCTCAAGAAAGACCGCTTCGACCTGGTGCTGGAAAAGGCGACCGAGCTGGGCGTCGCGGCGATCCGACCGGTCGTTACGCGCCGCTGCGTGGCGGACAAACTGAACGCCGATCGCGCGCGCTCGATCGTGGTGGAGGCGGCCGAGCAATGTGCCCGCACTGCGCTGCCGGAATTGACCGCGCCTGTCTCGCTCGACGCGCTGCTGCGCCAATGGCCCCAAGATAGAACCCTGTTCTTCGCCGACGAGCTGGGTGGCGAACCGGCTGCGGAAGCGTTTGCAGCCACCACCACCGCCGCCCTCCTCACCGGCCCCGAGGGCGGCTTCGACGACGCCGAGCGCGCCGCGATCCGCGCGCATCCGCAAGCGCGAGCGGTCAGTCTGGGCCCACGCATACTGCGTGGCGAGACCGCCGCGATTACCGCCACCGCGCTGTGGATGGGCGTGGCGGGGGACTGGCGCAAATAGCGCTTTTCCTTGCCCTGTCGGTTGCCTATCGCAACGCGCCATGAGCACCCGCGACGCCACCGCCAAGGACGATCCGATAATCGAGTCGCGCGAGCAGCTCGTTCAGCCGATGGAAGCGGGCGAGAAGCCCAAGGATGCCTGGCGGATCGGCACCGAGCACGAGAAGCTGGTGTTCTTCCGCGCCGACCACCGCGCGCCGAGCTACGACGAGCCCGCAGGTATCCGCGACATCTTGTTGAGCTTGCGCGAATTCGGGTGGGAGCCGGTCGAGGAAGGCGGGAAGGTGATCGCCATGCGCGGGGTGGACGGCACCGTCAGCCTCGAGCCCGCAGGCCAGCTGGAATTGTCGGGCGCACCACTCGAGAACCTCCACCAGACCTGCGCCGAAACCGGCCGCCACCTGGAACAGGTCAAGGCGATCGGCGCGCGCTGCGGGGTCGGTTTCCTCGGCCTCGGCATGTGGCCCGACAAGCGCCGCGACGAACTGCCGATCATGCCCAAGGGCCGCTACGACATCATGCTGCGGCACATGCCGCGCGTCGGCAGCATGGGCCTCGACATGATGCTGCGGACCTGCACCATCCAGGTCAACCTCGACTATTCGAGCGAGGCGGACATGGCGAAGAAATTTCGCGTCGGCCTCGCGCTTCAGCCGCTCGCCACCGCGCTGTTCGCCAATTCGCCCTTCACCGAAGGCAAGCCCAACGGGTTCCTGAGCTATCGCAGCCATATCTGGTCCGACACCGATCCGCACCGCACCGGCATGCTGCCGTTCGTGTTCGAGGATGGGTTCGGATACGAACGCTACGTCGACTACATGCTCGACGTGCCGATGTACTTCGTCTTCCGCGACGGGAAATATATCGACGCGGCCGGGCAGAGCTTCCGCGACTTCCTCAGGGGCGAACTCCCCGCCCTGCCGGGCGAGAAGCCGCGCGCGAGCGACTGGATCGACCACCTCTCGACCGCCTTCCCCGAGGTTCGCCTCAAGAGCTTCCTCGAGATGCGCGGGGCGGATGGCGGGCCGTGGAGCCGCATCTGCGCCCTCCCCGCATTCTGGGTCGGACTGCTTTACGACCAGGGCGCGCTCGATGCGGCATGGGATGTGGTCAAGGACTGGTCGATGGACGAGCGCGAGGCGCTCCGCAACGCGGTGCCCAGGCTGGCGCTCGACGCGCCTCTGCCCGGAGGCGGGCGGCTGCACGACATCGCGCGCGAGGTTCTCGCCATCGCTCGGCGAGGCCTTGCCGCGCGCGGTCAGCTCAACACCGGCGGCGATAACGAGACCGGCTTCCTCGAAACGCTCGACGAGATTGTCGCCAGCGGCAAGGTCCCCGCGCAACGCTTGCTGGATATGTATCACGGCGAGTGGGCAGGCGACCTCAACCAGGTCTACAAATACAGCTTCTGATCATTCCGCCGGCAAATGCTGAGGCATCGCCCGGCGAGTGCCAAACCGGGCGGTGAGCGCGGCAAGCGGCGCGGTAATTTGCCCATGGCGCGACATCCACGAATGGTATGCGCGATATTTGGCGTCCTCGCCCAGCAGGTGCGCCTCCTCGGTGCGGGCGCGCCAGTAGTAGATCGCGCTGACACAGGCGAGGAAGAACACGTTGCGGATCGATTCTGCCGCCGATCCGGTGTCGACCAGGAACGGCAAGGTGGCGCTCCACCAGAACAGGTTCTTTGCGAGGTAGGCCGGGTGCCGCGTGAACCGGTACGGGCCGTTGGTGATCACGCCGCGATAGGTGAGGTTGGAGAAGCGCAGCCCGAACGCAACCGTCGCCCAGGCATAGATTGCTGTCAGGAACACCAGCCAGCACGCCCACAGCCACTGTAGAGCGGGATAGTCGGCGAACCACACGGTCCAGCCCGGTGCGTTGACCTCGTAGGCGAGGATCGTGCCGAGCACGCCCCACGACACGGGGGGATAGCACACCAGTGCCGCCAGCCAGCCGCCGAGAAAGGGATTGCCGCTGCGGATATGCGCGTCGAGCGGGCGCATGGTCACGAGATAGCCGACGGTGCCGATCTGCACGTCGATCACGAACAGCAGCTCGATCAGGAACAGACCCCAGCGGACAGGATCATTGGCTACCTGCGCCATGTCGGCATTGACCACCGCAGCGAACCCGCCGGGCAGGATCGAAATCATGAACGCCCCGAAAAAGCCCTTGATGAGCCACGCGCGCCAGTGCTTCTTCACTTCATCAAGATCGTAGGCGTCGCGTCCGAGCAGCATTGCACCGAAATGCCACGCATGGTCGCGCGGCTCGTCCATTCGGCGGTCGATCCAGATGACATAGGGTATGGAGAGCGCGACCAGCGGCGCGATCGCATAGCCCAGCACTTGCATCGCGAACAGGTACTGTCCGTCCCAATACCATCGCGCGAGGCCATAGAATGCAGCAAGCACCAGCCATGTCGTCCACAATGCGGCCAGCTTGACTGCGGACACCGGCAACACCTCGGCCAGCGGGCGGCGGCGGTGCCACCCGATGCCTGTGCTGGGGTTGCGGTGCGCCTTGTCGACGAAGATTGACCACAGGACCATGGGCACGGTCGAGAACACCATCGCCGCCAGTGCGGCATAGGGCCCGGCCAGTGGCGCACGCGGGCCGGGAAAGCCCATCGTCTCCGCGATCGGCGCATAGTTGCGGCAGAACACGATCCACGCCAGCAGGCCGAACAGCCCGGCCAGGCCAACGCCAGCCGAAACGTCGCTCCGCGGCGGAGAACAAGCAGGTATGTCACGCGCGCTCATGGCCCGCACGCGCTAGCGCAAAAGGGTTAAGGCCCCGGTAAAACTTGGCGCGGGGTCTGTTTCAGCGCTGCTGAAAGGGGCGGCACCGGCCCGCTTCAGCCAAACTGAAAACAACTCTAGCGGAAAGCGTGCAGGCGTCCGGTGTCGTCGAGAATGTACAGTGTGCTGTTCGCCACCACCGGGGCCAGGCTGACGGGCGCGCCGAGATCCATGAACAGGCTAGCCGAACCCTCGCCCGTGCTCAGACGATAGACCTCGCCGCGCGTGCTCGCGACCCACAGGCTGCCGCCCGCCAGGACCGGGCCGGTCCAGAACACCGGCCCTTCGCGATCCTTCTCGTTGCGGAAACGCTGGAGCTGCGTAATCCAGCGGACCTTGCCGGTATTTCGCGCGATGCCCAGCATCCGCGCGTCGTCGGTCAGCGCGAAGATCCATTCACCCGCCAGCGCCGGGGTCGAGATACCGCCGACATTGAGTTCCCAGATGCGCTGGCCGGTCACCAGTTCGTAGGACGCCATACGACCGCCCTGCCCGAGAGCGTAGACACGGCCTTCGGCGATGATCGGGTCGGCGTCGATGTCGGTCAAAGATCCGACCTGGGTCGAGATCGAGGTCCGGGCCAGCGCATCGGACCACAACACGCGGCCGTTCTCATAACGGTAGGCGACGAGTTCCCCCGTGCTGTAACCCGCAATGACCGTGCCCTGCCCTGCGGCCGGCGCGGCGACTCCGAATACGCCTGCCTGCGCGATCGAGCCGGATTCGTTCCACACCGGAACGCCGGTAGCAGCCGAAAGCGCGTGGATCTGGTTGTCCTGCGTCATGACGAACACGGTGTTGAAGGCGACCGTCGGCGAACCCCGCAGCGGCCCTGCAGGCTTGGCCTTCCAAACCTGTGCCCCGGTGCCGGCATCGAGCGCGACCACCTCGCCCACGCCGTTGGTCGCGTAAACACGGCCTCCATCATAGCTGGCACCGCCGCCGAAAGCCGCGTTCTGCAGGTTTCCGGCCACTTCCATTCGATGCGACCAGCGCCGCGCGCCGGTTTGTTCGTCAAAGGCGTGCACCGTGCCGTCTGTATCGACGACGAACAGCGAGCCGCCGCCGATCACCGGAGCCGCGCCCAGCCTGCGACGCGCGGTCGAACCGGGGATCTGTGCCGTCCACGCGCGGCCCGGGTCGTTGGCCAGAGCGAGATGGCCGGTGGCCTTGTTCGCGGGACCGCCTGCTTGGGGCCAGGCAGGATTGACCTGCGCCGTGGGAAGTACGACCGCCACCCCGGCCATTTCGGGATCGACCGTCGCACCGCTCTCGATTCGCGACAGGATCGGCACACGATCTCCGACGGTGGGGGTGGTCTTGCGGTCCTTGCCGCCTCCGAACAGCCCGCCACTGCAAGCGCCGAGCATGACGGCGAGCGCCGCGATGCTGGCCAGACGTCCGATAGTGCGCGTGGAATTGGCGATCATCGTGGTGGTGTTTCCCTAAATTCTACTCTGCCGGGACCGCGACCTGAGCGGGTGCGGGGCCGTCGGTAGTGACCTGAGCGAGTAACTGGTCGACATCCCCGATCGCATCCACGCCCAGCAAGCCGGCCATCTGGCGGGTGCGGGCGCGCAGCGTTTCGGGCACGTTTTCGTCCTTGGCGATTGCGGCGAACAGCGCCCCCGCCTCGCGCCGGTTGCCCTGCTCGAGATAGGCCATCGCGACAAGTTCGCCGGCGCTGCCATAATAGGGATTGCCCGGCGTCGCGAGCGGGCGGAGCTGCGCGATCACATCGGTTGGCGTACGGCTGTCGTAAGTGGCGGCGACTTCGCGGATCTTCGCCAGATCGCGCATCGCGGGCGGCGCATCGGCGGACGCGGCGACCTGCGCGAACAGCCGCGCGGCACCTGCGGCATCGTTCTGCTCCATCGCGATCCCGGCCTTGAGCATCCGTGCGATCTCTGCGACGTTTCCGTCAGCCTCCGCAATTACCGGATCGAGCGCAGCCGACGCGCGACCCAGATCGCCCGCCTCCAGCTGGTCGAGTGCAGCAACATAGCGTTCGGACTGCTGCTCGCGCTGGCCCTCGCGATGATTATCCCACAGCAAATAGCCGCCGAAACCGGCCAGACCCAACACCAGCGCGGCGAGCGCGGGCTTGCCGAAACGGGCGGCGAGGTTGGCGTATTCGTCCTGCCGCACGGCGTCGTCGATTTCACGCATCAGGACTTCGTCCTGTGCGGCTTTCTTCTGCTCGGTGGTCTGGCTGGATGATGGTCGGAGGGCCACTTGGCGGCACTTTCGCTAGGCGGATGGGATCGGGCGCGGTGTTTAGCGGATGGACGGGTCAATTCAACTTTGAATGCGCAGCCTGTGCTTGCCTGTCCCCCGCCGCGTTAACCACGGGTGAAGCCGAAGCCGCTTCATCCCAGCGCCACATCGCCGAGCGCGGAGGAATAGAGGCGGCGATAGGCCGCGATCATCGCCTTCTCGTCAAACTCGGCACGCGCCTTGGCGAGGTTCGCCTGCCCGAGCCGCACGCGGAGATCGGCATCGCCCGCAAGTCCCTGGATGGCCTCGCTCAGCGCCGCCTCGTCACGCGCGATGAATGGGCGGTTTTCGTCGGCCACCATGTCGCCGACATCGCCCACATCCATCGCTGCGACCGGCTTGCCCGCGGCCATCGCCTCGATCAGCGAGATCGGCGCCTGCTCGCTGTCGGACGACAGGGCGAACAGATCGAACAGACCCACGAACCGCGCGGGGTCCGGCGCGAAACCGGGCAGGTGAACGCGGTGGCCGATGCCGAGCCGCATAGCCTCGTCGCGGATAGCGGCCTTTTCCGGTCCATCGCCGACGATCACCAATTGCCATTCCTCAGGCAGCGGGGCGAAAGTGCGCACCAGACGCGGCAGGTTTTTGACCGGCCGTAGCCCGGCGAGCGTCCCAAGCCAGAACTCGCCCTTGCGCTTGACCAGGCCGCGTAGGGCGTCGGCGCGGCACTTTCCCGCGAACTTGCCGGTGTCGATCCCGTTGGCGATCCGCTTCACCCGGCCGATCGGCTGCTGCCACACCTCAAGCGCGATCCCTTCGAGCGATTCGGATGGCACCACCAGCCCGCTCGCCCGCCCCAGCGCGATGCGCCGATACCAGTTGCGCCGCGTCTTGAGCCGCTGCGCCTCATCGTCGTTGAAGCCGTCCTCGTGATGGATCAGCCGGGGCAGACGATGCAGTTCGCCGAACAGGGTATGCGCCATGACCGCGTCGATGGCACCCCAGTTGTAGGTCAGGATCAGATCATAACCCGCCATGGCCCGGGCGATCTTCTGCAAGCGTCCGGGGGTGGGCCTGCCTCGAAGCGAAGGAAAGTCCTTCGGATAACTAACCGAAATGCCACGATCGATGTGCTGTGCGGCCTCCATGTGGTCGGGCACACCAGACACTATCGTGTGCTGCAACCGCTGGCCGAAGGCGTTGATCAGGCGGACGCAGCGAAGTTCCTTGCCCCCTGCGGAAAACGTCGAATGCAGGTGGAGAATTCGCGGCCTGACCGCACCCTGCCGCTCGCTCATGCGACGCGGGCGAGCAGCCGCTCGATCGCGGCAACCGCAGACGGCTCGTCGAGCGTCGGGGCGTGCCCGACACCGGGGATCGTCACCGCCTCCGCATCCGGGTGTCGGTGGACCATCTCGGCTAGCGTTTCCGGCGATAGGAGATCGGATACCCCGCCGCGAACCACGAGCAGCGGCGCGCCTGCCAGTGCATCGAACGCAGGCCACAGGTCGGGCGGCACCGCGCCATCGGCCTCGCGAAACGGATCGGCGATGGCCATGTCGTAGTCGAACGCGATGCGTCCGTTCTGCTGCACCACCATGCATCGCTTGGCCATCGCCAGCCAGTCCTCGATGCTGAAACCGGGGTGAGATGGACCGTGCATCTCCTGCAACGAGCGTGCGGCGTGCATCCAGGTTGGGAAGCTGCGCGACTGGCCAACATAGTCGCGGATGCGGTCGATCCCGCGAGGATCGACCACCGGCCCGATGTCGTTGAGCACCGCTCCCGCGATCCGCCCCGGATCGTGTGCGGCCAGCATCATCGTCATCAGCCCGCCGAGCGAGGTGCCGATGGCGACGAAGCGGCCGATACCCTCCTGCTCGAGAAGCGCGAGGACGTCCGCAACGTAAGTCATCGGGGTGTAAGTGGAGCTATCCTTGGCGTAGGCGCTGTCTCCCCGCCCCCGCATATCGGTGACGAGCACACGCCGTTCGCCCGCGATATGCGCCGCCAGCCGCTCGAAGTCGCGCGCATTGCGGGTGAGGCCGTGCATACACAGCACCGGCAGTCGGTCCGCCGCGCCGGGATAGTCGCGGAAATGAAGCTTGAGGCCGTCCGGGCTGTTCCAGAAACGGTCTTGAAAGGGCTGGTCCATGCGCGGGTGCGGTATCCTTAGTCGTCATGTTCCGCCGCGCCTTGCCAGCACGTGGTCCGGGCCCCACTATCGCCCGATGCGCCCCGAACCGCAAGCCGCTCGCTATCGCCCCGATCCCGCAATCATGCCGCTGGCCCCGTGGCTCGGCGACGAGGTCGATGCGGCCACCTTTCCCGACCACCGCTTGCGCTGGCGCAACGATCGCTGGGCGGCCACCGTTGGGCTGGCCGACCTCGAAGATCCGGCCTGGATCGCGCATTTCGGTCGCTTCGAGGCCCTTCCCGGGAATCTGCCCCGTCCACTCGCACTGCGGTATCACGGGCACCAGTTCCGCGTTTACAACCCTGAGATCGGCGACGGACGCGGATTCCTCCACGCGCAGCTACGCGATGGCGCGGGGCGCTTGCTGGACCTCGGCACCAAGGGTTCCGGGCGCACCCCGTGGAGCCGCGATGGCGACGGACGGCTGACGCTGAAAGGCGCGGTGCGCGAGATCCTGGCGACGGAATTGCTCGAGGCGCTGGGGGTGAATACCTCGAAGACTTTCTCGGTGATCGAAACCGGCGAGGAACTGCAACGTGGTGACGAGCCCTCGCCGACCCGCTCAGCGGTGCTGGTCCGGCTGAGCCACGGACATATCCGCATCGGCACGTTCCAGCGCCTGCTCGCGCTGGAGGAGCGCGCGCACATGGAGGCGCTCGTATCCTATTGCCTCGAACACTTTCCGGGGCCGCATCCGCCGCACGAGGCACCGGGCAGCGACGAACCTGCGGTCATCCTGCTGCATCAGGTGGTCGAACGCATGGCCGACCTGGCCGCGAGTTGGATGGTCGCGGGCTTCGTCCACGGCGTGCTCAACAGCGACAACATGAACATTACGGGCGAGAGTTTCGATTATGGGCCGTGGCGCTGGCTGCCCAAATGGGATCCGGCCTTCACCGCCGCCTATTTCGACCACGGCGGGCTCTACGCCTTCGGTCGCCAGCCCGAGGCGGTGCACTGGAACTGCGCCCAGCTGGCGGTCTCGCTTCGGCTGCTGGCGGACGCTGCGCCCCTCATCGCGGCGCTGGACCGCTTCGGGCCGCTCTACATGGAAGCGATCGCGCGGCGGTGGTGCTGGCGGCTCGGGGTCGAGCGACAGGGCGGTGACCGCGACGGCACAATGGTGGCGGCAGCCGAAGCGGCCATGCGATCCAGCCAGTTGCAGCCGGATGTGTTCTTCCACCGCCATCGCGGGGGGCGAGATACACAGGGCGAACTGGCCGACGCGCTGGCGGGCTATCGCGCGACTGGCAGCGAGCATCCCTACTGGAGCAACCCCGCGCCCCAGTCGCTTCTGATCGACGAGGTCGAGGAAATCTGGGCCGCGATCGACCGCAACAACGACTGGGAGCCATTGAACCGCAAGGTCGCCGCGATCCGCCGCGCGGGGCAGGCGCATGGCCCAGCACCACTGCCCCAGGGCCACGGCGCGACGGGCGTTGCCAGTTCCGGGACCGGTCCCTAGAAGCGCCCGGCGCACAGGGGGCGCTGCAAATTCTTGTGGCATCGGTGCTTCGGGGTACTCATAAGGCATCGACGGTGTCTCAGGCTGAAATCATCTCCTACGAACCGGCCACGGGCAATGAGTTGTGGCGCGGGCCGATCGGCAATGTCGCCGAAGCGGTCGACAGCGCCCGCCGCGCCTGGCCGAGCTGGGCCGCGCAGCCACTCGCAACCCGCATCGAACTCGCCCGGCGCTATGCCAACGAAGTCCGCAAGGACGCCGAAAAACTGGCCGAACTGATCGCGCGCGAGACCGGCAAGCCTTTGTGGGAGGCGCGCACCGAGGTCGAGTCGGTCGTGGCCAAGGTCGATATTTCGGTTACCGCCTATGCCGAGCGAACCGGGCAGAAGAAGCTCGACAGCGCGCTTCAGGGCACTGCGGCGGTCAGGCACAAGCCACATGGCGTCATGGCGGTGCTCGGCCCATATAATTTTCCCGCGCACCTGCCCAACGGCCATATCGTACCCGCCCTGATCGCAGGCAACGTGGTGGTCTTCAAGCCAAGCGAAAAGACCCCGGCCACAGCCGAGATGCTGGTCGCCTGTTTCCACCGCGCCGGGGTTCCGCCCGAGGTGATTCAGGTCCTGATCGGCGGCCCGCAGGAAGGGCAGGACCTGGTCGCGCATCCCGCGGTCGACGGCGTGCTGTTCACCGGCTCGGCGCGGGTCGGTATCGCCATCAACCGGAAGCTGGCGACCAACCCCGGCAAGGTCGTCGCGCTCGAAATGGGTGGCAACAACCCCATCGTAGTCACTGATACTCCCAAGATTTCCGACGCCGCCGCGATCGTCGTCCAGTCCGCCTTCACCAGTGCGGGCCAGCGCTGCACGGCGGCACGCCGGCTGATCGTCAAGGAAACCATGTACGAACCGTTGATTGCCGAGGTGAAGGCACTGGCCGGACGGTTGATCTGCGACGAGCCCTTTGCCGACCCCGCACCGTTCATGGGGCCAGTGATAGACAACGAGGCTGCAGACCAACTGGTGGAAAGCTTCCTCTATCTGATGTCGAATGGCGGCAAGGCGATCCGCCACATGAAGCGTCCGAACGATGACCTGCCGTTCCTCTCGCCAGCGATCATCGACATCACGGCGATGGCCGAGCGGCCCGACGTGGAGCTGTTCGGCCCGTTGCTCCAGGTCGTTTGCGTGCCCGACCTCGATGCCGGAATCGCGGAGGCGAACCGCACGCGCTTCGGCCTGTCGGCATCATTGATTGGAGGAAATCCGCAGGATTACAACCGGTTCTGGGCCAATGTTCGCGCAGGCGTGATCAACTGGAACCGGCCCACCAACGGGGCCTCGTCCAAGGCTCCGTTCGGCGGCATCGGCCTGTCCGGCAATCATCGCCCGTCCGCTTTCTATGCGGCGGATTACTGCGCCTACCCGGTCGCCAGCACCGAGATGGACCAGCCGCGCGCCAGCATCGGCGTCGGGCTGAGCGACGCCTAACCGGTAACGACCACCAGATCGATTTCGCTCGACCCGGAAGGAAGCGGGCGCAAATGCACGGCGAAGCGGATCGATCCGCGCCTGCCCTCTATACGGTGCTGCTCGCCATCTGAGCTGTAACCGGGATCGAGACCCGCACGGCTCGTTTTGGCGAAATAGAAGCGTGCAATGTTCTCGGCGGGCACGGGGCTGGTGAAGCGCACCGCGCGCAATGCGCAACGGGGAGCATCGCTGCCCAGCGCATCCTGCGTGGCGCCGCGGGGATAGACCGGCAAGGCATCGGGCAGCCGCGCCGCCCATACCGCCGACTGGCTCGCCACGCCAAGGCATTCGGCCGCGTCGGGCAACCGCGCCGCGACATCGGCAAGCATGAGGGGCGGCGAGGCGGAATCATGCGGCAGCGGCGCGGGATCGGGCAGATCGATATCCGCGCCCGAAGCACGCAGCAGCACGGCCGCCTGACGCTCGGCATCGCGTACGGCTTCGGGCGTGGCAATTTCGAGCGGGAGCGATTGGTCGGAGCCGCCGGTCAAGGCCGCACCAGCCTCGTTCTGGCTGACCAGATCGGGATCGACCATGAGCTGGTCGGCAAGCGCCTGCACGACGGCTGGGTCGCGTTCGGCAAGCACGCGCTCGCCGCCCGCAGTCGCGCCGCTACACGCAGCGAGCGGCACCACAGCAAGCAGCATCAGGAACGATCGCGAAATCATGCCCGGTGCGTTAGCACGGGTCGGTTAATGCGCGCCTGACACATGGATGAAGGCGCCGCGATACCGAAGTATCGCGACGCCTTCCGCGGCACCGGTGGAAGCCGCGCTACGGCCCGCAGGTGGGTGCGGGCCGAAGCTGGTTAGTGGTGGCGATTAGCGGCAGCGCGAGTTGCTGCGATCGATCGCACGACCGAGGAGAGCACCGCCCGCCGCGCCAAGGATGGCGCCGAGGGTGCGGTCGCCGCGACCGGCCACTTCATGGCCGATCAGGCCACCGACAGCGCCGCCGATCAGCAGACCGGTCGTGCCGTCGTCCTTGCGGCAGTAGTAGCGACCGTCGTTGCCCCGCCACACGCTGGTGTTGCGGTGGACCGGCTGGTCGTAATAGCCACGGTCGCGGCCCTGGTAGCGGCGGTCATAGCGACGGTCGTACCGGTCACGATACTGGTTGGCGTTCACGTCCGAATAGGCGTGGGCATAAGCCGAGGTGTAACCCACGGCGTGCGCCGGGGACGCGGCTGAAACCGGGGCGGCAATGGCAAGCGCCGGGGCTGTCAGCGCAATCGCGGCGAGCTTGAACGTGCGGGTCATAATCAATTCCTTTCCTTCGCTTCGGGCAGCGGGATTATCGCCCGGGCCATCCGATGTGTTCATAGTTACGCCTTGTTTCCTGAACGGAGTGCAACGCGGCGTGCAGAAATGAATTTTGCGACGAACGGAGCCGAATCGAGGGGTGAAATGCCGCTTGTCGGCACCTCCACAGCGGCATAGGGGCCGTCCATGCCCCCGAATTCGTCCGATCGGCCCCGTTCGGGGATCCCTGCCGCGCTGGCCGCCTATGTGATCTGGGGCTTTCTGCCGCTGTACCTGCTTCTCGTGCGCGAAGTGCCGGCATTCGAGTTCGTCGGCTGGCGAATCATCTGGACCCTGCCGCTATGCCTGTTGATCGTCGCGGTGCGTCGCCAGTGGTCGGATATGCGCAACGCACTGGCGGACCGGCGCAGCGTCATGGTTCTGGCAGGCAGCGCTACGCTGATTGCAGTCAACTGGCTGGTCTACGTCTGGGCGATCCAACAGGGCCACATCTATGCCGCCAGTATGGGGTATTACATCAACCCGCTGGTGAACGTGCTGCTCGGCACCATGCTGCTGGGCGAGCGGCTCAGCGCGCGCCAATGGACCGCGGTGGCGATTGCCGGGGCGGGCGTCGCAGTCCTGCTGGCGGGGGCGCTGACGACGCTGTGGATCAGCCTGACACTGGCGCTCAGCTTCGGCACCTATGGCCTGCTGCGCAAGCAGGTGGCGGTCGGATCGCTGCCTGGGCTGACCATCGAGAGCGCGATCCTGCTGCTGCCCGCGGCGGGGATCGCGCTGTTCTACGCGGCGACGCCCGCCGGCCCCTCATTCGGACAGGACCTCGGCCTCAGCCTCGCCATCGTGCTCGGCGGGGTGGTTACGGCGGTACCGCTGCTGCTGTTCGCCATCGCTGCCCGGCGGATGGACTATTCAACCCTGGGCTTTTTCCAGTTCATTGCCCCGACAATCGTGTTCATTCTGGGCCTAACGGTGTTCCAGCGGCCGTTAGAATCGGTTCAACTCGCCAGTTTCGTGCTGATCTGGGCGGCGCTGGCATTGTTCGTTTGGGATATGTGGTCGCGACGCGATAGCTCAATCGCGAAACCGCCAGCCTAGCGTTTCGCCAGCATGGAAGGGCACGACCTCGGTGCCGTTGGCGTCGATGGTGCCTGGCACGGCATTATCGGCCCTCTCCAGCGTCACCACGCCCTCATTCAGCGGCAACCCGTAGAATCGCGGGCCGTTCTCGCTGGCGAAGGCCTCGAACCGGTCCAGCGCTCCTTCGGCCTCGAACACCGCGAGATAGCTTTCGAGCGCGTGCGGCGCGTTGAAGATGCCTGCGCAGCCGCAGGCGCTTTCCTTGGCGTGGCGGGCGTGGGGCGCGCTGTCGGTGCCGAGGAAATACTTCGCCGATCCGCGGGTGGCGGCCTTGCGTAGCGCCAGCCGATGCCTTTCGCGCTTGGCGACGGGCAGGCAATAGGCGTGCGGGCGAATGCCGCCGACGAGCATCGCATTGCGGTTGATGTGCAGATGCTGAGGGGTGATCGTCGCCCCGACGTTCGCGCCAGCATCATCGACGAAGGCGACAGCGTCGGCGGTGGTGATATGCTCGAAAATCACCTTCAATTCGGGCAGCCGTGCGACCAGTGGGGCAAGCGTGCGCTCGATGAACACCGCCTCGCGGTCGAACACGTCGACATCGTGGTCGGTCACTTCACCGTGGACACACAGCGGCATCCCGATTCCCGCCATGCGTTCCAGCACGCCCATGATGTTCGCCACGTTGGTAACACCGTGGGCGGAATTGGTCGTGGCATTGGCGGGATAGAGCTTGGCCGCGGTGAACACGCCTTCCTCGAACCCGCGCGCCAGATCGTCGGCATCGCTGGCGTCGGTGAGGTAGGCGGTCATCAGCGGGGTGAAGTCCATCCCCTCCGGCACGACAGCCAGAATTCGCTCGCGGTAGGCGCGCCCGGCCTCGGTTGTGGTCACCGGCGGCGAGAGATTCGGCATCACGATCGCGCGCGCGAACTGGCGCGCGGTATAGGGCAGCACGCCCTTGAGCACCTCGCCATCGCGCAGGTGCAGGTGCCAGTCGTCGGGGCGGCGGATGGTGAGCGATTCCATGTCGGGGTTCCCTTAGGCGGACGGCGGCCTATCTGTCACCCATGACCGCAACCCGCCTCGCCAGCCGCGCCGTAATCCGCCTCTCGCCAACCGGCGAGGACGAGGATGTGGCAGCTTTCCTGCAGGGCCTCGTCACCAACGACGTGATCGGCGCCCTGCCCGCCTACGCCGCGCTGCTGAGCGCACAGGGCAAGCTTATGTTCGACTTCCTCGTCTGGCGCGATGGCGACGACCTGCTGCTCGATTGCGAAGCCACCGTGGCCGAGGAACTTGCCAAGCGCCTGTCCCTCTACCGCCTGCGCCGCCAGATCGCGATTGTGGTGGATCCTGCCGTAGGAGTGCACTGGAGCCTCGAGGATGGCGACGGCTCGCCCGATCCGCGCCTGCCTTCGCTTGGCTACCGCTGGCTGGGCACGGCCGATGGCGACGCCGCCGACAGCGCATGGCTGGCGCACCGCCTGTCGCTCGGCGTGCCGGAGGGTCGCGCTGAGCTGGGTGACGTGCTGTGGCTGGAGACGAACGCGGTCGAGCTGAACGGGGTCAGTTTCTCCAAGGGCTGCTATGTCGGGCAGGAAAACACCGCGCGGATGAACTGGCGGCAAAAAGTGAACCGGCGGTTGGTCGTGGTGCCGCTGGACCGCTCCGACGACAAGCGGCGCAAGGCTGCCTATGCCGAACTTGGCCTCGCGCTCGATCACCTTCGGATCGAGGACATCGATCCGATACTTTGCCCGCCCTGGCTGAAAGGTGCGCTTACGCCGTCTGGTTGAACAGCTGGATCGAGTTTTCGAGCATTCGCTGCGCCCGGTCGCGCGCGGCGGTTTCGGGCAGGCCGAGCGAGCGCGCCAGTGCCGCGCCGATCAGCGCGTCGCCCATCGCCATCAGCACCAGCGCCAGCGTATCTTCGTGCACGCGCATGACTTCGCCGAGGCCGACGGCTTCCTCGGGAGCGATTTCGTCGACGAGTTGATGGATCGTCTCGACGATCGGGGCGAGCGCATCCTCGTTACCGGTCAGGATCATCCAACTCGCCAGCGCGCCCGCACCCTCCTTGTCGAAGGCGTCGAAGGCGAGGTCGACCACTTCGCGCGGTGAGCCTAGCCCCGCCCGGCTCGCCTCGACGGCGTGTTTGATCGTCTCGCACACCGTTTCGGCGAGGTGCTTGGCCAGGTCGCGCTGCAATCCGCTGGCCGACCCGAAATGGTGCAACAAGTTCGCATGGGTCCTCCCGATCCGGCCAGCCACCGCCTTGAGAGTCACCGATTGCGGCCCGGATTCTATCAGCAATGCACGCGCCGCGCCCAGGGCAGCGGTACGCGACTCTTCCGGGGACAGGCGCTTGCGACTTGCCATCGATTCCCATGCCTAATAAAATGTTAACATGACCGATCAAACCATCGCCGACCATGGCATCGACCTAGAACGCGCGCGCGAACTGGACAAGCGGGCAATCCCCGGCGGTAGCGCAACGCCGGAAGAACACGCACTGATCGTGCGCGACCAGCGGTTCGATCGCGATCATCTGGTTCCGCGCTGGTGGCATTCGAACGATCCGGTCGCGACCGCGTGGTACAATTCGGTCTCCGCCAGCCTGCCGCGCGGCGAGGCGTTCTTCATCGACACCATGCGGATGTTCCGCGACCAGTTGCCGCCTAAACTCGCGGCTGAGCTGAAGGCGTTCACCACGCAGGAAATCAACCACACGCGCGAGCACGTGGCGTTCAACCGGCTGGTTTCCGACCACGGCTACAATGTCGAGAGCATCGACCAGGGCATCCAGGTCATGCTCGCGCTGACCGAGGGGCGGCCCAAGGAATTCAATCTCGCGATCACCATCGCGCTGGAGCACTTCGCCGCGATCATCAGCCGTCACCTGCTCAGCGATCCGCGTTATCTCGCGGGCGCCGACCCGGTCGCGACCGATGTATGGCGCTGGCACGCGACCGAGGAAATCGAGCACAAGGGCATCACCTACGATGTCTGGCTCTACGCCACCAAGGACTGGAGCCGGTGGAAGCGCTACCGGGTCAAGACGCTGATGGCGCTGCTGATCACCAAGAAATACTTCGGCAACCGCATCCGCGACGCGATCGGGCTCCTCGAGCAGGACGGGTTCACCCGCAGTGAGGCCAAGCGCAAGCTCTATGCCTTCCTGTGGTGGAAGCCGGGGATGATGCGGCGGATGTTCTTCGAATGGGCATCGATCCTGATGCCGGGCTTCCACCCGTGGAACCATGACGACCGCAAGCTGATCGCCAAGTACGACAGCCCTTATGCCGACGCGGTGATGCTGCCTGCGGAGTGAACGGTAACGGATCGTTATTGACACTCATGTAAGTAAGTCTTACTTACACCACTGTCAGTTACGAATCGGAGCCGTCCCCATGAACGCCCCCGCCACAATCGACCTCGATCGCCGCGCAGCCGCGCCGACCCCTGCCGATCTCGACATCGTCGTGCGCGACGAGCGGTTCAATCGCGGCACCACGCCGCGCCGCTGGTGGGCTGGAGAGCCGTTCGGCACTGCCTGGCACAATGCCCTGTCGGCCACCTTCCCGCGCGGCGAGGCGTTCTTCATCGAGGCGGTCAAGGCGCACCGCGATGGCGCAGATCCCAAGCTCGCCGCCGAAATCCGCGCCTTCGTGAAGCAGGAAATCAACCACACCCGCGAACACGTCGCCTTCAACAAGCTGGCCGAGAACCACGGCTACGACATCAAGGCGATCGACAAGCGGGTCGAGGAAATGCTGGCGCTGACCAAGGGCCGTCCCGAAATCCTCAACCTCGCCGCGACGATGGCGCTGGAACACTACACCGCGATGATGGCGGCGGAATTCCTCGGCAATCCCAAGCACTTTGCCGACGCCGATCCCGAAGTGCGCGCTATGTGGCAGTGGCACTCCGCCGAGGAAATCGAGCACAAGGGTGTCGCCTACGACACCTGGAACCACGCCACCCGCGACTGGACCGACTGGAAGCGGTGGAAGGTGCGCAGTCTGATGATGCTCATCGTGACCGGGCGCTTCTTCAAGAACCGCTGGCAGGATTCGATGAACCTGCTGGCACAGGATGGCATCACCGGCTGGAAGGCACGCTGGGGCCTGTTCAAGTACCTCGCCTGGTCACCCGGCGTGGTGCGACGGATCTTCCCCGCGTGGCTGGCCTACTTCAAGCCAGGCTTCCACCCCTGGGACCACGACGACCGCGCGCTCATCCGCCTTTACGAAGGCGAGTTCCCCGACGCGCTGATGCCGGCGGAGTAATCTGTATCCCCGCGCTGGCGGGGGCCTCAGGCCCAACGACAAAGCCCCGCCGATCCGGCGGGGCTTTGCGTTTCAGGCCGCGCGCATGGCGACCTGGGCATCTTCCTCGAGCGACAGCGTGTATTCGCGCGCAGGAGCCTCCTCGCCGCGCGCACAGCTATGCCGCTGCCGCACCGCTCCGGTTGGGACGAAGCCCAGCTTGCGCAGGACACGGCCCGAGGCGGGATTGTCGGTGAAGTGGCTCGCGACCAGCCGCTCGTGGCCGAGCATCCGCGCGACGTCGATCACCGCGCGCCCGGCCTCGGTGGCATAGCCCTGCCCCCAGTGCTGCCGCGCGATCCAGTATCCCAGTTCGACCTCGCCCTCGGTCATGTCGATTCCGATGCAGCCGACCAGTGCCGCATCGTCCGCGCGCGCGATCAGGAAGCGCGGAAACATCGGCTCCGCACGCGACTGCACGAACTTGCGCGCGTGTTCGGGGCGATAGGGCCACGGCGCGCTGGCCAGGTTGCGCACGACGCCCTCGTCGGCGATTCCGCCCAGGACCAGGCTCCAGTCCTCGGGCCAGGCGGGTCTCAGCAACAATCTCTCGCTGCGATGGAACACGACGGTCTCTCCTCGGTCGTCCGCATCGCCCCGCTAGGCACGATGCGTGACATTGGTGTGGCGGCGAAACAATATTTCGCCGTTGCGTGAGGGAGATACGACAAGAGGGAGACGGGTCGGTCCCATCTCCCTCTTGGCTTGCCGGTTCTGCGCCCGGCTGGGACCGTCCGTCTGGACGATCCCGTTATCGGACCGTCCGGTTTATTCCGCGGCTTGCGCCAGCATATCGACCGATACGTATTTGCGGCCGAGTTTGCCGGCGTGGAATCGCACGACACCGTCGCTAAGCGCGAACAGCGTATGGTCCTTGCCCATGCCCACGTTGGTGCCCGGGTAAAACTTCGTGCCGCGCTGGCGCACGATGATGTTGCCGGCGACCACACCCTGGCTGCCGAACTTCTTCACGCCGAGGCGACGACCGGCCGAATCGCGACCGTTACGCGACGAACCGCCTGCTTTCTTATGTGCCATCGTCCGCGCTCCTTACTTCTTGGCAGCCGGCTTCTTGGCCGGTGCTTTCTTGGCTGCGGGCTTCTTGTCCGCGGCCTTGGCTTCGGTCTTGGGCGCCGCTTCCTTCTTGGGAGCAGCTGCCTTCTTGGGCGCGGCTTCCTTTTTCGGAGCGGCGGCCTTCGGCGCTGCCTCGGCCTTCGGAGCCTCGTCCTTCTTGGGCGCGGCCTTCTTCTCGGCCTTCGAATCGCCCACCGCCACGATGCGCAGCAGGGTCATCTGCTGGCGGTGGCCGTTCTTGCGGCGATAGTTGTGGCGGCGGCGCTTCTTGAAGACGATCACCTTCTCGCTCTTGGCCTGGGCGATGATCTCGGCCGAAACGACGACCTTGGCCGCGTCGGCGAGCGAATCGCCCTCGCCAGCCAGCAGGACGTCGCCCAGCGTGACCTTGTCGCCGGCTTCGCCAGCGAGCTTCTCGACCGCGATCTTGTCTCCGGCGGCAACCCGGTACTGCTTGCCGCCCGTGCGCACTACTGCGAACATGGTAAGTGTCTCTCGTGTCTTGTGCTGTGCCGCCCCCATGTGGAAACGGCGCGACCGCGCCCCGCCCGAGAGCAGGGGTGCGGAAAGAAGCGTGCCGTTAGGGGAAACATGGCCCCAAGTCAACGCCGCGACAGGCGCTTTTTTCGCGAACTCTGGCCAGCTACGCCGGGCGTGCTAGAGCATCCCGATGATCCGAACTATCGCCGCAACGCTAAGCCTCGCCGCCCTCGCCGGATGCGCCAGTACCGGCGACCGCTATCCGTCGCTCTCGATCCGCGATGCGGAGCGGGTCGAGGGCGAATTCACGGTCGCGCGCCCCGCCCCCGTGGTCATACCCCCACCGCCGCTTCCGGCCGATACAGCGGGCAGGCTGACTCAACTACGGGCCCAGGCGAACTCCGCGCACCAGAAATTCCTCGCGGCGGTGCCCGGTGCGCGCCGTGCGGTCACGGCGGCGCGCGGCGCTGGCGTTACCGACGACCGCTGGGCGGGCGCGCAAGTCGCGCTGGCCGATCTCGATTCTGCCCGCAGCGAGGCGGCGATCGCGTTGGGCGATCTCGACCTGATGTTCGCCGATGCCGCAATTGAGCAGGCACAGCGCGACGAGATCGTTCAGACCCGCGCCGAAGTCACCGCGCTGCTCGCCGAGGAGGACCGCCTGCTCGCCGAACTGCGCGGCGCGATCGACTAGCGAATCACTTCCACCGCGCCAGATCTGCGTGATCCTCGGCGCGCGGCTCGATCCAGTGCCAACCGTCGGCGCGCTGCTCGCGTTTCCAGAACCATGCCGCGCTTTTGAGGTGGTCCATGCAGAAATCGACCGCATCGATGGCGGCGCGGCGGTGGCGGGCGGCGGCGGAGACGCACACGATCGGCTCGCCCGGACGGAGCTGGCCGACGCGGTGGACCATCAACAACCCCATCAGATCGAATCGGGCCAGTGCGTCGTCGGCAAGCCGGTTCATTCCCGGCAGCGTCAGCGGCTCGTAATGCATGAGTTCGAGCGCCAGCACCCCGCCCCCGGATCGAACCTCGCCCACGAAAGTGCAGATGCCGCCCAGGCCGGGATTGGCCTGCGCGAAGGGGCCGATCAGCGCGTCGGGACGGAACGGGCCCGGCAACAGGCGGATGTCACGCATCTTGCTAGCCGCCACTGACGGGCGGGAGCAGCGCGATCTCGTCACCCTCGACGGCCGACAGCGCGGTCTTGTCGGCCAACACCTCGCCATTGCGCGCCAGCTTGACCCTAGCGCTGCCAAGCTCTGCGGCCAGTGCCGGCTCGAGCACACGCAGCAACCCCGCCCAGTCGAGCGGAGCTGCCAGCACACGCTCGTCGCACCCCGCCAGGTCGCGCAAGGGGCCGAGAAACACGACCTTCACCGCCACGGTCAGCCCCCCGTGACGGACATATGACGCGGCTGCGCTGGTGCTGCACCGCGGCGGTCGACCGCGAAGTGATGTCGCTCGGGCTTGATCCGCATCGCCTCGTCGAGCGCGCTGGCAAGTTCCGCATCCGGGTCAGTGGAACGCAGTGCCGCGCGCAGGTCGACCCGCTCCCCCCCGCCGAGGCAGGGATAGAGCTGGCCAGTCGCCGTCACCCTGATCCGGTTGCACCCGGCGCAGAAGTTCTCGCTCAGCGGGGTGATGAAGCCGATCCGCCCGCCCGTCTCTGCGATGTCGAAATAGCGCGCCGGGCCGCCCGTGCGATGGCCGGACGGGGTCAGCGTCCAGCGCGCCTCCAGCGACTCGCGCACTGCCGAGAGCGGCAGGAACTGGTCGACACGGTCGGCCTCGATTTCGCCCAACGGCATGACTTCGATCAAGGTCACATCGAGACCCTGCCCGTGCGCCCAATCGACCAGCGCCGGGATTTCGGCTTCGTTCTCGCCCCTAAGGGCCACGGCGTTGAGCTTGACCGACAGTCCCTCAGCGCGAGCAGCTGCAATTCCCTCCAGCACCTGCGGCAAGGCATCGCGCCGAGCCAGCCGGGCGAAACGCGCCCGGTCGAGCGTATCGAGCGAAACGTTGATCCGCCGCACACCAGCCGCCGCGATCGCGCGGGCATGGCGGGCAAGCTGCGTGCCGTTGGTGGTCAGGGTCAGTTCGGCCAGCCCGTCGCCGAGTTTGCGGCCAAGCGCATGGAGCAGTTCGAGCACGTCGCGCCGCACGAGCGGTTCGCCCCCGGTCAGGCGAATCCTGGTGACGCCGCGCGCGATGAAGCCGAGCGCGAGCCGGTGCAATTCCTCCAGACTCAGCACTTCCGGCTTGGGAAGGAACTTCATCCGCTCGGGCATACAATAGGCACAGCGCAGGTCGCAGCGGTCGGTCACCGACAGTCGCAGATATTCGATCCGGCGACCGAACGTATCGAGCAGGAGTGGAGCGTCAGCTGCCATGGAGTACAAGATACTGCCCCGTCACTCCGGGCGCATCCCCCAAATATGCCAGCGTCTCCGCCCTCGCACGCTCGCTGCCGCCGCCGATCACGTTCACTCGAACCGGCGCTGCCATGCGGGCAAGATCGCGCGCGGCAGCGCGGCGCCAGTCGGTATGGTCGTAAGGTGCGGGCGGAAGGACGATGACCAGCGAGGTTGCACTCGCGATCCGCTCGCGCGCCTCTGCCAGCCACCGGGAATGAAATGCGGCCGCAGCATCGAGCGCGCCCGGCGGCAGGTCATCGATGACGAGGACCGCCTGCACCGGGCCCTCAGCGCCGCTCGCGGGTGAGGGTAATGCCGATCTTCTCGTTGTGCTCGGCAATCGCCAGCTTCACGATCTTGACCGTCACCGCCTCGACCCGCGTATCCTGGAGGAACAGCGTCTCGCAGATATGGTCCGCGACCGCCTCGATCAGCTTGAAGTGGACGCCCGGCGGCAGCGCGTCGGTCGCGGCGAACTTCAGGTCCATGTAGTTCTTGCTCGCGTCGAGCGGGGTGTCGGGCGCGTAGCGATCGGCGCATTTGAGGCGCGCGGCGATGCTTATCCGCAGCGGCTGCGGTTTGCCGGTCTCCTCCGAATAGATGCCGGTCAGGACATCGTGTTCGAGATCGGCGACTTCGAGGATCAGCGAATCGGCCATCGCGCGCCTCTAGCCGGGATTCGACCAGCGCGCGAAGATCGCGGTGGGCAGGATGCGGCCATCGGGGCCTTCCTCGCGCACGGCAAGGTCGCCGTGCTCGATCAGGCCGGGCAGGTGCGCGAGCTTTTCCGCCAGCAATCCGGCGAGCGCGACACTGCTCATGCGCACGGCATAGACGGTAAGGAACAGGAAGCGGCTATCGGCATCGAGCAGCTTGCCGCAGTCGCAGACGAGGCCCGCCAGGTCTTCCTCGAGCCGCCAGGTTTCGCCATCGGGACCGCGCCCGAACTTGGGCGGGTCGAGGATGATCCCGTCGTACCGCCGCCCCCGCCGGACCTCGCGCGCGGCAAACTTGGTCGCGTCGTCGACCAGCCAGCGGATCGGACGCTCCTCGAAACCCGAAAGCGCGGCGTTTGCGCGCGCCTGGGCGACCGATTTCTTCGAGGCATCGACATGGACCACCGGGCCATGCTCGCTCAGCGCCAGCGAGCCGACGCCGGTGTAGCCGAACAGGTTCAGGGTCTGCGCATCGGGCTTCCCGGTAAGACGCTCCCCCATCCAGTGCCATACCGGGGCCATGTCGGGGAAGAAGCCGAGGTGCCGAAAGGGGGTGCATTGCGCTGTGAAGCGTGCGTTGCCCCAGTTTAGCTCCCAGCCATCCTGCGGCACCTTATGGGACAGGTTCCAGCGCCCGCCGCCATCCTCGTCCGAACCGGGCACGAACTCGCCGTCGGCGGGCCACTCGGCATGGCGGGGCGACCACATCGCCTGCGGTTCGGGGCGGATGAAGCGGCGCGGGCCGTACTGCTCCCACTTGCGGCCGTGGCCGCTATCGAGCAGGCGATAGGCGTCCCACCCCTCGCCCACCATGAGCAGTGGCTGTTCGATCAGATCGGCCATCACGCGGCCGGCATCGCCCGCTCGGCGATCCATGCGGCAACCGCAGCGTAGTCGCCCGGAAGTTCGGCATAGCGCTCCTCGCGCCTGAACAGGTCGCCGACCCGCGCGGGCAGGCTCGGCCGCATACCGGTGGCACGCTCGACCGCATCGCGGAACTTGGCCGGATGCGCCGTGGCGAGCGTCACCAATGGCACCTCGGGCGGCAGGTCTGCGGTGCGCGCGGCATGGAACCCGATCGCGGTGTGCGGGTCGAGTACCTGGCCGCACTCCTCGTAAGCCCAGCGCATCGCCTGCGACATCTGATCGGGGTCGGTCCGCACGCTGGTGAACAATGCGGCGGCTCCTTCACGCTGTGCTTTGGTCAGCCGCATCGTCTTGCTCGCCTCGAACCCGCGCATCTGTTCGGCCAGGGCCCCGCCGTCGCGACCGCCGAGATCGAAAAGCAGGCGTTCGAAATTGGACGAAACCTGGATGTCCATGCTCGGCGCGGCGGTCGGAGTGACTTCGCCCGCCGAATACTCGCCCTGGCTCAGCGCGCGGTGGAGGATGTCATTGATGTTGGTCGCGACGATCAGCCGCTCGACCGGCAGCCCCATCTGCGCCGCGACATAACCCGCGAACACATCGCCGAAATTGCCGGTGGGCACGCTGAACGCAACGCGGCGCTCCGGCGCACCGAGTTGCAGAGCGGCGGCGAAGTAATAGACCACCTGCGCCATCAGCCGCGCCCAGTTGATCGAGTTGACCGCGCCGATCCGGAACCGACCGGTCATTTCACGATCACCGAACATCCGCTTCACCATCGCCTGCGCGTCGTCGAAGCTGCCGTCGATGGCGATGTTATGAACATTGGGCGCGAGGACCGTGGTCATCTGGCGTCGCTGAACGTCGCTCACCCGCCCGCGCGGGTGAAGCATGAAAATGTCGACGCCTTCGCGCCCCGCCACCGCGTCGATCGCAGCCGATCCGGTATCACCGCTGGTCGCGCCGACGATGGTCAGGTTCTCGTTCCGGCGCGACAGGAATTCCTCGAACAGCAGGCCGAGCAGTTGCAACGCCACGTCCTTGAATGCCAGCGTCGGTCCGTGGAACAGCTCGAGCACCCAGTGTCGCTGGTCGAGCTGGACCAGGGGCGTGACGGCGGCATGAGCGAAGCGGCCATAAGCAGCCTCGCACATTTCGCGCAGGCGTTCGGGCGCAAGGCTGTCGCCGACGAACGGCTGCATCACCTGCGCGGCCAGCTCGGGATAGGCCAGCCCGCGCATCGCCGCGATCTCGACCTCGCTGAAACGCGGCCATTCGCGCGGCAGGTAAAGCCCGCCGTCGCTCGCAAGGCCCGCCAGCGTTACCCCTTCGAAATCGAGCACCGGCGCGGCGCCACGGGTGGAGACGTATTCCATGAGGCTGGCGGTTAGCCGCGCCGGGCCGGTCGGGCAAGCGAGCCCAGATTGCGCCGAGCCAAGTTCAACTGCGCCACCGCCGCCGCAGTGCGAGGACGTAGATTACCAATGCCGTGAGTGCGAACAGGAACCACTGCCCGGCATATGCGAGGTGGTTGTCGGGCAGGTCGCGCGGGTCGGGTCGGGCGAGCGGTTCCAGGCCGGGCAGCGGCTCGAACGCGACGAGGCGCGGCCCCGGCGCTATCGTTCCGCTGACCGTGCCGCCCTGCCAGTCTATCGCGGTCGGGGCGGCGGACCAGCCGAGCACCACCGTGGCCTCGCCTCCCCCCACCAGCGCGCACCGCGCCGTGTGGGCGAGCCCAGGGACATCGGCGTCGTTGCGCCCGGCAGTCGTCCGGGTTTCCAGCACCTGCCTGCAGTCGACCGTGGCTACGCGATAGAGCGCCCGCTCCACCTCCGCCTCGGAAGAAGGCCAGGGAGCTTCGGACGACAGCGCGATCGCGCTCTCGTAGCGCGCGATCAGCGCTTCCTTCTCGGCCTTGCGGCCCAGTTGCCAGAAGCCGAGCGCGATCATCGTCGCGACCGCGGCGAGGACCAGCAGCGTGGCGAACACCGGAACCTTGCGGGTCATTCCTCGCGCACCCTGCCCTCGCCCGCCTTGTTGCGGAATTCGGCGGCGAGCAGCGCCCCCTTGGCATAGCGCAGGCCCACCAGGACCGCGCCGGTAGTGACCGGCACCCAGATCAGCGCATGGACCCACAGCGGCGGGCGCACCGCCGCATCGAGCCACAGCGCGAGGCCGACCAGCACCGCGCCGATGATGAGGGTGAGGAAGCCAGCCGGACCGTCGCCCACGTTGAACTTGTCGAAATCGAGCCCGCATGAACGGCATCGCGGCGCGAATTTGACCACCCCGTCGAACAGCGCGCGCGCGCCGCATTGGGGGCACAAACCGAAAAGGGCAGCCTGGGCGATCCCGGGCTGCCCCTCGTTATCGGGAGTGTCGGAACTCATCAGTGGACGGGAGCGCCCCAGCCGCCCCAGATGTAGACGACCACGAACAGGAACAGCCACACCACGTCGACGAAGTGCCAGTACCACGCCGCCGCTTCGAAGCCGAAGTGCTGGCGCGGCGTGAAATGCCCCTTGTAGGTGCGCACCAGGCACACGATCAGGAAGATCGTGCCGATCAGCACGTGGAAGCCGTGGAAGCCGGTCGCCATGTAGAAGCCCGAGCCATAGGTGTTGCCACCGAAGGCAAACGGCGCGACGGCATATTCATAGGCCTGGATCGCGGTGAACAGCACGCCCAGGATGATGGTCAGCCACAGACCCTTCTTCAGCCCGTCGCGATTGCCGTGGATCAGCGAGTGATGCGCCCAGGTCACGGTGGTGCCCGAGCACAGCAGGATCAGGGTATTGAGCAGCGGCAGGCCGAACGGATCGAGCACTTCCTCGATGGCTACTGGCGGGAACTGGCCACCGACCACTTCCGACAGCGCGTTCGGGAACAGCGCGAAGTCGAACCAGGCCCAGAACCAGCCGACGAAGAACATCACTTCCGATGCGATGAACAGGATCATCCCGTAGCGCATATGAAGCTGCACCACCGGGGTATGATAGCCCTCGTGCGCTTCCTTCACGACATTCGAGAACCAGCTGAAAAACGTCGCGATCAGGCCCATGATGCCAAGCCCGAGCACGATCTGCCAGCTCGCCATGTCGTGCATGAACAGCACCATGCCGGTGGTGAAGGTCAGCGCCGAGATCGAGCCGATCAGCGGCCAGATGTCGGGCGGAAGGATGTGATAGTCGTGGTTCGCGGTGCCAGCCATGAATCGGGTACCCTGTCAGTATTATCGCCGTGCCCTTAATGCGCCCGGCGGGGTTGGTCCAGTGTCAGGACGACGGTTCTTCCGGCTGCGTCAGCGCCTTGTGGAAGGTGTAGCTCAAGGTGATCTGTTGGAGGTCGCGCGCGTTGACATCCTGCATGATCGCCGGGTCGACGTAGAACAGCACCGGCATCCGCACTTGCTGCCCCGGCTCGAGCGTCTGCTCGGTGAAGCAGAAGCACTGGACCTTGTGGAAATAGCGCCCCGCGCTGTCGGGAGTGACGTTGAAGGTCGCAGTACCAGTGATCGGCGTCGCGCTGTCGTTGCGCGCGGTGTAGAAGGCCAGGTTGCGGGCGCCGATGTGCGTGGCCTGCGTGCTCCGCTCCGGCCCGAAGCTCCACGGCATATTGGCCGCGGTGCTCGCGTCGAAGCGGATCGAAATCGATCTGCCGCCGCCACTCGCGGCAATCTCGGCCGCAAGGTCGGCCTGTTCCTCGGTCGCCCGCTGGGTCGTTCCGCCAAAGCCGGTCACGCGGCAGAACAGGTCGTAGAGCGGCACCGCGGCATAACCGAGCCCGAGCATGGCCAGCGCACCGAGCAGGGCATAGATCCCAACGCGGCGGTTCCTGTCCTCCAGTGTGGCGGCGGTCATCGGCCTGTCACACCCTTACGATGGTGATGGCGTAGAACAGCACGACGAAGAACAGCAGCACACCGCCGAGCACGAGATTGCGCGATTTCTGCCGCCGACGATACTCGGCGAGTTCTTCCGGGGTCATCATAGCCATCCTTGCTGGCGGGCGAACGCATCCGCGACGAGCGCCGCGAACAGCGCGAAAAGATAGACGATGCTGAAACCGAACAGGCGCTTTTCCGGCTGCATCTTGTCGCCTTCGCCCGAACTGCGGAAAGCAACCGGTACCGACAGTGCCACGAACGTCCCGGTCAGCAGCAGCGCGGCCAGGCCGTAAAGCGCGCCAGTACCCCCGATCCACCATGGCGCGACCGCCAGCGGGAGCAACAGGATCGAATAGGCCAGGATCTGGCGCCGGGTCGATGCCTCTCCCTTCACCACCGGCATCATCGGAATGCCCGCATTGGCGTAGTCGAGCCGCACGAACAGGGCGAGCGCCCAGAAATGCGGCGGGGTCCACATGAAGATGATCGCGAACAGCAGCACCGGCATCGCGGTAATTTCGCCCGTGACCGCCACCCACCCGATCAGCGGGGGGAAGGCGCCCGCACCCCCACCGATGACGATATTCTGCGGGGTGCGCGGCTTGAGCCAGATCGTGTAGATCACCGCGTAATAGACGATCGAGAAGCCCAGGATCGCGGCGGTGAGCCAGCCGACCGCAAGGCCCATCAGCAGGACCGAGCCGACCGACAGCGCAATGCCGAAATCGCGCGCGCTGGTCGGGTCGAGCCGCCCTGACGGGATCGGGCGCGCCGCCGTGCGCTTCATCGCGGCGTCGAGGTCCGCTTCCCACCACTGGTTGAGCGTCGCCGCCCCGCCCGCGCCGAGCGCGATGCACAGCACCGCGGTAAAGCCGATCACCGGATGGATCGAGCCCGGCGCTGCGAGCAGCCCGGCGAGCCCGGTGAAGATCACCAGGGTCATCACCCGCGGCTTGGTCAGCGCGAAGAAATCGCGCCATTCCGTGGGCAGGGTCTGCGTTGCGGCGGTCATGGCCAAGATCGGCTCCGGTCCGGTTTTACAGGCAAGGGCGCAGCCGTTGCCGGTGCGCCCTCCCCATGCTGGTTATCGCCTGCGCCTGGTGGCGCTGGGCCGTCACGCCGTGGCAGGCTTGCCATCGGTCGCATCGGCGGGGCGATGGTCGTGATAGTCATGGTGATCCTCGATCACCGGCAGCGTTTCGAACTGGTGGAACGGCGGCGGGCTCGACAGCGTCCATTCGAGCGTCGTCGCGCCTTCGCCCCAGTAGTTGTCCTGCGCCTTCTTGCCCGCCACGAAGGCGTAGATGATGTTGGCGAAGAACAGGATCATCGACGCTGCCATGATGTGGTAGCCCATCGAGCTGATCTCGTTCCAGTAGGCATAGGCATCGGCGTAGTCGGGATAGCGACGCGGCATCCCCTGCCAGCCCAGGAAGTGCTGCGGGAAGAAGATCACGTTCACGCCGATGAAGAAGCCCCAGAAATGCAGGTGCGCCAGCAGTTCGGAGTGCATCCGCCCGCTCATCTTCGGGAACCAGTAGTAGAACCCGGCGAACAGGCTGAACACCGCGCCCATCGACAGCACGTAGTGGAAGTGCGCTACGACGAAGTAGGTGTCGTGGACCACGTCGTCGATGCCGCCATTGGCGAGATAGACGCCGGTCACACCGCCCACGGTGAACAGGAAGATGAAGCCGAGCGACCACACCATCGGGCTCTTGAACTCGATCGAGCCGCCCCACATCGTGGCGATCCAGCTGAAGATCTTCACGCCCGTGGGCACCGCGATCACCATCGTGGCGGCGGTGAAGTACATCTTCGTGTTCACGTCGAGGCCGACGGTGTACATATGGTGCGCCCACACCACGAAGCCGACCACGCCGATCGCGACCATCGCGTAGGCCATACCGAGATAGCCAAACACCGGCTTGCGGCTGAAGGTGGCGATGATCTGGCTGACCATGCCGAAGCCCGGCAGGATCATGATGTAGACCTCGGGGTGGCCGAAGAACCAGAACAGGTGCTGGTACAGGACGGGGTCGCCGCCGCCTGCCGGGTCGAAGAACGTCGTGCCAAAATTGCGATCGGTCAGCAGCATGGTGATCGCCGCGGCGAGCACCGGCAGCGCAAGCAGCAGCAGGAACGCGGTGACCAGCACCGACCACACGAACAGCGGCATCTTGTGCAGGGTCATCCCCGGCGCGCGCATATTGAAGATGGTGGTGATGAAGTTCGTCGCGCCCAGGATCGAGCCCGCACCCGCCAGGTGCAGCGCGAAGATCGCGAAGTCGGTCGCCGGGTTGCCGTCCGCTCCCTGCGTCGAGAGCGGAGCATAGACCGTCCAGCCCACGCCCGAGCCGTTGCCCGCCGAACCGCCGGGCACGAACATCGAGAACATCAGGCTGAGGAAGCCCGCGACGGTAAGCCAGAACGAGATGTTGTTCATGCGCGGGAACGCCATGTCCGGCGCGCCGATCATCAGCGGCACGAACCAGTTGCCGAACCCGCCGATCATCGCCGGCATGACCATGAAGAACACCATGATCAGGCCGTGCGCGGTAATCAGCACGTTCCACATATGCGCGTTGGAATCGAAATTCGATTCGCCGCCCATGAACTCGACCCACCAGCCCAGGTACTGGATGCCGGGCTCGGCCAGTTCCATGCGCATGATGCCCGAGATGCCACCGCCGATGATCCCCGCGAAGATCGCGAAGATCAGGTACAGCGTGCCGATGTCCTTGTGATTGGTGGACATGAACCAGCGCGCGAAGAAGCCGGGCTTGTGGTCGGCATCATGATGCGCGTGGCCATCATCGTGGGCCTGGAAGGTCTGGGCGGTGGTTGCCATGATTCGTTCTCTTCGACCTGGTTGTCTTATTCCGCTGCCGGAGCGGCGGCGGGGGCAGCGGCAGCCTCGTCGACCGGAGTCGCGGGGTTGTTCGCGGCGGGAGCTTCAGCGGCCTGCGGACCATCGGGGTTCCCGCCCTTGGAGCGGACCCATGCGTTCCATTCCTCGCGCGAGACCGCTTCGACCGCGATCGGCATATAGCCGTGGCGTACACCGCACAGCTCGGAACACTGGCCGTAGTAGATGCCGGGTTCCTTGATGCGCAGCAGCTTCTCGTTGAGGCGGCCAGGCACGGCGTCGAGCTTGAACCACAGCGACGGGACCGCGAACGAGTGGATCACGTCACCCGCGGTCACCTGCAGCCGCAGCGGGGTATCGACCGGCACGACCATGCGGGCGTCGACTTCCAGCTGGGCCGGGAAACCGGCGGCGCGCGCCTCTTCCTCGGGCATCATGTTGGAGATGAACTCGCCAATGCCGTGGTCGGGATATTCGTAGCCCCAGTTCCACTGATAGCCGGTGATCTTCACTGTCACCGCGTCTTCCGGCGGCGATTCGTACTGCTTGGCCAGCAGCGAGATCGACGGGATCGCGATGCCGACCAGTATCAGCACCGGCACCACCGTCCACACGACCTCGATCAGGGTGTTGTGCGTCGTCTTCGAGGGCACCGGATTGGCGCGGCGATTGTAGCGCACCACGACCCAGATGAGCAGGCCGAGCACGAACGCCGAGATGATCGCCATGATCCAGATCAACGCATGGTGGAACGGCAGGGCGATCTCGCCGATGTCGGAGAACTGCGGCTGGAGGTCGAGCCCGCGATTGACCGGCTGTCCCTTGATCATGTCGGGGCCGAGCGGGGTGTAGGTCCCTTCCGCGGCGACCGATTCGGTTGCCGCGACATCCGCCGCATCGGTGGTGGTGGTCGCGGTCGCGCCAGGCACGGTGGCCGCCGGAGCAGCCGCCTCTACCGGGGCGGGCGCAGTTTCCTGCGCCAGCGCCGTGCCGGGGGCGAAGGCAAGCGCCGCCGCCATCCATGTTACCGCAATCTTCCGAACAGCCCCGCTGGGCCAGTCACCGAAATTCATCTGTCCGACGCTTTCCGTTCTCGTTGTTGAAGGGCTGCCTTGCGCAGCCGCAAACACCCCGTCGGGGGACCGGTCTGGCGGGCCTATACGCGCGCTTGCCCCCTGCCTCAAGCGCTTCTAGGAGAAAAATCCGCAACCGCGCCAGCCCCCTTGTGGGTGACAGGATTCCCCGGAAAAACACACCCCATGACCGACGACGATACGCTTTCGGAATTCCGCAGCTGCGACGCCCTGCTCGAAGGACACTTCGTGCTTTCGTCGGGCCGGCACAGCGGCCACTACCTGCAATGCGCGCGCGTGCTGATGAACGCCGAGCGCGCGGGGCGGCTGGCGCTGGCACTGGCGCAGCGCATCCCGCGCGAGGTCAGGAACGAGATCGACGTAGTGGTCTCGCCCGCGATGGGCGGCCTGATCATCGGGCACGAGATGGGCCGCGCGCTGGGCAAGGATGCGCTGTTCCTCGAACGGCCCACCGGCACCTTCGAACTGCGCCGCGGCTTCGCGCTGGCACCTGGGGCGAAGGTGCTGATGGTCGAGGACGTGGTCACCACCGGCCTCTCCAGCCGCGAGGCGATCGCGGCAGTTGCGCGCGAGGGCGGAGAGGTAATCGCCGAGGCGGCGCTCGTGGACCGCTCGGGAGGTGGGGTCGATCTGGGCGTGCCGTTCTATCCGCTGGTCGAATTGAACTTCCCCACCTTCGCGCCCGACGAGCTGCCGCCCGAACTGGCCGCATTGCCCGTCACCAAGCCTGGGAGCCGCAAGTAACTTGACCGGCCGTTTACGCCTCGGGGTCAATATCGACCACGTCGCCACCATTCGCAACGCGCGCGGGGGCGAGCATCCCGATCCGGTGCGCGCGGCAGAGATCGTGGCGGCCTGCGGAGGCGACGGGATTACCGCGCATCTGCGCGAGGATCGTCGCCATATCCGCGACGACGACCTCGCCCGCATCCAGGCCGCGACCGACCTGCCGCTCAACCTGGAGATGGCCGCGACCGAGGAAATGCTCGCCATCGCGCTGCGCCACAAACCGCACGCCGCCTGCATAGTGCCCGAAAAGCGAGAGGAGCGGACGACCGAGGGCGGGCTCGACGCAGCGGGCCTCCACAACACGCTGGTCCCGATCGTCTTCCGCCTCCAGGACGCGGGCATTCGCGTCAGCTTGTTCATCGAGGCCGACCCGCGCCAGCTCGAGGCCGCGATGCGCCTGCGTGCGCCGGTGGTCGAGTTTCACACCGGTGAATACGCCCATGCTTCTGGCGATGATCGCGTCCGCGAACTGAGGCGCATCGCCGACATGGCCGCCCTCGCCGCCAAGAACGGGATCGAGCCACACGCCGGGCATGGCCTCAACTACGACAACGTACAGCCCATCGCCGCCATCCCCCAGCTCGCCGAACTGAACATCGGCCACTACCTGATCGGCGAGGCGATCTTCACCGGACTGGAGGCAAGCGTGCGGCGGATGCGCGACCTGATGGATGAGGCGAGGTGATCATCGGCCTCGGCTCCGACCTGTGCAGCATCGAGCGCATCCAGAAGGCGCTCGACCGGCATGGCGACCGGTTCGAGCAGCGGTGCTTCACCGAGATCGAGCGCGCCAAGGCAGCCAGGCGCCCGTTCACCCGCGCCGGAACCTATGCCAAGCGGTTTGCGGCCAAGGAGGCGTTTTCCAAGGCTGTCGGCACCGGATTCTATCGCGGCGTCTACATGAAGGACATCGGCGTGGTGAATGCACCCTCGGGCGCACCGACCCTCGCGCTGACCGAGGGTGCAGCCAAGCGGCTTGCGGAATTGACCCCACCCGGCCATGAGGCGGTCATTCATCTCACTCTCACCGACGACCACCCATGGGCACAGGCGTTCGTGATCATCGAAGCCCGCCCGCTATGAGCACCACGCCAGCCACCGTGACAGAAACCTCGACACAAAACGCCAACTCCCCCGCGCCTGACAGCGGCCCCACCCCGGAAGACGGCAAGGAGAAGGTCAACTGGCTCGCCGAGCTGCGCGGCCTCGCGCTCATGCTGCTCGCAGTGCTGGCGTTCCACAGCTTCATTGCCAAGCCGTTCTACATTCCCAGCACCTCGATGATGCCCAGCCTGATGGTCGGCGACCGGTTGGTGGTGAGCAAGTATCCCTATGGCTGGTCGTGGGCATCGGTATCGTTTCACCTGCTGCCGCGCGGTGACTGGCGTGTGTGGCCCGCCACGCCCGAATACGGCGACATCGTGATCCCGGTCCATCCACTGCGCGACGAGGATTACATCAAGCGGGTGGTAGCCCTGCCCGGCGACACGATCGAGGTCAGGAACGGGCGCATCGTCCTGAACGGCACACCCGTGCGGCAGGAGATCGAGCCCGCTTTGCAAATCCCGGTAGCGAGCGACCGGCACGTATGCGGGTACGGGCGGCTGTGCCTGGCCGATTTCGACGTCTATCGCGGTCGCAACGCCGCGGGCGAGCCGGTCTACAATGTCCCTGTCGCGCGCGAAACGCTGCCCAATGGCGCCAGCTACCTGGTGGTGAACGAGGATATCGACGGCGGGTTCGACAATTACGGCCCGCAGGTGGTGCCCGAGGGGCACGTCTTCGTGATGGGCGACAACCGCGATCATTCGGCCGACAGCCGCGCCCCTGTCGACGCCATGTTCGGTGGCGGCCTGGGTGGGCCCGTGCCGCTGTCGAATGTGGGCGGACGGGCGGAGTTCATCACCTTCTCGCTCGACGGCACCACTGGCTGGAACCCGGTAACGTGGTTTACCTCACTGCGCGGCGAGCGGGCGTGGACGACGCTGCGCCCGCCGGTCGCGCAACAAGGCCGGCCCGAACAGTGAGCGATCCCGGCGCGCAGGACGCTGCCGGAGTGGGTGCCAGCCCGACCCGCATCGAGGATACGCGCCTACGGTTCGAAGCCAACCGCGCCTTCATCTGGGCGGCGGTGATCGGGCTTGTCGTATTGGCGATCTGGATTTCGCAGTCGCTTCTGGTGATCTTCGGCGCGCTGGTTTTCGCCGCGGCGATCGATGGCGGCGCACGGCTGATCGGACGCGTTCTGAAGATCGGACGCGGCTGGCGGGTGGCCATAGTCCTGCTGCTGATCGCGGCATTCCTCATCTGGCTGGTTCATTTCGCCGGGTCGCAGATCGCTGAACAGGCGAGCCTGTTTCCGCAGATCCTGACCCAGCAGGTGGGCCAGCTTCTGGCACTGCTGCGCCAGCATGGCTTCGCCATCAATCCCGACGACATTCAGTCGCTGGCGGGCAACCTCATCAGCGGAGTCGGCACCATTACCCGCGCGTTGGGCGGGATTGTCGGCGGACTGACCACGCTGTTGCTCATCGTCATCATCGGCGTCTACCTGGCCGCCGATCCGCGCGCCTACGAGCGCGGCGTGGCGTGGATGGTGCCCGAACAGCACCGCCCGGCGTTCTTCGACACGATCAGCCACCAGGCCTATACGATGCGGCGCCTGCTTGCGGGGCGCCTGCTCGGCATGGCGCTGGAGGGCCTGTTCACCTGGATCATGCTGGCATTGTACGGCGTGCCGATGGCGGCCCTGCTCGGTCTTCTCACCGGGCTGCTGGCGTTCATTCCCAACATCGGCGCGATCATTTCCGGCCTCCTGATGGTTCTGGTCGGGTTTTCCGGCGGAACCGAAATGGGGTTCTATACGATCTTCGTTTATCTGCTGGTGCAGAACTTCGACGGTTACGTGCTGGTCCCGATGATCGCCAAGAAGACCGTCGACCTGGCACCGGCGCTGGTGCTGTCGGCGCAGCTCGTCTTCGGGGTGTTGTTCGGCATCCTCGGCCTGGCGCTGGCGGACCCGCTGCTGGCGATGATCAAGGTCGCGCTCGAGCGCCGTTCGGCCCGGCTGGAGGCTAGCGACCTGGAAGACAAGGAAATGCAGGAATAATGGTTCGCAGGTTTCTCAACATCATCGCCGGTCTTACCGTTCTGGTCATCCTGGCCGGTTTCGCGCTTTACATCTGGTGGGACCGCGCCGCCGATTTCGCCTTCGTGCCGAGCCAGGAATTCGTCGAGCAGGATGCCTTTGCCCAGAACGCCTATCAGGACCCGGCGATGTGGTTTTCGCGCCCTGGCATCGGGGTCGACGATCCCGCCCGCTGGCAGCCGGCCTTGCGCGAGGAGGATCGCACATCACCCGCCACGCCCGAGCAGCGCCCCGGCGATTTCGTGGTCTTCTTCATCCATCCGACCAGTTATTTCGAGCGCGCCAACTGGAACGCGCCGATCGACCACGCGGAATCCCAACGCATCGCCCGGATCTATGTGCGCGGCATGGCAAGTCCGTTCAACCAAGCCAGCGAGATCTGGGCTCCGCGCTATCGCCAGGCGACCTTCGGCGCATTCCTGACCGATGCGCCCGAAGGGCAGCGTGCGATCGATGCGGGTTACCGCGACGTGCGCCAGGCGTTCGAATATTTCCTGTCCAGCATCGCGCCCGACACGCCGATAGTGCTGGCGGGGCACAGCCAGGGTTCGCTCCACCTCCTGCGTTTGCTGCGCGACGAGGTGGCAGCTAGCGCGGCGGCCACGCGCATCGCGGCTGTCTATGCCATCGGCTGGCCGATCTCGGTCGACCACGACCTGCCCGAACTCGGCTTTCCCGCCTGCGCCACCGCGACCCAGCCGAGCTGCGTGATGAGCTGGTCGAGCTTCGCCGAGCCCGCGGACCCGCGCCGTTTGCTGGAAACCTATCGCGAATCCCGCGCCGCGAATGGCGAGGCGCGCGGCGACAGCCCGATCCTGTGCACCAACCCGCTGACCGGGATGGTCGGCGGCGAGGCGTTGGCGGATGCCAACCTCGGCACACTGATCCCCGACGCAGGCTATACCACCGGCGAACTGGTTGCCGGGGCGGTGCCAGCGCGGTGCGACGAGCGCGGCCTGCTGCTGATCGGCGACCCGCCGGAAGTGGGCGACGCGGTGCTGCCCGGCAACAACTACCACGTCTATGACATCACCCTGTTCTGGCGGAACCTCCAGCGCGACGTGGCAAGGCGAGTCGAGGCATGGCGGACGGCGCGCTGATTACCGACAGCGCCGCCTTATTTCGCGACGCGCTGCCGGGCGGCGGCGTACTGCTCGGGCTCGATCTCGGCACCCGGACGATCGGCACCGCACTGTGCGATGCCGGATGGCAGTTCGCGAGCCCGGGCAAGACCTTGGCGCGCGGCAAGTTCGGGCGCGACCGCGAGGCGCTCGCCGCGCTGGTGGCGGAGCGCGGCGTCAGGGGCCTGGTGCTGGGCCTGCCGCGCAACATGGATGGCAGCGAGGGTCCGCGCGCACAGTCCAGCCGCGCCTATGCCCGCAACCTGGCCGAAGCGCTCGCGCTTCCCGTGCTCCTGTGGGACGAGCGGCTTTCCACCAGCAGCGCGGAACGGGCGATGATCGGCCAGGACATGAGCCGCGCCAAGCGTGCGGAACGGATCGACAGTCATGCCGCCGCGGTGATTCTCCAGGCCGCGACCGATGCGCTGGCCGGATCGGTATTCTGATGACCACCGCGCTCCCTCCGTTCGACCCGGCGCTGGCCTCGAAAATGATGTTCTCCGTCGGCCATTCGGGCTGGCTCGGCCTGCGCTATGTCGCCCATGGCGACGACTGGGTCGAACTTGCCTTGCCGTGGCGAGAGGATCTGGTCGGGGAAACCGGCAGCGGCATACTCGCCTCCGGCCCGATCGTCAGCCTGATGGACATGGCGGCGGGGATGTCGATCTGGTCCGCCTCGGGCCGGTTCCAGGCGGTGGCCACGCTCGACCTGCGGGTTGACTATATGCGCCCGGCCCGGCCGCACGCGGCGGTCAATGGCCGTGTGCAGTGTTACCGCATGACCCGCTCCGCCGCGTTCGTGCGCGGATCCGCACACGATGGCGACCCGGACGATCCCGTCGCCCACGTTGCGGGGGTTTTCATGACGATCGGAGGCAGCAGGATATGAGCGATAGCGAGCGCGTTGCCGCCGAACTGCCCGCCTATGCCCGGTCGCTGGGCATCACGGTCGAGCGGATCGAGCAGGGCGCGCCGGTGCTGTCGCTCGCCTTCTCTCCGGTGGTCGAGGGACGGCCGACCGTGTTCCACGGCGGTGCGACCAGCGGCCTGCTGGAGAACGCGGGCTATGCCGCGCTGCGGCTCGAACTGCACCGGCAGCAGCGCACGGCGCGGATGAAGCCGATCGGCATCACTGTCCAGTTCCTTACCGCCGCCAAGAGCCGCACGACTTACGCCGTGGGTCGGATAACGCGCCTGGGCCGACGCAATGCCAATGTCGAGATCGAGGCATGGCAGGACGATCGCAGCCGTCCGGTCGCCAGCGCGGTGATGAACGTGCTGATGGCCGAACCGGACAACTGATCCGCTATTCCGGCGGCGCGCGCGGCTCGATCACCAGGCCGCGATCGTTTACCCGCAGGTCCAGTGGCACCCCTCCCACCTCGGTCGAGATGGTGACGCTGTCGCGCTCGACACTCAGCCGCGAACGGTTGTCGCCCAGCGGCAGGTCGCGCAAGTCGGGCACGTCCTGAGGCTCGACCGGGCCGCTGGGATCGGGGCGCGGAGTCGGGCGCGTCGGAGCCTGCCGCTCGCCAAGGGCCTGGCCCATGAAATCGCGCCAGATCCGCGCGGGCAGGTCGCCGCCGCCGATACCGGACAGCGGCGCGTTGTCGTCGTTGCCGATCCACACCCCGACCACGAGATCGCCCGCGTAGCCGATGAACAGCGCATCGCGGTAATCCTGGGTCGTGCCGGTCTTGCCGAAGTTCGGGCCGCGCAGCATCGCCGCGCGCCCGGTGCCACGATTGATCGCCGAGCGCAGAAGCTGCTCCATGTCCGCATGGGTGCGACGCGACAGGCTCGTCTTGCCGTCCCACAATCGCTCGAACCAGCTCGGGCGCTGCTCGCGGAAGGCGTGCGGGATAACGGGAAACTCGTTGCCCGCGATCCCGGCATAGGCAGCAGTCAGTTCCATCAGCGTCATGGTCGAGGTGCCGAGAGCGAGGCTCGGGTCGCCTTCGGTCAGCGGGGAACGAACCCCGAGATCGCGCGCAGCGTCGATCACCGCTTCGCTCCCGACCGTCTGCAACAAGCGCACCGCGGCGACATTGCTGGAACGGGCGAAAGCGTCCTCGAGCGTCAGGCTGGGGGAATAGTTGCCGCGCGCATTGCGCGGGCGATAGCTGCCCTCGGTAATCTCGCTGTTATCGACCAGATCGCCCGGAGCCAGCCCGGATCGCAGCGCGGCGAGATAGACGAACAACTTGAAGGTCGAGCCTGGCTGGCGGCGCGCCTGCGTGACCCGGTTGAAGGAGGAACTCGCGTAGTCCTTGCCGCCGATCATGGCCACGACTTCGCCATTGGGACGCATTGCGACCAGAGCGACCTGCGCCCCGCCGAGCGAGGCGCGCCCGGTGACCCGCCGCGCGATCCCCTGCAAGCGCGAATCGAGCGTGGTGGTAAGGGTCTGGCGCGCATATCCCGGCGGGGCGAGCTTGCGCGCCTCGGGCAGGGCCCAATCGGCGAAATAGGTTCCGGTCGGCAGCTCGTTCCGGTTTCGCACGTCGAGGCGTGGGACTGGTAGCGCGGCGGCTTCGGCTTCGGTCAGGTAGCCAGCGGCGACCATCGAGCCCACCACCAGGTCCATCCGCTCGCGCGCGAGACGGAAATTGCGCGTCGGAGCGAGCCGCGACGGAGCTTGGAGCAAACCGGCCAGCATCGCCGCCTGTTCGGGCCGCAGGTTTTCCGGCTGGCGGTAAAAATAGTGCATCGAAGCGGCGCGCAGCCCGTAAGTGTTGTCGCCGAAATAGGCGTTGGAGAGATAGCGTTCGAGAATTTCGTCCTTGCTCAGCCAGGCCTCGAGCCAGAACGCGATCAGCATTTCGCGCGCCTTGCGGGTCAGCGTCTGTTCCGGCGTCAGGAACGTGAACTTGGCAAGCTGCTGGGTGATCGTGCTGCCGCCGCCGACCCCGGTGAAAGCCGCGCGTGCGATCCCGCGCGGATCGATGCCCCAGTGATCGTAGAATCGCCGGTCCTCGATCGCCAGGAACGCCTGGACCACGTGCGGCGGCAGCTCGGCCACCTCGACCGGCTCGTCCACCACCGCGCCGTTGCGCGCGATCGGAGTGCCATCGGCGGCCAGCAATGTGATCTGTGGCGGCACGATCGGTGCGAGCGAGCGCGACAGCGGCGCGGTGATCGCCAGCCAGGTGACCATGACCATGAAAAACAGCAGGAACCCAGCAACGATCCTTACTACCCACCAACGCTTGCGCCGCCCTCGCCAATGCGCCGGGCGATACCATTTGGTCGCGGGCCGCTGGGGCTCGAGACGCTGCTCGAGCTGCGCCAGTCGCGCATCCCAATCATCGTAATCGGGCGCAGCACTATAGGCGGCCCTCCCGCGCCCGTAGTCGGACGGAGGCCATTCGTCGGCGTCTCGATCGCGCTTGCGGCTCAGTGAATCGAACAGACCCATCACCACTGTGTTAAACGAATAACACAGCCGAGCATAGGGACTTGCGGATTAACCCTTGCTAGCCGAGGCCCCGACCACGCTTTCCGGCAAATCGACCCCGAACACGCGCTGGTAGTATTCGGCGACCAGCACCCGTTCCGCCTCGTCGCACTTGTTGAGGAACGACAGGCGGAAGGCGAAGCCGACATCCTTGAAGATCGCGGCGTTCTGCGCCCAGGTGATGACGGTGCGCGGGCTCATCACGGTCGAGATGTCGCCATTCATGAAGCCCTGCCTGGTCAGGTCTGCGACCTTGACCATGTCGGCGACCACCTTCGCGTCGGTTTCCGGGCTCTTGGCCGAAACGATCGCCTGCTCGGTCGCGGCGGGCAGGTAATTCAGCCCGACAACGATGTTCCAGCGGTCCATCTGGCCCTGGTTGATCGCCTGGGTGCCGTGATAGAGTCCGCTGGTGTCGCCCAGCCCGACCGTGTTGGCGGTCGAGAACAGGCGGAAATGCGGATCGGGCCGGATCACGCGGTTCTGGTCGAGCAGGGTCAGCTTGCCCTGCTGTTCGAGCACGCGCTGGATCACGAACATCACGTCGGGGCGGCCAGCGTCGTATTCGTCGAACACCAGCGCCACCGGGTGCTGGAGCGCCCAGGGCAGCAGCCCTTCTCGGAACTCGGTCACCTGCAAGCCATCACGCAAAACGATCGCGTCACGACCCACCAGGTCGATACGGCTGATATGCGCATCGAGGTTGATGCGGATGCACGGCCAGTTGAGCCTTGCGGCGACCTGTTCGATGTGAGTCGACTTGCCCGTGCCGTGATAGCCCTGGACCATCACCCGCCGGTCGTGGGCGAAGCCCGCCAGGATCGCCAAAGTGGTATCGGGATCGAACACGTAGGCATCGTCGAAATCGGGCACGCGCGCGTCGGCCTTGCTGAAAGCCGGCACCTGCCAGTCGATGTCGATGCCGAACACCTCGCGCACATCGACGGTGGTGTCGGGCGCGGCGAGTACGGTGCGGTCGGAAGCCTCGAAGCTCTTGTCGGTCATGTCGTTCATTCCGCGCCGGTGCGTAGCCGCGCGCGCGCAGGGCCGCAAGCAGGTGAGCGGCAACATTTTCAATAGGGGCGCGACAGCTGTATTGGACGGTGATGGCAGACGTGCCCCCCACCGAATACCTGCGCCGCAAGCTGGTCGAGAAGGTCCGCGGCGTGTTCAACGACGTCGAGGGCGGCGAGGCTCCCGTGCCCGTTTCCGACGATGCGCTGTTCGAGCGCGATTCGCCGATCCGCATGGTCCACGCCGATGTGGTTTCGATGATGGTCGGCGGAATTCGCGGGCTGCTGCTCCAGATGCTTCACCCGCACGCGCTTCAGGGCGTACTCGACCACTCCAACTTCCGCTCTGATATGCACGGGCGGCTCCGACGCACCGCGCGGTTCATCGCGGTGACGACCTTCGGTCAGCGCGATGAGGCCATGAAGGCGATCGATCGGGTCAACCGCATCCACGGCTCGGTCAGTGGCGTGCTGTCCGACGGGACGCCCTATGCCGCAAACAATCCCCGCACGCTCGCCTGGGTCCATGTCGCCGAGTCGACGAGTTTCCTCGCCGCCTATCTACGCCACGTTCGGCCCGATATGCCCAATGCGGCGCAAGACGAATACTATCGCCAGTTCGCGGTGATCGCCCGCGCGCTGGGCGCCGACCCCGTACCGGAAAACCAGCGCGAGGCCGAGGCGCTGTTTCGCGAGATGCGCGGCGACCTGCGCGCATCGCCCGAGGCGCGCGAGATCGCGCGGCTCGTCCTGAGCCAGAAGCCCGAGGGCGCGCCGCCCGCCATGCAGGCACTGCTGGGTGCGGAGGCGGTCGCACTGCTGCCGCCATTCGCGCGCTCGATGCTGGCACTGGAGCGGCCCGGGCTTGCCAGCATTCCGGCCCGCGCCGCGACCTGGGGCATGGGCAAGACCCTGCGCTGGGCCTTCAGGCAGAACTAGGCCAGTTTATCCGGCAGTGAAAACAATGCGACGAAGCGCATCGCGAGATCGCGATCGCCCTCGATTACGAGACCTGCCTCCTGCTCAAGCTCGTCCCACGGCATTCCGGCGTAGATGCCGCCCGCGATGATGACGGCGTCCGGCGCGCGGAACACCGCGTCGGCTTCCTTCACCTCGCCCCGGCGGATCGGCAGTTCGCCCGGCCCCGGCTCGACCAGGAAGCTCTCGTCGCCAATCACGAAGCCTACCTTGCCCACGATCGTGCCGGTCCGGACGTAGTCCGCCATCGTGCGTAGCGACAGCATCAGCGAGACAGGCGACAAGGGCAGCGTGGGGTCATGCGCGCTCGATTTCGCCGCCCACCGGCCTAGTTCCTGGATCAACGGCTCGGTAGCAGAGCCCCATTCGGTCAGTTCGTAGACCTGGACCTTGCCCGGGGGCGGGAGCTGGCGGCGGATCAGCACGCCTGCCTCCTCCAGGCTCGCGAGCCGTTCGGTGAGCACCTTGGCGCTCAAACCGGGCAGGCTGGCGCGAATGTCGGAAAAGCGCCGCGCACCAAGCATTAACTCCCTGACAATGAGCAAAGACCACCGCTCGCCGACCAGTTCCATCGCGAATGCCGTCCCGCAGGCATCTCCGTACCATTTGCCATGACCCTTGGTTTCATTTTGTAACTTCATAGTTGCTTTTAGTAACTGAAAGGCGCACCACGAGCAAGTTCCGATTCGGGGGCGCAAGAGGAGAGAGACGATGTACGTGAATGGATTCGTGCTGGCCGTGCCCGCCGACAAGAAGGACGCCTACAAGGACGTTGCCGAGAAATTCTGGGACATTGCCAAGGATTATGGCGCGCGCGCGCAGGTCGAATGCTGGGAAGCCGACGTGCCCGACGGCAAGACCACCGACTTCCGTCGCGCGGTCAAATGCGAGGACGGCGAAAAGATCGTGTTCTCTTGGGTCACCTGGGACGACAAGGAAACCGCCGACGCCAGCCACGACAAGATGATGGCCGACGAACGGATGAAGGAATTCGGTGCCGAGGATGGCAGCGATATGCCGTTCGACGGCAAGCGCATGATCTACGGCGGATTCGAACCGCTGGTGTGGAAGGAGGCCTGAAAATGGCCGACAAGCACGGCGATTTCGTCTGGTACGAGTTGCTGACCAGCGATCCCGACGCGGCGCAGGCGTTCTACGGCCCGCTACTCGGGTGGGACTTCGCGCCGAGCGACACGCCGGGCATGGATTACCGGCTGTTCAGCGTGAGCGGCGATCAGATCGGGGGCCTCATGGCGCTCGATCCGGAGATGGTCGAGGGCGGCGCGCGGCCGATGTGGGTGGGCTATATCGAGGTCGAAGATGCCGATGCTGCCGCTGCGCGCATTGCCGAACTGGGCGGTCAGGTGATGCTCGCGCCGCAGGACATCCCCGGCGTCGGCCGCTTCGCTTTTGCCGCCGATCCGAATGGCGCGCCGTTCTACGTGATGCAGGGCAATGGCGAGCCAAGCCATTCGTTTGGTCGCCATGCGCCGCGCGTGGGCATCTGCGCCTGGAACGAGCTTTACGCGGCCGACGCGAATGCCGCCAAGGCGTTCTACATGACGCTGTTCGGGTGGGGTCAGGAAGGCGACATGGATATGGGCCCGATGGGCAAGTACGAATTCCTCCAGGCGGGCGACTACACGCTCGGCGCGGTGATGCCGAAGCCGCCCGAGTTTCCGGCCAGTATGTGGGTCTATTACTTCCGTGTGCCCGCGATCGATCCGGCTGTCGCCCATGTGCGTGACAACGGTGGGCAGATCCTGCTCGAACCGCAGGAAATTCCCGGCGGCGAGTTCGTGATACAGGGGCTCGATCCGCAGGGTGCGCTGTTCGCCCTTACCGGCCCGAGAACGGTATAATCGCTGGAGCATCGAACGATGGCCGAATTCACCTTCTACACCAATCCGATGAGTCGTGGGCAGATCAGCCGGTGGGCGCTGCACGAGGCTGGCGCGGACTACGATACCGTCGCCTTCGACTGGGACAGCCGCCCGCTCGTGCTCGCCCGGCTCAACCCGATGAACAAGGTGCCGGTTCTCGTGCACCATCACGGCGCTCACGATCACATCGTCACCGAATGCGCGGCGATCAACCATTACCTCGCTGAAACGCACCCCAATGCAGGCCTGCTGCCCGATGCACATGAAAAAGCTAGCTACTTCCGTTGGCTGTTCTTTGGCGCGGGACCGCTGGAACAGGCGGTCGTCTCGCGGGCGATGGGTTGGGAAGTGCCCGAGGGCAAGGCCGGCATGGCGGGCTTCGGCTCGTTCGAACTTACGCTCGACACGCTCGACCAGTGGCTTTCCGCCAACGATTTTGCCGCAGGTGCCAGGTTCACGATGGCCGACACATATCTGGGCAGCCAGTTCGTCTGGGGCCTCCGGTTCGGCTCGATCCCCGAACGGCCGAGTTTCCGCGCTTATGTCGCACGCGTCACCGCCCGGCCCGCCTATGCCGCAGCGAACGCGATCGACCAGAAGCTGATCGAGGAGAGAGCATGATGCACAAGAACACGATCTGCCTGTGGTACGACACCGAGGCCGAAGCGGCCGCGCGGTTCTATGCCAGCACTTTTCCAGACAGCGAGGTCCATGCAGTCCACACCGCGCCGGACGACTACCCCAGCGGCAAGAAAGGCGACGTGCTGACCGTCGATTTCACTGTCTGCGGCATTCCCTGCATGGGCCTCAATGGCGGGTCGGCCTTTGCCCAGACCGAAGCCTTCAGCTTCCAGATCATGACGGAGGACCAGGCGGAAACCGACCGCTACTGGAACGCCATTGTCGGCAACGGTGGGCAGGAGAGCATGTGCGGCTGGTGCAAGGACAAGTGGGGCGTCAACTGGCAGATCACTCCGCGCACCCTGACCGAGGCGATGGCGGCTGGCGGCGACGAAGCCCGTCGTGCCTTCGCCGCGATGATGGATATGCAGAAGATCGACGTGGCGAAGATCGATGCAGCGCGGCGGGGCTGACCGTGGGAGAACGACGATGAGCAACGACCTGACCGTGACCCGGCTGATCGACGCCCCACCCGAAAAGGTCTGGGAGGTCATGGCCTACCGGATCGAGGAATGGTGGTGCCCCAGGCCGTGGCGCGCCGAGTTCGACAAGCTCGACCGCCGCGCGGGCGGCGCCTCGCATTGCACCATGTACGGCCCCGATGGCGAGGTCCACCCGCACCCCGGCACCGTGCTGGCGTGGGACGAAGGCAAGCGCTTCGCCTTCACCGACGCGATCGTCGGCGATCTCGAACCTGCCGGGCCGTTCATGATCGGCGTGTGGTCGATCGAGCCGGCCAAGGTGAATGGGGGCAGCGGCACCCGCTACACCGCGACCGCCCGCCACTGGACCGACGAAGACAGCAAGCGCCATGCCGAGATGGGCTTCGACGAGGGCTGGGGCGCCTGCGCCGACCAATTGAAGGCGCTGTGCGAGAGCTAGGCGAATGCTCTCGATTTCTTGAGCAGGTTGTAGGCTTCCACCACCCGGCCCAGCCGCGCCTCGTATTGCCGGTCGCCGCCGTTGCGGTCGGGGTGATAGCGGCGGACGAGTTCGGAATAGCGGGTGCGCAGGCCCTTGCGATCGACCTCTGTGCCGAGGCCCATCGTGTCCAGCGCCTCCGCCTCCGCACGGCTGAAGCGGCCTGCCATCGCGGTGCGCGCGGTGCGCTCCGCACGACTGCGGATGCCCGCCGCGCGCGCTCCGATGGCGTCGAGCGGATCGTCGTAGTCGGCCCAGCGGGGCATTCCGTCGACGTGCGCGGTGGGGCGGAAGGCCCGGCTTTCCCGCGCCCAGCCCGCGATCGGCGATTGCGCGGTCAGGATTTCCTCCGCGCTCATCCCGGCGAAATAGTCGTAGCCCGCGTTGAATTCGCGCACGTGCTCAAGGCACAGCCAGCGCCAGTCGCCCGGCCCGTCGAAGCTGCCCGCATGAGCGCCGGGAGCTCGGAACTCACCCGCCTCGGTGCATCCGGGAGCGGCGCATTCGCGTGCAGCGCCTTCGTAACGTCCGTGGAATCGTGTCGGTTTCACCTGCTCAGGATGGGCATGGACAAGCCCGATTGGAACCCCCAAACCGGACGAATGGCAGGACCGTTGCAACATGAAATCGAATCGCTGCTGACCGTCGCGTTCACCCCGACTCGGCTCGAAGTGATCAATGACAGCGCGAAACATCGCGGCCATTCGGGCGACGACGGCAGCGGCGAATCGCACTTTACCGTGATGATCGAAAGCAAGTCGTTCGAGGGTGTGAACCGCCTCCAGCGCCAGCGCCTGGTCAACGCCGCGCTGGGCGACATTCCCGGCCAGCGGGTACACGCGCTCGCGATCAAGGCAGGCGAGCCGGGAGAACTCGAATGATCGAACAAGTCATCACCCCGGTCGCGCATGACCTCGGCCAGTTTCAGGTGCGCCGCGCTATCCCATCCCAGGCGCGGACGATGGTGGGGCCGTTCATCTTCGTCGACCAGTTCGGTCCGGCTCAGCTCGACCTCGGCGCGGGGATGGACGTGCGGCCGCATCCACACATCAACCTCGCCACCGTGACCTGGCTGTTCGAGGGCGCGATCGACCACCGCGATTCCATCGGCAGCTTCGCCACGATCCGGCCCGGGCAGGTCAACCTGATGACCGCGGGGCGCGGGATCGTCCATTCGGAGCGCAGCCCGCAGGACGAGCGCGATCGCGGCGCGAAGCTCTATGGGATGCAGACATGGTTGGCGCTGCCCGATGGCCAGGAGGAAATCCCGCCTGCGTTCGAGGCAAGAACCGAACTCCCGGTGATCGAGGACCAATGCGCCAAGGCGATCGTCATCATGGGCGAATTGTGGGGCCAGCGCGCGCCGACAACCTGCCATGCCGACACGATCTATGCCGAGATCGTCCTGGCCCCCACCGGCGCGTTGCCGATCGAGGCCGGGGCAGACGAGCGTGCGGTGATGCTGGTGGGTGGCGAGGCGGCGGTCGATGGCATTGCGCTCGGCCTCTACGAACTCACGGTGCTGAAACCCGGCGCGGCGATGACGCTGGCGAGCGAGCGCGGGGGCCGCGTGATGCTGCTCGGCGGCGAGGCCTTCGCAACCAAGCGCCATGTGTGGTGGAACTTCGTCAGTTCCAGCCGCGAGCGGATCAACCAGGCCAAGGACGAGTGGCGCGCGGGCCAATTCCCGCTGGTGCCCGGCGACGAGGACGAGTTCATCCCCATTCCCGACCAGCCCAAGACGGTGAGCTACCCATGAATTTCGCCAATGGTTTCGCCGACAAAGTGGCATGGATCACCGGCGCATCGAGCGGCATCGGCGCGGCGCTGGCGCGCGAATTCGCCGCGCGCGGGGGCCACGTGATACTCTCGGGCCGTGACGAGGCGCGACTGGCCGAGGTCGAAGCCAGCCTGCCTACCGAGAGCCTGATCCTGCCGTTCGAAGTTCGCGACGATGGGGCGATGGCTGATGCGACCGCGAAAGCCATCGCGTGGCGCGGCGGCGTGGACATGGCAGTCGCCAACGCAGGCGTCTCGCAGCGCAGCACTGCGATCAAGACCGATATGCAGGTCTATCGCGACATCATCGCCATCGACCTGACGCAGCAGATCGCGTTTTCGCAAGGGCTGATCGGGCACATGGCGGATCGGAGCAGCGGGGCGCTGCTGTTCATTTCCTCGATCGCGGGCAAGGTCGGCGTGCCGCTGCGCACCGCCTATTGCGCGGCCAAGTTCGGTCTGGCCGGTTACGCGGATGCCTTGCGGGCGGAATTGTCGCAGAGCGGGGTGTCGGTCCACGTGATCTACCCCGGCTCGGTCGCGACCGACGTGTCGCGCAATGCACTCACCGCCGACGGGGCGAAGCGCGGCCGCAGCGACAAGGCTATCGACGAAGGCATTCCGGCCGATGAAGCCGCGCGCACGATGCTCGATGGTGTGGCCAACGGGACACGCGAGATCATCGTTGCGCGCGGGATGGAACTGGCGATGGGCGAAGCGCGACGCACGCCCGAGGCGCTGTTCGACCAGGTCGCGGCGATGGTCGCGGCGGGCTATATCGAGAAGATGGAGGGATGAGGATGGAGCAGCAGCGGGTAACGCTCGCCAACGGGATCGAGTTGGATGTGGTTGATGTAGGACCGCGCGACGCGCCGGTGCTCATCTTCCTCCACGGCTTTCCCGAAAGCCACCGCACCTGGCGCCACCAGATCGCGCACCTCTCCGATCGCTACCGCTGCATCGCGCCCGACCAGCGCGGCTATCGCGGCAGCTCCAAGCCGCAGGAGGTCGAGGCCTATACCCCCGACAAGCTGATCGGCGACGTGTTCCTGCTCGCCGATGCACTCGGCATCGACAAATTCACCGTGGTGGGCCACGACTGGGGCGGCGCGATCGCCTGGGGCACCGCGATCGCCGGGCAGATGAACGATCGCGTGACGCGCGCCGTGGTCGCCAACGCGCCGCATCCGGCGATCTTCCAGAAGCTGCTCTACACCAACGAGCAGCAGCGCCTGTCGAGCCAGTACATGCGCGGGTTCCGCGACCCGACCAACGATGCGCTGGTGCGCGAACACGGGCTTGCCGGGATTCTGCTGCAAGAGGTCAAGTGGGACCGCCCTTCGCAGATGGAGCCCGCCGAACGCGACGCTCTGCTGAAGGATTGGCAGGATCGCGATGCCGCGTTCGGAATGCTCAACTGGTATCGTGCCAGCCCGATCGACATCCCGGCCCCCGACGCGCCTTACGCGCTGCCCGAAGGCTGGACACCGCCCCAGCTTCCCAAGCTGACCATCCCGACGCTGGTGATCTGGGCGATGGACGACCTCGCCCTCCCTCCTGCCAATATCGAGGGAATGGACGAGGTGATCGAGGACCTGACGCTGGTCGAGGTCCACGACTGCGGCCATTTCGTCCCGTGGGAAGCCCCCGACGCGGTCAACGCGGCGATGGACGATTTCCTCGCCAGGACCGGCTGATCTAGATCCGTTCGGCCTGCGCGACGGCGTCACTGGCGCGCAAGGCGCTCAGGATGCGCGTCAGGTGAGCGAGGTCCTGCACCTCCAGTTCGACTTCATAGCCGGAAAACGGGTGGTCGTGCTGCGTCTGCGCGATCGTTTTGACGTTGGCCAGGTTCTGGGCAAAGATTCCCGCCATCTCGGCCAGGGTGCCGGGCCGGTCGTAAAGTGTGACGCGCAACCGCCCGACCGCGCCCATGCTTTGCTGGCCCCATGACAGGTCGAGCCAGTCCGAATCGATCCCGCTGGCAAGTTCGATGCAGTCGATCGCGTGGACCTCCACCCCTTCGCCCGGTCGGCGCAAGCCGACGATCCGGTCGCCCGGCACCGGGTGGCAGCATTGGGCGAGTTGGAAGCCGACCCCGGCGGTGAGGCCGCGGATCGAGATGGCGCGCTCCTGCTTGGACCAGTCGACGCCGTCGTCCATCTCGGCGGTTGAGCCGGGGACCAGCGCCTCCATGACTGCGCGATCGGTCAGCTTCGCCGCGCCAACCGCATACATCAGGTCCTCGTCATCCTCGAGGCCCAGCCGCTCGACCGCCGCCGCGATCGCCTTCTTGCCGATCTTCGCGGGCACCCGTGCGGCGATCTGGTCGAACAGCTTGCGCCCGATCTCGGCCACCTCGTCGCGCTCCTTCAGCCTGACCGCACGGCGGATCGCGGCGCGCGCCTTGCCGGTGACGACGAAGCCGAGCCACGACAATTGCGGCTCGGCGGTCTTGCCCTTGATGATTTCGACCACATCGCCGTTGGCGAGTTGGGTGCGCAGCGGCATATGCCGCCCGTTGATCTTCGCGCCAACGGTCTGCGCGCCCAGATCGGTATGGACGGCGAAGGCGAAATCGACCGCGGTCGACCCCTTGGGCAACTGGAACAGCGCGCCCTTGGGGGTGAAGGCGAAGATCCGGTCCTGATAGATCGCCATCCGGGTATGCTCGAGCAGTTCCTCGGCATCGTGGCTGGCGTCGACAATCTCGATCAGGTCGCGCAGCCAGCCGACCTGCCCGTCGGGCCGGGTCGCCTGCTTGTAGGCCCAGTGCGCAGCGAGGCCGAATTCGTTGGTCCGGTGCATCTCCCGCGTGCGGACCTGCACCTCCACCCGCATCGAATGTTCGTAGATCAGCGCCGTGTGAAGCGAGCGATAACCATTGGTCTTGGGCGTCGAGACATAATCCTTGAACCGCCCGGGGATGAACTGCCAGGTGCGGTGGAGCACGCCCAGCGCGGCATAACAGTCCGCCTCGGTATCGGTGAGCACGCGGAAGGCCATGATGTCGGTCACCTGCTCGAATGGCAGGTGGCGCTCGGCCATCTTCTTCCAGATCGAATAGGGGTGCTTCTCGCGTCCCCAGACCTCGACCTTCAAACCCGCCTCGGCCAGCGCCTGCTTGATGGCAAAAGCGATGGCATCGACCTGGCCGCCATCCTGCTGGCGGATCTGCTCGAGCCGCGCAGTGATCGTCTTGTATGCCTCGGGTTCGAGCTGCTCGAAGGCGAGAAGCTGCATCTCGCGCATATATTCGTACATCCCGACGCGCTCGGCCAGCGGCGCGTAGATATCCATGGTCTCGCGCGCGATGCGCTGACGCTTTTCGGGCGACTTGATGAAATGAAGCGTGCGCATATTGTGCAGCCGGTCGCCCAACTTGACCAGCAGCACGCGGATGTCCTCGCTCATCGCAAGGAGGAACTTGCGAAGGTTTTCCGCCGCCCGCTCGTTCTCGGGCATTGCCTCGATCTTGCTGAGCTTGGTCACCCCGTCGACCAGCCGCGCGACTTCAGGGCCGAAATGCTCCTCGATGTCGTCGATCGTGGCCAGCGTGTCTTCCACTGTATCGTGGAGCAGCGCGGTCATGATCGTTTCCTGATCGAGTTGCAGGTCGGTCATCAGGCCCGCCACCTCGACCGGGTGGCTGAAATAGGGATCGCCGCTGGCGCGCTTCTGGGTGCCGTGCTTCTGCACGGTATAGACATAGGCGCGGTTCAGCGCCGCCGCGTCGGCGTCGGGGTCGTAGCGCATCACGCGCTCGACAAGTTCGTACTGGCGCAGCATCGCTGGTCAGATGTGAGGGTTCGGCGATTTATTGCAACGCAAAAACCGCCAGTGCGCTCACGTCCTGCCCATGACCCGGTCGACCGCGCGCTGGGTGACGCTGTGGTAACTGGCACGATTGGCGGCATAGAGACGCCGGGCGATCGTGCGGCCCCACTCGCCCTCACCCCAAAGCGTGACATAGAGCGGGCTGACAAACTTGTTGCGCCCGACCTCTGCCAGGAACGTCTCCACTCGCGCCACCGCGGGCTGATAGCGATTGGCGAGCGCGAGTTGCAGCCACAGGAACAGTTCCTCGTTGTTGCCCGTGCCGGCAAGCCCGAGCTGGGTGTCCAGCGAGCCGAGTTCGCTCGCGCTCAACTCGCGCGGAAGCTGCTGGAGGAACCGCTGACGTTCGGCGGAGGTCCAGCCATTCCAGTCGTCCGCCGCCGGGATAGTGCGCGCCGTTGCATAGGCGGCGCTCGCGGCATCGGTGGCAGCAAAGGCGGCGGGATCGGGCTTGGCAATGTTCGCGGGCAATCCCGGTGCGTAGATCCAGTCGCGCAGCATGAGCCGCTCCGCCTCGGCGTCGCTAACGGCAAGGTTGGCCTTCAAGTCCTCGTAGATCATCGCCGAAGTCGCGGGCTGGAAGGCGTGCCTGTCGAACCACTGCCGCAGCCAGGCATCGAAGCGCCCGCGCCCGACCTGTTGCTCCAGGGTGCGCAGGAACGCCGCGCCCTTGTTGTAGATGATCGCGCTGCCCGCGCTTTCGACCCCATCGGGCTGATGCAACGCAGTGCCCGGAGAATCGGCCCCGACCCGTTCCAACGCCTCCATGATCGCGGTGTAGTCCAGCGCGACCTCCTGCTGGGCCCGCTTGGCTCCGTAGATTTCCTCGACGATGCGGTTCTCGAAATAGCTCGTCACGCCTTCGTTGAGCCAGCCGTCGCCCCAGACTGCATTGGTCACGAGATTCCCCGACCACGAATGCGCCAGTTCGTGCGCGACGAGGCCAGTCAAGCTGCGATCCCCGGCGATGAACGTCGGGGTGAGGAAGGTCATGACCGGATTTTCCATCCCGCCATAAGGGAATGCGGGTGGCAGAACGATCATATCGTATCGGCCCCAGCGATATGGCCCGTAGAGCGCCTCGGCTGCGGTCACCATGTCCTCGGTCTCGACCACCTCGGCGTGGGCGCGGTCGAGCACGGCGGGTTCGGCCCACACGCCCGTGCGTGGGCCGATGGCGCGGAAATCGATGTCACCAGCCGCGATCGCGATCAGGTAGGGCGCGACCGGCTTGTCCATCGCGAAGCGGAATGCGCGTCGTCCGCCTCCCAAGTCCTCGGGCTCGCCCTGGCTGATGCCCGACATGACCACGTCGAGGGGCGCGGGCGCGGTCACGCGCGCCTCCCAGGTCTGGCGGATGCCGGGGCTGTCCTGCGTCGGGATCCAGCTGCGGTTGAGGATCGCCTGGCCCTGGCTGAACAGGAATGGATGGACCTTGCCCGCGGTCTGCTCGGGCGCCAGCCACTGAAGCGCGTCTGCCTGCGGATTGGCGGTGTAATGGATAGTAATCCGGCGGTGATTGCCGACGGTAACGGTCAGTGGAGCGCCTTTTGCCGGATCACTAGCGCCAATGGAGAAAGGCAGTTCGTTACCGCCCCCGTCGATCACGCGGTGGACCTGCAACCCGTCGCTGTCGAGCACGATCTGGCTGGCATCGGGCCGCGCGAGGATGTCCAGCGTCGCGGTGCCGCCCACGCTCTTGCGCTCGAAATCGAGCGCCAGGTCGAGCGCCACGTGCGTCACCCTTGCCTCCTGCGGCCGGGCATGGGTCGAGGTGTCGAGCGCGTCCGCTGTCGTCAGGATCGGCGCGACCATGCGCTCGGTCGTGACAGGCTGGCTGTCCTTCATCGTGGTGCAGGCGGTGGTGGCAAGAAGCAGCGAAAGGGCAGCAGCGACAGCGCGCATGAGATACTCCGGGAACGGGGGGTTGGTTCAGCAGTACCCGTGGGAATAACTTGAAACAATGGGGACACCGCCGCAAAGTTGCTCGATTTCAACGGCTGGCGGGACGGCAAGCAATGTATCTGCTCTTTGTGGACGAAAGTGGCACTCCGCCAAAGCCCGATAACGACAGCAGAGCGTACTTTGTCATTGCTGGTTTGGTCATCCCAGAAGATCGCTGGTCCGGGCTCCGCGACAAGCTCTTAGGGTTGAAGCGAGCCGAGGGCTATCGCGGCGAGATCAAGTGGCGCTTCTTCGCCCCCTCCAACTCGGACGCGGACAACCCAATGTCTGATTGGGATCAGGCGAGGCGTAACGAGTTTAGAATGCGAGTATTTTCGATCATCACCGAAGCCAAATCCTGTAGGATCATCGCTTGTTGCAGCGAATCCCCCACTGCATACGCGTTGGGCAATGTGAACAGCCAAGATGATCTGTATTTTCGGACTTACAAACCGGTTACCGAACGCTTCCAGTATTTGTTGCAGGACATCACGCGCGCAAGCGGTCGAGACAGCTATGGCATGATCGTGGCGGATCACCGAGGGCGAGGCGATGACGAACGAATGCGCTTACAACACGAGCGCCTCATCCGCGAAACGGGAAGCTACACTTCCAACTACTCCAACTTCATCGAAGGGCTGTTTTTCGCCCCGAGTCATATGAGTATTGGGGTGCAACTGGCCGATATCGTTGCCGGGGCTATTTGGCGCGCTCAGTCACAGAATGATCGAACGTGGTACGACCCATTGCGACCCTCTCTGAGGCAGTCGCCAACGGGACAAATCGACGGATGGGGAATCGCACGGTTCCCGAAGGCCGGTTGGCAAGGGCTTGTGTTGGATTAGACGCCGGGCGGGGCCGTAGCCCCATCGTGCAAAGTGACGCACTCCCGGCTTTGGTAGTGTAAGCGATGCGCTTACAAAATTCAAGTTTTCCCAGCTTTATCCACAGCGCTCAGGTCCAGACCGCCTCGGGTGGCAGGCTCATCAGGATCGCGTCGATATTGCCGCCGGTCTTGAGCCCGAACAGCGTTCCCCGGTCGTAGACCAGGTTGAATTCGGCATAGCGCCCGCGCCATTCGAGCTGCTGCTGCTTGTCGGCGGGGGTGAAGTCCTGCCCCATGCGTTTCCGTACCAGCCGGGGATAGACGTCGAGGAAAGCCTCGCCCACATCGCGGGTGAAGTGGAAATGGCGTTCGAACGCGGGCTCGTCGTCGCATTCGAGGTGATCGTAGAAAATCCCGCCCACACCCCGGCTCACACCCCGATGCGGGATGAAGAAATAATCCTCCGCCCACTTGCTGAAGCGTTCGTAATAGGTCGGGTTGTGTGCGGCACAGGCGGCGCGGAAACAGGCGTGGAATTCCGCCGTATCCTCGTCGTAGGGCAATGGCGGGTTGAGGTCCGCCCCGCCGCCGAACCAAGCCTTTCCGGTGGTCAGGAACCGGGTGTTCATGTGGACCGCGGGCACGTGCGGATTGGCCATGTGCGCGACCAGGCTGATACCCGTCGCCGTGAAACCGGGGTTCTCCGCGCTCGCGCCGTTCACCTGTCCGGCGAAGTCGGGGGAGAAATTGCCGCGCACGGTAGAGACGTTAACGCCGACCTTCTCGAACACCTTGCCCTTCATCAGTCCGCGCGTGCCGCCGCCGGGATCGGGGTTGCCATCCTCGTGCCGGTCCCAGCGGGTATATTCGAACGCGGCGTCCGACCCGGCCTCGCGCTCGATCGTCTCGAACACGGCGCAGATACGGTCGCGAAGGCTTTCGAACCACTGCTGCGCACGGGCGGACTGGCTGGCGAAGTCATTCATGGCGACGCTCTTGCCAAAGCGCCGGGGGCGCGGCAAGAGCGAGGCATGGTTCCCTTTTCGTTCGCTGGTGACGAGTTCCGGATCGTCCAGGGTCGCGCGCTCTACTGGCCGCGGGAAAACGCATTGCTGGTCGCCGACCTGCACCTCGAGAAAGCCAGCTTCTTCGCCCGCGCCGGGCAGATGCTGCCGCCTTACGATTCGCGCGAGACACTGGAACGGGTCGCGCTGGCGGTGGGGGAAACAGGGGCACGGCGCGTATTTACGCTGGGCGACAACTTCCACGATAGCCACGGCTCGACCCGGCTGGAGGAACACGCCGCGGGGATGCTCGCCGCGCTGACCCGCGCGACCGACTGGGTCTGGATCACCGGGAACCACGACCCCGCGATGGAGGCGAGGAGCGGCGGCACGATTGCCGAGGAGCTGGAAATCGCGGGCATGGTCCTGCGCCACCACGCGAAGAAGGGTGAAACCCGGCCGGAAATGTCCGGCCATTTCCACCCACGCCTCCAGGTGCGCCTGCGCGGTCGCCACGTCGCCCGCCCGTGCGCTGTAGTCGGCAGCGGAGCGAGCCAGCGCATGATCCTCCCCGCCTTCGGCGTTCTGACCGGCGGGATGAACGCCGCCGACCCGGCGATCCGGCAGGCGCTCATGCCCGCCGACAGGATCGACGCCATCGTCCCTGCCGGCGCCCGTGTGGCGCAATTCCCACTGTGGTGCCGTGCCGCCTGATTCCGCTCTAGCCGAATCCGGCCTTTGTCCCTAAGTAGCGCGCAAATCGAACGGCAACTTCAGGAGACAAGCCCATAGCCCGTCCACCCCGGCGCACATTGCAACCGCCCGTCAAGAGCGGCCCGCGCTACGATAACATGATCCAGAGCGACAAAGTGCGCGTTATCGACCACGAGGGCGAGAACCTCGGCGTGATGTACACCCGCGAAGCGATCGAGCAGGCCAACGACCTGGGCCTCAACCTGGTCGAAATCTCGCCCAACGCCGATCCGCCGGTCGCCAAGTTCCTCGACGTCGGCAAGCACCGCTACGAGGCGCAGAAGAAGGCCAACGCCGCCCGCAAGACGCAGAAGACGCAGGAGATCAAGGAGATCAAGATGCGTCCGAACATCGACGATCACGATTACGACGTGAAGATGCGGAGCGTGAACAAGTTCATCGGCAATGGCGACAAGGTAAAGCTTACCCTTCGTTTCCGTGGTCGCGAGATGGCGCACCAGCAGCTTGGCATGGACGTGCTCAACCGCGTGCGCGACGATGTCGAGGAAGTGGCCAAGGTTGAAGCATTTCCACGCCTGGAAGGGCGGCAAATGGTGATGGTGCTGGCCCCAAAGTAAGGCGCTGCACCGTAGTTGAATCCATTAGGGCGCGCCTGCGGGTGCGCCCTTTTGCTATCGCGATGACGCACGACTGGGGACGGATCGCGGTCGTCCAGGCCCGAGGCTGGCCATCGCGGCGATTGTCTGGAATCACGGATTCGACCGCCTGATCGAGGCGGCGTGGCGCGAGAGGGGAACCGACGATGACGGCCAGCAGGATCGGTTTCATCGTTGGTGTGCTCGCTCTGGTCGCCGGCATCGTGCTGCCACCGCCAGCAGGGCTGAGCCGTGAGGCGTTCGTCGTCGCGGGCCTGGTGGTGCTGATGGCAGCGTGGTGGATGACCGAGGCGATCCCGCTGACAGCTACCGCGCTGATGCCATTCGTCGTCCTTCCGCTGGCGGGCGTCTCCAACGCCAACGAGACGGCCAGCTCATATTACGCACCGATCCTGTTCCTGCTGCTTGGCGGGGCATTCCTGGCCCTGGCGATCGAGCGCACCGGCCTGCACAGGCGATTGAGCCTCGCGATTCTCAAGGGCGTGGGCAGCGGCGGTGGCCAGACCCGGCTGTTGCTTGGCTTCATGCTCGCGACCGCGATTCTCTCGATGCTGATCTCCAACACCGCGACCACGCTTATCATGATGCCGATGGCGCTGGCCGTCCTCGTGGCCGGCGGAATGAAGGCGGGCGAGACCGAAGGCATTTCCGGTGCACTGCCGATCGGTATCGCCTTTGCCGCCAGCATCGGCGGACTGGGCACGATCGTCGGTTCGCCCACCAATGGCATCGCGGTCGCGCTGCTCGACGAGATGATCGGGGTTTCGATCAGCTTCGTGGAGTGGATGGCATATGGCTTGCCGCTGGTACTGATCGGCGTTCCGCTCGCTGCTTTTATCGTGGCGCGGGTCCAGCGTGTCGCAGCGCATCCTTTCGATGTCGACGCGGCGCGCGCGGCAATCGAGAACCATGCTCCCTGGACCGCGCCCGAGCGGCGGCTGGTCCCGGTAATCGCAGTGGCCTTCTTCGGCTGGGTCACCCAGCTATGGATCGCGCCGCTGCTTCCGGCGGGTAGCTGGACCGACGGCACCATCGCCATCGTCGCAGGGCTCGCGCTGTTCCTGATTCCCGACGGGACCGGACGCCCGCTGCTGGTGTGGCAGGAAGCCGACCGGGCCCCGTGGGGCGTTATAATGATGTTTGGCGGCGGCCTTGCGCTCGCTGCCGGAATGCAGGCCTCGGGGCTCGCGGACTGGCTCGGGCAAGCTCTGCTGCCGCTGGCCTCGGTGCCGCTGTGGCTGGTTGCCCTGGCCATTGTCGCGATGGTCGTGCTCATCACGGAGTTCGCCAGCAACGTCGCAACAGCGAGCGGGATCATGCCGGTAGTCGCCAGCCTGGCCGTGGCACTGGAGATCGGCGATCCGATGCTCCTCGCCATGCCCGCCGCGCTGGCCGCAAGCTGGGGCTTCATGCTTCCTGCCGGGACCGGGCCGAACGCGATCGCATGGGCGACCGGCAACATCCGCATCGAGCGGATGGTCAAGTCCGGCCTGTGGCTGGACATTGCCGGCATCCCGCTGATGGTCGGAACGGTCTGGATCGTCGCCGCGCTGATCTGAGCATGGTTGAAACCGGCCGCGCCCGGCGATAGTTGCACCCGCAACCATCGCTGCCCGGCGGAGATGCGTTCCTGCGGAGGTTAGGAACGGGTGCCCCGGCTGCTCTGTCGGCTCCTGCCTTCCTGGGAGCATGAAGCAGGAGCACGGCCATGACCGACGCCATCGATTCCACCGACCAACCCACCCCCCGGCGCAAGCCCAAGGCGCCCAAGACCCGCATCGGCGGACGCGTGATGAAGCCCAGCACCCTGATGATGGGCTATGGCTACGACCCGGCCCTGTCCGAGGGATCGCTCAAGGCCCCGATCTTCCTCACCAGCACCTTCGCGTTCGAGAACGCGGCGGCGGGCAAGCGCCACTTCGAAGGCATCACCGGCCAGCGCCCGGGCGGGGCGGAGGGCCTCGTCTATTCGCGCTTCAACGGACCGAATCAGGAAATCCTCGAGGATCGTCTTGCCATCTGGGACGGCGCAGAGGACGCACTGTGCTTTTCGAGCGGGATGACCGCGATCTGCGTGCTGATGCTGGCCTACTGCTCGGCGGGCGACGTGATCGTCCACTCCGGTCCGCTCTACGCCGCAAGCGAGGGCTTCGTCGCCAAGACACTTTCACGCTTCGGAGTGACGTATCTCGACTTCCCCGCCGGTGCGACGCGCGAACAGCTCGACGCCGTGCTGGCAAAGGCCAAGGCGCAAGCCGAGAGCCAGGGCGGCAAGGTCGCGATGATCTACCTCGAAAGCCCCGGCAATCCGACCAACGCGCTGGTCGACGTCGAGGCGGTACGCGAGGCGCGCGACGCGGCGCTCGACCCGGCGGTCACTCCAATTGCGATCGACAACACCTTCCTCGGCCCACTGTGGCAGCGCCCACTGGTGAACGGTGCCGACATCGTGTGCTACTCATTGACCAAGTACGTCGGCGGGCATTCGGACCTCGTCGCCGGCAGCGTCTCGGGCGCGAAGAAGTGGATGGACCCGGTCCGTGCGTTGCGCAACACGATGGGCGGCATCGCCGATCCCAACACCGCGTGGATGTTGCTGCGCTCGCTGGAAACGGTGGAACTGCGCATGGAGCGCGCCGGGCAGAACGCCGCGAAGGTGTGCGAATACCTCGCGGGTCATCCCAAGGTCGATGGCCTTGGCTACCTCGGCATGATCAAGGATGCGCGCCAGCAGGACATTTACAACCGCCACTGCACCGGTGCGGGATCGACCTTCTCGCTGCTGCTGAAGGGCGGCGAGGCGGAATGCTTCCGCTTCCTCGACGCGCTGCGCGTGGCCAAGCTCGCGGTGAGCCTGGGCGGCACCGAGACGCTGGCCAGCCATCCCGCCTCGATGACCCACCTGTCGGTCCCCCACGGCCGCAAGCAGGAACTCGGCATCGGCGACAACCTGGTGCGGATCAGCATCGGCATCGAGGACCCGGACGACCTGATCGCCGACTTCGAGCAGGCACTGGAGGCGGTTTGAGCCCCCTTAAGCCCTCTCCCCTTTAGGGGAGAGAGCTAGATTAGCCCCGCCACTCGCGACGCTCCTCGGCCGCGCGGAGCACTTCGTAGGCCAGTTGCAGCTTGCGGAACTCCTCCGCCGCTTCGGCATCGCCCGGCTTCACATCGGGATGGACCTTCTTGGCCATGTCGCGCCAGGCCTTCTTGATCGCGGTGAAATCGGCGTCGGCCTCCAGCCCGAGAAGGTCGAGCGCGCGCAGTTCGTCGCGACTGCGCGTGCCGTCGCCGCTCGCGGCCCAGCCGTAGTGCGAAGCTTCGGCATAGCCCGAATTGTCGCGCTGCTCGTTCTTCGCGCGCGCCTGGCGTTCCTCCTCGTCCAGCCCTTCGAAATAGTCCCACCGCGAATTGTATTCCGCGGCATGGCGCTGGCAGAAATACCAACGGTCGGGGCTGTTGGGTGCCTTGGGCGCGGGGCAGTCGCCGGGCTCGTCGCATCCGTGCCGGTCGCACAGGCGCAGCTTTGTTGCCTCGCGCGCTGAGCCGTAGCCGCGCCAGCGGGGAAAACCCCAGTCATTCGAGCGGCCAGGGCGCGCCATCAGAGGGTAATCCAGGTTGTTCGTCGGGCAATCATGGCAGTCAGTCTAGGCATCGTTGCCGAATGATGAAAGGCCGGGAACAGGTTTCATAATGAAATGTTGCATTGCAACAGTTCGTACATATGTTCGCGCTAGCAACGCCGCACCACACACTGGATCCGCACCGACCATGAGCAGGCAACTGTCCCTTTCCGCAACGTTTTCCGCCTTCACCCTGGCGGTGTTCGCGCTGGTCATGCGTGCCGACGGGGTCGAGTCGCGCCCGTTGCTTGCCCCGGCGCAATCGCCAACCAGCGTGCAGGTTTCGCTACCCTGAGACGAAGAAGCCCCCGCCGTGGCGGGGGCTTTCGACATTCAAACTAACGCGGTTCCGGTCAGTTGATGACCACGCTCGCCGCACGGCGGTTGCGCGCCCAGGCGCTTTCGTTCGATTCGAGCGCCACCGGGCGTTCCTTGCCGTAGCTCACGGTCTGGATGCGATTGGCCGCGATGCCCAGGCTGACGAGGTAGTTCTTGGCCGCGTTGGCGCGGCGCTCGCCCAGCGCGAGGTTGTATTCACGCGTGCCGCGCTCGTCGCAGTGGCCTTCGATGGTCACGGTAACTTGCGGATAACGCGACAGGTACTGCGCCTGCGCCTGCAAGGCTGCGGCATCGGTGCTGTCGATGTTGTAGCGGTCAGTGTCGAAATAGACGACCGTCTGCCCGCCGACTTCCTGTTCGAAATGCGCCTGTGTTCCGGGCACCGCGCCCTGCGGCGTGGTGGTGCCCGTGCCGGTGCCGGTGGTCGGCGTCGGATCGGGCGGCAAGGTGTCCGGCGCGGTCGTCTTGCAAGCGGCCAGCGAGGCCGTGCCGGCGAGCAAAAGGACGGCTGCGAGGCGGGTATTCATCAGGCATCTCCTCATTGGTATTTACAGGGCTGCGACCCTCGTCAAACGGTCAACGGAATTATGGCAGGATGGGTCCCCAGGCGGGGTCGGATGCGTCGGCGGGGGTAGGCAGGCGTCGTTCGTTCCTGCCGGTCAGGTCGACCTGCCACAGCCCTGCCCGACCCGAACCGCGCTCGGTGCGGAAGAACTGGATGATGCGACCGTTCGGTGCCCAGGTCGGCGCCTCGTCCTGCCAGCCGCGGGTCAGGCGGCGGAAGCCCCCGCCCGAGGGAGTCATCACCGCAATGTTGAAATCGCCCGATATGTGGGTGAACGCGATCTGGTCGCCGCGCGGGCTCCACTCTGGCGTCGCCGCGCGGCCACCCATGAAGCTGATCCGGCGCTGGTTCGATCCGTCCGCGTTCATGATGTAGATCTGCTGCGAGCCGGAACGGTCGCTTTCGAACACGATCTGGCTGCCATCGGGCGAATAGGATCCGCCGATGTCGATTCCCGGCGTGTTGGTCAGCCGCACGCTCGCTCCGCCGGCGGCGGGCACGCGGTAGATGTCGGTATTGCCCGCGACCGCCATCGAATAGAGGATGTAGCGGCCGTCCGGGCTCCAGCGCGGGGCGAAGGTGGGATTGCCGGTCTGCGCCACCAGCGTCTGCCGACCGGTGCCGATGTCGTAGACGTAGATACGCGGATTGCCGTCGACGTAGGAGAGGTAGAGCAGCTTGCGATAGTCGGGCGAATAGCGCGGGGTCAGCGCGGTCGCGCGGCCGGTGGTGATGAAGCGGTGGTTGGCTCCGTCCGAGTCCATGATCGCGAGGCGCTTGGTCCGGTTGTCCTTCGGCCCGCTCTCGGCGATGTAGGCGATGCGGCTGTCGAAGAACGGGCTTTCGCCGGTCAGGCGCGAATAGACCAGGTCGGCACACTTGTGCGCGGCGCGGCGCCAGTCCGCGGGTTCGACGACCCAACCCTCGCGCACCAGTTCGTTGCGGAGCGCCATGTCATAGAGATAGCAGCCGACCACCAGCTTGCCGTCGCCCCGTGCGCGGACGTAGCCCTGCACCAGCATCTCCGCGCCGCGGTTGGACCACGTGGTCCAGGCAGGGGCGGTGATCTCGCCGAAACTGGGCTGGGGCAGGCTATCGGGACCAGTCGGCTTGAACAGGCCGTTGTTGCGCAGATCGTTGAACACGACCCGGGCCAGCTCCTTGCCCAGCGCGGCAGTGCCCGCTGAACTCGCGGGCGTGGGTCGATCGGCGTCGGTGGCGAAGCCCGGGATGGCGATGCCGAGATCGTCGAGATTGCCCTCGAACGAGACCGAGCCGGTCAGCCCGCCCTCATCGTCATCCCGCGCCTGGCCCATCGTCTCGACCGTTCCGCCCTGTGGCACCGGCGCGCCGAGATCCTGCGCGGCCAGCGGCGCAGCGAAAGCGAAGGTTGCGGCGGCAAACAGGGGCAGTCTTGTCATTGCGAAAGTCTCCAGTCGAAGCTGAAGGCGGTGACGTTCCGCCAAGCCTCGTAATATTCGGGTGGCAAGTCAAATGGTGCGGCCAGTTGCACCGCCCGGATGGCCTGTTCGGCGTGGCGCCCGGCCTGGGCACGGTTGGTATCGTTCACCCCGGTCTGGCGCACCAGTGTGGGCCGCCCGGCGAGGGTGCCGTTCTCGTTCAGGCGGAACCGCAGCACGGTCACGATTTCCTCGACCTCCGGCCCGCTCGGCGGCTGCCAATGCGGCTTGATCCGCCGTGCCATTGCCTCGACCAGCGACGCGCGGGCGCTGGCCCCGATCTGGCCTGCAGCAACGCGCGTTTCGTTCGTGGTGGTGCTGCTGCCGCTACCCGCGAGGAAATCGTCGCCGATCCGGCTGCCGCCGCTGCGGGCGGGCGTGGTCGGGCGCGGAGCGGGGCGCGGCGGTGCGGGCGAGGCGGTGGCGCGCGGTCGCAGTTCGGGACGCGCGGTTTCGCGTGGGCGCGGCGGAGCCGGCGTCGCGATCGCGCGCGGTGCGGGGATCGGATCAGGCGCGGCGGCGGGCACGGGCGGCGGGGGGGCAGGCTCCTCTGCCAGTTTCGGCGCGATTGCGGCGCGGCTCTCGGAAACGGGATCCGGGGCGGCCGAGGTGAGGCCGACTTCCTCGCTCAGGTTGACCGTCATGCGTTCGGGCATGGGCGGCGGCTTGCTCGGAGAAGGCTGGACGAGCAGCATCGCTACCAGCGCGGCGTGAAACACGACCGCCGCGCCAAGCCCGAACTTTTCCTCTCTGCGGAGCGTCGCCACCTGCATCATGACCGGGCTATGGGCTCTCGCCTGAACCGCCGGTGACCAGCGAGATGCTGGAGAAACCGGCCCGGTTCAGTTCGCCCATCACCGCCATGACCCGCCCGTAATCGAGCGCGCGGTCGGCGCGCAGCACGACATCGGGCATCTCGCCCTCGCCCCCGCGCGGTACGTTCGACAGCCGCTCGCCCAGTTCACCCGGCGCGAGCGCGGCATCGTCGAGGAAGATCGTCCCGTCCTGCCCGACTGTAACGGTCAGTTGCTGGCGTTCCTGGGGCAGCGCATTGGCCCGGCTTTCAGGCAATTGCACCGGAACCCCTGCGGTGAGCATCGGCGCGGTGACCATGAAGATGATCAGCAGCACCAGCATCACGTCGACCAGCGGAGTGACGTTGATGTCCGCCATCGGCGCGCGCCGTCCGCGACGCGATCTGCGCGAGAGGACGCCCATCGCCATGCTACATCCGCTCCAGTTCGCGGCTCAGGCTCGCGTGGAAACGGTCGGCAAAGCGCTGGAGGCGAGCCTGAAGCGCATCGACGGCGTGGCTGAAACGGTTGTAGGCGATCACTGCCGGGATCGCCGCGAACAGCCCGATCGCGGTGGCGAAGAGCGCCTCCGAAATGCCCGGCGCGACAACCGCCAGCGACGAGCTTTCCTGCGCGCCGATCTGGAAGAAGCTGTTCATAATCCCCCAGACGGTGCCGAACAGCCCGACAAACGGTGCCACCGCTCCGGTAGTTGCTAGAAAATTTAGGCGCATGGCCAGGGTGTCGGCCTCCTCGGCGACCTGGCTTTCCATCGCCATCGCCATGCGGTGACGCAGACCGTCGCGATCCTTGACCCCGCCCTTGGTCGAACTGCGCCATTCGCGCATCCCCGCATGGGCGACGCGGGCCGAAGGGATGTCGCGTTTGGCGCGGCTCTTCATGAAGCCGTCGAAATCGTCCGCTTCCCAGAAATCCGCCTCGAACGCCTCGGCCCGGCGGCGCACCGCAGCCATCCGCATACTGAACGAGACGATTATCATCCAGGTCCACACGCTGGCGAGCATCAGCCCGACCATTACCGCCTGAACGACGATGTCGGCGTCCAGGAAAAGCTGCACCGGGTCGAGGCGGTCGGGCGCTACGGCGGCAGCGGAAAGTAGATCGATCGTGGTCATGCAGCCTCTTCTTCGGGGGTGAGGACGGTTTGGAAGGCGATGCGCCATGCCTCGGGCTGGCGCGCCGGGCGGCCATCGGGGGCGACGAAGCCGACCCTGAGCCTGGCCTCTGTCAGCAGTTCCTGCTTGCCCTCCGATGAACGAAAGGCGCGCTGATGCATCCGGCAACTCGCCGCGCGCATTTCGGTGCAGCGGGTCTCGATAACCACGTCGTCGTCGAGCTTCGCCGGACGCAGATAGCGGATCGCGATATCGGCGACCGCATAGGCGCCCTCGCCCGCCTCGATCGCGGCGCGCTGGTCGATGCCCAACAGTCGCAGCAGGTCGGACCGAGCACGCTCGAACCAGCGCAGGTAGTTGGCGTGGTAGGTTACGCCGGACAGGTCGGTATCCTCGTAATAGACCCGCACCGCGTAGAGGTGCCGCGTTCCGTCGATCACGCCGCCCGGAGGCAGGGGAAGTGGAGGGGGAACACGGTTCATCGCAGGCGCGCCCTTAGCGCGCGCGGGAGTCGCGCGGCAAGCATTACGATGAAACGGGCGGTTCGTCCGCCAGGTCGCCGACTGCTATACCTTCGCCAGCATCGGTCCGAGTGGGTGGCCGCCGAACAGGTGGACGTGCAGGTGCGGCACTTCCTGGTGCCCATGCCCACCGATATTGGCGAGCAGGCGATAACCTGGCTCGACCAACCCTCTGGCACGCGCAACATGGCCAACCGCGCGGACGAAGCCCGCGATTTCAGCCTCACCACCTCGGGCGGAAAAATCGTCCCAGCTCACATAGGCACCCTTGGGGATCACGAGAGTATGGACAGCGGCCTGCGGGTTGATGTCCTCGAACGCGAGCGCCCATTCGTCCTCGTAGACGCGGGTGCATGGGATCTCGCCGCGCAGGATCTTCGCGAAGATATTCTGGTCGTCGTAAGGCTGGGTCGCGTCGATCGGCATCACTCGCTCCTTGCGGCCTTCTCGTCATGACCGGAAATGCCCTCGCGCCGGTCGAGTTCGGCCATCACATCTGTCAGGGGCACGCCCTTTTCCGCCAGCAGCACCATCAGGTGGAACAGGACGTCGGCTGCCTCGCCGACCAGTTCCTCGCGGCTCCCCGCCAGCACTGCGACAATGGCCTCGACCGCTTCCTCGCCCAGCTTGCGCGCGATCACTGGCACGCCGCGGGCATGGAGGCTGGCGACGTAGCTTTCCCCCGGATCGGCCGCGAGGCGCTGGCGGATGGTGGCTTCGAGGCGGGTCAGCGTGTCCATGCGCGATGCATGGAAGCAGCCGGGGCGCGGGTCAATCCTCGCGCTGGCTCCGGCGGCGGCGCGCGGCGATGCGACCGACGATGACCCCGCCCACGCCCAGCCCGAACAGCGCCATGTTGCTCGGCTCGGCAATCTGGATCCCGACCAAGGCATAGGCTGGTGCGGCGGCCAGCGCGGCAATGATGATGAAGATCCCTGTTCGCATGACCTGACCAGCGCAGGAACCAGAGATCGCCGCAATGGCCGAATCCGCTCCGTCCCGCCACGGGACCGCCCCGGAACAATGCGTTAGACTCGTTTTCAGTTAGTCGGCACCGGCCCGCGCCTCCTCCCGGCCACCTGATAAGGTTACCCTGTGGGTGGCCGGGAGGGTGTGCGGGCCGGTGCCGATGGAGCAAAGCTGATAACGACTCTAGGCGCGCGCGGGCAGCCCCGCCGCGCGCAGCGCCGCGTGCGCCTCGGCAATCGTGTGCGTGCCGAAGTGGAAGATGCTGGCCGCCAGCACCGCGCTCGCATGACCCTCGACCACCCCATCGACCAGGTGCCGGAGGGTGCCGACCCCGCCGCTGGCGATCACCGGCACCGGCACCGCATCGGCGATTGTGCGAGTGAGCGCGAGATCATATCCGCCCTGCGTCCCGTCACCATCCATCGAGGTAACGAGCAGTTCGCCCGCGCCGAGTTCCGCCAGCCTGACGGCGTGCTCGATCGCATCGATGCCCGTAGCGCGTCGGCCGCCGTGGGTGAATATCTGCCATCGATCGTCGATACGCCGCGCATCCACGCTTGCGACGACGCACTGGCTGCCGAACTTTGCGGCGATCTCGCCCACAAGCTCCGGTCGAGCCACAGCGGCGGAATTGACCGCGATCTTGTCTGCCCCGGCCAAAAGCAGGGCGCGCGCATCCTCGACCGAACGCACCCCGCCACCAACGGTCAGCGGCATGAAGCACACTGCGGCTGTGCGTCTGACGACATCCAGCAGAGTGCCACGCCCCTCATGGCTGGCGGAAATGTCGAGGAAACACAGCTCGTCAGCCCCGGCCGCGTCATAGGCCCGCGCCTGCTCCACCGGATCGCCGGCGTCCTTCAGGTCGACGAAGTTGACCCCCTTGACGACGCGCCCGTCCGCCACGTCGAGACAGGGAATGACGCGGATACGGACGGTCATGCCCGCCCCGCCATCGCGATCGCGGCGGCAAGATCGAGGCGCCCCTCGTAAAGCGCCCGCCCGGTAATGACACCCTCGATACCCTCGCCAGCGTGCAGCGACAGGACATGGATGTCGTCCAACCCCTTCACGCCGCCGCTGGCGATCACCGGCAGGTCCACGCTGCGGGCAAGGTCCACCGTCGCCTCGATATTCACGCCCTTGAGGAGGCCGTCACGGCCGATGTCGGTGAACAGCAGGCTGGCAACACCCGCGTCCTCGAACCGGCGGGCGAGGTCGACCACCGATACGTCCGACACCTCCGCCCAGCCTTCGGTCGCGACCATGCCGTCCCTCGCGTCCACCGCCACGACGATCCCACCGGGGTATTCGCGCGCCATGTCCTTGACGAATTCCGGATCCTTCAGGGCTGCCGAGCCGATCACGATCCGCGCCACCCCCAGTTCGAACCAGCCCTCCACCGCCTTGCGGTCGCGGATTCCGCCGCCGAGTTGAACATAGCCGGGAAACGCCGCAACAATCGCCTCGACCGCCGCGCGATTGCGGCTTTCGCCCGCGAAAGCTCCATCCAGATCGACCACATGGAGGTGCTGCGCCCCCGCCTCGGCGAACAGCAGGGCCTGCGCTGCGGGGTTGTCGCCATAGACGGTGGCGCGTTCCATATCGCCCTCGGCCAGGCGCACGACCTCGCCCGCCTTTAGGTCGATCGCGGGAAAAACGATCATGGCCGCCACTCCAGGAATCTCTCCAGCACGCCGATGCCATAGGCCTGGCTCTTTTCGGGATGGAATTGCACGCCCACCATGTTGTCCCGCGCCACTGCCGCGACCAGCCCGCCGCCGTGATCGGTCATCGCGGCGATGTTGTGCCCGTCGCTGGCGGCGAAATGGTAGGAATGGAGGAAATAAGCCTCCCCAGGCGCGATAACCGCATGGCCCTTGGCATGGGGAAGCGGGGCGACGTCGTTCCAGCCCATGTGCGGCACCTTGATTGCCGGATCGGTACGCTCGATCTGGCGGACCTCGCCCGCGATCCAGCCCAGGCCGGGCGTGGAGCCATGCTCCAGCCCGCGCTCCGCCATCAGCTGCATCCCGACACAGATGCCGAGGAACGGAACGCCTGCATGGAGCACCCTGTCTTCGAGCGCCTCGACCATGCCCGGCACATTGCGCAGCCCCCGTGCGCAGGCACGGAACGAGCCTACACCCGGAAGCACGATCCGCCGCGCCCCGCGCACCAGCGCCGGGTCGGCAGTGACGTGGACCCTCTCGGCCCCCGCCGCGATCAAGGCATTGTGGACCGACTGGAGGTTGCCCGCGCCGTAATCGATCAGCGCGATGGCCTCAGCCATCTTGTTTGCTCGCTATCGCTCGAGCGGCACCGGCCCGCACCCCCACCCGGCCACCCATAGGGTACTGTCGTTGGGTGGCCGGGTGGGGGTGCGGGCCGGTGCCGGGCGCAGGGGGACGTGCAGCGTCACCCGGACCGACGCCATTGAGGCTTCTACCCACCGAGCTGCCCCTTGGTGCTCGGGATCGCGCCCTGCTTGCGCGGGTCGAGCTCCACGGCCTGCCGCATGGCGCGCGCGAAACCCTTGTAGATCGCCTCGCAGATATGGTGATTGTTGCTGCCGTAGAGCAGCTCAACGTGCAACGTCAGGCCCGCGGTCTGCGAGACCGAGTGGAACCAGTGCTCGATCAACTCGGTGTCCCATTCGCCCAGGCGCGGCTGGCTGAAACCCGCGCGCCAGACCAGATAGGGCCGTCCCGAAATGTCCAGCGCCACGCGCGCCAAGGTCTCGTCCATCGGTGAATATGCGCTGCCGTAACGCCCGATCCCGCCCTTGTCGCCAAGCGCGGCGGCGAGTGCCTGCCCCAGCGCCAGCGCGCTGTCCTCGGTCGTGTGGTGCTGGTCCACGTGCAGGTCGCCCGTGACCTGCATCCTGACATCGATCAGCGAGTGTCGACTGAACTGTTCGACCATGTGATCGAGGAAACCGATTCCCGTCGAAACCTCGTACTTCCCCGTCCCGTCGAGATCGATCTCGACCAGGATTCGCGTTTCCGCGGTGTTGCGTTCGATCCGTCCGGTGCGCATGGCTTGCCCGCTATAGGCGCGCGGGCAGCCGCGCAACAGCAGCTTGCGTGACAGGGGCTAAAGTCCGCCTAAAGGCTTGACCGCGCCGCACCGCCTCGCCACCTAGCGGCGATGAGCGACACGACGCCCGACAGCCTGATCCCCTATGACGAAATCGTGCAGGAGGCCCTGCGCGCCGTGGTCGGCCGCGTGCTGCGCGAGGTCGCGCAGACTGGCGGCGCCCTGCCAGGCAACCATCATTTCTACATCACGTTCAAGACCGCCGCGCGCGGCGTGTCGATCCCGACGCATCTGCACGAACGGTTTCCCGACGAAATGACCATCGTCCTGCAGAACAAGTTCTGGGACCTTACGGTGGGTGAAGACGGATTCGAGGTCGGCTTGAGCTTCAATCAGGTCCCGACCAAGCTGTCGATCCCCTATGCCGCCATCACCGCCTTCGTCGATCCGGCGGTCGATTTCGGCCTGCAGTTCCAGGCCAGCGTCGCCGACATGGCGCCCGAGGCCCACGAGGTTGCCGAAAACGATTCGGTCGAACGCGCGTCCGATGGCGAGGGCGATGATGGCTCGAATGTCGTAACGGTCGATTTCGGGCGCAAGAAATAACGTGCCCCGGCTCGGCTCGAAGACGGACGGAGCGACCGACAAGGCCGGTGCGAAGATCGCCCGCGCCGCGCGCAAGGCATCCCCAGCCAGCGACAATGTTCCAGGGCCAAGCCCCAATCCCGCGACCAATATCCTGATCCACGACATCGCGCTTCGCAGCGTCGGACGCGTGGCTCGCATCGCATTGGAAAAAGGCTTGCTCGGCAAGCGGTACGGTGCGGATTTCGCCAAGCGCGCGGTCGAGAACAGATCGCTTCTGCAAACGGTCGCCGCCTATGGAGTGACGAAACTCGCCACCCGTTCGGTGCCAGGGGCGCTGTTGGTCGGTGGCGGCTTGCTTGCCAAGACGCTCTACGACCGCAGCCAGTCGCGCCGGGCCGCGCGCCGGGCGGGTGACAAGGCGCTGGCGAAGCAAGCGGACGAATAGCGCCGGAATAGACTGGTCGCGGCCTTGATTTTGGCTGCCCCTTGCGCGCATGAGCGCGCATGGCCGACAACGCACACGACCGACCCGATCTCGCCCGACGGGGGCTGATGTTCATCCTCTCCTCGCCCTCGGGTGCAGGGAAGACCACGATTTCGCGGATGCTGCTCGAAGCGGACGGCGCGATCGCCTTGTCGATCTCGGCCACCACACGCCCACCCCGACCGGGCGAGGAAGATGGCAAGCACTACCACTTCGTATCGGATGCCGAGTTCGACCGCATGGTCGAAGAGGACGACTTCTACGAGTGGGCGCACGTCTTCGACCATCGCTACGGCACGCCCAAGGGCCGGATCCGCAGCGCGCTGAAGGACGGCCAGGACTTCCTGTTCGACATCGACTGGCAGGGCACACAGCAGCTCTACCAGAAGGACCAGCAGGACGTAGTCCGCGTGTTCATCCTGCCGCCAAGCCTGGAGGAACTGCACTTGCGCCTAAAGAAGCGCGCCACCGACAGCGCCGAGGTAATCGCCGGGCGAATGGAACGCGCCAAGTCGGAGATCAGCCACTGGGACGGTTACGACTACGTCGTGGTCAACGACCAGGTCGGCACCTGCTTTGAGAAAGTGCGCGAAATCCTCCACGCCGAACGCATGAAGCGCCAGCGCCAGACCGGGCTGATCGACTTCGTGCGCGGGTTGATGGGGTAGCTTGGCATTGCCACCGATGATGAGTGCCGCCTGATCTGAACGGCAGCGCAGCGAACTGCTGAGGCCGAATTTTGAAGGCTTGGCGTGGCTCGGTTAGTCGCCGATGAAAGAACCGATAAACTTCGTGCCGTCTGCATGCGAGGCGTTGAAGACGATCGCGACTTCTTCACGCGACGGCCCGGCCAACGAGCCCGCGAAGGCTCCGCTAAACGAATTGGCGGCGTCGTTGAGGCTGCCCGAGAAGCTGCCGTTGCTACCGATGGTAGCGGAAAATGGCAGCACGGCCCGGACGACGGGTGCCCCGTTGACAGTTTCGTTAATCGTGAGCGTGCCGGTGATCCTCTGATCGCTGGCCGCGACTGTGAACGTCGCGGCAGGCGCGCTGATCGCGTTGGACGGCGTCGTGCCCGACTTGCCGCCGGCAACTTGCGGGGTTCCGGAATACGACAGGTTGGTGGTAATTGCGCCGGTGGCGGTCACAGGGTTGATGAACACCGAAACGCGGTTGCTGCGTAGGGTGCCGGGCACCGTTTCGCGCGTGAACGGAGCTTTCGTCTCGTAGGTCGCCCTCAGGACGTTATCGAACGGCAGTTCGAGAGCCAGCGCGTCGTCGCCCCTGCGGTATGTGCGCAGGGTGACAGTGGCGGTCTGCCGGTCGGCAGCGCCGAACGTCGTAAGGGTGCTGGTGTCGGGAAACGTGAACGCCGCGCTTTCGGGCGATACCGCATAAGTGATCGTGCTCGATCCGGCACGGGGATTGCCGTCGCTCCACACCTCCGCACCGCCGCTGGTGGGCGTAAAGTAGGCAAAGATGAACGACGAGTTCGTGATGGTCGCGGTGAACGCCTTGGCAAAGTCGAAGTCGACCACTGCGGTTGGCGGCGTCGGAGTCGGAGTGGGCGTCGGCGAGGGACTCGGCGTCGGCGTCGGGGTCGGGGTGGGGGTCGACGAATCGCCATCTCCTCCGAAGCAGCCAGCGAGGAGGGCGCAGGAAGCGATGGCACACAGAAGCGGAGCGATGTTACGGCGCACGGGAAGCGACCCCTTATTGGTGGATAGGCTGACGTCCGCCCAAGCGGAATAAGCCCCGGACTAGAGGCGAAAGTCCGTGTTCGGCAAGCGAATTAGCCTTCGCGGACGCAGACAGGCATTTCACCCCGGGTTTACCCCGGCTCGGCGAAATGCGTCGGCAGGAGGGCGTTGACGATGCCGCCGTCTACGGTCAGCGTTTCGCCCACGGTGTAATCGCCCGCGCGGCTGGCGAGGTAGACGGCGGTTCCGCCCATGTCGAATTTGTCGCCCACGCGCTTCGCCGGAATGCCCGCGGCGGACCGTGCCTCGTGGTCGCGTGCGGCTTTGTTCATGTTCGAGGGGAAGGCACCAGGCGCGAGGCTGGTGACGTAGATGTGGTCCTTCACCAGCCGCGCGGCCATGCGGCGGGTCAGGTGGATCAGCGCTGCCTTGGACGCCTGGTAGCTGTAGGTTTCCCACGGATTGACCCGCTGCCCGTCGACCGAGGTGATGTTGATCACCTTGGCGGGCCGTTCCGCGCTGGCGGCGGCGGTCAGCAGGGCGTGGAGCTTCTGGGTGAGGAAGAACGGGGTCTTGACGTTGAGGTCCATGACCTTGTCCCATCCGGCCTCGGGGAAATCGAGGTAGTCGACGCCCCAGGCGGCGCCCGCGTTGTTGACGAGGATGTCGAGTCTGCTTTCACGCGCGGAAAGTTCCGCCACCAGCGCCTCGATCCCGTCGAGCGTCGAGATGTCGCCCTGGATGCCCACGACCCGCTCGCCCAGGTCGGCGCAGGTTTCCTCGATCTCATTGACCTTGCGCGCGGAGATATAGACCCGCTCAATCCCGGCGGCGAGGAAGCCCTCGACGATCATCCGCCCGATCCCGCGGCTGCCGCCGGTCACCAGCGCCACGCGCCCCTTGAGGCTGAACAGGTCTTCGAGGGTCATGTCATTCTCCCAATCGTCATCCAGTCCGTCATCCCAGCGAACGCTGGGATCGCTGTCCGCCGGCTCGGAGCATTCCGACAGCGGCCCCAGCATTCGTTGGGGCGACGGTGCTTAGTATCCGCTCAGCTCCGCCACGCGGTTGGCGTGGTAGTACTGGTCGCCGAGGAACTCCTGCAACGCACGGTCTCGTTTCATGTAGAGGCCGATGTCGTATTCGTCCGTCATGCCGATGCCGCCGTGCATTTGCACGCCTTCGCGCACGGCGAGACCAGCAGCCTTGGCGACCTTGGCCTTGGCGACGCTCGCCATCAGGTCGGCCTTCTCGCTGCCGCCGTCGAGCAGTTGCGCGGCCTTGATCACCGCCGCGCGCGCGATCTCGACCTCTGAATAGAGGTGCGCCGCGCGGTGCTGCAATGCCTGGAATTCGCCGATCAGCTTGCCGAACTGCTTGCGCTGCTTGAGGTAATCGACGGTCATGTCCATCGCCCCGCGCGCGACGCCGACTCCCTCCGCCGCCGAACCGACGCGGCCCGCCATCAAGAGCTTATTGAGCACCTCGCGCCCGCCATCGACCTCGCCGATCACCGCGTCGCCATCCAGCTCGACGCCGTCGAACTTCGTGTGCGTCGCGATCGAGCTGTCGACCAGCCGCACCGCGTCATGGCTCATGCCGTCGGCATCCTTCGGCACCGCGAACAGGGTGAGGCCATCGGCATCGTCGTCGTTGCCCGAGGTGCGAGCCGCGACCACCAGCATGTCGGCGCTGGCGCCGTGGACGACGAAGTCCTTCTGCCCCGACAGGCGGAAGCCGTTGCCCGATTTCTCGGCCTTGGTCTTGATCCGTTCGGGACGATGCTTGCCGCCCTCGTCCACCGCCACCGCGAAAACGCTGTCTCCCGCGATAAGGCCCGGCAGCCATCGGCCCTTAAGATCGGCGCTGCCATGCGCCAGCGCGGTCGCCGCCATGACCGAACTGGTCAGGAACGGCGAGGGCGTGAGGTTGCGGCCGATTTCCTCAAGCACGATCCCTGCTTCTGCATGGCCCATGCCCAGCCCGCCGTCGGCTTCGGAAACCAGCAGCCCGGTGAAACCCATCTCGGCCATTTGCTTCCATAGCGCATGGCCGAAACCGTCCTTGCACTCGCGGTCGCGCCAGTGGCGAAGCTGGTTCTTGATGCTGCCTTCCTCGGCCATGAACTGGCTCGCGGTCTCTTGCAGCATCGTTTGATCGTCGTTGTAGAAGAGTGGCATCAGCCTTGTCCCTTGTCGTCATCCAGCGCACGCTGGGATCTGTTTCGGCTAGGTCGGACCCAGCCGACCGCGACCCCAGCTTTCGCTGGGGTGACGAAAAACCGCTACGCCCCCGGCAGGTCGAGGATGCGCTTGGAAATAACGTTGAGCATCACCTCGCTGGTGCCGCCCTCAATCGAATTGGCCTTGGTCCGCAGCCAACCGCGCGCGGGCTTGCCGCCGCCGGTCTCCTCGCTGTCCCACTCGAGAGCCCTGGAGCCGCCCGCCGCCATCATCAATTCGTGGCGGCGCTTGTTGAGCTCGGTCCCGGCGTATTTCATCATGTTGGGCTGCGCGGGGTGGGCCTTGCCGACCTTGACCTCGTCGAGGAACTTTTCGCCCATGCAGGCATAGGCGAGCGCGTCGACGTCGAACTGGGCCAGCTCGGCTCGTAGCAGCGGATCGAGTTCGCCCGCACTACGCTTCATCGCCGCGCCGATCGCAGCGGTGCGGTCGCCGCCGCCAGCGCCCGAGATCATCTCGCGCTCGTGACCGAGCAGATACTTCGCCACGTCCCACCCGCGGTTGATCTCGCCGACGTAGCCGGGCACGTCCTCGCCATAGCTCTTGGGCACCTTCACGTCGTCGAAGAAGGTCTCGCAAAACGGGCTGTTACCGCTGATCAGCTTGATCGGCTTGGTCGAGACGCCTTGGCCCGCCATGTCGAACAGCATGAAGGTGATGCCCTGATACTTGTTTTCCTTGTCGGTGCGGACGAGGCAGAAGATCCAGTCGGCATTGTCGGCGTAGGAGGTCCAGATCTTCTGGCCGTTGACCACCCAGTGGTCGCCCTTGTCCTCGCCATAGGTCTGCATCGAGACGAGGTCGGAGCCCGAACCCGGCTCGGAATAGCCCTGGCACCAGCGGATTTCGCCGCGCGCGATCTCGTTGAGGAATTTCTGCTTCTGCCCTTCGGTGCCGAAGTGCAGCAGCGCCGGACCGAGCATCCAGATGCCGAAGCTGGACAGCGGCGGCCGCGCACCGATGCGGGCCATCTCCTCGCGCAGCACCTTGGCTTCGGCCGGACTGAGGCCCGCACCTCCGTATTCCTTCGGCCAGTCGGGCACGGTGTAACCCTTGTCGCGGCACGCCTCGAACCAGGCCTTTTGCGCATCGTTCTTGTAGACGGCGTTGCGACCGCCCCAGAACACGTCATCCTCGTCGCGGACGGGTTGGCGCATCTCGGCGGGGCAATTCGCCTCCAGCCAGGCTCGGGTTTCGCTGCGGAAAGCATCGAGATCGGACATTTTGGCTCCTCTCCGGCTCGCGCGAGAAGTGAGTCCCGCGCCGGTTGACGCTTACGTAAAGCGATTCGGTGGGCGACTGCAAGCCCGTTCGCAGCCTGCCCCGGTGTCGTAGCGTCAGGTGAACTTACGTTGACGTAAGCTGGAGCAGGCCTAAGGTCAGGGGCCAGGAGAGGCTGACGGTGCGACTCAGGAACAACGCGATGGCGAGGCGATTGGCGCGGTGACACGGCCCGATGCCCCTGTCCCTATGCGAATCAAGCTGGCCTATGGCGCGGGCGCGGTCACTTACGGGATCAAGGACAACGGCTTCGCGGTCTTCCTGCTGATCTTCTACAACCAGGTGATGGGCCTGCCTGCCGACCTGGTCGGGCTGGCGGTGATGATCGCGCTGATCATCGATGCCTTCATCGATCCGGTCATCGGCCACCTGAGCGACCGGACCAATACCCGCTGGGGTCGCCGCCATCCGTGGCTCTATGCCTCGATCATCCCCGTGGCCGCGTCGTGGTTCCTGCTGTGGCATCCGCCCGACTGGGGCCAGACCGGGATGCTGGTCTATCTCACCGTTTCGGCGATCCTCGTCCGCACCGCGATCGCGCTGAACGAAGTGCCATCGCTGGCCATGCTGCCCGAATTGACCCGTAACTATCACGAGCGGACCGACGTGATCCGTTACCGCTTCCTGTTCGGATGGATGGGCGGGCTGTTTCTGCTCTGGCTGGCCTACGCGGTCTTCCTCGCGCCGACACCGGAGCAACCGGCGGGGCTGCTGCGGCGCGAAGGCTATGATGCCTATGCCATAACCGGCGTGGTGATGATGTCGCTGGCGACGCTGACGGTGGCGCTCGGCACGCATCGGCGCATGGCGCATCCACCCGCGCGACTGCCTCCGCGACAGCCGCTCGGCGTAGAGATGAAGGCAATCTTTCGCACGCTCAGGAACCCGGCGTTTCTCACGCTGATGGGCGCGGGGGTGTTCGCCTATGCCAACCAGGGGCTGAATTTCGCCACCAGCACCTATATGCAGATTTACGTGTGGGAATTCCCCGGCTGGGCGCTGACCGCCTGGCCGGTTACGTTGCTGGCGGGCGTGGCAATGGCCTTCGTCCTCACCCCGATCGTGTCGCGCCGGATGGGCAAGAAACAGGCCGCTGCGGCAATGGCGGTAATCGCGGTAATTTTCGGGCTGGCGCCCTATGTGCTGCGCCTGCTCGGCCTGTTCCCCGAAAACGGCGAGGCGGCGACCCTGCCACTGTTCCTGCTGCTGGTGACGCTGGCAACCGGGTTCGGCATCTGTCCGATGATGCTGACCGGCTCCATGCTGGCTGATGTGGTCGAAGATTCGGAACTGCGGACCGGACACCGCGAGGAGGGGCTGTTCTATGCCGGCAACCTGTTCATGCAGAAATGCGTTACCGGGATCGGCACCTTCGCAGCAGGCAGCCTGATCGCGGCGGTTGGCTTTCCTCAGAACGCCGCGCCAGGTGCGGTCGATGCGGATGTGATCGAGCGGCTAATGCTATCCTTTACCGTGCTGACCGCCCTGTTCATCGCCTGCGCCGTTGTGGTGTTTCTGCGTTTCCCGCTTGGCGAAGCCGACCACAACGACCGGCTTCGTCGCCTGGCGGAGCCTGACAAACTGGGTGATGGCCCGATAGCCACCGGCGTGACATTGTCGCGCCCGAACGATTGACGAAAAGGACAAGACATGGACTTCGAACCCACCGAACGGCAGCAGTACTGGCGCAACCGCGTGCGCGATTTCATCGAGGCCGAGGTCCGCCCCAACCACAAGACTTACCTCGAGCAGGAACACTCGGGCGAACGGTGGAAGGTCATCCCGATCGTCGAGGAGAAGAAGGCCAAGGCCAAGGCCGCGGGCATCTGGAACCTGTTCATGCCGCCGCGCAACGACGGCCACCACCACGTCGAGGAGAGCTACGAGTTCGAAGGGCCCGGCCTGACCAACCTCGAATACGCGCTCTGTGCCGAGGAAATGGGCCGGATCGGCTGGGCGAGCGAGGTGTTCAATTGCTCCGCTCCCGACACCGGCAACATGGAAGTGTTCCACCGCTATGGCACCCGCGAGCAGAAGGACCAGTGGCTGACCCCGCTGATGAACGGCGAGATTCGTTCAGCCTTCCTGATGACCGAGCCGTTCACGGCAAGCTCCGACGCGACCAATATCGAGACCCGGATCGAGCGCGACGGCGATGAGTACGTCATCAACGGGCGCAAGTGGTGGTCCTCGGGCTTGGGCGATCCGCGCTGCAAGGTCTCGATCGTGATGGGCAAGAGCGACCCCTCGGCCGGGCGCCATGCCGCCCAGTCGATGATCCTGATGCCCAACGACGCGCCCGGCGTGAACGTGATCCGTCACTTGCCGGTGTTCGGTTACGACGATGCGCCGCACGGCCACATGGAGGTCGAACTGAAGGACGTCCGCGTGCCAGCGTCGAACCTCCTGCTCGGCGAAGGGCGCGGGTTCGAAATCGCGCAGGGCCGCCTCGGGCCCGGCCGCATCCACCACTGCATGAGGACCATTGGCGTGGCCGAGGAAGCACTCGCCAAGATGTGCCGCCGGTTGCAGGAGCGCGAAGCGTTCGGCAAGCCGATCTACAAGCACTCGGTGTGGGAGGAACGGGTTGCCCGCGCCAGAATCGACATCGACATGACCAGGCTTCTCTGCCTCAAGGCAGCCGACATGATGGACAAGGTCGGCAACAAGGCGGCCAAGCAGGAGATCGCCATGATCAAGGTCCAGGCACCCAACATGGCGCTGCGGATCATCGACGATGCGATCCAGGCGCATGGCGGCGGCGGCGTGTCCGACGACTACGGCCTCGCCTCCGCCTATGCCCACCAGCGCACGCTGCGGCTGGCCGACGGGCCGGACGAGGTCCACGCCCGCTCGATCGCGCACATCGAGTTCTCCCGCCACGCGCCCAACGCGGGTCCCACTGCCAACGCCCTGCGCGATGGCAAGGCGGCACCGGTCAACGTCGCCGCGCGCTGATACCAACTCCCCTCCCGTTTGTGTTAGGGGGTCGGGGGTGGGCCAGTCGCCAGCCGCGCCCACCCCTCTGCGACTAGGCAGCAAGCTGCCAAGTCTCGCGCCCCTCCTGCAAGCGGGAGGGGAAACTAGAGAGAAAAATGATGGCCAAAGCAGCAATTCTCGAATCCGTCGGCAAGCTCACCATCGGCGAGGTCGAACTGGCCGAGCCGGGCCCACACGAAGTCCTGATCGACACCAAGGCTTGCGGCCTTTGCCATTCGGATCTGCACTTCATCGACGGTGCCTATCCCCACCCGCTGCCCGCGATTCCGGGGCACGAGGCTGCAGGCGTGGTGCGCGCGGTGGGGAGCGAGGTGCGCACAGTGAAGCCGGGCGACCATGTCGTCTCGTGCCTCAGCGCGTTTTGCGGGCACTGCGAGTTCTGCGTAACGGGCCGCATGGCGCTGTGCATGGGTGCCGACACTCGTCGCGGCGCGGATGCCAAACCGCGCATCATGCGCGCCGACGGCAGCGCACCGGTGGCGCAGATGCTCAACCTCTCGGCCTTCTGCGAGCAGATGCTGATCCACGAGCACGCCTGCGTCTCCATCGACAAGTCGATGCCACTGGACCGCGCGGCGGTGATCGGCTGCGCGGTCACCACGGGCGCAGGCACGATCTTCAACGCCTGCTCGGTGGTGCCGGGCGAAACCGTCGCGGTGGTCGGCTGCGGCGGGGTCGGCCTTGCCGCGATCAACGCCGCGAAGATCGCCGGGGCGGGCCAGGTCATCGCCATCGACCCCGTGCCGGAAAAGCGCGCACTGGCCGAAGTACTCGGCGCGACGCACACCGTCGATCCCTCCGCCCCCGACGCCGCCAAGCAGGTGCTCGAAATCTCACGCGGCGGGGTGCACCACGCGATCGAGGCGGTCGGGCGGCAGGCCAGCGCCGATCTCGCGGTCGCAGTTCTGCGGCGCGGCGGGACAGCAACGATCCTCGGGATGATGCCGCTGGACTGCAAGGTCGGGCTGGCGGCGATGGACCTCCTCTCCGGCAAGAAGCTGCAAGGCGCGATCATGGGGATGAACCACTTCCCGGTCGACCTGCCGCGCCTGGTCGATTTCTACCTGCGCGGCTTGCTCGACCTCGACACGATCATCGCCGAGCGGATTCCGCTGGAAAAGATCAACGAGGGGTTCGACAAGATGAAGGCGGGTACTTCCGCCCGCAGCGTGGTGGTATTCGACTGACATGAGCGAACAGGCAATCGACTTCGACAAGGAAATGGTCGGCACCGTGGAGGTGGCCGAGGGCGACCGGCTCGACCTCGATCGTCTGACCGAATGGTTCGCCACCAATGTCGATGGGTTCGCCGGGCCGATCAGCTACAGCAAGTTCAAGGGCGGCCAGTCGAACCCGACCTACCGGATCGACACGCCCGGTCAGTCCTACGTCCTCAGGCGCCAGCCGTTCGGCAAGCTGCTGCCCAGCGCTCACGCGGTGGATCGCGAATACACCGCGATGGCCGCGCTCGGCCCGACTGGCTTCCCCGTGCCCAAGACGTTTGGCCTGTGCGAGGACCCCGAGGTGCTCGGCTCGAAGTTCTTCGTGATGGGCCTCGCCGATGGGCGATCCTTGTGGAACGGAGCGCTGCCCGAGTGTTCTCCTGCCGAACGCCGCGAAATCTACCTGTCGATGATCGACACCTTCGCCGACCTCCACCTCAAGAACCCGATCGCGATCGGCCTGGGCGAATTCGGCAAGCCGACCGATTACTGCGCGCGCCAGATCGCGCGCTGGACCAAGCAGTACAAGCTCAGCGAAACCGAGCATATGCCCAAGATGGAGCGGCTGATCGAATGGCTGCCGCAGACCATCCCGCCGCAGCATGGCAGCAGCGTGGTCCACGGTGATTACCGGCTCGACAACATGATCTTCGAGAAGGACGCCAACCGCGTACTGGCGGTCCTGGACTGGGAACTGTCGACGCTGGGCGATCCGATCGCCGACTTCAGCTACCTGATGCTCAATTGGCACAACCCGGCCGATGGGCGCGCCGGGCTGCTTGGCCTGGACCTCGACGCGCTCGGCATTCCCTCTCAGGACGAGGCGGTCGAACGCTATGTCGCACGCACCGGCTATCCCGTGCCGCCGATGGACTGGTACTTCGCCTACAACCTGTTCCGGCTCGGCGGAATCATGCAGGGAATCAAGAAGCGAGTAATCGACGGGACCGCGTCATCCGCCCATGCTAAGGCGATGAGCGACCGCGTCCATCCGCTGGTCGACCGCGCCTACGAATTCGCTCTGGCAGCGGGGATGACCTAAAACCCCCTGCGCCACGTTAATGCAGCGCCGATGTCATCGGGCGCGGCGGCGTAGTGCCCCGGGTCAGTCCGGAAATAGAACGCCACGGTGGCATCGCCCGACCATAGCGGACCTCGCCAGTTGGCCTCGCCCACGATCTCACGCCCGGTCGGGCTGAGCGACAGTCGGCGGATACCGATTTCGGGCATCTCGGTCGCATAATCGTAGCTTACCGGCAGCTCTAGGGCGAGCCCGCCCGAGGCGACGCGCAACGGCTGCGCCATGCGCAAGCCCAGATTGTCCCCCCGCTTGAATACCCCCGCACGGGTAAGGTCGAACGACCACGCATTGCTGCTGAAATCCGATCCCGCAGCGATCACGCCCGAACGCCTGGCGCGGGTCTGACCCTGCCGCCACACCGCCCCCAGCCTCCAGTCGGCGGGCAGGTCGATCACAGCCGAAGCGTCGAGGAACAAGGTGTCTGCACCGCTGGCACCGAAACTGGGGTGAAGCCACGCGCCGAGCACACCGCGTTCCTCGGCGAGCCAGCTCATCCCCAGCATGGCCGATACCGGGCCGAACCTGCGATCCGCCGCCAAGCCGAAGGTGCGCACATCGCCATATTCGCGCCAGCCGGGCAGACGGTTCGCGCCCCATCGTTCCGTGCCGAGCCAGGCCTCGCCGCTTTCGGCGCTCACCGTCACACCCCAGCCGCCGAGCCGATGGCGCATCGCCCATGACACTTCGGCGGCTCCGGTGAAGCCGGTTTCGCCGCGCGCGCTCCGCGCAATCAGGAACGCAGGCTGCGCCGCGCCCTGAAGCTGCCCGACCAGTCCGTCGGCGCCCTCGGCGAAGGCAAAACCCATTTGCATATCCGGCGCGATCCGCGCGGCCACCCTGCCTGCCAGCACGCGGGCCGCTTCGGCATCCTGCGGGGTCAGGCGCAACTGGCGCGCGACACCAAGTCGACCCCCTTCATCCGCCTGCGCAATAGTGAAGGCGAGCGAGACCGCATCGCCGCTCGCCCCGACATGACGGACGTGCTTGTCCAGCGCACCGTGGAGGCGAAGGTCCGGCACCGCGCCGCGCAGGCCTGCGCCCGCATCGAACCCGTAGGCGCGCCGATACTTGTCGAGCACCACCGTTTGCAGCGATTGCCCGCGGGAGAATGCGTCCCCCATCGCAGGGGAGGCTACCGCCGTTCTGTCCCCGCTGCGCAGGGCCGCCGTTCCACCGGCCAGCGTGGTCGCACCGCGCGGCGCGAAGGCGGCGGCGATGTCGAGGATCCCCCTGCCGAATGTGGAATCGATGCCACTCGCCCCGGCGTCGCGGGCGCTATCGAGCAGGATCTCGACGATCTGCGCGCCGGTCAGGTTCGGGAACGCCTGGGCCAGCAGTGCCACCGCGCCCGCCACCTGTGGGGTGGCGAAGCTGGTGCCGGAGAAGACCAGCACCGAATTGCCCTGCATCAGGATTTGCCCGTTCTGATAGACGCAGCACACCCGCTCCCCACGTGCGGTAAGGTAGAACGCCGCCTGACTGCCGGCGCGCTGGCTAAAGCTGGAGAGATTGTTGTTGGCATCCACCGAACCGACAATGATGACGTTGCTGCCGCCAGCGTTGCGGAGCGACGTGGCGAACGGGTCCGGTTCGTTCGGGTTGACGCCCGGCTCGCTGCCATCGCCGTCGTTACCGGCCGCAACGACGATCACCACGCCTGCAGCGGCGGCGCGCGTCACCGCGCTCCTTACAGATTGACCTGCCGCACCCCCGCCAAGGCTGAGATTGACGACCCGCGCGCCCGACGCGACGGCGATGTCTATCCCTCGGGCGATGTCGCGATCGGCGAAGGTGCAGCTGTTCGAGGTGCTGCTGGGAGTATCTGAGTTGCAACTGCCCACGCTGTCGCCGCGCAGCACCAGCAGGGTCGCGTCGAAGGCAATGCCCACCACGCCGCTGTTGTTGCGCGCTGCCGCGGCGACCAGCGCGACATTGGTGCCGTGGTCGTCTTCGCCGTCGATCCCGCGATTGGCGACCAGGTCGGTCGAATTGGGGTGGATGCGCCCGAGGAATTCGGGGCTGTCGCTGTCGATCCCGCTATCGACGATCGCGATCGTCGCACCCTGCCCCGTTGCGCCCCCAGCCCATGCGGTGACGGCTCCGTGCTGTTCGGGTCCGTTCGAGCGGCGCAACTCTGGCGTGTTGAAATTCGCGGTAGGGGTCGGAGTGGGCGTGGGCGACGGGCTCGGCGCTGGCGCAACGGCAGACGGCGGAGTGGAGGTAACCCCGCCCCCGCCCCCGCCACAGGCTGCAAGCAATGCCAACACCCCGAACGCAGCGGTCTGGCGAAGTCGGGTCGACGATCCGGTCACAGCGTTTTCCTGAATGAACAGCCGCTCATAGCACAAGCTGGTAACCGGTCGATGAACGGCCGCTTGCCCCGGCATTGGTGCCCGCCTAACAGCGCGAGCGAACTGTCAGCTCAGGAGCAGCCCATGTCCGCCGATCTCCAATCCGCCATCGAAGCCGCGTGGGAACGCCGCACTGAGGTAACGTCAGCCAGCAACGACGTCCGCGAGCCGGTCGAGGCGGCGCTCGATCTGCTCGATGCGGGCAAGGCCCGGGTCGCGGAACCCGACGGCGCGGACGGCTGGCGGATCAACCAATGGCTCAAGCAAGCCGTCCTGCTGAGCTTCCGCCTTAACGACAATGTCCTCGTCGAGCAGGGCGCAGGCGGCGCGCCCGCTTACGACAAGGTGCCGAGCAAGTTTGCCGGGTGGGGCGAGAACCGCTTCCGCGACGCCGGTTTCCGTGTCGTGCCGGGCGCGGTCGCCCGGCGCGGCAGCCATATCGCCCGGGGCGTGGTGCTAATGCCGAGCTTCGTCAACATCGGTGCCTATGTCGGCGAAGGGACGATGGTCGACACCTGGGCCACGGTCGGCTCGTGTGCGCAGATCGGCCGGAACGTCCACATTTCCGGTGGCGCAGGCATCGGCGGCGTGCTCGAGCCACTTCAGGCGGGACCGGTCATCATCGGTGACGGCGCGTTCATCGGTGCGCGCAGCGAGGTCGCCGAGGGCGTGGTGGTTGGCGAAGGCGCGGTGCTCTCGATGGGCGTCTATCTGGGCGCATCGACCAAGATCATCGATCGGGCCACTGGCGAGGTCCACCGCGGCAAGGTCCCGCCTTATGCTGTGGTCGTGCCCGGAGCATTGCCTGATCCCAAGGGCGGTCCGAGCCTCTATTGCGCGGTGATCGTCAAAACGGTCGATGCGCAAACCCGCTCCAAGACCGGGATCAACGAACTGTTGCGCGATTGATCATCAGCGTTGCTGTTCACTACGACGGAACCGTCGTGGCGCGCGCCCGTTGGATTTGGTATGATCGATCAGGACGCACGGGAGCATAATGACATGGAAAAACGTGGCGACGAAATTCACGTCGACGAGGTTGAGGCGAGCGGCGGTTCGAAAGAGGGCGTGGTCCGCTATGTCCTCGTCATATCGCTTTTCCTCGCCATCGCATTCTTGTCGATCATCTGGATTACCGGTGCCCTGACACAGGGCGAAGCCGAGGAACACGCCAGCGTCAGCCGTGAGATGAACGCCGCCGAGCGCGAAGGCACCATCGCGACCGAGGGCTTCGACGAAATTCGCGGCGCTGCCACCGACCCTGCGCCGACCACCGACACGGCCAATACCGCCGACACGACTGAGAACTAAGGCCCGAGCCTAACGGGCGATCGGCGTCTCGATCGGCGGCTGTCCGGCCTGGCTGGCAGCGTAGGCTTCGGCCGCCCGCATCACCCGCAGCGCATTCCTGAGCGAGATTTTCTCCAGATCTGCTTGCGAATATCCGCGCCGCGCCAGTTCGGTGAACAAGGCGGGATAACCAGCTACATCTTCCATTCCGACCGGGCCGGTCGGCATTCCGTCGTAATCGCCGCCGATGCCGATGTGGTCGATCCCCGCGACTGCCCGAATGTGATCGATGTGATCCGCCATGTCGTCGATGGTCGCCAACGGCAGGGGATTTGCAGCGTCCCATACCTTGAGCCTCGCGGCGACCTCGTCCGGCTGCCCGGCCCACAACGCCTTGAGCCGCGCTTCCTCCGCTGCGCGATATCCGTTCCACTGCCGCGCGGGCTCGCTCAGGAACCCCGGCAGCCCGACGACCATCACGATCCCGCCGTTGGCCTTGAGCCGCGCCAGCACCCCGTCGGGCACGTTGCGGGCGTGGCCGTTGATCGCGCGCGCACCCGAATGACTGAAAATGACCGGAGCCCGTGCGACGTCGAGCGCGGCGTGCATGGTCGCTTCGCTGACATGGCTCAGGTCGACCAGCATCCCGATCCGGTTCATCTCGCGCACGACGTCGCGACCGAAATCGGTCAGCCCGCCGTGCGTGGGCACGTCGGTGGCGCTGTCCGCCCAAGATAGCGTCCTGGAATGCGTGAGTGTGAGGTAGCGCGCACCGAGCGAGTGCATCTGACGCAGCACTGCCAGACTCGACCCGATCGAATGTCCACCTTCCATGCCGATCAGCGAGGCGATCCGGCCCGATGCGATCGCGCGCTCGACGTCGTCGGCCGTCAGGGCCAGCTGGAGATCGGCGGGATAGCGGTCGATCAGGCGGCGGGTCACATCGATCTGTTCCAGCGTGGCGACCACAGCCTCGGGCTCGTCCAGGGCGGCGGTTACGTAGACCGACCAGAACTGCGCCCCAACCTTGCCCTGCCGCAGCCGCTTCAGATCGGTATGCATCGCCCGGCCCTGAGGATGATCATGACCGGTATGGGCCGTATCGACGAAATCGAACTGTCCGATCACGTTGTCGAACCGTCCGCGAAGCTGGATCGGTGCATCGTTGTGGCCGTCGAACACCGGCGCGGCTTCGAGCGCAGCGGCCGCCACCGCTTCGGGGCTTTGCGCAAGCGCGGACGTGCCAAGCAGCGCCAATGTGAGGGCGAAGGGGGCAAGCGATTTCATTGCGGCGACCTCCGAAGCGAAGCTAGGATTGGCTAGGAATTCTAGCGGCTGACTGTCGGGAAGGAAGGGGGGCGATGCCGGGAATGGGGCAAAACTGGATACGTTACGCCCTCCGCTGGCTGCTCGCGCTGTTTTACGCGGTAGCGGGGTACTTCCACATCGCTCGGCCCGAGCCGTTTCTGGCCATCACTCCGCTGTGGGTGCCCTTGCCCGACACCGTGGTGTTCTGGACGGGTATCGCCGAACTGGCGGGAGCTGCGGCGCTGGTGCAGTGGCGTTCGCAGGCCTTGCGACGGGCGGCGGGGATCGGTTTGGCGCTATATGCGCTGTGCGTCTGGCCAGCCAACATGAACCACTTCGCGCTCGACATGGCGCACCCTGGCAAAGGTTTGGGGCTGGCCTACCACGTGCCCCGGATGTTCGCGCAACCAGTGCTGATCTGGCTGGCACTGTGGGTGGGCGGAGCGACCGACTGGCCGCTCCGCCGCAGACCCGGATAACGATCAGCTGAGGTGCTTGGACACCGCGGCGGTCATCTTGAACATCGAGATCTGGCTGTTGCCAATTACCGCGCCGAGCTTGGCATCGGGATTGATCTGGCGCTTGTCCTTCGTGTCCTGCAGGCCGTTGGCCTTGATGTAGTCCCACACCTTCGAGGTCACCTGGGCGCGGGTCATCGGACCCTTGCCGATCACCGCCTCGAGTGCGGACGAGAGGTTCACCGGCTTCTGCAGTGCATTGTTGGCAGCCATCTTGTCGTTCCTTTCCTGTTATTCGCTTTTCAGCCTGTTTTCGCTGTTCCGATCGCGTCCGTCCCGGTCGTCCGCCGCGCCGCCGAATAGGCGTTTCGCGGAAGCAGCACCGTAACCGGACAGATGCTGGCCCTTGTTGTTCAGCCCGGCGAGCCTACGCGCTCGCCCGGTGGGCTGCGAGAGGCGAGAGACGCCTTCATCGGGGTTTTCCACCGCCGTGACGGAAAGTTACGCCCCTGTGGCGACTTATTTACCGCTTAAAGTGCATCTCAGGACGTCATCCCTTGCTCAGTCACGGTTAAGTCGTCATTTTGTCACTGCTGAAACCGGACCCAGAGCCGGGTCGGGGTCGCCTTCAAGCGGAGCTACGCTTTCATGAGTCTTGCGCGCAATTCCATCGCCGTCGCGGTATCGCTTGCCCTAGTCGCGTGCGGCGGCGGTGGTTCAGGCGGATCGCCGATTCAGGGTGGCGGATCGCCGACTCCCAGTCCGACGCCCACGCCGACTACTTCCGCCTGCTCGGTTTCCGCGCGACAGGATTTCGTCAAGGCCGTAATCGACGAATGGTATCTGTTTCCGAACCTGGTCGACAACACGGTCAACAAGGCCAATTTCAACGACGTGCAGGGTTATATCGATGCGCTGGTCGCACCTGCGCGGGCGCAGTCGCGCGATCGGTTCTTCACATACATCACCTCGATCGCGGAGGAGAACGCCTTCATCAATTCCGGCTCCAGCGCCGGGTTCGGCATTCGTCTCAGCTATGACACAGCCAACAACCGGGTGTTCGTGATCGAGGCGTTCGAAGGAGCGCCCGGTTTGGCACAGGGGCTGGACCGCGGGGTGGAGCTGCTCGCGGTCGGAACCAGCACCGGCAACCTGCAAAGCGTCTCCAGCCTGATGCAGTCGGGCGGCCCTTCGGCCGTCAGCAATGCCCTTGGTCCGTCAGATCCCGGGGTAAGCCGCTCGTTCCGCATCCGCGAGGTGGGCGGCAACGAGCGTGTAATCACGGTGACCAAGGCCGATTTCGCGCTGGATCCCGTGTCCGACCGCTACGGTGCCCGGATACTGGATGATAATGGCAAGAAGGTCGGGTACATCAACCTGCGCACCTTCATCGGCACCGCCGAAGCCGATCTGCGCAGTGCCTTCGACAATTTCCGCCAGCAGGGTGTGACCGAGGTAATCGTCGATTACCGCTACAATGGCGGCGGGCTCGTGCGCATCGCCGAATTGATGGGCGACCTGCTTGGGCGTGATCGGGTCGGCCAGGTATTCAGCCGAACGACGCTGCGCGCATCGAAGGCGAGCGAGAACGAAACCGACCTGTTCGGCACCCAGAGCCAGGCGATAGCATCGACCAAGATCGCCTTCATCGGCACGGGCAGCACTGCTTCGGCAAGCGAACTCGTCACCAATGCCTTCATTCCGTATCTGAACAACAACATGGCGCTGGTGGGCGGAAATACGTTTGGCAAGCCGGTGGGCCAGTTCGCGTTCGACCGGGCGCAGTGCGACGATCGCCTGCGCGTGGTCGCGTTCAAGACCGACAATGCGGCCGGCCAAGGTGAATATTTCACCGGCCTTGCCAGCGTGGTTCCGGTTACGTGCCGGGCAGCCGACGACATATTCACCCAGCTTGGCGAGCCTAACGAAGCCTCGATCGCGCAGGCACTCGCATTCCTGCGCGGCGGAGCCGGGGTTTGCAGCCCTATTTCCCGCTCAGGCGAGGACGCAGTCGCTTCCGCCGAACGCCAGCGCGGGCTGTCGGGCAGTCGCAAGGCGCTGATGCCCGATCGCCCCAGCGCCGCCCAGCGCGAGGTTCCAGGGCTGTTCTGAACGCCTCAGGCGTGGCCGTAATGGTCGAGCAGTTCGACCAGCCGCTCGATTTCCAGACCGCCACGCTGCGCCCGCGCAAGTTGCTCGTCGGTATCGAGAACCTCCAGCAACGGCCGCTGCCGCCCCTGGCGCAGGCGGACGCCGACCCCGATCGGGTGTGTGCCGTTCAGCCCGGCCAGATTGTTGCACAGCCAGCCGGTCCATGGTCCCGCGCCGCGATGACGGCCACTGTCGAACCCGTCGACATACCGGCGGAAATTGGCTTCGCTCAAGGTCGCCCAGCAGCCGAAGCCGAATGGCTGCGAAAGACCTGTCACCCTCATTAGCAGCACACCCCGGATCATGAAGTGCTGGCCACCGATGATACAGAAATCCTCCGACAGGAAATCGACCTGTTCGCCTTGCGTCGCGGCATCGAGCGCGAGCAACAGGGCGCTGTTTTCCTCATACCCGTCGCGATGCGGCCAGTGGTCGGGCGCCATCGCCGCCAGGTCGAACGGCCAGCCATGCGCCGCGCCGCACGTTCGGCATTGCCACACCCCCGCCCGCAGCAGCGCCGCAGCAGCGCTGCGCTCGGATGTCCCGCGCTCCATCCTAGCCTGCTCCAACAGGCGGGTTCGGCGGATGCGACCCTGACACCGTGCTTTCCATCGGGGCAGGATAGGCCTTTCGCGCGTACAGGGAAACCTTGACGTATCGGGCCCCGCATCGCAGGTTGCGGCAATGGCCCGCGAACACACGACTTTCGCCCAATTCTGGCCGTTCTACCTGCGAGAACATTCGCGCCCCCAAACGCGCGCACTGCATTACTTCGGCACTTCGCTGGTGGTGGGGATCGCCCTGGTCGCTCTGGCTACCCAGAATTGGCTGCTGCTTGCCGTGCTTCCCGTAGCGGGCTATTTCTTCGCCTGGGTGGCGCACTTCGGGATCGAGAAAAACCGCCCGGCCACTTTCACCTACCCCTTGTGGAGCCTTGCCGCCGATTTCCGTATGTGGTGGCTGTGGCTTACCCGGCGGCTCGGTCCGGAGCTGGATCGCGCGGGTGTCAGGGATTTGCCGGCCCTGTGAATGGCCGAGCCTCGGTCCAGGCGCAGCCCTGGCGTTGCTCCTCTCCGATCAGCAGGGTGACGGTGAACGGATAAGTGCGGTCTGACATACCATCCGAACAATCGCCCTCGGTCACCGTCATGTCGAACCTAGCGCCATCGAGCATGCCGGAAAAACCAAGGCCGCTGTTTCCCGCGAAACGCTCGACCGGAGTGGTAGTCCCGTCAGGATTTTCGGGCGTAGTGTAGGTCAATCGCGCGCCAACTACCTGACCGCCCCAGAACGGTTCGGTGCCGGTGAAGCGGATCGTCTCGTCCGCACCGATCGCGGCATAGGGCTCGGTGGTCCGCTCCGCCTCGGCAACTTGCTGGCAGGCTCCAAGCACGGGAACGAGCGCGAACATGAAGGGGAGGCGAGTCATGCCCACCTTATCGCCCCGCAAGCAGGCTCGTGGCAAGCCCGAACGCGATCACGCCGCCACCGCTGCCGGGTCGAATCAGGCACAACCTTCCGAATAACCCAGAAATGGCTGCGTGCCGCCATGCATCTCGACCACGGTGCCAGTTGCGCCGATCTCGAAGCGCAGTCCGGCGCTGCCAGGTGCGGTGGTGTAGAGATTGCTGCCGCCAATAATGTACTCGTGTGGTTCGCCGCGGGCGGTTGGATATGCCGCGAAGACCGCGGCTTGGCTCGTGCCCAGGGTTATGCCCTGCGCGGTGACGAGGGTCGAATTTCCTCCGACCGAAACACGCTGCACCACACCATCGCCATCGGTCATGATCCAAACGCCGGGGAGGTTCGCATCGGAATAGAGACGACAGTCCTGTGAAGTACGCTCCGCCTCTCGCGGCGGAAACGGTCCGACCAAAGCAATGGGCTGGCCCACCGCATGGGGCCCAAACCCCTCAGCGGTAAGCAGAGGAATCGCACGATCCGGACTTGGTTGCTCCTCCAAGGGGACGACTTCCCCCGTTCCCTCCTCTGCGATCGGTGGCTGTTCCAACTCGTCCTGCGAGCAGGCTGCGATCAAGATTATTACAGCGAAAGCGTCAAACCGGCGCATTGGCGTGGCTCGTATGGCATGATGCGGACGGCCCCGCGATGCGCGACCGTCCACACTCATGGCAAGGGTCAGCCCGGCATCAGCACGGTATCGATCGCGTGGATCGTGCCGTTCGATGCGTCGACGTCGGTCTGGACGACGCGGGCCTTGTTGCCTGCCGCGTCGGTAAGGAAGACCGTACCGTTTTCGAGCGTCGCGGTCAGCGTTGCGCCGTTGACAGTAGTGACGGTGTAGCCGCGCGTTCCGGCACCCTCGATCGCCTGCTGCAACGCCTGCGCGTTCATGTCTCCGGCGACTACGTGATACTGGAGGATCCCGGCGAGATCGGCTCGACCGGCGGGGCTCATCAGTTCGTCACGTGTGGCCTGCGGCACCTTTTCGAACGCGGCATTGTTCGGCGCGAAGACTGTGAACGGACCGGGCCCCGAAAGCGTAGCGCCGAGATCGGCGGAATTGACCGCCGAAACGAGGTTGGAGAAATCCGGATTGCCTTGGGCCACTTCCACCACATTTCCGGTGGTGGCAGTGTCGGCCATCATGTTGTCGGCCATCATCGCGTCGTCGGCCGGCGCGGCGGTTTCGTCAGCTGTGCCGCCGCACGCCGCCAGGGCCAGGACGGTGGAGGAGGCGAGGATGAGGGAAAACTTCTTCATGGTGGATGATCCTGTCGGTTGAGTGATCTTGATCGCAGGGCGCGACCGGAAATGGCCTAACGCCCGCCACAGATACGAACCGACCCGGCCAACGGATGTTCCGAAATTCACTTCGCGTTCAGCGTGTTCGGACGCGAGGCGGGGCAAGGCGCGCGATAAACACGATGGGACGAGCGCGCGGGAAACATCCGCCATCTCACCGGTTGATCACTCGATACCGACTAAACCTGCAACGGGGATAGCCCATGACCAAGACGACTTTCGCCCTGCTTCCTCTCACCGCGCTGGCACTCGCGGCGTGCGATTCGCGCGCAGAGCGCGAAGCCGACGCGATCGAGACCGCCATCGAGCGCGAGGCCGACGCCAGCGCCGCTGCTGCCGGCACCGCCATTGCCGCGCTTGGCCTCACCGAGGCGCAACTGCTCGATGCCGACCTGGTCGGTGCCGATGGCCGCGACCTTGGCGACGTGGAGCAGGTGCGCCGCGCCGCCGATGGCACCGTTGAGGCGCTGGTGGTGGAACTGGAGAACACCGATCCCGATCGCTATGTGCTCGTCCCCATCGCCGGGCTGACGACGCGGCCTGATGGCGACGACATCGACGTGCAGACTAACATGACCGCTGCCGATCTCGCGGCGCTGCCCGATGCGCAAATGACCATGCCGGTAGCGCCGACGCCGGGCGGCTGAGCACACACGATAATCGCCGCGGCTTCGCGCACGGCGGTTGGAGTAGGAACGCGGTTTCCGCTGGCCCCTCAGACCTGCGCGGCAAGCTCGGCGGCGGCAAGGCGTTCGGCCTCGATGCGCTGCTCGCGGTAGCGGTCGGCCTTGACCCGCTCGGCGGCGACGCGGCGGGCCTGGTCGGCCAGCCCGCGCCAGGTGGCGGCGGAGCGGAGCGCGCGATCGCGCACATTGTCGAGCGTGGCGGCGGCCGCCTCGGCCTCGGCGTCGTTCACGCGCTGAGTGTAGAATTCCAGGGTCTGGTTCATGGCAGGCGCGGCTCCGAGGTCGAGGGAAAAGGATGACGGCGCCCGCCCGCCGCCGCGCGCATGGCGAGGCAGCAGGCGGGGCCGTCAGGATCAGTCGGCGGCGGACAGGTTGACCGCGCTTTCCTTGCCATTGCGGCCGGTTTCGACCTCGTAGTTGAGGCGCTGTTCCTTATCGAGCGAGTGCATGCCGGCGGCCTGCACGGCGCTGATGTGGACGAAGCTGTCGGCCGAGCCGTCGTCGGGCTGGATGAAGCCGTAGCCCTTGTCGGTGTTGAAGAATTTCACGGTGCCAGTCTTGGCCATGCGGTGTTCCTTTCGAGAACGATGGTTGCCCAGCGGCAGGATGCCGCGTGGGTCGTGCTTCGGTATCGTCTTCGAAAGGGAAGTCGCCGTCTGGTTTACGCCGGGGCTGGGAACAGCAAGCGGCGGTCGTCAAAAGCCGAAGTCCGTCGCAAATGTCGACGTCAGCACAGGTCATGTAGCACACCTTCGCGCAAACGCCTAATCGTGTCTCCAGACAGCAGGCGCCGCGCAAGGCGGGCATCGGCTACCACGAGGTGGTCGCGGGGCATACGACGCTGGGCGAGCTGCGGGCGCTGGTCGAGAGGTTGGTGCCGGTGGCGGACTACGCTAGCTAGGTTCCGTGACCAGCGCAGTGCCATCCGACGACCTCGCCCCGCGAGACCTTGCTCCTCCCGAAGGCGCGGTGACCGTGCTGGTCGATGCCGACGCCTGCCCGGTGAAGGAGGAGATCTACCGCGTGGCCGAGCGGCACGGCGCGCACGTCCGCGTGGTCAGCAACCAGATGTTTCGCGTGCCCGTCAGCGCGCGGGTGAAGCGGGTCTTGGTCTCGGACGCCTTCGACGCGGCGGACGACTGGATCGCGGCGCACGCCGGGCCGCGAACGCTGGTGGTGACCGGCGACATCCTCCTCGCCGACCGCGCGCTGAAGGCGGGCGCGACCGTGCTGGCGCACACCGGCAAGCCCTTCGACGCCGCCAGCATCGGCAGCGCCATCGCCACCCGCGCCATCATGGCCGACCTGCGCGCCGGAATGGATGGGGTGCTGGGAGGCACCGGCGGTGGCCCACCCCCGTTCCGCAAGGAAGACCGCTCGCGGTTCCTGCAGGCGCTGGACCGGGAGCTGGTGCGATTGGGGCGGGCCTGAACGCGGCACTCGGCGCGCCGCCGCCCATTCGCGAATGGTCCCAAAGGTCGCGCTCGCCATGGGACCCGTCCCGCCGCCTGTTCGGCCCTCCGCCTGTTCGGCCCTCCGCTATTAGGAAGGCGTGTCTGGTAGCTGTTCGAGCAGCCCGGCGAAGCTCTCGCGCGCGTCGGCTTGCGGATCGGCGGCGCCGTCCTTGCGCAGTTCCCACGGCGCGGCGAAGCGCTTGGGATCGAGCCGCGCGAGCAGCCACATCAGCAGCCGGTCGCTCGGCAGGCGCTTTTCCGCAACCAGCTCGCCATCGCGCCAGACCTGCTCGGTCCGGCCATTGATCGCGCGGTCGAACGCGATTGCCGAGAGCCGCCCGACCGCGAGCTGGTCGGCCACGTCCCACGCCGCGGCGAACGCGGGCGAGCGCGCGCGCAGGCGATAGGCCGAACGCGCCGACAGCCGCGCGGAAGCGGCGGCGAGGTGGACGGAACCGGTCTCGGCGAGGTTGGTGAGGAACACGCGCTGGCGATCGGCGCTCCACCCGGCGAGCCGCTTGCGGCTGTCCTCGAGCTCGACCCCGTCGAAGGGAACCGCCGCGACCGGCGGACCGGCAGGAGGCAAGAGGTCGGTCGGGAAAACCTCGCCGCGGTCGGCGGTGGGCACCAGTGTCAGCGCCGGACCCCCGCCCTCGTCTGCCACCTCGGCCAGATCGGCGAACTTCTCCCTGGCTGCCATAAACCGGTCGAATTCGTCGACGTCCATCTCGCGCGGTATTCGGCGTGGCATGGCTTCAGGCTCCTTGGTCTGTGCAGAGGGAGCCAGCCAGCTAGCGCACGGCGGGGCCTGTAGGAAAATGGTTATTGGCATGCAGCGATTGCGCGATGGTGCGGGCGCACACCGGCAAGCCCTTCGACGCGGGCAGCATCGGCGGCGCGGTGGCGACCCGCGCGATCATGGCCGACCTGCGCGCCGGGATGGACGGGGTGTTGGGCGGGAGCGGCGGCGGGCCGGCGCCGTTCCGCAACGAGGGAGTCGGAGCCGAAGGCGGAGACGGCCAAAGGCCACCCGCACGCTCGCGGTTCCTGTAGGCGCTGGACCGGGAGCTGGTGCGACTCACGCGCGCTCAAGCAGCGCAGCGGTAACGCTAGTCGGGCTTCTTCATCTTCGCCCCTCCCTTCGCCTTATGCGCGGCGATGGCCTCGTCGATCGCCGCGATCCGCTGGCGCTCGTGCGTGTTCCTGGCCAACCCCTTGAGGCGGCAGGTCGCCCAGAGCAGGCGGCGTTCGGATTCGAGGTTCTTGAGATAAAGATCGGCCATGCGCCGCTATGCGCGCTGGCGGCGCACAAGACCAGCGGCGCTGCGCCTCACCGGCTCAGGCGTTTGCGATTGGCGCGCACCGGCGCGCGGTAATGCGCGATGGCGCGAGCGGCCACTTGCTCCGCGGACTGGTTCGCCCCGCCTGCCATGATCGCAGGCAGCAGGGTCATGCCGGCGGACAGCTTCTCGCTCACCGCCCGCTGCGCCTCGCGCTGCGCCACCGCGCCGCCGGTCATCATCCGCAGCGAGTGCAACCAGATCACGGCGGACATCTCCGCGCCCAGAATCCACCCCGCGACCATGAGTTCGGGCCAGGTCTGTGGCCCGGTCTTGGTGGGGGTCTTGGTCATGAAGGAGCGCTCCGGCAGCGAGATGCTGCACCGCAACAACGGCGGGCGGGGCGGAAGGTGCCGGACTTTCGCTTCGACGCATTTTACGCGCCATCCGCGTTGCGGCGCCCCATAGGGGGTCCGGGGCCTTCCGCCCCGATTGGAACCGATCATGGCCAAGGGCCAACGCAAGTCGAACAGGGAAATCCGCAAGCCGAAGGCGAACAAGGACGCCCCCAAAACCAACGCCTCGCAACCCTCGCTGAAGGCGGGCGGGATCAAGGGACTGGAGAATTTGAAGAACGGGTGAGGGGATAGGGAAGGGGTCGCCTCCGCCCCGGCCTTAGGCGGGCAGACGGCGCGGTGGCAACCCGCGCGATCATGGCCAATTAATGCGCCGGAATGGACGGGGTGTTGGGAGGGAGCGGCGGCGGGCCACCGCCGTTTCGGAAGGAGGACCGCTCGCGGTTCCTGCAGGCGCTGGACCGGGAATTGGTGCGGTTGGAGCGGGCACTAAGGAGCTAATGAGTTTGCTATCTCTGGAACTCGCTATCGTGGCGACTGTTTGAGTTGCGAGTGCCTTGTTCACATTAAGGAATTAGCCTCTTGTGAGACTTCTGAGCTGTCACTATCTGCGCTTACACCGCAGACGAGCGTCGAGTCGGTGCTCAAGGAACCTTGACTTTTGACGCGAGTTTGGGTTAGGTACACGACATAAGTTTTGAAGGAGGTTGGCCTACGCGCCTGTACGTGCGTGAGGATGAAACTCAACTTGATTGAGCATCCGAACGCTCCATATGTTTGACGGAAAAGCTGGAAAGCTCCGGAATTTGATAATTCCGTCGAGTAGTTCGGCTGACTGCTGCAGCGGATAGGCAAAAAGCGTTAGGCAACATATTCGGGCGGGAGTGAGCGTGGCTCCTCCCGCCCAACTCTTTTTAGTAGTACATGTCGCTGGCGAACATGTTGAGATGCGTAGTCCGCTTCTCCTCGGTCTCAATGTCATGACAATTCCGAAACTTGCCGGAAATGGTGGTCTTATCACCTTCGGATTCAGAGACATTGTAGTGCCGTTCATGATCAATCCGACACCCGAATCTGAACCTCGCATTCACTGCACATGAGGCCGCGTGATCGCCGCCGGTCTCAGGGCGCGCATGTCTCTCATGCCCGTAGACGTAAAAGCGCTTAGCATCATCAACCAGATAAAGCGTTTTCCGTTCTGATCGTTGTCGCGGACGGAGACGGGTCCTTAAATGCTTCAATCCCCCTTCCAAATCGTTTGGGAGTGCCGGCGAAACGGCCCTCACCGCATTTGCCAGCTGAAGCAACTCGTCAGCCTGGAAGTTTCTAAGCGGCAAACTCAGAATCTTTATGTCTTTCCCCTCTAAGAATCGCTTCTGAACTTGCCACCAACCCTTCAAAGCACGAGCCGTGGCACCGTGAATCGCGTTCTGAATTTTGGAGCGGTGGGGGATGGCTGCGATCGGAACACAAAAGCAACTGCCGCGCAGCCGCTCGATTAAACGTAAGCAGCCATCGTCAAACAAAACAATGACGGCGTCAAGGTCCGCAGACTGACGTAAGACAAACTCCTCAAATTCGTCGGGGGTCGGCGCCTTCGACTCAGGAGCGAAAGCAGATGCCCTGACTTTCAGACGCAATCCGCCAAAGTGACGAGCATTCAGCAGATCGGACGGGATAATTCCCGCCTTCTTGATGCCGACGAATTTCTTAACGCCTTCGTCCGATGAGGCGACGCAGACCCAAACTTTCATTTCTGCCGAAGAAGTAGCACGAGAGCCTTTGTTGGAATGTGGATATCGTCCAGCACCTCGTCAGGCAGCGCCTTCAAAGCCTCAAGGAACGACAGCAAGGCGGTCTCATTTCGGGTCCGAGCAACACGCGCGACTGATCTTCTGTCGTCGCTGGAAGGAGCCGGAAAAGCGTATTCCTTTTCATAAGGGATGAGGCCGACTTTGGCCTTTTGAGTGGGATGCTGGACCACCTTAAACAGATGGTCTGTATCTTGCACACGCTCCGCAAAAGTCTTGAGACGATCTTCCGGAGCAAGGGCAGACTTGTAATCTTGCCCTTGTAGTTTCAGATCATTCGCCACGAAGCTTAAGAGGTATGGCTCCGCCTTAGCCTCCCACGCTGCCTCTACGCTTTTGCGCAAAAATTCCTTTAGTTCTTTTTCTGTCACCCGGGCCCCCTTTCGAGCGAATCTGTCTACTCATGAACCTTACCGCACTCTCCCGCTGCCTAAGCAAGCGGACTTAGCGGTCACTCAGCGCTGGAATGATATAGCTTATTCCCCCCCTCGCGATAGACCTCACTCATCCACACCATGCCGTCCTCCGCTCCGTCAACGGGTATTGCCGCAGCCGCCAGATAGCTGTCCGAGTTCTGCTTTGCCGCGAAATCGCGCACTTCCTGCGTGATCTTCATCGAGCAGAACTTGGGCCCGCACATCGAGCAGAAATGCGCGGTCTTGGCGCCTTCCGCGGGGAGGGTCTGGTCGTGGTATTGCTCGGCGGTGTCGGGATCGAGCGACAGGTTGAACTGGTCGCGCCAGCGGAATTCGAAGCGGGCCTTGCTCAGCGCGTCGTCGCGGACCTTGGCCGCCGGGTGGCCCTTGGCGAGGTCGGCGGCGTGGGCGGCGAGCTTGTAGGTGACCACGCCCACCTTCACGTCGTCGCGGTCGGGCAGGCCGAGGTGTTCCTTGGGCGTGACGTAGCAGAGCATCGCGGTGCCGAACCACCCGATCATCGCCGCGCCGATCCCGCTGGTGATGTGGTCGTAACCGGGCGCGATGTCGGTGACGAGCGGCCCGAGGGTGTAGAACGGCGCCTCGCCGCAGGCAGCGAGCTGCTTGTCCATGTTCTCCTTCACCTTGTGCATGGGAACGTGGCCGGGGCCCTCGATCATCACCTGCACGTCCTGCGCCCAGGCGCGCTTGGTCAGCTCGCCCAGCGTGTAGAGCTCGGCGAACTGCGCCTCGTCATTGGCGTCGGCGATGGAGCCGGGGCGCAGCCCGTCGCCCAGCGAATAGGCGATGTCGTAGGCCTTCATGATCTCGGTGATCTCGTCGAAGCGCTCGTAGAGGAAGCTCTCCTTGTGATGCGCGAGGCACCATTTCGCCATGATGCTGCCGCCGCGGCTGACGATGCCGGTGACGCGCTTGGCGGTCATGGGGATGTAGGGCAGGCGCACCCCGGCGTGGATGGTGAAGTAGTCCACCCCTTGTTCGGCCTGCTCGATCAGGGTGTCGCGGAAGATCTCCCAGGTGAGGTCTTCCGCGATGCCGCCGACCTTTTCCAGCGCCTGGTAGATGGGCACGGTGCCGATGGGGACGGGGCTGTTGCGGATGATCCATTCGCGGGTGTCGTGGATGTTGCGCCCGGTGCTGAGGTCCATGACCGTGTCCGCGCCCCAGCGGATCGACCAGACCATCTTGTCGACCTCGCTCGCGACGTCGCTGGCGACGGCGGAGTTGCCGATGTTGGCGTTGATCTTGACGAGGAAGTTGCGGCCGATCGCCATCGGTTCGCATTCGGGGTGGTTGACGTTGGAGGGGATGATCGCGCGGCCGCGGGCGACCTCGTCGCGGACGAACTCGGGCGTCACGTAGTCGGGGATGGCGGCGCCCCAGTCCTGCCCGTCGCGGACATATTCGGCGAGGCGTTCGCGGCCGAGGTTCTCGCGCTCCGCCACGTATTCCATCTCGGGCGTGATGATGCCGCGGCGGGCGTAGTGCATCTGGCTGAGGTTCGCGCCGGGCTTGGCGCGCAGCACGCGGGCGTGGACGTTGGGGAACGGCGGGACACCGCCGGAGCGGTCCGGCCCGAGCTGGCCGTTGTCCTCCGGCTTCACCGCGCGGGCATCGTATTCCTCGACATCGCCGCGCGCGAGCTGCCACTCGCGGCGGAGCTGGGGCAGGCCCTTGCGGATGTCGATCGTCGCGGCCGGATCGGTGTAGGGGCCGCTGGTGTCGTAGACGCGGACCGATGGCTCGCCGCTGGTCGGCTCGAGGTCGATCTCGCGCATCGCCACGCCGAGCGGGCCGACATGGACCTTGCGGCTGCCCCGGATGGGCCCGGTGGTCACACCGATGTCGAATGTGCTGTTGATGTCGGCCATGCGTCTCTCTCCTCGCGGCGGAGGAAAGAGCGACCTGTTCCGGGATGACCGGCCCGCTCCCTCCGCCCGTGCTAACGGGTTCAGGTTCGACGGGTCGGAGGATGCGAACCCTCCCTCTCAGCGCACGCGCGCTCCCCGGGGATGGCCCGTGTTAGGCGCTGGCGGCCCGTGCGTCCAGCGGGCGCGGTCCGGAAAAGAAAAGGAAATGGCAGGGGTGACAGGATTCGAACCCGTGGCCCTCGGTTTTGGAGACCGATGCTCTACCAGCTGAGCTACACCCCTGCAGCGGCTGCGGCCCTTAGGCCAAAGCGTGCGCGCCGCGCAAGGCGAAATCGGCGCGCATTGCGGCGCGGGCCATGCTATCGCAGCGGTCAGGATCGGAACGCACGGCCATGCACAGCCCCCACCCTCCCCCCATCCCGGTCGAGACTCTGCTGCTGGCCTATCGCAGCGGCATCTTCCCGATGGCCGACGGGCGCGAGGACGACGAGGTGTTCTGGGTCGAGCCACGCCAGCGCGCCATCCTGCCGCTCGACGGGTTCCGCTGCGCCAGATCGCTGCGCAAGGTATTGCGGCAGGACCGCTTCCATGTGACCGTGGATGCCGCCTTCGCCGAAGTGATCGCCGCCTGCGCCGGACCCCGCAGCGTGCACGACGGCAGCTGGATCAGCCACCGGATCGAGGCCAGCTACCGTTCGCTGTTTGCCGCCGGGCACGCCCACTCGGTGGAATGCTGGCAGGGGGGCGAACTTGTCGGCGGGCTCTACGGCGTCACGTTCGACCGGGCCTTTTGCGGCGAGAGTATGTTCAGCCGCGCCGACAACGCGAGCAAGGTCGCGCTCGCCTGGCTGGTCGCGCTGATGCGGCGCGCGGGCTACCTTCTGCTCGACTGCCAGTTCATCACCGAGCACCTCGCCTCGCTCGGCGCGATTGAAATCGCCCAGGCGGACTATCTGGCATTGCTGTCCGATGCGCGCGGACGCCCCCGGCAGACCTTGCAAGAGGCCTATTCGTCGGTGCTGTCGTCCTGCTCGGCAGGCGGGGCGGCGGGTGCCGGAGCAGCGGCAGGTGACGCCGCCGGAGCTGGCGTTGCGGCTGGCGTTGCCCCCGGCGCGGCACCGCTAGCGCCGCGTGATCCGGCCGGGTTGCCCTCCTCGCCAGGAAAACTCATCGCGCAGTCCTTTACCCAGACATCGTAGATCGGGTGCTCGACGACGTTGAGCGAGGGCGAGCGGGCGAACATCCAGCCGGAAAATATCCGGTTCCAGCTACCCTGCTGCTGGCGAGCTTCACGCACGAACACCTGGACGAAGGCACCTGTTTCGGCGGGCATTTCCCACGGCGCGGTGCGTTCGCACGCAGACAGGCGGACGATCACGTCGCCGATCCTGCGCGCTTCGCCGGGCTTCAGCTGGATGTCCTCGGTCAGGTTGTTGCGCTTGTTGAGCAGGCCCAGCGTGGCGACACGTTCGCTCATTGGCGTGCCCAGCCCGGCCTCGGCGGCGGGCTGCGGCGGCGCATCGGCCTGGCGCAGTTCTTCCGGGATCTCGGTCTCGACCGCCTCGGGCGCGGGTGGCCCCCGGTCGCACGCGGCGAGCAGGAGCAGCGTCGCCACAGGTGCGAGCGCGCGCAGCATCACGCGTCGGGCGACCATGCTTCGTAATCGCCGCTCGCGCGCGCGCGCCTGCCGCCCATTTCCAGCGCCCCTGCCGGGCGATAGGCCTGCGCCGTACCGGTGGCATTGGGGGTATAGTCGGCTTCCCAGATATGGGCCGGCGGCAGGTTGCTTTCGGGCACGTCATCGAACGAGCCGTGAAGCCAGCCGTGCCATTCGGCCGGGACGCGGCTGGCGTCGTTCGCGCCCTCGTAAATCACCCAGCGCCGCTCGCGCACGCCGTCGCCCCGCTTCCTGGTGCGGAAATAGCGGTTGCCCTGTGCGTCGGTGCCGACCTGTTCGCCATTGCGCCAGCCCCAGAACAGCGTGCCCAGCGTCGCGCCGTCCCACCAGGTGAAGATCTTGCCGAGGAAATTCATGGCCGCGCGCCTAGCCGATCCGGCGCGCCCGGCCAAGCGCGAAACCTCACCATTCCACGCTGTCGCCCGGGCCGATGCCGAGTTCCTCGGCCCGCCCGCCGGGAATTTCCAGTACCGCCACGGCCGGGCCTGTCGATGGGACCGAGTCGAGCGAATAGGGCGTGGTCATCGCGGCGATATTCACGATCTTCCCGTCCGCGCCGATGAAGATGATGTCCAGCGGCAGCGGGGTGTTCTTCATCCAGAAGCTGAGCATCTGCGGGGCGGAATATGGGAACACCATCCCTTCGTTCGGGCCGAGTTCGGTACGGAACATCAAGCCGCGCGACTGCGCCTGGGGCGTGTCGGCGACCTCAACCGTGAATGCGTGGCGTTTCGCGCCGCTCGTCACCGACAGGGGCACGACCTCAAGCCCCGAAACCGGGTGCGTGTCGGGAGCTGCAGCCGCTGCGGTCGGCGCGGTTCCAGCAGCACCCTGCGGCGAGCAGGCGAGACACGCCGCCGCAAGCAGCACGGCGATGGGACGCAACTTATTGAAACTGGTCATCGTCGGCTTCCGCAACCCATTGTTCGAGCGCATCTTCGCTCGGCGCATCCACTACCGCACCGGCGTGGTCGAATCCATGCCCAGCGCGCACCAGCGCGGCGAACTGTTTCTCACGCACGGCCCGGTCGAGCGGGACGCCGTGGAACGGACCGAGCCGACGCCTGCGGGCGAGCGCGAATGCCGCACGCCTCGCCGCCCCTTCGCCGGGCGCGACTTCGCGGCGCAGGTCCTCGGCAATGCCAGCCTCGCCAAGCGCCTGCGCCACGCGGCGGCCGCCATAGCCGCGCCGCAGCAGGTCATCGCCGCGCGCGTGGGCATAGGCGGCATCGTCGAGGTAGCCCAGTTCGGCGCAGCGCCGGGCGATTCCGGCGGGATCGGGCTCGCCCTCCCCCTCCCACCCGCGCTCGCGCAGCTTGCGGGCGAGATAGCGTTCGAGCTTGCCCGCGCTGGTGGCGAAGCGGGCTACATAGGTCAGCGCCAATTCATCCAGCCTGGTCGAATCCAGCGGCCGCGGCACCCTGCGCGCCGCTTTGCGCCCTTGTCCTCCGCCCCTCATGGTCATAATCGTGCCACAGTCTTTGCGAAATGAACAAGGTTTAGGGGCGGCGTCGGGAACCTCGCGCCGTTAGGGAACATTTGGGAGCGCAAGATAATGCGCACAATCAACGGGTTTCGCCTCCACACATGACCGATTCGACCCTGTCGCCGACTCCGAATGATTGCGCGTTGCCGCGCATCAGGGCGGACTTCGCCACCTTCGCGGACGCGATCGACTATGCCGCGTTGAGCGAGAAGGGACTCAATTTCCACGATATGCGTGGAGAACTCGAGTTCGTCTATCCCTATCGCCAGTTGCGTGAAGACGCGCTGGCGATGGCCCGCAGGCTGGTCGCCGCGGGTATCGGCAAGGACGATCGGGTCGCGTTGATCGCGGAAACCGGCCCCGATTTCGCTGCGCTGTTCTGTGCCTGCATCTATACCGGTGCCTGGCCGGTGCCCTTGCCTCTGCCGACCAGCTTCGGCGGCAAGGAAGGCTATATCGATCAACTCGCGGTCCAGCTCGAAAGCTCTGATCCCAAGCTCCTCATCTACCCGCCCGAGATCGCCGAGATGGCGCAGGCCGGAGCGGACCGACAGGGGTGCGAGGGGGTCGACTGGGCGAGTTTCGCCGCGCGCCCCGCGCCCGACTGCGAGCTGCCGACAGCGCGGCCGGACGACATCTGCTATCTCCAGTATTCGTCGGGCTCGACCCGCTTCCCCACCGGCGTCGCGGTCACGCACGAGGCGCTGCTGCACAACCTCTACGGCCATGCGACGGGCGTGGACCTGGGCGTAAACGACCGGGTAGTGAGCTGGCTGCCGTGGTACCACGACATGGGGCTGGTCGGCTGCTTCCTCTCGCCGATCGCCAATCAGGCCTCGGTCGACTATCTCAAGACCGAACATTTCGCCCGCCGCCCGCTCGCGTGGCTCGACCTCATCAGCCGCAACCAGGGCAACACGCTCAGCTATTCGCCGACCTTCGGCTACGACATCTGCGCGCGGCGCATCTCCAGCCAGAGCCACGTTTCCGAACGCTTCGACCTGTCGCGCTGGCGCACGGCGGGCAACGGGGCTGACATGATCCGCCCGGACGTGATGCAGAGCTTCGTCAACGCATTCGCCGACGCCGGTTTCCGCGCCAGCGCCTTCACCCCCAGCTATGGCCTCGCCGAAGCGACGCTCGCGGTCACGGTTATGCCGCCGGGCGAAGGCATCCGGGTCGAACTGGTCGAGGACGAGCGCCTGTCGGGCCGCCCGCGCGACCTCACCCGCCCGGCCCGCTATCGCGCGATCGTCAATTGCGGCAAGCCGCTGCCGGGCATGGAAGTCGAGATCCGCGACGCCAGCGACACGGTGCGCGGCGACCGCCAGATCGGCAAGGTCTGGTGCCGCGGCAAGAGCGTGATGCATTCCTATTTCCGTAACGAGGAAGCGACCACCGACTGCCTGGTGGCCAAGGAAAACGGTGACGTCTGGCTCGACACCGGCGACATGGGCTACCAGGCCGACGGCTACCTGTTCATCGTCGGCCGGGCGAAGGACATGATCATCATCAACGGCAAGAACCACTGGCCGCAGGACATCGAGTGGGCGGTGGAACAGCTCCCCGGCTTCAACCACGGCGACGTGGCCGCGTTCAGCTACGAGATGGAAAACGGCGAGGAAGCGCCCGCCGTGCTGGTCCATTGCCGCGTGTCCGATCCGGAAGAACGGCTCAGGCTGCACGAGGCGATCCGCGACAAGGTCCGCAGCGTCACCGGCATGAACTGCGTGGTCGAACTGGTCCCGCCGCGCACGCTGCCACGCACCAGCTCGGGCAAGCTTTCGCGCGCCAAGGCCAAGCGCCTCTACCTCGCGGGCGAGATCGAGCCGATCAAGCTGCTCGAGGCGGCCTGACGGCTATTCGCGCACAGGTCCCCAGCTGAATTGAACCGCGCCGCCACTCGCGCGGCGCTCGATTTCGGTCACGCCCCGTTCCTCCAGCAGTTCCGCGGCGCGCTCGGTATCGCCGGCGGGACCGGTGAGGACCAGCGGCGAGCCGAGGCGCTGCGCCGCCCACGCGGCAAGCGTCAGCGCGCGTGCGCCTGCTTCGGTCGGCTCACCATCGGCAAAGGTCGCGGCAGGGAGCGCACCAATGGGCGGGATCAGCTCGATCCGCCATTGCGGCTCGGTCGCGGAAAGGCGGCGTTCGAGCGCGCGCCAGGTCGCCAGGTTCGCGCCTTCGAGCGAGCTGGCGCGAACCAGCGCCCGGCGTTGCTCGCGATCGACCAGCACTTCGCTTTCGGCCACACCCGCGATCAGCGCAAGGCGTCCGGCCAGTTCGTCGGCGCGGGCGCGCGCGCGACGCTCGCTGTCGCGCGCGGCGGACAGCTGGGCCTCCTCGGCGGCGCTGGCGGCGGTTCCGACCTGATACTGCGTCAACGACAGCGCAACCGGCTGACCCAGGGCCCGCTCGATCGAGCGGCGGGCATTGCGCTCGGCATCGGCGGTGATGCGCGGCGTCATGACCGCAGCATTGATCGCGATCGGGCTCGCCTCGAAGTCGATCGCGATTTCCGACAGTCGCGCGGTCCGCTCGAACGGATCCATTACCTCTGCGCGAATGGCGCGCTGGGCATTGGTTTCCCAACCGATCCGCACCAGCGACAGTCCCAGCGGCACCGCCAGCGACACCAGCACCGCGAACATGGCCACGTTCTGAAACATGGTATGCCGCCCCGACAGATAAGTGCGGAAGCCATAGAGGCGGGCGATGAACGCCGCGAACAGGGCGATGGCGACGAAGTTGGTGATGTAGAGCAGCAGTGCGCCGGAAAAAACCGTCCAGTTGGCGGTCGCCAGGCCGAACCCGACCGTCGCCAGCGGCGGCATCAGCGCGGTGGCGATGGCTACGCCGACGACCGCGCCCTCCTTGCCCCGGATCATCGCGTAGGCGCCCGCCAGCGCGGAAAACACCGCCACCAGCAGGTCGAACAGGTTGGGCCGCGTGCGCGCGGCGATTTCGGAGGTCACCTCCTTGAGCGGCGACAGGACGACGATCAGCGCGCACAGCAGCACCGCCAGCAGCGAGCCCCAGGCCAGCGACTTGGCCGACCGGCGCATCCAGCGATAATCGGCGGTCGCGAGCGCAAATCCCAGCCCCATTATCGGCCCCATCAGGGGCGAGAGCAGCATCGCCCCGATCACGACCGCGGGCGAAGACAGCAGCAGGCCGAGGATGGCGATACCGGCCGACATGGCAGTTAGGAACAGGTAGCGGGCCGACAGCGCGCCTTCCTCGCGCCGCTGTTCGATCACCGCGGCATGATCGACCGTACCGACCACGTCTTCGCGCCACCACTTGCGCCAACTCACCACGATACGGGCGAAATTCAAAGGTACAGGTTTCGGGGCCTCGGTCGCCATGTTCGTCGGTTGTCCTCGCTAGCCTTGGCCCCGGTCCCTAGCGACATGGGGGCGGCTGCGAAAGGTAAGGATGGACGCGCTCCCACGCTTGAGGCACATCGTCAGCCGGTTCTTGAACTTCGTGTCTTAGGCACCTAATACAGTCTCCAGAGGAGTATCGAGCGCGCCATGGCTACCAACGAGACGAAGACCGCCACCGCGGTCGATTTCGACCTGACCCCGCCCGATCCGGTGCCCCAGGTCGCGCCGGAGAAGGCCGCCGGGCTCGTGCCCGTGGGCGAGGAAGTGCGGAGCAAGCTGGACGAGAAGGTCGACGGTTTCGTCGCCGACCTGGTCGCGCAGGACGCCAACTCGCCCGAATTCGGCAAGAAGGTCGATCAGTTGACCAACATGGGCCGCAAGGAAATCCTGGCGGCAGCGGGTATGTCCAACCGCTTCCTCGATCGCCCGGTGCGCGCAATGGACAAGGACGAGGGCGTCGGGGCCAACCTGGCCGAGCTGCGCCGCGTGGTCGAGGATCTCGACCCGGGCAAGCGGGGCGCGCTGTCGACCCCGCGCAAGATCCTGGGCATCATCCCGTTCGGCAACAAGCTGACCAATTACTTCCGCAGCTACCAGAGTGCGCAGACGCACATCCAGTCGGTCCTCGGCAGCCTCGCCAGCGGCAAGGACGAGCTGATCATGGACAATGCCGCGATCGACGTCGAACGGCAGAAGCTGTGGGAGGCGATGGGCAATCTCGAGCAGATGATCCACATCTCGAAGAAGCTCGACGAGAAGCTGGAAGACAAGGCGCTGGAACTGGACTCGTCCGATCCGGCCAAGGCCAAGGCGATCCGCGAGACCGCGCTGTTCTACGTCCGCCAGCGCACGCAGGACCTGCTCACGCAGATGGCGGTGTCGGTGCAAGGCTATCTCGCGCTGGACCTGGTCAAGAAGAACAACGTCGAGCTGGTCAAGGGCGTGGATCGCGCCAGCACCACCACCGTGGGCGCGCTGCGCACCGCCGTCACCGTCGCGGAGGCGATGACCAACCAGCGGCTGGTGCTGAACCAGATCACCGCGCTCAATACCACCACCGCCAACATCATCGACAGCACATCGACGATGCTGCGTGAACAGACCGGCAAGATCCACGAACAGGCTGCATCGAGCACGATTCCGCTCGAAACGCTCCAGCGCGCGTTCCAGAACATTTACGACACGATGGACGAGGTCGATGCGTTCAAGGTGCGCGCGCTCGATTCCATGAAGCAGACCGTTACGCTGCTGTCGGGCGAGGTCGAGAAGTCGAAGGGCTATATCGCGCGGGCCGAAGGGCAAAACCAGGCCGCGCGGCAAGTCAATGAAAGCTCGCTGTTGACGATCGAGGGCTGACGCCGCGTGAACGACCTTACGACCAACAGCGACCGCTTGATAGAGGAGGGTCGCCGCCTGCGCGATGACAATCGCGCGGGCGGGCGACATCGTAAGTCGATCGGGCAACGCTCGGCCGACCTGAAGGTGAAGCACTGGGTCCGCAAGCTGGTCAGGGCGCTGCTGGCGACCTTCGCCATCCTGGTCGGCGCCAGCATCGCAGGCATGATTATCGGCGGCATCGGCTTCGTGGGCGTGATGCTGACGATATTTGCCATTGCCGCCGCTGTCGTTGCCTTCGCCGCGTTTCCGAAAATGAAGGTGCCAAGGCGTGCCGACCTGACCAAGGGCGACGTACGCACTATGGTGGGGCGGACCGAGCTGTGGCTGGAGCATCAGCGCGCCGCCCTGCCCCCGCCCGCCGCGGCGCTGGTAAGCGACATGGGCGTGCAGCTCGACGCGCTCGGCCTCCAGCTCGAGAACCTCGACCCCGCGCATCCGGTGGCGCACGAGGTTCGCAGCCTCGTCGGCGACGTCCTGCCCGAAACGATTGACGCCTATCGCCGCATTCCAGCGCATCTGCGGCGCGAGAAGGGTGCGGGGGCGTCCACCCCCGACGAGCAGCTTACCGAAAGCCTCGGCAAGATCAGCCGCGAGATCGATCACGTCACGCGGCAACTGGCACAGGGATCGCTCGACGACCTCGCCATCCGCACCCGCTATCTCGACTACAAGTACGGCGAGGCGGAACAGACCTCCAGGGAGCCCGGTTGATGCGCGTCGCCATTCCACATGATCTCGACCACGACGTTGTGCGCCAGCGGCTCAGGAGCCGCAGCCACGAAATCGCCGACCACATCCCCGGCGGCATGGCCGAGGTCGAGACATCGTGGACCAGCGAGGATCGCATGGGCATGACCGTGCGCGCTATGGGGCAGGAACTGCACGGTGCGATCGAGATCGAGGCGAACCAGCTGGTGATCGACCTCGCCCTGCCCGCAGCGCTTTCATTCATCGAACCGATGATCGCGGGCGCGATCCGTCAGCAGGGGCAGAAGCTACTGACCTAGCGGCTGCGCTATCAGCGCGCGCCTGTCGGTCGTGAACGTGACATCGCGCAGGTCGTCCACCTGAAGGCACGAACCCGCCGCGAACGTCTCGCCCCTGGCCGTGACCGCACCGTCGACCGGGATCACCAGGGCACGCCCGGCAAAGCATCGCAGCACCTCGTCCGAAGGCGGGCCAATGACCTGCCACAACCGGAAGCGCGGACCTTCCACCAGCGCCGTATCCTCGCGCGGATCGACCTGCCGGCGCAGGTCTGCCGGATGCGGACCGGCGTGCAGCACCGCCAGCGCGGCATCCAGGTGGAGCGGGCGCGGGCGGCCATAGTCGTAGAGGCGATAGGTCGTGTCGGAATTCTGCTGGATCTCGATCAGGCTCAGCCCCGGACCGATCGCATGGACGGTTCCGGCGGGCAGGTAGAAGAAATCGCCCGTGCGGACCGGATGCCACTGGAGCAGATCCTCGATCGAACCGTCGAGCGCGGCGGCGCGGATCGCCTGCCGATCGAGGTCGCCGCGAAAGCCGATGGCCAGCGTCGCGCCCGGCTCGGCGTCGAGCACCAGCCAGCATTCCTCCTTGCCGCGCGTTCCCCGCTGGGCGTCGCCGTCCGACGGGTGGACCTGCACCGACAGCTTCTCGCTGGTGAACAGGTACTTGACCAGCAGGTCGGGCAAGGCCGGATCGGGTTCGAACCAGATCTCGCCGATGCGCTGCCCGGCGGGCGCGGCGAATGGCGCGGGCAGCCTATCGCGCCCCCATGGTTTCTCGACCGTCCGGGTCGGCAAGGCCTTGACGCCGGTCACTGCTCGCTTGCGCCGCTCAGCTTGCCGACCCGTTGCGCTCCTGCGGCGCTGGTCACCAGCACCTCGTCGCCATCGACGACCACGATCACGTCCTCCAGGCCGATGATCGAGACGCGCTGACCATCGCTTTCGACCATGACATTGCGGCAATCGACCAGTTCGGCCGGGCCGGTCGCATGGTTGCCCGCATCGTCGCCCCCGCGCGCCTCGTGCAGCGCCTGCCAGTTGCCGATGTCGGACCATCCGAACGCCGCGGGCACGACCGCCGCACGCGCAGTGTTCTCCATCACCGCGTAGTCGATCGATTCACCCTCGATCGGGCGCCATGCAGTCTCGTCGGGATGGAACCGGTCGCCAGTCCACGATCCGCCTGCGACTGCCGCCTTGACGGCCTGCGCCATCGCGGGTCGATGCAACGCGAGTTCATCCAGCAACGCCCCTGCACGAAAGGCGAAGATGCCGCCGTTCCAGTCGTAACCGCCTTCGGCCAGGAATGCCTCGGCACGCGCGCGGTCAGGCTTCTCGATGAAACGGTCGATCGCGAAGCCACCGGCAATGCCCTCGCCGCGCCGGATATAGCCATAGCCGGTTTCGGGTCTGGTGGGCGCGATTCCCAGCGCGACCATGCGGTCCTCGCGCGCCAGCCGCGCTGCTTGTGTGGCAACCTCGGCAAACCTCGCGGCGTCGGCGATGTGATGGTCGCTGGGGCAGACCAGCAGGACATCGTCCCGTTCCACCAGAGCGGCGGCAAGCGCAATCGCGGGTGCGGTATTGCGCCCCACAGGTTCCACCGCGACGAGCGTGTCGGCCCCCGCCTGCGCCGCGATGTGCCGCAAGTGCGCGACGCCTGCCACCACCAGCGGAGCGGCAAAGCGCGTCCGATCCGCACAGCGGTCGAGCGCCTGCTGGAACAGAGTGCGCTCACCTACCAGCGGCAGAAACGGCTTTGGCCGGTCCTTGCGGCTGCGCGGCCACAGTCGCGTGCCGCTGCCGCCGGAAAGGATCACGGGTACGAGCTTGCTCACCTGCGCGACGAATCCCTGCTGCCTGACCCGACCATGCCTAGGGCTCAGACCCATAACCGGCAATGGTAGTGATCGCCCGGAGGAGCCCGCTGGCAAGGAGCGCAGCGCAGTCGCGTAGCCGAAGCTACGCGCAAGCAAGCGACGCTGTCCAGCGGGCTCCTCCGGGCGACCGCTACGCGGCGGGCGGATTTTGCCCCATGGCGGCGTCGCTCGTCGGTCTCGATGCCACGGCATCGCTTCCTCCTCGCTCTTGGCCACGAACCAAAATTCGCTCCGTCACGACCGTTGCCGGTCATGGGTCTGGGCCCTGGGCGATGTACGGTTTTAATTGAAGAAGTCCTGCCGCCAGCCGAATTCGGATACCACCGGTTGCCCGTCGCGGTTCATCGCCGGGCGGAACCGGAACCGCTGCATCGCGAGATCGCAGGTGCGCTGGTTGGTTTCGGGGAACGGACCGGGCCGCACGATCCTGCACGAGACCGGCTGGCCATCGATGCCGACGGTGACAGCGATCGTCACCGAGGTGCCGATGCGCGCCGACCGGCCACCTTCGGGCGCGGGATAATCACGCGCGTTGCCGATATCGCCGGCGATCTTGACCGCCCTGGTGGCGATGCCGCCGCCCGAGCCGACCCCGCCCTGCCCGCTGCCGGTCCCGTCGCCCGCTCCCGAGGCCCCGGTGCCGGAACCGCTGTCGCTCGCCCCGGAGGAATCGGCCGCGCCGGTCGAGGGGGCGCGCGGCACGCGGGTGGGGCTGGCGACGGGAACCGGCGGCGGCGGCGCGGCAACCTCGCGCGCGGTGGCCTCGCGCCCCGGGTCGCCCGCCGCACCGGCATCGGGCTCCGGCTCCGGCTCGACGGGTTCCTCGGGGGTGGTGACGGTGACGGTGAAGGCAGCGAGCACGCTGTCCTCGACCTTGGCGACCATGTCGGGTGCCAGGGCGCGTGTCAGGCCATAGAGTGCGAGCACGTGCAGCACCACGATCAGCACCACCAGCGCGGGCCTGGGCCGGCGAGGTGTGCTGGAAAACTTGTCTTCTGCCGCCATCATCCGCCTTCGAACACTGCCACTGCACCGCACTGCGATTGTGGCGCGATCCTTACCCGCGACGCAAGCGGCGCACACAAACGAAAACGGCGGCACCCGCGAAAGGTGCCGCCGCTTCGTTCAGGCCGTTTCAGACCATTATCAGTAGCGGAACGTGACCGTGCCCGAAATGGTGCGCGGAGCACCGATCTGCGCGAACGGAACGCCCGACGGATTGGCGAGGAATACACCTTGGCCAAGGACGTTGTTCTGGTTCAGTGCGGTGTTGTACCGGCCGACATAGACGCTGTCGAACAGGTTGTAGACATTGAGCTGAAGCGAGCTCTTGTCCATTCCGATCGCGCCCAGGTCGATGCTGGCGTCAAGGTTTACGAGCCAGTAGGCCGGGGTCTGCGCCGGGAACAGCTCCGTCGGAGCAGCTGCGGTGCCGCCGAAGATCGGCAGGTTGGTGTCGTAGATGTATTTACCACCAGTCCGCTTGGCAGTGACACCCACTTCGACCGGGCCAGCGAAGCCACGGGCGCTGGCGCCGTAGCTATACTTGGGCGCACCGGCCTCACGCTTGCCGGCAGTCTGGACGAAGATCGGCTGACCCACGGTCGTGCAACCGGCGGTCCCTGCGGTGACCTGCGCCGTAGTGCAACTGCCAAACTGGACGTCCTCCTTGATCTCAGACTTCATGTATGAACCGAAGAAGTAGAACGCCATCTCGCGGATCGGCTGCCACGAAACGCTGCCATCCACGCCGTATTTCTCGACCACGCCGAGATTACGGTAGAGGTTGCGGTCGGTTTCCGGATCGTAGGCAGTCGCCAGACGATCGGTGTAGCGGGTGTACCAGCCCGAAAGCTGCGCTTGCAGGTTACCAGCCCGCCAGCGGAAACCGGCATCGACGTTGTCCGACATTTCCGGTTCGGGCCGTGCCGAGGGGGTGTCCGCCGGGAAGAAGAACGCGTTGTAGAGCGCGTCCGTGCCAGGCACCTGGAGACCCTTGGAGTAGTTGGCAAACACCGACATATTGCCCGACACGCTGTAAACGAGGCCGACATTGGGCAGGATTTCGTCGTACTTCAGGACGCGCTGCTGCGGCCCCTGCACCGTCGGGCGCAGGGCAGCGTAAGCGTTGTTGCGCGTAGCGTCACCGCCAAAGCAGTCGACGAACCCGGTAACGCTGGTCGTGAAGCAGTAATTGTTGAGGTCACGCTTGAAGAATGGCGCACGGATACCTGCCAGAACAGTCAGGTCGCCGAAATTACCGCGATATTCGCCCGCAACCTGATTGAGGATCGCAAACGACAGACGATCACGCTTCTGTAGCACGGTGCCGGTAGCGTCAGACAGCGGATCGTTATTGGTGAAAACGTCCAGCGGCTCGCCGTTGATTTTCAGGAAGCCGACTTCTCCCGTCTGACGATGACGGGCCCGGTCCCAAGTGTAGGCGATGCGCACGGTGTGGTCGTCATTGATATCCCAGCGCAGACCGGCAATCACGCCGTAGCGGCGCGTGCGGGTGTTACTTGGGGCCAGAGTGACGATCTGGTCCAGCATGTCGCCGTCACCGTTAAGATCCATCCCGAAATAAGGTCGGCCGTTGATGTAACCAGTGAACTGCTGACCGCTGATTGCAAGAGTGCCTTCCTCCGCCAGGACGGTGCCGCCACCATTAGCCTTCACATACTGAAAGCTGGGATCGACCGTGAACACCACGCCATCAGCGAGAGTGAAGCGCGACTGGCCACGGATGTTACCCGTGTTCGACGGGTTGTAACGACGATCGAATTCGGTGCCGCAAGTGTTGGCCGTCTGTCGCCCCGGGCCAGAAGCCTGACTGATCAGGCAGGGGAAGTTGATGTTGTACTCGCGCTCGTCGGTTTCCTGCGGGAAGCCGAGCGGATTGGTCAGGTCGTAGCGCAGCGGAACCGAACCGAAGAAGTTGTTCCGGTTCTGGTTGTAATGGCCCGAGATCGCGATGAAGTCGCCATTGGACCCAATCGGCTGATAGACGCGCCCGTTATACTGCTGCTTGTTGACGCGGCCGTAGTTGTTGAACGGATTGCGGTTCGAAGCCGTCGAGGCCGCGAGGAAAGCGCGCGTGCCGAACGGGGTGAATTCACCGGTATCGACCGATCCGAAGATGCGGAAGAAGTCGAATTCACCAGCCGAGCCGGAAAGGCGAACCCCGAATTCCTCGTAAGGATTACGCGTGCGGTAATTAACCGTGGAGCCAGTCGCCGCTGCGGTCGGGCTGTCAACGTCGGTCGAGCCCAGGCTGACATTGACCTGCTCGATCAGTTCGGGGTCGAGCTGCTGGTTGGAATAGATCGCGTAGTTGCCCGAATCGTTCAGCGGAATGCCGTCAAAGGTCAGGCTGATGCGATCTTCGGAGAAACCGCGAATGCTGAGTTGCCCACCGGCCGAGCCGTAAGCATCATTGTTGGTAAAGGTGACGCCCGGGACGAGGTTGATCGTGTCGAGGATCGACTGACCGGGATTCTGCCTCTCGATGATGTCTTGGTTGAGAACCTGACGCGCTTTGGGCGTATCGGGAATGGAGACGCCCTGAACATCGGTACTCCGCGCACCGCTGACGACGATGACATCGCCTTCGAAGTCAACCGAACCGGTCGACTGAGCAGAAGCTGCGCTGGGAAGCATTGCGGTTGCGGACAAGCTGACTACGCTCGCGGCCAGGAGATATTTGATCTTCATGGTTGGTCGACCCCTCGGATGGTGAATCGGATGAATGGAATAGGATGCGCGCCGGATAGAGGCGATGCGCTACGCACAGAAGTACCTTTTGTTACCGCAGCGTGACAATCCGAGCCTGCTTGACCGGCATCGTTGCCCAAGGGGCGAAAAGTCCCGATTTCTGCGGGTTTGGCCACTGTTGCTGCATTGCAACAGGGGATAAGATTCGACGCCGGGCCGGGAACCGCGGGCGCGGTTCAGGCCAGATTGATCTCGCGTAGGCGCTGAAGCAGGAAATCGTGGCTGGAAATCGGGGCCGGATGATCGTCGGGCGATTCGGGATCGATGCATCCCGGCAGTGTCTCGATGGTGAAATCGGGCCGGAAATGGAGGAAGAACGGCATCGAATAACGCGCGCGGTAGGCTGCTTCGCCGCGCGGGTTCACTACCCGGTGCGTGGTCGAGCGCAGACGCCCGTTGGTCAGCCGTTCCAGCATATCGCCGATGTTGACCACCAGCGCGCCTTCCGGCGGCGCGACGGCCTTCCACTTGCCCTGAGTGGTCAGCAATTCGAGCCCGGCCTCCTCGGCCCCCAGAAGCAGGGTGATGGTGTTGATGTCGCCATGCGCGGCGGCGCGGATTGCGCCCTCGGCCTCGACGCCCTCCAGCGGCGGATATCGCAGCAGTCGCATGACCGAATTGCCGTCCTCGACCGTCGCCGCGAACCAGGTGCGCGGCAGGCCGAGGTGGAGCGCGATTGCCTCCAGCACCCGCGCGCCCGCCGTCTCGAACGCAGCGTAGAGTTCTTCGAAAGTGGCTCTGAAACCATCAACCTCGCTCGGCCACAGATTGGGCTTCATGAATTCGGCCAGCGCGTGCCCTTCGGGCAGGGATCGGCCAACGTGCCAGAATTCCTTGAGGTCGTGAACCTTGGCGTCTTTCGCCTTCTCGGTACCGAACGGGGTATAGCCGCGCGCGCCGCCGCCGCCGGGGATGTGATAGGCGCGCTTCACATCGTCGGGCAGCGCGAAGAACGCCTTGGACAGTTCCTCCGCCCGCGCGATCAGGTCGGCGGGGATGCCATGGTCCTTGATGACGGCGAAACCGTATTCCTCGAAGCTGCGCCCGAGTTCTTCGGCGACTTCTTCCAGCGGACGGGCGATCGATACCAGGGCGATTTCAGACATTGCGATGCGACTCAATAAGGTAGGAACAGACCGGCGAGCGCCGCGCTCATCAGGTTGGCCAGCGAGCCGGCTGCCAGGGCGCGCAGGCCGAGCCGGGCGATGACCGGGCGCTGATTCGGTGCAAGTCCGCCCGTAACCGCCATCTGGATCGCAATCGAGGAGAAATTGGCGAACCCGCACAGCGCGAACGTGGCGATCGCCCGACTGCGATCGGTCAGCCCGGTAACCTGGCCCAGGTCGATGAAGGCAACGAATTCGTTGAGCACGACCTTGGTCCCGAACAGCCCACCCGCAATCTGCGCCTGGTTCCAGTCGGCGATCCCGATCAGGTACATGATCGGTGCAAAGACCCAGCCGAGAATCTGCTGGAACGACAATTCGGGATAGTTGAACAGCCCACCAGCCCATCCGAGCAAGCCGTTGGCCAGCGCCACCAGCGCCACGAACGCCAGCACCATCGCGCCGACCGCGACCGCCAGCTTGACGCCGGTCTGCGCGCCCTGTGCCGCGGCCTCGATCACGTTGGCGGGGCGCTGCCCGTCTTCGAATGCTTCGGCCACGGCAACCTCGTGAGGCTTGCCGCCCTCGGTTATGGCGGCGGGGCCCTCGGCGCTGATGCGCGACTTGGGCAGTTCGATCTCGCCCTCGACCGGCGCGGGAACCTCTTCCTCGTCGGGCATGATGATCTTGGCCATCAGGATGCCGCCGGGCGCCGACATGAACGCCGCCGCGAGCAGGAAAGGAAGGTATTCGTCCCCCAGCAGACCCGCATAGGCGGCCAGGATCGTGCCGGCGACGCCCGCCATGCCTACCGTCATAAGCGTGAACAGCCGCGCCGGACTGAGCGCGGCGAGATAGGGCCGCACCACCAGCGGACTTTCCGACTGACCGACAAAGATGTTGGCCGCCGCGCCCAGCGATTCGACCTGGCTGATGCCCGTGACCCAGCCGATCGCACCGCCAACCCAGCGCACGATCTTCTGCATGATGCCGAGATAGTAGAGGATCGAGACCAGGGCCGCGAAGAACACGATCACCGGCAACGCGCCCAGCGCGAAGGTGTTCGCCAGCGGGTTGTCGGCGCCGAACAGGAACGCCGTTCCTTCGTTGGCGTAGCTGAGCAGCGCGGACACGCCGTTCGACATCCCCGCGATCACCGCCCTGCCCCCGGTCGTGGCCAGAACCAGAAACGCCATCAACGCCTGGAGCCCGAACGCGGCCAGCACCACGCGCGGGCGAATGCGACGCTTGCCCGTCGACAGCAGGAACGCGAGACCGAGAATGAGAACGATGCCGAGAAGGCTGGCGAGGATGGGGTGCATACGGCCCTTCGCTTGGAAGATCGAGTTGCCACCCTTTCCGCGTTTGCCCGCCAACAGTCAAACCGGGGAAGGGATAAATCCGTCGCTTTCCTTTTGCCTCTAGCGCCCATAGTCACCGCGCATGACGACACCAACTACCGACAAGCTACCCACCGCAGCTATACCGCGCGGTCTATTCGTTTACCTGCTGATGTATGGCGGAATGACAGTGCTGGCGGGCTTTCTCGCCTTCAAGCAAGTCAGGCTCTGGCCGACCGACCTAGCCGTAGAAGCAGGCATCTTCGCATTTCTGCTGCTGGTGGTGATTACCAGCTCCGTTGCCCAACTTTACGGACCGAAGCTGGCTAACCGGATCGTCTGGTGGGGCTTTCTCCCGCTTGCCCTGTCCTCGGCCTTGATGTTGCTGGTGCTGAGCCTTCCGGCCTCACCGGACATGATCGCACAGCGCGGTGCCGGACTCGCCGCTTTTCAACTGGTCCACGATCAGTTGTGGCGCGTCATGGCCGCCGGGCCGGCAGCTTACCTTGTCTCCTTGCTGCTGAATATCTGGATATTCTCCCGTCTTCGGGGGAGCGGAGAAGGAAGCACCGTCGGGTTGATGGTTCGCGGCGCGATCGCTTCGGCGCTGAGCCAGGCAGTCGATTCGGTCATTTTCGTCACGCTCGCATTCTACGGCGAATTTCCCATCACCAACCTTTTGATCGGGCAGGTGATCGCCAAGGTTGTACTGAGCTTGGTGCTGGTGCCCTTCTTGATCACGCTAGGGGTAATGGCGGCCAGACGCCTCGACCGCTAGCACACCTCCCGCAGAATCCGGCACCGCTGGCCGAGGCGATTGTCGCCTAGTCATGCTTCGCCTAGGCTCCCCTGCAAACAGGCAGGAGAGTGGCATGGCGAAGTGGGCGATTCCGGTGGTTCTGGCGTGCGGTCTGCTTGCCCAGCCTGTGTCGGCAGGCACGGACAATCACGCCGTTGCCGAAGCCCAGGCGCTCGAATTGGCGACAGCCAGCATTGCGCTTCGCTCCGTTCGCGGCGACGGCAACCAGACCGCCGAAGTGGCCAGCCTGTTCGGTCAGGCGCTGATCGCGGGCGGTTGGAGCACCGATCAGGTCGAGATCGTTCCGCTGGACGACACTGCGTTCCTGATCGCGACATGGCCCGGTAGCGACCCTTCGCTCGGGCCGGTGGTCGTATCGGCGCACCTCGACGTGGTCGAGGCCGACCCGGCCGACTGGGAACGCGATCCGTTCACTCCGGTAATCGAGGACGGCTATCTGTTCGGACGCGGGGCAAGCGATACCAAGTTCGACGCCGCACTTGCCCTGGCGGCGATGGTGGAACTACGCCGGGCCGGGTTTCAGCCGCGACGCAGCCTGGTGATCGCCTATTCGGGCGATGAGGAAACCACCATGGCGACGTCCAAGGTCATTGCCCAGCGCCTGGCAAATGCGAAGATCGTGCTCAACGTCGACGGTGCCTCGGGCACGCTCGACGAGACGACCGGGGAGCCGATCTACTGGAGTATGCAAGGCGCGGAAAAGACCTACGTCGATTTCGAGCTGGAGGTGACCAATCCCGGCGGGCACAGTTCCATGCCGCGCGAGGACAACGCAATCGCCCAGATGGCGCAGGCACTGGCGCGGATCGGGGCGCATCGCTTCACCCCTGAAATCAACGACATCACGCGCGCCTATTTCACCGGAGCGGCCGCGTTCCAGTCCGACCCGACACTGGCAGCGGCCATGCGCGCCTTCGCCGCGAACCCTGCCGATGCCGACGCAATCGCCGTCCTGCGCGCGGATCCGGCGATGATCGGGCGGATCTCGACCACGTGCGTGCCCACTATGGTAAAGGGCGGCCATGCCGAGAATGCGCTGCCGCAGCGAGCGACCGCGATCGTCAATTGTCGCATCTTTCCTGGCCGCAGCATCGATTCGGTCCAGGCCGAACTGGAACAGGTCGCGGGCGTGCCGCAGATCAGGTTCTCCAACTTCACCGGCGATATGTCGATCGAGGCACCGGCATCGCCGCTCGACCCGGACTACCTCCGGGCGGTCGAACGCGCGCTGGCGGCGAGTTGGGGCGAAGTGCCGATCGTTCCGGCGCAAGCATCGGGTGCGAGTGATTCGATGTGGTATCGCGCGCTCGGCGTGCCGAGCTATTCCGCCAGCGCCACTTTCATCAAGGATTCGGACGAATACGCCCACGGACTGAACGAGCGGGTGCCGCTGAAGAACATTGCTCCGGGCATACGCTTCTACCTCAGCCTGTTTGCCGAACTGGCCTCGCGATGAGGGTGCTGGTCGCCCTTGCCGCACTGACCCTGGGCGTGCCCGCTAGCGCCGGGTCGCTCTATGTTGAAGCAGGGCATCTGCTCGATCCGGCCAGAGGCGAAACAGCGACAGGGCGATGCATCCTGACCGAAGGCGAACGCATAGCGCGGATCGAGCCATGCGGCCCGACCCCGGAGGGCGCCGAACGGGTCGACTGGTCCGCCTATACCGTCCTGCCCGGCCTGATCGACCTGCACACCCATCTCGCCGATACCGGCCAGAGCGCGGACCTCGCCGCCCCGTTGGAAACCTCCCCAGCCGCCACGGCCCTGATCGGCGCGCGCAACGCCCGGATCACGCTGGAGGCGGGGTTTACCACCGTCCGCGATGTCGGCACCTATCGCGGACTGACGGACGTTGCCCTTCGCGACGCGATCCGGGCAGGCCTCATTGCGGGACCGCGGATGTTCGTGGCCGGGGCTTACCTCACCCATCCGGGCGGCGGCGGCGAACTCAACGGGGTCGTGCCGAACGACACGCTTCCCGCCGATATGCGGCTGGGGGTGCTCTCGAACGAGGACGAGGCGAGCGCGAGGGCCGAATTCCTGCTCATGCACGGAGTGGACTTCCTCAAGCTGATCGCGACCGGCGCGGTGCTGGCGATCGGCACCGAGCCGGGCGAGCCCGAGATGACCGAGGGCGAAATGCGGGCCGCGATCGCCGTCGCGAAGGCGCACGGCAGTTATGCCACGGCCCACGCCCACGGGGCCGAGGGTATCAAGGCGGCGATCCGCGCCGGTGCGCGCAGTATCGAGCACGCCAGCCTGATCGACGAGGAAGCATTGCTGATGGCCCGCGAGCATGGCGTGTGGCTGGTGATGGATGTGTTCAACGGCGACTGGATCGACGAGTTCGGGACCGCCGAGGGCTGGCCGGAGGAATACCTGCGCAAGAACCGCGAAACGACCCAGGTTCAACGCGACCGGTTCCGCCGCGCGGTCGAACTGGGCGTTCCGCTGGCGTTCGGCAGCGATGCCGGGGTCTATCCGCACGGGCTGAACGCGCGCCAGTTCGCTTACATGGTCGCCAACGGGATGACTCCGCTACAGGCGATCCGCTCTGCGACGGCTGACGCCTCCCGCGTGCTCGGTAAGGAGAGCGAACTCGGCGCGATCGCTCCGGGCCATTACGCCGACATGATCGCGGTCGCGGGCGACCCTCTTGACGACATTCGCCTGCTGGAGACAGTGCGGCACGTAATGAAGGGCGGCAGCGTAATCCGCTAGGCTTGTTTTCAGCTTTGCTGAATCGGCACCGGCCCTCACCCCCTCCCGACCACCCAACGACAGTATCCTATGGGTGGTCGGGAGGGGGTGCGGGCCGGTGCCGCCTGACTGAAAACGAGCCTAGAAACTGAACCGCCGGAAACTGCCGCCATCGGCCAGCACCTCGTGCGCGCAATTGTGCCCCGGCGCACCGGTCACGCCGCCACCGGGATGCGTGCCCGCCCCGCACATATAGAGGCCCCTGACCGGCCCGCGATATGCTCCGTGGCCCAGCACCGGACGCGCGCTCCATAGCTGGTCCAGGCTCATGTGCCCGTGCATGATGTCACCCCCGACCAGGCCGAACTTGCGATATAATCCCTTCGGACTGAGCACCTGTCGTCCCAGGATCGAGGCGCGGAAGCCGGGGGCGTGTTGTTCGACAGTATCGATGATCGTGTCAGCCGCCGCGTCCTCCTCCGCATCCCAGTCCCGGCCTGCGGGAAGATCGGGCGCGAACTGCTGGCAGAACAGGCTCGCAACGTGCTGCCCCGGCGGCGCAAGGCTGTCGTCGACAGTGCTCGGGATCAGCATTTCCACGATCGGCGCCTTCGACCAGCCGTGCCGCTTCGCGTCGAGGAAGGCCTGGTCCATGTAGTCCAGCGTAGGCGCGATGATGATCCCCGACCGGTGATGCTCGCCCGGCTCTGGCAGGCAGGTGAAGCGCGGCAGCTCGCTGAGGGCGACATTCATGCGGAACGTCCCGCCGCCCGCCTTGAAACCGCGCATCCGGCGACGAAAATCCTCGGGCTGGTAGGCCGAATTGAGCATTTTGCCGTAGAGCAGCTTGGGGCCCACGTTGGCGATGACGCGGGTGGCGACGATTTCCTCGCCGCTTTCCAGTTTCACACCCGCAACCGAGCCTCCATCGACCAGCACTTCGGCCACCGGTGCCTCGAGGCTGATCTCGACCCCGCTGCGGCGGCAGACATCGGCCATGATCTGCGTGATCGTGCCCATCCCGCCGATCGAGTGGCCCCATGCGCCCTTCTTGCCGTTCACCTCACCGAATACGTGGTGCAGCAGGACATAGGCGCTGCCCGGCGTGTCGGGGCTGGCATAGTTGCCGACCACCGCGTCGAACCCGAATGCGGCCTTTACCGCCTCGCTCTCGAACCACTGGCCGAGGAAACTGGTGGCCGACTTGGTGAACAGGTCGAGCACGTCGCGCTTGGCGGTGAGCGGAAGCCGCGAGAGATTCCACCCCTGCGTCGCGCCATCGAACAGGGTGCGAAGCCCGTCGCCGACGTTGGGCGGCGACTTGAGCGCCAGGCTGCGCAATACTTCCGCCACCCCTTCGAGCGCATCGTAGTAGGCCGGCAAGGCTTCTGCATCGTGGGCCGAGAACTTGCGGAATTCCGCCTGCGTCCGCTCCAGCCCGCCGCCGAGTTTGAGATAGCCTCCGTCCTCCTGCGGCAGGAAGTTGGAGATCGGCCGCTCGATCACCCGGTAGCCGTTTTCATGCAGGCGCATATCGGCGATGACCTTGGGCTGGAGCAGGCTGACAGTGTAGCTCGCCACCGAGTTACGGAATCCAGTGTGAAACTCCTCGGTCACCGCCGCGCCGCCGACCACGTCGCGCCGTTCGACGATCCGCACCTTGAGGCCCGCGCGGGCGAGATAGAAGGCACAGACGAGACCGTTGTGGCCCGCGCCGATGATTACGGCATCGTAGTTGCTGGTCATGCGCGGCTCCATCCGGCTGCGGGTTGCTGTTCGTGGCGGGCCTCGGGGATCAGGTCTCGCATCCGGCGGCAGAACTGGCGCAGGCATACCTCCTTGTCCGACAGCGGGCCGATGGAGAACGAGCGCGATTCCATGCCCTGCTGCACCCTGGTTATGAGCACTGTGTCCTCGGCGTTGACCTGACGGTTGATGCGCCAGTTGAGATAGCGCGCAGCGCGCATCTCCTTACGGTCATCGGGCAGGACATAGCTGATTTCACGGATGAGGCATTCGGTCGGGCTGACTGGCAGCCACTGCATGAAATCGACTTGGTCGGGATAGATGTCGAACGCGATGTTCGGCCATAGCTTGAAGTAGAGCCACGACCGCTGCCGGTCGGGGGGGAGGTGCGGCACGGGCGGCAGCAGGCGTTGGTAGAGCCGTTCGGACCAGTTGTCGGATGGACGCTCGACCATATCGCCCCACATCCGGTCGACGTACGGCTCCGCCTCGACCCCGTAGCTCTTGCCGAACAGGCGGGTAAGGCCCGGGTGGGCGACCGGAATATGCAGCCCGTCGGAGTAGTTGTCGCCGACATTCTTCCAATTCACCGCGCGCGGGCGCAGCGTGACGCGGCCGAGCGCACCCAAGTCCTCGAACCGGTACGGCGCGACCATCGCCTCGTAAGGCGCCATCATCCGCGCCACCGACGGGCCGCCATCGTCCTCCAGCCGGACGAACACGAACCCGCGCCATATTTCCAGTTCGAGCGCGACCAGCCCGGCCTTGCTCTTGTCTAGCGTAGGGTAACTTGCGCTGTCGGGCACACCGGTCAGCCGCCCGTCGAGATCGTAGGTCCAGGCGTGGTAGGGGCACACCAACTTCTTCGCGCATCCGCTCGCCCCATCGACCAGGCGCGAACCGCGATGGCGGCAGACATTGGTGAACGCGCGCAGCACGGCGTCCCGTCCGCGAACCACGATCACGCTTTCGCCGAGATAGTCCAGCGTGTGCCAGTCGCCCGGCTCGGGAATGTCGCTGACGTGGCACACCACTTGCCAGCTCGGGCGGAAAACCCGGTCCTGTTCGACCACAAAAAATTCGGGATCGCGATAGGTCCAGGCCGGCAGGCTCCACCCATCAAGCGGGTCCTGTCGATGAAATACTTCCGCCTGAGTTGCCATTGGAACATCCTTGCTATACACTCGTATAACAAGCCGATGGCCGTTTCGCAACCCGCCTTTACCCGCGCCGATCCCGACGAGCGGCGGCAGAGCCTGATCGAGGCTTGCGCGCGTGTGCTGGCGGATAAGGGCGCGGCTGGCGTTTCGGTGCGGGCGATCTGCGCCGAGGCGGGTGTCTCGGCTGGGTTGTTGCGGCATTATTTCGGCGGCGTGTCGGAGGCTATGGCGGCTACCTATCGCTGGACCGGAGAGCGCATCGGCGAGGCGCTGGCCCAGGCGGTCGCAATGGCGGGCCCGGACCCGCGCACGCGGCTACTCGCCTATGTGACCGCCAACTTCCGTCCCCCCATAACCTCGCCCGACCTGCTTGCGGCATACGTGGCGTTCTGGAGCCTGACGCGCAGCGACACGCTGGTCGCAAGCGTGCGAGCGGAGGTTTACGGTGACTTCCGGCGCGATCTTGAAGCACTTGTGCGTGCCTATCGCCCGGCGCTGCCCGATGCCCGCCTGCCAGTTATCGCCCTCACCGCACTGATTGACGGACTGTGGCTGGAACTATCGCTCGGCAATGCTCCGTTCACTGCCGAGGAGGCTGAGGCTCTGGCGGAGCGGTGGCTGGAAGCGCTGCTCCCCGCCGCGCCCACCACCACAGCGGCAGCCCCACCGCCATAAGCGCGAAGCTCCACCCGCTCGCCTCGACCCCCGCGCCCCACAACGTCCACACCGCATAGAGCGCGCCGATCGCGGCGAACGGTCGCGCGACGCGGAGCCGCCATGCTGCGAGCGCGCAGGCGAGGTAGAGCCACAGCGCCGCGCTAGTCGACAGCAGCAACAGGAATTCGAACAGACCCTGCATGGTCCGCGTGCCGTTCATGACCAGGAACAGGCTGGCGATCACTGCCGATACCAGCAGCGCCCGCCGCGGCGTGCCATGTGCGTCGGTCATCGCCAGCCAGCCCGGAAGCAGGCGGCGCGCGGCCATGTCGCGGGGCATTTCCCCTTGCAGCAGAACCCAGCCATTGAGCGCGCCGACGCAGCTGACCACCGCGAACACGGCCACCAGTGCGGCGGGTCCGGCGCTCCAGTATCGCTCCACGAAAGTCGCGAACGGGGCGGGAGAAGCGGCGGCGATGTCGGCCGGCAGCAGCAGGGCGATGGCCGAGCACACCAGCAGGTAGAGCGCACCGGTGAGCGCCGTGCCCCACATCGTGGCGCGCGGGATATTGACCTCGGGATTCTCCACCCGCGCCGCCGCCACACTGGCGCATTCGAAACCGAGCAGCGCCCACAATGTCAGCGCCGCCGCGCCATTGATCGCACCCAGTCCGATCGCCGCGGGGTCGAACGGCGCGAGTTCGGCCTCGCCGCCAGCAACGACGCCTGCTGCCAGCACGATCACCACCACCAGCGGCACCAGCTTGAGCAGCAATGTCACCACCTGGAAATTGCCCGCCGCACGGACCCCGCGCAGGTTGAGCAGCGTCATCGCCCACAGCAACGCCATCGCCGCCAGCACGGGACGGGAAGCCTCGGCCGACAGCGCCGGGATCATGCTTGAAAGATAGCTCACCGCCGCGACGGCAATTGTGACCACCGCCGTCCAGATCGAGACGAGGTAGATCCAGCCGATCAGGAACGCGGGCGTCTCGCCGAAAGCCGCATCCACGAAGCCGGCGGGACCGCCGGCGCTCGGAATGGCCTTCGTCAGCCGTGCCAGCAGATAGGCTAGCACCAGCGCACCGGCGATGGTCACGATCCAGCCGAACACGCCGTTCCAGCCGAACGGGGCGAGGCTGGCCGGGAGCAGGAACACGCCCGAGCCGATCATGTTGCCCATCACCAGGGCGATGGCGGCAAAGAGGCCGAGCTTGCGGCCCGGCCCCCTCGCGAGTTCCGACTGTGACCCCACCGGCTAGAAGTCTGTGCCGATCTTGATCCCCACGATCCTGGGCTTGATCACGAAATCGTAGAACACCGGTCCGGTGCTACTGACGCCGTCGGGATCGCCGCAGGTGGTCTCGAGACACTGGACCGAACTGTTTATTACCCCGTTGCTGTTGAACAGGTTGGTCGCGAACAGTTCGACACGGTAGCCCTGATTGCGGAAACCCACGCTGACATCCGCGGTGGTATAGGCGTCGAAGAACCCCTTGATGTCGTTTTCAAGCGTTCTGAGGTCGCTGCGCCGTTTGCCGACATGGTTGGCGGCGAACTGGACGTGCCCGTTGCCTCCCGCCACCGGGAATTCATAGCGAGCGATCGCGTTGCCCTTGAACTTGGCGGTCACCGGCAGGCGGCGTCCGGCAGGAGCCAGCAGTGCGTTGGTGCGGCCGTCGCCCGGATCGAAGGCGCAATCGAAATCGGGATTGGCAATCCGGCAGAAATCGCGCCGGATCGTCGCATCGTTGTAACTGCCGGCGACATTCAGGCTGAACCCGCCCGAGCGATAGCCGAGGTCGGCCTCGACCCCGCGTATTCGCGCGATCCCCGCGTTGCGGATTTCGGTCAGGCCGTTTTCGCCCAGGAAGGACAGCTGGATATCGTTCCAGTCCTGCTGATAGACGGCCCCGTTGAAGCGCAGTGGCCCGAACTGAGTTTTCCACCCGAGTTCGTAGTTGTCGAGTTCGTCCGGGCTATACGGCGGCAGGGTGCCGCGCCGGTTGATTCCGCCCGGACGGAAGCCGCGCGACCAGGTCGCATAGACCATGACATCGGGATTGATCTTGTAGGTCAGGTTCAGCTTGTGGATGAAGTCGGTGTCCGATGTCGTCTTGTCGAGATTGGTGCACGGCGACCCATCGACCACCGCCGGTGCGAAACAGGCCGCCTCGCCCGTCCGGCTGGAGAAGTTGGCATTGTAGCCGAAGAAACCGACCAGCGAGTTCTTGAAGCGATAGACGCGCACACCGCCGGTCAGCGCGAGCTGATCGGTCAGGTCGTAAGTCACCTCGCCGAACACGGCATAGTCGCGATCGACGCGCTGCTGCTTGGTCAGCCAGATGTTGCTTTCGGTTCCGGTCACCGTGAACAGGTCGGTCAGGTCGTCGATGATGTAGTTCTGTTCGATGAGGTGGGACTGGCGCTGCGCGAAAACGCCGCCGATGAAGCGGAGCGGCGCGTCCTGCGGCGAACTGATCCGTACTTCGCCGAAGCTGCGGCGATAGGTGTCGATGCCCTGGATGTACTGGTTGGGGTTAATCAGGTTGTCGTTGTTGTCGTAGAAATAGGCCCCGTAGCCATACAGCGCGTCGTAGAAATAGGCGTAGTCGGAATAATCCGATTCCGTCGTCGTCTTGCGCCGCAGATGCCCGCCGGTGGCGACCAGGTCCCAGTTGCCGATCCTGCCCTCGATCGTGAGCGCGGCCTGGATCCACCGATCCTTGCCCCGCTCGGGGTTGTACTGGACGGTCTGGTACTTGCCGCTCACCGCGCTCGAGCGTTCCTGCGCGAAGCTGCCGTTGTATTTCTGGATCTGGCCCATCACCGTGGGCCTCAGGGTCCAGTTCTCGTCCAGATCGATGCCCAGCGCCAGCCGTGCGCCATAGGTGTCGACGCCGTTGTAGTCCTCCTCGACCAGGTCGGAATTATCGTCGGTGATGCCCGAGGTGGGATAGGTCCGGCTGCCGGGAATGTTGTCGATATAGCCGCCGTCGTGGCGATACCATCCGACCAGACGCATCGCCGCGTTTTCGCCCAGCGGGAGGTTGACGTACCCTTCGCCGGTATAACCGAAATCGCCGCTGCTGACGCTGTTCACTTCGAGGTCGACCGCGCCGTAGGTCGCGCCGGTGTCGGGCGGATTGGTGATCAGCTTGATCGTGCCCGCCATCGAACTCGCGCCATAGAGCGTGCCCTGCGGACCAGCCAGCGCTTCGACCCGCGCCAGGTCGTAGGCATGGATGTCGAGGGCGCCCTGGATGGTCGTGATCGGCATTTCGTCGAGATAGGTCCCGACCGTGGGCAGCGATGCCGAGTGGTTGGCGTTCTCGCCCGAAGCGACGCCGCGGAAATAGACCTGCGCGAAGCCGGGCGCGACCGTCTGGATGGTCACCGAGGGCAGGAACTTGACCGCGTCCTGCAGCTCGTTGACCTGCAACTGGTCGAGCATTTCCGTGCTCATCGCCGAAATCGCGACGGGCACGTCCTGCAGGTTCTGTGCGCGCTTCTGCGCCGTCACGATGATGATGTCGCGCTCGCCCTCGGTGCTGGCGTCCTGCGCCTGCGCCGGAACCGTGCCTGCCAGCGACGTTCCCGCGAGCAGCGCGATCGCCAGCTTGCGGCTCGCTCCACGATGCGTGTTGTACATCGTCATTCTCCCTCACCTTTGTCCCCAGGGAGGAAAGCGCCACAGCCGGACACAATTGACAATAGTGTAAGTGCTCCAACCCTCAGGAGGCGCGCTGGCTATAGCTTTTCGGCAACATTGTTCGGTGTACGGCGGTCAGCCACGGCGCGCATAGGTCCGAGGCAAGTCGCCGAGCGCATCGATCAGTGGCCCCAGCCATTGCTCGAACGGTCGCCACTGGCCGACGCCGTCGCGATTGATCGGACGGCGCACCTGTTCGCTGGAGGCGGTCCGCACCGCGCGGGTGTTGAGGTGGAAATCAAGGCAACCCTGCTCGAAGGGAAGGTCGAGATATTCTAGTAGTCGGCGAACCTGCGCTTCGGGCTCGTCGAGCAGTTCCTCGTGCACCACCCGATGTATCCGGCCGGGCATGACCCGGTCGTAGTGATCCATCGCGCGGACATAATCGGCGTAATACCGGCCGATGTGCGACAGGTCGTAGGTAAAGCCTTGCCCGCGCGCGAAATGTTGCTTGAAGTTGGAAAAGCAGCAATCGAACGGATCGCGCCGCGCGTCGATGATCCTTGCCCGCGGCAGTATTGCCGCAATGAACCCGGCATAGGCCCAGTTATTGGGCAACTTGTCGATATAGAACGGCTTGTCGGTCTTGCGCTGCACCCGCGTGCGTTCGATGAACTCCTCGCCCAGACCGGCGAGTTGCACGCCATCCATCGCGGCCAGCGCATCGGGCCAGTGGCGCCAGCGCGCACCTGCCGCGTCAGCTTCGCGCATGGCCATCGCGGGAATGTCGGGCAGTTCCATCGTGCCCTCGATCAGCGAGTGGCTGGCGAGGATCTGTTCTATCAGGGTGGACCCGGCGCGCGGAAGGCCGAGAATGAAGATCGGGTCTCTCGACGGATACCCCTTGCCGTCCACCGCATCGACCAGCGCGGAATCGAACCGTTCGACGGTCGCGTCGACCAGCGCGGTCGTCTCGTCGGGATCATAGCCCAGTTCTTCGCTCCGCAGGCGATTCCCGGTGGAATAATGGGCGAACGAAGTGGCGTATTCCTGGCGTTCTTCCAGCGCCTTGCCCAATGCGAAGTGGAGGTGGAAGCGGTCTTCGGTCCCCAGCCCCTCGCTCTCCAGAGCACGCGACATCGCCGCGACGTCGTCATCATCGAAACGCACCGTCTTGAGGTTGGCTAGGCTCCACCAGACCTCGCCCAGATGCGGCTCTATCGCCAGCGCGCGGCGATAGGCATTGATCGATTCCTCCTGTCGGCCGACCGTCTTGAGGATATGCGCATGGCTCATCCACAGCTTGGCATGGTCGGGGAAGGATTCGAGCAGTTCCCGATAGATCGTCAACGCCTCGTCATAGTCGCCAGTATGGCTGAGCGCCGCCGCCTTCAGGTTTCGATTGGCCGGATTGAGCGGATCCTGCGCCAGGACCTCGTCAAGGACGATCGCCGCATCGACGAAGCGCTTCTGCTTGTAGAGCACCGTCGCCAGGTTCCCCCGCGCCGCCGCGAATGATGGCGCCAGATCGAGCGCGCGCCGCAACAGAGCTTCGGAATCGGTGAAGCGGCCGATCCGGGCGGCCAGTTCCGCCATCAACCTGATCGCGGCGACGTCGAGCGGGTGGCGGCGCAGCCGGTCACGCAAGGCCGCCTCGGCCACCGGCAGGTCGTTGGCAATCATGGCTTCGGCGATGGCGATCATGGCAGGATCATGCGCTACCGCGCGGATTGCGCTCATTTCGGCGTGCGCCGCTGCGTGGTCCTGCCCCAGACGGCGCAGGACCTGCCCGAGCTGCCGCAGGGCGGCGGCATCGAAGGGATCGGCGGTTATTCTTCGCCGCAACCGCGCTGCAAGGGCCGGCAGATCGTCGACCTCAGCCCCGGTATCGCCATTGCCTGCTTCCATCGCCGCACCATCCCTCCCGTCCGGCCTTATCCGCAACAGTCGCGTCCTAGCAGCTACCGGCGCTGCCGCCACGCTTGCTCACCGACACTATTGCTCGGACGTGGAGGCGGGCGAATTCACATGGGGTTCCTCGTAGGTCGCCCATGCGCTGCGCTGGTCGGGATCGGGTGGGCAACCTGCCGGGCCGAGTGTCGTCGGATCGGAGCGAATACGGTGCATATGGACCTTGGCGATCATGTTGGCCGCAATCGGGGCGGTGATGAACAGGAACAGTGAAATCAGCAGTTCATGCGCCGACCACACGCCCTGATCGAACTGGAAGAAGATGACCGAACCGACCAGCATTCCGCCAAGTCCCAGCGTCGTCGCCTTGGTCGGGCCGTGCAACCTTTCCATCAGGGTCGGCAGTCGAACCAGCCCCCAGCTCCCGACCAGAGCGAAGCCCGCCCCCAGCACGATCATGACGCAAACCGCGACTTCGGCGATGATACCGGGATCGATCATTCGACGATGTCCCCGCGCAACATGAACTTGCAGTATGCGACCGTGCCGACGAAGCCGACCATCGCCAGCAACAGTGCCGCTTCGAAATAGGTATCGTTCGCCTTGGCGATGCCGATCAGCACGATGATGGCGATGGCATTGATGACCATAGTGTCGAGCGCCGCGATGCGATCCCCGACGTGCGGCCCCCGCAGCAGCCGCCACAGATTGAGCGCCAGCGCGAGGCTGAGACACACGAAACCGAAGATGACGGCGTAACCGATCATGCGAACACCTTTTTCAACCGTGCCTCGTATCGCACCTTGATCCGGGCGATTTCCGCCGCCGGGTCCGCCGTGTCGAGCGCGTGAACCAGGAGGTAGCGCCCGCACGCCGAGACATCCGAGGTAACGGTGCCCGGCGTCAGGCTGATCGTGCCTGCAAGAACGGTGATGGCTTCGGGAGTTTCCAGTTCGGTCGGGATGACCAGCCATGCCGGTTTGAGGTCGCGATTGCGCTTGAACAGGATGATCGCGGCCACCTGGAAATTAGCCACCACGATGTCCCACAGCACGATCCCGAGATAGCCGAGACCCGCACGGAAATTGACGTCGGGCCGCCCCGGCCAGAACGGCGCCGTGAAAATCGGCAGGGCGATGCCGATCACGATGCCGATCAGCAGTCCGCCGAAGGTCAGGCTGTTGGCCATCAGCAGCCACACGATCACCAGCAGGACGGACAGGCCAGGATGCGGAATCAATCGGCGCATGTCAGCTATTCCCCAGCACTGCGCGCGCAGTCGCGGCGGGATCGAGAACTTGCGCGGCGGCGGCTTCAGCATAAGCCGTCGCTGGACCCGCTCCAATCGAAAGCGCGGCAAGCAACGCGATGGCCAGCGCGGGGGCCATCATGTCCAGCCGCGCGACCTGCCCAGGCTCCGCGCCATCGGTCGGCTCGCCTTCCTTCCAGAAGATCGCGCTGCCGCTGCGCGCGAAGCCGATCACGCCGATCAATGTCGTTGCGAGAATGGCGACCCAGGCCCAGGCCCATCCGTTCGCTTCGTAGACGCTCTCCAGGATCAGCAGCTTGCCGATGAAGCCGGACAGCGGCGGCAGGCCGGTGGCACCGATCGCGGCCGCCATGAACAACAATGCCGTCGTCTGCCGCTGGATGAAGGCCGGACCGGGGCTCGCCTTGTCGGCAAAGCTCGCCCGCCTGCGCGCGACGACGTCGGCGACCAGGAACAGCGCCGCCCCGGCCAGTGTCGAATGAACCAGGTAATAGAGCGCAGCGGCAATTGTGTCGGCCTGCCAGCCCGCCACCGCGATCAACAGCGTCCCGGTCGATCCGATCACCGCATAGGCGGCCTGTTCCGACAGGCTGCGCGCCACGAATACGCCGACGAAGCCGACCACGGCAGTCGCGATTGCCGCCGGAAGAAGCCACGGTTCCGGTGCCCAGGCGGCCGCGCCCGCATCGTCACCGAAAACCTGGGGCACCACGCGAATGAGCGAATAAACGCCCACCTTCGTCATCAGCGCGAACAATGCGGCGACGGCGGGGGTCGACACGGCATAAGTCCGCGGCAGCCACAGGTGGAGCGGTACCAACGCGGCTTTCAGCGCGAACACGCCGATCAGCAGCATTGCCGCGACGCGCAGCAAGCCCTGATCCTCGGCCCCTATAGCGGCGACGCGCAAGCCCATGTCTGCCATGTTGAGCGTTCCGGTCAGAGCATAGAGCAGCCCGAGTGCGACTAGAAACAGCGACGAACCGACGATATTGACGACGACATACTGGACCCCGGCCTTCAACCGCGCGGGACCCTGGCCATGCAGCATCAGTCCGTAAGAGGCGATCAGCAGCACCTCGAAAAAGACGAACAGATTGAACAGGTCGCCGGTCAGAAACGCGCCATTCAAGCCCAGCATCTGGAACTGGAACAGCGGATGGAAATGCCAGCCCTTGCGATCGGCACGGGTCATCACCGCGTGAACCAGCGCCAGCAGCGAGACGCTGGCGGCCAGAGTCAGCATGATCGCCGATAGCCGGTCCACCACCAACGTGATGCCGAACGGGGCGGGCCAGTTGCCCAGTTCGTAAGTGCGGATCGTACCATCAGCGGCGGTCACCAGCAGTGCCAGCGCCATTACCAGCATCGCCGCGCACGAAGCGATGGAAATGCCCACGCCCAGACGCCTGCGGCGGCGCATCACCAGCACCGCGATCGGAGCGGCAAGCGCGGGTATCGCGATCGGGGCGATTGCGAGGTGCGAGGCGAGGCTCATTGCTGGTCCTCGATGCTATCGCCCCGCGGCGCTTCCTCGCCATCGACCTGATCGCTGCCGGTTTCCAGGAAGCTGCGCAAGGCCAGCACCACGGCGAACGCGGTCATGCCGAACGTGATCACGATGGCGGTCAGCACCAGTGCCTGGGGCAAGGGGTCGGCATATTCCGTAACCGCCTTGGACCAGATCGGTGGTCGGTTGACCGTGAGCCGACCGGAGGCGAACAGGAACAGGTTCACTGCATAGGAAAACAGCGTCAGCCCGAGCACGACCTGAAACGTCCGGCCCCTGAGAGCGAGATAGATTCCGCCCGCGACGAGCACGCCAATCGCGCTCGCGACGAGGAATTCGAGCGTCATGCCCCGCCCTCCTGCCTATCGGCGTCCTGCCTATCGTTGTCCTGTTTATCGGCTTCGTGAGAGGCGTGGGCCCGAGCGGCACGCTGAGCAATATGGCTGAGCTGCGCCAGCGCCAGCATGACAGCGCCGAATACGACCGCGAATACACCGATGTCGAACAGCAGGGCCGTCGCAAGTTCGAATTCACCGACCAGCGGCAGGGTGTAGTATTCGAACGCGCTGGACAGAAAGTTCGCCCCGAACAGCAGCGACCCCAGACCCGTCATCATCGCCACCAGCACGCCGAACGCGATCATCATGTGCTCGCCGATCCGGCGGCGCGCGTCGGTCCAGTCAAACCCGGAGGCAAGATACTGGAGCAGGAACGCGATGGCGACCACCAGCGCGGCGATAAACCCGCCGCCCGGCTCGTTATGACCCCGCAGGAAGATGTAGATACCTGCCGCCAGCACCAGCGGCAGCAGGATGCGGGTCGCCATGACGAACATCACCGGGTGGCGTTCGGGCGAATGGGGCATATCTTCTTGCCACGATCGCAACCGCGCGCCCGCCGCGCCGCGCGCGGTCGTATCGAGTAGGGCGAAAATGGCGAGGCCGGCGATCCCCAACACGATGATCTCGCCCAGCGTATCGAATGCGCGGAAATCAACGAGCGTGACATTGACGACGTTCGTGCCACCCCCGCCCGCGTAACTGTTGGCGAGATGGTAGTCCGAGATCGGATCGTTCGGATCGCGGGTCAGCATGGCCCAGGCCGCGCCGCCCACGCCCAGCCCGCCAAGGACGGCAATAGCCGCATCGCGCGTCCTGCGCCCGGCACTCGACAGGAGCGGCGGGGTCTTCGGCAGCAGATTTAGCGCGAGCAACAGCAGCAGGATCGTGACCACCTCGACCGAAATCTGGGTCAGCGCGAGATCGGGTGCGGAGAAGTGCACGAAACCGAGCGCGATGATGAGACCGATCACGCTGATGTAGATCAGCGAGACGAACCGCTGGCGCTGCGCCACCAGGACCGCCGCTGTCGCCGCTATCAGAAGGAACCATGCAAGGATCGCGACCGGAGATGCCGGAATGCCGGCACGCGGGCCGGTAAAGCTGCCGCCACCCACGCTGGCGCCCTCCACCACCAACAGCACGACAACGGCGAAAGTCGCGAACAGCATCCGCTGGAGCGAAGGCGCGTGCGTCGCCACAATCAACTTGCGCAAGCGGATGTCGGCACCGTCCATCGCGCGTTGGAACATTGCCCGCGCATCCGGGTGGCGCACGGCCTCGTAAGCGCGCAGCAGCACGCCGTGTCGCCACATCACTACCGCGCCGATCGCGACCGCCGCCACGCTCATCCCCAGCGCCAGATTGAACCCGTGCCACAACGAGAGGTCGAGCGCGGGTGGCTGGGCGCCGATCACGGCGCCTGCGACCGAGGCGACCAGCGGGCCCGCAATCAGCATCGGCGCTAGCCCCAGAAGAACCGCGATCGCGACCAGCACCCCGGGCGACGCCCACATTCCGATCCCCGGGTCGTGCGCCCGTGCGTGAGGCACAGGATCGCGTGGTTGCCCGAAAAACAGATGCCATGCGAACCGCAGCGAATAGGCGACCGACAGCGTTGCCGCCAGGGTCGCGATCGCCGGCACCAGCCACGGAAGCCCGAACAGCGCCACCTCAAGCGTTTCGTCGAGCATCATTTCCTTGGAAATGAAGCCGCCTAGCGGTGGCAGCCCCGCCATCGCAGCAGCCGCTATCGTCGCGAGCACGGCGGTTACCGGCATCACCTTGGCCAGTCCGCCGAGCCGCCGGATGTCGCGCGTGCCTGTCTCGTGGTCCACGATTCCCGCCGACATGAACAAGGCGGCCTTGAACGCGGCATGGTTCAGGATGTGAAGCACCGCCGCGACCGCCGCCAGGTCGAGCGAAAAGCCCAGCAGCATAACCAGCAGCCCCAACTGGCTGATGGTCGAATAGGCGAGGATCGATTTCAGATCGTGGCGAAACAACGCGACCCAGGCGCCGAACGTCATCGTGACCAGCCCGACGCCGGTGACGATCACGGTGTAAAGCTCGGTGCCGGCCAGCACCGGCCACAGTCGCGCGAGCAGGAACACGCCCGCCTTCACCATCGTCGCGGAATGGAGATAGGCGCTGACCGGCGTCGGCGCCGCCATCGCGTGCGGCAGCCAGAAATGGAACGGGAACTGGGCCGACTTTGTGAAACAGCCGATCAGGATGAGGATCAGGATCACCGGATAGAGCGGCGATTCCTGAACGATATCGGCGCGCGAAAGAATCGTCATCAGGTCGAACGATCCCGCGACGAGCCCGAGCAGGAGCATCCCCGCGATCAGCACGAGGCCGCCGCCGCCGGTGATGGCCAGCGCCATCCTGGCCCCCTGGCGCGCATCCGCGCTGTGTCGCCAGAAGCCGATCAAAAGGAACGACGACAGACTGGTCAGTTCCCAGAAAATCAGCAGCAACAGGACATTGCCCGACACGACAATGCCCAGCATCGCGCCCTGGAACAGCATCAGGCTGGCGAAGAACCGCCCGGTAGCTTCTCCCTCGTGCAGATAGAAATGCCCGAAGACGACAACCAGCAGCCCGATCCCGAGGATGAGCCCGCCGAACATCAATCCCAGGGGATCGACCGCAAGCGAGAAATCGAGACCAAGCGCCGGGACCCAGGCACTCGAGACCGCCACCACCTCGCCGCCAAGGACACGTGCGGCGAGCGACAGGATCAGCGCCAGCCCGAGCGCACTGCCCGCCGCGGCAATGCCTGAATGCAACGCACGCCCCCGGTCACTGACGAGAGCGATCAACAGCGCTGCGACGAACGGGAGCAGGACAAGCGAATAGAGTGTCAATGGAGCGGCCATTGGCTGAATGCGATGATCCTTTGTCGAGAATTGCCCGGTGAATCGCGCCCTGGATGGACGCCGGACTCCGTAGTCGAAGGATTCGGGCGAGGACAACCAAAACCGGACAATTCCCGGCAAACCACCACGAGCGAGCTTCCGCGAACGCTCTTCGAAATCGAGACCGGCGAGCTACGCGCCAGCCCAACCCCACGACCGCCCGAAGGCGAAAATTTTCTGCTGGCTGCAGGATTGTTTGGTGCGGTCGAGAAGACTCGAACTTCCACGGGCTTTCGCCCACAACGACCTCAACGTTGCGCGTCTACCAGTTCCGCCACGACCGCACTCAGTCAGGGGGGCGGAACCGCCTCCCTGCGGGGTAGGAGCGCGCCCCTAGCAAAGCGACCCGGCCCCGGCAAGCGCGATTCTCGGGACTATCGCAAGTCGCTAGCGCCCGCTTGGTTTCCAGCCGATTTCGGCGAACTTGGCCGACTTGGGAACGTCGATAACCGCCTCGTCGATGCGCAGAACCTCGCCCGGGGCGAGCGATGCCTTTGGCGGCGCGACTTCCCAGCTGTAAACGATCCGTTCGCGTGCATCGCGCATCACGATCAGGATCGAGGGCACAGTCAGCGTCTCGCGACCGGTATTGGTGATCGTCCCGCTTGCCCCGAAGAATTCCGTATTGTTGGGCAGGGTGCGGCGATCCTGCTGATCGGCCGGGAAATCGAGCACCAGATCACGGTTGCCCGCGGCGAAAGTCGGGCGGCTGACCGGGATCCAGTCAGGCAGGCCCCAATAGCTCGCCGCGACGACGGTGCCCGTGGCAACCAGTGCGAATGCGACGCCCGCCGCCGTCCACAGCTTGAGGGGATTACGCCGCGAGCGGAACGGAGGCTCGGAATCGAATGGGCTGTAATCGTCGTCGATCACCATGGGTGCGAAGCGATCGGCAGCAGCTTCGACCACATTCGGCACCGGTTCGGAATAATCGGGTTCAGAGTCGGGTGGCGGTTGCGGTTGCGGCTCGGGCTGCGCCGCCTGAGGCTCACGCTCCTGCACCGGTTGAGGCTCCGGGTCGGGCGGCGGCGGCGGTGGTGGTGGTGGTGGTGGTGGTGGTGGTGCGGAGACAGCCGCCGCGTGATCCCCGCTCGGCGTAATCGGCGGACCTTCCTGGAACCAGCTGTGGCGGCACTTGGCGCAGCGCACCGTGCGCCCATCCACGCCGACCGCGCTGTCGGGGACAACGTATCGCGTGGAGCAGGCGGGACAGGCAATGATCATGATTAGATGAATCTTTACTTGTGCGACCCTTGCGCAACAAGGCTTGGTCGGCGCGCAACGCCTGCGTGATGGCTTTTTTCCCCAGCGAAGCCTCGCTATAGCGCCAGCGGAGATGCCCTTTCCCGCCCGTTCCCACTGCGCCCGGCCATGACCGTTGATGCCGACGACATCGTCACGTTCGACAATGTCGGGCTGCGTTACGGCGCGGATCGCGAGATTCTGAGCAATGTCTCGTTCACTCTGTTCCCCGGCAGTTTCTATTTCCTCACTGGCGCGAGCGGCGCAGGAAAGACCTCGCTGCTGAAGCTGCTCTATCTGGCGCAGCGCCCCTCGCGCGGGGCGATCCGGATGTTTGGCACCGATGTCATCACGTTGCCGCGCGACCGCCTGCCCTCGCTGCGCCGCCGGCTTGGGGTCGTGTTCCAGAATTTCCGCCTCATCCCGCACCTCAGCGCCTACGACAACGTGGCCCTGCCGCTGCGGGTTTCCGGCGTGCGCGAGGCGGAACTGGACCAGCCGGTCAACGATATGCTCGACTGGGTCGGGCTGGGTCACCGCAAGGATGCGCGGCCTGAAACCCTGTCGGGCGGAGAGCAGCAGCGGGTCGCCATTGCCCGCGCGGTGATCGGGCGGCCCGACCTGCTGGTCGCCGACGAGCCGACCGGCAACGTCGATCCGGAAATGGCCTTGAAGCTGCTGCGGCTGTTCGAGGCGCTCAACCGGCTCGGGACGACGGTGGTGGTGGCGACGCACGACGTCCACCTGCTGCGTAAGGTGCCCGATTCGCTGATCATGCGGCTCGACCGGGGCACACTGAGCGATCCGACCGGTGCACTGCGCTATCCGCCTCGACCGGCAAGGCGGGTGGAGGCGCCCGCATGAACCCCGATCGTCCACCCACGCTCGGGCGCACCGTGGCACGCGGCTTCTCCTCGTTCGCTGGAGAGCGCGCCGCCCAACTCGTCCCCCAGGCGCGGCTGGCGGGGCCGATGCCGTGGGTCATCGCGATCATGGTCGCGCTGACGGTCATCGCCGCGGCGGGTGGTCTCGCCTTGACCAACCTCGCGCAGGGAGCGCGCGCCGAACTGGCGGGAGGGGCGACCGTCCAGATCGTCGAAGCCGGCGCGCCCGAACGCGAGCGGCAGGCCGGGCAGGCCGAACGCCTGCTTGCCAACCATGCCGCCGTGGCCGAGGTGCGGAGGGTTCCCGATGCCGAACTTGACCGCCTGCTCGAACCGTGGCTGGAACTCGATGGCACGGGCGAGGCCATCCCGGTTCCGGCGCTGATCGACGTGCGCCTGCGCGGCGAGGCCGATCAGGCGACACTGGCTGAACTGCAGCAAGCCCTGCTGACCGTGGCTCCCGCTGCCCGTGTCGATGCCCAGTCTGGCTGGCTGCGCCCGGTATTCTCGGCCATTTCCTCGCTCCAATGGCTGGCGCTGGCATTGGTCGTGCTGTTGGCAGCCACGAGTGCCAGCGCGGTCTGGCTGGCGGCGCGCAGCGCCTTGGGCACCAATCGCGATACGATCGAGGTCGTTCACCTGCTCGGCGGCACCGACACCCAGATCGCACGCATCTTCCAGCGTTCTATTGGATTCGACGCCACACTCGGCGGCTCGGTCGGTCTCGCGCTCGGCCTCGGCGCGGTGCTGCTGCTGGGGCGCAGTTTCGCCGAGCTTGGCTCGGGCATGATCGCGGGTGGCGGGCTGGGCTTGAGCGACTGGGTGCTGCTGGCGCTGGTCCCGCTGGCGGCGATCGTGATCGCGATGTTCACCGCGCGGATGACCGTGCTGACCGCGCTGAGGAAGATGCTGTGATCGGTCGGCTGATATCCGCGCTGACGATCGTATGGGCCCTGGGTTTCCTGTGGTTCGCGGTCGCGCTGCCGCGGCCTAGCGAAGACGTGCGAACCGATGCGGTGATCGTTCCGACCGGGGCAGCCGGCCGGATCGAGCGCGGGCTCGAGGTACTGCGCGAAGGGCGTGCACGCCATATGCTGGTGACTGGCGTCGATCGCGAGGTGAAGCCACGCGAATTCGCCGCGCAGTTCGCCGTTCCCGAGCGGCAGATGGATTGCTGCGTCACGCTCGGCTTTGCCGCGGTCGATACCCGCAGCAACGCGGCCGAAACCGCGCAATGGGTGCGCGACAACCGGATCGCTTCGCTGCGGCTAGTCACCAGCGATTGGCATATGCGTCGCGCGGTGGGCGAATTGCTGCGCGCGCTCCCCCCCGAAGTCGCGGTGACCGAGGATGCCGTTCGCTCCCAGCCGTCGCTGCGTATCCTGTTCCTCGAATACCACAAGCTGCTGGCGAGCGCCGCCGCCCGCGCCTTCAATAGCTGAGAGCGCGATGATCCTGCTCCGCAACATCGGCTTTTATGTCGCGTTCTATTTGGGCAGCGTGTTTTATGTGCTGGCGGCCCTGGCGATGGCGGCCTTCGCCAGGGGAAGGCTGCGCGGTGTCGTTGCGGCGTGGTCTCGTTTCCACCGCGACTGCCTGCGCGTGTTCGCCGGAATCCGCGTGGTCGAGGAAGGGGAAAAGCCTTCCGGACGTTACTTCTACGCCATCCGCCACGAAAGCTTCTTCGAGGCGATCGACACGCCGACCCATATCGACGGTGCGGTGCCATTCGCCAAGCACGAGCTCTCCCAGATTCCTGGCTGGGGCCGCGCGGCAAGAGCCTACGGCATGGTTTTCGTCGCGCGCGACGAGGGGGCCAAGGCGCTGCGCACGATGGTGAAGGAGGCGCGCCACCATTCGGCGGCAGGGCGTCCGCTGGTCATATTCCCCGAGGGCACCCGCGTGCCGCACGGCGAGCGCGCACCGCTGCAGGCCGGGTTTGCCGGACTCTACAAGATGCTCGACCTGCCGGTGGTGCCGGTGGCGGTGGACAGCGGGCCGCTCTACCATCGCGCGTGGAAGCGGCCCGGCAAGATCACCTATCGTTACGGCGAAATCATCCCCCCCGGCCTGCCGCGCGATGAGATCGAGGAGCGGGTGAGCAAGGCGATCAACGCGCTGAACGTCTAGTATAGTCTGTTCGGGCAGCGCTGCGCGTTGTCCAGCGCCCGGCACCAGCCCTCTCCCCCTCCCGGCCACCCATTAAGATACTGTCGTTGGGTGGCCGGGTGGGGGAGAGGGCTGGTGCCGCAATCGGCCGTGAGGCCGAAAAATCAGTGATCGCTGCGTCCGAAGTCGGGCCGCGCATCGTCCTGGCCCTGTTCGAGGATCGAGCGGCGAATCGCGCGGGTGCGGGTGAACAGGTCGAACAGCGCCTCGCCGTCGCCGCGCCGGATGGCACGTTGGAGCGCGGTCAGATCCTCGGTGAAGCGGCCGAGCATTTCGAGTACCGCCTCACGATTGGTCAGGAACACGTCGCGCCACATGGTCGGGTCGCTCGCGGCGATCCGGGTGAAATCGCGGAAGCCCCCGGCGGAATACTTGATGACCTCGCCCCGGGTCACTTCCTCCAGATCGGAGGCAGTGCCGACGATGGTATAGGCGATCAGGTGCGGGATATGACTTGTGACGGCCAGCACCAGATCGTGGTGCGCGGCATCCATGAGCTCGATCCGCGCGCCCAGCGCTTCCCAGAATGCGGCGAGTTGCGCGACCGCCTTCGGATCGGCGTCGGGGGCCGGTGTGAGAATGCACCAGCGATGGCTGAACAGCGTGGCGAAGCCCGCATCCGGCCCGCTCTGCTCGGTGCCCGCGACCGGATGCGCGGGAATGACAGTGTGCCCCGGCAGGGCGCGCGCAAGTGCCTCGGCCACCGCCTGCTTGGATGAACCCACGTCGGAGACGATGGCGTGATGGGGAAGATCGGCAGCAAAGGCCCGCGCCGCCGCCTCGATTGCGCCGACAGGGACACACAGCAGCACCAGATCGCACTCCCGCACCGCCACGCCCGGCGTATCGCAGACGGTGCCGACCAAGCCACGCTCTGCGGCACGGGCGCGCACGTGGGGGTCTGCGTCGTAGCCGGTCGTGGCCACACCGGGCAGCTTGTCGGCAATGGCAAGACCGACCGACCCGCCGAGCAGCCCGAGCCCGATCACCGCGACCCGTTCGATGCTCATCGCACCATCTCCGCCAGCGCATCGGCGATGGCGTCCATGTCGGCTCGCTTGCCCACTGTGATCCGCAGGGCATGGCCAAGCCCCTGCCCCGGCAGGTGCCTTACGGCATAACCGCGCGCGTTGAGGCCGGCGAGCGCGTCAGCGGCGGTCAGCGCGCCTTCGAACAGGACGAGCGAAAAGTTGGCCTTGCTCGGCACGCAGCGCAGGCCGTGGTTGCCGAGCGCCGCGATCCGCGCCTCGAACCGGGCCAGTTCCTCTGCATTGTGCGCCCGCGACGCATCGACGAAGCCTTGATCGCCCAGCGCTGCCAGCGCCGCCGCCTGACCATGGTTGGTCACGTTGAACGGCCCGCGGATCCGGTTGAGTACGTCGATCAATCCAGGCGCTCCGGTCGCCCAGCCGATCCGCTCGCCCGCGAGGCCGTAGATCTTGGAGAAGGTCCGTGTCACCAGCACGTTGGCGTGGCGCGCCGCCAGCGCCAGCCCGCCGTCATCCTCGCCGGGTTCGATGTATTCGGCATAGGCCTGGTCGACCACCAGCAGCACTTCCGCTGGTAGCCCCGCATGGAGCCGTTCGAGCTCGCTGCGCGGCAGGTAGGTGCCGGTGGGATTGTTCGGGTTGGCCAGGAACACCACCCGCGTGCGCTCGCTGACCGCCGCCAGAAGCGCATCGACATCGGTGCCGTAATCCTTGTCCGCCGCCTCGACCGGCACGGCGCCGCAGCGGCGCGCGGCGATATCGTAGACCACGAAGCTGTAGCGGCTGAACAGTACCTCATCGCCGGGCCCCGCGAAGCCCTGCGCGGCGAGGTTGAGGAGTTCGTCCGAACCTGTCCCGCACACGATCCGCGCCGGGTCGATCCCGTGCAGCGCGCCCAGCCCCTCGCGCAGGGCACGCGCGTCGGGGTCGGGGTAGCGTGAGGGAAGGTGTGCCTCGGCAAACGCCGCCAGCGCCGCCGGGCTGGTGCCGAGCGGATTCTCGTTCGCCGACAGTTTGATCAACTCGCGCCCGTCCCGCCCACGCGCAGGGCCGGGCACGTAGGCGTGGATGCCCGTTATCCAGGGCTTGGGGGTGGGAGCATTGGTCATTGCTGGTGCGGCGATAACCCGCCCCAGCGGAAAGGGAAGCAAATCCTCCTATCACCCGCCCGCCGCCGATGTTGACAGCGCCGTTCCTCGCCCCCAATCCCGCCCGCGCATGGCCACGCACGCCGCCTCGAACCTGTACCGCCTCCCCGCGCCGCTGCCGCTCGACAGCGGACAGGCGCTGGCAGACGTGGAGATCGCCTACGAGACCTACGGTGAACTCGACGCGGATCGTTCCAACGCCATCCTCGTCTGCCATGCGCTGACTGGCGACCAATACCTCGCCAGCACGCATCCGGTCACCGGCAAGCCGGGCTGGTGGGAGCGGATGGTCGGACCCGGCAAGCCGATCGACACCGCGCGCCACCACGTGATCTGCGCCAACGTCATCGGCAGTTGCATGGGCTCGACCGGCCCCGCCAGCCTCGCCCCCGACGGCCAGCCCCACGCCATGCGCTTCCCCGTCATCACCATCCGCGACATGGTGAGGGGCCTCGTCGCGCTGCTCGACGGCCTCGGCATCGCCCGGCTGCACGCGGTCGTCGGCGGGTCGATGGGCGGGATGCAGGCGCTGAGCCTTGCCGCCAATTTCCCCGAGCGGGCCGCAAGGGTCCTCGCCATCGCCACCACCGCACGTCATTCGGCGCAGAACATCGCCTTCCACGAGGTCGGGCGGCAGGCAATCATGGCCGACCCAGCCTGGCGCGGCGGCGAATACTACGGCGCCGGGGCCTCGCCCGATGCGGGCCTCTCGGTGGCGCGGATGGCGGCGCACATCACCTACCTTTCCGAAGAAGGGCTGACCGAGAAGTTCGGGCGGCGGTTGCAGGATCGGCCAGACGGAACGAAGGGGGCCAAGAGCTTCGGCTTCGACGCCGATTTCCAGGTCGAGAGCTACCTGCGCTATCAGGGCAGCGGCTTCGTGCAGCGGTTCGACGCCAATTCCTACCTCTATATCACCCGCGCGATGGACTACTTCGATATCGCCGAGGAGCATGGCGGGCTGCTGGCCGATGCCTTCGCCGGGACCACGGCGCGGTTCTGCTTGGTCAGTTTCGACAGCGACTGGCTCTATCCCACGGCGGAGAGCCGCCACGTGGTCCACGCATTGAACGCGGCTGGCGCGCCGGTCAGCTTCGTGGAACTCAGCGCCCCGTTCGGGCACGACAGCTTCCTGCTCGAGGTGCCCGCGTTGGACCGCGTGATCCGGGGCTTCCTCGATGGCTGAGCAGCTCCGCCCCGACCTCGCCGTGATCGCCGCGCACGTGCCGCAGGGCGCACGGGTGCTCGACGTCGGCTGCGGCGACGGCGCGCTGCTCGCCACCTTGCGCGGGGAGAAGCAGGTCGACGCGCGCGGGATCGAGATCGACCCGGTGCTGGTCGAACGCTGCGTCGCGCGCGGGCTCAGCGTGGTCCAGGGCGATGCCGACCGCGACCTCACCTTCTACCCCGACGGCGCATTCGATGTGGCGATCCTCAGCCAGACGCTCCAGACCGCCGCACGGCCCGACCGGATGCTGGCCGAGCTGTTGCGCGTGGGCCGCCGCGCCTTCGTCAGCTTCCCCAATTTCGCCTACTGGCGGATGCGCTGGGCGCTGCTGAGCCGCGGGCGGATGCCCGTGACGCGGCACCTGCCGGTGAGTTGGTACGAAACCGAGAACATCCACCACGTCACCGTGACGGACTTCGAGGAACTCGCCGCGAGCCTCGGCATCACGGTCCAGCGCCGCTGGTTCTTCACCCGCGAGCGCGAGGTCGGCAGCAACGGCGCGAACTGGCGCGCGGAGTACGCGCTGTTCGAGGTGAGCCGGTAGGGCCAATGTAGCCCTCTCCCCTTGCGGGAGAGGGTTGGGAGAGGGGTTCGCCGCACCTGCGGCGACTGGCGTCGCCAATCCCTCTCCCTCCGCCGCTTCGCGGCTCCTCCCTCTCCCGCAAGGGGAGAGGGGAACGCCCCCGATTTGCCGTCTCCGCCGCGCGCCATGTCACACTTGTCACACTGTCCAGGGCAGGTTGCGTCACCTTGCGCGAAAAGGCGTCACCTTGGCCGCAAAAGCGTCACCTTGCGCGGCGCAAGTGTCACCTTGCAGCGCTGGATGTAACGTTGCGTGGGCCGAGGGCCGATTGACCATGCGAAAGAGCAGGGTCACGGGCTAGCAGGTGCGGGGCGTGTAGGAAAATGTCAGCGCTTGGAGCAAGCAGGCCATTCTCAGCGTCTGTGCCATCGCGTTCGAAAATATCAGTATCCGGCTTTAACCTTATGGCGGTCCATATATCTCTGCATGAGCAGGGCCCCAGCATCTGCAAGTGGCCCATTGTAGGTGGAGAGGCCCGAACCTTCCAGCGTGTGAGCAATATTAGGGGCATCGCGCAAAGCCGCTTGGACCTCGGTATCTGCCAAAAGCTCCGGCCCTGCTTGGTTGAACATCAAAGCCATCACATCAGCACCGTGACCCTCACCCTGCATAAAGTCAGGGTTATTGCTCTGGCGCAATCGCATCATTCGCTCAGAAATTTCAGCATACTGGTCTCCAGCCAAGTCCCTCATGGCGTTGACGGAGACCATTCCCTTTCGAACGGTTGAGAGCGTAGGTCCGAAAAGTGCAAGCAGCATTGCGATAGTGCCTTGGATGTAGCCAAGAAGATCCCGTTTATCCCCTTGACCCACGTATAGCTGGGCAGGCAAGCGGATCACAGCGGTCTGAAGAAGCCCTTGATGCAATCAGGGTTTTTCACGGCAACTTGTGTGTGCGTTCGTTCAAGGTATGCGCACCCTTCATAGAGAGGGCCACCTTCTGTGAAGATGCCCCTCACAGTGTCGAATGGCTGCAGGGATCGGCCTTTTGAAATCCCTTCATCTATTGCTTTGTGCAAGTGGACGATCACCGCGCAGTCGAGATAGCGCAGAAGACGGTCCTCGTTGGCGTCCCCTTTGGCATTCTCATTCATCGGTAGCTCAAGACCCGCTTTCTCTTGCTGAGCTTTAAGCGAAACGTAGGCGCCGCGGACCAGATCGAGATTCTGTCGCAAGGTGAGATCGAGGCAATTCCCCAAATCTATTGCTGCGCCCACTACGGACGCCTTTTTGTAGTCACCGCGGGAAACTCGCCATTCCGCGAACTCAAGCGCTCTCTGCTGATCGGATTCCCAGAAATATGCGCCAGGGCCTAACCAGTCATAGGCCCGCTCGCTCTGAATTATCTTTGCTTCGCCCGATAAGAGGCGTTCAGCTACGGTGACGTCGCAGCCGTGAAACCCGAGGACGAAAGATGTCGCTAGCCGACTCAAGCAGCCGTCTTAGCCTTCGCTCCCTTCCCCCCGAATTTGGGGGCCAAGTTTCCGGAGCGAGTGTAAATTCCCTCTTTGATCAGAGATGCGCGAGCGACAGCCTTGGACGAAGTTTTTGCCTTCGTCTGCTCGACAAGCATTTTAAGGATCGCTGCGTTGCGCTGCTCTAAGGTCATGGGGGTCACTCCTGATCCCCTAGCTAGGCAGCGAATTCCCAACAGCCAATTGCATACACCATACAGACCACGATTGAATGAGATCGTGTTATGGCGTATGCCAATGACATGACAGACCACATAGCCCTACTGCGAGAACGCCTTGAGAAAGCAGAAGCTAAGGTGGATCGCTATCGTAAGTCACTCAAAACGGCGGAAAAAGAGCATACAGACCTGCTGACCGCACTCCGAGTGATTGAAGAAATCACTAATGTCAGCGAATCGAACGCATCGGGAACGCCAACGACGATTGGCCGCCAACTCGCTATCGTAAACTTCCTTGGCGTAGGCCGAGAAAACGCCAAACCCCCTGCCGATCTTTATGCGACCTACAACCTGTTTGAGGGGGAAGACATAACCATCGACACGTTTAGGACGACCATATGGCGCATGAAAGATCGAGTGTTTGAAATCGACGGGGCCGATTTCGTCGTCCACGGTGATAGTGGCGCTTACTGGAAAGAAGCGGCAGAGCCCCCCGAACCTGAGCACGATCCAGACTTCGACTATCCCCCGTCCAACATACCTGATCACTGGGGCCGTGAGGAGCCAGACTTTTGACCGCCCCACGAAATAGGGAGGCCGAAGCCTCCCTATCCATGCCGATGTTAGCGCATCGGACGTAAGTTCAACCCTCAGATCAAAGCGCCTGCAGCTAGAAAGAGAGTATCCCGATGTGGCAATCCGCCTTGTTAGACTAAGCGGTCGCCGTGACCGGGGGCGAAGGCCCCCGGCGCGGTTCCATTGTAACACACCGGGATTCCGGTAGTCAAAAGGAACCTAAGATATGGCTAAGACGCCACCACCACGCCAGACCTCTCCGAGGGTCTCAACCATCGCTTCCGGTATCCTGTCGGGCACCATCAAGCCGACGCCGGCGCAGATGCGGACTGTTGCCGCTTCCGCGCTCGGACAGGACCAGAAGCCCGGACAGGGACGCAAGAAGTAACTTCCGGCTCGTCTAGGCGAGTGATCTGAATGACGCAGCGTGTGGGTATCTGGATTACTCCGGATACCTGCATGCTGCGCTCATCGTTGATCGCGCCCATGTTCGGCGCCAGAGCGACCAATTCAGCATCGTGCCTGATCATCCATCCCACCGAGGCGCACAGGATGATGCCAGGCGGCTCAAAAGATGCTAGATAGGTCCAGTTCGGGATAGGCTGCGCACTATCCTCCCACTCGATCATGACGAGAGGACAGGCATTGGCACGACTGACATTAGCCGAGGCAATACGTCGGGGCGACTTGGCTACTTTCGCCGCGCAAGCCGAAGCGGATGGCGTAGGCCCGGCCGATCGCTCGATGTTTGACGCCTTATTGGGGCGCATCACAGCGCCCCAACCAGAAGGTCAAACATCCCGTTCACGCGGTGGCGGTTCGAAGTCCGGAAAGTGAACTCGTCGAGATAGCGCTGCATGTGCTTGCCGCTGATCTGGACATGGGTTGACCGCACCGAAGCCTTGAACAGCCGCCAGAAGCCTTCCACGGTGTTGACGTGGAAGGTGTTGCCGCTCTTGTAATCGTAGAACGCATATTCCTTCGCACCGTGCTTCACCGCGCCATGCGTGAAGCCGTCACCCGTGAGTAAGTTGTAGCTGTAGAGTTCGTCGGTCGAGACAACTGAACCGGGCTCCACGTTGTCCAGAACCACGTCGCGCAGGGTATCCTTGCGCACGTCGGGAATAACTACCGCCTTCATGCGACCGCCACGTTCGGCAAGGCCCATGACAATGGTCTTACCGGGAGCGCCGCGCCCCCGCTTACCGCCCGACCGGCGACCGCCAACGTAGGCTTCGTCCAGTTCGATGTGGCCGGCGAGCAGCGCGTCGAAGCCTTGCGCCTTCGTCATGAGCTGGCGGATTTGCTGACCGATGCGCCAGCCCGTCTTATAGGTCACGCCGAGCTGGCGCTGGAGTTCCTTGCCGCTCACGCCGTGGCGCGTCGTGCAGAAGAGATACATCGCATAGAACCACGAAACGAGCGGGGTGCGCGTGTCGTGGAGGATGGTGTTCGCGGTGGGCGCGATCTGGTGGAGGCAGTGCGGGCAAGCATAGACGCGGCGGTCACGCAGCTTGTGGAACTGGCCCTCTACGCCGCACGAAGGGCAATCGAGCGTCGTGCCACCGAAGCGCACCGCCATGATGTGTTCGAGGCAGGCTTGCTCGTCGGGAAAGCGGGCGAAGAACTCGCGAACGCTGAACTCGGGGCTGGCAGAGGGGCTTTTCTTCGTCATGCCCCCTTCTAGCGGAACCGCTAACGTGGGTCAAGGGGATAAACGGGTAAAAAAATGCCGAAGCCAATCAGCCACCACATCGTCTTACCCCCCCTCACTGACCGGAACCATACCTACAGCGTTCTTGTTAGGATTGCTGCATGCTAAGCGAAAATGGCCAGCGTCCGCAACAGGGTAGTGAGCCGTTGACCGCGCCCTACCCCAACCGCTCCGCATGCCATTTCACATGTTCGGCCATGAAGGTCGCGATGAAGTAGTACGAGTGGTCGTAGCCCGCCTGGAGCCGGATGGTCGCGTCCATGCCGGCGGACTGGCAGGTTTCTGCCAGGCGGTGGGTGCGGAGTTGTTCGACGAGGAACTGGTCGGCGGTGCCCTGGTCGATCAGCACGTGCGGGTGGCGGGCGCCGTCTTCGATCAGGGCGCAGGCGTCGTATTCGCGCCATGATGCGCGATCCTCGCCCAGATACTTGCCCAGCGCCTTTTCGCCCCACGGCACCTCGCCGGGCGCGACGATCGGACTGAAGGCGCTGATCGAGCGGAAGCGGTCGGGGTTGCGCAAGCCGATCGTCAGCGCGCCGTGGCCGCCCATGCTGTGCCCGGTGATGCCCTGCCGCGCCATGTCGGCCATCGGGAAATTCGCGGCGATCACCTCGGGCAGCTCGCGCTCGATGTAGCTGCGCATGCGGTAATGCTTCGCCCACGGCTCCTGCGTCGCATCGATGTAGAAGCCGGCGCCCTTGCCGAAGTCGTAGCCGTCCTCGTCGGGCACATCGTCACCGCGTGGGGACGTGTCGGGGGCGACGAAGATCACGCCGTGTTCGGCGCAGGCGGCGCGGTATTCGCCCTTCTCCATCACATTGGCATGGGTGCAGGTGAGGCCGGAGAGATACCACAGCACCGGCAGCTTCGCGCCGGGAGCATGGGGCGGGACATAGACCGCGAAGGTCATGGCGGTGCCGGTCTCGGCCGACTGGTGCGTATAGACGCCCTGCGTGCCGCCGTGGGCGCGGTTCTGGCTGATGGTTTCGATGGTCATGGGTGCCTCCCTAACCGTTCGCGGCGGGATCACCTACCCTCTCGTCACCCGCTCTCGTCGCCCCGGATCAAGTCCCGGGGCGACTAGGTGAGTATGCCTGGTTCAGCCCTCCATGCGGTGCAGTGCGCAAAGCTTGTTGCCGTCGGGATCGCGCAGGTAGGCGAGGTACATCTTCACGCCGCCGCCTTCGCGCACGCCCGGCGGGTCCTCGATTGCGGTGCCGCCTGCGGCGACGCCCGCCGCGTGCCATGCATCGGCCTGCTCGGGCGTCATCGCGAAGCCGACCGTGCAGCCGTTTCCGGCCGTGGCGGCTGCGCCATCGATCGGCTGGGTGACCATGAACACGCCGCCGTTGTGGACGTACATCAGCCGCCCCTTGGGATCGACAATCGCCTCGCGCCCGCCGATCGCCTTGAAGGTGGCGTCGTAGAATTTCTTCGACCGGTCGATGTCGTTCGACCCGACCATCATGTGGCTGTACATGGCTGCTCTCCCTTTTCAGTTGCGTTACGCTACCTGTCGCGCTGCGAGGCCCAGGTCAAGCGCGGCTCACGCTCCTTCGTGAACCGTTTTCGCCACCATGCAGGCCATCACCCCTTCCATCCCGTCCTCGTGCCCGTGGCCCGACCACTTGACCCCGCCAAACGGTGCGTCGACCGCGCTGACCGAGGAGTGGTTGATCGCCAGCATCCCGGCCTCGATCTCGTGCGCCAGCCGCGTGCGGCGGGCGGGATCGCTGGTCCAGGCATAGGCTGCAAGGCCATAGGGGGTGCGGTTCGCCTCGGCGATCATCGCCTCCTCGCCCGCATAGCGGTTGACGATCGCTACCGGGCCGAACGGCTCGTCCTGCATGATTTGGGCGCTAGGCGGCACATCTGCCAGCACCGTAGGCGCGTGGAAGAAGCCGCGATTGCCGATCCGCTCGCCGCCGGTGGGGCACTGCGCCCCGGCCTCGCGCGCGTCCGCCACCAGGCGCTCGATCTGGTCGGGGCCGCGCGGGCTCACCATCGGACCCATCTTGGTCGCCGGGTCCATGCCGCTACCCACGGTGATTGCCTTCACCCGCTCGACCATCCCGTCGCGGAAGCGCTCGTAGACCGGCTCCTCGACCAGGAACCGCGTCGGGCTGACGCAGACCTGGCCGGCGTTGCGGAAGGCATTGGGCACCATCACATCGAGCGCGCGGTCCAAGTCGGCATCGGCGAACACCAGGATGGGCGCGGGGCCGCCCAGTTCCATCGTGGTGCGCTTGAGATCATCGGCGGCGAGCTTCGCCAGGTGTTTCCCGACCGCGGTCGAGCCGGTGAAGGAGAGCTTGCGGATCACAGGCGAGCCGAGCAGGTGGCGGCTTACCTGATCGGGCACCCCGAACACGCACTGCACTACCTCTGCCGGGCACCCGGCATCGAGCAGCGCCTGCACCACCGCGAGCCCGGTGGCGGGCGTTTCCTCCGACGGCTTGACGATCACCGAGCAGCCCGCTGCGACCGGTCCGCCGACCTTGCGCGCGACATTGATCGCGGGGAAGTTCCACGGCGCGAAGGCGGCGACCGGGCCGACCGGATCGTAGCGCACCTCCGCCCGCTGCCCTGCCGGGCGCACCAGCGTGCGGCCGTAGCTGCGCTTGCACTCACCGGCATAGAATTCGAACAGAGCGGAGGAATAGGCGACCTCGCCCTTCGCCTCGGCCAGCGGCTTGCCCTGTTCGCGGGTGAGCATCGTGGCGATGGCGTCGGCACGCTCGCGCAGCAGCCGGGCGGCACCGTTCAGGACCGCCGCGCGCTGTTCGGGGGCAGCCTTGCGCCACTGGCGAAAGCCTTTGTCCGCATTGGCAAGCGCCTCGTCGAGATCGGCGGGCGTCGCCAGCGGCAGGGCGGCGATCGCCTCGCCGGTCGCCGGATCGAGCACGTCCAGCAACTCGCGCGCCTCGCCCGCGCGCTTGCTGCCGCCGATCAGGAGATGAAGCTGGGGGTAGTCGGTCATACTCAGAGAGTCCTTATCCTGCGGCGGCGCGCATAACAGGCTTTGCTGGCAGGTGCATATTCATCTTGGCGGCGCTAGGGCGCGACGATGAACCTCGCATTCGCAATCTCCTTCGCGCTGGTCGCGCAAGCTTCCCCCGCCCCCGCCGCAGCTCGTGAGCCGCAACTATCGATCGAGCAGCGCACCGGCCTGCGCTGCGCCGCCGCCTTCGCCCTTGTCGCACAGGCGCAGGCTCGCGGTGATGCCGAGGCCCTGTCGTTGCCTCCGCTCGCAACCCGGGGACGCGAGTTTTTCGTCCGGTTTTCGGCACAGCTCATGGACGATACCGGCATGACGCGCGACGCGGTCGCGGGCCTGCTCGCCGCCGAGGCGCAGGCGCTCGGGGCAGGCAGCGATGTCCGCCAGGTCATGCCCGCGTGTATCCTGCTGCTCGACGCCTCGGGCATCTGATCCGCCTGTTCAGGCTGCGTTCGTCAAGTCGAAGGCATATCCTTGCACCGATTGCAGATAACTGATGGAGACGCCGATGCGCCTTCTTGCCCTTAGCGCCGCGCTCGCCGTGGCAGCCGCCCCGTTCCCAGCGCTTGCGGCGCAGGAGCCCGATTCGCCTCGTATCGCCGAACAGCTTGGCGATCCGCTGGTGCAGGACACGCTCGCCAGCTCGATCGCAATCATGGGCCGGGTGCTGATGGACATGAACGTCGCCCCGATGATGCAGGCACTGGCCAAGGCGACCGGCGACGACCCGCGCTATGTCGATCCCGACACCACGGTGGGCGATCTCGCCGGCCCCGACGCGCGCTACCTGCCCGAGGACATGGCCATGCGCGTGCCCGAGGTGATGGGCGCGATGGCAGGCATGGCCGAAGGCATGGAGGAAATGGTCCCCGCCCTGCGCGACATGGCCGAGCAGTTCCGGCGCTCGATCCCTAGCCGGCGCTACTGAAGCCTCCGCCAAAAAAATTCACTGGTAGAACCGGTCCGCTGCTAGACCGCGCGCGGCGCATAAGGCATTGAGCGGGCGTAATGTGGCGCCTCTACCAGTTTCCGCTCTGCCCCTTCAGCCGCAAGGTTAGGCTGCTCCTGAGCGAGAAGAACGTCGCCTACGATCTGTGGCGAGCCAACCCGTGGGAATCCGACGACGAGTTCTGGGCGCTCAATCACGCCGGGCGGACGCCCGTCCTGCAGGACCCTGAACGCGGCATCACGCTGTGCGACAGCCGCGCGATCTGCGAATTTTTCGAGGAAACGATCGACCTGGCCCCGATGATCGGCGGCACCGCGGCGACGCGCGCCGAAATCCGCCGCCTGGTGGCCCTGTTCGACGAGAACTTCTTCGGCGACGTGACCATGCCGCTGCTGCACGAGAAGATGAAGAAGCGCATCGTCATGCGCCAGCCGCCCAACGGCGGCGTTCTGCGAGAGGCGATGAAGCTGGCCCATTCGCACCTCGACTACATCGACTGGCTGCGCGACAACCGGCCGTGGCTGGCTGGCGCGCAGATGAGCCTGGCCGACCTCGCCGCCGCCGCGCAGATCTCGGTCGCCGACTACCTCGGCGGGATCGACTGGTCGGGGCACGAACAGGCGCACGACTGGTATCTGACGCTCAAGTGCCGCCCCAGCTTCCGCCCTCTGCTGTCCGAACGGATGGAGGTGATCCAGCCCCCCAGGCACTACGCCGACACCGACTGTTGAGGCGGCCTGTTGAGGCGGCAGGCCGCGCTGCCCATATTCCTGCCACCCATGTTCCTGCCACAAGGAGACACGCGATGTCCGACGACAACAGGGTGAGCGACGCCGAATGGCGCGAACGGCTGACCCCGGAGCAATTCCACATCCTGCGCGAGAAGGGCACCGAGCGCGCCTTCACCGGCAAGTACGACAAGCTTTACGACGCGGGCGAGTATTTCTGCGCCGGGTGCGGGGCGAAGCTGTTCGGGAGCGACGCGAAATACAACAGCGGCTGCGGCTGGCCCGCCTTTACCCGCCCGGCGGACGGACAGGCGGTGGACGAACACCGCGACACTTCGCACGGGATGATCCGCACCGAAGTGACCTGTTCGAACTGCGGCGGACACCTGGGCCATGTCTTTCCCGACGGCCCGCGTGCGGCGGGTGGGCTGCGATACTGCATCAACAGCGCCTCGCTCGCATTCGAACCGGATGAAAACTGAGCCCATGACCGTTCACGGCGGGTTACAACTCGCCTATGCACTGGCGATGACGAGGGTTGCGCCGCATTTGCGGGCGCATGACGATAGCAGGATGGATGGCTGAGCGCGGGAGCAGGCGGCAAGCCGCATCACGACAGAAGCGGCACCAGCCGAAACGGCGCGAGCTGACCGGCTGGCGACTCTGGCTGCGGCGCGCGGCGCTGTGGGGCGGCGGGCTGGCGCTGCTCGGCGGCCTGTTCCTCGGCATGGCGGTGCTGTTCGCGGCGCGTTCGCTGCCCAGCTACGAGCAATTGAAGGCATCGCAGACCGGACAGACTATCGTGGTTCGCGCGCGCGACGGGACCGAGATCGTCGAGCTTGGCCCCAGCTACGGCGAATGGCTGTCTTCGCGTGAAATTCCGCAGGTGATGAAGGACGCGATGATCGCGGTCGAGGATCGCCGCTATTATTCGCACCCCGGTGTCGATCCCTATGGTCTTGCCCGCGCGGTCTACGTGTGGGTCACCGGCGATCGTCGGATCGGGGCGACCTCGACCATCACCCAACAGCTGGCGCGCAACATCTTTCTCAATTCCAACCGCACCTTCGACCGCAAGCTGCGCGAAGGTGTGCTGGCGATGGCGCTCGAATGGAAGTTCTCCAAGGACCAGATCCTCGAGCTCTATCTCAACAAGGTCTATTTCGGCGGCGGCGCATACGGCATCGACAGCGCCAGCCGGCGCTTCTTCAGCCACCCGGCGACCGATCTCAGCACCGCCGAAGCCGCGATCATCGCCGGACTCGTCAAAGCGCCGAGCCGCTACTCGCCCACCGCCGATGTGGATGCCGCGGTCAACCGTGCGCAGGTCGTGCTGCGGCTGATGAAGGAACAGGGCCGCATTCCGGCCGACGCCACCGTCGATCCTTCGGCGGTGAAGCTGAAAGAGCAGGCAGGCCAGAATTCCGCCCGCTACTTCACCGACTGGGCGCTGCCGCAGCTCGAACTGCTGCTGCCCGAGACGTTCGAGCCGATCGAGGTTTGGACCACGCTCGACGTGGGAATGCAACGCGCTGCGACTACCGCAATCAAGTCCAACACCCCGGGCGGGGCGCAGGGCGCGCTGGTCAGCCTGGACCGCGACGGGGCGGTGCTCGCGCTGGTCGGGGGGACCGACTACGTCGAAACCAACTACAACCGCGCCACCGATGCCATGCGCCAGCCCGGATCGGCGTGGAAGCTGTTCGTCTATCTAGCCGCGCTGGAGGCGGGCTACACGCCGGAGGACACCGTGGTCGATACGCCGGTGTCGATCGACGGCTGGACCCCGCGCAATTCGGGCGGAGGTAACGCGGGCGAAACCAACGTGCGCACGGCTTTCGCCTATTCGATCAACACCGTGGCCGCGCAACTCGGCAACGAAGTCGGGTTCGGCTCGGTCGCCTCGATGGCGCGGCGCTTCGGCATCACCACGCCGATTTCGACTTACCCGGCGATGGTGCTGGGGTCGTCGGAGGTGCGGCTGATCGACATGACCCGCGCGTTTGCCGCGGTTTCCGCCAAAGGGGTGTCGGTGGAGCCCTATGGCATCATCCGCGTCACCACCGCCAGCGGCGATACGATCTACCGCCACGAGCGTTCGCGCGAGGCCAGGCTGGTGCCCGACTATGTCGCCGCCGGAATGACCGACCTGTTGCAGAGCGCCGTTACCACCGGCACCGGCCGCGCGGCGCAGATCGGCCGCCCGGTCGCGGGGAAGACTGGGACCACCAGTTCCAACAAGGATGGCTATTTCGTTGGCTTTTCCAGCGGCATCACCACCGGCGTGTGGATGGGCCGCGACGACAACCGCGCAGTTAGCGGATTACAGGGCGGGCGGGCACCGGCGCAGGCCTTTGCCGCCTATATGCGCTATGCCGTGCGCGGGCGACCGGTGGAACAGTTCGACACCGACCTCAAGCTGCCGGACTGGCAGCTCGAACCGGACGACGAGCATTTCTACGGCGAGCCGGGCGACTATTACTACATCGACGAGCAGGGCAACCTGATCGAACCTGGCAGCCCCGGCCAGCCGGGCGAGCCGCCCTTCCCGGTCGAGGGCGAGGTCGGCCTGCCCCCCGACCGTCCGCGTCGTTCGGGGGAGAGCGAGCCGGATCAGGCCGCTAGCGACGATTTCCTCAACCGCGCCACCGGCCGTGTTCCGCAGGGCGATGCGCGACCGCCGCAGTCACCGCCCGCGCAGCAACCGGCGGTGCGCAGGTTCCCGCCTGCGTCACCTACCCCGCCACCAGCCGCAAGACCGCAACCGTTGCCCCAATGAAATAGGCCCGCGATCGCTCGCGGGCCTTTTCTTTTCTTGCAGTTGCTATGCCTCAGCGCAGGCGCACTGCAACATAGGCGGCCGGTTGCCCGCGTCGCTGGACCCGCAGCAGCACCGCATCGCGGCCCGCGCGCTGCGCCTCGGAAACCACCGCCTCCAGTTCGGCGGGCGTGGCGAGTTCGCGGTAGTTCGCGCTGAGGATCACGTCGCGGCGTTGCATCCCCTTGCGGGCCGCATCCGAGTTCGGATCGACCGCGGCCACCGCGAGACCACGCGAATTTGCATCGATGCCGAGTTGGCGCGCGATCTCGGGCGTGACCTGCACTACGCCCAACCCGAGCCGTTCCTGGATGCCCTGGCTCATGCCCGGAGTGGTCGGAACCTGTTCGCCCTCCTCCTCGCCCGGAGCGAACATCTGGCTTTGGCGCAGTTCGTCTTCGCTCGGGCGGCGGCCCACGGTGACGTTGACGGTGCGCCGTTCGCCGTTGCGGATCAGTTCCACCGGAACGCGCGTGCCGGGGGCGATGTTGGCTACCAGGAACGACAGCGTCTGGTCCGGGGTAATTTCCTGGCGGTTGACGCTTAGCACCACGTCGCCCGGGCGAATGCCGGCATTCGCGGCGGCCTGACCCTCGACTACGCTCTGGACGAACTCGCCCCGATTGCGCGCCACGCCGAGCGAAGCGGCCATGTCCGCGTTGACCGGCTGGATCTGGATCCCGAAATAGCCGCGCTCGATCGAGCGGCCGTCGCGCAACTGGGTGACGATCGGGGCCGCGATTTCGGCGGGGATCGCGAAGCCGATGCCGACGTTGCCGCCCGACGGCGAGAAGATCGCGTTGTTGATGCCGATCACGTTGCCCTGCATATCGAACAGCGGGCCACCCGAATTGCCCCGGTTGATACTGGCGTCGGTCTGGATGTAGCGATCGTAGGCGCCGCCGGTCCCGGTGTTGCGGTAAACCGCCGAGATGATGCCGGAGGTTACTGTTCCGCCCAGGCCGAACGGATTGCCGATTGCGACCACCCAGTCTCCGGGGCGCGACCGACTCGAATCGCCGAACTCGACGAACGGAAACGGCTCGCGCCGGTTGATCTTCAGCACAGCGAGGTCCGACTGCGCGTCGGCTCCGACAAGGGTGGCCGAATATTCGGTGCCGTCGGGCATGGTGACGGTGATTTCCTCGACCGTCCCGCGCCCGGTCGGGCTGACGACGTGGTTGTTGGTCACGACATAGCCGTCGGCAGAGATGATGAAGCCGGAACCGAGCGACTGGCCTTCGCGGAACTGCGGCTGCGCCTGCCCGCCGCCGCGCTGGCCGAACAGACCCTCGAACGGCGTGCCCGCGAAGGGATTGCCAGACTGCACCTCGACCCGCTGCCGGGTCGAGATGTTGACCACGGCGGGCTGGAGCTGTGCGGTCAGGTCGGCAAAGCTCTCGGGAGCACCGGCGCGCGGAACGACCCGCGCCATCGTGCTCTCGTCGTTCTGCGCGACCTGGGCCCCGGCGGGCTGGCCGGTGATAAGGGAAATCGCAGCGCCACCAACCAGCAGCGCAGATGTCACTCCATAAGCGTATCGCACGGGCTTCACGTCCTCTAGTTCCTCTCGAATAACGTGCATTTCGCGCACAATTTCCGCTCGACTATTCGATCCGGCGCTTAACGCCGATTGAACGGCCCCGGGGCAGTCGACGAACCGTCAACGCCCACCGCGGAACTGCCGCAGGTATTCGTTGTCGGGCGACAGGATGATGCTGCTCTCGCCCTTGTTGTCGGCCCGCGCGAAGGTCGCGTCATAGCTCTGCATCGCGCGGTAGAAATCGTAGAAATCCGGGTCCTTGCCATAGCTTTCGGCATAGATCGCGGCGGCGCTAGCGTCGGCCTCGGCGCGGATGACCCGCGCGGCGCGGTCGCCCTCGGCGCGGATCGCCTCCGCCTCGCGCTGGCGATCGGTCGCCATGCGGGTGAAGGCGGATTCGAGCGGGCGACCATCGGGCAGGTCGGTGCGCTTGATCCGCACGTCGATCACCTGCGCGCCGTAACGCCGGGCCTGAACGTCGAGTTTCTGGCGGATGTTGGTCATCGCATCGCCGCGCTCGGCGGTCAGGAGCGAGATGAAGCTGCGCCGCCCCAGTTCCTGGCGAAGCACCGACACCAGCACCGGTTCGAGCTGGGTGCGCACACCGTCGGTGGTCCCTGCCGCGCGGACCGTCTGCACCGGGGCGATGATGCGGAACCGGGCATAGGCATCCACGCGCAGGCGCTGCTGATCGCTGGTCAGCACCTCCTGCGGGTCCATGTCGAGGTTGAGCACCCGCTTGTCGAGCCGCTGCACCGTCTCGATCAGGGGGATGCGCAGGACCATGCCCGCGCCGGTTTCGCCATAGGGCACGTCGGGCACGAACCGGTTGACCACGCGCACCGGTTCACCGGTGCGGATGATGACCGCCTGCTCGTGTTCGTCGACCACCACCACGCTGGCCAGCAGGATCAGGGCGAGTCCGCCGAGGGCGAGGAGCGAATTCTTGTGCGTCTGCCACATGGCTTATTGCCCCTGCGAACGGTTGGCTGGGGCCGCCGGAGCGGCCGGTTCGGGCTGCGCCTGCTGCTGCGCGCGGCGGCGCAGCTCGGGCAGCGGCAGGTATGCGTTGACTCCGCCGGTTTCGACCACGGTCTTGTCGACCTGGCTCAGCACCCGCTCCATGGTTTCGTAATAGAGCCGGCGGCGGGTGACCTGGGGCGCGAGGCGATATTCCTCGTACACCTTGTCGAACGCTTCCGTCTCACCCTCGGCCTGCGCCAGGATGCGCTGGGCGGTGGCGCGCGAACGGTTCATCGCCGCGTTGGCGTCCTGCTCCGCGACCGACACGTCGCGGAAGGCGTCGTTCACTTCGGACGGCGGGTCGGTCTTGGCAATTTCGACGCCCTGGATGGTGATCCCCGCGCGATAGGCATCGAGTAGCGCCTGCATCCGACTGAGCACACGCTCCTCGATCTGGGCACGCCCGGCGCCCGAGAACGCATAATCGAGCGTAGTTTCAGCCACGGCCGCGCGCATGGCCGATTCGGCCACTTCGGTGACAGTCAGCGTGGGGTCGGCAAGCTGGAACTTGTACTGCTTCAGATCCTTGACGTTCCAGCGCACGATATACGACAGGTCGACCAAGTTCTGGTCACCGGTCAGGACCAGCTTCTGCTCATTGCCCTCGGGAATGCGCTGCAGGCGGATTTCCTGCACGTTTTCGCGGTCGACCTGTTGGAATGGCCACGGCAGGGTCATGTTGAGGCCCGGTTCGAGGGTGCGCGAATACTTACCGAATGTCGTCACCACCGCCTGCTGGCGCGGGGCGATCTGGTGGAACATCGAGAACAGCAGCACCAGCGACACCACGCCCAGAGCGAGAATCGGCAGCCAGCTCTTGCCGCCGGGCCGCTCGGGGAAACGGAAATTGGGACCGCGGGGACCACCGCCCGAACCCCTGCGAGGCCCCTCGGGACCACGCTGCTTGAACAGATCCTCGATATTCGCGGCGCGGCGCGGACCATCGGTCGGGGGGAGCCAGGGATTGCGCGGACCGCGCCCCTTGCCGCTATCGGAACCACCATCGGAGCCTTCGCCGCCACCGTCGCTGTCCGAGGCGGGCTGGTCGTCGTCCGAACCCCGTTTGCCGCCGCCACCTTTCCCCCACGGGCTCTTGCCAGCCATAGCCAGTCCGACCCGCTTCCTGAAACCGTCCATCATGTCCATGACGGTCTTTATAGGGGCCGATTGCCGGAAAAACAGGGGTTGCGCAGTCGATTTTGCTGCTAGGGACCGCGCAATGGACGACGAGGCGCTGACAGCACGCCTGCCCGCATCGATCGCGGCGCGGGTCACTTCCCTGAGAACAGCCGACGGGCGCGTAACCGTGGTGCTCGATGCCAGCGGCCTCGCGCCGCCAGCCCGCGAAGGGCTGGAATCGGCGGTCAAGGACGTGCTCGGCCAGGCACCCGGAGTCGCAGAAGTGCGCGTGGCCATGACCGCGGATCGCCCGCAGCGCCGCATCGTGGCGATCGGATCGGGCAAGGGCGGAGTCGGCAAGTCGACCCTCACAGCAAATCTCGCCGTCGCCCTCGCGCGTGCCGGGCACAAGGTCGGGCTGGTCGATGCCGACATCTACGGCCCGTCGCAGCCGACCATCCTGGGCAACGCCGGCGAACGGCCCATTGCGGAGGATGGCAAGTTGGTCCCGGTCGAAAGCCGCTGGGGTGTGCCGGTGCTGTCGATGGGTCATCTGGTCGAACCGGGCAAAGCACTCGCCTGGCGCGGCCCCATGGCGGGCAATGCGCTGGGTCAGCTGATCGACGCGCACTGGGGCGAGGCGGAACTGCTCCTGGTCGACCTGCCGCCCGGCACCGGCGACGTGCAGCTGTCGATGCTGCAGAAGCACAAGCCCGCGGGCGCGGTGATTGTTTCGACTCCGCAGGATCTCGCCCTGATCGACGCGCGCCGCGCGTTGCAACTGTTCCAGACGGGCGGCGTGCCCGTGTTTGGGCTGGTCGAGAATATGGCCGGGTATGCCTGCCCACACTGCGGCGAGGTGAGCGATCCGTTCGGGCGCGGCGGCGTCGAAAGCGCGGCCGCGGCGATGGACTTGCCGTTCCTCGGGCGCATCCCCCTGACGCTGGCGATCCGCGAGGCGGGCGATGCGGGCACCCCGCCAGCTGCGGGCGACGGGCCGGAAGCGGAAGCCTTTGCCGCGATCGCCAAGCAGGTCGCCCGGGCGACAGGGCTCGCCTGAGATGCGGGTAAGCCGCCGGGGTCTGCTGGTCGGTGCCGCGGTCGGCGGCGGGCTGCTGGTCGCCTGGGGGCTGATGCCGCGCCGCTACCACGCGCCGCTGCTGCCCGCCGCGGGCGAATACGCTTTCGGGGCCTGGCTCAAGATCGGCCGCGACGGGGTGGTGACGGTCGCCGTGCCGCAGCTCGAGATGGGCCAGGGAGTGACGACGCTGATTCCGCAGATCGTAGCCAGCGAGCTGGGCGCGGACTGGCGGCAGATCGCGGTCGAGCCAGCGCCGGTCAGCGGCGCCTATGCCAATGTCCCGCTCGCTGCGCACTGGGCGCCGCTGTGGATGCCTGTCGCGCCGGGCATCGCCCAGGGCCCCGACCCGATCATCTCCGAACGATACGCGCAGGGGACCCGCTTCGGCGCGACCGCAGCCGGCACGACGCTGGCCGCCTACGAAGCGCCCGCGCGCGAAGCGGCTGCGGCGGCGCGCGCGATGCTGTGCATGGCCGCCGCCGAGCGGTGGGACGCGGCGTGGGAGGAATGCGAGGCATCAGACGGCTTTGTCAGGCTGGGCGAGCGCCGCCTGCGCTTCGCCGACCTGGCCGAGGAAGCCAGCACCTACGAGCCGCCCGATCCTCCGCCGCTGCGCACCGAACCGCCGCAGGAACGCCCCATTGCGGGCGAACCGGACCAGACGACTGCCTTTCCCCGGCTTGACGGCCCGGCCAAGGTCGATGGCAGCTACCTGTTCGCGGGCGACGTGCGGCTGCCGGGCATGGTATATGCCGCCATCCGCCACGCGCCATTGCCAGTGGGCGAGCTGACCCATTTCGAACCCAGCCGCACCCCGGGCCTGCTGCAACTGGTAAAGGGCAAGCGCTGGCTCGCGGCGGTGGCTCGCAACTGGTGGGCGGCTGAACAGGCGCTCGACACGATGGAGGCCCGCTTCACCGTAACCGGGCCGCTCGATTCGGCAGTGTTCGACGAGCGGCTCGAACGCGGGCTGACCGAAGGCACTGCGATCCGCGTCGCGACGCGCGGAGAGGGCGATGCGGCGATGGGCGAGCCGAGCCTGACGCTGCGCTACGAAATCGCCCCCGCGCAGCACGCCACGCTCGAAACCGCCAGCGCGACGGCGCGGCTGGTCGATGGGCGGCTGGAGTTATGGCTGGCGAGCCAGGCACCCGAGCGGGCGCGCGCAGCGTCGGCGAAGGCGCTCGGCTTGAGCGTGGAGGACGTGGTGCTCTACCCCATGCCCGCAGGCGGCAGCTTCGACCGGCGGCTGGAACACGACCACGCGATCGAGGTCGCGCTGATCGCGCGCGAGGTCGGGCATCCCGTCCAGCTCGTCTGGTCGCGCTGGCAGGAGGCGCTGGCGGGTCGTCCGCGCGCGCCCGCCAAGGCGCTGCTTTCGGCGCGCACATCCGCCGACGGCAGCGTGGCAAGCTGGCGCGCACGGGTCGCCATGCCGCCGACGATGCGCGAGATGGGCGCTCGGCTGTTCGACAACATGACCCCGCACGCTGCCATCGATGCAACCAGGGGCAAATCCGATCCACTGGCGATCGAAGGCGCCATCCCGTTCTACGCGGTGCCCGATGTCGCGGTGGACCATGTGCCGGTGGACGTGCGCCTCCCCAGCGGGCGGATGCGCGGCGGGGCCGATGCCCTGATGGCGTTCATGACCGAAAGTTTCGTCGACGAACTGGCAAGCCGCGCCGGGCGCGAACCGCTCGGCTATCGTGTTGCCATGCTGGGCGATGATCCGCGCATGGTCGCCTGCCTCCAGGCCGCCGCGCAACTGGCGCAGTGGGACGCCGGGCGCGATCAGAGCGGGCAAGGCCTTGCCTGCCACCGGATGATGCTGGGCACCGCCGAGGGGCGCATCGCCTGCATCGCCACCGCCCGCGCGGGCGAAGGCGGCGTGCGTGTCTCGCGCCTCAGCGCGGCGGTCGACATCGGGCGGATCGTGAACCTCGACCTCGCGCGCCAGCAGATCGAGGGCGGGCTGATATTCGGCATGGCCCTCGCGACCGGGGCCTCGACCGGCTACCACGATGGGCTGCCGACATCCGGGCGGCTAGGAAACTTCGCCTTGCCACGCCTTGCCGACTGCCCCGAGATTGCGGTCGAGTTCATCGACAGCGACGCCGATCCGTTCGATCCCGGCGAACTGGGCGTCGCCGTCGCGGCCCCCGCCATCGCCAACGCGCTGCATTCGGCAACCGGCCTGCGCCTGCGCCGCCTGCCCTTGCTGTCGGAGGGGCTATGACCTGGCTCGACCAATCCCTGCCGGATCAGCACCCTCCGGTAACCAGCGGCGGGGTCGGAGTGCTGCTGGTCAATCTCGGCACGCCCGACGCGCCCGATGCGAAGTCGGTGCGGCGCTATCTCAAGGAGTTCCTTTCCGACCGCCGGGTGGTCGAGATACCCGCGCTGGTGTGGCAGCCGATCCTGCGCGCGATCATCCTCAACACCAGGCCGCAGAAATCGGCGCAGGCCTATCGCCAGGTCTGGACCGGCGAAGGCTCGCCGCTGGCGGTCATCACCAGCGCGCAGGCTACCGCACTGCAGGCCCTGCTGGGCGAGCGGGTACGGGTCGACTGGGCAATGCGCTATGGCCAGCCGTCGATCGACGCGCGGCTGCGGGCGCTGATGGACGCGGGCTGCGAGCGCGTGTTGCTGGCCCCGCTCTATCCGCAATATTGCGCAGCGACGACCGCGACTGTTGTGGACAAAGCTGCGGAAACGCTGCGGACAATGCGTTGGCAACCCACGCTGCGGACCCTGCCGCCCTATCACGACGACCCGGCCTATATCGCCGCGCTGGCGGCCGACCTGAGCGGCCAGCTCGATGCACTCGACTTCACTCCCGAGGTGCTGTTGCTGAGCTTCCACGGGATGCCCGAACGCACGTTGCACCTCGGCGATCCCTATCACTGCCATTGCAGCAAGACCGCCCGGTTGCTGGAGCAGGCGCTGGCCCGCCCGTCCCTGCGGGTTGTCACGACCTTCCAGTCGCGCTTCGGCCGGGCCAAGTGGCTGGAGCCAGCGACCGATACCACGCTGGAGGCCGAGGCGCGCGCGGGCACCCGGCGGATGGCGGTGGCCATGCCCGGTTTTGCCGCCGATTGCCTCGAGACGCTGGAGGAGATCGCAATGGAGGGGCGCGACACTTTCATTGAGGCTGGCGGCGAACACTATGCGGCGCTGTCGTGCCTAAACACCTCCGAGGCGGGCATGGCGATGATGGAGGCGATCATCCGCCGCGAACTATCGGGCTGGATTTAGCGGCGCGATTTACTTACACTCGTGTAGGTAAGGAGTGACCATGGCCACGCTCGCAACACCCGATCTCGCCCCGCCTGCCCCTGAAAGCGCCCGCCCGCGCCACTGGAGCGAGCGCCTGCCGGGCGAGGCGCTCAATCACATTCCCGGCGAGGCCGGCGCGCCGATCATCGGCAACACCTTCAAGATGCTGGCCGATCCGCACGCCTTCACCAAGCGGATGATTGCGACCTACGGCCCGGTCTACAAGAACCGCGCCTTCGGCGGCTGGAACGTCGCGTTGGTCGGGCCGGAAGCCAACGAACTGGTGCTGTTCGACCGCGACAAGATCTTCTCCAGCGAGCAGGGCTGGGGCCCGATCCTCGACAAGCTGTTCCCGCGCGGACTGATGCTGATCGATTTCGACCATCACCGCATGGACCGCCGCGCGCTGTCGATCGCGTTCAAGCCGGAGCCGATGCGGCACTATTCGGGCAGCCTCAACAGCGGCATCGCGCGGGTGGTGAAGGACTGGGGCGGCAAGCCGATGCGGTTCTACCCCGCGATCAAGCAGCTTACACTCGACCTTGCCGCCGACAGCTTCATCGGCATTCCCTGGGGGCCGGAGGCAGACCGGATCAACCAGGCCTTCGTCGATATGGTCCAGGCCTCGGTCGCGCCGGTGCGCAAGCCGCTACCCTTCACCCAGATGAGGAAGGGCGTGAAGGGACGCGCGTTCCTGGTCGATTATTTCACCCGCGAGACGCACCGCCGCCGGGCCGAGGGCGGGGGGCAGGATATGTTCAGCCAGTTCGCCACCGCCACGCGTGAAGACGGCAGCCTGCTGCCGGTCGACGAGGTGGTCGACCACATGAACTTCCTGATGATGGCCGCGCACGATACCATCACTTCCAGCGCGACCTCGCTTATCTGGCTGCTGGCGAAGCATCCCGAATGGCAGGACAAGCTGCGCGCCGAGATCGTGGCCGTGACCGGCGGCACGAGCGACATTTCCTACGACGACCTCGGCAAACTGGAACTGACCGAGATGGCGTTCAAAGAATCGCTGCGAATGATCTCGCCGGTGCCCTCGACACCGCGCCGTGCGCTGAGGGAGTTCGAATACGGCGGCTATCGCATCCCCGCCGGGACGCAGGTCGGGATCAACACGCAGTACGTCCACATGATGGAGGAATACTGGCCCGATCCCAAGCGGTTCGACCCGCTGCGCTTTACCCCTGAGGCGGTGAAGGGACGGCACAAGTATGCCTGGGTCCCGTTCGGCGGCGGCGCGCATATGTGCCTGGGGCTGCATTTCGCCTATATGCAGGTGAAGATCCTGATGGCGCAGATCCTGACCCGCTATGAAATCGCGGTCGAACCGGGTTACGCGCCCGAATGGCAGCCGTGGCCGATCCCCAAGCCCAAGGACGGGCTGAAGGTCACTTTCAAGCCGATCTGAGCCTCACCCCCTCTCAACTTCGACTAGCGAACAAGCTCGCAAGTCTTCGTATCTCTCCCGCAAGGGGAGAGAGGGATGGCGGTCAATTCCTCTCCCCTTGCGGGAGAGGATAGCGAAGCTTGTTCCGAAGGAACTAGCGCAGCTTGGAGAGGGGCAGACCGTTAGAAATCCACCGCGATGCCGTCTCTCACCCAGTCGCCGTAGCGGGTCGGGCTGAGTTCCTCGTCGCTTGTCGGCGGCGCGGGCCTGGGCGGAGGTTCGCTCGTCCAGTGGGCAGGCTTCTCGAAACCGCCAGGGCGTTGGGTCGCGCGTTTCATCATCGCAAGATGCGCGCACTGGCGCAGGCTTTCAAGCATCGCTAGGGCGCGGCATGGCCGATCCCACCGGAATCCACGCTCGCCGCGCCGCGCTGCGCCTGCTCGATGCGGTGCTGCGCCGGGGCGAGACGCTCGACCAGGCCTTCGCGCCCGCCACAGGCGACGTGCGCAAGTTCGAGGACAAGGCGCTCGCCCGTGCGATCGCGACCGAAACGCTGCGCTGGCTCACCGACCTCGACGCGCTGATCGACAGCGCCACCGCCAAGCCGCTGCCGCCCGACGCCAAGCCGCGCATGGTCCTGCGGCTGATGCTGGCGCAGTGGCTGCGGCTCGGCACGCCGCCGCACGCAGTGGTGGCGACCGGGCTCGACCTGCTGAGCGGTGGGCCAAGGCGACTGGCGCATGGAGTGTTTTCGACCCTGACCAAGGCCGAGGCGAGCCTGCCTGCCGCCCCCACCCTGCCCCCGGGGGTTGCCGCGCGCTGGGGCGAGCGCGCGGAGGCGATCGCAGCGGGACTTGCCGAACCGCCGCCGCTCGACCTCGCGCTGCACGACTGGTCGGAGACCGCGCACTGGACCAACCAGCTCGGCGGGGACAGCCTTTCGCCGGGCCATGTCCGCCTGCCGCGCGGTGCCAATGTCGAGAAGCTGCCGGGCTTCAAGGACGGCGCCTGGTGGGTGCAGGACCTCGCCGCCTCGCTCCCGGCGCGCCTTTTGGGACAAGGAGACGGCCGCCATGTGCTAGACCTGTGCGCCGCACCGGGCGGCAAGACGCTGCAACTGGCCGCCGCAGGGTGGAACGTGACCGCACTCGACGTGTCGAAGCGGCGGCTCGAGCTGCTCCGCGACAACCTTAAGCGCACCGGGCTCAAGGCCGGGATCGTCCGCGCCGACGCGCTCGCGTGGGAGCCGAAGCACCAGTTCGACGCCATCCTGCTCGACGCGCCCTGCACCGCCACCGGCACCGCCCGCCGCCACCCCGACGTGCTCCACCGCGTAGGCGCGCGGCAGATCACGGAGATGGCGGAGTTGCAGGCGGCATTGCTGGCCAAGGCGCAGCACTGGCTCAAGCCGGGCGGCGTGCTGGTCTACGCGGTCTGCTCGCTCGAGCGCGAGGAGGGCGAAGTGCAGGCGGCAAACCTCGCGCTCGATCCGCTACCGATCGCTGGCGACGAACTCCCAGCTGGCCTCGCACCGACCACGGAGGGCTGGCTCCGCACCGACCCCGGCATGCTGGCCAGCGAGGGCGGCCTAGACGGATTTTTCGTCGCCCGCTGGCTGGCCTCGTCCTGACCAGCCCACCTCGATCCGTCGCCCCTGCGAAGGCAGGGGCCCATCCGACCTTTCGCTCGCGCGCCAGATTAGCTGGATCCCTGCTTTCGCAGGGATGACGGTAAAATCTTGACGGTCGGTTGAAAGCTGCTCAGGCCCGCACCTTCGCCGCGAAGCTCTTGCGCAGTTTCTGCAGCTTGGGCGGAATCACCGCGAGGCAGTAGGGGTTCCGCTGGCCTTCGCCTTCCCAGTATTCCTGGTGGTAGTCCTCGGCCGGATACCACTGGGCCGGGCCCTCGATCGTGGTCACCGCCTGCTGGCCGGAGTGCTCGTCGTTCCAGCGCGCGATGCCGGCCTCGGCCTCGGCCCGCTGTGCGTCGCCCAGCGGGAAGATCGCGCTGCGGTACTGCGTGCCGACATCGCCGCCCTGGCGGTTCAATTGCGTCGGGTCGTGCGTGCCCATGAACACGTCGATCAGGTCGCCGTAGGACAGCACCGCCGGGTCGTAGGTCACCCGGATCGCCTCGGCATGGCCGGTGGTGCCGCTGCACACCTCCTTGTAGGTCGGGTCGGCCTTGGTCCCGCCGATATAGCCACTCTCGACCTCGCTCACGCCGACCACGTCGCGGAACACCGCCTCGGTGCACCAGAAGCACCCGCCTGCAACGATCGCCTGTTCCCGTTCGCTCACCACAAATCTCCTTCGCGCAGGCAGATAGGATGCCTCCTGCCCCTTGTCATCGCCCCGCCCGCCTCTAGACTGCATCGCATCCGAACCCCCGGGGAGAGAACAATGCGTATCCTGCTTGCCGCCACTGCCGCGGCCCTGACCTTTGCAACGCCCGCTTTCGCGCAAGACCATGCCGGCCACGGCACGCCAGGCGGTGCCACTTTCCTGGCCCAGCATGGCGAGGCGCTGTCGGGCGCGATCAACCACCCCACCCGCGCCGACGACCGGGCGCGCGATGCCTTCCGCCACCCCGCCGACACGCTCGCCTTCTGGCAGATCGCGCCCGACATGAAGGTCGGCGAGTATGCACCCGGCGGGCAGTGGTTCTCGCGTCTGCTCGGTCATTACCTCGGCGGGGAGGGGCAGCTCGTCGGGCTGTTTTTCTCTACCAGCGCGTCGGCCGATCCCGCCGCGCAGGAACGGCTGCGCGCGGCTGCGGCCAAGTTCCCCGCCGATGTCGCTGGCTTCACCGGACTGCCGGCAGACCGCTTTGCCGGTTACACTCTCGATGGCGTTCCCACCGACCAGAAGGGCACCTTCGATCGCATCATCGTGCCCCGCATGATGCACAACCTCCACGGACGCGGCATCGCCGATACCGAACTGCGCGCCATGCGCGACCTGCTGAAGGACGATGGTATGCTGGGGATCGAGCAGCATCGGGCCAAGGCCGACGCACCGTGGAGCTACGCCAACGGCACCAACGGTTATATGCGCGAGCAGGACGTGATCGACCTCATGCGCCTCAACGGGTTCGAGCTGGTCGGCAAGAGCGAGATCAATGCCAATCCAAACGACACCGCCGACCATGCGGAAGGCGTGTGGGAAATGCCTCCAGTCCTGCGCACCAAGCGCGAGGACCTGAAGGACAAGGGCGAAAGCGACCGCATGACCCTGCTGTTCCGCAAGGCGGGGTAATCGTTGCGCGCGGCGGCGGGGGTGCCTAACTGGCGGCCATGACCCAGATCACCGTCGCCGCGCTGCAACTGGCGCTCAATGCGCCTGACGAGGCGGACAATATCGCCGCCGTGACCGAACTGGTGGAACAGGCCGCCGCGCGCGGCGCCGGAATCGTCCTGCCGCCCGAACTTTTCAGCGGCGAATACTTCTGCAAGCTTGAGGACGAAGCACGCTTCGCCCTCGCCCGCCCGACGCTGGAACATCCCTCGGTGGTCGCCATGCGCAAGCTGGCGGCCAAGCTCAAGATCGCCATCCCGACCAGCTTCTTCGAGCGCGACGGGCACCATTACTACAATACGATCGCGATGATCGACGACCGTGGCGAGGTGATGGGCACCTATCGCAAGAGCCACATTCCCGACGGTCCGGGCTACGAGGAAAAGTACTATTTCCGCCCCGGAAATGACGGGTTCAAGGTGTGGGACGTCATGGGAACGCGCGTCGGCGTTGGGATCTGCTGGGACCAGTGGTATCCCGAATGCGCGCGGGTGATGGCATTGCAAGGGGCGGAACTGCTGTTTTATCCGACAGCGATCGGCTCCGAACCCTACGACAGCGACCTCGATACCAGCCGTATGTGGCGGCGCGCGATGCAGGGGCACGCGGTGTCCAACTGTATGCCGGTGATCGCCGCCAACCGCATCGGCACCGAGGACGGGCAGAAATTCTACGGCCACAGCTTCATCGCCAACGAGTGGGGCGACCTCGTCTGCGAATTCGGGGGCGAGGAAGCGGGTGTGCTGGTCGCTACGCTCGACCTGGCGCAGGCGGCCACGCACCGCGCGGGCATGGGCTTCTTCCGCGATCGCCGGCCCCAGCTCTACGGCCGGATCAGCGAGGACGTCTGACGTTCCTCCAACGCGGCGGCGAATACCGCCTCGAACATCGCCGCCGTCAGTCGCCCGGTCTGGGTGTTGTAGCGGCTGCAATGATACGAATCGATCAGCACGCGTCCGTCAGGCAGGCGGTGCCGGGCGGCATGGCCGAATGCGTAGTCGGCCTTGCGCAGGCCATGCACGGTCAGGAAACTGTCGTGCGCGATCCGCCCCAGCGCCACGAAGACCCGGACTTGCGGTAGTTCACCGACCTGCGCGTCGAGGAAGCGGCGGCAGGTCGCGATCTCCGCAGGGGTCGGCTTGTTCTGCGGCGGCAGGCACTTGACCGAATTGATGATGATCGCACCGGTCAGCGCCAGATCGTCGCCGGGATCGCCGCAATATGTGCCGCGCGTCAGCCCAAACTTGGCCAGCGTGGCGAACAGGAGGTCGCCCGCATAGTCGCCTGTGAAGGGCCGCCCGGTGCGGTTCGCTCCGTGCTTGCCCGGAGCGAGGCCGACCAGCGCCAGCCACGCCCCCGGATCGCCCCAGGCGGGAACGGGCGCGTTCCACCAGTCTGGATGCTCGGCCTTCAATTCCTCGCGCAAGGCGACGAGGCGCGGGCAGAGCGGGCAGTCCCGCGAAGGCTCGGTCGCGGCGAGGGGCATTTGCAAAGCCATTCGCGCGACCTAGGAACCGGGGATGGCCCCGGCAACCCCGCCCTCCGCACATCGCTACCTCGTCGGGCTCGGCTCCAACCGCCCGCATCCGCGGCTCGGTGCTCCACGGAAGGTGCTGCTCACCGCGCTGGCCGCGCTGGATGATTGCGGCGATATCGTCGCCGTCTCGCCCGTGACCGACAGCGCCCCGGTCGGCCCCTCGCGACGCCGCTATGCCAATGCCGTGGCCGCGCTCGACACCGCGCTCGACCCGCCTGTCCTGCTGGCAAGGCTCAAGGCGATCGAGGCCCTGTTCGGTCGTCGCCGCGGCCAGCGCTGGGGCGCGCGGGTGCTCGATCTCGACCTGGTGCTGTGGAGCGGGGGGGCCTTTGCAGCGCCGGACCTGGTCCTGCCCCACCCCCATTTTCGCGACCGGCAATTCGTGCTCGGCCCGGCGCACGCCATCGCCCCGCGGTGGCGCGATCCGCTCAGCCGCCTCACGCTCGCCCACCTCCATCACCGCTTGACCCGCCCGCGCGCCCTGCCTAGGTGACCGCCCGGTGGTGTGGGCCCTTAGCTCAGTCGGTAGAGCAACTGACTTTTAATCAGTGGGTCGCAGGTTCGAATCCTGCAGGGCTCACCACCGTTTCTCGTACATTTGCCGCATTGCCATCCGCGCGCCCTGCCCTACCAAGGAATGGTAGCGGCGAAGGAGCGGTGATGGCGTTGGATCCCGAGTGGACCCCGGTGATTGTCGGCGTGGGCCAGGTCAACGACCGACCCGAACGTCCTGAGAACGGGCTAGATCCGGGCGGCCTGATGATCGCCGCGCTGAAGCGGGCGGACGAGGATGCAGGCGGCGGGTGGCTGGCACGTTGCGATTCGCTGGCGCTGGTCAGCCAGCTCTCGTTCCCGCATCTGAACCCGCTGGCCGACGCCGTGGCCGAGGGCATCGGCGCGAGCCCCGCGCACAGGTTCCAGACCGCGCTGCCCAACGGCGACAGCCCGATCCTGTTGCTCAATCGCGCCGCGAACCGGATCGGCGCAGGCGAAAGCACGATCTGCGCCATTGCGGGCGGCGAGGCACTGCGCACCGCAGCGCATCTCGCTCGCGCGAAGGCGGCGGCTGAGGGCAGCGACCACAAACCCGATGCGCTGCGCGACGCGGCGCACCGGCGCAAGGTCGGCTATCGCCAGAGCTACGGGTTGACCGTGCCGGTCGACGTCTATCCGCTCTACGAGAACGCCGGTCGCGCGGCCTATGGCCAGACCTTCACCGAGGCGCAGGGTGAAAGCGCTGAAATCTGGGCACGATTCTCCCAGGTCGCCGCCGCAAATCCGTCGGCATGGCTGCGCAATGCGGTCGAGGCGCAGGACATCGCCAGTCCTTCACCCGACAACCGCCCGATCGCGCACCCCTACACCAAGCTGATGGTCGCCAATGCCAGCGTCAACCAGGGCGCGGGGTTCATCGTCACCAGCCTGGCCGAGGCGCGACGATGTGGGGTGGCGGAGGATCGGCTGGTCTATGTCGGGTATGGCGCGGCGGCGCACGAAGCCGAGGATTTCCTCGCGCGGAACCGCTTCGACGCATCGCCCAGCATGGCGGTGTCGCTGGAACGGGCGCTGGCGCTCAACGGCGTTACCACCGGCGACATCGACCACGCCGAACTCTACAGCTGCTTTCCCTGCGTGCCCAAGATGGCGCGGCGGGTTATCGGCTGGCCGGTAGAACGGCCCGCGACCGTATTCGGCGGGCTGACCTTCGGCGGCGGCCCGATCGGCAACTACATGAGCCACGCAGTCGCGTGCATGGTCGATAAACTGCGCGCCGAGCCGGGCACCGGCCTGCTGTTCGCCAATGGCGGCTACGCCACGCACAACCACACCATCGTGCTGACCAGCAAGCCCAATCCCGCCGTCGCCTTCCCGCAGGATTTCGACTTTCAGGCGGAGGCCGATGCCGCGCGGGGAGAGGTGCCCGAACTGGACCAGGATTACGAAGGCGCGGCCACGATCGAGAGCTTCACCGTGCATTACGGCCGCGACGGTGCCCCCCGCCTCGGCACGATCGTCGCGCGAACACCTCAGGGCAACCGCACGCTGGCCGCGGTCATGCCCGACGATGTCGCGACCATCGCCTGGCTCACCGACGGCCGCGACGAGCCGGTCGGCGCCAGGGGCCGCATCGTAGAGGGCACGGGCACCCTGCGCGAATGGGTCCGCGAACACTGAGCGCCCACTACAATGATCAGTTTCATCGTGCTATCGATCAAGCGACAGAGGCACAGCGATTCCCGGGAGAGACGAGCATGACCGACTACCGCAACCTTATCGACGGCCAGATGACCGACAACGGCAAGTGGCTCGATGTGGTCAATCCGGCGAACGAGGACGTGATCGGCCGCGTACCCGCCTCCGGCAAGGACGAACTCGACGCTGCCGTCGCCGCCGCGCGCCGCGCGTTCAAGACCTGGTCGAAAACCCCGATCGAGGAGCGCCGCGCCGCGATCCAGAAGATCTCAGCGATCATCAAGGACAATTCCGACGAGCTGCACCGCCTGCTCACCGCCGAGCAGGGCAAGCCTCACAGCCAGGCAATGGGCGAGATCATCGGCGCTTCGATGATGGCCGGCGCGCAGGCGACGCTCGACCTGGAAGACGAGGTCAACGAGGATAGCGATACCCGCCTGTCGCGCACCCGCCGCGTGCCGGTGGGCGTGGTCGGCGGCATCGTGCCGTGGAACTTCCCGGTGATGATGGCGGTCCAGAAGATCGTGCCTGCGATGCTGTCGGGCTGCACCATCGTGCTCAAGCCCTCGCCCTTCACGCCGCTAACCACGCTGCGGCTGGCGGAACTGATCAAGGATGCCGTCCCGGCCGGGGTCGTCAACATCATCACCGGCGAGGATTCGCTCGGCCCGCTCATCACCGAGCACCCCGACATCGACAAGATCACGTTCACCGGCTCGACCGCTACCGGCAAGAAGATCATGGAGGGTGCGAGCAAGGACCTGAAGCGCATCACGCTCGAACTGGGCGGCAACGATGCCTCGATCGTGCTGCCCGATGCCGATGTGGAGAAAGTGGCGGAGCAGCTGTTCTGGTCCAGCTTCACCAACGCGGGCCAGATCTGCGTCGCGGCCAAGCGGGTCTACATCCACGAGGACATCTACGACGAGCTGAGCCAGGCGATCGCCGCATACGGCAAGGCGGTGAAGGTCGGCGACGGTTCACAGCAGGGCACAGCGGTCGGCCCGGTCCAGAACAAGAAGCAGTACGAGCGCGTGCTCGAGCTGATCCAGGACGCCAAGGACCAGGGCTACAAGTTCCTGCTCGGCGGCGACGGCGGCGATCCGTCGGGCACCGGTTACTTCGTGCCCATCACCATCCTCGACAATCCGCCGGAAGACGCCCGCATCGTGGCCGAGGAACAGTTCGGCCCGGTCATGCCGCTGATGAAGTTCTCGACCGATGAGGAAGTGATCGAGCGCGCCAATGCCTCGGAATATGGCCTCGCCGGCGCTGTGTGGACCAAGGATACCGAGCGCGGGGTTCGCATCGCCGAACAGCTCGAAACCGGCACGGTGTGGGTGAACGAGTTCCTCCACCTGTCGCCCTTCACCCCGTTCGGAGGGCACAAGCAATCGGGCTTCGGTGCCGAATACGGCAAGGAAGGGCTGCTTGAATTCACCTATCCGCAGGTCATCACGGTCAAGAAGAACGCCGCGGTGTGAGCGTGGTGTGAGCGCGAACGACTGGTCGGGGTGGGTCGGGCGTAGCGAAACGTCCGCAGAACAGATCTGGGCTTCGCGCGTGGCTCAGCTCGCCGCGACGCTCGATCTCGACCGCGCTCCGCGCGATGGCGAGCCCCTGCCGCCGGGGTGGCAATGGCTGTTCTTCAACCCCGCCGTTCGCCACAGCGAACTGGGCGAGGACGGCCATCCACGCCGTGGCGGGTTCCTGCCGCCCATCGACCTGCCACGCCGGATGTGGGCGGGCAGTCGGCTACGCTATCACGAACCGCTCGGCATCGGCGGCATGGCGGAACGGCATAGCGAGATCGCGCACATCGACACCAAGACCGGCCGTACCGGAACGCTGGTTTTCGTGACGGTCCGGCATACCATCTCGCAAGGCAGCGTGATCGCGATCGAGGAGGAGCAGGACCTGGTTTATCGCGCCCCGCCCGCGCCGGGCGACCCAGCACCCCCCGGCAAACCGGCGCCAAGCGCGATGTGGAGCGAGTCGCTGCACCCCGATGCGCCGCTCCTGTTCCGCTATTCCGCGCTGACCTTCAACGGGCACCGCATCCACTACGATGCGCCTTACGCCACCGCGGTCGAGGGTTACCCTGCGCTGGTCGTGCACGGGCCGCTGACGGCAACGCTGCTGCAAGGGCTGGCAACGCGGGTGCGGCCCGATGCGCGATTGGTCACCTTCTCGTTTCGCAGCCTCGCTCCGCTGTTCGTCGACCGGACCTTCCACCTGGAGGCGGCCATGGACGGCGACGGCCTGTCGCTCTGGGCCAGAAACGAGCACGGCGAAATCGCCATGCATGCGAACGCCGGATTCGGTTAGAACAATTCCTCGCGCAACCAGTCGAGGGCGGACTGTTCTGAAGCGAGCACAGTGGCACCAAGTTGCCGGTTCCACAGCGTCTCCGCCCCGGCATCCAGTCGCCACTGGTGCAGCCGGCTGGTGTAGAGCTGGAGGTCATACTCCGCGCTGATCCCGATCGCGCCGTGGACTGCGTGGGCGATGTTCGCGATCCGCGCCGCCGCCGCCGAAGCGACCGACTTCGCCATCGCGGAGGATTCGAGCGAGGGCCAGCCGCGCGATGCTGCCAGTTCCGCGGCAAGCCTGATCGCGACCACATCCTCGGCCATGACCGCCAGTTGCTGCTGTACCGCCTGCTGCCGTCCGATCGGCTTGCCGAACTGCACTCTATCGTTGGCATAGGCCACACTCATGTCCAACACCCGCCCAGCCGCCCCGGCGATTTGCGCCGCGCGCAGGAGCGGCAGCGCATAGCGGTGGCCAGCGCGCTCAAGCATCGTCTCGCCCACCGGCAGCGGAACCGCATGACGCCCAAGCGCCATGAACAGCGGCAGCACCTCGGCCAGCGTCAGCCCCGCCCCGCCCGCATCCTCTGGCGTCAGGCCATCGAGAAAGCCCGACTGTTCGATTGCGTCCCATTCCGCCGTCCCCGGATCGCCTGCCGAAATGGCGCGTGTGCGAGCAGGTGGAAACAGTTCCGACAGCATCCGCTCGAACGGTTCGAGAAGCTCATTCGCGTCCATCAGCGTAGCCCCAGCCCGCGCGCGATGATCCCGCGCAGGATCTCGTGCGTCCCGCCGCGCAGCGAAAAGCTGGGCGCGACCAGCGTGGTGTAGCGCAGTGCTGCGAGGAGCGCGGGATCGACCGCTTCATTCGGATGCGCGGCAAGGTCGTCGCTGATCGCCAGCGGCAATTCCTGCTCGAAACTCGTGCCCAGATCCTTGACCAGCGAGGCTTCGACCACCGGGCTCTCCCCCGCCGCCAGCCGCGCAGTGCAGGCGATCGACATGGCGCGCAGCGCGGCGAGCCGGGCCATGAACCCGCCGACCAGCGCACTCGTGGCATCATCCCTGCGCCCTGTAGCCCGCAGATGTGCAAGCCAGCCGTCCAGCACGATCATGCTCGAATAGATCCGTTCCGGCCCGCTGCGCTCGAACGCAAGCTCGGCGGTGACCTGGTGCCAGCCCTGTCCCTCGGCACCGATCAGGGCATCTTGGGCAAGGTCTACATCCTCGAAAAAGACCTCTGCGAAGTGCGCGTCCCCCGCCAGGTCCTCGATCGGACGCACGGTTACGCCGGGCGACTTCAAGTCCACGATCAGTTGCGACAGCCCGGCGTGGCGATCGTCGATCGTGCCCGACGTCCGCACCAGCGCGATCATGTAATCCGAATGCATCGAGTTCGTGGTCCAGATCTTCTGGCCGTTCAGCTTCCACCCGCGCTCCGTCCGCTCCGCCCGCGTGCGGACCGAGGCCAGGTCCGAGCCCGAGCCCGGCTCGCTCATCCCGATGCAGAACAGCGCCTCGCCCCGGCACACGCGCGGCAGGTAGAACCGGCGTTGATCCTCTGTGCCATATCTCAGGATCAAGGGCGCGCTCTGCCGGTCGGCGATCCAGTGCGCGGCGACCGGCGCGCCTGCTGCGAGCAGTTCCTCGACCACCACGAACCGGGCAAAGGGACCACGCCCGCCGCCGCCGTACTCGACCGGCAAGGTCAGCCCGAGCAACCCTTCCCTGCCCAGCCGCCGACTGAACGCGGCATCGAAACCCGACCACGAACGCGCCCGTTGCTCCAGCGTCAGGCCGGCAACCGCATCCCGGGCGATGGCGCGAACGCGCGGGCGCAACTCCTCGTCATCGGGCGGGATGCTGGAAAGGGTCAACTGGTCGAACACGGGCTCACCATCCTGGCTCAACGCGGCGATCGCATCATGGACAAGGGGAAACCACTATCAATCCCGCTGGTTCAGTCCGATGCAACCGGCGGCGAGCTGGCGCGCCATGACCTCTATCTGCGCGGCGATCTGCGGGTCCGCCAGCGCGCCATCGTCATCGAAAGGACGCTGCACCACCGAATTGATCGCGATGCCCATCGGCGTGGGCCAGCCGCGCATCGCGTGGACGATGCCGCGCAACGCGGCAAGCGTAACCCCGCCTGCCTGCCAGCCCGCCGCCGCGACCACCAGGCCGACCGGTCGCCCGTCGAAATAGGGCCGGGAATCCTCGCGCAATTCCTCCAGCAGGTCGATCGCGTTCTTGATCAGGCCCGATACGCCGCCGTGGTAGCTGGGCGAAGCGATGACGATCCCGTCCGCCGCGCGCACTGCCTCGACGAAATCGGTTTCCTCCGCGGTACGTCGCCGGTCGTAGGGATCGTAATGCGGCAGACGGGCCAGTTCCGGGCCACCGAACATACGTGTCTCGATACCCAGCCGTGCGCTCGCGTCGAGCACCGCACGCACAAGGCGTTCGCTGATCGAATCGGCCCGCTGGGTGCCGCCAATCCCAACGATCAGCGGCATCGACGCCTGCCTCCGGCGGCGACCCGCACTTGCCTGCCTGTTCCCTTCACACGGGCGGCCTTGGGTGCTCCGCGAGAGCTAGTCAAGCAAGCCTCAGTCCCGGCTCTCGGCCTGTGCCAGCAGCTGCCGAGCGCGTGACAAGTGCGGGCGGTCGAGCATTCCGCCCTTCCATCCGATAGTGCCCGCCGTCGGATTGGCCTCGAACAGGGCGACGATCTCGCGTGCCTCGGCCACTTCCTCGGCGCGAGGACTAAAGGCCTGGTTGATCACCTCGACTTGCGCCGGGTGGATCGCCATCATCCCGCGATAGCCCATGCGTCGGACCGCCTCGGCGCGGGTCCTGAGGCGGTCGAGATCGCGAAAATCTGCCTGGATCGTCTCGATCGCGGGAACGCCCGCGCTTGCCGCGCCGAGCAGGCACAGGCTTCGCGCCAGTTCGAATACGTGGGTATAGCTGCCATCGGGATTGGTGTTCGCGCTCGCTCCGAGCGAATCGGCCAGATCCTCCGCGCCCCAGCTCATCGCGGCAATGCGCGGCGAGCCCTTGTAATCGCCAGTGCGGAACATCCCTTCGGCCGTTTCGGTAGCCAGGACCATGACCGGGGTCGATCCCCGCGCGATCCCGTGTGCGGTCTCCAGTGCTTCGAGGTAGCGGTGCAATACTTCTACATCATCGCGTCCCTGCGCCTTGGGCAGAACGATACCACCCGGTTGCGCGGGCACAATCGCGGCAAGGTCGCTCAACGCATAGGGGCGATCGAGCGGGTTGATCCGCACCCAGATCCGCTCGCGCCCGGTACTTCTGTCACGCAGGAAGTCGTGGATCATGGCCCGGGCGAGCGGCTTGTTTTCGGGCACCACCGCGTCCTCGAGGTCGAGGATCGCGATGTCTGCCGGGCCATCGACAGCTTTGGCCGTCTTCTTCTCGCTGTCTCCCGGCGCGAACAGCCAGGACCGCATTTTGAGCTGGGCATTCGTGGTCATCGCGGGCGGCGGGCCTTTCCTGGTAACGGTAGCGCGACCCGACAGCTTCGCCCCGCGCCGGTCAAGCGGAAATCGATACTAGCCGAACACCGCGACCGCCTGCATTCCGTCCAGAACCTGCCTGCCGTCGGCGTTCCACAATCGCAGGCGTTCCGATGAATAGCCATCGTCGGCGTGCTGGCTGGAATTCTCCGACAGCCACCAGCCATCGCGCGTGAACGGTGCCGGATCGAGCAGGTTGAACGACCAGTTGATCGAGCTGATCGGCCCCGGACGGCGCATCGCGCGCATCGCCCCCGGGGGCAGCACATCGCCCATCAGGATCAGTTCGGACACCGGGTCGAGCACGCCCTGCTCGTTCAGCCGCGCCCAGCGGCGAACCAGTGGTGCGCCCGGGCCGCGCTCGTCCTGCGCCCGTCGCAGTGCGAAGTTGTTGACGATAAAGGGCGGGCCCTTGTCCGAGCCGACCGGCTCCGCGTCCTCGGGCGCGCCCGACCATTCACTAGGCGCGGCGGAGGGATGGAGCGCGTTGGGCTCGCGCCCGGTGCCGAACAGCCACAGCGCGGTCAGCGCGCAGGTGCCCTCGCACCAGATCTCGCTTCGCACCTGCGCCACGTTGCGGCCCTGGCGCACGATCTCGCGCCGCAAGTCGATCTCACCGCCGACCGGTGCGACGAAACCGATCTGCGCCGCCCGCAGCGGCGGCAGATCGGGAAAGGCGCGGATCGCGGCGGTGTAGGCGATCAGCGCCGACGCGCCGCCATAGAGCGTGCGCCCCTGCATCCATGCCTCGGCATGGACGAGGCTGGCTGGTCCACCCTCGGGCGGAACGGGATCGATCAGGCTGGCAATGCTCATGGGCCGAGCATTACGATGTCTTCTCCACCCGTCCAGACTGACGTTACGGAAGGGTCATGCAGCTTGCGATTGCCTTGGCGCGCGCGAGCCGCTAGGGGGCCGCTTCCCGCGACCTTGGTCGTGGGACGAGGCCCGATGGCGGAGTGGTTACGCAGAGGACTGCAAATCCTTGCACGCCGGTTCGATTCCGGCTCGGGCCTCCACTTCTGATGGCCCCGGCGAGCCCGGGAATATCGGCAAGTGCCGCTTTAGCTCAGTTGGTAGAGCACATCATTCGTAATGATGGGGTCACGTGTTCGAGTCACGTAAGCGGCACCATTTATCCCTTCGCAGATAGTCGTCAGTTGTGCCACGAAAGTAGCCCGGAATACGCTCTGCGCGCCGCTGTGGTAGCGCCTGCGACACCGAGCCACACGACTATTCCGATAAAAAACTGTATTATATTAGATGGTTAGTCTGTGGCGGAGGAGGTAGTCAGGTGCGAACTGCTCTCTCCTACTTATTCCCAGAAACACGGGAGTTTACAGGGATTTCAGAGAAAAAGGGGCTCTTTGTGCGCGTGTCGGCGCCCTCATGAAGCGCGAAAAGCCGCCATTCCTCTCGGCGAATTCCCTGGGTTCGGAACAGAGAATTTTTCCTTCGCCGCCGGGATTTTTTTGGAGGCGTTTCAGGCTATTCAATCCGCGTATCGGTCACTCGCGGAACAATAATCTACTGCGCCTTCTTGTCTGGCGGCGAAAGCATACCAACTGTGGATAGCGTCCAAGGTGACGTGTTGAGATGCGCGATAGCGCCAGTCAGAAAATACCAGGCGAAGCTCGGCTAGGCCGTCAGCAGAAACCGGTCCGCCGCGAAATGCGCCCACCGGTTTCCACCCACGAACCATATCACGACGTCGGCATTTGCGGGCGGGACGCTGGTTGTCGGCTGCTTGCTGCGTGCCTTCGTCTCTCCCTCCTTGCTGGCAAAGCAAAGAGGGTATTTCCCATGACTTTCAAGAATAACCTGCGGACGGCGCCTGCCTTCCGCAACGATCTCGCTGCGCTCGAACAGCGTCTCGGGCCGATCGAGTATCGCTCGGTCGCGTCTCTCAACAAGTACGAGAACAACCCGCGCAAGCACCCGGAGAAGCAGCTGGTCAAACTAAGCGGCTCCATCCGGGAGTTCGGTTTCACCATCCCGGTCCTCGTCGCCGAGGACGGCACGATCATTGCCGGTGAAGCACGGGTCGAGGCGGCCAGGCGCGTCGGGATGACCGAGGTGCCGGTGATCATCGCGCACCACTGGAGCCCCACGCAGGTGCGGGCCTACAGGCTTGCAGACAACAAGCTTGCCAGCATGGCGCAATGGGATACCAAGGCGCTGGCGATCGAGCTGGCCGCGATCATCGAGTTCGACGAGACCCCGATCGAGATTCTCGGTTGGGACACGGCCGAGATCGACCTGATCCTCGAAGACGAGGCGGCAAGCGGCGACAGTAGTGGATCCAGCGACCCTGCTGACGAACAAGTCGAGCCGCCGCTGAACCCCGTGAGTCGGCCTGGCGACCACTGGCATCTTGGAACCCACCGCCTGCTGTGCGGCTCGAGCCTTGATGCCGCAAGCTGGTCGACATTGCTGGCCGGCGAGACCGCGGCGATGGTGTTCACCGATCCACCGTACAACGTGCCAGTCTCGGGGCACATCTGCGGGCTCGGCAAGATGAGCCACGACGAGTTCGCGATGGCGTCGGGCGAGATGAGCAAGGCCGAGTTCACGGCTTTTCTTACGGACTTCATCGGCAAGATGCTCCCGCACCTCAAGGACGGCGCCGTCCTCGATGTCTGCATGGACCACCGGCATGCGGGCGAGCTGATCTCGGCGATGGTCAAAAGTGGCCTCGCGCACCTCAACCTGTGCGTCTGGAACAAGAACAACGGCGGAATGGGCAGCCTCTACCGCTCGAAGCACGAACTAGTCTTCATCGCGAAGAAGGGCAAGGCACCCCACACCAACAATGTCGAGCTCGGCAAGCACGGGCGCTACCGGACCAACGTCTGGGACTACGCCGGGGTCAACTCCTTCGGAAAGAACCGGATGAACGACCTCGCCGATCACCCGACGGTGAAACCGGTCGCTCTCGTTGCCGATGCGATCCGCGATGTCACTCATCCCGGAGAGATCGTGCTCGATGCCTTCATGGGCTCGGGCACGACGATACTCGCTGCCGAGCGCACCAGGCGCAAGGCCTACGGGATCGAGATCGAGCCCAAGTATGTCGACGTCGCAATAAGGCGCTGGGAGACACTGACCGGCAAGCAGGCGGTGCTGGCCGGTACCGGACAGTGCTTTGCCGAGGTTGCTGCCGAGCGCGCCGTGATCGCCGCTGAGGTCGAAAGCCCCGGTGCCGGGTCAGACTGCTCAGCCGGCCAGGCAATCGCACCTGCAGGCGCCCTGGCCTGAGCGGCTGCCACGCGCCCGGTCCCGAGGTGCGGCGGCCGGGCGCCCATGTCCATCAAGATATTCCGGAGAACTCCCATGCCATTCAAACCTGCCGCCGACTGGGTCGAGGCCTTCCCCGTTGAACCCGAGACCCCGCAGCCACACCTGCCACCCGCCCGCAAGCGCATGCGCAAAGTGCCAATGCTGCCAGCGCCTGCTATCGACAGCGCTGGCAAAGCACCCCCGGACACTGAGCGTGACGTGACTCGGCGAGAACCTGAAATGGAAAGCGCCATCGGGGCCGAGCCCGAGGCCAGCAGCGAACTTTCGTACACGGTCGGATACAAGCGGCCCCCGCTCAATACGCGGTTCAAGCCGGGCCATTCCGGCAATCCGAGGGGGCGTCCCAGGAAAGCCAAGAGCCTCAACACGATCGTCCGCGAAACGCTCGGCGGTAAAGTCGCCGTGCGCACGGCCACGGGGATAAAGAAGATCAGCCGGATCGAGGCCGTCCTTCAGAAGACTCTCGAGCTGGCGATGAAGGGAGATACCAAGGCACAGAACGAATTGATCAAGCTTTGGCGCGGTGCGGTGCCGGAGGACGTTATCGAGGAATCCTTCCTCGGCCTGGATGACCTTACTGCCGCCGATCTCGCGATGCTGGCAACCTACGGCGCCCGGCACAGACCGCACCAGGTGGACCGGCCATGACACCGCTCACTCCGAAGCTCCTGGCGGCATTGCGCCGCCAGGAATTCCCGATGTTCCTCATGAAGGCGTTCGAGACCCTGCACCCGGGCGAGCCGCCGCTCGATCTGGCATGGTACCTCGAGGCGATGTGCCATGCCCTGGTGCAGGTCCATCTGGGCGAGGAGCGACGGCTGGTGATCACCGTTCCGCCCAGGCACCTGAAGTCGGTCACCGCCTCGGTCGCGTTCGTCGCGTGGGTCCTCGGCCACGATCCCAAGTGCAAGATCATGGTCGCGAGCTACAGCCAGGACCTTGCACGCCACCACTCGAACCAGACCCGAACAATCATGGAAAGCGACTGGTACCGTCGTGATTTTCCGCGCACGCGCATCAGCGATCGTGGCAACCGCGCGCTTGAACTCGAGACCACGGCCGGGGGTGTCCGCAAGGCGGTATCGGTAGGCGGGTCCATCACCGGGTTCGGCGCCGACATCATCATCGTCGACGATTGCATGAAGGCCGACGAGGCCAGGAGCCCGATTGTCCGGCAGGAGCTGCGAAACTGGTTCGATAACACGCTCCTGAGCCGCCTCAATGACAAGGCCACCGGACGCATCATCTCGATCCAGCAACGGCTCCACGAAGACGATCTGCCCGCCTACATGTTCGACAAGGGATATCGGCATCTCAACCTTCCCGCGATCGCGGAAAAGCAAGAGCACATCCCGATCAGGGATGGCCATGTGCACGTGCGCGAGGTTGGCGCTCTCCTGAACCCTTCACGCGAAAACGAGGCAACGCTCGCACAACTGCGCCGCGACCTGGGCCCGGTGGTGTTCTCGGCCCAGTACCAGCAGGAACCAGTGAGTGCGCAAGGCAATATGATCCGGCTCGAGTGGTTCGGCACCTACAGGGACGTGCCGCCGCGGCACGAGTTCCTGAAGGTGGTCCAGAGCTGGGATACCGCCGTGACCGCTGCGCCGACCAGCGACTACTCGGTGTGCACGACATGGGGGTTCCGGCGGTACGAGAACAAGTGGTATCTGCTCGACGTGTTTCGCAAGCGGCTCGATTACCCCGATCTCAAGCGGGCGGTGCTGGACCTGCATCGCCGCTACCGGGCCGACCGGATGATCATGGAAAAGGCCAACAGTGGTCACGCGATCTACCAGGAACTGCGCTCAACGCGCGCACACTGGCCGGTCATGATCACGCCCGTCGCGAGCAAGGAAGAGCGGTTCAACGGCTGCCTAGGCGAGGTCGAGGCAGGGCACTTCCTGTTACCGCTTGAAGCCCCCTGGCTCGAGGAGTTCAGGCACGAACTCAAGGCATTTCCGCACGGCCGCCACGACGACCAGGCAGACAGCTTCAGCCAGTTCGTAAAGTACCAGCTCGCTACATGGCCCTGGGTGCTGACCGAATACCAGCCAGATGGACGCGCGCTCGACGTTGTGCGCCACGATAACCGGCCTTGGTGAGGGCGATCAATCGCTCTTTCCACACAACGTATAATAGTGCCGTGCAAGAGCCGGTCATGCCAGCTTTTGAGTAGCTGTGGCCAGCAGTACCGGCCTTGACCAAGCCTGATTTCTGCGGCTTGTACCCACCAACGCGGAGCTCGGGTAGCACGTTCAGGGCTAGGTCTCTTGATCAGCAGGATGATCCGCTCGGTCGCGCATTACTGCTGCGGCAGCCATGCGGTGCATCATCGCGCGAAATGCGCTCAGCTCGACCGGGTTAGCGGCATCATAGCGCCGTGAATCTCCGATCTGCCCACCGTTACAAGTGTAAAACAGCACCCCCGCAGCCACCCCGTTGAGAACATGCATAGCGGAAACTGGCCGGAATGCACCGCTGGCGACACCGTCGGCCACCACCCTGTCAATATCTTCCAGCGCGGATCGTGAAAACTCGACGGGATTGCCTTGACGCGGAGTCGCATCGGCCACGAGCCGCTGGATGATACGCGCTGCATTGGGGCGACTGACATGGAAATCGAGCCAGGCGTCAAGCAGCGCGATCAGTCGCGAGAAGGGATCGCCAACATCGGCTACTCTTTCTTGAGCAAAAGCGTGCATGTCGGCGAAGATGCGCGCTTCCACCTCGTCATATAGCTCCTGCTTCCCGGCAAAATAATAAATGATCGACGGTCGCCGGATGCCAACCTCTTCTGCAACATCTTCCAGCCGAGCGGCAGAAAACCCAACCTCGGCGAAAACGCGTTCAGCCGCGTCTAGTATGGCTTGGCGAGTCACTTCGCCACGATGCTGCCGGATCACATTCACACTCATCTCCTAGAGCCTTTCCCACCGCAAACACAATCGGGCTTGCATTTTACCTACATGTAGGTAGATTTCTACTGACTCGTAGGTAGAATGATTCGCAATAAGCGACAAGGGGAGAGGAAAGATGATCGTTCGCAACACCTGGTCCACAATGCTACTGAGTTCTGGGGCAACGTTGGCACTTTTTCCTTCGGTCGCCCTAGCGCAAACCGGATCGCAGCCGGACGATGTTCGGGTCAATCAAGGCATTGCAGAGATCGTCGTTACTGCCCAGCGGCGTGAAGAATCGCTGCAGGACACGCCTATCTCGATCCTTGCGCTGACTGCCGCTGATTTGGAGGCAAAGCGGATCGACGGACTCACAGACCTTCGCGCGAATGTCCCCAACCTTCAGCTCACTCCCTTTCCTAACAACGCCGCGACAACTCAGATTTTCCTGCGCGGCTTGGGCCTGAGCGACGATCAGATCACGCAGGATGGCGGTGTCGCAGTCTATCAAGACGGAGTTTATGTGGCCCGCAGCCAGGGCCAGGCACTGGAAGTGGCGGAACTCGAGCGGGTCGAGGTGCTGCGCGGCCCCCAGGGCACGCTCTATGGCCGCAATGCAACTGGCGGCGCGATCAACTTCATCACTCGCAAGCCCGAACTCGGCCGCTTCGGCTTTAAGGGACAGGCGAGCATCGGCAATTTCGATATGCGCAAGTTCAAGGCGGGGGTGAACGTTCCGGTCGGCAATCGCATCGCGGCGCGTTTATCATTCCTCGATGCAAGGCAAGACGGATTCGTGGACAACCTCGGCACCGGAGTGAGTCGCTTCGGAGACAAGGATCGCCGTGCATATCGCGCCGACGTCCTGTGGGAACCGTTCGATGATCTGCAGCTGCGCTATGCCTACGACCGCTCGGAAATAGGCGATACTCCGGTGTTTGTCGGCTTTTCGCCACTGCATCCTCTCGTAGCCGAGCGGCCAAACGCTGGCAGCCCGCTGGTCCGCGATCTGTTGCCTAACGACATCGTAACCCAGGGTCATGCGCTTACCGCGGAGTGGGACGTATCGCCCACGCTCACCATCCGTTCGATCACTGCTTATCGCAAGCTGGATAACTTCCAGAACCAGGACTATCTCACTGGAGTCCTTAGCCCGACACCGCTGCAGAAGAATCAGAGCCGCGCCTTACAGGATCAGTTTTCGCAGGAACTGCAGTTAGTAGGCTCAGCCTTCGACGACGAAATCGAATACGTTCTCGGAGGATATTACTTCGAGGAAGATGGAAGCAATTTCTCCAACAGCTTCAGCCCGCCAACGGCAACGCGTAGCTTCACGACCGCCACGATCAAAAACCGCTCGGTCGCCCTGTTCGGGCAAGCAACCTGGCGCCCCGGTTTTGCCGATAGGCGGCTCCACCTGACACTCGGCGCAAGACAAAGCTGGGATCGTCGTGCCGCAACTTTGGCGCGATCGACTCAGGTCGGTGCTGGTCCGGTCACTCCAGTTCCGGGCTTCGGTGACGGCGATCGCAAGTTCCGTGATTTCAGTCCCAGCTTTACTGTCGGTTATGATCTGTCCAACGACATTCACTTCTACGCCAAGGCAGTCCGTGGCTATAAATCGGGCGGATACAACGTTCGCGCCAGCTCGATCGCACGATTCAATGACGGTTTCGATGCCGAAACACTATGGTCCTATGAAGCAGGTCTAAAGAGTCAGTTTCTCGACAACACCGTGCGGCTGAACTTGGCGGCTTTTCACTCCAAGTATCAAGACATCCAGATCAACGTTCAGTCCGACCCTACCAACGCCCGGATCACCGACGTGCTCAACGCTGGCTCAGCGTCTGTGAACGGGGTAGAAGTCGATCTGACGCTGGCCCCATCGCGAAATTTCCGAGTCGGACTTAACTACGGCTACCTCGATCCAAAGTATGACGAGATCATAGATGCGCGTGGGGTCGATATCTCATCGAACTTCCGCTTCACGCAGTCGCCGAAGCACACGCTCGCCGCCGACGTGACTTACGATCTGCCCTCCCTGCCGTTTGGCCAACTCACTGCCAACGCCAACTACACAATGCAGAGCGACAAATTCTCCAGTTCCACAATAAGTGGCGGCAAGTTCATTATTGGTGATTACGGACTGCTCAATGCCCGGCTGACGCTGGCGGAAATTCCTGGGCTGGAGCAGTTCCGCATCGCGCTCTGGGGCCGCAATCTGACCGACAAGGAATACTACCTGTTCCAGTTCAATATTGGTCGGCCCGGGGCAATATTCGGTGAACCCAGGACGTATGGTCTCGATGTGATCGTCGAGTTCTGATGCGCGCTTGGCTCGCCGTTTCGTGCGCGCTCGCCCTCGCGGCTTGCACTCACTCGGGGCTCACGCCCTACGTCGGCGCTGCGGACGTTCCACGGACCGAGCGCGCATTTCCGGGTGCCGACGACTTTGCATTTGCCGTCCTCGGCGATCGCACCGGACGGGCCCGTCCAGGTGTGTTTGAGGATGCGGTAGCGCGGGTCGCACAACTCAACCCCGACTTCGTGATAAGTGTCGGCGACCTTATCGAGGGGAACACCGAGGATCAAAGCCGACTGAACAGCGAATGGGACGAGATCGAAGGCGCGATCGCGCAGCTTGAAGTGCCGTTCTTCTACGTCCCCGGCAACCACGATTTGACCAATCCGACGCAACTCGCAGAATGGCGGCGACGTTTTGGAGCCACGTATTACAGCTTCACCTACAAGGGTGTGCTGTTCGTGGTGCTCGACACCGAAGATCCTCCACAGCCAAAGCTCGCCCGAACTCCGCTACTGGGGGAATTCGGTGCCGAAGCGATGGGCAAAGTAATGGCCGCATTGCAGGAAGACCCGACCCGTTTGGATGCTCTAATCGCCGAGGACCCGCGGCTGGGTGAGCTAGCGCGCAGAATTGTAGCGTCGGAAAGCGTCGCAATAAGCGACGACCAGGTCGAGATGGTTCGCCAGGCTTTGTCACAATATCCTACGCCGCGCTGGACATTCGTGCTGCTCCATCGTCCCGCATGGAAGATCGACAGCGCGGCTTTCGTCCAGATCGAGGCTCTACTGGCGGACAGGCCCTATACCGTGCTTGCAGGGCATTATCACCGATACGAGTATGAATCGCGCATAGGGCGCGACTACATCCAGCTTGGCACTACGGGAGGGATACCAGGAGGAAGTCCCGACGATTCACGCGCCGTCGATCATGTGATGTGGGTCGCGGTGACCGGTGATGAACCCAAGGTAAGCAACATTCGCCTCGACGGGCTTTTCGATAAACGGGGAACGCAAGCCAGATGACCCTCCACCGACAAACTACTTCCGCAACAGGCGTCATCGTAACCGGCGGCGCCTCGGGCATCGGACTCGCCTCTTCACGTGCAATCGCGATGATCGGGCGACCAGTCGCGCTATGGGATATCGACGGCAAAAAGGTTGAGGACGAGGCCAACCGGATCGCACAGGATACCGGTATCGCGGTGACTGGCGTGAAAATCGACCTGCGCCAATCCGCGCATTACGCGGACGCTATCGCGCAAACCCAAAAGAGCCTGGGTAGCATCGGCGGGCTGGTTCATGCGGCAGGCATCGTCGATACTGCTTCTCTGGACGGAGTAACCGAAACGACTTGGGCCGCAGGAATTGACACTCACTTGCGCCCGCTGGCCCTGCTGACGCGCGACCTTCTGCCCGATCTGTCCGCCAATCCTGGCTCTGCAATCGTGGCCATCGCCTCGATCAATGCCACCCTCGGTAACGCGATGAATCCGATCTACAGCGCCGCCAAGGGTGGGATGCTGTCACTGGTCCGCTCTCTTGCCGACCGGCTGGCGCGCGACGGCATACGAATCAATGCGGTTTCGCCTGGCCAGATTCGTACCCCGATGATGCAGCCAGCTCTCGACGCCTTGCCCGACGGAACGTTCGAGCGGCGCATCCTGCTTGGGCGACTAGGCGAGCCCGACGAGGTCGCGCAAGTCGTCCGCTTCCTGCTGTCGGAAGAAGCCAGCTATGTCACCGCCGCCGAAGTAGTTGTGGATGGCGGAAACATATCCTCACAACGCTGAACAAGAATGAACTGGAGATGCAAATGATCCGCTCGTTTATGCCCGTATTCGCTGTGTGCTCGTTGATAGTTGGCGCACCTTCGTCAGCGCATGAGCAGCAACAGCCGATGCGCATCCTTGTTACTAACGATGATGGCGTTCACGCAAAGGGCCTGGCCGAGTTGGTGGCGGCATTGCAACCGCTAGGCGAGGTAGTCGTATCGGCACCTGCGGCAGATCATTCCGGCGGCAGCCAGGCGGTTACTCTGTTCACTCAGTCGATCACGGTGGAAACGCTCGAACCAATCGGAACAACATTGCGCTACGCCATTCATGGCACCCCGGCCGATTCGGTGATCTATGGCCTGCTCGGTCCGGGTAGCGAAAAGCCGTTCGACCTGGTCGTATCCGGAATCAACAAAGGTGAGAATGTAGGGAACGCAGTGCCCGTTTCAGGCACTGTCGGCGCAGCACGGCAGGCAGCCATGCTGGGTGTCAGGGCGATCGCGGTGTCGCAGCAGATGCTGACCGAAGGCGAGTACGATTACAAGCTGGCCGCGCAATATGCCGCACGCCTGGCGGCCCGTATCCACGCCCTTGGCGACGAGGCTCCGCAACTTGTCTCAATCAACGTGCCGACCACCGCCCGAGGGGTGGCATTCGTCCCAGCAGCAGGCAACGCTTTCGAAATGCGCGGGCTGACCCGCCTGCCCGAAACTGATGGATCGACACACGCGCGTTACCGCGTTGGTTTCGCGATGGCGCAGGAACCGGGTGAAGGCGGTGATGCTGCAGCGCTTGCCGACGGAATGATCACCGTCACCGTTCTCAACCTGGACCCGAGTGACCACACAGCGACGGGTCAACTGTGCATGTGGGCAAAAAAGACGACCAAGGGTATCGGAACAGCCTTGGCGGAGCCAGCCTGCCCACGCTGAGTGCAGTGTTCCGCTAAGGGCTCAGCCTTCGCCTATTAGGCCGGGAAGGCTGGTATGGATAAGCCGTACCAGTTCACCCTGCCGCGATACGCCTGTCTTGGCAAACAGGGCTCGCAAATGCGAACGTGCGGTATTGCGGGCGATGCCAAGTCGAGCAGCAGCCTCGTCAAGCGATCGTCCCGCCGCGAGTTCGCTCGCCAGCATGGCTTCCTTGCGGGTAAGTCCGAAACGCGTGCGCAACGCTTGGTGGTCGGCGATCGCTACGCGCTCGGGATCGCTGATCAGGAGAGCCAGTGCCGGACTGCTTCCGGTTTGCATGAAGCCAGGCGTATGGATCCGATGTATGGCGACGCCATAGTCCCGCGCGCCTGACGGGCGTTCGATCCTCAGGATCGTTGGTGTGCCACTCACTGCACAAGACCCGCTGCGTGCGAGCATTTCATCTAGCCGTGCGCGGTGCTGCGCATCTGCCAACCTCAGACGACGCTCATTCCTCGCAATTCCGTCATTGCCTCTCATGATCGCATCGGCCACCGCATTGGTCCGCAGAATGTAGCCATCGTGGTCGAGCAGAACCACGCCGACAGACAGGTTCTCGATCGCACCCGAATAGACCGCCTGCTCGGACCGGTTCGCCTCCAGCGCGTGATACAGATCGATAGCATTGCGCAAATGCGGTATCAGCCTCTCAAGGGTGCGGGCGACCGCAGGATCGAACGGGGGGCCAGCGGCCCGCGTCAACCGCAGACGTGCCTCGAATCCACTTGGTGCGCGAATGTCGACCCCGATCACCTGGCTTGAATGTTCCGCCAGCCAGCCGCGAAGTTCCTCGTCTTTGATAGCCCGCGCACCAACGAAATCCTGAAACGTGGTAACTTCCCCTTCGGGAAGGCCAGTGAACGGATCTAAGGTGAAGAAATCGGCAGCATACCGCTCGATCTCCTTCGCTGGCGCACCTGGGGTGAGGATGCGGCCCGGTCGCACTGCGCCCGGCGGGGTCAGGATTAGCGTCGCGAACTCCGCCTGAGCCATATCGCGCACGGCAAGCAGGAAATCCTCCCACGGTCGGGGTCCGGCCAGGTCGCGGAAGAGCGCGTCGAGCGTGTCTGACAGGGCATTGATAGCGATGCGGCCCGCCGCTGGAGGGTGCGTGGCCCCTCGCCCAGCCATTAAAACAGATAACTCCCGCCGTTGGCGACGAGGACCGATCCGGTGACATAGCTCGCTTCCTCGCTCGCCAGCCAGGCCACCGCGGCAGCCACTTCCTCGGGCCGCGCCATTCGCCCGAGCGGCACAGCGGCCTCCATCGAAGCGATCCACTCAGGCGGAATGCCCGCCATAACTGGGGTATCGGTCGGTCCGGGCGCGACCGCGTTGACGCGGATGCCGCGGGGGGCAAGTTCGCGCGAGAGCTGGCGGACCAGCCCGATCAATCCCGCCTTTGAGGCGCAGTAGTGCGGGCTCCCCTCACCCGATTGCGCCGAGGTCGAGCTGATGCAGACGATCGAGCCGCCGCGCTCCTGCGCCACCATGGCGCGCACCGTTTCGCGCGCGAGGAAGAACGCCCCATCTAGGTTGACGCGCATCACGCCGCGCCAACCCTCGTCGGCCATGTGGATAAGCTGGTCGACATTCGTCGTCGGCACCTCGCCAGTCGCCAGTTCCTCGTTCCGCTTCGCCATCGCGGCGTAGAATTGATCCGATCCGTCGTCCGGCGCACGGCCTATCCCAGCATTGGCCACCGCAATGTCTATGCCGCCGAACGCTTCGCAAGCTTGGACCACGGCTGCGGCGATGGATGCGCTGTCACCGACATCGCATGTCAGCGCGCGATGTTCGTAAGGCACAGCCATGCCTGCGACCGTTTCCTCTGCCTCGCCTAAGTTCAGATCGAGTACCGCCACTCGCGCGCCATCGGTGGCTAGCCGCCGAGCAATCGCACGTCCGATGCCACGTCCCGCGCCGGTGACAACCGCCCCACGCCCTGTAAGCGGACCTTTCATCTATTCGTCCGGGTCATGTCGCGCGCAGCTATATAGCCGAAAGTCAGCGCCGGGCCGATAGTCACGCCTGCGCCGGGATAGCTTTCGCCCATAGTCGAGGCGGCGTTGTTGCCGATGGCGTAGAGTCCAGCGATCGGTTTGCCGCCATCGTCGATCACCCGCGCGCGCTCGTCCGTCACCAAGCCGCCGTTGGTGCCGATGTCGCCGGGATGGATCGCGAAGGCGTAGAACGGCGCCTTGAGGATGGGCGCGAGGCACGGGTTGGGGCCGTGGCGCGGGTCGCCGTACATCTTGTCATAGGCGGCCTCGCCGCGATGGAAATCGGGGTCTTCGCCCTTGGCCGCGTGTTCGTTGAAGCGGGCCACGGTCGCCTCCAGCGTGGCGGGATCGAGGCCGATCTCGCGCGCCAGCCCGGCAATCGTGTCGGAGCGGCGCATGGCCAGCTTGACCATCCCGTTCTGCGCCCAGTCGGGCACCAGTGGCAGCAGCGGCCCCATCGGATACTTGTGCCGGAAAGCGTGGTCGAACACCATCCAGCTCGGATCGGTGCCCTGCTCGCGCGCGCGCGCCATCTGCTGGCCAACCACGTGATAGCTCGCCGCCTCGTTGAGATAGCGCTTGCCCTGCTGGTTCACCATGATGCAGCCGGGCAGCGCGCGCTCGATCGTGCACAATCGCCCACGATCCTCCCCCGGCACATGGAATACCGGCGCGGCCCAGGCCGAATGCATGTTCATCGTCGCAGCGCCCAGTTCGCTGGCGGCGCGGATACTATCGCCGGTGTTACCAGAGGTGCCGCCCGAAAACTGCGCGCTGGGATAGTCGGGCGCGTACTGGGCGCGCATCGCGGCGCTCTTGTCGAACCCGCCCGCCGCCAGCACCACGCCCTTGCGCGCCTGGACGCGCATGGTCCTGTCCTGCCGCTCGACCACGGCGCCGGTCACCCGGCCCGCATCGTCGCGGATCAGCCCCTTCATCGGGCTCTCGAGCCACAGCGGCACGCCGCGCTGATTCAGCGCCAGCCGCAGCCCGCCCGCCAGAGCATTGCCCAGCGTCAGCCGCCGATCCTTTCCCGACCGGAACCGGAACGGCCAGTCGAGCCAGTACCGCGCCAGCGACTTGGCCAGATGCCACCACCAGCCCTTCTGCCGGAACAGCAGCATGTAGGTTTCGTCGAAATGCCAGTTGAGATAGCCGAACAGGCTCGCCGCGGGAGAAGCATAACGCAGAGTCTCGACATCACGTCCGAGTGGTCGCCCATCGATGGGTGAAGGCATATGCGTGCGAAATCCGGTAGGCGAACCGCCGGGGTTCTCGGCATGATAGTCGGGATAAGGAAACGCATGGTAGTCGATCGGGGTATGCTCGCCCAACCAGCGGAGCATCGGCGCGGCATTCTCAACATAAGCGCGGATATTGGCATCAGGCACATTATCGGCCGACAACGCGCGAACATACTTGAAGGCATCTTCGACATCGTCGGCGAACCCGGCCGCGCTCGCCTGATCGCTCGCAGGGATCCAGATACCCGCACCCGAGGTGGCAGAGGTACCTCCCCACAGCGCTTCCTTTTCTACTATCAACACGTCGGCACGGTTCTCGGACGCGACCAGTGCCGCGAGCAATCCGCCCGCGCCCGAGCCGATCACGAGGACATCGACTGCGTGGTCCCAGTTCTCGCTCATGTATCCTTGTCCACCAGATAGAATTGCGGAGCGCGACGCGCGGCGATGGCCTGGTTGCGGGCATGCCAACCCGCGTCGAGCGCCTCGGGCTGCGGGATGATCCAGTAATCGCCGCGATCGATCGATTCGAACACCCGCGCGGCGAATTCGTCCGCATCGATTCCCTCGCTCGCCAGCATCGCGCGCATGGTATCGACGAAGCCGGCCGAGCCGACCGGAGCCTCCGCCCGGAATATGTCCGACCTGACCGGCCCCGGCGCGAGTAGCGAGGCGGTGACCAGGTCGCCCTGCATCGCCAGCTCCCCGGCAAGCGCCTCGGTCAGCGCGACCACCGCGAACTTGGTCGCGGAATAGGGCGCCATCAGCGGGCTCGGCAGGAAGCCGCCAACCGAGGCGGTGTTGACGATGCGCGCGCGGTGCCCGGCGGCCAGCAGGCGCGGCACGAACGACCGAAGCCCGTTGACGATGCCCAGAACATTTACGTCCATCGCTGCGCGCCACTGGTCGACCGGGATCTCCCACAAATATCCCGTGGTCAGCACACCCGCGTTGTTGAACAGCAACTCCACGTTCCCAGCCGCGAAAGCGCGCTCGGCCAGCTGTTCGAGTGCCACCGGGTCGGTCACGTCGGTTTCGACCGCTATCGCTCCTTCGCCGATGCCTTCGGCGACTTCCGCCAGCCTCGCGGCATCCCGGTCTGCCAGCACCACCGTCATGCCACGTTCGGCCGCATGGCGAGCCAGACCGGCCCCGATTCCGCTCGCCGCCCCGGTGATGACCGCGACGCCGCTCATCCGAACTGCTCCACCAGGTCGGCCACGGCCTGCCGCACGTCGTTCCTCCGATAGCCAAGCCGCGCTATCGTGGCCGGGTCGGGTTCGACTCGCACCCAGTTGCCGCGACCCTGCGGGATCGCCACGTCGGGCAGCATTGGGTGCTGCTCGTCGCGCTCCTCCAGTCGCGCGGGACTGCCCGCCTCGTTGAAGAACAGCTGGAAGTAGTCGGTGAAGCTCATATTTTCGTCGCCGACAAGATAGGCCGCGCCCGGCTCGCCGCGTTCGAACGCGCCCGAAATCGCCTCGCTCAACGAACGAAACGACATAAAATTGGTCCCGCCCACCGGACCAAAAGGCAGCACCGGAATCGCGCCTTTTGCCCACTGGACGTATGGCTCGAAAATCGTACTCGGCAGGCCAGGCACACTGCCGACCATAAAGGGCGCGTTGACGCTGATTACGTCGAAACCGGGCCGGCCTTCGCCACGTGCGCCTTCGCACGCCGCCTTGCGCGACTGGATGTACCGGTTGCCCGCGACGAGTTGCGGCGCGGCTTGGTGGTAGTAGCTGCCGAGCTGCACCGCCCGCGCAACCCCGGCCTCGCGGCACGCGGCGAAGAAGGCGGGCACCGCCTCGATATTAGCGCGATGGAGGTGGACCTCGGCATCCCCGCCCGGCGGAATATGGCGCGGATCGTTACCAGCAGCGAACAGTACCCAGTCGATCCCGCGCAGCCGCTCGGGCGTGAAATCACCTGTTATATAATCGCCCTCGAGAAACGGCATTGCCGCCATCGGCGTATCCGGATGCGGCCGCCGGCGCGCGCCTAGAATTATCTTGTGCCCAAGGTTGGCAAGATGACGCGCGGCATGGCCGCCCAGCGCCCCGGTGCCGCCGACTACCAGAACCTTCATGATGGCAGATACAGCTGCGAAGACTTGCCGCCGTCGACCGGCAGCGCAACCCCGGTAATGTAGCTCGCCGCGTCGGAGAGCATGAACACGATTGCTTCGGCCAACTCCTCTGCTCTTCCACCTCGGCCTAGCGGAATCGCGTCGGCAGTCCTGGCAGCGATCTCGGGCGCTTTGCTGGCAAAATCCTCGGTCGCTGCCGTCTGGACCTGCCCTGGCACTATAGCATTCACGCGCACATCGAATGGCGCACCCTCCATCGCAGCAACGGCCGAAAACTGGATCAATGCGGCCTTGGAGGCCGAATAGCTCGACATGTATGGCGCAGCGCGGATTGCGGTCGTCGAAGCTACGTTGACGATCGCGCCGCGCTTGGCAACCATCATCACCTTCATCGCCGCCCTTGTACCGACGAACACCGCCTCGGCATTGACTGAGAAATCCTTGCGCCAATGCTCGAGTGTGAGCTGCTGGATCGGGGCGTAATGCACGCTCATCGCGTTGTTGACGAGGTAGTCGAGCCGCCCATGACGCGCAGCGACATCCTCGATCATCGTGACAAAGGCTGCTTCATCGGACACGTCAAGCTGAACGGTTTCCACGGTTCCGCCAGCTTCGAGAATCGCAAGACGCGCATCCTCGAGCTTTTCCGATCTACGTGCTGCGATGACAACGATCGCTCCGCGCCGGGCAAGCAGTTCAGCAGTCGCCCGTCCGATTCCGTCGCTGCCGCCAGTAACGATAGCCACCCGCCCTGTCATATCCAGCGACACGTCTATCTCCCGAAAAACATCTAAGTTCGATCTGCCAATATCAACGCGAACGGGGTTTGTCATGACATTTCGATTGCTGTATGCGTAGTTCAAATGTCATCTTATTACGAATTGAGAGGTTCAATGGCACTGCTCGAAGGAAAAGTTGCAATCGTAACCGGGGCCGGTCAGGGCGTTGGCCAAGGCATTGCCGTAGCCCTCGCGCGCGCAGGCGCCACGGTGGTGGTGACCGGACGCACCGAAGCCAAGCTTGAGCAGACCTGCCGGATCATCGCCGATGCCCACGGCGTGGCGAGGGCAATCCCTGCGGACGTGAAGAATGCCTCCGAAATCGATACCTTGATCGAACGCGTGGTAACGGAGGCAGGTGGTCTCGATATTCTAGTGAACAACGCGCAAGAGGTTCCTCTAGGCCAATTGGTCGAGGTGACAGACGAGGCTTTCGTCGCGGGTTTCGAGTCCGGGCCGCTCGCAGCCTTCCGGCTGATGAAGTTGGCCCAGCCGCACATGAAGGCGCGAGGAGGAGGCCTAATCTTCAACCTTGCCTCCTCCGCAGGCATTCGCTGGGACATGACCGGCTACGGCGCTTATGCGGCGGTCAAGCAAGCGGTCCGATCGCTGACTCGCGCTGCAGCCGCCGAATGGGGCCGCGACGGCATTCGTGTACTAACGCTAGCTCCGCACGCTGCTTCACCCGGCCTAAAGGGCTGGATTGAGCACAATCCGCAAGAGGCGGAGGCGTTCTTTCGCACTATCCCCCTTGGCAGGGTCGGCGACTGCGAGAATGACATCGGTGCCGCTGTGGTAGCATTGTGCGCCCCTGCTCTCGGCTATCTGACCGGCGCGACTATTCCGCTCGATGGCGGACAAGCGAATTTCGACTGATGGAAAAGGTAGTCGCTGCTCTCTGGTCGCCCACCTTCGAACGGGCATCGTTCGCAGCAGCCTTGCGCGCCGCCGGTGCGAGAAACATCCGCTTCAACCTGTGCGATGAAGCGGTCGCGAGCGGCACCGGACACATCCAGCGCTGGCAGGAACCCGACGCTGTGGTGCAGTTCTGGCTAGCGTCGGCCAATCCGCAATACTTCAAGCCAGCCGCCACTGTATTGGCTGGTTTCAGCAAGCGCTTTACTGCCTGGCTCGTCACCGAATCCACCGTGATCTCCAACACAGCGCATCCACCTCAGGAAGGCCAGCGCACCTGGGGGTGGTCGCAGGCGACGTTTCTGGCATTCCGCCCCGATCTTGAGCCCGATGTCGCGGAAAAGCATTGGCGTACACACCACACAAAAGTGGCGATCGATACGCAGGCCAATTTCGAATATGTCCAGAACCGTCTGGTTCGAACGCTGACTCCCGATGCACCGGTCTACGATGCCTTCGTGGAGGAATGTTTCCCGTCAGCGGCGCTCACGAACCCGCAGGTGTTTTTCGATGCTGCAGCGGACGAGGCAAAGTACCAAGCCAATCTCGCAAAGATGATGGAAAGTTGCAGCGCATTCATTGACTTCACCCGGATCGACGTGATCCCGACCAGCCAGTACGATTATGGCTAAGGTCGTTCGCATCGGCGGCGGTGCTGCGTTCTTCATCGACAGTGCGATCCACGTGCCGCAACTCCTCGCAGACGGGGTCGATTATATAGTGCTCGACTACCTTGCAGAAGGTGCGATGGGGTTGCTGGGGCGAATGCGCATGGCCAATCCCGCAAGCGGCTATCCAGATGATTTCATTCAAGTCCATGTCGGACCATATCTCGAAACGATCGAGTGCGCCGGGACACGGATAGTCGCCAATGCGGGCGGAGTGAATCCCGCCGCGCTCGCCGCAAAGCTGCGCGGTGAAATCACGCATCGCGGCCTGAATCTGACCGTCGCATGCGTCGTGGGTGACGATCTCCTTCTGCGCATGAGCGAATTCTGCGACCTGTCGGCGCATGGGACAACCAGCTGCAACGCTTACCTCGGCGCATTTCCCATTGCCGAAGCACTTCGGCTGGGTGCGGACATCGTCGTGACTGGCCGAGTTGTCGATTCTGCGCTCGCGCTTGGGCCGCTTATTCATGAATTTGCGTGGACCGAAGTCGACTGGGACCGTCTTGCCGCAGGGACCTTGGCCGGGCACTTGATCGAGTGCGGCGCGCAAGCGACAGGGGGTACGTTCACCGACTGGGAAACCGTTGACGGATGGCCCAATATCGGCGCGCCTATTGCCGAGGTTTCCGCCGACGGCGCATTCGTGCTGACGAAGGCGACCGGAACTGGCGGTTTGGTGACCTGCGCTACGGTTGCCGAGCAGATGCTTTATGAAACCTCTGATCCGCAGGCATATGTCGTACCAGACGTTGTCCTGGACATGAGCGCGGTAAAGCTGGAGCAGATCGCAAGTGATCGAGTCCGCGTGTCCGGAGCGATCGGCTACCCCTCAACCGGAATGCTCAAGGTGTGCGCTACCCGCGATGTCGCCTGGCGTGGCATTGCATACCAACCCATCATCGGACCCCAGGCGGTACAACGCGCGCGCAAACAGGCCGATGCCCTGTTCGAGCGGAGCGAAACCATGCTCCGTGCACAGAACTTTCCCCCATACAACAAAACCGAGGCAGTGCTCATCGGCGCAGGGCAGGCATTGGGGCGGATCGACGAGAGCGCTGAGGAACTGATGGTCAAGTTGGTTGTCGATCATGATTATCCGATCGCAGCGCAAATGTTCGTGCGGGAACAATTCGCGGCGATTTCGGCAATGGCACCGGGGACGAGTGTGGCCATAGGGATTAGCGTTGCCCCATTGATGGAGCTTGCTACGTTTTTCGTCCCTAAGGGAGAAGTGACACCTCAACTTGACTTCGGCACTGGCCTTGAAGCACTGACCTGCGTGACAGACGGTGGCTTCGATCCAGCATCGATAGTCCGTCCGCCAGCACCTACGGCAGACGCAGCGCCGATCCGCACGGTTCCTCTTGGAAGCATTGCATGGGCACGTAGCGGCGAAAAAGGAGAAACGATCAACGTTGGCGTGATCGCACGCGACCCCGCCCGCGTGGGAGACTTGCGCAGCGCGCTGACCCCAGAAGCAGTCCGCGAGTGGCTCGCGCATCTGTTCGAGGGCAATGGCGGCGACATAACCGTCTACGACCTACCCGGAATCCACGCAATAAATCTGGTGCTCGATGGCGCGCTCCCCGGCGGAATCAACGCGAGCACCCGGCTCGACCCGGCGGCCAAAAGCGTCGCGCAACAACTGATGCGGTTCCCCGTCCCGATCAGCGCCTGATCGCTCAGCGTGCTCCGCGAACCAGCCGACCCGGTCTGGCACCAGTATCCTCATCGAAGCGCCGGATGATCTCGCCCGAAACGATAGTAGCGTCATAACCGGTCGCGCGCTGATCGAGCCTGCGTCCGCCCGCCGGCAAGTCGTAGACGATATGCGGCATGGCCAGCGTGAGTCGGTCCATGTCGATCACATTGAGATCGGCCTTTATCCCCGAGGCGATCAGTCCGCGATCACCCAAGCCGATCGCGAGCGCAGGCTTGCGACTGAGCATGTGCACTGCCTGCTCCAGCGTAAAGCCTCCCTCGTCAGCATCGCGGACCCAATAGGTCAGCATGAACGTGGGGTAACTGGCATCGCAGATGGCGGAATAGTGCGCCCCGCCATCGCCAAGTCCCACGATGCAGTCGGGCCGTTCCAGCAGTTCGCGCACCACGTCGAGCCGCCCGTCGTAATAATTGCCCAGCGTTGCCAGCAGGTAGTTGCTGCCCTCACCAGAAATCAGCCAGTCGTAAGCCCATTCTGCGGGCGATATGCCCTCACGCGATGCTTGGGCGGCAACGCTGCAGCTACGCGGAGGAGCGTAGTTGGGCTCCCCTGCGAACGGAAACAGCCAGTCCCAGTTGCGCCCTAGTTGCGCCAGCGGGTGGCCGGGATCAGGCTCCTCCACCAGTAGCGCCGCACGCACCTCGGCCGTGCGCATCGCGCCTAGCTTTTCCGCCAGCGGCAGGCGCGCTAGCGGCTGGAAGCTGGGACATAGCACGAAGGGGTGGATCGACAGTTCCAGCCCTTCGATCATTCCAATGGGGCGTGGCAGGACTTGTGAGGTGAGCGTGACGCCGCGTTCGCGCGCCTCGTCTGCCACAGCCAGTGCATCCTCCCAGTTGCGGGCGCCCTCGTTCGATGTGCCTAGTGTTACAGTCGCCGGACAGCCGCTGCTTTCCGCGACCTCGGCTATCAACGCGTATTCGGGACCGAGGCCGCGAAACAGGTTGGGCACGACCTGCAACACGCCCGATCCGGCATCGGCCATGCCAGCGGTGATCGCGCGCAATTCCTGCGCGGCGGCATCGAAACTGGGTATCGCTTCGCCGCCGGCCGTCTTGTGAATCAACAGGCGTGAGGTAGCGAAGCCAATCGCCCCCGCCTCGATTGCTTCGCGAGCGAGGCGACGCATGGCAGCGAGATCGTCGTCATTGGCAGGCTCGCGCCGCGCGCCGCGCCCGCCCATCGCATAGACACGCAAGGGGCTGTGCGGCAGGAACGCCGCGACGTCGATGTCGCGTCGACCAGCGTCCAAGACGTCGAGGTACTGCGGAAATGTCTCCCAGTTCCACGCAAGACCCTCGGCCATCACCACACCGGGAATGTCCTCGACACCCTCCATCACGTCGATCAGGATTTCGCGATCCTCGGCGCGGCATGGCGCGAAGCCGACCCCGCAATTGCCCAGCACCACGCTGGTGACCCCGTGCGAGGACGATGGGCTGAGCCGCTTCGACCACACCGCCTGGCCATCGTAATGGGTATGCGGGTCGACGAACCCGGGCGTGACTATGCGGTCGCGCGCATCGATCTCGGCGATCCCACACCCTTCGACCCTTCCCACCGCAGCAATCACGCCATTACGCACCGCCACATCCCCGGTGAACGGTTTGCCGCCACTGCCATCGACCACCATGCCGCCGCGTACGACCAGGTCGTAATCGCTCATGCCGCCGCGTCTCCCGCCCAGATCGCGCCCTCATGCGCCGTGTCTAGATCCTTTGCCCCGCGCACACCCAATACCGCACGCGCTTCTTCAAGCGGAAGGTGCCAGACATCTTCCATCCGAGCCATCCAGAAAGGATCGGACTGCTGGCCGACCTCGATTCCCTGCTTGATACATGCCAGAGCGGTTTCCCAGACTTGCGGATAGTGCAGCATCGTGCGCACCACATAGCGCATCGTGCCGAGGATACCCATCACGCTCATCTCGCCGGCCAATTCCTTGTCCTTGATGTGCTGGTGGATTGTCCCCAGGCGAAACCAGTAGGGTACCAGTTCGCCTATGTAATTGAACCCGCCGCCAGTCAGGATATGTTCGAAATCGTGCGTCTGCCCGGCGCGTAGTGAATAGTATTCCCACTGGGTGCGCGGCTCGAATGGCGGCACGATCTGGATGTCGTAGCCGCCCCGGCTGAATGCCTCATATAGTATGCCACCGAGCGATCCGGGCGGCAGGCCTTTCAAGTCCTCCAGTCGATAACTGGACACGAACCGGTCCGACAGCCACCGGTCGAGCACCGGATTGACCGCACGCTCGGCAGTGAACAGCGCCTCAATCCGGTCGTAGTCGCGCAGGTCTGCCAGAATGCCAATTAACTGGTGCATTTCGGCCGCGGGAGGAAAGTCCAGGCCATTCGCCTTGAGCGCGATCATTGCTACCCACTCACGCAGCCGAGGATCGTTGAGGTATTTCGAGGAGGAAACGAGTACGCTCGATTCGGTTGGCACCGGCAGAATTCCGCGCGCGAGATACGGAACATTGTCCATCGTCAGGCATCCTCTGTTTTTTATCGTTGCGCAAAAACTAGCACGTGAATATACGCGTTTCCACAATCAAAACGCATAAAAATGTTGTTTTGCGCTGAATGGAGAGATTGGCACATGAGTTCACCCGCAATCGCCCTAGTGACCGGCGCCAGTCGCGGGGCCGGGCGCGGGATAGCCATAGGGCTCGGTGAGAAGGGCATGACGGTCTATGTGACCGGCCGCACTATCAGCCCGGGCGAAGCCAAGGGGTGGGATGGTTCGGTCCTGCCCGGCACCGTCGCCGAAACCGCGCAGGCGGTGACCGATGCGGGCGGCAGGGGCATCGCGGTGGTCTGCGACCATGCCGACGACGCGGCGGTCGCGGAGTTGTTCGCGCGGATCGAGCGCGAGGCTGGGCGACTCGACATCCTGGTCAACAACGCGGCCTTCATCCACCACCAGTTGATCGACAAGGCGCCGTTCTGGGAGAAGGAACTGGCGGCGGCCGAAATCCTCGATGTCGGATTGCGTTCGGCCTACGTGGCGAGCTGGCACGCAGCGCGGATGATGGTGCGACAGGGATCGGGCACGATCGCGTTCGGATCGTCGTTCGGGGCGAGCTGCTACATGCACGGTCCCGCCTATGGGGCGCAGAAAGCGGGGCTCGACAAGTTCGCGCACGACATGGAGCACGACCTGCGCGGCACCGGGGTGCGGACCTTCTCGATCTGGATGGGGCCGCTCAAGACCGAGCGCGCGATGATCGCGGGCAAGACCAATCCTGAACAGTACGAAGGGTTCATGGCGATGGCCGAGAACCCCGAATTTACCGGCCATATCGTTTACAAGCTAGCGACCCAGCCGCTGGGCGAGCAGCTTTCGGGCCGCACGCTGATCGGGGCCGAGGTCGCGCGCGAACTGGGCATCACCGACCGGGGCGAGGACAAGCCGAGTTACCGCGAGCAGCTCGGCAGCCCGAACGATCCCAATCCCGCGGCGGTTTATTGAACGATGCACGACCTGTTCGCCGCTTTCGAACTGGTCGAACGTGACGGGATGCGCCAGTTTGCCCGCGCCCCGGCGAACTTGCGCACGCTGCTCGATTCCGCGCGGCGGCACGGGCCCGCGACGCTGATCGTCGAGGGCGAGCGGCGCCTGACCTATGCGGAGGTATTCGCCCGCTGCGATGCTCTGTCGGGCGCGCTCGGGATCGAAGCGGGCCAGCGCGTCGCCATCGCCATGCGCAACCAGGCGGAATGGATGATCGGCTTCCTCGCGATCGTTCGCGCGGGCGGCGTCGCGGTGCTGGTCAACAGCCGCGGCGCTCCTGAAGAACTGGCGGCAGCCGTTGCCGATACCGACCCGGCGCTGGTCCTCGCCGACGAGCCACGCGCCGCGCTGCTGCGCGAAGGCGGCTTCGATGGCCGCCTGATCCTGCCAGCCGATTACCCCGATCCGAACGGCGATCCGCCTGCGCCGCCGCCTGCCGCCGGGCCCGATGATCCCTCGGTGATCATGTTCACCTCCGGCACCACCGGGCGCGTCAAGGGCGCGGTGCTGACCAATCGCAACATGGTCCACTCGCTGATGGGCGTGCAGCGTGCCGGGCTGACGATCCTCGCGGCCACGGCCGAGCGGCTGGGCATGGCGCCCGGGGCGCTGATCGCCCAGGCCCCACCCGTTGGCGTGCTGCTGGTCTATCCGCTGTTCCACGTCTCGGGTCTGACCGCCGCCTTCCTCTCGACGATGCTCGGCGGGGGCAAGATCGCGGTGATGCGGCGCTGGGACGCGGAGGAGGCGCTGCGCCTGATCGCGGCCGAGCGGCTGACCAATCTGGCCGCCGTGCCGACGATGCTGTGGGACCTGATCAACCGCGCGCGGCTAGAGGATGCCGACCTTTCCAGCCTGCGCAATGTCGGCGTCGGCGGGCAGGCTTTGCCGCGCACCCTGCTCGACGCGACCAATGCCGCCGTGCCCCACGCGGTGCTCGGCACCGGCTATGGCATGACCGAAACCGCCGGCAGCGTGGCGATGGTGCTTGGCGAGGATTTCCTGGCCCACCCCGCCTGCGCGGGGCGGGTGATGGACATCGTCGACCTGAAAGTGGTCGATGAGGCGGGCGAGGCGCTCGGGTCTGGCGAAGTCGGCGAAATCTGCGCGCGCGGGCCGGTGGTGATGCAGGGCTACTGGAACCGGCCCGGTGATACCGCCGCCATCCTCTCGCCCGACGGCTGGCTGCGGACCGGCGACGTCGGCGCGATTGATGCGGACGGCTACCTCACCATCGTGGACCGCAAGAAGGACATGGTCATTTCCGGTGGCGAGAACATCTACTGCGCCGAGGTCGAGCGCGCGCTGGGCCAGCTTCCTAGGGTGAGCGAATATGCCGCGTTCGGCATCCCCGACGAGCGGCTGGGCGAACTGCTGGTCGCCGCCGTCGTCGGCGACGGGATCGGCGAACGCGAGGTGATCGAACACGTCGCCGCGCACCTGGCGCGCTACAAGGCGCCGGGCCGCGTCGCGATCGTCCCCGGCCCGCTGCCCCGCAACCACATGGAAAAGGTCGACAAGGCAGCCCTGCGCGCCGCCTGGCCGGAACTGATTGGAGACGCCTGACGATGCCCATGCCCACCGACATCGGGATCATCGACTGTATGCTCGGCATCCCCGAGGCGGAGGATCGGTCCGACTGGTTCACCGCGTTCCGTCCGCTGATCAAGGATGCCCAGACGCTCGAATCGTTCAAGATGCCCGCGCAGTACATGTTCAAGGACATTCCCGAGACCGGCGCGGCGGACGATTTCGTGACCTGGACGGTTGCGCAGATGGACCGCTACGGGATCGCCAAGGCGCTGGTCGGGTGGAACGACAACGCGACCTCGCGCCGGGCGAAGGAGCGGCATGGCGACCGGTTCTTCTTCGACCTGCCGTGCGATCCCAACAAGGGCGTGGACGAGGTCCGCCGGATCAAGCGCATCCATGCCGAGGTCGGCCTGTCGGCAATCAGCGTGTTCCCCAGCGGCACGCTGCCGCAGGTGGCGATCAACCACAAATACATGTTCCCGCTCTACACCTGCGCCGCCGAGCTGGGCCTGCCGATCTGCCTCAACGTTGGCATCCCGGGGCCGCGCATCCCGATGGAGACGCAGAAGGTCGAGCATCTCGACGAGGTCTGCTGGTTCTTCCCCGACTTGAAGGTGGTGATGCGCCACGGCGCCGAGCCGTGGGAGGCGCTGGCGGTCAAGCTGATGCTCAAATGGCCGAACCTCTATTATTCGACAAGCGCGTTCGCGCCCAAGCATTACCCCAAGGCAATCGTCGACTTCGCCAACACCCGCGGCGCCGACAAGGTGATCTACGCGGGCTATTTCCCGATGGGCCTGAGCCTCGAGCGCATCTTCGCCGAGATGCCGCACGTGCCGTTCAAGGACGAGGTCTGGCCCAAGTTCCTGTGCGACAACGCGCGCCGCGTGTTCAATCTCGGAGACTGACTATGGGCCAGGCCGAAACGATCGACGCCCGGGTGCCGCCCGTCGCGGTGTGGCAGGTGCTGGCGAAGCTGCGCGGGCAGGACCTGATCGACTGGCGGCTGGCCGAACCGGCCCAGCGCCCCTCGCCCGACGAACGCGACCTGCCTAGCGAATTTCCGTTCGGCTGGTATCCGATCCTGCTGTCGAACGAGTTGGAGGCGGGAGTGGTCAAGCCGCTGCGCTATTTCGCCCAGGAACTGGCGATCTGGCGCGGAATGGACGGCGCGGTGCGGATGGTCGATGCCTATTGCAAGCACCTGGGCGCGCACATGGGGCACGGCGGGCAGGTCGATGGCAACGAACTGCGCTGCCCGTTCCACGCCTGGCGTTATGACGGCGAGGCGGGCGTGGTCACCGACGTTCCCTATGCCAAGCGCATCCCGCCGCAGGTCAAGCGCAAGTGCATCCGCACCTGGCATGTGGTCGAGGCGAACCGGTGGATCTGGATGTGGTATCACCCGCACGACCTGCCGCCGCAGTGGGAGGTGCTCGAGCATCCCGAATGCGCCGATCCCGACTGGACCGAGTTCGAAATCCACGAATGGAACGTCTGGGGCAGCTTGCAGAACATGGCCGAGAACGGGGTCGATTTCGCCCATTTCAAATATATCCACGGCACCGCGACTTTTCCCGAGGCGGAACTGGAATTCCATGAGCTTGGCCGCAAGGCGGTGATCCGGGCGAAGATGGGCACCCCGATGGGCGAGGTCGATGGCCAGATCGCGTTCGACACCAGGGGGCCGGGCCAGAGCTGGACGCGCTTCACCGGCATTTCCGAAACGCTGCTGGTCGCCTGCCTGGTGCCGGTCGAGCGCGACCATGTCCACGCCCGGTTCTGTTTCACCCAGCCCAAGGCGCAGGCCGAGGGGCCGATGGGCGGGCTGGCGCGGGCGATGATCCGCGACATCTGCAAGCAGTTCGACCAGGACAAGGTCGTGTGGGACCGGCAGAAGTTCGAAGCCAATCCGATCATCTGCGACGGCGACGGCCCGATCCCGCGCTTCCGCCAGAACTACGCCAAGTTCTACGCGAGCGAGGCCCCGGCATGAAGGCGACTCGGCGCGAGGTGCTGGCGGGCGGCGCGGCGCTGGTGTTCGCGGGCGCCGCCGGGGGCCGGGCGGCCAGCGCGACGACCGATGTCCTGGGGCAGCACGATGCGCTGGGCCTCGCAGAGCTGGTCCGCAAGCGCGAGGCGAGCCCCACCGAACTGCTCGACGCCGCCATCGCTCGTACCGAAGCGACCAATCCGCGCTTCAATTATCTGGCGCGCGAACATTACGATCTGGCCCGTCAGGCAATCGCGCGCGGGTTGCCGCAAGGGCCGTTCACCGGGGTGCCGTGGCTGCTCAAGGACCTCAACACCTATATCGAAGGCACCCAGACCGGCCAGGGCAGTAGGCTCTACGCCGATAATCGCGCGGCGGTGACATCAGAAATCGTGCGCCGCTATCACCGCACCGGGCTGGTGACCTTTGGCAAGACGACGACGCCCGAACTCGGCCTGACCGGAACCACCGAATCGCTCGCCACCGGGGCGACCCGCAACCCGTGGAACCCGGAGCATGTCGCGGGCGGATCGTCGGGCGGCGCGGCGGCGGCGGTGGCGGCGGGCGCGATCCCGGCCGCGCACGCGACCGATGGCGGCGGCTCGATCCGCATTCCGGCGGCGTGCTGCGGCTTGTTCGGGCTCAAGCCCAGCCGCGGGCGCACCCCGATGGGGCCGCTGCGCACGGAAGGCTGGGGTGGCCTCTCGACCCACCACGCGGTGAGCTGGAGCGTGCGCGACAGCGCCGCCCTGCTCGATGCGGTGGCCGGACCGGAGCCCGGCTCGCGCTATGCCGCGCCGACGCCCGAACGACCCTATCTGGCCGAGGTGACCCGCGATCCGGGCAAACTGCGGATTGCGCTGTGGATCGACACCCCGGGCGGCACCAGGGCCGATCCCGAAGTGCTGGAGGCGGCGCGCGCCGCCGCGCGGTTGTGCGAAACGCTCGGCCATGCCGTCGATGAAGCCGGGCCAAAGGTCGACGCTGGCGCGTTGGGCCAGGCCTCGTTCGTGCTGATGGGCGCCTCGATCGCCGCCGAACTGGACGACCGCGCCAAGGCGCTGGGCGTTACGCTCGGCCCCGACCTGGTCGAATCGGTCACGCTTGCCTTCCGCGAGGTCGGTGCCAGGTTCACCGCGGCCGACTGGGTCCGGGCCAACAACACGCTCCAGGCCGCCGCGGTCGCGGTGGCGCGGTTCATGGAGGATTACGACGTGATCCTCACCCCGACGCTCGGGGTGGTCACGCCCAAGCTGGGGACGATCCATCTTGCGCAGGATTTCCAGACCTTCGTCGCCAACGTGACCCCGTTCACGCCGTGGACCGGACTGTTCAACCAGACCGGCCAGCCGAGCATGTCGGTGCCGCTTGGCATGTCAGCCAGCGGGCTGCCGATCGGCTCGATGTTCACTGCTCGCTACGGCGACGAGGCCACGCTGTTCCGCCTCGCTGGCCAGCTCGAGCAGGCCGCGTCGTGGCGCGGGCGACACCCCTCGTTCTAGGCCGCCGCGCGTTCTGCCACCCGTCGGTCCATGTCAGACATGACCGGGTTTGCCATGGCATCGGCAAATGCCTGGTAGCTCCAAGGCCAGGTCATCGGCACGCCTTCGGCATCGAGATACCAGCTGGTACAGCCCGAAGCGAAGATGGTGCGCTTGGCAGCGGCGATACGGCGCTGCTCGTAAGCCGCCATCGCGGCGTGGCTGGCGCTGATCTCGTCGCATTGACCGGTGACGATTTCATTGAGCAGTCGATCGACGAACTGCCACTGCCGCTCGGCGACATCGATCAGCGAGAAGTTCCCGACCGGAGAGGTCGGCCCGTTGAGGAAGAACAGGTTTGGGAAATCGGGCAGGGTGATCGCCATGTACGCGTTCGCACGAGTAGCCCAGACATCTTCCAGCGAGACTCCGTCGCGACCGCGGACCGTCGTCGGACGGATGAAGCGGTCGGAATGGAACCCGGTGGCGAGCGCCAGCACGTCAAGTTCATGCACCATGCCGTCGCGCATCTCGACACCGTTGGGCACGATCCGGGCGATTGCGCCGGTCTCGACCAAAACCGCCGGACGCTGAACCCGCTCGTAATAGTTGGGCGAATAGATCAGCCTTTTACATGCCGCGCGGTAGTTCGGGCGCAATTGCTCGCGTAGGCTCGGATCGGCCACGTTCTGCTCAAGGTTGGCTAGGCACAGATCCTCGATTGCGTGCATTGCGTCGCTGTCAGGATCGACGATGCCCATGGTGAAGCGTTGGACGTTGCTTTCGTATTCGGGATCGTAACGGATCGCGTCGATCAGCGCCGGATCGGCACGGAACGCAGCGCGATCCTCGTCGGTATAGGCGAAATCGGGCACCGGCATGATCCACTGCGGATTACGCTGGAAATGGACAAGACGCGCGGCGCGGTCGGCAAGCGCGCAGACCATTTGCACCCCGGTCGAGCCGCATCCGATCACCCCAATCCGCTGCCTATCGAGAGGCACGCTGTCGTCCCACCGAGCGGTGTGCATGGCGGTGCCGGTGAAGCTTTCCAGCCCCTCTATATCGGGCATCCGCGGGTGATGGAGTACCCCCGAGGCGACGATCGCGACATCGGCTTGGAACACTTCGCTGATCGCGGTCTCGGCGCGCCATTCGTCACCGGCCCAGGAAAGATCGGTCACCTCGCGATTGAAGCGGATCAGGTCCATGATCCCGTGGTCACGCGCCACTTTCTCGAAATAGGCGCGGATCTCGTCGGCCCCGGCGTAGAACCGGCTCCATTCGGGATTGGGCGCGAAGCTGTAGGTATAGGCGTGCGCGGGCACGTCGCAGGTGAGCCCCGGATAGCGATTGTCGCGCCATGTGCCCCCGATACGATCAGCCTTTTCCAGGATCACGATATCATCGTGGCCTGCTTCTCGCAGTCTGATCGCCGCGAGGAGGCCGGACATTCCCGCGCCGACGATAAGGCAACGCAGCTTGCGTTGGGTCATGCTAATGGTCCTCTCTCGTTATCCAATTAACCTAGCGCGGCCAGATCATTCCCGCGTCGTCCAAACGGACGAGAAATGGCACGAATCTTATCGCCGCGATCGAACCTGGATCAGGCCGCCGCTTCCCGCCTGATAGAGTGTTCCGTCACGGGCGATCGCAATTGCGCCCCAGTTGTTGTTCCAACTCGCACCGCGTCCGGTGGGTATCCGGATCACCTCGCGTCCAGTGGCGAAATCGAGCCCGGCAATCGCCCAATCCTGCTCCTTGTCGGCGGCATGGGTGAACGTCGTGAACCAGACCACCCCGCTCTCGCTCGCGAGCTTTGGTACGACAGACGGTGATATCAGCAGCGATGTCCAGACGACGTCACAGCCGCTTTCGTCGGCGCGTACATCGATCCGCATCACGCCGCCGGCAATCGCGCCCCAATCCTCCTGCGATACCTGATTGGTGTAACCGGCATTATTTTCGATCACGAGCGACCGGCCAATTCCCACCATCGAGTTATCGGTTGCACTAGCGCCGTGGCTGAACAACGGAATTTTGCACACCAGCCGTTCGGCACCCTGCGCCAGCGACCCGCGCCGAAGAACGACGGCGTTGATCCGTCCGTCGGCATTGTCGGAGAACGCCATCCAGTTTTCGCCCAGCAATGTCGGTGTGGTGCCGCTCCCCTGGTTGATCGAACCGACCTTGCGCGAGCTTCCACGGTCGTATGCCCAGCGCCATTCGGTACGGGGTGTGCCGTCGGGCGAAGGAACGAATGCGTATTGCGCATGATCGCTGATCACATAGACCGCGCGCATATCCATCGCGATCGCGTTCTGAATCTCCTCATCGGACAGGCGCACTTTCCGCACGACACCGCTAGTGGGATTGAGGGTTCCGACGAGCCCATACCGAGTGACCCACCAATAGCGCCCGTCCGGCCCAGGCATGACCGTGGTGACCATGTCGCAAGGCCCCTTGGCAAACCAGTTATCGTAGTGCTGGCAGTCATGCGGAACATGTCCGCGCAGATCCCAGCTTTTATCGAGCATGAAGCGCCAGATGCCATCTTGCTGGCGTGCGACAAGACGCTGAACCCGATTGCGGCTGTCAGCGAACACCACACGGTCCTGCCCGTCAAGAAACAGATAAGCCCCTCCCGAACTGTCGGAAAACATGATTTCCATGTCGAGGTTGATTGCGGCCTGAAAGCTGCTTGGACGCATCGGAAGGTCGTAGCTTGCCAGCATTGCCAGCGTCTTCGGGTCGATCAGTACGATGCGAAACCCGGTCAACCCGCCACACATCGCCACTACCCGCCCGTCCTGACGAAACAGGATGGTTGAACACTGTCGACCAAGCCAGTTGCCGGACTTGCGCGAACGAACTTCAAGTCCTGTCCCGAGAGGACCAGGTCCAAAGTGCACATCCGACTGCCAGGCATCGGCATGGATCGTCGAACTGCCCGCCAATGAAAGCCCGGGATAGGGAGGAATGTCGAATGGCACAGGTCGCGGCACGAACGATGCGTCCCATTGCACGGGGGCATCCGATGCTCCGCTGAATGGCCGCGGATCGACCAGTTCACGATCGGCGACTGGCAGGAATAACAGAGCGATTGCCACCAGTGCCAGCGGCACGCTCATCACTATCAGGAAGATGCGTACTATCCGGCGCCAGACCGTGCCCATTAATCCGCCCTCACCTTGACTTTCGGATCTGTCGAGCCCCGCCGCATCGCCGCGATGAAGCCATCAAGCGGCGCCGGCTCGGGCACGGGTCCATCTGGCGCTCCATCGCGGGCCCAGAATTCGGACCAGCTCGGAAAGATCGAATGAAAATTCCCTTCGGCGTAGTCGCTGCCCGGCCAGCGCATCTTGGCTGGTCCAATCGGGGGAGCGTTGAGGTCGGTGGCATACCAATAAAGCGGTAGTCGGCGCGTGAAAAACCAGCGCCCGTCCTGCCGCACGTAGTCGTCGAGATACATCATCTGCATGATGACCCATTGATCGCCGTGGCCCGGAACCGGCGTTTCGTGCTCGTTCTTGGAATAGACGACACCGTGGGCATGGCCGGGATCGTCGAATTCGATCACGTGCCCGCCGACATGGTGTGAAGTACCGGTAAAGGGCGAGCGCAGCGTCCGGTCCATGTAGGAGCGCAAGGCTTCTCGGCCCTGTCCATGTCGCCCCACGCGAACGTCGGCAGGAAACAGACCGACCATCGCGTCCATGTCGCGCATGTCCAGCGCCAACGCATACTTGGCCGGGAGTTGGCGAATCGCATCGAGCGATTCCAGCCGGTCTATCCGGGCGGCAAGAGTGGAATTGGTCATCTTCGGCCCTCGATCGCAGCCCTGGGGTGTTGCATATTTGCAAGAGCTTATAGCAGTTCTCTATGCGCATACATCGCATATAGTTGCATGTCACTATGTGATTGCGTAATATGATAGCGTCCGACATGCGTATATCGTGGTCGCCAACAATTCCAGGGAGAGACGCGCGTGAAAATCATCCTTCTTGCCTCCGCAGCGGTCTGCGCGCTTGCCGCAGGCAGCCCCACCATTGCCCAAGATCAAGGTCCGCAGCGGTCAGCAGCAGTTGGCCAAGGCGAAAATGAAAGCCGCCAGAACGTCGGCATCGGCGACATCGTCGTCACTGCGCAAAAGCGCGCAGAGAATATACAGGACGTGCCGATCGCCATCTCGGCGGTGTCGAGCGAGTTTCTCGAAGCACGCGGAATTACCAGCATCGACAGCCTCGGATCGATCGCGCCCAATGTGAAGATTGAACGGGCTCCGTCAAACAAGACGATCTCGCAGATCGCGATCCGCGGTTCAGTAACGATCAACCCCGCAGTGACTTGGGAGCCTGCGGTTGGATTGTATCTCGACGGCGTCTACATCGCTAAGGCGCAAGGTTCGATCTTCGACGTTGCCGACCTGGAGCGAGTCGAAGTGCTGCGCGGGCCGCAAGGAACGCTTTACGGGCGTAATGCTCTCGCCGGTGCTGTTAACCTGATACCTCGCAAGCCATCGGGTGAACTCGGCGTCATCGCCGACGTAAGTTACGGCAATTTCGATTACTGGAAGGGCCGCGCAGTGCTCGATCTGCCCGCGATGGGGCCGCTGGCGGTCAAAGTTTCCGGCCAAATCCAGAAGCGCGACGGTTTCATACAGGTCGTTCCAAATCCGTTTCCGCAAGCTTTTCTTGCCGGTCCGGTGACCATTGATGAGACCAATGACCTCGATGGGCGCAGCTTCATGGCGCAGGTCCGCCTGCAGCCCGATGGGAGCATACTGACTGCGGACTACATGTTCGATTATTCCAAATTCGATCAGCGCCCCGATTACGCTCAACTTGTCCGCGTCAATCGCAATGGTGATCCACGCGACATTTTCGATCCCAACAGTCCGAGCTACCCCTTCGCAGGCGCGTTTTTCCCGCTCGACCTTTACACCAATCCCGACCGGCAGAGTCTTGCTTCACTAGACGGCACCCCCCTGTTCGAAACCTCGCGTACATTCGGCCATGCTCTGACGCTGACCGCCGACCTCGACTCGGTCACGCTCAAGTCGATCACCGCCTATCGCGATCTCAAGTGGGCCGATCAGCTCGACCTCGACGGTTCCCCCCTGCCGGTCGCCTATACTGGACGCGAGACCGACTTCTACAGCTTCAGCCAGGAACTGCAGGCGACCGGACAAGCTATGGACAACCGGCTGAATTACGTTGTCGGCTTGTTCTATTACAAAGAGAAAGCCGAGACGCTGGGCCCGCAGAGTTTCTTTGGCGGAGGCAGCGCTTTCCAATCGGATTATGGCTCTCGAACCACCGCCTATGCCGCCTATGCCCAAGTCGATTTCGACCTGAGCGAGCAACTAAGGTTGACGCTCGGCGGACGCTACACGCATGAAAAGAAAGATGTTCGCCGATTCCTGCAAGTGCTGGCGGACGCTTCGATACCTCCGGCGTTCCTGCCTTTAACTGTGGCAGACATCCCCTATGGCGGAGTGCCCGACGCAAAATTCAATAACTTCAGCCCGGCAGCAACGCTGGCATGGTCTCCGAACGACGATGTGAACCTTTATGCCCGTTTCGCGCGCGGCTTCAAATCGGGCGGATTCAATGGCGAAACCAATTCGTTCGTCGCGCCAACCGCAGATTGCCCAACAGGCGCGGTGGAACTGTGCGATCCCTACAATGCGGAAAAGGTCGACAGCTACGAAGTGGGCATCAAAACCCGTCTGTTCGACCGGCGGGTGATCTTCAATATTGCCGGCTTCTGGAACGAGCATAAGGATATCCAGCTCTCGATCTTCACCGCCCAAGGGGCCGCGTCGTCGGTAGTGCGCAATGCTGCGGCAGCTAGAATCCGCGGGATGGAATTCGAACTTATCGCGAGGCCGACCGACAGTTTGACGATAAACGGCAGCCTCGCGTTCCTCGACGCCGACTACAAGAGCTTCATCGAGTTCGGCACCGATGTCGCCGACAACAGAGCATTTCCGCATACTCCGAAATACACCGCCGCGCTGGGTGCAGACTGGCGGGTAGCCGAAGGAGCATGGGGCAAGTTCAACCTTGTCGGCGATCTCAACTACGTGTCCAAATACTTCACATTCCCGTTCGCGCTGGTCACGCCGACTCCGTCGGACCAGAATGCCTTCACAACCCGCAGCCCCGGGCGAACGATGATCAACGCGAGCGCGCGCATTAGCGACGTGCCTCTCGGCGTGGGACGCGGCGAGTTGTCGTTGTGGGTGCGCAATCTCACGAAAGAGGACAGCCCGACCAATTTCATCGACTTCGGCCCTGGCTTTGGCGGGCTCACGGTTGGTTACTTTCCCGATCCGCGCACCTACGGCCTCACGGTGGGATTTCGTTACTGACCTCAGCGCGGCGATATCTCGTCACGTAGACCGCGCCCGTCGAGCAATCGCGCGGCATATAGCACCGCCCGCCAGCGTCGCGGAAGAACGCTGGTGCGACGGTCAACCTCCACCAATTGGTGCAGGTCGCGGCGGTGGCGCTCGATCATCTCGGCCAGACGCGCAGCGCCCGCTTCTGACAGTTTGACGACCTCCGACGCATAGACCGCGTCGACGTCGGCAAAATCCATCGCAACGAACTGCGGTTTCATCTGGCTCTCGAACCTCATGCGCAGCGGCGTCTTGCGCCACAGCACATTGCGATCGACAGTGGAACGCACCCTCCCACCGGGCAGCCGGTCAACGAGGGCCAGCTTTTCAAGCTGTGCCAATGCGGCTTCGACAATGTGTTCGGGCAGGTCGAATTCGCGCGCGAGTTCGTGCCACTCTTCTCCGCCGACGATGGCCATGAAAAGGAACGAGAGGACGCTATCTTCGCTGAGCGCCTGCTCCTGAGCCAAAGTCAGTTCCTGCGCCAGATTGCGCAATGGGCGACGTGCTGCTTCAGCCAGTTCCGCGACGGTCAACCCCGCAAGTGCTCCCAGTTGCTCCAGCCGCGCCAGGCTTAGCCCGCGGCCCGCAAGCCAACGCTTCACGCTGGCCTCGCTCGACCCGAAATGTTGCGCCAACCGTTTCGCGGTCCACCCCTCGCCCCGCAATGCGCGGCGCAATGCCGCGAGCAGTATGGCACTTTCGCTCCCTTCCACCATTCCGACTAGCTCTCGATTAGATCTTTTGATGCACCTTATTGTATCTTCTGGCGATCCTTGCGCCAAAGGCAAAGTGGACGCGAAACGTCATCGGCATACCATCCCGTAAATTGAAACAAGGCGGGAATTGTCCGCCCGAGCGGGAGAGAATGCTATGAACGATATGCTGATCCAGGGCGGAACCGTGGTCGATGGAACAGGCGCACCACCCGCCGCGGCCGATGTGAGGGTGCGGGACGGAGTGATTGCCGAAGTCGGCGCAAACCTTGCAGCTGAGCCAGGCGAACGATTGTTCGATGCCAGCGGCTGCTACGTCACACCGGGCTTCATCGAGAGCCACACGCATTACGACGGCACCATGTGGTGGCAGCCCGACCTCGATCCCCTGCCCGGCTATGGCGCGACCACCATGATTCTTGGCAACTGCGGCTTTTCTCCGGCGCCATTGCATAGGTACATGCCCGCACAGCGCGAGATGATTGGCATCTTCAGCTTCTTCGAGGACATTCCCAAAGGTCCGTTCTTCGAGAATCTGCCGTGGGACTGGAACCGATGGTCGGAGTACCGCGCCTCTGTGGAGCGCAACGTGCGGGTGCCGCTCAATTACGCCGCCTATGTCGGGCATATCGCGATCCGCCTAGCCGCGATGGGTGTGGAAGCTTGGGACCGCGCCGCGACACCGGAGGAAATCGCGACCATGGCCGACCTGCTCGACGATGCCCTTGCCGCGGGCGCGCTGGGCATGTCTGACAATATGCACGATCACGACGGGCAGGATCGTCCGGTTCCGACACTAAAGGCCTGCGACGCCGAGTTCGCCGCTCTATTCGATGTGATGGAACGCTATCCCGGCTGCTGTTACCAAGTGATCGTCGACACCTTCATGCGAATGACCGGCCCGGCCAACTTGGAGCGACTGTCGAAGCTGCTCGCCGGGCGCCAGATCAAGGTCCAGATCGCCGGTGCGATCCCGACTCTCGAGTTTCAGAAGGGCATCCTGCCCGCAATGCAAGACAGCGTTCGCGCGATGCGTGAGGCCGGGGTCGATGTCTGGCCCGGGTTCGCCCATGTATCGCCCACCTCCACGCTGAGCCTGATCAAGTCGCTAATCTTTGCCCAATCCAACGACTACGTCTGGCACGAGGTCGTGCTCGAGGACGACCTTCACGCCAAGGCCACGTTGCTCGCCGATTCCGACTGGCGCGCAAGGGCTCGTGAGAGTTGGGATACCAAGGCCTGGGATCACTCGCCGCTCAAGAACCCGCAGGAACTGCTGCTGCTGGACAGCGAGAATGGCTCCGGGCCGATCGGAATTACGCTGGCAGAGTACGCAGAGAGCCGCGGGCTGCATCGCTCAGACGCGATGGCCGACTGGATTCTGGCCAACGGCGTGCGCTCGACGGTACACATGGCACCTTTCCCCAAAGACGAGGCGCTCACTGTTGAGCTGATGCGCGATCCCAACACGGTCGGCAATATATCCGATGCAGGCGCACACTTGCAGATGCTGTGCGGCGCGGGCGAGAACGCACTGCTGCTGACCCAGTACGTGCGCGATGAGGGCAAGCTCAGCCTGGAACAGGCCATCCACGTGATGACCGGCAAGCTGGCTCGTCATTTCAATCTTCATGATCGCGGCATCATCGCTCCGGGCAAGCGCGCCGATATCGCGGTGTTCAATCTCGAAGAGATCCAGCGCCGCGAGATGGAGAAGGCGCACGACGTCCCCGACGGCAAGGGTGGCGCGACCTGGCGTTTCACCCGCCCGCCGATGCCCACCCGGCTGACGATGGTGAACGGCGTGCCGACTTTCGAGGACGGAGCGTTCACCGGCGCGATGCCGGGCAAATTTCTCTCCCCCGCCAATCAGGACATATATGCAGTCCTGGAAGCTGCGGAGTAAGCGCGATGGAGATCAAGGTCGGCGAAGGCGAACGGCAGTATTTCAACGGCGCTATCCGCAAAATTGCGACATCCAGTTCGGTACTGGTCAGTTCGTCGAAATATCTGAACAGCGCTGAACTGCGCGGCCTGGTTGCCCAGGAGATGCTGCGGCGCAACGGACCGGACCTGCCCAACACCGCCTATATTCCGGAGGTGGCGCAGATCCTGATGATGCTGGAGGATTTTCCCCGCATCATCGTGCTGTTCGAGGAGGAAAAGGCCCGCCTGCCGCTATTCCGCGCGTGGTGCGAGCGCCGGGCACTGGCCGATTTCAAGAAGGACGAGGTGCAGCACTGCGCCCCCGGCACGCTAGGTGCCGCGCTGCACCACTTCATGGTCAGCAGTGGTTACGAACTCGACATCTTCTATCGTGAGATCGAGGTGGTGAACGACCTCACCTTCTATCTTCGCCAAACCGCGCTGACCCATGACATCGAGCATATCGTGACCGGCTTCGGTCCCAACCACGGTGGCGAGGTGGCGCTGCTCACCGCCAACATGCATGCCAAGGCGCGGTATTTTCATCCCGAACTGGCCAATTTCTTCAACCGCGTTGCGACCTACCTCAAGGCAAAGACTATCATGAAGGATGGATTGCATTACCCTGAGGCAATGGCGCTCAATCTCGAAGCCGAATTTCGCGGGGCAGAGCAAGGCCGAAACTGGCGTTACCCGATCATGCTGGCCGACTGGCGCGGCATGGTCGACTGGCCTATCGCCGAAATTCGCCGGGAACTGGCGATCGAGCCTGTCCCGGCAGAAGGATTGTGGGTTGATACCAACCTCCTGTGCAGCGAAGACGACCCTGCGTACAATGCTTTGGCCATGGAGTCAGTGAAATAGCGCATCTGCGTATTGCAAGACACTATATTGATGGATATGCGTAACATGGTAATTTAATGAATACGCATATCCGGGAAAATTGATGCGTGGACTTAAAAGCAAAGCGGGGGTGGTCGCAGGTGGCGGTCGCGGCATAGGCGCGGCCACCGCGCGGCGCTTGGCCGAGGAAGGCGCCGCAGTCCTGATTGGCGACATCGAGAGTGACTGGGCGGAGGAAACCGCTGCCGCTATTCGCGCCACTGGCGGCATCGCGCAAGGAATGCGACTGGATGGCACCTGTGCGGACTCACAGGCCCAATTCGTAGCCGAGGCGCTTGGGGTCTTCGGACGGCTCGACTTCTACCACTCCAACCTGGCGGGCGGGACCGGGGGGGATGTCGATGCGCTCGATTGCCCGCTCGAAGTGTTCGACCGCTCGATCGCCATCAACGCGCGCAGTCACCTGATCGCCACCCAGGCCGCCCTGCCCGCGATGCTGGAGCGCGGCGGCGGGGCGATGATCTATACCTCTTCGGGTGCGGCGAGCGGCGCGGCGCCGTGGCAGGTCGCCTATCCGATGGCCAAGAACGCGATCCATCCGCTCGCCCGCCATGTCGCCGCCAAGTGGGGCAAGCAGGGCATCCGCGCCAATGTGATCTGCCCCGGGCTGGTGCTGACCGAGGCCGTCAAACAGCACCTGACCGACGACTATGTCGAGCGCGGGCTCAAGGCGGTGCCGCACACCCGGCTGGGGGAGCCGGAGGACATCGCCGCCGCGGTCGCCTTCCTCGCCTCCGACGACGGCGCCTGGGTCAACGGGCAGGTGTGGCATGTCAACGGCGGCGCGCAGATGAGGGACTGATGGAGCTGTTTCCACAAGGATGCGCGCTGGTGTTCGGCGCGAGCGGCGGGATCGGCGGCAAGGTCGCCGAGGTCTTCGCGGGCGACGGCAGCGACCTGGCGCTGGTCTATCACCGCAAGGCCGATGCGGCGCGGGAGGTGGCGGACGCCGCCACAGGGCTCGGCCGCAAGGCGACCACCCACGCGTGCGATGTGCGCGATCCCGCCGCGCTCGCCGCGCTGGTCGAGCAGGCGGTCGCCGCGCACGGGCGGGTCCACACCCTGGTGTGGGCGGCGGGGCCGCTGGTCGAGCAGACCTTGATCGCGGAAACCCCGCTCGATGCGTGGCGCACCGCGATCGACACCGAAGTGCTCGGCCTGATCGCCGCGACCACCGCGGTGCTTCCGCACATGCGCGAGGCGGGCGGCGGCTCGATCGTCCACCTCGGTTCGGCCGGGCATATGCGCTGGCCCGACCGCGATGGCCTCTCCGTCGCCCCCAAGGCGGCCAACGAGAGCTTCCTCAAGGGCATCGCGCGCGAGGAAGGCCGCCACGGCATCCGCGCCAATTCGGTGCTGGTCGGCGTGATCGACGCCGGCATGTTCCACGAGCTGATGGCCAAGGGCGCCTTCCCCGATGGCTGGGTGGAGGAAACGATGAAGGCGCTGTGCCTGCGCCGCTGGGGCGATCCGCGCGAAATCGGCTATGCCGTCAGCTACCTCGCCAGCGCGCGGGGGGCCTATGTGACCGGGCAGGCGATCAACGTTTCCGGCGGATTTGGAGTATAACGGCATGGCGATACACCCCGGCTTCGCGCCGCTGCTCGAGGCGATGAAACCGTTCGCGGCGATGGATTGGGCCAATATCGACGCCGCCCAGTTGCGCGCTGTGGCCGATAACCCGATGGCAGTGGGCGAGCCGCTGGCGATGGCGCGGGTCGAGGAACTGTCGATCCCGGTCGCCGGTGCGGCGATCCCCGCACGGCTCTACGTTCCCGAAAATGCCGGGGCGAACCCGGCGCTGACGCTCTATTTCCACGGTGGTGGGTGGATGCTCGGCACGCTCGACACCCACGACGCGAGCTGCCGCGCGCTGGCGCGCGATGCCGGGTGCGCGGTACTGTCGGTCGGCTACCGCCTCGCGCCCGAGCACCGCTACCCCACGGCGGCGGAAGATTGCTTCGCCGCGCTGCTCTGGGCGGCCGACAACGCCGCGCGGCTAGGCATCGACCCGGCGCGGCTGGCGGTCGCGGGCGATAGCGCGGGCGGCAATCTGGCGGCGGCAGTGGCGCTGATGGCGCGCGATCGGGGTGGCCCCGCCCTCGCCCACCAGTTGCTGATCTACCCGGTGGCCGACGCTGATTTCGAAACGGCGTCCTATGCCGCCGAAGGTACACCGGGCAACTTCCTCACCACCACCGCGATGCAGCGGTTCTGGCGCGATTACCTGGGGGGGCGCGAAATGGCCGATGCCCCGCTCGCCGCGCTGCTGCGGCGCGATGATCTTGCGGGCTTGCCGCCTGCGACAGTGGTGGTCGGCGAGCACGATCCGCTGCGCGACGAAGGCTTGGCCTTTGCGCGCAAGCTGGCGGCGGCGGGGGTCCCGACCAAGCTGATCGAGGCGGATGGCATGATCCACGGCTTCTTTGCGATGGTCGATATGGTGCCCGATGCCGCCGCTTACACATCCGCCGCCGCCGCGCGGCTCAGGGAAGCGCTGGCATGAGCGCGGGGCCCGGTGAGGAACTGCGCCAGCTCGCCTACGATTACGCCGCCTGCGTCGATCGCTGCGACGCCGAGGGGCTGGTGGCGATCTTCACCTCCGATGCGCTCGTGGGTGCAAGCGATCCCGCCGTGCCCGCGTTCACCGGCGAGGTGGGGCTGCGCCGGATGATCGCGCAAGTCGACGCGATGTTCGTCAAGACGATGCACAACGTCTTTAACCACACCTTTGAGCACCACGGCGCCGACGATGCGAGCGGTGAGACAACCTGTATCGCCAGTCATATTCTCGATGACGGGGCGGGCAATTGGAGCGTGTTCGACATGGCGCTGCGTTATGCCAACCGGTACCGCCGCGTGAACGGGCAGTGGCGCTTCGCCGAGCGCCGCCTGACCTGTGAATGGGTCGAAACCCGTCCTGTCGAACGGTTCAATCCACAGGGTCTGGCCAAGCTGGAGGTTGACGCCTGATGCCGCGAGTAGCATCGCGCAAGGGAATGGCACAAACCGATTTCGCCCTCGACGATATCGATCGCGCGATCGTTTCGCATCTGCGCCGGAACGGGCGTGCCACGAACCAACAGATCGCAGACCGGATGGGCCTCACCGCCGCTACCGTTTCGGCGCGTATCCGGCGGATGGAGGATGCGGACGCGCTGCGCGTGGTGGCAGTCTCCGACTTTTCCGCCCACGGCTACAACGTGCTGCTGGAAGTCGCGATCGAGGTCGATGGGCGACCCGCGAGCGAAGTGGCGGAAGAACTCGCGAAGCTACCTCAGGTGTTCGCAGCGCATCTCGTGACAGGGCGTTACGACATCGACATCCTGGTCGCGCTGCACGATTTCGACGAGCTTTCCGATCTCTTGCTGAACAAGCTTGCCAAGATTTCCGGCATTCGCTCGCTGGTGCCGGCAATCGCGATCGATGTTGTGAAATACGAATTCGATGTCGCGCCGATCAGCGCGGGGAATGGCTGATGGGCAAGCCTATACTGGATGACTTTGACCGGCAATTGATCGAGATTCTGGCGCGTGATGCTCGCGTGAGCAATCGCAAGATCGCAGCTGATCTGGGCGTAACTGAAGGCACCGTGCGCGGACGAATCCGACGCCTTCAGCAAGACAAGTTGATCGCCTTCACCGCGCTCACCTCGCTCGGTTTGCAAGGCCCGACCAAGCTTGCCTTCATCGCGGTCCAGGCCGACGTCGAGAACGTCAAGTCGATCGCCGACAAGATCGCCCAAATCCCGCAAGTCACCGGCGTACTGATTACCATGGGCCGGTCGAATATTATTGCCATCTGCCTATTCGACGATTTGGAGAGCCTCGTCGAAGTCGCTTCCGATCGCATCCTGGCGATGGCGGGGGTGCACCACGTCGAAACCTCGATCGCGGTCAAGACGTTCAAATACAACGCGCGCGTGGTCAAGATCACCCGCAGCGGCCCGATCGACGAGAGCGAAGGCTAACGCGTCAGGCCGCGTTCGGCCACGGTGCGTTGAGCGTTCCGCCAGTTTCGATCGTGCCGTTGACGCGGGCCTGGAACTCGGCCGCGCGGGCGCGCGAATTGTAGAACTGCTTGTACCAGATACGCACTTTATGGAACGGCCCGTCGCCGCGCACCATCAGCGGATTGAGGCACGCGCGCTTGTTCGACCAGATCTCGAAGTCCTGCGAAAACGCCGCGAGGCTCGCCGCCTGATAGGCACGCGCAGTCGGCACATCGGTCGTCTTGACCAGCAGCGCGTGCCAGACGTGGATCGTGCCGTCGTCCACGGGCGTGTGGCAGATCAGGATCAGCGAGGGAAATTCGCCTTCCATCGTCGACTGGAGGATGCCCGGCCCGGTGTACCAGGTGTCATTGGTCATCGCGCCCTCGCCCGAAACCAGCGTCTTGTGCCCGGCGACCAGCAACTGGCGCACGACGTGCCCGTCAAATTCGTTGACGAAGCTTTCCATGTCGGCCGAGCCGTGGACCGGCACCAGGTGCGCCTTGTCGGTCATGTTGTCGATGACCTCCTGCGGGTGGCATTCGAGCACGCCCAGGTCGTCGATCGCCCACGGGGTCCACTCGGGGCTGTCGTAGTTCTCGAACGCGGGCACGTCGTAATCGGGCGCGCCGCCTTCGGCATCGTGCCACAGCCATACCACCCCGGCGCGTTCCTTGACCGGCCAGCTCTTGACGCAGGCCGCCTTGGGGATCGGCGCGGGGGAATAGGGAATGTCGTCGCACTTGCCGTCCTCGCCGCGAAACCGCCACGCGTGGTAGGGACAGCGGATGCCCTCGCCGTCGATATGCTCGCGGTCCTGCACGACATAGGACGTGGAGTTCTTGCCCAAGTGCGTGCCCATGTGCGGGCAATATGCGGAGACGGCATAGACCCGCCCGCTCTTGCCGCGATAGATGACCATGTCCTCGCCGAAATAGCGGGTGGAGAAAGGCGCGTCCCGCACCTGTTCGGTGGCGGCGACCATGAACCAGCCGCGCGGGAAAGTGTGTTCGCCCAGACCGTATTCGGCAGTGGTGGCCATCGTCGTCCTGCTCCCTCGGATGTCGGCGCCCGCGATACGATGATCGGCGGCTAGTGTCCAGCATTTTAGCGTGATTCGCGCTATAATTGACTAGTCAAACGATCTTTGCGTAATTTTGCACCATACAATTTACGCGTTCGGCGCCGCTGCTGCCGGTCGGAAATTGCTTTCGGCATCCGGTTTGGGCTTGAGCGGGCAGTAGGTGCCGGTGGGCGCGTACATGGTCGAGACGCACAGGTTGGAGCGGTTGCAGCCGCTGCGCCAACCCGGCTCGGCCTCCATCCGGCGGGCGAGGTGGGGCTCGAACAGGAACGCCCGCCCCGCCGCGACGCATTCGAACCCTTCGGCCAGCACCTGATCCACCCCGGCGCGCGAATCCATCCCCCCGAGATAGGCGAGCGGCATTGCCACCGCGCCGCGCACCGCGCGCGCGTGTTCGAGCAGGTAATTTTCGCGGAACACCACGTCCTTAGGTTCCGTCAGCGACTGAAGCCACATGCCCAGCTTGACCACCGGATTGGCGGCCGCCGCGCGGTTCGATTTGGGAAACAGCGATCCGAACATGGCGGTGATCGATTCCACGTTCATGCCGTTCGACAGCACCGCCAGGTGCGCCCCGCGCGCTTCGATCGCGCGGGCGACGGCGATGCCATCCTCGATCCCGTTGCCGCCCGCGACGCCATCGGTCATCGAATACTTGACGATCACTGCCAGGTCCCGGCCGACCGCATCCAGCACACGCGACAGCACCTCTCCCGGAAAGCGCATCCGCCGCTCGATCGGCCCGCCCCAGGCGTCGCGCCGCTTGTTGTACAGGCGCGAGATGAACTGGCTGAGGAGGTAGCCGTGCCCCATGTGCAGTTCGACCGCGTCGAAACCAGCCGAGCGCGCGTTCCGGGCCGCGGCGACGAATTCTGCGGCCATCGCGTCCATCTCGGCCGGGTTCATCGCCTTCTTTAGCCACCGGCCCGACATGACCCCGACCTTGTTGAACCCGCCCGAGGCGCTGAGCGGGCGGCGGGTTTCGAGCACGTCCTTGGGCAGGAAGGTGAAGCACCCCGCGTGGGTGATCTGCGCCGAAGCGGCACCACCGTGGCGGTGGACACGGCCGGTCAGCGCGCGGAAATCGGCGAGCGAGCGTTCGTCGAGCACTGCCTGATCCACGAACGTGCGCCCATCCGCGCTGGTCGCGCAATAGGCCACCGTCGTCAGTGCGGCGCCGCCCGACGCCACGTCCTCGTGGAAGCGCGCCAGCCCTTCGCTCACCAGCCCGCCCTTCGCCTTGCCTTCGTTGGTGGCCGACTTGATCAGCCGGTTGCGCAAGGTCAGCGGCCCGATGGTGATCGGGTCGAACGGCGATGGGGCGGTCTTCGGCGGCGGTCTCAGAATTCGATCTCCGCAGTCAGGCCATATGTGCGCGGATCGCCGTAGATTGTCGAACCCATGCCGAGCTGGCCGAAGTCGATCCCGCGTGAAACATAGGCCCGGTCCGTGAGGTTCTTGCCCCAGACCATGAGCGACAGCCGCCGATTGCCGAGCGGTATGTCGTCCAACCGCACTTGCGCATCCACCAGAAAGCGCTCGTCGCTGCTGGTTGCGTCCTGGAAGGGCGCGGTGAGCGGATTATTGAACTGAGCGACACGACCGGCATAGGTGAACCCGGCGCGCGCAGTCAGCCGCACATCCCCGCTTCCAACCAGTGACGAATAAGTCACCGCGCCGTTGGCGGTCCAGTCAGGCGCATATGTTGGCACGATCACATCAGCGATATTGCGGGTCACTCCATTCACATCCGTTCCTGGAAATTCCTTGATGTTGCGATGGATGTAACCGATCGAGCCATCGAGCGTCAGACTGTCGGTGACGGCAAGCTGGGTTTCGATCTCAAATCCGGTGTAATCGATTTTGCCCGCGTTGACGACTTGTGTTCCGAAGCTGCCGCCGCCCACGATCGGGATCGGGATAACCGCCTGCAGATCGCTGTACTGGTTATAGAACGCGGCCGCGTTGATACGCAGACGATTGAAGAATTCCGTCTTCGCGCCGATTTCGTAGGACCAGATCTTCTCCTCGTTGAACGGGATCAGGCCGATGTTACTGGCAACGCTGGTTGACTGTCGGGCGTTGAAGCCGCCCGAACGGTAGCCACGCGCGGCGCGAGCATAAAGGTTGATGTCGTCCGCTGCTCGGTAATCGATGGTCAGGTTGCCGGTCGGTTCCTGGAAACTAGCCTTTCGGGTGTTGAGCGCCAACTCGGCAGCACCGAAGGGCACCGCTCCGTTCTGGGTGCGGATGATCTCCTTGCGGTCCCAAGTATAGCGCAGTCCAAGCGTTATTCCGAGCGGACCACCCGCCCCACCTGGGCGATAAGTTCCCTGGCCGTAAACCGCGATCGAGCGCCCATCGACGCTGTATTCAAGCACTGTGTTCTGCGGCACCAGCCGATAGCGGGCTGGATTTGCAGCGCGGAATGCCGCCCCCAAAGGTCCGAAGCTCGCGTCTGTAAATACGGCCTGATTGGTGTCGAGCACGAAACCAAAGTTCTGCGGGTTGCGTTCGTATCCGCTCTCCTCGAAATAGAACGCGCCCAGCACCCACTGGAACGCGGTTCCATCGCCGCCAATGATCTCGATCTCCTGGCTGAACTGGTCCTGGCGGCGATCATTGTCAGCGACGAACAGCGACTGAGTCGTGGTTGGCACCGGGGTCGCTGCGATGAACGGGGCGAAGGGCTGCTGGGCCGGGGGGAGCACGAACGCGATCAGGTTCGCCGGCATTCCGTTGAAAAGCGATGCCTGGCTGAAAAGTGGTCCACGCAATGTCCCGAGACCGTCGAGGTCGCTGCCTTGAATGCGATTGTCCCACCAACGAAACGCCGTGCTCGACCGAACCGTGACCCCACCGAGATCGAGTTCCAGACGGGTCAGGTTGCCATAGAGCTTGTCGGTCGAAATATCCGCATCCTGCAGGCAGATCGTATCGAGCCGATTGAGCGATACCTGACTGAGCGGAGTGCCGCAGCCAGGTTCGAGCACGGTCGAGGATGAGAGATAGCCAGCGACATTGGCCGGCTGAACCTGCGCGAATTCAAAGCCATCGATGGTGACGTTTGGCCGGAAGACCCCCGTGCCAACAGCTGCGAGCTGGTTGGCATAGGGCATCGCCTCGATATGAGTGTAGTCGGCAATGTTGGTCAGAAGCAGGTTGTCAGCCAGATCAATTTCGAACGCGAAGCGAACGCTGTCGATATTCAGCGCCCCTGGATCACGCGAACTGCGGTCGAGGAGGTTGTCGACGATTCCGTCGCGTTGGCGGTGGAGATAGCCGACCGACATGCGCGCGGTGCCATCGCCGAAGTCCCCTGAATTGACAATCGCGCGCAGGCTCCACTCGTCGAAGTTACCGTAACCGGCCCGAACCCGCAGACTGGCGTCGCGCGACGGACGGCTGGTGATGAAGTTGATTGCGCCGCCGGTAGTGTTGCGACCGAACAAAGTGCCCTGCGGACCGCGCAGCACCTCGACCCGTTCGATATCGGCAACCTCGAATGAAGCGGCCGACGAACGCGCGAGATAAACGCCATCGAGATAGATGCCGATGGGCGAATCATAGCCCTGCGTTTCGTCGGCGGGCGTCGGAATGCCACGGATCGAAACCACAGCGGCAGTTGCATTGGTCGTCGCACCGTTGACGTTGACGTTGGGGGCGATGGCGGCCAGGTCGCGCGTTTCACGGATGCCCTGCAACTCGACATCGCGCGCGGTGATTGCGGTGATCGCAATCGGCGTCTCCTGGAGATTCTGCCCACGCTTTTCCGCAGTGACGACGATTTCGGCCAAGCCGCCACTCGGACGCTCAACCTCGCCTTCGACCGGCTGCTCCTGCGCCAAGGCAGCTGCCGGGCAAAGCACGGTGATTGCGGCGGCCCCAGCAAGGAGCCTACTAACGATATCTCTACGAGTGTTCATCCGGTTTCCCTCCCCAAGTCGCGCAAAGCCATGCGTGTTTGCGGGCGGATTCGCTCTTCTCGTGCATATTGTCAAGCTAGATTTACGCAATCATAGGTTTTGATGGCATCATATTAGCTGTTTGCGCAGAATGATCGACTACTGTATAAGCGAACTCACTCGCTAAGGAGGCGGTTGTGTCACGAGTGAAGGCGGCGATTATCGGTTCGGGCAACATCGGCACCGACCTGATGATGAAGATGATCAGGTATCCGCAGAACATGGAACTGGCCGCAGTGGTCGGCATAGATCCGGCCAGCGAAGGGCTGGCGATGGCCCGCGACCACGGCATCGCGACCACGCACGAGGGGATCGATGGACTGCGCGCGCTCCCCTGCTATCAGGACATCAGGATCGCGTTCGACGCGACCAGCGCCTACGCGCACAAGGTGCATGACGCAGCGCTTCAGGCCGACGGCGTGCGGGTGGTCGACCTGACCCCCGCCGCGATTGGCCCATTCACTGTGCCCCCGGTCAACATGGACGCCAATCTCGACGCGCCCAATGTCAACATGGTGACATGCGGCGGCCAGGCAACGATTCCGATGGTCGCGGCGGTGAGCCAGGTGGCGACGGTGCACTACGCCGAAATCGTCGCCTCGGTCTCCTCGCGTTCGGCCGGGCCAGGCACGCGCGCCAACATCGACGAGTTCACCAGGACCACGGCGCGTGCAATCGAGGCGGTTGGCGGCGCGACGCGGGGCAAGGCGATCATCATCCTCAATCCGGCCGAGCCCCCAATGATCATGCGCGACACAGTGTTCACGCTATCCGAAGGCGCCGACGAGGATGCCATTCGCGCCTCGGTCGAGGCGATGGTCGCCGAGGTGCAGAAGTACGTCCCTGGCTATCGGCTCAAGCAACAGGTCCAGTTCGAACGGTTCGGGGACAACAACCCGCTCACGATCCCCGGCCAAGGTACGTTCACCGGCATCAAGACCAGTGTGTTCCTCGAGGTAGAAGGTGCGGGCGACTACCTGCCCAGCTATTCGGGTAATCTCGACATCATGACCGCTGCGGCCAAGGCAACCGGCGAACTGATCGCGCAGAGGATCGCGGCATGAGCTTTGCCGTCGATCGGGGCGACAAGCTCCATATCCAGGACGTCACTCTGCGTGACGGGATGCACGCGATCCGGCACATGTACGGAGTCGATCACGTACGCCAGATCGCTGCTGCGCTCGACAAGGCGGGTGTCGACGCGATCGAGGTTGCGCATGGCGATGGCCTGTCGGGTGCCAGCTTCAACTACGGCTTCGGCGCGCATACCGACTGGGAGTGGCTCGAGGCAGTGGCGGACGTGCTCGAGCACAGCGTGCTCACCACGCTCATCCTGCCCGGGGTCGGCACGGTCGAGGAACTGCGCCGCGCCTTCGAACTCGGGGTGCGATCGGTCCGCGTGGCTACGCATTGCACCGAAGCGGACGTCAGCAGGCAGCATATCGGCATCGCGCGCGACCTGGGCATGGACGTGTCGGGCTTCCTGATGATGAGTCACATGATCGAGGCGGAGGCGCTCGCGCAGCAGGCCGTGCTGATGGAAAGCTACGGCGCGCACTGCGTTTATGTGACCGACAGCGGCGGCGCGCTCGACATGGACGGGGTCCGCGATCGCCTGCGTGCCTACGACCGGGTGCTCAAGCCCGAGACGCAACGCGGCATCCACGCGCACCACAACCTGTCACTGGGCGTCGCTAACTCGATCGTCGCGGCGCAGGAAGGTGCCGTGCGGATCGATGCCAGCCTCGCGGGCATGGGCGCGGGCGCGGGCAATGCGCCACTGGAGGTGTTCGCCGCCGCCGCCGATCGCAAGGGCTGGAACCACGGCTGCGACGTGATGGCGCTGATGGACGCGGCCGAGTACCTCGTCCGCCCGCTGCAGGACCGACCGGTGCGGGTCGACCGCGAGACGCTCGCACTCGGCTACGCCGGGGTTTATTCGAGCTTCCTGCGCCACGCGGAGAAGGCCGCCGCGGACTATGGCCTCGATACCCGCACGATCCTGGTCGAACTCGGCCGGCGGAAGATGGTCGGCGGGCAGGAAGACATGATCGTCGATGTCGCGCTCGACATGCTCAAGGCGCGTGACGGCTAGTCAGGCAACCTCGGATAGTCGATGTAACCCCGCTCCTCGCCGACATAGAGCAGCGTATAGTCGGGTCGGACTAGTGGCGCGCCTTCGCGCAAACGCCGCGGCAGGTCGGGGTTGGCGATGAAGTGCCGCCCGAACGACACCGCATCGGCCCGTCCAGCCTCAATCAGCGCCGCGCCGCTTTCGGAACTGAGCATGTTGTTGGCGATCACCGGTCCGCTCCAGTTGGTGCGGATCATCGCCAGCGCGTCGAAATCGGCTAGGCCCATGTCGACTAAGTGGACATAAGCGAGGCCAAGTGAATCGGCTCCCCGCAGCAGCGGCGTGAAGGTTTCCTTCGGCGCGGTCGGATCCATCCCATTGTAGGGATTGCCAGGCGATATACGGAATCCGACCCGCTCACCGCCGATCGCGTCTGCCAGCGCGCCAATAACCTCGATCGCGAACCGCGCGCGGCATTCGGGCGAACCGCCATAGGCATCGGTACGAACATTGCTGGCCTGGTTAAGGAACTGATTGACGAGATACCCGCTGGCGCAGTGCAGTTCGACCCCGTCGAGCCCGGCGGCACGGGCGTTGTGCGCGGCTTGCGCGTAATCGGCAATTGCCTGGGCAATATCCTCGGCCGTCATCGCTCGCGGAATTGCTGTCCTGACCGGAACACCATCCGGCCCTGGAACCTTGTCCGGGCAAGGGATCACGGAAGGGGCTATCACATCGTCTTCGAAGCCGCGGTTGGCAGGCACTACGACCCGGCCGCAATGCATCAATTGCAGCACGATCCGTCCGCCCTCGGCATGGACGGCCTCGGCGACTCTTGCCCAGCCTTCGATTTGCGCTGAGGAGTGAATGCCGGGGGTGCGCCAGTAGCCCTTGCCTGCGGGCGTGGGTTGGGTCCCCTCGGTGACGATCAGTCCAGCGCTGGCGCGTTGACGATAATATTCTACCATCGTGGCAGTAGGTACGTCGCCAGGACCGGCCCGATCGCGGGTCATCGGCGCCATCACGATCCGGTTGCGCATCGAAAGCGCGCCCAGATCGAGGGGGTCAAACAGCACCCCGCTCACAAACGGATCACGCGGCATTCGGGAACTGGGTGTTCGGGTGCGTCAATCCAGCGGAACAGCGCAGTGCCGCTGCGATGTCCTGCCAGGTCGATCCAGTGCCCGAAGCCCGGATTGGCGTCGGCGCAGACAAGCCGTACCCGTCCGTCGGCATCGGGCGAAACCATCGCGCTGTTGGCCCAGATGCGGTGGTGGACGTGATCGAGCGACTCCATCCACCAGTTGTCGAGCTGAAAATTCCACATCCGAGTGCCGTGCGGCGGAGTAAACGCGATCTCCCACACCTCACCCGGCGCGAGGTCGTAATAGGCGTGACCGTACCAGATATTCGGATCGCCCCCTGCCTTCTGAAAGAAAGCCTGGTCGTGCTCGAAAATCCTGTTGGGCGCGGCCATGAACATCTCGCTCCAGCCTGCGAAGGTCTGCGCCGTGCCTTTGACCCACGCCGCCGTCTGCAAGAGCTGAGCGCGGATCGCCTCGGGCGTAAGCAGGGCTGGATGCGGCGCGCCGTCGAGGCATTCGACGGTGAATGTCGCAGGCTGTTGCGCGCCCTTATCCTCGAAGGTCTGGCGGATGATGACGATGGTCGAATCGTCGGCCAGCGGTAGCCAGTTGACGCCTTCCCGTTCGCGCCCGGCGATGATCTCGAAGCTGGCGTCATGGGCCAGCGCCACATCGGCGAATTCCAGTTCTCCGGTGGAGGCCATCGTACCGTCGATCGCGTAGCGGTTCGCCTTCGATCCAAGGCTGAGATACGGCACCGTGCCGCGTGTGCCGGTAATACGGTAACGCCGGTCGCCGCGCACACAGAACTGCTGGTAGATGTTGTCGGGATTGTCGGCCCCGATCTTCAGCTTGTCGTCACAGAGCTGGAACACGCGCGGAAAATCGGGATCGTTGGAATCGACCAGCATGTTGAGCGCCGTCCGCGTGAGGCGGCTGAGGTAGCGCAACCCCTCTGCCTGATCGAGTGCGTTGGCCGGACCACGATCAAGCACAGCGCCGGCATCGCCCAGCGCGGCGCAGAATGCGCGCCAGTCATCCGCGAGACGCTCAGCCATCGGCGTAGCCCTCCTCGTACCAGGTCAGCCAGCGCGCCGTGTCGAGGCGTTTTTCCGGAGGCCGGCCGGTACGTTCCAGCAGGTGCGCTGTCAGCTTCGCCTCGGGCACGATCGGGCGCACTTCCTCGAACACCCGCTCATATTCGCTGGAGGCGATCTTCCAGCCATCATCCGTGCGCCGATAGGTATCGCGATAAAGCGAGGCACCCGCAGTATCTGTCCCGCGCACCGGGTTGATGAAGCGATCTTGCAGATACCATGTCCCACGCGCGTCGTCGGCACCTGTCAGCTCGATTTCCGGCGTGTGGCCGTGGTGCATCGCGACGACATCAGAATTGAAACTCGACCCGATGAAATCGACCATCTCGTCGCGACCCCGCACCTGCAAACGGTAACCGCCACCCCTGAGGTCGATCGTAACATCCTCGGTAAACAGGGTCGCTAGCTCGCCCTCCGCCCCTGTATCGATGCAACGGAAATAGCGTGCCTTGAGCTGGCGGATCTCCTCCAGATCGGACAACTGCTGCAACGTATAGCTCATCGAATGCGCATCCTTATTAGCTAGGAGCTTTTTATTGATGCAATGCGTGAAAGTCCATGCCATATGATACGCAAAACGAGGTTCTAGAGGATAAGGAATGGATTATCGCATGTCGGGCAAAGTCGCGCTGGTGACCGGGGCGGCGAGCGGGATAGGCCGCGCGACCGCGCTCACCTTTGCACGCTCGGGCGCTCGCGTCATCGTGTCCGACGTATGCGAGGATGGCGGAGCAGAAACAGTCGCCCTGATCGAGCAGGCAAGCGGCGAGGCGGCATTCCAACGCTGCGACGTTAGCCAGCCGAACGAGGTCAAGGCGCTGGTCGCGGCGACGCTCAAGCGGTTCGGACGGCTCGACTACGCGCACAACAATGCCGGGGTGAACTCGATCGCACGCAGCGAGTGGGATGACGAGGTATGGGACTGGGCGATAGGTATCAACCTGACCGGTGTGATGTTGTGTATGCGCGAACAAATTCCCGCAATGCTGGCAAGCGGCGGCGGCGCGATCGTCAATACCTCCTCCATCAACGGGCTGACAGGCAACCCCAGCCAGCCAGCCTATGTCGCAAGCAAGCACGGAGTGATCGGGCTCACCCGCATGGCGGCACTGAAGCACGCACGCGACAACATCCGCGTCAACGCGGTCTGCCCCGGGGTGATCGAGACGGCGATGACCGCGCAAGTCGCGGCCAATCCTGAGATCAAAGCGGTGATGGAAGGCATGACCCCGATGGGCCGGATGGGCCGCCCGGAGGAAATCGCATCCGCCGTAGTGTGGCTTTGTTCCGACGAGGCGAGCTTTGTCACCGGCCATCCAATGGTCGTCGATGGAGGTGCGATTGCCGTCTGACCTACGCCTCGTCCGCCCAGGCCTGATCGGGATCGCTGCGCTGATGCTGGGCGGCGCGATGAGCGGCGTCGGCAACGGCACGCTTTCCGCGATTCTGCCGCAGATCGAAGCCGAGTTCGGTACGGGTGCCGGCGCGGTCACCGTGACGATGGCACTGACGGTGTTCGGGCTTGGCGTGCTGCTGGGCTCGTTGGTGGGAGGGTGGCTGGCCGACCGCATCGGGCGGCGCGCAGTGATGGTCGGCGCGGGCGTGCTGTTCGGCCTGTCGGGCTGCGGAGTGATGGTCGCCGGCGAATTGTGGCACGTAGTCGCCGGGAGGCTGGGCGCGGGGATTTCCTCGGGCGCCATGGGCGCGGCCGCCTTTGCTGTGATTGGCGATGCGTGGGATGAAAAGGGGCGCAATTTCTGGACCGGAATGGTTACCGCCTTCGCGTCGCTTTCAGGCATGGCATTGTCGCTCGTGGCGAGCGGAATTGCCGATCAGGCCTGGCGCGGGTCGTTCGTGATCTACGGCGTGGGCTTCCTAGCAGCCACTTGCGCCGTAATCGGGATCGTGCGCGGCGCGCGCGGTGCCTCGAGGAAAGAAGCAGGTGCAATACCCCTCGCGGTAGTTCCCGGACTGATGATCTTCGGGCTGCTTGCAGGCGGGATCGCGACAGGAACGGCTGCTTACCTGCCGCACAGACTGGTCGAGGCAGGGGTGACCACCAGTTCGCAGCGTGCCATCTACATGCTCTCGGGCGCGGCAACGGTGATGCTGGTCAGTTTCGCCTATGGCTGGATCCGTCGCTTCATCAGCCTGGAGTTGGCGTTCGTAGGCGCAGCGGCGTTCAGTTGCGCGGGACTGACTCTGATGGCTCTTGGGCCAACTCCGGTGTTGATCTCGACCGGCCTGGGGATTGAGGGAGTCGGGCTGGGGTTGTTGATGCCCAGCCTGGTGATTTATGCGATCAATCTGTCGCGCGAGGACAATCGCGGTCAGATGATCGGGCTGGTCAAGGGCGCAGTGTTCGGCGGGCCGTTCCTGATCCAGTTCGCGCTCGACCCGATCCGGGCGGCGCACGGGGCGGCTCCGGTGTTTCTCATTCTGGCGGTGGGCGCGGCGGGCCTGGCGGGATGGTTCGCGTTCAAGGCGCTGCGGGTGCGGGCGGTTCAGCTCGCCGGGGCGCCGGGCGTTCCGGGGTAATATATCCCGGCGTTCCAGCCGCCATCGACCAGCAGTTCGGCCCCGTTGACGTAGCTGGCCTCGTCCGAGGCAAGGAACAAGCTTGCCGCCGCGACTTCCTCCGGCTGCCCGATCCGCTGGAGCGGCACCCGGCCATAATCGCTGTTGAGATCGTCGCCAACGGCCTGGCGCGGATTGCCCATCCGCGTATCGACCCCGCCGGGATGAACCGAGTTCACCCGCACCCCGTGGTGGCCGTATTCGAGCGCGGCGGTCTTGGTGATCCCGCGGAGCGCCCACTTGGAGGCGCTATAGAGCCCCAGTCCGTTCGCAGTGCGAATGCCATCGATCGACGAGATGTTGACGATCGCGCCGCCGCCCTGGCGCTTCATCGCCTTGCCGCAGTGCTTCATCCCGAAGATAGCGCCCTTGAGATTGACCCCGAGCAGCTTGTCCATCTGTTCGTCGGTCAGGTCCTCGATGGTGGAAAAGATCAGCATCCCGGCGTTGTTCACCAGCACGTCGATCCGGCCGAAGCGCTCGAGCGTGTCGGCGGCGACGCGTTCCCAATCGCCCTCGTTGGCGACGTCGAGTGCCATGAACGTGCCGCCGATTTCCCCTGCCAGCGCTTCTCCTGCGACCGGGTCGAGGTCGGTCACCACCACATGCGCCCCCTCCTCCGCGAACTGGCGACAAGTCGCCGCGCCCATGCCGTGTGCGCCGCCGGTGATGATCGCGACCTTGCCAGCCAAACGGTTCATTATATCCCTTCCATCTCTCTCAATTCGGTTTTGACGACCTTGCCCGAAGCGTTGCGGGGCAGGCTCTCGACCAGCACAAGGCTGCGCGGCGCTTTGTAATTCGCCATTTCGGCGCGGCCCCACTGGACCAATTGCTCGGCGCTCGCGCGGGCACCGGGGCGCAGCACCACGAACGCCTTGCCAACCTCGCCCAGCCGTTCGTCGGGCACACCCACCACCGCCGCTTCCGCGACGGCCGGATGCGCGCAAAGCAGCTTCTCGATCTCGGCCGGGTAAGCGTTGAAGCCGCCGCAGATGAACATGTCCTTCTTGCGATCGGTGATGCGCAAGTAACCTTCGCTGTCGAGCGCGCCGATGTCACCGGTGTGGAGCCAACCCTCCGCATCAATCGCTTCCGCCGTGGCGGCGAGGTCGTCGAGATACCCGAGCATCACCCCGCGTCCGCGCACCACAATTTCGCCGGTTTCTCCAGGCGGTAGGAATGCGCCGTCGTCACCGGCGATGCGTACATCGAGTTCAGGCACTGCGCGCCCGCAGCTCGAAGCGACCAGTTCGATCGGATCGCCCGCGCGGCACATCGTGATGTTGCCGCATTCGGTCATGCCGTAGCCGGTGACGACGGTAGCGAAGCCGAGCTCGTCATGCATACGCCGGACCAGCACCGGCGGCACCGTCGCCGCGCCGGTCACCGCGACGCGGAGCGATGAGGAATCGAACGTGGGCTGCGCGAGCAGCGACTGATAGATCGTCGGCGCGCCTGGGATGAAGGTGATCCGTTCGCGCTCGATCAGCCGGATCGCCTCGGCGACATCGAACGTCGCCATCGGCACGATCGCAGCCCCCGTCAGCAGCGCCGCGACCCAGCCCGCCTTGTAGCCGAAAGTATGGAAGAACGGGTTGGCGACGAGGTAGCGATCGCCCTCGCGCAGGTCGGTGACATGGGCCCAGTTGGCGAACACCGGCACCACTCGGCCGTGCGTGTGCATCGCGCCCTTGGGCGCGCCGGTGGTGCCACTGGTGAAGATCACGTCGCTTAGCACCTCGCCGTCGATCCGGGCGAGCGTGGCGTCCACCGCCGGGTCTGCGGCGCCCTTGCCGCGCGCGAGCCATTGCGGCCAGTCGCGATCAAAACGAACCGTTTCGCCAAGGTCGGGCAGGCCCTCGCCCGCTAGAAGCGCGGTGTAGTCCGTGCCGAGGAATTCGCCGACGGTGAACAGCGCCCGGCACCTCGCCCGGCGGAGCTGATCGGCCGCCTCTCTCCCTTTGAGGCGGGTGTTGAGCGGCACGATCGCCGCGCCTGCGGCCTGCGCACCGACCGCCGCGACGATCCATTCGAGCGAATTGGGCGCCCAGATGGCGATCCGGTCGCCGTGTCCGACACCGCTGGCGATGAACGCCGATGCGGCCGCGCGCGACATGTCCCACAGCTCGGCGAACCCGACCCGCCGACCGGGCAGGATCACCGCCTCGGCATCGCCGAAACGCTCCGCCGCCGCATGAGCGGCATGGGGAATGGTCGGCGGCAATGTCGGCGAGGATTGGGCCATCACATGCCGGTGAAGTTACCCGGCCCGAAGAAGGCCTGCATCGAACGGACCTTGCCCGCATCGTCGAACCGGAACACGTCGATCACGTCGACCGTGGCGTCGGCATCGCCCATCTTGAGCCGAACCTGGAAGGCGAAGGCGGCGAAATCGTACCCGGTGCGGATCGGCCCTTCGAGGTGCAGCTTCGCGCCGGTGCCCATCGAATACGTGTAGAACTCGCGGATCGCCTCGGTCCCCACCTTGGGCGGCGTGCCGACCGGGTCCTCGACCGTCGCGTCCGCCGCGAACAGGGCCACCGCCGCCTCGGGATCTCCGCGCTCGAACGCCTCGACATAGGCGTGGACGGCGGCGGTCATATGTGCGGTCGTGGGCATCTTCAGTTCTCCGGAAAGTAGCGGCTGATGGTGTCGACGACGCAGGCGGGCTTGTCCCCGTGCTCGATCTCGACCGTGACGCGCACGATGGATTGGACCGCGCCCTTCACCTCCTCGGCCGCGACGATCTCGCCCGTGCCGCGAATGCGGCTGCCGACCTTGACCGGCGCGATGAACCGCAGTCGGTCGGCACCGACGTTGACCGCGTGGGCAAAGCCGCGCACCTCGATCAGCTGCGGAAGGAAGAAATTGACCAGGCTCATGGTCAGATAGCCGTGCGCGATGGTGCCGCCGAAGGGGCCTTGCGCCGCGCGTGCCGCATCGACGTGGATCCATTGATGGTCGCCGGTGACCTCGGCGAAGCCATCGACCCGTGCCTGGTCGATCGCCAGCCAATCGGTCGGGCCGAGCAGAATACCCTCGCTGCCGAGCAGCGCGGCGGGCGTATCGAACACCCGCGTCATGCGCGCTGGCTCGAGACGGAGAGGACTTCGCCGGTCATGTAGCTGGCGAGGTCGGAGGCGAGGAAGATCATCACGTTGGCCACTTCCCACACCTCGGCCGGGCGGCCGAACGCCTCCTTGGCGGACAGTTCGGCGAGCAGTTCGTCGGTGGTCACCTTGGCCAGGAACGCGTGCATCGCGATCGACGGGGCGACCGCATTGATCCGCACGCCGAATTCGGCCGCCTCGATCGCCGAACAGCGGGTGAAGGCCATGACCCCGGCCTTGGCGGCGGCATAGTGCGCCTGCCCCTTCTGCGCGCGCCAGCCCAGCACCGAGGCGTTGTTGACGATCGCGCCCTGTCCCCGCGCCTGCATCGCGGACAGGAATGCCCGCGTCATGCGGAACACGCTGTTGAGCGTCACGTCGATAACCCGGCTCCACTGCTCGTCGGTCATGTCGACCACATTCGCCTCGCCGCCCAGCCCGGCGTTGTTGATCAGCACGTCGACGTGGCCGAATTCGGCCAGCGCCGCATCGCGCAGGGCCTGCACCTGCGCCTCGTCGGTCACGTCGCAGACGCAGGTGACGGGGCGGTGGCCCGTTTCCGCTTCGATCCGCTGCGCCGCCTCGCCCAGGCGGCGTTCGTGGAAATCCGAGATCAGCACGCGAGCGCCTTCCTCGGCTGCCCGCTTGGCCACCGCGAAGCCGATGCCCGTGCCCGCCGCAGCAGTGACCACCACTGTCTTACCCGCGAGCAGGCTGCGAGGGGCGGGATAAGCGGGCGCGGTCACAGACTGCCCCTCGGTTCGCGCGGAAGGCCCAGCCCGCGCTCGGCGATCAGGTTGCGCTGGATCTGGTTGGTGCCGCCGTAGATCGTGTCGGCTCGCGAATAGAGGAACAGGTTGGGCAGCATGTCCCATTCGTAGTTCGAGTTAGCGGTCACCTCGCCCTCCTGCCCCAGCACGTCCATCGCCAATTCGCCCAGATTGCGCCGCCAGTTCGCCCACTGAATCTTGTAGGACAGCGCGGCGCCGTCGATTTTCGCGTGGTCGGTGTTGGAAAGCATTCGCAGCGCGCCGTAGCGCATCAGGCGCAGCCCGATTTCCGCTTGCGCGATGCGTTGCCGGATCAACGGATTGGTCGCCCGGCCATTGTCCTTGGCCGCCGCGACGATCTCGTCGAGTTCGTTGCGGAACGCCATCTGCTGCCCGAGCGTGGAAACCCCGCGCTCGAACGCGAGCAGGCCCATCGCGATCGCCCACCCCTCACCCGGTGCGCCGATCATGCTGTCGGCCGGACAGCGGGCATCGGTGAAAAACGTCTCGTTGAATTCCGCATCGCCGTTGATCTGCTCGATCGGGCGCACCTCGATGCCAGGTTGAACCAGTTCCATCATGAGGAACGACAGTCCTTTGGGGCCTTTCGAGCCTTCCTCGGTCCGGGCGACGACGAAAATCCAGTCGGAGATATGGGCGAGGCTGGTCCAGATCTTCTGGCCATTGACCACCCATTCCCCGTCTTCCAGGCGCCCCTTGGTGCGCACGCTGGCCAAGTCCGATCCGGCGCTCGGCTCGGAAAACCCCTGGCAGAAGATCGTCTCTCCGCTGGCGATTCCCGGCAGGAAGCGCGCCTTCTGCTCCTCTGTGCCGAAGGTCAAGATCGTCGGCCCGGCCAGCTCGATGCCGATATGGTTGATCCGGCCCGGCGCGCCCGAGCGGGCGTATTCCTCGGCGAAGATCACCTGTTCGGCGAGCGTCGCGTCGCGACCGCCCCATTCGCGCGGCCAGCCGATGCACGACCAGCCGTGCGCGCCGAGCTGCCGTTCCCATTCCTTGCGCCGCTCCGACTTGGCGGTGAGCGTAATAATGCCCTTGATGTCGCGGAACTCGCCCGCCATCTGGCCCGCGAGCCAGTCGGCGGCCTCGGCGCGGAACGCCTCCTCGGCGGCTGTGAAGCCCAGCCTCATGCCGCTTCTCCCAGCACCATCGCGGCGACTTGTTCGCGGTGCCATTCGCCCGTGCCGAGCAAGGTCTGGATCGCGCGCGCGCGCTTGAAGAACAGGTGCGCGTCGTGTTCCCAGGTAAAGCCGATACCGCCGTGGAGCTGGATCATGTCGGCGGCGCACTTGAAGAACGTATCGGCAGCGAAGCTCTTGGCGGCGTGGAGCGCCAGCGGTGCCTCGGGCGCGGCTTCGTCGATCGCGCAAGCGGCCCAATAGACCGCACTGCGGGCTTGCTCGATGGCCACCAGCATATCGGCAAGGCGGTGCTTGTAGGCCTGGAACGAGCCGATCGGGCGGCCGAACTGAACCCGCTCGCGTGAATAGGCGACCGTCCGGTCGAGGCACGCCTGCGCCCCACCAAGTGCCTCGGCGGCGAGGCACAGCCAGCCGCCTTGGTGCGCTGCCGCGAGACCCGCGGTGGGATCGGCGAGCGGCGTGCCGCCCGCCGTGCCGACCCGCGCCAGCGGCCGGGTCTGGTCCATCGTCGTGAGCGCCTCGATTCGCGCCGTGCTTGCTTCGACCAGCGCGCCATCCCCGGTGAGGAACAGGTCTGCCTGCGCGCCGTGGGGCACCAGCGGCGCATCGGCGAAGGCCGCAATTGTCTCGCCGCTCGCCAGCCGGGGCAGCCAAGCTGCGCACTGTTCGTCGCTCCCGCCCGCCGCGATGGCCCGGCCGACGGTAGCCAGCCCGAGCAGGGGGAGCGCCGCGACATGCGTTCCGGCGGCTTCGGCGAGGATGGCGAACTCGACCATGCCCAGCCCCGCGCCGCCATGCGCCTCAGGCAGCGCGATTCCGGCGAGGCCTAGTTCCTGCGCTAGCGCCCGCCAGAGCTCGCGGTCGATCCCGTCGCCCGCCATCGCCGCACGGGTGCGCGCGGACGTGGCGTGCTCGGCGAAGAACGCCTGCACGGTATCGGCGATCATCGCCTGTTCCTCGGTGAAGCGGAACTCCATCAGGCGGTGCCCCAAACCTTGCGCGGCGGCACGCGTTCGGCGAGCAGCCGGTCGACCGCCCCGCCAACCTCGCCCGGCTGCCACGTCGCGCCCCGATCGACCACCGGCCCTTCGCGCCAGCCATCCTCGAGCATGATCCTGCCGCCCTCCAGCTCGAACACGCAGCCGGTGACATGGGCCGAGGCGGGCGAGCCCAGCCACACCACAGTGGGCGCGACATTGGCCGGGTCCATCGTGTCGAAGGCCTGGCCCTCAGTCGCCATCTTGTCGGCGAAGGCCTGCTCGGTCATTCGCGTGCGGGCCGATGGGGCGAGCGCATTGGCGGTGATCCCGTACCGCCCCAACTCTGCCGCCTGGACGAGCGTCAGCGCGGCAATACCGCCCTTGGCTGTCGAATAGGCCGCCTGCGCGATCGAGCCCTGGAGCCCCGCGCCCGACGAAGTGTTGATGATCCGCGCGTCGGGATCGGCCCCGCCCTTCTGCTTGGTGCGCCAGTAATCGACCGCATGGCGCGAGAGGCAGAAATGCCCGCGCAAGTGGACATGCATGGTCGCGTCCCATTCCTCGGGCGTGGCCGAAACGAACATCCGGTCGCGCACTATGCCGGCGTTGTTGACCACCACGTGGAGATCGCCGAACGCCTCAAGCGCGGCCTCGACGATGCGGTGGGCCGCGTTCCAGTCGGTGATGTCCTCGTAATTGGCGATCGCCCGCCCGCCCGCTGCCGCGACCTCCGCCACCACGCCGTCCGCCGCGCTCGTGTCGCGCCCTTCGCCGCCGAGCGAGGCGCCGATGTCGTTGACCACCACGTTCGCGCCCTCGGCCGCGAAAGCCAGCGCATAAGCTCGGCCCAGACCGCGCGCCGCGCCGGTGACGATCACCGTCCTCCCTTGGCAAATACCCATCACAGCCTCTCGATAATCGTGACGTTGGCCTGACCGCCGCCTTCGCACATGGTTTGCAGGCCGTAGCGCCCGCCGGTCCGCTCCAGCGCGCCGAGCAGCGTCGTCATCAACCGTGCGCCGGTGCCGCCGAGCGGGTGGCCGAGCGCGATCGCCCCGCCGTGGACGTTCACCTTGTCGTGCGGCACGCCGAGTTCCTTCATCCACGCCAGCGGCACACTGGCGAACGCTTCGTTGCATTCGAACAGGTCGATCTGGTCGATGGTCATGCCCGCCTTTTCGAGCGAGTGACGCGTCGCCGGGATCGGCGCGGTGAGCATCCATACCGGATCGTCGGCACGCACCGAGATGTGATGGACGCGGGCGCGCGGTTTCAGCCCGTGTTCCTTCACCGCTCGTTCGCTCGCGACCAGCAGGGCGGCAGCGCCATCGCAGTTCTGGCTCGCCACACCGGCGGTGATCGTGCCGCTCTCAGCCACCGGGTTCAGCCCTGCCAGCCCTTCCAGCGTTGTTCCGGGGCGGATCGTCTCGTCGCGGTCGAGGCCTTCGAGGGGGGCGATTTCGCCCGCGAACCAGCCGGCGCCGGTCGCAGCCTGCGCGCGCTGATGGCTGGCGAGCGCGAACTCCTCCATCGCCACGCGGGTAATGCCCCACTTGTCGGCGATCATCTGCGCCGATGCGATCTGATTGAGCAGCCCGTCGCCATAGCGCGCGATCCACCCGGGCGAAGTGTTGAACGGGTTGGCGAAGCCATAGGGCTCGCCCGCGTACATCGCCGCCGAGATGGGGATTGCGTTCATCGCCTGGCTGCCGCCCGCGACGACCAGATCCTGCGTCCCGCTCATCACCCCTTGCGCCGCGAAATGCAGCGCCTGCTGGCTCGATCCGCACTGGCGGTCGATCGTGGTCCCCGGCACATGTTGCGGCAGCCCGGCGACCAGCCACACGGTGCGGCCGATATCGCCCGCCTGCGGGCCAATGGTGTCGCAGCAACCCCACACCACATCATCGACCGCGCCCGGATCGATCCCGGTCCGCTCGACCAGCGCCCGGATCGGATGCGCGCCGAGATCGGCCGGGTGCAGATGCGCCAGGCCGCCCTTCTTGCGCCCGATCGGCGTGCGCACGGCGTCGATGATATAGGCTTCGGGCATCGGTTCCTCAGGCGAATGTGTGTTCGGGGCCGATTGGCAGCGCGCCGCCAAGCACGGCGGCGTCGATCCGGCGCAGGTGGAAGGCGCGGTCGCCCCAGGCCCCGGCCAGCGCCCATGCGCGCTTGACCCAGAAATGGAGATCGACCTCGTAGGTGTATCCCATCGCGCCGTGGACCTGGATCGCAGTCTCGGCGGTCTGGATCGCGGCGTCGGTCGCGGCGAGCTTGGCGTGGCTGACGTGGACCGGAGCGCTCGCCAGCCCCTCGTCCAGCGCCTGCGCCGCGCGCCACAGCACCGGCTTGGCGAACTCGATCGCCACCGCGTTGGTGGCGAGCTGGTGCTTGACCGCCTGGAACGCGCCGATCGGCTGGCCGAATTGCTGGCGAACCTTGGCATATTCGGTCGCCTGGGCGAGCATCGCATCGGCCAGTCCCACAAGTTGCGCCGCGCTCATCAACGCGCCCAGATCGACCAAATGCGGATCGGCGATGTTTCGGGCCGCCATCGTCAGGTTGCGAAGCGGATCGACGCTTTCAAGCGGCGCGCCATCGCCGTCGGCCGCCCACGGATTGATCGCGTGGCCCGGGGGAAAGCGTTTTTCGCCCGAGGCGATCGCTTCGAGCGCGCCGATATCGTCAGCGCGCGCGAACCAGGGCGCGGCGATGAAGGCCACCTCCACCAGCGGCTCGGCCAGCGCGGCGCGCCCGCATTCGAGCGCCACCGCCGCGCCGTCCACCAGCCCGAGCCCAAGCCCGCCCTGCGCCTCGGGCACCAGCAGCCCGGTGAGCCCCATCTCGACCAAGCCCTGCCAGATCGCGGGATCGCGGTTCGGCCCGGCATCGAGCCGCCGCAGCACCTCCGACCCGTGCGTTCCGGCCAGGTAATCGCGCACCGTTTCGATCAGCGCGAGTTGGTCCTCGGAGAAGCGGAAATCCATCAGCCGGCCCCGACCCGTGGCAGCTCGAGCAGGCGCTCGGCCACGATATTGCGCTGGATCTCGTTCGACCCGGCATAGATCGGGCCAGAAAGTGAGAAGATGTAGCCTTCCAGCCACTGGTTGACGGTGCCATCGGCAAACCGCTTCAATTCGGCCGCCGCGCCCAGCAGTTGCATCGCGGTGCGGTGCATCGCGCGGTCGAGTTCGGACCAGAAGATCTTGTTGAGGCTCGCCTCCGCGCCAATCCGGCCCCCGGCCATGATCCGGGATGCAACCATGTAGGTATTCCAGGCATAGGCCTGCGCGCCCAGCCATGCCTGCACTACCGCCTCGCGCGCGCCGGGCGAAGCCTGAGCCTCGTGCGCGCGATAGAGTTCGACCAGCCGCCGCGCGGTCGCCTGGAAGCGGCCGGGCGACCGCAGCATCAGCCCGCGCTCGAACCCGGCGGTGGCCATCGCGACGTGCCACCCCTCGCCCTCGCCCGCGAGGCGGTTTTCGACCGGGACGCGTACCTCGTCGAAGAACAGCTCGGCAAAACCCGTGTCGCCGTGGAGTTGGCGGATCGGGCGGCGGGTGATCCCGGGCGTGTCGAGATCAAACAGGATGAAGCTCAGCCCCTTGTGGCGCTTGCTCTGGGGATCGGTGCGGAAGATGCCGAAACCCCAGTCGGCGAAGGCCGCGCGGCTGCTCCAGGTCTTCTGGCCGGTCAGCACGTAGTGATCGCCATCCCGCACCGCCTTGGAACTGATCGCCGCCATGTCGCTGCCCGCGCCCGGTTCGGACCAAGCCTGCGCCCAGATCGTTTCGCCCCGCGCCATCGGCGGCAGGAAGCGCGCCTTCTGTTCCGCGGTGCCGAATTCCATGATCGTCGGGCCGAGCAGGAAGATCCCGTTCTGGTTGGCCCGGTTGGGGCCGCCCGCGCGGAAATATTCCTCCTCGAAGATCAGCCACTCGATCAGGTCGAGCCCGCGCCCGCCATACTGTTCCGGCCACGTCACCATGCCCCAGTTGCCGCTGGCCAGCGTCCGTTCCCACGCAACGTGCTGGTCGAACCCCTCGCGGCATTCGAGCGTGACCAGCGGCTCTGCGGGCGCGTGCGCTTCCATCCACGCGCGCACCTCCGCCCGGAACGCCTGCTGTTTCGGGGTATAGGCGAGGTCCATCAGAACTCGGCCGCCTTGCCGCCCGCGACGAAGGCATCGCGCGATTTCTGGCTGTCCTCGTGCATGTACATTTGGAGCGTGAAGCCCTGTTCCCAGCGGTAGCCGCGATCGACATCGCGCGGTTCGAGGCCGTTGAGCGCTTCCTTGGCGATCACCAGCGCCGTGCGGCTCTTTGATGCGATGACAGCGCAGAACGCGCGCGCCTCGGCCACCAGGTCCGCGCGCGGAACGACTTTCTCCACCCCGCCCAGCCGCCAGGCCTCCTCGGCCGGGATTTTGCCCCCGGTGAAGAACGCCGCGCGGACTTTGTGCAGCGGCAGCATCCGCGAGAGGTGGCTCGCCCCGCCCATCGCCCCGCGATCGACCTCGGGCAGCGAGAAGTAAGCATCGTCGGCGGCGATGACCGTGTCCGACGCGCCGCAGATGCCGATTCCGCCGCCGATCACGAAACCGTGGACCGCGACCACCACCGGCACCTCCGCATCGCGGATCGCCTTGAAGCTGAGGTAATTGCCCCGGTTGAGCGCGGTGATGCGATCGGGGTGCGCCTGCATCTCCTTGATATCGACCCCCCCGCAGAAACCGCGCCCCTCCGCCCGGATCAGCACGCAGTTGACTTGCGGGTTGCGCGCCGCCTCGGTCACGATGCCGGGGATCGAGAGCCAGGTCGCGCTGTCGAAGGCGTTGACCGGGGGCACGTCGAACACGATTTCGGCCACGCGGCCAGAGATAGTGCAATCAATCGGCATGGGCCGGCTCCCGTTCGGCAAACGCCGCGATCCGTACGAGCGCATCGGCTTCGATCCCGGCGAGAAGTTCGGCGCAGGTCGGCAGATCGGTCAGCCGCCCGGCGACCACGCCGGTCGCCATCAGCCCGTTCTCGGCATCGCCTGCCACGACCGCGCGCTGGATCATGATCGGCGCGGCGGCGGCCATCATCGCTGCGCCAAGCGGCATTTCGCCATGAGCGGTCATCGCGCGCGCGGCGGCCACTACCTCGCCCCAGCTCATTCCGGTCTGGCGCTTCATTGCCAGCCCCGCCTCAATCGCGCGCTTCCACATGCCGATCGGGCCGGACCGCTCGATCCGCCGCATCAGCGGGTTGAGGATCATCCGCTGCGGAATGCCGTCAACCTTGGTGGTCACCGCGATGTCGCCGGTCCCAGCGTTGACGTAAGCCGCCTTGGGCGCGGGCGGGACGGGGCTTTCGGCGGTCATCAGGAACCGCGTGCCCATCGCGATCCCCGCCGCGCCGTATGCCAGGGCGGCCGCAAGTCCGCGCCCGTCGCCGAACCCGCCCGCCGCGACCACCGGCACAGCGACCGCGTCCAATACCTGCGGCAGCAGCACCGTGGTCGGCACCGCGCCGGTATGGCCGCCGCCCTCGCCGCCCTGGACGGTCACCATCTCGCACCCGAGCGCGACCATCTTTTCCGCGTGCTTCACCGCGCCGACGGTGGGGATGCACAGCACGCCCGCATCGCGGAACGCGCCGATCATCCGCGCGTCGGGCCCGCGACCGAAACTGACCGCTTTCACCCTGTCGGCATTGGCGAGGATGATCGCGACGATCTCCTGCGCGCCGGGCTGGAAGCTATGGAAGTTCACCCCGAAGCCGTGCGGAGTGAGGTCGCGCAGCCGCGCGATCGCCTCGGCCAGCTCGCCCGGTTTCATCACCGCGCCAGCCAGGAACCCGAACGCCCCCGCGTTGCTCGACGCCGCGACCAGCGCAGGCGTCGCGATCCAGCCCATCGCGGTCTGGATCACCGGTAGGCGACAACCGAGCCGCTCGGTAAGCGGGGTGGAGAGCGCGGGCGGCATCAGTGCCTATCCCTCTCCGGCCTGCTGCTTGTTGGCCTTGGCCATCGCCGCACCGTCGAGACCGCCGAGGCTGTGGCCGGAGACCAGGTCGTTCTGCGCATGGGCGAAGTGGTGCATGTGGAACACCGCGTCCATCGCGGTCCGCTTGCCGCGCAGGTCCTCGACATGGTTGAGCGCCTGCTTGGTCAGCCAGTTGCCCAGCCTAGGCCTACTCGCCAATTCGTGCGCCATGGCGGAAACCTTGTCGCGCAGTTCCGCGCGCGGGACGATCTCGTTGACCATGCCGAACTGATAGGCGCGCGCGGCCGGCATACGCTCGCCAAGGAGGAGGAAGCCCTTAGCGATACGCGGGGGCAGCTCGAATCCGTGGGCGAAGTATTCGACCCCGGGGATGCCCATACGGTTGACCGGGTCCTGGAAGAACGCATCCTCGCTCGCCACGATCAGGTCGCACACCCAGGCGAGCATCAGTCCACCCGCGATACAGGCACCTTGTACCATCGCGATCGTCGGCTTGGGGATCTCGCGCCAGCGGCGGCACATGCCAAGATAGACCTCCTGCTCGCGCGTGTAGAGCAGCTCGGCGCCGGGCCGGGTGGTATGGTCGCCGAACAGCATCGCGCGCTCGAACGGCACCAGATGGTCGCGCCCCGGCGTGCCGATGTCGTGCCCGGCGGAGAAATGCTTGCCCTCGCCCGCCAACACGATGACCTTGATCGCGTCGTCGTCGGTCGCACGCCGAAACGCGGCGTCGAGCGCGTACGTCATCTGGCTGTTCTGGACATTGTTGAACTGCGGCCGGTCCATCGTGATCCAGGCAACCGGGCCATCGGTTTCGTAGCGGACCGGGGTGTCGGTCTCGTAGACCGGGTGCTGGTTCTGGCGGGGAACGATCTCGCTCATGCTGCTGCCCTCCTTGCGGGTGGGTTGTCCTTGATCACGCTGGCGCGGATGCCGTGCGGGTCGAGCCGGGCGATCAACGCGAGCTGTTCGGGGCTCGGCCCGGCGGTTTCGCCCTCGATCGCGTCGATCAGGTCGAATCCGGTCGCTTCCTGCACTTCGGCGAGGGTCACGCCCGGGTGGAGCGAGACGACCCGGATCGCGTTGTCCGGCCCGGCGAAGTCCATCACGCACAGGTTGGTCACGATCCGCCGCAGGTCGACGCCGGAATAATTCCCGCCCGGCACCCGCCGCGCCGTATTGTAGCCGACGCCCGACACCATATCGACCTCGCCCGGAACGAACACGCGCGGGGTGTGGCTGGGGAAGAAGAAGCTGTTCGGGTGGTAGATCGTGTTGCCGGGGAAACCGCGCACGCCCAGCATCTGCGTCTTGGGCTGGTCATGCGTACCGCCCAGGCGCGAGAGGTTGATCTGGCCGAAGCGGTCGATCTGCGTGGGCGTCACCATCGCATGGCGCAGCCCCGTCCACACCGCGCTGTCGAAGAAGCGCGAGAACGGCAGATAGCCCGCGCGCTTGGGCACATAATCGCCGCGCGGCCCGATCGGCACCGGCTCCTCGACCAGATAGGCCTCGCCGTCCGTCATCAGCAGTTCGGGGCTGTGGGTCAGCTTGGCAAGGCCTGCGGCGAGACGCGGCACCGGGCCGACGCCGGTCGCGACGACCTCGCCGTTACCGCGGAACGCCTCGGAGCAGGCAACGATGCAGAGTTCGGCCAAGGTCCCCATCAGAACACCGGCAGTGGCAGCTTGGCTACCGCTTCCCTGCCGCCGACCGAGGCGAGATAGGCCGCCTCGCTCGCACCCACGAACCGTTCGGCCACCGCAGTCCATTCTCCGGGGTCTCTGGCTGCCTCCGTGTATTCCTTGAGCGCCGCCGTGTCCCAGCCGTAATCGGGCGACATCATGCTCGGATGCGCGCCGCCGGCAATCTCGGTCACCCCGCTGATGAAGCACCGCTCGACGATGTTCGCCTGGGCATCATCGGGGTAGGAATCCTCCATTCGCTCGACCATTTCCTCGCAACTGACGTAAGTCCGAGCCGCAGCCTTGGCGAACCATTCGTCGTAGAACACGTCCGCCCCGAACGCCTGGATATTACCGCGCCAGTCGGCCCGGTTGACGTGGAGCAGCGCGGCATCGAGCCGCAGCGCGGGCATGGCGATCAGCGTCTCGCCATCGGGATAGGGCGACTGGACCGTCTCGAGCCCGCCCAGTTCGGCGAGGTCAGTGCCGAGGCCAACCCGCGTCGGCAGGAACGGCAACTGGAACGCCGCCGCCTTGAGCCCCCACTGGAACATGCCCTCGTCCAGTTCGAGCACCTCGATCGCGCCCGCCTCCCGGCTTTTGCGAAACCACGGCTCGAGCGGGATCGCGTCGAGCGAGACGAAAGCGAACACCAGCTTGCGCACCCGACCCGCCGCGCACAGCATCCCGACATCCGCGCCGCCATAGGCAACCACGGTGAGGTCGCTCAGGTCCGAGCGCAGGATCTCGCGCACCAGTGCCATCGGCTTGCGCCGCGGGCCCCAGCCGCCGATCCCCAGCGTCATGCCTTCTTCAAGCTGGGCGACGATCTCGCCCGCGCTCATCCGCTTGTCGAGGCCGCTCATTGCGCCGCCTCCGCCTGCTTGAGCGCCTTCTGCCAGGCCCATTCGTGGCCCCACGAACTGATCCCCTCGTGCCGGGTCACCTCCCAGGTCGCGGGGTCGATCACCAGGCTGTCGCAGCCCAGTTCGAGGTCGAAGCCCGACGGCGTCTGGACGTAGAAGCCGATCGTCTCGTCGTTGAGGTGGCGGCCCAGGGTCGCGCTTTCGGGGTAACCATGCGCCTTCATCCGGTCGTGCGCGCGACCGACTTCGGTGAGGTCGGGATATTCGAGCATCAGGTGGACGCAGCCCGCTGGCGACACCGGCCCTTCGCCCAGTGCCACGCTGTGATGGCGGCCGTTGTCCGCGTGCATGAAGGCGAACCGCATCGGCGGCGCGTCCGGGCCCATCAGGTGGAACGCGGGCAGATCGGTATCGCGGAACCCGATGACGTCGCGATAGAAGGCGTGGGTCTCCTCGAAATTGGGCGCCGAGAACACCGCGTGGCCCATGCCCATGTCGCCGGTTACGAAGCGCGCGACGCCAACGGGCGATTGGAGCGCGACATCGTCCCGCGTGTCTCCATAGAAGAATTCGAGGCCGTTCCCGGCAGGGTCGCTGGTGCGAAAGGCGCGGGCGGCACAGCGCAGCGCGGCTTCGGCGGCACTCAGCACATCAACCGGGCGGCCCGCCGCCGCGATCGCATCGGAGAGCCGGTCGAACTCCGCCTCGCTCACCTCGTATCCCGCCGCCAGCAGGCGGTCCTCGTTCGCGCGTTCGATGCGGAAGCGGAACGGGCGGTCGTCGATCCGGTAGTGCGCCGCGCCATCGGCGGCGTCGGGCGCGCGCATCGCGCCCGCCACTTGCGTCAGGAAGTGGTCCCAGCGTTCCGGCTGGGCCGTGGCGATCACCACGTAGCCAAGCGATTTCACCCCCATCAGCCTTCCGTCCCCTGGATCAGTTCGAGAAAAAGCGGCCGTTCGCCGCCGCCATCGACCTGCAAGCGCGCGCCGCTGACGTAGGCGGCGAGCGGCGAGCAGAGATAAAGCACCGCGTCGGCCAGATCGGCGCCCTCGCCCATCCGACCGAGTGGCAGCGAGCGCGCGATGGCTTCCTGCGCCTCGGCCGAGCCATAGGTCGCGTCGGCGGTTTCGGTGCGCATCAACCCGACGATCACCGCGTTGACCCGCACGCCGTCGCGGCCCCATTCCTGCGCCAGGCTCTGCGTCAGGCTGATGAGCCCCGCCTTAGCCGCGCCGTAGATCGCGGTGCCGGGCGCAGGGCGCGCCCCGGCGACACTGGCGACATTGACCACGCTGCCGCCGCCCGCCGCCGCCATGTGCTGATGCGCGGCCTGCGCCATGAATAGCGGGCCGAGCAGGTTCAGCCGCACGATCGCCTCGGCGAAGCGGGGCGAGGCGCTGGCGGCTTCGCTGGCGGGGGAGCCACCGGCGTTGTTGACCAGGATGTCGAGCCGTCCATGCTCGCCCGCGACCGTATCGACCAGCGCCCGCGCTTGCTCGGGATCGCGCACGTCGGCGGCGCGGAAGGCAACGCCTGCGGGCAAGTCGGCCGGATCGCCGCGCCCGCACACCGTCACCGCGCAACCCGCCCGCGCCAGCCGCTCGGCCACCGCGCGGCCCAGGCCACGCGTCCCGCCGGTGACGATCGCCACCTGGCCTGTCAGCGACAGCGAATCGGGCGAAGGCATCGACGCTTGAACTCCTTTATGGAATCGCCACCGATTGATGGCTCGAAACCGCAATATCCGATACCAAACACGTTTTCAATTGACGATTTGCGTATTTGATGACACTTATTTCTACGAGTTTCCCGTCCCGCGTGAGTCGGGGCGCACTGGAGGAGCGCCAATGGCTGCCGTTCTCGACATCAAGCACGCCGCGTCAGTGCCCGACCCGGACGAACTGATCGCGCGCGCGCGGGCGATGATCCCGACGCTGCGGGAGCGGGCGCGAGACTGCACCCGCGCGGGCAACGTCCCCGCCGAGACGATTGCCGAGATGCAGGAAGCCGGGTTCTTCCGCGTGCTCCAGCCGCGCCGCTGGGGGGGCTATGAAATGCACCCCAACGTGTTCTTCGAGATCCAGAAGGCGCTGGCCGAGGGGTGCATGTCGACCGGCTGGGTCTATGGCGTGGTCGGCTGCCACCCCTACGAACTCGCGTTGTTCCACGACCGCGCGCAGGAGGAGGTGTGGGGCGAGGATCCGGCCATGCTGGTGTCCTCGACCTATCAGCCGGTGGGCAAGGTCGAACCGGTCGAAGGCGGTTTCTACCTGTCGGGCCGCTGGGGCTTCTCCTCTGGCTCGACCCATTGCGGCTGGGTGCTGCTTGGCGCGCTGATCTTCCGCGAGGGCGAACCGCCCGAAATGCGCACCTTCCTGCTGCCGCGCTCCGACTACCGCGTGATCGAGGGCACCTGGGACGTGTTCGGCCTGCAAGGCACGGGCAGCTTCGACATCGAGGTCGAACGCGTGTTCGTGCCCAAGCACCGCACCCACAAGGCAAGCGACGGCTTCGCCTGCACCAATCCCGGCCAGGCCGAGAACGACGGCCCGCTCTACACCCTCCCCTGGGCGCAGGTGTTCATCCGCTCGGTCTCGACCGCGGCGTTCGGCGGCGCGCGGGCGGCGATCGACGGGGCGCTGGGGATCATGCAGGACCGCATTTCGAGCAATACCGGCAAGGCCTCCAAGGCCGACCCGCTGCTCCACGCCGCGATCGCCAAGGCGCACGCCCAGGCGCTGGAGATGGAGGCCACGCTGACCGCGACCTTCGACGACCTGATGGCGATCGCCAATCGCGGCGAGGCGATCCCGATGGAGAAGCGCGCGCTCTATGCCTACCAGTCCTCCACCGTGGTGCGGCGCCTGGCGGAACTGGTCGATGGCATGGTGCAACTGCTCGGCGGGCGCGCGATCTACCTCACGAGCCCGGTCATCCAGCCGTGGCTCGACCTCCACGCTGCGCGCGCGCATGTGGCCAACGATCCGGGCAACCGCACCGGCGATCTCGTCGGCAGCCTGATCGGCGAACCGCCCTCGTTCACCTTCCTGTGACCGGAGCCTGCGGATGACCACGCTGAGCGAGACGAAACATGCCGTCGCGGGCGGTTACCATATCAACATCGCCGAGGCTGGCGCCGGTCCTGCCGTGGTGTTCATCCACGGCAGCGGGCCGGGCGCCTCGGGCGCATCCAACTTCCGCCAGAACATCGCGGCCTTTACCGGCGCGGGCTATCGCGCGGTGCTGCCCGACCTGATCGGCTACGGCGCTTCGTCCAAGCCCGAGGGCATCGACTACACGCTGCAACTGTTCACCGACACGCTGTACGCGGCGCTCCGCGCGCACGGGATCGAGCGCGCGACGCTGGTCGGCAACTCACTCGGCGGCGGGATCGCCTTGCAGATGACGCTCGACCACCCCGAATTCGTCGATCGGCTGATCCTGATGGCGCCGGGCTGCGTGGAGGAACGCGAGACCTATTTTGCCATGCCGGGGATCGTGGGGATGGTCTCCAGCTTCGGCGGCCCCGATTTCGACCTCGCCGAACAGCGCCGCCTCGTCACCAACCTGGTCCATGATGCCTCACAAGTGAGTGACGAACTGGTCGCCGAACGCTTCGCCGTCGCGCGGACCCAACCCAAGGACGTGCTGGTGCGGATGCGCACGCCCAACCTCGCGCCGCGGCTGGGCGAGATCGCGCAGCCGATCCTCGGCTTCTGGGGCCTCGACGACAAGTTCTGTCCGGCGAGCGGCGTGCGGCATTTCCTTTCCGCCTGCCCCGATGTGCGCTTCATGACCTTCGGCCGCTGCGGCCATTGGGTCCAGGTCGAACGCGCGGCTGAATTCAACCGCTATTGCCTGGCGTTCCTCGCGTGAGCGTGGCGGAGCGTTACGGCGCGGAACTGTACCATGCCCTGCGCGAAGGCTGCACGGTCCCACCCTTGTCCGCCCGCGCCCCGGACCTGACCATCGATGATGCCTACGCCATCAGCCTCGATGCCCTCGCGCGGAGGCGGCGTGACGGCGAGCGGGTGATCGGCAAGAAGATCGGCGTGACCAGCAAGGCGGTGCAGGACATGCTGGGCGTGCACCAGCCCGATTTCGGTTTCCTGACCGACCGGATGCTGGCGGACGACACGATCGACATCGCCGCGCACGGCCTGATCCAGCCGCGCGCGGAGGCGGAGATCGCCTTCATTCTCAACACGCCGCTCTTCGGGCCCGGCGTAACCCCGGAACAAGTGCTCGACGCGACCGAAGCGATCGTGCCGTGCTTCGAGATCGTCGATAGCCGGATCGAGGAGTGGCGCATCGGCATCGTCGACACAGTGGCCGACAACGCCAGTTGTGGCGTGTTCGTGCTGGGAGAGGCGCGCGCCGATCCGCGCCGGTTCGACTTGCCCGGGCTCGAGGTGAGCGTCACCAAGAACGGCGCCCCGCTTTCGCGCGGGCTGGGTTCGGCGGTGCAAGGATCGCCGCTGGCGGCGGTCGCCTGGCTCGCCAACACGCTGGGCGCCTATGGCGTTACGCTGGACGCGGGCGACGTAATCCTTTCGGGAAGCCTGGTCCCGCTCGAAGACGCGCGGCCGGGCGACCTGTTCGAGATGGAGCTGGTCGGCATCGGCGGTTGCAGCGCGAGGTTCGTGTGAAGCCCGAAATCTCGCGTCACCGCCCCTATCCCGCCGCCGACGTTCCCGGTTGGGATTTCGAAACCGACATTGTCGTGATCGGCTTCGGCGCGGCCGGGGCCTGCGCCGCGATCGAAGCAGCGCAGGCTGGCGCGGCCGTGATGCTGTTCGAGCGCAATTCGGGCAGCGGCGGGGCCAGCGCGCTTTCGGGTGGCGAAATCTACATCGGCGGCGGCACCGATGCGCAAAAAGCGGCGGGGTTCGACGACACGCCACAAGCGATGGCCGCCTATCTCAAGCTCGCGGGCGGCCCCTGTGCCGACGAGGCCAAGTGCGACCTGTACGCAGCCGGGGCGCTCGACCACTACGCCTGGCTCAAGGCGCAAGGCGTGCCCTATCGCGGCAATTACCTGCCCGGCAAGGTGATCGAACCGGTCGACGATTCGACCCTGATCTGGTCGGGCAGCGAGGCGGCGGCTCCCTTCTGCGACCAGGCCGAACCCGCGCCGCGCGGGCATGTGATCCAGCATCAGGGCTGGGGCGGCGGGCGGCCGCTGGTCGATATCCTCGAGGCGCGCGCGCGCGAACACGGCGTCGACGTAGTGGTCGATGCCCGCGCGGTGGCGCTGGTGCGCGAAGGCGAGCGGATCGTCGGCGCGGTGATGCGGATCGACAACACCAACCGCTTCGTGCGCGCGCACAAGGGGGTGGTTCTGGCGACCGGCGGTTTCGTGATGAACGAGGACATGCGGCGGCGCTATTGCCCCGAAACCTTCCGCATCGCCGATCCGATCGGCGACAAGGACGATGGATCAGGCATCGAGCTGGGCGTGGGCGCGGGCGGCGATGCGATCCACATGGAGCAGTTCTTCACCACCTGCCCGTGGACGATCCCCGAATCGCACGCCAAGGGGGTGTTCGTCAACACCGCCGGTCAGCGCTTCATCAACGAGGACTGCTATCACGGCCGCGTCAGCCGCACCGCGATCGATCAGCCGGGGGGCAAAGTCTATCTGCTGCTGGACAGCGCGCATTTCGACCAGCCCCCCGATTTCGCGCGCGTCTCGATCGCCGGGACGGGCGCGACGTGGGAGGAAGTCGAGGCGGAGCTGGAACTTCCGGCGGGCACGCTCTCGGCGACGATGGCGTTCTATAATGCCCATGCCCGCGAGGGACGCGATCTGCTGTTCGGAAAGCGCGCGCCGATCCTCACACCGCTTGACCAAGCACCGTTCGTGGCGCTCGAGCTGAATTTCCAGTCGAGCTATTTCAGCTTCTTCACCCTGGGTGGCCTGCGTACGTCGGTCCATGGCGAGGTGCTTGATCGCGCCGGACAACCGATCGCCGGACTTTACGCCGCGGGGCGCTGCACCTCGGGCCTGCCCGCCTGGGGGCACGGCTATTCCTCCGGACTGAGCCTCGCAGACTCCACCTTCTTCGGGCGGCGTGCGGGGCGGAATGCGGCAGCATGACGCTGGACGAAGTTCGCGACCGGGCCACGCTCGCCGATCTCGTCATGCGCTATTGCCGTGGCGTCGACCGGCGCGATTTCGCGCTGGTGCGTTCGCTCTACTGGGACGATGCGATCGACCACCACGGCGCGATGTTTGAAGGTAGGGCCGATGCCTTTGCCGCCTGGTTGCCCACCGCAATGGCGGCGTTCGAGCTGACAGTGCACCGCTTGACGGGCAGCGTGTTCGCGTTCGCCGACGACCGGGCCGAGGGCGAGCATCACGCCATCGCCTATCACCGCACCCATCCGCCGCAGCGGCGCGAGATCGTGATCGGGGGGCGCTACCTCGACCGCTACGAACGGCGCGCGGGCGTGTGGAAGTTCTCCGAGCGGCGGCTGGTGTTCGATCATGGCGAAAGCCGCGCGCTCGACGAGGACGCCTTCACCGAACTGTCGGCCCAGGCGCCGGTGGGCACGTGCGACAGAACCGATCCGTCATGGACCATGCCGCTGCTGGGAGCCTTGCGATGACCGCCCTCGCCGTCGACGACCTGCTCGCCCGCGCGCGCGCTGAAACCGGGCTGGAGGATTTCGGCGACGCGTGGTTCCTCGGCCCGCTCGAACGGCTGGTGGCCGAAACCAATGCACACGCGGGGCTGGTCTCGCCCGAAAGTTCTGCCGGGGTGCGCATCCAGGGTGCGCTCTCCGACCGGCTGAAGCTGGTGCAATACTTCAAGGACCACTCCGAGGCAGCCGAGGAAACCGTCGAGCTCGCCTGCGCGATAGTCGGCCTGCCCCGCACCGGGTCGACCGCGCTACACCGGCTGCTGGCGAGTTCGCCGCGCCTGACCGCGCTGTGGTGGTGGGAAACCGCCTTCCCGCTGCCCTTACCCGGCGAGCCGCCCACCGACCCGAGCGCCCGCCAGCAAGCCGCCCGGCAGATGGTCGACTGGCTGCTCAACGAATGGCCCGATTTCGAATCGATCGATCCGATGGACGCGATGGCGATCAACGAGGAAGTCGTTCTGCTCGACCGCACGTTCCTGTCGACCACATACGATTCGATGATGCCGATCCACGCCTACGGCCACTGGCAGGCCGGGCAGGACCACGCGCCCGCATACCGCGACCTCTATCGCATGATGCAAGCGATCCAGCATCAGAGGGTGGCGCGGGGTGAACCGCGCCGGGCGTGGGTGTTCAAGACGCCGCACCACCTGCTCGGCGGGATCGGCGGCCTGCTGGCGGTGTGGCCCGGGGTCAAACTGGTGATGACGCATCGCCATGTGGGAGAGGTGCTGCCGAGCTATTGCAGCATGTGCGCATCGCTCTCGATCGGCAGCTCGACCACTTACCGGCGCGAGGATCAGGGTGCGCACTGGACCAGCCGCTTCGCCAGCGGCTTAGAGCGTTTCGAAACACTGCGGGCGACCCTGCCGCCAGGGCAGGTGGTCGACGTGCTCTACGACGATACCGTGCATGATCCGATCGGCACGGCTGAACGCACCATGCGCGCCATCGGGCTCGGCTTCGATGCCGCCGACCGCGCGGCGATGGAGGCCTGCGTCGAGGCCAACCGGCGCGAGGCGCGGCCCCGGCACAAGTACGCCGCGAGCGAATTCGGGCTGACGCTGGAGGGCATCGAACGCGATTTCGCTGCCTACCACCAAGCCTATCTCTCACCGAACTGGAGCCCCGCATGATCCTCAAGAACAAGGTCGTCATCGTCACCGGCGCTGGGCCAGGCATGGGCCAGGCGATGTGCCGGGGCGCGGCTGCGGAGGGCGCGAAGGTAGCGGTCTCAGCACGCAGCAAGGACGCGATCGAGGCAATCGTCGCCGACATCGCCGCGGCCGGGGGCGAGGCGATCGCGGTGCAGTGCGATGTATCCGACACCGGACAATGCCAGGCGCTGGCCCGCGCTGCGCTCGACAAGTGGGGCCGGATCGACGGGCTGGTGAACTCCGCGTACTACCATCCCGACTGGGCGGCGCTGGAAAGCCATTCGGTCGAGCAACTTCTCCAGGCGATGGACGTGATCGCAGCGGGTGCATTGCGCATGGCACAGGCGGTGATCCCCACGATGCGCGCGCAGGGTGATGGCTCGATCGTCAACGTCTCGACCCTCGCCAGCCGCAAGCCGATGCCTGGCGAGGGCGGCTATGCGATGGCCAAGGCGGCATCGAACCAGCTCACCCGTCAGCTCGCGGTCGAGCTGTCGGGCAGTGGCATCCGGGTCAACACCGCGCTGATGGGCTGGATGATGGGCGCGCCGCTGGAAGGATATTTCGCCTCGCTTGGCGACCAGGCCGAAGCGTTTCGGGCCCAGCGCGCCGCCGAAATCCCTGTCGGTCGCATCCCGCCCGACGGCGACTGCGCCAAGGCGGTCTATTTCCTGCTGTCCGACTATGCGAGCGAAGTGACCGGCGCCGCTCTCGACGTCAACGGCGGCGACTGGGTCGCGCCATGAACGTCCTTGACCATCCCGCCCTCGCCTGGACCCGCTGCCTGCCCACCGCTGCCCAGGACCCGGTCGCCGGCTTCGACCCCGAGGCAGTGACGGTGTCCGACACGATCGAAATCGCCGCCCCGGCGCGCGTGGTGTGGCAAATCCTGATCGACATGCCGCGCTATGCCGAATGGAACCCGTTCTGCGTCCACGCCGAATCCGCGCTGGAAATGGGCGCGGCGGTGGAGATGACGCTGGTCAACTACGCCGTGCCCGGCTCGCTGGTGCCCAACCTTGAATACATCTGCGCGTTCCAGCCCGAACGGCTGTTGTCGTGGGAGATGCGCCACAAGCCCGAATGGCCCTATCCCGCGCGGCGCGACCAGGTCATTGAGGCGACCGAGGCGGACGCGTGCCGCTATTTCTCCACCGACGCCTTCCTTGGCGCCAACGGCATCCACGTGTTCCGGTTTGCCGGCCCGTGGATCAAGCGCGCGTTCGACGACAGCGCGCGGGCGCTCAAGGCGCGGGCCGAGGCGCTTCATGGCGCCGGACGCTGACACCCGGTTGCGCGGTCTGGAGGATGCGGAGGCGATCCGCACGCTGATCGCGCGCTACGGCCCGCTGGCCGATGCGGGCGAGGCCGAAACGCTTGCCCTGCTGTGGCACGAGGCCGGCGAATACGACGTGGCCGGGTTCGGAGTAGCTCGCGGGCATGCGGAGATCGCCGCGCTGATCGAAGCGCCTTTCCATCGCGCGCTGTTGGCCCAAGGCTGCGCGCATGTTCTCTCGGCGCCCGCGATCGCACTGGACGGCGACGGGGCCAGCGCGCTCAACCATAGCATGGTGCTGCGCCAAATGGACGAGACGTGGGAGGTCTGGCGGGTCTCTGCCAACCGCTGGGAATTCGTCCGAACGAGCGCGGGCTGGCGCGTCGCGCGCCGCGTGAATCGCCCGCTCGACGGAAACGCCGATGCGCTGGCGCTGTTCGTTGGCACCTGACCGCTATCCCGCGAGTTGACCGCCGTCCACCGTCAGCACCGCTCCGGTCACCTTGCGTGCCTTGTCCGAGGCAAGATAGGCGATCGCCTCGGCGATATCCTCGGGCGCACAGCTTCCATCGACCAGCTTGGGCACGTTGCGCATCACCAGCGACCAGTCGACGCCTTCTTCGGGCGGGGCGGCATTGCCCATCGGCGTGTCGACATGCCCAGGTGCCACCGCGTTGATCCGCAGGCCCTGCCCCGCGAATTCCACCGCCAGGCTCTTGGTCATGCCCACCACGCCGTGCTTCGATGCGGCGTAGGCGACGGTGTAAGCGATCCCCTGCAAGGCGGCTGTGGAAGCAACGTTCACGATATTGCCGCCGCTGCCGATCAGGTGCGGGATCGCGGCCCGGCACAGGCAGTAATAGCTAAGCAGGTTGACCTGCAGGATCTTCTCGAACCGCGCTTCATCAAAATCAAGAGTCGGCCCCCAGCTCAGCATCCCGGCGACATTGGCAAGCACGTCGATCCCGCCCCGCCCGGCGGCATCGGAGATCAACGCGCGACACGAATCCATATCTGCCGCGTCGTAGGGAACCGCCTGCGCCTTACCACCGATCATCGTAGCGGTTTCGGCCAGCCCTGCCGCGTTGATGTCGGCCACCGTCACTTCCGCGCCCTCAGCCGCAAACAACCTCGCCGTCGCCCGGCCGATACCCGATGCCCCACCGGTCACCACAACCCGCTTTCCCACAAAGCGCATAGGCCCTCCATTATTATTGATTTGCGTAGCTGATATACGCTATTGTTACGCAAATCTAATCAGAGTGTCAAAACATGAGCGAATCTGCGTTGATCGATCTTTCCGTCCGCGTTTATCGACTCGAGGCTGAGCGGGCCATTCGCGAACTCAAGGCCCGCTATCTGCGAGCCTGCGACCTGAAAGACCCAGATGGTGTTCGCGATACGCTCGACCCCGAAGGTGCGACGATCGACTTCGAGGGGTTCCCCAGATTCGACAATCGCGACGCTTTCATCGACGTGTATCGCGAATTCGGCTGCGCCGCAGGCGTGTTCGACATCCACCACGGTGCCAACGGAGTGATTGACTTTTCCAGCGATAGCGACGCCAGCGGTCGCTGGTCGCTGCTATTCCACAACATCAATCTTGCCACCCGAACCCTGACCCAGATGGGGGTCGAGTATGAAGATCGATATATCGCACGCGCTGGACGATGGTGGATCGCCGAGACGCGCTCGCGGCGAACGTCGTTCCTTGCGCAAAGCGTCGGGGATGACGGTATCGCTCGTGTTGTTGCGTTGGGGCACGCACCTGATACGCCATTCGGTTCTCCGCCGACCGAGAAGTCAGCATGACCTCGTCGCCCGATCCTACGAACCTGCGTTCCGCGCTGGGTTCGTTCGTTACCGGTGTGACGATCATGACCGCGTGCGACAGCAACAGCCGAGACGTTGGCGTTACTGCGAACAGCTTCAATTCGGTGTCGCTCGATCCGCCGATGGTGCTGTGGAGCCTTGCGCGAACATCGGGCAGCCTACCTGTGTTCGCCGACGCAAGCCATTTCGTGGTCCATATTCTCGCCGCAGATCAGGAACATTTGTCCAACAGGTTTGCCCGCTCGGCGGCGGACAAGTTCGACGGCCTGGCTATCGAGCGCGGCGCAGGAGGCGCTCCCTTGCTCCCGGGCACCACAGCGCGATTTCAGTGCCGAACCGCTTATAAGTACGATGGCGGCGACCACATCATTTTCGTCGGTGAGGTCGAAGAGTTCGAGAGCAGTGCTCGTCCGCCGCTGGCGTTCCACGGTGGCCGGTACGCAGTGGCGGCGCGCAAGGCGGCCAACTTGTCAGCCGCCGAAACGGTGGTCGAGCCGGGCGTGTTCGGCGAAGACTTTCTGGGCTATCTCTTGGGACGGGCGCATTTCCAGCTTTATGGTCGCCTACGTCCCTTGCTCGTGAGCAAGCACCTTTCATCGCGTGATCATTTCGCGCTGAGCGCACTTGGCGTCCTGGGCGAAGCAACCGCGAAACAGGTCACCGACTCGATCGGCTACACAGGCAAGCGGTTCGACCCCGACGACGTGCAACGACTGGCGGACGATGGACTCATTGAAAGTGCTGGGAATGACTTCATCCGGTTAAGCGCGGCGGGCAAGGCGGAGTTCTTGGAACTCACCGCAGCCGCGATGGCCATTGAGGACGATGTCGCGGAGGTTCTCGATGAAACCGAACTGGTCATGCTGCGGCACTTGCTCAAGCGGGTCATCGCTGCAACCGATCCGGGCGTCCCGGACTTATGGTCCCACTCTGATCTGCGGGCTTGAATCAGCTGTGAGCCTCACCCCAACGTTGGTCCGATCTTTGTGAGAAAAGACCGGCTCCTTTTCATCAGGGCAGGCATGCTTGCCCTGATGAAAAGCGCGCTCCATCGGGGCTTGGTTGCCGAGGGAGGTATGTGGACGGACCTCGTTGTAGTCTCGCCGCCACGCCTCACATTTAGACGGGCGTCACCGCCATCGCGCCGACGACGAGCATCTGCCGCAGGTAGCGGTTCCCGGCCCGCGTGATGCTGCCCAGCCGATCCTTCCCATCCTGATCGATGCGGGCAATAGCGACGCAGCGCGCAGGTTGCTGGAGAATTCACCGGTCGAACTGGTAGAAAACGAGCGCGCCGTCCTCGCGAGCCTGATCGAAAGCGAGGGCGAGCGGCCTTCGCTCGAAGCGCTCGAAGCGCTGCACCAGGAGGACCCTCAACTCAATACGCTGGTCCAGCTGGTCAGCCGCCTGCGCACCACAGGCGTCACGCCGCGCTATCTCGAGTTGGCGCGTGAGCTGCTCGCGCAGATGCCGACGAGCGAATTTGCCATCGAGATCGTCGGGTTTCTCGTGGCGCATGGCCATGACGAAGACGCGGCCGAGATCCTTTCCAGCGTGAGCGAGCTGGTCGAACGATCAGACGCGCTGCTCGCGCATACGGCGTGGCTCCACTAGCCGACGCAGCCCGGGCTCTGCATCGCGGTTTGGGCAAGAATCAGGACTGAATCATCCCGGCGCTCGCACTTTCCATTCGACTTCGTCGCCACGCCAAGCATTGCTTTCGTTACTGAATCGCGGCCGACAGACCGGCTGCATGCCCTGACGACGCGCTCGGTCGGGGCTCCGGGTGGTGGGAGCGGCGATGGTCGCTGATCCCAGACGGAGAACCGCCCATGAATACTGACACGACTGAAACGCTTGCCGCCGCTGAAGACAGCGCCGAGAAGCCCGCCACCCAGCCGCGCAAGCGCCGCATGGCCCGTGAGCCCAAGCCGCAGGAAGCCAGCGCTTCTACAGCAGCGGAAGCCGCGCCCTTGGAAGCAACTGCGCGTCGGCCGGCGACGCCATCGGGAACGCAGCCGACCAAGATCGCCGTGGTGCTTGGCCTGCTCACGCGCCGTGAAGGCGCCACCCTCGAGCAGATGGTTGAAGTGACCGGCTGGCTTCCGCACACTACGCGCGCTGCCCTGACGGGCCTTAGAAAGAAAGGCTACCAACTCACCAGCGCGAAGGCGGACGGAGTCCGGACCTACCGCGTTATCGAGAAGCACGACGAGGTCGCCGAGGCCTCCGACCCGGCGGCTGCCGAATGACCCGCGGGCGTGACAAGCTCGCTGTCGACCTGGCTGCGCTGGCGACGATGTCGCCGGCGCAGCTGCGCAAGCAGTGGGGCGAGATATCCAAGAAGCCCCTCCCTCGCCTCAGCCCAGCGATGCTGCGGCTGGCGATCGCATACGAGCTGCAGGCCAAGGTGCTTGGCGGCCAGTCGAGGGCCGCGCAGCAGCGTCTCGATCAGGCAGCGGCCGCGAAGACCCGGACCCGCAGCGCCTCGCCGGGTATGCGGCTGGTGCGCGAATGGCAGGGCAAGGTCCACATCGTCACCATCGGCGAGAGCAGCGCGGTCGAGTGGAACGGACAGACATGGCGCTCCTTGAGCGAGGTAGCCCGCACGATCACCGGGACCCGCTGGTCGGGACCTGCTTTCTTCGGCCTCAAACAGCGCAAGGAGAAGGCCGCATGAGGAAGGTCCGCTGCGCCATCTACACCCGCAAGTCGAGCGAGGAGGGTCTGGAGCAGGACTTCAACTCGCTCCACGCCCAGCGCGAGGCATGTGCTGCCTACGTCATGAGCCAAGCCAGCGAAGGCTGGCACCTGCTCCCCGACGAGTACGACGATGGCGGCATCTCGGGCGGCACGCTCGAGCGTCCCGGTCTCCAGCGGCTGCTTGCCGACATCGCTACGGGCAGGATCGACATCGTGGTCGTCTACAAGGTCGACCGGCTCACCCGCTCGCTGCTCGACTTCTCCAGGCTCGTCGAGAGCTTCGACAGGGCCGAGGTCAGCTTCGTCTCGGTCACCCAGTCGTTCAACACCACCACCAGCATGGGACGCCTCACGCTCAACATGCTGCTCTCGTTCGCACAGTTCGAGCGCGAGGTCACCGCCGAGCGTATCCGCGACAAGATCGCTGCCTCCAAGGCCCGCGGCATGTGGATGGGCGGCGTGCCGCCGATCGGATACCGGCCCGACGGGCGCAGCCTCGCCATCGTCGAGGAGCATGCCTCGATCATTCGGCACGTGTTCGATCGGTACGTCGCGCTGGGTTGCGTACGCTCGGTGGCGCTCGAGCTGCAGGAGAACGACATCCTCGTGCCGCGACGTGAGACCGCAACTGGTCGATCGATCGGCGGCGGCTTCTTCAGCCGCGGGCAGGTCTACAAGATTCTCGCCAACCCGACCTACGTCGGCGAGATCCATCACCACGGCAAGGTCCACGCAGGCAACCATCCCGCGATCATCGAACGCGAGACGTGGGAGCGAGCGCAGCAGCTGCTCGAGGAGAACAAGCAGGGCCAGCGACCAGCTAAGCACGCGCGCAACCGCAGCCTGCTCGCGGGCAGGCTGGTCGACGAGGAAGGCAAGCCGCTCGTCGCCACTCATGCATGCAAAGGGAAGGTGCGCTACCGCTACTACGTCAGGCGCGCGCTCCAGCATGACCCGGATGCAGACAGCTCTGCCGGCATGCGGATCCCAGCGCGCGAGATCGAGGCGGCGGTCGCCGAGCGCGTCGCCGAGGCGCTCGACGACCCGATCGCGCTGACGGCGAAGGCCGGGCTCACGCTGCACTCGGGCGACCTTCGGCGAACCATGGTGCTCGCCGACGGGCTCGCCGAACATGTCCGGGCAAAGAACTACCAGATAGTTCGCGAACTCGTGAACAGCGTCCGGATAAGTAGGAGCGAGATCACGATCGAGCTTGCCGCAAGTAGGCTCGCCGGAATACTCAAGCTCGAATGGGGAGATGGCCGCCCGGCCGAAGTCATCAGCCTCGTCGCGAAGGTCAGGTTGACGCACACGGGCCGCGCGGTGCGCCTCGTTCATTCGAACGGTCTGGCAGCGTCCGCAGGATCCGCTGACCCGGGCCTCGTCGCACTGCTGGTCACCGGCCGCCGCTGGTGGGAGCGCCTTGCGACAGGCGAGATCGACATCGCCACGCTCTCGCGCGAGGAAGGGGTCAACGATTCCTGGATGTCGCGGGTGATCCGGATCAACTTCCTCTCGCCCCGGATCATCGATGCGATCCTCACCGGGACCCAGCCGGTCAGTCTCACTGCCCGTTGGCTCAGGCGAAACGACCTGCCGCTCGACTGGGACGAGCAGTGGGACTTGCTCGCAGGCTGACCCCAGGAAATCAGGAACTGACGGCGCGGCGCTTCGGCGCCGTTGCTTGTTGGCCAACTGACTCGATGCGGCCGGGGGCGGAGCCAGCGACCTGGTCGATTGCGGCCGCACCATGCACACGAACAAAAGCCCCGCAATTACGATTCCGGTCCACCCAAAAGGCGCGCAGAGAATCCCCGCTGGAATCGCCCATTTGATGGTGGGGTTTTGCTCTCCGCAGACCGGTCAGGGTCGCAGAATAGCGCGGAACTGTGCGCTTTTCGTGGGGATATAAATTGTTCTAAATCAGATACTTAATCCGTGGCGGAGAGGGTGGGATTCGAACCCACGGTACGGTTGCCCGTACACCGCATTTCGAGTGCGGCGCATTCGACCACTCTGCCACCTCTCCGCGCGAGGTCGTGCGTCAGGGCCCGAGGGGCCGGTCGAAGCAGGCGCGGCGGTTAGCCGAAGGTCTCACCCTTGCCAAGCCCCTTGTGAACTGGCGGCCCTTGCAGGGGGTGGATCGAGTGCACCGGGGACACGGCCTCGACCACGCTTGTTTCGCATCTGCGAAATCCTATATTCTCAAGTGACATGGAGCGATCGCAGTTCTTTTCTGCCCAGGCGGGCCGCACGATCGAGGCTCCGCGCCATGCCCTGGCGCGGTTCGGCATTGGCGACGTCGTGCGTCACAGGATGTTCGATTTTCGCGGCGTGGTATTCGATATCGACCCCGTCTTCGCCAATAGCGAGGAATGGTACGAGGCAATTCCCGAGCACCTGCGCCCCCCGCGCGAGCAGCCTTTCTACCACCTGTTCGCAGAGAACGGCGAATCGTCCTACGTCGCATACGTCAGCCAGCAGAACCTCCTGCCCGATTCCGATGCTGGCGAGGTGGAGCATCCCAACGTGGCCGAATTGTTCGAGCGGTTCGATGGAAGCCGGTATCACCTGCGCCGCGCGCTGACGCATTAGGCGCGCAAGAAACTCAGCTTTTCAGTTTCCAGCCCGACTTGAGCACCCGGTAGCAGGCCCACGCCAGCACCAGGTTGAACAACCCGAGCCCGATCGCGCCGGTGAGCACGGCGGTGTCGGTGTTCCCGATGTCGCTGCGCCCCAGGAACCCGTATCGAAAACCCGAAATCACGTAGAAGAACGGGTTCGCCCGGCTGATCGCCTGGAATGCCGGCGCGAGATTGTCGATCACGTAGAACGTGCCCGACAGCAGGCTGAGCGGCGCGATGATGAAGTTGGTCACGGCTGCGTTGTGATCGAATTTTTCCGCCCAGATCGAGGTCAGCAGGCCAAGCAGTGCGAGCATCGTCGCACCCATGAGGCCGAACCATACGATCGCCCAGGCGTGCGCGACACCGAGCGAGACACCCGGCCAAAGCAGCATGGCGATCGCTACGGCAAATCCGACCATGATCGCGCGCGTTACGGCAGCCGCCACGATTCCAGTCATCAGCTCACCTTCGGACAGCGGCGGCATCAGCAGATCGATAATCGTGCCCTGGATCTTGCCCCCGAGCAGGGTGAAGCTGGAATTGGCGAAAGCGTTCTGCATCATCCCCATCACGATCAGGCCCGGCGCGACAAAGGTGGCGAAGGGCACGCCCAGCACCATGCGCCCCTCGCGTCCCAATGCGACGGTGAAGATGACCAGAAACAGCAGTGTAGTGACGGCAGGTGCCCAGATAGTCTGCGTCTGCACCTTGAGAAACCGGCGAACCTCCTTAATATAGAGGCTCCACAGCCCGACGCGGTTGATGCCGGTGAAAATCGGCTCGCCCCGGGGTGGGAACCGGCCCCCTGCCCCGGTGTTCGCTTGTGCCAGGGATACGTCTGTATCGCCCGGATTGCGTGCTTGATCGGCCATGCGCCTGCGCCTAGGCCCGGGCTGCGCCGCTGGCAAGCCGGGGTAGCGACACGAATGACAGGAACGAGATTGCGATGAGCTGGACCGACGAACGGATCGCGACGCTGAAGAAGATGTGGGAAGGCGGCGCGACCGCCAGCCAGATCGCTGACGAACTGGGCGGGGTCAGCCGCAATGCCGTGATCGGCAAGGCACATCGCCTGGGCCTCAAATCGCGCCCTTCTCCCGTCAAGGCGAACGAGCCGAAGTCCGAGTCGCCCAAGCCCAAGGCCGAGGCGAAGCCTGCCGTGAAGAAGGCCGCGTCGGTCGCTCCGGCCAGGCCTGCCCCACGCCCCGCTCCACCCGCGCCCAAGCCGGTCGCGGCAAGGCCCGCTCCATCCGGCGAAGTGCCGTCGCAGCCGCTGCCCAATCCCACGCCGGACCTGCCCAAGATCGTCTCGGTCGGTCCCGGCGGCTTCCTGCGCCAGGGCCCCGGCGATCAGCAGGCACCGATCCCGCCCGCGCCGCCGCGCCGCCTCGTTCCGGCCAAGCCCAGCCCCGAGATCGCCGACAAGACCAGCTTGCTCGACCTCAACGACCGCGTCTGCCGCTGGCCGATGGGGCATCCGGGCGAAGCTGATTTCCACTTCTGCGGAGTGGCGGTGAACCCCGGCTTTCCCTATTGCGTTGAGCATTGCGGACGCGCTTATCAGGCTCAGCTGCCGCGTGGTGCGCGCCGCCCACCTCCGCCCCTGCCATTTGGCGGGCCGCGCGTGCGCTAAGCGCCGGGGCGCGTTTTGCGCTTCTCAGGTTCAGGACATTGGGCCTCGGCACCTGATTGCCGCTTGCCGCGGGTTGTGTTCGCGGCATAGAGCGGTCGCGGGTCGCTGGTAGGGGGGAATGAGGATGGCCATCACGCTGCACGCCGCGGTCGTGCCGACCTGGCTTCAGATGCTCGGATCGATCGATACGCTGATCGCCAAGGCCGACGCGTGGTGCGATGAGACCGGCCATTCTCCGGTCGAACTGCTCGGGGCTCGTCTGGTCGAGGATATGCTGCCCTTCGCCTATCAGGTGAAGAGCTGCTGGGTCCACTCAGCTCTGGCGATAGAGGGCGTGCGCCAGGGCCGTTTCCAGCCGCACATGGATACGCCGCCCGACAGCTTTGCCGGACTGTCCGAAAAGCTTTCCGACGCACGCACCGCGCTGGCAGCGGTCGATCCGGCGGAGCTGGATGCCCTGGCCGACAACGATGTGGTTTTCACCATTGGCGACAAGTTGCGCATGGAATTCACCGCGCGCGATTTCCTGCTCGGGTTCTCGGTGCCGAACTTTCATTTTCATGCCGCCACGGCATATGGCGTGCTGCGGATGAAGGGGCTGGACGTAGGCAAGCGCGATTATATCGGCAAGCTGCCGCTCAAGCAGGGCTAGCCGCAAACCAGATCGTGTGGCGCGGTCCCTTGTTGTTGGGGCGCGCGCGGACGGTGCGTTTCTCGACGGTGAAGTTAGCATCACGCAACTTGCGTGCGAACACCGGATCGGGTGCGGCCGACCAGATCGCCAGCACACCGCCGGGATTGAGCGCTTCGCGCGCCTTGGCCAGCCCGGTGCGGGTGTAGAGCCGGTCGTTGCCCTCGCGCACGATCCCGTCGGGGCCGTTGTCGACGTCGAGCAGGATGGCATCGTATTTCGCCGTGGTTCCATCGATCGCGTCGTCGATCAGCGCGGCAACATCGGCGATGATCACTTCGCCGCGGGGATCGGCCAGCGTGTCTCCGGTCAGCTCCGCCAGCGGGCCCTTCGCCCAGTCGAGGATTTCGTGGACGACCTCCGCCACCACCACCCTACCGCCGTCGGGCAACTTCGCCAGCGCGGCACGGAAGGTGAAGCCCATGCCATAGCCGCCGATCAGCACGCGTGGACGCGGCGTGGTGATGCGCTCCAGCGTCAGCTCGGCGAGTTGCTCTTCCGAAAAACGCATCCGCGTGCCCATCAACTCTTCGCGTCCGAGCATGATGACGAAATCGCGCCCGTGGCTGATCAGCGTCAGCGTATCGCCGCCGGGGATTTTCGCCGTGGCGAGGGTTTCGCGGGGGAGCATGCCCTGCCCTAGAGACGAAAAGGGCCGCCCTGTCGAGCGGCCCTTCCCAATTCTGCCCTCATCCCAGCGAAAGCTGGGATCGCTCACCGTGAAGGTCGAACGTGCTGCACGAGACCCCAGCTTTCGCTGGGGTGACGCGCTCGATCAATCCTTCAGGAAGTCGGGGACGTGATTGTCGCTGCCGCCGCCTTCACGGCGCGGACCGCGATCGCGGTCGCCGCCGCCACGCGGGCCACGGTCACGGCCACGATCGCCGCGCGGGCCGCGACGGTCACCGCCACGGTCGCCGCGCGGCTCGCGAGGTTCGCGCGGGGGACGGGTGTCCTCCAGCTCCTCGCCGGTTTCCTGGTCGACCACGCGCATCGACAGGCGGACCTTGCCGCGCTGGTCGATCTCGAGGACCTTGACCTTCACTTCCATGCCTTCGGAAACGACATCGGTCGGTTTCTCGACCCGCTCGTTCTTCATTTCGCTGACATGGACAAGACCGTCCTTGCCGCCCATGAAGTTCACGAACGCACCGAAATCGACGATATTGACGACCTTGCCGTCGTAGATCTTGCCGACTTCGGCCTCCTCCACGATCCCGGCGATCCACTTGCGCGCCGCCTCGATCTGGCTGAGGTCGGAGGAGCTGATCTTGATCAGGCCCTCGTCGTCGATGTCGACCTTGGCGCCGGTTTCGGCGACGATCTCGCGGATCACCTTGCCGCCAGTGCCGATGACGTCGCGGATCTTCGACTTGTCGATCTGCATCGTCTCGATGCGCGGGGCATGGGCCGACAGTTCGGTGCGGGCTTCGCCCAGCGCCTTGGTCATTTCACCCAGGATGTGCGCGCGGCCTTCCTTCGCTTGATGCAGCGCAGCCTCGAAGATCTCGCGGGTGATCCCGGCGACCTTGATGTCCATCTGCATCGTGGTGATGCCTTCGGAGGTGCCCGCGACCTTGAAGTCCATGTCGCCGAGGTGGTCCTCGTCGCCCAGGATGTCGGAAAGGACGGTGAAGTCCTTGCCTTCGAGGATCAGGCCCATCGCGATGCCGGAAACCGGCCGCTTGATCGGCACGCCCGCGTCCATCAGCGCGAGGCTACCGCCGCAGACGGTCGCCATCGACGACGAACCGTTCGACTCGGTGATGTCGCTGACCACGCGGATCGTGTAGGGGAACTCGTCCTTGGTCGGCAGCACCGCGCGCAGCGCGCGCCATGCCAGCTTGCCGTGGCCGGTGTCGCGACGCGAAGGCGCGCCGAAGCGGCCCACTTCGCCGACCGAATAGGGCGGGAAGTTATAGTGCAGCATGAAGTTCGAGTAGGAGAGACCCTCCAGCCCGTCGATCATCTGCTCGCTGTCCTTGGTGCCCAGCGTGGTGGTGCAGATCGCCTGCGTCTCGCCGCGGGTGAACAGCGCCGAGCCATGCGCACGGGGCAGCAGGTGGACCATCGATTCGATGCGGCGGACCTCGTCGGTCTTGCGGCCGTCGATGCGCTTGCCGTCCTTGAGGATGGCGCCGCGAACCACGTCGGCCTCGACCTTCTTGGTCAGCTTGATCGCGGTCATCACGGTCTGGCCGTCCTGGTCGGCGTAGTGGTCCTTGACCTTCTGGCGCGCGACTTCGAGCGCCTCGCGGCGCGCGGTCTTGTCGGTGGTGCCATAGGCCTTAGCGACGTCCGCGCCGATCAGGCCCTTGATCTCGGCCTTCATCGCCGAATTGTCGGCGGTGGAGACGTCCCACGGGTCCTTGGCGGCCTTTTCCGCCAGGTCGACGATCAGGTTGACTACCTTCTTGATCTCGTCGTGCGCGAACAGCACCGCGCCGAGCATGATCTCTTCCGACAGCTCCTTGGCTTCGGATTCGACCATCATCACCGCATCGCCAGTGGCGGCGACGACCAGATCGAGCGCGCCGTCGGCGGCCACGTCCTGGCGCGGATTGAGGGTGTATTCGCCGTCAACGTAACCGACGCGCGCGGCGCCGATCGGGCCCATGAAGGGCACGCCCGAAATGGTCAGCGCGGCCGAGGCTGCGATCATCGCGACGATGTCGGGCTCGACCTCGCCGTCATAGCTCAGCACCTGGGCGATGACATTGATTTCGTTGTAGAACCCTTCGGGGAACAGCGGGCGGACGGGACGGTCGATGAGGCGGGAAACCAGCGTTTCCTTTTCCGTCGCGCCGCGTTCACGCTTGAAGAAGCCGCCCGGGATGCGCCCGGCGGCGAAGAACTTTTCCTGGTAGTGGACGGTGAGGGGGAAGAAGTCCTGCCCTTCCTTCACGCTCTTGGCGGCGGTCACGGCGCACAGCACCACGGTTTCGCCATAAGTCGCCAGAACCGCGCCGTCTGCCTGACGGGCAATGCGGCCGGTTTCGAGAGTGAGGGTCTTTCCGCCCCACTCCATCGATACGGTTTTCGTGTCGAACATTTGGTTTCTTCCTTCGGTCCCACCGGCCCTATTGCGCGGCGGGGCTTGCTTGCCGGGAATACCGTCCCGGTCCGGTAAGGGGCTTGGATAGCGCCCCGAGGCTCGATCGCCGAATTGCGACCTATCGCCTGTTTACGTCATCCCAGCGAAAGCTGGGATCGCTCTCGCCCATCGCGGCGCTTGCGGCCAGCGATCCCTGCGTTCGCAGGGATGGCGAGATGCAAAACGGCCCGCCGAAGCGGGCCGAATTGGTTACCTTACTTACGAAGACCCAGCTTCTGGATCAGACCATTGTACCGCTCGACGTCCACCTTCTTGAGGTAGGCGAGCAGGCTGCGGCGCTTGTTGACCATCATCAGCAGGCCGCGGCGCGAGTGGTTGTCCTTGTGGTGCGCCTTGAAGTGCTCGGTCAGGTTGCGGATGCGCTCGGTGAGGATCGCGACCTGCACTTCGGGGCTTCCCGTGTCGCCATCTTCGCGGGCGTTGTCCTTGATGACTTCCTGCTTCTTTTCGGCGGTAACCGACATATCTTTTCTCTCTTACTCAGCGACATCGGGAAGGTTGAAGCCCCTGACCACGCGCAGCGTGCCGCCGTCGATTTCCACCAACGCGACGGGCACATCGTGCAGCGTGGCGAGGTAGAGCCCGTCAGCTTGGGGCAGTTCCGAAAGCACCCGGCCCTGGCGGACCGCCTGCGCGCTATCGGGATCGAGGTGCAAGGCCGGGATGTCGTCCAGCCCCGCCTCGAGCGGCAGGAGGAGGTTGTGAAGGCTCGCGCCCTTAGCGATTTCGTTCAGTATGTCCAGCGAAATCGCCTGCTCCTGACGGAACGGCCCGGCCTTGGTGCGCCGCAGATAGGTGACGTGCCCGACCGTTCCAAGGGCACGCGCGATGTCGCGGGCGAGACTGCGGATATAGGTGCCCTTGGAGACATGGGCGCGGAGGGTGATGAGGCCCAGCCCCTCCCCTGCCGAAACCCCGTCACCCCCGCGAAGGCGGGGGCCCAACTGACCTCGAGCCCCATCACCCAGGTTAGCTGGATCCCCGCCTTCGCGGGGATGACGAGCTATATCGAGTTGATGGATCACGATGCTGCGCGTCGCCAGTTCCACCTCCTCGCCCGCGCGTGCCAGGTCGTATGCGCGCTTACCGCCCACTTTGAGCGCCGAGTACGCTGGCGGCACCTGCTCGATTGCGCCGGTGAAGCGCGGCACCATCGCCTCGATCTCCGCCAGCGTGGGGCGCACATCCGAAGTCGCCACCACCTCGCCCTCGGCATCGAGGGTACCGGTTTCCGCCCCAAACGCCACGGTGAACTCATAGACTTTGCTCGCATCGAGCATCCGCCCGGCGAGCTTGGTCGCCTCGCCCAGCGCGATCGGCAGCACGCCCTCCGCCAGCGGATCGAGTGTGCCGCCATGGCCGACCTTGGTCTTGGGATAGCCGCCCTGCCGCAGCACCCGCTTGACCGCCGCGACGGCCTGGGTCGAGCCGAGGCTGCGCGGTTTGTCGAGGATGAGCCATCCCGAAACAGGATGGGGCGGCGCGGCCTTATTCACCCGCGACCCACAGCGCGAGCGCGAGGTACTTTTCCTGCAGCCACACGACCGGCGGCAGGACGACGTTCTCGATCACGCCGCTGCCGGGGAATGCCCAGGTCACGGCAATCAGCGCAATGAGCAGGAATATCCCGACCTGCTGCAAGCGCGACCAGTGCACCGCCAGCCAACGCGGCAGCAACCCTTCGACGATGTGCGAGCCGTCGAACGGCGGGATCGGCAGCAGGTTGAACAGCGCCAGAAACACGTTGATGACGATGAAGGCCATGAAGGCCTGGTAGATCCACCCGCTACCGTATGCTTCTGCCAGCCCCACCGTTGCGATATAGAGCCCGAACACGACCGCGCCTATCACAGCCAGCAGCAGGTTGCTGCCCGGCCCAGCCGCCGCGACCGCCATCATCCCGAAACGGGGGTTGTGGAGCCGATCCTGGCGAACCGGCACCGGCTTGGCCCACCCGAAGATCGGCCCGCCGAAAAGCGCCAGCGCGCCCGGCACCAGCAACGTGCCGACTGGATCGACATGACGCAGCGGGTTGAGACTGAGGCGGCGCTGTTCTTTTGCGGTCGCATCGCCCAGCGCCAGTGCCGTCCACCCGTGCGCCACCTCGTGGAACACGATCGCGACGATCAGGCACGGCACCAAAATCGCCGCGAACAGGAGGGTTTCGGTCATGCGGGGCTAGATAGGATGCAGGCGATCAGTCCGCCAGCGCCTGGGAGAAATGTCGCCTGCACAGCGCCACGTAGCGGTCGTTGCCGCCGATCTCGGTCTGCGCGCCCTGCCTGATCGCCGCACCGCTCGCATCGACCCGCAGGTTCATCGTCGCCTTGCGCCCGCAATGGCAGATCGCCTTCAGTTCGACGAGCGAATCCGCGATGCCGAGCAGTGCCGCCGAGCCGGGAAACAGCTCGCCCTGGAAATCGGTCCTCAAACCATAGCACAGCACCGGGATGCCGCCTTTGTCGGCCAGTCGCGCGCATTGCCACACCTGTTCCTTTGACAGGAACTGAGCCTCATCGATCAACAGGCAATGGATCGGCTCTGCCTTGTGCGCCGCCGTGACACGCGCCCACAGGTCGGTTTCCGGAGCAAAACGATGCGCTTCCGCGCCCAGGCCGATGCGGCTTTCGATCGCCTTCTCCTCGCCGCGGTCATCCAGCGCCGCGGTCCACAGCATGGTGTGCATCCCGCGCTCGCGATAATTGAAATCCGCCTGCAGCAGCGTGGTCGATTTCCCCGCGTTCATGCTGGCGTAGTAGAAATAGAGCTTTGCCATGCCCCGTCGCTAGGCCGCGAGCGGCGCGCTGCCAATCCGCATCCGCCGGTTGCTCACAATTCGAGCAGCCAGTGCTCGCTCGTCTCGGGCTTGCCGAACTCCTGCTGCACCTCGCTGGAGGTGATCGTGTAGCCTTCGGCAGCATAGATCCTGCGCGCGCTTTCGAGCACGGCATGAGTCCACAGCACCACCCGGCGATAACCAGCTTCGCGCGCGAACACCGTGCATTGTCGCACCAGTGCCTGACCGATGCCGAGGCCGCGCGCGTGCGGTTCGACGTACAGCAGGCGCAGGCGCGCCGTGTCGGGATCGCCATCTTCCTGCACCAGCATGACCGAGCCGAGGATGTTCCCATCGCGCTCGGCGACCCAGCACTGTTCGCGGCCGTCGCGGAAATCGCGCAGGAACCTGGCGCTGATGTCGAGGATGATCGCTTCGAGCCCGCTGCCCCAGCCATAGCCTTCGGCATAGAGGGTCGACTGGCGCGCCGCGATCAGACCAAGGTCGCCCGCGGTGAAGGGTCGCATCCGCCACTGAGCGGGCGTGAAGCCGAACAGCAGCGACCCAGCTTCGCCCAGCAGCGCGCCAAGCCGCCGAGCACCATCCGTGCCCAGCGGCGCGATCATCCGCGCGGTCTCTTCGGCAGTGACTTGGTCCAGCGCTGCGAAGCCTTCCCTTCCCTCGGGCGTGAGCGCCAGCGGCCGCTCGCGGGCGTCACGGCTTCTCCCGCGCTCGATCCAGCCACGCCTGCCGAGACGCGCCAGGATCCGGCTGAGATAGCCTGGATCCAGTCGCAGCAGTTCGGCGACGTCCCGCGCAAGCACCGGTTGGCACCGTTCGATTTCGTAAAGGACGCGCGCCTCCACCAGCGACAGCTCGCTGCCCATGTAGCGCGGCTCGAGCAGACCCATGAGCTGCGTGAATTCGCGATTGAAAGCCCGCACGCCGGGCACCACGGCAAGGATCTCAGGCTTCATCCCTAGCGGCTGCGCCTATTAGTTGCCTAGGTCAACTATATTTTGTCCGCTGTGTTTCCACAGGGGCAATTAACCGGGGCGACAGGTGCGGCAACCGATGCTAGCACCGCGAAGAAATAATATGTCGCTGGAGAGATAAGACGTGACCGAGACCGCAACGGCGCAGCAGCGCGGTATTCTTGGCTGGATCGAGCGGACCGGCAATCGCCTGCCCGACCCGGTGTTCCTGTTCCTGTGGCTGATCGCCGGCCTTATGGTCGTGTCGATCGTCGCCTCGCTCGCTGGCTGGTCGGCGCTCCATCCGACCCAGGTCGACGAAACGACCGGCCAGGCGAGCGTTATTACAGCCACCTCACTCCTGTCGGCGGAGAACATTCGCCGCCTGTGGGTCGAGATGCCGACGACGTTCACCCATTTCCACCCGCTCGGCTACGTGCTGGTGGTGATGCTAGGCGCTGGCGTGGCAGAGAGGGCGGGCCTGTTCGGCACCGCGATGCGCGCGGGCGTGCGCAATGCACCCGCCGTACTCCTGACGCCGATCGTGGCGCTGGTCGGCATGATCGGAAATCTCGCTGCCGATGCCGCCTATGTCGTGCTAATCCCGCTGGCCGGCATCATCTTTCATGCCGCCGGGCGCCATCCGGTTGCGGGCATCGCGGCGGCCTTTGCGGGCGTTTCGGGCGGCTTTTCCGCTAATCTCCTGCCCGGTCAGCTCGATGCTCTGCTGTTCGGCATCACCGAGGCAGCGGTCGAAAGCGTATTCGGCGTTTTCACGGCCAATATCGCGGGTAACTGGTACTTCATCATGACGATGACGTTCGTGTTCCTGCCGGTGATCTGGTACGTAACCGACAAGATCATCGAGCCGCGTCTGGGCAAATGGACCCCGGCAATGCGCGGCGATTCCGAGCCAGAACCGGAGAAGGACCGCCCGCTGACGGACGGGGAGCGCAAGGGTTTGCGCTGGGCCGGTCTGGCAGTGCTGTTCGTGATCGCGCTGTGGCTCGTTTTCACGCTTGGGCCGGGCACCCCGCTGATCGACCAGGCAGCCGCCCCGGAAGCGCGCCTGACGCCGTTCTACCAGAGCCTGGTGGCGGGCTTCTTCCTGCTCTTCCTCCTCGCGGGCTGGGCCTATGGCAAGGCCGCGGGCACCGTCACCGACCACCGCAGTCTGGTCAAGATGATGGCGGATTCGATGGGCGACATGGCCTATTATCTCGTCCTCGCTTTCGCCGCGGCGCACTTCGTCGCGATGTTCGGGTGGTCGAACCTGGGCCTGATCATGGCGGTGGAAGGGGCAGATATGCTGCGCGCCTCGGGCCTGCCGATGTGGGCTCTGCTGGTGGCAATCGTGCTGTTTTCCGCGCTACTAAACCTGTTCGTCGGCTCGGCCAGTGCCAAGTGGGCCCTGCTCGCGCCGGTGCTGGTGCCGATGCTGATGTTGCTGGGCGTGACGCCAGAAATGTCGACCGCCGCCTACCGCGTGGGCGACAGCGCGACCAACATCATCACCCCGCTGATGGTCTACTTCCCGCTGATCCTGATCTTCTGCCAGCGCTGGCAGAAGGACTTCGGCCTCGGAAGCCTGGCGGCGACCATGCTGCCTTATTCGATCGGGCTGATGATCGCCGGGCTGGTGCTGGTGGGCGCGTGGGTCGCGCTCGACCTGCCGCTGGGCCCGGGGGCGAGCGTATTCATGGAGGTGCCGACCAGCGCTCCCGTGGCCGCCCCTCCGATCGCGCAGTAGGCGGTCGCGCTTGACACCCCCTGCCCGCCGGCGCAGCCTTGGCGGGCAGGGGGTGAGGAAACCGTGATGCGTGCCCTGGCCGCACTGCCAGCCTTGCTCCTGCTCGGCGCAGCGCCCGTGCAGAAATATGCCATCGACCCCGCCGCAAGCGAGGTTGCGGCGAAGGTCGCGTTCTTCGGCCTTGCCAGCAAGACGGCCCATTTCCCGCAGATGAGCGGCGGCATCGCGCTGTCCCCGGATGCGCCCGGGCGGATCGACCTGAATATCACGCTCGATGCACGCAGCCTGACCGCCTCCGACGACGTGACCCTGTCTCGCCTGAAGGGGCCGGATTTCTTCTCCGTCGACCGTTACCCAACCATCACCTTCATCGGTCGCGATATAACCTTGCGGGGTGATCAGCAGGCGGTGGTCGATGGACAACTCACCGCGCGCGGCGTGACCAGGCCTGCGCGTCTGACCGTGCGCTTCGAGCGCCCGCCCATGCCTGTCCGTCCGGGCGAGCCGCTGTCGCTTGCCGCGACGACCGTGATCGACCGGCGAGATTTCGGGATGACCGCCTATCCGCTGATCGTCGGGCGCAAGGTCACGATCAGCATCCGAGCGCGGATGGTGCCGGTCTAGGGTCAGACCTAGTCGAGGTCGCGCGCGACCTTGGGATCGCTCAGCAGCCGTTCGATCCGGTCGGCCTCGTCGAAGCTCTCGTCGGGCTTGAACTGAAGTTTCGGCGCAAACTTGAGGCCAAGTCGCTTGGCCACCTCGCGCTGGAGATAGGCGGTGTTGCCGCGCAGCGCCTTGATGACCACGCCCTCGTCCTCGCCCAGCAGCGGCTTGACGTAGGCGATGGCGTTGCGCAGGTCGGGTGTCATCCGCACCTCGGTGACACTGACCGTGTGCGCCGAGAGCGTATCATCGTGCACTTCCTGGCGCGCGAGCAGTTCGCTGAGGATATGCCGCACCCGTTCCCCCACCTTGAGAACGCGGACCGATTGCTGCTCGGCGGTGAACTGCTGGCGGGCCATTATGAAGCCACCGGCTTAGGAGTTGGAATTGCGGTCGAGGTCGCCCGCGCCAGAAGCATTCCACTTTGGTCGAACAGCTCACCCTCGAGAAAGATAACCCGCCGCCCGGCACGGATCACACGGCCCTTGCCAGTGACCGTCGCGCCCGCCGGGATCAGCTGGAGCAGAGTCATCGACAACTCGAGGTTGAGCGGTGCTTGCTCGCCCCCGGTCATGGCGACGTAAGCATAGCCCATTACATCGTCGAGATAGCCTGCGACGAGTCCCCCCTGCACGCCCCCGCGCCAGGTGGTCATCTCGGGCCTGACCTCGAACGTCATCGTCGCAGTGCACGTCTCCGCGTCGTAACCGACCAGCCGCGAGCCCAGCAGTGCGCTGTGGGGCGACCGGGCATCGCCCTCGTTGAAGGTCAACTCGTTCACAGCGTCCGTTCACGCTCCTCGACCTCGAACACTTCGAGCATATCGCCCGCCTTGATGTCGTTCGTGTCGGCCAGCACCACGCCGCATTCGAGGCCCGCGCGGACTTCGTCCACGTCGTCCTTGAAACGCCGCAGCGAGTGGATCGTGGTCGCCGAGACAATGACATCCTCGCGAGTGAGGCGCGCGTGGAAGCCCTTGCGGATGACTCCTTCGAGCACCAGCAGGCCGGCGGCCTTGTCCTTCTTGCCCGCAGGGAACACCTGCTTGACCTCGGCCCGGCCCATGACGTGCTCGATCCGCTCCGGCCCAAGCTCGCCCGCCATCTCCTTCGCGATCTCCTCGGTCAGGTGATAGATGACATCGTAGTACATCATCCGCACCTTCTCGCGCTCGACCAGTTGGCGCGCCTTGGGATTGGGGCGCACGTTGAAGCCGATGATCGGGGCGTTGGACGCCGAGGCCAGAGTCACGTCGCTCTCGGTGATCGCACCGACGCCCGCGTGCAGCACGCGAACCTTGATCTCGTCGTTCGAGAGGTTGTGGAGCGCGGTCACGATTGCCTCGACCGACCCCTGTACGTCGGCTTTCACCAGTACCGGAAACTCGATCACGTTCGACTTGAGGTTCGAGAACATCGTGTCGAAGTTGGTCGGGGCCAGCGTGGTGCGCTTCTCGGTCGCCTTGGCCTGGCGGAACGCCGCCACTTCGCGCGCCCGCGCTTCGTTCTCGACCACGGTCAGCTGGTCGCCAGCCCCCGGTACGCCGCCGAGGCCGAGCACTTCGACCGGCATGGCAGGGCCGGCCTCCTTGATCTGCTTGCCCTGATCGTCGACGATCGCGCGCACGCGCCCGCTCTCGGTGCCGACGACGAAGATGTCGCCGCGCCGCAGGGTGCCGCGTGTGATGAGCACCGTAGCAACCGGACCACGGCCCTTGTCGAGTTGGGCCTCGATCACCGTCGCCTCCGCCGCACGGTCGGGATTGGCCTTCAATTCCAGCAGTTCGGCCTGAAGCGCGATTTTCTCGAGCAGATCGTCGAGGCCCGCACCGGTCTTGGCGGAAATTTCGACATCCTGCGTCTCGCCGCCCATCGCCTCGACCATGACCTCATGCTCGAGCAGGCGTTCGCGGATGCGCTGCGCGTTCGCTTCGGGCTTGTCGGTCTTGTTGATGGCGACGATCATCGGCACGCCTGCGGCCTTGGTGTGATTGATGGCCTCGATCGTCTGCGGCATGATCCCGTCGTCGGCGGCGACCACCAGCACGACGATGTCGGTCACGTTGGCACCGCGCGCGCGCATCTCGGTGAAGGCGGCGTGGCCTGGGGTGTCGAGGAAGGTGACCTTGTCACCGGCCTTGGTCTTAACCTGGTAGCTGCCGATGTGCTGGGTGATGCCGCCGGCTTCGCCCTTCACCACATTGGTGCCGCGCAAGGCGTCGAGCAGCGAAGTCTTGCCGTGGTCGACGTGGCCCATGATCGTGACCACCGCCGGACGCGGCTGGAGCGAGCCTTCGTCATCGACATCGACGGTCGAATCGAGATCGACATCGCTTTCGGAAACGCGGGTGATGTTGTGGCCGAATTCCTCGACCAGCAGTTCGGCGGTATCCTGATCGATCGTCTGGTTGACGGTGACCATCATGCCCATGTTGAACAGCGCCTTCACCAGATCGGCGCCCTTTTCCGCCATGCGGTTGGCGAGTTCCTGCACAGTGATCGCCTCGGGCACGACCACGTCGCGGACCTGCTTCTCGCGCGGAGCGGACGGGCCGCCACCGTGGATCCGGCGTTCCTTTTCGCGGGCACGCTTGAGCGCCGCGAGGCTGCGAGCGCGGCGGCCTTCGTCCTCGTTCAGCGCGCGGCTGACAGTCAGCTTGCGACGCTTGTCCTGGCTCTCGCCAGCACTCGGGCTGGCGCGCTTTTCGTCCTTCTTCTTCTTTTCAGGCTTCTTGGGCTCTGGGCGGGCGACGGGCGTGAACTTGCGCGGCGCCGGGGTCGGGGTGCCGGGTGCGGCGGGCGCATCCTCGACCTCGACGACATCCTGCTCGAGAGCTTCCACCGGCGCGGCATCGGCCTGCTGGGCGGCCTCCTCCTCGGCCTTGCGGTTGTCCTCGGCACGGCGCTTCTCGTCTTCGGCAGCCTTCAATGCGGCCTTGTCGTCGCGCTTGCGCGCTTCCTCGGCCAGCCGCAGGCGATCTTCTTCCGCCTCGCGCTGGAGGCGGGCAACCCGTTCCTGCGGTGTTTCGCCGACCGGAGCGCGCTTGGGCGGGGGTGCCTTGGCAACGGGCGCGGGCTCGGGTGCGGGAGGAGGCGGGGGCGGCGGAGGAGGCGGCGCGGCCGCTTCCTCGCCGGGGCGGACGAGCTTGCGCCGACGCTTGACCTCGACCGCGACCTTGTTGGTCCGGCCGTGGCTGAAGGTCTGCTTGACCTCGCCCGGCTGGCTGCCCTTGAGGGTCAGCGGCTTGCGTGGGCGCTGGTTGTCGGTGTCGCTCATAAAACTCGTGTGTCCTTCGTACTCAAATCGTCGCATCGGTGCGCGCCGTGGCCGCACCGTCGTTGTCACCGGGCTTCGAGCCCTGGAAATGGAGCAGGCGCGCCAGGATCTGCGTCACCCGCGCGGCCGCTCCATCATCGGCCAGTGCCAGGTGAACGACATTGTCGCGGCCCAATGCCACAGACAACGCCGCCCGGTCCAGTGGCAAGACCGTTCCCGTTTCACCCGACCCTTCCATCTCGCGCCCGACGCGCCAGGCCTGGTCGAGCTTGCGGCTGCCGTCCGCGCTCGCATCGCTGGCGTGGAGCAGCAGGTTGACCGCCCCGCCCCGCGCATGCTCTGCGATCCGGTCGGAGCCGAGCAACACGTTGCCCGCGCGCATCTCGATGCCCAGCCGGTCGAGCAAGGTACGGGTCAGCGCGGCCTCGATCCGATCGGCAAGATCGTCAGGTACATTCAGCGGCGCGCCCTTGAACGCACGCGCAAGAGCGCCGCGCAACCTGCCCTTGGTTAGGGCCGTTTCCAATTCGGCGCGGGTCACTCCGATCCATGCACCGCGACCGGGAGCCCTGGCGAGCGGATCGGGCAGCACATCTCCATCCGGCGAAATCGCGAGGCGCACGAGCGTATCGCGTGGGCCGCTTTCGCCGGCAAGGATGCAGCGGCGTTCGCTCCCGCTTTCGCGAGAGTTACGCGCGCCGGAAATGGCGGACGTCAGGCGCTCATTGTTCGGAGTCCGCATCGGCGGCCTCCTGGGGGTCGGGTTCGCTGGCGGGAGCGGCGGGCTCCTCGTCTTCGAACCAGTGCGCGCGCGCGGCCATGATGATTTCGTTGCCATGCTCTTCGGTCAGGCCGTATTCGCCCAGTACCCCGCCCTTGTCCTGCTCGCGCACGGACGGACGCCGCATCGGCGGGCCATCGGCGTTCTGGCGGCGGCGCGGAGCCTCGCGCTTCTTGGCAATGAGTTCGTCGGTGGCGAGATCGGCGAGATCGTCGAGCGTCTTGATGCCCGCCTTGCCCAGCACGACCAGCATCGCTTCGGTCAGGTGCGGCATTTCGGCCAGTGCATCCTCGACGCCCAGCGCGCGACGCTCGGTGCGGGCGGCTTCCTCGTGGCGCTCGATCGCCTCTAGCGCACGGCTCTGCAATTCTTCGGCGAGATCCTCGTCGAAGCCTTCTATAGCAGCCAGTTCCTCCAGCTCGACATAGGCAACCTCGTCCAGCTCGGCGAAACCTTCGGCGACCAGCAGCTGCGACAGCGTCTCGTCGACGTCCAGCTCTTCCTCGAACATCTTGGAGCGTTCGGCGAACTCCTTGGTCCGCTTCTCGCTCGCCTCCTCCTCGGTCATGATGTCGATCTGGTGACCGGTGAGCTGGCTGGCGAGGCGCACGTTCTGGCCCCGGCGACCGATGGCCAGGCTGAGCTGGTCGTCGGGCACGACCACCTCGATACGGCTTTCGTCCTCGTCGAGGACGACGCGCGCGACCGTAGCGGGCTGGAGCGCGTTGACAACGAAGGTCGCGGTGTCCTCGCTCCACGGAATGATGTCGATCTTCTCGCCCTGCAGTTCCTGCACGACGGCCTGCACACGGCTGCCCTTCATGCCGACACAGGCCCCGACGGGGTCGATCGAGCTGTCGCGGCTGATGACGCCGATCTTGGCGCGGCTGCCAGGATCGCGGGCGGCGGCCTTGATCTCGATAATGCCATCGTAGATTTCGGGCACTTCCTGCGCGAACAGCATCTTCATGAATTCGGGATGCGCGCGGCTGAGGAAGATCTGCGGGCCGCGGTTGTTGCGCTCCACCTTGGTGATCAGCGCGCGAACGCGCTCACCCACGCGGGCGGCCTCGCGCGGGATCTGCTGGTCGCGGCGGATGACGCCCTCGGCCCGGCCCAGGTTGACGATCACGTGGCCGAATTCGACCGACTTGATGACCCCGGTGATGACCTCGCCCGAGCGATCTTTGTATTCGTCGAACTGGCGCTCGCGCTCGGCATCGCGGACCTTCTGGAAGATCACCTGCTTGGCGCTCTGCGCGTCGATGCGGCCCAGGTCCACCGGCGGCAGCGGATCGACGATGAAGTCGCCCACGACCGCGCCGGGCTGCAGCTTCTGCGCCTGCTCGAGCGAGACCTGCTTGAAGTAGTCCTCGACCTCCTCGACCACCTCGACCACCCGCCACAGGCTAAGATCGCCGGTAAGCGGGTCGAGCTTGGCGCGGATGTCGTTTTCCGAACCGTAGCGGTTGCGCGCGCTCTTCTGGATCGCCTCTTCCATCGCCTCGATGACGATCGCCTTGTCGATCATCTTTTCCGAAGCGACCGAGTTCGCGATTGCGAGCAGCTCGGCCTTGTTGGCGGAAATTGCACTGGCCATCAGTCGTCAGCCTTCTCTTGTGTGACTTCTTCGATTTCGTCGGCACCACTCGCATCGAGTGGCCGGGTAGCAGCGATCAGGGCGTCGGTGAGGACGAGCTTGGCCGCATGAATGGATTCGAGTGGAATGGCAACGGCCCCCGCCTTGCGATCCTCGATCGTGACGGTGTCGCCCTCGATCCCCACCAGATTGCCTCGCAGTGTGCGCTGGCCCTCGGCGGACTTGTCGAGAGTGACCTTGGCCTCGTGTCCGGCCCAGTTGGCGAAATCCTTCGCCCGGGTCAGCGGGCGGTCGATACCGGGGCTGGAGACTTCAAGGTGATAGGCCCCGTCGATCAGGATCTCGCCCGCTTCCTCAAGCGCATCCATCCGGTCGGAAACGCGGCGGGAAAGTGCGGCGCACTGGTCGATGATCAATTGCCCGGTCGCCGGGTCCTCGGCCATGATCTGCAGTGCCTGCGCACCGTCGCCAGCTTCCGACGCCATCATCCTGACGCGCACTAGATCGAGCCCAAGCGCGGCGGCTTCGGGTTCGACGAGTGCAGTAAGGCGCGCGATATCGGCCACGGAAACTCCAACTAGACCTCGACTGCGACAATGCGGTTTCGCGCCGGCCCCTCGCGGCGCCAGCCCCTCCGTTGTCGCGACAATGTCGGGATTGAGGCGCAGATAGGCGCGAGTCGGGTGAAAGGCAAGAGGCATGGGCGTTGCAATGGCGCGTTTGGCGCACTACGTTACATGTAACGGAGAAAGTCGATGGGCAAGCACACCCCGCTCACCAGTGCCGAGCGTACAGCAAAGCATCGCGCGAAGATGCGTGCGAGGGGCCTTCGACTTAAGCAGTTTTGGCTTCCCGACACCAGCGATCCCGCTTGGCGAGCCGAAGCGGCACGTCAATCTCGTTTGGCGGCCGAGAGCGAATTCGAAGCCGATGAGCAGGCTTTCGTCGATTCCATAACCGACTGGGACGGAACGCCCCCGCCTTGAAGCGTGGTGAGATATGGACGGTGGCCGGCGGCGCAGAGTTCGTGCGCAAGCCGAGACCCGTACTGATCGTTCAGGACGATGCCTACCACGCCTCTGCTTCGGTGACCGTGTGTCCGATCACGAGCAACCTCAAGAATCTGCCCGAGTTTCGAATCTCGATCGCACCCACACGAGGGAACGGTTTGCGCCTGCCATCTCAGGTGGTTGCCGACAAGGTTACGACCGTCGCGCGTTCGCGGCTGGGGAAAAAGATTGGCGTCCTGGCCGACTCGGAAATGGACCAGACAAGCCATGCACTTATCCTATTTCTGGGTTTGGCTCGCTGAATTCACTCCTCCTGCAACAGTGAGTGCTTCCTGATGCAATGGCGTAGCTGGTCGTAGGTCAGGCCCAGTGCCTTGGCGGTCTGGCGCTGGTTCCAGCGGTGCTTGCCGAGTGCGTGTTCGAGAATGCCGCGTTCGTGCGCATCGACCGCCGAGCGCAGGTCGGCGATCGATTCGAAGTCGGTCGCGGGCGCTGGCGCGGAAGGAGCAGGTGCGCCTTCGGACCTGGGCCGGGGCACGAAGGGTTTCCACGGGCTGTCGAAGGGGTCGAACTGGACGTGCGCTATCGGCTGGCTCCAGTCGTCCCAGCGATAGACCGCGCGCTCGACCACGTTGCGAAGTTCGCGCACGTTGCCGGGCCAGGCATAATCGATCATCTGCCGCGCGACATGGTCGGCAAAGCCGGGCCAGCCTTCCCAGTGAAGCTCTGCCGCCATGCGCCGCCCGAAATAGTCCGCCAGCACTTCGACGTCGCCCTCGCGCACCCGAAGCGGCGGGAGGGTGATGACCTCAAAGCTCAGCCGGTCGAGCAGGTCGGCGCGGAACTCGCCGCGTTCGGCCAGCGCAGGCAGATCCTCGTTGGTCGCCGCCACGATGCGCACATCGACCTGGATCGGGCGTGACGAGCCGATCCGCGTCACCTCGCCATATTCGACCGCGCGCAGCAGCCGTTCCTGCGCCGCCATGCTGAGTGTGCCCAGTTCGTCGAGAAAAAGCGTCCCCTTGTCGGCTTCCTCGAACCTCCCCGCGCGCGTTCTGGTAGCGCCGGTGAACGCGCCGGCCTCATGCCCGAACAGTTCGGCCTCGATCAGCGTTTCGGGCAGCGCGGCGCAGTTCATGGTGACGAGCGGTTCGTCCCACCGGGTGGAAAGGCGATGGAGGCGTTCGGCGATCAGTTCCTTGCCCGTGCCGCGTTCGCCGATCACCAGCACCGGGCGGCGCATCGGCGCGGCGCGACTGGCGCGCTCGACCGCATCGAGAAATGCGCCCGACTGGCCGATGAACTGGGTTTCCCGCTCCATGGCCAATATATAGTGGATTTTGCCGAAACATGGCAATCCAGCCCATCATGTCGTTGGTAGAAAATTCCTATTAAGTTGATTTATAGTGTTTTTTATAACTTGGCACACTGCTTGCTGATTGGTGAACAACTTCAATCGGGAGGTAATCGAACCATGTATGACCGTCGCTTCTTCCAGAGCCAACTGGGACAGGCCGCAGTGGCGAGCATCGCCGCGATGGTCGTGTTTGTCGCTCTGACCGGCCAGATCCAGGCGAGCCCCATGCTCGCCGCGGCAGTGCAGTGCGAAACGGTCGAACTGGCATGACCCGCCCGATCGACCACAATGATCCTCTCGGTCCGGTCGGGCCTGAGCGGGTGACGGAGCGGACAACGCAGCGCGCCACACGCCTCGACGAGGAAGTCGAGCGCCTGCGCCGCAGTCCCACCCCGACCCAGTCCGGCCCCAGCATTTCGATCAACGGAGTACCCTTGATGGGCATTTTCAGCCGCACCCGCGATATCATCGCCGCCAACTTCAACGACATGCTCGACAAGGCCGACGACCCGGCCAAGATGATCCGCATGATCATCCTCGAGATGGAGGAGACGCTGGTGGAGGTGCGCGCGAGCGCCGCGCGCACCATCGCCGACCAGAAGGAAATGCACCGCCACACCGTCAAGCTCGACCGGCTCCAGGCCGACTGGGCGGAAAAGGCCCAGCTCGCACTGTCGAAGGACCGCGAGGACCTGGCCCGCGCGGCGCTGGTCGAGAAGAAGAAGGCGGCCGATATGTCGGACCAGCTCAAGACCGAGATCGCGGTGCTCGACGATGCACTGCGCGCCTACGAGCAGGACATTGCCAAGCTGCAGCACCGCCTGCGCGAGGCCCGCAGCCGCCAGACCGCGATCGCCGCGCGCCTCGAAAGCGCGGAGAACCGCGTCAAGCTGCGCACGCTGATGACCAACGAGCGGGTCGACGAGGCGCTGAGCCGCTTCGACCAGCTCGAACGCCGGGTCGACTACGCCGAGGGCCGCGCCGATGCGCTGTCGATCGCCGACGGCACCGGCAAGCCGAGCCTGTCGGACGAAATCGCCGCGCTCGCGGGCGCCGACAAGATCGACGACGAACTGGAAGAAATGAAGCGCGCGCTCGGCATGGATGCCGCCGCGAAGAAGGAGGGGTAATCCGATGGATGAGGTAATGCTGGCTCTGGTGATCTGCGTCGGCCTGCCCTGGGTCGTGCTGCACTACATCACCAAGTGGAAGACTTCGGCGACCATCACCAGCGATGACGAGGTGCTGCTGGAGGAACTCTACAATCTGGCCAAGCGGCTCGATGACCGGATGGACACCGTCGAGCGTCTCGTGGCTGCCGATAACCCGGACTACCGGCCCGCCCGCCTGGTCCACGACAGCGAAGTCGACAACCAGCAGCTGCGCGAGCTCGACCGTATGCTCGCCGAGAAGAAGGGAACCTCGAAGTGAACAGCCCGCGCACCACGCTCTACAAGGATCCCTACAACAAGAAGCTGATGGGGGTCTGCGCCGGGATCGCCGACTACACCGGGGTCAACGCCCTGTGGGTCCGCCTCGGGATGCTCGGCCTGACATTCGCCAGCGGAGGCATGACAATCCCATTCTACTTCGCGGCCGGCCTGCTGCTGAGCAAGAAGCCCGCGCATCACTACGTTGATCACGACGAGCAGAAATACTGGCAGCGCGTGCGGCAGAGCCCGAAGCGCACTGCCCGCGAAATCCGCGGCAAGATGAAGGACATCGACCGCCGCCTGGCTGACGTCGAGACCTTCTACGTCAGCAGCAACCCGCGGCTGACCGCCGAAATCGAACGCCTGCGCTGACACGCAAGCCTAGGGAGTTAGGGGAAATGGGTGAACTGATCGGACTGGTCGCGGTATCCGCACCGTTCCTGATGGTGTTCGGCATCGTCTGGATAAGCCATCACCGCAAGCTCGAAGAAAAGCGCATTGCCGCCACTGCCGAGGCCAGCTCGGAAAAGGCCGCGCAGTATTCCAGCCGCGTGGCCGAACTGGAACAGCGCGTCCAGGTGCTGGAACGCATCGTGACCGATCGCGGCTACGACGTGGCGACCCAGATCGAAGCGCTGCGCGACCAGCGTCGCGTCGATGAACAGGACAGCGGCGTGCCGCTGAACGTCGCTCGCAAGGAGAACGTGTGATGGACTTCGGTGGACCTGTCTTCGTGATCGCGATCATCGCCATCAGCACCGGTGGCTGGCTGATCAACAACTGGATCCGCGCCAAGCACGGCTATTCGCTCGAAAACGAGTGGGGCGGCACGACCGAGGCAACCGACAACTCCGCCAACAAGGAACTCCAGCGCGAGAACGCCGCACTGCGCAGCGAGTTGAAGACCGTGCACGACCGCGTCGCGGTGCTCGAACGGATCGTCACAGACAAGGGCTATGGCCTGAGCGAACAGATCGAGGCGCTGCGCGATACCGGCAGCGGCACCCCGCTCAACCTCGCCAACAAGGAGCGCGTGTGATGGAATGGGCCGATATCGCGGGCTACCTGCCTATCGTCATCGTCGGTGCCGTCGCCATAGGGCTGGGCAGCGTCTGGGGCTGGGTTCACACGACCAAGCTCAAGATCAACGCGGGCTATCCGCTCGAGGGGATGTGGGGCCAGTCGCTCCACCCCAAGCGTGACGCGCAGGCCGATCACCGGATCACTCTGCTGACGCAGGAGAACGCCGCGCTCCAGGCCGAGATCGGCTCGCTGAAGGACCGGCTCGCCAGCGTCGAGCGGATCGTGACCGACAGCAGCTACCAACTCACCCACGATATCGAGCGGCTGCGGGATGAAGGGAAAGTCCAATGAACTTCCCCGAGGCGATCGCCTTCGCAGCGCTCATGATCGGTATGATCAGTGGGGCCGGCATCTGGCTCGACGCGCACAACACGCGGCTCAAGAACCGGACCAAGGAGCTGGAGCTGAAGGTTCGCCTGGCCGAAGCCGAGGCCCACGCCCGCGCAGCAGGGGTGCCCGAGATGGAGGAGCGCCTGCGTGTGCTCGAACGGATCGCCACCGACCGCAAGGGTGCGCTGGCGGACGAGATCGAGGCGCTGCGAAGCCCGGTGAACTGAGGAGAACGACTGATGGAAGATTTGCCGCTGCCACTTTGGGTCATGATACTGATCCCGCTCTGCCTCGGCCTCGCTCCGTTCGTTTATGCCGCCTACGAGCGATGGATGAAGTTTCGTTCGACCAAGCTGACACTGGCTGATGGCAAAACCAGCCAGACTGCCGAACAGGCGGCCAAGCACACCAAAAAGCTCGAAGAGCGAGTTCGTGTTCTTGAGCGGATTGCAACAGACCGTGGCATTGACGTCGCCGAAGAGATCGAGGCGCTGCGCGACCAGCGGGAGACGGCGGCATGAGTTCCTGGGCCATTGTCGCGATCGTGGCGATCTCTGTCTGGGGGTTCATCCAGCTCGTGCAGGTGAAGCACGGTGGGCGTCATTGGCACGACAGACGCGATGCGGCCCCTCCGCAAATCGACACCGAGGCCAAGCGCGAGCTGGAGGAGCTGCGCGAGCGCGTGAAGGTGCTGGAACAGATCACCATCGATGGGCGCGAAGCCAAGGCGATCGCCGACGAGATCGAGAAACTGAGAGACCGATAAGGCCGCAAACGGCCAGGGTTCAGGGTATTACGAGGGAAACAGGAAAGGAGCAGTGCACATGAGCGAACAGTTGATCGTCGTCGCCGCAGCGCTCTTTGGCGTGGCCATCCTCGCCGCCGTCGCCTTGCGCGCATGGCAGGACTGGCTCGCGCTCAAGCGGTGCGAACTGGATCGCGCGCCGGTGCCGCAGCGCGAGATCGAGGGCGGCGCAGGAATGGGCGCGGCGCGGATCGAGATCGCCGACCTCAAGGAACGGATCCGCAAGCTGGAGGCCATTGCCAGCGGGGTCGACCTGTGAGCCACGCGGGTGACGCCACCCGTGCCGGGATCGGCCTGGGCACTGCAATCGCGGTGGCGATTTCGTGGAGCCAGCACAGCTCGGTCCTGTGGGCGATCATCCAGGGCTTCTTCTCGTGGTTCTACGTCATTTATTTCGTGCTGACCCGGCCGGGGGGGATCAGCGGCTAGCCGTCATCCCAGCGGAAGCTGGGATCGTTGTCCGCAGGCGCGGAGCGGGTGGCGGGCGATCCCAGCTTTCGCTGGGATGACGGACACAAGAGCGACGCCGGACTTTCGCCATTTTGACGGACTTGGTAGGGCCCCGCCATGCGCCCCCTTTCCGACATCGCCGAAGAGTACGATTTCCTCGACAGCGACGAACGCTATCGCCTGCTGATCGAACTGGGGCGCGAGCTCGAAACCATGCCCGACGCGCTGAAGACCGATGCCACGCTGGTGCGCGGCTGCTCTGCGGCGGTGTGGGTCTATCCTACCGGCGATGCCGCCCAGCTTCACTTCCTGGCCGACAGCAACGCCGCGATCACCAAGGGCATCGTCGCGCTGGTGATAGCCGCGGTTCAGGATCGCCCCGCTAGCGAGGTTGCCACGATGGATATCGCCGCCGCCCTCGCCCCATTCGATCTCAGGAACCAGTTGTCCTCCAACCGGACGCAGGGCCTGCCCAACATGATCGCCCTGGTCCAGGAGCACGCGGCGCGCATCGCCGCAGGCTGAGCCGGGCGTGCGGCGCCACCTTTACCTCGCCGCCGGGCTAATCTCGGTCGCGCTGGGAGCGATCGGAGCGGCGCTGCCGATCATGCCGACAGTGCCGTTTCTGCTGCTGGCGGTCTATTGCTTCGCACGCAGCAATCCGGCGTGGGAACAGCGCATCCTCGATCACCCCCACTGGGGCCCGCAGGTACGCGACTGGCGCGAACGCCGGGCGATTAGCCGAACCGCCAAGACGATGGCGATCGGCGCGATGAGCGTCGGTGTGCTGTTCACCTGGTATACGCTCGGCAGCCCGTGGTACTGGATTTCCATCGCCATTCTGGTGGTGGCGGGAAGCTGGATCGCGACGCGGAACGAATAACGCGCGCGAAAAGGTTACGGGGCGGGCCTTAACCCGCCCCGCCAGTCCTAGAACCCGTCGACAGCCTTGCTGACGAGGATGTTCACCGCCACCCGGCGGTTCTGCGCCTTGCCTTCAGGGGTGCTGTTGTCTGCCATCGGATCGGCTTCGGCCATCCCGGTTGGGGTCAGCATACGATAGGGCTTCCAGCCGCACTGCTGCTGGAGGTAGTTGACCACGCGGGTGGCGCGCTTCTCGCTGAGTTCCTGATTGAACTCGTAGCTGCCGGTCGAGTCGGTGTAGCCGACCACAAGCAGCAGGGCATTGTCCATGCTCTCTGCCTGCGCGGCGGCGGCGCAGAGGTCGGCCTGGGCCTGCGCGGAAAGAACCGCCTTGCCGGTGTCGAAGTTCACATTGGTGGTGCCCTTCAGATTGTACTGGTCGATGTCGCCCACGCGCCCACGCAGGGCCTCGGTCGCCGCGGTCTGCTCGGCAAAGCCCTGGGCGGTGCCGCTGCGGATCATCGACGCGGTGCGCAGGTCGCGGCTCTTGAGCGCGATCTTGCTGGCAACCAGGCCGCCGCCCCACTGGACCGTCTCGACGGTCACGGGAAGGCCGTTGAGCAGCGAGTTCATCGCCAGCTTGTCGCGGCTGAGGCCAAGGAAGCCGCCGCTCGAACGGATTTCGGTGGCGGTGCCAACGAGGACGGTCGTGCTTTCGCCCTCGGCAGTGGTGATCTGGACCAGTTCGCCGCTGCGCGCGGAGATGAAGCCTTCGACCTCGGGGCCCTTTGGCAAGCCCGACAGATCGGCCGGGGCCGAACCGACGACGGTCGTCATCACCTCGCTGTCACCCGGATACTGCTGCTGGGCCGACAGCGGCACGGCAAGCATGGCGAGCGCACTTACGACGCCGCTACTCTTTGAAACCAGTTTCATCACGCTACTCCTTCAAACCACACCGGTGCGCTACGCGTACGCGTGGACTGTTCGTCCGCTGCATCCCCCTGTGGCAGCGTGTCCGGCTGTCAGAACCCCCATTGTCTCGACAAAATGCCGTGCGGTGATTGCGCCGCACACCGCGCCCGTGTTCAGGCAAACCTTGCTGGCAGATGAACGAAATCCGCGTAACCATGAAGGGAGCGGCTAATTCGAGCGCATCTTGCGGCGAACCGATGTTGCCTGGGCCACGCTATGGCTCGGATGCTGGCGAGCGCGCAGACCGAAACGTGATTGCGCACATCTTCGCCGAAACGGCGCTGCAGCACGCAATAATCCGGTATTGGCGTTGAGTGCAAAGCAAATTTCCGGCTCCAGTCGCCGCGAATCGCGTTTGCGTGCTCGACTCATCCGAATCGCTGGAGGGAGGCGATCAGGCCTCTGCTCCGACGCTGTCGCGCACCACTGCCTCGCCTGCGATGCGCTGGCGGCGCAATTCGGCCTTCAGTCGTGCGGGGTCGCCCGCGATTACGAAACCGAAGCTCACCCCGCCTTCCTTGCCGATAGTGGCATGGTGGAGCTTGTGCGCCTGGACCAGCCGCTTGGCGTAGCCGCGCTTGGGCACCCAGCGAAAATAGCGTTGGTGGACCAGCCCGTCGTGCACCAGCGTATAGACGATCCCGTAAGCGAGGATGCCGACCCCGATCCACGTAGCCGGGGGCCAGGCGCTGGAGCCGAACACCAGCGGGCTACCGAGCGCGAACATCGATATACTCATCGCCGCGCCCACCACGCCGAACAGGTCGTTCTTCTCCAGCACCTTGTCGTGCGGTTCGTGATGGTCGCGGTGCCAGGCCCAGCCGAAGCCGTGCATCACGTACTTGTGGCTCGCCCATGCGACCCATTCCATCGCGAAGAACGTCGCGATCATGATGAACAGGGGTACGAGCACGTCCATGACGTGCGCCAATATAGACTATTCGGCCTTGGGAAAGAAGAACCGCGCCACTTCCTCGCCGATCCGCGCCGGTCGCAGCGTGTGCGCGTCGATGCAGCACCAACTCGACTTGACCTCGGCCAGAACTTCCTCGCCGCGATGGATCACCGTCGAATAGAATGCCCGCGCGCCCTTGATCGATTCGAGCACTGTGCGCGCGATCACGTCGTCGTCGAGAAATGCGGGCTTGCGGTAGGTGATCTCATGCTTGAGCGCGACCCATGCCTTGCTCGCCACTTCTTCTGCCGGGGCCAGCCCGCGCCAGTGCGCCAGCACCGCGTCCTGCACCCAGTTCAGGTAACGGGCGTTGTTGACGTGCCCCATGAAGTCGATGTCCGCCGGCAGGACGGTGATGGGGAATGCGAAAGGCTTTGCTGACATCGGTGTAAGCTAGCGATGAACGCGTTACCTTTCCATGACAAACTGGGCTGAGACATTTCGTTACACGAAACCGGGCGACTGGCCGGTCCGCATATCTCTGGCGTTCATCTTTCTGGCAATATTTCTGAACGCGTGGTCGAACCCACTCGCAGAAAGGACCAAGCCATGAATACCAGGAACCGCATCATCACCTCCGCCATCGCAGCCACGCTGGCTCTCGGTGTCGCCGTCCCCGCTTCCGCGCAATCGTGGAACAATGGCCACCAGTTCCGTCAGCAGATCGCGCAACTCGAGCAGCGGGTGGACCGGACCCGTGGCCTGTCGAGCCGCGAAGCACGGCAGCTCGATCGGCAGATCGCCCAGCTCAAGACGCAATACAATCGCTTCGCCCGCGGCGGCTTCGACCGGCGCGAATCGCAGGCCATGCAGCGGATGATCGCCGACGTGCGCCATACAATCGCCGTCCAGGCACGCGACAACAACAACCGCTACGCCCGGAACGACCGCCGGGGGTGGTAAGCCCCAGGGGTAATTTCCAACTCTTGAGCGCGGGCAAGTTTTCCCATCTTGTCCGGCGCGGGCGGCGGGCCTAGCCCACGGGTCATGGCCAGCCGCCCGCGCACTCTTTACGAGAAGATCTGGGACACCCACGTCGTCGAGGAACGTCCCGACGGCACCAGCCTGATTTTCATCGATCGTCATCTCGTCCATGAAGTCACCAGCCCGCAGGCGTTCGAGGCGTTGCGGCTGGCCGGGCGCAAGGTCCGCCGCCCCGACTTGACGCTGGCGGTGCCCGATCACAACGTGCCCACCACCTCGCGGCGCGATGCGGCGGGCCAGCGCATTCCCATCGCCGACCCCGAGAGCGCCGCGCAGCTTGCCGCGCTGGAGGCCAACGCGCCAGCGTTCGGAATCCGCTATATCGACGCAACCGCCGCCGAGCAGGGCATCGTTCACGTGGTCGGTCCGGAGCAAGGGTTCTCGCTGCCCGGCACCACGATCGTATGCGGCGACAGTCATACCGCGGCGCACGGCGGGATCGGAGCGCTGGCGTTCGGCATCGGGACGAGCGAGGTCGAGCACGTGCTGGCGACGCAGACCCTGCTGCTGCGCAAGTCGAGGACGATGGAGGTTCGCGTCGAGGGCGAGCTTGGCCCCGGCATAACCTCCAAGGACTTGATCTTGCACATAATCGGCACGATCGGAACGGCAGGCGGGACCGGACACGTGATCGAATATCGCGGCGCCGTGTTCGAGGCGATGAGCGTCGAGGGGCGGCTCACCGTGTGCAACATGAGCATCGAGGCAGGCGCGCGCGCCGGGCTGATCGCACCCGACGATGCAGTGTTCAAATACTTGAAAGGGCGCCCTTATTCACCCCGGGGCGAGGCGTGGGACCGGGCCCTTGACTGGTGGCGCACCCTGCACACCGACGAGGGCGCGGCGTTCGACAAGTCCGTCACCATCGACGCCGGTGCAATCGAGCCAACCGTCACCTGGGGCACCAGCCCGGAAGACACCGCCCCGATCGGCGGCAGCGTGCCCGATCCGGCTAGCTTCGCCGACCCGGCCAAGCGGGACGCGGCGCGGCGAAGCCTTGAATACATGGGACTTGTCCCCGGACAGAAGCTGGCCGAGATCCCGGTCGAGAACGTGTTCATCGGCAGCTGCACCAACAGCCGCATAGAGGATCTGCGGGCGGCCGCAGCGGTCCTAAGAGGGCGCACAAAAGATTCAACCGTGCGCTGGGCGATCGTCGTCCCCGGCTCCGGCCTGGTCAAGCGCCAGGCCGAGGCCGAAGGGCTCGACAAGGTCTTCACCGATGCCGGACTCGAATGGCGCGAGCCGGGCTGTTCGGCCTGCCTTGGCATGAACCCGGACAAGGTTCCGCCGGGAGAGCGCTGCGCATCGACTAGCAACCGCAATTTCGTCGGCCGCCAGGGGCCGGGTTCGCGCACCCACCTGATGAGTCCGGCGATGGCTGCCGCCGCCGCGGTTACCGGGCGGCTGACCGACGTTCGTGAATTGCTGGGCTGACCGCCCTTGCTTCGCTTCCCGCCACATCCCATGAAAGACCAATGACCAACAAGCTCACCGGAAAGGCCGCGCTCGCGGCCGGCGCCATCGGTTCGGCGGCGATCGCCGCGGCCCTGCTCTATGCCTCGAAGCGCAAGGAGAAGAAAAAGGCGCCGCCAGAACCCGGCCCCGTCCCCTCGGGCGAGAAGCCGGAAACCGACTGATGGAGCCGGTCTCGGCCATCGAGGGGCGCGCCATCCCCTATGGCGCGAAGAACGTCGACACCGACGTCATCATCCCGGCCGAATGGCTCAAGACGATCAGCCGCGAGGGACTGGGCAAAGGCGCGTTCGAGACCGTGCGCGCGCAGTGCGGCAATGTGTTCGACGATCCTGCCTACGCCGGCGCGCCGATCCTGATCGCGGGCGACAACTTCGGCTGCGGATCGAGCCGCGAACACGCCGCCTGGGCTTTGCTCGACATGGGCATCAAGGCAGTGATCGCGCCGAGTTTCTCCGACATATTCTCGGGCAATGCGTTCAAGAACGGCATTCTGGCGGTCGAACTGCCGCAGGACCAGGTCGACCGGCTGCTGGAGGTCGCGCGCGAGCATCCCATTGCGATCGATCTGGAGCATCAGGTCGTCACCACGCCATATCAGGATCGTTACGCATTCGCGGTCGATCCCTTCCGCAAGCATTGCCTGCTGAACGGCCTCGACGAGGTCGGGCTGACGCTCGAACGTGATACCGCGATTGCCGCCTACGAGGCGCGCATGACCAAGCATATGCCCTGGCTCGCCACGGCAACGGAGAACGCTGCATGAAAGCCCCCCAAGAATGAAGGCCCTGAGAACCCACGCCGTCGGCGGACCGGAAACGCTGACGCTGGACGAAATCGACGCCCCCACCCCCGGCCCCGGCCAGGTGCTGGTCGCGGTCAAGGCCTGCGCGATCAATTATCCCGACACGCTGATGATCCGCGACCTCTACCAGTTCAAGCCCGAGCGACCCTACGCGCCCGGCGGCGAAATCGCGGGCGTGGTCGAGGCGGTTGGCGAAGGCGTCACGAATTTCAAGCCGGGCGACCGGGTGCTCGCAGGCATCGGTAACGGCGGGCTGGTCGAAAAGGTCGCGGTGCCGGTCGGCCGGCTGTTCCCGGTCCCCGACGGTGTGCCGTTCGAGAAAGCCGCCTCGCTGCTGATGACTTACGGCACCACCATCCACGGACTGAAGGATCGCGGCCATATCAAGGCGGGCGACACGGTGCTCGTGCTCGGCGCGGCGGGCGGCGTGGGTCTCTCGGCGGTGGAACTGGCCAAGGCGTTCGGCGCACGCGTGGTCGCCGCAGTATCGAGCGAGGCCAAGGGCGAAGTCGCACGCAAGGCTGGCGCGGACGAAGTGGTGATCTATCCCAAAGATGAGATGGACAAGGACGCGAGCAAGGAACTCGCCAATGCCTTCAAGGCGGCGTGCGGCCCCGAGGGCGCGAACATCGTCTACGACATCGTCGGCGGGCAGTATTCCGAACCCGCCCTGCGCGCGATCGCGTGGGAGGGCCGCTTCCTGGTGGTCGGCTTCCCCGCCGGTATCGCCAGGATGCCGCTCAACCTCACCCTGCTCAAATCGTGCGACATCTGCGGCGTCTTCTGGGGCGCCTTCACCGCGCGCGAACCAGCCAAGTTCCACGCCCAGGTGGGCGAACTGTTCGACCTGCTCAAGGCGGGGAAGATCGACCCGCTGGTCTCCGAAACCTTCCCGCTCGAACGCGGCGGCGAGGCGATCGCCAAGCTCGAAAACCGCGAGGCGGTCGGCAAGCTGGTCGTAACGATGGACTAGCCCGCCCGGGCACCCTATCTGGGCGGCATATCCATTCGAGAGGACCACATGACCGATTTCAAGGACCGCGAGCGCGCCGAGGAAGCCAAGTTCGCGCTGGACGAGGACACCGCGTTCCGCATCGCCGCGCGCCGCAACCGCCTGCTCGGCGAATGGGCTGCGGGCGAGATGAACCTCACCGCCGAGGAAACCGACGCCTACAAGAAGGCCGTCGTGCAGGCCGATTTCGAGGAAGCGGGCGACGAGGACGTGATCCGCAAGCTGCTCGGCGACCTCACCGCCGCCGGCAGCGACGTGGACGAGGCGACGATCCGCGCCAAGCTGGAAGAATGCGCCGTCGAGGCGCGCCGCCAGTTCATGAGCGAAAGCTGATCCGCCGATGCCGATGAGCGCCACCGAGATCGAGGATATGATAGTGGCCGCCCTGCCCGGCGCGACAGTCGAGATGACCGATCTGGCAGGCGACAACGACCACTGGGCGGCGCGCGTCGTCGCCCCGCAATTCGCCGGGATCAGCCGGGTCCAGCAGCACAAGCTTGTCTACGAGGCGCTCGGCGGGCGGATGGGCGGCGTGCTCCACGCCTTGCAACTGACCACTGCCGCCCCCACCTCCTGAAGCACGAACTTCCCGCGGGGAACACTGCCATGTCCGATACCAACCAGCGCATCGCCACCATCGTCGGCGAGAACGACGTCGTCCTGTTCATGAAGGGCACGCCGCTGTTCCCGCAATGCGGCTTTTCCAGCCGAGCGATCTCCATCCTCGACCACTGCGGCGTCGCTTACGAAAGCGTCGACGTGCTGCAGGACATGGAGATCCGCCAGGGCATCAAGGAATTCTCCGAATGGCCGACCATCCCTCAGCTCTACGTCAAGGGCGAGTTCCTGGGCGGCAGCGACATCATGATGGAAATGTACGAGGCCGGTGAACTGCAGCAGTTGCTGGCCGACAAGCAGGTCGCGCGCGCCGACTGATCTACAATTGCGGACAGGAAAAAGGCCCGCTCCGGCAATCGGAGCGGGCCTTTTGTCTTTCGGGGGGCTGCACCGGGAGACCAGTGGCGCAGCCTCCTTGACGAAGACCTTGGGGTAATCCTGACTATGCATTGCCTGTGCCAATTGCACGGAATCCCTGATTTCCGCGGCTTCGGATGGTTAACCCGCCGGTCGGCACAACCGCATCTGTAAGCAATCCCGACACCCATGCGCATTCGCGCTTGAGATGTCCTGCATCGCCCGGCACAGGTCGGTGATGGACAATGACCCCATCGCCGAGGGCATTCCCGCGGCAACCATCGTGATTTTCCGCAATGGCGCTGGCGGTGGCCCGCCGGAACTGCTGATGGTCACCCGGTCGCAGTCGATGTCCTTCGCGGGCGGCGCGGCGGTGTTTCCCGGCGGCCGGGTCGATGCGGCGGACCGGGCCCTGGCCGATAGCCTCGCCGACAGCCTTGCCAGTGGGGCCGACAGGGACGAGGCCGCCCACCGCATCGCCGCCGTGCGCGAAACGCTGGAGGAAACCGGCCTCGTCGTCGGACTGCGCGGCGCGGTCGATGCGGCGCGAGCTGCCGAGGCGCGGGCGATGCTGCTCGATCGCGGCGAACTGGCACCGGTGCTGGCCGCGATGGACTGGACCCTCGATCTGGACGCCGTTTTCCCCTTCGCGCGCTGGCACCCCAAGAACGAGCGTATCCCGCGCGTATTCGACACCCGGTTCTATCTCGCCGATCTCGGCACCGGGGCGGTCGACATCGCGGTCGACGAGACCGAAAACACGCACTTGTTCTGGATCACCGCTGCGGACGCGCTCGAAGCATCCGAGCGGGGCGAGCTGACGGTGATCTATCCCACCCGCCGCAACCTCGAACGCCTCGCCCAGTTCGCCAGCTTCGCCGCAGCCGCTGCGGACTGTAGCCGCCATCCGGTACGGACGATCACCCCGTTCCTCAGCGTCGAAGACGGCACGCGCTGGCTCCGCATACCTGAGGACGCAGGCTATCCGGTCACCGGTGAGCCGCTCGAACACGCGATGCGGGGGGATTGAGGGGATCTGGCGCGCCCGGCAGGAAAGCGCACAAAGCAACCGATTGCCCGGATTTGAGCCATTTTTTCGACGCCTTTTTGGCCATTGCAGGACCAGCCGCAGGACCAACACAACCTTCGGACAGCCGACATTTTTCGTCAACAGGGACGTGCACATAACCGCACGCCCCCGGAAAACGCATGAAGATGAAGTTGGAGCGGGTGAGTTCAGTCGAAGTCGAGTGTGGTCGCGGGTGCAAACCGACGAGCGCCCGCCTCGGCTAGCGCTAGATGAGCCAACCTTACCTGTAGACGCACCTCAAGGATACGAGCGTCGAACTCCGCGACGCCCTTGTCAGCATTGCGGCTGGATCGGGCCTTTCCTTTCTTGGTGCGGGGTCCAGTGGACTTGTTCCACGGTTGCCATTGGCGGATAGCTTCCGCTTGCCCGCCGCTCCGGCGTCCATGCCGCACTCGTGCCCATTCCACCCTATCGCCTTGAATACTTCGTTTCTCGATGCGGGAGGTTAGCACCCGGCGCGCTCCAAGCAAATCGCCAGAGTAGGATCAGCCCATAAATGGCGGAAAACGGGCGTTGCTCAAGCCTACGCTGCCACGCATGGCAGGTTTAGATGTCAGCCTTGTGGTATCAGTCCACGCCGTCTGCCGAATGAACCGGGTTGCATTGCTTCGCCCTGTGTAGGCGGCGATGACGGTGGTGGTGGGGATGCTCTTTCATTGCTCTGTAAGATCGTGCGGAACCTGCCATGCCACGCATCGAGTTGCTCCGCCGCCGCTTTCACCAACAGGCTATCGGGTTTCACGCCTTGAGGATGAGCGAAGAAGATCACTTCCGTTACCGGCGCATGGAGGTCGCTGGTGAAGAGTTTCAGAGAAAGGCGCTTCACCCGCTCTTCGTTGCGTTTCGAGCCTGTGAGGCCGCCCAGCAGGAGCCCTACAGGCCCCAGTAGCACGCCGCCCACGGCAGCCCCCATCATCTGGCTCCCTCGGTTGGTCTTCTGGAGCGAAGAGCCGTTCCGTTCGACATCAACGGCAACAAGCTGGTCGAAGCCGTAGAGCCGGGGTGCTTCCCTCGGTTTGGCGAGCACGAACTGGCTGCTCTCCGGGTCGAGCAGCAGCGACAATGCCTTGTCGGGTTGATCGACACGCAATGCCGGTTGGAACGCCGGGAGGTTGGCAATCTGGTCCTCCATCTCCGCCCGCTCGCGCTCCTCGCGCTTCAGGGCTGGCAGGCCGACCAAGAACAGCACTGCGATGATGAACCCGATGATAGAGAAGCCAGCCCATCATGACGCCTCCTCCGGGGTGGTCGCTGATCCGTCGAAACGCCGCTGGGCATCCTCGGCCTGCGACTGCTCAATAAATAGCCTCTGCTTGTTTGCACAATCGGCAAACCAGATGATGTTCTCGCGGGTTGAGCGGTCAGAGACGTTGACCATAGCGACCCGGTCACAGGCATTGCCCTGCGCCACGGCAGCGATGGCCGCCCAGTGCATCAGATCGTTCGCGGTCTGGAACTGACCGGCCCCAAGCTTGGAATAGGTATCACTGAAGCTCTCACGGTCCATGAGCATGACGGCGTCGCGCGCAACCCGCGCCTCCAATGCCTCCCTCGTATCCGTTGCAACGGGTTGCAACGCTTCCTCGCTCCCGCAAGAGGCTGCGATCATCGCAAGCGCCGTCACCGCTGCGCCGCGTCCGATATTCCCAATCACGTTCACGCAGACTACTCCGTTCATTCGATGTCAGGCCTACATCCTAACAGGCAAGTCCAAACCAAATGTTACGACCAGTATACAAAACGATATTCTGGGTCTGTGGTATGTAGACTGGCGTCAGGCCCAATACGCAGATGGACGAGACTGACATTTGCGTTGTGTTTGGCGGCAACGTCCGGCGCATCCGCCGCGCCAAGAATATGTCGCAAGAGACCTTGGCCGAGTTGGCCGATGTGCATCGGACATACGTGTCAGGGATTGAGCGAGGGAAGGGGCGAAACCCAACAATTCGAGCCGTCGCCAAGATTGCACATGCACTTGAGGTCAAGCCGGGCGACTTGTTTGGGTTAGGCGAACCTTTACCGTCGCCAGAGTATGGTCCTTCGAGAGACCATCATGGCAATCAGGGCAGTCAGACAACCGGCGATACGCCGCACAGACTTCGAGGTGTTCCAGCGCGCCTACCCTGACTTCGTGCTTCGCATCCATGCCCTGCGCAAGCTGCGTGACCGCGAGTTCGGGAAGCTCTCCGGCCTGATCGGCAAGGATCAGCGCAGCCGTGTCCGCACGCTGCTGGCCAACCACTCTCTCCACCTTCTCTATGCCTATGAGGCAATGCGCAAGGCTAGGATGCTGGCCCATGCGACCCCCGACACGGTCAGCGCGCTTGCGGCCCGTTGCAACCCGTTTCAACGCTGTGACGAGCCGGGAACGCCGCACATAGTCACGAAGCGCGGAAGGGGCCGCATGGTCATGGTCTATGGCCCGGCCAAGCGGATGCACCACCTTCTGGTGGCCGACCTGCTCCTTCACCTACATCCTCCCCTCGAACAGCAATGCCTGTTCCGAGGTGGGATGCCAGCGGCGTTCCGCGCCGTTGAAGCTGCCTATCATGAAGGCTTCACCTATGCCGCAGAGATCGACATGATCGACTTCTATGGCAGTGTGAGGCTGGAGGGACTGGCAGACCTCCTGCGCCCACTTCCCGACACCGTGGTTCGCCATGTCGTATGGGATGGCGGGTTCATGGCCGTCATGAGGCGGGACGATTGCGTTTCCGTGTTCATGAGGGATGACGATGATCCTTCCCCCAGCGTTCGGCGCGGTCTCGCGCTCGGGTCCGCTTGCTCGCCCATAGTGGGTGAGCGGATACTCGCGAGACTGATTGCTCCCGCTGACCCCTGCCGGTTGGTGGCCTACGCGGACAACATGCTTGTCCTCGGACAGTCGCCGGAGGCAGTGGAGATGTGTTTCGACCTGATGCAGCAGCGTGCTTCCGAGTTCGCTGGCTGGACGTTGGGGCTAAGGAGAGGCGGCATCCACGATCTCGACACCGATGTGTTCGAGTTCCTGCATCATGAAGGGCAGAACGTCGAAGGCGGCTTCGTGTGGTCTCCCGATCAGCGGAAGCTGAACGACTTCCTCACCGCCGAGACAGACGACGCACTCGACCTGAAGCAGATCGCCGATACCGAGCGGAAGATCAGCCACTGGCGGCGCGCATACCCGGACTGGCCAGACGGTGACGAATGGGAAACTCGCCAGCTTGCGGCGCTCGCGGCAAGGCGGTTCTACAAGAACGCGACGCCTCTCCACCGATCTCATGCCGCGCAAGCTCTCGTGTCGGCGTATCTGTCGTTGGGCAGGCTGGTGTCATTCGAGGAGATCGCGCCGATGGGCAACTTCCCGCGTGACAACAACCGGCGCATCGAGTTGATCCAAGCCGCCGAGCTACGGCTCATGCGGATGGCTGATCGCGCAGGCTGGGACGGCGAGGACATTCGCTTCCGGGGATAGTCCTCATCGTCGGAACAGATCGGGCTGATCGGGAAGCACGCACGGCAAGGGCAATCCATTTGGGTAGCTCTCGGCGAACCGTCGCCACTGGCTTGCGGGGTCGAGCGTCAGCAGGCGAGGCCACTCTGACCTGACTTCAACACACTCAAGCCGTCTTAGCCACCGCTCGGGGTCACGGAAGCGAGCGTGCAGATCGCTGTGGCATCGCTTGCAGGCCGGGAATAGGACATCGGGACGATCATACATCTCGGTATGCGCGAAGATGTATCCGCTGCCGTTGAAGTGGGCTGGATCGCTGAAGCCGCAGATCGAACAGACAGAGGGCCTGATAAGCTGGCCCGCTTTGAACATGGCGTTCTGCATCGGTGTGATGGCGCACCGTGCCTTCCAATCCCAACCATTGTAGGATGTCTCCCACGGTCGCGCCGGGCGTCTATTCACGATCATCGCCAAGGCTGCGCTTGATAGCTGCCAGCGAGGTATCGAGCGACATCATGCCCATGCGCAGTTGGCAGGCGAGCGCCCGCTGCATGTCGCGGCTGTTGTCGCGCCGCTGACCCTCCACCGCCACGGAGTGCAAATCTTCGAGCATGGCGGTCACGTCTGCAAACAGCCGTGGGACTGACAGCTTCATGCCGTGTCTGCTTCGGCCAGCAGCCTGTAAACACTGGAGCGGCCAATGGAGAGGCGCGCCGCGATCTCGCCAGCGCCTAGGCCGGACTTGCGAAGCTCCAGCACCTGCGGGGCCTTTCGGCGTGCGGTGGGCGCTCGGCCCCGGTATTTCCCGTCAGCCTTTGCCTTGGCGATACCGATTTTCTGGCGTGACCTCATAGTCGCCAACTCCCATTCGGCGACGGCAGCGAACATGGTCAGCAGCATCCGGCCTGTCGGAGATTTGGTGTCAACCTCGCTACCGCCGAAGTCGAGGATGCGCAGTGCAACGCGTCTCGCTTCCAACTTGGCAACGATACCGAGCAAGTCCGTTGTCGAACGGGCAAGCCTGTCGATCTTGCACACCACGAGCGCATCGCCTTCGCGGACGAACTGCAATGCCGCCTCAAGCTGATCGCGGTCGGCCACCGATGATGTCATCTCGCCGAAAACGCGACTGCAACCCGTTGCAAGCAACTGCTGCTCTTGTGCCTCGTATCCGGCAACCTGCTCGGTAGTCGATGAGCGCCTGTAACCGATAAGCATCTGTATAACCTCAAGTTTCCCAGAAAATGCTGCCACCAAATGGCCCCTAAGTCACGAAAAACACAGGCATATTGACAAAAAATCTCGACCACGGACCTCGCTGAACGAAGGTCCGGCGCGTCCAGCATCAACCGATGCGAGGGGCGCGCCGAACAATGCGAACAAGATGGTTCAATCCGCCAATACGAGCGGTGCCGAGATCAACCTGCCGGATCGAACTCGATGTCCGTGATGGTAGCTCGGGCATTTCCCTCACTCCATTCGCTCGGCACGTTCTTGGCCGTGTAGAAGCGATCACTTTCCTGCTGCCAGATGTAGTTCGGGCGGAGCGGGCTGTCCTCGTTGCCCATGCTGAACCCGCCTACGTTGACCGGGTAATAGAGTTCTTCGGCAATGGGTTGATCCTCGGCGTCGTAGAACACGACCTTGACCGTAAGGCTGTTGATGGTCCGATCACCCTCATTCTTGATTTTGAAGTCCACGCCCGGCGTCCTGCCATCCAACATGCTATCGTAGTATTTCGCCTCGAACTCGTAGAGGCGTAGCCTGTTGCTGATGTAGTTCGCTTCTTCGGCGCTGGGGCCGGAACTCGTTTCGGACTGGGTCACAGGTGACGACAGAACCGAGCCTGCATCGCTCACATCCGCAGCGGGAGCATTGAAGTATCCCCATGCGTCCTGCACCGGCGCGATCAGCAAGGTGAGCACGGAGATGCCAGCGGCGATCCGCTCGACATTGTCACTTGCCGAGAACAGCGGCGAGCCTTCCGCCTTCCGTTCCTGAACCGCGACGTAGACAAGCAAGGCAGGGCCAGCGGCGAGGATGAGCCAACCCCATTGCAATCCTACTGATGCCATCGCCGTTTGCGCGAGGCCCGCGAAGGGATTGCCCTCCAGTCCTTCCGCCATGTCGGTGCGCATCCGCGTCATCGCCCATTGCATCCGGCCAAACATGTAGATGACGGTGAGAAGGGCTGCGCCGCCCGTCCAGACCAGCGTATCGCGCCGTTCGGCCCAAACCAGAAAGCCGCTTAGCAGCCCTAAAATCAGCAACCCGATGGCGACGATGTTGAAGCCGTTGCTCATGAGGGTGACACTGCCCAAGAACGGCAGTGTCGCGATTGGCAGGAACAGTCCAACGATCAGCAGGCCAGCACCCACAAAGCCCATTGTCTTGCTATTCATTGCAATCTTCCCCCGGCGTCACTTCTGTTCGCATGATAGATTTGTGGGGCGTGATCGCAACCTTGTCTGAAAATCTGGTTATTGGGTGGGCGTTTCGATGCCGACTAAGTTGTCCCGCTAGGGTCTGGAACCTGCGAGAGAACGTCCCATTGGCTGCGACACAACTTCAATGGAACAGGTTAGGCCAGCACCACATCTGTCCCGCACGGGCAGGGCCTATTGATCCAGCTCGCCATTGAAGTCAGGTTGGGCCGGGATCGATATGACAGTCTTTACTGCCTCAGAATTGGCCACTGCTGATTTGGTCGTGGACGCGACCTATCAAGGAAGGCGTGGCGGAAACGCGGGTGACGACCCTCTCGGGCCGATGTTGCAAGTGAGCAATAGCGGCGGGTTTCGATATCGCGGGTCCATTGATCGTCTGAGCATGGTAGTTCTCACAACGAGCATGGCGGACCCGGACTGGCCGGACGCGCTAGATCAGGAAACCGGCCTCTTTACATACTTCGGCGACAATAAGCGCCCTGGTCGCGGACTTCATGACACGCCGCGGCGAGGCAACGATCTACTAAGGCGGGTGTTTGATCTCGCGCACGGGTCGGCGGCTGATCGGTCCAGAGTGCCGCCGATATTCGTATTCGCAAATACGGGCGAATGGCGTGACGTGCGCTTTCTCGGTCTAGCTGTGCCAGGAGCTGCCAGCGTCCGCCCCAATGAAGACCTCGTCGCGCTCTGGAAATTCAAGGATGGTCTGAGGTTCCAGAATTACCGGGCCACCTTCACAATCCTGGACACCAGCACCATCAGCCGAGACTGGATCAATGGCCTGATTGCCGGAAGCGTAATGGAAGCCACGGCTCCGCTTGCATGGTCGCACTGGATTTCCTCCGGCGTCTACCGACCACTTCTCAGCGAACGATCCATTGAATATCGGACCCGGGTTGAACAGACGCCGCCAGATGAGACCGGGCGGAGTGTCATCGCGACAATCCACGACCACTTCGCCCCGAACCCACACGCTTTCGAACACTGTGCTGCCGCGATCACAAAGCTATTTCTGCCAAACGTTGCCCAGCTCGATGTCACGAGGCCGTCGCGCGACGGTGGGAGAGACGCGGTGGGAAAGGTGCGAATGGGCACTGGCCCAGGTGCCATCGTGATCGACTTTGCCTTGGAGGCGAAGTGCTACGGCCCATCGAACTCGGTTGGCGTTCGGGAACTCTCTCGGCTCATCTCAAGATTGCGTCACCGGCAGTTCGGCGTGCTTGTGACGACCAGCTTTGTCGATCTCCAAGCCTATCGCGAGATAAAGGAAGACCAGCATCCGATTGTGATCGTCTCGGCAATCGACATCGTCAGCATCTTGCGGGAGCATGGATACTCTACGCCAACCTCAGTCGCACAGTGGCTGCAAACAGAGTTTCCGCGCGTGCCGAACGCGGAAACCTAGGCCGCTTTGTCGGCGATGTTTTCTCTGCACAAGTTTGAAATGATGGCTTTCATGACCGGAGGCGCGACCCCGTTGCCCAAAAGGCGGACCTGGTCTCTCCTTCGACCTTCCAACGCAAACCCGCGAGTAAAGCCCATCGCCCTGCGCAACTCAGATACCTGGAGCATGCGCAGCATTGGCTCATCGCCATTCCAAGTCACCAAGCCAAATCTGTCGAGGGTCGTCATCGTTCGGAGAGGTTGATCAAGCTCCTGCCACCCGCCAGAGCCATCCGTGCCATAATAGACGATAAGGAATGGCTGGCCGCGCCCCAAAACTGCCATGGCACGCTCGGCTCTTTCGATGGTGGCTGACGCACGACCAGGCCGATAAAGTGGGCGGACCCGCCAGGTGCCCTCGGGATCAAGAATGCTTCGAGCCGTCTTTGGGGTTCTCACCCTTCCCACGATCTCGGGTGGTTCCGCGAACGCATCCGCGAGCAGAAATAGCCGCCGCCTATTCTGCGGCACTCCGAAATCCGCAGCATTCAGCACCTGTGCTGAGACTGCATAACCGAGCGCCCTGAGCCCATCGACAATCGGCTCGTATCCTTGCCAACTGCGCATGTGAACGACGTTTTCGATGATGACCCATCTCGGCTTCAGGTCTTCTGCGAACCTGAGCACGTAGTTGGCAGTCCGCCTACTGTTGTCGTCTCGCGGCCTACTCCCTCTTGCACACGTATGGTTGGTGCACTCGGGAGAAGCCAAGAGCAGGTCTATCTGGCCAATTATCCCCAAATCCGCGGCGGATGAATTCTCGTCCAACTTGAAGCATCTCGCCGCATCCGGACCAAAATTCTTCGCGTAGGTCGCCGCTGCGTTTTCACATGCATCCACTCCGCACACGATTTCAGCGCCCGCAGCTCGGGCACCCCAACTGCTTCCGCCAGCACCGCAAAATAGGTCCAAAGTCCGCATAGTAGCGCGGCGCTACCAGGTTCACCGCCCCTTGGCCAGGCTCGTCAACTCCGTTGTCAAGAATTTTTTCTTCGCAAGAGCGCTCGTCGCACTCTTGCAGCGGCGCGGTCCGCCGAGGACGTGACTTGGTGCTCCCAAATCCTAATGACGGTCCATCCCATCTTTCGCAGGGCAGCTCGATTTCTCCTGTCGCGCCGAATGTTGCCCGCGATCTTGACCTCCCATTTCTCCGAGAGCCTGTCTCTCCACTCGTGGAAGTTGTAGCCGTGCCAAAAGTCACCATCGACAAAGACAGCAAGCTGAGCATCACGAAACACGAAGTCGGGGCAGCCCGGCAGATCACGCGCGTGCTCTTCCCATGTCAGTCCGATCTTCGTCAGTTCTGCGGCGATTGACAATTCGGGTTGAGTGCCCCTGCCGCGGATACGCGACATAACCGCACTGCGCGTTTCAGGAGACATGATGTCTCCCTTGTGCCGACGCGCTTTGGCGGGTGTTGTGACAGGCTTAGCCATCCTCTTGCTTGCTCCACCGGCCCAACCCGGTAACATAACGATCTGAGGGGCAAATCAATGGCCGACGAAGAAGAAATCCGGCAGCGAATAGAGGTTCGCCTCAGTCAGGGCGAGTTTCTGGCAGGAATGCTGCACGTGGCCGCGCGCGGCTCGGCGCAAGTGCAGCAGAATTACATCGAGAAGCTATGCCAGATCGCAACGGCAGTGCGGACCATCTTCGAGGCGAACGGCCTGATTGGCGAAATCGAGTATCGGCCTGAGACCTACTGGAAAGAGTTGGCCGGAAGTTCGGTGGCTTTCCTGGATGGGGGCGTAGCCAGCATCGATCTGCCATCGGCGGCTCCGGTTGGCATCCGGGTCGGAAGCTATATAGTTCGGCCCGGTGAGCCGGACCCCGATAAGCGAGAACAGTTCAATATCGAACTGGCAATCGTTGATGAACTCTACAGCAGCGATGCGTTCCTTTACGACGACGACTTCACAGACGTAGCGAAGCTACGCGATGCAGCCCGCATCGTCTCCGAAACGAGCGCCGCTTGGCACCTGCTGAACAAAGCTGACGGGCCGGACCAAATTCTTGTCCATGGTCCGCTCATCAATCCAGCAGCTCCTTACGGATTGGAAGATTTCCCCGGATATGAGCTGGGCGCTTGCCGGTCCTTTCTAGATGATCCGACATGGAATGGTGATGACAATGACCGCCAATTCGTGGCCGTCTACCTGGAGCTGTTGACCCGCATGAAGGCGAAAGGACGCCCTGTCGCGGGCGTGGTGGAGCGCTCGATAGGCAAAGAGCCGGTCGTTACAAACCGCTTGTTGAACGAGCTGCTGGACAAGGACGTTATCCGGAAAGGAGCTGTCAAAGAGCTGCTCGGCAATCTCGCACTTTACGCGCTGAACGACGCGGCGCTTTTTGACGTTGTGCTTCGCGAAGGCGAGTTCGTCGGTCCAGTCTCTGTAATGCGTCAAGGGCCGGAAAATAAGTGGCCCGACGCTTGGAAGACCTGGATACGCGCCTATCCGAACGCCTTCACCGTATACCTGAAGCCATCCGCACTTTCGACGCCATTTCGCGTAGAGATGTTTGAAGACACTCCCGACATTGGGAAGACGCTCGACCTGATCTTCCACACCAGCCGGTTGCTGCCGTCTTACGGCTTCCCGGTCGGTCTCGACATCGTGGACAAATATGCAAAAGTGCCGGAGTGGATGAGCCGGGGAGTTCGTGGTCAGCATCAGATTGTTCTGCTCAAAGAGGCGCTCGCAAGTGGCGATCCGCGGGCGCTGAGCTTTGCAAAACGCGTGCTTTCCGCCAAGGGCCGGGATTGGTTCTTCCGGCCACATGCGTAGCATCGAAGGGGGACTGGATGGCCGAGTGGGCGAAAATTGGCACGGTTGTTGGGAGCGCCTCGACCGGGAGTTACACATTCATCCTCAAGAGCATGCAAGCCAAGCTCGGCGACATCGTCGCTACGCAAGTTGAAGTTCCGACTGCCTCTGGCGCGACTAAGCGATTGGCGACGGTCTGGGGGCGGCTCATCGCAATCGACAGGTTCAATCCGTTCTTCCCTGCCGAGGCAGCCCAGGAGCTGGCGAACCAGAGTATCGACCTAATCGACACAGTGCTTTCGGGCACCCGCGACCATCTCGAAGCCCGCGTATTGATACTAGGAACCACATCGGAGGAAGATGGCCAAGCCGAACTTTCGCCGCTGACCTATCCAGTAAAGCCATCAGCGGCAGTGCTATATCCTGACGCAGAGGCCGTTCGCCTTCTCTTGACTGGCGAAAAGGCGGGTGAGCAGTCACCAAAGGCCCCCAAGCTCAGGATCGGCTCGCTGATCGGTCGATCAGATGTCGATGTCTCGCTCAGCGCCAAACAGGTTGTATCGCGTCACTTAGCCATTCTCGCGATGACGGGTGGCGGAAAGACGGTCGCTGCTCGGCGCATCATCCGGGAATTGATCGACCTGAAATACCCATTGGTCATCTTCGATCCGCATGGCGACTATCTCGGACTGTTTGAAAAGCGGCACCTGTTCGACGGTTCGGATGTGAAAATCCTCTATCCGGTGATCCGTGTGTGGGAGAACAACATAGGCATCATTTCCGATCTGATTTCAAAGATGGGTAGAAGCCTGACCGATCCCCAGCAACAATTCTACAATTACGTCGTGAACGGCGTCGATGCGGCGGACGGCGAGGAAGCTACAACCTTTATCCAGAGGTTGGTTGATTACGCGGATGCAATCGCGGCTAAGAAGCGTGCGAAGGACCAGCTTGGCGATGAGTTGGCGGATGTCCGCACCCCAACTATCAATGCAGTGAAGCGGTCACTTACATTTGTCTTGGACAACCTGCGTCAGATGGAACGGAACAATCAGCGCCTGCGTCAGCAGCCTCGATTTGCCTCCTATCAGTTCGATGAGATGCCGGACCCCACTGATGCGCCCGAAGAGATCGTAAGACCTGGACAGGTCTCGATCTTCTACCTTGCTGGATATGACCACCTCAATCAGTCGGCAATTGTCTCCATCGTGCTCGAAGCTCTTTTCGCACATCGCCTGACGCTGTCTGACAAAATTCCTCCGTTTCAAGCGGTTATCGAAGAAGCGCATAATTTCATTCCGAGCCGTAGAGAAGGCATCGACGAAACGCCGTCGCTTCCAACCATACGGAAAGTGATTACCGAAGGCCGTAAGTTCGGCACTGGGCTTGTTCTCATTTCGCAACGTCCCTCTCGTCTCGACGAAACGACGCTGGCACAGTGCAACAGCTTCCTGGTGCTCCGCATTGTGAACCCCAACGATAAGCGGTTTGTCCGTTCGGTGATGGAAAATCTCTCGGAGGAGGATGCCAATGTCCTGCAAACATTCGGCCCCGGCCAAGGGATAGTTTCGGGTCAGGCGGTTCGGTTTCCGCTGCTCGTGAAGGTGGATTTCGATGAGGCGCTCGTAAGCGAGGCAATCGGCGACGAGGACTTCATCGGCGAGGCGGCTCGGTGGAAGCCGAACTCCAACCGGGAAACTGCGACCCAAGCCGTGGAGAAGATTACTCCAAAGGCCTCACAGGCGGGCACGTCCGGCGCGTCCAAGTCCGGAAAGCGCTCTCGACGAATACGACCTGAAGGCTTCTGACGGTCAGGCCGCCTCCAGAATGCCTGCGCGTTCCGCGGCATCAAGGACGCGACATACTATGCGAGCCTGCTTTTCAGAAAGTTCGTGCTGCCACCCTCCCAGTGCGTAGCCAACCACTGTGTTCGCCACCTTCAAGTCGAAGGCAGTCACAGCAGTTGATGTCGATGCCCATGCGACAATACGCGCCCAGTCAGCGCCATTGAGAGCCATGCACCTTTCGACGAGGTCTCCTCCGTGCGAAGGTGCTGGAGGCGACGCCTGCATGATATTCGTCTTCGACGGGTCCAACTCGCGCGGAGTAGGCTGCATCGACGGCAGCGCCAGCAAACGCACTCGCTCCCAGCATTCTTCCTTCTTGCAGAACTCCGTAACGTTCCGCGAACCTGCTCCCGCCACTATCGCCTCGTGGAGCAAACTGGCCCAATCGACGAGTGCGGCTGCCAACTCAGCCGAGATCGCTTGGTGATCCCAAACAGTGTCGAGATCAAAGCGCGACCCAAAATCGGAGCTAATCTTCGCGAGCATGTATGTCATTACGTTCGCGCGATAGGACTGGATGCCCGCCTTCCGCACCGCAGTTTGAGCTGCCTTGAATACAATTTGCAAGGCGATGGACGCACGGTAGAACGGCGCATCCGGCGTCCAGTCCTCTGAATACCGTTCGGTTAGGGTTGCCATGAAGGCTGCAAAATTCTTTTGACCGCCTCTGCTCACTATTTGCGGCTGTTGCCACCAGCTCATCCAGACTTTTGCCAGATCGATCTTCGTAAAGCGGCAACTCTTGGGACACTCGGCGTCGAAGGTCCGGCGCTTGGCGGGTGTTGAGCCGACGCGAAGGCGTGCCACCTCATAGGAGCCTCTTGCCCGTTCGTAGAACCACCGGCTCTCTTCTCCCGGCGACCAAATTTGCTGTGACAGGCGCTCTATCGCGATGTGAAAATCATTGTTCGCGGATAGGTCGGCAAGCTGAACTGGGTTTTGGGTGTTCGCAAACCGAGCGATCAGAGGCACGAAGTCACCGAGCTTGGCAGGCTCCACTCGGGTAAGCTTCATAGAGACGGCGACACGGCTGATGTCTATCTTCTCTTTGCCCGCGCGGTGAATTGATGCGGTGGTCTGCGCGCCGTTTACGATCTGCAATCCCTTGAGCCTAAGGATCACTGTTTCGCCGTGGAGCTGCCCCACTTCGATCTCATCAGCGGTCGCTGTAAGACCGTTATTGTAGGCGAGAAACCTATCCGGCTCATTGCGAAGGGTATCGCGCATGCCTTTGTTCACGTTACCGCGGGCCTGAAGAAACGACCGGACGTTGAACTCAAAAAGCCGAGCGCCGAATTGCTCATAGAGCTTGAAGATGGCTTCGCCTGGCAACACCAGTAGGAATGTCTGATATTCCTCTGGCGGCGGCTTCATCTCAAGCACGGCAAGCGGTGCTCCCAACAGCTTCGTAAAATCGATCTCAATGTGCTCTCTGGTGACACCTTCACCGGTCGCACGATACAGCCGCTCCAGGTCCCAGACCGAAAACTCGATGCGCCGCCCTTCGATCTCGATGTCTTCGATGCTTCGGTCCTTGACCAAGCCATTGGTGAGGATGTGAATTCTGACATCCTCGATCCTGCCAAGCTCCTCGTGAATACGGATCGCTGCCTCCAGAACCATCTCGTTCGTCCGAAAGCGGTCGTGTTCCCCACGTGCTGCATAGTTGAAGAAGCGGGCAGCTTGGCCTGCAAGTTTCGATAACTCTGATGAAGCTACTGACGCCCCGTCAGCCGGAGAAAGGAACAGGCTGGTAACCAGTTCTACGCGAGTGCTTTCATCGGGAAGCGAACAGGCAATGATCTTGCATCGTCCCCTGCCGGTTGCGTCCTCAAACGGGCAAAGGTCGTGCTCCGCTACGACACCCGCTTCTTCGAGGTCTCCAAGGACGACCTCTGCCAAGGCGACATCGGCTGCCAGAGGCATGTCGTCATCGCGGCGATCCAACTCGGCTTGCGTATCGCCAAGGAGCCGCTGCCGAAATTCATCTAGTAGTTGGTTTTCGAGCACGCACACACCCTCCTCGGAACCTCATACATCTCGAACCGAAATTGAGAAATCATGAGAGAAGGTGATCGGCGGATATGCAACCCGTTGCACAGTCGAGCCTTCATTCCAGACTACACTGCTTCAAGGCCGGGGTAGCTCACTTGAGACATGGCATCGCGCAGCTTCGCGACAGGGTATTTCGATCCATAGTTCTTGGACACTCCCGCGGTCCATCGTCCCGTGAGCGCATTGCCGAGTGGCGTATCGTGCAGGTCAGCCCGTCGAAGAGCATCCTCAAACGTGTGGCGGAAGCTGTGAAATGACAGATTGCGTCCCTTGAGGCGCAGCGCTTTCACTTGGCGGGAGAACCACTTGGTTGTGTGATCCCCCCATTTGCCCAGCTTGTCCCGCTTCACATCAGGAAAAAGATAGTCTCGGCCTGACGCACGAGCGTCTTCGACAAATTCCCAAAATCCTAACCGTAGGAGGTCCGGATGAACTGGCACCTTGCGGCTTTTTCCGCCCTTGATGTGTCGATCTCCCGGGCGATGAAGGAAGTGGAACAGGTGGACACCATCCTCCACGATCATCTCGTCCACTCGTTGACCGCAAACCTCCGTGAGCCGCGCCCCCGAAAACAGGCTCACAAGCGGTGCCCAGTATCGCGATGGCCGGTCGTTCGCCCCACCTGACCCATCGGCCCAAGGCGGGCAAGCAAAGATCACATTCAGTTGGTCAATTGTGAAGGGATCGCGTTTTTCGGAAGGGTCGATTGGGTCTAACACTTCCAGGTCCGCCATCGGGTTTCCCGCAATCCATCCTTGGTCGCGACCGTAGCGCAGGATCGCCCCCAACTTGTTCAGGTGATTGTTGATGGTAGCTGGGCCGATGGTCGGCATGTTCTGCCTCTTTGCGATGTCTACGGCCTCGGCAATCGAGCGGCCTCTCGTTGCGGGAGACTTCTGGTAGTGTGCTGGCAAGGCTGCCAGTTGGCTTCGCACATCGCGACAAAAGTCACGGTCGATGGCCGCCAGAGGCGTGTCAGCACCACACACTTCCTCCAAGACCCGAAAGATGATGCTGTAGTTTTTCCGGGTAGATGCCGACCAGCGATCTTCCCGCTCCTCCTCGAAACGCGCCCTTAGATCGCCAAGCGTGGCGGCCCCATTTGTGCGCTTCGGTGCTTGCGGGTTGAACAGTGGATCAGGATCGGGGTCGGCAGAAAATTGTCCCTTCAGTTTCCGAAGCTCGATCTTGTAGGCTTGGATGCGTGCGCGCATCAGCGTCTGACAAAGGTAGTCGAAGCGGGGAGATGCCGGGTCCAGCGACCACCCCTGCTCCTCACAGAGCCATCTGGCGTCTGCTGACATCGTGCTCCACACTTCAGCTTCCGCCGCGTCCAACTGGTGCTCCAGCATTTGTCGGAAACCCTTGAGGCGATCCGACCGGGAGGTTGCTGGCTCGCCGATCGGCGACACATTGATGCCCCGGAGTTGCTCGACCATCCGCATGAAATGCGCGTAGGACGCTCGCTCGATTGCATCGGCGGTTGGTTCTCCTTCTCGTGCAGCACTGCTCCCCAGTTGCCGCGAGGCGCTCCGAGCTTCATCTATGCGGCCCTGCAAATCGGTCACGGTTCGATGATAGGCGCGCCTAGCTACGCTGAAATCACCGCCGAGGGACTTCTTCAGTTCACCCTTCCCCACGGCAGCACGCAGTGGTCGAGGCACCTGCACGCGCACCTCAAAGCTACGTCCACGCTGATAAAGGTATGCAAATCCCTCAATTCGCCGCTTGTTTGCGCTCATCATCGCTCCCTTCGCAGGACCAAGTTTAGGACCAAATTGTCAATGAAACCCCAACAGTTCTGCGGGGTTGATGGATTTTCGGGGGTCTGACGATTGATGGCGCGCCCGGCAGGACTCGAACCTGCAACTCCAAGCTTAGAAGGCTCGTGCTCTATCCAGTTGAACTACGGGCGCGCTGGGACAGGCGAATAGCGCGCTTTTCGTGAGCCGCAAATCGCGATAGGCGTGTGCGCGATGGATAACCCGCCCGTCCGCGTCGAAACCAGCACCGGCCGGGCGCATTCGTTCCGCTACTACGACCTCGTCATGGCGGCCTTTGTCGCCATCCTGCTGCTGTCCAACGTGATCGGCGCGGCCAAGCCTTCCTACATCCCATTGCCCGGCGGAACCGAGTGGGCATTCGGCGCCGGAGTGCTGTTCTTCCCGATCAGCTACATCATCGGCGACGTGCTGACCGAGGTCTATGGTTATGCCCGCGCGCGGCGGGTGATCTGGACCGGGTTCGCCGCGCTCGCGTTCATGGCGTTCATGGCCTGGGTGGTGGTCGCCCTGCCCCCGGCGGCGGGGTGGCCGGGACAGGAAGCCTACGAGTTCGTGTTCGGCAATTCGTGGCGCATCGTGCTCGCCAGCATGGTGGCGTTCTGGGCTGGCGAGTTCGCCAACAGTTTCGTGCTCGCCAAGATGAAGGTGTGGACGGCGGGCAAGCACCTGTGGGCACGCACGATCGGCTCGACCGTGGTCGGTCAGGGGATCGACAGCATGATCTTCTACCCGCTCGCGTTCTGGGGTCTGGCAGGCTGGCCGCCCGAGCAATTGTGGCAGGTCGTGCTGTCGCAGTGGGCGATCAAGACGGCGTGGGAGGCCTTGCTGACCCCGGTGACATATCTGGTCGTCGGCAAGCTCAAGCGGGCGGAAGGCGTCGACATCTACGATACCGGGACCGACTTCTCGCCCTTCGCCGCGACGCGACGCAGCTGAGCCTGTTTCAGCCCGGCTGAAACAGGGGCCAGCGAAGCCGAGAACGATCACCAAACAAGAAGGGCCGGGATCGCTCCCGGCCCTTCCCTCCCCCGAGTTGTGGAAGTGGTTAGAACTTCGCGCCCACCGCGATGCCGTAGCGGCGCGGATCGAGCGTGAAGATGTTAGTGAACAGGCCCGATGAGGCATCGGTCACGTAAAGACCCGTGGTCGAGTTGCTGTCGAAGATGTTCTGCACGAACCCACGCACGTACCACTTGTCATCCGGGCCGTTGAGTTGGATCTGCGCATTCGCCTGAACGAACGGTTCGATCCGGTTGACCCGGCCATTGAAGATGTTGCCGTACTGCACGCCGGTCATCGCCAGGTCGAAGCGCGGGACGAGCGACATACCGCCGCCGAACTCGGCCGTGTACTGGACCCCGACCGAAGCCTTGTATTCGGGTGCCTGCGGCAGGCTGTTGCCGCGGATGTTGACCTCGACCCCCGGGCTCAGCACCTGGATGCCCAGCGCCGCATTGGCAGGTGCCGCCGCCTGGGCCGAAAGCACGCTGCAGATGCTGAACGCACCGGTCGAGGCGATGTTGGCATCGGACGGGAACGGTGTCGGGGCCTGCAGGCCAAGCGCGCCATTCACCCCTGCGACAAACCCGTTCGCACCAGCAGCGCCAAGCGCGGACGTAACCGCGCAGTGGGCACCGTTGGTGATGTCCTTGATGATCACCGCATTGGGATTGCCGCCACCGGGATCGCGCGGGTTGGAGAAGAACTGGTCGCCCTTAACCTTCGCATTGAGGTAGCTCAGGTTCATGTTGACCAGCCAGTTGTCGGCAGGCCGGATGATCGATTCGAACTCCAGGCCCCAGATGCGCGCGTCGATCGTATCGTTGACCGAGGTGCGCGCGATAATGCGGCTGAGCTGGAGATCACTGTAGTTGTAGTAGAACCCGGTCAGGTTGACCTGCAGCATCCCGTTGAAGAAGCTGTTCTTGAGCCCGATCTCGAATGCATCGATCGTTTCCGAACCGAAGCTGTCGGGCACGGCGAATATGGGTTGCAGCGGCGGATTGATCCCGCCCGACTTGTAGCCGCGCGAATACGAGGCGTAGATCAGGTTGTCCGGCGTGATCTTGAAATCGAGCACCGCGCGACCGGTAATCTCGTCGAACGAGACATTGCGTTGCTGAAGCAACTGGTTGCCAGCCGTGCCCGGATCGGCGTCGAAACTGCCGACGAAGGGCGAGGCGAACGGATCGCCGTCGTTGCTGTACGGATTGAGGAAACTGGCCAGCGTCGAGCGGGCGGTGACCGATTTCTTGTCGTCGTTGTAGCGCAGGCCGGCGGTGAACTTCAGCCGGTCGGAAATGTCGAAATAGACCTCTCCGAACACGCCGAAGCTTTCGAGTTCGAAATCGAGTGTGTGGTTGCGGAAGAACGAGGTGGCCAGATACGACGGCGGAGCACCGGCCCCGAACGACGTGAACGAGCCAAGCACGCCGGTGATGTAGTCGATCGCGAATGCGTTCACGAAGTAGCTGTTTTCCGACAGCTTGTTCTTGGCATAAATGCCACCGACGAGGAAATTGAACGGGCCGTCGAAGTCGCTCGAAATGATCGCCTCACCCGACCATGCCTCGTTGTCCTGGTTCGATCTGTCGAACGAGAGCGGCACCTGCGAACAGAGCGATTGACCCTCGAATGCCCCGCGATTGTCCAGACTGGTGTCCGAGGTGCAAAGCGGCCCGTTGGGGCCACCCGGCATGATCGCGGCGGCGATCGGTGCGAAGTAGGCGGCTGAACCCGGCACGAAGGCAGGGGCAGGCGGAGCCAGCCCGGTCGGAATGCCGTTGGCGGCAAAAAACGCCAGCGTGTTCAGCGCCGGGGCGAAGCCCGACCGATCAACCACGCCCAGGTTGTAGTCCTGGCGGGAGTCGATCCGCACCTTCTGGTAGATGCCGGTCAGCGACAGGTTCATCGCCCCGAACCGCTGCTCGATGCTCGCCTGTGCCTGGATTTCGTCGGTGAAGTATTCCGGCGTGAACGGCGTATTCACCGTGCGGACGTCGTTCGGCTCCTGGAAATTGGCGAAGCCGTCGGGGCCGTAAAGGCTGTTCAGCCCGAACGCAGCCGGAATGCCGTTGATCGCCAGGAATTCACGCGAGCCGAGCGTTCCGGTGAAGGTCGAGTTGGTATTAGTCTTGCCGAAATCGCGCCGGTTGTTGAGGCACCCCAGCACCCCGGTCGGATCGCGCTGGCACAGCTGCTTCTGGATGCGAAGCCGGTCGTCGTTTTCGCGGAAGTAGAATCCCATCAGATCGATGGTGGTATCCGGACCCGGTTCGAACCGGATCGAACCGCGCACCGCATACATTTCGCGCCCGTCGATGTCCGATCCATCGAACAGGTTGGTGGTGTAGCCGTCCCGCTCGAGATAGAAACCGGCCAGCCGCACGCCGAGCGTCTCGCCGATCGGCAAGTTCAGCATCGCCTTGGCCTTGATGCTGTTGTAGTTGCCGTATTCGAATTCGCCCGCCGCGCCGAAGGCGGTCAAATCGGGCTTGGCGGTCACGATGTTGACCACGCCCGAAGTCGCGTTGCGGCCGAACAGCGTGCCCTGCGGCCCGCGCAGCACCTCGATCCGCTCGAGATCGAAGTACTCGGTCTCGAACAGGCGCGTGGTGAACAGCGGCGAACCATTCGTGTGGATCGCGGTAGCACTGTCGCAGCTCACGCCGACGCACAGGTCGCCGATGCCGCGGATGGTGAAGCTGGAGCCGGTGAAATTGCCCTTGGTGAACGAGACGTTCGGGAGGGTCAGTTGCAGGTCGGAGGCGTTCTCGATCTGCTGCGCCTCGAGCGCCTCGGCAGTGAAGGCGCTGACCGCGATCGGCACCTCCTGCAAGCTCTGGTTCTGGCGCTGGGCGGTGACGACGATAACCGTGTCGGACCCGGTCGACGCGCCTGCGTCCTGAGCGTGTGCGGGGAATGCGATTGCGCAGCCGGCAATGCCGACAAGCAGGGTAGCCTTGACCCTCATCAGTCCTCTCCTCCTCGGTAGCCGCTTTTTGCGCGGCTTCTCCGGCAACTAAGCTAATGCAAACGGGTCCGCCGATGCAATAGCCTTGCGCGGGGAGTGGTGCTTCGGCTTCAAATCCATCGCGGCGCCGGTCGGCCGAGGTTGCAGAGCCTTAATTCCCCTACGTCAACAGTCTCGATCGAGTTGCGACAACCAGTACGCGGATCGCCTGACATGGCGCGCGCCGCATTTCCATCGAGCCCATATGTGACAATTTCGCATCGCTTTTCGGCGCGCTCGTCAAGGCGACTCCAGCGCCGAAATCGTGGCATCCGGGACCAGGCGCAGCTCGGGCTTCAGGTCGAGCCGTGCGGCGAGCGCGGCAAGGTCCTTCTCGGTCGGCAGGCCGTACAGATCGCGGCGGGCGTGTTCCAGTTCCAGCACGAGGCGGCCATCGTCGATCCGCAGCCTGCTCGACTGGAGCGACATCCGCGAACGACCGCCGAGACGGCGGCACAGGCGGATCGCCAGACCCCAGCACACGGCTGCATCGAGCCGGACCGGATCGGCCAGGTCGGCAATCGCTGGCGGCAAATCGTATCGCGCTCCGTTCGCCGCGGCACACGCCGCGATCAGCGCGCGTTCCTCCGCACTCAGCGCCAGCCATCGCTTGTGCATCGCCCAGTTGCACGCAGTCTCCTGCCGCAAGTTGGGTTCGACCTGCATCGAGGCGAGTGCGAGCGAGGTCGCCGCCAGCCGCACGCGTTCCGATCCTGTCCAGCCGGTCGGCATGGCATTGACCGTCCACCCGGCGATGCGCGTCGCCAGTGTCGGCGGGCACCCGCGCATATTGGCGAACACCGAAACGCCCGCGAGCAAGGGGTCCTGTGCCTGTTCGTCGGCGCGCAGGCGGTCGAACAGCAACCCTTCGCGCAAGCCCCATGCGGAAAACACCACGCGCTCGGGACGCAACTTGTCGAGCAGGGCATGGAGCAGCGGACCGGCATTCGGCAGCAATTCGGCCCGCAGCGCCGAGAGGCGCGGATTGCGGCGCAGGGCGTCAGGGTCGGCCTTGGCGATGCGCTGGGCGAGACGTTGCGCTTCCTTGCGGTCAAGCTCGAAACCATGCGGGTCCGACAGGACCGAACGCTGGCGATCCATGGCGTAGACCGCCAGCGCGCGCCATGTGCCGCCGACGAGATAGAGCGCATCGCCGATCGGATCGCCCCATCCGGCGGATCGGAGCGCGCGGGCGAGGATCTTGGCGCTGTCGTCGAAATCCGCGCCGGCCAGCGCCGGCAACCGCAGTGTGCCTAGCGGCAAGCTGGTTCCCTCTCCGCATAGACCGTCTGCCACGGTGACCAGTTCCAGGCTGCCACCGCCCAGATCCGCGACCGCGCCGCTTGGGCTCGGGAACGCACCGATCACCCCCATCGCGCTCAGGCGGGCCTCCTCTTCTCCGGACACCACCCGCGGGCTCAGCCCCGCCCCGCGCACCCTGGCCAGGAATTCCTCGCCATTCGTCGCCTCGCGCACTGCCGCGGTGGCGACCGTATCCACATCGGCGATGCCCAGGTCGGTGAAGATCAGCGCGAAGCGGCGCAGCGCGCGAAGCGCCAGTTCCATCGCCGGCTGGGCCAGCCTGCCATCCTCCATCCCGCTGCCGAGGCGGGCCACGACCTTTTCGTTGAACAATACGTCGGGCGCGCGCGGGGAGCCGCCGTAGAGCACCATGCGGACCGAATTCGAGCCGATGTCGACGATCGCGCATCTGGGCGTGTTACCGGCAAAGGCTCCTTCGCGGTCGACCCGCCGCGCGCCGAGGGCCATCAGGCCCCGCCCCGCCGCAGCGCCAGCGTGGGCACCCCGCCCTCCGTCAGTGCCCCGCCGCGCCCGGAAAGCGAAGGGTTGGTCATGAAATAGCGATGGCAGTTGAAAGGTCGCTCGCCCGGTTGGGCACGGGCATAGCTGCCGTCGGGCAACTGTTCCCAGCTCTGCTCGGTGTCGAGCAGGTTGGCGAGCAGGACCTGCTGCAACAGCTGGTCGTGGACGGTACGATTTGCGATCGGCACCAGTACTTCCACCCGCCGGTCGAGATTGCGCGACATTCCATCCGCCGACGAGAGATAGACCTTGCCTTCCGGCGACGGCAGCCGGTGGCCGTTGCCGAACGCGAAGATACGCCCGTGTTCGAGAAAGCGGCCGATGATCGACTTGACCCGGATGTTCTCGGACAGCCCCGGCACTCCGGCACGCAGCGAGCAGATCCCGCGCACGACCAGGCGGATATCGACCCCTGCCGCGCTTGCGTCGTAGAGCCGGTCGATCAGCCCCTTGTCGGTCAGCGAGTTCATCTTGGCCCAGATCGCCGCCGGGCGACCGGCACGGGTGTGCTCGATCTCGCGGTCGATGTGCTCGTAGAGCGCCGCGCGCAGGCCGATGGGCGAGATCACCAGCCGCTCGGTCGCGCGCGGCTCGATATATCCGGTCACGAAATTGAACAGCTTGGCGACATCGCGCCCGAAGGCGGGATCGGCGGTGAAGAAGCTTAGATCGGTATAGATGCGGGCGTTGGTCGGATGGTAATTGCCCGTGCCAAGGTGGCAGTATGTGCGCAGGCTCCCTTCCTCGCGCCGCACCACCATCGAAACCTTGGCATGGGTCTTCCAGTCGACAAAGCCGTAGATCACCTGCACCCCGGCCCGTTCCAGCTGCGCCGCCCACAGCAGGTTCTGCTCCTCGTCGAAGCGAGCCTTGATCTCGACCACCGCAGTCACCGACTTGCCCGCCTCGGCCGCCGCGATCAACGCGCCGATCACCGGCGACTGGTTGCCCGCGCGGTAGAGCGTCTGCTTGATCGCGACGACTTCGGGGTCGCTTGCCGCCTGACGCAGGAAATCGACCACCACCTCGAAACTCTCGTAAGGGTGATGGATAACGATGTCCTTGGCGCGAATGGCGGAGAAGCAGTCGCCGTCGTGCTCCATGATCCGTTCGGGATAACGCGGGACATAAGGCGCGAACTTGAGGTCGGGCCGGTCCTCGGCGACCACGCCCGCCAGCGCGGCGATGCCGACCAGGTCCATCCCCTCGATCACCAGCGCGTCGCTCAGACCCAGGTGCTCGCGCAGCAGCTGCTCGGCACCCGGATCGATGTCGGCCTCGAGTTCGAGCTGGATCGCCTGGCCCCGCCGTCGGCGCTGGATAGCGCTGCGGAAATAGCGGACCAGGTCTTCCGCCTCCTCCTCGATCTCGATGTCGCTGTCGCGCAGCACCCGAAACGCGCCGTCGCCAAGAATGGCGAAGCCGGGGAACAGATGATCGGCGAAACGCCGGATCAGGCTTTCTATGCTGATATAGACCGCTTCCTCGCCCGGCGCGCGAATGAAACGCGGCAGGGCAGGCGGGATCAGCACCATGACCACCATTTCCTCGCCATCGGCATCGTGGCGCAGGGTGAACAGAAGGCCGGTGCCGCCATTCGCGACGAACGGGAACGGGTGCGCCGGATCGATCGCCTGCGGGGTCACGACCGGCGCGATCTGCTCGATGAAATGGGTGCGCAGCCAGGCGTAGGCGTCGGCCCCGATGCGCTCCTCGTCGGCGACGTGGATGCCCGCCTCCGCCAGCCTGCCGCGCAAGTCCAGCCACATCGCCTGCTGCGCATCGCTCAGTGCACGGACCCGTTCGCGGATAGCGACCAGTTGCTGCGATGGCGTCGCCCCGTCGATCGACATCCGCCCGATGCCGCGCTGGACCTGGCCGACCAGTCCGGCCACGCGGATCATCATGAATTCGTCGAGATTGCTGCCCGAAATCGACAGGAACCGTAGCCGTTCGAGCAGGGGGTAGCTCTCGTTTGCCGCTTCCGCGAGCACCCGCTCGTTGAAGGCGAGCCAGCTCAGCTCGCGATTGACGTAGCGTTGCTCGGCGTCGCTATCCGGCGCACTGCTTTCGTTGTCCACGACGGGATCGGGTTGGCTCGCCATCGACCTTTCGAGCCCGCGTGCGAGCCTTCCTTCGGATGATACGTCTGCCTGGCGCTTGGTCATATCCACCGGCCCTGTAAATCACGGGCGGGCGCGTGACACAATCTTGTCAGGCTGCGTCGAGCAAGGCGCGGCTTTCCGCGATCTGGGTAATGCCGCGTTTGCCCGCGGCGTCGCGGCCAAGCTGGACGACCACGTCGATGACCGAGGCGGCATAGGCAATGGTGTCGGATCGGGTCAGGCCGATGCCGGTCTGCATGACCATGAGCGACAACTGCTCCAGCGCCCCGCGCAGCGAATTGGCATGGATGGTCGAGAAGCTGCCCGGATGCCCGGTGTTGATCGCGCGCAGGAAGCTGACGCTTTCCGCGCCGCGCAGCTCGCCCAGCACGATCCGGTCGGGCCGCAGACGCAGCGCCGCCTGGAGCAGCTCGTTGGCGGTGACCTTCGCTTCGCCCAGCTCGCCCTTGACCGCGACCAGCCCGACGCCGTTCTCGCCCGGCAGGCGCAGTTCGGGTGTGTCCTCGACCAGGATCACGCGCTCCTGGCGCGGAATTTCGCCGAGCATCGCGTTGAGGAACGTCGTCTTCCCGGTGCTGGTGCCGCCGGAAATCAGGATCGTGCGGCGCGCACGGATCGCGGCACGCAGGTAGGCTATCGGCTGGGCCTGGGGATCTGGCATGGCCGGTTCCGCCGCCCGAGCGAGCGGCCCCGCATCGTAGGCATCGAGCGGCAGGTCGAGGCGCCGGTGGCGACGGATCGCCATCGTCCAGTGGCGGCGCGCCGCTGGGGGCCCGCAGAACTGGACTCGCGCACCATCAGGCAAGGTCGCCCCCAGCAGCGGATGCTCGCGGTTGATCCCCTGATGACTGACCCGCGCCACTTGTTCTGCCAGCCTCTGAATCAGCCGGTCGTCGATTTCAGGGGTGACGATCCGCTTCATGCCCGGATCGGCGGCGTCCTCGATCCATAGCTCGCCGGGGCGATTGACCATGATCTCGGTCACCGTGTCGCGATCGAGCCAACGGCGGAACGGCGCGAGATAGGCGTCGAGATAGACGCTGCGCTCGCCGTCGAGCGCAACCGGCGCGGGCTCTTCCTCCGCCAGTATCGGACGGATTTCGGCGCTCACCGGACCGCCGGAACCTGCGAAAAATCGAGGTCGCGCGCGGTGAACACGCGAATCGGTTCGCCCTGCCGCACGCGGATGGTGGGGCCGATCTGGCTGTCCTGCTGCGCCGCGACCGCCGCGGCCGACTGGCCCGCGCCGCCCAGAACGACCGAGGCACCGCCCGTTCCGAGCGCCGACAGTCCGCCGACGACCGAGAGCAGCATCGCCGAACCGAAGCGGCGGAAGAAGTGGTTGTTGACCTCGCCCGTCAACCCCGTGCTGCCGTCGAAGCCGACCGCGGGCGAGGCGAGGTTGACCGAGGCCCCGTCAGGGCGGATCAGCCGCGTCCAGATGACGTAAGCCCGCTTCTGTCCGCCCTGTACGCCGGACTGGTACTGGCCGATCAGGCGGCTCGAACGGGGAACGAGCACGTTCTTGCCATCGAAACTGCGCACATCCTGGCTCACCACCGCGCGGACATAGCCGGGCACGTTGGTGTCGATAGCGGTTTCGAGGATCGCCGGGATCAACGTGCCCTGCGTCACCGTGGTCGCAGGATCGACCATCGGGCGCGCGGTCGCCATGCCGCCCCCGACACCGCCGATGCGGCTGGCGAAATCGCCGGCATTGCCGCCTACGCCGGGCGTGGCGGTCTCCGCCCCCGCACCCGGAGCGGCCACGGGAACGGCACCGAACGGTGCCGGTGCGGCGCCCGCATCGAACACCACCGTCGGGCTGGCATTGGGGTTCATGCCCGGCATCGCCCCGGGTTGGGCGGCCAGCACCGGCTGCGGCGCCGGATCGTACTGGACCGGCTGGACGCCCACAGCGCCAGCGGGAACCGGGGTGATCGCGGCTTCGGGCACCACCGGGGGTGCAACGACCGCTGCCTGCGGCTGCACGGGTTCCTGCTGGCCGCCAACGCCTTCGGGCGGAGCCATCCGCGCCGAAGTCATCGCCCAGAAGGTAACGGCACCGAGCAAGGCGACGATGGCGACGCCCCCCGCCAGCCCCAGCCCATCGGATGCGCCCTTGCGCTGGGTGACGACCGGGAAGGCGTTGCGGCTGGCCAGATCGATGATCTCGGCCGAGTGGCGTTCGCGCGGATCGACGTCGTTGGCGACGTCGCTTTCGCTCCTTTTGCCCGGAACACGCATGGCTAGGCGCATGGCTTATCCTTCCACTTCGGCAAGCGGCGCAGCAGCGCTGCGCCGGGTCGTGGGCCGCACCGGCCCGGTGTTGGTCAATGTCGCGGTGTATTTACCCGAACGCAGCACGATCTCGCGCGGCACGCCTTCTACCACGATGGTGTCGCCGCGCACGGTGAAGTTGACCGGACCCTCGGTCCCTTCCTCGTTCCTGACCAGAATGGCGGGAACCGGCTGCCCGCTCGGCCAGCTGAGGAAAGTCGCCCTGCCATCGTCGTAGGTGCGCGCGGGCAACAGGGCGCGGTCGCCCTTCGTCGTCCAGGCAAAGTTGAGATCGGCGGGATCGACGACCGCCAGCGGATCGTTCGCCGCCGCCAGTTCCAGCTCATTCGCACCTTCCGGCATACCGGCGAGTTGCGGCTGTGCGCCGGCGGGCTCGTCGGGATATGTGAACCGCAGGACATAGAGCGGCCGGGCGCGCGGGCTGGCAACGAGGTCGAACAGATAAGTGCGCCGGTTGGTCACCACCGTCATGTTGGTGTTGGCATTGGCTTCGAGCGGCTTGATGAACAGCAGGTTGGCGCGCCGGTTCGGCGTCACCTGCCAGGCGGTGGAATCGCCGATCGCGACGTTCTCGATCGATTCGTCCTCCGCGAACTGGATCGTGGCCTGAACCTTGGTTCGTCCCTCGATCCTGACCACGGCGGCGGGATCGTAGGGGCGCTCGACCAGACGCGGATCGTCGGCCAGCGCGGGCACGGCCATCAGGCCCAGGAAAAGCGCGGGGATGATCGCGCGGGTCATTTCATCTTCTCCGTCAGGCGCGCACCGGGAGCGCGAAACCGGTTGCCGATTCCCCGCGTGCGCGAATTTGAATTGCTGAGCGGTTGCACCTGAACGCCGCCCGAAGCGGCTGGCACGATCCGGCTTTCGCGCGATGCGGTTGCAGGCACGGCGACGCTGGTATCGTTCGCCGCCGCCGCCGTGGGCATACCCGAAATATCGATCCGGCGCGGCGCACTCGACTGCGATTGGGCATAGGCCTCGGCCTGACCCATCGGCTGCGCCATGGCCATCGGGGCGGCCATCGGCATGGCCTCGTCGCGCGCCGCACGGTCGCGTCCCAGGCCGAACACGGTCCACCCGCCGACCATCGTCGCGGCGACCTTGATCACCATGACCATCAGCGCGCAATGAACCGCTCCGATCAGGAAAAACGCCATCGCCGCCTGGGCGTTTATCTCGCCCGGTGCGGAATTGAGCGCACCCAGCACGGGCACCGCGATCTCCAGCATCACGCTGCCGCCGAGAATGGCGAAGATCGGCGTCATCGCCAGCATGACCACGCCCTTGAGCCACCCGGTGAACAGGCCGCGCGTGCCGTCGAACAGCGCCATGACCACGAAAATCGGCCCCAGCGCCACCAGCACCGCCAGCGCGATCCGAGCGGTCACCAACACGCCGACCGTGCCGAGCAGCAGCAGCATCGCCCCAAGCCACATGATCCCTGCCGGCGAGAACGCGGAAACCTCGCCCTGCTGGCCCTGGCTCGCCTGCTGGATCGCGGCGAACACCACGTCGAGCTTGTCGGCAAAGACATTCGTCGCCGACCCGTCGCTGCCCGTTACCATGGTCGCAAGCCAGTCTGGCCCGCCAATCGCAAGGTTCCAGACGACACTCTGATAGGCGAGCCAGCTGGTGGCGAACGTCAGCACCAGGCCCAGCGTTATCATGCGCGGCGTGAGCGAGCGCACGCCGAGCCGCGAACGGCCCAGCAGCAGGCTCACCGCAAAGAAAGCGACATAGAGCGTCAGCAGGATCGTCAGCACCGGCACCAGCGATCCGCCCGGTGCGAACAGCCGCCCGAACGCCTGTGTGGTCACGCCGTTGGCGACGCAATCGACCGCGCGCAGCGATGCCGCGACACCTGCGCCGACACCTTCGAGGGCCTGCTGGCAGGCGGGGCTCATTCAGCCGCCTGCCGGAATGGAATGGTTTCGCCCGGCGTGAACGGCACATCCGCTTCCCTGCGTCCTGCCGGCCAGGCGTGGCCGGTGAGCGAGGGGAACCATTCGGCCGGATCGTCGCCCAGCGCCTCGCGCAGCAAGTCCAGACGCCGAACCGAGCTTTCGCGGCCGGATAGAATGGTCAGAACCTCGGGCGCGCCCGACAGGTCGAGCCGGACGACCACGCTGGCATCGGGCTGGCGGATCAGGAACGCGCGACTGTGCGCGGGCAGCGAACGGATCAGCGCCAGTTCGTGGCTCGTCAGCCCGAACCCGTCGCAGTAATCCTCCGCTCGCGCGCGGCTGTTGGGCATGAACACCATCGTCGCGGTCTGCTCGACCAGGGCGGTCGAGATGCGGCTTTCCAGCGCGTCGCGGGCGCTCTGCGTGGCGAAACCGACCAGCGCGTTGCGCTTCCTCAGCGTCTTCAACCAATCGCGGATGCGCGCGGCGAAGACCTGATCGTCCAGCGCCTTCCACCCCTCGTCGATCAGGATCATCGTGGGCTGACCGTCGAGCCGCTCGTCGATCCGGTGGAACAGGTACATCATCACCGGTGTGCGAAGGCGGGGGTTTTCCAGCAACGCGGTCATGTCGAAGCCGAGCACACGATTGGACAAGTCGAGTTCGTCACGCTCGTTGTCGAACAGCCAGCCGTGCTCGCCATATCCGATCCAGGCGGAGAGGCGATCGGCGAGGTCGCCCGGCTGCGGCCGGCGCGCGCCGGCCAGCAGTTCCTTGAAGTGGCGCAGCCGGCGCAAGCTGGAATCGTTGCCATAGGCCGCATCCACCGCATGGGAGATGATCGCCTCCTCCTCCGGTCCCTCGGCCTTGAGCAGCACGCCGAGCCAGTCGCGCAGGAATGCGCGATTGGTAGCGCTGTCGGGCATCGCCAGCGGATTGAAGCCGGTCGGGACGCCGGCCGCAATGCGGTCGTAACGCCCGCCGATCCCGCGCACGAACAGCTCTGCGCCGCGATCCTTGTCGAACAGGATGGTGCGCGGCTTGAACTTCTGCGCCTGCGCGGCGAGGAAATTCATCACCACCGTCTTGCCCGAACCCGACGGGCCGATGACCGAGAAATTACCCAGGTCGCCGTTGTGGAAGTTGAAGAAGAACGGGGTCGAACTGGTCGTCTGGAGCAGCGTGACCGCCTCTCCCCAGTGATTGCCCTCGGCCTGGCCCAGCGCCATGCCGTGGAAAGATCCGAAGCTGGCCATGTTGGCCGAGGAGATCATCGCCCGGCGCACGATGTAGTGCTCGTTGCCAGGAAACTGGGCCCAGAACGCGGGTTCGAGATTGGTATCCTCGCGCACCGCGATCGCACCGGTGTCGGCCAGCGCGGCGGCGCAGGCGGCGGTCGCCTCGTCGAGCCGGGCCAGGTCGCGTTCGCGCACCTGCACGGTCAGGTGATGGTCGCCGAAACCGACCGCGCCATTGCCCAGCGCATCGCGTGCGGCGAGCATATCGGCCCGCTCGGCGCGCGCTTCCTCGTCGGCGGACTTGAGACGGCGCAGCGACAGATCCATCCGCTCGCGCGCAGTGGTCCGCTCGGCAGGAGCGTAAGTCTCGGTCACGATCAGTTCGAAGGGCAGCCGCAGCAGCGGATCGAGCAGGCCGGGCGACGTCGCGTCGGGATATTCCTTGAGACTCACTATTGCTGCGAAATCGGGCGCATCGGCACCGCGCTGCTCCATCGCATCGATCCCGAAGCTAGCCCGGCGATAGGGCAGCATATAGCCCACGTCGGCCTCGTCGGACGGGCGGCGAACCGGATGCATCTCGCCATTGTACAGCGCGGACAACAGCTCGAGCAGTTCGGAATTCGTGCCCCCGCTCGGCCCGGTATATTCGCCCAGCAAGGCGGCGCCATAGGGCTGAAGTGCGGCGACCAGCCCGGTGGCGGCAGCCTTGAGGCTGCGCACGTCCTTCGGGTCGGGCTCGATACCGTCGCGATTGCGGCGGCTGAACAGCTTGGCCGCGCGCTCGGCGAGACCGGCCTTGCCCCGCGCGGGTCGGCGGATGAGGGTGACGAACTGGTCGTTGACGAACAGCGACCCGTCGGCGAGCCGATCCTTCCAGCGCGCGTCGATATGGCGGCTGAGCGGGTCGGGAAACTCCGCGTCCAGCTCGATCTCGACCCGGCGGCGGATGACGTGATGGTAGAGGACGAAGCGAGCGTCGAGGATCGAACGCAGCACCACCTCGCGGGTCGCCGTGTGCCCGTTCAGGGCCTCGCTGTCCTCGGTCTCGAACAACAGGCCGGGAACCTGCAACGCGGTCATCACCGAACCGTCGCGCAGCAGCATGGTGCTTTCGTCGATGAGGCGGGCGTAAGGCAGCCGGTCCCCGGCGCGGGCTTCCTTCGCGCTCCAGCCGGCAGCTCCGATCCATTTGCTCATCGAAAGGCTCTCCTAGGCCGCATAGCTGTTGCAGCCCCAGCGCTTGAAGTTCTTCACCCGCGGGCACTTGCTGACCTTGGTGATCCACAGGTCGAACACGCGCGGCTCGCGCAGGCAGGCAAAATAGCCGACCCCGTGCATGACCAGCGCGGCGAGCAGCGACCACCAGCTGCCGGTGATCAGGAACACCTCGGTCGTCACCGCCAGGTTGATGATGAAATAATTGTAGGTCACGCCCGCGAACATCTGCGGGCGCGTCAGCGCGCGGTGGACCGGATGGCGGACCAGCGCCTCAGCCACCAGCCGCGCCCTGGATACCGGCAACGATCGTGCCCGCGCCGAACAGGATGAACACGCCGATGATGACGGTCGCGCCGAAACGCCAGTTCATTCGCCCCGTCAACATCATGAAGCCGACCGCGGCAACCGCCATCACCGCGATGGCGGTGGCGACATTGCCCAGCAAAGTGCCCTGGAGCCAAGCCAGCGCGGCGACGATCGGGCCCGAACCTTGCGGATCGGCGACCTGCGCCATTGCCGCGCCGGGCGAAAGCAGGAAAGCGGCGGCGGCTAGACGGGAAATAGAGCGCATTCGGTCAGGGTGTCCTTATCGGGAATGGGAAGCCAGCCGCCCCAGGATAGCGGCAACGTATAGCTGCGTTTCGCGGATGCGAGGGATGCCGCCGGCACGCTCCACGCGGCCGGGACCGGCATTGTAGGCGGCCAGGGCACGCTCCAGATCGCCATCGAAACGGTCGAGCTGCTCGCGCAGGTAGCGCGCGCCGCCCTCGAGATTGTCGAACGGGTCGTCCGCATTCACGCCAAGCTCGCGTGCGGTGCCGGGCATCAGCTGCGCCAAGCCGCGTGCCCCAGCGTGCGAGACGGCGTTGGCGCGCCAGCGGCTCTCCTGCCAGACCAGCGCCTCGATCAGCGCGGGGCTCAGGTCGAAGCGCGCGGCAAGTTCGCGCACCTTGGCCGAGTAGGGATGCGGAACGAGCGCGGCATGGCGCTCGGGGTCGGCATAGGCCTGCGCCGGCACGGCGTAATCGGCGTCCAGCTCGACCGGGGCGACTGTCGATTGCGCGCCAGCCAGCGGCGCGCGAGCGACCTGCCCTCCGGCGACCCAGCGCGCGCCATCAGCGCCAATTTCCAGCACGTCGGCGTGCGCGGGGGCGGCCATGGCAACCATCCCCGCAAGAGCCGCCAGGCAGGCTGAAAACCTGGAAATCATCGAACCCTCCGTCCGGCCCCATTGCGCACTCTACATGACATACCGGTGACAGAAAACCGCCAGCATGCAGTTTGCGCCGCCGTCACCCGGGCAGTCCGAGCACGATCAGCCTTACACGCGCATAACGCGCGGACGTAAATGTATGGTTAACAGCGGGTTATTTCGGAGATTCAACGTTTTGCGATTTGTCGCGCCGTGTTGAATTCTCCCCGGTCAAGCATTTGCAGCGCCATCCGGGCCAGATTGCGCGAATCGAGCCATGCCCCGGTTGCGGTTTCGAGGCGGACACTGCGCTCGCTGCGCACCGCATCGCGGAACAGCCCTCGCGCCTCGGCTTCGCGCCCCTCGCGCGCGTAGGCGATGCCCAGATTGATCAGCCGGGCGGGATCATCCTCGCGCAAGCTCGCATTGCTCTCGATCCGTGCGATCGCAGCCTGGTTCCTGCCTTGCGACAGTTCGGAATAGGCGACGTCGACCGTATCGGCGGGCGCCTGGACCAGAAACCCGGTGGCGATGATCGTGATCAGGCTCATGGCAGTTCTCCCAGCCTTGCCGTGTTGGCTGGAGAGTGCGCTCGCCTGCGGCTTATCGCAACAAAAACGTCACATTGTCATTTTTCTGCAATCTATTGCCTTTGCCGGTCCGCCCGAAGCGCATGAAAACAACGATCTGCGTCGCACCGACCGCATTCGCATTGCTGAACTAGGCTGTCATTTCTGTCATATTGCAGACGCATTCAAGTCATTGAAATAGTTCGCGTTCTGCAAAGAAACTGTCACGCGCGCCGCCTAGTCCCCGGCTTGCGACCAACGCTCGCATCCATCCGATTCTCAGGTTTTCAGGGGGACCGTAAGCTCGTGACCATATTCCACCGTTCGCTCGTTCTGGGCTGCAGCGCGCTGGCTCTCGCCAGTTGCGGCGCCGACGAGATCGTCTCGCCCGGCACCGGCGGCAACATCACGATCAACAATCCGCCCGCTCCGGCACCCACGCCTACTCCGACCGGCCCGGCGACAGTGACCCCGGCTGGCGGTTGCCCCACCATTGCCAATGGCGTCGGACTGGGCGATCGCGGCACGATTTCCGGCCCCACCGGCACGTATCGCGTGTGCGCCATGCCGGCCCGGTTCAACACCTCGTCCACGCTACCCTACATCCAGGGCGTGCTCTACCTGATGGACGGGCGGGTCGATGTCGGCACCGACGGCGGCCCGGCTCCCGATGCTTCGGACGGGCTGACCGACACCAACGTCACCCTGACCATCGAGCCGGGCGTCATCGTCTATTCCAGCGGTGCCTCGTTCCTGATGGTCAATCGCGGCAACCGCATCAACGCGGTCGGCACCGCAACGCGCCCGATCGTGTTCACCAGCCGCGACAACGTGGTCGGCTTCACCAACGAGAACTCGTCCGGCCAATGGGGCGGCGTCGTTCTCGCCGGGCGCGCACCGACGACCGATTGTATCGCTCCCAACGCCACTCCGGGCAGTGTGCAGTGCGAGCGCCAGGTCGAAGGCGCGGCCCAGCCCGCCTTGTTCGGTGGAGCGACCAACAACGACAATTCGGGCACGATGCGCTATGTCCAGATCCGGTATTCCGGGTTCGTGCTCTCGGGCGACAGCGAGCTTCAGTCGCTTACCACCGGCGGCACCGGCACTGGCACGCAGCTCAGCCATATTCACAGCCACAACAGCTCGGACGATGGCGTCGAGTTCTTCGGTGGCTTCGTGAACATGAAATACCTGATCGTGACCGGCTCGGAAGACGATTCGCTCGACGTCGACACCGGCGTGAAGGCCAACCTGCAATACGTCATCGCGATACAGCGCGCCGGAGCGGGCGATACAATCATCGAAGGCGATTCGACCAACGGCCTCGAGAACCAGACCCCGCGCACCCACTTGCAGCTTTCCAACGCGACGATGATCCAGCGGCGGACCGGCGACCAGGTGATCCGCATTCGCGGCGGGATGGACTCGACCATCGTCAATTCGGTCGTCATCGACGCCTCGGCGGGCACCCCCTGCCTGCGCTTCGATCAGGCACAGACGGTCGCCGGGGCCAATCCAGGTCTCGACAAGCTGGGGCCGCCGCGCTTCGAGTCTGTGACGCTTACGTGTGCCACCGCGAGCCGCAACGGCACCGATGTCACCGCGGCCAATGCCCTCTCGATCTTCAACTCGGGCACCAACAACAACGCCAATTTCACCTCCACACTGATGATGACCTTCATCAACGGTGCCAACGAAACGGGCGTGGCCGCCTTCAACCCGACGGCGCTGTCGAGCTTCTTCGACGCGGTCAACTACATCGGCGCGGTGCGGAACTCCTCCGACACCTGGTACCAGGGCTGGACCTGCGATTCCGCTACGGCGACCTTCGGTGCCAACACCGGCGCCTGCACCTCGCTGCCGGTCTATTGATCCGGCGATGACCAAGGGGAGGCGCCTCGCCCGGCGGCGGGCGCCTCCCTTTTCCTGTGCGGGCCACACGGTCCGCCGCGAATTGTTCTGGGCCGCACGCGGCAACAAGGGGTCTTTACCGATGTCCACTGGCAAGCAGTTGGCGGGGCTGCTTCTGCTCACCACCGCCCTCACCTTCCCTCAAGTCGGCCTGGCGCAGGACAGCGATCCTGAACTGCAATCGCCCCCCACCGAGACGACGGAGGAGGAGCCCGAGGAGAGTCTGCCGCGCGAGGCCGATATTTCGATCCCCGGCGGTGCCATCGTCGTCACCGGACGGCGCAGCCAGGACGTGACCCGCAGTTCGAGCCAGGTCGTCTCGATCCTGACCAGCGAGGCGATCGCGCGCACGGGCGAAGGCGACATCGCGGGCGCGCTCGGCCGGGTCACCGGCCTGTCGGTCCAGGGCAACGGGTTCGTCTATGTGCGCGGCCTGGGCGATCGCTATTCGCTGGCGCTGCTCAACGGCCTGCCACTGCCCTCGCCCGAACCGCTCAGCCGCGTTGTGCCGCTCGACATTTTCCCCACCGGCATCGTCGCCTCGTCGCTGGTGCAGAAGACCTATTCGGCCAATTTCCCGGGCGAGTTCGGGGGCGGGGTGATCAACCTGACCACGATCGCGATTCCCGACGAGAGCTTCTTCGAGATCAGCGCGGGGGTCAGCGGCGACGAACAGACCACCTTCTCCCCCGGGTTCACCTATTACGGGTCCGACTACGACTGGTTCGGTTTCGACGACGGCACTCGCCGCGTGCCGCCCGCCTTGCAGGATTTCTTCGACAGCGGCCTACGGATGCCCGATGGCGAGGTCGATCAGCAAGCCATCCTCAAGCAGTTCGGCAATCCCAATCTCGTCCTCGTACAGCGCAACAAGAACATTCCGGCCAACTGGTCGGGCGGAATGACCGCCGGAACCGCGTTCGAATTCGGAAGTGACGGCAGGCTGGGCGTGATCGCGACCGCCTCGCTCAGCAACAAGTGGCGCACCCGGTCGATCGTGTCCCAGACCGCGGTCAACACGGACCTCGACCTCGACACCGACTTTCGCGAGTTCGTGACCGACAACCGCATCCTGCTGAACGGGCTGCTCGGTTTTGGCGTGGAGCTCGGCCAGCACCGCCTGCGCTGGACCAACCTCTACATCCGCGATTCGCTGAAACGCGCCGCGATCGCCGTCGGGGAGGATTTCCAGGACGACGACAGCGAGGCGCGGCAGGAAACCGCCTGGTTCGAGCGCCAGCTCGTCGACAGCCAGCTGGTGGGCGAATTCAAGTTCGGCGACCTCGGGGTGAGCGCCCGGGCAGGCTATGCCCAGACGCGGCGCAAGGCACCCTACGAATACAGCTTCACCTACGTGAGGACCAACAATCCCAACGATCCGCTGGGCGATACCTTCATCAACCGCCTCAATCGCCAGACGGGTAGCGCCTCGGTCGCCTTTTCGAACCTCAAGGAAGACCTCTACTACGCCGGGGTCGACGTAACCTATCCCGTCACCGACTGGCTCCGGCTCACCACGGGCTATGCCTATACCGATACCGAACGCTATTCCGAGCGACGCCAGTTCCTGATCAACGCGAGCAACGATTTCGACCCCGCCGTCGGAGCGTTGCGGCCCGATCTGCTCCTTGGCGACGCGGTGATCGATTTCTACCGCATCGGACTGATCGAGAGCACCCAGTCCGACCCCGCATTCAGCGCCGGGCTCACCATCCACGCCGCATACGCGCAGACCTTCATCGAGCCTTTGCCTGGTGTCGCGATCGATGTCGGCGTGCGTTACGAGGATGCCAGGCAGCGGGTCGACCCGGTCGAGGTATTCGCGGTTCCGACCAACTCCGGAACCTCGACCTTCCTGGCCAACGATTACTGGCTTCCGGCGGCAACGCTGACCTGGGAAATCACCGAATCGCTCCAGGCCCGGGTCAATGCTTCCAAGACGATCGCCCGCCCCCAGTTTCGCGAGCTGATCTTCCAGACCTACTTCGATCCCGAAACCAACCGGCAGTTCAACGGCAACCCGCGCCTGATCGACAGCCGGCTGACCAATGCCGAGGCGCGCCTGGAATACTACTTCGGGCGCGGCAACCGCGTCTCGGTGGCGGGGTTCTGGAAGGACATCACCAATCCGATCGAGGTCTTTTCCAGCTTCTCCGACAACGACCAGGTCAGCGGCTTCGCCAACGCGCCCAAGGCGACGCTCTACGGCGCGGAACTGGAAACGCAGGCCACCTGGCCCACGATGGACTGGGGCGGATGGTTCGAGAACAAGCAGATCGTCGCGGTCGCCAACTATACCTGGACGCAATCGGAACTGAAGGTTCGCCCCGGCGACATCGCCCGCGTGTTCCCGTTCGCCGACCAGCCGGCCAGCAACTTCTTCCGCGACGGCGTGCCGCTGACCGGACAATCGGACCATCTGGTGAACCTGCAACTGGGGCTTGAGAACCAGGACCGGCTGCAACAGTTCACCGTGCTCCTCGCCTACGCCAGCGAGCGGGTGACGAGCCGCGGCACCTCGAGCCTGCCCGACATCGTCGAGGATCCCGGCCTGACGGTCGATTTCGTCTACCGGCAGGGGCTGGCCCTTGCGGGTGTTCCGCTCGAACTCAAGGCCGAAGCGCGCAACATCTTCGGCCGCGACAACTTCGAGTTCCAGTCCAACGGCACCAACCGGATCGAGATCAACAGCTACGAGGTCGGACAGAGCTTCTCGCTGTCGCTGTCGGCCAAGTTCTGACCAACTCCGCGCCGCCGTGTCTCCCCGGCGGCGCGGGGACTCAGTCGATGTCGATCACATAGCCGAGCGAACGCACCGTCCGCAGCGGGTTGCCTGCACCGGCCGCCTTCATCGAACGGCGCAACCGCCCGATCCATACATCGACCGTGCGCTCGTCGATGGCGGGCTCCTGCTTGCCGAGACCGGCGATCAGTTCCTCGCGCGATAGCACCCGGTTCGGGTTTTCGGCGAAGAAGCGCAGGAGACGGAATTCGTTGGGGCGCAGGGCGATCGGCCGGCTCGCCCAACGCGCCTGGAGCGCGGCCAGGTCAATGGTCAGCGGTCCGACGTCCAGCCGCCGGGTCGCGTGATGCGGCTGCCGGTCCAGCTGCACCGCCATGACCCGGTCGAGCACGACTGTCCGGTCGAGCGGCCCGACGATGTAATCGTCCGCCCCGGCCTTGAGCGCGCGGCGCCGATCGTCGAGGTCGTCGTTTTCCAGCACCATCGTGATGTGCGCCGCGGCGGTGCGCTGGTCCGCGCGCAGGCGCCGGCACATCTCCAGCCCCGCCATGTCGTCCATCACCCAGTCGACGAAGGCCCACACCGGTCCTTCGACCAGTTGGCGTGGCCCCTCGGGCCCGATCCGGGCGAAAGTGAAGCGGCGCTGATCGTGAACGAAATCGTCCAGCGTGTCTCCCAGTGCGTCGGTCAGGAAGATGTTGATCACGGCCATCGTCGGCGAATCCCCGTTCGCCAAACGAATTGCCGCCGCATTATGACGCGCCCGTGACAGGGCCGCTCTCCGGTCCCTAGCGACGAATTACGAGCCGGGCTGTTGCTGCATTATGGGGGGCATGAAACCCGGATTTGCGCGTTAACCCACAACAGTGGGTTTGCTGATCAGGCGGTCAGGCCGCTGGCACGATCAACGGGCCGGGACGTAGCGGGCTTCGCCGTAAAGCTGCGGCTGGCCATCGCTGTCCGTTTTCCCGTCGCGATGCTGAACGATCGCGATATTGGCGCGTGCGACCAGCTCCGAATAGTCCGAAAACACGCAGGTAGCCCGCTGCTTCACGATGCCCGGTACGCTGCCAAGCTCAGAACTGCACGACAGGTCGAAACTCGCCACGACGTGGTCAGGGTCGACGCGAACGGCCTTGTAACTGGTCTTGCCATTCCAGCCGTCACTGCCGTTGCTGTTGATCTGCGCGACATACCAGTCGTGCCCCGGACCCAGTTTGCCATCATGCCCGAGATAATCGAAATGCACCCGGTAACTGGGTTCGCCGGCTAACGCTGCATTGGAATAGACGTCCAGCCGACGGTCAGCGAAACGCAGGTACATGACACTGTCATCCTCCTCCTCTTGTCCGGGGAAGATGTAGGAAAGCGCGAGTTTGGGGACATCGGTCACCGCATAGGGCATCAAGGGCGCGGCAGACTGCCAGCAACCGGACAGCAGCATCACCGCAAAAAGGGCTGTCAAAGCGAGGCGAGCCATCTTCCCTCCCCCTGTCGGAACCGGCCAGCTGGCATTAGTTCCGATAACGCGCACAATATCACGGAGCCGAGCAGCAGCCAAGCAAATGAGGGGCAACAAGTCAGCCTCTGCACCCGTCCGGGATCGCCCTTGCGGATCGTCCCCGAAGCCATTTCCAGCATCCGGTCGATGCCATTGCACGCCGGCATCTATCACCCGAATTACGAGCGGGCTTCATATTTGTTAGTTTTCGGGAACCGAACTCGCTGTTGCTGCATTGTTGGGGGTAATGAAAACAGAACTTGCGCGTTACCCCCTCACCGGTCGTTTCCTGATGGGGCGGCTGCGCCATGCAATGGGCGAACGCGAAAAGGAAATACTCGAGACCTCGATCGTCGAGACGGAGGAATTCAGCAGCCCGCACCGCCTGCTTTCACGCGGCGACGTGTGCGATCGCAGCACGATGCTGATCGACGGGTTCATGCTCCGCACGATCCACGAAAACGGCCAGCGTTACATTGTCGGAATTCAGGTTCCGGGCGACTTCGTCGACCTTCACGCCTTCGCGCTCAAGCGGCTCGACCACGATCTCGTCACGGTGGGTCCGGCCCGGGTCGGATACGTCTCGCACGACCGGTTGCGCGACCTGATGCGATCGGAGCCTCACCTTTCACGGCTGTTCTGGTTTTCGACCCTGCTCGACGCCGCGATCCACCGCCAGTGGACGCTCAAGCTCGGCCAGCTCAAGGCCGCACGCAGGGTGGCGCATCTGTTCGCGGAAATCTGGTGCAGGCTCGACATGGTCGGCCTGGCCCGCCCGAACGGCTTTCGCACTCCGCTCACCCAGGCTGATCTCGCCGATATGTGCGGCACGACAGCGATTCACATGAACCGCGCGCTGAGCGAGTTGCGCAGGGGCCGGATTGCCGAATTCCGGCGCGGCCTCGTCACGGTCGCTGATCGCGATGCGCTCGATCAGTATGGCGATTTCAAGGCCGATTACCTTTACGGCGAAGGGGCGCTGCACATCGGCGACCAGCTCAGTGAGAACGCATAATCACATTATAGTGTGATTTGACAGTTGCTCAATCACACTGAAACAGCTAGATCGCAGCCATGACTGCGCTCAGCCCTCAATCCGCCCGCGAACGCATCCGCGACCTTATCGACAACGCCTCCATGTCGCGCGCCGGGATCGCCCGCGCCGCGGGGCTTCACGCCAATTCGTTGCGCGACTGCACCGACGATGCGTGGAACCCGACCGCCGACACCCTGGGCAAGCTCGAGACCTTCTTCTTCGCCAATGACGACCGCCCGGTCCTCGCCAGCATCGAGGAAATAATCGACGAGGCCCGCAATGGCCGGATGTTCGTGCTGGTCGACGACGAGGATCGCGAGAACGAAGGGGACCTGGTCATTCCCGCGCAGATGGCCACGCCCGCCGCGATCAACTTCATGGCGACCCACGGCAAGGGCCTGATCTGCCTGTCGATGGCCAAGGCCCGGTGCGACCAGTTGCAGCTCCAGTTGATGAGCAGCAACAACCGCACCCGGCACGAAACCGCCTTTACCACCAGCATCGAGGCGCGCGAGGGCGTAACCACCGGGATAAGCGCCGCCGACCGGGCGCGCACGATCAGCGTGGCGATCGACGCCAGCAAGAGTGCGGACGACATCGTCACCCCCGGCCACGTCTTCCCGCTGGTCGCGCGCGATGGCGGCGTGCTCGTCCGCGCCGGACATACCGAGGCGGCGGTCGATATCTCGCGGCTGGCCGGACTCAACCCCTCGGGCGTGATCTGCGAGATCATGAACGAAGACGGCAGCATGGCGCGGATGGACGACCTCATCGCCTTTGCCCGGCGGCACGAGTTGAAGATCGGCACCATCCGTGACCTGATCGCCTATCGGCTCAAGCACGACAACCTGGCCGAAATCCGCACCGAGGCCCGTTTCACCAGCCGCTGGGGCGGCGAGTGGCGCGCAATCGCGTTCTACAACAAGGCCACCCAGACCGAACAGATCGTCCTCCAGAAGGGCCACGTCGACCCGGACCGGCCCACGCTGGTGCGAATGCACGCGCTCAGCATCTTCACGGACATCTTCGGCAAGGAGGGCACGGGCGACCGCACACTGGAGCACGCGATGGAGATCATCGGCGCAGAGGGCGCGGGCGTTATCGTGATGATCCCGCAGCCCACCCCGACCTTCATGTCCGACCAGGTCCGCCGCCTCAAGGGCGAGTACACCGCCGGGATGGACCAGCTCCGCGACTACGGCGTCGGCGCGCAAATCCTCACCCGGCTCGGGGTGCACGAGATGGAACTGCTGACCAACTCGGCGCACACCCTGGTGGCGCTCGAAGGCTACGGCCTGTCCATCGTTGGCGAACGCGCGCTGGACTGACCGAGACCTTCCGACGGCACGTTCACATCGACCGCGCGATCACCATCTTCATGACTTCGTTCGAGCCGCCGAAGATGCGGGTGACGCGGCTGTCGCGGTACATCCGTGCGATCGGGTAATCGTTGATGAACCCCGCGCCGCCATGGAACTGGAGGCACTTGTCGACCACCTCGCCCTGCAATTCGGTGACCCAGTACTTGGCCATGCAGGCGGTGGCGACGTCGAGCTCGCCCTTGAGGTGGCGCGCGATGCAGTCGTTGACGAACACCCGCGCCGCGGTGCCCCGCGCCTTCAGGTCGGCGAGCACGAACTGGGTGTTCTGGAAATCCCAGATGGTCTGTCCGAAGGCCTTGCGGCTCTTGACGAATTCCATCGTCGTCTCGAGCGCCTTCTCGATCCCCGTGATCGCGCCCATGGCGATGATCAGCCGTTCCTGCGGCAGTTCGCCCATCAACTGGTAGAAGCCCTTGCCCTCGACCCCGCCGAGCACGTTCTCCGCAGGCACGAACACATCGTCGAAGAACAGTTCCGAGGTATCGGCCGCATCGAGGCCGATCTTGTCGAGCTTCTTGCCGCGCTGGAACCCGTCGGCGCCGTCGGTTTCCAGCAGCATCAGCGAGATGCCCTTGGCGCGTTCGTTCGGATCGGTCTTGGCGACGACGATGATGAAATCCGCCGTCTGGCCGTTGGAGATGTAGGTCTTGGCTCCGTTGATGCGGTAGCCGTTGCCGTCCTTGAGCGCGGTGGTGGTGATCGACTGGAGATCGGAGCCGACGCCGGGTTCGGTCATCGCGATGGCGCTCACCAGTTCTCCAGTCACCAGCCTGGGCAGGTATTTCTGCTTCTGCTCCTCCGTCCCGTGGCGCACCAGATAGGGTAGGATGATCGTGTTGTGCAGGCTCGCGGCGAAGCCTTCCACGCCGTGCTTGGCCTGCTGGTCGATCACCACCATGTCATGGCGGAAATCGCCGCCGTGGCCGCCGTATTCGGTCGGCACCGACACGCCGAGCAGCCCCGCCTCGCCCGCCTCGCGCCAGAAGTCGCGCTCCACCTGCCCGTCCTCGCGCCACTTGAGCACGCGCTTTTCGGGGGCGTGCTGCTGGTAGAACTTGCCGACCGCGTCGGCGAAGATCGCGATTTCCTCGTCGTTCATGAATTCGGGCTGGGGCACGTCGATGACGGGCATGGCGCAGGTCCTCTCTCGCGTTTATCGTTGGACGCCAGCCTATCGCATCGGTAGCGAACCGCAACGCATTTTCCGTTTACGTCAGGGGAAACTGATGGACCTTATCGGCCCGACATCGCAGACCTTCATCAGCCAGCGCACCCGGCTGCACTATGCCGACTGGGGCAACGAGGGTGCGCCGCCGCTGATCCTCCAGCACGGCGGACGCGACCATTGCCGCAGCTGGGATTGGGTGGCCGAGCAACTACGCCGCGACTGGCACGTGATCTGCCCCGACCTGCGCGGCCACGGCGACAGCGAGTGGACCAATACCGGAACATATCAGATGAGCGGCTATGTCTACGACCTCGCCCAGCTCATCCACCAGCTCGAACTGGCGCCAGTCACGATCGTCGCGCATTCGCTCGGCGGCAATATCGCGACCCGCTATGCCGGGTACTATCCCGACAACGTCCGCCGCCTGGTCGCAATCGAGGGGCTCGGGCCGAGCCCCAAGGTCCAGGCCGAGATGGCGAAGAAACCGTGGCACGAACATCGCCGCGAATGGATCACGAAGAAGCGCGATGCTTCCGCGCGCCAGCCCAAGCGCTATGCCAGCTTCACAGAGGCGGTCGACCGGATGCACGAGGCTAACAGCTACCTCAGCCGCGCGCAGGCCGAGCACCTGACCCGCCACGGCGCGATCCGCAACGAGGACGGCACCTGGAGCTGGAAGTTCGACCCCCACCTCCACGCCTGGCCGCCCGACGACCTGACCATCGAACAGGTCGAGGAGCTATGGGGCCGGATCACCTGCCCCACCCGGCTGATCTACGGCAACGACAGCTGGGCGTCGAACCCGGTCAAGGACGGTCGCATGGCCCACTTCGGCGACAACGTGACCGTCACCGACTACGACCGCGCAGGGCATTGGGTGCACCACGACCGGTTCGAGGATTTCGTGGCGGAGGTGAAGGCGTTTATCGGGTGAACGGGCTGGCGTTTTGCGGACGGACGAAATGTGATAGGTTCAATACATGACTTTGATCGACCAGTTCATCGCGTTCGCCAAGTCGTTACCCATAGACCGGCGCGCGCCGGTAGAAGACGCGCTCGGATCGATAATGGCGACTTTTTCAGGTGATGCAGAATTCAGCGCCAGTGAACTGGCCGAGCTTGATCGGAGGCTAGCAACGCCGAAATCTGAATATGCATCTACCAGCGACATCGCGGACCTGCTCGGCAAGCCTTTCGCGTGAGCAAGCCCGTCCGGTTCCGCCGCGAGGCGGAGCATGACTTGCGGCGGATCATTTCATGGTTCGAGGAAGTCGCTCCCGAGAGCCTGCCTGACATTACCACCGACATCTGGCGTGCGATCGACCTTGTTCGACAGTTCCCGGGAATCGGGATGGAGATCGAAGGCCGCCCTTTGCGCCGGATCGTCACGCGTCGCCACAAGTTCAAGATCGCCTACAGCGATGACGAGGTTGCCGTGACCGTGGTCGGGATATTCCGCTTCCAGGATCGCCAGAGCTGACGTTTACGCTCAGATGCTCCGCGAGATCACTTCCTTCATGATCTCGTTGGTCCCGCCGAAGATGCGCGTCACGCGGGCGTCGCGCCACAGGCGGGCGATGGCGTATTCGTTCATGTAGCCAGCGCCGCCGTGGAGCTGGAGCGAGACGTCGACCGCCTTCCATTGCAGGTCGGTGTGCCACAGCTTGGCCGCGCTCGCCTCGTCGGTGGTCAGTTCGCGCTTGAGGTGGCGCAGCAGCGCCCAGTCGAGATGCGCCCAGCCCACCTGCAGTTCGGCCTTCAGGTCGGCGAGGGTGAACTTGGTGTTCTGGAATTCGAACACGGTGCGCCCGAAGGCCTTGCGGTCCTTGGTGAACGCGACCGCCTCGTCGAACGCCCGCTGCGCCGCTGCCTGCGCGCCGACAGCGATGCCGAGCCGTTCCTGCGGCAGTTCCTCCATCAGGTGAACGAACCCGCGCCCGACCCCGCCGAGCACGTTCTCCTTCGGCACGCGCACGTCCTCGAAGAACAGTTCGGAGGTATCCGCGCCGTGCTGGCCGATCTTGTCGAGGTTGCGACCCTTGACGAACCCCGGCGTGCCGTCGTCGACCAGCAGCAGCGTGGTGCCCTTGGCGCCCGCCGCCGGATCGGTCTTGGCGACAACGATCACGCAGTCGGCGTTCTGGCCGTTGGTGATATAGGTCTTGGACCCGTTGATCACATAGTCGCCGCCATCTTCGCGAGCGGTGGTGCGGATGCCCTGGAGGTCGCTGCCCGCACCCGGCTCGGTCATGGCGATGGCGGTGATCACGTCGCCGCTGACCATTCCCGGGAGGTACTTGGCGCGCTGCTCGTCCGTGCCGAGCCGCTCGAAATAGTTGGCGGTAATGTCGTTCTGGAGCGTAAACCCGGCCGAGCTGCCGAGGTAGGCCATTTCCTCGCCCACCACCGCGCAATAGCCGAAGTCGAGCCCGAGGCCGCCGTTCTCCTCCTTCACCGTGGGGCACAGCAGGCCCGCCTCGCCGACCGCCTTCCACACCTCGCGCGGGACGATGCCGTTCTTCTCGTGCTCGTCGAGGAAGGGCGTCAGGTGCTGGGCGAACACCTTGCGCACGGTGTCGCGGAACATCTCGTGTTCCTCGGTATAGGCGAAGCGCTTGGAGGTATCGAGCATAGGTCTGGTCCTGTCAGCCTACCGTGCCTGCTGCGCGCAGGGCGGCGATTTCGGCGGCGTCGATGCCGAGCGAGGCGAGCACTTCGTCGCTCTGGTCGCCGGGCATCGGCGCGGGGTTCGGAGTTCCGGTGGCGGTGGCAGAATAGCGCGGCGCGGGCGCAGGCTGGACGCTGTCGCCGACCTCGACGAACGTGCCCCGCGCGGCGTTATGCGGATGCGCGATCGCCTCGCTCATGGTCAGGACCGGGGCGTAGCACACGTCGGTATGCTCCATGAGCGCATCCCATTCGGCGCGGGTTTTCGTCTTGAACAACGCGGTGAGCTTGTCCTTTAGCCCTGCCCATTTCGCCTTGTCGTGCTGGGCGTCGAATTCGGCATCGTCGGCCAGCCCGGCGATCCGGCGCAGCTCGGCATAGAACTGCGGCTCGATGCTGCCGATGGAGACGAACTTGCCATCGGCCGTCTCGTAGGTGTCGTAGAAGTGCGCGCCGGTATCGAGCATATTCGCGCCGAGGTCTTCCGACCAAACCCCCATGTTCCGCATACCGTGGATCATCGCCATCAGCACCGCGGTGCCGTCCGTCATGGCGCAATCGATCACTTGTCCCTTTCCGCCGCGCGCTACATTGAGCAGCGCCGATGCCATGCCGAAAGCGAGCATCATCCCGCCGCCGCCGAAATCGCCGACCATGTTGATCGGCGGCGTCGGCTTTTCGCCCGCGCGCCCGAAATGCGCCAATGCCCCGGCCAGCGCGATGTAGTTGATGTCGTGCCCGGCGTAGGGCGCGTAGGGGCCGGTCTGGCCCCAGCCGGTCATGCGGCCATAGACCAGCTTCGGGTTGTCCTTCAGCAGTTCGTCCGGCCCCAGCCCGAGCCGTTCCATCACCCCGGGGCGGAACCCTTCGATGATCCCGTCCGCGCTGGCGCACAAACGCCGCGCTAGGGCCACGCCCTCGGCGCTCTTGAGGTCCAATGCGATCGACTTGCGCCCACGTGCGAGCACGTCGCGGGTGGTGATCGGCATCGAGCCGCCGCGCCCGCCGCTGGCACGATCGATGCGGATGACCTCCGCGCCGTGGTCGGCCAGCATCATTCCGCAAAACGGGCCCGGGCCGATTCCGGCGAACTCGACGATGCGCAGCCCGGCTAGGGGACCGGCCATCGGCTTACTTGCCCTTCCAGTTCGGCTTGCGCTTCTCGGCGAAGGCGAGCGAGCCTTCGCGCGCGTCCTCGCTCATGAACACCTGCGGGATCAGAGCGGCCTGCTTCGCCCACATCTCGTCCTTGGTCCAGCCGCGCGATTCGACCACGATCTGCTTCGACACCCGCACCGCGATCGGGCCGTTGGCAGTGATCGCATTGGCCAGCTCGATCGCCGCGTCGAGCGCGGGGCCATCGGTCACCCGGTTGACCAGCCCCAATTCATAAGCGCGCGCGGTGTCGATGAAGTCACCGGTCAGCGCCAGCTCCATCGCGATCTTGGGCGGGATCATCTCGGGCAGCTTCATCAACCCGCCCGCCGCCGCCGCCAGCCCGCGTTTCGCCTCGGGAATGCCGAACTTGGCGTCCTTGTGCGCCACGATCAGGTCGCACGAAATCATCAGCTCCATCCCACCGGCAAGCGCGTAGCCCTCGACCGCGGCGATCAGCGGCTTGACCGGGCCCTTCTCGGTAATCCCGCCGAACCCGCGCCCCTCGATGCTGGGCCGCTCGCCGCGCAGGAAGCCCTTGAGGTCCATCCCCGAACAGAATGTCCCGCCCGCCCCGGTCAGGATCGCGACTCGGAGCGAATCGTCGGCGTCGAGCCGGTCCATCGCCGCCGCGATTCCCTCGGCCGCAGCCTGGTTCATTGCGTTCTTGGCCTCGGGCCGGTTGATGGTGACGATCAGTATCCCGTCGCGGACTTCGGTGAGGACCTGTTCGGCGGTTGCCGTATCGCTCATGGCGCGCACTCCCATTGCGGATTGAAACTTTCCTTGCCCCTGTGCTGGCCGCGCTTTACGGAAACGTCAACCGCAAAGCCGTGAGAGGATCGATTCCATGCCTGACGCCTATATCATCGACGCCGTGCGCACCCCGCGCGGGATCGGCAAGCAGGGCAAGGGCAAGCTGGCCGACCAGCACCCGCAGCATCTTGCCGCGACGGTCCTGAAAGCGATCAAGGACCGCAACCACATCGACACCACGACGGTGGACGACGTTATCTGGTCGGTCTCGACCCAGGACGGCCTCCAGGGCGGCGACATGGGGCGGATGGCGGCGCTCGACGCGGGCTACGACATCACGTCCTCCGGCATGACGCTCGACCGGTTCTGTGGCGGCGGCATCACCAGCGTGAACCTCGCTGCCGCGCAGGTCATGAGCGGGATGGCCGACTGCGTGGTCGCGGGCGGGACAGAGATGATGAGCCTGACCGCACAAATGAGCCGCGACAAGATGCAGGCCGGGATCAAACCGCCGATGATGGGGAGCTATAACGAACGCCTGGCGAAAGTTCATCCGCAGAGCCACCAGGGCATCTGCGGCGACGCGATCGCCAGCATGGAAGGCTTCACCCGCGAGGAGCTGGACGAGGTCGGCTATCGCAGCCAGCAGCGCGCCGCCGAGGCGGTCAAAGAGGGGCGGTTCGCCAAGTCGGTCATCCCGGTGACCGACGACGAGGGCAACGTGCTGCTCGACCACGACGAATATGCACGACCCGAAACTACACGCGAGGGGTTGGCCCAGCTCGAACCCGCCTTCACCAAGATCGCGGACGTGCCGCTGGATGGGGAGGGGACCACGTTCCGCAAGCTGGTCAACCAGAAGTATCCCGACCTCGAAATCAGGAACTTCCACCACGCGGGCAATTCGTCGGGCGTGGTCGATGGTGCGGCGGCGGTGCTGGTGACCAGCGCGGACTACGCGCGCAAGAACGGCCTCAAGCCCCGCGCGCGCATCGTCGCGACTGCCAACATGGGCGACGACCCGACGCTTATGCTCAACGCGCCGGTTCCGGCGGCGCGCAAGGTGCTGGAAAAGGCCGGCCTGACCCTCAACGACATCGACCTGTTCGAGATCAACGAGGCGTTTGCGGTCGTCGCGGCCAAGTTCGTGCGCGACCTCGGGCTCGACTGGGACAAGGTCAACGTCAACGGCGGCTCGATAGCATTGGGCCACCCGATCGGCGCGACGGGATCGATCCTGATCGGCACCATCGTCGACGAACTGGAGCGGCGCGGCGGGCGATACGGCCTGGTCACGATGTGCGCCGCGGGCGGCATGGCCCCCGCGATCATCGTGGAGCGGGTGGAAGATTTCGCGGACTGATTTTTTCAGCTTCGCTGGATCGGCACCGGCCCGCACCCCCACCCGGCCACCCATAGGGTACTATCGTTGGGCGGCCGGGTGGGGGTGCGGGCCGGTGCCGTCTAGCCAGTAGGCTTCTTGTGCTGGAGGCCGCTGCGCTTGCAGCTCGCCACCAGTACGCCGTCCTGGTTGAAGGCCCGGTGGATGAAGGTGACGATCCCGGCATTGGGCCGCGACTTGCTTTCGCGCAGGTCGATCACCTCCGTCTCGATCCGCAGCGTATCGCCGATGAACACTGGCGCCGGAAACCGCACCTCGTCCCAACCCAGGTTGGCGATCGCGGTACCAAGCGTGGTGTCGCCGACCGAGACGCCGACCATGAGACCCAGGGTGAAGGTCGAATTGACGAGGATCCGGCCATAATCGCTCGCCTTCATGTATTCGGCGTCGAGGTGAAGCTGCGCCGGATTGTGGGTCAGGGTCGAGAACAGCAGGTTGTCGGTTTCGGTCACCGTGCGCCGGATCGCGTGGTCGAACTTTTGCCCCACGCTAAGCTCGTCGAACCAGATTCCGGGCATTGCCGCACGCTCCCTGTCAGCCTGAAGGCGAGCGCCTAGCGCAACGCGCGCTGGCGCGCCACCGCCGATCAGCGCACGGGCGGCGACATACCCGACAATGCCAGCGCCGCCCGCAGCGCCGCGATGGCTTCGCCGACCCGTGCCACATAGGGGCCGTCGACCAGCCAGTCGTGGCCTGTCCTTACCGGCGGCGAGTCGGCGAGCAGGGTGCCGAGCAGCACCGCCTCGCCCTCGCTGACCCTGCGCTGGCACGGACAGCCGAATTCGAACCGCGAACGGCCGTGTCGCGCGAGCGTCGCCATAAGGAAATGGAACGGCTCCAGCGCGCCGACCAGGCGGTGCGCCAGCATTCGCGGCGTGATCGCATCGACCGGGCAGCGCCCGCGCGATGCCGCTGCCACCCAGTCGCGCATGGCGAGAATCAGCATCCGCTCACCTTCGCTCAGGTGGGCCACCGTCCGATCGACATATAGATACACGCGCCGCTCCCGCATCGCCTTCGAGTCGCGCAGCACAATGCCCCAAAACAGCACTAATGCAAATGCGAATAATTCGCATTAAACCGGGAAAAGCTCCAGGTAACTGTCATCCCGTGCCAGACAGGCGAGGCTGAGGCCGCACGCGGCGGCCTTGCTCGCGGCAAGGCTGGTGGGCAGCGACACCGTGATCAGCGACGTGCCCCCGGCGCGCACGACTTTCTCGACGATCTCGTAGGAACATCGCGCCGTGGAGAGGAATAGCCCGGCTGCGGGGTCGATCCCGGCGGCGGCCAGCGCGCCGATCAGCTTGTCCATCGCGTTGTGCCGCCCGACATCCTCGCGCAACAGCACGATCCCTCCTTGCGCGTCGGCAAAGGCAGCCGCGTGCGCCGCGCCGGTCCGTTCGTTGAGCGACTGCCGCCCGCGCAGCGCGGCGACGGCGGCGAACACCGCGTCACGCGCGGGCGGATCATGCACCGCGACCGGCGGCAGCGGCACCGCTACCGCCTCGATGTTCTCGATCCCGCACAGCCCGCACGAACTTTCCGCAACCCGCGCGCGGACCCGCTCGGTCAGCTTGTCGATGCCGAGACCGGATAGCTGCGTCCGGACTATCCACCCGGCCTCGACCTCGGCCACAGCGATGTCGTCGATGTCGGCCAGGTTACGCGCCAGCCCTTCGGTCAGCGCGAAGCCGCGCGCGAAGTCCTCCAGATCGGCAGGCGTCGCCATCATCACGGCATAGGACAACCCGTTGTATTCGAGCGCAATCGGCACCTCGCCAACCCATTCGCGCGTAACCCTGCGGGCGGTGCCATCGCGGAAGACCTCGCGCGGTTCAGTCGCCATTGAGCCGCCCGAGAGCCTCGCGCGCGAGACGGGAGAAGCCGCTGTCGGGTTCGCTCAGCAGGCCCGCGGCGGCGGCCTTCATGCGCGAATCCCAGTATTTGCCGATATGCTCGGCAGTCGCTTCCACGGCGCGCTGGTCGCCAAGGGCAGCGAAGTTCAGCGCGATCTGGTTGGCCATCCGCACGACCGCGCTGCCGGTGGCGCTCATTCGGCCGGTTCCGGCTCGATCCGGCGGCTGCGCATGGTGAGGTCGGCGTAGTCCTCCTGCCAGTCGCTCGGGCCGTTGGACGGTGTGACCTGCACCGCGGTGACTTTATATTCGGGGCAATTGGTGGCCCAGTCGGAGAACTCGGTCGTCACGACGTTGGCCTGCGTCGCCGGGTGGTGGAAGGTGGTATAGACCACGCCCGGCGCGACCCGGTCGGTAACCATGACCCGCAGCGTCGTCTCGCCCGTACGGCTGGCGAGGTGGGTCCAGTCGCCGCTTTTGAGGCCGCGGTTCTCGGCGTCGGTCGGATGCATTTCGAGCACGTCCTCCGGGTGCCAGACTACATTTTCGGTCCGCCGCGTCTGCGCGCCGACGTTGTACTGGCTGAGGATACGCCCAGTCGTGAGCAACAAAGGGAAACGCGGCCCGGTCCGCTCGTCGGTGGGGACGTATTCGGTCACCACGAACTTGCCCTTGCCGCGCACGAACCCATCGACGTGCATGACCGGCGATCCTTCGGGATGCGCTGCGTTGACCGGCCACTGGACCGAACCGGCCTCGCACAGCCGCTCCCAGTCCAGCCCGGCGAAAGTGGGCGTCAGCCGCGCGATCTCGGCGATGATCTCGCGCGGGTGGGTGTAGCTCCAGCCCAGCCCCATCGCGTTCGCCAGCGCCTGGGTCACCTCCCAGTCCTGCAAGCCATTGGCCGGCTCCATCACCTTGCGCACCGGCTGGATGCGGCGCTCGGCATTGGTGAAGGTGCCGTCCTTCTCGAGGAAGGTCGAACCGGGCAGGAAGACGTGCGCGTAGTTCGCGGTTTCGTTGAGGAACAGGTCGTGGACGATCACGGTGTCCATCGCCGCCAGCCCCGCCGCGACGTGCCGCGTGTTGGGATCGGACTGGAGGATGTCCTCGCCCTGGATGTAGATCGCGCGGAAGGTGCCGTCGATCGCGGCGTCGAGCATGTTGGGGATGCGCAGGCCCGGTTCCGCGTCGAGCGCCACGCCCCAATCCGCCTCGAACAGCGCGCGCGTCTCGCCGTCGGAGATATGGCGATAGCCCGACAGCTCGTGCGGGAAGCTGCCCATGTCGCAGGCGCCCTGCACATTGTTCTGCCCGCGCAGGGGATTCACACCCACACCGGGGCGACCGATGTTGCCGGTCGCCATCGCGAGGTTGGCGATGGCCATCACGGTGCTCGATCCCTGCGAATGCTCGGTGACGCCAAGGCCGTAGTAGATCGCACCATTGCCGCCGGTGGCGAACAGCCGCGCGGCGGCGCGCAGGTCGGCGGCCGGAACGCGGGTGACTTGCTCAAGCACCTCGGGGCTGTGGCGCGCATCCGAAACGAACGCCGCCCAGTCCTGATATTCGTCCCAGTCGCACCGCTCGCGCACGAACGCCTCGTCGGCCAGCCCCTCGGTCACGATCACGTGCGCCATCGCGGTCAGCACCGCGACATTGGTGCCGGGCTGCAATGGCAGGTGATGCGCCGCCTCGACGTGCGGCATCCGGACGAGATCGATCCGGCGCGGGTCGATCACGATCAACTTCGCTCCCTGCCGCAGTCGCCGCTTCATCCGGCTGGCGAAGACCGGGTGCCCGTCGGTGGGGTTGGCGCCGATCACCAGGATAACGTCGGAATGCTCGACGCTGTCGAAATCCTGCGTCCCGGCGCTGGTGCCGAAGGTCGTCTTGAGGCCATAGCCGGTTGGCGAGTGGCACACGCGGGCGCAGGTATCGACGTTGTTCGATCCGAACCCGGCGCGGACCAGCTTCTGGACGAGGAACGTTTCCTCGTTGGTGCAGCGGCTCGAGGTGATTCCGCCCAATGCGCCCGGCCCGCTCTCCGCCTTGATCGCATTCAACCGCGCGGCGGCAAAACCCAGCGCCTCGTCCCATCCGACCTCGCGCCACGGCTCGTCGATGCTATCGCGGATCATCGGCGCGGTGATCCGGTCCTTGTGGTTGGCATAACCCCAGGCGAACCGTCCCTTGACGCACGAATGACCCCGATTGGCCTTGCCGTCCTTCCACGGCACCATCCGGACGAGCTGTTCGCCCTTCATTTCGGCGCGGAAGGTGCACCCGACGCCGCAATAGGCGCAGGTAGTCACGACCGACCGCTCGGGCTTGCCATGCACGTGGATCGCCTTCTCGTTGAGCGCGGCGGTCGGGCAGGCCTGGACGCAAGCCCCGCAACTAACGCATTCGCTCGACAGGAAATCGTCCCCCGCCTGCCCCGCCGCGATGGCCGAGGCGAAGCCGCGCCCGTCCACAGTCAGCGCGAAGGTGCCCTGCACCTCGTCGCAGGCGCGTACGCAGCGCGAGCAGACGATGCACTTGTCGGGCTCGAACGCGAAATAGGGGTTCGAGGTGTCGGGCGCAGAGCCGAAATGGTTCGCGCCTTCGTAGCCATAACGCACGTCGCGCAGGCCCACCGCCGCTGCCTCGTCCTGCAATTCGCAGTCGTTGTTGGCGCTGCACGTCAGGCAGTCGAGCGGGTGGTCGGAGATATAGAGTTCCATCACCCCGCGCCGCAGCTTCGCCAGCCGCTCGGTCTGGGTATGCACTACCATGCCCGGTTCGACCGGCGTGGTGCAGCTCGCAGGCGTGCCGCGCCGCCCCTCGATCTCCACCAGGCACAGGCGGCACGAGCCGAAGCTGGCGAGGCTATCGGTGGCGCAGAGTTTCGGGATGCGTCCGCCCGCCTCGCTCGCCGCGCGCATCACGCTGGTTCCGGCGGGGACGGTGACGGCGCGGCCATCGATGGTCAGCGCGACCTGTTCCTCCGCACCGCTGGCGGGAGTGCCGAAATCGGGCTGGCGTTCATAAGTCATCGTTGCGCTCCGCCGCCGCGAGGTCGGCCGGGGTGTTGATGTTAGCAGGTTCGCGGGCCAGTTGCACCGGCCGCGCGCCGATCGCCTCGGCAAAGGCGAGCATCGAGTGGCGGCCGTTGCCGGTCAGGATCGCCTCGACCGCCTCAGCCGCGCTGGCGGGCCACAGGCCGATCACCGGCTGGCTGGCGACGTAGGCTGGGGCAGGGGCAAGCAGCGTTGGCAGGTTTTCGGGCAGGCCCAGAGCATCGACGCCGACCGACAGCACGCTGAAATAGCCCTGGTCGCGCGCGAGGTGCAGCGCGGCGGCGATCCCGCCCAGTGGCCCGACTCCGGGGCGCGGCCAATCGGGCAGCGTCGGCGCGGGTGCCGTTTCGCGCCCGGCCACCACGACATGCTCGCACCAGCCCGACAGCAGATCGACCGAGCGCGCGATAAGGGTATGGCCGCCCAGTTCGGCCAGCGCCTTGTCGCGGCCGAAGCGCGACGATTGCCCGCCTGCGAGGACGACGCCGAGGATCATCGCCCGAAATCCTCCGGCCAGTGGCGCAGCGCGCTCAGTACCGGGAATGGCGTGAACCCGCCCAACGCGCAGAGCGAGCCGTCGCGCATCGTCTCGCACAGGTCTTCAAGCAGGGCGATCTCGTCCTCCCGGCTGCGCCCGGCGGCAGGCATATTGTGCATCTGCGGCGCGGCTTCGAGCGGCTGAAGTGCCCTGCCCCCGGCGCGGATGCGGTCGATCACCTCGACCCCGCGCACCGAGCCGATCCGGCACGGGGTGCACTTGCCGCAGCTTTCCGCCGCGCAGAATTCCATCGCGAAGCGCGCCATGCGGCCCATGTCCGCTGTGTCGTCGAACACCACCACGCCCGCGTGCCCGATCAGCGCGTCGGCTCCGGCATAGGCCTCGTAATCGAACGGCAGGTCGAAGCTGTCGGGATGGATATAGGCACCGAGCGGCCCGCCCACCTGCACCGCCTTGACCGGGCGACCCGAGGCCGTGCCGCCGCCGATATCGTGGACCAGTTCGCGCAAGGTCACCCCGAACGCGGTCTCGCACAGCCCTCCGTGCCTGATGTTCCCCGCAAGCTGGATCGGCATCGTCCCCTTCGACCGCTCGACCCCGAGACTGGCGTAGAGCGCCGCCCCGCCTTCCGACAGGATATGCGGCACCGCCGCCAGCGTCAGCACGTTGTTGACCACTGTGGGGCACCCGAACAATCCCGCGATGGCGGGCAGCGGCGGCTTCGCCCGCACCTCGCCGCGCTTGCCCTCGAGGCTGTTGAGCAGCGAGGTCTCCTCGCCGCATACATAGGCCCCCGCGCCAACGCGCACCTCGAGCGTGAACGGCGCGATCAGATCGGCGGAAAGAGCGATGGCCGCGTTCAGCTTGGCGATGGCGTCGGGATATTCACTGCGAACGTAAATATAGCCCTGCCCCGCCCCCACTGCATGGGCGGCGATGGCCATGCCCTCGATCAACTGGAACGGGTCGCCTTCCATCAGCATCCGGTCGGCGAAGGTGCCGCTGTCGCCCTCGTCGGCGTTGCAGACGACATATTTGCGGGTGCCGGGAGCCTCCGCGACGGTGCGCCACTTGATCCCGGCCGGGAAACCCGCCCCACCCCGCCCGCGCAGGCCGGATTGAATCAATTCTGCGGTCGTTTCGTCCGCACCCAAGGTGCGCGCACGAGCGAGGCCCGCCCAGCCGCCAGTGGCCGCGTAATCCTCAAGACTTAGCGGCCGAGTGTGGCCGGCGCGGGCAAACGTGAGGCGCTGCTGGCTGGCGATGAATGGATGCGCCGCGATCGGACCGATACAGATGTCGTCGGCCCCGCCCGCGAGGATTTCGTCGACCCGGCTCGCGGTCACCGGCCCCCAGCCCACGCCGCCGATCTCCACCAGCGGCTCGAGCCAGTGCATCCCCCAGCTCGACACCCGCTCGACCGAGATGCCAGTCAGCACGAACGCGGCCGCGACCACGTCCGCCCCGCAGGCTCTCGCGAGCGCGTCGTCGGAGATGCGCGCCACGGTCATGCCGCCTCGATCACCGCGCGCAAGGCCTCCGCATCGAGCCGCGCGTGGAGCAGGTCGCCCACCCGCGCCGCCGGGCCGACGCTGCACAGGCCGAGGCAATAGACCGTGCCCAGCCGCACCCGCTCGCCCGCCGCCGCCCGCGCGCCTTCGACCAGTGCCTCGACCCCGCGCGCCTGGCACGCCTCGGCCCGGCAGAGCTGGACCAGTGGGCGCGGGTCAGCCTCGGTGGTGAAATCATGGTAGAAGCTCACCACCCCGCGCACCTCGGCGCGGCTGAGGTTGAGCGCATGGGCGATGGTTGCCTCGCTTGCCGCGTCCACGCATCCGAACGCGGCCTGGACATCATGCAGGATCGGCAGCAGCGGCCCTTCACGGCCCGCGTGCCGCGCGCAGATAGCCTCGACTGTCTCCGCTTCGTTCATGCAATCATACTGCCCGCGAAGCGCGGTTCGGTTCAATAGACCACCACGCTGCGGATGCTCTCGCCCGCGTGCATCAGGTCGAAGCCCTTGTTGATCTCCTCCAGGCTCAGCACGTGGGTAATCATCGGGTCGATCGCGATCTTGCCGTCCATGTACCAGTCGACGATCCTGGGCACGTCGGTGCGGCCCTTGGCCCCGCCGAACGCGGTCCCGCGCCAGTTGCGCCCGGTCACGAGCTGGAACGGGCGGGTGGCGATCTCCTTGCCCGCCTCGGCCACGCCGATCACGATCGAGGTGCCCCAGCCACGGTGGCACGCTTCCAGTGCGGTGCGCATCACCTCGGTGTTACCGGTGCAGTCGAAGGTATAGTCCGCTCCGCCGTCGGTCATCTCGACGATCTTCGCCACCACCTCGTCGCGGCTCATCCCCTTGGTGTTGAGGAAATGGGTCATGCCGAACTTGCGGCCCCATTCCTCGCGGTCGGGGTTGATGTCGACGCCCACGATCAGGTTCGCGCCTGCCAGCCGCGCGCCCTGGATCACGTTGAGGCCAATCCCGCCGAGGCCGAACACGACCACGTTGTCGCCGACCTGCACCTTGGCGGTATTGACCACCGCGCCCACGCCAGTGGTAACGCCGCAGCCGATGTAGCAGCTCGTCTGGAACGGCGCGTCCTCGCGGATCTTCGCCACCGCGATCTCGGGCAGCACGGTGAAGTTGGAGAAGGTGGAGCAGCCCATGTAGTGATAGATCGGCTGGCCCTTGTAGCTGAAGCGCGTGGTCCCGTCCGGCATCAGCCCCTTGCCTTGCGTCGCGCGGATCGCGGTGCACAGATTGGTCTTGCCGCTGAGGCAGCTTTTGCACTGGCGGCATTCCGGCGTGTAGAGCGGGATCACATGGTCGCCGGGCTTCACCGAGGTCACCCCCGGCCCTACCTCGCGCACGATCCCTGCGCCCTCGTGGCCGAGCACGCTCGGGAAAATCCCCTCGCTGTCCAACCCGTCGAGGGTGTAGGCATCGGTGTGGCAGATGCCGGTAGCCATGATTTCGACCAGCACCTCGCCCGCCTTCGGACCCTCCAGATCCAGCTCGACGATCTCGAGCGGCTGCTTGGCGGCAAAGGCAACGGCGGCGCGGGTCTTCATTGGCGGGACTCCTGGCTGGGACTCGTGCGGGCCCTCATGGCCGATTTGCGGCATGGGCCGCCAGCACTTTCGACGATGGCTTGACCACCCTGCGCCGAACCGGCCCCTCGACCGCTACCAGCCCGAACTTCTGCCCGTAGCCCAGCATCCATTCGAAATTGTCGAGCAGCGACCAGTAGAAATAACCGCGCACGTTGGCCCCGCCGTCGATCGCACGGCGCACCCCGGCGAGCGCGGTCTCGATGAAAGCGGCGCGGCGCTCGTCATCGGGGCCGACATAGCCGTTCTCGGTCACGACCAACGGCATCGACCAGCGGCTGGAGATCCATTCCAGCACCGCTCCGATCGCCTCGGGCCGGTCTTCCCAGCCCATCGTCGTGGCGGTGCCGCCATCGATCACGCCGACGCTGCCGTCCGCACGGCTGGTCATGCGCGAATAGCATTGCACCCCGAGAAAATCGTCCTCCACCGCAGCATCGAGGAACGGGGCGTAATAGCGTTCGCGGCGAAGGTCGCGATGCTCCTCCGCCCCAGGCTCCGCGTGCTCTTCCGAGATTGCCAGCGTCATGCCCACGGCTAGGCCCAGACGCTCGGCCCGGATCGCCTGGCGCGCCGCACGGTGGGCAGCAAGGCCATTGCCGAAGATCGCCTCCTCATCGCTATGGAGAAAGAATGCCGAGAGCGGGGCTCCCAGCGCCCGTTCCGCCGCCGCGCGCTGCTCCGCACTCGCCCGCGCGCGGAAGTACGACGCAGCGATGGCGGGCAGGTTCAGCTCGTTGATCGTGCACACCAGCGCCAGCCCGTCGAGCGCGCGGACCACGCGGGAGGCCTGATCGGCGAAACGGGCGGGGAAATCGGGCGCGGCGAATCCGCCCATCCGCGCCAGCCACAGCGGCTGGGTGAAATGGTGGAGCGTGACCACCGGGCCGACCCCGCGCTCGAGACATGCATCGGCCATCCGGCGGTAATGGTCGAGCGCGATCTGCGACACATATCCCCGCTCCGGCTCCACCCGCGCCCATTCGACCGAGAAGCGATAGGCATCGAGCCCCAGCGCGGCGACGATACCGATATCCTCTTCGTAGCGGTGGTAGTGATCGACCGCATCGCCCGATGGCTCGAGGAACAGCGAAGGCACCGCGTGTTCCAAAGCCCAGCAATCCGAATTGACGTTGTTCCCCTCGACCTGGTGCGCGGCGGTGGCGGTGCCCCACAGGAAGCGCGGCGGCATACGGCCCGTCATACGCGGTCGAGGCTGGTGAAGTTGAAGATATAGGCGCGACGCGGGCGATCAGTCGTCCTGTTGCCCGAGGTGAAATGCGGCGTGCCGTAGCTGTGGACCGTCGCCCCTCCCGCCGCGAGCGGACAGGCGACCGCGCTGGTCAGGTCGAGCTCATCCTCCGGGTCGCTGATTGCCAGCAAGCGCTGGCTGTAATCCTCGTCACCCCCCGCGATGTAGTGATCGAGCAGCGGCCCGCGATGCGCGCCGGGGATGAAGTGCATACAGCCGTTCGCCTCGTCCACATCGTCGAGGGCGAGCCAGAACTGCACGTAGCCATCCCACGGCACCGGCGTGCCCGCGGGCGTAAATGGCATCTCGGCATAGCTGTAGTCCTGGTGCCAGGGCGTGGTCGCAGTCTGGCCCGGCTCCTTGTAGATCAGCATATCGAACACCGGCTGTGGATCGGGCACACCGAGCAGCGCGGCGGCGATCGGGCGTGCGGCGGCAAGCGCGGCATTGTCGCGAAACACCGGGTGATAAGTCGAGGGGACCATGATCTGCCGGGTGATCCGGCCAAGCGGCTGGTCGGTCGCGCTGGCGTCGATCTCGCCGCTCAGCATCGCGTCATAGACCGCCGCGATCTCCGCCACCGTCGCCGCATCGACGAGGTGCGGGATCGACAGGAACCCGTCCTGCCGGAACCGCTCGACATCGACTGAGTGCATTGCCTGCTCCTCTCTCGCGTCCCGCCATGAAACGGCTGCGCCCGGATGTCGATAGATTAAATCGAACCATTGACAAAATGCAATATTCGGTCGAATCGTTGTCCTAGTGAAAATAACGATAAATTCGCTGGGAGACGGATCATGCGGAACTTGCGGAGGATTCTCGCGTGCACTGCGGCCATGCCGCTCGGACTTGTGCTGATCCCGCCCGGATCGGCGTCGGCACAGGACCAGGCGGAGAGCACGACCGCTAGCGGCGACCCGGTCATCATCGTCACCGCGCAGAAGCGCGAGCAGAACCTGCAAGACGTCCCGGTTTCGATCGCGGTTATCCCGGCCGACACTTTGAGCGCCCTCAAGCTCAACCGCGCGACCGACCTGCAATACGTCGTGCCAGGCATCGCCTCACCCGAGCAGACCGGGCCGCGCAATTTCGGGTTCTTCATCCGCGGCGTCGGCACCAACACCTTTTCCGCCGAAACGATCGAGCCGAGCACGGCCTATTTCGTGGATGGCGTGGTGATGGGCCAGGCAGGCGCATCGCTGACCGACCTGCCCGACATCGAGCGGATCGAGGTGCTGCGCGGCCCGCAAAGCACGCTGTTCGGCAAAAACGCCAGCGCGGGCGTGATCAACGTCATAACCCGCGCGCCGTCCGACACGCTCGAAGTCCGCGCCGGGGTCACCTGGGCGTGGCCGCACGACGACCAGCATTTCTACGGCTATATCTCCGGCCCGATCGGCGAGACGACTGGCTTCTCCATTTCGGGCCGCAGGAGCAAGCGCGATGGGTACATCCAGAACCTGGTCGACGGTCGCCGCTTCAACGACCGCGACGAATTCGGCCTTCGCGGCAAGCTCCAATTCGCGCCCTCGGCGGGCTTCACCGCGACGCTGATCGGCGACTATTGGGAAAGCGACACCAACTGCTGCATCTGGACCGCCGAGCGCTTCGGCCCCGAACCGGGAACGCCGGGTGCACCGCTGTTCTTCGAGGTTCCGGCAATCGCCCTGATCGGATCGACGACCCCCGGGCGCGGCAATCAGAACCAGACGATCGACGGCGATGTCTTCGCGCAAGTGAAGAATTACGGCGCCTCGCTCCAGATCGACTACGACCTGGGCGGCGGGCACGAACTGACCTCGATCAGCTCATGGCGCGGCTTCGAGACCATCGACGGGCTGGATTCGGACTCTTCACCCCTCGACTACCTCAACATCAATTTCGCCGATCTGCTGCAGAACCAGTTGTCGCAGGAACTACGGGTCGCCTCGCCGACGGGCGGCATAGTCGATTACGTCGCGGGCGTATATTATTTCCGCCAGAAAGTGCGGGACGAGGTAATCCAGCGCTTCCCGTTCCTGCCGGGCACGCTGTTCCCGCCCTTCCTGATCTATCTCAACAAGGATCAGGCCAACCGGGTCACGACCACCAACATCGCCGCCTTCGGCCAGATCAATCTCCGTCCGACTGAGAAGCTCGTGCTGACGGCGGGCGCGCGCCTGCTCAACGAGAAGCAGCGCGTCGACAAGGATGTGTCCGATCCCACAACTGGCGACAGGGCGGTCACCAATGGGCGCAACTCTGACACGTTCCTGACCTTCCGCGGGGCGGTTGAATATCACTTCACCGACGACGCGATGGCCTATGCCTCGGTAACGCGCGGCTTCAAGGGCGGCGGATTCGACCTCTACGGCAATCGCGGCGGACTGGTGTTCGTAGGCGCGGAAAAGCCGACGTCCTACGAGATCGGCCTGCGCACCGCCTTCCCCGATGCCGGGCTCACCTTCAACGTGACCGGCTACTACGCCGATATCGACGGCTACCAGACCTCCAGCCGCGATCCGGCGACGCTGCTGTTCCCGATCAGGAACAACAATGCCAGGACCAAGGGCGTGGAGGCGGAACTGGTCTGGCGGCCGGTCGGGCAGGACGACTTCAGCCTCAACCTGGGGCTTGCCTATACCGATGCGAACTGGCGCAGCTTCACCGATGCGCCCTGCCGCTTTGCCACCGCGCCCGAATGCTCGGGTGGGGTCCAGAACCTAACGGGCCAGCCGCTGCCATTCGCGCCCAAGTGGGCGTTCAACGTCGGCCCTGATTACCAGACCGACCTCGGCGGCAACCTCAAGCTGAGCATGACCGCCAACCTGAATTATCGCTCGTCGCAAATCATCGGCTTCCCGAATTCTCCCGACGCACGGGAATCGGGCTATGCGCTGCTAGGTGCCGCGATCGCGCTGGGTGCACTGGACGACAGATGGAAGATTTCGGTGTTCGGCAAGAACCTGACCGACAAGGAATTCCGCACCTTCCAGTTCAACCTGTCGAGCGGCAGCTCGTACCAGTATCGCATGTACGAATCGCGGCGGATCGTGGGTGTCGCGCTCGATGTCAGGCTCTAGTCCGCCGAACACCAACGACGGAGAGGGGCGCGCGCCGCGGCTACTGGCCGGGATCAGCTTCCTGACTCCGTCCGACCTTCCCGAATGGTCGGTAGGCCCACGCGGCGAGCGGGACCAGGTCTATGCCGCCATCCGCGCGGCCGGATACGAGGCGATCCAGACGTTCGAACCGCAGGCGGCAATCGATGAGGGTCTGATCCCGACCGGGCTGATACGGGTGATGGACGATACCGGGCAACTGCGCGACCAGGCCATGCGCTGGCGCGACGCGGGCTGCGACTGCTCGACCGTCCAGCTCGGCACTGGGCTGGAGGACGACGCCGAGGCGTTGCGGCTGGCCGAGGGGTTGCTGGCGATTTCGCAGGAGCTGCGCCACGTGATCTACCTCGAGACGCATCGCGCGACGATGACGCAGGATATTCGCCGCACCACCGACCTCGTGCGCGAGTTGCCCGAGCTGCGCTTCAACGGCGATTTCGGCCACTGGTACATTGGTCACGAGCTGACCTACGGCGACATGGAGCTGAAGTTCGATGCGATGCGTCCGGTGTTCGAGCGGACGCGGTTCCTGCACCTGCGCGTATCGTCCAATGCATTCGGCCAACTAACCGCGAGCGATCCTGCGGAGGCGCACCACCTTGCTTATTACAAGCGGATGTGGACGACGAGCATGGAGGGGTTTCTGAGCGATGCCGGGCCGGGCGACTACTTCGCGGTCCACCCCGAGCTGTTGCCCGCTCGGGCGTTCTATCCGAAGATGCTGCCCGGCCCCGACGGGCAGATGCGCGAGGAGAGCGATCGCTGGACCGAGTCGGCCTTCCTGATCGACGTCGCGCGCGAATGCTTCGTCGCTGCCCAGGCCGCGCTGTGCCCGGCGTGATCCGCGCCGCGCTAGTCCTGATGTTCGCCGCGCTCGTTTCGCCTCCCGCCCAGGCCCGCACGCTTCCGGGAGAGCCGGTAACGGTCCAAGCGCCTGCGGGCGCGCTGGTCGGGCGCGAGACGGACGGGGTGCAGGGCTTTATCGGGATACCCTACGCCGCGCCGCCGGTGGGCGATCTGCGCTGGCGGCCTCCCGCCCCGGCACCAGTGTGGGACGCGCCGAGGCAGGCGGCGGCATTCGGCAACGATTGCCCGCAAGTGCGCTTCGAGGGCGACGCGACGCCATCCGACCAGCCGATGAGCGAGGACTGTCTGTTCCTCAATCTCTGGCGACCGGCGGAGGGCGAGCGCCTGCCAGTCATGATCTATATCCACGGCGGTGCGTTCGTGGCCGGGTCGAGCGCCTCGCCGACTACCGACGGTGCGAGCCTGGCCCAGCGCGGCGCGGTAGTGGTCACTTTCAATTATCGCCTCGGCCGGTTCGGGTTCTTCGCCCACCCGACCCTGACCGCAGAGGCGGGCGGCACTCCGCACGCCAACTTCGCCTTCCTCGACATGATCGCGGCGCTCCAATGGGTGCGCGACAATGTGGCCGCGTTCGGAGGCGATCCGGACAACGTCACGCTGTTTGGCGAGTCCGCTGGCGGCGCGGCAGTCGGTTTCCTGATGGCCTCGCCGCTGGCCCAGAGCCTGTTCCACAAGGTAGTCGTCATGTCGGGCGCAAACCGCGAGCCCTATGCGCGGCTCACGAAGGAACGCCCGGTGCGAATCTCCGCTCATCGCGCCGGAGAGGCCTTTGCCGCCGGAGCTGGTCTGACAAGCGCCGATCCGGCCGCCCTGCGCGCCCTCCCCGCCCAGGGGGTCCAGGGCGGCCTCGCCTTCTGGGACTTGCAGCCCGACCGCTTCACCGGCCCTGTGATCGATTGCAGCACCGTATTCGACGACCCGATCGAGCGTTTCGAAGCGGGCGCTGTGCCGCTGATCCCGTTCATGATCGGATCGACCGGAGCGGAACTGAGTGAGGAAGCCTTCGCGCCAGTGCTGATGGACCTGATCGCGCAAGCCAACGACGCCGCAAGCATGGCCGAGTTCAAAGCCGTGTATGGCGATCCGCCCGCTTCCGCCTTGATCGACGACTATTATTTCACCGAGGCCGCGCGCGGCTTCGCCCGAATCATGCGCGATCAAGGCGCGCCGGCATGGCGTTACGTCTTCGACCATGTCGCCGAAGCCCAGCGGCCCGCCCGCAACGGCGCTGCCCATGCCTCGGAACTTGCCTACCTGTTCGGCAACCTGCCCGACGACGCCGCGCCATCCGATCGCGCCGCCAGCGAACTGATGATGGCTTACTGGATCGCCTTTGCCCGCACCGGCGACCCCAACGGCCCCGGCCTGTCGCACTGGCCACAGGTCGGAGCCGACGACCAGGTGATGACCATGCGCGACGGTGGCGCGACCCACGCCCCATCGTTCGGAAATCCACGCCTCGACGCCGTGGAGCGCGCCGCCACAGCGCGCCGCGCGGAAGATCGGACCGGCGAATGAAGCAGCACCGGCTCAGCACTGCGCGCAAGGTCGGCTTCACGCTCGGCGACTATGCCAGCAACCTCTATTGGCAGAGCGTCTCGATCTTCCTCCTGTTCTTCTACACCGACGCGGTGGGCATCCCTGCGGCGACGGCCGGGCTGATCTACATGGTCGCCTCGATCCTCGACGCGATCTCGGACCCGGTCATGGGCGCGATCGCCGACCGCACGCGCAGCCGCTGGGGCCGATACCGGCCCTACATCCTGTTCGGCTGCGTGCCGCTCGGCCTGTCGTTCGTGCTGCTCTACTGGCGACCGCCGTTCTTCGAAGGAACCGCGCTGGTGCTGTGGATGCTATTCACCCACGTGGTGTTCCGCACCGCCTACACCGTCGTCACGATCCCCTATACCTCACTCAACGCGCGGCTGACCGACAACAGCGACGAACGCTCCACGCTGGCGGGCTGGCGGATGACATTCGGCGTACTCGCTGCGCTGACGATCATCTATTTCACCTTTCCGCTGGTGACCCGCTTCGGCGGCAGCAGCGCGACGGAGGGGTTCACGTGGGCGGCGGGCGCCTTTGCGGTGCTGGCAACGGCAATCTACCCGTTCGTCTATCGCGTCACACGCGAGCCGCCCGAACCGGACGAGCCCGAATCCCGGCTCGACATGGCCGGATACTGGCGCGCGCTGCTTCCCAACCGCGCGTTCTGGGTGCTGATAATGGCGACCGTCGCCGCATTTGTCTGCTCGGTGTCGCTGGGTAAGTCGGTGCTCTATTACTTCAAGTACTACTTAGACAACGAACCCGCCGCTCGGACCGCGCTAGTGGGAATGTCGGGGATCGGCCTGGTCGCGATCCCGGCCTGGGTCTGGATCACCAAGTTCATCGGCAAGCGCAACGCCTGGTTCGCCGGAATCGGCGCTGGCGTGGTCATGCTGGCGGTATTCGCCGCGTTCGATTTCGATAGCGCGCCGATGATGACCGCGTGGCTGTTGGTATGGAGCTTCTCCACTCTTGGCCTCGCGCTCACATTCTGGTCGATGCTCCCCGACACGGTCGAATACGGCGAATGGAAGACCGGGCAGCGCACCGAATCCTTTATCTTCGGTCTGTTCCAGTTCTTTCTCAAGGTAGCGCTGGGGGTCGGCGCCGGGCTGTTCGGGTGGCTGCTCGACCGGGTCGGCTACGTCGCCAATGCCCCACAGACTCCCGAGACCCTGGCCGGGATCAAGGACATCATGATCTGGCTGCCAGCCACCGGCTTCATCGTCGCGGGGCTCGCCATGCTGCTCTACCCCATGCGCATGGGCACGCACGATAGGATCGTGGCTGACCTGGCCCAGCGACGTGAGGTAAAAAATTCGGTCGAAAATCACTTTTAATGATAAAATAGATATATTATGGAGAAGATCGAGGAGAGTGTGATGAATGCCGAAGGGCGTCTGAAAGCGTGGAACGACAACGGATTCTTCGTCCTGCGCGGACTGGTTTCGCCCGCCGACGCGCGCGCGGTAGAGGATGAAGTGATTGCCCGCATCCGCGCCCACCCACCCGAGGCGCATCCGGGCGAAACGCTCTATCAGGCGGGCGCGAGCGACTACGCGATCTTCCCCGAGAAGGAGCCGAGCCCAACCGCGGTCAATCCCGAGGACCGCGTCGCGAAGGTGTTCAACTGCCATACCGAGGGGGTGACCCGCGCGATCGCCGAGAGCGACGCGGTCGCCGACGTGGTCGAGGGCCTGCTCGGCCCCGACATCGACTGCTTCCAGAGCCAGTTCATCTTCAAGAATCCCGGCGTGATAGGCCAGCCGTGGCATCAGGACAGCTTCTACTTCCGCTTCGACCGTCAGCCGCAGGTCGGCGTGTGGCTGGCGCTGAGCCGCGCGACGCTCGACAATGGCTGCCTGTGGGTCCTCCCCGGATCGCACCGGGGTCCGATCCACGAGCACGTGCCCGACCGGCGGCCGGCGGCCAACCGCGCCTATACCGAGATCGTGAGCGAGGACGACAGCGCCCGCGAGCCCGCGCTGATGGAGCCGGGCGACGTGCTGTTCTTCCATTCCTACCTGATGCACATGTCGACCGACAACGTCGCCGACGAGCGCCGCGCGGCGATGGTCTATCACTACGCCCGCACCGGCACGCAGCCGCTGAACGACGAGGTCGCCGGGCAGTTATCCCACGTCAACCGCTGGATCCCGATCCGCCGCAAGCAGGCCGAGGCCGCATGAACGCCCCTTATCGCATCCATCCGCAGAACCGCGACTTCACTTGGACGTCCGCGGCCGATACCGCGCTGCGTCGGGTGTCGCCGGAACAGAAACGCCAGTTCGACGAGCAGGGCTTCTTCATCCTTCGCGGAGCTTTCCGGCGCGAAGAACTCGACCTGGTCGAATCCGCGATCGACCCTCTGGAGCAGGAGCACGAGCGGCTGCTGCGCGCCAACGGCCCAAGCAACGCGATCTCCGCCGCCGATGCGATCACCTTTACCGCCCATATCGTCAGGAAATCGGCCATCCTGAGCGCCTTTGCCGGACACCGGATCATCGCCGAGGTGTGCCGCGACCTGATCGGGCCGGACGTGCGCCTCTATTGGGATCAGTCGGTCTACAAGAAATCGGGCAAGCCCCAGGAATTTCCCTGGCATCAGGACAACGGCTACACATTCATCGAGCCGCAGCAGTACCTGACGTTCTGGATCCCGCTCGTCGATGTGGACGAGGACAACGGCTGTCCGTGGATCGCGCCGGGCCTGCACAAACTCGGCACTCTGGAGCACTGGGCGACGCCGATCGGGCTGAAGTGCCTGGAAGACAGCGACAACGCCGTGCCTGCACCCGCCGCGCGCGGCGATGTGATCGTGTTCTCTTCGCTCGCGCCGCACCGCACCGGGCCGAACCTCAAGGAGGGGACCGTGCGCAAGGCCTACATCCTGCAATACGCCCCCGACGGCGCCGAGGCATGGAACAAGGACGGCGAGCGCGTGCCGCAGGACGATCCCGACAGGCAGTTCCTGATCCTGAAAGACGGGCTGCGCCAGTGACGCCCGAGCAGCTCGCCGGTTATGCCGAAGCCTTCCGCCGCGACGGCTTCGTCCATGTGCCCGGCGTCCTGAGCGAGGACGAGTTGGCTCGTTACGGAGCTGCGGTCGATGAGGCGGTGGCGACTCGCAAGGCGGGCGACACCCGCACGCTCGACGAAAAAACACCTTACGAGCAGAGCTTCCTCCAGTGCCAGTACATCTGGGAGGACTTTCCTGGCGTACGCCCCCTGACCTTTCATCCCAGGGTCGGCGCGCTGGCCGGGGCGATCCTGGGGGCGGAGCGAGTCCGCCTGTGGCACGACCAGGCACTCTACAAGGAAGCGGGCGGGCGCGAAACCGAAGCGCATCAGGATCAGCCCTACTGGCCCATCGCCGAGCGCGACACCGCGACGGTATGGATACCCCTGCAAGGTGTCGACGCCGAAATGGGCTGCATGGGCTACATTCCCGGATCGCACCGGGGCGAGGCAGAGTTCATCGACATCTTCGGCACCCCCGGCGACGGCAAGCGGCTGGAGGAAAAATACGCCGACACCCCGCCGGTCTATGTCGAGTGCGCGCCGGGCGACGTGATCTTCCACTCGGGCTTCACCACCCACATGGCCAAGGCCAACCGGTCCAGCCGGACGCGGCGGGTCTATACCGCAATTTACTTCGCCGATGGCTGCCACCGCGCAGGCGATCGCGCGCACCCTTCGGTCGACCGCGACGCGATCCCTGTCGGGGCGGTGATCGACGGCGGCGCGACCCCGGTGACATGGCCGCTCGACGGCGGACGTATACCGGAACCCGCACCCTGGCCCGAGGAAGGGCTCGAATGGCGCGAGCGGGCCGAGCGGCTGGGCATCATCCCCAAGCGCGCATGAGCGGCCCCGCGATCCGCCAGTACGGCGCGCTGTTCCTTGACGCCGAGGGCGGGCAGGTCATGCTGCGCGGGGTCAATCTGGGTGGCGACTGCAAGGTCCCGCCGGGTCAGGGCACCGACGTCTGGACCGACTTCGCCGACCACCGTGAGGTATCGTTCGTCGGCCGCCCTTTCCCGCTGGACGAAGCGAATGAGCACCTCGGTCGGATCGCGCACTGGGGTTTCAACACGCTGCGCCTGCTGACGACATGGGAGGCGGTCGAGCACGCCGGGCCGGGAAACTACGATGAGGCCTATCTCGACTACTACGCCGAGATTGTACGGCGCGCGAGCACGCACGGCCTCACCGTGTTCGTCGATTTCCATCAGGACGTATGGAGCAGGATGTCGGGCGGCGACGGTGCGCCCGGCTGGACGTTCGAGGCGGTCGGGCTCGATCTCACGAAATTCGACGCCGCCGGGGCCGCGCACGTCATGCAGGCGCGCTACGACTATGCCAGCGCCGAGCGGCGCCAGACGGCCTATCCGCAGATGAGCTGGGGCTCGAACTACCGGCTGCCGGCAAACGGGATCATGTGGACACTGTTCTGGGCCGGGCGTATCGTCACGCCCGATTTCCTCATCGCAGGGCAGAACGTGCAGGACTTCCTGCAAGGTCACTACCTGGGCTCGATGGAGCAGGTCGCGGCGCGACTGGCGGACCTGCCCAATGTGATCGGGTTCGACACGCTCAATGAACCGAGCCTCGGCTGGACCGGACAGCCGATAGCCTATCGCCATGTCGCCTCGTCCGACGCGCATCCCGAAAAGCCGCGCATCGGCCCCGCACTCGCCCCGCTCGATGCCATCGCGATGGCGCGCGGGTTGCCAGTCGAGGTGCCGGTGTTGACCCGCGACGTGGCTGGCGCGGCGGTCCCGACCTCGACCAGGGCGTTCAACCCGGACGGCGTGTCAATCTGGCTGGACGGGCACGCCTGCCCGTTCGAGACGGCCGGACTCTACCGGATCGAAAGCGGCGCGGCGGTGGCGACAGGGCCAGATGTGCTCGCCTCGATCGACCCGACCGAGGACTGCTACGCCCCGTTCTACCGCAAGGTAGCCGCGACGATTCGCCGCCACCAGCCGGGCTGGTCGATGTTCGCGGAGATGGACGTGTTCGCGCACCTCGCCGGGCGGCGCTTCCCCGCCGACCTGCCCGAACGTACCGTCAACGCCAGTCACTGGTACGACATGGGAATGCTCTACCTGAAGCGGTTCGACCCGGCGAACCACGGCGACGCGGCCACGGGCGAGGCGGAAACCTCGCTCGAGGCGATCGCCGCGCGCTATCGCCGCCAGCTCGACAGCTTCGCGGAGGAGAGCGCCGCATTCCCGGGTGGCGGCGCGCCGACGCTGATCGGCGAATTCGGCATCCCCTACGATCTCGACGATGGAGAGGCTTTCGACCGCTGGGCGGCGGGGGAACGCGACGTTTGGCAACAGCATGAAGCCGCGCTGACATTGATGTACGACGCGATGGATGCGCTCGGGCTCCATTCGACGCAGTGGAACTATACCGCGTCGAACCGCAACGACCTGCGCGTGGGCGATGGCTGGAACCAGGAGGACTTGTCGATCTGGTCCGCCGACCAGCTTACCTGTAGCGGCGAACCGGGCGACGGCGGCCGCGCAGTGCCTGGTTTCTGCCGCCCCTGGGTCCGCCGCGCGCAGGGGCGCATCGGCACGGTCCGTTTCGAACGTAACGCCCGGCGTTTCACCGCCACGCTCGAAATCGACCACACCATCGGCGGCGTCACCGAGGTCTACGTGCCGCTGGCGCACTATCGAGACGGCTTCGTGCTGCGCTGCGAGGGAGTTCCGGCCGAAATCGACCTCGATCCGGCGGGACAGCGCGCCTCTATCCGCGCCACTGCCAGCGGCACGATGTGGTTGGAGATAGTGCCCGCCTAGCCGCGCCCGCGCGCGCGCTGCTTCTTTTCCGATCCTCGCAGCCGCTCGGTGATCGTGTCGCGCACGGGCTGGTTCACAGCGAAATAATCGTCAATCAGGGTCAGCGCCCGGTCCTTGTCACGGGCAACCAGCGCATCGACGATCGCTCGGTGGCGATTGTAGATCTCGTTATCGACCGTACCCGATCGCTCGGTGGAAACCGCAAACAGGTTGACGTACCGCTCCAGCCGGAAGCCGATGTCGCCCAGAAGTTGCAGCAGCAGCGGCGAACGGCAGCCCGACAGCAAAGCGCCGTGAAACTCCCAATAAGCCCGCTGCCAGTGCTCACGTGCCTCGGGGTCGCCGTCGGGCGCGACCACCCGCGCCTTCGACGCCCGGTGAAGCTGCACTACCACGCGCTCCTCCCACTCGTCGTCGGCCAGGTCGATCGCCATCTCGATCGCGAGCTTGTAGAGCCTCTGGTAAACCGCCAGCACATCGTCGTAGTCAACCAGCGAGACCGGCGCGACACGGTAGCCCTTCTGGTGTTCGTGGACCACCAGCCCGCTTTCCGACATCAGCAGGATGGCCTCGCGGATCGGGCTGTGACCGACGCCGTAGAACTGGACAAGATGCTCGACCTTCAGACGATCGAGCGGCTCGAACACCCCGCGCACGATGTCGCGCCGCAGCCAGAACGCCGCGGCCTTGGTCGGATTCTCCGCTGGATCGTGCGGACCCGATATAGCCGGGTCGGAAAAGCCCGAAATCGATGGAATGTCGCCGCGCATGGCCGATATCCCATAATCGCAAAGCCCCCGCTGTCCAGAGCTCAGTCGGTGCTAGACATCCTCGTAGCTGGCTTGGCGTTTTTCCATTCCGGCCATAACCGCCTCGACCTGGTTGCGGCTGCGCATCAGGGGGTGCTGCTCGATACTTTCCGCCAGCAGCAGCGCGTCGGCGTCGCGTTCGGGCATGATCGCGTGGAGCCGCTTGGCAGCGCGGATCGCGTGCGGGTTGCGGTTGGCGATCTCGCCGGCGATTGCGGTGGCGCGGGCGAGCGGGTCGGTGTCGACGTGGGTGGCGAGGCCGTATTCCTTCGCCTCCGCGCCAGTGAATTCCCGATTGGTATAGACCAGATCGCGCAGCACGTCGTCGCGCACCAGACCGCGCCACAGGGCATACCCCCCCATGTCGGGCACCAGGCCCCATTTCAGTTCCATGATTGCCAGCCGTGTGTCGGGCGCGACCACCCGGATGTCCGCCCCGCTGGCGATCTGGAGGCCGCCGCCGAAGCAGACCCCATGGACCGCCGCGATCACCGGCACCGGCAGCTTGCGCCACTGCATCGCGACTTGCTGGAACTTGTTGGCATTGCCGTATGTCCGCTCGGTGATGCTGGGCTCGTCGGGCGACGGGGTGCGAGCGAAGTTCGACAGGTCGAGCCCGGCGCAGAACGCGCGGCCTTCGCCCGACAGCACCACCGCGCGCAGGCCCTTGAGGTCGTGCAGGTGCTGCCCCGCCTCGATGATGCGCGAGAACATCTCCGGGTCGAGCGCGTTCATCTTGTCCGCTCGCGTCAGGCGGACCTGCGCTACCCCGTCCCCGCCCAGCGTGATCGAAACCCGATCGTTGGTGCGAAATTCCATCGGTCCAGTCTCCCTCAGGCCGCAACCCCGGCGTTGATCCCCAGCGAAGCGAAATAGCGCCGCACGTTGCGCGCGGCCTGGCGCAGGCGCTGCTCGTTCTCGACCAGCGCGATGCGGACGTAGCCCTCGCCCTCCTCGCCGTAGCCGACTCCCGGCGCCACCGCGACATCGGCGTGGATCAGCAATTGCTTGGAAAATTCGAGGCTCCCCATCTCGCGCAGCGACGGCGGCAGCGGGGCCCAGGCGAACATGCTGGCGGGCGGGGCGGGAATGTCCCACCCCGCGCGGCCCATCACCTCGACCAAGACGTCGCGGCGCTTGTGATAGAGCTGGCGGTTCTTCTCGACGATGTCCTGCGGGCCATTGAGCGCGGCGCAGGCCGCGGCCTGGATCGGGGTGAAGGCGCCGTAGTCGAGATACGATTTCACCCGCGTCATCGCCGCGATCAACTCACGGTTGCCGACCGCGAATCCAATCCGCCAGCCCGCCATCGAAAAGGTCTTGGAGAGCGAGGTGAATTCGACCGCAACGTCCTTGGCGCCTGGCACCTGGAGGATCGAGACGGTCGGCTTGCCGTCATAGTAAAGCTCGGAATAGGCAAGGTCGGAGATGACCCAGACCTTGTTCTCCTTCGCCCAGGCGACCAGCCGCTCGTAGAACGCGATATCGACTGTTTCGGCGGTGGGGTTGGAGGGATAGTTGACGACCAGGATCGAGGGACGCGGCACGGTGAAGGCCATCGCGCGCTCCAGGCTGCGGAAATAGTTCTCGTCGGGCGTCGTCGGAACGCTGCGGATCGTCGCGCCCGCGAGAATGAAGCCGAAGGTGTGGATCGGGTAGCTGGGGTTGGGCGCAAGCACCACGTCGCCCGGCGCAGTGATCGCGGTGGCGAGGCTGGCGAGCCCTTCCTTCGAACCCATCGTCACGACTACCTCGGTCTCGGGATCGAGGTCCACGCCGAAGCGGCGGCCATAGTAGTTCGCCTGCGCGCGGCGCAGCCCGGGAATGCCCTTGGACTGCGAATAGCCGTGCGCACCGGGCTTGGCCGCTACCTCGCACAGCTTGTCGATGACGTGCTGCGGAGGGGGCAGGTCAGGGTTGCCCATGCCCAGGTCGATGATGTCCTTGCCGCTGCGCCGGGCCGCGTGCCGCATCGCGTTTACTTCGGCGATGACGTAGGGCGGCAGGCGCTTCATGCGGTAGAAATCGGTATCCATCGAAAGGTTCTCGGCTGCGGGACTGGAGGAATCCTAGGCTAATTCCGGTCGCCGGGGGAAGCGCAATTCGCTATCGTCGGCCCGAACCGACCTATCAGGAGCGTGACATGGCCGAGCGGCAGGATTCCTACGGCACCCTGTTCGATATGCAGGGCGAGGCGATGCGCGAGATGATGGCCGCATTCGGCCTGACCGGGGCGCAGGGGGATAACGCCCGTTGGAGCGAAACCGCGACCCAGCTCCAGACGATGTGGCTCCAGTTCCTCAGCGACCAGGGCGATGCCGCGCCCGCCACCCACGGGCTTGATCCGGCACAATGGATGTTGATGAGCCAGGGCTGGACCAGAGCCGTGCCCTTCACGCCCGAGGCGACCGCCCGACTGGCGCAGGATTCGATGGAACTGTGGCAGGGCGTTTTCGGCCAGATGCTAGGGGCGGGCGACAGTAATGCCAGGCCCGACCTGCCGCGCAAGGACCGCCGCTTCGCCGCCCCCGAATGGAGCGCCAACCCGGCCTATGCCCTGCTCCACCAGACCTACCTGATGCTGGCGGACTATTTCGTGAAGGCAGCGAAGGAAGTGGACGGGGTTCCGGCGGACAAGAAGGCGCAGTTACGCTTCGCCACCCAGGCGCTGGTCGAGGCGATGAGCCCCGACAACTTCCTCGCCACCAATCCGGTCGTCCTCAAGCGCACGATCGAGACCGGGGGGCAGAACCTGGTCAAGGGGATGCGCCACCTGATCAACGACCTGAAACGCGGGCAGCTTACCCACACCGATGCCGACGCATTCAAGCTGGGCGAGAACATTGCCGCGACGCCGGGCAAGGTGGTGCACGAAACCCCGCTCTACCAGCTGATCCAGTACACCCCGACCACGCCCGAGGTCATGGCAACGCCGCTGGTGATCTTCCCGCCGTGGATCAACCGGTTCTACATCCTCGACCTCAATCCGGCCAAGAGCTTCATCAAGTGGGCGGTCGACCAGGGGATCAGCGTGTTCGTTGTGAGCTGGAAATCGGCCGACGCGAGCATGAAGGACGTGGTGTGGGACGACTACATCCGCAGCCAGATCGAGGCGATCGACCATGTCCGCGCGCGGCTCGATGTCCCTGCGGTCCACACTATCGGCTATTGCGTCGCGGGCACCACGCTCGCCGCCACGCTGGCGATCCTCGCGCGGCGGGGCGAGGCGGGCAAGGTGGGAACCGCGACGTTCTTTACAGCGCAAGTCGATTTCGAGCGTGCGGGCGAATTGCTCAATTTCGTCGACGAGAGCCAGCTCGAGATGATCGGCAAGCTGTCGCCCGATGGCTATCTCGACGGACGTTGGATGGCGGCGACTTTCAACGCGCTGCGCGGCAAGGACCTGATCTGGAACTACGTCGTCAACAATTACCTGCTGGGCGAGGATTACCCGGCGTTCGACCTGCTCCACTGGAACGGCGACGTCACCAATCTGCCCGCGAAATGGCACGGCGAATACCTGCGCGACCTCTACCGCGACAACAAGCTGGCGACGCCCGACGCGATGGAGGCCGACGGCACTCCGATCGACCTGAGCCGGGTGAAAACGCCCACTTACATCCAGGCCGGGCGCGAGGATCATATCGCGCCTGCCGAAAGCGTGTGGCGGATCACCGAGCATTTCAGCGGCGAGGTGACGTTCCTGCTGGCAGGTTCGGGCCACATCGCCGGAGTGGTGAACCCGCCCGCCGCGAACAAGTACCAGTACTGGACCGGCGACAGCGAGGCCGCATCGCTGAAAGAATTTGTCGAAGGCGCGACAGAGCACCCGGGCAGCTGGTGGCCGCACTGGCTCGCCTGGCTCGAAGGGCAGGACGGCAAGAAAATCCCGGCGAAGGGCAAGCGCGTGCCCGGCGGCAAGGGCGACACCGTGATCGAGGACGCGCCGGGGCGCTACGTCAAGACTCGGTAATTCCTCGGTAATTCCTTGTTATGTTGCACTGCACAAAAAACGCTTGACTTCGCACTTGCGTTGCCTATTTTGTGCACTGCAACATAACCGGGCAGTTTGCCCGCAGCACAGGAATTACGATCATGGCAACCCAGCCTGAAAGCAAGATCGATGCCGCCGCCGAGAAGGCCTATGCCGAAGCCTCGGCCGCGAAGAAGGTGGAAGCCGTGAAGGTCGAGGCAGCCGCTCCGGCAGCCCCGACTGCCCCGGTCGCCGCGCCGAAGAAGGCCGTAGTCCGCAAGGCCGCGCCGAAGAAAGCGATCAAGAAGAAGGTGGCCGCGAAGGCTCCCGCCAAGAAGACCGTTCTCAAGAAAGCTCCCGTGAAGAAGGCCGCCGCCAAGGCATCGGCCCCCGCCGCAAAGGCGGCCCAGCTCAAGGATACCATCATGACCAAGGCCAAGACCACCGCCACCGATTTCACCGCCCAGCTCAAGGAAGGCGTCGCCACCGCGCAGGAACGCGCCAAGGCCGCTTACGACAAGGGCACCGAACTGGCCGCCGAAATGGGCGAGTTCAGCAAGGGCAACCTCGAAGCCGTCGTCGAATCGGGCAAGATCCTGACCGCGGGCGTGCAGACCATCGCCAAGACCCAGTTCGAAGACGGCAAGGCCGCCGTCGAGACCATGACCGCCGACATCAAGGAAATGGCTTCGGTCAAGTCGCCGACCGAGTTCGTCCAGCTGCAGGGCAAGCTCGCCAGCCGCAACTTCGACGCCGCCGTCGCGCAGGTTTCGAAGACCACTGAAGCGTGGGTCAAGCTGGCCAACGACGTGTTCGCGCCGCTTTCGAGCCGCGCCAGCCTGGCGATGGAGAAGGTCCGCAAGGCGGCCTGAACCAGCCAGGTTCCCAACGGGCCCGGCACTCCTCCTCTCCCAAGCCGGGTCCGCTGAAATCGGGCCGGAACGTCTGATGGCGTTCCGGCCCGCTCTTTTTTCCGTTTGCCCGGCGTTAACCCCGCGGCGGCACACTGCACACCTTGCGATTGCCGCCCCGGATACGATAATGGCGCTGCGATGACCCGATATCCTGCCCTCGCCCCGCTTGTCCCCGCCCGCATCCGCGCGGCGGACGAGAATGACGCGGGCAGCGGAACCGATACCCGTACCGGCGTCGCCACCAAGACCAAGACCAGGCCCAAGAAGCCGAGCCAGTACAAGGTGCTGATGCTCAACGACGATTACACGCCGATGGAATTCGTGGTGATCGTGCTCAAGCGGTTCTTCAAGATGGACATGGAGGAGGCGACCCGCGTCATGCTCCACGTCCACCAGCGCGGCGTGGGCGTGTGCGGGGTGTTCCCCTACGAAGTCGCCGAAACCAAGGTCAACCAGGTGATGGACTTCGCCAAGCAGAACCAGCATCCGCTCCAGTGCACGCTGGAAAAGGCCTGACCTCTCGCATTTTTCGCGCTAGGGCCGCCTAGTGTTCGCCTCCATCCCCAAGATCGACCGCTACATCTTCCGCCTGACGGTGGTGCCGATGCTCGGCGTGTTCGCGCTCGCGGCCTCGTTGCTGCTGCTCGACAAGATGTTGCGGCTGTTCGACTTCGTCGCGGTCGAGGGCGGGCCGATCGGCGTGGTGTTCAAGATGCTGGGCGCGCTGATCCCCGAATACGCCAGCCTCGCGATCCCGCTCGGGCTGCTGCTCGGGGTCTTGCTCGCCTTCCGCAAGCTGGCGACGAGCAGCGAGTTGGACGTGATGCGCGCGGTGGGGCTGGGCTACCTCCGCCTGCTACGGGTGCCATACGCGATCACTGCCGTGCTGATGGCGGTGAATGTGGCGCTGGTGTTTTATGTCCAGCCGGTCAGCCGGTATTACTACGAACAGCTCGATTACGAGCTGCGCTCGGGCGCGCTCGGCGCCTCGATCAAGGTGGGCGAGTTCACCACCCTGGCCGACCGGATGGCCTTGCGGATCGAGGCGAGCGAGGATGACGGGCGGCGGCTTCAGGGCATCTTCGCCCGCTTCGCCGCCAGCGACGGACAGGTTCTTTCGATCACCGCGCGCGAAGGATCGTTCCTCGCCACCAGCGACAGCCCCGACACGATCATCCTGCGCCTGTCCGACGGGACCATCGTGCAGGACACCGCCGGTTCCGCCACCCCGCGCGTGCTCAGCTTCAGCCGCCACGACCTGCCGATCGACCTGCCCCGGATCGAAGAATTCCGCGCGCGTGGCGATCGCGAGCGTGAATATATCCTGCCCGAACTGCTCCGTATCGGCTGGAGCGACACGCAGACGGAGGAGAAGCGCGCGGCAAGCCAGGCCAGCTTCAACTTCCGCCTGGTCGAAGTGGTGATGATGGCGTTGATGCCGTTGCTGGCGGTTGCGCTGGCGATCCCGCCGAAGCGATCGACCAGCGCGCTAGGCGTGTTCCTGTCGATCGTGATGGTCGTCAGCTATCACAAGATAAACCAGTACGGTGAGGACATCGCCGCGCTGGGCCGGGTCGACCCGATCGTGGCGCTGTGGGGGCCGATGGTGCTGTTCGCCGCCCTGATCCTGTGGATGTACCACCGCGTCGCGCACGTGCCCGGCGGGCAGCCGATCGGCGCGCTCGAGATCTGGTTCGCCAAGCTTGGTAAGCGCATTCGCGGACTGTTTTCGCGCAAGCCCCGGCGCGGACTAGAACCGGTCGCGGCGGAATAGGGCGGCAGGCAGGCGATGCAGCTCGATTTCTTCCCCTCCCGCACGCTCACTGTCTATCTCGCGCGGCTGTTCGTGGTGCGGATCGTAGCGATGCTGGCGATGCTGGTGCTGGTGCTGATGGTGCTCGACCTGCTCGGATCGAGCGGCAAGATTCTCGCCGTGGCAGGCAACGGGCAGAGCGAACTGCTGACCTATGTCGGCCTGCGGGTGCCGCAGCTCATCGCGCGCTTCCTGCCTTATTCGGTGCTGCTAGCGACGGTCGTGACGCTGATCGGGCTGAACCAGAACAGCGAGGTGATCGCGATGAAGGCCGCGGGTCTTTCCGCGCATCAGGTGCTGGCCCCGCTGTTCCTGACCGCGGCGGTCGTCTCGGCGATCAGCTTCGGCTTCAACGAAAGCGTCGTGACCCGCGCCAATGCCACGCTCAAGGCGTGGGAGGGTGCGGAATTCGGCCCGATCCCGGCCGCATCGCGGGTGCGCAGCAATGTCTACCTGACAGATGGCGACGACATCCTCACCGCTGCCACGCTGACCGGCGACGGTGACCAGATCGAAATGCGCGACGTGACCTGGTATCGCCGTGCGCCTAGCGGAATCATGGCGGAACAAGTCCGTGCCGAGCGCGCGACATACGTCGGACCCGGCTGGCGGCTGGAACAGATCGAGCGGTTCGAGGTCGCCACCGCCGCCAGCTCGACCGCGCCCAGCCTGGTGGTGGCCGAAGGGCTGACCCCCGCTCAGATCGAGCTGCAAAGCGTCGACGCCGACGGTCAGTCGTTCTTCGAGTTGCGCCGCTCGATCGCCGCCTACGAGAGCGTCGGCCGCAGCACGACCGAGTTGCGCGCGAAATGGTGGCACAAGCTGTCGGGGCCGCTCTCGGCGTTCCTGATGCCACTTCTGGGTGCGATCGCTGCGTTCGGCCTGGCGCGTTCGGGCCAGCTGTTCGTGCGCGCGATCATCGCGATGGCGCTGGGCTTTGCCTATTTCGTGATCGACAACGCCGCTCTGGCGATGGGCAGCTTCGGCGGATACCCGCCGTTCCTGGCCGCCTGGGCACCGTTTTTCCTGTTCCTGTTCATCGGCGAGACGGTGCTTGTCCGCACCGAGGAATAGCGCGGCACCGGAACCGGATCGCATCTGCCTGGTTCATCCGCCAAACACAGGAGAGACTGCATGAAGAAACTGCCACTCATTCTCGCCGCCGGACCGGTCGCGCTGGCCCTGGCCGCGTGCAGCGAAAGCACGACGAACGTCGAGGAAGGCGAAACCGCCACGATGACCGATCCCGGAACCGCCGCCGTCACTGGCGAAACCAGCACGACCGCCCCCCTGCCCGGCGAAACCGGCGACCGGGTCACGATCTCGCCCGACGGCGTTACCGCCGATGTCGGGGACGGCAGCACCCGCGTTCGCGCCGACGTCGACAACGATCCGTCACTGACGGTCGAGCGCGACTGACGCCGGTATACGGTCAACCGAGCGGCCGCCTCCTTAACCGGGGCGGCCGTTTCGTATCGGCAATCGCGGCTCAGCCGATCCGCATGGTGCTGCGCGCGATCCGGGCGACCAGCGTCCACATCCCGGGATGGTTCGCACCGTCGTAGGTCGAACTGGTCCCCAGGTGCGCGGCAAGGCGGCGGTGCGCCTCGGGCAAGTCGTGATAGGGCATCGACGGCATCAGGTGATGCAGCGCATGATAGCGCAGGCCCACCGGGGCCCAGATCTCCGCGATCCGGCCCGGCGGCGGGACATTGACCGAATCGAGGAACTGCGCCGTCACGGTCATCGGCTCGCCCTCGTTCTCCCACAAGTGCGCCACGAGCGTGCGCAATTGGTTCAACACCGCGGTGAGCGACAGCACCGCTAGCGCGATCAGGAGCGGCCTCCAGCCAATGAACTGGGTGCTGGCAAGCAGGGTTATCGCCCAGGCGCAGCCGAGCACCTCCTGCCAGCGCACGCGGGCCGTCATCTCGCCCTCGGGCGGGCGGCGGCGGAACTGCGGATTGATCGACAGCGCCGACATCCGTTCCCACACCAGCCTGCGTAGCGGCGGAATCACCGCGCCCAGAGGCACGAGCACCGCAAAGCGCAGCAGCAAGGCGACCGGCGCGAGCAGCGCGACCAGCACGAACAGCGGCAGTGTCCACGGCTTCATCAGCGCCAGCGGCAGGTATTCCGGGTCCTCCAGCGTGCCATAGCGCGTGCGCGCATGGTGGAGCGTGTGCACCCCTTCGTACATGAACGAGGGGGTCAGCAACGGAATGCCTACCACGAGATTCCACCCCAGCCGGAAGCCCGGCAACGCGTCGCGGTGGATGTGGGTCAGCTCGTGGATGAACATCAGCGCGCGATAGAAAGCCAGCGCCGCGACGAGGCCAAGCACGATCGCGAGCGGCACGCTCGCCACCAGGATCGCCCCGGCGAGTGCGCCATAGGCGAGGCCCGCCGAAGCCAGCATATCGCCCCAGTAGATCGCCGCCTTCGCCTCGCCGATGTCCTTTGTCAGGTCGCGCGCGGCGCGCAGCATATCCTTGTCGTCGCTGAGCGCGAACTGCGCCCGCGTCGCCCGCGCGGGGCGGTCGGAAGGGGCATGGTCGAGGGCTTGCTGGATGTTCATGTTCGGTTATCCGGGGATGCCCTTACCGCAAAAGACACGGTGGGGACAAACGAGACGTCGCGCGCAGTGTGATCGACTGCCTTGCTTGACTTGGCCGATAAAGCCAACGCAGGGCTAATCGATGCTGAACGCGAGACCGCAGTGAGCCACGCCGAGATAAGTATCGCCCCCGTATCCGGCAAGGCCGGACGCGCCGCGTTCGTCGACCTGGGTCGCGCGTTCGCCGCGCGGCTGGCGCACAACGCGCCGCAATTGCGGTCCGAACAGCTTGAACTGGTCGATCCGGACAAGAACCCTTTCTTCGGCCATGCGCGGGTCCAGTTGTTCCTCGCCATGCGCGATGGCAGGCCGGTGGGGCGGATTTCGGCGCACATCGACGAACTGGCGCTCGCGATGCCGGCCGAGCAGGGCTTCGGGCCCGGTGCGGGTCTGTTCGGCTATTTCGACGCCGAGGACGAGCAGGTCGCCCATGCCCTTCTGGCACGGGCCGAGGACTGGCTCCGCGGCGAAGGAATGACCCGCGCGATCGGGCCGATCTCGCTGTCGATCTGGGAAGAGCCCGGCCTGCTGGTGCACGGGCACGATCACGCCCCGATGATAATGATGGGCCATCATCCGGCGCAGTATCGCGGCTGGATCGAGAGCGCAGGCTACGCGCGCGCCAAGACATTGCTTACCTACGACCTCGACGTGCAGCGCGAATTTCCGCCGCTGGTCCAGCGCATCGTCGCTTCGGGCGAGCGGAACCCGCGCATCACCGTGCGCCCGGTCGACAAGCGCCGGTGGGACGAAGAGGCGCGGGTGGTGCTGGACATCCTCAACGACGCCTGGTCGCGCAACTGGGGTTTCGTCCCGTTCACCGAGGCCGAGATCGCCTACGCCGGCAAGAAGCTGAAGCCATTGATCCGCGAGGACATCAACATGATCGCCGAGGTCGATGGCCGCCCGGTGGCGTTCATGCTGACCTTTCCCGACATCAACGGCGTGCTGACCAGGATCGACGGCAAGCTGTTCCCGTTCGGCTGGATCCACCTGCTGCTCTGGTTGCGCAAGCCGGTGCGGTCCGGAATGCGGGTGCCGTTGATGGGTGTGCTGCGCGAGTTGCACAATTCGCGCCTCGCCAGCCAGCTCGCCTTCATGATGATCGACAAGATCCGCCGCAACGCCGTTGCCGCCTACGATTCGAAGCGGGGCGAGATCGGCTGGATCCTCGACGACAATCAGGGGATGAAGGCGATCGCCGACACCATCGACAGCAAGGTGAACCGCGAATACGCGGTGTTCGACAAGCCGCTCTGACCGCACCTGCCCGGTGGCTGTGGCACAGGTGCCACGGCTCGCCGTCAAATGCGGATATGGCGGGAACGGTAGCGATTCCGGTGGGTTCGATAGCGCATGGCGCGATGGCGCGGCCATTCCGGAGCGAACGAGCAATATGCCCAGGGCCAAGGCCGCGAAACGAGCACGACCGACAGCGCGACCGATGATCGGCAACGTGCTGGTGGTCGAGGACGATGCGCTGCTCGCGCTGGATATCGAGCAGAATCTGCGCGATGCCGGGGCCGCACTGGTGCAATTGTGCCCTTCCACGACCGAAGCGCTGGGGTTGCTGCGCGAGCACCGATTCGACGCGATCGTGCTCGACGTCCACCTGGCCGACCGCAACGACGGGTGGGCGATTGCCGAACTGGTCGATAGCGTCGGGCCGCGTCCGCCGCGCATCGTGTTCTCGACCGGCGCCCCGCAGGAAATCCCCGCCGAAATCGCGGAACTGGGTATCGTGCTGACCAAGCCATATCACCCGCAGGACCTGGTTCGCGCCATCTCCGCCCCCCGGCGCAGGGGTCTGCTGGCCCGCCTGCGCGCCCTCGCCGCCTGAGGGCGGCTCCCCAGACCCTGAGCGCATCATCAGGGCTGCTTGCGCTTGCGCAACAATTAAAAAAAGGCCCCCGCTCCTTCTCGGAGCAGGGGCCTTTCGGGATCGTATCACCAGCCGCTTGGACGGGAGGGGGGGTCTCGGCGGTGACAATGAGATAATGCACGGGCCGAAAGTGGGTTCCCTTCCCCTCGAAAATTTTTTCATTGTTGTGCATTTTCCAGTTTGGCACACCATTCCAGATGCTTGCGGCCATGGCGTAAAGGCTTTCGTCAATCGCATCCGCCCGCTAAGTGGCGGCCTTAATCGTGCCATGCGCGCAAGACGATTCATCGGCGATGGCTGGAACCTTGCGCGCCCGCGCGCGTTAGTACGGTCGCACGCCGCGCGGATCGCGGCGTGCCGATCAGGGAAGGGAATTCATGTCGCTAGGTGAACAGGTTGCCGCCAATCTGCCGTTTCTGCGTCGCTATGCGCGCGCGTTGACCGGCTCGCAGGCAACCGGAGACGCTTTTGTCAGGCAGACGCTGGAGGCGGCACTGGCCGACGATGGCGTGGCCGCGAGCCTCGATGGTGGGCGAGTGCCGCTCTACCGTGCTTTCAACAAGATCTGGTCCAGCGCCTATCTCGAAGTTGCGGACAACGATGGCGGCGGCAGCGCGCACGAACAGGCCGCGCACGACCGCCTGCGTTCGATCACGCCGCTCAATCGCCAGGCGCTGCTGCTGACCACGCTGGAGGATTTCAGCCTGTCGCAGACCGCCAGCATCATGGATCTCGATGAGGACTCGGTGCAACGCCTGGTGCAGGAAGCGGTCAGCGAGATCGATCGCGAATCGACCACCAGCGTGCTCATCATCGAGGACGAACCGCTGATCTCGATGCAGCTCGAAGACCTGGTCACTTCGCTCGGCCACGAGGTCTGCGGCACCGCCGCGACCCGGACCCAGGCGCTGGAAGTCGTCGCCGAACACACGCCCGGGCTGGTCCTGGCTGACATCCAGCTCGCCGACGGTTCATCCGGCCTCGACGCGGTTGACGACATCCTCGCGCTCGACAGCGTGCCGGTGATCTTCATTACCGCCTATCCCGAGCGCCTGCTGACCGGCGACCGGCCCGAGCCGACCTATCTCGTCACCAAGCCGTTCAAGGAATCGACCGTGCGCACCGCGATCAGCCAGGCGCTGTTCTTCGGATCGAGCCGCCCGCTTTCCTGATCGGCCCTATCCTGAAAAATTCTCCCCGCCGCCGCATTATCGGCGGCGGGTTTTTCTTCGTCTGAACCGTTTCACCCGCTGCGGTAGCGGGCGCGGATCGCGAAGTCGCTCTGGTGCCTGACCGGAATCGTCAGCACGCAGCGGACACCCTCGGGCGCGAAGTCGATCTCGACCGGACGGCTGAATTCGTGCGCGACGACTTTCTCCAGCAGATCGGTGCCGAAGCCGCGCCCGCGCTGGACCGAGACCGGCGGACCGCCCGATTCGCGCCATTCGAGCCGCACGGTGGCGTCGTCGATCATCGCCCACGATATACGGATCGCGCCGCCGCGCTGACTCAATGCGCCGTACTTGGCCGCGTTGGTGGCCAGTTCGTGCACCGCGAGACCCAACGACAGAGCGTCGTTGGGGGCAAGTTCGACCGGCGGACCGGACAGCTCCACCGTATGCTCGCTATCGAGGAGGTAGGTCTGCATCTCGGTCTCGACGACGTCGCGCAGCGCCGTCATCCCCCATTGCGAATTGGTCAGCAGGTCGTGCGTCGCCGAAAGCGCCCTCACCCGCCCTTCCAGCCCATCGGCGAAATCGTCGACGCTGTCCGACCGGCGGCGGGTGAGCGAGATGATCGACAGCACGTTCGCGAGCGAATTCTTGACCCGGTGGTTCAACTCGCGTGTCAGCGAATCGCGGATCGAATTCTGTTCCTCCAGCCAGTCGAGCGAAGCCTGGTCTTCCTTCACCTGCTGCGTAAGCAGTCGTACGACCACCATCAGCAGGCTCGCCACCAGCAGTCCGAACAGCAGGGTAAGCATCGACAGGTCGGTCAGACTGGTGGTGCGCGCAGCCTGCACCTCCAGCGTCATCGCCCGGTTGGAGATGACCAGCGGCTGGACCACCGTGCGTCCACCGGTCGCCTGGGGGCCGGCTTCAACCAGCAGGTTTCCGTCGGTACGCTCGCCATCGTAGAGGCGCACGCCCAGCGTATCGCCCGGCTCCGCCTGAAGCGCGGTTTCGATGAAGTCGGCCGCGTTGAACGGACTGTAGATGAACCCGCGCAGTTGGCGACCCGGTCCGAACCGGTCGAATACCGGCATATAGATCAGGAAGCCGGGTGCCTCGCTGCCTTCGTCCTCCTGTGCCAGAACGACCCGCCCGCTCGCGGTCGGTTGCTGGTTGCGCACCGCTTCGTCCATCGCCGCGCGGCGAATGCTTTCCGAATACATATCGAAGCCCAGCGCGCGGCGGCTGCGCTGCGTGTCGGGATGGAGGAATGTGACCGGCACCATCAACCGGGCCCCTTCGTCCGGTGCAGGACGGACGCGGAAGGTTCCGGGGGCCTGCCCGGTCATGGCCTCCTCGAACGCGGCGACCGAGCGCGGATCGACCGCGCGCGCCCAGCCGAACCCTTCCGCTCCGCGATAATCGGAATCGAGCCGCAATTCGTCAACGAATTCACGGAACTGGCGCTGGGGAATGGTTTCCTGCGTCGAGAACAGCGCCGCGCCCGCGCGAAGATAGGCCGAAGCGGCATTGGCACGCCGCTCGATCGCCGAACCGATCGCCAGGGCCCGCTCGCTCAGCCGCGCTTCCTGGCTCTCACGCTCGCCGCTCTCGATGGCGAACACGCTCAGCGCCGTCACCGCCGCGATCAGCAGGAACAGCGTCACCGGTAGCGCACGGGGGTACTTTACCAGCCAGTACCTGACACGGTGCCCCCCTCTTCGCCGTTGTTCAGTCGCTGCATGCACCCACAAAATCCGAAATTCATGTCCTGTCAGGCACTCCCGCCCTAAGGCAGGGAACCAAACAGGGCCGCCTTCGTTCCCCCGCAACGGCACTTTGTTGTAAATAGTGCCGAAGGGGCACAATCGGTTCAACTAGAGCGAGATCTACTGGGCACATGGCGACGGCGAGGGAAAGCGGGAAAATGAGTCGGGCGGGATCGACTGCACAGCATCGGGGCAAGGCGGAAAAGCCGGAATGGGCCGACGGCCTGCGCCAGCTGTACGATTCGGTCGTGGACGAACCGTTGCCCGACAACTTCAAGGATCTGCTGGCAAAGCTGGATCGCAAGAGCTGATGGCCACCGCAGTCCGTTCGGCCGCGGAAAAGGCCGATTTCATGAGCGAATTGACCAGGGTTGTTCCGCACCTGCGCGCATTTGCGCGTGGCCTGTGCGGTCGGCCCGATCTCGCCGACGACCTGGTGCAGGAGGCCATGCTCAAGGCCTGGGCCGCTCAGGACAGGTTCGAGCCGGGCACTTCGATGCGCGCGTGGACCTTCGTGATCCTGCGCAACGCCTACCTCACCGATATGCGCCGCAACCGTTTCCGCGGCGAATACGACGAGGCCACCGCCGAGCGTATCCTGACCGCACCCGCCGGGCAGGAAGAACCGATCCACCTGAGCGACATGCACCGCGCGCTGCTGACCCTGCCGCCCGAACGGCGCGAGGCGCTGCTGCTGGTCGGTGCGGGCGGCTTCAGCTACGAGGAGGCGGCAGAGATCTGCGGCTGCGCCGTCGGCACGATCAAGAGCCGCGTGGGCCGCGCCCGCGCGGCGCTCACCGCGATGCTCGAAGACGGATCGATCCCGCAACGCTCGACCGACGATGCGGCCGCGCACCGCGCGATCCTGGAGGAACTGGACGCCGTCGCAGCGGGCAACGGCGTCGCGGCCAAGGTCTAGGTTCGCGCGCCCTGCCCCTGACCCGCCCTTTCGCTTGCCCTGTTGATGCGCGCGAGTAACAAGGCGGGCTGATGGAGCACGAGCCCGCCCCGCCCCCGTCCCCAGCCTCGGCCCCAGCCTCGGCCCCGGCCCCTCGCCCCAATCGCCGCATGGCTTTCGCGGCGCAGGAACTGCGGCTGATCTCGGCGCTGGTGCTGCTGCTCGGCATCGGCCTGTTCCTGGCGCTGCCGTTCGTGCTCTCGATCGGCTCGGTGGTATTCCTGCCGGTCGTCACCGCCGTGGTGCTGACGATCATCCTGTCGCCGCTGGCCGACAAGTTGGCCGGATGGGGCCTGCCCAACGTGCTCGCCTCGCTGATCGCGCTGATAGTCTTCTTCGCGATCGTTCTGCTGGCGCTGGCAACCATCCTGCAACCCGCGATCGCGCTGTTCGACAGCCTGCCGCAAATGACCCAGCGCGTGGCCGAGCGGTTCACCGAACTGCGCGGCCAGTTCGCCTGGCTGGAGGCGGCAAACGCCCGCATGGCCGAGGTGATGGGCACCGCGGGCGGCGACCGGGTGGTCATCGCGACCCCGACGATGCTCGAACAGCTCGCCTTCGCCACCCCCAGCGTGCTGCTCGAGGTGCTGCTGACCTTCCTGATGACGTTCTTCATGATCGAGGCGCGGGTGCGGTTGCGGCGGCACCTGCTGTTCGACCGCGCTTCATTCGGAACCAGCATCAAGGCGGCACGGGTGATGCGCGAGGTGCAGGACCGGGTCGCGGCCTATATCCTGACTGTCACCTGGATCAACGCCAGCGTCGGGGTGGTCGTAGCGCTCGGTGCCTGGGCGCTGGGTGTCGAGGCGCCGATCATGTGGGGCGGCCTCGCCATGATCCTCAACTTCCTGCCCTACATTGGCCCGCTGGCGATGACTGTGCTGCTGGCGCTGTTCGGGATCGGTACGGCCGACACGGTGTGGCTGGGGATTATCCCGGCAGCAGCCTATCTGGGGCTGCACACGGTCGAATCGAATGTATTCACGCCGTCGATCCTGGGCGCGCGGTTCACCATGAACCCGGTGATGATCCTGATCGCGCTAAGCTATTTCTCATGGATCTGGGGGGTGTTCGGGGCCCTGCTGTCGGTGCCGATCCTGCTGATGCTGACAGCGTTCTTCGACCATGTCGGGCGGCCCAACCTGATCGGCTTCGTGTTCGGTGAGCCGCTGTTCGGCGACAACCTCATGGCGCTGGGCACCGAACAGGACACCCAGGACGCACAGCACGGCTGACGCGAAAAGGCCCGCCGTCCCGGTAAGGGAGGCGGGCCGTTATCGTCCCTCAGGCGGGACTCAGCCCGGATAGGTCCAGGTCGTGCCGCGCGCCAGGTTGTCGGAAGCGAAGGCCCAGTTCAGCTTGCCGCCGATCACCGCGTCGAGATAGGCGGGACGCTTGTTCTGGTGATCGAGGTAATAGGCGTGTTCCCACACGTCGATGGTCAGCAGCGGGTTGAAATCGCCGTCGGCCAGCGTGTCGCCGTCGTGCGTTTCCTCGATCGACAGCTTGCCGCCCTTCTCGGCCAGCCACACCCAGCCGCTGGCGAAGTGGCCCACGCCGCGTTCGGCCAGCTGCTTGTTGAGCGCTTCGAGCGAGCCGAAGGCGTCGTCGATCATCGCCGCCAGTTCGTCCGACGGCGCACCGCCGTCTTCCGCCAGCGAATGCCAATAGAACCCGTGGTTCCAGCTTTGCGCCGCGTTGTTGAACAGGCCCTGGTTCTTGCCGCGCGCGGCCGCGATCACTTCTTCCATCGACTTGTCGGCCAGATCGGTGCCTTCGATCGCGGCGTTCGTCTTGTCGATGTAGGTCTGATGGTGCTTGCCGTGGTGAAACGACAGCGTTTCCGCGGACACGGCGGGTTCGAGCGCGGTGTCGGCATAGGGCAGGTCGATCAGTTTGAAGGCCATTAGTCTTCCCCTGTGGTGCTGAATGATTGGTCGGGTCTCGTCTGGCCAACGCCTTGGCCCGGATTGGGTTGCAGCGCCAGCGTCGATTCGGTCTCGTCGCGCGTCCGGTCGACGGCGGTAGTCACCGCCACGTCCATCGTCACGTTGCCGAGCGTGCGCATGATGTCGGGCAGCATCTCGACCGCGACCAGCAGCAGCAGCGGCTCCACCGGAACGCCCATCGCGATCGCGATCGGCCCGATCGAGATGACGAAGCTGATCGAGCCGGGCAAGCTGACCGAACCAACGCTGATGACGAAGGCGACCGCGATCCCCGCCGCCAGCACCATTGGCGTCAGCTCGACCCCCGCCAGCGTCGCGACATAGATAGCCACCGCCATGTTCATCGCCGGGCTGGTCGCGCGGAAGATCGCCACCGACAGCGGCAGGGCGAAATCGGCGGTGCTCTCGCGCACGCCGAGTCGCCGCGCGGTGGCCAGCATCGCGGGCAGGCTGGCAAGCGAGCTTTGCGTCGACAGCGCCACCGCCTGCGCCGGCAGCATCGCGCGCGCGAACGCGAGCGGACGCATCCGCCCACCCGCGATCGCCAGTACGTAGCCGGCCAGCATGATGACGGTGCCCATCGCGGTGACGGTGAGGATGTAATGCACCAGCGTCGCGAAGGCCCCGCCCCCGGCCCGCGCCGCGACGCCCACCGCCAGCGCGAACACGCCGACCGGGGCGAGCCACAGCACCCAGCCGATGATCGTGAGCATCGCATTGGCCATGGCGCGGAAGAACCCGAGCAGCGTCGCGCGCTGCCCCTCGGGCAGGCGCGCCACCGCGACCGCGAACACCGCGAAGAAAATCGTCAGTGGCAGCATCGCCGTTTCCGCCGCCGCCGCAACCACGTTGGGCGCGACCAGCGAGGTCACGAAATCGGCGATCCCCGGCACTTCCTGCCGTGCTATCGCGCCTGTTTCGAGCAGGCTGGAAGCCGCAGCGGGGATCGGGAAGGCATCGAGCAGGAGCGGCATCAGCACCGCGGTGGAAATGCCGCTGAAGACCAGCACCGCGAACACCAGCAGCAGCATATGCCGCGCCACCCGGCCCGCGCTGGCCGCGCGGACCATCTGCGCGATGCCGACCACCAGCAGCGAGGCCACCAGCGGGATGATCGTCATCTGCAAGGCGCGCAACCACAGCGCGCCGAGCGGCTCGGTCACGGTCAACAGCGGCGCGATAACGCTGCTGTCCGCCAGCAGCCAGCCCAGCAGCAGCCCGGCGACCAGTCCGCCGAAGGTCCACCACACCGGCAGGCGGATGGCCATCAGTTCGTTCGTCTCTGTCTTTTCAGCGGTCATTCGCGCTCCGGTGCTCTTCCCTTCGCCGCCTAACGGGGCCACAAGCGCGTGGCAAACCGGATTGAGGATAGATCGCCTAGATGGGACGTAAGTTTTTCGGCACCGACGGCATTCGCGGGCGCACCAACGAAGGCGTGATGACCGCTGCCACCGCCATGCGCGTGGGGCAAGCTGCCGGCACGCATTTCCTGCGCGGCGACCACCGCCACCGGGTCGTGATCGGCAAGGACACGCGGCTGTCGGGCTACATGATGGAAAGCGCGCTCGTGGCCGGGTTCACCAGCGTGGGCATGGACGTGATCATGACCGGGCCGCTGCCGACGCCGGCCATCGCGCTGCTCACCCGCGAGATGCGCGCGGACCTCGGCGTGATGATCTCGGCCAGCCACAACAAGTTCGAGGACAACGGGATCAAGCTGTTCGGCCCCGACGGGTTCAAGCTGTCCGACGCCGACGAACTGGCGATCGAGGCGCGGGTCGAAACCGATCAGGCGCTGGCCCCCGCCGCCCAGGTGGGTCGGGCCCGCCGGATCGAGGACGCGCGCGGGCGCTACATTCACGCGGTCAAGCAGTCGGTCGGCAGCGACATCCGCTTCGACGGGCTGAAGGTGGTGGTCGATTGCGCCAATGGCGCGGCCTATCAGGTCGCCCCTGCCGCGATCTGGGAACTGGGGGCGGAGGTGATCGCCATCGGCGTCGCGCCCAACGGGATCAACATCAACGCCGGGGTCGGCTCGACCTCACTCGACGCGATCAAGGCCAAAGTGGTCGAGGAAGGCGCGGACCTGGGCATTGCCCTGGACGGCGATGCGGACCGGCTGATCGTGATCGACGAGAAGGGGCAGGAGGTCGACGGCGACCAGCTCATGGCGCTGATCGCGCTGCGGATGAAGGAACGCGGCACACTGCGCGGGGGCGGCGTGGTGGCCACGGTCATGTCGAACCTCGGGCTGGAGCGACACCTCGCGGCCAACGGCCTGACGCTGGAACGGACCAGGGTGGGCGACCGCTATGTCCTCGAACGGATGCGCGAAGGCGGGTTCAATGTCGGCGGCGAGCAGTCGGGACACATGATCCTGCTCGACCACGGCACCACCGGCGACGGCACCGTGGCGGCGCTGCGCGTGCTTGCCGGGCTGGTGCGATCGGGCAAACGGGCGAGCGAACTGCTCCACCAGTTCGATCCGGTGCCGCAACTGCTCGAAAACGTGCGCTATTCCGGTGGTGCGCCGCTGGAGGTGGCTGCGGTGCGGGCCTGTATCGCCGAGGCGGAGGCGGAACTTGCGGGGCGCGGTCGTCTCGTGATCCGGCCATCGGGCACCGAGCCGCTGATCCGCGTCATGGCCGAGGGCGACGACCGGCAGCAGGTCGAACGCGTGGTCGCGCGCATATGCGACGCGGTGCGGGCGGTCGCCGCCTGATGCTGGAAATGCGCCCCGATTGCGAACGCTGCGGCGCGGACCTGCCCGCCGAGGCACCGGGGGCGTTCATCTGCAGCTTCGAATGCACCTTCTGCGCCGAATGCGCCGATGCGCTCGACGACCGCTGCCCCAACTGCGGCGGCGAACTGATGGACCGGCCGACGCGGGCGAAGAAGCTGCACGACAAGTTCCCGCCGAGCAGCGAGCGTAAGTTCAAGGGATGACCCCGCCCCGCATTCTGGCCATCGCCGGTTCCGACAGTTCGGGCGGCGCGGGCATCCAGGCCGACATCAAGACGATCACGATGCTCGGCGGCTATGCCATGACCGCGATCACCGCGGTCACCGCGCAAAACACGCTCGGCGTCCAGGCGGTCGAGGCGCTGTCGCCCGAACTGGTGGCGGCGCAGATCGATTCGTGCCTCGCCGACATCGGCGCCGACGCGGTGAAGATCGGGATGCTGGGTTCGCCGGAGATCGCCAATGTGGTCGCCGACCGGCTTGAGCTGTTCGCGGGGCCGGTGGTGTTCGATCCGGTGATGGTCGCGACCAGCGGCAGCGTGCTGGCCGACGAGGCGACCGTCGCTGCGTTCGCCCGCCTGATGCGCCGCGCCACGCTGACCACGCCCAACCTGCCCGAACTGGAGGCGCTAGGCGGGCTGGATGCGGTAAAGGAGGCGACCAATGCATTGCTCGTCAAGGGCGGCCACGGCGAAGGGGCAGAGATCGAGGACGTGCTCCATGGCCCGAGCGGCTCGATCACGTTCCGCACACCGCGCATCGACACCCGCCACACGCACGGCACCGGCTGCACCCTTTCGAGCGCCATCGCCACCGGGCTCGGCGCGGGGCTATCGCTCGAGAAGGCGACCGAACGGGGCATCCGCTTCGTCGAGGCGGCACTGAAGACCGCGCCTGGCTTCGGCGGCGGGCACGGCCCGCTCGGCCATCAGGCGGTCCGACTGCCCTAGCGACCCAACTCGTAGAACGCGGCGATATGCCCCCAGGCCTCATCGGCGGTTTCGCACCAGCGGAACAGGTCGAGGTCCTTGTGGCTGATCACGCCTTCCTCGGCGAGCCCTTCGAAATCGACTACCCTGGTCCAGAATTCCTTGCCGAACAGCAGGATCGGCATGGCCTTCATCTTGCCGGTCTGGATCAGCGTCAGCAGTTCGAAGAATTCGTCGAACGTGCCGAACCCGCCGGGGAATACCGCCACCGCCTTCGCCCGCAGCAGGAAATGCATCTTGCGCAGAGCGAAGTAGTGGAACTGGAAGCTCAGATACGGGGTGACGTAGCGATTGGGTGCCTGTTCGTGCGGCAGGACGATGTTGAGGCCGATGCTTTCCGCCCCGGCATCGCTCGCGCCCTTGTTGGCCGCTTCCATGATCGACGGTCCGCCGCCCGAGCAGATCACGAACTGACGCTGCCCCTGCTCGACGATCGACTTCTCGCTGACCATGCGGGCGAGCTTGTAGGCCTCGCCATAGTATTTCGCCTTCTTGGCAAGGTTCTCGACCACCAGCCGCTCGCGCTCGTCGAGGTCCTTGGCACCCTCAAGCGCGACCTGGGCCGATTCGGGCGGCGGGATGCGGGCCGAGCCGTACATCACCAGGGTGGAGCCGACGCCCGCCTCGTCGAGCAGCATCTCGGTCTTGAGCAATTCGAGCTGGAAGCGCACCGGGCGCAATTCCTCGCGCAACAGGAAGTCGCGATCCTGGAACGCCAGCTTGTAGGCGGGGTGTTCGGTCTGCGGGGTACTCTCCGGCGTCGCCTTGGAGAATTTCGCTTCTTCCTCTGCCGGGTAGAACTTGCGCTCGGCGAGGTCGTGGTCCTTGTCTGTATCGTCCATTTCTCGCGCGCTAGCCGCGCGGAGGTCCCGGGGCAAGGGCAGGGGGAAAGAGCAGGGGCGATTTCGCCCGGAGAAAGCGTCCGGAGAAAGCCGCCAGGCGCACGAGCGCCGCTGGATGCCCCGCGAGGATTCGAACCTCGATAGACGGAGTCAGAGTCCGTAGTCTTACCATTAGACGACGGGGCATCGGCGCCGCCCGCGATGCGGGCTCGGGCGAGGGCGCGCAAATAGGTTCGTGCGCGGCGCAGGTCAACCCGTGCCGTGCACGCCCCCTTGCCGCGCCCGCCAGCCCCCGCTAGCATCGCGACCAAGTCCCCGTGGATCCTCCGCGGGAGGATAAGAAAGCATTGCGATGGCGGACAGATTTCCGCCGGACGGCAGCAGAAAGGTCGGCCAAGCGGGGGCCGGCAGGTCCGGCAAGGTAGCCGATTTTCGCTACAAGCAGCCCGAACGCGCGGCACCCGGCAGGACGTGGCGCGATTCCGGCGATTCCCAGCGCGATACGCGCCCCGGCAAGCCCGCCGACAATTTCGCATCGCCGCGCCCGCGTCAGGCCTATGCCGCTCTAGACCTGGGCACCAACAATTGCCGCCTGCTGATCGCCCGGCCGACCGAGGACGGCTTCACCGTGATCGACGCATTCAGCCGGGTGGTGCGGCTGGGCGAGGATCTGGCCCGCACCGGACGGCTGAGCGACGCGGCGATGGAGCGGACGCTGGGCGCGCTGCACATCTGTGCCGACAAGCTCAAGCGACGCAACGTCCACCTCGCCCGCTCGGTGGCGACCGAAGCTTGCAGGCGAGCCGAGAACGGGGCCGAATTCATCCGCCAGGTCCAGCGCGAAACCGGCATCGCGCTCGATATCATCAGCGCGCAGGAAGAGGCGCGGCTGGCGGTGCTCGGCTGCCATGTCCTGCTCGAGGGCGGCGACGGGCCCGCTGTTATCTTCGACATCGGCGGCGGGTCGACCGAACTCGTGCTGATCGAGCCCGACGGCAAGGTCCCGCGCATCATCGACTGGCAGAGCGTGCCGTGGGGCGTCGTCTCGCTGACCGACACGGTTGGCCGGGTCGAGGGCACCCACGACGAGCGCCGGGCGCGCTATGCCGAGATGCGCCGCGTTGTGCGCGAGAGTTTCGCCCCGTTCGCCGAACGGGTCCGCGACCGGGCCGCCGACCCCGCCGGAATGCGCCTGCTCGGGACCAGCGGCACGGTGACGACTCTGGCGAGCCTGCATCTCGAACTGCCGCAGTACGACCGGCGCGCGGTCGACGGGCTGATCGTGCCCGCCGGGTCGATGCGCGACATCAGCCTGCGCCTCTCGACGATGACGCCCGAGGAACGGGGCAAGCTGCCGTGCATCGGCGCGGACCGGGCGGAACTCGTCGTCGCGGGCTGCGCCATTCTCGAATCGATCATGGATATCTGCCCCACCGACCGGCTCGGCGTGGCCGACCGGGGCATCCGCGAAGGCATCCTGCGCAGCCTGATGGCCGCCGACCGCGCGGGCGAGGAGAGCCGCCGCAGCGTCAGCGGCGGGGCACGCGGACGTGGCTAGATCGGGGCGCAACCCGGACAAGCGGGTCAAGACCGCGCGCGGTCGCACCGCGTCGTCGAACCGATGGCTCGAACGGCAACTCAACGATCCTTACGTCAAGCAGGCCAAGGCCGAGGGTTATCGCAGCCGCGCCGCCTACAAGCTGATCGAACTGGACGAGAAGTTCGCGCTGCTGCGCGGGGCAAAGCGCGTGGTCGACCTGGGCGTCGCGCCGGGCGGCTGGGCGCAGGTCGTGCGCAAGCTTGCACCGCGTGCGGGTGTGGTCGGGATCGATCTGCTCGAAACCGAACCGCTCGACGGGGTGACGCTGCTCCAGATGGATTTCATGGCAGACGATGCCCCCGCCACGCTCACCGGCGCGCTCGACGGCCCGCCCGACCTGGTGCTGTCGGACATGGCGGCCAATACGGTGGGCCACAAGCAGACCGACCACTTGCGCACGATGGGGCTGGTCGAGGCGGCGGCGTGGTTCGCGGTCGAGGTGCTGGAGGAAGGCGGCGCGTTCGTGGCCAAAGTGCTGGCAGGCGGGACCGACACCGACCTGCTGGCGCTGCTCAAGAAGCATTTCCGCACGGTCAAGCACGCCAAGCCACCGGCGAGCCGCAAGGGCTCGTCCGAATGGTACGTCATCGCACAGGGCTTCAAGGGGCGCGACTGAGCGCCCGGGAAAGTGGGGGCTTATTCGGCGGTTGCCGGGTTGGTGCTCGGTACGGGTTCGCTCGCGCCCATTGCACCGGCGGCCTCGACCGCACCCGCAGGCTCACCCTCGACCGGACCGGTGGTGCCGGGTGCCGCCTCGACCGGAGCTTCCTCCGGCGCCTTGGGCGCGGGCGGGGTCAAGTTCGAGCCCAGGCTGTTCATGTACATGATGATGCTGGCGCGGGCCGCGTCGTCCTTGAGACCGGCAAAGCTCATCGTCGTGCCCGGTGCGAAGCCGCGCGGCGAAATCAGCCACTCGTTCATCGCCTCGAACGTCCAGGTCCCGCCCTTGCCCGACAGCGCCGAGCTGTAGCCGAAACCGGCTGCGTGCTTGCCGACCGGCAGGCCCATCACACCGTAGAGATTTGGCCCGGTGCCGTTCGCGCCGCCCTGGTCGAAGGTGTGGCAGGTGCCGCAGCGCGCCTTGGCCTGCTGCTCGCCCATCGCGATGTCTGCAGCGGCGAGAATCGTACCGAGATCGACTGCCGATTCGACACCGCCCGCGCCGGCGTCCAGATCCTCGATCGGATAGCCGCCCGATTCGACGTGCGCGGGCTTGCCTGCGTGGTAATACATTCCGCTGGCGATCGAGGCGCCAAGGCCCACGATACCGGCAAAAAGGACCCAGCCGGCGGCAGTGTTGAAACGATCGTCCATCGGTAGAAAACCCGTGAAATCTGTTGGTGTGCTGCTTCGCGCGCCGCTTTAGGCACGCATGGCCGCAATCGCAAGTGCCGCGATAACCGCCACAATGCCTTGTTGCCTGCGTGGTCGCGCGCGGATAGGCGCGACCGCCAGATGACGATGAGTTTTCCCGGACCCGCGCTCGCCATGGTCGAGCGGATGCAGGCGGCGGCGGCAGCCGATCCCGCCCGCGCGATCGCGTTCCAGGGCTGCCCCGGTGCCAATTCGCACCGCGCCGCCGGCGAAGCTGCGCCCCAGCACCTGCCGCTGCCGTGCTTCAGCTTCGAGGACGCGCTGGAGGCGGTAAAGGACGGGCGCGCGGGCAGCGCGATCATCCCGATCGAGAACAGCCAGCACGGCCGCGTCGCCGATATTCATTTCCTGCTCCCTGAAAGCGGGCTCGCCATCGTGGCCGAGCATTTCATGCCCATCAGCCATGCGCTGATGGCGCTGCCCGGCGCGAGCGGTCCGTTCAGCGCCGCCTACAGCCACCCCCAGGCGCTCGGCCAGTCGCGCCGCTTCCTGCGCGAACGCGGCATCGTGCCGCTGAGCCACGCCGACACCGCCGGGGCTGCCGCCTTCGTCGCGGAGCGCGGCGATCCGGCGCTGGCGGCGATCGCCCCGCGCCTCGCCGCCGACCTCTATGGCCTGACCGTGGTCGAGGACGCGGTCGAGGATGCGGCCGACAACACCACCCGCTTCGTCGTGCTCGCGCGCGAGCCGGGCGATCCCGCGAACCTGGCGGGCGAGGCCGCGATGACCACCTTCGTGTTCGAGGTGAAGAATATCCCCGCCGCTCTCTACAAGGCACTGGGCGGGTTCGCCACCAACGGCGTCAACATGACCAAGCTGGAAAGCTACCAGAAGGGCGCGAGCTTCGCGGCGACGATGTTCTACGCCGATATCGTCGGTGCGCCGGGCGATCCGGCGGTCGACCGCGCGCTGGAAGAACTCGCGTTCCACTGCAAGGAACTGCGCTTGCTCGGCACCTATCGACAGGCCTGGCCCCGCGGATAGTGCACTGCCCGGCATGGCGGCTTGCCACGGCCGGTGGGCTCTGCCACCAGTCGCCCTGTGACGACGGCCGCAGGCGAAGCGACAGATATGGCCGAAGACGGCTGGCGCGCGGTCCGCGATGACGGCAGCATCCAGTTCGCGCCGGTCGATCCGCCCAGGCGCGCCGAACAGCCGCAATGGTTGCAGGATTTGTTCGAATGGCTGTCGAGCGTGATCGAGCCGGTCGGGCGGCTGTTCGGCACCTCATGGCCGGTGGTCAAGTGGATCCTGCTCGCGCTGGCGGTAGCCGGTGCCTTGCTGCTGCTGTGGCGGCTGGTCGAGCCCCTGCTGGACCGCTCTGCGACCTCCACCGCGGAGGAACCTGAGTGGCTGCCGCGGCGCGATGCGGCGCTCGCCCTGCTCGAGGACGCGGACCGGCTCGCCGCCGAGGGCCGCTATGACGAGGCGACACATCTGCTGCTCCGCCGCAGCGTCGGCCAGATCGCCGCGGCGCGCCCCGACTGGGTCGCCCCGTCGAGCACCGCGCGCGAACTGGCGCTGCTCCCGGCCCTGCCCACTGCCGCGCGGCAGGCCTTCGCGCTTATCGCGGAGCGGGTCGAGCGCAGCGTGTTCGCGCTCCGCAGCCTCGGCCGAGAGGACTGGCAGGCGGCGCGCGACGCCTATGCCGAATTCGCCCTCCAGCAGCTTCCCGCGAGGGCCGCGTGACCGGCTCGCCCGCCCCGACCTTCAATCCCCGCGTGGTGCTCGCCATGCTGCTATTCGGCGCGGCGGCGTTCCTGGCGATGCTGTGGTTCATCGGCTCGGGCCAGACCGGGCGGCAGAACGACGGCGGCACTCACGCGGCAGCCAAGGGCCTGACCGGATTCGCCGCACTGGCGGGTATCCTTGAGGCCGATGGGTATGACGTTACACTCAGCCGCAGCCGAGCCGCGCGCGACGAAGCACACCTGCTGATCCTGACCCCGCCCAGCTCGGTGGACGCCGAGAAACTAGCGGAGATCATCGAGCAGCGCCGCTATCTGGGGCCGACAATCGTCGTCCTGCCCAAATGGTATGCGGTGCAGGTCGATCCGGCCACCGACGGCAAGGCCAAACGGGGTTGGGTCTCGCTCGCCGGGGCCGGTCCGCCTCCTTGGGCAAACGAGCTGGAAGGCGAGTTCGCATTCGAGGCCGAACTGGCCCCGGTCGCACCGCGCGGCGACCATTGGCGCGGGCTCGGCATGGCGGGGCGGCTGCCCGATCCCGGTCAGGTAATGGCGCTGAAAGGCAGGGTCGTGCCGCTGGTCACCGACAGCGGCGGACGCGTGCTGGCAGGCTATCTGGATGATGGCGGATACTACCCTTATCTGGCCGACGCCGCCGGAGTGGCGCGCGGCGACCCGGAAAAGCTCGACGGCGATCGCTGGAACGTGACCGTGGTGGCCGAACCCGACCTGTTCAACAATTACGGCATGGCCGACCGCGAGCGCGCCGATTTCGCGCGCGAGCTGGTTCATCAGGCGATGGAGGGCGAGGATCTCGACGTGGTCTTCGACCTGACATTGAACGGGTTCGGCGGGGCGAAGAACCTGCTAACCCTTGCCTTCACCCCGCCCTTCGTCGCCGCCACGCTGTGCCTGATCCTGGCCATGATCGTGGTCGCCTGGCGGGCCTTCCGCCGGTTCGGCCCGCCGCTGGCCGAGGGCCGCCAGATCGCGTTCGGCAAGGCCCGGCTCGTCGCCAACAGCGCCGCATTCATCCAGCGCACCGGACGGCTGCATCTGATCGCCCGCCCCTACGCCGAACTCGTCGGCGGGCGGATCGCGCGCATGATCGGCCTGCGCCATGCGGACGAGGCGGCGATCGACGCCGCGCTGGCCCGGCGCACGTCCGAGGCCGCGCCCTTCTCCTCCAGCGCTGCCGCCCTGCGCGCCGCGCGAGGCAAGCACGAGACATTGCGCGCCGCCCGCGCGCTCCGCGACATCGAAAGGACCCTCAAGCGATGACCATGACACTAGACGAGGTGCGCAGCCTCGCCGGCGCGATCCGGGGCGAGGTGGCCAAGGCGATCGTCGGGCAGGACGCAGTGGTCGATCACCTGCTCGTCGCATTGCTGGCCGAGGGGCACGTCCTGCTCGAAGGTCCGCCGGGCACGGCCAAGACTTTCCTCGCGCAGTGTTTCGCGACCTCGCTCGGCCTCGATTTCGGTCGCATTCAGTTCACCCCCGACCTGCTCCCTGGCGACATCCTCGGCTCCAACCTGTTCAACTTCCAGACCAGCCAGTTCACCCTGACGCGCGGGCCGATCTTCTGCGACCTGCTGCTGGCCGACGAGATCAACCGCACCCCGCCCAAGACCCAGGCCGCACTGCTCGAGGCGATGCAGGAGAGGCGCGTAACCCTCGACGGCGAAACCCATGCGCTTCCGCAGGCCTTCATGGTCGTGGCGACACAGAACCCGATCGAGAACCAGGGGGTCTACCCGCTGCCCGAAGCGCAGCTCGACCGGTTCCTGTTCAAGCTGCTGGTGCCCTATCCCAGCATCGAGGAGGAAGCCGCGATCGTCGCCCGCTTCGGCCAGCGCCAAGGTCCACCGCGCGCGACCGAGTTCGGCGTGGTTGCGGTGGCCGACACGGCGCGACTCGCCAGCGCGACCGCCGCGCTGGGGCAGGTGACCGTTGCGCAGGAGATCGTCGACTACGTCGTGCGGCTGATCCGCGCCACGCGCGAGCATGGCGATCTTGCCAGCGGCGCAAGCCCGCGCGCGGCGGTGCTGCTGGCCAATGCCGCCCGTGCCCGCGCGGCGCTGGAGGGACGCGACTACGTGATTCCCGACGATGTCAAGGCGCTCGCCACCGCCGTGCTGCGCCATCGCCTGATCCTCAGCCCCGCCGCAGAGATCGAGGGCCGCGCGATCGAGGTCCTGGTCTCCGAACTGGTCGAGGCGACCGAGGCGCCACGGTGACGCGAGGGTGAAATTCCCCATCGTCCCCACCGCGCGCACCGCCTGGCTGGCCGCGCTCGCCGCGCCGGTCGCGATCGTGATCGCGGCGGCGGCCCCGGGCGCGTGGATAGTAGCCCCGGCGGCGGGAGCGGCGCTGCTGGTGCTGGTGCTGCTCGACGCGCTGTTCGCCGGGCGGCTGATGGAATGGCGGCTGGTGGCCCCCGACGATGCCGAGGTCGGCGAACCGGTGCGGGTTGCCATGCTGGCGCAAATCGCGGGCCGCTCGGGCCACGCGCCGCTCGATGCCGCGCTTGCCTGCGATGCGCGGCTGGCGTCCACGGGCAGCGCGCAATTGCGGCTCGCCCACGATAGCGAAACTGCCACCTGGAGCGGTAGCGCGGAGCTGGTCCCGAACCGGCGCGGCACGGCGCGGATCGAGCGGATGTGGCTGCGCTGGACGGGACCGCTGGGGCTCGGCGCGCGGCAAATCTCGCGCGAGGTAGACCAGGCGATCCGTATCTGGCCCGACCTGTCGCCGGTGCGCAGCCCGGAACTGCAGTTCTTCCTCCGCGACGCGCAGTTCGGCCTCATCGCCCGGCGCATTCGCGGCGAGGGCACGCAATTCGAGGCGCTCAGCGAATACGAGCCGGGGATGGACCGCCGCAGGATCGACTGGAAGGCGAGCGCACGCCACACCCGCCTTTACGCGCGCGAGAACGAAAGCGAACGCAACAGCCAGATCGTGTTCGCGTTCGACTGCGGACAGGCGATGTGCGAGCCGGTCGAGGGCCTGCCCCGGATCGACCGCGCGGTCTCCGCCGCGCTCACCGCCGCCTATGTCGCGCTGAAGGGCGGCGACCGGGTGGCGCTGTTCGGCTTTGCCCGGCGACCCGAGCTGGCGACGCCCTTCGTCGGCGATACCCGCGCCTTTCACCGCCTCCAGACCGCGGCTGCCGGGCTCGACTACCATGCCGAGGAACCCAATTTCACGCTGGCGCTGGCCACGCTGTCCGCGCGCCTCCAGCGCCGTTCGCTGATCGTGCTGTTTTCCGACTTCACCGACCCGACCGGGGCCGAACTGATGGTCGAGAGCCTGGGCCGGCTGGTCGAACGGCACCTGGTGCTGTTCGTCACGATCGAGGACGCCGAACTGGCCGAGTTGACCACGCGCGAACCCGACACCATCGGCGATCTGGCGATCGCGGTGACTGCCGACACCCTCGTCCGCCAGCGCGCGGTGGTGCTCCAGCGGCTGCGCCAGCTCGGCGTGGACGTGATCGAGGCCCCGCATCGCGAGATCGGCTACCGCCTGATCGACCGCTATCTCGAAATCAAGCGCAGGGGATCGATCGGATGAAGGCTCCGGCACTCGGCGCATGGTTCCGGCGGGCGGTCGTCGCGCCGCCACCCGACATCGCCGCGGCGGCGCTGCGCTCGGACCGGTTCCGCCTGGCCCGCGAGCAGGACTGGGCCCGGCTGGAGGCGATCCTCGACCGGATCGAGAAAGGGCGGCTGCGCGGCATTCCCGACGAGGACGTGCTGGCGCTGCCCGCGCTGTATCGCACCGCCGCGTCGAGCCTGGCGGTGGCGCGCGAGACCTCGCTCGATGCCGCGATGCTTGCCTATCTCGAAGCCCTCGTCCAACGCGCCTGGTTTCAGGTCTACGGCCCGCGCGAAGGCTTCACCGCATGGGCGCGGCGGTTCCTTGGCGGCGATCTGAGCCGGGCGGTGCGGGCGATCTGGCTCGACACCTGCATCGCGCTGTTCGTGATGATCGCGGGCGCGGTAACCGGGTGGCTGCTCGTGGCGCGAGACGAGGCATGGTATTACGCCCTGGTCGGCGAAATGGCCTCGGGCCGCGTACCGGGAGCCGACCGCGAAGCGCTGCTCAGGACGCTCGACGTGCAGCAGGATGCGCAAGGGCTCACCGGATTCGCCGCTCACCTGTTCCAGAACAACGCCGGGGTCGCGATCCTCGCCTTCGCGCTCGGTTTCGCCTTCGGCATCCCGACGCTGATGCTGCTGGTGCAGAACATGGCGATGCTCGGCGCGATGTTATGGCTTTACCACGACGCGGGGCTGCTCGGTCCGTTTGTCGCCTGGCTGGCGGTGCATGGCACGACCGAGTTGTTCGCGATCCTGCTGGCGGGCGCGGCGGGCCTCCATATCGGGCGGCGCATGGCCTTCCCCGGCGCACGCGGGATAATGGCGGCGGCGGCGGACGCGGGGCGGCGCGGCGCGCAGGTGATGGCCGGCGTGGTGCTGATGCTGGTTTTCGCGGCCCTGCTCGAAGCGTTCCCGCGCCAGCTCGCCGGAACCGAGGCGCGTGCGATCCTCGGCGTCTTCATGCTGATATTCTGGCTGACCTATTTCTATGCACTGCACCGCGACGGTGCCCGGGTGCGCGCGTGAACGCCGCCGCTCTCGCGCGCGGGCAGCTCGACAAGCGCCGCCGCGAGGTGGTGACGCCCGAGGGGATCGCGTTGCCGTTCTTCGTCGCCAGCCGCTCTGCCCGCGCGGGCGCACTGGCGCTCGACCTCACCCTGCTCGCCACGATTTCCGTCGTGGTGACGATCGCGCTGCTCTATCTGGTGTTCGGCGTGTTCTCGCTCGATGAGACCGAGGGGTTGACCGGGGCGGCAGAGTTCATCTTCGTGCTGTGGACGCTGTTCTCCTTCCTGCTGTGGAACGGTTATTTCATCGTCATGGAGATGGGCCCGCGCGGAGCGACGCTGGGCAAGCGGCTGCTCGGCATCCGCGTGGCGTCGCACGATGGCGGGCGGCTGACGCCCGAGGCGGTGCTGGCGCGCAACCTGCTGCGCGACATCGAGCTGTTCCTGCCGTTCGTGCTGCTGATGGTCGCTCCAAGCGGAGAGGCCGGGCCCGCGGGCATCGCCGCCACGCTGTGGTTTCTGGTTTTCGTGCTGTTCCCGTTCTTCAATCGCGACCGCCTGCGCGCGGGGGACCTGATCGCCGGGACGTGGGTAGTCGATGCCCCGCGCTCCAAACTGGCGCGAGCGCTGTCGACCCAGGGCTCGGCGCAGGGCGCGGCCAGCGGACTGACCGGGGTGGAGTACCGCTTTGGCGAGGCCGAACTGTCGATCTATGGCGAGTACGAGCTGCAGACACTCGAGCGAGTCCTGCGCGACGACCGGCCCGAGGCCATGGCGGCAGTGCACGAGGCCATCTGCCGCAAGATCGGCTGGGATCCGGGCACGGGCGACGAACGCGCCTTCCTCGAGGCGTTCTACGCCCAGCTGCGCGCGCGGCTGGAAGGTGGAATGCGGTTCGGCAAGCGCAAGGCGGACAAGTTCAGCGCCTGAACCTGCCCGCACTCACGTCAGCGGCTTACTTCTTCCATTCGAGCTTGCGCAGCAGGGTCGTGCTCAGGACGGTGCGGAAATCGGCCCGGCCGGCGGATTCTTCCTGCAGCTTTTCCTCGGTTCGGCGGTAACGCTGCGACATTATCTGCCTGCGCCGCTCGCCTTCGGCATTGTCCACGAAGCGAGGGAACCGGCGGATGAGATAGAGGTCGGGCTCGCCCACGCGCGGATGGGTGTTGACCAGGATCTCGTAGCTGTTGAGCCACCCCTGCGACACGGCGAAATCCTCGTTCGTGCGCCATTCGCCAGCCAGCCAGTTGGCGTATTTCAGATCGGCCCCGTCATCCAGATCGATGCCCGTCACCTCGACGTATTCGCCCGGATCGAACGGATAGGGATCCTTTTCCTGGCTTAGAGCAGGTGAGGCACAGAGCAGCGAGGCCGCGCCGAGCGCGACAAATCCAAGCTTGATCATGTGTACGGTCTCCCAAATGCGCGGCGAACGCGGAATGCATCCGCCGGCCTCGCTTTGGAGTCGGGCGACCCGGTTTCCCCCCGTGGGCCGGCCCCTTGGCTGGCGCGAAACTACGCCGATTCGCCTGCTTGTCGAGTCCAATTGATCGCCCTTGCCAGCGCGCCGCGCGGACCTACAACTCAGACCGAAGAACTGGAGAGATGAATGTGACGATCGACCGCAGAACGGTGCTTGCCGGAGCAGGCGCGCTGGGTGTTTCAGCCTGCGTTCCGATCACTGCGGATATGCCCACCCGCTTCGGCGCGCGGCTGCGGATCATCGAGGCGTCCGCCAACGGCGTGCTCGGGGCGAGCTTTCTCGATACCGGCACCGGCGCACTTACCGGCCACAACGGCTTCGCCCGCTTCCCGCTGCTGTCGTCGTTCAAGCTCTCGCTCGCCGCACTGCTGCTCGACCGCGACCGGGCGGGCGTGGTCGACGCATCCATGCGCGTGACCTGGACCCAGGGCGACCTGGTGGAGAACTCGCCATTCACCGCCGAGCGGCTCGCGACCGGAGCGACGCTGCGCGAGCTGGCCGAGGCGACGCAGAAGACCAGCGACAACACCGCCGCCAACCTGCTGCTGAACCGACTGGGCGGACCCGAGGCGATGACTGCTTTCTGGCGCAGGATCGGCGACGGGGCGAGCCGGCTCGACCGTCTGGAGCCCGAACTCAACAATGTCCCGCCAGGCGAACTGCGCGACACCACCACCCCCGATGCAATGGCCCGGACCGTCGCCGCGCTCATCTATGGCGATACGCTCGATGTCGGGCGGCGGACAATGTTGCGGCAGTGGATGGTCGACACGCGCACCGGGCTTGCGCGTGTGCGCGCCGGTTTGCCCGCCGAATGGCCCGCGGGCGACAAGACCGGCACCTCGCTGTGGCCCGGTATGGGCAGCGTCTATGTCGATGTCGGATTCGTCGAGCCGCCCGGTCGTGCGCCGATCACCTTCGCCACGTTCTTCCGCGCCGCCGACCAGCACCTGCGGATCGATCCGGCCGCGCAGGCAGTGCTGGCCGAATGCGGCCGCGTACTGGCGCAATACGCCAGCAGCTAGGAGCCTGAGCCCGGGCAGTCATTCGGCGAAAATCGCGACCTCGTTCAGGCCCTTGCTGGTCGCGCGGCCGCGATACATGCCCGGAGTGTTGAAACTGAACACCGCCTCACCGCCGGGCGAGGCCACGATCACCCCGCCGTCTCCGCCGAGATCGCCGACTTCATCCATCACCCGGTCGGCCGCGGTCTGCGCGTCTTCGCCCTTGAGCCTCATCCGGCTGCAAATCTCGCGCGCCACGCCGACCCGGATGAAATATTCGCCCGATCCGGTGGCCGAGACAGCGCAGGCGCGATTGTCGGCATAAGTGCCCGCGCCGATCACCGGCGCATCGCCGATCCGGCCCCAGCGCTTGCCCGTCATCCCGCCGGTCGAAGTGCCCGCGGCCATGTCGCCGGTCTGATCGACCGCCACCGCGCCGACTGTGCCGAACTTGAATTCGATATCGAGCGCCGACAGGTTTTGCGCCTTCATCGCCTCAAGTTGCCTGCGGCGATGCTCGGTCGCGAACCATTCGGGCGCGACCAGTTCGAGCCCGTTCTCGCCCGCGAACTGTTCCGCCCCGGCTCCGGACAGGAACACGTGGCGTCCGTCCTCCATCACCTTGCGCGCCAGGCGAATGGGGTGGCGCACGGTGGTGACCCCGGCAACCGCGCCCGCCGCGCGGGTCCGCCCTTCCATGAACGCGGCGTCGAGTTCGTTGCGCCCGTCCCAGGTGAACACCGCGCCGCGCCCGGCGTTGAACTTGGGGTCGTCCTCCAGCAGCACGATCACCGCCTCGACCGCGTCCATCGCACTACCACCGTCCCGCAGCACCTGCGCCCCGGCGTCGAGCGCCTGTTGCAGGGCGGCGCGATAGTCGGCCTCCTGCTCGGCGGTCATGTTTTCGCGCAGCAGCGTGCCCGCGCCGCCGTGGATCGCGAGCGACCATGCCCCCGGCTCGTGCGCGAGAGCCGGGGCGGAAACTAGGAGCGAGGCGATGGCGAGAATCCTGGCGAAGTTCGGCATAGCGGCGAGGCTACCACGATGTCTCCTCGCTGCCAGCCCAAATCGCACCGCTTCCGCCGCGACGCGATCGGCGTTAATGCGCGGGTGATGGACCTGCGCCCCGCTACTCTCGCCGATGTCCCCGCGCTTGCCCGGCTGGGGCGCGACAGCTTCGTCGCCAAGTTCGGCTACCTCTACCGGCAGGAGGACCTCGACACCTTCCTCGAAGCGGTATTCAGCGAAGCCAGCGTGCACGACGAGGTCGCGGGCGATGTCTGTGTGCATCGACTCGCGTGGGACAGAGAGGCGCTGGCTGGCTATTGCAAGCTGCGCAGGCTCAACGATTACGCGGAACATTCCGACGCGAAAAATGCCATCGAACTGGGCCAACTCTACACCGATCCTGCAAGGACCGGACAAGGGATCGGCGCGTTGCTGATGGATTGGGCGCTGGCCGAGGCGCGCGAACGCGACCACGACGCGATCCAGCTAACGGTATGGTCGGAAAATTATGGCGCGCAACGATTCTACGCGCGGTACGGTTTCGTAAAGATCGCGGATATCGACTTCTGGGTCGGCAACCACCGCGACGACGAATTCCTCTACGAGTTGCGGCTGGGATGACGGGAGAGCGAATGATGAGCCAATTCGGCGCGACGAGCACGGCGGACGAGGTCCTGGACGGGATCGACCTCACCGGGCGCACGGCCTTCGTTACCGGGGGCTACTCCGGGCTGGGCGAGGAAACTGCGCGTGCGATGGCGGCGCGCGGGGCGAGCGTGATCCTGTCGGGCCGCGATGCCGGGAAACTGGCCGATAGCGCCGGGCGCATCGCTGCCGAAACGGGGGCCACGCTCGACACGCTCGTTTGCGATCTCGCGTCGCTCGCCAGCGTGCGGGCCGCTGGGGCGCAAGCGAGTGCGCGGTTCGAGTGCATCGACCTCCTGATCAACAATGCCGGGGTCATGGCTTGCCCGTTTGCGCGCACCGCCGATGGGTTCGAGATGCAGTTCGGGACCAATCACCTCGGCCATTTCCTCCTCACCGCGCTGCTGATGCCCCTGGTGCGGCAGGGTTCGGCGCAACGCATCGTGAACCTGTCGAGCCGGGGGCACCACCTCGACCGGGTCCATCTCGACGATCCCAACTACGCCGTGCGCGAATACGAAAAGTGGGCGGCCTACGGACAATCCAAGACCGCCAACGTGCTGTTCGCGGTCGGGTTGGAACGGCGCCTCACGGGTGAGGGCATTCACGCCTATGCGCTTCATCCCGGCGGCATCCAGACCAACCTGGGTCGCCACATGAGCGCGGACGACATGGCAGCCCTGCTCAAGCGGATCACGGACAGCTCCGGCGAAGCGCCAAAGTTCAAGACCGTGCCCCAGGGCGCCGCCACCACCTGCTGGGTCGCGACCGCGTCCGAACTGGAGGGGCGCGGCGGGCTCTATGCCGAGGACTGCCACGTGGCCGAGGTCGACGATACCGACCCGCGCGGCGGGGTGCGGTCCTACGCGGTCGATCCCGCGACCGCCGACGCACTGTGGGCATTGTCGGAAGAACTGGTGGGGCAGGATTTTCCGCTCTGAGGGCTTACTCGGCGGCCATGCGCAGCAATTCCAGTTCGCGGCGCAAGCGCACGATTTCCAGTTCGTAGAGGCGCGAGCAGTCGAGCCGGGTCGGCTTCTGCCCGAGCGGGATCGTCACCCGCACATAGGCCAGCGCCTCCTGATCGCGATCCTGGCTGAACAGCAGCAGGCCGTTGCCGGGCTGGTCGTTGCGCAGTGGCTTTGCCGCGCTGCCCGTCGCGCCGACATCGAGATAGGCCCCGTTGGAGTTGATCGACTGGCGGCAGCGCGTGCCGTCGGCGGTCTCGATCGAATCTTCGCCCCCGGGGCCGTTCGGAGCCGGCGGCAGGAACACCCCGCGATTGGCCGAGAGCGGCGCCGCAAGGCTAGCGAGCGATGCGACGAGCAGCGAGTTTCGAACAAACACGTGCATTGATCGGTCCTTCCTGTGTGGCGAGTTCGGCGCAGACGCGGAACCGGCGCTCTTCTCCGGGGCTGAGGTCGTGCGCGACCACCAGGATGCGGCGCTGCTTGCCCGCTGCGATGCGGACCTGGGCCGGGCGGATATCGACGGCGAGCATGGCTTCCACCTCGTCGTCGTCCCACCCCGTCGCGTAGGCGCGGAAGTTACGTGGCTCGGAATAGGGGTTGATGACCGTGAGGAAGAACCCCTTCTCAGGCCCATCGGTGACCCCTTCGCGCCCTAGCGGGGCCAGCCCCACCGCAAGAGCGGGAGCCGCCATCGCCGCGGCCAGGACCGCGGCGATGGCTAGCGGACGAAGCCCGGTGGCGGTCACAGCTGCTGGCACGTAACGGTCACGGCGACGGTGTAGGTGCCCGACGGGAAGCCATTGCCGCTGAGCACCCGGCTATGGATGGTAAAGGTATCGATCAGGCTCGACGATGCACTGCTGCTGCCCGTGGTATAAGGCTGGCTGGAGCCCGGTCCGAGCGAGCTGTAGGCATATTGCGTCGTCGCGCCGTCGAGCCCGACCGGGCCGTTCAGCGAGGGGACCGAGAAGTTCAATGTCGGGCTGAGACCGGCTGCGACGACTGTCAGCGTGGCCGGAACGCCGGTCACGCCTTCCTCCGAACCCAATCGCGTACCATCCGACGACATCGCCATGATGCCATTGGTCGGAATCGAGACGATGCAGGAATTCAGCACCAGTCCTGTCAGCGTCACCTGATTGGCGGCGGCAGGCGCACCGGCTAGCATCGTGGCCAGCATCCCGCAGGTAAGCATGAATCGCACGGCAATTCTCCTTGTTGCTGTCGGAGAATTGCCACCGGGGTCGGCAATATGGCGTTGGCCACCCCCTAGGTAGAAGGCCTTATGCTCACAACCAGCGCAGTCGCCAGAACAGCAGCAGGATCACTGCGCTGATTGCCCCGCACAGCGCCACCACGGCCCAGAACGCCCACGCCTCGTCGGCGAAAGGAATGCCCGCGACATTGCTGCCGAGCAGCCCGGTGAAGAACGTCAGCGGCAGGAATATCCCCGCCATGACGCCCAGCTTGTAGGTCGCCTCCTGCCCGATCGCCTGCCCCCGCGCGCGCAGTTCGTCGAGCAGCACGACCGCGCTTTCCTTGCTGATGTTGATATCGTCGAGGTGGCGGCGCAGACGGGCGATCGATTCGACGATCTCGCGCCGGTCATGCGGCTCGAACCACTCGGGCGCATCGCGGGCGATCTGTTCGAGCGCCTCATGCTGGGGCGACATATGCCGCTGGAGCGCGAGGCAGTCGCGCCGGATGGCGGAAATCTGTCGCGCGCGCTGTTCGGCCGGAATATCCGTATCGTCGATCTCGAGCTGGTCGAGCATCGTGTTCATGTCGACCACCGCATGGTTGAGGTGGTCGATCAGTAGTTCGGCGATCAAGGTCACCATTGCCCCCGCATCGCGCGGACCCTGCCCCTTGGCGAGCAGCGCGCTGACCTCGTTCGGGCTCTGCTGCGGGGCACGGCGCAGGGTGACGATGCGCCCGCCATCGCTCCACAGCTGCATGGAGATCATGTCCTCCGGTTCCGCGCCGGGGTTGAAGTTGAGATCGCGCAGCGTCGCCACCAATGCCTCGCCCTCGCGGAAGGCGCGCGGGCGGGTCTGGTCGGACACGAGCATCTCGGCAGTCGGCTCCGACGCTCCGAGTTCGTCTCGCAACCATTCCTCCACCCCCGGACAAGTGCGCAGCATATGCAGCCACAGCACCTCGCCCGGTGCCTGCGGACGCCAACCCTGCGCCTCCGCCCAGCCGATGTCGCGCGCGCCGCCCTTGCCGTCCAGCACCCTGCCGAACAGCAGCGGGCACGCATCCTGTGGATCGGCGTCGACGGGCGGAGCGGTTTCCATATCGATCCCATGCCGCAAACTCGCGGCGCTGTCATTGCTCCTTCACGTGGGCGCGCCTATAGCGCGAGCCATGTCCGAAATCCGCCCCTGGCGCACGATCGCGCGCCGTCAGTCCCGCCAGATCATGGTCGGCAAGGTGCCGGTCGGCGGCGACGCGCCGATCACCGTGCAGACGATGACCAACACTCCGACCGAGGACGCGGGCGCGACGATCGACCAGATCCGGCGCTGCGAGGAGGCGGGGGCCGACATCGTGCGCGTGTCCTGCCCGACCGAGGAAGCCACCGCCGCATTCCGACAGATCGCCCGCGCGGCGCAGGTGCCGCTCGTCGCCGACATCCATTTCCACTACAAGCGCGCGCTGGAAGCCGCCGACGCGGGCGCGGCGTGCCTGAGGATCAATCCGGGCAACATCGGTTCGAGCGACCGCGTCGCCGAGGTCGTCCGCGCCGCCAAGGCCAACGGCTGCGCCATCCGCATCGGGGTCAACGCCGGGTCGCTGGAAAAGGACCTGCTGGAGAAATACGGCGAGCCCTGTCCCGAGGCGCTGGTCGAGAGCGCGCTCGACCATATCAAGCTGCTCCAGGATCACGATTTCCACGAATACAAGGTCGCAGTGAAGGCGAGCGACGTGTTCCTCGCGGTCGCCGCCTACATGGGCCTGGCCGAGGCGGTCGACTGCCCGCTGCACCTGGGCATCACCGAGGCGGGTGGGCTGATCGGCGGCACGGTCAAGTCGAGTATCGGCATCGGCAATCTCCTCTGGGCCGGGATCGGCGACACTATCCGCGTGTCCCTGTCCGCCGAGCCGGAGCAGGAAGTGCGCGTCGGGTTCGACATTCTCAAGTCGCTCGGCCTGCGCACGCGTGGCGTGCGCGTGGTCTCGTGCCCGTCCTGCTCGCGTCAGGGTTTCGACGTGATCCGCACGGTCGAGGCGCTGGAAAAGCGGCTCGAACACATCAAGACGCCGCTCTCGCTTTCGGTGCTCGGCTGCGTCGTCAATGGCCCGGGCGAGGCGCGCGAGACGGACATCGGGCTCACCGGCGGCGGCAATGGCAAGCACATGGTCTACCTCTCCGGCCTCAAGGACCACCATGTCGAGGACGACCAGATGCTCGACCACATCGTCGCCCTGGTCGAGGCCAAGGCGGCCGAGATCGAAGCCGACATGAGCGACGCGGGCCAAGCGGACGAGGTGAGCGAGGCGGCCGAGTAGCATGATCGCCGCGCTGCTGCTGGCGATGGCGCTGGCGATGGACGCATTCGCGGTGGCGCTGACGCAGGGCGCAAGGTTCCGGCCTGGCGCGGGCGGCGCGCTGGCGATCGGTGCGACTTTCGGAATTTTCCAGGGCGTGATGCCGCTGATCGGCTGGGGCATCGGCGCGGTGGCGCTGGCCTATGTCGCGGCGGTCGATCACTGGATTGCCTTTGCGCTACTCGGTTTCATCGGCACCCGGATGATGCTTGGTGGCGGTGAGGGTGAGGCACGGCGGCTGACCGGTTCCGCCCTGCTGATCGCCGGGATCGCGACCAGCATCGACGCGCTCGCCGCCGGCATCACCCTGCCCACGCTCGGCGTAGCGCCGCTCGCCGCCTGCGCGCTGATCGGGTTGGTCACGTTCGCCTTGTCGGTAGCTGGGGTGCTGCTGGGCCGTGCGGCGGGCGATCGCTACGGGCGGGCGGCGGAGATATTCGGCGGCTTTATCCTGATCGCGCTGGGATGCCGCATCCTCTACGAACACACCCTGGACGCGTGAACCGTGGCCCGTTCACGGTTCGGTTAGGCGTTGCTATATAGGGTCCGGCTATGGACAGGCGACAGGTACTGATTGGCTCGCTCGCGGCTGCCGCGGCTCTGACGCTTCCGACCAGCGTGCCCGCCCGTGCGCACGCAGCATCAGCGCGCGATCGCAAGCTGTTCGAGATCGCCAGACAGGCGCAGGAGAGGGCTGGCGCACTGGTATGGCGGCGCGATTACGTCGCGGTCGCCGATTTCGGCCTCCACAGTGCGCAGCCCCGGTTCCATTTCGTCAATCTCGAAGCGGGGCGCGTCGATTCCTACCTCGTCAGCCACGGCGACGGCTCGGATCCCGAACACGACGGCTGGCTCAACTGGTTTTCCAACGAGCACGGCTCGCACTGCACCAGCGAGGGAACCTACCTCACCTACAGCTGGTACACCGGGCAATTTGGTGTCTCGATCCGGCTGGAGGGGCTCGATCCGACCAATTCCAACGCGCTCGACCGGGCGATCGTGATGCACCGGGCCGGTTACGCCGAGCCCGCCCACGTCGAACGCTGGGGCAGGCTGGGTCGATCCAACGGCTGTTTCGCGATGGGTTCGGAACAGTTCCAGCGCGCGCTGCTCGACCTTGGCGGCGGGCGGGTGATCCAGGCCGGACGCTATGGCCTGGCCGCCGATGGATCGAGCATCGCGCGTCCGGCGCAGGCGCTGGGCGAACTGCGCCCGCTGCGGCCCGATCCGCCGCGTGGGCCGCAAATCCTACAGCCCGGCGTTTATTGATTATCTGTTTCAGCGGGACTGAAAGATAGCGGCACCGGCCCGCACCCCCGCCCGGCCACCCAACAGTATAGTGCCGTGGGTGGCCGGGCGGGGGTGCGGGCCGGTGCCGCTCCTGCAAAGCCTAAAATCAAATCAGACCCGAGGGTCGTCGAGCAGTTCGATCACTTCCTCGCCAGTCACGCGCGGGCGGTCGGCCACGCGCGGCGCATCGAGCGATGCCAGCACCGGCGCATCGCGGCCATAGATGTCGTTGAAGGTCCGCAGCTGTCCGTCGATGTCGCTGCCCATGGTGAAATAGGCGATATAGACCGGGATCGGCTTGACGAACCCGACACGGGTATACTTGCCCGACTTGATCGTCTCGACCCCCTGCTCGGCGGTGATCCCGGCTTGCAGGATCGAGAGCGTGATCGCCAGCTCGCTCGCCCGCTCCGTCCGCACACAGCCGTGGCTCAGGGCGCGGTCCGCCTGGTTGAACAGTCCACGTGCCGGGGTGTCATGGAGGAAGATCGCGTGCTGGTTGGGCATGTCGAGCTTCATCAGCCCGAGCGAGTTGTTCGCGCCCGGCTGCTGGACCACGGTGACGAACCCGTTCTCGGCCCGCGTACCGACATAGCCGTTGGCGCGCGCCCAGGCCGGATTTCCGAGCACCCGCGCGCCCAGCCCCTCGCCCTTCACAATCGACTGCGGCACCGTCCAGGTCGGATTGAAGATCACCCCTTCGACCGATTCGGCCAGCTGCGGCGTGGCGGTGCGGCCCGGCTTGCCGACGATGGTGCGATAAGTACGCACGATCCTGTCGTTGACGGTCAGGCGGAGCTGATATTCGGGCACGTTGGTGAGCAGGTACTGCGAGCCCAGATCGCGCGCGAGCCAGCGCCAGCGATCCATGTTGGCCCGGATCAACTTGCGCTTGGCCCCGGCGGGCGTCCTGGCCAGTTCGCCCTTGAGGCGCACATAGTCGGGATGGACTGGCGCGACCGACTGGAGGGTTCCGGCGATATCGCCGCTCGACAGCGCCTGGGTCATCAGGCCAGCGGTTGGATAGCGGTCCGCGTCGGGGTCCATCACGAACCACTGCTTGCGCGAATCCATCGGGGTGCGCCCGTCGCGCATATCCTCGATCAGCCAGGCGAAGGTGCGGCTGGCGGCGGCGCTGAGCAGGTCGCCCTCGCCCGCCGCGATAGCTGCGCGCAGGGCTTCGAGCTGATAATCGGCCGGGTTGAGGCCTTCCGCCCCGATTCCTTCCGCCACGGTCAGCAGGGCACCGGCATTGGCCAGCGACCAATGCTGGATCAACGGCTCCACCGGCTGGATCGTCGGGACCGGCTGACTGGCCGCCATCTCGGTCACCACGGCGTCCGCGTCGGGCTCGACCGGTTGCTGCCGGATGGTTCGTTCGGGTGGCAGCAGATCGACCGGCTGGGCAATCGCGCCCGTGCCGCAGGCGGCAAACGCCGCCGCCGCGAGCAGACCCGACCGATACGAAACCACCGCTGCCATTATCGAATTCCCCTTCACGCCGACCAGCCCGGCGCGACCATTGTGATCTGCCCGAAACTGCCCGAATTTCGCTGCCCCATCAAGCACACCGCCTTACTGCGCGGTGAATTGAACACGCACGCGTGACGCGGGCCGAAGCGCCGCCTATGTGCCGACGATGCTTCGCGACCACCCCTTGCTGCCGATCGCCGTCGCGCTGCTCGGGGTGGCACTCCTGTCGCTCATGGATGCCTTCATGAAGGGTGCCGCGCTGGCCATCGGGGCGTTCAGCGCGGCGCTGCTGCGCTCGGCCATCGGCACCGCGCTGATCGCCCCGGTATGGCTCGCGCGCGGAGGCCGCTGGCCCCGGCGCGAGGTGCTGCGCATCCACCTGCTGCGCGGCACGGTATCGGCGTTCATGGCGCTGAGCTTCTTCTACGCACTGACCAAGCTGCCCATTGCCGAGGCGATCGCGATTTCCTTCGTCGCCCCGTTGATCGCGCTCTACCTCGCCGCGATCCAGCTCGGCGAGGTGATCCGGCGCGAGGCCATTATCGCGTCGGTGCTGGGTTTCGCGGGCACGCTGGTGATCGTGGGCGGAAGGATCGGCAATGCCGGGATGGACCCCGACACCCTGCTGGGCCTCGCCTCGATCCTGTTCTCGGCCACGCTCTATGCGTGGAACTTCATCATCATCCGCCGCCAGGCGCTGGTGTCGAGCCCCGAGGAGGCGACCACCTTTCACAGCGGCGTCGCCTGCGTGGTGTTCCTGGGCGCGGCTCCGTGGCTGTTCGTCCTGCCCGATGCCCAGGCGCTCGGGCTGACCGCGGTATCCGCGCTCCTTACCGTGATGGGTGCCTTCGCGCTGACCTGGGCCTATGCCCGGGCGGAGGCGCAGGTGCTAGTGCCGATGGAATACAGCGGGTTCCTGTGGGCGGTCCTGTTCGGGTGGCTGTTCTTCCGCGAGGCGGTGACCCCGGCCACGCTGGCCGGAACCGTGCTGATCGTCGGCGGCTGCTGGATCGCGGCACGCAAACGGCCCGAGCAGATCGTCGTCTGACCCGCCCGGTTGCCTGACCACCCCTTGATTTTGCGCGGCGGAAAGAGCAGGGCCGCGCCACACACGGCTCGCCCCGGGGGCACCGGCGGGCGAACCCTCAATCTTGAGCACCCACGAAAGGATGCAGCGCGCATGACCCAGGTCGGCAAGGACACGCTCGGAACCCGTTCCACCCTCTCCGTCGGCGGCAGGGACTACGCCTACTACTCCTTCGCCAAGGCGGCGGAGAAGATCGGCAACGTGTCGCGCCTGCCATTCAGCCTCAAGGTCCTGCTGGAAAACATGCTGCGGTTCGAGGACGACGGCTTTACCGTCTCGACCGACGACGCGCGCGCGCTGGCCGACTGGCAGCGCAACCCGACCACCGGCAAGGAAATCCAGTACCGCCCCGCACGGGTGCTGCTGCAGGATTTCACCGGCGTGCCCTGCGTGGTCGACCTCGCCGCGATGCGCGACGCGATCGCCAGGCTCGGCGGCGATACCGCCAAGATCAACCCGCTGGTTCCGGTCAACCTGGTCATCGACCACTCGGTCATGGTCGACGAGTTCGGCCATCCCAAGGCGTTCGAGAAGAACGTCGAACTGGAATACGCCCGCAACGCGGAGCGGTACGACTTCCTCAAGTGGGGCTCCAAGAGCTTCCAGAACTTCTCCGCCGTGCCACCGGGCACCGGCATCTGCCACCAGGTGAACCTCGAACACATCGCCAAGGCCGTGTGGCATAGCGAGGATCAGGACGGCAATCTGGTCGCCTACCCTGACACCTGCGTCGGCACCGACAGCCACACCACCATGATCAACGGCCTGGGCGTGCTCGGCTGGGGCGTGGGCGGGATCGAGGCGGAGGCGGCCATGCTCGGCCAGCCGGTCTCGATGCTGATCCCCGAGGTCGTCGGCTTCAAGCTGACCGGCAAGCTGAAGGAAGGCGTGACCGCGACCGACCTCGTTCTCACCGCCACGCAGATGCTCCGCGCGGTGGGTGTGGTCGGCCGCTTCGTCGAATACTACGGCCCGGGCGTTTCCAGCCTCAGCCTCGCCGATCGCGCGACGCTGGCCAATATGGCGCCCGAATATGGTGCGACCTGCGGCTTCTTCGGGGTGGACGACAAGACGCTCGACTACCTGCGCCTCACCGGCCGCCCGGAGGAAACGATCGCGCTGGTCGAAGCCTATTCCAAGGAACAGGGCATGTGGTTCGAGCCGGATAACGAGCCGGTCTTCACCCGCACGCTCGAACTCGACATGGGCAGCGTCGTCCCCAGCCTTGCCGGCCCCAAGCGCCCGCAAGACAAGGTCGTGCTGCCCGAGGTCGACGACCTGTTCAACCGCGAGCTAGGCACAGTCTACGGCAAGAAGGGCGCAGCGCGCGTCTCGGTCGAGGGCGAAAGCCACGACATCGGCGACGGCGACGTGGTGATTGCCGCCATCACCAGTTGCACCAACACCAGCAACCCGGATGTGCTGATCGCCGCGGGCCTCGTCGCCAAGAAGGCGAACGAGAAGGGTTTGAAGCCCAAGCCGTGGGTCAAGACCAGTCTCGCACCCGGATCGCAGGTGGTGACCGATTACCTTATCAAGGCGGGCCTGCAGGACCATCTCGACGCGATCGGGTTCGATCTCGTCGGCTACGGCTGCACCACCTGCATCGGCAACTCGGGCCCGCTCGCGCCTCCGATCAGCAAGGCGATCAATGGCAACGATATCGTCGCGGCTTCGGTCCTGTCCGGTAACCGCAACTTCGAAGGCCGCGTATCGCCCGACGTGCGCGCGAACTTCCTCGCCAGCCCGCCGCTGGTGGTCGCCTACGCACTCAAAGGGACTGTGACCGAGGACATCACCGAAACCGCCATAGGGCAGGACCAACAGGGCAACGACGTGATGCTGGCCGACATCTGGCCCAGCAACGACGAAATTGCCGAGGTCCGCTCGGGCAGCATCGACCGCGCGATGTTCGAGAGCCGCTATGCCGACGTCTACAAGGGCGATGCGCACTGGCAGGCGATCAAGGTCGAGCCGTCGGACACCTACACCTGGCGTCCGGGCAGCACCTATGTCGCCAACCCGCCCTATTTCGAGGGCATGAGCATGACCCCCGCACCCGTAACCGACATCGTCGGCGCGAAGCCGCTGGCGATCCTGGGTGACAGCGTCACCACAGACCACATCAGTCCGGCCGGCTCGATCAAGGAAGACAGCCCGGCGGGCCGGTTCCTGATGGAAAACCAGGTCGCCAAGGCGGACTTCAATTCCTACGGCAGCCGCCGCGGACATCACGAGGTGATGATGCGCGGCACTTTCGCCAATATCCGCATCCGCAACGAGATGGTGCCCGGCATCGAGGGCGGCGTCACGTCCTACAACGGCGAGACGATGGCGATCTACGACGCCGCGCAGAAGCACAAGGTGGACGGTACCCCGCTGGTGGTTATCGGGGGCAAGGAGTATGGCACCGGGTCATCGCGCGACTGGGCGGCCAAGGGCACCATCCTGCTCGGCGTGCGCGCTGTTATCGTCGAAAGCTTCGAGAGGATTCACCGCTCGAACCTGGTCGGCATGGGCGTGCTGCCGTTGCAGTTCCAGGACGGCGAATCGCGCGAAACGCTCGGCCTGACCGGCGACGACAGCTTCACCATCCACGGCCTGGCCGACCTGACCCCGGGCCAGAACATCGAGGTCGCGGTTACGCGCGCGGACGGATCGGAGTTCACCTTCACCGCGCTGTGCCGGATCGATACCGCCAACGAGATGGAATACTACCGCAACGGCGGCATCTTGCATTACGTGCTGAGGAAGCTCGCCGCCTGATCGCGGCGCACTGCTGGCAAACAGAAAGGGCGGCTCCCTCGCGGGGGCCGCCCTTTTCGTTGCGCCGATAGCGAGGTTCAGGCCTGCTTGCGCCGCAGCTTGCCGCGCCCGAGGATGGCGGCGGCCGCGGCACCGAACAGGATCAGCATCGGCGGGGCCGGAACCGGCGTGCCGCTGCTCCCGCCCGACGAGGACGAACTGCCGCTCGACGACGAACTCGACGACGAGGAACTGGACGAACTGCTGCTCGACGAGGAACTGGTGCTGCTGGTCATGTTGCCCGAGCTGGAGCCGCTGGTCGAAATTCCGCCGGACGAGGACGAACTGCCCGAGCTGCTGCTCGAGGAGGAAGACCCGCCGCTCGACGTCGATCCGCCGCTGGTCGTTCCCGGCTTCCCGCTGGAAGCTCCGCCCGAGCTGGACGAGGAACTGCTCGACGAGGAGGACGACGAAGACGAACTCGACGACGAACTGCTCGACGACGAACTCGAGACGTTGCCCGACGAGGTGGAGACATTGCCCGATGAACTCGACACATTACCAGAAGTAGTGGAGGTGGTGCTGGTCACACCGCCGGTCGAGGTGCTGACGCCGCCCGTGGACGTGCTCACCCCGCCGGTCGAGGTGCTGACGCCGCCGGTGGAAGTCGACACGCCGCCGGTCGTGGTGCTGGTCCCGCCCGACGAGGTGGTGGTGGTCGAGGTAATTCCGCCCGACGAGGTCGAGGTCGAGGTGCCGCCGCTGCCGCCGCTCGAATTCTCGATGTCGATCACGATGCCAGAGGTGCCGCCAGTGGTCGTCGACGTGCCGCCGGTGGTGGTCGAGGTGGACGTCACCACGACCGAGCCGCCCGAACCGCCACTGCTTCCGACGAAGCCGCCGAAGAACCCGCCGCCGAAGCCGCCACCGAAACCGCCGCTGCCGCCGATCACGGTGACGCCGCCTCCGCCACCGCCACTGACCGGGGGAAGCGGCGGGAGCGGCAGGGGCGAGGGAATCGCCGCCATCGCGTATTGATAGGTCGGCGGGCATTCGGCCGCGTGCGGTACGCCGGGTGTGGGGGCATAGGCGAACGGCGCGCCGACCGGGATCGCCGGTCCGGCAGGTACGCATTCGACCGTGCGCTGCACCACGCGGCGCTTCTTCTGTGCTGGCTTGGGCACCTGCCTCTTGGCGACGGGGCGCTTCTTGACCGGCTTCTGCGGAGCGGCCTTCACCGACTTGTAAGACGGCGCATTGGTCGACATGGGTTCGGCGACGTGGACCGCGCCGCCTGCGAGCAGCGCGGTGCCCGCGGCAGTCGCGGACAGTTTCGCCAGGGCCATCTTAACCGACATGGGCAGGCACTCTTGTTGCTCGGCTCGGTACGGAAAAGGCGGCCAATCCGCCCCCGGCACTTCGCCTGTTCGCATCAAGAAGCGAGCAACTCCTTAAATCGGCAATCGCGTTAACCAAGAAACGCGGGCGGGAATCCGATTAAAATGGCCGTTAACCGCGGCTGCCCGCGCACTTGTCCCGGATTGGAACCGATGCCCGCGCAATTGCGAACGGCGCGTTAGCCGTTTTCGTCGAACAAGCCCGTTTGCGTGTTCGGCGGCGGCTGCATCTCCAGGTGATTCCATCCCGCGTCGTTGAGACACCGCCCGCGCGCCGTGCGGGCGATCAAGCCAAGCTGGATCAGGTAGGGCTCGATCACCTCTTCGACCGTGTCGCGCGGTTCGGAGAGGCCCGCCGCCAGCGTCTCCACCCCAACCGGACCGCCCCTGTAGATGGTCGCGATCATGGTGAGATAGCGCCGGTCCATCGCATCGAGGCCGAGGCGGTCGATCTCCAGCCGGGTCAGCGCCGCGTCGGCCACGCTGCGCGTCACTGTCCCGTCGCCCGCGACATGGGCGAAGTCGCGGACCCGGCGCAGCAGGCGGCCCGCCACCCTGGGCGTGCCGCGCGAACGGCGGGCGATCTCGCGCGCGCCATCAGAATCGATCGCGAGGCCGAGCAGCCCCGCCCCACGCGTCACCACCCGGTCGAGTTCCTCGTGGGTGTAGAAGTTCAGCCGCACCGGGATACCGAACCGGTCGCGCAGCGGCGTGGTCAGCAGCCCCTGCCGCGTGGTCGCGCCGACCAGCGTGAACGGCGGCAGGTCGATCCGCACGCTACGCGCCGAAGGCCCCTCGCCGATGATCAGATCGAGCGCGCGGTCCTCCATCGCCGGATAGAGCACCTCCTCGACCACCGGATTGAGCCGGTGGATTTCGTCGATGAACAGCACGTCGTGCGGTTCGAGGTTGGTCAGCAGCGCGGCCAGATCGCCCGCCTTTGCGATCACCGGGCCGGATGTGGCGCGAAAGCCCACGCCCAACTCCTTCGCCACGATCTGCGCCAGCGTGGTCTTGCCAAGGCCCGGCGGCCCGAAGAACAGCACATGGTCCATCGCCTCGCCCCGCCCGCGCGCGGCCTCGATGAACACCCGCAGATTCTCCCGCGCCGCGGCCTGTCCGACGAACTCCGCAAGCGATTTGGGCCGCAGCGCCGCGTCTGGGTCCTCCGGCTGGCGCGCGGGGGTATGGAGGGGGATCGGGTCGGTCACTAGGTCTTCGCCTGCGTAGTGCTGAACTCGCATCTGCCCTGATGTAGTCGTATTCGCGCCAAGAGACTTAGCCCCCCGGGCGTGCTCCCAATCCAAATTCCCCCCATCTCACGGCAATCCGCCAAGGCCTGTTCATGTTCGATGGCTTGATAGGCCAGGCCGCCGAAAACGATTGAGACGAACAGCAACAGACCGCCCCCATACTTGATCGCCGGGTTGATCTTCACATTGCCCATAATGCCACGAACGAACAGCATCACCCCGCCGCCCTCCGCAACGCCACGCGGATCAGGTCGCCCTCGGGGGCGCCCTCGCCCAGTTCCTCGATGGCGCGGGCCACAGCTTGCGCGGCGACGGCGGGTTTGAAGCCGAGGTTTTCCAGCGCGCTCACCGCGTCGGCGCTGGCACCGCGCATGGGGATCGCGCTTGCCATCGCGCCGCCGCCTCCGGGTAGCGCGCCCGCCTTGTCCTTCAGCTCGTTCACGATCCGGCCCGCCAGCTTCGGCCCGACCCCGTTGGCGCGGGCGACCATCGCCGCGTCGCCCCCGGCGCAGGCGCCTTGCAGTTCGGCGGTCGAGAGCGCGGAGAGTATCGCCAGCGCCACCTTGCTGCCCACGCCCTGCACCTGGGTGAGCAGGCGGAACCAGTCGCGCTCGACCGCGTCGGCGAAGCCCAGCAGCCGCATATCGTTCTCGCTCACCTGCAAGTCGGTGAACACCGTGCAGGCCTCGCCCCGTTCGCCCAGCGTCGCCAGCGTCTTGCTCGAGCAATGAACGAAATAGCCGACGCCCGCGACGTCGATCACCGCCCAGTCGGCGCCGGTTTCGTCGAGCAATCCCTTGAGCCGCGCAATCATGCTTTGTTCTTGCTCGCAAAGATTCGGTTGGTCCAGCGATTGTGGACAGCGGCCCACAGTTCGGACAGAAAATGGCCGCATGAGCTGGAACACCTTCGGTCGCGTCTTGCGCATGACCACCTGGGGCGAGAGCCACGGGCCCGCGCTGGGCGCGGTGGTGGACGGGTGCCCACCGGGGCTGTCGCTCGCCGAAACCGACATCCAGCCGTTCCTCGATGCACGCAAGCCGGGGCAGAACAAGTTCACCACGCAGCGGCAGGAGGCGGACCTTGTCCGCATCCTCTCGGGCACGTTCGCCGGAGAAGACGGAGGCAGCCGCACCACCGGAACGCCGATCAGCCTGATGATCGAGAACACCGACCAGCGATCGAAGGACTATTCTGAGATCGCGCAGACCTATCGCCCGGGCCATGCCGACTATGCCTACGATGCCAAATATGGCCTGCGCGACTATCGCGGCGGCGGGCGCAGCTCGGCGCGCGAAACAGCGGCGCGGGTCGCGGCGGGCGCGGTGGCGCGGCTGGTGATCCCCGAGGTGAGCATCCTGGCCTATGTCGCCGAGATCGGCGGCGACGCGATCGACCCGGCGCAATTCGACGCGGCCGAGATCGGCAACAACCCATTCTGGTGCCCTGACGCGGCCGCCGCCATGCGGTGGGAGGCGCTCGTCGACGACGCGCGCAAGGCCGGGTCGAGCCTCGGCGCGGTGGTCGAATGCGTCGCCACGGGCGTTCCGGCAGGCTGGGGCGCGCCGATCTATGCCAAGCTCGACGCGGACCTCGCCGCCGCGATGATGGGGATCAACGCGGTCAAGGGCGTCGAGATCGGCGACGGCTTCGGCGCGGCGCGGCTCACAGGCGAGCAGAATGCCGATCCGATGCGCGCGGGCGCGGAAGGCCCGCAGTTCGCCGCCAACCACGCGGGCGGGATCGCGGGCGGCATCTCGACCGGGCAGCCGGTGGTGTGCCGGGTGGCGTTCAAGCCGACCAGTTCCATCCTTACCCCGGTCGATTCCATCACGCGTGGCGGGGAGAACACGCAAGTGCGCACCAAGGGCCGCCACGACCCCTGCGTCGGCATTCGCGGCACCCCGGTGGTGGAAGCGATGATGGCGCTGGTCCTGGCCGACCACAAATTGCTGCACCGCGCGCAGTGCGGGTGATCGTTTCGCACCGCTTTGTGAAAGTTTCGCACGACTGATTGAAAATTCCGATGCTGGCAATCGCACAAACTCGCTTTTGTGCGCCGCAGCACTCCCTATCTGCCCCCTCGAGTTTCAACCCGAACATCGAGGACAGATCATGGGTATCATCGGAAGCCAACTTCAGCCGTTCACCGCCACCGCCTTCCAGAAAGGCAAGGACTTCTTCACCGTCAGCGAAAGCGACGTGGCGGGCAAGTGGGCGGTATTCTTCTTCTATCCGGCCGACTTCACCTTCGTCTGCCCGACCGAACTGGAGGACCTCGGCGAAAAGTACGCCCTGCTCCAGCAGATGGGCGTCGAGGTCTATGCCGTCAGCACCGACACGCATTTCAGCCACAAGGCGTGGAGCGACACCTCGGACAAGATCGGCAAGCTGACCTTCCCGTTCCTTGGCGACCAGAACCACGTGCTCAGCAACAATTTCGGCGTGCTGCGCGATGGCGCGGGCCTCGCCGACCGCGCGACTTTCGTGGTCGATCCGGACGGCGTGATCCAGATCATGGAGATCACCTGCGAAGGCGTGGGCCGCAATGCCAACGAACTGACCCGTAAGATCAAGGCCGCGCAGTATGTCCGCAACAACCCCGGCCAGGTCTGCCCGGCCGCGTGGGAGGAAGGCGAGGAAACTCTTGCCCCGTCGCTGGACCTAGTTGGCAAGATCTGAGTTGTTAACCTGACAGGAGCGCCCCGCTCAGGCTGGTGGCGCTCCGAAGGCCCGGGGCATCCCCTCCCCCCTCCCTCGCCCCGGGCCTTCACTTTTCCCAGAATAGCTATCGGAGACCCGCCGTGCTCGACGCCGCGATGAAGGACCAGTTGCGCCAGTGTCTCGCCATGCTGCGCGAGCCGATCGAACTGGTCGCCTCGCTGGGCGACGACGCGAAATCGGCACAGACGCGCGCCTTGTTGGTCGAGATCGCGGAACTGAACGATCTGGTCAGCGCGAGCTTCGACGGCGCTGACGCACGCCGCCCCAGCTTTGTGATCCGCCGCGCTGCCGACCATGCACTGGCCGTGCGCTTCGCCGGTTTGCCGCTGGGGCACGAGTTTACTTCGCTGGTCCTCGCGCTGCTGTGGGCCGGCGGGCATCCGCCCAAGGTCGATGCCGATACGCTAACCGCCATCGCGGCGCTCGAAGGGCCGCATGACTTCGAGATGTATTTCTCGCTGTCGTGCCACAACTGCCCCGAGGTCGTGCAGGCGCTGGCGCTGATGGCGCTGACCAACCCGCGTATCAGCGCCACGCTGATCGAGGGCGGTACGTTCAAGGACGAGATCGACGCGCGCGACGTGATGGCGGTGCCCGCGACATTCCTGAATGGCGAACAGTTCTACAACGGCAAGATGAGCCTGGAGGACGTGCTGGCTCGGCTCGACACCGGAAGCGATGCGCGCCAGGTGGCCAGTCTGGCGGAGACCGAGCCGTTCGAGGTGCTGGTGCTGGGCGGCGGCCCCGCTGGCGCGAGTGCGGCAATCTACACCGCGCGCAAGGGCTATCGCACCGGCATCGCGGCGGAACGCTTCGGCGGCCAACTCAACGATACGCTTGGCATCGAAAACCTGGCCGGGACGGCCTACACAGAAGGGCCGAGGCTGGCCGGCGAAATGCGCCGCCACGTCGAGGCGAACGCGGTCGAGGTGATCGAGCGCCTCGATGCGGTGCGGCTCGTTCCCGCCAGCCAGCCCGGTGCCCTGCACGAGGTCCGGTTCGCCAGCGGCGCCAGCGTCAAGTCGCGTGCGCTAGTGTTGGCGACCGGCGCGCGGTGGCGCTCACTGGGCGTTCCGGGCGAGGCGGAGTATCGCAACAAGGGCGTCGCCTACTGCCCCCATTGCGACGGGCCGCTGTTCAAGGGCAAGCGCGTGGCGGTGATCGGCGGCGGTAATTCGGGTGTCGAGGCGGCGATCGACCTGGCCAAGATCACCAGCCATGTGACGCTGATCGAATTCGACGCAAGACTGCGCGCCGACGAGGTGCTCCAGGCCAGGTTGCAGAGCCTGTCCAACGTCACCGTGCTGAAGAACGCGCAGACCACCGAGGTGCTGGGCGACGGCAGGCGGGTGAGCGGGTTGGTCTACACCGACCGCGCGAGCGGAGCGGAACGCCGGATCGAGCTGGAGGGCGTGTTCATCCAGATCGGCCTCGTTCCCAATACCGAGTGGCTCGAGGACAGCGGGATCGAGCGCAACGCCTTCGGCGAGATCGTGGTCGACGGCCACGGGGCAACCAGCGTGCCGGGCGTGTTTGCGGCAGGCGACTGCACTACGGTGCCCTACAAGCAGATCGCCATTGCCATGGGCGAAGGTTCGAAGGCCGCGCTGGCCGCGTTCGACCACCTGATCCGCAGCGAACCCGCCGAAATCAGCGTCGCCGCTTGAGGATCAAGTAGATCGCACCCTCGCCGCCGTGACGGCGGTGCGCCTTGCGGATCGCGGCGATGTCCGCTCCGTGCGGGCCGATGGCGAGCCAGTCGAGCACCTTGGCGCGAATTGCCCCGCGCTTGCTGCCCCGGTCCGCAGCGTCGACCGGGCGCGACTTGCCCGCGATCAAGAGCACCACCCGCGCGCCCATCGCCTTGGCCTGAATCAGCCCATCGTCGAGCCGGGCGTGCGCCGAATCGAGCGTGTGGCCGTGGAGATCGAGGGTGAAGTCGGGCTCGATCCTGCCGGCCTGAAACTTGCGGTCCCAATGCGAATCGAGGCCGGGGCCGAGGCCGCGCTGATCCTCCCCGGCACGGGGAGGTGGCAGGCACTGAGCAAGCGGCGGCTGACGGAGGGGAGGTGCGGGTTGGCGCGACGGCTGAGGCTTCGTAACAGGGGGCGAACCCCCTCCACCATGCTGTGCATTGTCCCCTTCACCGTGCCGGGGAGGATCCAGCGGCTGCACCGTCGCTGCGACCCGTTCCCACGCCGCCCGCTCCTCCGCGGACAGTCCACGCGGCGCGGTCACGGGGCGGTCATCGCGCGTTGAGGCGTGCGACCGTGCCCTTGGGCAGCAGCACCAGCGCCTGCCCGCGCGCGCTCATCCCGCCCGCGATGGTCCGCGCCCGGTCGCCCGCGCCCCAGAAGGTGTCGAAGCGGTTGGCACCCTTGATCGCGCCGCCGGTGTCCTGCGCGATCCACAGCCCCCCGGCCTCGGCCCGGTCGACGTTCAGGAACACCGGCGCACCATAGGGCACGAAGCGCGGATCGACCGCGACCGAGCTTTCCCCGCGCACCGGCACCCCGATCGAGCCGAGCGGCCCATCGCCGGTCAGTTCGGTGAAGAAGATCCAGCTCTTGTTGAGCTGCATGAGTTCGCGGCCCGCCTGCGGATTCTCGCGGATATAGGCCATGATGCCCTGCATCGAGCCAGGATACTGCCCCGGCCCGGTCCCGATCAGCCCGCGTTCGCGCATGACCGAACCGACCCCGACATATTCGCGCCCGTTCTGGCCCGCATATCCGATCCGGATCACGCTGCCGTCGGGCGCGCGAAGGCGGCCCGAGCCCTGGATCTGGAGGAAGAAGAACTCGACCGGATCGGCCGCCCAGGCGATTTCGAGCCCCTTGCCCGCCAGCGCGCCATTCTCGATCTCGGACCGCTCGAAATAGGGCACGAACCGCCCGTTCGCATCGTAGCGGCCCAGGGGCGGACGGCCGACCCGCTCGCTTTCGGGCATATCGTTCGGCCATCCCCGCACCAGGTCGGGCGGGAGCTTATAGACCGGCACGTCGTAGCCGGCACGGCGGGTGCGGCTGCCGGCGATCTCGGGCTCGAAGTAACCGGTGGCGAAAGCCTCGCCGGTGCCGACCCGCGCGGTCTCGAAATACCGGTCGAAGAAAGCGGCGGCGTTACCGGCGGGCCAGCCGCGTGCCGCATCGCAGGCGGGGCGCCAGTCGGATGGCTGGGTAAGCCCGCTCGCATCGGCCCGCTGGGTCAACCACGGACACGATTCGCGGAACGAGGCAAGCGCCGCATCTGCCCTGCCCGCACCGAGGCCGAGACTGGAGACGATCGGACCGGCGCTAACGCCCGCCAGAGCGGCGGTATCGGCCGCCCCGGCAAAAGGCGCGACGGGGGCCACGGGAGGCGCGGGACGAGCAAGATCGCCCTGCGGCACGATACGGCACCCGGCCAGAAGCACGAACACCGCCAGCAGCAAAGTCTGTCGCATGACCGACCCCCTCAATCGCCCGGCGCGCTCAGCCCTCGTCGGTCTCGTCGAGGATCCAGTGCGGGCTGCCCGAAGTAACGTCGCGGCTGAAGGTCCAGATGTCGCGGCTCACGATCGCGTCGTCGAGCGAACCGGCGACGATGTTGCCATCGCCGTCCCGCGTCACCGCGGCGATGTCGGCCACGAACAGCACCGCGAGGCGCGCCGTGCTGCCTTCCAGGGTAGCCGAATGGATCGTCGCGTCCTCGATCCGGATCAGGCGGTTGTCGAGTTTCTCGCCCGCCTGTTCGCGCGCGGCGATCGCCGCGTCGAACCCGGCATAGACATCGTCGTCGCAAAGCTCGCGCAAAGTCTCGCGGTCGCCCTCCCAATAGGCTTCGAGCACCATGCCGTAGGCACTTTGCGCGCCTTCGAGAAACGCGGTCAGGTCGAACGTACGGTCGGCGGCGGCGATGTCGCGCACCCCTCGCTCCACCGCGGGCACCGCGCCTTCGAGGCGATCGTCGCGGGCGGGCTGGAGCGACTGAGGCAACTGGCGCACCGGAGCGGCAGTTGGCGCAGTATCCCCGGCCGGGTCGTAGCGATTGGGCACGTGCTCCTCGTGATCGGCGCGCTGGCCCAGAACCGAATAGAGGCGGAGGCCAAGAAAAGCGGCGATCGCGGCGAGGATGACGATTTCGTAAAACACTGGTGAACTTCCGTCTTGCTCGGGCAAAGCGTTCGCGCAAGCGCGCGCTTCGCCGGTGCCTCTAGGTGCCCTAAATAGGGACGGATTACAAATGAACAACGCCTGAGGATGCGTCAGCAGGTGCCATAGACAAGCTGCACGTTGCGGGCCGACACGCGGGATGCTAGGCGCGCGCCGAGCAACCCGCGACACAGGCGGGGATGGCCCTCCACGATTACGAAAGCAGCGAACCCATGGCCGACGAAGGCGACATCCTGACCGACATCAACCCCGGCCCTGTGCCCAACGGCGCGGACACCGGTCCCGCAGCGGGGATCATTTCGCAGTACATCAAGGATTTCTCGGTCGAGAACCCGAACGCGCCGCAATCCTACCAGTGGGATGGCCAGCCACAGATCGACCTGCAGCTGAACATCGGGGCGACGCCGGTCAGCGAGGAGGTGCACGAAGTCGAGCTGAAGCTCAACGTCACCGCGCGCGTCGAGCAGGGTAACGTCTACCTGATCGAGCTGTCCTATTGCGGCCTCGTGGGAATGCGCAACCTGCCCGACGATCAAGCGCACGCCTTCCTCTATGCCGAGGCACCGCGCATCCTGTTCCCGTTCGCCCGCCGAGTCGTCGCCGACGCCTCGCGCGATCTCGGCTTCCAGCCGCTGATGCTCGACCCGATCGACTTCAACGGGCTCTATTTCCAGCGCTTGCAGCAACAGGCCGAGGCGCAGGGCGCTACGGGCGGCGCACCGGCGGCGGACGCCTGACCGTTCCGGCAGCGCGGGAGACCGCCCCGTGAGCCTGGTCAAGTGAGCCTAGTCAAGAACGTCGGCACGATCGGCGGGCTGACCGCGATCAGCCGCATTTTCGGCTTCGTCCGCGACATCCTGCTCGCCCGCGTCATGGGCGCGGGCGGCGTTGCGGATGCGTGGCAGCTGGCCTTCCAGCTGCCCAACCTGTTCCGCCGCCTGTTTGCCGAAGGGGCGTTCGCCAGCGCCTTCGTGCCGCTGTTCAACCGCCACATGACCGAAGGGGAAAGTGAGGCGAAGCGGTTCGCGTCGGAAGTGCTCGCCATCCTTCTGCCGATCCTGGTGCTGTTCGGCGCGCTGTTCATGATCGCGATGCCGTGGATTCTGTGGGCCTTCGCCAACGAGGATCTGCGCGGCGACGCGCGCACTTACGACCTTGCCGTCACGATGGCGCGAATCGCCTTTCCCTACCTGATCTTCATGAGCCTGGCTTCGCTTAGCGCGGCGGTGCTCAATTCACTGTCGCGCTTCGCGGCGGCGGCGGCGGCGCCGATCATCCTCAACCTGTGCCTGGTCGGCGCGCTGGTCTACGGAATGATGCTGCCCGGCGGCGAGGAGGCACAGGCGGATACGGGCCTTGCCCTGGCGATCTCGGTCTCGCTGTCGGGTCTGCTCCAGGTGGTCTGGCTCAGCTACTGGATGCGGCGGGGCGGCTTCCGCATCCCCCTGTCGCGGCCTAAACTGACCCGGCGGGTCAAGGAAATGGGCGTGCTGGTGGTGCCGGCGGTGTTCGGGGCCGGGGTCTATCAGATCAGCCGGTTCATCGACCTCGCCTTCATGCGGGGACTGCCCGACGGCAGCCTCACCTACATGGCGATGGCCGACCGCTGGAACCAGTTGCCGCTCGGCATCATCGGGATCGCGCTGGGCACCGCAATCCTGCCCTCGCTCAGCCGGATGGTCGCGCGCGACGAGCATGACGAGGTGCAGCGCCTCCAGTCCAACGCGGTCGAGCTGTCGATGCTGTTGACGGTGCCTGCCGCTGTCGCGCTGTTCTTCACCGGCACCGCGATCGTGCGCGTGTTCATGCAGGGCGGTGCGTTCACCGCCGACGACGCGACGGTTACCGGCACCGTGCTGTCGGGCCTGGTGCTCGGCCTGCCCGCCTATGTGCTGGTCAAGGTGCTGACGCCCAACTTCTTCGCCCGCAAGGATACCCGCACCCCCGTCTATACCGCCGCGATCAGCCTGCTGGTGACGGTGGTGCTCAACCTCGTCCTGGTGCCGCGTATCGGGGTGCTCGCGCTGGCGGTGGCGGGCTCGATCGGGGCGTGGCTCAACACCGTCCTGCTCTATGCCATCCTCGCGCGGCGCGGGTTCTTCCACCTCACTCCACTAGTGATCGGACGGGTAACGCGCATCTCGCTCGCCTCGGCGGTCATGGGCGTGGTGCTGTGGTACGCCGCGCGCGCTGGCGAGCCCTATTTCCAGGGCGACACCATCGAGCGCCTTGGCGCGCTGATGGCGCTGGTCGCGGCGGGCGCGGTTGCATTCGGCATATCGGGCGCGTTGCTACGTATCCTCGACAAGGCGACGATCGCGCGCCTAATGCAACGCCAAGTCTGAGCTGACAGGATCTCCCATGCGCGTCGTTTCCGGTATCCAGCCCACGGGCAGCCTGCATCTGGGCAATTACCTGGGCGCGATCCGCAACTGGGTGCGGATGCAGGACGAGACGGTGCCCGGCGACCGCGCTCAACTAGCCGGAAGCGAAGCTGGCCGGGACGGCCAACGCGGTAGCGCGACAAAGAACCAATGCCTGTTCTTCCTCGCCGATCTCCACGCCATCTCGCAGCCGCACGATCCCGCCACCCTGCGCGCCGCCACGCTGGAAATGGCCGCCGCGCTGGTCGCCTGCGGGATCGACCCAGACCGCTCGGTCCTGTTCAACCAGGCGCAGGTTCCCGCCCATGCCGAGTTGCAATGGCTGCTCAACGGCACCGCGCGGATGGGCTGGCTAAACCGGATGACCCAGTGGAAGGACAAGGCCGGCAAGAACCGCGAGGGGCAATCGGTCGCGCTGTTCACCTATCCCGTCCTCCAGGCCGCGGACGTGTTGCTCTATCAGGCAACCCACGTGCCCGTGGGCGACGACCAGAAGCAGCACCTGGAACTGGCGCGCGACGTGGCGCAGAAGTTCAACCACGATTTTTGTCCCGAAAGCGACCCCTTGTTCACCCTGCCCGATCCGATCGTTCCGCCCGAAGCGGCGCGGATCATGAGCCTGCGCGACGGCATGGCGAAGATGAGCAAGTCCGATCCCAGCGACATGAGCCGGATCAATCTCGTCGACGATGCCGACACGATCATGCAGAAAATCCGCAAGGCCAGGACCGATCCCGAGCCCTTGCCGTCCGAGGCAGCCGGACTGGAAGGGAGGCCCGAGGCCGCGAACCTCGTCGCGATCTACGCCGCGATGGCGGACACCGGCGTGGCGGACGTGCTGCGCCAGTTCGGCGGTGAGGGGTTTGGCCGGTTCAAGCCCGCGCTGGGCGAAGTGATGGTCGAAACGCTCTCGCCGATCGCCGCGCGCCTGCGCGAACTGACCCGCGACCGCGAATCGCTCGACGCGATTCTGGCGCGCGGAGCGGCACGAGCGCGCGAACTGGGCCGCCCCACGCTCGACCGAGCCTATGCCGCATTGGGTCTTGTGAGGCATTAAGCAGCGGTTTTCGCCTGTATTTCCCAGACATTCGCATTCAATCATCATTCAGCCCACCGGCTTTACAACACGGCTTATCGATGACAGCGTGCGACCGGTAGAGGGGCGGCTGCGCTGCGCGTTCCTGTTTCGAAAGGTACTGAAGATGACCAAGAAGATCGGAAATAGGGGTCGCGCGCTCAGGTTGGCGGCGATTCCGCTGCTTCTTGCCGGGCTCGCCGCTTGCGCCACACCTTTCCGGGCCGACGTTTCGCGGTTCCAGAGCCAGCTTCCCGCGCCGCAGGGCCAGACGTTCGCCGTGGTCGCCGACGATCCGGCGCTGGCGGGCGGGCTGGAGTTCTCCCAGTATGCCGACCTGGTCCGGGCGGAAATGGCGCAGCTTGGCTATGCCCAGGGTTCGCCCGAGAGCGCCAACTTGCTGGTGCGCTTCGACTACGGCGTCGACAACGGGCGCGAGCGTGTGCGCAGCACCGGTTTCCGCGATCCGTTCTACGACAGCTGGTTCCACTATCGCCCGGTCTATTACCGCACCCGCCATGGCTATCGCCTGGGCTATGTGCCGAGCCGGGCCTGGGGTTATGGCTTCCACGACCCGTGGTTCGGCGGGCGCGAGCAGGTGACCAGCTACACCGTCTACACCAGCGGGATCGACCTCAAGATCGACAACCGCCAGACCGGCGAGCGCCTGTTCGAAGGCAAGGCGGAGGCGGTATCGACCTCCAATCGCCTGTCGCACCTGGTGCCCAACCTGGTCGAGGCGATGTTCACCGACTTCCCCGGCAATTCGGGCGAAACGGTGCGCATCTCGATCGCCCCGGAAAGAACCACGGTTCGCCGGGTCGACTGATCCTGCCGACCGACGATCGATGCAAGAGGCGGGCCTGCGCGTGCGGGCCCGCCTTTTTCGTGCGCGCCATAGCTTGCGCGGAACGGAGCGGCTGCACATCTAGCGCGCGACTGCCATGACCGCCCGCCTCCTCGCCTTCCGCGCACTGCTCGCCCTGCTGCTGGCCACCATCGGCCTGCAAGCCGTGCCGGCCCATGCGTTCGGCGTGGAGCGCCATCACGGCTCGGCGTTCGACATCTCGGCCTACGAGGTTGCGACCGCGGCGGCGCTGCGCAGCGCCGACCACCGGCTGATCAAGGCCGCCGATCCCGACCCCGCGCCGCCTGCCCCGCCATCGCCGACCCGCATCGCATTACAGGCGGGCGTCGCAGTGCACGATGCGCGAGCCGTGCCCCTGCCGCGTCAGGCAATCCCGCCGCTGCCGCAGATCGCATCGCGCCCTGGCGCTCCGCGGGCCCCACCCCTCGCCTGAGTTCGACCATCGCCCCGGCCGCCGTGCCGGTGACGCAATCAAACTCCAGGTGACCCATGACAACCCAGACCGATCGGGCGGAAACACCCGACCAACGACGCGAGCGCGTCGAACTTTTGCTGACGCGCTATCCCGACCTGTCCGACGCCGAGATCGCCGATCTCCTGCACTGGTTCCGCAAGGAGGCCAGCGCGCTGGATGTCGCGATGCTGGCCAGCGACGAGAGCCTCGCCCGCGCCTACCAGCCATTTCGTGCCGCCCATCTCGATCGCCTGAGCGCGGTCGAGATAGCTGTCGCCGTGCTGATAGTAGCGTTGATAATCGCGGGCCTGGCGGCCTTCGCCCTGCTCACGTGATGCCGTGCGCTGGGGGGCGGGCCGGACTACATCCGTTGCCGCCCCCGGTTCACACCAGTCTGGCGTGGCCGCCGGTGGAGCCGAACCCGCCTGCGCCACGCGCGGTTTCGTCGAGATCGGCCACTTCGTCCCAAGTCGCGCGGGTCACCGGGGCGAGCACGAGTTGCGCCACCCTGTCCCCCCGACGGATGGCGAACGGCTCGTCTCCGTGGTTGACGAGAATGACCTTCAGTTCGCCGCGATAATCGCTGTCGATCGTGCCGGGCGTGTTGGGCACGCTGACGCCATGTTTGAGCGCGAGGCCCGAGCGCGGGCGGACCTGGATTTCGTAGCCGGGCGGGATCGCCAGCGCGAGCCCGGTGGCGACCGCATGGCGCGCGCCTGGGGCCAGGGTCATGTCCTCGGCGGAGACGACATCCATCCCGGCGGCGCCCTCGGTCGCGTACTGCGGCAGGTCGAGCCCCTGCCCGTGCGGCAGGCGGCGAACCCGCACTTTCACGTCAATCATTGTGGCTCTTGCTCCAGGTGCGCGATTACGCGCTCGATCAATGCGCGCGCTACCTGCGATTTGGGCATTTCGTCGAGCGTCTCGACCTCGTTATCCCGCACGATCATAACCTGGTTCGCGTCGCTGCCCATCACGCTTTCGCCTGTCGCGCCGGATACGTCGTTCGCGACGATCCAGTCCGCGCCCTTGCGCTTGCGCTTGGCCTGCGCGTTTTCGAGCACGTCGTCGGTTTCGGCAGCGAAGCCGATGAGCAGGCCGGGTCGCTTGTTGCCTGCCGCGACGGTGGCAAGGATGTCGGGGTTCTCGGTCAGGATCAGCGCCGGCGGAGCCGACCCGCGCTTCTTCATCTTGTGGCGCGCCAGATCCTTGCTCCGCCAGTCGGCCACTGCCGCTACCATCACGCCGACATCGGCGGGCAGCGCCTTCTTGACCGCATCGGCCATCTCGCGCGCCGATTCGACATCGATCCGATCGACCCCGTGCGGCGTGTCGAGATGGACCGGCCCGGCGACCAGCGTGACCCGGGCACCGGCGGCGGCAGCGGCAGCGGCGATCTCGAAGCCCTGCTTGCCGCTCGAACGGTTGGCGATGTAGCGCACCGGATCGATCGGCTCGTGCGTCGGCCCGGCGGTGACCAGCACGTGCTTGCCGTAAAGCGGGCGGTGCGCCGGATCCTCGTCGAAATCGGGTTGCCCCTCCAGCGGGTCGATGGCCTCAGGTTCCGCCCCTCCGGAACCGGTGACGACCGTGTGATTGATCGCGTCGGGATCGGTCGGCGGAGCGGAGGCAGCCTTGCCCTTGGTCGCGAGCAGCGGCCCGGATGGCGCGGGAAACGGCTCGGCGAGCGGTTCTTCATCCGCCCAGTCGCCGTCCTCTGCCGGGGCTTCCCACTGCGCCTCGATCTCCTCCGTGCTGCGCTTGGGCGTGCTGCGCCCAATGAGGGAGGAGAGCAGCCCGCCCAGCCCGCCGCCGCGCGGCTCGGCCTCGTGTTCGGGCTCGTCCTCGGGCTCGAGTGCCTCTACCAGCCCCATGTCCGCAACCGGCTCGCAATCGGCAACGATGCCGAAACGCGCGGCGATCTCGGCCCAGATGATCTCGGGATCGGGCAGGCGACCGGGTCCGAACTCGCCGCAGGCCATCGGTCCGCTGTCGGGATCGATCACCTCGACCCCTGCCTGGCGCAACCATTCGAGATTGCGCTGGGTCGCCGCGTGCTGCCACATCCGCACGTTCATCGCGGGCACCACCATCACCGGCTTGTCGGTGGCGAGGATCAGCGTGGTCGCCAGATCGTCGGCGATGCCCGCCGCCATCTTGGCCAGCAGGTCTGCCGTCGCCGGGCAAACCACCACCAGATCGGCCTCGCGGCTCAACTGAATGTGTCCCATCTCGGCTTCGTTCTTGAGGTCCCACAGAGTGGTATAGACCGGCCGTTCGCTGAGCGCGGCGAGCGCCATCGGGGTTACGAACTGCTGCCCGCCCTCGGTCACGACGCAGGTCACATCGCCCCCGCCCTTGCGGATCAGGCGGACCAGTTCGCACGCCTTGTAGGCCGCGATGCCGCCGCCCACGACGAGCAGAATGCGCGGGTTGAGGTTGTCGCTCAAGCCGCCGCTTCCAACGCGCAGGCGATGATGCAAGGCTGCATCGGCATCGGCTTGTTCCCTCGCGTCCTCATGCGCACCACGTTAACCGCGTGTGCAAACCCACGCCAGCCCTCGCTTACGAGGGATAATTTTGCATGGCGACTTGTTCCTAGCGCACTGTTAACCTGTTGCCCGAAAAGGGGAGAACGACAATGCGCCTGGTGCTCACTGGCCTGATTTTCGCAGGTGGCCTGCTGTTCCTGTTCATGGGCTTCGGATTTCTGTTCGATCCGGTCGCCTCGGGCACCGATTTCGGCCTGACGAGTTCGGGCGCGCAGGGCCTAGCCACGATGCGCGCCGACATGACCGCGTTCTTCGTAGTGGCGGCGGTTTGCATGATGATCGGCGCGTGGCGCAGGAACGGCGACCTGCTGCTGGTCCCGGCGGGCCTGTTCGGCGTGGCGCTGATCGGGCGCTTCGTCGGCCTCGTCAACGATGGACCATGGAACGGGTTCTGGATGCCGATGCTGGTGGAGGCGGCGTGCGTGATCGTGCTGCTGATTGCCAGCCGCGTGCTGCCGCACCCGGCGACCACGCCTTCGGTCAGGTGAGCCAGCCGAGCGCCACCGCACTCGCGACCATCCCCGCGCCGAGCGCCGCCGCGAGCACATAGCCCGGCCAGCGCCGTTCCTCGCCGCTGCGCCTGTCCCACATCAGTTCGATCTCGGGCAGGGGCGGCGGTTCGGGCGCGCCGCCCTTGACCGGGTAGCGCTCCTCGATCCGGCGGACCAAATCGGGGATGCGCAGCAGTGTTTCAGTGTCGGTGCGGATGCGGTCAGCCAGCGCGGCCTCCGGTCCCAGTTCGTCGCGGATCCATTCACGCACGAACGGGGCGGACACGTCCCACATATTGATCTCGGGATGGAGCTGGGTCGCAATCCCCTCGACCATCACCATGGTCTTTTGCAGCAGCAAGAGGTGCGGCTGGGTCTGCATATCGAAATCGCGGGTGATCGCGAATAACCCGTCGAGCATCTGCCCGACGCTGAGTTCGCTTACCGGCTTGCCGCGCATCGGCTCGCCCACGGCGCGGAGCGCGGTCGCGAATTCGTCGACCGAGTGGTAGCTAGGGACGTATTGCGCCTCGAAATGAATTTCGGCGACGCGGCGATAGTTGCCCGTGGTCAGGCCGTAGAGGATTTCCGCCAGCCAAGCCCGCGCGCGCCGGTCGATCCGGCCCATGATCCCGAAGTCGATCGCCACGATGCTGCCGTCGGCACGCACGAACAGGTTCCCCTGGTGCATGTCGGCGTGGAAGAACCCGGCGCTGATCGCCTGGCCCAGGAAGGCGAGCACCAGCCGCCGGGCGATGTCGGGCAGGTCGTGCCCGGCAGCGATCAGCTCGTCGCGCTTGGAAATCTTGATCCCGTCGACCCATTCGACCGTCAGCACCCGGCCATTGGTGCGGTCCCAGTCGATATCGGGGATGTGGTAGCCGGGCACGGCCTTCATCGCCTCGGCCAGTTCGCTGGCGGAAGCCGCCTCGCGACGCAGGTCGAGTTCGCGGTTCGTCCACCGCTTGAAGTTGGCGATGGTCAGGCGCGGGCGCAGCCGCCGCGCCTCGCCGCCCAGCCCTTCGAGATGCGCCGCCGCCCATTCGTAGGTCTCGATATCGCGCGCGAAGCGTTCGCGGATACCGGGGCGCAGGACCTTGATCGCGACCGCCTTCCCGTCGGTGGTGACGCCCTTGTGCACTTGCGCGATCGAGGCCGCGCCGACGGGCACCGGGTCGACCTCGGCATAGAGCGCCTCGAGCGGCTGGCCGAAACTCGTCTCGATCACCTGGCGAATCTCGGCGAAGGGCACCGGCGGCAGGCTGTCCTGGAGGCTAAGCAGGTTCCTTGCCGCTTCCTCGCCCACCAGATCGGGCCGGGTGGCGAGCGACTGGCCGAGCTTGATCGCGGCAGGGCCGATGTCCTGGAACGCCCCGGCATAGTCGGGCACGCGCGGCTGGCTCGCCCCGAAACGCGCCACCCGGGCGAGCCGTTTCACCTGTGGCGGCGTATTGGGATCGCGCTCGATCCCGCGCAAAGCCCCGTGCCGGGCCAGCGTGCGGCCCCACTTGAGCAAGCGCCAGATATGCGTGCGGGGGGAGGTCATGGTGTTTGCTCGCCTGACGGCTCGGGCGGCACCGGCCCTCTCCCCCACCCGACCACCCATAGGCTACTATCGTTGCGCGGTCGGGTGGGAGAGAGGGCCGGTGCCGGGCGCAGCGAAGCACGCAGTGCGCAGCGAACAGGCGCCATCAAATCTTCCACCCTGAATGAATTGCCACCGCGCCACCAAGGATCGGCTCGACCTTCGTCTGCTCGAACCCAGCGGAGCGGATCATGCGCTCGAACTCGGGCATCTTCGGAAAGCGCCGGATCGATTCGGAGAGGTAGCGATAACTGTCCTCGTCGCCGGCGATCGCCTTGCCCAGCTTGGGCATCAGCTTGTGCGAATAGAGGTCGTAGACCTGCTTGAAACCGGGCCATTCGGTGGTCGAGAATTCCATGCAGTAGAACCGCCCGCCGCGCCGCAGCACCCGATAGGCCTCGGCCAGCGCCTGGTCGATATGGGTCACGTTCCTGATCCCGAACACGATCGTGTAGGCATCGAAAGTGCGGCCTGGATACGTGAGCGTCTCGGCGTTCTGGCAGCTCCAGGTCAGGCCGGTGATGCCGCGTTCCAGCGCCCGCTCGATGCCGACGTCGAGCATATCCTGGTTGATGTCGGCGACCGTCACTTCGGCACCGCGCGCGGCCATGCGGAAGGCGATGTCACCGGTGCCGCCCGCCATGTCGAGCACCGCCTCGCCCGGCTGGGGCTTCACGCGGCGCACGAACGTGTCCTTCCACAGCCGGTGCATCCCGCCCGACATCGCGTCGTTCATCACGTCGTACTTGGCCGCAACACTGGAGAACACCGCGCCCACGCGCGCGGTCTTTTCCTCGGGGGCCACGTCCTCGTAGCCGAAGGATACTGTGTCGGTCATGATGCTGCGCGCCTTAGGGGCAATTGCCCGCGCCGCAAAGGGTGTTAGGGGGAGCGGGAAATGCCCGAGCTTCCCGAAGTCGAAACCACCGTGCGCGGGTTGGCGCGCTTTCTCGAGGGCGAGCGGATCGTCAGTGCACGGGTCAACCGGCCCGATATGCGACGGCCCTTCCCGCACGATATCGTCCAGATGCTGAGCGGTGCGACGGTGGTCGGCCTGGGTCGCCGGGCCAAGTACGGGCTGATCCACACCGACCGCGCGGCGACGCTGATCTTCCACCTCGGCATGAGCGGACGCTGGCGGATCGACCCGGAGAACGACGACAGGCACGATCATTTCGTGATCGAGACCGCAGGCCACCGCTTCGCCCTCAACGATCCGCGCCGGTTCGGCTGGGTCGACCTTGTCCCAGACGAGGCGCTGGGGCACTGGCCATCGTTCGCGGCGATGGGGCCGGAACCGCTCGGGCCCGATCTCAGCCCGGCCTATCTCGCCAAGGCGCTGGCGGGACGCAGGCAGGCGATCAAGCTCGCCCTGCTCGACCAGCGCATCGTGGCGGGGCTGGGCAACATCTACGTGTGCGAGGCGCTGTTCCGCGCCCGGATCGATCCGCGCAAGGCGGCGGGCAGGGTCTCTCGCGCGGCGCTGGCCCGGCTGGTGCCCGAGATTCGCGCCGTCCTCCTCCAATCGATCGAGGACGGCGGATCGAGCTTGCGCGACTATGCCCGGCCCGACGGCGAACTGGGCTATTTCGCCACCCGGTTCGAGGTCTACGGGCGCGAGGGGCAGCCATGCGTGCGCGGCGACGGAGGCACTATCGCCCGCGTGGTCCAAGGTGGACGAAGCACCTGGTTCTGCACGAAATGCCAGCGCGCTTGACGATTCGCGGCAACGCTTCTATGTGCGCCGCTTTCCGGCGGGCTTCCGCCGTTTCCGAGATCAACCAGCAGGACTATCCGGTCGCCCGGTGCGACCCGAGACGAGGACGAACATGGCCAATACGCCGCAAGCCAAGAAGCGCATCCGTCGCAACGCCAACCGGGCCGAGATCAACGGCGCGCGCATGAGCCGCATCCGCAGCTTCGTGAAGAAGGTCGAAACCGCGATCGCCGGTGGCGACAAGACCGCGGCTGCCGACGCGCTCAAGGCCGCGCAGCCGGAACTGGCACGCGGCGTCGCTCGCGGCGTGCTGCACCGGAACACCGCCTCGCGCAAGCTGTCGCGCCTGACCAAGCGAGTCGGCGCGCTCTGATTCGCCTGCCCTGCGGGGCAGAGGCAACAATGAAAAATGTCCCGGGCTGGCGCAAAACGCGCCAGCCCGTTTTGCTGTCCGCATTGTTGCAATGCGAAGACGGCGCAGCGCAATCGCACAAACTCAAGGAACTACCGCGATTCGCGCCGCAGCAAGCGCAAAAATCCATGCGGAACAGCGCCTTGAACGCACCTCTGCGGCTTAGCTTGAGTCAAGCCAATTATTTCAGATTTTTTGCGCTTTCCCCACTTGCGACTCATCGCGAGGGGGCCTTAACACTGCATCTGCAAGGGGCCGGACAGCCCATGTATTTACAGCAGCGGTCGGTGGGGGCGAGCCCGGAATCCGCATTCCGGGTTCAGGACAGTTGCGCCCTGCGCCGAGCGGGGGAGATGACCGCCCACGATGGCGGCGATGTACGGGGTCTGACGACAATATGAGCAGTAACAGCGACCGGGCGCGTCGGGGTGCGGAGAGCGAAAACATGGAAGACCTCGAAGCAGTAAACCTGGCGGCCGATTGGGCGGACATCAGCCAGGGGCTGCGCAAGGATCTGGGCCACCAACTTCACAGCCAATGGATCAAGCCGATCGTTCTCGGCGGGTTCGACCAGGACAGCGGCACGCTCGACCTGTTCCTGCCAACCGAATTTTCCGCGACCTGGGTCAACGATCGTTTCGCCGACCGGCTCTCGCTCGCATGGAAGATCGCGCGCAGCGAGATTCGCCAGGTGCGCATCGCGGTGCACCCGGGCCGGCGCAAGCTGCCCGACATCAGCCTGAACGGCGATGGCCGCCGCCCGGCCAACGACCACGGCGATTCGTCGATGATCGCGGTCTCGGCCGCCACGATGGGGGATGCGGGCTTCACCTCGTCGGTCGGTCTCGACCCGTCGCTCACCTTCGCCGCGTTCATCACGGGCGAGGCCAACGTGCTCGCCTGCAACGCGGCCCAGCGTATGTCGGCCAGCGACCGGCCGCAGTTCTCGCCGCTGTACCTCAAGGCCGCCACCGGCCAGGGCAAGACCCACCTGCTCCACGCCATCGGCCATTCCTATCTCGGCACCCATCCGCGCGCGCGCATCTTCTACTGCAGCGCCGAGCGTTTCATGGTCGAGTTCGTCCAGGCGCTGAAGGCGAACCAGATGATCGAGTTCAAGGCGCGCCTGCGCAGCTTCGACCTTCTTCTGGTGGACGACATCCAGTTCATCATCGGCAAGGCGAGCGCGCAGGAAGAATTGCTCTACACGATCGACGCGCTGCTGGCCGAGGGCAAGCGGCTGGTGTTCGCCGCCGACCGCGCCCCGCAGGCGCTCGACGGGGTCGAGCCGCGCCTGCTCAGCCGACTGTCGATGGGCCTCGTCGCCGACATCCAGGCCGCCGACATCGAACTGCGCCGCAAGATCCTCGAATCGAAGCTCGCCCGGTTTGCCCCGCTGGCGGTGCCCGACGACGTGATCGAATTCCTCGCCCGCACCATCACCCGCAACGTGCGCGAGCTGGTCGGCGGCCTCAACAAGCTGATCGCCTATGCCCAGCTCACCGGGCAGCAGGTCTCGCTCCAGCTGGCCGAGGAACAGCTTACCGACATCCTCTCGGCCAATCGCCGCCGGATCACCATCGACGAGATCCAGCGCACCGTGTGCCATTTCTACCGCATCGACCGCGCCGAAATGAGCAGCAAGCGCCGCGCCCGCGCGGTGGTGCGCCCGCGCCAGGTGGCGATGTACCTGTCCAAGGTCCTCACCCCGCGCAGCTATCCCGAGATCGGGCGCAAGTTCGGCGGGCGCGACCATTCGACCGTGATCCACGCGGTGCGCCTGATCGAGGACCTGCGCCAGCGCGACGCCGACATGGACGGCGATGTGCGGAGCTTGTTGCGGCAGCTGGAAAGCTAGGGGCTCACCCACCTCCAGCCCTTCCCGCATACGGGAGGGGAGCGAGACTTGCCGAGCCGTAGGCAAGGCTAGTCGCAGCGGGGTGGGCACAGCGGTAATTCACAACTTGTCGACAGCCTGCCAACAGCCTGCCAACACCATTGTCCATGAGCTTGTCACCAGACCGCCTCGATCGTTTCGCGCGGCAGATCATCGTACCCGAGATCGGCGGCGCAGGTCAGGTCGCGCTGGCAGCCGCGCGGGTCACGCTGGTGGGATTGGGCGGGATCGGCGCGCCGGTGCTGCAATACCTCGCCGGGGCGGGCGTCGGGCACCTGAGGCTGATCGAGCACGGTGATGTCGAGGTCTCCAATCTCCAGCGCCAGACGATCTATACCGTGCGTGATGTCGGCCATGCCAAGGCGGTCGCCGCGCGACGCTGGCTGGCGAACTTCGACGCGGAACTCAGGGTCGAGCTGATCGACCGGCGACTCGATCCGGGCAATGCCGCCGAGCTGCTCGGCGCCCCCGATCTCGTGATCGACGGCACCGACAACTTCGCCACACGACTGGCCGTGTCGGACACTTGCGTTACGCTCGGCGTGCCACTGCTCTCGGCGGCCGTGGGCCGGTTCCAGGGCCAGGTCGCGGCGTTCGCGGGGCACCTGCCCGGGCAGGCGTGCTATCGTTGCTTCGTGGGCGATGCCTTCGACGCCGATGATTGCGACACCTGCGCCGAGGATGGAATGCTCGGTGCGATGGCCGGCTGGGCGGGCACCTTCGCGGCACTTCAGGCCGTGCGCCTGCTGCTTGCCGGTAAGGCCACTCTCGGCGATCCGCAATGGGGCAAACTGCACCTGCTCGACGGGCTCAAGCCCGCAATGCGCACGATCGCGATAGCCAAGGACCCGGCGTGCCGTGGGTGTTCAGCGACCTAGCATCTCGTCCACCCACGCCGGGACCAGTTCGCTTGCCCGGCCGAGGCGGGTTTCGTCGAACCAGTGCGAACCCTCGCTGCGGTCGAGATTGAGTTCGAGCGTCCTGGCGCCCAATTCGCGGGCATTCCGAACGAAACCGGCGGCGGGATAGACCGCGCCCGAGGTGCCGATCGAGACGAACAGGTCGGCATGGCGCAGGGCGGCGTAGATGCGGTCCATCTGATAGGGCATCTCGCCGAACCAGACGACATCGGGCCGCAGTTTCCGCGCGCCGCACGCGGGGCATGGCGGGCGGTCGATCAGCGGCGCGGTCCAGTGCGAGCGCGTGTCGCAGGCGGTGCACCAGGCATTGAGATGCGTGCCGTGCATATGCAGCACACGCCGTGCCCCGCCTCTCTCGTGCAGGTCGTCGACGTTCTGGGTGACGATCAGCAGCTCGCCGCCGCCGTTCGCGGACCATGCGGCATCGAGCCGGGCAAGGGCCAGGTGGGCCGGATTAGGCTCCTTCGTCTGGATCGCGGCGCGGCGCATATCGTAGAATTTCAGCACCAGTTCGGGGTCGCGGGCGAAACCTTCGGGTGTCGCCACGTCCTCTACCCGGTGCTGTTCCCACAGACCGCCGGCGGAACGGAAAGTGTCGATCCCGCTCTCGGCGGAAATCCCCGCGCCCGTCAGGACGACGATATTGCGTATCTCGGTCATGCCGCCCATGAAGCATGGCCAAGGAAGGGAACGCAATGGCACGGATCGGCATAATCGGCAGCGAAGGGCGCATGGGCCACGCGCTGGAACGCGCGATTGCCGAGGCTGGTCACACCCTTTCCGGCGGCATCGACAAGGGCGGGGACTGCGCCGCTCTGGCCGATGCGAGCGACGTGCTGGTCGATTTCTCCGCTCCGTTCGCGCTGGAAGCCAATCTTCATGCCGCAGTCGGGGCCGGGGTTCCGCTAGTGATCGGCACCACCGGGCTCGAACCCCAGCATCACGCCGCGATCGATAGCGCCGCGCGAGCCGTCGCCGTGCTCCAGACGGGCAACACCTCGCTCGGGGTCACGCTGCTGGCGCATCTGGTGCGCGAGGCGGCGGCGCGGCTGGGAGACGAGTGGGACATCGAGATCGTCGAGATGCACCACCGGATGAAGGTCGATGCGCCATCGGGCACCGCGCTGCTGCTGGGCGAGGCCGCGGCGGCAGGGCGCGGGATAGACCTTGCGGACAATCGCGAAAGCGGGCGGGACGGGCATACCGGAGCGCGCAAACCGGGTGCGATCGGCTTTGCGGCGCTGCGCGGCGGCACCGTGGCGGGCGAGCACAGCGTAATCCTGGCGGGCGAGGAGGAACGCCTGACACTGACGCACAGCGCGGAAAACCGCGCGATCTTTGCGCGCGGGGCGGTGAAGGCGGCGCAATGGCTGATCGGGCGCGCGCCGGGACGCTATACGATGGACGATGTTCTGGGGCTGTGAACCGCGCTGAAATCTTTGAATTTTTCCGGCGGCTGGCAGAAGACGATCCCGCACCCGAGACCGAGCTGGAATACGGCAACTGCTACCAGCTCGTCGTCGCGGTGGCGCTCTCGGCGCAGGCGACCGACGTGGGGGTCAACAAGGCCACGAAGGCGCTGTTTGCTCGCGTCGAGACGCCTGCACAAATGATTCAACTGGGCGAGGATGGGCTGAAGGAGCACATCAAGACCATCGGCCTGTTCAATTCCAAGGCCAAGAACGTGATCGCGCTGTCGCAATTGCTGATTGACGAATTCGGCGGCGAGGTGCCGTCAACGCGCGAGGAACTGGTGCGCCTGCCCGGCGTCGGGCGCAAGACCGCCAATGTCGTATTGAACTGCTGGTTCGGGCAGGAGACCTTCGCGGTCGACACGCACATCTTCCGGGTCGGCAATCGCACCGGCATGGCGAAGGGGAAGACGCCCGACCAGGTCGAGGCGCAGCTCGAGAAAAAGGTCCCCCAGCCCTTCCGCCTTCACGCCCACCACTGGCTGATCCTCCACGGTCGCTACGTATGCAAGGCGCGCACCCCGGAATGCTGGCGCTGCAAGGTCGTGGACCTGTGCCGCTTCAAGGCGAAGGTGACACAGCCCCCGTCGCGCGGGTGAGCCCGCTCAGACGTCGTCGGCGCTGATCATTTCCTCCTTGTTGATCTCGCCCGTCATGACCGCCACCGTGGTCGCCACCGCGGCATCGCCCGAGACATTGGTGGTGGTGCGCATCATGTCCATGATCCGATCGACACCCGCGACGAAGGCGATGGTTTCCAGCGGCACGCCCACCGCGCCGAACACCAGCGCCATCATGATCAGGCCCGCGCCCGGAATGCCCGCCGCGCCGATCGCGCCGAGCGTCGCCAGGATCGAGATGAGGAAATAATCGCCCCACGACAAATCCACCCCGAACACCTGCGCCCCGAACAGCGTGGCAAGGCCGAGATACATCGCGGTGCCGTTCATGTTGATCGTCGCGCCGAGCGAGATCACGAAGCTCGCCACCGACTTGCTCACGCCCAGATTGCGCTCGGTGCAGCGCAGCGTGACCGGCAGCGTCGCATTGGACGATGCGGTCGAATAGCTGACCGCGATGGCATCGATGATCCCGCGATAGAAATGCACCAGCGGCAGCCGCGCGAGGAACTTGATCATCGCCGAATACATCACGCCGATGATCAGCAGGCAGCCGAAGTAATTGAGGCCGACCAGCTTGCCGAGCGCAATCAGCGCATCGTAGCCGAGCGTGCCCGCCACCCAGGCCATCAGCGCGAAGACACCGAACGGGGTGAGTTCCATCACCACCATCGTGACCTTCTGCATCACTATGGCGCCCGAATCGAAGATCCGCTGCACCGGCGCGCCGTCTTCCTCCGCCATCAGGATGCCGATCCCGACCAGCAGCGAGAACACGATCAGCGGCAGCACGGCGACATCGGCCATGACCTGCACCGGGCTGGCCGGAACGATCGACAGGATCATTTCGCGCCATGTCGTCTCGTTCGGCGGCGGCGTCGCGCCCATCTCGATCGCGCTGGTATCGACGCCGGAGCCGGGCATGAACACCGTGCCCAGGAGCAGGCCGAGCCATACCGCGACCTGCCCGGTCACCACGAACAGCAGCATCGCCCTGCCGCCGACCGCGCCGAGCTTGCGCAGGTCGCCGATCGCGGCCACGCCGGCGACGAGGCTGAAGAAGATCAGCGGCACCACCAGCATCCGGATGAAGGCGATGAAGACATCGCCGATGATCTTGATGCTTTCGGCCCCCGGCCCCCAGACCAGGCCGGTCAAGGTCCCCAGCACGAGCGCGGCGATGACCCTTTGCCAGAGCGGAGTCGCGAACCAGAATCGAAACATTGCGGGGGCCCTCTCGTGTTATTTTTCTGCCAGCGCCGCGATGGCAATGCGGCGGTAGATGCGTGTCAGTGTGTCCAAGTCGGCCAGTGCCACGGCCTCGTCGCGCTTGTGCATGGTCGCGTTGCACAGGCCGAACTCGATCACCGGGCAGACGCTGCGCAGGAAGCGCGCGTCCGAAGTGCCGCCGGTGGTCGAAGGTTCGGGTGCAAGGCCGGTCTCGGCCTCCACCGCCGCCGCGACGATTGCGGAGAATGCGCCAGGCGGGGTCAGGAACGGTTCGCCCGAGATCACCGGGCGCGCGTTGCCGCCGTGACGCTCGGCGATTTGCGTAATGCGCTCGGCAAGGCCTGCCCCGGTGTGGAGGTCGTTGAAGCGCACCGACAACCGCGCGCGGGCGGTGGCGGGGATAACGTTGGTGGCCGGGTTGGGCGCCTCGATTTCGGTGATCTCGAGGTTGGAGGGCTGGAACCACTCGCTGCCCTCGTCGAGTTCCAGCGCATCCAGTTCGGCCAGCATTGCCACCAGCCTGGGCAGCGGATTGTCGGCGAGGTGCGGATAGGCGACGTGGCCCTGCGTTCCCGCGACCTCGAGCCAGACGTTGAGCGAGCCGCGCCGCCCGATCTTCATCATGTCGCCCAGCCGGTTCACGCTGGTCGGTTCGCCCACCAGGCACAAGTCGGGCCGGTGGCCATGTTCGGCCATGTAATCGATCAGCGCGCGGGTGCCGTGGATCGCGGGGCCTTCCTCGTCGCCGGTCACGATGAAGCTCAGCGTGCCCGCCTCGGACGGTATCTCCGCCACCGCCGCGACCATGCAGGCGATCGCGCCCTTCATGTCGACCGCGCCGCGCCCGTAGAGCAACTCGCCCCTGCGTTCCGGCGCGAACGGCGCGCTGGTCCAGCCCTCGCCCGGCGGCACGACATCGACATGGCCGGCGAAGGCGAGGTGGCGCGATCCGGCGGGGCCGAGGCGGATGGCGAACAGGTTCTCGACGGGGCCGCTTGCCCCGACCGGTGAGCCGGGGTCGGATGTTTCGCCGCGCGTAAAGCGGTGCACCGCGAAGCCCATCGGCACCAGCATCGCCTCCAGCACGTCGAACACGAGGCCCGTCGCGGGCGTCACGCTCGGCGCGGCGATGAGCTTTTCGGCGAGTGTGCTGGCGTCCTGCATCGGAACGGGGTTAGACGACGCAGGCGCAGCTTTCCAGCGCCGGAGGTCAGTCATGCCCAAGCTCGATCTAGACGCGATCCCGCAGACCAACGCCACCGGGTATCCGCCGCCCTACGATGCCGAGGTCGAGGGCCGTTGGTATCGCCGCCTAGCGCCCGCCGCCGGGCTGACCCTGATGGGCGCGAGCCATGTCGTGCTGAAGCCCGGAGCGTGGTCGAGCCAGCGCCACTGGCACGCCGGGCAGGACGAGCTGGTGGTTATGTTGGCGGGCGAAGCGGTGCTGGTGGAGGATGCGGGCGAAACGGTAGTGCGCGCGGGCGACGTGCTGGCCTGGCCCGCGGGTGCGCGAGGCGGGCATCACCTCCAGAACCGCTCTAGCGAGGACTGCGTGTTCGTCGCGGTAAGCGCCGGCGCGCGCGAGGGCGACAGCGGCGAATATCCCGACATCGACATGGTGTTCGACGGGGAGGGATATGCCCGCAAGGATGGTTCGCGGTACGAGGCCACGCGGGTTCCTTAGACCCCAGCCCGTCATCCCAGCGCAAGCTGGGATCGCTATCGCGTTGGCACTGAACTGAAACCGATCCCAGCTTGCGCTGGGATGACGCTATCTTGGGGGTGCAGGCAGCGGCCCCGGCGCGAACGCCTCGTCCAGCAGGCGCGCGATCCGCAAACCCGCCTGCGTCACGCGCTGCTGCGACACCGGAATCGCCTCGACAATCGCTTCCTGGGTCAGCGCCGTTTCCAGCGGCAGTTCCCCTTCGCACGGGTCGCGGTCGAAGGCGGTGCGATAGACGAAATCGCGCGCCAGCTCCCAGCTTTCACGGCCCCAGTCGGCCGGTGCGCCGGTGGCGATGCTTGCGCGCTCCTCGGCCGAATAGCGCCGGACCAGCGGCGGGTCGGCGCTGGTGATCGCGCGCTCGGCCAGCGCGCTGTCCCAGATCGAGTGCAGGTTGAGGCCCGGCACGATGCCATAGGCGGTCACCCGGTCGTTGCCGCCGCGATCCTCGCGGTCGCCCGAATGGAGCGGCATATGCACGTCGCCCGCGAAGTGGACCATGAAGGCGAGCGCCTCCAGCCGCACATTGCCGGGCAGGCTCTCGTCGGCGAGGATGCGCTGGTTGCGCTCGATCTGCGCGGTCACGCAATTGCCTCCGGCACAGTTGGCGCGCGGATTGAACGGCTCGCAGATCGGGGCGGTGCGATAATGCCAGGCCGCGGTGTAGCCCCAGCGCCACCCCTCGCGCCGGATGCAATCGGGCCAGACCGAAGCGTCCTCGATACTGGCGAGAGCGCATTGCGGCGTGCCGAGCCGCGCCTCGTAGGCGAACAGCCGCTGCATCGCGCTGCGCGTTTCGGGCCGGACGTTGGCGAGCGCGATCTGCGCGGTGGTCCGATGCGCGAAGAAGCCCCAGGCCTGGGCGGGAGTCGGCAGGACCAGCGCCAGCGCGGCCAGCGCGGCAAGCAGCCGCGCGATCAGTTGCGTTGCGGGCGTTCGTATTGCTCGATGGTCCATTCTTCCTCTTCCGCCGCCGCGATCCACTGCTGCATCCATTCGTGTTCCCACACCGTTTCCATGTAAGCCTGGGCGAAGCCGGGGACGCCGATGCCATAGGTAACGAAGCGACTGACCACCGGGGCGAAGAACACATCCGCCGCGCCGAAGGTGCCGAACAGGAACGGTCCGCCCTGCCCGAAGCGTGCGCGCGCCTCGGCCCAGAGCTGGAGGATGCGCACGATGTCGCCGCGGCACTGGTCGGTGATCCTGAGCCCTTCGATCCGCGCGCGCACGTTCATCGGGCATTCGCCGCGCAGCGCCTGGAACGAGCTATGCATTTCGGCGACCGCCGAGCGCGCCATGCCGCGCGCCGCATCGTCCTTGGGCCAGTACCGGTCGCGCCCGACCTTGTCGCCGAGGTATTCGAGGATCGCCAGGCTGTCCCACACCACCACGTCGCCGTCCCACAGGATCGGCACCTTGCCGCTGGGCATGATCTCGTCGGAACTGCGGCGCGCGGCCTGCCAGTCGTCGCTGCCGATGTTGACGATCAGTTCCTCGAACGCGAGGCCCGATTGCTTCGCGGCGAGCCAGGCGCGCAGCGACCAGCTGGAGTAATTCTTGTTGCCGATGATCAGTTTCATGCGCTCGCCCACCTTGCTTGCGGGTCGCGGGTTAGAGGTTCGGGCGGAGGCTGTCGAGGCTGCGCGGGGTGTTGATCTCTTCATCACCCGATCCACTGGACCGTCACCTCTGCGAAGGCAGGGGCCCAGCCAACCTCGCGCTTGGGCTGGCCGTGCCAGTTGGCAAACACGCCGCCCGCGAGCTAATGTCATCTGGGCCCCTGCCTTCGCAGGGGCGACGGAGATTGTTGTGTCGTTGCGCCCGTTCCACCTCGCCTTTCCCGTCGACGATCTCGCCGCCGCGCGCGCCTTCTACGGCGGGATCATGGGCTGCCCCGAGGGGCGCAGCAGCGAGGAATGGATCGACTTCGACTTCTACGGCCACCAGATCGTCGCGCATCTGTCTCCCGGCAGCGGCGACCGCGCCGCGAACGCGGTCGACGGCCACGACGTGCCGGTGCCGCACTTCGGGATCGTGCTGGAAATGGCGCAGTGGCAGGAGCTGGCCGACCGCCTGATGGCGGCGGGCACGCGGTTCGAGATCGAACCGACCGTGCGCTTCAAGGGCCAGCCCGGCGAACAAGCCACGATGTTCTTCCGCGATCCCGCCGGGAATGCGCTGGAGATGAAGGCGTTCGAGGACCTGGGTCAGTTGTTCGCGCGGTAGGGCGGTTGGGGTTGTAGTGTTCCGTGGCGGACAGTCTGCAAGCGACCCCATTGCGGACATTCGTTGATGTTGGCCCTCGCACCGCTAATACCAGCCCACATGAACATCGATTGGAATCCCGTCATCCACATTCTGGATGAGTTGAGCGAAGGAACCCAGTCGTTCCTCGAGCTAAGCTACACAGCGCGCCACTACGAGCGAGCGACGTTCCTCGGCAGCTTACTGTTCCTCGCGGAACGGCAGTTAATAGAAGTGTCGGAAGGAAACGAACACACCGCGGCAGTCGCCCGAACGGAGTGGCCACAGCGCTTGCGCGAGGCGTTCGGCGTTGACGCGGCTGCACCTGAGTTAATGACCCGAACCTCAATCAGTCTCACGACCGCAGGAGGACAGGTCTTGCGCCTTCTGAACATCGGGCACCCACCGTTTAGCCAGTCGGAGAACGGCAGCTAACCACCCCAATCTAAGTCATTCATAAGCGTTCAAGCGGATCCCAAAACCCGCCGGCGCTCTAAACCCCCGCATCCCCCAGCACCGCGGCCCTTAGCTCCGCGATGCCCATGCCCTTCTCGCTCGAGGTTACGTGGACCTCGGGGTAGGCCGCGACGTGCTTGCGCGCTTCCTCCGCCACTTTCGCGGTCGTCGCTTCGAGCTCGCTCGCCTTGATCTTGTCGGCCTTGGTCAGGACGACGCGATAGGTCACCGCCGCCTCGTCGAGCATTTTCATCATCTCGCGGTCGACGTCCTTGAGCCCGTGGCGCGCGTCGACCAGCACCAGTGTGCGCGCCAGCACCGCGCGGCCACGCAGGTAGGTGCGGACCAGCGCCTTCCACTTGTCGACCACCTTGATCGGCGCCTTGGCGAAGCCGTAGCCGGGCATGTCGACCAGGCGGAACAGCGTCGGCTCGCCAACCTCGAAGAAATTGAGTTCCTGCGTCCGTCCCGGCGTGACCGAGGCGCGCGCGATCGCCCGCCGCCCGGTCAGCGCGTTGAGCAGCGACGACTTGCCCACGTTGGACCGCCCGCAGAAGGCGATTTCCGGCACCGTCGGTTCGGGGAGGAACTTGAGCTGCGGGGCCGAGAGGAGGAAATCCACCCGGCCCGAGAACAGCTTCCCGGCGCGTTCCGCCAGTTCGGCCCGCGCGGCTTCTTCCTGATCGGTCACGCCCCGCTCTTCTTCGGGCCCTTGGCCCCGCCCTGCGTCTCTTCCGCCTTCTCCTTCTCGGCCTTTTCCTTCTCGGATTGGGCCTTGAGCTGGGGATGCTTGGAATAGAGATAGCTCTGCTGCGCCAGCGTCAGGATGTTGGAGGTGACCCAGTAGAGCAGCAGGCCCGCCGCGAACGGTGCCATCACGAACATCAGGATCCACGGCATCAGGTTGAAGATCTGCTGCTGGATCGGGTCCATCGCCGCCGGGTTGAGCTTGAAGGTCAGCCACATGGTCACACCCAGCAGCACCGCCAGCACGCCGATGGCCAGGAAGCCCGGCGGGTCGAACGGCAGCAGGCCGAACAGGTTGAGGATAGTCCACGGGTCCTGCGCCGACAGATCCTTGATCCAGAACTCGATGAACGGCTCGTGCCGCATCTCGATCGCCAGGATCAGCACCTTGTAGAGCGCGAAGAAGATCGGGATCTGGATCAGGATCGGCAGGCACCCCGCGAGCGGGTTGACGCCTTCCTTCTTGTAGAGCCCCATGATCTCCTGTTGCTGCTTCTGCTTGTCGTCCTTGTAGCGTTCCTGGATCGCCTTCATCTTGGGCTGGAGCGCCTTCATCGCCGCCATGCTGGCGAACTGCTTCTGCGCGATCGGGAACATCGCCAGCCGTACGATCACGGTCAGCAGGATGATCGCGACGCCGAAATTACCGGCGAAATCGTTGAGCACGCGTAGCAGGGCCAGCATCGGCTTCTCGAACCAGCGGAACCAGCCCCAGCTGATCGCCAGCCCGAACTGCGAGACGCCCGCGTCCTGATAGGCATCGAGCACCACGCTTTCCTTCGCGCCCGCGAACAGCCGCGTCGTGCGGGTCTCGCTGGCACCGGGCGCAAGCGTGATGGGATCGTAGATGACATCGGCGCGGAACAGGTTGTTGCCGAGCGCGCGGAACTCGCTCTGCGTCGTGACGCCCTGCTGCGGCACCAGCGCCGACAGCCAGTAGATGTCGGTGAAGCCGATCCAGTCGGTTGCACCCTGGCCGCGCGCGCTGCCGGCCTTGACCACGTCTTCGTAATCGTAGTCGTAATTTACCGCGCCGCCAAAGCCGCCGACCGGGCCCGAATGCGCGATCCACTGGCTGGGGCTGGCGTTGACGCTGGTACGGTTGACGAAGGCGAACGGCTGGATCACCGCCGCGCCCGTTCCGGCATTGGTCACCGTCTGCGTGGCGGTGAGCATGAAGTTCTCGTCGACGGCGAAGCGCACAGCGAGCTGCTGCCCGCCCGGCGTGGTGTGGCGCAGGGTGACGGGATTGCCAGGGCTCAGCACCCCGCCCTCGACCTGCCACACGGTATCGCTACCCGTCGCGCGCTGGCCGTCGACGAGGAAGCCGAACTCGGCGAAATGCTGGAGCGGATCGCCCTCGGGCGAGAACAGCCGCACCGGGCCGCTGTCCTCGTCGACGGTCTCGCGATAATCCTTGAGCGTGACGCTGTCGACGCGCGCGCCGACCGCATTGATCGATCCGGCGATGCGGGGGGCGTCGATTCGGACCGGCTGCGAGGTGGGCTGCGTGGCCTGCGCACTGTCGGCCAGACCGGGTGCAGCGTCTATGCCCGCGCGGGCAGGTGCGGGCGTGGCGCCCGCGGCAACGGCATCGCGCTGCTCGGCAACCGCGGTTTCTGCCGGCTGCGGATAGAAATAGCGCATTGCCGCGTCCCAGCCGAAGATCAGCAAGCCGCACAGCACCACGGCAAGCAGGAGATTGCGCTGATTTTCCAAGGTAACGATCCCGTATCGGTGAAGGCCAGGTGTGTTATATGGGTGCTACGGCACCGGATCAAAGCCGTGCCCGCCCCAGGGATGGCAGCGCATTAGACGCTTAAACGCCATCCATCCACCCTTGATTGCCCCATGCCTGCCGAGCGCCTCGATGGCGTATTGCGAGCATGACGGAGCATAGCGGCAGGTCGGCGGCAGCACCCGCGAAGGACCCCATTGCCAGGCGCGGGCGATCAGGATCAGGACGTGCTTCATCGCCGCCTGCCCGCACCCCTGCCCGCACCGGCACGCCCGCGCGGGGGGTCGCCCTTGCCCTGCGCAGCACGGGCGAGCGCCGTGGACAGATCGGTGCGAAGCTGGGCGAAATCGCGCTCCACCCCGCCCTCGCGCCCGATCAGGACATGATCGTGATCGGCCAGCCCGCCCGTGGGCAGCGCGGCTCGGAGCAATTCGCGAAAGCGGCGCTTCATCCGGTTGCGCACCACCGCGTTGCCGATCTTCTTGGTCACCGTCACGCCGTAACGCACTCCCAGCCCCTCGTTCGGCCGGAACAAGAGGACGAAACCGGGGCGCGCGACACGCAGGCCGCGGTTGGCGGCAACGAAGTCGGCGCGCTTGCGCATTACGGTCGGGAGGGCGTCCATCGCCATCGAACTAGGATCAGGACGGGCAAAAGAAAACCCTCGTGCCGGGGGCATTGGCACGAGGGTTCCTTGTTAGCGTTCGTCACGCTTTACGATGCGACCCTTGTGGAGGTCAGGGCAACAGGGGGGAAACCCGCCTCCAGCCGCGTCGTCATTTCAAACTAGGGTGCGCTGGCTTTCGGTGCAATGAACGAACTGTCGCGACTTGTCGCAATCCTCGCCCGGAGCACCGCCGAACCGTTTACCCGGGGCGACGGGACGAGCGGCGCGGGTCGCGGTAGGTGAACGCGCTGTCAGCCACCGCCATGCCATAGCGATGGCCGGTGAGCCGCACGGTGGTGCGGTGATTCTGCGAATCGAGCGCGACCCAGTTGGTCAGCTGCAAACCGCCCGGCGCGGCGCTGTTGCGGGTGAACAGCAAGGTGATGACGCCGAACTCCGGCTTCTTCGGATCGCGCACTTCCACGCCGACGACGTCGGCGTGGCCCGTGGGCACGAGCTTGCCGAAACGCTTCACGTCGCGGTTGGGGTCGAGCAGTGCGCCCAATGGCGAATTCTGGATCGGCCAGCGCTGGACCTGGTTCACTTCGTAATCGACCAGAGTCATCGAGCTGCCATTAGAGACCAGCAGCAACGGAACGCCCTGTTCGTACTGGAAACGGATCTTGCCGGGCCGCTTCAACGTCATCTCGCCAGCCACGGTCTGCCCGCGGCGGTCGGTCTGGGTGAAGTTGGCCTTCATGGTCGAAATGCCGCGCAGCGCGGCAACGACGCGATCCAGCTCCGCTTCCGACTGGGCGGTCGCGGGTGCGGTCGGCGCGAGGAGGCTCGCGGCGGGAACGGAAACGGCCAGCGCGCCGGCAATCGCGACGCGCATGGGTGACGATACGATGGATTTCAGGTTCATCATGCTCCTGCCTTTAGCCTTGGAGCATTGAACCGCCAGTGAACCCGGGGAGTTCCCGCTGTTCAGCCGGCGCGCCAATCACTTGATCTTCGCTTCCTTGAACTCGACGTGCTTGCGCACGACCGGGTCGTACTTACGGAAGGTCATCTTCTCGGTGATGTTGCGCGGGTTCTTCTTGGTGACGTAGAAGAAACCAGTGTCGGCGGTCGAGACCAGCCGGATCTTGACGGTTGCGGGCTTCGCCATGACTCTATCCTAGGTATCGTTGAGCGGCCTTGGCGGCCGGAAAAGCAGATAGGGCGGCACCTGTGGCCGCCCGGTCGGCGCGCGCATTGGGCGATTCACCTGGGAAAGTCAAGCGGCCCGAGGCGGGCGGCTACCAGTCCTTGCGATCGACCTTGCCGCGCCCGGCCTTGACCTCGCCGCGCACTTTCTTGGCCTTGAGCCGCTGCACCTTGCCCACGCGGTTGAGCTTGACCTTGCCGCGCGCCTTGGGCGGGTTGAGCGCTTCTTCCAGCATCGCCACGAGCCGCGCCCGCGCCGCCTCGCGATTCTGTTCCTGCGTGCGGTATTCGCGCGCGGTCAGCACGATCTCGCCGTCCTTGGTCAGCTTGCTGCCCGCGATCTCGGCCAGCCGGTGGTACGTTTCGGGCGCGAGGCCCAGCGCGAACACGTCGACCCGCAACTGCACCGCGGTCGCGACCTTGTTGACGTTCTGCCCGCCGGGGCCGCCCGCGACGAAGAACTTTTCCTGCGCCAGCGACAGCGCAAGGTCGGTTACCCTACCCATCGGAAAAGCCGAGCGCGGCGAAGTCCGCCGGCAGCGGCGCGCTTGCGACGATCGGCGGTTTGCCCTCGCGCTGCACGGTGATCCCTGCCGCGTGGAGCAAGGTGCGCTTTCCCTGACCGTCCCCGTAAACCGGATCTCCGAGAAGCGGTACGCCCAGGCCGGAGGCCGAGTGCACCCGCAACTGGTGCGTGCGCCCGGTCTCTGGCCGAAACTCGACCAGCGTGCGTCCACCGACCACGGCCAGCCTGCGCCAATGCGTGACCGAAGGCTTGCCCTTGCGCGCCGGGATCATCCGCCAGCCCTTTTCCGCACTGCTGATCTTCGACAACGCCAGCTCGATCGTGCCCGATTCGTCCGCAATCTCGCCCGCCAGCACGCCGAGATAGCGTTTCTCCACCCGCCGTTCCTCGAACGCGCGCGCGAAACGGGTCAGGGCCTTGGGGTTGCGGGCCAGCAGGAGGCAGCCCGAGGTATCGGTGTCGAGCCTATGGACCGGCACCGGGGCCCGCTGGAAGCCGAGCTTCAGCGCCTCGAGATGGTCATCGAGCGATGCGCCTCCCTTGCGCGGGCGTTCGATCGGCAGACTACCGGGCTTGTCGATCACCAGCGCTTCGCCGTCTTCGAACAGGATATCGATCATAACAGCAGCCTTGCTGGAACGAGGCCACGCAGCGCGTTGCCGATCAGGAACCCGCCCGCCAGGTCATCGAGCCGCAATTCCGCCTCGCGCGCGCGGCCGCGCTCGATCAGCGCGCGCCGCCTTACGCCGGGGAGCAGGCCGAGCGATGCTGGCGGAGTGAGCAGGATACCATCGCGCTCCACGAACAGGTTGGTGAAGCTGCCCTCGGTCAACAGCCCGTCGCCGCGCACGAACAGCGCCTCGGCCGCACCTTCGCCATGCGCCACCGCAAGCGCATCGGCGTAGAAACCGCGATCGGAGGTCTTGTGCCGCAGCCGCCAGTCGCCCGGATCGACCGGCAGGGGCAAGGCGATACACAGGGCGGGTTCGGGCAGGGGCGGCGGCAGGTCGCCCGCTTCCAGCGCGATCCCGCCGCCGCGCCCGGCCAGCAGCCTGACGCGCGAAGGCCGCTCAAGCTCGAAGCACAGCGCCTGTATCTGGTTACGCGCGGCATGGCGGTCGAACGCGAAGCCCAGCTCCGCCGCACTCGCCCCGATCCGTTCGAGGTGCAGGTCGAGCAGCGCGATGCCGCTGTCGGGCTCGAACCGCATGGTCTCGAACAAATCGAACGCTGGGGCGGTCAGCGCCGGACTGCTGGCGCGGGCGAAGCCGCCCTTGAGCAGACATTCGCGCCACTCCGCCTCGACCTCGCTGTCGGCGACGATGGCCGAACCGACGCCCAGCACCGCCTTGCCGCGCCCGTTCTCGACCGGAGTCAGCCGCAGCGTGCGGATGGCGACGTTTAGCGCCGCGTCGTGGCCGGGCCCGATCCGCCCGATCGCGCCACAGTAAGGCCCGCGCGCGTCGCGCTCGACCTCGGCAATCAGCTCCATCGCGCGGATCTTGGGTGCCCCGGTGATCGAGCCGCAAGGGAAGATCGCGCGGACGAGGTCCGCCGTGCTCGCCCCCTCGGGAAGAGTGGCGTGCACCGTCGTGACCATCTGATGGACTGTCGGATAACTCTCCACCGCGAACGGCGAATCGACCCGCACGCTGCCCGGTTCGGCCACTCGGCTGAGATCGTTCCGCATGAGGTCGACGATCATCAGGTTTTCCGCCCGATCCTTGTCCGAGCCCGCCAGTTCCTCGGCCAGGGCGCGATCCTCGTCGGTATCGCGGCTGCGCGGCCGCGTGCCCTTCATCGGCTTGACCTTCAGCTCGCGGTCCCGACGCGAGACGAACAGCTCGGGCGACAGGCTGAGCAGCCATTCGCTGCCGTCGAATACCACGCCGCCGTAGCCCGATTTGGCCGCCGGACGAAGCTGGCGATAGAGCGCCAGCTCGCAACCGCGATAACTGCCGGCAAGCGGGAAGGTGAGGTTCGCCTGGTAAATGTCGCCCGCCCTGATCGCCTCCTGCAACCGGGCGAAGGCACGCGCGTAACCGCCGAAAGAGACCTGCGGGTCGAGCGGACCAAGCGATGCCTCGCCGCGCGCCTGTTCGGCCAGCCACGCAGGCACATCGGCTGCCTGGATCACTTGTTCCGCATCGAACAGGCCGAGCCAGACCAGCGGCCCCGCCGCACCGCTGCGCGCCTCGGCCAGGGCCGCAAGCCTGGGTTCTAGCGCCAGACCCGCCTCGTAGGCGATGTAGCCCGCCAGAATGCCGCCATGCGCGCGCGACTCCTCGGCCCGCGCGAGCGTCTCGGGCACCTCGTGCGGGTGCCTCGCGACGAAAACCTCGCGCGGGTTCTCGAACAGGTGCGCGTCAGCCGCACCTTCGTCACGGGCGTCGTCAAGGAGTACGAATGGGGCGCGGTCGGCCATCTTCGCCGCCTTAGCGACTGCACCGGCCAAGTCGAGTGTTGACCGCCAAGCCCGCGCTGGCCAAGTGTCGGCGGCGGAGGGACTTATGGGACAGATCTACCTCGGGCTCGGCGCCAATGGCGAGAAGCAGTACCTCGATTTGAAGCGCGCCAACCGGCACGGCCTGATCGCCGGTGCCACCGGCACCGGCAAGACGGTCACGCTCCAGGGTCTGGCCGAATGTTTCAGCCGCGAAGGCGTGCCGGTGTTCATGGCCGACGTGAAGGGCGACCTCGCCGGGGCGGCGATGCCCGGATCGCCCACCTTCAAGAACGCCGACAAGCTGGAAGCGCGGGCCAAGGAACTGGGCATCGAGGATTATGCCTATGCCGACAATCCGGTCGTGTTCTGGGACCTTTACGGCGAACAGGGTCATCCGATCCGCACCACGGTTTCCGAAATGGGGCCCTTGCTGCTCGCACGCCTGCTGGGGCTGAACGAGACGCAGGAGGGCGTGCTCCAGATCGCCTTCCGCCATGCCGACGAGAACGGCCTGCTGCTGCTCGATTTCGCCGACCTGCAGGCGGTGCTGGCGCATTGCGCGGAAAATTCCAAGGACCTGAGCGCGCGTTATGGCAACGTGACCAAGGCGAGCGTCGGTACGATCCAGCGCCAGCTCCTCAGCTTCGAGAGCCAGGGCGCGGACAGGTTCTTCGGCGAGCCCGCGCTGGAGATCGACGATTTCCTGACAATGGACGAGCAGGGCCGCGGCACGATCAACGTCCTCGCCGCCGAACAGTTGATGCGCAGCCCCAAGCTCTACGCCACGTTCCTGCTGTGGCTGCTGGCCGAACTGTTCGAGAGCCTGCCCGAAGTCGGCGATCCCGAGAAGCCGAAGCTGGTGTTCTTCTTCGACGAGGCGCACCTGCTGTTCACCGATGCGCCCAAGGCCTTGCTCGACAAGATCGAGCAGGTCGTCCGCCTGATCCGCTCGAAGGGCGTCGGCGTCTACTTCGTGACCCAGAACCCGATCGACATTCCCGAGACGGTCGCGGGCCAGCTCGGCAACCGGGTCCAGCACGCCCTGCGCGCCTTCACCCCGCGCGACCAGCGCGCGATCCGCGCCGCCGCGGAAACCTTTCGCATCAATCCCGATCTCAAGGTCGAGACAGTCATCACCGAGCTGAAAGTGGGCGAGGCGCTGGTCTCGACGCTGGATGCGGATGGCGCGCCCACGGTCGTCCAGCGCACGCTGATCCGGCCTCCGTGGAGCCGGCTGGGTCCGCTCACGCCCAAGGAACGCGCCATCATCCAGTCGGTCAGCCCGCTGGAGGGCAAGTACGACACCGCGATCGATCGCGAGAGCGCGGCCGAGGTGCTGGCCGCCAAGGCGCTCGATGCCGCCGCCACCGCCGAGGAAGTCGCGGCGCAGGGTCGCGCGGAAGTGGGCAAGCGGGCGCGCAGGACGACCAGCCTGTGGGAACGTGCGGGCAAGGCGGCGATGGGCGCGGCGGCAAGTTCGGCGGCGACGATCGTCGCGGCCAAGATTACCGGGCGCAATTCGCGGGCGAACCCGATGAAGACCGCCGCGACCTCCGCCGCCGGGACCATCGCGACCGAGTTCGGCGGCGGCATCGCCGGGCGCTTCGTGCGCAACCTGATCGGCGGCTTGATGCGTTAGTTCTCGGGCTTCGCCGGAGCGGCACCGGCCCGCCAAATGAAAATCAGGGGAGCCTGATTTCCGCGCGCAATCCGCCCTCGGGACGGTTCGTGAGCACCAGCGCGCCGCCATGCTCCTCGGCGATGGCGCGGGCCAGTGCGAGGCCCAGGCCCGCGCCACCGGTCTCGCGGTTGCGCGAAGCCTCGCCCCGCGCGAACGGTTCGAGCATATCGACGATGCGGCCTTCGGGAATGCCCGGTCCGTCGTCCTCGACCCGCAGCACCGCAGCGCCCTCCTCCTCGAGCAGAGAGACCCGCGCCATGCCGCCGTAGCGCACCGCGTTGGAGATGAGGTTGCGCAGCGCCCGGCGCAGCCAGGTGACATGGACCGCGCGAACCAGCCGCCTGGTCTCGCCCAGTTCGACCGGCTCTCCCATGTCCTCGAATTCCTCGACCACGGCGGCGGTCAGCGCGGCGAGGTCGGTCCGTTCGGGCGGCGCATCGTTGCGTCCGACGCGGGCCAGCGCAAGAATGTCGTCGAGCGAGCGCACGATATCCTCGATCCCAGCCGCCATCTTGGCTCGCTCGGCATCGTCCTCGACCGATTCGATCCGCACCCGCAGAGCGGCCAACGGCGTCTTGAGGTCGTGCCCGATCGCGCCGAGCATCACGTCCTTTTCATCGAGCAGAGCGCCGATGCGTGCCTCCATCGCGTTGTGCGCGCCGATCAGGCGCTTCACGTCCTCGGGCCCCTGCGGTTCGAGCGGCTCACCCGCCTGGCGCGTGCGGGCGAAGCGTTCGGTGCGGGCGGTCAGGGTTTCCAGCGGCCGCGTGATCCGCCGCAGCAGCAGCCACAGCGCGCCCACAAGCATCAGGAACGATACCGCGGTCTGGACCAGGATCGTGCGATAGACGCCGCGCTGGACGGGTGGTTCCGGCACCCGCGCCACCGCCCACTGGCCCGCCCCCTCGCGCCTTACCGCGGCGACCAGCAGCACGCGCTCCCACGCCTGTTCGCGCCGCATCCGCTCGGCCAGGCGCGGGTGCGACGTCACGAAGGGGTCGGCTCCGGCACGGCGCTCGAAAACCACGATTTCGGCCACCGCCACGCCCTGCAAGGCGAGGAGTGCGGCCAGTTCCTGCTCGCGCTCGGCATCACGCGTTTCATCGGCTAGGAGACCCGGCGCATCGGTCCATTCCACACGCAACGGACGCGGCATTCGCGGCATGAACGCCCCGCGCTCCGCGCCGCGCTCGCGCCATTCTCGCCGCCGCTCGCCCTCGGGCCGTGGTTCCTGCTGGCGAACCAGTTGCAGCGCGGCGACGTTGAGCATGGCGGCGTCGCGGCGGTTTTCGGCCGCGCGCAGGAGCAGCACCGCCGACGCGGCCTGCGCGACCAGCAGGGCGGCCGTCACCGCGAGCAGTACCTGCCCCAGCAGGCTCTTTGGCCACAGCGTCATTTCAGCCCCGCTCGGCCGTGGTCGGGGCGACGCGGCGCACCTCGGCGGCGAGCGAGTAGCCCCCGCCGCGCACGGTCTGGATCAGTTGCGGATTGCGGCTGTCGACCTCGATCTTGCGCCGCAGGCGGCTGACCTGGTTGTCGACCGCGCGGTCGAACAGGTGCGCCTCGCGCCCCTGGACCATGTCGAGCAGGCGATCGCGGTCGAGCACCTGGCGCGGGTGGTCGAGCAGGGCGCGCAGCAGACGATACTCGGCGGTGGAGATGGACACGACCGCGCCCTCCGGATCGGTCAGCTTGCGCTTGAGCGGGTCGAGCCGCCAGCCCTCGAACGCATAATGCGCGTCCTTCTCGGCCGGTGGCGCGGCGCGGCCCGCCCGACGCAAGACCGATCGTATCCGGGCGACCAGTTCGCGCGGCTCGAACGGCTTGGTGACGTAATCGTCCGCGCCAATTTCGAGCCCGATGATGCGGTCGGTCGCCTCGCCTCGGGCGGTGAGTAGGATGACCGGCAGTTCCCGCGCCTCGACCAGGTGACGGCACAGCGACAGCCCGTCCTCGCCCGGCATCATCACATCGAGCAGAACGAGATCCGGGCGGAAATCGGCCAGATCCGCGCGCGCCGCCGCCGCATTCGCCGCCTCGCGCACGTCGAACCCCTGGCGAGCGAGATACTCGGCCAGGGGCTCGCGCAAGGTCGGTTCGTCATCGACCAGCAGCAGCTTGGTGGGCGCGGGTTCGGTCATCGGTCCTTTCCCGCGCCTAGCCGGAAGCGATCGCCGGTCGCAAGCGTGGTCGCTTACTGCTGGGCCGCGCGAGCAGCGCGCCGTTCCTGCATGGCGGCACGCATTGCCTCGCGAGAGGCGGCGCGTTCCTCGGTCGAAACCGTGCCGTCGCCGTCAGTGTCCATGCGGGCGAACCGCTGGGCAGCGGCGGCTTCGAACTCGGCGCGCGAGATCGCGCCGTCGCCATCGGTATCGGCCTGGCGCAGCATACCGTGCATGGCCATGCCGCCGCCACGCTTGCCGCGCTTGCCCGCGCGCGCCTCGCCGTCGGCACTCGCGCTGCGGTTCTGGGCGCGGGTGCCCTTGGCAGCGTCCATTTCGGCGCGCGAGATGCCGCCGCTGCCGTCGGTGTCGAGCCGCGCGAACTGCGCCTGCAACCGTTCGGCACCGCGGGCCTGGCGCTCGGCATCGGGCTGCCCGCCGCGCGTGCGCCGCTGGGCATGAGCCGCCTGCATTTCGGCCAGGGTCACTTCGCCGTTGCCGTCGGCATCGAGGCGATCGAACCGTGCCGCCTTGCGCGCCGCGCGGTCCTGCGCGTCGATCACGCCGTCGCCGTTGACATCGAGCCGGGCGAACATCGCGGCGGTACGCTGGCCATGCTGTTCGCGGGTGATCGGGCCGCTGCGTTCGCCGCGCTCGGCGCGTTCACCGCTCGCGCGGTCAGGCTGGGCCGCGACGGTGCCCGCCAGGGCAAGCGCCGCAACGGACAGGGTAAGGGTCAGTTTGCGCATATCATCTCTCCGGAAAGAACGGGATTTGAGCTGCGGCGACGCCTTCGGGGGAGGGGGAGGATCGGTCGGCGCCGCCGCAACTCGTGATGTCCGTTCTAGAGCGCCATTGTCGCAGCATTATCCCGGATCGCCGGTCAATTGTCGCAAATTGTATCTTGCATGGCGCGCCGGCGAGAAGGCAGTGCTTCAGCGGGGCCGGTGGACGGTGCCTTCACCAGCGGTGATGAAGATGGCGCTGGCGTGGCCTTCGACATCGGCGATGTGCCACACGCCGGGCGGATTGATCGCATAGTCGCCCGCGTCCAGCTTCACCGTCTCGCGCCGCCCATCGGGGAATTCCTGCGTCAACGCCATCGCGCCGTGGGTGCAGATGACCACTTCCGCGCCGTGCGGATGCATTTCCCAGTGCGGCCAGCCCTCGGTGAAGGTGTGCTGGCTGACCAGCCGCCCCTCCACCCCGTCGCCGCCGTGGCGGTCGTCGTAGCCCGCGTACCACTCGAGCCCGTCGAACGGCGGCTGCGGCACCGCCGTCGCGCCCCGCCCGAGGTGGATGAAGGCATCGGCCAGTTGCCGTGCCTCGCTCATGCCGCCTGGACCATGCAGAAAGCGTTGAGCTTGTTACCCTCGCGGTCGCGGAAATAACCGGCGTAGAAGGTGTTGCCGTGCTCGTCCGCCTCGCCCCGCGGGCCGGGCGCGCCCTCGTCGCTGCCGCCGTTGGCCAGCGCGAGCGCGTGGAGCCGATCGACCTGAGCTGCATCCTTCGCCTCGATCGCCACCATGACCCCGTTGCCCACGGTGGCCGCGTTGCCGTCGAACGGCTTGGTCAGCGCCACGCCGCAGCCGCCGCCCCATTGCCCCCAGGCGACGAAGGTGTCGAAATCCATCATTCGCCCGACACCCATTTCCTGGGCCAGCGCATCGTAGAACGGCGCGTTGGCCTGAAGGTCGTTGGTCCCCAATGTCACGTAACCGATCATCGCATCTCTCCCTGACGACTCGCGACCGACAGGAACATTAGAGGAACAAATTGCACATCACAAGGGCTGGCACGCGTCTTCTAGCCATGCCAGCACAGCGCCATCCAGTTGCGGCGCCAGCACCTCGCGAACCCGCGCGTGGTAATCGTTCCACCACGCGATTTCATCCGCGGTCAGCAGCGCGACATCGACCAGCGTCCGGTCGATCGGTGCGAAAGTCAGCGTCTCGAAGCCCAGCCACTCGCCCTCGCCACCCGCGATCTCGCGCGGCTCGACCAGCACCAGGTTCTCGATCCTGATGCCGAACTCGCCCGCCTTGTAGTAGCCCGGCTCGTTTGAGAGGATCATGCCGGCGAACAGTTCCTGCCCGGTGCCCGCCTGCCCGCCGCTTGCCTTGGCGATGCGCTGCGGCCCTTCGTGAACCGAGAGGTAGCTGCCCACACCGTGCCCGGTGCCGTGGGCATAATCGACGCCCGCCTCCCACAAATACTGGCGTGCCAGCACATCGAGCTGGCTGCCGTTGGTGCCTTGCGGGAAGGTCGACCGCGCGAGCTGGATGTGCCCCTTGAGCACGCGGGTGAAGCGGTCCTTGTGCTCGACGGTTGGCTCGCCAGGGCCGATCCAGACGGTGCGGGTCACGTCGGTCGTGCCGTCCTGGTACTGCCCGCCCGAATCGCACAGGAACACGCTGCCGGGCTGGATGGGCAGGTTCGATTCCTCGTCGACCCGGTAATGCGGGATCGCCGCGTGCGGCCCGGCGGCGGAGATGGTGTCGAAGCTGTTGTCGCGCAGCAGCCCGGTGGCGAGGCGGAATTCCTGCAACTTTGCCGCCGCGCTCAGCTCGGTCTGCCCGCCCTTGGGCGGCTCGACCGAGAGCCAGTGGAGGAACCGCGCCAGCGCCGCCCCGTCGCGCGCCTGCGCGTCGCGCTGGCCCTGCTGCTCGACCGGGTTCTTGATCGCCTTGGCAAGGATTGTCGGGTCGCGCTCGACCGCGACTTTAGCGCCGCCCGTCTCCAGCGCATGATGGATTGCCGCGACGCCGTAATCGGGATCGACCGCGACCGATTTGCCGCCGAACTCTCCCAGCGCCTCCTCGAACTCGTCGCGCGGGCGGACCCTGACCGCGTTGCCGAGGTGCTGCTCGAGCTCCGGGGTCACTTTCTCGGGCGCTATGAACAGGTCGGCGGTGCCGTCGGCGTGGGCGACGACGTAGCTCAGCGCGACCGGCGTGCGCTCGACGTCCGACCCGCGAATGTTGAGCAGCCAGGCGATCGAATCGAGCGCGCTGATCACGGCGGCGTCATATCCCTGCGCCTTTAGCCAGTCGGCGACCTCGCCCCTCTTGTCGGCGCTCAAACGGCCCGAATGCGCGTCGGGGTGAACGATCGCGGGGGCGGCGGATTGCTCGGGCCGGTCGGCCCACACCGCGTCCACCGGATTGCGCGCCACCGGCACCAGTTCGCCCTGCTTGCGTCCCAGCGCGTTGGTCACGCCGTCCGCCCAGACCTTTGAATGGAGCCAGGCGTCGTAGCCGATCCGCGCGCCCTCGGGCGCGTTGGCGGCAAGCCACTTGGCATGGCTGGTCGCGGGAACGCTTTCATAAGCGAACAGCCGTTCGTCGACCTGATCGCGGACCTGGATGGTGTAACGCCCGTCGACGAAGATCGCCGCCCGGTCTGCCAGCACGATGGCGCTCCCGGCCGAGCCGCCGAACCCCGTCAGCCACGCCAGCCGCTGGGCATAGGCACCGATGTATTCGCTCATATGCTCGTCGGAAATCGGCACCACGAACCCGTCGAGCCCCTGCCGCTTAAGTTCCTCGCGCAGGGCGGCAAGGCGGGCTTCATGGGTTTGCATCAGCATGGGGTATCTTTCGGTCGGGAATGGGTGTGTTGCCGCGACTATAGCGACAACGCCCCCGGCCCGCCAGTTTACAGCCCCAGGTCGTGCCGCGCCAAGGCACCGTTCCAGTAGCGAAAGCTCCCGGCCTGCGGCCTGCCGAACACGTCGATCGCGGGCGTGAACCACTGCCCCTCGCGTGCGATCCGGCAGGCGGCAACGTCGCCCGCATCCGTGCCGCTGGAGGTGGCGATCTGGCAGTGCGAGACCCTGCCGCCAGCATCCACCAGCAGCCGCAGCGCGAGCGCGTTGTCACGATCCGTCGGCTGCTTGCCCGCAACGGCCACGATCGCATCGTAGAACGCGCTCTCCTGCCCGGCCACGGGCTTGGCCGCCGCCGCGCGGCTGATGTCAGCGGCAAAGGCAACCGGCTCTGCACCATCCATCCGCACCAGCAGCGGAGCGTGCCTTTTGCTAGGCGGTGTATCGCCATGCCATGCCGGGCGGAGCTTCTGCTCAACCCAGCGGCATGCCTCGGCATCGCGCGCCGGGTTACCGCTGCCCGCGATCACCTCGCACCCGGCCAGCGGCGAACCCTTGGCACCATAGACCAGCCCGACCGCGCCATTCGCCGGTGGCGCACCCGGGCCCAAAGGCAGGCGATACCTTGCCGGGGTCGAATGAAATCGCATCCATGCCTGTTCGGGCGGAAACGACTTGAGTTTGGGCGGCGGCGGGGGCGGCGGCGGAGCGGGCGGGACCATGCCTGCGGGCCGGAATAGCGGAGGAGCCGCGCTATTGGCTTCGGCCATCATCCCCACGCTGGAGATGCTGACCAGGGCCTTGGCCGCGACCGGGCTGCCACCTGGGTCGAGCGCCGGACGGAAAGTCAGCCTTTCTTTTAGCGACACGCACAGTTCGCTTTCATCCAGCGGGGCGCTTGGCGCGCGCTCAAATGTGCACTTAGCGATCCGACCTTTGGCATCGACCTCCACCTGGACCCCGGCGTAAAGCGGCTTGTCTGGTTCCGCCAGGTAACCGGTGACCAGCGCCGAATCTGGTGTGAACCAGCGCTCGGGCGGAGTGATCGCCTCGACCATCCGCATCGGAGCGACCGGATCGTCGAGCCGCGACCAATCGGGCGATGCGAACAGCATGATCTGACCATAGAGGGGCTGGCCCTGGAACTGCTTCGGCAGCTTGGGCGCCATCAGTGGCTCGGCCTCCTCGGCGCGGATCTGGCCGGGCAGCAAGGCAAGCGCCGCACATGCTGCGGCAAGCGTAAGTTTCATGGAATGCGACCCCCTCCACGCATTGGACAATGGCCCCGATTTGCCATGTCCTGCGCATTTGGCAAGCACGCTTGCCAGCCGTGCCCGGCCCGCTTAACCCGGCCGCCAGATCGTTTCGCCGGTTAGGGAGAGGTCATGTCCAGCAATACCTTCGCCGGGGCGCTTGCTCTCATGCTCATCGCCCAGACCGCACAAGCCCAGGAATCCCAGCCCTTGCCAACACCTACGTCCCCGCCCGTCGCCGAGCAGCGCGAGCATAGCTACACCCACCACGGGATCACGATTTCGGACCCCTACAACTGGCTGCACGACAAGTCGTACCCCACGGTCGACGATGCCGACGTGCTCGAATACCTGAACCTGGAAAACGCCTGGTTCGAGGCGCGCATGGCACCGCGAAAGGCACTCGTCGACACGATCTTCGAGGAGCTGAAAGGCCGGGTGAAGCAGGACGATGCGACTGTCCCACAGAAGGACGGCGACTGGCTCTATTGGTCCGAGTTCGAGGAGGGGAAGGAATACCGCAAGCACTACCGCCGCGCAGTCGTGGGGGGCGAGCCTGTCCTGATCCTCGACGAAAACGCGCTGGCAGAGGGCAAGGAGTATTTCCGCCTCGGCGCGGCGTCGGTCAGCAAGAACGGTCGCTATCTCGCCTATTCGGCGGACGACAACGGTTCCGAACGCTACACCGCTCGGATCAAGGATCTGACCACCGGCGAACTGCTCGGCGACGAGATCCCCGGGATCAACTCGGGCCTGACCTGGGTCGCGAACGATTCAGCGCTGGTCTATGGCCCGGTCAACGACAACTGGCGGGTCGACAACGTCCGCCTCCATCGCCTCGGCACCCCGGTGAGCGAGGATGTGGAGCTATATCGCGAGGCGGACGAGGGGTTCAGCGTTGCCGCGGGCCTGTCGGCGCAGGACGACTGGCTGGTGATTGCCACCGGCGACAACGAGACGAGCGAGGTGCGCCTCGCGCCCGCCGCCGAACCGACCGCTGCGCAGGTGCTGGTCAAGGCGCGGCAGAAAGGTGTCGAATACGATGTCGATGTGCGCGACGGCACGCTGTGGGTCCACACCAACGACGAGCACGTCAACTTCCGCCTCGCCACCGCACCGCTGGCCACTCCGGGCGAATGGACCACGCTGCTGGCAGGGTCGGACGAATTCTATCTGACCGGGTTCGACCTGTTCCGGGATTTCTACGTCACCGAGGGGCGGCTCGCCGGGCTCGATCAGGTGCAGTTGCGCCAGTACGGCAGCGATGCGGTGACGCCGATCAAGTTTCCCGAGGCGAGCTACGACACCGGCCTGTCCAACAATCCCGAATACGCGGTCGACAAGCTACGGCTCGGCTACCAGTCGATGGTCACCCCGGCCTCGGTCTACGACTACCACGTCGCCGACGGGCGGCTCGAACTGCTCAAGCAGCAGGAAATCCCGAGCGGCTACGACGCCTCGCTCTACAAGACCGAGCGCCTCATGGTGACAGCGCGCGACGGGACGCAGGTTCCGGTGAGCGTGGTCATGCGAAAGGACCGCCCAGCTGGCGGCCCGCTGCATCTCTATGCCTACGGCGCTTACGGTTATGCGATCCCGCCGGGCTTCTCCGCCTCGCGGCTCAGCCTGCTCGACCGGGGCATGGCTTATGCCATCGCGCATATCCGCGGCGGGGACGACCTGGGGCGGCGCTGGTATCTCCAGGGCAAGCTCAACGAGCGAACCAATACCTTCAACGATTTCGTCGATGTGGCCAAGGGCCTGATCGACCAGGGATATACCGCCAAGGGCAAGGTCAGCGCCAGCGGCGGCTCGGCGGGCGGCGAGCTGATGGGCGTGGTCGTCAATACCGATCCCGACCTGTGGGGCGCGGTCGTGGCGCACGTACCGTTCGTCGACGTGCTCAACACGATGCTCGACGCCAGCCTGCCGCTGACCCCGGGCGAATGGCCCGAATGGGGCAACCCGATCGAGAGCAAGCAGGCCTTCGCCTACATCCTCAGCTATTCGCCCTACGACCAGGTGATCGCGCAGGATTATCCGCCGCTGCTGGTTACGGCGGGCCTCAACGACCCGCGCGTGACTTACTGGGAACCAGCCAAGTGGGTCGCCAGGCTCCGCGCGACCAAGACGGGCGACAGCGAGCTGCTGCTCAAGACCAACATGGGCGCAGGGCACGGCGGCAAGTCGGGCCGCTTCACCGCGCTCTACGAGACGGCGGAGGAATTCGCCTTCGTCCTGTGGCAGCTCGGGCTGGCCCCAGAGGACGCAGTGGAGTGACAGTCCGCTTCACCCGCACCTTCACCGCCGGTCCCGAGCACATCGATGTGATGGGGCACGTCAACAATGCGGTATGGGTGCAGTGGATCCAGGACATGGCCACCGCGCACTGGGATGCGGTCGCGAGCGAGGATTACAAGGCGCGGTTCGTCTGGCTCGTGGTGCGGCACGAGATCGATTATCGCGGCAACGTGGCCGAGGGCGAGAGCGTGACCGGGGAGACCTGGATCGAGGGTGAGCCGCAGGGCGCGACCTCGATCCGCCGGGTCGAGTTCCGCAATGCTGCGGGCAAGGTCATAGTTTCCGCCTCGACCACCTGGGCCATGCTGGAGCGCAGCAGTGGAAGGCTCGCACGCGTGCGGCGCGAGATTATCGCGGGGTTTCTTTGATCCTCAGGCCAGCGCGTCGGCTACCGGCAAATAATCGTAGCCGAGTTCGTCGGCGACTGCCTTGTAGGTCACCTTCCCGGCGTGAACATTGAGCCCTTCCGCAAGGTACGGGTTGGCCGCGAGTGCGCCCTTCCAGCCCAGTTCGGCGATCCGCAGTGCGTGCGGCAGGGTCACGTTGTTGAGCGCGTAGGTGCTCGTCCGCGCGACCGCGCCGGGCATATTGGCGACGCAGTAATGGACGATGTTATCGACCACGTAGGTCGGTTCGGCATGGGTGGTCGCGCGGCTGGTCTCGAAGCAGCCGCCCTGGTCGATCGCGACATCGACCAGCACCGCGCCGGGCTTCATCAGCGACAGCATCTCGCGCGTCACCAGCTTGGGCGCGGCCGCGCCGGGGATCAGCACCGCGCCGATCACCAGTTCTGCCTCGCCGATCATCTGCTCGATATTGGCGCTGTTGGAAAAGCGCGTCTTGGCGCGGCTCTCGAAATGCGTGCCGAGGCGCTCCAGCACCTCGGGATCACGGTCGAGGATGGTCACGTCGGCACCCAGGCCAACCGCCATTTGCGCCGCGTTGAACCCGACCACGCCGCCGCCGATCACGATGACCTTGCCCGGCAGCACACCCGGGACGCCGCCGAGCAGCACGCCGCGTCCGCCGTGCGCCTTCTCCAGCGCGGTCGCGCCGGCCTGAATGCTCATCCGCCCGGCAACCTGGCTCATCGGCTTGAGCAGCGGCAGTTGCCCGCCGGGGCCAGTGACGGTCTCATAGGCGATCGCGGTGACACCGCTGGCGACCAGTTCACGCGTCTGGTCGGGATCGGGTGCGAGGTGGAGGTAGGTATATAGCACCTGCCCCTCGCGCAGCTTGGCCCGCTCGACCGCCTGCGGCTCCTTGACCTTCACCACCAGTTCGCACTCGGCAAAGATCGGGTCGGGACCATCGACGATCTTCGCGCCCGCCGTGCGGTATTGCTCGTCGGTCGCGCCGATACCGAGGCCCGCGCCGCTTTCGATCCACACCTCGTTGCCGCGCAGCGACAGCTCGCGCGCGCTTTCCGGCGTCAGTCCGACGCGGTATTCGTGGTTCTTGATTTCCGTGGGGCAGCCGATGCGCATGGTACGATACTCCGTCTTCGGCGCGAGCCGTTACAAGTGAAACCAGTTTCCGGCAAGGCGTACCGGACCACCAACGGCTGGGAGCCGCGGTTTATCCAGGCCAACGATTTTGTCATTTACCTGTCACAAGACGCGCATATCCGCGTCATCGAACCGACATGAAACCGTCAAGGAACGGCGCACAAGATGAGCAAGGCAACAATCGCCCTGGCACTGGCAATCACGGCGGGCTGGGGCGTTCCGGCGGCTGCTCAGCAGGACGGCTCGGCCGCGATAGAGCAGGAACTCAACGCCATGCGGGCCGAGATGGCGCGGATGGCGGCGCGAATCGACACGCTCGAGGCGCAACTGGTCGAAGCCCGGTCCCCGGCGGCGGATCCGCCTGCCCCGCCCGCTCCTGCGGCAGCACCGACAATCGCTTTCAAGGGCGCGCCGGAGATTACCGGCGATGGCGGATGGAGCTTCAAGCCGCGTGGCCGCCTCCAGTTCGACGCCGGCACTGTCAGCGCCCCTGCCGGGATCAACGACAGCGCGACCGGCTTCGGCAGCGAAATCCGCCGCGCCTATCTCGGCGTGGATGGCAAGATGCCCGGCGGCTTCGGCTATCGCGCGGAGATCGACGTTGCGGGCAGCAGCGTCGAGATCACCGACCTCTACCTGACGTATGCCGCGTCCGACGACATCACGCTAACGGTCGGCCAGCACAAGCCGTTCTGGGGCCTGGAGGAAATCACCAGCGACCTGTTCACCAGCTTCACCGAGCGTGCCGCGATCAACACGGCATTCGGCTACGAACGGCGCCTTGGAGCGAGCGCCAGCTTTTCCCGCGGAGCGGTGCTCGTTCAGGGCGGTGTGTTCACCGACAATGTCGCCGACCTCAACGACGACGGCAACAACAGCCATTCGTTCGACACGCGCGCGGTGTTCATGCCCAAGCTCGCGGGCGGGCAGTTCCACCTGGGCGGATCGGCCCACTATCGCAAGCTGAACGACGCCGCTGCCAGCGTGCGCTACCGCGTGCGCCCATTCATCCACACGCCCGACCTGCGCTTCATCGACACCGGCGCGATTCCCGCGACCGGCGAGAGCGGCTACGGGCTCGAAGCCGCGTGGCTATCGGGCCCGTTCCACGCCACCGGCGAAATGCACTGGCAGCACGTGGACACGCCCGCGTTGCTCGCGGACCCGACCTTCTTCGGCGGGTATGCCGAGGTCGGCCTGTTCCTGACGCGCGGCGATACGCGCGGCTATCGCGGCGGAGTTTTCGACCGTGTCCGGCCCAGGAACCCGGTCGGCAAGGGCGGTTTCGGCGCGGTGCAGGTCAACCTGCGGTACGACCGGATCGACCTCAACGATCGCGCGATCATGGGCGGGACGCAGGATGGCTATGCGGTCGCGCTGGTCTGGACCCTGACCGATTACGTCAAGTTCCTGATGAACTACGGCCACCTCCGGTATGGCGATGCCGCCGTGCCGGGCGCGGGCGGCAACCGGGACTACAGCGTCGATGCGTTCGGCGTGCGGGCGCAGATCGACTTCTGAGCCACGCCGGATCGTGTCACATCTCTGTCACACGGCGCGCCTAACGCGCCGTTGACCACCTCAAGGGGAATCGACCCATGAAACTGACCAGCAAGATTGCCTTCGCCGCCCTGTCCTCGCTCGCGCTCGCCGCGTGCGGCGGCGGCGGAACGGGCGGCACCCGCGATACCGTTCGTGTCGTCGGTTCGTCCACCGTGTTCCCCTTCGCCAAGAAGGTCGGAGAGCTGTTCGCGCAGGGCAATCCCACGCTCAAGGCGCCGCTGATCGAATCGACCGGCTCGGGCGCGGGGATCAACCTGTTCTGCGCCGGCCTCGGCCCCAGCACCCCGGACGTGGCGAACGCCTCGCGCCGGATGAAGGCGGGCGAGTTCGAGACCTGCAAGGCGAACGGTGTTACCGACGTGGTCGAATTGCAGATCGGCCTCGACGGGCTGGTGTTCGCATCGGCCAATGGCGGGATCATGATGAACCTGACCCCGGAAATCGTCTATCGCGCGATCGCCGCGCGTCCGTTCGGGCAGGAACAGACCGCCCAGACCTGGGCCGATGTCGACCCCTCGCTCCCGGCCGAGCCGATCCTGGTCTATGGCCCGCCCTCGACCTCGGGCACGCGCGATTCGCTCAAAGAACTGATCCTCGAGGTCGGGTGCACCACCAATGCCGAGATGGCTGCGCTGAAGGACAGCGACAAGGAACGCTACGAGCAGCTCTGTACCGAGGTCCGCGGCGACGGGAAATACGTCGACCAAGGCGAGCAGGACAACCTGATCGTCCAGAAGATCAGCGGCAACCCCCGGGCCGTGGGCGTGTTCGGATATTCCTTCCTCGAGGAGAACAGCGGCAAGGTGCAGGGCCTGCCGATCAACGGCTCCGCCCCGACATACGAGAACGTCACTGCAGGCACCTACCCCGCCGCACGCGAGATGTTCATCTACGTCAAGAAAGCGCATCTCGAGGCGATTCCGGGCCTGCGTGAATTCGTGGCGCAGTGGGCGCAGTCGTGGGGTCGCGACGGGCCGCTGACCCGGATCGGCCTGATCGCATCGCGCGACGATGTGATCGAGGCCAACCGCACCGCCGCCAGCCAGCTCACGGTCATGACCGGCGAAGGCCTCAAGTAACTCTTCCACCCCTCCTCCCGCAGCGCCGCTCCGTCTCGCGACGGGGCGGCGTTTGCATTTGAACGTCGGTGCGATAGACCCGGCACCGATGAACGAACGCAAGCTGCGGGCATGGCGTGAAGCCGGTCTGGTCGACGAGGCGACAGCCGCGCGCATCCTTGCGTGGGAGGCGGAAAACGCCCGCCCGCTCGCCCTGTGGGCGGCGATAGGGATCGGCGCGCTCGCGATCGGGCTGGGTGTCGTTTCGGTGGTCGCGGCGAACTGGGAGGAAGTGCCGGGGACGGTGCGGCTGGCGCTGCATCTGGTGCTGATCGCGGCGCTGGTGGCCTTTATCGGGTGGCGCGGCACACAGCTAGGACGCGATCATCCCTGGGCGCTCGAGGCCGCTCTGTTCGTGCTGGCAATGCTCGGGATGACATTCTTCGGTCATCTGGGACAGGTCTATCAGACCAGTTCGCCGCTGTGGCAGCCGCTGGCGGTGTGGCTGGCGCTGTTCGCCCCGCTGCTGCTTTCGCGCGGTACGAGCTGGTTGACGGCGGCGCTGGCCTTCGCCGCCTTCGCGTATGCCTGCTGGGACTTCGCTCTGGCGCGCGCTGTCGGCGCGGGTGACGGACGCGATTTGGTCGGCGCGTTCGTCACGGCCCTGCCCGTGCTGCTCGCTCCGCTCGCCGCGTGGATGCGTTCGCAAAGCCGGCGGGAGGTGTTCTGGAAACGACTGGAACAGCTCGCGCTCGCCTATGGCGTGGGCGGCGCATCGCTGCTGTGCCTGCTGGCCGGTTTCGACGCATTCGGGCGTGACGAACTGCCGCTTGCCTCACTGGCGATCCGGGCGGGACTGGCGCTGGCGGCAGGCGCGCTGACTGTGGCGGCCCGCCCGACCGTTTCGGGCCGCGCTGCCGGTATGGTGATGGCCGGTGCCGGAGCCACGGCATTCCTGGCGTGGGGCCTTTCGGGCAGCCAGCTGGGCGGCGGCGTACTGTTCATGACCCTGTGGGTCGGCATCGCCGCCGCCGCGCTCCAGGCAGGCTGGCGCGGCGTGTTCCAGCTGGCCGTCGCAGTGGTGGCCATCCGGCTGATCGTGCTCAGCTTCGAGCTGGCGAGCGACCTGTTGACGAGCGGCTTCGGGCTGATCCTGGCGGGGCTGCTGATCCTGGCAATCGCATGGGCGGCGCTACGCGTGTCGCGCAGCTATGCACCGCCGAAGGAGGGCGGGGCATGACCACTGCGCGCCGGACCATCGCCACGCTGGTGCTGCCGTTGGTCGCGCTGGCACTGGTGTGGGGCTGGACCGACTGGCGCAGCCGTCAGGGCACCGAGTGGCAGGTGCGGGTCGAGGGTTACGACCCGCGCGACCTGCTGCGCGGACACTATGTCTTGTACCGCTATCGCTGGCCCGGCCTTGCGCCGGATGCTGCCCATGCAGGCGACCTGTGCCTCGACGGCATCGCGCCGCGCATCGCGAACGTGCGGGTGGCCGACGAGAGTCCCTGCCGGAACCGGGTCCGCCGAGATCAGGGAACCGGCGATCTGGCGGGAGGGCGCTACTATGTCCCCCAAACCCAGGCGCGAACGATCGAACAGCGGCTGATGGACCCCGGCCAGACCGCGACGTTGCGCTTCCGGCTGCGCGGCGACGGGCTGATCGTCCCGCTGAGCCTCGATTTCCATCCGAAGACGGCAGCGGAGCGCGCGACCGAGATGGCAGAGCGGCAAGCGGTGCCGCCGCCCGTCTCAGCCACGCCGCCCCGATAATCAGATCGGATTGCCGTCGCGGTCGCGGAATATTTCGCGCCGACCGACATGGTTGGCGGGGCCGACCAACCCGTCCTCCTCCATCCGCTCGATCCACTTGGCGGCGGTATTGTAGCCGACGCCCATCTGGCGCTGGAGCCACGAGCCGCTGGCCTTCTGGTTCTCGAACACGATCTGGCACGCCTGGCGGTACTTGCGTTCCTCCGGGTTGTCGCTCGCGGTGAACTCGTCCTCGAAGTTGAAGCCGCCGTCCTCAGGTTCCTCGGTCACGGCATCGACGTATTCGGGCTTGCCCTGCGCGCGCCAGTGGTCGGCCACCCGCTCGACTTCCTCGTCGCTCACGAACGGGCCGTGGACGCGCACCGTGGCACCGGTGTTGGGCTTGTAGAGCATATCGCCCTTGCCCAGCAGCTGCTCTGCGCCCTGTTCGCCCAGGATCGTGCGGCTGTCGATCCGCGACGTGACCTTGAAGCTGATCCGGGTGGGCAGGTTGGCCTTGATCACGCCGGTGATGACGTCGACCGAGGGGCGCTGGGTCGCCATGATCAGGTGGATCCCCGCCGCACGGCTTTTCTGGCTCAGGCGCTGGATCAGCACCTCGATCTCCTTGCCGACGGTTACCATCAGGTCGGCCAGCTCGTCGACAATCAGCACGATCTGCGGCAGCGGCGCGTAGTCGAGCTGTTCCTCCTCGTAGATCTCGTCGCCGGTATCGGGGTCGAACCCGGCCATCACCCGGCGGCCCAACGGCGCACCCTTGGCGATCGCGGCGCGGACTTTCTCGTTGAAGCCGCCGATGTTACGCGAATTGACGCTGCTCATCATCCGGTAGCGCCGCTCCATTTCCTCGACTGCCCATTTCAATGCGCGGACCGACTTGTGCGGTTCGGTCACGACAGGTGAAAGCAGGTGCGGGATATCGTCGTAGGTGTTGAGTTCCAGCACCTTGGGATCGATCAGGATCATCCGACACTCGTCAGGCGTGAACCGGTAGAGCAGCGACAGCAGGATGGTGTTGAGGCCGACCGACTTGCCCGATCCGGTCGTGCCCGCGACCAGCAAGTGCGGCATCGCCGCAAGATCGGCCACGATCGGCTCGCCCGCGATATCCTTGCCCAGGATGATCGGCAGGTTGCCCTTGTTCTCGGCGAAGGCGGCGCACGAGGCCAATTCGCGGAAGCTGACCATCTGGCGGTCGGCGTTGGGCAGTTCGATGCCCATGACCGTGCGCCCGGGAATCGGTGCGACGCGGGCGCTGATCGCGCTCATGTTCCGCGCGATGTCTTCGGCGAGGCCGACCACGCGGCTGGCCTTGATGCCGGGGGCGGGTTCCAGTTCGTACATGGTCACCACCGGACCGGTGCGGACGGCGGTGATCTCGCCCTTGACGTTGAAATCGTCGAGCACCGTTTCAAGCAGGCGCGCGTTACGCTCCAGCGCCAGCTTGTCGAGCTTGGGTGCCTTGTCGACCGGAGCCTCGGTCAGGAGGTCGAGACTCGGGAGCTGGAAACTGGCGAACATATCGCGCTGTTTCGCATTGGCGAGCGCGGCCTTTTTCGGCGGGGCGCTGGGATCGGCGATCTCCGGCGCGCGACGTTCGGGCTGGTCGGGTATCGTATCGGGCACGATCCGCGCGCGCGCGCGCCGGGCAACAATCCGGTCCTCGCCCGCCTCGTCCGCCCCGCGCCGCCGCCACGGCAGTTCCGGCAAGGGAGTGCCCCCCTGTAGAAAGCGCGGCAATGTCAGCAGTGCGCGCCAGTCGAGCGCGAACACGCGCGTGACCAGCGCCACCCCCGCGCCCAGGCTCGCCAGGGCCAGGCCGAGGATCGCCCAGCCCTGCGCCGCTTCGGGCAGCCGCGCCGCCAGCGCCTCGATCGCGCGCGCGCCGAGCAGGCCGCCGACCCCGCCCATCGAGGCAGGCAGCGTTCCACCCGGCCCCTTGAACGTCAGCGACAGGACCGTCGAGATGAGCACCATCGCGAACAACAGCGCCCCGACCGGACGCCACCAGCGCGTGTGCTCGTCGCGCTCCTCATCCTCGACATCGTGCCACAGCTTGCGCGCCAGCACATAGAGCAGCGGCAGCAGAAGCACCGAGGTGAGGCCGAACGCGACCAGCGCCTTGTCCGCCGCCCACGCACCGCTCACGCCCATCCAGTTGGCCACGTCCGCGCCGGATGCCGCGGTCGATCCGCTCGGATCGGTCTGGGTGTAGCTTGCCAGCGCCAGGCCGAGGAACAGCATGGCCAGGAACAGCGCCCCTGCCCCCGCCATCTGCGAGGCACGCCGCAGCGAGCGGCGGAAGGCGACCTTCCAGTCCGCCGGCGGTGCTTTCCCGATTGCCCGGGTGGCCATTGTCATTCCCCTGCTTCCCGTTGGAACGGCATGATGAATCCGCGCCGACTCCGGGTCAAGCCGGATGCGTCGGGACGAGTCTCAGGAAAGCCCGTCGATGGCGCCCCAGCGCGGCCAGTCCAGTTCGCGCGCGCGCGCCGGGTTCATGCCTCCGAGCGCAATCACCGGCACGCTCGCCTGTTGTGCCAGCACGGAGAAACCGTGCACCCCCAGCGCCCTGGCGCCCGGATGTGATCGACTGGGAAACACTGGCGAGAGGAACACGGCGTCCGCGTGCGCCGCGACCGCCGACCGGATTTCATCGCCGTCATGCGCGGTGGCGAGCCGGAGCAACCCGTCGGGTTTCCTTAACCGGTCTGCGCAGCCGTAAACCCCGTCCGCACCCCATTCGCGGGCCTGCGCAGGCGTTCCCGACATGACGAGCAGGTGACCGCTGGCGCGCGCGATCCCGGCCAGCTGCATGAAACGCGCTTGGCGCGGCGAGTCATCGAGGTGGTAGTGCCGAAATACGAAGCCCGATCCGGCGGGCAGCCGTGCCAGCGCCGCCTCCAGCCGCGCGTCGTTGCGCGCATCGGACAGGAGCCACAGCAGGGGTAGGGACTGGCGTCGGGCCATCACCACGCTATAGCGCGCGCCGATGGAAATTGCAGATACTCCGCTCGCCCGGATCCGCGCCGGGATTGCCCGCGCGTGCAAGGCCGCACGCCGCGATCCGGGCGATGTGACGCTGATCGCGGTCAGCAAGACGCAAGGCCCCGCCGCGATCGAGCCGCTGCTGCGCGAAGGCCAGCGCGTGTTCGGGGAGAACCGGGTGCAGGAGGCGGCGGACAAGTGGCCGCTCCTGCGCGAGGCGCATCCGGCGGTGCAGTTGCATCTGGTCGGCCAGCTCCAGTCGAACAAGGCCGACGAGGCCGTCGCGCTGTTCGACGCGATCCATGCGCTCGACCGGCCCAGCCTCGTCACTGCGCTTGCCCGCGCGATGGACCGGGCGGGCAAGCAGGTGCCGTGCTTCATCCAGGTCAATATCGGGGCGGAGGAGCAGAAGGGCGGCTGCGCGCTGACCGACCTGCCCGCTCTGCTCGCCCAGGCAAGCGATGCCGACATCCCGGTAGCAGGCCTGATGTGCCTGCCGCCCGCGGGGATCGAGCCCGCGCCCTTCTTCGCGCTGCTCGCAAAGCTAGCCGCCGATCACGCTGTCCCCGGCCTGAGCATGGGCATGAGCCAGGATTACGAAACCGCGGTGATGCTCGGCGCGACCCACGTTCGCGTCGGGACCGCGCTCTTCGGCCAGCGCGCCTGAAGACTGCGCGTGAACGAAAAAGGGGCACCCGAGGGCGCCCCTTCTCGTACTCGGACAAGGCCGTTCAGAACCGGAAGCGGCCGGTAACCCCATAAGTGCGCGGCTCGGCGAGGAACTGCGAGAAGATCTGCCGTCCGCCGGGATACTGCGGGTCGACGAACGGTGCCGAGGTGGTCCCTGCCTGGAACGGCGAGTTGAAGGCGACCTGGGCATAATCCTTGTTGAAGATGTTCTGCCCCCAGAACTCGATCGCCCACTTCTCGTCCGGCCCGCGAACGCCGACACGGGCATTGAACAGCGCGTAGCCATCCTGTTCCTTCTGCGGGAACAGGTCCGAGCCGGTGTTGTAGTCGCTGGTCATGCGGCCATCGAAGTAAACCAGGCCGGTCAGGCCGCTGCTGCCCAGTTCGGGCGTCCAGGTGACGCTGCCGGTCACCACGATCTCTGGCGCGTTGGACAGGTTGTCGCCCGGCAGCTTGCGCAAGGCCGGATCGAGCGGCGCGCCGGACTTGTTGCCGACGAGATCGCTGCGATACTTGGTCTTCGCGTAGGTCAGGCCAGCCGCGACACGGAAGTTGCGCGCCGGGACCATCTGCGCCTCTACCTCGACGCCTTGTGTACGCACGCCATAGGTAACATCGTCCGCTGGGCAAACGCCTGTCCCTAGCGCCGGATTGGGATTGGTCGCGGTAGGCGGCACAAAGTTAGGTGCACCGGGGTTCGTGCTTTGGTCGCGATCTCCGCCATTCAGGCTTGATGAGCAACCGTTGATTGTCTGGACCAGAAAGACGGTGCCGTTGAAGGTGTTCAGCTGGAAGTTGCTGAATTCCGAACGGAAAGCCGCAACGCTGAGACTGAAAGGCCCGGTCGCGTACTTGGCGCCGATTTCATAGCTGTCGACCAGTTCGGGATCGAACTGCAGGTTGCCGACGAGCGCCTGGGCACCGCCTGAGGCCGCGAAGGGGAAAATCGGCGACTTGAGCGCCGACCGGTCGAGGTTGAACCCGCCTGCCTTGTAGCCACGCGCGAAGCTGGCGTAGAGTAACAGGTCGTCGGTCGCCTTGTACGACAGGATCGCCGTACCGGTCCATTCGTCTTCCTTGCGATCGTCGCTGATCGACACGCCGTTGAGTTCGGCCGTTGAGTTGCCCTGGCAACCGAGGCCGATCAAAGCACCCGCCAGCGCGCGCGCCGTGGCGTTGGGGCTGGCAAGGTCGTCGAGCACGAGGCCCTGGATCTGTGTACAGGCGGTGTTGTCGTTGCCGAAGGTGGCCGAGAAATCCTTCTTGTCGTTGGTGTACCGCAGGCCCAGCGTCAGATCGAGCCGGTCGGTGATGTGCAGGATGTTGTGCGTGAACAGCGCCCAGTTGGTATCGTCCTGCAGATAGGTGTCGATCGTCGAACCGCGGTCGTTCAACCCGTCGAGGATGCTGAACGCAGCCACGATGTCGGGACCGGACGCTCCGCTCGCACCAGCTATGGTCGCCGGACCGACGCCCGGCACGACGCATGAGGGGCTGGTCGGCGAATAGAGGCCAGCAAGCCCGCCACCTGAGATGATCCGGCAGGTGGCGAAGCGGCCGTACTGACTGCCGAAACGCAGGTTGTCGCGAACGGTCAGCTTCTCGTTGGCGTAAAAGCCGCCGATCAGCCAGTCGAGCGCGCCGTCGAAGGCTTCGCCGCGAAGGCGGAATTCCTGCGTGAAGGTGTGGAACTGGCGATAAGCCTCGTCGCTGGGTGCGCGGTAGAGAATGTCGACCGCGCCATAGTCCGTATCCGAAGCCTGGCTGGAGCGATATTCACGATAGCCGGTGATCGAGGTCAGCGTCGCGCCGCCCAGTTCCCAGTTGATTTCGCCCGAGAACCCGTAGTCCTTCGTTTCGCCGGCGTAGCTGCGCCCGGGGCTGACGGAAATATTGCGCGAATAGCCCTGGTTGAACGCGGCGAGCGGCTGGCCGAGATCGCGCAGCACGTTGATGATGTTGTTACCGGTCGGCTGGAGCGGGGCCAGCGGCGTGGACGGGTTGTTGAGGTTGCCGATGAACGGGTTGACGCTACTGTCGACATATGTGGCGGCGCAGCATTTCTCGTCGCGATAGGTGTAATCGGCGATGAGCCGGATGGACAGCGCATCGCTCGGCTCGAACAGCAATTGCCCGCGCACGAAATAACGGTCGCGGTCGTTCACGTCGGTGTTGTTGGTGGTGTCGCGATAGAACCCGTCGCGCTTGACCCAGATGCCGTCGATCCGCGCGGCGATGTTCTCGCTGATCGGACCGGTGATGCTGGCGCCGGCCCGCATATAGTCGTAGTTGCCGTAGGTCAGCTCGCCCGTAGCGCCGAACTGGAATTCGGGTGCCTTGGAGTAGATGCTGATGAGGCCGGCCGAGGAGTTGCGCCCGCCGAGCGTGCCCTGCGGCCCGCGCTGCACCTCGACCCGGTCGATCTCGCCCAGCTCGTTGAGGCCGATGCCCGAACGCGAGCGATAGACGCCGTCGATGAACACCGGAACCGAGCTTTCGAGGCCGGGGTTGTCACCGACCGTGCCGATGCCGCGAATACGCGCCGAACCGTTCGCTTCCGATCCGGTCGATGAGACCAGCAGCGATGGTGCCACCTGGTTCAGCTGACGAATGTCGTTCGCCCCGCTGTTCTGGAGGGTTTCGGCGTTTACCGCCGAAATCGCGACCGGCACGTCGGAAAGCGACTGCTCGCGGCCCTGCGCCGTCACGACGATGATGTTCCTGTCGTCGAAAGCCTGACCACCCTGCTCGGTTTCCTGCGCATCCTGCGCCAGAGCGGCCTGCGGCAGCAGGATCAGGCTGGCCCCGGCCAGGGCAGCAGCGCGCAAAGACAACGATGTGGTCATGTTTCTCTCCTCCAGGAACACGTTTCTTTACGTGCACGTTAAGCCCAGAGCGCGACATAAGTGAATCGATATTTCCACGAACGGCGCAATTTCGCCGTTCAGTGTTGCTTTCATGCCTCTTGCGGTTCCGCCGTTTTTCTCGCGGAAGTGCGCCGTTCGCTCGCCGCCGCAAGCAGGGCCTTTTCGATGGTCGCGAGGCGTTCCCTGGATTCGACTTTGGCCCCGAGCAGGTCGGTAACGTAGAAGGTATCCACCGCGCGCTCGCCATAATTGGTCACGTGCGCCGACTGCACCATCAGCTTGCTTTCGAACAGCGCCCTGGCCAGCCGGTTGAGCAGCGCCGGACGGTCGCGCGCGGCGACCTCGACCACGGTGAAGCGGCTCGAGGCATCGTTGTCGAAAGCAACGCGCGGGCGCACCTCGAACGCCTGCGAGCGGCTGATCGGCACCGGGCGCTGGGCGAGCTTGGGCACCAGCTCGATCCGGTTGGCGAGCGCGTCGCCGATCGCCTTTTCGATCCGTTCGAGCTGCTGCGGTTCCTCGAACGGCCTGCCCAGCGGGTCCTGAACCAGGAAATTGTCCACCGCCCACCCGGTGCTGCTGGTGTGGATGCGCGCGTCGATGATGTTCGCACCGGCGAGATGGATGCCCCCCGCGATGCGGTAGAACAGGCCGGGATGGTCTGCCGCGATCACCGTCACCAGTGTCGCTCCGCGCGCCGGATAGACCTCGCAATGCACCGAAAGCTGGCCCGTTCCGTCGCGCCCGGCGGCGAACTGGGCGAGGTTGAGCGCGATGATGTCTACCGGCTCCGCAATCCAGTAGGCGTCCCCGAAGATCGCCTCCAGTTCGTCGACCAGCGCAGCCCGCTCTCCCAGCGCCTCGCGGACGGCGTCCTTCTTCGCCGCCACCCGTTCCTTGCGCCCGTGCCGCATATGGCCGAGCCGCAGCCGTTCCTGCGCGGCGTCGTAGAGTTCGCCCAGCAACTGGCGTTTCCAGCTGTTCCAGGTGCCCGGCCCGACCGCGCGAATATCGACCGCGGTAAGGATCAGGAGGTGCCGCAGGCGGTCGAGGCTTTCGACCTGGGCGACGAAATCTTCGATCGTCTTGGGATCGGTCAAATCGCGCTTGAACGCGGTCGAACTCATCAGCAGGTGCCAGCGCACCAGCCAGGCGACCAGTCCGGTCTCCTCCTCGCTCAGACCGAAGCGCGGGCACAACTCGTAGGCCACTTCCGCCCCGAGGATCGAGTGATCGCCGTGCCGCCCCTTGGCGATGTCGTGCAGCAGCACCGCGACATAGGCCGCACGGCGCGACTGGACCTTGTGGATCAGACGGCTGGAGCGCGGATGATCCTCCTTCAGCTCGCCGCGTTCGATCCGGCTGAGGAGGCCGATCGCGCGGATGGTATGCTCGTCGACTGTGTAGTGGTGATACATATCGAACTGCATCTGCGCGTTGACCTTGCCGAAATCGGGCACGAAGCGACCGAACACGTTCGCCTCATTCATCCAGCGCAGCACAATTTCGGGGTCGTTGCGGCCCGACAGCAGGTCGAGGAACAGCGCGTTGGCGCGCGGATCCTGGCGCACTTCCTCGCGGATCAATCCGGCGTCGCGATTGGCCTGGCGCATGGTGGCCGGATGGACCTCGAGCCGCTCGGCCTCGGCGAGCTGGAACACCTCGATCAGCCGGACCGGATCGGCACGGAACCAGTCGTCGCTGGGCACGGCGATCTTGCCGCCGAACACGCGGTAGCCCTTCAATGTGCGCGGGCGAGCGGTGAACCCGGCGAAGAACCCCTTGCGCGAACGGCCACGCGCGAACTGCTCGTCGATATGGGCGAGGAACACGCCGGTGAGGCTGCCCACCCGCTTGGCCTGGAGGAAATAGTACTGCATGAACCGTTCGACCGCGCTCTTGCCGGGACGGTCGGCGAAGCGCATCCGCTCGGCCACCGCGCGCTGGAGGTCGAAGGTAAGCCGGTCCTCCGCCCGCCCGGTCAGGGTGTGCAGATGGCATCGCACCGCCAGCATGAACCCTTCGGCACGGCGGAAGCTGCGATACTCGCTGTCGCTGAGCAGGCCGACATCGACCAGTTCGGACGCGCTGCGCGCCTTGTGGATGTATTTCCCGATCCAGTAGAGCGTTTGCAGGTCGCGCAGGCCGCCCTTGCCGTCCTTGACATTGGGCTCGACGACATAGCGGCTGTCGCCCATGCGCATATGCCGGGCGTTGCGTTCCTCCAGTTTCTCGGCGACGAACTGGCGCTCGGTGCCGTTGACGACTTCCGCGCGAAAGCGCCGCCGCACGTTCTCGTAAAGCTCGCGGTCGCCCCACAGGTAGCGACCTTCGAGCAGCGCGGTGCGGATGGTCAGGTCCTCCTTGGCCATGCGCACGACATCGTCCGGCGTGCGGCTCGAATGACCGACCTTGAGCCCGAGGTCCCACAGGAAATAGAGGATGGCCTCGATCACCTGCTCACACCACGGTGCGCGGCGAGTAGGTGTGAGAAAGGCAATATCGACATCTGAATGCGGGGCCATCTCGGCCCGGCCATAACCGCCCACCGCCATGATCGTCAGCCGTTCGCCCGCGCTGCGATTAGCGACGGGAAACACATGGCCGACGACATGGTCGTGGATCAACCGCACGACCTGGTCGACGAGGAAGGCGTGCCCGCCGGTGATCTCGTGCCCGGCGGAAGGGCGCGCCTCCAGCCGCGCGCCGAGTTCCGCCCGCCCTGCCGCCACCGCGTCGCGCAGCAATGCGACGATATCGCTCCGGGCGCGCTCGCCCTGGTCCGCCACCAGCAGTTCGATACGCTCGGCGAGGGCGCGCCGGTCGATGATGGCGCGCTGGCGAGGGATCGGCTGGCGGTTCAAGGTATCGCGTTACCCCAGGCTAAATGTGCGATGCGGCGAACTGCTTGCGCACCTCACGCTTGTCGATCTTCTGCGTGCCGAGGCGCGGCAGCGGCTCGTCTGCCTGCCAGATATGCTCGGGCAGTGGCACCTTGAACGGGGCGAGCTTGCCACGCATGAATTCGCGCAGTTCCTCCGGGCTCAGCTCTTCGCCGGTCTTGGTGAAATAGACCGCCGCGGGAATTTCCCCGAAGCGTTCGTCGGGCAGGCCGAAGCAGGAACACTCCGCGATCGCCTCGTGCGCGTACATTCCTTCCTCGACCTCGATGCAGGAAATGTTCTCGCCGCCGCGAATGATGATGTCCTTCTTGCGATCGACGATGAATACATACCCGTCCTCATCGAGATAACCCAGGTCGCCGGTGCGGAAATAACCGTCCTTGGTGAACGCCGCCGCGGTCGCCTCGTCGTTTTCCCAGTACCCGCCGAAGTTGGCCAGCGTGCGGATACAGATTTCGCCCACCGCGCCCTGTTCCAGCTTGTTGCCGTCATCGTCGAGGATCGCAAGATCGACCAGGGGCCGGCTGGCACGCCCGGTGCTGCCGGGCTTGGCCATGTAGTTCTCGTTGAAGTTGCCGCAGCCCACGCCATTGGTTTCCGTCAGGCCATAGCCGAGCAACGGGAAGCTTTCGGGGAAGGCTTCCTTGATCTTGGTCACGTGATCGACCGGGCGCGGGGCGCCCCCTGCGGCGAAGCTCTTGCACGCCGACAAGTCGAACTGGTCGCGATCGGGGTGGGTGGCGATCTCGTAGCTCATCAGCGGCACGCCGACAAAATAGGTGACTTTCTCCGCCTCCATCAGCCGCATCGCCTCAGCCGCGTCCCACTTGGGCATCAGCACCAGCTTGCGGGCGATACCGTAGCTCTGGAGGAACAGCGGGACTTCGCCGGTAACATGGAACAGCGGCACCGCGATCAGCGCGCAGGGTTGCTGGGAAAGGTCCTCGCCCCGGCTTTCCATCAGCAGCTTGGCCATCGCCGACTGCGAGATATAACTGAATACCCCGTGCACCACCGCGCGGTGATCGGACCAGGCACCCTTCGACTGACCTGTCGACCCGGAGGTGTAGAGGATGGTGGCGAGATCGTCCGGCCCGATCTGGCCGAGCATGGCCATCGCCGTGTCGCCTTCGGCCCAAGTACTCGCCAGTCCCTCCGCTGGAGAAACGTCGTGCGCGAACAGCACGACCTTGGCACCGTGGTCGTGGCCCTCGAGCCGCGCCGCGCGGCCAGCGTCGGCCAGCACCACGTCGCAGCCCGCCAGCTTCACGCCGTAAGCCAGTTCCTCGCCGGTCCAGAACCCGTTGAGCAGCGTGGCGCAGCCACCCGCCATGATCGTGCCCATGTAGGCGATGATCCAGTTGGCCGAATTGCGCGCCGCGATGCCCACGCGGTCGCCCTTCTTGACGCCGTGCTTGCCAGCCAGTCCCGCGGCGACGTGGCTCGCGGCCTGCCAGCACTCGCCGAAAGTCAGCCGCACATCGCCGTCGACCAGGAAGGGAACGGCAGCGTGCTCCTTGCAGAAGTGGGCGAAATAGTGCGCCAGGCTGGGCGGCGCATTCTTGAACGCGGGCAGTTCGATGCCGAAACGAGCGAACGGCACCGTCTCGAACGGCATTCCCGGCTGGGTCAGCTGGGTCATTATATGTTCGAGCGCATTGTCCAGTTCGGTCGCCATGTCTTCGTTCTCTCCTCTCCATCCGGCATATACACGGCGGCGCGATGAACGCGGGGTTTCCCGCACGGCCCTGCTATGCCAAGAGCCGCGCTAGGGATCGCCCGCGCGGCGGTTCGTCCAAATAACTAGGGGGTTCGTCCTGTGCTGTCACTACTCACCGCCGGAACGCTGGGTGCCGTAGCGGCCACCAGTCCGATCCAGTGGATCGACCTGGGCCTGACCGACGGAATCGACCTCGGATTCTTCCGGTTGCGCTGGTACAGCCTCGCCTACCTCGCGGGCATCGTGCTGGGCTACTGGCACCTCACGAAGATGATCAAGGCCCCCGGTGCGCCAATGGCGCAGCGCCATGCGGAGGATCTGTTCTTCTACTGCACACTGGGCATCATCCTGGGCGGAAGGTTCGGCTACGCGCTGTTCTATCGGCCCGAACTGTTCACCAGTTTCGAGGGGGACGGCTTCGTTAGCTGGGAATTGTTGCGCCTCTGGGACGGGGGGATGAGCTTCCACGGCGGCGTGCTCGGCGTGCTGCTGGCGATCGTCTGGGTCTGCCGGCGCGGCCAGCTAAGTTTTCTGCGCGTGGCGGATTATGTCGCGGTGTGCGTGCCGTTCGGGATGCTGTTCGGGCGGCTGGCCAACTTCGTCAACGGCGAACTCTGGGGTCGGGCGGCCGACGTGCCGTGGGCGATGACGTTCTGCGATATGCGCCACAGCGCGAGCGAATGCCTGACCAGCGGGATCGCCCGGCATCCCTCCCAGCTCTACCAGGCGGGGCTCGAGGGCCTTGCGTTGATCGTCGTGATGCTGCTGCTGTTCTGGCAGACGCGCGCGCGCTGGAGGCCGGGCCTGCTGGTAGGCGTGTTCACGCTGGGAATGGGGCTGGCGCGGTTCGTCAACGAGTATTTCCGCGAGCCTGACGAGCACCTGCAGCAGTTCGCCATCGATACCGGCCTCTCGATGGGCCAGTGGCTTTCCGCGCCGATGATCCTGATCGGGCTGTTCTTCATCGTGCGCGCTCGAAGCAAACCGGAACTGGGCACCGGCACACCCGTCCCGACATGATCCACAATACGGTTCCGCTCGGCGACATCTTCCGTCGGTTGATCCGCACCACCGGTCCGATCTCGCTCGCGCAGTTCATGGGCGAGGCGAACGCGCGCTACTATGGCACCAGGGATCCCCTGGGCAGCGCGGGAGATTTCGTGACCGCGCCCGAAATCAGCCAGATGTTCGGCGAGCTGATCGGCCTGTGGTGCGCCGATGTGTGGATCCGCGCAGGCAGCAAGCGGCCGGTCCATTACGTCGAGCTTGGCCCCGGTCGCGGTACGCTGGCGCGCGATGCCTTGCGCGCGGGGCAACGCTACGGGTTCGAACCGCAGGTCCATTTAGTCGAAACCTCGGACGCGCTGAAGGCGGTGCAGCAGGCCGCGATACCGCAGGCCACCTGGCACCACGATCTGTCCAGCGTCCCGCACACCGGCCCCATCCTGCTGGTGGCGAACGAGTTCCTCGACGCGCTGCCGCTGCGCCAGCTCGTGCGTACGCCCTCGGGGTGGCGCGAACGGATGGTCGGGCTGGAGAACGAACGGTTCGCTTTCGTCGCCGGGGCGCAGGCGATGGACAGCGCCGTCCCGCCCGAGCACCGCGACGCGGCGGAAGGCACAGTGCTCGAAACCTCGCCCGCATCGGCCGCGATCGTTTCCGAAGTCGCCGGGCGTCTCGTGCGGCAAGGTGGCGCGGCGCTGTTCGTCGACTACGGCCACGCCGAGGCGCGCACCGGCTCGACATTCCAGGCGGTTGCGGCCCATCGCAAGGTCGATCCCTTCGCCGCGCCCGGCTCCGCCGACCTCACCGCACACGTCGATTTCGCCACGCTTGCCCGCGTTGCGGTTTCGCGCGAGGCGCGCCATCTGGGCACCGTGACGCAAGGCGAGTGGTTGCGCGCGCTGGGTATCGCCGCCCGCGCAGACGCCTTGATGGAGCGCGCGCCCCGCCATGCCGCGGCGATTGCGGCCGCGCGCGACCGGCTGATCGGCACGAGCGAGATGGGCTCGTTGTTCAAGGTCATGGGCCTGGCCGCACCCGGCTGGCCCGACGGCGCGGGATTCGAGCCGGGATTCGAGGCGGCCTGAGGTCAGTCGGTCAGGGCGGCGAGCGGGATCGTCAGGTCGATGTCGAGCCCGTCCCCGAACCAGCGCCGCTCGATCCGGCCATCGAGCTGGCCCTCGACCGACATCCTGACCAGGCGCGAGCCGAATCCTTCGGCGGGATCGGTGGCCGGGGGCGGTGCGCCCCGCTCGCTCCAGCGGACCTGAACCGTCTGCGCAGCGCGATCGATCTCGATCCGCAGCCGCACGGTACCAGTCTCGTTCGACAGCGCGCCGTACTTGGCCGAATTGGTCGCCAGTTCGTGGAACACCAGCGCCAGCGGAGTACCGGCACGCGCACCGATCGGGCAATCGACCCCTGCTATCTCGACCCGACCATCGCCCGCCCCGCGATAAGGGGCCATCAATTCATCGAGCAGGCCGATCAGCCTGCGTCCCTTGCGCCCGTCGAAGGGGCGGACGTAGTCGTTGGCCCGGCCCAGTGCGCGGATGATGTCGCCCAGTTCCTCGGCCAGTTCGGCGGCACCGCTCACCCGCCGCGCGCGCAGCGAAACCAGCCCGCCGATCACCGCGAAGATGTTCTTGATCCGGTGCGACAGCTCGCGCGCCAGCAAGTCGCGCTGTTCGGACAGGCGGCGCACCTCGTCGATCTCGGTGATGGTGCCGAACCAGCGCACGATCGCGCCCGAATCGTCGCGCATCGGCAGCGCCCGGCTCAGCACCCAGCGCCACTGGCCGGACCCGTGCCGCATCCGGAACTCGGTCGCGAATGCCTCGCCCGACGCGAACGCCGCATACCAGGCCGCAAACGCCGCGTCGGCATCCTCGGGATGGACCAGCGGCCGCCAGGCCTCCGCCTCGCGCGGCCCATCGATCCCGGCGAATTCGTGCCAGCGGGCATTGAAGAAATCAAACTCGCCCGCACACGAGCATGACCAGGCAATGTCAGGGATATTGTCCGCCAGCATTGCAAAGCGACGGGCGCTCTCGTCGCTCTCGGCACGGCTCGTCAGGTCGACCCGGCGGTGGGCCAGGCGCTGCATCACCCCGCGCGCCAGTACCTCCAGCCCTTCGCGTTGAAGATCGGTCAGCCCCTCGGGCCGGGGACTGGTATCGATCACGCACAGCGATCCGAGCGGCGCGCCATCGGGCGAGATCAGGGGCGCGCCGGCATAGAAGCGGATATGCGGCGCACCGGTGACCAGCGCGAAGGCCGCGAAGCGCGGATCGGCGGTTGCATCGGGCACGATCATCACCGTCCGGTCGAGCATCGCGTGGGCGCAGAAGCTGGTCGAGCGGGGTGTTTCGAGCGCATCGATGCCGTTGCGCGCCAGGAACCGTTGCCGCTCCTCCTCGACCAAGCTGACCAGAGCGATCGGGGTACCGCACAGCCGGGCGGCGAAGGCGGTGATGGCGGTCAGGTCGGTATCGTCGACCAGCCCATCCGCGCCATAGGCCGACAACGCGCGCGCGCGCTCATCCTCGCCGCAAAGCGCAGGTGTCAATGGCGATCCGCCGGGAATAAGAGCATTGTCGAGCAATCTCATTTGAGAGCAAAACACTAGAAGAGAACTTATATATTATCAACTGTTTTGCCGCCCGAACTTAACCACGAATCGATATGGTTCGCACCCTGGGTTTGCCGCCTGCCGCGCGCATCGCTATGCGGCCTGAGAAGTGAATTCCAGGAGATACCATGCGCGCGACCCCCGATTTTGATTTCCAGCTTGGGGAAACGGCTGAAATGATACGCGAAAGCGCGGGGCGTTTCGCCGACGAGAAGATCGCCCCCCTGGCCGAGCGGGCCGACCGGGAGGATTGGTTTCCGCGCGACGAATTGTGGCCTGCGATGGGCGAACTGGGCCTCCACGGGATCACCGTCGAGGAAGAGCACGGAGGCCTCGGCCTCGGCTATCTCGAACACGTCATCGCGGTCGAGGAGGTGAGCCGCGCCAGCGCCTCGATAGGGCTAAGCTACGGCGCGCACTCGAACCTGTGCGTCAACCAGATCCGCCGCTGGGGCAACGATGAGCAGAAGGCGAAGTACCTTCCCCGGCTCATCAGCGGCGAGCATGTCGGCTCGCTGGCCATGTCAGAAGCCGGTGCCGGCTCCGACGTCGTCTCGATGAAGCTCAAGGCCGAGGCGGTGCAGGGCGGCTACGTGCTCAACGGGACCAAGTTCTGGATCACCAATGCGACCCATGCCGATACGCTGGTCGTCTATGCCAAGACGGGCGACGGCTCGAAGGGCATCACCGCCTTCCTGATCGAGAAGGGCATGCCCGGCTTCTCGATCGGACAGAAGATCGACAAGATGGGAATGCGCGGCAGCCCCACCGCCGAACTGGTCTTCGACGACTGCGAAGTGCCCGAGGAAAACGTCATGGGCCCGCTTCACGGCGGGGTTGGCGTGCTTATGAGCGGGCTCGATTACGAGCGCGTGGTGCTTGCCGGATTGCAGCTCGGCATCATGCAGGCGTGCCTCGATACCGTCATCCCCTACGTGCGCGAGCGCAAGCAGTTCGGAAAGGCCATCGGCACGTTCCAGCTCATGCAGGCCAAGGTCGCCGACATGTACGTCGCTCTGCAATCGGCGCGCGCCTACACCTACGCCGTCGCCAAGAGCTGCGATGCGGGCCAGACCACCCGCTTCGACGCGGCGGGCGCGATCCTGCTCGCCTCGGAAAACGCCTTCAAGGTCGCCGCAGAGGCGGTGCAGGCATTGGGCGGCGCGGGCTACACCAAGGACTGGCCGGTCGAACGCTACCTGCGCGACGCCAAGCTGCTCGACATCGGTGCGGGCACCAACGAGATCAGGCGGATGCTGATCGGGCGCGAACTGATCGGGGCGGCCGGATGAGCGCCCCCACCCTCACCACCAAGCTGGACCGCGAGAGCGCCGAGGCCAAGGCGCGGTTCGCGCATAACCATGCCCTCGCGCAGGAACTCCGCGCGCGTGTCGCCGAGGCGGCGCTCGGCGGGCCGGAGAAACACCGCGAGCGGCACGTGAGCCGCGGCAAGCTGCTACCGCGCGAGCGCGTCGAGCGGCTGCTCGATCCGGGCTCGCCGTTCCTCGAGGTCGGGCAACTCGCGGCGAACGGGATGTACGAGGGCGATGTCAGCGGTGCCTCGATGATATGCGGGATCGGGCGCGTCTCGGGCCGCCAGGTAATGATCGTCGCCAACGATCCCACCGTGAAGGGCGGCACCTACTACCCGATGACGGTCAAGAAACACCTGCGCGCGCAGGAGATCGCGACCGAGAACCGGCTACCATGCGTGTACCTCGTCGATAGCGGCGGGGCCAACCTGCCCTACCAGGCCGAGGTCTTCCCCGACCGCGACCACTTCGGGCGCATCTTCTTCAACCAGGCCAATATGAGCGCGCTCGGCATCCCGCAGATCGCCTGCGTGATGGGATCGTGCACGGCGGGCGGCGCCTATGTTCCCGCGATGAGCGACGAGACGGTGATCGTGCGCGAGCAGGGCACGATCTTCCTCGCCGGGCCTCCGCTGGTGAAGGCCGCGACGGGCGAGGAAATCAGCGCCGAGGACCTGGGCGGCGGCGACCTCCATGCGCGCAAATCTGGCGTGGTCGATCATCTGGCCGAGAACGACGAGCACGCACTCACCATCGTGCGTGACATCATCAGCCATCTCGGCGCCAACACCGGCGCGGCGAAGGACGTGGCGCTCAAGGACCCATGCCCGCCCAGGTTCGATGCCGACGATCTCTACGCCCTCATCCCCGACGATGTGCGCGCGCCTTACGATGTGCACGAGGTGATCGCGCGGATCGTCGACGGGAGCGAGTTCCACGAGTTCAAGCAGCACTACGGCAGCACGCTCGTTTGTGGCTTCGCGCATATCTGGGGCATGCCGGTGGCGATCCTCGCCAACAACGGCGTGCTGTTCAGCGAGAGCGCGGTCAAGGGCGCGCACTTCATCGAGCTTGCCTGCCAGCGGCGCGTGCCGCTCTTGTTCCTCCAGAACATCTCGGGCTTCATGGTCGGGGGGAAGTACGAGGCGGAAGGGATCGCCAAGCACGGGGCCAAGCTGGTTACCGCCGTCGCCACCGCGACTGTGCCCAAGGTCACCGTGGTGATCGGCGGCAGCTTCGGCGCGGGCAATTACGGGATGTGCGGGCGTGCCTATTCCCCCCGTTTCCTGTTCACCTGGCCCAACGCGCGCATCAGCGTGATGGGCGGCGAACAGGCCGCTTCGGTGCTGGCGACGGTCCACCGCGATGCGGATAGCTGGACGCCCGAACAGGCCGAAGCGTTCAAGGCGCCCATCAGGCAGAAGTACGAGGACGAGGGCAACCCCTACTACGCCACCGCCCGCCTGTGGGACGATGGCGTGATCGACCCCGTCCAGACCCGCGATGTCCTCGGCCTCGCCTTTGCCGCAACGCTGGAAGCACCGATCGCGGAACGGCCTGCATTCGGGGTATTTCGGATGTAGCTCCGTTTCAGCGCGGCCTTGCCTATGTTAGTGGCCGCACTGGAGGGGTATTTGAGTCAGCACATTCACACACGTCCCACCCTCCTCTCGCGCCTCGTGCGGCGCATCCTCCTGGCGCTCTATCGCTGGAAGGGCTGGCGGCTCGAAGGCGCGCATCCGGGCGTGCCGAAGTTCGTCATTACCGGCGCACCGCATACGACCAACTGGGATTTCGTGTTCTTCATCGGCGCCACTCATACGCTCGGCATCAGGCCCAGCTTCATGGGCAAGCACACACTGTTCAAGTGGCCGATGACTCGGTTCATGCGCGACATGGGCGGGGTCTCGGTCGACCGCTCGCGGCGCGGGGCGAACTATGTCGAACAGGTCGCGGCCGAGTTTGCCGCGCGCGACGAGCTGGCCCTGGTGGTCGCGCCCGAAGGTTCGCGAAGGTCGACCGGCGAGTGGCGGTCGGGCTTCTACCATATCGCCCAGATGGCCGGGGTGCCGATTGTGCCTGCCTGGGTGAATCACGCAACGATGCGCGGCGGGATCGGCCCGGCGATCTGGCCGACCGGCGATTACCGCGCGGACCTGGCGCGCATCGCCGCGTTCTACCGCTCGGTGATGCCCGAGCACCCGCGCTTCGTCGCACTCGAAGCGACGACGCGAACTGTAGCGGAGATGCGCGATGACTGATGCCCTTCTGGTGAACGCGGCACTGCTGCTGGTCCTTGCCCTGGCCCAGTGGGCGATCTCGGTGCGGATCGGCGACGTCTCGTTCATCGACGCCTTCTGGGGTGCGGGCATGGCGATCATGGCGGTCACCGCCTGGCTCCAGCTGGAGCGTCCGGGCGTGCTGGCGACCATGATCATGGCGATGGCCGCGGCCTGGGGCCTGCGGCTCGGCGTGCACCTCTTTCGCCGCTGGCGCCGACACGGCGAGGATCCGCGCTATGCCCGCATCCTGAAAAAGGACCGCGAGCGTGGCACCTTCGCCCGCGCTGCATTGACCCGCGTGTGGCTGATGCAGGCACTGCTGCTGTTCATGGTATCCAGCCCGGCGCAGGTCGGCATTCTCGCCAGCGAAGCGCCGGCGCCGATTACCACGCTCGCAGTGGCGGGCCTTGCGCTCTATCTGGTCGGGATATTTTTCGAATGGGTCGGCGACTGGCAACTTGCCCGGTTCAAGGCCGATCCGGCCAACGAGGGGCGCGTGCTTGACACCGGCCTGTGGCGCTATACCCGCCATCCAAACTACTTCGGCGATGCAGCGGCATGGTGGGGTATCTGGCTGTGCTGCGCGGCAGCCGGGTGGCATTATGCGCTGTGGACCGTGGCTGGGCCGCTGTTCCTCACCTTCACCCTGACCCGCTGGTCGGGCGCGGCGCTGCTCGAGGCCGGAATGAAGAAGAAACGCGGCCAGGCCTATGCCGATTACATCGCCCGCACTTCTCCTTTCCTGCCTTGGCCGCCGCGAAAATCGCGCTGAATCGCCACTTTCGCAGCGCACAACCCCTTCAACCTGCGCGCTCCTCTCCCTAGATTGGCCCCGACCGAGCTACGGGAGGCAGGCATGACGGCGGCCGACAGGGACGCGCTGAAACGGGAACTGGTCACGCTGGCGATGGACATGATCGCGCGGCGCTGTGCCGTGGTCGGCAAGAACGACCTTGCCGCCGAAACCCGCATGGCCCGCAGCCGCATCGACGAGGTATTTCCCGAAGAGGACGACTTGTTCGACGCCATCGTCGAGCACTGGTATGCCGACGACATCGCGACGATGGAGGAGGTCGTCGCCTCCTCGCTCCCGATCCGGCGCAAATTCTACGAATTCTTCGCCCGCCGTTTCGTCCGTGAGCGCGAGCGTTATCGCAAGGACCCGGCCGTGTTCGCGCTTTACGTCCAGATGGGCAGCGAGAAGTTCGAGCGCGTGCGCGGCTATATCGACCTCGCCGACCATTACCTCAGCGAACTGATCGCGCAGGCGCAGGACGAGGGGTTCTTTCCCGACCTGACGATCGACCGCGCGCTGACGCTGATCAATCAGATGGTCGTCTGCTACGTCTCGCCCCAGTTAATGCTGATTCTCGAGGAGCGGCTGGCCGAGGACAAGCTCGCCGCGATCGTCGACACGATGTTCGCCGGGCTCACCGGGGGCGATCGCGGCGCAGCCGGGGTCAAGGGGCTGCGCGCTATTTCAGTTCAGTGATGCGCCCCAGCGCAGGCAACTGCCGCACAGGCACGGCGGTGAGGTAAGCCTCGAACCCGTCGAGGTCGACCGGTCCGGTGGTGGCGTCGGCGCCCTGGTCGAACACGGTGAAACTGTCGCCCCCGGCGGCAAGAAAGCTGTTCATCGTGACGCGATAGCGGCGCGCCGGATCGATTGGCTGGCCATTCACGCTGGCAGACACGACCCGGCTGCCGACCGGACGGCGCAGGTCGTAGGTCATGGCAAATCCTTCCGACGCGCTGAAGGTCTGCACGAAGCCCTCATCGTCGAACTGCTGTTCGAGCAGCGCCAGCAATTGAGCGCCGGTGAAGGTCTTGGTCACCAGCGTGTTGCCGAACGGCTGGATCGAATAGATCGTGCCATAAGTCACCGTCCCATCCGCGCTCGGCAGCAGCGGCGCACGTATCCCGCCGGTATTCATGAAGGCGATCTCGGCCCCCGCGTCGCGGGTGGCAAAAAGCTGCGCGTCGGCGATCAGGTTGCCGAGCGCCGACTCCTCCGTCGAACCGCCTTTCTCCGCTGGGCCGGAAACGCGCCCCACGGGCCGTTCCGATGCCTCTCGCGCGGCATCGACATAACGCATGACATAGGCGGCGACCTCGGTGTCGGGCGCGAGTTGGTCGTAGCGAGGATTGGGCGGGACCGGGTTGCCATCACGGTCGGTGCCGACGCTCTGAACAACGCGGTTGTCGGCAGTGAGCGCCACCACCCGTTTGGAGGCGGGGTCGATCGTCATGGTGATGTCGGTCAGCAGCGATCCGCCATAGCCCGCGCTGGTGACTAGGAACCCGCGCGCCGGATCGATCGCCGCGAAATCGCACACGTAGGAACGGTGGGTATGCCCGGAAATCACCAGGTCGACGCGCGGGTCCACCTGCTTGAGAATGTCGATCAGCGGCCCCGCCACCCCGGCGCACGACTTGTCGTTGTAGCCCACCTCGGTGCCCCAGCCCTGATGGACCGAGACCACGATGGCATCGACGCCTTCGCGCTCCAACTCCGTGACCGCGCGGTTGATCGCTTCCGCCTCGTCGCCGAACGTCAGCCCCTCTATTCCGCTCGGCGTGACGAGCGAAGGGGTATCCTTGAGCGTTAGCCCAATCACGCCGACCGCGACGGCATCGGCGCCCGTGCCGAAGCGCTTGATGCCATAGGCGGGGAACAGCGTCGTGCCATCGGGCATCACCACATTGGCGGCGAGGAAGCGGAAGCGCGCGCCGGGATAGGGGTTCTCGACCGCGCAAGGCTCGCGCATCGTATGCTTCTCGCAACCGCCCTGCTGGATACGCACGAGTTCGCGCCAGCCGCGATCGAATTCGTGGTTGCCGACCGCGTTGAAGTCGAGGCCGATCATGTTCATCGCGCCGATCGCCGGTTCATCGAGGAAGATCGACGACACCAGCGGGCTGCCGCCGATAAGGTCGCCTGCCGCGATCACCAGGGTATTGGCCGCGTCACCTTTCACCTCGGCCACCGCGCTCGCTAGCCAGGCCGCCCCACCCGAATACACGTCGTGCTGGCTGCCGTCGGTCTCGACCATGCGGACGGCGCGGGCGAGCGGCTCGAGGTTGCCGTGGAAATCATTGAGGCCGACGATCTTGACCGTGACCGGCGCGGGCGGCTCGCTCGGCACGGTAGCGCAGGCGGCCAGCGGGAGGGCAAGGGCGGAGGCGAGGAGGATGCGAACCATGCCCATGCGATGGGGCGGGAATACGACAATGTAAAGACGCGCCTACAGTGCCCCGGCCGCCGCGTGGGCGCTCGCCCAGGCCCACTGGAAGTTGTAGCCGCCGAGCCAGCCGGTGACATCGACCGCCTCGCCAATGACGTGGAGACCCGGCACTTTCTTCGCCTCCATCGTCTGGCTGGAGAGTTCGGCAGTGCTGATCCCGCCCGCAGTCACCTCGGCCTTGGCGAAGCCTTCGGTCCCGTTCGGGCGGAAGGTCCAGCGCGCCAATCGCGCCTCCGCCGCGCGCAGGGCCTTGTCGGGCGTGTTGCCGAGATCGCCGCTCAGCCCGAGCCGCTCGTCGAGCGTGTCGGCCAGCCGTTGTGGCAGCGCATCGCGCAGCAAACCTCGCAAGGTGGCGCGCGGGGTCGCGCATTTTGCTTCGAGCAGCCAGCCCGCCGTGCGGTCGGGCAGGAAATCGACCGCGACCTCCTCGCCGTGCCGCCAGTGGGAGCTGACCTGGAGGATGGCGGGGCCGGACAGCCCGCGATGGGTGAACAGCGCCGCCTCGCGGAAAGTCGCCTTGCCCGCGGTCGCATCGACCTTGGCCGAGACGCCCGACAAGTCGCGGAAAAGCACATCCTCGCCCCCCAGCGTAAGCGGCACCAGTGCCGGGCGCGGCTCGATCACTTTCAGCCCGAACTGGCGCGCGAGGCGATAGGCGAAATCGCTTGCACCCATCTTGGGTATTGAAGGACCACCGGTCGCAATGACCAGCCTCGTCCCCCGGTGGACTACATCTCCAACTGCAACGGCGAAACCACGATCCTCGCACGACACTGCAACGACGTCCTGCCCGGTCAGCACCTCCACTCCGCCCTTCCCGCATTCGGCCAGCAGCATCGCGACGATCTGCTTCGCGCTGCCGTCGCAGAACAGTTGGCCCAGGGTCTTTTCGTGCCAGTCGATCCCGTGCGCCTCGACCAGCGCGAGGAAATCGCCTGGGGTGTAGCGGGCAAGCGCGGACTTCGCGAAATGCGGATTGGCCGAAAGGTAGTTGGCCGGGCCGGCCCCGATATTGGTGAAGTTGCACCGGCCACCGCCGGAAATGAGGATCTTCTTGCCGACCGCATCCGAGCGTTCCAGAACCAGCACGCGGCGGCCGCGCTGTCCCGCCAGTGCCGCGCAGAACAGCCCGGCAGCACCGCCGCCCAGGACGATCGCATCGTAACCGCTCATCGCAGCCGGATCATTTCCAGCGGCTCGGGCCGCCCTCGTCGTTCAATGCGTGCTTGAGACTCGCGCCGATCATCACGCCCGACACCAGGATTATCAGTGCGGCCCAGGCCCAGTAGGGGAGCACTAGTGCCTCCTGCATCGCGCCGGTGTCCGACAGCATCGGCACCCCGCCGATCGTGGCGCTGTATGAAAACAGGTAGTTCCAGTCGCGGAACATCGAGAGCGCGGCGAGCACGCCGAGGAATTGCAGCGCGAAGCTCTGCGCCCACGGCTTGCCGCGCAGCGCGATCCACGCGAGCGCGGCGGCGACGAGCGCCAGCACCACCAGCCCGGTCGCGCTGCGCACCCAGATCAGCACCGACAGCGCGATGACGCCTGCAAGTGCAAGCAGCGCGGGGCGCCAGCGCTGATGCCGTCCACTGGCCAGGATCAGCAGCGACCCGGCCAGGCTCGGGCCAAGCGGACCGCCCGCCGCGACCAGCGCCGAGGTCAGCGCGCCCGGCGGCTCGGCATAACTCGATTCGGCTATGCCCGAACCGTCACTGAAGATGACGAGCCGCTCGAACCCGTGTCCCAGCATCAGACTGACCAGCCCGTGCCCCATTTCGTGAAACCAGGTGGTCAGGATCACGAATGGATAAAGCAGGTAGTTGCCCAGGGGCAGCTGCGGCACGGCGGTAATGAGCACACCTGCCAGGATCAGGCGGCCGACCTGTTCCTGCTGTGTGGCCGGACGCGCCTGCCAGGTCACGCCGGATTGGCCGCGGACCGGCCCTCGCGTTCCTCGCGCAGAATCGCCCAGCCGGCCATGAACAGCCCCGCGACGAGAGGACCGACCACGATGCCCGACAGGCCCATCGCCGCGATGCCGCCCAGCGTCGTCACCAGGATGACCCAGTCGGGAATGCCGGTGTCACGCCCCACCAGGATCGGGCGCAGCACGTTGTCGGCCAGTCCGATGACTGCCAGGCCAGAGACGATGACGACCACGCCCTGCCATATCGCTCCGGTGGCCAGCAGGTATATCGCCACCGGCACCCACACCAGCGCGGGGCCGACCGCCGGGAGCAGCGAGGCAATCGCCATCAGCACCCCGAACAGGAGTGCCGAGGGCACGCCCGCGATCCAGAACGTGATCGCACCTAGTGCGCCCTGCACCAGCCCGACCACGACCGAACCCTTGATCGTGGCACGCACGATGACAAGGAAACGTTCGCTCAATCGTTCCGCCACGTCGCGCTGCATCGGCAAGTGGTCGAGCACTGCAGGGCCGATCCGCGCCCCGTCGCGCAGCAGGAAATAGGTCGCATAGAGCCCGACGCCGAAAGCTAGCACAAAGCCCAGCGCACTGCCGCCGATGGCCATTGCCTGGGCGGCGATCAGCCCGGCAGACTGGCTGACGAACTCGGTCACCCGCGCCTGGAGCGCGGGCAGGTTCTCGAACCCGGCCTCGTCCACCGCCTCGCGGATATTGGAGGGCAGCGCGTCATGGATCTGGTCGAACCACTGGGCAACGTTGATCCGCCCTTCCTGGAACGCAATCACGACCCCGGCGGCTTCCTCCACCACCATGCTGCCGATCACCAGCGCAGGCAGGATAACCGCGAACATGATGATGAGCAGCGTCGCCACCGCCGCCTCGTTGGGCCTGCCGGGTCTGCGCGCCTGAATGCGCTGGAATAACGGCTGAAACAGGATCGCGGCCAGCGTCGCCCAAAGCAGCGCCCCGGCAAACGGCCAGGCGACCATGAACAGAGCGATAGTTACGAGCGCGAGAAAGGCGATGAAACCGCCACGCTCGATCATGCTCCTGCCCGCATCCCCGCTCATCGCGGCTCAGGCCCCCGGGGTTCGCGACATTGGGAGCCCCAGCGATGTTCGATGACTGGCGAAGCTAGACATCGAGGTTCGCGACATTGAGAGCGTTGTCCTGGATGAACTCGCGCCGCGGTTCGACCACATCGCCCATCAGGCGAGTGAAGATTTCGTCGGTCACGTCGGCGTCCTCGACCTTGACCTGGAGCAGGGCGCGGTTCTCCGGATCGAGCGTGGTTTCCCACAGCTGTTCAGCGTTCATCTCGCCCAGTCCCTTGTAGCGCGCGATCGAGAGGCCCTTGCGCCCGGCGGCGAGGATCGTGTCGAGCAGCTCGGTCGGGCGCGTGATCGCCCCCTCGGGCGCGGCGACGACGATTTCCTCCTCGTCCTCGGAACGTTCCTCGACCGGCTCGGCGGGCGCCTCGGCCATGCGCGAGAGGCGCGCCGGACGGACATAGGTCTCGGCATTCTCGCCCGCGAGGCGGTGGAGCTTGCGCGCCTCGGCGCTGGTCAGGAATGCCGCTTCGATTTCGTGAACGTCGGTCACACCGCGCCACACGCGTTCGAACCGCACCACGCCATCTTCGCGCAGCCCGACCGACCATTGCGCCTCGACATCACCCATCGCCAGCCGCTCCGCGGCAAGCGACAGCGCCTGGGTGCGGGTGGCGGCGTCGAGCGCAGGATCGAGCGCCCCGGCGAGCGCCATCTGTTCGATGATCGCCGGATCGTATTTGCGCGGCACGAAGGCGATCAGGTTGCGCATCCGCAGTGCATGATCGACCAGCGCGCGCAAGTCCTCGCCCGAACGCGCGCCGCCCTGGGCCTCGAACACGCGGCCCTGGAGGCCCGCATCGACCAGATAGCGATCGAGCGCGGCCTGGTCCTTGAGGTAAACCTCGCTGCGCCCCTTGGCGACCTTGTAGAGCGGCGGCTGGGCGATGAAGAGGTGCCCAGCCTTGACGATCTCGGGCATCTGGCGATGGAAGAAGGTAAGCAGTAGCGTGCGGATATGCGCGCCATCGACGTCGGCGTCGGTCATGATCACGATCTTGTGATAACGCAGCTTTTCCAGGTTGAACTCGTCGCGCAGGCCGGTGCCCATCGCCTGGATCAGCGTGCCCACTTCCTTCGATCCGATGATCCGGTCGAAGCGGGCGCGCTCGACGTTGAGGATCTTGCCCTTCAGCGGCAGGATCGCCTGGGTCTTGCGGTCGCGGCCCTGCTTGGCCGAACCGCCTGCGGAATCACCCTCCACCAGGAACAGTTCGCACTTGCTGGCGTCACGCTCCTGGCAATCGGCAAGCTTGCCCGGCAGGCTAGCGATGCTCATCGCGCCCTTGCGGCTCATCTCGCGCGCCCGCCGCGCCGCCTCGCGCGCGGCGGCGGCGTCGATCACCTTCTGGATGATCGCCTTGGCGTGGGCGGGGTTTTCCTCCAGCCATTCGCCCATCTTGTCGCCCATCAGCGATTCGAGCGGCTGGCGGACTTCGGAGGAAACCAGCTTGTCCTTGGTCTGGCTGGAGAACTTGGGATCGGGCAGCTTGACCGATACGATCGCGGTCAGCCCCTCGCGCATATCCTCGCCCGAGAGGCTGACCTTCTCCTTCTTCATCAGACCCGAGGCGGTGGCGTAATTGTTGAGCGTGCGGGTCAGCGCCGCGCGGAAGGCGGCGAGGTGCGTGCCACCGTCGCGCTGGGGGATGTTGTTGGTGAAGGTGAGGACGTTCTCGTAATAGCTGTCGTTCCATTCGAGCGCGACGTCGATGCCGATACCGTCCTTCTCGGCGCTGACCGAGATCGGCTCGGGCACCAGCGGCGCCTTGTTGCGGTCGAGGTACTTCACGAACGCCGCGATCCCGCCCTCGTAGTAGAGGTCGTGCTCGGCCACTTCTTCATGCCTTTTGTCGCGCAGCTTGATCCGCACGCCCGAATTGAGGAACGCCAGTTCGCGGTAGCGATGCTCGAGCTTGTCGAAGTCGAACTCGGTGACGTTCTTGAAGGTGTCGGTCGATGGCAGGAAGGTGACGCGGGTGCCGTTCCGTTCCCGTCCGGCAGGCCCCTTGACCACGAGCGGGGCGACCGCATCGCCATGCTCGAAGCGCATCCAGTGCTCCTTGCCGTCGCGCCAGATGGTCAGTTCGAGCCACTCCGAAAGCGCGTTGACCACCGAGACGCCGACGCCATGGAGGCCGCCCGAGACCTTGTAGGCATTGTCGTCGCTGGTGTTCTCGAACTTACCCCCGGCGTGGAGCTGGGTCATGATGACCTCTGCCGCCGACACGCCTTCCTCGGCGTGCATATCGACCGGGATGCCGCGCCCGTTGTCCTCGACCGAAACCGAGCCATCCGGGTTCAATTCGATCAGCACCAAGTCGCAATGGCCCGCCAGTGCCTCGTCGATCGCGTTGTCGCTGACCTCGAACACCATGTGGTGGAGGCCCGACCCATCGTCGGTATCGCCGATATACATGCCGGGGCGCTTGCGCACCGCGTCGAGGCCCTTGAGGACCTTGATCGAATCGGCGCCGTATTCGCCGGAAATGGGGGTTTTCGCGACCTGTTCTGGGGTGTTCTCGTCCATGCCGATTATATAGGCGCGCGCAGGGGCAATGCCAAAGTTTTCGGCCCCGTTTTCCCCACAGTCGAATGGCGGGAAAGTTTCACCTGTAACCACTTGACGCAAGGCCGCGCACCGGCGCATCGCATCGGCCATGCTTTCGGTGCTCGACATCTTCCGGATCGGGATCGGCCCATCATCCTCGCACACGGTCGGGCCGATGCGGATCGGGGCGATGTTCGCGCGTACCTTGGCGAAGCGTGGCGTGCTGGAGCGGGTCGCGCGGGTCATGGTGGAGTTGCAGGGCTCGCTCGCGTTGACCGGCATTGGACACGGCACCATCGACGCCAGTGTGCTGGGGCTGGCAGGCTTCACCCCCGAAACGACCTGCCCTGACGAGGCGGCCGCGACACTGGCGCGGGTGCGCGAGACCCGATGGCTAATGCTCGGCGGTGAGCACGACATCGCCTTCGACGTGGCACACGACATCGACCTCGCCGGCCACATCATCCCCGCACTGCACCCTAACGGCATGAAGCTGGCGGCTTTCGACGCCGAGGGCGCGCCGCTGTTGACCCGCACCTACTACTCCACCGGAGGCGGCTTCGTGGCGAGCGAGGCGCAGTTGCAGCGCCCGCCGAAGGACGACCGGATCGCCAGCGGCAGCGGGGTGCCGCACGACTTCGGTTCTGCGGCGGAACTGCTCGCTTCGTGCGATAAGACCGGGCTCGCCATCGCCGCACTGGTCCTCGCCAACGAGGATGCCATGCGCCCCCGCGTCGAAACGCTTGCCGGCCTCGACCGAATCGCACAGGCGATGGACCAGTGCGTCGAGCGCGGGCTGCACCAGCGCGGCACGCTGCCCGGCGGTCTGAAGGTCGCGCGCCGCGCGCCTGACCTGTGGGACAAGCTCTGCGCCAATCCGCAACCGAACGAGCGCGAGGCGCTGTTCGACTGGCTCAACTGCTTCGCGATGGCGGTGAACGAGGAGAACGCCGCCGGGGGCCGCGTCGTTACCGCGCCCACCAACGGCGCTGCGGGGATCATCCCGGCGGTGATGCGCTTCTACTGCAAGGACGCCGAGGACAACGCCTGCCGCGACAGCCGCCGCACCTTCCTGCTGACGGCGGGCGCGATCGGGCTGCTTTACAAACAGCGCGCCAGCATTTCGGGCGCGGAGATGGGCTGTCAGGGCGAGGTCGGCGTGGCCTGCTCGATGGCGGCGGGCGGCCTGGCGGCGTTGTGGGGCGGCACCCCGGCGCAGGTCGCCAGCGCCGCGGAGATCGGGATGGAGCACAACCTCGGCCTCACCTGCGACCCCGTCGGCGGCCTCGTCCAGGTGCCGTGCATCGAGAGGAACGCCATCGGCGCGGTCAAGGCGGTCAACGCAGCCCGCCTCGCGCTTCATCGCACCGGCGCAGAGACTCTGGTGACGCTCGACCAGGTGATCGAGACGATGCGCCAAACGGGGCTCGATATGTCGAGCAAGTACAAGGAAACCAGCCAGGGCGGGCTCGCGGTCAACGTGGTGGAGTGCTGAGCGCGGCTGGACACGCGGCGTCCAGGCCATAAACTGGCCGCCATGGCCGATACCTCCACCTCCACCCCCACCTGCTCCATAGCCGCCGCACTTGCTGAACCGTTCGGCAGCTTTCCCGCCATCCTGTCCGCCTGGGCCCGAGCGCAACCCGATGCCCCGGCCCTGCTCGACGATCGCGCCGTGCTGACCTGGGCCGAGCTCGACGACCGGATCGAACGCACCGCCGCGCGGTTGATCGAGACCGGGCTGGAACGCGGGCAGTCGGTCGCGATCCTCGGCACGAGTTGCATCGAATACGCCGTCGCCTTCCTCGCCGCAGTGCGCGCGGGCGGGGTCGCCGCGCCGCTGACGACCAGCGCCAGCCGCGAGCAGCTGGAGGGCATGGCGCGCGATTCCGGCGCGCGCCACCTTTTCGTCGATGCGGCCAAGCGCGCCGAGCTCGGCGAGGATTTCGTACCCGAACTGGACCATGTGCCACTCGAAAGCCTGAACGAATGGATGGCACCCGAGGGCATCCGCGCGCCCGCTTACGATCCGCAGCCGAGCGACCACTTCAACATCATCTATTCGAGCGGCACCACCGGGATTCCCAAGGGCATCGTGCATTCGCACCAGATGCGCTGGCGCCAGTTCGCGTCGACCGCCGCGTCCTATCACGCTGCGGGACTGCCGGTGCGCAGCCTTGCTTCGACCCCGCTCTATTCGAACACCACGATGGTCGCCTTCCTCGCCGCGCTCCTTGCTGGCGGCATGGTGCGGGTCATGGGCAAGTTCGACACCGCGAGATGGCTCGGAAACGCCCAGGCCGACCGCACGACGGTGACGATGCTGGTGCCGGTGCAGTATCAGCGGCTGATGGACGAACCGCGCTTCGACAGCTTCGACCTGTCGTCGCTGGCGGTGAAATACTGCACCTCCGCGCCGTTTGCCGCCGAATTGAAACGGCAGGTGCTGGCGCGGATGCCGGGTGGGTTGGTGGAAATCTACTCGATGACCGAGGGCGGCGTGGTGTGCCTGCTCGCGGCGCACGAGTTTCCCGACAAGCTCCACACGGTCGGCCGGCCCGCTCCCGGAAGCGAACTCATGGTACTCGACGATAGTGATAATCCCGTACCACCTAGCACAGCGGGCAATCTGGTCGGTCGCAGCCAGACGATGATGGCGGGCTACAAGAACCGTCCCGACCAGACCCGCGAGGGATATTGGACCGACCCCGCCACAGGCGAGACATGGCAGCGCATGGGCGACATCGGGCGCGTCGATGCGGACGGCTTCGTGGAACTTGTCGGCCGGGCCAAGGACATGATCATCTCGGGCGGGTTCAACATTTTCCCCAGCGATCTCGAGGCCGAACTGGAGAAAGAGCCGGGCGTGGCGGAAGCGGCAGTGGTCGGCGTGCCGTCGGCCAAATGGGGCGAGACGCCGGTCGGCTTCGTGCGGCTTAGGGGCGACGATTCGACCGAAGCGATCCTCGCCACGGTCAACGCCCGCCTCGGCAAGACCCAGCGCCTCGCCGCACTCCACGCCATCGACGAGATGCCCCGCAGCCATATCGGCAAGCTGCTCAAGAGCGAGTTGCGCGTCATCGCGGAAACGACCGGTGGTTACAGTTAGGCGCGATCGGTCGCCCCGCCGCTGGACAGCACCCCCTGCGCGCGCTTAACGCGCTGGCGCATGGACCCGCAGCACATCCCCGATTCCATCCTTATCGTCGATTTCGGCAGCCAGGTAACCCAGCTCATCGCCCGCCGCGTGCGCGAGGCCGGGGTCTATTCGGAAATCGCCCCGTTCACCCAGGCCGAGGAGGCGTTCCACCGGCTCAAGCCCAAGGGGATCATCCTCTCGGGCGGCCCGGCCAGCGTGTGCGACGAGGGCAGCCCCCGCGCCCCGCAAGCGCTGTTCGACAGCGGGTTGCCAATCCTGGGCATCTGCTACGGCCAGCAGGTAATGACCCAGCAATTGGGCGGCGAGGTTCGCCCCGGGCACGAGACCGGAGAAGGCGGCGAGTTCGGGCGCGCCTTCTGCGAGGTTTCGGAGCCCTGCGTGCTGTTCGACGGCCTGTGGCAGCCGGGCGATACGCATCAGGTGTGGATGAGCCACGGCGACAAGGTGACGCGGATCGCCGATGGCTTCCGCATCGTCGCCACCAGCCCCGGCGCCCCCTTCGCGCTGATCGCCGACGACGACCGCCGCTATTACGGCACCCAGTTCCACCCCGAGGTCGTCCACACCCCGGATGGAGCGCGCCTGATCGCCAACTTCGTGCGCCACGTCTGCGGCCTCACGGGCGACTGGACGATGGCCGAGTTCCGCAAGACCAAGATCGAGGAAATCCGGGCGCAGGTCGGCTCGGGCAAAGTTATCTGCGGCCTGTCGGGCGGGGTCGACAGCGCCGTCGCGGCGGTTCTCATCCACGAGGCGATCGGCGAGCAATTGACCTGCGTGTTCGTCGACCACGGGCTGATGCGACTGGGCGAGGCGGAGCAGGTCGTCACCCTGTTTCGCGACCATTACAATATCCCGCTGGTTCATGTGAACGCGGAGGAAATGTTCCTCGGCGGCCTGGCCGGCGTCACGGACCCCGAGGCCAAGCGCAAGTTCATCGGCAAGGCCTTCATCGACCTGTTCGAGGCCGAGGCCAAGGCTATCGGAGGGGCGGACTTCTTAGCTCAGGGCACGCTCTATCCCGACGTGATCGAGAGCGTCAGCTTCACCGGCGGGCCATCGGTGACGATCAAGAGCCACCACAACGTCGGCGGCCTGCCCGAGCGGATGAACATGAGGCTGGTCGAACCCTTGCGCGAATTGTTCAAGGACGAGGTGCGCGCACTGGGCCGCGAACTGGGGCTGCCCGAGGTGTTCGTCGGCCGCCACCCCTTCCCCGGCCCGGGCCTCGCGATCCGGATTCCGGGCGAGGTGACCAGGGAACGCTGCGACATCCTGCGCAAGGCCGACGCGATCTACCTCGAGGAAATCCGCAACGCGGGGCTGTATGACGCGATCTGGCAGGCCTTTGCCGTGCTACTCCCGGTCAAGACCGTGGGCGTGATGGGCGACGGGCGCACCTACGACAGCGTCTGCGCCCTGCGCGCCGTGACCAGCACCGACGGCATGACCGCCGACATCTACCCCTACGACGCCGCCTTCCTCAGCCGCGTCGCGACCCGGATCATCAATGAGGTCAAGGGCATCAACCGCGTGGTCTACGACTATACCAGCAAGCCGCCCGGCACGATCGAGTGGGAGTGAGGCCAAGAGCGCACGGCATGCGGAAACGATTCCTCGCTCCGCCCGTTCCAGTTCCATTCGGGGGCCCAGCCCGACCCTCGTCGTAATGAGGAGAGACTTGATGGCCTGGAAACGCTCAATCGCACTGGCTGGCACTGTCATTGGCGCGGTCGCGCTGGGTGGCTGCGCCACGCTCGAGGAAACGGTCGCTGAAAACACCGCCGACACTTATCGCGCCACGCTGACCGGAGCGGCCGAGGTCGGGGGCGGCGATCCCGATGGCTCGGGCCGGGCGGAAATAACTATCTCCGACGGTTTCGGTCAGGTCTGCTGGGACCTCAACGACATCCGGGGCATCGGCCCGATCACTGCGGCGCATATCCATCGCGGCGCACGGGGCACCAATGGTCCGCCCGTGTTCACCCTGCGCCAGGCCAACGAAGGCGGCTGGAAGGGCTGCACCGACGGCAGCGAATGGGTGCAGGACCGGATCGAGGACAACCCGGAAATGTTCTACGTGAACGTGCACACCGCCGAATATCCGGCAGGCGCGATCCGCGGCCAGCTCACCCGCTGACGCGCGGAGCGGGAAGCCGGTTCAGCTTTCGGCGCGGCGGTAGGGGACGAAATCCTCCAGAAACACCGCACCGGTGAAGTAATTGCCCGACCGATTCTGGGTGGTCACGTTGTCGAGCCGACACAGCCGCGAACCGCCGCCCATGTGGCGGATGACCAGGTAGTCGTTCGAGCTGAGGCTTTCGGGATGGGCCGTGCGGTTGACCCACAGCGTGCGGCCGTCGCGGAACACGAGCGCGGTGCGGTCGATGATCTGCAACTGGCTTCCGCGCAGCGTATTGATGCATGACGACGGCTCTCCAGCCACGCGGCCCTCGAGCATCTTGTTCAGCCGTTCCTCGCCGGTCGGGCGATCTCCTCCGGCTGACAAGGGAAGGGCGAGCGCACCGGCGGCCAGTGCGGCAAGGGTGAACAGGGCTTTCATCGGTCAGCCTCCTTCGTTGGGCCGCGCATCCCCCGCGCGGCGATAGGGTACGAATTCACCGAGCAGGATCACCGGCCCGGGAAACAGACTCGACCGGTCGCGCAGCTCGACCCGGTCGCGGGCGCAAAGTCCCGAACCGAACAGGCGGAACACCGGCAGATCGTTCCAGTCCAGGATGCGCGCGCCATCGGGGCGGTTGACGTAAAGCGTCGCCCCGTCGCGGAATACGAATGCGGTGCCGTCGACGATCTGGACCGACTCCGAGGAACGCGACCGATTGAGGCACTTGACCGGTTCGCCCGCCACCCTGCCCTCGAGCATCTTGGCAAGTTCCGCCTCGCCCCGCGCTTGATCGGCGAGCGCAGGCGTTGCGACGACCATCAGTGCGGCAACGGGCGCGAGAATGGCGATTCGGGCAAGATTCCTGTGCATCTTGGCCGGAACGCATAGCATATCGCGATGAACCCGGCATGAGCATTCGTGCACATTGGTGCACCGCCGCACGGCTCGCTTCAGGCGTGGTCGGGATCGGCCCCCGAAGCGACATCGGTCAAGGCCGACTGCTCGGCCCCATCGGCAGGACCACCGCGCAACACGAAACGCCGGTCGCAATAGCCGCAATCGACGTAGCCGTGCTCGTCGATCTCCAGCCACACGCGCGGATGGCCCAGTGCGGCACCGCCGCGGATCGCCCCTGCTCCATCGCAGCTGACGCGATGGCGATCGACCAGGGTTAGTTCGGGCGGGGCGATGCTCATGGCCGCGCCCGATAATGGCTCGCATGCCTACGCGCAAGCATTGCCAGCAATGCCCTTGGAACGTAGGGCATCGCGCCATGACCAGCGCCCCGGCGATCCGCATCGACAACCTCGTCAAACGCTATGCCGGCGTGAAGGGCGCAGAAGGCAAGCTGGCCCTCAAGGGCGTCAGCTTCGACGTGCCGCAGGGCGAGATCTTCGGCCTGCTCGGACCTAACGGCGCGGGCAAGTCCACCCTCATCAACGTGCTCGCCGGGCTGGTGCGCAAGACTGGCGGCAGCGCCGAGATATGGGGCTTCGACATCGACCGCAATCCGCGCAATTCCAAGCGTTCGATCGGGATCGTGCCACAGGAAATCGTGTTCGACCCGTTCTTCACCCCGTTCGAGGTGCTGGAGAACCAGGCCGGGTTCTACGGCATCGGCAAGGCGCTGCGGCGGAGCGAGGAGCTGCTCGCGGCGGTCCATCTCGCTGACAAGCGCGATGCCTATGCCCGCACACTGTCGGGGGGCATGAAGCGGCGGCTGCTGGTGGCCAAGGCGATGGTCCATTCACCCCCGATCCTGGTTCTCGACGAGCCGACCGCTGGCGTCGACGTGGAACTGCGGCGGCAGTTGTGGGACCTCGTCACCGAACTGAACCGCGAGGGCGTGACGGTGGTGCTGACCACCCACTACCTCGAGGAAGCCGAGCAGCTCTGCGACCGGATCGCGATCATTAATCACGGCGAACTGATCGCCAACAAGCCGACCCGCGACCTCATCGGCATGGCGCGCGAGAAGATCGTCCGCCTGACGGTCGACAAGGACCTGGCCGGGCCGCTGATGGCGCCGTGTTTTCTCAAGGCCGAGGTGATCGAGCCGCGCACGCTCGAGGTGACCTACGACCGCGACAAGGCGAGCGCAGGCCAGGTCCTCGCCGAAGTCCAGAGCCACGGCTACGGAATCGAGGACGTCACCACGCGCGAGGCGGACCTGGAGGACGTGTTCGTGCAGTTGACGGGTGCGGGCTAGACTTGCCCGGAAGCGCCGCTGCGGTCATGACCGTACCATGACCAGTTACGACGTCATCGTCATCGGCTCGGGTGCGGCTGGGCTTACCTCGGCGCTGGCGCTGGCGGAGACCAAGCGTGTGCTGGTGCTGGCCAAGGGCACGCTCGCGTCGGGCTCGACTGCCTGGGCGCAGGGCGGGATCGCGGCGGTGCTCGACGCGGGCGACACGTTCGAGGACCATATCCGCGATACCATGGTGGCGGGCGCGGGCCTGAACCGGCGCGAGACCGTGGAGTTCGTGATCGAACGAGCGCCCGCCGCGATCGACCGGCTGGTCGAACTCGGCGTGCCCTTCAATGCCGACGGCGACAGCCTCCACCTCACCCGCGAGGGCGGCCATTCGCACCGCCGGATTGTCCATGTCGACGACGCGACCGGATGGGCTGTCCAGGCCGCGTTGCTCAAGGCGGCGGAGGAGCATCCCAACGTCACCCTGCTGCCGGGGCGCAGTTGCATCGACCTCGTCACCGGCCGCCACGGCGAGCGATACTCGGGCGACGGCCGCGTCTGGGGCGTCTATGCGCTCGACGAGGCGACAGGGCGGGTCGAGAAACATGTCGCGCGCGCCACGGTGATGGCGGCGGGCGGAGCGGGCCGCGTGTACCTGTTCTCCACCGCCCCGCGCGGCGCGACGGGCGACGGGATCGCGATGGCGTGGCGCGCCGGAGCGCGCGTCTCCAACATGGAGATGATGCAGTTCCACCCGACCTGCCTCTATCACCTGGACACCAAGAACTTCCTCATTACCGAGGCAGTCCGCGGCGAGGGCGGCCACCTGCTCCATCCCGAAACCGGCCACCGCTACATGGCCGACTACGATCCCGAACGAATGGAACTGGCCCCGCGCGATGTCGTGGCCCGCGCCAACGACGACCAGATCAAGCGCTACGGCCTTGACTACGTCCACCTCGACATCAGCCATATGCCAGCCGATTTCGTGCGCGGGCATTTCCCGACCATTCACGACAAGCTGCTCGGCCTCGGCATCGACATGACGCGCGAACCGATCCCGGTTGTCCCAGCGCAGCACTACACCTGCGGCGGGGTGGTAATCGGGCTCGACGCGCGCACCGACCTGCCGGGCCTGTGGGCGGCGGGCGAATGCACCGAAAGCGGCCTCCACGGCGCCAACCGGCTTGCCTCCAATTCGCTGCTCGAATGCTTCGTCTTCGGCGAGGCGGCGGCGAAGGACATCCTCGCCTGCTGGGACCAGCTCGACGATCCGCCGCCGATCCGCGACTGGGACGCGAGCCGTGTGACCGACTCCGACGAGGAAGTCGTCATCAAGCAGAACTGGACCGAGATCCGCCGCTTCATGTGGAACTACGTCGGCATCGTGCGCACGACCAAGCGGCTCGAACGCGCCGCGCACCGAATCAAGCTGCTGAAGGACGAGGTCGACGACTACTACGGCCACTTCCGCGTCACCACCGACCTTATCGAACTGCGCAACCTGCTCCAGAGCGCCGAACTGATCGTCCGCAGCGCGCTGGCTAGGAAGGAAAGCCGGGGCCTGCATTTCACGCTGGATTACCCCGGGACGGATGCGATCGCACGCGATACGGTTCTGGTGCCGTGAGCCGCCTCCACAGCGAGTCGCACAGGGTCGCCCGAATTGGCTGGCTGCGCGCCGCGGTGCTGGGAGCGAACGACGGGATCGTATCGACCGCCAGCCTGCTGGTCGGTGTCGCCGCCGCGACCGGGAGCAAGGAGCAGGTGATGCTGGCGGGCCTGGCGGGGCTGGCAGCGGGTGCCTTGTCGATGGCTGCTGGCGAGTATGTCTCTGTCAGTTCGCAGTCCGACACAGAGAAGGCAGATCTCGCGCTCGAACAATCGGAACTGGCCACGCAGCCCGAGGCCGAGCTGAACGAACTGACCGACATCTATCACAAGCGCGGACTCGATCCCGACCTCGCCCGCACCGTTGCGGAGCAACTGACCGCCCACGATGCGATGGCTGCGCACGCTCGGGACGAACTTGCCATCACCGATCTGACAGCCGCACGTCCACTCCAGGCCGCGATGGCTTCGGCGCTCACTTTTTCAATCGGTGCCGCCCTTCCTTTGCTCGTCGTCTGGCTCTTGCCGGTCGGTTCGATCATCCAAGGCGTGATCGGCGCTTCGTTGGCGGCGCTCGCGCTGCTGGGCTATCTGGGTGCACAAGCGGGCGGCGCTCCCGTGGCAAGATCGATCGCCCGAGTGGTCGTTTGGGGTTTGCTGGCGATGGCGGTCACCGCCGGCGTCGGCCGTTTGTTCGGAACTGCCGTAGGATAGTAGAGCCATGCCACAAACCACTGCAAACGGGATCACAATTCACTACGAAGACCACGGCGATCCCGCGCATCCTGCCATGCTGCTCATCATGGGCTTCGGCGCGCAGCTTACCCTGTGGCCGATCGAGCTGGTCGAGGCGCTGGTGGCGCGCGGGTTTCGGGTCATCCGGTATGACAATCGCGACATCGGGCTCAGTCACAAGTTCGACGGGGTGCGCGCGCCGGGCCTCGTCAAGCTGACGCTGCTGGGCAAGCTCGGGTTGAGGCCGCGCGTGCCCTATACGCTGGCGGATATGGCAGACGACGGCGCGGGGCTGCTCGATGCCTTGGGGATCGAGGCTGCACATATCGTCGGCGCGAGCATGGGCGGGATGATCGCGCAGCATTTTGCGGTGCGGCATCCGGCGAAAACCCGCTCGCTCACCTCGATCTTCTCCACCACCGGCAACCCGAAGCTGCCGCCCGCGCGGCGCGAGGCGATGGCGGTGCTGATAAAGCGCCCCCAGAGCACCGACGAGGGCGTGCTGATCGAGCACGGGATGCTGCTCGCCCGCACCATCGGCAGCCCCGGCTATCCGGCCGAGGAGGCACGCCTGCGCGAGAACGTCACCGCCAACGTGCGGCGTAGTTTCTACCCCGAAGGGCCGACGCGGCACCTTTCCGCGATCGTGGCCGATGGCGACCGGCGCAAGATGCTGGCGAAAGTCGCCGCGCCCACGCTGGTGCTCCACGGCGAGGACGACCCGCTGGTGCCGGTCGAGGGCGGGCGCGATACCGCAGCTGCGATCCCCGGCGCTCGGTTCAAGACCATCCCCGGATGGGGCCACGACCTGCCGCTCGAACTGGTCGAGGAGGTAGCCGAGGAGATCGCCGCGCACGCAAGTTCGGCAGGCGGCTGAAGCCTGTCTCAGCGGGTCTGCAAGCAGCACGGCACCGGCCCGATTCAACGAATCTGAACGCCCTGCCGGATTCGAAAATTGCAGCACAGGATTCGTTTGAATCAAAGGTCAGCAACACCCACTTTCCAGATATAAATTTTTGCACCATTGCGTTTTTGGGCTTGCGCTGCCGGTCGGCCAAGGATTTCCGGCGCGTCGCGGCGTTGCAACCGGGCAATACACCTGCCGAACTTGTCTCCTGGGCATGGTTAACGGCGATTTACCCACTTGCGCCAGACTCGGCACTGATTCAGTATCTAGTGGTTCGGACTGTGGGGGCATACACTAGATCGTGTTGTTTCGTCGGTGCGCCCTGGTGCGGCGCAAGGCGATTCGGCGGCGGTCGGAAGGCCCTTCAAAGTCCCGACTGTGGGCAGGCCGGGGATAAGTAATCGGCCGTCCGGGCGCGAAAGATGCTAGGCGGGGAATCGCTCCGCCGAATCGAACACATACGGAACATCGAGGCCGAGCGGCGCGATGCTCCTACCGGCGAAAAGGGCGGGGCAGGCAATGGAATTCAGAACCGGGGACGATGCGGCGATGGGGCTCGATCAAGTGCAGGAAACGGGCGCCACCGCCGACAACATCAACCCCGGCGACAGCAGGAAGAAGGCCGCGGTAAGCATGGCGAAGAGCGACAAGGGCAGCGACGAACTGGTGGCCGAAAAGGCGGGTGAAGCGATCGCAGGCGCGATTGCCGAAGCCGTCCGCGCGTCCGTCGACGCGGACGATTCGAAGAAGATCAACGATCGCCGTTTCACCGTAGTGACCGACGAATCGCGCGATGCGCTGCTAACCGAATTCGGCAAGGACACGCTGACCGACCGCTACCTGCTGCCGGGCGAGAATTATCAGGACCTGTTCGCTCGTGTGGCCGATGCCTATGCCGACGACCAGGATCACGCCCAGCGGCTGTACGATTATATCTCGCGCCTGTGGTTCATGCCCGCGACCCCGGTGCTGTCGAACGGCGGCACCAATCGCGGCCTGCCGATCAGCTGCTATCTCAATTCGGTCGAGGACAGCCTGGAAGGGATCGTCGGCACCTGGAACGAGAACGTCTGGCTGGCCTCGCGCGGCGGCGGCATCGGCACTTACTGGGGCCAGGTGCGCGGGATCGGCGAGCCGGTCGGCCTCAACGGCAAGACCAGCGGCATCATCCCGTTCGTGCGGGTGATGGATTCGCTCACCCTCGCGATTTCGCAGGGCTCGCTGCGACGCGGCTCGGCCGCGTGCTACCTCGACGTGTCGCACCCGGAGATCGAGGAGTTCCTCGAGGTCCGCAAACCTAGCGGCGACTTCAACCGCAAGGCGCTGAACCTGCACCACGGCGTGCTCCTGACCGACAAGTTCATGGAAGCTGTACGCGACGGCGCAACCTTCGACCTCGTCAGCCCGCGCGATGGCAGCGTGCGCAAGACGGTCGACGCGCGCAGCCTGTTCCAGAAGCTGGTCGAGACGCGGCTTGCCACGGGCGAACCCTATATCGTCTTCTCCGACACGGTGAACCGGATGATGCCCAAGCATCACCGCGACCTGGGCCTCAAGGTCTCGACCTCAAACCTGTGTTCGGAAATCACCCTCCCCACCGGACGCGACCATCTCGGCAACGATCGCACCGCGGTGTGCTGCCTGTCGTCGCTCAACCTGGAAACCTGGGACCAGTGGGAAGGCGACAAGCAGTTCATCGAGGACGTGATGCGCTTCCTCGACAACGTGCTGCAGGATTACATCGACCGCGCGCCGCCTGAAATGGCGCGGGCGAGGTATTCGGCCATGCGCGAACGCTCGGTGGGCCTCGGCGTCATGGGCTTCCACTCGTTCCTCCAGTCCAAGGGCATCGGTTTCGAAAGCCCGATGGCCAAGGTGTGGAACCTGAAGATGTTCAAGCACATCGACGCCAAGGCGGCCGAGGCGAGCATGATGCTGGCCAACGAACGCGGCCCCTGCCCCGATGCCGAGGACATGGGCGTGATGGAGCGGTTCAGCTGCAAGATGGCGATCGCGCCGACCGCGTCGATCAGCATCATCTGCGGCGGCACCAGCGCCTGCATCGAGCCGATCCCGGCCAACATCTACACCCACAAGACGCTGTCGGGCAGCTTCGTGGTCAAGAACCCGTACCTGGAAAAGCTGCTCCGTTCGAAGAGCAAGGATTCGACCAACGTGTGGAATTCGATCCTGGAGCGCGGCGGCTCGGTCCAGCACCTCGACTTCCTCACGCCGGAGGAAAAGGCGGTCTACAAGACCAGCTTCGAACTGGACCAGCGCTGGCTGCTCGAATTCGCCGCCGACCGCACGCCCTATATCGACCAGGCGCAGTCGCTGAACCTGTTCATCCCGGCCGATGTCGACAAGTGGGACCTGATGATGCTGCATTTCCAGGCGTGGGAGAAGGGCATCAAGTCGCTTTACTACCTGCGCTCCAAGAGCGTGCAGCGCGCCGGGTTCGCGGGCGGGGTAGAGGCCGACAACACCCCCGACGCGCCGAAGTTCGAGATCGGCGCCGGCGAGGGTGGGCAAACCGATTACGAGGAATGCCTCGCCTGCCAGTGACCCAATTGCCGCCCGCGCACCCGCGCCGCGCATTCCTGTAGAGAGTTACCGCCATGTCCCTCCTCGAAGCCCGCAAGACCTACAAGCCGTTCGAATATCCCTGGGCCTACGAGTTCTGGAAGCGCCAGCAGCAGATCCACTGGATGCCCGAGGAAGTTCCGCTGGGCGAGGATTGTCGCGACTGGGCGCAGAAGATCTCCGAGCACGAACGCAACCTGCTCACCCAGATATTCCGCTTCTTCACCCAGGCCGATGTCGAGGTGCAGGATTGCTACCACGACAAGTATGGCCGCGTGTTCAAGCCGACCGAGGTCAAGATGATGCTGACCGCGTTCTCCAACATGGAGACGGTCCACATCGCCGCCTACAGCCACCTGCTCGACACGATCGGGATGCCGGAAAGCGAATACAGCGCCTTCCTCGAATATGAGGAGATGAAGGACAAGCACGATTTCCTGCAGCAGTTCGGGGTCGACACCGACGAGGATATCGCCCGCACGCTGGCCGCGTTCGGCGGGTTCACCGAAGGGCTGCAGCTGTTCGCCAGCTTCGCCATGCTGATGAACTTCCCGCGCTTCAACAAGATGAAGGGCATGGGCCAGATCGTGAGCTGGTCGGTGCGCGACGAGAGCCTCCACTGCGAGGGCATAACCCGCCTGTTCCACGAATTCGTGCGCGAGCGCGACTGCCTGACGAAGGCGGTCAAGGAAGACATCGTCGACATCTGCCAGAAGACCGTGCGGCTGGAAGACGCCTTCATCGACCTCGCCTTCGAGATGGGCCCGGTGAGCGGGATGAGCGCGAAGGAAATCAAGAAGTACATCCGCTACATCGCCGACTGGCGGCTGGGCCAGTTGGGCTTGCAACCGATCTACATGGTCGACGACCACCCCCTGCCCTGGCTCGCCCCGCTGCTGAACGGCGTGGAACACGCCAATTTCTTCGAAACCCGCGCGACCGAATACTCCAAGGCCGCCACCCGCGGCGACTGGAACACCGTGTGGTCGAGCTTCGACAAGCGCCAGAAGGCGAAAGTGGGCACGGCCGCGAACGAGGGTGCGGATGAGGGCGGCGAGCCGGATATGTTCGGGGATGCTGGCAGCGGGAGCGTGGCGGCGGAGTGAGTCTCATCCAAAAACCGATCCGCTCGCTTGACGTGAACGAACGGAGAACATAGCGATACGGAAAGGGAGTATCGCAATGCACTCGATTGAATTTTGCGCAGGTGCCGGTGGCCAGGCGCTGGGGCTTGAGCAGGCGGGTTTCCGCCATGCTGCGCTTGTCGAAATCGAGCCCGAGTTCGCGGAAACGCTCAAGCTCAACCGCCCGCAATGGGACGTGCGCGCAGCCGATATGGCGCAATTCGACGGCACACCGTTTCGCGGAACGGAGCTCCTCACCGCTGGATTGCCTTGCCCGCCATTCTCGATTGCCGGCAAGCAGCTCGGCGAACGTGACGAGCGCAACCTGTTTCCGGCGGCCATCCGATTGATCGATGAAATCCGCCCGAAGGCGGTGATGATCGAGAATGTGCGCGGGTTTCTGTCTGCGGTGTTCGACGACTATCGGGGCCTCCTCAAGGCGCAGCTCTCGAAGCTGGGTTACCATACCGATTGGCGGCTCTTGAACGCATCTGATTTCGGCGTTCCGCAGCTCAGGCCGCGGGTGGTGATCGTCGCGCTCAGGAAGGATCTGGTCGATGCTTTCGACTGGCCCGATGTGCAGCCGCACAACCCGCCGACGGTCGGCGAATGCCTCAAGGATCTGATGGCCAAGAATGGCTGGGTGGGCGCAAACCGCTGGGCCGAGCAAGCCAACGAGATCGCCCCGACTTTGGTTGGCGGATCGAAGAAGCATGGCGGCCCCGACCTCGGTCCCACGCGGGCGCGACGCGCCTGGGCATCGTTGGGCGTCGAGGGTCGCAGCCTCGCCAACGAGGAACCCGCGCGTGATTTCGTGGGCATGCCACGGCTTACCCTTCGCATGGCGGCGCGGTTGCAGGGCTTCCCCGACGACTGGCAATTCCACGGCACCAAGACGACGCAATACCGCCAGATCGGCAATGCCTTTCCCCCACCAGTGGCGAAGGCCGTGGCGCGCAACTTGGCGGTAGCACTGCGGGTTCAGCGACAGTTCGCGGTTGCGGGCTCCAGGGCGGCGTGAGCCTGTTCGCACAGCAGGGGCGAATCCCGCTTGGTCCCGCTCACGCCGATTTCGCCGATCTGCATCGGCTCGAATGCAGCCTGATCGAAGCGGTCGGCGGATGGGAGGCGTTCGAGGAAAAGCTGCGCGGCTTCTTCCGCTCGGCGATCGACGAGGTCATCGATACGGCTCGAACCGGACGCTATTTCTTCGCCGATCTCGAGAAGACGGAAAAGACATATCTCGGCACCAAGTTCGAGATAATCCTGCGCGATTGGCTCGATGTCCCCAAGGGCATCAAGCTCGACCTTCTGATCGGGCAAGAGGAAGTCGACATCAAGACCTCCACCTCGGCGCAGAAGGGCGGCTGGATGATTCCGCCCGAGGCGTTTGACCAACTGTGCATATTGATAAAGGTCAGCGAGGCTGCGGCGCGATGCGATTTCGGGCTTGTGCGGGCACGACAGGCTTATCTTCGCGGCGGCAGGAACCGCGATGCAAAGACGGGCCTCTCATCCGATGGGCAGCGTAATATCTGGTGGATGACGAAGGGCTTTGCCTACACGCCAAATTTCTGGACGCTGACCACGCCCGCTGATCGCGCTGAAATCATGCAAGGTGGCGGTACGCAGCGTATCGCCACCTTGTTCGAGAAGTTTCAGGGAGTTCCAATCTCGCGTGTGCAAATCGAAGCGGTCGCGGCGCAAGACGATTTCATGAAGCGGATCAGGCGCAATAGCGGCGCTCGCGACTTACTGGCTCCTAAGGGAATCGCGATCCTTTATTCGGAAAACGACGCCTCGCTCATGCGCCAGCTCGGGCTGAAATTTGGCAAGCGGGAGTTTATGTCCTACTCCCCGAAAAACGCGGACGAAGCCAGGCTGCTACAGGCCGCGAACCACATCGACTAGGCGCACGGCGACTTCAACCGCTTCGGACCAATCTGCCCGCGCCGCACCTTGCGACCCCATACAGCCGTGCCATCATGCACGAATGGCCGAGCCGGAAAAAGAGCCACGCGTGCGGATCGTCTGCAAAACCTGCGGTTCGACTGACGTTTCGCGCGATGCTTGGGGCGATTGGGATGCCAATAGTCAGGAATGGGTGCTGCGGTGCGTGTTCGATTACGCCCACTGTCACACCTGCGATGGCGAAACACAGTTGGCGGAGGTGGCGTTCGATTAGGTTCGAGCAAAGGCGCAAAGGGGTTCTTCGCGTCTTAGCGTCTTTGCGCGAAATGGCCTTTTCTCACACGAAGCCACGAAAGCACGAAGAGGGTTTGCTGGTCGTCCGGCGTCGGTGAATGGCTGCATCGCGGCAAGCTTATCGTTGTGGCTGCGCCGCGGGGGTGCCTCAGGCGTCGGCCCCTTCGTGGCTTCGTGGCTTCGTGTGAACCCCCAACGCCTCATCACCCCGCTGCCCACCGCCCCAAAACCAATTTCCTACACGCCGCAAATCTGCTCCATCCTTGCCGATGAAGCACTATCCCCCGCCCCTGCCGCCCGGGCCGCGCGCTGCGCCGCGGCGTATCCCCGCGTTCCATTCCGTGCCGCTTGCCCCGCGTGCCGACGCGTGGACGCCAATCCGGCAGGGGGCGTTCGTCGGCTATCTGGCGGAGACGCGCTCGGTCCTTGCCGTGTGCCGGGCGGTCGCGATGGGTCGCGAGTCGGCCTATCGGCTGCGCAAGCGCCCTGGTGCGGCGGGGTTCGCGGCGGCGTGGGACGCGGCGCTGGGTCGGCCGCACGAACCGGTCGACCTCGTCAGCGCGAAGTCCACAGGTCTGCCTGCGGGGTATCGCAGCGAGGTGGGGCTGCTGCGGGTCGTTCTCTACGCCGGGCGTTACGTCACAACCCTTTGTAAACCCGATAACAATGCCCTGCTCCAGCACCTCGCCCAGCTCGACCGCGCGACCCGGGAAATCGCGCTGTGACCCCGAAAGTCACACTTTTTCAAACCCGATCGGGCGTGACACGCCGCGCGGGGCTCTTGCCGCTATTCATGCCCCCACGGCGCGGGCGGCGGCGCGATCGGGCGGGTCAGGTCGAAGCGGACGTGGAAATTGCGCGCGTTGGGCGCGTCGCGCATCAGGCAGTAGGAATAGGCCGCGTTCGCCAAGCCCGCCGGGTCGACCTCCACCCGCCACACATTGGTGACCGAGGCGGTCAGCCCCTCGCGCTGGAACATGGCCACGCTCTCGGCATCGACCGGGAACTCCTGCGCGCTGGCGGTGCCGGCAGCGGCGGTGTCGCCGCCGTACATCGTGGTCCTGTCATGGCTGCCGTCCTCGTGCCGGTGGTCGTGCTTGAGGCGCAGGCCGCCCGAACTCCCGGTTCCCGTGCGGGTCAGGACCCAGGTGCGGCTGCGGTCCCAGCTGCCATCGGCCTTCTGGATGTGGAACGGCACCTCGATCCGGCTGTCAGAGCAGTTGCGCACGTGCATTGCCATCGCCGCGCCGCGCATCGCAGCGTCGGGCTCCTCGTTGCTGACTAGCTGGCCGGGATAGGCCTTGCCGCAATGGCTCGACAGCGCGGCCCAGAACTGGTCCTGCGGGCTGGCGGCCGGGGTGGAGGTGGTGGCGCAGGTGGCGAGCGGCAGCGCAAGGGCGATCGAGACGATGGTTCTGTTCATCCGCCCACGCTGCCAGCCCCGCGGCGCGAGCGCAACCGCCGTCACTTGCCCGCGAACAGGAATGCGCAGGCAGCCATGATGCAGGCGAAGGCCGCGCCGTGCCGCCAGGTCAGCGCCTCGCCCAGCACCAGCACCATGAACGCGCCGAACACCGTCAGCGCGATCGCTTCCTGCGCGATCTTGAGCTGGCCCGGCGTCCACCCGTCGAGATACCCGATCCGGTTGGCGGGCACCGCCAGCATATACTCCACCCCCGCCAGCAGCCACGAGATCAGGATCACCCAGCCCAATGGCCGCGCCGCCGCCGCCTCGGGCCCGCCCTGGAGATGCCAGTACCAGGCGGCGGTCATGAAGATGTTCGAAAGCGTGAGCAGGGCGAGCGTGGTCATGGCCGCCGAATGCGCCCGCCACGCAGGGCCCGCAAGCGGCAATTGCGCTTTCCTACCGGGCGCCCAGCCGCTAGGTGCCGCGACCGAGAGCAGACGGGAACAAGCGATGGCGGAGCGCGACGACACGGCGATGCTGGCGAAGGCGGAAGTGCTGATCGAGGCGCTGCCCTATTTCCAGCGCTACGCCGGGCGCACTTTTGTGGTGAAATACGGCGGCCACGCGATGGGTGATCCCGAGGCTGCGCGCGATTTCGCCGAGGACATCGTGCTGCTGCGCGCGGTCGGGATCAACCCGGTGGTCGTCCACGGCGGCGGGCCGCAGATCGGCGCAATGCTCAGGAAGCTGGGGGTCGAGAGCACCTTCGTCGATGGCCTGCGGGTGACCGACAGGGAAACCGCGCAAGTGGCCGAGATGGTCCTGTCGGGCGCGATCAACAAGGAACTGGTCGGCTGGATCGCCCAGGCCGGTGGCCGGGCGATCGGCGTTTCGGGCAAGGACGGCGGGCTGGTGACGGCTACCAAGGTCACCCGGACCACGCGCGACCCGGACAGCAATATCGAACACGCGGTGGACCTGGGCTTCGTCGGTGAACCGGCACAGGTCGATACGACGCTGATCGACACCGCAGTCGCCGCCGGGATGATCCCGGTAATCGCGCCAATCGGGGCAGGGAGCGACGGCGAGACCTACAATATCAACGCCGACACGATGGCGGGCGCGATCGCCGCGGCGCTTGGCGCGGCGCGGCTGTTCCTGCTGACCGACGTGGCCGGCGTGCTCGACCGCGCTGGCGAACTGATGACCGACCTGTCGCCCGCCGACATCGAGCGGCTGAAGGCCGACGGCACCATCAGCGGCGGGATGATCCCCAAGCTGGAAACCTGCGTCCACGCGGTCGAGGCCGGGTGCGAGGCGGCGGTGGTGCTCGACGGGCGCGTGCCGCACGCGATGCTGCTCGAATTCTTCACCGCGCGCGGCGCGGGCACGCTGATCCGGGCCAGTTAACCCGTCTTAGCCCATTGATACACCCGCCGCGCCTCGGGTAAGGACCGGGCCGGACAACGCAAAGCGAAAGGGCCGCCCGTGGTCGTGCTGATCGACATCCTCGCCATGATCACCAATGTGATCGTCATGCTGGTAATCATCCAGTTCATCATCGGCCTGCTGTTCGCGTTCAACGTGATCGACACGCGCAACGAGTTCCTTCAGCAGGTCTACCGCTCGATCAACGCGCTGATGGAACCGATCCTTGCGCCCATCCGCCGCATTCTGCCGACCACCGGCGCGATCGACTTCTCGCCGCTGGTGCTGATCATCGTGCTACAGATCGTGATCCGTGTGCTCTACTCGGTCGCCTACGGCGCCTGATGTCGGCCCGGATCATCGACGGAAAGGCGTTTGCCGCGGGCCTTCGCGCACGCGTGGGCGCGCTCGCCGCCGACTTCGCGGCGCAGGCCGGACGCAAGGCGGGCCTGGCCGTGGTGCTGGTGGGCGAGGACGCTGCGAGCCAGGTCTATGTCGGCGCCAAGCACAAGGCGACAGTTGAGGCGGGGATGGAGAGCTTCGAGCATCGCCTGCCCGCCGATACCGCCGCCGACGAACTGCTGGCGCTGGTCGCGGAGCTGAACGCCGATCCGGCGGTCGACGGCATCCTTGTCCAGCTGCCCCTGCCCGGCCATCTCGACGAGCAGGCGGTGATCGCGGCCATTTCTCCTGAAAAGGATGTCGACGGGTTCCACATTGCCAACGCCGGGGGGTTGGCTGTGGGCCAGACCGGGTTCGTGCCTTGCACCCCGCTGGGCTGCCTGATGCTGCTTCAGGACCTGCACGGCGACCTGTCGGGGCTGGAAGCGGTCGTCATCGGGCGCTCCAACATCGTCGGCAAGCCGATGGCGCAATTGCTGCTCGGCGCAAACGCGACCGTCACCGTGGCGCATAGTCGCACGCGCGATCTCGCCGCAGTAGTCCGCCGCGCCGACATCGTGGTCGCCGCCGTGGGGCGCGCGGAAATGGTCAAGGGCGACTGGATCAAGCCGGGCGCGACGGTGATCGACGTCGGCATAAATCGCCTGCCGCCGGTCGAAGGCGCTGCCAGGGGACGGCTGGTCGGCGATGTCGATTTCGCCGACGCTGGCAAAGTCGCCGGTGCGATCACCCCGGTGCCGGGCGGGGTCGGCCCGATGACCATCGCCGTGCTGCTACGCAACACGCTGGTCGCGGCGCATCGCAACGCGGGGCTGGCCGTGCCGGAGAACCTCTAATGATCAGAACCGTCGCCGCTGCCGCCATCCTCGCCCTGCTATCCGGCTGCGCATCCGGCCCGCCGCGCACGCCGCGCGCGGTGATCGACCGGCTGCTGGAAACCGCCCCCGGTGCCGCGCAACCCAGCCGCGTGGTGGCGGCGGAAATCGCCTTTGCCCGCGCCGCGCGCGACAGGGGACAGTGGACCGCGTTCCGCGAAACGCTTGCTCCGGGCGCGGTGCTGCACGGACGCGGCGGCTCGTTCGACGCCAGCACCTGGCTCGCTCAACAGGCGAACCCGGCGCAATCCGTGGCCTGGGCACCGCGCGCGGTATGGATGAGCTGCGACGGCAAGCTCGCCATCAGCCGTGGGCGCCTGCGCGAACCCGATGGCCGTGTCGGTACGTTCGTCACGGTGTGGCAACAGCAGGGCAACGGCGATTATCGCTGGATCTACGACATTGGCGGGCTCGACGACCCGCAGCCCCCGCCGGGCCCCGAGCGCGAGGACGACGTGATCCTGGTGGTCGGCGACGAGCTGATCCAGGGCAACGTCGCCGATTGCCCCCCGCGCGGCACCGCCGCTCCCGCACCTCCGGCCGAAACGCTCGCCGGGTCGCTCCGCAGCGACGGGGGCATTTCGCCCGACGGCACGCTCGAATGGCGCTGGGAACACCATCCCGACGGTACGCGCCGGGTAGTGGCACGCTATCTCCTCGATGGAGCCTGGCAGGCCGCGATGGCGCAGGACTGGCCACCCCGGCGATCCAACTGACGCGAGGCTTCCGCAGCGATGCTCGAACTCTACCTGTCCGCATTCATAACCCTGTTCGTGGTGATCGACCCGCCCGGCTGCGCGCCGATCTATGCCGGGCTGACCAAAGGCGCGAGCGCTGCGCAGGCGCGCAACATGGCGATCCGCGCGACCGTGATCGCCGGCATCATCCTGGTGATCTTCGCCCTGTTCGGCGAGGCGCTGCTCGGCGCGTTGCACATCGAACTCGACAGCTTCCGCATCGCGGGCGGGCTGATGCTGTTCTGGATCGCGTTCGAAATGGTGTTCGAAAAGCGCACTCAGCGGCGCGAGGAGCGGGCGGAGAAAGTCGCCGCAACGCCTGAAATTGAGGATGTCTCGGTGTTCCCGATGGCCATGCCGATGCTTGCCGGGCCGGGTGCGATCGCCTCGGTCATGCTGCTCACCAGCGGCAATACTGAAACGGAACAGGCACTGGTGGTGCTCGCGGCGCTCGCTTCGGTGCTGGTCATCACCATGATCGCGCTGATCGCGGCAGGTCCGCTGATGCGGCTGTTCGGTGCACGGGTGGAGGCGGTCATCACCCGCCTGCTCGGAGTGTTGCTGGCGGCGCTCGCAGCGCAATACATCATCGACGGATTGCGCGGCAGCTTCGGGGTCTGAATCGTCGCGCTTCGCGAAGGCGCGCCTATTGCAGGGTGATGATCTCCTCGTCGCCATCGCGACGCCCGAAGAAAGTCATGAGCTGGATCAGCAGTTCGCACCGCGCCGGGATGTCGTGCGCCTCCAGCAGCGCCTGTTTCGCTGCCGGGTCGAACGGTGCGATCTGGCTGACCCCGTTGATGAGGGTCTCGTCATCGAGGCGGGCGACCGACTCCCAGTCTACCAGATAGCCCTGCGCCTCGGCAAACCGGCGTGCCTCGCGCTCGAACCCGGCGCGTTCGATCGGCGACAGCACGCTGTCAGGCTCGACGATCAGTTCGCCCTCGATCTGGCGATAGGCGCTGGCCACCTCCAACTCGCGCAGCAGGCGGAACCGCGCCTCGCCCTCGAGCACGATGTTGTAGCGCCCATCGTCAAGCGCCTCGACCTCGTCGATCCGGCCGACGCAGCCGATGCCGAACAGCGGCGCACCCTCTGCGCTGCGTTGCGGCTGGATCATCGCGATACGCCGATCGCGCACCAGTGCGTCGCTCACCAGCGCACGATAGCGCGGTTCGAACACGTGCAGCGGCAGGTGCAGTCCGGGATAGAGGATCGCCCCGGTCAGCGGAAAGATCGAGAGCCGCGTCGCCGCCACCGATGTCAGCCGAACAGGATCTTCGACAGCCGCCGCCGCGTCGCCACGACCCAGGCATCCTCCAGCCCCAGCGCCTCGAACATCTGCAACAGCTTGGCCCGCGCCGCGCCCTCGTTCCACTCGCGGTCGTGGTCGATCATCCGCAGCAGGACATCGGCCGCCTCGTCCCGGCTGCCGGCAGCGAAGGCGGCCTCTGCGAAGGCAAGCTGGCGCGCCATGTCCGCCGGGCTTTCCGCAGCGGACGCGCGCAAGGCCTGCAGTTCACTGTCGTCGACCTGCGGCCCGGCCAGTTCGACCGCGCTCTGCGCCTGGTGCAGCGCCGGGTCGGCGAGGAGGACCGGATCGAGCGTGGTGAGAATCTCGCGCGCCTCGTCCACCCTGCCTGCCGCCACCAGCGCCCGCACCAGCCCCGAATGCGCCGCGGCATGGTCGGGTGCCATTTCGACGACCTGCGCGAAAATGCTCGCCGCGCGTTCGCCGTCGCCGCCGGCGAGCACTTCCTCGCCCATCGCGACATATTGCGTCACGTCCGCCTGCGCCTCGCCGCCGTCGCCTCCAGCCGCAATCGGCAATTGCCCGAGCAACTGATCCAGCATCTGTTTCAGTTGCGACTCGGTGCGGGCATTGGTCAGGTCGGCGACCGGCTGCCCCTGGAACATGGCATAGACTGTGGGGATCGAGCGGACCTGGAACTGGCTCGCGATGAACTGATCCTCGTCGACGTTGATCTTGGCGAGCAACACGCCCTTGTCGGCGTAATCCGCCGCCACCTTCTCCAGCACCGGGGTCAAAGCCTTGCACGGCCCGCACCATTCGGCCCAGAAGTCGAGCACCACGAGCTTGCCCATCGAAGGTTCGACCACCTGTTTGCGGAAACGGTCGACAGCCTTCTGTTCGTCGAGGTTTAGACCCATGGTGGCCAATGTGTGCTCCTGTCGTCGGGGATTCGTTTGCGAGTGCCCAATGTGGGCCTTCACGGCGGTTTGTGAAGGGAAATCGCGCACGGCGATTTTGCCCTTGCGGCCCTGCACGGCCACTGCTAATCGCGCGCCTCCCACCGGCCCCAGCGGCCCGGTAGCGCCAGTGAGCGGGCGTAGCTCAGGGGTAGAGCACAACCTTGCCAAGGTTGGGGTCGAGGGTTCGAATCCCTTCGCCCGCTCCAGTTTTTCATGAGAAATCAGTGAGATAATCGCCTTCTGGGCGATGCGAAATTGCGCCTTCAATCTGTGTCGCCACCATGTCGCCACGGGGATGCAATCCAAGGGCGCGATTTGAGGTGCGTTTATCCGTCGAGGAACGCGAACAATTCCTCGCACCACCTGCGCCTGTCGCTCACTAGGCGGCAGTAAGCCTCCGGTTTCCATTCAGCGCATTCCGCGATGATCCGATCTAGGCCGATCACATCATGTAGGCCGGTTTCCTCCATTACGGCGGCTCGCCCCTCTGAGGTAACGGCACCCCGGACCAGTATGGCACCATCGACGGCCACCCGCTGGCTCCCAACCTTCCAATCGCGCGCTGCGGGCGCACTGCCGTTTGCTGCGGCGAGAAAGGCGGCAAACGCAGGCTTGATGTGATGTTTCAACTGGTCCGGGCTGGTCAGTGTGAAATAGCGAAAGCCGTTGAACTCGATCTCGCACTTCTGCTCCACTACGAAGCGTCTGCCGGTCTGACGGCACTCGAAAAGGAAGTCGAGAGTTGGACTCCTTACGGGCGAAGTCGCGATCAGCGTTGGACGACCAAGATTTCTGTAGGGCGCGCGCTCGTCCTCCGCCCAAATCTGGACGATGGTTTCCGAGAAGATGCCGAAGACGCGGGAGAGGAACTTGCCTCGCGCCGCTGGCGCACTCTCTTGCTGAAAGAGGTCGCGAAACGCAGCCAGGTCCAAAATCACGCTCCAAGCCGGTGCGGATCGTTGGCGAAAGGCGGCTTGCCATGAGCCTGCCGGAAGGAAGCGATTAGCTCTGCCTCGACTTCGACCGGCATGCGTCCCGGCGTCTCTTTCCATCCCACAATCAGCCGCTCCGTGGCGGGCAACTGCCAAATCAGGCGTCCTCCCCAATGCCCAACGGGCTTACCTGTGCCGAAATCCGCGTATTGCGTAAGGCGGCGCCGTAGCTGGTCGGCCTTCCCGATATAGACCACTTCCGCCCCATCGACCCAGTTGGCATCTAGCGCGTCCAAGGTGACCGTTGGGTCTTTGCCTTTGAACCACCCGCCGCAACTGCGCTCGGAGAATGCAACGGGGTTTTCTGAGTTGTAGGTGACGACATAGACGCCGCCAGATGTAGGGCAGGCACTGGTGCGAATGGCTGCAAATGGTAGCCACCCCGTAAAGCCCGCTTTCTCAAGGTTCTGGCGTGTAAATATCATTCCGGCAAGCTAACCAGATTTCTTCCAAATACCAATGATTGGCATGTGCTGGGATTATGTTACTCCAAACTGTCATTGGCCTCCTGCATCAAGCGCAGTTCCAGTAGGATCGATACGAGTAAGTCGGAAACGCCACTGAAAGCTTTCGCTATCGCCTCGGTTGAGTCTGTCGAAGCGAGAATTTCAGCATGCGCCGCCGTCGCCGCTTCAATTTCGAGATTTACGTCCGCCATATTGCCTCCATGCTTTCTGCTGAGAACATATCGGCTTATCGCGGTGTCCGCACGGTCAGATTTCAAATTGCTGAGGTCGCAGTCTGTTGAGACGCGAAATCGACGTCGCCAATGGCAGTGCGGTCCGCCACGGCGACTTAAAGCTCAACCCATTCCCCATTGGCTGCAATCTCTGTGTTGGCAGAAAGTGAAGCATATCTCTCTGGGTAGACGGTATGTATCGGCAAAAGGCGTTGCGGCGCAACGGCCTGTGCCATTCTGTATAGGTCAGCGCGGGAAGCGTGACCGGAACTGTGGACGATATGGAAGTCAATTTCCTTGCGCTTTGCCCATTCCCGCAAATCCGTGCGGTCGCGCTCAAGGTAGCCGGGCCATAGCGAGTAGATCAGGCAAGCGTCTTTCAACTCCATGCTGTCGAGGTCGCCAGCCATAGAAGTGCGAAACATCATCGCGTAGCGTTGCGGAGACGCCTGCAATTCCTCGGCGTAAATCCGCTGCCCCTTATATCTGTCGATCAGGTCAAACCGCTTGTCGGTGATGATCCTTCGACGCTGGGCGCGGGGGAGGTAGACGCGCAATCGGTCGCTCGTCCGTGGATCGGGCAGGGAATCGAGGTCATGCCAGTAGAATGCGCAAGTCTTGAACCTTGCCGAGTTCCGACTTCAGTGCGGAATAGCCAAAGACGGAGAACCACGCCGTCAAAACAAGCATCTTCGAATCTGGGCTCAAGACCGCGCGGAGCTCGTCAACAACCTTGCCGTGACTCTTGTTATCAAGAAGCATTTTTGGTCTTGTTCCGGTTGGTGTCTTCGCGCCAGGCTTGGATGACATATCGTTGAAAAGTATATGCAAATTACTTCATATCATACACATTTCTGTGAGATTGTCCTTACCATGACGAAGGTGGAATTGACTTGTGCACTCTCGACCAAGTTCAGGCCTCAGCAGGCTAGTCCTTGTTTGAACGAAGCAAACCAAGCCAAGCCCATTGGAGTGCCTTTTTCCTCAGCTCAGGATTTTCAAATGCCATGAAAACAGTTGGGAGCATCTGCAAAAGACGTTCGTCCTCCATGTCGAAGAATGACGAATTTCCTGTCGTTTCGACAAGCTTTCTCGAAACTTGGCTTTTTAGACCACAAAGGAGCTTTTTAGACCACAAAGGAATACATCTTTTCCATCGTCCTGGATTCTTTGAATCAATGGAAAAAAATCCATATCATTCGTCATGAATACAAAGACATCGACCCCTCCAGAGTGCAGGTCATCCATGACTTGCATGATTAGGTCGCAATCAACTCCCTTTTCGCCGTAGTCACTTAGGCCGGTATTCCAGTGAACTTTCGTTCTCCCTAACCGTGAATAGTATCCTATCCCGTCTGCGACGGCGTCGTAGAACTCTTCTGTGAAATCAAAATTTAGCGGACTGCCAATACTGCCATCGCGGTTGCGGTAGAAAAACTTCCCGTCGTGGATGGAATCAAGATTTTTCTCGAGCCAGGCTCTCTGTTGCCCATCATGGGCAGGACAATTTCTCAAGAGTCCTTCGAGGCGCCTTGCCTCAGAATTCCTGTCAATCTTTCCTGTCGAGTAGATAATCCCATCGCATGTTGGATTCAGATAATGCTCAGCTAGGAAATCTTCTTCATCCAAAGGGTAAAGCGCTTCGAGAAGATTGCCCTCGGTGTTTCCAACCTCTACATTTATAGGATTGGATTGATTCACTAGCAGAGCGTTGGGATACAACGCAGTTCCCCCCAACCGTATTTTTTCTTCAACTTTTGATACGACATGAAGCTCGATTAGAGCTAGCGAGAAACTCAGTATCTCAGCAAAAACGCTAGGCGCTGGGGGAGCGTAAAGGTGATCGTAGAGCTTCCGCCATTTAGCCATATCGTCCTTGCTCTCGGAACGCAGGTGCTCCTCCAATCGTGAATCGCCGATCTCGTAGAGCTGTTGGCATGTTTTGTAGGCTCCGAAGCCATCGACATAGAAATTGATCTTTCGGTTGAGCGGCTTTCGACCTCCAGAACGCTGGGGGTCGATTGTGTGCTCTGAGATTCTCGCCATCTTTTTGCCCCACCCAACGATTTGAAACGCTTGCGCCAGGATGGCCCCGTTCATCAGCGGGCATCTCGCATGTCATTGCGCGGCGGGCAAGAATCCAGTCACCAGAAGTGTTGTCGAGGCACGGGCATGAGGCAGAATTGGGTGGCCGGGCTGTGCACGCCCGGCCACCCGCTCCTTCAGAAGGAGTGTCGGCTAGGCGCTTCGCGGCAATCCAACCGTTTTTGAAGCCAGTCGAGCACTTCGACCTCAACCCATCCCACTCGGCTAGGGCCAAGGTGTACCCGCTTGGGGAATTGCCCGGCCTTTTCCAATCGTGCGATGTGCTGCGGTGAGTACAGAACCAACTCCTTGAGCTGACGCTTTGATAGAATCCTCATCACGATGTTCCCATGAAGAGAGCATCGCGATGCCCCGGTTACGACAATACCCAGGCGGGCCGACGCTATCAGGATCGTGGGGTGCCGCCAATGGACTGCGCATAGGTGCGCATCGCGTCACATCGCTTCGCGGATTTAAAGGTGGGCCAGAAGGTGGACTGAATTTCAAGGTGACCCCTAAGGGGTTGAAATTGAACCATAAAATCCGGTCAATGGTGCCCAGAAGAGGACTCGAACCTCCACGCCCTTGCGAGCGCCGCCACCTGAAGACGGTGCGTCTACCAATTCCGCCATCTGGGCACGGGCGGCTCGGATCGTCGTGGTCCGGGCCGCGGGTAGGGGCGGGCCACTAGCGAAGCGGGCTATGTCCTGTCAATCTGCTTTCTTGGCTCGCAGGCCACGGTTGCGGCTCGCGCCAGCTTGCGGCATGGCGCGCCGGACAGATCACGAGGCACTTTTTCAGGCATATGGCACAGACAGGCACTCTCAAGGACAAGCTCGTCACCCTCTATGGCGGGAGCGGATTCGTCGGCTCGCACGTCGCGCAGGCGCTGCTCGCGCGCGGCGCGAGGGTGCGCATTGCCAGCCGCGCTCCGGAAAAGGCGTGGAAGCTCAAGCCGCTCGCCAATCTCGGCCAGATCCAGTTTGCCCGCTGCGACATCCGCCGCGAGGAAAGCGTGCGCGCGGCGGCGCGCGGGGCGGACGCGCTCGTCAATCTGGTCGGCGCGTTCGGCGGAGACTTGCAGGCGCTGATGGGCGATGCGCCTGGCACCATCGCGCGGATAGCGGCAGAGCAGGGCGCCGCTGCAGTGGTCCACGTCAGCGCGATCGGTGCCGACGAGGCGAGCGAGGCGGGTTATGCCAGCACCAAGGCCCAGGGTGAGCGACACGTGCGTGCAGCCTTTCCCGCCGCCACAATCGTGCGTCCGTCGCTCGTGTTTGGCGAGGGCGACAATTTCATCAACCTGTTTGCCGGACTGATCCGCACGTTCCCGATCCTGCCCGTGTTCGGGCCCGAGGCGCACGTCCAGCCCGTGCTGGTCGACGACCTGGCCGAAGCCATCGCTCTCGCTGTCGAGCGGCCGGGTGAGCATGGCGGCAAGACTTACGAGCTTGGCGGCCCCGAAACTGTCACGATGCTCACACTCAACCAGCGCATCGCCGCGGCCCAGCATCGCAGGCGCACTTTCGTGCCAATGCCCGACGCCGCCTCGGCGCTATTCGCGATGCTGCCCGGCACTCCGATGGGCCGCGACCAGTGGCTCTTGCTCAAGCAAGGCAACGTGGCCTCCGGGAAGCACCCCGGATTTTCCGCCTTCGGCATCGAGCCGCGCCCGCTTGGCCTGTTTCTCGACCGGTGGATGGAACGCTATCGCAAGCACGGGCGGTTCACGGGCCGCACTCGCATGGCCTGATGCGCCGACGCGTTCGCATTTCGGCAAGGAATTGCCGCTAGCCCGATTGCCAAAGGCAAGGGTGCGCGCGGTGATCGAAATAGAAGTCCAGAACGAGACCCACCAGAGCCAGGAGCGGCTGCGGTTCGCATCCGTGCCGCGTATCGGCGAGGGGTTGCGCCTGCGAGAGCCCGACGGATGCTGGGCAAGCTACGATGTGCTCGATGTGTGGTATCAGAAGGCGGAATTTGGCGACGTCTGGGTGCCCTACCTCCATGTTTGCATGACTCCGGGTGATGTGGCCGCGCCGCCGCCTCCCACGATGTCCACCGGCGATCCGCTCCGCCAGCCGCTGATGTCCGTCGCTACCACCGCGCCGCATACCGGACTCGCCCCGTGCAGAACCTGATCAAGCGCACGCTGGGGTCGGTCGAAAGCCCGCCTCCGCCAGGGCCGTCCGATGAGGTGGCAGCGGCCGTAGCGGCGGCGAAGGCCGCGGCACGACCTGCGCGATCGGCAGCGCGCACCTGTCTGGTGGTCGACGATTCGCGCATGATCCGCAAAGTGGCGCGTCGCATTGCCGAAGGGCTTGGCTATGCGGTCGTCGAAGCCGAGAACGGCGAGGAGGCGATCGCGCGGTGCAAGGCGGCCATGCCCGACCTGGTGCTGACAGACTGGGCCATGCCGGTCATGTCCGGCCCGGATTTCGTCGCGGCGCTGCGTGCGCTCCCCGGCGGTTCGGCGAGTTATGTCGTGTTCTGCACATCGATGACCGGGGTCCACGACATCCACCGCGGCATCGCGGCAGGTGCCGACGACTATGTCGTCAAGCCGTTCGACGAGGCGACTGTCACCGCCAAGCTGCGCGCGCTCGGCGCGGCCTGAAGTTCCTCAGGCGAGCGCCCGCTCGTAAAGCGCCAGCAAATCGGCCCAGGCGCGCTCAGCTTCGGTTTCGGCATAGGCGGGGCTGTCGGGCACCGTCCAGCCGTGGTCGCCCGCGTAGACCTCGATCATGGCAGGTCGTCCGGATGCGTCGGCAGCTTCGCGCAGGGCAGTCTTGTCACCTGGTGCCTTGGCATCGTCATCCCGCGCGATGGCGACCAGCAGGTCGGCGTTCATCTGTGCGAACAGCTTGTGCGGGCTCATCGGCGCATCGGGGCGGACCAGCCCGCCGCCGTGGAAGCTGGCGGCAGCCCGTACGCGCTTGGGCACAGCCGCGGCGGTCCACATGGTGAAGGGCCCGCCCATGCAGTAACCCTGCGTACCGATGCCGCGCCGCTTGTCGACCGAAGCCTGCCCGTCGAGCCAGCCAACCGCCGCGCGCGCATCACGCATGATCGCCTCGGCATCAAGCTTGCCGCGCCACGGCCCGACCTTCTGCCAGCCGCCGCCACCGGCAAAAGTGGCGAAATCGGCGAACTGTTCGCCCGCGACATCGCGATAATACGGGTTGAGCACCAGCGTGGCATAGCCGCGCCCGGCCAGACGCCGTGCCATGTCGCGCTTGGCTTCGCGCGGGCCAGCGATGTCGGGCCACAGGATCACGGCGGGAACAGGGGTGGACATCGGCTCGACGAAGAACGCATCCATCGTTCCGTCGGGTGTGGCGAACGTGACGTTCGTTTCCTTCATCGCGGGCAGGGTCATCTCGCCCCCGCTACCCTCGTCCATCGGCATACACGCCGCGACGGCGGCGGCCCCGGCCAGAGCCCCGAACTGACGGCGGCTGATCGCCTCGCGCGCCCAGCGGGCGAGCTTTTCCTCGTCGCACATAAACCTGTCTCCTCTCGCTCCGCCCGGGGGCAGCCTATGCGCACGCTCGACGATGGACAAGCGCCCTCGCGCGCGGCAGGATAGGTTGCAACGGGCCACCCGATGCGCCCGACTGGGAGAGGGACGGGATGCTGAAGCGGATCGGAGCGGGCGTGCTGGCCGCGCTGGCGCTGGTTGGGTGCGACATCGCGGGCGATGCGGGCACGCCCGGGGAACGGGGAATCGATGCGGCCCGCCTGCTCGCCGCCGACGCTGACACCGCCAACTGGATCACCCACGGGCGGACCTACTCCGAACAGCGATACTCCCCGCTCGACCAGATCAATGCCGACAACGTAGGGCAGCTCGGCCTGACATGGTCGGCGGACATGGACACCGCGCGCGGGCAGGAAGCGACGCCGCTGGTGATGGACGGCAAACTCTACCTCACCACCGCCTGGTCAAAGGTGAAGGCCTACGACGCCGCTACCGGCAAGCCTCTGTGGGAATACGATCCCGAGGTTCCCGGGGAAACCGGGGTCAAGGCGTGCTGCGACGTGGTCAACCGCGGCCTCGCCGCATGGGGTGACAGCCTGTTCCTCGGCACGCTGGACGGGCGGCTGGTGGCGCTCGACCGGGATACCGGCGCGGTCAAATGGGAAAAGGTCACCGTCGACCAGGACCAGAGCTACACCATCACCGGCGCGCCGCGGGTGATCGAAGGCAAGGTGATCATCGGCAACGGCGGCGCGGAGTTCGGCGTGCGTGGCTATGTCGCCGCCTATGACGCGGCGACCGGCGAGGAGCTGTGGCGCTTCTACACCGTGCCCGACCGGCCTTCGGACGACGACCCCGAATACCTCAAGGCGGCGGCCAAGACCTGGAGCGGCGAGTTCTGGAACATCGGCGGCGGCGGCACCGTGTGGGATTCGATGGCCTACGACCCGGAGCTCGATCTGCTCTATATCGGGGTCGGGAACGGTAGCCCGTGGAACCGCGCCTATCGCAGCCCGGGGGCCGACGGCACCGGGGAGGGCGATAACCTCTACCTGTCCTCGATCGTCGCGATCCGGCCCGACAGCGGCGAATACGTCTGGCACTACCAGACCACCCCGGGCGAGACTTGGGACTATACCGCCACCCAGCACATCATGCTCGCCGACCTGGAGATCGACGGGCGCGAGCGGCAGGTGCTGATGCAGGCGCCCAAGAACGGGTTCTTCTACGTGATCGACCGCGCGACCGGCGAGTTCATCAGCGCCGAACCCTATGTCACGGTCAACTGGGCCAGCCGGATCGGCAAAGATGGCCGTCCGGTCGAAAACCCCGAGGCACGGGTCGACAAGACCGGCAAGCCCGCGCTCGTCACTCCGGGGGCACTGGGCGGGCACAACTGGCACCCGATGGCCTGGCATCCGGGCGAGGGACTGGTGTTCATCCCCGCATTCGAGGCGGGGATGATGTACGCGCCCCAGGCCGACTGGAAGCCCGACCGGGCGCGCGGGTTCAATGTCGGGTTCGATCTCGGCGCTGGCGACCTCCCGCCCGACGAGGGTTTCCGGCGCGAGGCGGCGGGCACGCTCAAGGGAATGCTCGTCGCGTGGGATCCGATCGCGCAGAAGCCACGCTGGACGGTCGAACACCCCGGTCCGTGGAACGGCGGCCTGCTGGCGACCGGCGGCGGCCTCGTATTCCAGGGCACGGCCGGGAGCGAGTTCAACGCCTATAGCGCGACGGATGGCAGCAAGTTGTGGTCGTTCCCCGCGCAGACTGGTGTGGTCGCGCCGCCGATCACCTATACCGTGAACGGCGAGCAGTATGTCGCAGTGCTGGCCGGGTGGGGTGGTGCCTATGCGATCAGCGTGGATGGCGACGTTATCGACCGGCTGAAGCCGGTCCAGAACGTCAGCCGTCTGCTGGTATTCAAGCTCGGCGCGACCGGCACTTTGCCGGAGCGCCCCGCCCTCGCCCGCCTTCCGCTGGACCCGCCGCCGAGCCGTGCAAGCGCCGCGACCGTGGCCGAGGGAGCGAAGCACTATGCCCGCTATTGCGCGGTATGCCATGCGCCCGGCGCGGTAGGCTCCACCGTCCTGCCCGACCTGCGTCGCAGCGGGACGCTGGGTGACAAGAGGGCGTGGCACGCGGTGGTTGGTGAAGGCATCCTCAAGGACAACGGCATGGCCAGCTTCGCCGGATCGCTGAGCAGGGAGCAGATGGACGCGGTGCGCGAATACGTGATCTTCCGCGCCAACCAGGACAAGGCGGCGGGGCTGAACTGAGCGTGGAGGACCCCCGCGACATCCGCGGCTGGCAGCGCCTCTCGTCCGGGATCACGACCTCGGGCCGGCTGGAGACACAAGACCCCGCGCGACTGGCGGCGCTCGGCGTTCGCCACGTCGTCAATCTGGCCCTAGACGACCATCCCGAGGCACTGGCAGGTGAAGCCGGGCTCATGGCAGGCCAAGGGATCGGCTACACCCACATCCCGATCCCGTTCGATGCGCCGGAGGAAGCGCATTACCGCGCGTTCGCCGCCGCGCTCGATGCAGCCGATGGTCCGGTCCATGTCCACTGCATCATGAACTGGCGCGTCTCGGCGCTGTTCTACCGCCGCCACCGCGAACAGGGAATGCCCGAGGCCGAGGCACGCGCGCTGATGCAGGAACAGTGGGACCCGCTCGCCAGCGACGACCCGCGTGCCAAGCCCTGGGCGAAGCTGGTCGGCCCCGCTTAGCGCAGTTCCTTGCGCGCGCTCTGCCCGTCGTCGACTCGGATCACCGCCCCGGTGACGCACTCGCTCGCCGGACCGACGAGGTAGAGCAGCGACGAATCGAGCTGCGCGGGCACCGGGATGCGCCCGCGCACGACATTGTCCTTCTGGTCGCCGATGCGCGCGAACATCCCGTCGGTCATCTCGGTCACGAACATACCCGGCGCGATCGCATTGACGTTGATATTGGCATAGGCCCACTCGACCGCGAGCGTTTCGGTCATGCGCGCGATCGCGGTCTTGGTGACGGCATAGAGCGCCGCCCCACCACCGTCGTAGCGATAGTGCGCGGTCGAGGCCACGTTGACGATCCGCCCTGGCTTGCCGGTCGCAATCAGCCGCTTCGCCACCTCGCATGAGAGGATCCACGGTGCGCGCACATTTACCCCCAGTACCCGGTCGACAAGTTCGAGCGGCATCTTGTGCGCGCGCTGCGCATCCGGAATTCCGGCATTGTTGACCAGGATGTCGACCGTCCCGAACGCGGCCTCCGCGGCATCGACCGCGCGCACCAAGGCATCGGCATCGGTCGCGTCCATCGCAACGGGCAGCGCCCTGCCGCCGGTCGCCTCGATCTCCGCCGCCAGCACCTCGAGCCGCTCGACGCGCCGCGCCGCCAGCACCACCGCCGCGCCCTGTGATGCCAGCACCCGCGCGAAGCGTTCGCCGAAGCCTGACGAGGCCCCGGTCACCAGCGCCACCCGGCCGGTAAGGTCGGTCGAGGCATTGGGCATGGGAAACTCGCTCATCGTCACCCCCTGAATACGACTGTGCGGGTGCCGTTCAGCAGCACTCGCTCCTCGACGTGCAGCCGTACGGCCTCGGCCAGCACGCGGCTTTCGATCTCGCGTCCTTTGCGCACAAGGTCCTCGGGGCTGTCTGCGTGGCTGATCGGCTCGACATCCTGATGGATGATCGGCCCTTCGTCGAGATCGCTGGTCACGTAGTGCGCGGTAGCGCCGATCATCTTGACCCCGCGCTCGTGCGCCTGGTGATAGGGTTTCGCGCCCTTGAAGCCGGGCAGGAACGAGTGGTGGATGTTGATGCAGCGCCCGGCGAAATGCTCCGCCTGTTCATTCGAGAGGATCTGCATATAGCGGGCGAGTACGACCAGTTCGGCGCTGGTTTCTTCCGCAAGTGCGCGGACTTGCGCCTCCTGCGTGGCCTTGGTTTCGGCGGTTACCGGCAGGTGGTGGAAGGGCACGGCGCCGATATCGGTATGGCGCACCGCCTCGCGCGGGTGGTTGGAGACGATAGCGACCGGCTGCAACGGGAGTTCACCGATCCTCCAACGATACAGCAAGTCTGCGAGGCAGTGGTCAAACCTGCTTACCATGATCATGGCGCGGCGCGGGCGGTCGCGCAGCGTCAGTTTCCACTCCATCCCAAGTTCGCCCGCCAGCGGCGCGAACTCCTCGCGCAATTGCTCGCGCCCCGTCTCGCCGGGATCGAATTCAACCCGCATGAAAAAGCGGTCGCTGGCGCGGTCGTTGAACTGCTGCGCGTCGAGGATGTTGCCGCCGCGCTCGAACAGGAACGTCGCCACCCGCGCAGTGATGCCCGGCCGGTCGGCGCAGGCGAGCGTCAGGACGAGCGGCGCGGCCATCACCGGCGCGACAGCGCTTCCTCGCTCTCGGCCATGAGTTGCGCGATGATCTGCGCCACCGGCTCCTCGGCCTTGACCATGCCCACAGACTGGCCCGCCATCAGGCTGCCGTTCTCGACATCGCCGTCGATCACCGCGCGGCGCAGCGCACCGGCCCAGAAATGCTCGATCTGGAGCTGCGCCTCGCCCATGTCGACCAGCCCCTCGTCGAGCAGCTTGGCCACTTCGAGCTGCTTGGCGGTGAATTCCTCGGTGCCCTTGTTCTTCAGCGCGCGGACCGGGATCACCGGCAGGCGCGGGTCGACCTGGACGCTTGCCACCGCGTCGCGCGCGTTGGCGCGGAAGAACGCTTTCTTGAAATCGGGGTGCGCGATGCTCTCGGTCGCGCAGGCGAAGCGCGTGCCGAGCTGGACCCCGACCGCGCCCATCTCGAGATAACCGGCCATCGCCTCGCCCCGACCGATGCCCCCGGCGACGAACACGACGTGTTCCTCGGCGAGTTCGGGCAGGAATTCCTGCGCCAGCACGCTGGTGGCGACGGGCCCGATATGGCCGCCAGCTTCCATCCCCTCGATCACCAGCGCGTCGCCGCCCGATCGCAGCAGCTTCTTCGCCAGCGCCAGCGTGGGAGCGAACACGATCACTTTCGCGCCGAAGTCCTTGATCGCCTCGACGCTGCCCTTGGGCGGGATGCCGCCCGCGAGCACAACATGGCCGACGCCATGCCTGGCGCAGACCGCAATCAGATCGAACAGCATCGGGTGCATGGTGATGAGGTTCACGCCGAACGGCTTTTGCGTCAGCTTCTTCGTCTCGGCGATCTCGGTATCGAGCAGGTCGGGCGTCATCGCCCCGCAGGCGATCACACCGAAGCCGCCCGCGTTGGAAATCGCGGCGACGAGATTGCGCTCCGACACCCAGCTCATCGCACCGCACAGGATGGCGTGTTCGGAGCCGAGGAAGGCACTGCCGCGCTCCATCAGGCGGCTGGTCTTGGGATAGCTGGTCATGCGCGCGGCGCTTAGTTGCGCGACGCCACGGCGGCAAGAGGCGACGGTCCGGCAGGTTTGCCTCACGGCTCGTCTGATGATCGCTTTTACCGATAAGGCTGAAAGGAGTTAATTGTTTTCATCGATTGATTGGCAGGCGTAACCTTCGCCCCACAAAATCAGACTCGCACACATTACACCTTAAGGAGAGAGAACATGGACGCTGTAACCGGAGAAATGTCGGGTGGATGCCCGGTTCACAAGGACGGCGGCGTGCGTGGGCTGCTGGGCCGCACTAACCGCGACTGGTGGCCGGACGCGCTGGCGATCGACATTCTTGCACCCAATGGCAGCGCCAATCCGATGGGTGAGGACTTCGATTATGCGGAAGCATTCAACGCACTCGATTACAATGCGCTCAAGGCCGACCTGACAGCGCTGATGACCGACAGCCAGCCGTGGTGGCCTGCGGACTATGGCCATTACGGCCCGTTCTTCATCCGCATGGCCTGGCACGCTGCGGGCACCTATCGCACCGGTGACGGTCGCGGCGGCGCGAGCAGCGGGCAGCAGCGGTTCGCCCCGCTCAATTCCTGGCCCGACAACGGCAACCTCGACAAGGCGCGCCGCCTGCTGTGGCCGATCAAGCAGAAATACGGCAAGAACATCAGCTGGGCGGACCTGTTCATCCTGACCGGCAACGTCGCGATCGAGAGCATGGGCGGTCCGGTGTTCGGCTTCGGAGGCGGCCGCGCCGACGTGTTCGAGCCCGAGAAGGACATCTACTGGGGCTCGGAAGACAAGTGGGTCAACGAGGGCGTGCAGACCCGCATCGACCCCGAGCGCGGCCTTGAGGATCTCGACGGACCGCTCGCCGCGATCCAGATGGGCCTGATCTACGTCAATCCAGAAGGGCCGGGCGGCAATCCCGATCCGCTGCTGTCCGCGCGCGACATGAAGGCAACCTTCGAGCGCATGGCGATGAACGACGAGGAAACCGTCGCGCTCACCGCGGGCGGGCACACCTTCGGCAAGGCGCACGGTAATGGCGATGCCTCACTGCTGGGCGGCGCGCCCGAGAGTGGCGATCTGGCCGCGCAGGGCTTCGGCTGGGTCTCGAGCCACGAGAGCGGTGGGATCGGCGAGCACACCGTGACCAGCGGGCTCGAAGGCGCGTGGGTCAACACCCCGACCGAATGGAGCGCGAACTACTTCCGCCTGTTGCTCGACTACGACTACGAGCTGGTGCGTTCGCCTGCGGGCGCGCAGCAGTGGCAGCCGATCAACCAGAAGGAAGAGGACATGGCCCCGGCGGCCTGGGATCCGAGCATCAAGGTTCCGACCATGATGTCGACTGCCGACATGGCGCTGAAGATGGACCCCGACTACCGCAAGATTTCGGAGAAGTTCCGCAACGATCACGAGGCGTTCAAGGATGCCTTCGCCCGCGCCTGGTTCAAGCTGTGCCACCGCGACATGGGGCCCAAGGTCCGCTACCTCGGCCCCGAGGTTCCGGCCGAGGACCTGATCTGGCAGGATCCGGTTCCGGCGGGCACCATGCCGTCGGACGCCGATGTCGCAGCGGCCAAGGAGCGGATCCTGGCGAGCGGGCTGACCGTCAGCCAGCTAGTCAAGACGGCCTGGGCCTCGGCCTCGACCTATCGCAAGTCGGACCATCGCGGCGGCGCAAACGGCGCGCGGATCGCACTTGCCCCGCAAAAGGACTGGGACGTCAACGAGCCTGCCATGCTGGCCAAGGTGCTGGCCAAGCTGAACGAAGTGCGCGGGCCGCTGTCGCTGGCCGATGCGATCGTGCTGGGCGGCGCGGTGGCGGTGGAGAAGGCGGCGAAGGATGCCGGCTTCGACATCAGCGTACCGTTCACCGGCGGGCGGGGTGATGCGACCGACGCGCAGACCGACGCCGACAGCTTCGACGTGATGGAGCCGGAGGCCGACGCTTTCCGCAACTACCTGCCCAAGAAGCTGAGCGTGAAGACCGAGGAACTGATGCTCGACAAGGCGAGCCTGCTCGGCCTGTCGGCGCCGGAAATGACGGTGCTGGTCGGCGGTCTGCGGGTGCTCGGCGCCAACCACGGCGAGCGCGGGCACGGGCACTTCACCAAGCGTTCCGGCCAGCTCAACAACGACTTCTTCGTCAACCTGCTCGACATGACCAACGCCTGGAAGGCGGTCGATGGCAGCGACGAGGAGGAATATGTCGCCACCAACCGCGCGGACGGCAACGAAACCTGGCGCGCCAGCCGGGCAGACCTGGTGTTCGGTTCCAACAGCGAACTGCGCGCCATCGCCGAAGTCTATGCCGAGAAGGGCCACGAGGAAAAGTTCGTGCGCGACTTCGTCAAGGCATGGAACAAGGTCATGGACGCCGACCGGTTCGACGTGCGTTACGCCAAGTATCACGCCTGATCCGGCCAACCGGTTCACCGAGGGGGCCCCGGCAGCAATGCCGGGGCCTTTTTCGTGGGCGCATCAGCCTCTCAACCGCAGCCCGCCGATATTGCGGGGCGAATTGTCCCGCGCGCCCGCGCGCTCTACCCGCGATCCGCCTCTCGCCCGGGCGCGCACTAGTGCCGCGTCGGCATCGAGCAAGGTCGCGTCGACCGACATCCCGATGGGCGCGATACCGCCGCTCACTCCGACCGGGCCGACCTCGCTTTCCTGCGTACATGACAGCCCGGCGAAGATGGTGACGAAATCGTTCGCGATCTGCACCGCTTCGTCAGGCGCTGTGCGCGGCATCAGGACGGCGAAGGTTTCGCCGCCGATCCGCCCGAGAATATGGTCGCGGTGCAGGACCGTGCGCATGAGGTCGGCGAATGCCCGCAGCATCTCATCGCCCGCAGCCTGTCCGTGCAACAGGTTCAACCGCCGCAGACGGTCGAGGGAGAAGAGGGCGATACTGCCCCGCTCGGGTTCGATGCAGAGGTGTTCCAGCATCGTGACCAGCGCACCGCGATTGGCCAGACCGGTTAGCGGATCGGTCATCGCGGCGGCGAACAACTCGTCTTCCAGCGCGCGCCGCTCGTCGATACAGCGCATGATCCCTACCACGCCCACGTGATCCCCGTCGCGTCCCGGCACCGGGCGCAGCGAGAGCCGGAACCACCGCCTGCCCCCGACATTCCTGCCAGCAGGAAATTCGAGCCAGCCGTGCCGCTCGGTGCCCGCGATCACATCATTGTGGAAGCGCCGCACCGCCGCCGCGTGGGCGGGATCGGCCAGGTCCGCCAGTTGCGGCGCGATCAGACATTCGTCGAGCCGTATGCCGATCAGTTCGAGCCCGAACGAGGCACGGTCGATGAAGCCGTTTTTGTCGGCCTTGATGACGATGTCTTCGGTATTGTCCGCGAGAAGGCCGAACAGTGCCGACCCGTCCCTGACGGAAAGAAATGAACCCATTGCCGCTTGCCCCCGGCCGTTACAACAGACCCCTTTCGCTTTCGCTCTGTAAATGTCGCAACTGACTATCCCTATCTAATTTTACTTAATCTGGCATCGTTAGTTACGTTAGTTTACTGAACTTACAGCGAATCGTGATGGTTTTCATTTACCATAAATTTTCGATTCGCCATCCTAATTGTTCAACTCGCCGCACAAAAAGCACTACAGGTCGATCATTATCCGAACTTTGGCCGGGGCCGTGCCGAAGGCGACGGCAATCTGTCGGCGGGTCGCATCGAGCAAGGCGTCGAGTTCGGCGCTCGGAGCCGCGCCCAGCAACTCGTCCAGTTCCACTCCGTAGAGCGCGGCGATTGCAGGCAGGCGATGATCGGCGGGGCGTGCCCGGCCTTTCTCCCATGCCCACACCGTCGGCTTGCTCAGCGCCAGCGCCTCCGCGACGTCCGCAAGGGACATTCGTCGCTCCTGCCGCAATCGCAGCAGTTGCGTATGGAGCGGCTCACGCGCCCCGCTCTCGCGCGCCACGGGCAAGGCATCGCTGCGCAATTCCGCCGCGCTCAGCGCCGCATCGCCGATCGGGCGGTCGAACCGGCAACCGTAGAAATCGCCACTGCTCCACACGATGCGCGCAACCACCGCACCGGCCTCGGGCAGGTCAAGGGCCAGGCCCTCGCCTTCCGCCAGCGTGACGGGGCTTTCGAGGAGCAGCCCCGAACTGGACGCATTGTGGATCACCACATCGGCCGCCTCGCCGCTGGCGCGCGCGCCGCTGGCCGACAGCAGCAGCCGCCGACGCGCGGCGGTCCTGCCATCGGCCCCTGGTTCGATATTTTCGAGTTGCGCCTTTACCGACATCGTTCGCGTTTCCTTCACGCGGACAGTGGTCGGCCAAGCGGGTTAACTTTTGGTTAGCTTCCGTAAACGGAATCTGACGAAATCACGCCGCCTCGTCGCTGGCGTCGAGGCCGTAGGCGGTGTGGAGCACGCGCACGGCAAGCTCCGTCTCGTCCTCGTCGATCATCACGCTGATCTTGATCTCGCTGGTCGAGATCGCCTGGATATTGATGCCCCGGTCGCTGAGCGCGCGGAACATCGTGCTGGCGACGCCCGCGTGGCTCTTCATGCCGACGCCCACGACGCTGATCTTGGCGATCTTGCTGTCGGTGATGATGCGGTTGTAGCCGATCACCTCGCGCTTGTCCTCAAGCAGCGCCTGCGCGCGGGCGAGGTCGGCCATCGGCACCGTGAACGTGACATCGGTCTCCCCCTTGTCGCGGCCGACGTTCTGGATGATCATGTCGACGTTGATCGAGGCGGCGGCCAGCGGCTCGAAGATATTGGCCACAGCGCCGGGGCGGTCGGGCACGCGGGTGAGGATCACCTTGGCCTCGTTCTTGTCGTGCGCAATGCCGGTCACAAGCTGGCGTTCCATGTCGCCCTTCTCCACTAGAGCTTCCATTTCCTCTTCCGAGACGATCATCGTGCCCGGAAGCTCGTCGGCGGGGATCGCGTCGTCGCCCAGGAAGCTGGAGAGCACCTGCACCCGCACCCCTTCCTTCATGGCGAGGCTGACCGACCGGGTCTGGAGCACCTTGGCCCCGACGCTCGCCAGTTCGAGCATTTCCTCGTAGGTCACTGCCTTGAGCTTGCGTGCCTTGGCGACGATGCGCGGGTCGGTGGTGTAGACCCCGTCGACATCGGTGTAGATGTCGCACCGGTCGGCCTTGACCGCCGCCGCCACCGCTACCGCCGAGGTATCCGACCCACCGCGCCCGAGCGTGGTGATCCGGCCATCGGAACTCAGCCCCTGGAACCCCGGAATGACCGCGATCTCGCCCGCCGCCATGCTGGCGATCAGTGCGTCCGAATCGATCCCCTCGACCCGGGCCTTGGCGTGCGCCTCGAGCGTGCGGATCGGCAATTGCCAGCCCAGCCAGCTGCGCGCCTTGCACCCCAGCGACTGGAGCGTGAGCGCGAGCAGGCCCGAGGTCACTTGTTCGCCGCTCGCCACCACCACGTCGTATTCGGCGGGATCGTAGAGCGCGTTCGCTTCGCGGCAGAAGTTCACCAGCCGGTCGGTTTCGCCCGCCATCGCCGAGACGACCACCGCGACTTCATGGCCGGCCGCCTGCTGGCGGCGCACGATATTGGCCACGCGCCGGATGCGCTCGGTCCCGGCCATCGAGGTGCCGCCGAATTTCATCACGATCCGCGCCAAGGCCCCGGTGCTCCTTCGCAAGCTGGCAGTGCAGTCGCGCCGCTGTTAGGGACCACGCATGAGCGATGCAACATCCGGCAGCGATACCAAATCTTCAGGCCGCACAACCATCCGGCCCGAGGAAGCGGCACATTTCGGCGCGCTGGCGCGCGAATGGTGGGATCCGAAGGGCTCGAGCGCGATGCTGCACAAGCTCAACCCGGTGCGGCTCGGCTTCGTGCGCGATGCGATCGACCGGCATTGGGGCACGGGCGACAGCCTTCGGCCACTGGCAGGCAAGTCCGCGCTCGATGTCGGCTGCGGTGCGGGGCTGCTGTGCGAGCCGCTGGCGCGCCTGGGAGCGGACGTGACCGGCGTCGACGCCGCGCCCGAAAACATCGCCGCCGCCGCCGCTCATGCCGAGGGTGCTGGGCTGGATCTGCGCTATATCGCGGGCGAGGTGGGCGAACTCGACCTCGGCCAGTTCGACCTCGTCACCAGCATGGAGGTTATCGAGCACGTCGCCGACAAGCGCGCGTTTCTGGCCGCGCTGGCCGACCGCCTCGCGCCCGGCGGACTGTTGATCCTCTCCACCCCCAACCGCACCCCTGCGAGCCGCCTCCTGCTGGTCGGGGCGGCGGAGACGTTCGGGATGATCCCGCGCGGCACCCACCACTGGGACGATTTCGCGACGCCCGAGGAACTGGGCGAGTTACTGGCCGAGCTGGGTTTCTCCGTCAGCGAGGTGCAGGGCATCGCTTTCTCGCCAAGCCGGGGCCTGCACTTGTCGGGCGACCTCTCGCTCAACTACATCCTGTCAGCAACGCGCAGCTAGCGGCAGGTCGCCCCGCCACGCGCCGCGACCGCGATCGCGGGATCGTCGGCGAACACGCCCGCGACGCCCGCCTGCGCCAGCAGCGTGAACAGCAACTCCGGGCAACCGCGCGCGCCTTCACCTTCGCCACGTCGCAAGGCAGCGGGAAGGTAGGTGTTCTCCTTGCGCAGCGTCCAGGCATGGACGTCCAGCTTCGCCTCGCGCGCATCCGCCACCAGTGCGGTCGCCGCGCCATCGGCCCCCAGGATCAACCGCAGGTCGGCACCCACGACCTGGGCATATTCCGCAATCCCGGCGAGCCCGCTCGGCGACAGCATATCGGCATAGCGCAAGGCGGGCTCGTCAGCCGGACCACCTTCGGCGGCGACCAGCTGGACCAGCTTGAATTCGCTCCGCCGGGCAAGCCGGCGCAGCGGGGCGACGTCGAACGACTGGACGAACACCGGATCATTCGCCGTGACTCCCAATCGCGTAAGCTCGGCCAGCAGCAGGTCGACCATGTCGATCCCGGCATCCTGCAACATGAAGGTCGGGTGCTTGAGTTCGGGGTAGAGCCCGATCCTGCGCCCCGTCTCGGCCTCCTTGGCGCGGATCAGGCCGACAATGTCGGCCAATGTGGGAATCGCGTAGAGACCATCGAAGCGCGCCCCTCCCGGGCGCAAGCCGGGCAGGCGCTCGCGGGCACGCAGAATGCGCAGTTCCGCCAGTGTGAAGTCTTCCGCGAACCAGCCGGTCACCGATGCGCCATCGATGGTCTTGGTTCGGCGGCGGTCGGCGAACTGTTCGCGAGCGGCGACATCGGTCGTGCCCGACAGCTCGTTCTCGTGTCGGGCGACCAGCGCACCGTCGCTGGTCACGACCAGATCGGGCTCGATATAGTCCGCGCCCTGGTCGATCGCGCGTTCGTAGGCGGCCAGCGTATGCTCGGGCCGATCGCCGCTCGCGCCGCGATGGGCGATGACCAGCGGCTGCGCGGCGAGCGCCGGCGCGGAAACCGCGAGAACCATGCTCGCCAGCAACCGGATCAGCACAGTGCCTGGCCCCACTCCGTCGCATCGAATCCGACCAGCAGCACCCCGTCGCCCTCGCCCACGCCCTCGCCCACTGGGCGCTTGATGAGACTCGGATGAGAAGCCATCAACGCCAGTGCCCTGGTCCGGTCGAGATCGGCCTTGTCGCTTTCATCCAACTTGCGAAAGGTCGTCCCGCGCCGGTTGAGCAGCACTTCCCAGCCAACCCGGTCGGCCCAGCGCGCGAGATCGGCGGGATCGGCACCCTCCTTCTTGAAATCGCGGAACCGGTATTCGACGCCATTGGCATCGAGCCAGGCGCGCGCCTTCTTCACCGTATCGCAGTTGGGAATGCCGTATATGTTCAATGCCATGACCGCTCCGCTTGACCCCCGCCGCGCTTCGTGAAAGCTGGGGCCTCGCATCGCAAGGGGAAATCCGCATGGCGTGGGGCATATTCGACACTACGGACCGTGCGAACGCGCGCAGGGCTGCGAAGGTGGGGGCCGTCGGCGCGTTCGTGCTGGCTCTGGCGACCACGCTGGCCGGCTACGCCTCCGCTGCGCAGCTCGATACGGGCACGCTGGAAGGGCAACTGGGCCTGGGGCTGGTTGCCCTGCAAGTCGCGGTCTGCCTGATCGCCGCGCTACGGCTGTGGCAGGGAAGGGGTGCCTATTGGGCGATGGCCGTCGCCGCGCTGGTGGCACTCGAGATCATCACCAAGCTCGTGATGATGACCGCATTGCCGGGGCTGGTGGTGAACTTCGCCTTCCTCGCCGCGCTCGTTATCGGCATTCGCGGCGCGATGGCGCTCAGGAGCCTGCCCGAAACGGATTAGGGTCAGGACCTGGGGCGGTGCGCGTCGGCGATGGCGACCGCAAGCGCATCGGCGGCGTCGGCTCCGGCCAAGGCGACGCCCGGCAGCAGCACTTTCAGCATCGCCTGGACCTGCACCTTGTCCGCCGCGCCTGTTCCAACCAGCGATTTCTTGACCAGCCGCGCGGCGTGTTCGCGTACCTCCAGCCCGGCCATGCCGCAGGCCGCCAGCACCGCGCCGCGCGCCTGGGCGAGCTTAAGTGTCGACTGCGGGTTCTTGTTGGCGAAGACTTCCTCGACCGCCGCCCGGTCGGGGCGATGCTCGGCGATCACCTGCGCCACACCCGCCTGTAGCGCGGCCAACCGCGTCGCCATCGGTGCATTGACATCGGTCGGCACCTGCCCGTTGGCGATGTGAGCGATGCGGCTACCCTCGACCCGGATCACGCCCCAGCCGGTGCAACTGAGCGAAGGGTCGAGGCCGAGGATCAGACTCAGCCCAATTTCTCCATCACCGCGTCGGAAATCTCGTAATTGCCCCACACGGTCTGCACGTCGTCGTCGTCGTCGAGCGTATCAACCAGCTTGAGCAGGGTCGCCGCGCCCGCCTCGTCCATCTCCACCGTGATGGTCGGCTTCCATGCCAGCTTGACCGCATCGGCCTCGCCCAGCACCTTTTCCAGTTCGCCCGCCACGTCGTGGAGCGCGTCGGCCGCGGTCCAGATCGTGTGACCGTCCTCGCCGCTCTCAACATCGTCCGCGCCCGCCTCGATCGCGGCTTCGAGTACTTTCTCCTCGTCGCCTGCGCTGGCCGGGTATTCGATCAGCCCGAGCCGTTCGAACCCGTGCTGGACCGAGCCTTCGGAACCCAAATTGCCGCCGTTCTTGCTGAAGGCGGTGCGCACATTGGTGGCGGTGCGGTTGCGGTTGTCGGTCAGCGCCTCGACGATCAGCGCCACGCCGCCGGGGCCGTAGCCTTCGTAGCGGACTTCCTCGTAATCCTCGCCGCCCGCCGCGCTAGCCTTGTCGATCGCGCGCTGGATGTTGTCCTTGGGCATCGACTGCGCCTTGGCCGCGTTGACGGCGAGGCGCAGGCGCGGATTCATGTCGGGATCGGGCATGCCCAGCTTGGCCGCGACGGTGATCTCGCGGCTGAGCTTGGAAAAGAGGCCCGAGCGCTTCTTATCCTGCGCGCCCTTGCGGTGCATGATGTTCTTGAACTTGGAATGGCCGGCCATTGGGAACCCTGGATTGCGTGTGTGCCGGGCGCTCTAGCGAAGCGGCGCGCGCGGGGCAATCAGGGCGCGAGGTCGAAGTGTAGAACCTCCTCGCGGGAACCCAGCTTGTCGTAGAGCGCGCGGGCGGGGGCGTCCTCAGGCGCGGTGTCGGCCTGGACGTAGATCACCCAGGCACCGATTGCACGGGCGATGCGGCGCAGTTCCTCGATCAGAGCGGTCGCCACGCCCTGGCGTTGCCGGTCGGCCCGCACAGCGAGATCGTAGATGTAGATCTCGCTCCGCGCCTGCTCGAACTTGGGCAGGACGTAAGCAGCCAGCGCACCGACTGTTTCGCCATCCTGCTCGGCCACCAACAAGACCGTGTCTTCGCGCCCGAGCAGGCCAAGCGCATATTCGTCGCCCGGTGGGTGCGATGCGTAGCTTTCCGGATCGTCGAACACGTCGGCGAACAAGGCGTTCATTGCCCGGAAGCCTGCCAGATCGCCTTTGCCAAGTCTGCGTACCGTCACCCTGCCCTCACCCGTTGATCACGGTGCCTCCATTCGGATGGAGCACCTGGCCGGACATATAGGACGAATCCTCGCAGGCGAGGAACAGGAACGCGGGTGCGACCTCGTTGGGCTCGCCGGGGCGGCCCATCGGAGTATCCTTGCCGAAGTCGTCCATGTCCTCGGGCGGAGTTCCGCCGCACGGATTGAGCGGGGTCCAGATCGGCCCCGGCGCGACCGCGTTGACGCGGATGCCGTGCTCTATCAGGTTCTCGCTGAGGCTGCGGGTGAACGCCGTGATCGCGCCCTTGGTAGCGCTGTAGTCGAGCAGGTGGGCCGAGCCCTGGTACATAGTCACGCTGGTGCAATTGACGATCGCCGCACCCTTTTTCAGATGCGGGCGCGCGGCATGGACCAGGTAGAACATCGAAAAGATGTTGGTCTGGAACGTGCGCTGGAGCTGCTCGGCAGTGATGTCGCGAATGTCCTTGTCGGGGTGCTGCTCGCCCGCATTGTTGACCAGCACGTCGAGCCGGCCCCACTTCTTGACCGTCTTGTCGACCAGCTTCCGGCATACCTTGGGATCGCCCAGGTCGCCCCTGTGAAGCAGCGCCTCGCTGCCCTCCTGCTCGATCGCATCGGCGGTGATCCGGGCGTCGTCGTCTTCCTCGAGATAGGCGATAGCGACCTTGGCTCCCTCGCGCGCGAACAGCACCGCGGTCGCCCGCCCGATCCCGCTGTCGCCGCCGGTGACGATCGCGACCTTGCCCGCGAGCCGCCCCGATCCGGCATAGCGCGGCTCCCAATCAGGGCGCCGGGCGAGCTTGCTCTCATGCCCCGGCATCCGCGGCTCCTCGCCGGTTTCGGCGATGACGGCGGCCTTGGCTGGCTTGAGCTTCGCCTTCGCGCTCGCCTTGGCCTTGTTCTTGGGTTTCGACTTGGTCTTGGCGGTCATGGCGTCCTCGCGTTGCTCACGAGGACTTATGCGCGAAGGGCGCGCCCGGTTCCGGCGCGCGCCCTGAGTTTGCGGTCAGCCGAGCCCGAGCGCCGCCTTGTAGGTGTCGAGGATCATTTCCATTTCCGCGCGGTCGTCGGGCTTCATCTTCCTGAGGCGGACGATCTGGCGCATGATCTTGGCATCGTAACCGACCGCCTTCGCCTCGGCGTACACATCACGAATGTCGTCGGCGATGCCCTTCTTCTCTTCCTCGAGGCGTTCGATGCGCTCGATCAGCAGGCGCAGGCGGTCGTCGGTGGTCTCGGCCATTTCCAGTCAGCTCCAATGTATGAGAATCGGTTGGCGTCCCGATAGCCAGCCGGGCCGAACGGGTGAACCCGCCAAATGGATTATTCCTGTGCGTTCTTCGCAACGCTCGCGGCCATGCGGGCAAGCTGCTCCTCGGTAGCCGGACTTTGGAAGCGATCCTTCCACTCGTCGGCGGGCATCCCGTGGATGACTTCGCGCGCTGCCGCCTTGTCGCCGGGATAGCCCGCGTCCACGATCCAGTCGGCGAGGCAGTTGCGGCAGAACCCGGCCAGGCCCATCAGCTCGATATTCTGCGCGTCATGGCGGTGCTGCAGGTGCCGCACCAGTCGCCGGAAGGCAGCGGCCGCCACCTGATCGTCCAGCCCGTCGAGCGCATTCGTATCCATCGTAACCAGTCCTTGAGTTGCCGTATCACTGTGCCATAGCCAGGGCCGATGAAACAGCTTCAACCGCGCGGCCGCAAGGTCAAGATCCTCGCCACCACCGGCCCCGCCAGCCGCGAGCCCGAGATGCTTCGCCGCCTGCTGCGTGCCGGGGCCGACGCCTTCCGCGTCAACATGAGCCACGGCGACCACGCGTTCCACGCGCAGACGATCAAGGCGATCCGCGACCTGGAGAAGGAATTCGGCCGCCCGATCGCAATCCTGTGCGACCTGCAGGGGCCGAAACTGCGCGTCGGCACCTTCAAGGACGGCAAGGCGGTGATCCGCCATTCGGGCCACTTCACCCTCGACCGGAGTGCGGAACCGGGCGACGAGAACCGGGTCGAGCTGCCCCATCCCGAACTGTTCGGCCTGCTCGAGAAGGGCCAGCGGCTGCTGATCAACGACGGCAAGATCAGGCTCAAGGTGATCCGCGCCGATGCCGACGAAATCCTCTGCTCGGCCGAGGTCGGCGGGGTGATTTCGGACCGCAAGGGCGTCAACGTGCCCGATGCCGAGGTGCCCATTCCCGCACTGACCGAGAAGGACCGGCGCGATCTCGCCTTCGCGGTGGAGCAGGGCGCGGACTGGATCGGGCTCAGCTTCGTCCAGCGGCCCGAGGACGTGGCCGAGGCGAAGAAGCTGATCGGCGCGAATGGCCCGGCGATCTGTGCCAAGATCGAGAAGCCGATGGCGATCCGCCGCCTCGACGAGATCATCGAGCTGGCCGACGGCATCATGGTCGCGCGCGGCGACCTGGGCGTGGAGCTGGAGCCACAGGAAGTCCCGCCCCTGCAAAAGCAGATCGTCAACAAGGCGCGGCTGATGGGCAAGCCGGTGATCGTGGCGACGCAGATGCTCGAATCGATGATCGAGAGCCCCGCACCGACCCGCGCCGAGGTCTCCGACGTCGCCAACGCGGTCTATGACGGCGCGGACGCGGTGATGCTAAGCGCCGAAACCGCTGCGGGCGCGTGGCCCGAAGAAGCGGTCACGATCATGGACAAGATCGCGGTGCAGGTGGAGCGCGACGAGGCCTATCTCGGCCGTGTCCGCTATCTCGACACCCCGCCCGACCAGACCACCGCCGACGCGCTGGCGCACGCCTGCATGACCATCGCCGACACCGTGCCGATCGGCGCGATCACCGTGTTCACAGGATCGGGCAGCACCGCGCGGCGGGTCGCGCGCGAGCGGCCGAGCGTACCGATGCTGGTCCTCACCCCGTCGATGAAGACCGCGCGCCGCGTGGCGCTACTATGGGGCGCGCACCCGGTGCCGACCAAGGACATCGGCAGCTTCGAGGAGATGATCGCCAAGGGCAAGCGCATGACCCTGCGCCATGGCTTCGGCAAGGCCGGCACCAAGCTGATCGCGCTGGCGGGCGTGCCCTTCGGGACGCCGGGGTCGACGAACCTGCTGCACGTGGTGACGCTGGCGGGGGATGAGCTGGAGCGGCACGAGGGGTAACACCCTCCATACCATCCCCGTGACCCAGGACTTGATCCGGGGCCCAGATTTTCTGGCGTCGCGGTTGAAGTAAGCTGGGCCCCGGCTCGGGGGCCGAGGTGACGTAGAGAGCTAGGGTCAGATGTTCGCTGCCCGCGCCAACCTCGCCCTAGCCTCACCCTCTCCGATCAGCGGCAGCAGTTCCGCCATGTCCGGGCCGTGGTCCATGCCGGTCAGCGCCTGACGCAGCGGCAGGAACAGGGGCTTGCCCTTGCGGCCGGTCGCGTCCTTGAGCGCGGCGGTCAGCGTGCGCCACGGGTCGTCGCTCCACGTCAGCAGGCGCGCAGCCTCGGCCAGGTAGGCGCGGTCGTCGTCCGAGAACTCCGACTGCTCGATCGGGCCGGTGACGAGGCGCCACCAGTCGGCGGCCTCCGCCACGTGGGACAGGTTCGGGCGCACCGCGTGCCAGCCTGCCTCGTCCATTCCAGCGGGGAGGCGGTGGGCGACCTCGGTGTAGTCCATCTGGTGGACTAGCGCGGCGTTGAGGCGTTCCAGTTCCGCCTCGTCGAAGCGAGCGGGCGCGCGGCCGAAGGTGGCGAGGTCGAAGGTTTCGAGCAGCGCCGCACGGTCTGCGATCGGTTCGACCGGCAGCGAGGTGCCGAGGCGCGCCAGTAGCGCCACGATCGCGGCGGGCTCGATACCGCGTGTCCGGAAGGCATCGCAGCCAAGCGATCCCAGCCGCTTCGACAACTTGCCCTCGCTCCCCACCAGCAGCGCTTCGTGCGCGAATGCGGGGGTCGAATTTGCTGCGCCCACGCCCGCAGCATGGAGTGCGGTAAACATCTGTATTTGCACCGCTGTATTGGAAACGTGATCTTCTCCGCGCAACACTTGTGTGACGCCCATCTCCACATCGTCCACCGCGCTCGGCAGCATGTAGAGCCACGAGCCATCCGCGCGTCGCACCACCGGATCGCTGAGCTGCGCCGGGTCGAACTTCTGCGGCCCCCGTACCCCGTCGTGCCACACTATCGGCTCGGCATGGTCGAGCAGGAAGCGCCAGTGCGGCATGTCGCCCGCCGCTTCCTTCGCCGCCCGCTCCGCCTCGCTCAGCGCCAGCGCGGCGCGATCGTAAACCGGCGGCAACCCGCGCCCCAGCGCGACCTTGCGCTTCAGCTCCAGCTCTTGCGCCGTTTCCCAGCACGGATAGACCCGCCCTGCCGCGCGCAGCTTTTCAAACGCGGCCTCGTAGATCGCCAGCCGCGCCGACTGCCGTTCCTCGCCGTCCGGTTCCAGCCCCAGCCACGCGAGATCGGCGCGGATCGCATCGACATATTCTTCGCGGCTACGCGCCGCATCGGTATCGTCGATCCGCAGCAGGAACTTGCCACCCGCTTTCCTCGCCAGCATCCAGTTGTGAAGCGCGGTGCGGATATTGCCGACATGGAGGCGCCCGGTAGGCGACGGTGCGAAGCGGGTTACGGTCATGCGGCTGCCGTTAGCGCAGCCTCGCGGCTATTGCGAGAACAGCAGCACGCTGCGCCCGCCACCTTCGATCAGAACGCCGTTGGCGGGGGTGCGCCAGGCGCGTTCGCCCACGTCGATCGCGTCGCCAAGCTGGCGCAGCTGCGGCGGGACCGCGATGGCGCAGACCGGCGCGGGCGGCGCGCCCGGCGCGGCAGGGGGATACTGCGGTACGCGGACGAAGCGCAGCACATCGCCCGCCGCCTCGATCCGCCAGACGAACCCGGCGCAGGTCGGCTCGAACGATAGCAGCGGACCATCGACCGACAGCGCGATTCCATAATCGCCCGAAATCTCCGCCCCATCGATACCGGCGACGCGATATTCGCCCTCAAGATCGCCGATCCGCGTCAAAGCGACCGATCCGGCGGGGGCAATCGGGAGAGACGCCGATGTCTCGCGCTCTTCTACCGGAGCGGTGGGCGCTGTTTCGGTGCCACAGCCGCTTAACGCGATTGCGAGCGGGACGAACGAGAGCGGGATCAGGCGCATCGCAGTCTGCTTAGCCCTGTGCACCATGACGAAAAAGCCCCGCCGGTTCGCACCAGCGGGGCCTTTCGATTTCGTTGCTCGCCAATCAGGCGTAGCTGACCGCGACATTCTGGCGCTGCTGGCGGCGCATCGCCGCACCAAGGCCGAAGAAGCCGAGCAGCATCAGCGCCCATGTCGAAGGCTCCGGCACAGCGCCGGTCGAGAGCACCGAGATGTTGCGCACCCCGATAAATTCATTGTTGAAACGTACCGATGCGATATCGGCCGACTCGCGCGAGAAGCCATAGAAACCCGGAGCAACGACGTTGGCACCGTTTTCCAGGATCAGTTCTTCGAGCAGCACGTTGGCCGAATTGAAGATCTGGATCGACGCGTTACCACCCTGGCCGACGGTCCAGTTCAATTCGCCCAGGAAACCGCTGATCGGGGCGGCGAAGTCCAGCACGAACGTACCGCCGGGGCTGTTGAGGCCGATCATCGACTGCCCGCTCCAAAATCCATTACTGATGAAACCATAGTCGCTCTGCCAGCCGAACACCGACCTGCTGTTGCTTGACGAATAAGTGACGCCCGGGCCGAAATTGACGGGCCCAGCGGTAAACTGGTTGAGCGGCGGAATGGGCAGCTCGGTTCCGCCGGGAAGGCTTGTGACGACTACGGCAGCAGCGGGCGTCGAAGCCATGATGCTGGTGGCGATCAGGAACGACCGGACAGTGTTGTTCATATATACCCCCTGAAATAGGCTCGCGCAGAGGTGAGCTGGTGCGATCGGACCCGGCGTGGCACCCTTGAACAGCGCGCTCTACATTTCCCGCGTAGCGACATATACAGTTAATGAGAACCCTGCTTTTGTTCACAAATCTATCCCATTCCGGGACGGCGATCCGCCTCGCATCGCCCATGAAAAAGCCCCGTCGGCGACCCCCCGTTTGCACAGGGCAGGCCGACGGGGCTTTTCTTAGCCGCTCGTGCTAGGGAGAATTACTCTTCCTCGTCGCCCGCCGTCGCGGCCTCGGGCGCGGCTTCGTCCGACTGGAGCAGGTAATCGCCCGCGTCCGCGTCGGTGCCGTGGGTCTCGCCCTCGACCGAGGCCAGCGGATCGTCGCCGATCGCCGCTTCCGGACCCTGGGCGAGTTCCGCCGCGTGCTCTTCGGCAGCGGTGTTGGCCATGATCAGCGCGTCCTGCTGCTTGCGCCATGCGGCGCGCAGGGCGGCATCGCGGCCGGAGGCGGTGACGCGCATCCGGTTCATGCCCGCGCCGGTGCCGGCGGGGATGAGACGGCCCACGATCACGTTCTCCTTGAGCCCGATCAGCGTGTCCTTCTTGCCCTCGACCGCCGCCTGCGTCAGCACGCGGGTGGTTTCCTGGAACGAGGCCGCCGAGATGAACGAGCGCGTCTGGAGCGAGGCCTTGGTGATGCCGAGCAGCACCGGCTTGCCTGCCGCGGGCGCCTTGCCCTTGGCCAGCTTGCCGTTGATCTCGTTCATCTCCTCGAGGTCGACCTGCTCGCCCGGCAGCAGCGTGGTATCGCCGCCATCGGTAATCTCGACCTTCTGCAGCATCTGGCGAACGATCACCTCGATGTGCTTGTCGTTGATCTTCACGCCCTGCAAGCGGTAGACTTCCTGGATCTCGTTGACGAGGTACTCGGCGAGCGCCTCGATCCCGAGCACTTCCAGGATGTCGTGCGGGTTGGGCGAGCCCGAGATGAGCGTGTCGCCCTTCTTGACGTGGTCGCCTTCCTGCACGTCGATCACCTTGGTCTTGGGGATCAGGTATTCGACTGCCTCGCCTTCCTCCGGCACGATCGCGATCTTGCGCTTCGCCTTGTATTCGCGGACGAATTCGATCCGTCCCGAAATCTTGGCAATGATCGCGTTGTCCTTCGGCATCCGCGCCTCGAACAGCTCCGCCACCCGCGGCAGACCGCCGGTGATGTCGCGGGTCTTGGCCGCCTCGCGAGAGGCTCGGGCGAGGATATCGCCCGCATCGACGTTCTGGCCATCCTCGACCGAAAGCGACGTGCCGGGCGCGAGCATATAGCGTGCCGCCTCGGTTTCATCCGTGCTTTCGCCGAGCAGGGTCAGGCGCGGACGCAGGTCTTCCTTCTTGCGGCCCGAGGCGCGCAGTTCGGTGACCACGCGCTGGGCGATGCCGGTCGCATCGTCGATGCGTTCCTCCATCGTCGTGCCGTCGATCAGGTCCTGGTACTTCACCACGCCCGAGGTTTCGGTGATGATCGGCAGGCTGAACGGATCCCATTCGGCCAACCGGTCGCCTTCCTTCACCTTGCCGCCGTCCTTGTGCATCAGCACGGTGCCGTAGGGCACCTTGTGGATCTCGCGTTCGCGCCCTTCGGCGTCGATCACCGCCAGCTCGCCATTGCGGGCGAGACTGAGGATACGGCCCTTCTTGTCGACGATGGTCGGCATGTCGCGATAGACGACCTTGCCGTCCGAGATCGCCTCGAGGTGGCTGGTCTCGTTGAGCTGCGCCGCGCCGCCGATGTGGAAGGTGCGCATGGTCAGCTGCGTGCCCGGCTCGCCGATTGACTGGGCGGCGATGACGCCCACGGCCTCACCGATGTTCACCGGCGTACCGCGCGCGAGATCGCGCCCGTAGCAGGTGCCGCACACGCCCTGTTCCGCTTCGCAGACCAGCGGCGAGCGGATCTTGGCGACCATGACCTCGGCCTCCTCGATCGCCTTGACCATCGGCTCGTCGAGCAGCGTGCCCGACTTGACGATGACTTCGCCGGTCTTGGCATTGACCAGGTCTTCCGCTGTGGTGCGGCCGAGGATGCGCTCGCCGAGGCTGGCGATCACCGAACCGCCCTGCACGATCGCGCGCATTTCGAGCGCGTTCTCGGTGCCGCAGTCGTCCTCGACGATCACGCAGTCCTGCGACACGTCGACGAGGCGGCGGGTCAGGTAGCCCGAGTTGGCAGTCTTCAATGCCGTGTCGGCCAGGCCCTTGCGCGCGCCGTGGGTCGAGTTGAAGTATTCAAGGACGGTCAGGCCTTCCTTGAAGTTCGAGATGATCGGCTGTTCGATGATCTCGCCCGAAGGCTTGGCCATCAGGCCGCGCATACCGGCAAGCTGCTTCATCTGCGCCGGCGAACCGCGCGCACCGGAGTGGCTCATCATGTAGATCGAGTTGATCTGGGCTTCCTTGCCGTCCTGGTCGAACGGGCGGGCCTTGATCTTCTCCATCATCGCGTCGGCCACCTGGTCGCCGCAACGGCTCCAGGCGTCGATCACCTTGTTGTACTTTTCCTGCTGGGTGATCAGGCCGTCCTGGTACTGCTGTTCGTAGTCGGCCACCAGCGCCTTGGTCTCCTCGACCAGCCCGTCCTTCTCGTGCGGGATGATCATGTCGTCCTTGCCGAACGAGATGCCCGCGCGGAACGCGTGACGGAAGCCCAGCGCCATGATCGCGTCGGCGAACAGCACCGTGTCCTTCTGGCCGGTGTGGCGATAGACCTCGTCGATCACGTCGCCGATGTCCTTCTTGGTCAGCAGGCGGTTGACGACGTCGAAGGGCACCTTGTGGCTCTTGGGCAGACATTCGCCCAGCAGCATCCGGCCCGGCGTGGTGACGAACCGCTGCATCGCGATGGCGCCGCTCTCGTCGGCCTGCGGCACGCGCGCGATGATGCGGGTGTGCAGCGTGACCGCCTTGGTTTCGAGCGCCTGGTGCACCTCGGCCATGTCGGCGAAGCGCGGGAGCTTCTCGATCTTGGCGCCGCCCTTTTCCTCGATGAACTCGGGCGTCTTCTCCTGCCGTTCCATCGACAGGTAGTAGAGACCCAGCACCATGTCCTGCGACGGCACGATGATCGGCTTGCCGTTCGCGGGGCTGAGGATGTTGTTGGTGCTCATCATCAGCACGCGCGCTTCCAGCTGCGCCTCGAGGCTCAGCGGGACGTGGACGGCCATCTGGTCGCCGTCGAAGTCGGCGTTGAAGGCCGAGCAGACCAGCGGGTGAAGCTGGATCGCCTTGCCCTCGATCAGCACCGGCTCGAACGCCTGGATGCCGAGGCGGTGGAGCGTCGGCGCGCGGTTGAGCAGCACCGGATGCTCGCGGATCACCTCGTCGAGGATGTCCCAGACTTCCTTGCGCTCCTTCTCGACCCACTTCTTCGCCTGCTTGAGCGTCATGCTCAGGCCCTTGGCGTCGAGGCGGGCGTAGATGAACGGCTTGAACAGCTCGAGCGCCATCTTCTTGGGCAGGCCGCACTGGTGCAGCTTGAGTTCGGGGCCGGTCACGATGACCGAGCGGCCCGAATAATCGACGCGCTTGCCGAGCAGGTTCTGACGGAAGCGGCCCTGCTTGCCCTTGAGCATGTCCGACAGCGACTTCAGCGGACGCTTGTTGGCGCCGGTGATGACGCGGCCGCGGCGGCCGTTGTCGAACAGGGCATCGACGGCTTCCTGCAGCATCCGCTTTTCGTTGCGGACGATGATGTCCGGCGCGCGCAGCTCGATCAGGCGCTTCAACCGGTTGTTGCGGTTGATGACGCGGCGATAGAGGTCGTTGAGATCCGACGTGGCGAAGCGGCCGCCGTCGAGCGGCACCAGCGGGCGCAGCTCGGGCGGGATGACCGGAATGACTTCCAGGATCATCCATTCGGGGCGGTTGCCGCTCTCGATGAAGCTCTCGACGACCTTCAGCCGCTTGATGATCTTGGCGGGCTTGAGCTTGGACTTGGTCGTCTCAAGCTCGTGCAGCAGGTCGGCCTTTTCCTGTTCGAGGTCGAGGTCGATCAGCATGTGCTTGACCGCCTCGGCGCCGATCCCGGCGGTGAAGGCGTCCTCGCCGTACTCGTCCTGGAACTCGTACAGTTCGTCCTCGGTCAGGAGCTGGTACTTCTCCAGCGGGGTCAGGCCCGGCTCGGTGACGATGTAGGCCTCGAAGTAGAGCACGCGCTCTAGCTGCTTCAACTGCATGTCGAGCAGCAGGCCGATGCGGCTCGGCAGAGACTTCAGGAACCAGATGTGCGCGACCGGCGCGGCCAGCTCGATGTGGCCCATGCGCTCGCGGCGCACCTTGGTCACGGTCACCTCGACGCCGCACTTCTCGCAGACGACGCCCTTGTACTTCATGCGCTTGTACTTGCCGCACAGGCACTCGTAGTCCTTCACCGGGCCGAAGATGCGCGCGCAGAACAGACCGTCACGCTCAGGCTTGAACGTGCGGTAGTTGATCGTCTCGGGCTTCTTGATCTCGCCGAACGACCACGAGCGGATACGCTCCGGGCTGGCGATCCCGATCTGGATCTGGTCGAAGGTTTCCGGCTTCGCGAGCTGGTTGGTGAATTTGGTCAGTTCGTTCATAATCTTCGATCCCTGTGAGGGGTGAATTCAATTCTCGTTACGACGAGCAAGGTGTCGGACGAGCAGGACGACAGTCAGGGTTCCGGAGCAAATCAAAAGCTGGCCAATGATGTCGCCGGTTGTGATCCGACCATCTTCCAGCTGCATTGCTCCAAATCCGACCGCAAACAGACCAGCCAACGCGATCAGCATGGCCTGCCCTTGGCTCATCTTCCTACTCCGCCGCCTCCGGCCACTGGTCCGCGTCGTCATCGTCCTCGCCCAGCGCCTTCAGCTCGACGTTGAGGCCGAGGCTGCGCATTTCCTTGACGAGCACGTTGAAGCTCTCCGGAATGCCGGCCTCGAAGGTGTCGTCGCCCTTGACGATCGCCTCGTAGACCTTGGTCCGGCCGACCACGTCGTCGGACTTGACCGTCAGCATTTCCTGCAAGGTGTAGGCCGCGCCGTAGGCCTGGAGCGCCCAGACCTCCATTTCGCCGAAGCGCTGGCCGCCGAACTGCGCCTTGCCGCCCAGCGGCTGCTGGGTGACGAGCGAGTAGGGGCCGATCGAGCGGGCGTGGATCTTGTCGTCCACCAGGTGGTGCAGCTTGAGCATGTAGATGTAGCCCACCGTCACCTGCCGGTCGAACGCCTCGCCGGTGCGCCCGTCGTAGAGCGTCACCTGGCCCGAGGTGGCGAGACCCGCCTTCTCGAGCATGATCGAAACGTCCGCCTCGCGCGCGCCGTCGAACACCGGGGTGCCCATCGGAACACCCGCGGTGATGTTGCTGGCAAGCTCGACGATCTCGTCGTCCGAACGGGCCTTGATCTCGGCGGCGTAGGTGTCGCCGTAGATGTCGACCAGCTTGTCGCGAACCACCTCGGGCGCCTTGGCGGCCTTGGGGTCGGGATTGGCGGCACGCCATTCCTCGAGCGCGGCGGCGACCTGCTGGCCGAGACCGCGCGCGGCCATGCCGAGGTGCGTCTCGAAGATCTGCCCCACGTTCATGCGGCTCGGCACGCCGAGCGGGTTGAGCACGATATCGACGTGCGTGCCATCCTCGAGGAACGGCATATCCTCGCACGGAAGGATGCGGCTGATGACGCCCTTGTTGCCGTGGCGGCCAGCCATCTTGTCGCCCGGCTGCAGCTTGCGCTTCACCGCGACGAACACCTTGACCATCTTGAGCACGCCGGGGGCCAGCTCGTCACCGCGTTCGAGCTTCTCCTTGCGGTCCTCGAACCGCTCGTCGATCACGCGAACGGCATCGTCGTACTGGCTCTTGACCGCTTCGAGCTGGGCCTGGCGGCCGTCGTCGGCAACCGCGAACTTGAACCATTCGTGGCGCTCGACCTCGTCGAGCAGCGCCTCGTCGATCGTCGCGCCCTTCTTCACGCCCTTCGGAGCGGCCGAGGCGACCTGCCCCAGCAGCATATCCTTGAGGCGGTTGTAGGTCGCCCGGTTGAGGATCGCGCGTTCGTCCTGGCTGTCCTTCTTGAGGCGTTCGATTTCCTCCTGCTGGATCGCGCGGGTACGGTCGTCGACCTCGATGCCGTGGCGGTTGAACACCCGCACTTCGACCACAGTGCCCGAAACGCCCGGCGGCAGCTTGAGCGAGGTGTCGCGCACGTCGCTGGCCTTCTCGCCGAAGATGGCGCGCAGGAGCTTTTCCTCCGGCGTCATCGGGCTTTCGCCCTTCGGCGTGATCTTGCCGACCAGGATGTCGCCCGGGTGCACTTCGGCACCGATATAGACGATGCCCGCCTCGTCGAGGTTGCGCAGCGCCTCCTCGCCCACATTGGGAATGTCTCGGGTGATGTCTTCCGGCCCAAGCTTGGTGTCGCGGGCCATGACCTCGAATTCCTCGATATGGATCGAGGTGAACACGTCGTCCTTGACGATGCGTTCGGAGATCAGGATCGAGTCCTCGTAGTTGTATCCATTCCACGGCATGAACGCGACGAGGCTGTTGCGGCCCAGCGCGAGTTCACCCAATTCCGTGCTCGGACCATCGGCGATGATGTCGCCCTGTTCGATCACGTCGCCCACCTTCACCAGCGGGCGCTGGTTGATGCAGGTGTTCTGGTTCGAACGCTGGAACTTCTGCAGCGTGTAGATATCGACGCCCGACTGGCCGGGTTCGACATCGCCGATCGCGCGGATCACGATGCGGGTCGCGTCGACCTGGTCGACTACGCCGCCGCGGGTGGCGGAAATCGCCGCGCCGCTGTCACGCGCCACGGTTTCTTCCATGCCGGTGCCGACGAACGGCGCTTCGGCGCGGACCAGCGGCACCGCCTGGCGCTGCATGTTCGAGCCCATCAGCGCGCGGTTGGCGTCGTCGTTTTCCAGGAACGGGATCAGCGAGGCGGCGACCGAGACGAGCTGCTTGGGCGAAACGTCCATCAGCGTGATCTGGTCGCGCGGCAGCATCACGAACTCGCCGTTCTGGCGGGCCGAGACGAGCTCCTCGACGAACGAACCGTCGTCGTTCAATTCGGCCGAAGCCTGCGCGACGGCGTTCTTCTGTTCCTCCATCGCCGACAGGTAGACGACATTGCCCGTCACCTTGCCGTCCTCGACCTTGCGGTACGGGGTTTCGATGAAGCCGTACTTGTTCACCCGGCTGAAGCTGGCGAGCGAGTTGATCAGGCCGATGTTCGGGCCTTCCGGCGTCTCGATCGGGCAGATACGGCCGTAGTGCGTCGGGTGAACGTCGCGGACTTCGAAGCCCGCGCGTTCGCGGGTGAGGCCGCCCGGCCCGAGCGCCGACACGCGGCGCTTGTGGGTCACTTCCGACAGCGGGTTGGTCTGGTCCATGAACTGGCTGAGCTGCGACGAACCGAAGAACTCGCGCACCGCGGCAACCGCGGGCTTGGCGTTGATCAGGTCGTTGGGCATCACGGTCGAGACGTCGACCGAGCTCATCCGCTCCTTCACCGCGCGTTCCATGCGCAGCAGGCCGACGCGGTACTGGTTCTCCAGCAATTCGCCGACCGAGCGCACCCGGCGGTTGCCGAGGTTGTCGATGTCGTCGACTTCGCCCTTGCCATCCTTCAGGCCGACCAGCTCCTTGACCACGGCGAGGATGTCTTCCTTGCGCAGCGTGGTCACAGTGTCCTCGGCATCGAGGCCGAGGCGCATGTTGAGCTTGACGCGGCCGACCGAGGAGAGGTCGTAACGCTCGCCGTCGAAGAACAGCCCTTCGAACAGCGCTTCGGCGGTTTCCTTCGTCGGCGGTTCGCCCGGGCGCATGACCTTGTAGATCGCCTCGAGACCCTCGTCGCGGTTCTCGGCCTTGTCGACCTTGAGCGTGTTGCGGATCCACGGACCGGTGTTGATGTGGTCGATGTCGAGCAGTTCGAGCCGGTCCACGCCCGCCTTGTCGAGCGCTTCCAGGTTGTCGGGGCTGACCTCGTCGCCCGCCTCGATCCAGATGCGGCCGGTCTTCTCGTCGATCAGGTCGTTGGCGGCGTAGCGGCCGAACACTTCCTCGGTCGGGATCAGCAGGTCGGCCAGGCCGTCCTTGGCCGCCTTGTTCGCGGCGCGCGGGCTGATCTTGTGGCCGGCGGGGAACACTTCCTCGCCGGTCTTGGCGTCGACCAGCGCGAAGGCCGGCTTTTGGTTGCGCCAGGCTTCCGGATTGTACGGCATCTTCCAGCCGTCACCAGCCTTGCCCGAGACGCGCTCCCACACGACGGTGTTGTAGAAGTGATGCAGGATCGCTTCGCTGTCGAGGCCGAGCGCGTAGAGCAGCGCGGTGACCGGCAGCTTGCGCTTGCGGTCGATGCGGACGTTGACGATGTCCTTGGCGTCGAATTCGAAATCGAGCCATGACCCGCGATAAGGGATCACGCGGGCGGCGAACAGCAGCTTGCCGCTGGAATGGGTCTTGCCGCGATCATGGTCGAACAGCACACCGGGCGACCGGTGCATCTGCGACACGATCACGCGCTCGGTGCCGTTGATGAAGAAGGTGCCGTTCTCGGTCATGAGCGGCATATCGCCCATGTAGACGTCCTGCTCCTTGATATCGAGGACGGAGCGGGTCTCGGTTTCCTGGTCCACCTCAAATACGATCAGGCGCAGCGTCACCTTCATCGGCGCGGCGTAAGTGATGCCGCGCTGGCGGCATTCGGTCTGGTCGTACTTGGGCGGCTCAAGTTCGTAATGAACGAAGTCCAGTTCGGCGGTGCCGGCGAAATCGCGGATCGGGAACACCGAGCGCAGCGTCTTTTCCAGGCCCGAGACATATCCCGTGCCCTTGTCGGAGCGCAGGAACTGCTCGTAGCTTTCGCGCTGAACCTCGATCAGATTCGGCATCTCCACCGCTTCGTGGATATCGCCGAAGATCCGGCGGATGCGACGCTTGGCCGTGCCCGAAGCTTTCGGGGCCTTCACCTTGCTTGCCATGTGAGAGAAACCTGCCTCTGTAATCGCTGCCGGGGCAGTGCCGCCCGCAGCCGTGCTGAAACTTCATGTCGCACGCCGGATGCCGCACAGACGCGAAAGAACCCGAACACCAGCCAACCCCTTGCCGAGGTCGGCCATGCCAGGCCCTGTGCGTCGCGATTTCGGCTGACCGGAAATTCCATCCCTGGATTGCCCGCGCGCATGGGCAATCCTTGCTCGAATCTTCCGGAGCGAGGCGCGATATAGGGGCCCGGGTGGTTGCTGTCAAACGCGGGAAGGAAGAAGGCGGGGCCGCGTCACTCGCGCGGCCAGCGCAACTCCCAGGTCACTTCCAGCCCATCGTGGTCGGACAGCATTCGGCCATCGACAGGACGATCGAAGCGAGCCCTAATCTCGACCGGTTCGAGCGACACAAGCCTGCCCGGCAGGAAGCCCTGCAGGTCCTGCGTGTCCATCCACGGCTCGTCGCTGTCCCACGACATACGAACCATGCAGCGGGCGGGATTGACCATGCAGAACCGGTGCGCCAGCTCGCCCGGAATATGCTCTTCCTTGGCCTCGAACCGATCGGGATCGTGGCGGGCGTTGAAGTCCCCGGCCCAGATCAGGGGGCCACGGCCCCGCCATTCGCGGGCCAGCAGTGCCTCGATCTCGCGGATCTGGCGACGATAGGCGTATAGCGAGCGTTCTTCCGACACCCCGGTTGAACCGCGGCTGTTGAGATGCGTGTTGAGCACGAACAATGGCTCGGGCATTCCAGGCACGGCGATCTCGACCAGTTGCACCCCTTTGTTCGATAGGCAGTCGTAGCCCGCGCAACTCGACCTGCCGAATGGCCGGCTCACGTTCGACACGATAGCCAGGTCGGTCGCAAGCAGCAGGCCCGAGCCGACGACCGCGCCCACCCCTTCGCCCTTGCGCATCCGGCGGGCGCGGCGGAACGCGGGCGAGGCGGGGTCGATCAGCGGCTTGGCCCGGTCCATGCGCAGCGGACCGCGCACCATGTTGGCATAGCCAACCCGCAGCGGGAGCCGGGTGGAAGACGGCACGAAAGCTTCCTGCACGACGAGAATATCGGGACTGGTCGCACCGAACTCGGCTGACCAGGCGGCCTCGATCCGGCCCATCGCCGCGCGGGTGCCGGATCGCTGCGGCCAGGGCAGGCCGGCGACATTGTAGGTCAGCAGCGACAGACGCAGCGTCATCGCACCATCGGTCTGCGCAGTCGGCACAGGTCCGGTGCGAGCTGCCGGGGCGGGAAGCGAGGCGACCGGAGGATGTGTGGTGCACGCCGCCAGGGTGGCGGTCATCGCCAGCACGAACGCGGTCACTAGGAAATGATGGCGGAACCGGCTCGGCGTCACTCGCGCCATCTCGCACCGCGCCAGGCGTTTGACAAGCATCCGGATTATCCGGCCTGCCAGGTGGAATTATCGTTTTTCGATATTATTGATTGACAATATGGCGGCTGCCGCATATTGAATATCGATATCGACATTCAAGGAGATCGATAAATGCTTGCTTCAGGCTCCCATATCGCCGCCGCTCTGTTCGCTCTTCTGCTCACCGCTACGGTATTCCAGCAGGCGATCGCGGTCCCGCCCGCCTCGGCCTCGCCGATAGCCACTTACCAGCTGGCCTGACCGGCCGACAACGAGGGGAGAACCGGGATGACCACAACCCGTCGCGACCCGCTGCTCATGGCAGCGCATATCGTTCTTGCTCTGCTTATTGCGCTTTTGATCTTCGCCCTCGCGATGATCGGGATCGGCTTCGGCGCAATCCTCACGGTCGGGCGCGGCGAATTGCTCGCCAAGCTGGCGGAAGCCGGCGCCCCGCCGTCAGCCTTCTGGGCAGTTGCGGTGCTGCTTCCGCTTATCGCGGGCATGATCTACGCCGCCTTGCGCTTCGCCCTTGAGCTTCGCGGAATCGTGCGCTCGGTCGATCAAGGCGATCCGTTTCAGCCCGAGAACGCCGACCGTCTGTCGCGAATGGGGTGGCTGACGGTCGGCATCTACGTGCAGGCGATCATCGCCGGCCTGATCGCTGCGTGGATCGCAAGCGTGGCGAAAGGCCTGGACGATACGATGCGCTTCGACCTCGACCTGGGCGGCGGCGGCATATTGCTGATCCTCGTCCTGTTCATCCTCGCCCGGGTGTTCCGCCACGGTTCCGCCATGCGCGAAGACCTGGAAGGGACCGTGTGATGCCAGCCGACGAAGGAACCCTTATCGTGGTCAAGCTCGACGACCTGCTCCACGCCCGCCGCATGACGCTGACCGAACTGGCCGAACGCGTCGGGTTGACGCTCGCCAACCTGTCGATCCTCAAGACCGGCAAGGCCCGGGCGATCCGGTTCTCCACGCTCGAGGCGATCTGCCGCGAACTGGCCTGCCAGCCGGGCGACCTGCTCGGCTACGAACCGGATTAGGAGGAAAGTTGGGAACAGGCCAGTTCGGAACAGGCCAGTTCAGAACAGGATGGCGACAGCCACCAGAATCAGAATGAGGGTCCCCAGACCCAGCACTACCGGACGGCCCATGACATATTCTCCTCGGGCTTGATGCCCGAGTGAGGAGCGTTCGGGAGGATGGACGGTTCCCTGAAAAGTGATCAAGGGTGAGGAAGCCGTGTCCCCCCCCAAGCACTACTGGCTCATGTTGGGCCGACGATTTAACCCAATCAAGCTTGCCGTCTACCGGCTCCGTAATCCGGGTTGACCCGCCGCCACTATCTGCTAGAGGCCCGCCCCGACCGGCGGGCCTCTTTGCATATGCCCGGTGGTCGTCCGTCCGAGACAGTTGGTGGTCGGGGTTCGCCCGGCCTTAATTTCCAGCCTAGACGGGGAAACGAGATTTTCGCGGGCGGCTCCGGCCTACCGCTCCATGCACGTCAGCCGTGCCTCCTTCCCCATCGATGGACTTTGCCCGTGCCGATTCCCGGCATGGCCAAACGTAGCCGGTCGCGCGGGGAGCCATCCCTTCGCGATCATTGTGCCACCGGGTGGTTCATCCACACGGCGGTTATAGAAGGAGTATGGCATGGATCGTTCGCAGAAAGCCGATTCGGTCGCCCAGCTCAACGCGGTCTTCAACGAGGTCGGCGTGGTGGTTGTCACCCGCAACCTCGGCCTGACGGTGGCCCAGTCCACCGCCCTGCGCGGGAAGATGCGTGATGCCGGAGCGTCCTACAAGGTTGCGAAGAACCGCCTTGCCGCGCTCGCCCTGAAGGACACCAAGTACGAAGGCCTGGAGGAATACCTCACCGGCCCGACTGCCCTCGCCTATTCGACCGATCCGGTCGCGGCGGCGAAGGCTGCGGTGGAATTCGCCAAGACCAACGACAAACTCGAAATCGTCGGTGGTTCCATGGGCGGGCAGATGCTCGACGAAGCCGGGATCAAGGCGCTTGCCTCGATGCCCTCGCTCGACGAGCTGCGCGCAAAGCTGGTGGGCCTCGTCAACGCCCCGGCGACCAAGATCGCCCAGGTCGTCAACGCACCCGCCGCCAAGCTTGCCCGCGTGTTCGGGGCCTATGCGGCCAAGGATGCGGCGTAAGCGGTTTTTCCCTGTTCAGACGAAACAATGGGGCATTTCCGCCCCGCCCAATTTTGGAGTGTAGATCATGGCCGATGTAGCCAAGCTCGTTGAAGAACTTTCGAAGCTGACCGTCCTCGAGGCGGCCGAACTCGCCAAGGCGCTGGAAGAAGAGTGGGGCGTCAGCGCCGCCGCTGCCGTCGCCGTGGCCGCTGCTCCCGCCGGTGGCGACGCCCCCGCCGCGGAAGAGAAGACCGAATTCGACGTGATCCTCACCGGCGACGGTGGCAAGAAGATCCAGGTCATCAAGGAAGTCCGCGCCATCACCGGCCTGGGCCTGACCGAAGCCAAGACCCTCGTGGAATCGGCTCCGAAGGCGCTCAAGGAAGGCGTGAACAAGGCGGAAGCCGAAGAGATCAAGGGCAAGATCGAAGCAGCCGGCGGCACCGTCGAGCTCAAGTAAGCTTCGCTCTAGTTCTAGAGACACGCGAAGGGCGGTGCCGCGAGGCGCCGCCCTTTTCGTTTGCTCACAGTGCCTCGAGAAATACGATCAGTTCAGCCCGCGCCGCTGGATCGCTTAGCCCGGCATAGGCCATCTTCGTCCCCGGCACGACCGCGCGCGGGTTCGCCAGGTAGGCGTCGAGCGCGGCGTCGTCCCAGACGATGCCGCTCGCGCGCATCGCGCCGCTGTAGGCATAGCTCTGTTCACGCGCGGCTGGCTGGCCGTGGACGTCCGCGAGCGAGGGTCCGATCCCGTTGCGCCCCGGGGCGAGCGAATGGCACGCGGCGCACTGCCCCCAGGCGGCAGGGGCAGCCGCAACGGCGCTCGTCTGCCGGTCGACTGCCGGGTCCGACTGCCCGCCGCACGCGGAGAGGGCCAGCAGGGAGGCTAGGAAATGCAGGCGCGCAATCATCACCCGCGCCCTAGCCGTTAGTCCGGACCAACGGCAAGCTGTGGTCGAATTGCCGCGCCCGCGCGCCATCGCGTCGCGCGTCGAAGAATGCACTTTGGCGCGCACGCCCGTTCGCTTATCCGGATCGGCTGCATGACAGACGCACGCATCTCGACCGCCGCCGAATGGCGCACCGAACTGGGGGCCACCTTCCGGCTCGCCTGGCCGCTGGCGCTCGCCAACCTGCTCCAGATGCTGGTCCATGCGGTCGACGTGATTTTCGTTGCCCGGCTGGGGGAACGCGAGCTGGCCGCCTCGGCGCTCGGCATCGCGCTGTTCGGCCTGCTGATGTGGGCTTTCTCGGGCCTCACCGGTATGGTCGCGGCACTGATTGCAGAGGAACTTGGGCGCAAGCGCCATTCGGTGCGTGAGGTGCGCCGATCGGTCCGCATGGGGCTGTGGCTCGCGCTCGTCTCCGGCGCGATCGGCATGGCGATCTGCTGGCAGGGCGAGGCGATCATGCTCGCGAGCGGGCAGGAACCGGCGCTGGCCGCCCGTGCGGGCGATTTCCTGCGCATCATCATGTGGGCGATGATCCCGATGATCGCGGCGAACGTGCTGCGCAGTTTCGTCGCCGCATTGGGTCGCCCGGTCTTCGCTACCGCGATCACCGGCCTCGCGCTGTTTGCCAGCGTGCTGTTCAACTGGATGTTCGTGTTCGGCAACCTTGGCGCGCCCGCATGGGGGCTTGAAGGTTCGGCGCTGGCGAGCGTGCTGACCTCGCTGTTCATCCTGGGCAGCTATGTCGTGGCGATCCTCGGCAACCGCCGCCTGCGCCGTTACCGGGTTTTCGGCAACTGGTGGCGCCCCGAATGGCAGCGCCTGCGCGAACTCGTGCGCCTGGGTACTCCGGTGATGATCATCATCATCGCCGAGGCGGGGCTGTTCAGCGGCGCGGCACTGCTGATGGGACGGATCGGCGCATCGGAACTGGCCGGACACACCGTCGCCTTGCAGATCGCCGCGCTGGCGTTCCAGATCCCGTTCGGAGTCGGTCAAGCAGCGACGATAAGGGTCGGCTATCACTACGGCGCGCGAGACGTGGCGGCGATCGGCCGCGCCGGCTGGGTCGGGATCGGCATGGCGGGCAGCTTTATGGTGCTTACTGCCGCACTCATGGTGTTTGCCCCGATGCTGTTGCTGCGCATCTACGTCGACCCGTCCGACGCCGCCAACGCGGCGATGGTCGGTTTCGCGGTGCAGTATATGCTCGTCGCCGCCGCGTTCCAGTTGTTCGACGGGGTGCAGGCCGTGGCCGCGGGCGCTTTGCGCGGGTTGCAGGATACGCGGATGCCGATGGTGATCGCGGTGTTCAGTTACTGGGTGCCCGGCCTTGGCACCGCGATCTGGCTTGGCTTCTTCACCCCGCTGGAGGGCACCGGCGTGTGGATCGGGCTCGCGGTCGGCCTGGTTTTTGCGGCAGGCCTTCTCACCCTGCGCTGGGCGCAGCGCGAGAAGCTCGCACTGGTGTGAGTTTTTTCGCCGCACACCCGTTGACTCGCTGAAGGGCGGTTCACATATGCCGCACGCTGGCACTCTCATGCAGAGAGTGCCAATCGCGTGTTTCAAACGAGAGAGGTCACGAACAATGGCATTTCGTCCCCTGCACGATCGCGTGCTGGTCCGTCGCATCGAAGCCGAGGAAAAGACCGCCGGCGGCATCATCATTCCCGACAACGCCAAGGAAAAGCCGAGCGAGGGCGAGATCGTCGCCGTCGGTTCGGGCACCAAGGCCGAAGACGGCAAGATCACCCCGCTCGACGTCAAGACCGGCGACCGAGTGCTGTTCGGCAAGTGGTCGGGCACCGAGGTCAAGCTAGATGGCGAAGACCTGCTGATCATGAAGGAAAGCGACATCATGGGAGTGATTGGCTGACCAGCCGATCACGGACACCCTGATGAAAATCAGGGTCTCGTGCCGCTTAGTAGAACATCCCAGGGTCCGATCGGACCGATAGCGATCCCAGCTTTTGCTGGGATGACGAACAAAGAGGAAAGAATCAATGGCAGCCAAGGACGTAAAGTTCGGCCGTGACGCGCGCGAAGGTATTCTGCGCGGCGTCGACACCCTCGCCAATGCCGTCAAGGTCACGCTCGGCCCCAAGGGCCGCAACGTCGTGATCGACAAGAGCTTCGGCGCTCCCCGCATCACCAAGGACGGCGTCACCGTCGCCAAGGAAATCGAACTGAAGGACAAGTTCGAGAACATGGGCGCACAGATGCTGCGCGAAGTCGCCAGCAAGACCAACGACATCGCCGGTGACGGCACCACCACCGCTACCGTGCTGGCCCAGTCGATCGTGACCGAGGGCATGAAGTCGGTCGCGGCGGGCATGAACCCGATGGACCTGAAGCGCGGCATCGACCTGGCGGTCGAGAAGGTCGTTGCCGATCTCAAGGGTCGGTCCAAGGACGTTGCCGGTTCGAGCGAGATCGCCCAGGTCGGCATCATCTCGGCCAACGGTGACCGCGAAGTCGGCGAGAAGATCGCCGAGGCGATGGAGAAGGTCGGCAAGGAAGGCGTGATCACCGTCGAGGAAGCCAAGGGCCTCGAATTCGAGCTCGACGTCGTCGAAGGCATGCAGTTCGACCGCGGCTACCTCAGCCCCTACTTCATCACCAACCCGGAAAAGATGACGGTCGAACTCGAGAACCCGTACATCCTGATCCACGAGAAGAAGCTGTCGAACCTCCAGTCGATGCTCCCGATCCTCGAAGCGACGGTCCAGTCGGGCCGCCCGCTCCTGATCATCGCGGAAGACATCGAGGGCGAGGCGCTGGCCACCCTGGTGGTCAACAAGCTGCGCGGCGGCCTCAAGGTCGCGGCGGTCAAGGCGCCCGGTTTCGGCGATCGTCGCAAGGCGATGCTGCAGGACATCGCGATCCTGACCAAGGGCGAGATGATTTCCGAAGACCTCGGCATCAAGCTCGAGAACGTCACCGTTGGGATGCTCGGCGAAGCCAAGAAGGTGACCATCGACAAGGACAACACCACGATCGTCGATGGCGCCGGTTCGGCCGACGACATCAAGGCGCGCGTCGGTGAAATCCGCACCCAGATCGACAACACCAGCAGCGACTACGATCGCGAGAAGCTGCAGGAACGTCTCGCCAAGCTCGCTGGCGGTGTTGCCGTGATCAAGGTCGGCGGTGCGACCGAGGTCGAGGTGAAGGAACGCAAGGACCGCGTCGACGACGCGCTCCACGCCACCCGCGCCGCAGTCGAGGAAGGCATCGTCCCGGGCGGCGGCACCGCGCTGCTCTACGCCACCAAGGCGCTCGACGGCCTCACCGGCGAGAACGACGACCAGACCCGCGGCGTGGACATCGTACGCCGCGCGATCCAGGCGCCGGTCCGCCAGATCGCCGCCAATGCGGGCCACGACGGCGCGGTCGTCGCTGGCAAGCTGATGGACAGCAAGGACGAGACGCTCGGCTTCAATGCCGCGACCGACGTGTACGAAAACCTCGTCGCGGCAGGCGTGATCGACCCGACCAAGGTCGTGCGCACGGCGCTGCAGGATGCGGCATCGGTCGCCGGCCTCCTCATCACCACCGAAGCCGCGATTACCGAGAAGCCGGACGACAAGCCGGCGATGCCCGGTGGCGGCGGTATGCCCGACATGGGCGGCATGGGCTTCTGAGCCACACCATCCGGTAACGGACAACAGAAGGCCCGGCGGAGCGATCCGCCGGGCCTTTTTGCTGCGCGACTTTGCCATGCGACGAAAAGACCCGGACCGGCGGATGCCGGTCCGGGCTGAAGTCAGGATGGCAGCATAAACTGCACACCCTTCGGGTCGCCTGGTCGAACTGGTTTCGGCAGAGTTGCTGCGCCCTGCTCTTGGCGCGCATTATTGCCGATCGCGCCGACCGACGGAATAATGCAAATGCACTATAGACTTAGTGGCTGGCGGCGACGCGCGGCAAGGCAGCGATGCGGCTGACAATCTCGACCTGACGCGAACAGTCCATCTTGTCGCAGATCGCCCGCACCTGCAGCCGCACGGTGTGGCGGCTGGTCTGGCGCCGGTCGGCGATGCGTTCGATCGTCTCACCCTCCCACAGCTGCATGGCGATATCCACCTCGCCGGGCGAGAGGCCGTATATCGTTTGCAGGAGATCCGGGACGCCCGGGGCACGCAAGCCGCCCAGGGCCAGCAGCACTGTGCCGTCGAGCAGAGGAACCACGACCATATCGATGCGCTGCCCTTCGCGCGGCGAAAGGCGCATCCCATGCCCGGGCGGACAATCGGGCGAGGCCGCCATCGCCAGCATGGCCGCGAACGGCCCACGATCGCACGGATTGACCGGCCGGACCTTGCCCTCGTGCAGCTCCACCGCGGCACAATGGCGCAATTCGGCCTCCGCGCGCCGATTGGCGTGGACGAGACGGGCATCGCCGCGCACCACGATCAGCGCCTCCTCAAGCGCATCGAGCGCCGCACCACGCTGCGCGATGGCGCGGTCCATCCCCATCATCCGCGCGCGCAGGGCGAAAAGGCGTGCCAGATCGGGTGCGGCGAACCTCAGCCGGGCAATCTCGTCCCGGCCGAACCTCGCCTGGGCAACGCCGCGCTGGAACGTGATCGCGCCCTTGCCCGAACCCGTTTCGAACGGCACGCCGAGAGCGCGAAAGGTGTCGTCGCCCATCGGTCGGATGAAATCCTGGTAGAGCCGACTGCGCTCGAAGTTGTCGGATCCGATAACGCGCTCCAGGTCGATCACTTCTTGCGGTCGCCAGTTGTCGAGCATGGCAGCCGCACACGGGTCGAGCGCAAGGAAATCGCGACCGTAAACCTCGAGCTGCTCGCCGGTCCACCAGCCGTTATTGGCGGCCACGCCATGAAGTCCGCCGTCCAGCCCGAACCCGCCGAAGAATGAACGCGCGCCGATTTGCGAGGCGAGTTCGGCGACGACCTGGGTCAGGGCATCGTCGTCATGGACGGCTTCCAGCAAGCGACCTGCGGCGACCCAGCTCATCCAAGCTCCTTACGTTGCCGCCATAACCCATTGCGCGGACGAACGAAAGGAACGAGTAACCCGCGCGGTCAGCCGCCCTTGCGACTGGCCTCCGCGGCCGCGACGACTTCGGCTGGCCAGGTCACCTGGGTCTGCGTCTGCGGATTGAACAGTGCGCCGGGATAGACCGCCGCCCGGGCGCCCGCGATTTCCTCGGCGGTCAGGTGATCGCTCGGGGTCAGCTCGAACACGTCGAGCCCGCGCGTGATCTCGGTCGCGTAGATGCGCCCGTTGTACCAGTAGGCCGACCAGTAGCCGCCCGTCACGAGCTGGTCCTTGTCGACCGGACCGCGATCGAAATAGGCGATCTCGAACGGATTGGCGGCATCGGTGAAATCGATCACGCTGATCCCGCCCTGATACCAGGCCTGGACGAAGATATCGCGCCCGGGCACCGGCACGATCGAGCCGTTGTGTGCGACGCAGTTCTCCTTGTCGGTCTGCGGGGCGGGGATCTTGTAGTTGCTCTTGAAGGCCAGCTTGCCGTTCTCGATCGCGTAGATCGCGTTGGCGCCCCAGTTCATCGGGTCGCCCGCCTGGCAGCGCGGCCGACCGCCGCCGCCCCATTCGTCGGTGAACAGCACCTTGGTGCCATCGTTGTTGAAGGTCGCCGAATGCCAATAGGCGAAGCCGTTGTCGGTCACGTCGTCGATCCGCTTTGGCTTCAGCGGGTTCGATATGTCGAAGATGACGCCATTGCCCGAGCACGCCCCGGCGGCGATTTTCTTGGACGGGAACACTGTGATGTCATGGCAGTGGTCGGTCCGGCTGGTGTCCTGCGTCCCCTCGCCATGATCGCCGCCACGCCACAACCCGGCGATCTGGTTGTCGGAGGCGAAGACCCGCGGGCTGTCGACTATCCGTGCCTTCGACGGGTCGGCGACCGGGATCTCGATCACGTCGATGCTGAACAGCGCGGTGCGGTCGTCGCCCACGGCGTTTATGCACCCGGCCAGTTCCTCCTCCTTGCGGATGAACGACGTCCCTGAATTGTAGACCACGATCCGGCGGTTGTCGGCGCTGACGACCGAATGGGTGTGGCTGCCGCGGCAGGTCTGCACCAGGCCGACCTGGCGCGGGCGAGTCACGTCGGAGATGTCGAAGATCCGCAGGCCGCGGAACCGCTCGGCGCTGACCTCGCCCTGCACGCCCTGCAAGCCGCAATCGATCCGCGCGCGGGCATCCTGCACGCTCATCAGCAGGAGGTTGCCGACGATCGACACATCGCCCTGCCCACCGGGGCAGACGACCGAACTGACCAGCTGCGGCACTCCATCCTCGCCCAGCCGGTAGGCGTTGAAGCCATGATAATTGCCCGCCACGAGCAGATCGCCGGAAAAAGCCATGTCGGTCTGCGCGAACGACAGCAGCGACCCGCGGTCGCCGAACTGTGGCTTGGGCGGTTCCTCGCCTTCCTTGACGGGCTTTGCTTCCGCGCCGTCTTTCTTCGGCTTTTCCGGTTGCAGGCCCGCAGGGTTCGCCGGGTCGAAGAAGCCAGCCGGCTTGGGCAGCGCGGCGACGAGCCGCATATTCAGGATCGCCTCGCCCGCGTCGCGAAAACCTGGTGCGAGCGTCGCGCGCGGATCGGTCGAGAGACCGGCGAGCGCGATGTTCATCCGGCCGATCTCGGCGCGCTGATCGGTGACGACTTCGTTGGTGAATTCGAACAGGACAGGATCGTAAGCGCTGCCGGGCTGATCGTGCAGTTCCCTGACCATGTCGAGCGCGCCATCATGGTGGCGGATCATCAGTTCGAGGAACAAGCGGTCGAACGCGGTCCCGTTCGCCGCCGCCAACGCCGCCATCTGTTCGGGGCTCGCCATGCCCTTCATCCCGTGATGGTGATGTGCATGGCCCATGCCCGCCATTTCCAGCGGCTCGCCCTTGCCCGAGAGCCACTCGGTCATGAACTTCATCTCGTCCTTCTGGCTCGCGTCGATGCGGCCGCCAAGCGCGACGATGGTCTCGTTGTTGGTCCGCTCGGCGACCAATGCGGCCATGTCGACCGCTTGCTGGTGATGCACGATCATGCCTTGCATGAAGGCGACGTCCGCAGGGGTGTAGGTGACCTGCGCCAGCCGGGTCGCCTCCTCCGCGGTCAGCACCCGCGCCGACGCGCCCGGTGCGCCGGGCTGGACGATCGGTGCGTCCTGTGCCGCCAGAACGGTGGTCGTGGCGAGCAGGCTCGCAACAAGCGAGATGCGGGCAAGGCGTGATTGCATGATTAGGCGTCCCCGAAGATATTTACCCCGCCACAAGGCCCTGAATGACCATCGCGAGTCAAGTCGCCCCCGGTCGAGGCAGATAGGCCGTTCGTCGGACGCGCGGCTGCCTATCCGTATTTGTGCGGAGGTGGTGCAACAGCGGCTGGCAACTGGCTCGCACGCACAAGCATGGTGGACGAAGCGGTTTCGCCCCCCGTTGCCGCTTCGTCCAACTACCCCCGCCTAAAGCACCCGGCCAGCCACTGCGTCGAGGCGCGAGACCAGCACCGGATCGCGCGCTGCCGCAGCCGTTACCAGCGCGTTGTCGAGCGCGCGGTCTATCGGCGAGGGTTCACGCACTGTCGGCAGGGCGCGGACGAGGGACTCCACCGCGCGGCAGGCCAGTTCGGCGTTCGCGCTCATCCGCGCCACGACCTCGCTCGCCTCGACCGGAGGCAGGTCATCGCGCCAGCTGTCGTGGTCGGTGACCATGCCGAGCAGTGCATAGGGCAGCTCCGCCTCGCGCGCCAGACGCGCCTCGGGCATGGCCGTCATGCCGATCACGTCAGCACCCCAATCGCGGTACAGACGGCTTTCGGCGCGGGTGGAGAACTGCGGCCCCTCCATCGCCAGATATGTTCCCCCGTGCACCGCCGAGCCGCCGCCGCCCTCGACCGCCGCCGCCGCCAGCGACGAGAGGCGCGAGCAGACCGGATCGGCCATGCTGACGTGCGCCACCATTCCCGGCCCGAAGAAACTCGCCGGACGACCGGAGGTGCGATCGATGAACTGGTCGACCGCGACAAACTGGCCTGGCTCGATTTCCTCGCGAAGGCTGCCGACCGACGAGATTGCGAGAAGGTCGGTACAACCGGCACGCTTGAGCGCATCGATATTGGCGCGGGCATTGATCTGGCCGGGCGGTATCCGGTGTCCTCGTCCGTGCCGGGGCAGGAACCGCAGCGCGACTTCGCCGATGTTTCCGCACAACACTTCGTCCGAGGCATCGCCCCACGGCGTGTTCACGCGGATCCACTGCGCATCCTCCAGCGCATCGATCGCATAGAGGCCCGAGCCTCCGATAATTCCAATGGTCCAGCTAGCCATGAAGCTTGTCTATGACGTCCGCATCGGACAACAAAGAGAATTGATTGGTCGCGCGGGCGACACTTTTCATCGCGCCGCTGCTTGTTTGCATCCGCGTGGAGCCATTAAGCAAACGCAAACCTTGACGGGGGTATGCTGACAAGCATGACGAATTTCAGGCGGATATTCGGGATTGGTGCCGCGGCGGCAGTGCTTGCGCTGGCACAGGCGGCACCCGCAAAGGCGGATCGGGTTGAATTCGAGGCGGCGTTCGACCGTACTCTCGGAACCGAGGCACGGGCGCCGCAAAGCTTCGACGCAATCTATAGCACCGGGTTCGAAGCGCACCTGGCGAGCGTCGCCAATGGATCGCAAGGCCGCATTGGTGTCGCAGCTATCGATCTGAGCACCGGGCGCAGTCTGGCCGTGCTCGGCGATCAGCGATTCCCCATGGCGAGCACGAGCAAGATCGCCATCGCGGCCGCTTTCCTCGAGGGGGTCGAGCAGGGCAAGTGGAGCCTGACCAGCGAGTTCCCGCTGCTGATCCCGGTTTCATCGACGCGCTTTTCCACCCGCGTCGCGCCCGTGCGCGAGGGCAACTACTTGCCCGCGACGCAATTGATCGAGCTGATGATTACCCGCAGCTCCAACCCCGCGACCGACGCTTTGCTCCGTGTCATCGGCGGGCCAGAGGCAGTGAACGACTGGGCGCGCCGCGCTGGCATCCGCGATTTCGAGCTGACCCGCGACATCGCCACGCTGGTGCGCGACGATGGCGAATTCGACCCGGCTTCGACCATAGACCGCCGCGACAGCGCCTCGCCCGAAGCAATGGTCCAGCTCGTCGCCGGTCTGCACCAGGGCAAATGGCTCAACGCGACGCACCGGCGGCTGATCATCGGAGCGATGGAACGCTGCGTGACTGGCAAGCGCCGTATCCCGGCGATGCTGCCCGCGCAGACGCTCGTTGCGCACAAGACCGGCTCGCTCAACAATACCTCGAGCGACATCGGCCTGATCCACCTGCCCGACGGACGTGCCATCGCAGTGGCGATTTACGTCACGGGCCAGGGGTCGCGACTGGCGCGCGAAGGGCGCATCGCCGAGATCGCGCGGACACTCTACAACGGATATTCGGCCCAGGGACAAAGCAGCTGGGCCAACGCCACCTACTCGGGCAACTGACCCCCGGCTGCCCGGTTAGCGATGGACAAACAGAAAGGGCGGCGCCTCGCGGCGCCGCCCTTCTTGTTCGATCCGAAACGGACCGAAACCGAATCAGTCGGCAGCGGCTTCGGCCGGGGTCTCGCCCTGGACTTCGGCTTCGGCTTCTGCGGTCGCGGTTTCGACAGCGGCACCGGCGTCAACAGCGGCGCCTTCGACGGCTTCGCCCATGGCTTCGGCATTGGCTTCGGTGTCGGCCATCGCGCCTTCGGCGGTTTCTTCAGCGGCGTCGGTGGTGGCTTCCGAGCAAGCGGCGAGGCTCAGCGAGGCAGCGGCAGCAGCGGCAACGAGCATGATCTTACGCATAGGATCAATCCTTAATCAGCGAGTGGGTTACACACCGGATTGAAGCCCGGGGCGGGAAACCTGCCATCGAGCGGGTTTCTGCGGGCTAAATAATGGCGGGAATATGGCAGCGCAAGCGGTTTCGCCACATTGTGTCCGCATTTCGCCGTATTTTCGCCAAAATTGGCGGAATTGCGGGATTCTCCAAGGTGCTGGAAACGGCGTTTTTCGCGATACCGCTTTGCCGGAACCGCTGCTAGGCGTCAGTGCGATGGCAGACAAGCAGCACCTCTACCTCGTCGACGGATCGGCCTACATCTTCCGCGCCTATCATCGCCTGCCGCCCCTGACCGATCCACAGGGCATACCTGTGGGCGCGGTCTATGGCTACACCACGATGCTGTGGAAGCTGGCCGACGATCTCGACAAGGCCGACGGCCCGACACACCTCGCGGTCATCCTCGACAAGGGTTCGACCAGCTTCCGCAACAAACTGTACGAAGACTACAAGGCAAACCGCCCGCCCCCGCCCGAGGACCTGGTGCCGCAGTTTCCGCTGATTCGCGACGCCACTCGCGCCTTCAGCCTGCCGTGCATCGAGGAAGACGACCTCGAGGCGGACGACCTCATCGCCAGCTACGCTCGCGCCGCAACCGAGCGCGGATGGAACGTGACCATCGTGTCGAGCGACAAGGACCTGATGCAGCTCGTCGGTCGCTGCGACGGGCCGGATGGCGAGGCGTGCATCGATATGCTCGACACGATGAAGAACCAGCGCATCGACGTGGCCGAGGTGGTCGAGAAATTCGGCGTTCCGCCCGAACTTGTCGGCGACGTGCTGGCGCTGATGGGCGACAGTGTCGACAACGTGCCCGGCATCTACGGCATCGGGCCCAAGACCGCCTCGAAGCTGATCCAGGATCACGGCTCGCTCGTCGCCGCACTCGACGCCGCGCCCGAAATGAAGCCCGGAAAGCTGCGCGAGCGGCTGATCGAGGGCCGTGAGATGGCGCTGCTCAGTCGAGAACTGGTTCAACTGAAGGAAGATTGCGACCTCCCGATCGCGCTCGACGACATGAAGCTCGATGGTGTGCCCGACGAACCGCTCGCCGCTTTCCTGACCAAGCATGGCTTCACCAGCCTGCTGCGACGGCTGGGAGCGGGCTCGGGCAGCCCGGAACGCGCCACGCAGCTCAACCCGGCCAAGCCGGTGAACAAAGGCGCCGAGGCTTCGTCCACCGGCAATCGCCAGCCGGCACCGGAATGGCCCGCGATCGACCGCGCGAAATACGAATGCGTCCAGACCGAGGAGGCGCTGCAAGCCTGGATCGAGCGAGCCTTTGCCGCCCGGCTGGTGGCGGTCGACACCGAAACGAGTGCATTGGACGCGATGCGGGCCGATCTCGCCGGGATCAGCCTCGCGACGGGACCGGGAGAGGCTTGCTACATCCCCCTGGCGCACGGCGGCAGCGATATGTTTGCCGAGAAACCCGACCAGATCCCCCTCGAGAGCGCGCTGTCGCTGCTCAAGCCGCTGCTCGAGAGCGAAGCGGTGCTCAAGGTAGGGCAGAACATCAAGTACGACCTCAACGTGCTCGCCCGGCACGGGATTGGCGTCGCGCCGATCGACGACACGATGATCGTGAGCTTCGCGCTCGATGCGGGGCGCAGCCTCGACGGGATCGGCGGCGGGCACGGTATGGACGAACTGAGCGAACGCCATCTCGGCCACGCGACGCTGGCGTTCAAGGACATCTGCGGCACCGGCAAGAAGGCGATCCCCTTCGGCGAGGTGCCGCTTGCCAAGGCGACCGAATATGCCGCCGAAGATGCCGAGGTGACCTGGCGGCTCCACCGCCTACTCCATCCGCGCCTGGCCGAGGAGGGCGGCAGCCGGGTGTACCAGCGGGTCGACCGCCCGCTGATCGCGGTCGTGGCGCAAATGGAGCGCCACGGCATCAAGGTCGACAAGGCGCGTCTGGCGGGCCTGTCGGAGGAATTCGCGCGCGAGATCGCCCGGATCGAGCAGGAAGTGTTCGCCGCCGCCGGGATGGAATTCACCATCGGCAGCCCCAAGCAGCTGGGCGACGTGCTGTTCGACAAGATGGGCTACAAGGGCGGGCGCAAGGGCAAGAGCGGGCAGTATTCGACCGATCAGGCGATCCTCGAAGGGCTCGCCGCGCAGGGTGCCGAAGTCGCGACCAAGGTGCTTGAATGGCGCCAGCTCTCCAAGCTCAAGTCGACCTATACCGACGCGCTCCAGGCGGCGATCAACCCCGATACGGGCCGCGTCCATACCAGCTACAGCCTCGTCGGCGCGCAGACCGGACGGCTGAGTTCGACCGATCCCAACCTCCAGAACATTCCGATCCGCACCGAGATCGGCCGCCAGATCCGCGAGGCTTTCGTGCCGGAGCCGGGCAATGTCCTGATGTCGGCCGACTATTCGCAGATCGAGCTGCGCCTGGCCGCGCACATGGCCGATGTGCCGCAGTTGAAGGAGGCCTTCGCCGCGGGCGAGGACATCCATGCCCGCACCGCGCGCGAGATGTACGGCGAGGTCACCCGCGACACGCGCGCGCGGGCCAAGACGATCAACTTCGCGATCCTTTACGGCATCAGCCGCTGGGGCCTTGCCGGCAGGCTGGGGATCGAACCCGACGAGGCGCAGGGCCTGATCGACACCTATTTCCAGCGCTTCCCGGGTATTCAGCGGTACATCGCGGAAACGCTCGAAAGCGTGCGCGAACGGGGCTATTCCGAGACCCTGTTCGGTCGCAAGACCTGGTTCCCGCGGATCGAATCGAAGAACCAGGCCGAACGACAGGGAAGCGAGCGGGCCGCGATCAACGCCCCGATCCAGGGGACCAGCGCCGACATCATCAAGCGCGCGATGGCGCGGATGATGCCCGCGCTGAGCGAAGCGGGGCTGGGACACGTGAGGATGCTGCTGCAAGTGCACGACGAACTGGTGTTCGAGCTGCCCGAGGGCGACGTCGCCGCGGCATCGCCGGTGATCGAGCGTGTCATGGCCGAGGCGGCTCTGCCCGCAGTCCAGCTGTCCGTCCCGCTGGGAATCGAGATCGGCACCGGCAAGAGCTGGGGGGCCGCGCACTGAACGACCCGGCCAATCTCGAAGCCTCCGCCAAACCGCAGCCCAAATCGGCGCTGTGGCTCAATGTCGCGATCCTCGCGCTCATCACCCTGACGCTGATCGCGGGGCTGTTCCTGGTCGCGCGCACGATCGAGGTCGAACGCGCGCATCGGGAGCGGGTGCGCAGCACCACCGATGTCCTGCTGGCGCTGCGCGAGGTCCTCTACGTCACGCTCAATACCGAAACCGGGCAGCGCGGCTATTTGCTGACGCTCGACCGGCGCTATCTCGAACCCTATCGCGCCGGGCGGGCGCAGATCGAGCCGGCCATCGAAACCTTGCGGACGCAGATCGGCGAAAGCGCGACACCGCGTCAGGCCACGCTGCTCGACGAGATCGAGAACCTGGCCGCGATCAAGACGGCGGAAATGGACGAGACGGTCGGCCTCGCCGCCAACGCCCAGCTGCTCGACGCGCGGCGCCGCATCCTTTCCGACGAAGGGCAGGAAGCGATGGAGCGCCTGCGCACCGCCATCGCCGAACTGGAACGGATCGAAGGCGAGGAACTCGCACGTGAGGCCGAGGACACCGCTCGGGCCGAAGCACGGGTGCTGCCGTTGCTCGGACTCGTCATCGTGGTGCTGTTTGCCGCCCTGATCGCAGGATACCGGCTGGTCACGCGCGCCGCGCGGGCCGAAGCGGAGGCCGCCCAGGCAGCCGCGCTTGCCGAAGCGCGCGACCGTGCCGACCTGCTGGCGCGCGAGATCAACCATCGGGTCAAGAATCTGTTCGCCGTAATCCTGGCCATCGTGCGCATGGGGGCCAAGGAAGCACCCGAGGCCAAGGCCGCGAGCGAGCGCATGGCCGAACGGATCGGCGCGCTGCTGACCGCGCACGAGGTCACGCAGGGCGCGATCGACCAGCGCCAGGCTTCGCTCGGGGACTTGGTCGATACGACGCTCGCGCCCTATCGCTCCAGCCGCCTGACCGCCACCGTCGATGGCCCGACAGTCATGCTCTCGGCCAAACGCGCCTCGCCCCTGGGCCTGGTACTGCACGAACTCACCACCAATTCGGTCAAGTACGGGTGCTGGCGCGAGCAGGGAGACCTCTCGGTGACCTGGGAGCGGGACGGGGGCGATGTGATGATAACCTGGCGCGAACGCTGCTCCGCGCCGCCCGAAGTCACCGAAGCCAGCGGCGGCGGGTTCGGCACCCGGCTGATGGAAGCTTCGGCCCGCCAGCTGCGCGGAACGATCGAGCGCAACTTCCGCGACGACGGCGCGGAAGTGCTGATCCGTTTCCCCGCCGAGGACTGACCTTGCCAGTCACAGTCGGCTTGCATAGGGCGAAGCGATGTTCGCAAGCCTGAACCCGGCCGCATGGTCGATCGCCTGGGACAAGATCGGCACCGCGGCGCTGCTGGCAGTGGCGGCCGTGGTCGCGGCATGGCTGGTGCATCGGATCGTTTTCGCGGTGGCGGGACGGATCGCCGCGCTTTCCGCCGCTCCGGTCGACGAATTGCTGCTGCAACGCATCCGCCGCCCAGCCCTGTGGGCGTTCATCGCCATCGCGCTCACGCTGGTGGCTGAAAGCAATGCGACGGTGGCGGCAAGCTGGGGACCGATCGCCAGGATCGCTCGCCCCGCCATCCTGGGCTGGATCGCCTTCTGCCTGGTCAAGGCTTTCACCGCAGCGATGGAATTCCGGCTCGAGACGGTGGAAGATCCGATCGCGAATCGCAGCCGCAAGACGCGGATCGCGATCCTGTCGCGCACGGCGACTTTCGCCATCGTCCTTATCACCGTTGGCCTGATGCTGCTGGGCATCCCCGGGGTGCGCGACATCGGGGTGACGGTGATGGCGTCGGCGGGCCTGGCCGCGCTGGCGGTGGGCGCCGCGGCGCAACCGGCGCTGAAGTCGTTGATCGCGGGGCTTCAGATGGCGTTGACCGAGCCGCTGCGCATCGGCGACCTGGTGGTGGTCGACGGCCATACCGGGCGGGTCGAGGAAATCCGCATGAGCTTCGTGATCGTGCGCACCTGGGACGAGCGCGCGGTGATCGTGCCGACCAGCCGGTTTCTCGACCAGAGCTTCGAGAACTGGTCGCGCACCAACGAGATGCTGACCGGCCCGGTTTTCCTGCATCTCAACCCGGCGACCAAGGTCGCTCCGATCAGGGTCGAATTCCTCCGCTTCGTCGGGGCCCACCCGCTGTGGGACGGGCGCACCGCGTCGCTGCTGATGACCGAATCGCGGACCGAGACGATCGAACTGCGCCTCGCCATGAGCGCACGCACCATCGGCGACCTGTTCGACCTGCGCTGCGCCGTGCGCGAACACATGATCGAATGGCTGCGATCGGAAATGCCCGAGGCCCTGATCCGTCAACGCATCGAGATCGAGCCCGCCGCCAGCGCGAAGCGCTAGTCTCTTTTCAAGTTTAGCGGCCCCGGCCCGCACCGATTCAGCAAAGCCGAAAACAAACCTAATCGTTGCTGCGCTCCGCCGCCGCGCGATGCTTCACCTCACGGGTCGGTTCCACCATGCCTTCGTGGAGAAAACCGATCGGGAAGACTTCCGCCGCGCGCTTCTTCAGCTCGCCGCGCATCTTCTTGTATTCGTCCTCCATCGCCTGGGTCACGGTGGCTCGCGAATCTTCCATCGCCTCGACGAAATCGGCCGCGGTCACGTCCTCAACCTCGTCGCCTGCGCGGCGCAGGGCGTTGAGACCGGCACGGCGGACCACGTCCTCCAGATCGGCGCCGGTAAAGCGGTCGGTCTTGCCGGCAACATCGGCCAGGTCGACGTCCGGGGCCAACGGCATTCCATCGGTATGGATACCGAGAATCCGCTCGCGACCCTTGCGGTCGGGCGTGCCGACATAGACCAGCTCGTCGAACCGCCCCGGCCGCAGCAGCGCCGGATCGACCAGCGTCGGGCGGTTGGTCGCGCCGATCACCACGACCGATTGCAGTTCCTCCAACCCGTCCATTTCGGCGAGGATCGTGTTGACCACCCGGCCCGTTACCTGCGGCTCGCCCTGGCCGCTGCCCCGCGCGGGCACGAGGCTGTCGATCTCGTCGATGAAGATGACGCACGGGGCAACGGCACGGGCGCGCTGGAACATGCGCGCGATCTGCTGCTCGCTCTCGCCGTACCATTTGGACAGGAGGTCGGAGCTTTTCATCGAGATAAAGTTCGCCTCCGCCTCGCGGGCGACGGCCTTGGCGAGCAGGGTCTTGCCGGTGCCGGGCGGACCGTAAAGCAGGAAGCCCTTGGCCGGGCGGATGCCGAGCCGCTTGAACGCATCGGGGTTCTTCAGCGGCAGCTCGATCCCTTCCTTCAGCTTGTCGATCGCTTCGTCGACCCCGCCGATGTCGTCCCAACCCACACGTGGGACCTGGACCATGACCTCGCGCATGGCGGACGGCTGAACGCGCTTCAGTGCGGAGAGGAAATCCTCGCGGCTGACATAAAGGTCCTCCAGCACCTCGGGCGGAATGGTCCGCTCGTCGAGGTCGAGCCGCGGCATGATCCTCCGCACCGCATCGATGGCCGCCTCGCGCGCGAGCGCCGCCAGATCCGCACCGACGAAGCCGTGAGTGGTCCGGGCCAGTTCGTCCAGATCGACCTTGTCGCCCAGCGGCATCCCGCGCGTATGGATCGCCAGGATTTCGCGTCGGCCATGCTCGTCGGGTACGCCGATCACGATCTCGCGATCGAACCGCCCCGGGCGGCGCAGCGCCTCGTCGAGCGCGTCGGGCCGGTTGGTGGCGGCGATTACCACGATGTTGGAACGCGCCTCCAGCCCGTCCATCAATGTCAGCAATTGGGCGACGAGACGCTTCTCCGCCTCGCCCGGCACCTGACTGCGCTTGGGCGCGATCGAATCGATCTCGTCGATGAAGATGATCGCGGGGCTGGCCTTGGCCGCCTCCTCGAACACCTCGCGCAGCCGCTTCTCGCTCTCGCCATAGCCCGACCCCATGATTTCGGGCCCGTTGATGATGAAGAACTGGGCGTCGCTCTCGTTCGCGACCGCCTGTGCGAGCCGGGTCTTGCCGGTGCCGGGCGGGCCATGCAGCAGCACGCCCTTGGGCGGATCGACGCCCAGCCGGGTGAACAGCTCGGGATAGCGCAGCGGCAGCTCGACCATTTCGCGCAGCTGCTGGATCGTCTCGCCCATGCCGCCCACGTCGTCGTAGTTGACCACCGCCCGCCCGTCGCGCGGCTCCTCGAACTCGGCGCGCAGTTCGACCTCGGTGTTCTCGTCGATGTGGACGATACCCTTGGGCGCGGTCGAGACCACGGTGAGCCTGATCTGGGTCAGCGAATACGCGGGGGCGTTGAACATCCGCTGCACTTCGGGCGGCATATTCTGGACCGGTTGCTGCCCGGTCGTCGCGACGATGTCGCCCGCGACCAGGGGGCGGCGGAAGAAGTTGCGCTTCAGCGCCTGGGTCGGCCCCTGTAACCGCATATCCCGGTTGGCCGGCGCGAAGACTACGCGCGTGGCAGGGCGCGATTGCGCGGCGGAGATGCGGACGTGTTCGCCCGAAGCCGCTTCGGCATTGCTGCGCTGGAGGCCATCCAGCCGCACGACATCCAGCGACTGATCCTCCTCGTAAGCCGACATGGCGACCGCGACAGTGCTGCGCTTGCCGACAATCTCGACCACGTCGCCATCGCTGATGCCGAGCGCCTGGAACGCGGAACGCGGCATTCGCGCGACACCGCGACCGCTTTCCTCCTGCCTTGCCGCCGCGACCTCAAGCCGGACCGTCCTGTCTTCTACCGCCGCGTCAGCATCGGCCATATGCCGGTCGCTCCCGTCTGTCGTTGCTCTGGTGCGTACAAGCTAGGTACGCGATCTCTGGGTTGCAAACGGGCGGATGCGGAATCGGTGCCGCCAGCCAAGGGCCGCAGGCAAGAAAAAAGCCCCGACCACTGGGGCCGGGGCTCGAAAGTCTTGGGAGAGGATGCCTGAAAGGCCTGTTCCATATGCTGGCTGCGCGGTTTTTGTGCAAGTGCGAAATAATCACCTTTAGTTGCATGAAACGCAACATATGCCCTGCTTTCACGAGATCGATTTATACGATTCAGGCGTTTAGGACAGTCCTGTCGCTGCATACGCAATGTTGCGCTGCGACATGGCCAGCCCATGCAAAGGGGTGACAGGGAGCCTGGGTTTCCCCTAGAGCGAGGCCCGCGCAACCGGAGGTTTCATGAACAAGCTCTATCCCGATGCCGCGTCCGCGCTCGACGGGCTGCTCAAGGACGATATGCTGATCGCAAGCGGCGGCTTCGGCCTGTGCGGCTTGCCAGAGCGGCTGCTGACCGCGATCCGTGATTCGGGCGTCAAGGGCCTGACCTTCGCCAGCAACAACGCCGGCATCGACAACGAAGGCATCGGAATGCTGCTGCGCACGCGGCAGGTGAAGAAGATGATTTCCAGCTACGTCGGCGAGAACAAGGAGTTCGAGCGCCAGTTCCTCTCGGGCGAGCTGGAGGTAGAGTTCTGCCCGCAAGGCACACTGGCGGAGCGGATGCGCGCGGGCGGCGCGGGCATTCCGGGGTTCTACACCAGGACCGGCGTCGGCACGCAGGTGGCCGAGGGCAAGGAGGTCAAGCTGTTCGACGGGGATGAGTATATTCTCGAACGCGGCATTTTCGCCGACCTTTCGATCATCAAGGCATGGAAGGCGGACGAGACCGGCAATCTCGTTTTCCGCAAGACCGCGCGCAACTTCAACCAGCCCGCCGCAACCTGCGGCAAGTTCTGCGTGGCCGAAGTGGAAGAGGTCGTGCCCGCGGGCAGTCTCGATCCCGACTGCATCCATCTGCCTGGCGTCTATGTCCAGCGCATGATCGTGGGCGCGCCCTACGACAAGAAGATCGAGTTCAGGACCGTGCGCGAAAGGGAGGCGGCATAATGGCCTGGACACGCGACGAAATGGCCGCGCGTGCGGCGCGCGAACTGAAGGACGGTTACTACGTCAACCTCGGCATCGGCATTCCGACGCTGGTGGCGAACCATATCCCGGCCGGGATGCAGGTCACGCTCCAGAGCGAGAACGGGATGCTGGGCATCGGCCCCTTCCCCTACGACGACGAGGTCGACGCCGACCTGATCAATGCCGGCAAGCAGACCATCAGCGAACTGCCGCACAGCGCGTATTTCGACAGCGCGGCGAGCTTTGCCATGATCCGCGGCGGGCACATCGACCTGACCGTGCTGGGCGCGATGGAAGTGGCCGAGAACGGCGACATCGCCAACTGGATGATCCCGGGCAAGATGATCAAGGGCATGGGCGGCGCGATGGACCTCGTCGCCGGGGTCAAGAAGATCATCGTGGTGATGGAGCACAATGCCAAGGACGGCAGTGCCAAGTTCATCCCCCAATGCACGCTGCCGCTGACGGGGAAGAACGTCGTCGACATGATCGTGACCGACCTCGCCGTGTTCCAGCGCCCCGATCATGCCAGCCCGTTCCGGCTGATTGAGGTGGCACCAGGCGTAAGCGCCGAGGAAGTCGCGCAAAAGACTACCGCGCACTATGTGACGTGACCCTTCCCTAGCGCGCGCAGTTGTGGAACAATCGCGCGCATGGGACTCGGCGCCGCCTTCCGTGCACGCTTCCTCGACGTGCTAGCCTCGATCTATATCTACAACGAGCATCGCGGCTATACCTCGCTCGACCGCGTGCTCGAGGCTGTCCGCGCGCGGTGCCCGGACGATGCCGCCTTCATCGCCGAGGTCGAGAAGCACCGCGCCGACGAATACAAACACTACCGGATGTTCCGTCGCTGGTTCGAATTGCAGGGTCGTATGCCGCTGAAGGTCGATCGCACTTGCGGCCACATCGACCATTTCATCGAGCGCGTGTTCCGCTGCACCATCGACGACCTCGACACTGCCAAGATTGTCGCCAGCGGCGACGAGTTCGAGAAGCTGTGCCGCGTCATCATGGTGACCGAACAGCGCGGCATGGCGCAGGTCGAGATCCTGCTCAGGAACCCGCACATCCGTTCGGACAAGGCGATGACGCGCATCTTCGAGGTGGTCGAGCAGGACGAACCCGACCACTGGATGCCCTACGACCGCTGGCTGCGCGCGCATGGTCGTCGCCCGAAACCTCGCCTGCGCGAGCTGTGGACCGATTTCTGGATCCACAAGTCGCTGATGCTGGCCAAGCTGCCCGCGCTGTTCCTCAATCGCGGCACCCCGCGACTGACCGCCTGGCCCGACGAGGACCGGGCGGCCTACGCAGTGTAGAGTTACCGGGTCAGCCCGCGCCCCACCCGGCCACCCAACGACAGTGCCCTATGGGTGGCCGGGTGGGGGTGTGGGCCGGTGCCGTCTCAGCGAAGCTGAAAAGCCGTTATCCCACTGCCGCTTTGAGCTTGTCGACCAGGTCGGTCCGTTCCCACGGGAACAGTTCGCCCTCGGCCTTGCGGCCGAAGTGGCCATAGGCTGCCGACTTGCTGTAGATCGGCTTGTTCAGGCCCAGGTGGGTACGAATGCCGCGTGGGGTCAGGCGCACCAGCGTAGGCAGGATCATTTCCAGTTGTCCCTCGGTCACGCCGTTCGCCGTGCCGTGCAGGTCGACGTAGAGCGAAAGCGGCTCGGCCACGCCGATGGCATAGGCGATCTGGATCGTGCAGCGCCGCGCGAGGCCCGCCGCAACCACGTTCTTGGCCAGGTAGCGGGTGACATAGGCCGCCGAGCGATCGACCTTGGTCGGGTCCTTGCCGCTGAAGGCACCGCCGCCGTGGGGGCTGGCTCCGCCGTAGGTATCGACGATGATCTTGCGGCCCGTGAGCCCGGCGTCGCCATCGGGGCCGCCAATCTCGAAACGGCCGGTCGGGTTGATGTGATAGACGGTGCCATCAGTCAGCAGTTCGGCCGGCATGACGTCGGCTATCACGCCCTTCACATAGTCGCGCAGTTCGGCGTACTTGCCTTCGTCGCCCTCGCCATTGTGGAAGTAGTATCCCGGCGCGTGCTGGGTGGAGACGACGATCGCGGTCGCTTCGACCGGGCGCTCGTTCTCGTAACGCAGCGTGACCTGGCTCTTGGCGTCAGGTTCCAGGAAGCTGACCACGCCCGCCTTGCGGTCGGCAGCCATGCGCTCGAGGATCTTGTGGCTGTAGTCCAGCGTTGCCGGCATCAGGTCGGGCGTCTCGTCCGACGCGTAACCGAACATGATGCCCTGGTCGCCCGCGCCCTCGTCCTTGTGCTCGCCCGCATCGACGCCCTGTGCGATATGCGCGCTTTGGCCGTGGAGATGGTTCTCAAAGCTGAGCGTTTCCCAGTGGAACCCGTCCTGCGCATAGCCGATCGACTTGACCACGCCGCGCACCGTGCGCTCGATTTCCTCAAGCGCGCCATCGGCCCATTCGCCGTTCTCGAACACCCCCTTGCAGCGGATTTCGCCCGCCAGGACCACACGCTGGGTGGTGGTCAGCGTCTCGCACGCCACGCGCGCCTCGGGATCCTTCGACAGGAACAGGTCGACGACGGCATCGGAAATCTGGTCCGACACCTTGTCCGGGTGGCCTTCGGAAACGCTCTCGGAGGTGAAGAGGAAGCTGTTGCGCATGGGATTCCTGATATAAAGAAAGCTTTATGTCCGACGGCGTGTTAGCCGCGTCGCAGCCGCGTGGCAACCAGCGATGCCACAATCATCACGATTGCCCAGCCGAGCGGAAGCGCATTGCCGAGGCGTGAGAACAGCGTGGGCGGCGCGGCAGGCGGTATCCGCCCTTCGAGCCGGTCGGCCCGGTGCATTCCGATATGGGCGCGCACCACGCCGCGCGCGTCGATCACCGCGCTGATTCCGGTGGTGGTCGAACGAAGCACCGGCAGACCCTCCTCGATCGCGCGCATCCGTGCCTGTGCCAGGTGCTGCGGCGGGCCCCAGCTGCCGAACCAGCCGTCGTTGGAGGGATTGAACAGGTAGTCCGGTCGGCTGGCCGGATCGACCACCTGGCCCGAAAAGACGATTTCGTAGCAGATTTGGACCCCAGCTTGCCCCCACTCTCCGAGGTCGAGCGTGCGTGGACCGGGGCCGGGCCAGAAGTCGATCGAGCCTGCCACCAGCCGCCGCAGCCCGATCGGTTCCAGCAACCAGCGCAGCGCGAGGTATTCGCCATAGGGGACGAGGTGCGCCTTGTCGTATCCCGCAACGATCCGGCCATCGGGGTCAATCGCGGTGACGGCGTTGCGCGCTCCGGCGGCCCGGCCATCCTCGATTTCGAGATCGACTGCCCCGGTCAGCAGCAGGCTGCCCGGACCGATGGTTTGCCCGATTCGGCGGCGCGCGCGGGCCGGATCGCCGAACGCGGTCATCTGGGTGTAGTAGCGTTGCGGATAACCGTCGCGCAGATAGTCCGGCACGCCCGATTCGGGCCACAGCACCAGCCGTCGCTCCTGGCCCTCGGCGCGCTCGGTCAGGCGCGCGATGCGCTGGAACTGTTCCTCGAACTTGCTGGAATCGTCGAGCTCCTCCTGCCGCAAGTCGGGCTGGACCAGGGTATAGGCGAGCGTGCCCTCGCGCGCGGGCGAGGCAGGCAGGTACATCCCGAGCGCGGCCAGGCCAAGGGCGGCACCGGCCGCGAGCCAGCGCCGGTCGGCCAGCGCGAACCACAGCGCCGCGCCGATCAGCACCACCAGGCCCGACAGCGCATATGTGCCCATCCACGGCAGCACGGCGGCAAGTCCGGGCCGGTCCCACGGGCCCAGCAATACCAGGCCGAGCGGATCCCATGCATATCCGGTGAAGACCCAGCTGCGCAGCCATTCGGTGATCGTCCAGCATCCCGCGATCAGCACCGCGAACCAGATGCGCGGCGCGTCTCGCCCCAGCCAGCGCGCCGCCGCAGCGGCAAGCGCGGGATAGACCGCGAGATAGAGCGCCAGCAGCGGCACCGCGAGCCAGCCGAGCGCAGCGGGCATTTCCGCCTGATAAGTGAAGGCGGTCGCGATCCAGTTGTTGGCGAGGGTGAAATGCGCCACCCCGAACAGCCAGCCCTGGAGCGCGGCACGCCGCACGCTCGGCGCGTTCAGCGCCAGCCACGCGAACCCGCCCAAGGCGAGCAGCGAAAGCGGCCACAGCGACAGCGGCGGGAAACCGGTCGCGGCGAGGAGGCCAAGCACAAGCGCCGCGAGGCGCGGGTGCTTGGCAAGAAGTTCGATCAACCGGTCCATTGTCGCGGGCGGATGGGCCGGTCAAGCGCGGTCAGGAATTGACCGCCTCGACCGCGTCCTCGTCGTCGTTGGCGCGGCGACGGCGCGGCTTGAGCCGGGGCTTGTCCTCGCTTGCGAGGCTTTCCGTCAGCGCAGGGGCCGTCAGCGAGGGCGGCAGGGCCGAGGCGTCGAAATCGCCGCTCTCGTTCGCCGGTTCGGACGATCGGCCATTGGCACGGCGGCGCGGGCGGCGCTCGGGCCGGTCCTCGCGCACGTCACGTTCCTCGCGCTCTTCGCGAGCGAAGGGGTTGTCGTCGGCCTCGGCCTCGACACCCTCGACACCGCGCTCGAACTGGTCGGCCTCGTCGCGACGACCGCGCGGACGGCGGTTCTGGCCCTGGCTGGACCGGGCACGATCCTCGCCGCCATCCTCGTCGTCGCCGAAGTCGTCCTGCTCGCGTTCGTCGCGCCGCGGGCGGGTATCTTCCTGGCGGGAACGACTGTCGGCGATCACCCGGAAATAGTGATCGGCGAACTGGAGGAAGTATTCCGCCTGGACCCGGTCGCCGTTGTGAGCCGCGTCCTGGGCGAGCTTCTTGTACTTGTCGAGCAACTGGGGCGCATTGCCGCGCGCCCGGCTGTCGATCCGGTTCTGCTGATTGCCACCGCCACCGGGCCCACGATTGCCACGACCGCGACGACGGTTGTTGTTGTTACGATTGTTGTTGTTCAAGGAATACTCTTCCTTTTCTCCGGCCCGCCGATCCGGCACCATTGCCCGGCGGCCGCGTGACCCCTCGCCGCGCCCGCCTCGCGGGTCGCGGCGCCCCATCTGCACATCCGATCGAGCTTTGCGGCCCGGACCCGTCAGCAAATGTAGGAGCTAGGCCAGGTGGGAGGCGAACGCGCCGCGAACCACTGGCCTGGGCCAGAGTTAGCCAATCGAGCCCCGTTTGCCAACCCCTAGCACGCTTCACGTTAAGCAAGCCTGAGGATAAGCGCCCGCGGACGCCCGGCCAGATCGCGCCGCAACATGGGGTCAAGCCCGCTTTCACGCGCGATCGCACCGACCGATTCGGCCTGGCGATGACCGATTTCGAACACCGCAATGCCCCCCGGGGCCAGCAGAGCGGGCAATTGCGGGATGAGCACTCGATAGTCATCGAGCCCTTCCGGACCCGCAAACAGAGCGGAGGGCGGCTCGTGATCGCGCACGTCGGGATCGAGCATGGCGGCATCTTCGATATAAGGCGGGTTGCACAGGATCAGGTCGAAACGGCCAAGCTCGCCCAATCCTCCCTCCGCGCGCCAGTCGGCCACCAGCACGCGGCAATCGGCCCCGGGCATGAGCGCCGATGCATTCGCTCCGGCCACTTGCGCCGCTTCAGGCGAAGCGTCGATGCCGATCGCCTGCGCCACGGGCCACAATGACAGCGCGGCCAGCAACAGCGCGCCAGAACCTGTCCCCAAGTCCAGAATCCGCTGCGGCGGGTGGTCGGACAGGACCTCGCGCGCCGCCTCGATCAGCGTTTCGCTGTCGCCCCGAGGGATCAGCACCGCCGGGGTGACAGCGAGTTGCAGGCCGTAGAACTCCTGTCGGCCGACGATATAGGCGACCGGCTCATGCGCTGCCCGCCGCTCGATCATGCGGGCAAAATCTGGCGGCGCGGTATCGCGCATGGCGCGCAGCAGCATATCCGACCGGCTCAGGCCCAGCGCGTGTGCCATCAGCAGTTCGGCATCGAGCCGCGCGGTGTCGGAGGTTGCAGCGAGCCGGTCGGTGGCGGCGCGGATCGTTGCGGCGACTGCCTCACCCATCCATGGCCGCGAGCCGCTTGGCCTCGTCCTCGGCAATCAGCGCGTCGACCAGTTCGCCCAGACCCGGCCCGGCGAGCACTTCGTCCAGCTTGTGCAGGGTCAGGCCGATCCGGTGATCGGTAACTCGGCCTTGCGGAAAGTTGTAAGTGCGGATGCGTTCGGAACGGTCGCCCGAACCGACCATCGCCTTCCTCGCTTCGGCTTCCGCGCCCTGCGCGGCATCGCGCTGCGCCTCGAACAGGCGCGCACGCAGGACCTGCATCGCCTTGTCCTTGTTCTTGTGCTGGCTGCGCCCGTCCTGACAGGTCACGACCACGCCGGTCGGCAGGTGGGTGATCCGCACCGCGCTGTCGGTGGTGTTGACGTGCTGCCCGCCCGCGCCGCTGGCGCGGTAGACGTCGATCTTGAGGTCCTTGTCCTCGATATGGACGTCGACATCGTCCGGCTCGGGCAGCACGGCCACAGTCGCCGCCGAGGTGTGGATGCGCCCGCCGCTCTCGGTCACGGGCACGCGCTGGACGCGGTGGACACCGCTCTCAAACTTCAGCTTGGCGAATACGCCATTGCCCGCGACGTTGGCGACGATTTCCTTGAAGCCGCCGACTTCGCTGGCGTTCATGCTGACCGGCTCGATCCGCCAGCCCTGTTCGGCGGCGTAGCGTTCGTACATGCGGTAGAGATCGCCCGCGAACAGCCCGGCCTCGTCGCCGCCCGTCCCGGCGCGAATTTCGAGCATCGCGGGCCGCGCGTCGGCGCTATCGCGCGGCAGCATGGCGATGGCGAGCGCGCGTTCCTTGTCCGGCAGGGTGTCCCGCAGCGAGGTCAGTTCCTCCTCCGCCATCGCGCGCATTTCGGGGTCGGCGAGCATCGCCTCGAGCCCGGCGATTTCCTCGCGCATCGCCGTAACCTCGCTTGCGGCACGCGCGACCGGCTCCAGCTCGGCATAATCGCGGCTGGCACGCACGAACGCCTCGCCCTCGAGCGTACCCGAAGCCATCCGCGCCTCGAGCTCGGCGAAGCGATGGGCGATCTGGGTCAGACGTTCGGCGGGGATGGTCACGTGGTTTGGCTCGATATTTCCAAATTCATTCCAAATTCGTCATCCCGGACTTGATCCGGGATCCCGCTTCTTCTGGCACTGCGCTCGAAGGAAGCTGGGCCCCGGATCAAGTCCGGGGTGACGGTAGTTTATCGAACAGAGCGATAACTTGGTCATCCAAAAGGCGGGTCCATTCAGGTGCCTTAAACTTCTTCAGAATAGCGTCGCCCAACTCGTGATGAAACTTGATGCCGTGTCCATCAGGCTGGAAGTTATTCAGCCGCAATCGTATGTTCGCAATCGCTCCATCATCGAGCAGACTGTCATTCACAACAAGGATAGCCTTCGACTGAAGCTTCATCGCCTTATCAAAGCGTTTGCGGACCGAGCCTGTCGAAAGCAACTCCACCGATTTGCCGGATTGCCTGATTGAGCTGCCAATAGCCACGCCTACCCACCCGAGTGCCTCGCTCTCAACGACAACGACCACATCAGGACGCGCCTCGTCCTTCTCCCCCACCAGCATCGCCAGCCGCTCGATCCCCGCAGCCCAGCCCACCGCTGGTGTCGGCGCGCCGCCCAGCGATTCCATCAGCCCGTCATACCGCCCGCCGCCCAGCACGGTGCCTTGCGCCCCCAGCCGGTCGGTGACGAATTCGAACGCGGTGTGGCGGTAGTAGTCGAGGCCGCGCACCAGTGCGGGATTGCGGGTCCAGGCGACGCCCGCCGCGTCGAGACCGGCGGTCACCTGCCCGAAGAAGTCGTGCGCCTCCCCGCTGAGAAACTGGTCGATCAGCGGTGCACCCGCGACATGCGCCTTGTCGCGCGGGTCCTTCGAATCGAGGATGCGGAGCGGGTTCTTTTCCAGTCGTTCCTGCGAATCCTCGCTCAATTCGCCCTTCACGGCGCGAAAATGCTCGACCAGCGCGGCGCGCCACGCCTCGCGGCTGTCGCCGTCGCCCAAGGTGTTGAGCTGGAGCGTTACGCCCTCGGCGATGCCCAGTTCCTTGAGGATCTGGTCCGCCATCGCCAGCAATTCGACGTCGGCCTGCGGCTCGCCCGCGCCGATAATCTCGGCGTCGATCTGGTGGAACTGGCGGTAGCGGCCCTTCTGCGGGCGTTCGTAGCGGAACAGCGGGCCATGTGTCGCGACCTTCAATGGCGCGTGCTGCTGCCAGCCGTTGGTGAGGTAGGCGCGCGCGATCCCGGCGGTGAATTCGGGGCGCAGGGTCAGCGAATCCCCGCCGCGATCCTCGAACGAATACATTTCCTTCGAAACCACGTCGGTGGTCTCGCCGATGCTGCGGCTGAACACCTCGGTCTTCTCGAAGACCGGCATTTCGACCCGGCGGAAGCGGTAGAGCTTGCGCACGCGCTCGAAAGTCTCGACCACGAAGGCGAACGCCTCCGCCTCGGGCCCGAAAATGTCCTGCGTCCCACGGATCGCCTGCGGTGTCTTCGACATGGCGCGCGATTAGGGCCATGCGCCCCCTTCCGCAATCCTCTCGCCTTCGCTAAGGGCCCGCGGCGAAGTCTTTCTGGGGAGAGGGGCCGACCACAGCAGAAGAGTTTCCATGCGCATCGACAAGATCCCCGTTGGCGACAATCCGCCCGAGAGCCTGAACGTCATCATCGAGGTCCCGACCGGCGGCGAGCCGGTGAAGTACGAATTCGACAAGGAGAGCGGCGCCCTGTTCGTCGACCGCATCCTGCACACCCCGATGCGCTATCCGGCGAATTACGGTTTCGTGCCGCATACGCTGAGCCCCGATGGCGATCCGCTCGACGCGCTGGTCATCAGCCGCAGCCCGTTCATCCCCGGCTGCGTGGTGCGCGCGCGCCCGATCGGGGTGCTCAACCTGGAAGACGAGCATGGCGGGGACGAGAAGCTGATCTGCGTGCCGATCGACACGACCTTCCCGTATTATTCCGATGTCGCGGAAACGAAGGACCTGCCCTCGATCATCTTCCAGCAGATCGAACACTTCTTCACCCACTACAAGGATCTGGAGCAGGACAAGTGGGTGCGCGTCGGCAAATGGGGCGATGCTGCCGAGGCACGGCGCATCGTAGCCGAGGCGATCGAACGGGCGCAGGGCTGACCCGCACCGCCGGCGAATCAACCGCCGAGCAGGGCCTTGAACAGCGTGGTCAGCCCTACGGGCAGCCCGATCGCGGCTGCCCAGATGAGCAAGGTGTCGCGGCGATAGGCGGAGGCGAGCGAGGGATCGTGCGCAGCCGCGTCGTCGAGCCTGGTCCAGCGCCGCTCGAACCAGCGCCATAGCGGTATGATCGCGGCCACCAGCGCCACCAGGCCCATCAGCGCGAGCATGGTGTAGCCGGTTTCCTGCACTGCCTTGACCGTCACGAAGATGTGCAGACCGGTGTAGACCAGCAGCGCCCAGGCGACATGGTCGCTCATGCCCTTGCGCCAGTCGCGCGGGTGCGCGACCGCCGAAATCCTGTCGAGTGCCTTGCCCATCGGCATCTCCTTCAATCCTCTGTCCCGAATCGGAGTATTCCACTTTGCCCCGCGCCTGACAAGCAGGGGCGCAATCCCGCTTCGGGAAAGCCGTTTGCCGGTCCTCGGCAAAGCTATGCACGAATCCTGCCAATCGCGTGAACAAGGGGGTTTTCCGGCGCTTCGGCCCTGCTACATGAACAGGCATGACCATGCACGACGTCGCCGAAGTCCCCCATATCGCCGCCACCGCGCCGCTCCCCAATGGCGGGCTGGAGGTGATTTCGATCGCCAAGAGCTACGACAAGCGCAGCGTTCTGACCGACATCTCGCTGACTGTGGGCAAGGGCGAGGTGCTGGGCCTGCTCGGCCCCAACGGCGCGGGCAAGACCACCTGCTTCTATTCGATCATGGGGCTGGTGAAGCCCGATTCCGGTCGCATCCTGATGGACGGCGAGGACGTGACCCATCTGCCGATGTACCGCCGCGCGATCCTTGGCCTGGGTTACCTGCCGCAGGAAACCAGCATCTTTCGCGGCATGACGGTCGAACAGAACATCAACTGCGTGCTGGAAATGGTCGAGCCCGACAAGGCGACGCGCGCCGCCGAACTGGAGCGGCTGCTGGAGGAATTCGGCCTCACCCGCCTGCGCACAAGCGCGGCGATGGCGCTGTCGGGCGGCGAGCGGCGGCGGTGCGAGATCGCACGCGCGCTGGCGGCAAAGCCGTCGATCATGCTGCTCGACGAGCCTTTCGCCGGTATCGATCCGCTCTCGATCAGCGACATCCGCGACCTGGTGAAGGATCTCAAGGATCGGGGCATCGGGGTGCTGATTACCGACCACAACGTGCGCGAGACCCTCGATATCGTCGATCGCGCCTGCATCATCTACGGGGGGCAGGTGCTGTTCGCCGGATCGCCGCAGGACCTGGTCGCCGACGAGAACGTCAGGCGGCTCTATCTCGGCGAGAGCTTCACGCTGTGATCCGACGGTACGACGAGAACTGACTTATGGCGCTGGGTCCGCGCCTCGATCTCAGGCAAACCCAATCGCTGGTGATGACGCCGCAGTTGCAGCAGGCGATCAAGCTGCTGGCGGCCTCGAACCTCGAAATTGAGACCTTCATCGGCGAGGCGCTGGAGGCCAATCCGCTGCTCGAAGCGGGCGAAGTGACGAGCGAGGCGGTCGAACCGATCGCGGTTGCCGCCGACGAACCAAGCGCCGACACGGCGATGGGCGAAGAAGGCGCGCTCGACATCGACCCCGGCGCGCTCGACCGCGACCGCGACACGGGCGACGGCGAATGGGGCGCGGCCATGTCGGGTGGCGGCCTGGGCGATGACCTGCCCGGCATCGACGAACGCGGCGGCTCCGGCCCGACACTGGCCGAGCACCTGGAGGCGCAGGTCGGTGCGGTGGCGGGCGACGCGCGCGAGGAGTTCGCCGCCCGCCACCTGATCGGCCTGCTCGACGAGGCGGGCTATCTCGCCGCCGACCTGCGCGAGGTCGCGGCCGAACTGGGTATGCCCCTGGCCGAGGCCGAACGGGCGCTGGAAGTGGTCCAATCGCTCGATCCGACCGGCGTGGGGGCACGCACTCTCGCCGAATGCATCGCGCTTCAGGCGCGCGAGGCGGACCGTTACGACCCGTGCATGGCGCGCCTGATCGACAATCTCGACCTGGTCGCGCGCGGCGAGTTCGCGCGGCTGAAACGGATGTGCGACGTCGATGACGAGGACTTCGCCGACATGCTCGCCGAATTGCGCGGCTACGACCCCAAGCCGGGCCTCGCCTTCGGCGGTGCGGCGGAAGCACCGGTGGTGCCAGACATCCTGATCGCCGCGAACAAGGCCGGGGGATGGGACATCCGGCTGAACGAGGAAACCCTGCCGCGCCTGGTCGTCAACCGCGAATACTATATCGAACTGAAGCATGGCTGCACTGACAAGGCGAGCAAGGCCTGGCTGGGCGAGAAGCTGGCCGACGCCAACTGGCTGATCCGCTCGCTCGATCAGCGCGCGCGCACGATCCTCAAGACCGCCGCCGAAATCGTGAAGCAGCAGGACGGGTTCTTCCGCCGCGGCGTGTCCGAACTGCGCCCCCTGACCCTGCGCACAGTGGCCGAGGCGATCGAAATGCACGAAAGCACCGTCAGCCGGGTGACCAGCAACAAGTACCTCCACTGCGATCGTGGCACGTTCGAGCTGAAGTACTTCTTCACCAGCGGCGTAGCGAGTGCGGACGGCGAGGGCGCCAGTTCCCAGGCCGTGAAGGCGCGGATCAAGGCGCTGATCGATGCCGAGGACGCGAGCAGGATCGTGTCCGACGACACGCTGGTCGAACTGCTGAAGGCCGACGGCTTCGACCTGGCCCGCCGCACCGTGGCCAAATATCGCGAGGCGATGGGCATCGGCTCCAGCGTCCAGCGGCGGCGGCAGAAAAAGCTGGCGGCGTTGTAGTTTGTTTCGGCTTCGCCGGAACGCTCGGCACCGGCCCACACCCCCACCCGGCCACCCAACGGCAGTATCATATGGGTGGCCGGGTGGGGGTGTGGGCCGGTGCCGAACGCAGCGTAGCTGACGAACGAACAAGCGACTCGCCGCGAATCAGCACTTTACACAAAATTAACCTTTTCCGTTCATTTGTCGTGTGGTTAATGTCGGGCAGCATCTTCTGATAGGTGTCACCGCGCAGGTTACGGGGCAAAGGGGGACCATCCCATGCGTGTACTGTTGATCGAGGACGAGCCGACCACGGCCAAGGCGATCGAGCTCATGCTCACGACCGAGGGCTTCAACGTCTATTCGACCGACCTCGGCGAAGAGGGTTTGGACCTCGGCAAGCTCTACGATTACGACATCATCCTGCTCGACCTGAACCTGCCCGACATGCACGGTTACGACGTGCTCAAGAAGCTGCGCGTGGCCAAGGTGCAGACCCCGGTGCTGATCCTGTCCGGCATTGCCGAGATGGACAGCAAGATCCGCAGCTTCGGCTTCGGCGCCGACGATTACGTGACCAAGCCGTTCCACCGCGAGGAACTGGTCGCCCGCATCCATGCCGTGGTGCGCCGCAGCAAGGGCCACAGCCAGTCGGTCATCCGCACCGGCAAGCTGGCAGTCAACCTCGACGCCAAGACGGTCGAGGTCGATGGCGCCCGCGTCCACCTGACCGGCAAGGAATACGCCATGCTGGAGCTGCTCTCGCTCCGCAAGGGCACCACCTTGACCAAGGAAATGTTCCTCAACCACCTTTACGGCGGGATGGACGAGCCCGAACTCAAGATCATCGACGTGTTCATCTGCAAGCTGCGCAAGAAACTGAGCCACGCGTGCAGCGGCGACAACTACATCGAGACCGTGTGGGGCCGCGGCTACGTGCTGCGCGATCCCGACGTCCAGGCTGAGGCTGCGTGACGAACGCGACGGCCTGACCTGTAATTTTCTGGATGGGGGATGCGCCCGGGGCCGACGAGGCCTCGGGCGTTTTCTTTCAGGGGGCGAAGCGAAATTCCACTCGCCTGCGACATGGCCCACGCGTAATTGCGCCGAGTAACCGGCGAAAGGTCTCCGCGGGATGGAGTTGTTCGGAATCGATCTCGCGGGCTTGCTCCCGTTCATCGCGATCGGATTTGCAGCGCAACTGGTGGACGGCGCGCTGGGCATGGCTTTTGGCGTCATTACCAACACCCTGCTGGTCGGCGTGATGGGCGTGCCGCCCGCGCAGGCCTCGCAGCGGGTCCACGTGGTCGAATGCTTCACCACAGCCGTCTCGGGCCTCAGCCACCTGCTCCACCGCAACATCGACGGTAAACTCTTTTTCCGACTGCTCATTCCCGGGGTGATCGGCGGCGTGACCGGGGCCTATGTCCTGTCGAACCTCGACGGCGACGTGGTGAAGCCGTTCGTCATGCTCTACCTCGCCGCGATCGGGCTGTTCCTGTTGTGGCGCGGGATCATGTATCCGCCCAAGATCCGCGAGGCCAAGGTGGTCGCGCCGCTGGGCCTTGTCGGCGGGTTCCTCGACGCGGCGGGCGGCGGCGGCTGGGGGCCGGTGGTGACCTCCAACCTGCTGATCCAGGGCACCGATCCGCGCAAAGTGGTGGGTACGGTCAATTCGGTCGAGTTCTTCCTGACGGTGTCGATCTCGGCGACCTTTATCTATCACCTGGGTATTGCCGATCTCGCAGGAGCTACGCTTGGCCTGCTTATCGGCGGCATCTGCGCGGCCCCCTTCGGTGCGGTTGCGGCCAAGCACCTGCCCGCCAAGGTTATGCTGATCCTCGTCGGCACCGTGCTCACGATCACCAGCGCCTATGCGGTGTGGAACGCCTGGGGATAGGGTTGCCCCCTTTTACGGATCGACCGAGCCCGCTACGGGCGCGCGCATGACGGCGTTCAAGGCAGGCGACCCCACCACTCTCAACCGGCTCTATGGCCGCAGCCAGGGCAAGCCCCTGCGCGCGGGCCAGCAGGACCTGGTCGACAGGCTGCTCCCCCAGATCGCGGTGCCTGCCGAAGGCCCGGTCACGTCGGAAAGCCTGTTCGGCGATCAGCGCCCGCTGCACTTCGAGATCGGCTTCGGCGGCGGCGAGCATCTCGCCTATCGCGCCGACCTGCTGCCCGATCACGGCTTCATCGGCGCCGAGCCGTTCGTCAACGGTGTCGCCCAGGCGCTGGTCCATGTGCGCGACGGCGGGCTTGCCAATGTGCGCATCCATCACGGTGACGCGCTCGAGGTGCTGGCCCGCATTCCCGATGGGGCGCTGACCATGCTCTACCTGCTCCACCCCGACCCCTGGCCCAAGAACAAGCACGCCAAGCGGCGGATGATGAATGACGGCCCGGTCGAGATGATCGCCGCCAAACTGAAGCCCGGCGGCGAATTCCGTTTCGGCACAGATCACCCCGTCTACCTGCGCCACGCCCTGGCGGTGATGCAACGCCACACCGACAGCTTCGAGTGGCAGGTGGAAGGCCGTTCGAGCTGGGAAACCCGCCCGTCGGGGTGGTGCGAAACGCGCTATGAGCACAAGGCCCGCACCGTCTACGGCCACGAGGTCTGGTACTTTCGTTTCACGCGAATCTGACCGCCATCCCCCAACACCGAATCGGTTCGTCGACGCCATGCCTCCGTTCGTCGACGTACCGTTCCATGTCCGCGCCTGATCGCTAAGGGCGCACGTTATGTTGTATCATAAGAACAGGCCCGCGCTGGCCGCCTCGCTTTCCATTCTCGCGATCTCCGTCGGAATGGCCGCTCCCGCACTGGCGCAGAATGCCCCGCCCCAGGACGACCTGCACGACCGCCGTGTCTCGTCGAGCGGCGAGATCGTGGTCAGCGGCATCGGGCTGGCCGAACTCGACGTCCTGGCCGGAACCTCGGTGATCGAGGGCGACGAACTGCATCGGCGGATGGATGGGCAGCTCGGCGAAGTCCTGGCCTCCCTCCCCGGCGTATCGGCCACCAGTTTCGCCCCGGGCGCGTCCCGCCCGGTGCTGCGCGGCTTCTCGGGCGAGCGTGTGCGCGTGCTGATCGACGGCGTCGGCGCAATCGACGCATCCAATACTTCCGATGACCATGCCACTGCGGCCAATCCGCTCACCGCCGAGCGGATCGAGGTCCTGCGTGGCCCCGCCGTGCTGCTCTACGGCAGCCAGGCGATCGGCGGCGCGGTCAACGTGATCGACAAGCGCATCCCGCTGCGCCGCATGAACGAGCCGTTCCACCTCGATACGCTGGTTTCGGCCGACACCGCGTCGAACCTGCGCGAGGGCGCGGCCTCGCTCGACGTGCCGCTCGGGCAGCAGTTCGTGTTCCATGTCGACGGATCGTGGCGCAAGACCGATGATCTGGAGATTCCGGGGTTTGTCCTGTCGCGCACGCTGCGCAACGATTTGCTCGCCGAAGCCGCCGAGGAAGAAGAGGAAGGGCATTTCGAGGAAGCCGAGGAACTGCGCGAAACCGCCGGGCGGCGCGGGATCCTGCCCGACAGCCGGACCGAGACCTGGAGCGCGAACGCGGGGCTGGCCTTCTTCGCCGGCGAGAGCACGCTGGGCGCTTCGGTCGGCTGGTACGACACCCGCTATGGTGTGCCGCTGCGACCGGGCGGCGGCCACCATCATGGCCACGACGACCATGACGACCATGACGATCACGATCATGACGACCACGACGACGAGCATGGCCACGAGCACGAGGACGTGTCGATCCAGTTGCGCCAGTTCCGCGCCGACCTGCGCGGACGGCTGGCGCTGGGCGACGGGTTCTTCGAGGCGCTCAACACCCGGGTCGGCTATTCCGACTACACCCATACCGAGTTCGAGGGCGACGAGGTCGGCACTGTCTTCAACGTCAAGGGCATGGAGGCGCGGGCGGTGCTGGAGCAGGCCGACCGCAATGGCTGGCGCGGCTCGCTCGGGATGCAGTATTACTACCGCGATTTCGACGCTTTCGGCGCGGAAGCCTACGTGCCGAAGAACCGTACCGACCAACTCGCGCTGTTCGCGCTGCAGGAAATTCCGTTCGGTCCGGTCGAGCTCGAACTGGCGGGCCGCTACGAGAAGACCGACGTCGAATCGCAGGTCGTGGGTTTCGAGCGTGGCTTCGACACATTCTCCGGCGCGGTCGGGCTGGTTTACCAGAGCGAAGGCGGCCTGCGCTTCGGCGTGACCGGCAGTCGTGCCGAACGCGCGCCGAGCGCCGAGGAACTGCTGTCGGATGGCCCGCATATCGCGACCGAGGCGTTCGAGATCGGCGATCCCGACCTGACGACGGAACGGGCATGGGGGGTCGAGGCCTTTGTGCGCGGCAACCTGGGCCCGGCACGGATCAACCTCGCGGTGTTCCGCAACTGGTTCAAGAACTACATCTACCTCGCCGGCACGGGCGAGGAAGAGGACGATCTGCCGGTCTTCACCTATCTGCAGGACAATGCCGACCACTGGGGCATCGAGGGCGAAGTGAGCGTGCCGCTGATCCAGCGCGACGGCTTCACCCTGCTGGCCGATGCGGGCGGTGACTACATCCGGGCCGAACTGAACGACGGCACGCCGCTTCCGCGCATCCCGCCGCTGCGGCTCAAGGGTGGGATCGAGGCGCGCACCGGGCTGATCGACGGGCGGGTCGAGGTCCAGTGGTTCGACGCGCAAAATCGCGTCGCCGCGTTCGAGACGCCGACCGACAGCTTCACCCATGTCAACGCATCGCTCGCTTTCAGGCCGCTGACGGGCAACAACAACGTCACGCTGCTGTTGCAGGCCAACAATGTGTTCGACGCGGAAGGCCGCCGCCACGCCAGCTTCACGAAGGATTTCGTGCCGCTCGCCGGCCGCAACTTCAAGCTCAGCCTGCGGACGAGCTTCTAGAGTCCTGCGGCACCGGTCCGCTCCCCCACCCGGCCACCCAACGATAGCAACCTGTGGGTGGCCGGGTAGGGGAGCGGGCCGGTGCCGTACTGTTTCAGCCTTGCTGGAACAGAATCTACACGACGGTGCGGTCCGCCAGCCCTTCCGCCTTGCCCTCCGCATGGGCGGCGCGCAGCTCGGCCTTCTGGACCCGCGACTGCGCGCGCATATGGTCGAAGGTGCCGCGCACCTGGCCATAGGCGAACACGGCGAGCAGGCCGCCCGCGATGGCCAGGTTCTTGAGCGCCGCGGTCTGCTGCGTCTGGTCGCCGAACTGGTTGTGGAAGAAGAATATCGTCAGCAGCGTGAAGCCCGCCAGCGCGAGACTGGCGAGCCGGGTCATGAACCCGAACGCGAGCAGCAGTCCGGCCACCAGCTCGAATATCCCGGTCGGCAGGGCGAGGCTACCCGGCAGCGTGGTCGTGCTTTCGATATATTGCGCGGTACTGGCCGGATCGAGGATCTTCTTCACCCCGGCGAGGATGAAGATCACCGACAGCAGCAGGCGCCCGATTATCGCGGCAATGGTCGACATGGTTCTCTCCCAGTTATCCCGGGGGAGACTGCGCCCCTTGCCGCCGCGCTGTCAATCCTCTGGCGCGAAAGCGATTTCCGCGTGCTCGCGCAACCTCGCGACCAGTGCTTCCCCCAGGAAAGACCCCGGCGTGCCTACTCCTCCCGGTGCCTGGCTGGCGAGCAGCGCCATGCCCGTTTCCGCCAGCATCCGGCTGGTCGAACCGTAACCCGGATCGTAGCGGCCCTTCACGCCATAGCGGATCGTCGCGCCGTCCGGCATCTCGCCCACGAACAGCACGTCGTAGAACCCGTTCTCGCGTTCCTCGGCGCTCGGCCCCTCGCCCGGCTTGGGCGGCTTGGCCCCGAACGGATTCTTGAGCATTGCGACGACCGCGTCCGCAGCGGCCTTGCCCGCCTCGCCAGGGCTGGTCAGCATCATCTCGTCGTAGCGGAAATCCTCGCCCCAGGGATGGCCGAGAAGGAAATTGGTGCGGTGGACGTTCTTGGTGTTGATGGTCGCCATGATGAACGGCGCGGCCCAGCGGTCCAAATCCTCCTCGTAACGCGGGATCATGCCCGAGGGCTGGTCCGGCCCTTCGAACCCGGGGGTCAGGCCGAATGCACTGTTGAGCACCTTCACCAGCGAGGGGTTCTTGGCCACCGCCTTGACCGTGGCGGTCAGGCTGGCGGCGGTGCCGCCCGAGAACGTACCCTTCATCGCCCGCACCCGCCCGCGCACGCGCGGCGCGGGACGTCCGAACCGCGCCACCGCCTCTTGCTGCAACATCAGCACGCCGAGATCGAACGGGATCGAATCGAATCCGCTCGAAAAGCAGATGCGCGCGCCGCTCGCCTTGGCCGTCTCGTGATGCAGGTCGATCTGCTCGCGCATCCAGCCCGGTTCGCCGCACAGGTCGGCATAATCGGTGCCGGTCCTGGCGCAGGCCGCGACCAGCGCATCGCCGTAGAGCTGGTAGGGGCCTACCGTCGTAAGCACCACGCGGGTGCGGCGGCACATGGCTTCCAGGCTGGCCGGATCGTCGGCATCGGCGACGACCAGCGGGGTATCTGCGGGCGCGCCGACTTCGTCGCGCACTTCCTCGAGCTTGGCCATGCTGCGCCCGGCCATCGCCCATTTCGGCGCATCCGGCTTGCCGCCGTACTCACGCACGAAATGTTCCGCCACCAGCCGCCCGGTATAGCCGGTGGCACCATAGACGATGATGTCGAATTCGCGCGCTTCCATTTCCACCACTCCCGTCATCCCAGCGGAAGCTGGGATCGCTCACCTCTTGGTGGAGCATATCCGACAACGATGCCAGCTTTCGCTGGCATGACGGCATGGAGTGGCGATGCCAGCGTTCGCTGGCATGACGCGCGCTAGAGCCGCGGCAGCGTCACTCCGCGCTGGCCCATGTACTTGCCCGCGCGGTCGGCATAGCTGGTCTCGCACGGCTCGTTGCCTTGCAGGAACAGGAACTGGCACGCGCCCTCGTTGGCGTAGATCTTGGCCGGGAGCGGCGTGGTGTTGGAAAACTCCAGCGTCACGTGCCCTTCCCAGCCCGGTTCCAGCGGGGTGACGTTCACGATGATCCCGCAGCGCGCATAGGTGCTCTTGCCGAGGCAGATCACCAGCACGTCGCGCGGCACGCGGAAATATTCGACCGTGCGGGCCAGCGCGAACGAATTGGGCGGGATGATGCAGACGTCGGTCTCGCGGTCGACCAGGCTCTTGCCGTCGAAGTTCTTCGGATCGACCACGGCCGAATCGACGTTGGTGAAGATCTTGAATTCGGGCGCCACCCGCGCGTCGTAGCCGTAGCTCGACAGGCCGTAGGATATGCACCCGTCGCGCCGCTGCGCTTCCTCGAACGGCTCGATCATGCCGTACTCGCGCGCCTGCTGCCTGATCCACTTGTCCGAAAGAATCGCCATGCGGGAGTGATTCCCGAGCCGCGTCGTCCGGGCAAGCCGCGATGTCCGCTATTTCCCCGCTTACCTGATCGGGCCAGCCCCCAACTGTGGGTTCATCGCGGTGACATGGTTGAGCCACTGCTTGGGCCGACGCAGCATATTTTGCGGGTATTCCACCCGCAGGCCCGCGATCTGCGCCAGCGTGCCGACGAAATGGATGCAGTTGCGCGTTTCGAGATCGTAGAATTTGCCAGGCGCATCGCGCCACCGCTCCATCTCGGCCCTCACCCGGCGATATTGCGCATCAGTGATGGTGACGGTGAAATGACGGTTGGTGGTCGTGATATATTTCGCTTCCTCGATCAGGATCATGTGCTCGACCGGTCCGCGCAGCACGGCTGGCGATGCACGTCTCGCGCTGAAGCCGTAGTTCTCGTTCACCTGCTGGCCATCGCCCAGCGTCCCCTCCAGCACCACGAAAGTATGCGGGTAGCGCCCGAACACGACCGAGCCGTTGAACGAGTGGAAATGCATCCGCACGTCCGCCAGCGCTGCCGAGGGCCACGCCAAGACGAGCAGCGAAAGAAGCAGTGCCAAGAAACGCGACATCGCGCGGTCCCTAGCAGGCAAGCCGCTGAACCCGCAATGAAACGCTAGCTGGCCAACAGGCTGGCGTTGCCGCCTGCCGCGGTCGTGTCGATGCATACCACGCGCTCGGTCGCGAAGCGGGCGACGTAATGCGGCCCGCCCGCCTTCGGCCCGGTGCCCGACAGGCCCTCGCCCCCGAAAGGCTGGCTTTCCACCACCGCGCTGATCTGGTTGCGGTTGACGTAGAAATTGCCGACTCGCGCGCGGCTCTCGACCAGCCGCCGGGTCGCTTCGATCCGGCTGTGAAGGCCGAGGGTGAGGCCATAACCGGCGCTGTTGATGTCCTCGACCACCTGCTCCAGTTCGTCGGCCTTGAAACGGGCGACATGAAGTATCGGGCCGAAGTTCTCGCGCTTCAGGTCGCGGATGGAGGAAATCTCGATGATGGCCGGCGCGACGAAGCACCCCCGCGCGGTCTCTGGCGACAGTTCGAGCCGCCACACCATGTGGCCACCGGTCTGGCGCCGGGCGACGTGGCGTTCGAGCGAACTGCGCGCGTCCTCGTCGATCACCGGGCCCACGTCCGTGGCGAGCGTCGCGGGATCGCCCACCACCAGCGTCTCGAACGCGCCGCGGATCATTTCCAGCATGGCGTCGGCGACGTCGTCCTGGAGGTAGAGCACACGCTGCGCCGAACAGCGCTGGCCCGCGCTCTGGAACGCGCTGGCGACCACGTCCCGCGTCACCTGCTCGGGCAAGGCGGAGGAATCGACGATCATCGCGTTCTGGCCGCCGGTCTCGGCGATCAGCGTGGCAATCGGCCCCTCGCGCGCGGCGAGGCTGCGGTTGATCGCCTGCGCGGTTTCGGTCGAGCCGGTGAAGGCGACGCCCGCGATGCGCGGATCGCCCGTGATCGCCTGACCAACCTCGCCCGCGCCGGGCAGCAGTTGCAGGACCTCGGCCGGAATGCCCGCCTCGTGGCACAGCCGAACTGCCAACGCGGCGATCAGCGGGGTCTGCTCGGCGGGCTTGGCGACCACCGTGTTGCCCGCCGCGAGCGCGGCGGCGGCAGGGCCGATGAAGATCGCCAGCGGGAAGTTCCACGGGCTGATCGTGGCGAACACGCCGCGTCCGTGCAGGCTCAGCCGGTTCTCCTCGCCGGTCGGGCCGGGCAGCGGATGCGGCGCGGTGAACAGCCGCCGCGCCTCGCCTGCATAGTAGCGCAGGAAATCGACCGCCTCGCGCACCTCGAGCACCCCGTCGAGCACAGTCTTGCCCGCCTCGCGCTGGCACAGGCTGAGGAATTCGTCCGTATGCGCCTCGAACGCGTCGGCGGCGGCTTCGAGCAGAAGCGCACGCTTTGCGCCTCCTAGTCTGTCCCAACCCGGCTGGATCGCCTGCGCCCGCCCGATCGCGTCGGCGACCTCGGCGGGGGTGGCATCGCGGCGGGTGCCGATCTCGACCGACATGTCCTGCGGCATGGTGATCGGCGCGATCTCGCCCGGGGTGCCCGAAGCGAAAGTCGGTTCCGCGGTCCAGCGCTTGCCTTCGAGCTTGCGCAGCCGCGCCAGCAGCGGCTCGCGCACCAGCGGATCGGCCAAGTCGACGCCAGCGCTGTTGCGCCTTGCGCCGAAGATATCGGTCGGCAGCGGAATCGCCGGATTGCGGCGCGGTTCGAGCGCGGCGAGATCGGCAACCGGATCGGTGGTCAGTTCCGCCACCGGCACCTCGGCATCGGCCATGCGGTTGACGAAGCTGGAATTGGCCCCGTTCTCGAGCAGGCGGCGCACGAGATAGGCGAGTAGGTCCTTGTGTCCGCCGACCGGTGCGTAGATGCGCACCGGGGTCTGGCGGTTGCCCTCCAGTTTGGCGAGTTCGCCGTAAACATCCTCGCCCATTCCATGCAGCCGCTGGAACTCGAACTGGCGGTCACCTGCGAGAGCCTTGATTGAACCAATTGTATAGGCGTTGTGGGTGGCGAACGCGGGGTAGAGCACGTCGCTCGCCTCCAGCAGCCGTGCAGCGCAGGCGAGGTAGCTGACATCCGTCGCCAGCTTGCGGGTGAACACCGGGTAATCCTCGTAACCACCCACCTGGCTGAGCTTGATCTCGGTGTCCCAGTAGGCACCCTTGACCAGCCGCACCATCAGCCGCCGCCCGTGCCGCCGGGCGAGCTTGCCGATCCACTCGCACAGATGCACGCCACGCTTCTGGTAGGCCTGGATGGCGAGGCCGAAGCCCTCCCATTGGCTGCCGTCGGCGCGCGCGAACAGCGCGTCGTCCGCCACCAGCGCCTCGATGATGTCCATCGACAGTTCGAGCCGCTCGGCCTCCTCGGCGTCGACGGTGAAGTGCATATCGGCATCGCGCGCCTTCGTGGCGAGGTCCCGGATCATCGGCACCAGCACGGCCCTGGCCGCCTCGGCGTGCCAGAAATCGTACTTGGGAAAGAGCGCCGAGAGCTTGACCGAAATGCCGGGCGAGGTGCGGAACCCGCTCGCCGTCTCGCGCGCGAGCCGCGCGATCGCCGCCTCGTAGGACCGGCGGTAACGTTCCGCATCGGCCAGCGTCATCGCCGCCTCGCCCAGCATGTCGAAGCTGTGCGTCAGCCCCTTGGCGCGCTCGGGCGCGGCGCGCTTCAGCGCCTCGTCGATAGTCCGGCCGAACACGAACTGCCCGCCGAGAATCTTCATCGCCTGCAAGGTTGCAGTGCGGATCACCGGCTCGCCAACCCGGCCGATCGCCCGCTTCAGCGTCGCGCCCATCCCGCGCTGGTGTTGCTCGGGCCGCTCGAGGACCTCGCCGGTCAGCATCAGCGAGAATGTCGCCGCGTTGACGAAGGTGGAACTGCTTTCGCCCAGATGCTCCGACCAGTCGATATGGCCGAGCTTGTCGCGGATCAGCGCGTCGGCGGTGGCGGCATCGGGCACGCGCAGCAGAGCCTCGGCCAGGCACATCAGCGCGATGCCTTCCTCGGTATCGAGCCCGAACTGCTGGAGGAAAGCGTCGAGCCCGCTCGCCTTGCGCCCGCGCGCGCCGGTGATCAGCGCCGCGGCCAGATCGGCAGCGAGCCCGTGGACCGCGCTGGCTGGCGCAGCCTGCCGCATCCGTTCGGCGACGCACGCTTCCTCCTCCATGCGATAAGCGAGGCGCAGCGCGGTGCGGTCGAGCGGGGCGGGATCGGGCATGGAGAGGGCGACTCGTTCAGGAGCGGGAATCGGGCGCCGCCTTGGACCCGGTTTCACTTGCAATCAAGTGGCCGCGAGCCAGGGTGCGATCGCCTCTGCCGTAACGGCAGAATGGCGCGATCCGAGCCGGTGCTTGACCACGCGCAAGTCCGTGTCATTCTGCAACCGATGACACTCCGACAAAGGGGTGCGCGGGGGAGAGGATGGATGAGGCTCAGGATCGCGCTGGCGACACTTGGCGCGGCGGCGCTCGTAGCGGGATGCGGCGACCCGGCGGCGGAGGCGGTCGAGAAGGAGGCGGCAGTCGCGATCGCCGAATTTCCCGAGCGTCCGCTATGGGGCGACACCCACCTCCATACCGACAATTCGATCGACGCGTTCGGTTTCGGCACCCGGCTCGGCCCGGAAGACGCGCTCAAGTTCGCGCGCGGCGAGGAAGTGACCGCCACTACCGGGCAGAAGGCGCGGCTAGACCGGCCGCTCGATTTCCTCGTCATCGCCGACCATTCGGATGGCCTTGGCGCAACCCGGCGGCTTTACGATGCCCCGCGCCTGCTGATCCGCGACCCGACCCTGCGGCGCTGGCACGACATGATGCATGAATCGCCCGAACAGTCGCAGCGCGCCATTGCGGAATTGATCAACGCCGCCGCGACCGGCACCCTGCCCGCCGCGCTCAACAACCCCGAGGAAATGGCGAAGAACAACCGCGAGATCTGGACCGCGCATCTCGAGACCATCGACCGTTATTACGAACCGGGCACGTTCACCCCGCTCGCCGGGTTCGAATACACTTTGATGCCGGGCGGCAACAACCTGCACCGCGTGGTCGTGTTCCGCGACGGATTCGACCGGACCAGCCAGGTCATACCCTTCGGCGGGATCGGCGACGGGCCGGTCGATCTGCTGTGGGACTACATGGACGCTTACGAGCAACGGACCGGCGGCAAGGTACTGGCGATCCCGCACAACTCGAACCTGTCGAACGGATTGATGTTCGAACTGACCGCGTCGAACGGCGGGCCGATGAGCGCCGAATACGCCCGTCGCCGCGCCCAGCGCGAGCCGGTGGTCGAAGTCACCCAGATCAAGGGCGATAGCGAGGCGCATCCCTTCCTTTCTCCAAATGACGAACTGGCCGGGTTCGGGGTCAAGGGATGGGAACTGGGCAACCTGCCGCTGACCGCAGGCAAGAGCGACGATATGCTCGCGGGCGAATACGTGCGCGAGGCGCTGAAGCGCGGCCTGTCGATCGAGGAGCGCACGGGTGCCAATCCCTATGCCTTCGGCCTGATCGGCTCGACCGATAGCCACACGAGCCTTGCCACAGGTGACGAGGACAATTTCTGGGGCAAGCATACCGGCAACGAGCAGGCCGTGACCGACCGCGCGCTCCAGCCGCAGAACCTCGGCACTACTCAGGGCCGGTTCGGCTGGCATTACCTCGCAGGCGGCTACGCAGCGGTCTGGGCCAAGGCCAACACGCGGGCGGAAATCTTCGACGCGATGATGCGGCGCGAGGTCTACGCCACCACCGGCCCACGCATGACCGTGCGACTGTTCGGCGGGTTCGGTTTCACCGAGGACGACTGGAGCGGCGACTGGGTTCGCAAGGGCTATACGCAGGGCGTTCCGATGGGCGGGCGGCTGACCGATCGAGGCGTGACGCCGAGTTTTCTGGTCTCCGCGTTGAAGGACCCGGAAGGCGCGAACCTCGACCGTGTGCAGATCGTAAAGGGCTGGGTCGATTCCAGCGGCACCACGCAGGAACGGGTTTACGACGTGGTCTGGTCGAACATGGACGGGCGTCGCCCGGTCGGGGGCAAGGTCCCTGCGGTTGGCGACACGGTCGACCGCTCCCGCGCGACTTACACCAACACCATCGGTACGGCGGAGCTGCGCGCGGTGTGGACCGATCCCGACTACATCCAGGGCCAGCGCGCGTTCTACTATGTCCGCGTCCTCGAGATTCCGACCCCGCGCTGGACACTCTACGACGCGGTGCGGTTCGGGGTGAAACTGCCGACCGACGCGATGGCCGACGCCGTGGCGCAGGAGCGCGCCTATACCTCGCCGATCTGGCTCGGACCGGCCGAAAGCCCTCCACGTTCCGCCTGGGCCGTGCAGGGACGCATTCGCGGATGAACCTGCCGGGTTGGACGCGCGAGCCGCTGATTCACTTCCTCGTCGCCGGGGCGGCGATCTTCCTTATCCTCGCATGGCAGGGCGAGGAGGCGGACCCCGCCAGCCGCACGATTACCGTTACCCGCGAGGATCGCGCCCGGCTTTCGCTGCAGTGGGAGCGCACCACCGGCCGCATCCCGACCGACTCGGAACTCGATGCCCTGACCGAGCGCCATGTGCGCGAGGAAGTTCTTTATCGCGAGGCGCTGCGCCTCGGCCTCGATCGTGACGACGCGGTCCTGCGCAAGCGGCTGGCGAACAAGATGGACTATCTTGCCGAAAGCATGGCCGAGACCGCGCCCGTCTCCGATGCCACCCTTGCGGACTGGCTGGCGGAGCATCCGGCAAGGTTCGCACCCGAAGTGCGCTACAGCTTCGAGCAACGCTATTTCGCCGAGGAAGCCGCCGCGCGCGCAGCGTTGGCAAGCGGCGCGGCCGGTCAGGCAATCTCGCTACCGGCATCGCTCGACGAAGCGGCGCGGCGCCAGGTCGAGGAACGCTTCGGACGCGAATTGCGTACCCGGCTCGACAGCCTGAGCGTCGGGGATCGCTGGCAAGGGCCGGTGCCGAGCGGATTCGGCTGGCACCTCGTCCGCCTGACTGCGCGCAACGCGGGTGCCACCCCGCCGCTCGCCGACATTCGCGAGGCGGTCGAAACGGACTGGCGCGCAGCAACCAAGGCACGGCGCAAGGACGAAGCCTATCGCCTGCTGCTGGCCAGCTACGAGGTGGACATCGCAAGGTGAAGTGGCTTGTCGTCCTGTTTGCACTGCTGCTTACCGCGCCGACACAGGCAGACGAACTGCGCCCGGGCTATCTCGAGCTCACCGAAGCCGCACCCGGTGAATGGACCGTTGGCTGGAAGCAGCCATTCGCGCTCGCACCGCAAGGCGAAACGCCACCCCCGATCATTCCGGACGGTTGCGCGTTCGAAGGCCCGGTGCGGCAAGGCGTCGCCGGGCTGGCCGTCGTCGGCAGCGCCCGGATGCGTTGTACCGGGCCGCTCGGGGGGCAGCGGATCGGGGTCGCCGATCTCTATGGCCAGGCCGATATGCTGGTGCGCGTGGCGCCGCTGGGCGAATCGCCCCAGGCGCTGCGGCTGACCGCGCGCGCGCCCGAAGCGACCATCGCTGCGCCCGAAGCCGCTCCACCGGTGTGGCGCACCTATTTTGCGCTCGGGGTCGAGCATATTCTCGAAGGCTGGGACCACCTTCTGTTCGTGATCGCGCTGGTGCTGTTGCTGCGCCGCTGGCAACCGGCGGTGATCGCCGCGACCGCGTTCACGCTGGCGCATTCGATCACCTTGGCCGGGGCCTCGCTAGGGTTCCTGTCGATGCCCTCTCGGCCGGTCGAGGTCATGATCGCGCTGTCGATCGTGTTCCTGGCGGTGGAGATCGTGAAGCGCAATCCGGCGAGCCCCAGCCTCGCCATGCGGCTGCCGTGGGTGGTCGCGTTCCTGTTCGGGCTGTTGCACGGGTTCGGCTTCGCCGGTGCGCTGGCAAGCATCGGACTGCCCGAAGGTGCGATCTTGCCCGCGCTGGTCGCTTTCAACCTCGGGGTCGAGGCTGGCCAGCTGTTGGTCGTGGCGGTCACGCTCGCGGTCGTCGCGCTTGCTACACGCCTCGGCCGAGCAAAGGTCGAGCAGAGCATGAAGCTCGCCGCATATGCCGTCGGCATTACAGGTGCTTATTGGCTGGTAGAGCGGTTAACCGGCTGACACGAACCGTTCCATCCCGAAACGCACCTTCGCGCGTCAACTTGCTATTCACCCGGCCGCGCCTACATTGCCGCACGGAAAGGAATTCCCTCCGATGAGCGAGCAGCGCGAACCCAATCAGCAGGGGCCGGACGGCCCCAACCCGTGGCTCAAGAGCATGATGGTCTGGGGCGGAATCTTTCTCGCTCTGGTCATGATGGTTTCGCTGTTCGGCAACGGCGCGCAGGCTGGCGGTCAGGAAATCGGCTACTCCGCATTCCGCGAGCAGGTGGATCAGGGCCGCGTGAAGGACGTGACCATTTCCGCCGACCGCATCACCGGCACGCTGACCAGCGGGGAGGCGTTCTCCACCACGCCGGTGGCGAGCGACACGACGCTGACCCAGCTGCTCGAGGAAAAGGGGGTCGAATACACCGGCTCCGCACCCGAGCGGATGAACATGATGCTCTACATCCTGATCCAGTCGCTGCCTTTCATCCTGATCCTCGGCATCGCCTTCTTCGCGCTGCGCCAGGTCCAGAAGGGCGGCGGCGGCGGGGCGATGGGCTTCGGCAAGTCCAAGGCCAAGATGCTGACCGAGCGCCAGGGTCGCGTCACCTTCGCCGATGTCGCCGGCATCGACGAGGCGCGCGAGGAGCTGGAGGAAATCGTCGAGTTCCTGCGCGATCCGCAACGGTTCTCCAAGCTGGGCGGGCAGATTCCCAAGGGCGCGCTGCTGGTCGGCAGCCCCGGCACCGGCAAGACCCTGCTGGCCCGCGCCATCGCGGGCGAGGCGGGCGTGCCGTTCTTCACCATTTCGGGTTCGGACTTCGTCGAGATGTTCGTCGGCGTGGGCGCGAGCCGCGTGCGCGATATGTTCGAACAGGCGAAGAAGAACGCGCCGTGCATCGTCTTCATCGACGAGATCGACGCGGTCGGCCGCCATCGCGGCCATGGCCTCGGCAATTCGAACGACGAGCGCGAGCAGACGTTGAACCAGCTGCTGGTCGAGATGGACGGATTCGAGGCGAACGAGGGCATCATCATCATCGCCGCCACCAACCGGCCCGACGTGCTCGACCCCGCGCTGCTGCGCCCGGGCCGCTTCGACCGACAGGTCGTGGTGCCGGTGCCCGATGTCGACGGGCGCGAGAAAATCCTCGCCGTGCACATGAAGAAGGTGCCGCTCGCCCCGGACGTCAATTCGCGCACCATCGCGCGCGGCACGCCCGGTTTCTCGGGCGCGGACCTCGCCAACCTGGTCAACGAGGCGGCCCTGCTCGCCGCGCGCCGCAACAAGCGCCTCGTCGCGATGCAGGAGTTCGAGGACGCCAAGGACAAGGTCATGATGGGCAGCGAACGCCGCAGCATGGTCATGACCGACGACGAAAAGAAGATGACCGCCTATCACGAGGCCGGTCACGCGCTCGTCAGCCTCAACGAACCGGCATCGGACCCGATCCACAAGGCGACGATCATCCCGCGCGGCCGCGCCCTGGGCATGGTCATGCGCCTGCCCGAACGCGACAACTACTCCTATCACCGCGACAAGATGCATGCCGACCTCGCCGTCAGCATGGGCGGGCGCGTGGCGGAGGAGATCATCTTCGGCCACAACAAAGTCAGCTCGGGTGCCAGCTCGGACATCCAGTATGCCACCAGTCTGGCGCGCAACATGGTGACGAAGTGGGGGATGTCGGACAAGCTCGGCCCACTCCAGTACGAACAGACGCAGGAAGGCTACCTCGGCTATGGCGGCAGCCAGCGCACGATGGGTTCGGACGAGACCAACAAGCTGATCGACAGCGAGATCAAGGCGCTGGTCGATGGAGCGCTCGCGCGCGCCACCGACGTGCTCAAGTCGCAGGAGGACAAGCTCCACCTGCTCGCCCAGGCACTGCTCGAATACGAGACGTTGACCGGCGACGAGATCAAGCAGCTGCTCGACAGCGGCAAGATCGACCGGCCCGACCAGAATGCCGATACCGGCATCCGCCCGGTTACCGGCTCGGCGATCCCCAAGGCGGGCAAACGCTTCGGCGGCACTGGCGAGGGCGCCCCGCAGGGGGCGTGAGCCGTTCCGCCGACGACTTGACCCCGGTTGCTTCGCACGGCAGCAATCGCCGCGTGATCGAACGGTTCGCCCTCAATCCTGCGCTGGACGCCGAGCAAATCGCGTGCGCCTTCGCCCGCGACGGGTTGGTGTCGGTGCCTGGAATCCTGGAGCCGGATTGCGCGGTTTCGCTTCAAGCGATGCTGCGCGAACGGGGCGACTGGATACAAGTCATCGGCGGCACGGAGAAGCTGGTCGAGCTTGACCGGGCGACGCGCGACGCTCTCAGCGCCGAACAACAGGCTCAGCTCGACCTGGCGGTCTATGCCGGTGCCCGGTCGGGCTTCCAGTTCCGCTACGAAGCCATTCGCGTTCCTGACGACGAAGCCGAACGCCGGGCCAGCGACGATCCGCTGGCGGCGTTCGCTCGCTGGTGGTCGAGCGGAGAGGTGCGCGCCTTCTTCCGCACCGTCACCCGGCAACCGGCAATTGCCTTCGCCGACGCCCAGGCTACCGCCTATTCGCCGGGAGACTTCCTGACCGGCCACGACGACGACTTTCCCGGCAAGAACCGCGTCGCGGCGTACGTTCTCAATCTCACTCCGCAGTGGCGGATGGAATGGGGCGGACTGATTGCGTTTCACGATGAAGGCTCGGTCCAGGCCCATGCCCTGATGCCCGATTTCAATCGACTCAATCTGTTCCGCGTCCCGCGGCGCCACAGTGTGACCGAGGTGAGCCGCGCCGCCGCCTACCGGCGCTATGCGATCACAGGTTGGCTGAGGCAAGCCTAGGCGTCATGCCGCCATCACGCTGATTACGGCGAAGAATATCCCGATCGCGACCCAGGCGAAAACGCTGAGCAGGAACATCCGCCAGATCGCGCCCCAGCGGCTCAGCCCATAGGCACCGCGCAACTGGCGATACATATGCCATGGCGCATAGAGCAAGAGCAGGCCGCCAAGCGAACCGGCGTCGAAATAGAACAGCAGGCTGGCAAGTGCCGCGAGCGCGATCATGAAACTGATCGAATAAGTCGTGAACACGGTGTGGTCGTAACCACCGAAGCGGCGGCTGAACGGGAACAGCAGCCATACGAACGGCACGCTTAGCGGGATCAGCATCCAGCTGAACTTGTAGGCGTTGGTCTGCACCTTGTAGATCGCGAGCTGCGGATTCGCGGCGACATCATCGACCGCCTTTCTCAGCGTACTGCCTTCGGGCAAGGGGTTGCGTTCGAAACCTGCGCTGAAGTCGCGCTCGAACTCGCTCCCGATGCTGCCGAGAACCATCTCCATGCCCTGCTGGTCTTCGACGAGCTCCTCGATTGCGGCATCGATCGCGGCTTGCCGTTCCGCATTGGCGCTCGGGCGTTCTTCGCGCAGTTCCGCAAGCTGGCGCACGTTTTCATCGTAGGCGGACTGAACCTGATCGATCCCGTTCACCCGCGGCGACAGCGCTTCCGAACCGCCAAGGGCGCTGAATGCGGCGAAGCTGAGGAACACCACGAACAGGAACAGCGCGATCGGGCTGACGTAGCTGGCCCGCCTCCCGTCGATATATTCGCGCGTCAGCCTGCCTGGCTGCCACACCAGCAGCGGCAAGGTGCGCCAGGTCTTGCCCTCGAAATGCAGCACGCCGTGGAGCAGATCGTGGAAGAACGCGCCCAGCGTGCGGTGGACATGGCCACGCTGGCCGCAAGCATGGCAGTGCGCGCCGAGCAGTGCCGTGCCGCAGTTGAGGCAGGCGCTTTCGCTGGTATGGCCGGAACGCTCGCCATGACCCGGTTCGACCGCGCGCGCCAGCAGCGCGCCTTCGCCCGCCACTCCGATCGCATCGCCGAACTCGCTCATCCGCTGCCCCCTCGAACCGGGCCGCCTTCTACCCCCGCGCGCTGCAACAGAAAAGGCCGCCCGTTACCGGGGCGGCCTCTGCTTGTCGCTGCGAGCGATGTCAGCCGTCGTAGTCGGAACCGAACGAGCTGGAGCGCGCCGGGGCCGACGCGGTGATGCGCAGCGCTTCGGCGGACTGGCTGAGCGAACCGATTTCGTCGGCCTCGTCCTCGTCGTCGGGCAGGATCTTCTGCAGGTTCACCACTGCCGCCTCGTGCAGTTCGTCCGGGCGGATGGTCTGCTCGGCAATCTCGCGCAGGGCCACGACCGGGTTCTTGTCGCGGTCGCGATCGATGGTCAGTTCCGCACCGCCCGAAATCTCGCGCGCGCGCTGCGCGGCAAGCAGGACGAGATCGAACCGGTTGGAAATCTTGTCGACGCAATCTTCGACGGTAACGCGCGCCATCGGGCACTCCACAATTCGCAAGGATGCGGGAAAGCGCGCCAGATAGTCGGCGAGGTGCCCCGAGTCAAGAATTTGGCGTTATTATAGAAAGCATACCCAGATGAATAGGGAGGCGTCGAAATGATTGACCTAAGAGCCTCCAGTGAGAGCGATGGTTTCGATCTCGATTTCATCCACGATATTCTTCACGACGCCGAAAATCTGGGTCAAAAGTTCGCTTGCTTTCTGCTTGCCAAAACGTCTCTCATCCGCGCACATCACCACGACGGTTTCGACGTGTGCTTTGAAGCTGAAGTTTTGGCTGGTCGGTTTGAGTCGAAGTATCTCTACTTCCGACTTAGATTTCCGTTTAATGTCGAATGTAATGTCAATTCCGAACAACTCATTGATGCCTATTCCGCCAGTGAGCACGGTGGACCTCAGGGGAACTTGGTGCTTGTTCGGGTTGGCTATTCGATTCAGAAAGGCGAGAGTGGTATTTCCCTCGCCACCCTCCTTCTTAGTCCAAAAAGGCTCGAACGATGCCAATTTTGGGTGAAGCTCGGCGGGGATGCCCCGATAAATTCCTTTCGGTGCGGCGAGACGACGCTCGAAGTCCTTTTCTGTGTCCGCAAACGGGAAGTTCGTTCTATTTTTGTCGCCAGTTCCGAGCATAACGCAGGCGCTGTGGCAGGCGAAATCCAAGGCGTTCCGCAAATCCCCAACAGCGTAGTACGCGGCCTTCTCCAACGCCTCTGGGGGTTGCTTGATGTCTCGGGCAAAGACAGACGACCAGATGCCGAGATTCAGGCCCGGCTCAACAACAACTCGGCAGGGCTGATCGTGGAGAAAAGCAGCCTCGGTTTGTTGAAAGTCAGCGATATGACCTTCCGCCCATCTTAGAGCCTTCCGGGCGTTTTCAAATGAATCTTCGCTCATTCACGAACGACTCGCATTACTGCTTTTTCGCACAATACGATCAAGCGCCGTGTCGGCTTCGATGGGGCTTAGTTCGCCAGCGTCCACGAGCTTTTGCGCCTCGGCCTTGAATCTGGCGCTTTGCTCGTTTGGCGTGTCTTTCCATTTCTTCTTTGGCATCAGGCCCTCGCACTAGCTGTTTGGTAGGTGAGTCGCTTGCCGACCACACCCTGCAACAGATTGTCGGCGCGATCGGTATCATTGAAACCCAGCGCCACGCGGTTGCTGTAGCGGAAGTCGAACTCGGCAAGGTAGCGGTGCAGATGGTGCTCCGCGCAATGCTGATAGACGCCCTTCATGCCGCGCTTGAAGATGCTGAAATAGCCTTCGACGGTGTTGGTGTGGTTCTCCGGCTTCCACGGGTCCACATACTCACCGCCAACGTGGTTCACGGTGGCGTGCGAGGCATACTCCTTGCCGAGCCGCTTATAGACCTTGGCTTCGTCGGTCATGAGGCGCGCTTCGTGAGAGAGGTTAGCGGCCAAGATCGGGCCGATGGTGGCGGCGGAAACATCAGTCACCACAAAGCTACGAGTGGTGCGAGTGTCGCGGTCGAGCAGCGCCAGAACCTTGAACTTGTGACGGAAGCCGCCACGGTCCTTCGGCATACCCTTCTTGTGCCCGATGTAGGTTTCGTCGGCTTCGACCACGCCACCGCCGGAACCGAACGGCACCGCGAGATCGCCAGCGCGCATTGCCTCGCGAATGCGGTGGGACATGAACCAGGCGGTCTTGAGAGTAACGCCAAGGATACGGTGAAGCTGGTTGCTCGAAATGCCCTTCTTGCTGCCCGCGATCAGATACATCGCTTGCAGCCACAGCCGCATGGGAACCTTGCTGTCCTCAAAGATGGTGCCGAGCTTCACGGTGAACGGCTTGCGGCACTGGTAGCACTTCCAAAGACCGGGGCGGGTGGTCTTGCCCTCCAGCTTGCCGACGCGCTCCACACCGCCGCAATGCGGGCAGACAGCTCCGTTCGGCCAAAGGCGCGCTTCCACGTAAGCGTAGGCCGCTTTTTCATCGTGAAAGTGAGGGGCGGAAAGGTTCGACATTGCTCGGCTCCGTACTGTGGATTCACCCTACGTTCCGGCCCTGGGTATGTCAAGTATAATATCGCCAAGAATTTGCCGGGTTGCGGCACGCGCGCTAAGCGAGGGCTATGACACGGGCGGAATTACCGGACGAGGGGGAACGGCTGCACCCGACCGTCTTCCGCGATCCGCCTCCCTTCGCCGTGACCGCGCAAGGTCAGTCGCTGACCTTCTATCCGGGCGGCAAGGATCGGCGCAGGGCGCTGATGGAGCTGGTCGATGGGGCCGAACATCGGCTGGAAGTGAGTTTCTACATCTTCGCCGAGGACGCGGTGAGCGTGGAGTTCCGCGACCGCCTGGTCGCCGCGGCACGTCGGGGGGTCGACGTGACGCTGGTCATCGACCGTTTTGGCGCGTCGGCCAGCGAAGCCTTCCTCAAGCCGCTGGTCGACGCGGGCGGGTGCTTCATCTGCTTCAGCCCGGGGTGGACCCAGCGCTACCTGATCCGCAACCACCAGAAGATGGTCATCGTTGACGGGAAGCGCGCGATGTTCGGCGGCTTCAACATCGAGGACGACTATTTCTCTCCGCCCGAGGACGGAGGCTGGACCGACCTGGCGGTGATGATCGAAGGCGAGGCGGTGGCGGGCCTGGTCCAGTGGTTCGAGCGGCTGCGCCAGTGGACGCTGGAGGATCGCAGGCACTTCCGCGCCATCCGCCGCGCGGTTAGGACCTGGGATTGGCACGCGGGCGAAGGCGTGCGCTGGCTCGTCGGCGGACCGACACGGGGCTTGTCGACCTGGGCGCGTTGTCTGTCGCGCGATCTCCAGCAGGCCGAGCGGCTCGACCTGCTCATGGCCTATTTCTCGCCGCCCTATGGCCTGCTGCGACGGATCGGCCGGATCGCGCGGCGGGGCCGAACCCGCCTGCTGTTGCCGGCCAAGTCGGACAACAACGCCACCCTCGGCGCGGCACGCTCGCTTTATGGCTACCTGCTCAAGCGCGGTGCGAAGGTATGGGAATTCACCCCGACCAAGCTCCACACCAAACTGCTGGTTCTCGACGATGTCGTTTATCTCGGCAGTGCCAATTTCGATATGCGCAGCCTCTACATCAATCTCGAGATAATGCTGCGGATCGAGGACGCGGCGTTGGCCGAGCGAATGCGCGGGTTCATCGACGAGCACGTCGCCGCCTCGCTCGAAATCACGCCCGAATTGCACCGCACGCGGGCGACCCCCTGGAACCGCTTCCGCTGGTTTCTCGGCTGGCTGCTGGTCGCGGTGATCGACTATACGGTGACCCGGCGTCTCAACCTCGGATTGTGATCCCCGGTTGCGGCACCGGCGAAGCTATTCCCCGTAGTCGGAATAATCGCGCCGCGCGGGCGAACTGAACTTGGTGAACTCGCTCTGGAAATGGAGCGGCACGTTACCGGTCGAGCCGTGGCGCTGCTTGGCAACGATCAGGGTCGCCTTGCCGACGAGCTCCTCGTGATGTTCCTCCCAGATGCGGTACTTCTCCTTGGCATCGTCGGAGCTGGTCGCATCGGGCGTGTCGGGCCTGCTGGCATTGTGGTAGTATTCGGCCCGGTAGATGAACCATACCATGTCCGCGTCCTGCTCGATCGAGCCCGATTCGCGCAGGTCCGACAATTGCGGGCGCTTGTCCTCGCGACTTTCGACCGCGCGGCTCAATTGCGACAGCGCGATCACAGGCACGCCCAGTTCCTTGGCCAGCGTCTTGAGGCCACGGCTGATCTCGGAAATCTCGTTGACCCGGTTGTCACTCGCCCGACCCGCGCCCTGAAGGAGCTGGAGATAGTCCACCACCACCAGGCCGATGTCGTGCCGCCGCTTCAAACGGCGGGCACGGGCGCGCAGCGCGGCGATGGTCAGCGCCGGGGTATCGTCGATATATAGCGGCAGTTCGGCCAGCTCCTGGCTGGCGAAGGAAAGCTGCTGGAACTCGTCGCGGGTCAATTGCCCCGAACGCAGCGATTCGCTCGAAATTTCGGCCTGCTCGGACAGGATGCGGGTGGCGAGCTGATCCGCACTCATTTCCAGGCTGAAGAACGCGGTTGCGGCACCGGGGCTGTTCTCGATCCCGTCGCGCCGGTCTCGCATCAGCCGCGCCGCGGCGTTGAAAGCGATGTTGGTGGCAAGCGACGTCTTGCCCATGCCGGGCCGGCCGGCAAGGATGATGAGGTCCGAATTGTGCAGGCCAGAAGTCTTCTCGTTGATCGAATCGAGCCCGGTGGTCTTGCCCGAGAACCGCCCGCCCGAGTTGAGCGCCGCCTCGACCAGCTTGAGCGCCCCCAGCGCGGCTTCCTTGAAGCTCTGCGCCTCGCTGCCAACCACCGCGCCCTCCGCCACGCGATAGAGGTCGGCTTCGGCCTGCTCGATCTTTTCCAGCGGGGCCACCTCCTTCGAGGTGTCGAGCGCGCCTTCGACCAGCCCGCGCCCGACGCTGACCAACTGGCGCAAAAGTGCCAGGTCGTAGATCTGCTGGGCCAGCTCGCGCGGGGCGAGCAGGCCATGTCCATCGGCGGTCAGGTCCGCGAGATAGGTGATCCCGCCCAGCTGCTGCATGGCCGGATCACTGTCGAAATAGGGCTTGAGCGTGACCGGCGTAACCACCGCGTTGCGGTCGATCAGCGTCGTTATCCGCTCGTAGATGCGCTGGTGCAGCGGCTCGAAGAAATGGTCCGCGCGCAGGGCGACGGGCAGTTCCTCGATCACCGAATTGTCGATGAGGACCGCGCCCAGAAAGGCCGCCTCCGCCTCGATATTGGCGGGAAGCTGGCGGCCCTGGGCCGCGTCGCGCGATTCGGCACGGACGAGGAGATCATGGTCTGGCATCGGGCCTCTGTGCGGCAGCTGACCGCGCCCGGCAAGGCCGTGCGAAGCCATCCTGGCGGACAGCCTTGTGGACGAATCGCATCGCCGCCGCGCCGCATCGCCTCTTGCCCCGCCCCCTTCGCATCTGCGAAAGCGCGGATGACCATGACCGAGCCCAAGGATACCTGGCGGATCGCCCACATCTCGCTCGACGACGAGACGATCCTGTGGCGCAACGCCGATGTCGAGCAGGAGCGGCGGGTCGCGATCTACGACCTGATCGAGGAAAATACCTTCCGCCCGTTGCGCGCCAGCTGCGCCGGGCACGACGGACCCTATCGCCTGATACTCTCAGTGCGTGACGGGCGGCTGGCGCTCGACATCCGTGACGAAAGCGAGGCTGAGCTAGAACTGCTCCTGCTCGGCCTCGCCCGGTTCCGCCGCCCGATCCGCGAATATTTCGCCATTTGCGACAGCTATTACCAGGCGATTCGCAAGGCGACCCCGGCCGAGATCGAGACGATCGACATGGCCCGGCGGGGCATCCACAACGATGCCGCCGAACTGCTGATGGAACGCCTCGCAGGCAAGGTGGATACCGATTTCGCGACCGCGCGACGGCTGTTCACGCTGATCTGCGTGCTGCATATTCGCGGCTGAACGGGCGGGATTCGGCAAGGCACATGGGTCGCAGGAAGAAGGGATTCGGCTGGGGAGCGCGCGCGCTGGCGCTGGCGCTGCTGATCGCATTGGCGAGCGGCGGCTGGGCGTGGTGGCACCTGGCCCACTGGATTCCGTCCGAAAGTGAATACCCCGACCAGGGCATTGCGGTTGACGAGGACGATGGTGCGGTCAATTTCCGCACCGCCCGGGCACTCGGAGCCGACTTCGTCTATCTCTACGCCAGCCGTGGCGAGCGCGGACAGGATACGATGTTTTCGCGCAATTTCGCCGCCGCGCGCGACGCTGGCCTGCAAGTCGGCGCGATCCACCGCTTCGATCCATGCACGATGGCGGATCGGCAATCGGCCAATTTCGTCACCATGGTCCCGCGCGGGTCCGACCTGCTGCCACCCGCGATCGAGCTGGTCGAGGGGACCGAGCACTGCGCCGAGAACGTGCCCGAGGCAGCCGTGGCCAGCGAACTGATGACGCTGGTCAACCAGATCGAGATGCACGCGGGCAAGCCGGCGATCCTCAAGCTGTCGGAGGCGTTCGAGACCAATCACCCGGTGGCCGCGCGGATCGACCGCAACCTGTGGCTGACCCGGACCCGCCTCGAACCCGACTATGCAGGCCGCCCGTGGCTGCTGTGGACCGCGAACGAGGCCCGGCGCACCGACGCCGCGGATTCGCCGCTCCACTGGGTGGTGGCCCGGCCTTAGGCAGCTATTTGCGAAACGCAGACGAGCACCTGGTCGCCTTCGCCGGGCGGCGAGCCGTCGTAGGCCGGGATCGCGTCGAAGCCAGTTTCCGACAGCTCGACCGCGCTCAGCCCGGCGAAGTTGAAATTGCCGAGCCGGTAATCGTCTGGCCCGCGCCAGTTCTTGTCCGGGTTGAACGCGCCGAGGTACAGCGCGCCGTGGCGCAGGAACACCTGATGCGGGGCGAGGGTGAGCGCAGCGCCGTTATACTGCGCGGTGACCATGCGTCGGCCGATGATGGCATCCGACAGGACGCGCAGAAGGCCGGGTTCTCCAGTTTCATGCTGCATCGCACCATAATGGTGGGTCACGGCACGCTCCGCAAGGGGCGACAAGCGCAGGTGCCGTGGCTACAGGATGGGCCATGATCGACGAAGAACTCATCGACGCCGCGCGCGAGGCAGCGCGCCTGTCCTATTCGCCATACTCCGGCTTTCCGGTCGGCGCGGCGCTGCGCTTTGCCGACGGCAGCGTGGTGACGGGCACCAACATCGAGAATGCGAGCTACGGCCTCGCCCTGTGCGCCGAGACGGTCGCGGTGGGCAAGGCGATGGCCGACGGGGTACGCGGAGGCCTGATCGCGGTCGCGGTGACCGGCCCAGCCGCCGAGCCGATCACCCCGTGCGGGCGTTGCCGCCAGGTCCTGAACGAGCTGGCCCAGCTTGGCGGGAGCGACCCCGAGGTCCTGTGCGTGGGTGCAAGCGAGGTCCGCCGGGTACGCCTGAGCGAACTCCTCCCCCACGCTTTCGGCCCGGCAAGCCTGACTTAAGCCTCCAGCCACTCCAGCAGCGCGCCCATGCAGTCGGCGCCAAGTTGCCTGCATCGCTCGGGAGACCAGTTCTGCACCGGGTCGGGAGCAGGATCGTGGTCCTTGAACGGCATTTCCAGCGTCATCGCGCATGCCCCGAAGCGGTGCGCGACCTGGGTCGTGGACATGGCCAGGTTGGCCTCGCCCGGCTTGGCGACCGGGTAGCCCTTGTCGAGCTGGAAATCAGGCGTTCGCCGGGCGAGAATCGCGCGATAGCGGGTGAAGCGCGCGTAGTGTTCTTCGGTCAGCCCCGGAATGCCCTCGTATCCCGCGAAGAACACTGCCGGGATCGCCTCGTCGCCGTGGACATCCATGGCGAAATCCACCCCGGTCTCGTCCATCGCGGTGCGGATGGCCAGCACCTCGGGCGATTTCTCCGCGCTCGGCGCGTTCCATTCGCGGTTGAGGTTCACCCCCACCGCGTTGGTCCTCAGATGCCCCCGGCGTGAACCGTCGGGGTTGCAGTTGGGCACCACATGAAACCGGCACCGCTTGCGCAACTCGCGTGCGACCGAACTGGCGGGATCGGTGAGCAGCGCCAGCGCACCCTCGACCCACCATTCGGCCATCGATTCGCCGGGATGCTGGCGCGCATAGAGCCAGACCTGCGTTTCACCCTCGCCAAATTCGAGGCAGTCGAGCGGCTGGCCGTCGATCGTTTCGCCAAGTCGGCGATACGACACGCCATCGCTGGCAGCACACTCGGCCACGAGGTCGTGGTGGCGCTCCATGGAATAAGGCGCGAAATAGGCGAACCAGACCAGATCGGCGGTGGGCGTGTAGCGCACGGTGATCGCCCCCTCGTCCTCGTCCATCCGGCAGGTCGTAGGCGCGGCGGTCCAGTGCTCGCGGTCTTCCGATACGCGGCAGTTGTAGCCGGGCCAGCCGAGCGGATAGGCCGAACTGTCGAGCCCGCAGATCCTGATTTCGAGTTCGCGCCCGGCCGCCCCCGCGACACGGAAATGGAACCATTGCTTGAAATCGGACTGGTGGTCCTTGCGGATCGCGAGCTTCGCGCGCGTGCCCTCGATCGACAGGACCTCGATATTGCCGCTGTCGAAATTGCAATCGATCTGGATGTCGTTCACTCAGCTACCCTTACCTCGACCGTTTCGCCGTTGTTGCCTGGAAATTCGCGAAACAGCGCCCCGGCAATCGCCGTGGCATTGGCGGTGCTATCGGCAAATGATGAATTCGGACTTACCGAAAATTGCGCGCGCCCTTCCCAATGTGTCGCACCACTGACTTTGTCGCGCAGCATCACGCCCAGTTCGGTGACCAGCCGTTCCCGGTTGCCCCCGCCCCCGAGATTGATGCCGATACCCACCCCGACTCCTGAACCGTAGCTGCCGGTCGAACCCCCGACGCCCACGCTGACCGGCCCTCGCCGCGCACCGTCGCGACCGACCGCATAGCGTTCCAGCCTCAGCTGAGCGATCTGATCCGCCCCTTCGCGGGCGGTCTCGCGATAGCCGAGCCGGGTCAGTTCGCGCGCCACCGCCGCCTTGTAGGGTGCGTGAGCGAGCGAATCGCCGTCCATCCCGGGGCCGCTTTCGACGAACACCGTGCCGCGCTCGATCTGCCCGGTGGCGGTCGGCGCAACGAACCGGGTTACCTCGACCGGGCCAGCAGAGGGGGTGGTAGCGCAACCAGCCAGAGCCAGTGCGCCGAATGCGGCGTAAACAACGGAAATCCTTGCCATGTCACGACTCCTTTCTCGCAGTCCTACCGGCTTGCCCACGCGAGCGCCAGCGGCACGCGTTAACCCTTGCGATGGGCTTCACTGCTAGCGAAAAGCAGCCATGACCCAGACAAACCGATTACCCGTCCTCGTTACCGGCGGCGCCGGCTATATCGGCAGCCATGCCGTCTATGCCCTGCGCGATGCCGGATGGCCGGTGGCGGTGATCGACAACCTGTCGACCGGCTTCCGCTTCGCACTGCCGGACGAAGTGCCGTTCTATCACGGCGACATCGAGGATGGCGAGCTGCTGACGCGGATTTTCGCCGAGCAGCAGACGCGCGCGGTGATGCATTTCGCCGGTTCGATCGTAGTGCCCGAATCGGTTGCCGACCCGCTCAAGTATTACCTCAACAACACCGTTCGTACCCGCGCGCTGATCGCCGCTGCGGTGGCGGCGGGTGTGCCGCATTTCATCTTCAGCTCGACGGCCGCGACTTACGGAATGCCCGACGTCTCACCGGTTACCGAAACGACCTCGCAGGTGCCCATCAACCCCTATGGCTGGTCCAAGCTGATGAGCGAACGGATGCTGGCCGACGTTTCCGCCGCACATCCGATCAACCACTGCGCGCTCAGGTACTTCAACGTCGCCGGGGCCGATCCCGAGGGCCGCACCGGGCAGTCGACTGCCGGCGCGACGCACTTGATCAAGGTCGCCGTCGAAGCGGCGCTGGGCAAGCGCGGCCACGTGGACATCTACGGCACCGACTACGACACCCCGGACGGCACCGGTGTGCGCGACTATATCCATGTGTCCGACCTCGCCGCCGCGCACGTGCTCGCGCTCGAAGCACTGATCGCCGAGCCGGCGCGCTCGATGACGATGAACTGCGGCTATGGGCGCGGGTTCTCGGTGCTCGAGGTGCTGGACGCGGTCGATCGGGTGACCAACCGCAAGATCGATCGCCGGTTCGGACCGCGGCGTCCGGGCGATTCGGATTCGCTGGTGTCCGACCCCACGCTGCTCAAGGCCACGCTGCCCTGGCAGCCACGCCACGCAGATCTCGACACGATCGTCGCCCATGCGCTGGCATGGGAACGCAGGCTGGGCGAGATTCGCGGCGACGGTTGACTTAACGCCTGCCGCCGCTTAGGGCGCGGCTCGATTTTCGGCATCGGGTACCGGTTGCCGCATTCGCTTTCGGGAAAGACCTATGAAGATTCGCAACAGCCTCAAGTCGCTGAAGGACCGCCATCGCGACTGCCGCGTGATCCGCCGTCGTGGCCGGACTTACGTGATCAACAAGACCAACCGCCGCTTCAAGGCCCGCCAGGGCTGATTCGGCTTAGCTGTGCCCGGCTTCGGTCGGGACTGACAAACCGGCCTGCCTCCACCCGGAGAGCGGGCCGTTTGCGTTTTTGATCGTTCCGGCTTCGCCGAAACCGTGCGGCCCCGGCCCGGTTCAGCGAAGCTGAACACAAAACAAGGGGAACACCATGATCGAAGCGGTCGTGTTCGATGTCGGGCGGGTTCTCTACCAGTGGCGCCTTTCCGCACTGTTCGACAAGCTGATCGCGGACGAGGGCGAGCGCGGCTGGTTCCTGGCCAATGTCGTGACCGAACAATGGCATTTCCAGCACGACGAAGGCCGCCCGCTGGCCGAGATGGTACCCGAGCTTAAGGCAGAATTTCCCGATCACGCACACCTGATCGATGCCTATTCCACCCGCTTCAACGAGACAATTCCGGGACCGGTCGCAGGCAGCCTGGAACTGGTCGAGGCGCTCGATGCGCGCGGCGTGCCGCTCTACGCGATCACAAATTTCGGGGCCGAGTTCTGGGCCATGTTCCGACCCACTGCGCCTGTGTTCGACCGGTTCCGCGACATTGTCGTATCGGGAGAGGAGAAGCTGGCCAAACCCGACCCGGCGATCTTCCACCTGGCCGCACGGCGGTTCGGCCATGCGCCCCAAGCGATGCTTTTCATCGACGACAACCCCGCCAACGTGGCCAGCGCAGCTGCGCTCGGCTGGCACGTCCACCATTTCCAAGATGCGCCGGCACTGGCACGCGATCTCACGACGCGCGGGCTGCTCGCATGAAAAAGCCTCCGGGACGGGCATCCCGGAGGCAGTCGTTTCCACCCGAAGAGGACAGGGGGGTGGGGATCAGAACATCACTGGCCGTTGCACTTGGCCAGGCGGTCGTCGGCCAGCACCTCGCCATTGGCGGTGAAGCTGGCGATCTGGCCGACCTCGCGCTGGAGGCGGCGGCAGACCACTTCGGGGCGCGAGGTGCCCTTGGCGGCAGTGCAGGCGGTGCCTTCGCAACGCCACACAAGGCCACCGCCGACATAGCGGGCCTGATTGGCCGGTGCGGCGAGCTGCGCGGTGTAATACGCACCGCCCGTGCTGGCCTGCACCGGAGCGGGCGCGATCGCCGCGCCAAAGGTAAGCGAGGTGTAGAGGAGTGCGGCGCCGACAGCAGCCACACTGCGGAAGCGGGGGAGGGAGAGGGTCATGATCGCATTCCTGTTGCTTGTTGGCACATCCGATCGTAATTCAGTTTCGAATCACTACCAGTTGCTAATTGCCACCTACATAGTCTGGATATAGGTTGCAAGTGAAAACTTAGTTTCGGTTTTGTGACACTACGGAAACTCGCTAGGAAGTCGTCATAACGGTCGCGTGGAGAAGGATGGAGATGGGCGAACTGAGAGAGCCGCTGCGCGAATTGACGGCCTGCGGGCTGCCCGAGGCGCTCGAGGTGATGGGCGAGCGGTGGAGCTTCATGATCCTGCGCGCCAGCTTCAACGGGCTGCACCACTTCGAGGAATTTTTGAGCGAGCTAGGTATCGCGCGCAACATCCTGTCGAACCGCCTCGCCAAGCTGGTCGAGCACGCCATTCTTGACCGCCGCCCCTGCGCCGACGACCGCCGCCGGATCGAATACCGCCTGACCGAGAAAGGCTTCGACTTGCTGCCGGCTATGCTGGCGCTGCGCCAGTGGGGGCAGAAATACGGCAGCGAGGTGGTCGAGAACCCGGTACTAGTGGACGAGCAGGACCGTCTGCCGATCGGTCCGGTCTCGATCCTGGCCCACGACGGCCGCATCTTGGGCCCTAAGGACTTGTGGCTGACCAAGCCGGAAAACGTGGGCCTTCGCGCGGATGGATCGCGGGTGGAGCCGGGCGCGGCGCTGGAGCGTGGGGACTACGCCGACGTAAACCGGAGGCAGGCGGCGGAGTAGTGGAGTTTGCGAGTGTACAGTTCGGCAATTGACGTCCCTAAGCGGGCATCCAGCCGCAACGATTTTCCTCCCCGAAGCAGGTATCCGGCGTGGTGCGCTAACTGTTAGTTTCAGCATCCTCGCTAGCCGATAGCTGTCGGAACCGCCAAAGCTCAACAGCGATAATCGCAGCAGTCGCAAGGTTCACGAATACCCAAGTATCTCTATCAAGCGCAATTTTGATGAACGGATTGTACAGGATGGCTATGAAAACGAAGGTCCACGCCCAAGTTTTTCGTCTCTCATCAAACGCTTGCCAGGCAATCCACACTGCATAAGCTGTGACAGCTACGCGCAATAGCTGGTAGTATCCGTACGACCAATCGCCCAGTGCGAGTGCGCAAGCGCCAGCAAGGCCTAAACTGAGCCAAAGAGGTGGGCGGTTACCAGTAACCACGGCGGGCATTCCTGGTATCCATCCAAGCGATGCATAGCTGCAAGATCAGCCCAATGACCAGAAGTGGCGCAAACCAGTAGATCAAGCGATAAAATTCCGTGTTGGCAGGATCTATAAACGTGGCAATCATCATTGAGATCACGCCGAGCTGAGCAAAGAAGGAGGTCATGGCAGCATTGTCATTTCCCGCTTTGGCTTCCTCACGTGCCATGTAGGACCAAGGACCAGTTGCTACCGCATAGCCCCAAAACATATGAAAAATTCCTGCCCCAGAATTCTGGACCATCGCGCCGAAAATTGCGACACAAGAAACTGCCATTACTAGGTAAGTCCAAGCAATTGCAGGAACACCTGCCAGCACCATAAGCGGGATATTTTCCCGCTTGCCAGCCCAAGCCACTATAGGTGCGAATATCATTCCGGGAAGCAACGCAAACGAAAGTGCAAACGCCCCTATGAACATCCATGCAAGGCCAAAAAAGAAAAGGCCCCACTCCCCTTGGAATAGCATCCCCGCACCGCCTAGGAAGCCGCCCAGCAAGTTCAAAAGCATGAATGGCACAACAGCATATTGCATTGCGATAGTCTCCCCCGAACCGCAAACACCCTGCCTTAGAATGCAAGAGATTTCCGTAAGTGGCAACCAGCTACATAAGCCTTCACCAAATAAGGACTGTCCACTTTTCACCCTATTACCGACATCAAGCCCTCGGCGCCTGTCGCCGATAACTCAACGCCTCCGCGACATGGATGCGGCCCACCTCCTCCACCCCCGCAAGGTCCGCGATCGTGCGCGCGACGCGCAGCATCCGGGTGTAGCCGCGCGCCGATAGGCGCATCGCCTCGGCGGCTTGCATCAGCAGGCGGCGGCCGGGTTCGTCGGGGGTGGCGAAGCGTTCGAGGGCTTCGCCGTCGAGTTCGGCGTTGGTGCGCGCGCCCGTCTCCGCGCTTCGTGCCGACTGGACCGCGCGCGCCCGCGCCACGCGCGCGGCGACTTCGGCGCTACCCTCGGCGGGCGGCGGCAGGGCGAGGTCGGCGGCGCTGACCGGGTCGACCTCGACATGCAGGTCGATCCGGTCGAGCATCGGGCCGCTGACCCTCGACTGGTAGTCCGCCGCGCAGCGCGGCGCGCGGCTGCACGCGAGCGCGGCATCGCCCAGGTGGCCACACCGGCACGGGTTCATCGCCGCGACCAGTTGCACCCGCGCGGGGAAGCTCACGTGCGCATTGGCGCGGGCGACGTCGACCTTGCCCGTCTCCAGCGGCTGACGAAGCGAATCGAGCACCGCGCGCTGGAATTCGGGCAGTTCGTCGAGGAACAGCACGCCCAGGTGCGCCAGGCTGACCTCGCCCGGCTTCACCTTCAGCCCGCCGCCGGTGAGCGCGGCCATGCTGGCGGAATGGTGCGGCGCGCGGAACGGGCGCGCACGGCTGATCCGCCCGCCTTCGAGCAGCCCGGCGACCGACTGGACCATCGACACCTCCAGCGCCTCGCCGCTGGTCAGTTCGGGCAGAACGCCCGGCAGGCAACTGGCGAGCAGCGACTTGCCCGCACCCGGCGGTCCAATCATCAGCAAGTTATGGCCTCCCGCCGCCGCGATCTCCAGCGCGCGCTTGGCCACTTCCTGCCCCTTGACCTGTTTCAGGTCCGGCCCCGATTGCACCTCTTCCACCTCGCCCGGCACAGGGGCGGGCAATTGCTGCGTGCCGCGCAAGTGGTTTAGCAGCGAGATCAGGTCGGGTGCGGCGACCACGGGCACCTCGCTCGCCCAGCGCGCCTCCGAACCCTGCGCCGCCGGGCAGATCAAGCCCGCCTCCTCCCCGCTCGCATGGAGCGCGGCGAGCAGCACGCCGGGCGAGGGCACCACGCGGCCATCCAGCGCCAGTTCGCCCACCGCGATGAAATCGGCCAGTTGCTCTGCATCGGTCACGCCCATTGCAGCCAGCAGCGCCAGCGCGACCGGCAAGTCATAGTGCGAGCCTTCCTTGGGCAGGTCGGCTGGCGACAAGTTGATGGTGATCCGCTTGGGCGGCAGCGCCAGGCCCATCGAGGACAGCGCGGCGCGGACCCGTTCCTTGCTCTCTCCCACCGCCTTGTTGGCCAGCCCCACGATATCGAACCGGGGCAGCCCCGGCGCGATCGAGCATTGCACCTCGACCCCGCGCGCTTCCAGCCCGAGATAAGCGACCGTCCTCACCAGTGCGACCACGAATTCCCCCTGCGACCCTGTTGCCCGTGATGGCGGCAATGCCCCGGAATGTCGAGCGCGGGTAACCGGTTGGCAAGGATATCGCTTGTGATTCGCGCAAGCGGTCGCGGCGCACAAGGCGGCGATGCGGTTCCTGCTCGCCCTGTTTCTCGCCATCGTCGGCACGGCCGTCGCGCCGGTCCACGCGCAGGTCGTCTCGGTCGAGACCTGGGTTGAGGAATGGGACGAGGCGCGCGGCGAGTGGGTGCGGGTCGAACCCGGCGCCAGTCGCTTGGTCCCGGTCGCGCCCGCACTGCCCGCGCCCGCGATCGCGCAGTACGGCCCGTTTCGCGTGGTCGAAGGAGAACGGGCGCAGCTCGTGGGCATTACCGACAGCCGCGCCCCGGCGCAGTTCGCCGCCATGCTGCGCGAGCATCCCGGCCTGGTCACGCTCGAAATGGTCGAGTGCCCCGGCACCGACGACGATCAGGCCAACCTGCGCCTGGGCCGGATGATTCGCGCCGCCGGGCTCGAAACGCACGTGCCGCGCGGCGGCTCGGTTCGTTCCGGCGCGGTCGAGTTGTTCCTTGCCGGGGCTGCCAGGAGGATCGATGACGGGGCGGAGTTCGCGGTTCATTCGTGGATCGACGAGCAGGGCCGCGAGGCCCACGAATATGCCGCCAACGCGCCCGAGCACCGCGCCTATCTGGGCTATTACCGCGAAATGGGCATGGACGAGGCACAAGCGCGGGCCTTCTACGCGATGACCAACTCGATCGGCTTCGACGGCGCGAAATGGCTCGATGCCGAGGAGATGCGCGGCTGGCTCGGAATAGCGGCCCCGGCGGCGCAATCGCCCAACGCCCCCGCGCTCGCCTATCTTGACTTGCCCGCGCTGCTGCCCTAACGGCCCGGCCATACAGGCGGTCGCCCGGTTGCGGCGGCCCTTTTTGTTTCGATCCAGAGGTTATCATGAAGCGGACTTTCCAGCCCAGCAATCTCGTTCGCGCACGCCGCCACGGCTTCTTTGCGCGCAAGGCGACCCCGGGCGGCCGCAAGGTCCTGCGCGCCCGTCGTCGTCGCGGCCGCAAGACGCTCTGCGCGTAAGAGTGGCGTCTGACCGGACTGGCTAACGCCAGCCCTGCGCCCGGCTCCGGCCCGCACCCCCTCCCGGCCACCCATCGGTATAATGCCGTGGGTGGCCGGGAGGGGGTGCGGGCCGGAGCCGTTTAGCCGTCAGGCTGGTCAAAAACGATTCGGCGTCCTTGCCGTAAGCCAGCCCGCTGCCTATCGCCCTGGCCTATGGTCAGCCCTATGGTCAGCATCGCCACCTGGAACATCAATTCGGTCCGCCTGCGCCTCGATCAGGTCGAGCGGGTGCTGCGCGAACAAGCGCCCGACGTGCTCTGCCTGCAGGAAATCAAGTGCCAGGAAAGCCAGTTCCCGGCCGAGGCGCTGGCCGATCTCGGCTACGTCCATCAGGCGGTCCATGGGCAGAAGGGCTATCACGGCGTCGCCACAGTCAGCCGCATTCCGCTGCGCGAACTGACCCGCAACGACTGGCAGGACAATGGCGAGGCGCGCCATGTCGGCGTGGAACTGCTCGGCCCGCAGGGCCAGGGGCTGGTGCTCGAGAACGTCTATATCCCGGCGGGCGGCGACATCGCCGACCGCGATCTCAATCCCAAGTTCGGGCAGAAGCTCGATTTCCTCGAACGCATGACCCGCTGGGCCGACGCGCTCGACCGGCCTACGCTGATTGTCGGCGATTTCAACATCGCCCCGCTCGATTGCGACGTCTACGATCACAAGGCGCTGCTCAAGGTGGTGAGCCATACCCCGATCGAGGTCGAGACCCTTGGCCGGTTCCGCGACGCTCATGGATGGGTCGACCTGGGCCGCCAGTTCATCCCCGCACCGGAGCGCAACTACTCGTGGTGGTCCTACCGCAGCTACTGGCGGCAGAAGGACCAGGGGCGGCGGCTCGACCATATGTGGGCCAGCCCCGACCTCGCCCCGCAGGCGCGCAGCCATCGCTTCGTCGAGGACACGCGGCGCTGGGAAAGCCCGAGCGACCATATCCCGCTGATCACGGAGTTCGCGCTCTGAGTGGTCCATCGCCTGCCCGCCGCGCGGCGCAGGCGGTCGACGCGCTGCGCCACGGCTGGCCGCTGGCGCTGGAGGGCGGGCCAGTGCTGCTGCCGGTCGAGACGGCCGTTGCCGCTGGCGCCAGTGCCACCCACATGCTGATCTCCGCCGCGCGCGCCGAGACGCTGAAGCTCGCCAACCAGCGCGAGGCGGCGGTGCCCCACGCCCCGGTGCTGATTCGCGGCGCCGACCCGTTCACACTGGCAGACGCGCTGCCGGTCGCCGACCCCGCGCTCGACCTCGCCGCGCCGATGAAGGGGCCGTTCAAGGCCGAGCCATGTGAGTGGCACGCGGCGGCGGAGGCTGCGCTGGAGCTGGCAAGGATCGCGGGGATCCTGCCGGCTTTCCTGGTCGATCCCGCACTGGCAGGCGAAGTGCAGGCGGTCGCTCCGGGCGACGTCGCCGCCTATCAGGACCCGGCCCGGCTCGTCGTCGCCAGCCGCGCCCGGCTGCCCATCACGGCGGCAGAGGAGGCCGAGATCGTGGTGTTTCGCGCGCCCGACGACCTGCGCGAACACGTTGCGCTGGTGATCGGCCGCCCGATGAGCGACCGCCCACCGCTGGTCCGCCTTCATTCCGAATGCCTCACCGGTGACATTCTCGGCAGCCTCAAGTGTGATTGCGGCCCGCAGCTCGACGCGGCCTTGCTGGCGATGGCGGACGAGGCCCGACAGGACGGGTGGGGCGTGCTGCTCTATCTGCGGCAGGAGGGGCGCGGGATCGGGCTGGTCAACAAGATGCGGGCCTACCGCCTGCAGGACCAGGGCTTCGACACGGTCGATGCCAACCGCCGGTTGGGCCTTCCCGACGAGGCCCGCGATTTCCCGGTCGCGGCGCGGATGCTGGGTCTGCTTGGCGTGCGCCGTGTGCGCCTGCTGACCAACAACCCGGCCAAGGTCGCTGCGCTCGAAGCGTCCGGCGCGATGGTTTCCGAGCGCGTGCCGCACAGCCTGCCCCCCAATCCGCACAACGAACGCTACCTGGCGACCAAGCGCGACCGCTCGGGCCACCTGTTACCATGACCGTCTCCATCCGGCCCGAGCAATCCGGCGACCAAGCGGCTATCCGCGCGCTTACAGAGGCGGCGTTTCGCGAAGTGGATTACAGCGATGGCAGCGAACCCGCGATCATCGAGCGGCTGCGTGCCGACGGTGATCTGGCGCTGTCGTTGGTCGCCGTGAACATGGACCTCGCCATCATTGGCCACGTCGCCTTTTCGCCGGTGACAATCTCCGATGGCAGCAAGGGCTGGTACGGCCTCGGCCCGTGTTCGGTGATCCCGACGCGCCAGCGCACCGGCATCGGTCGGGCACTGATCGAGACGGGCCTCGCCGAGCTACGGCAACGCGGCGCGCACGGCGTCGTCCTGGTCGGCAGCCCCGCCTATTACGGTCGTTTCGGGTTCGAGCATGACCCCGGCCTGGCTTACCACGGACCACCGCCGGAATACTTCCAGCGACTTCACCTTGCCGGACCTGAGCCGCGCGGCACTGTCACATACGCGCCCGCGTTCGACTAACGCTTCTCGAACGCCTTCAGTCCGGTGCCGAGCCTGTTGTCGGCAATTGCCAATCGTGCCCCGGTCCAGTCGGCAACGAATGTCGTGCTGCGGCTTAGACCCGGAACGAGCCGCGCGTCGTTGCCCGCGATCCGCAAGCCATCCGACGGATGGAGGATGTCCTCCGCGCCCACCGCGATGAAGGCAGAGTAATTCTCCTTGTCGCGCCCCTGGACGAACCAGTTGCCGCTGATCTGCCCGGTCGCGCCCGCGGGCAGGTCGATCATGTAATTGGTGCCACGTCCTGCCGAATCGTCGAAGCTGGACGCGGCGATCTCCACCCGAGCGGCACGCGACTTGACGTAGTGCCCGCCTGTGCCGCGCTCGAACCGGCTGCGCGTCACGCGAAGCTGGCCATAGTCGCCGATGTAGATCGAATGCGCGCACCCGGCCGAATTCTCGCAGGTGCCGAGACCGCTGAAAGTCGACTTGTCGATCACGATGCGGCTGGCGGGATCGCTGGCGGTGAGGATGCCCTGCTGGCTGTCCCGGAACCAGCTTTGCGCGATGGTGAGGTTGCCCTGCTCCAGCCGGATGCCCGCGCCGTTGCCATCAGGTACCGCCATGTTGCGGAAGACCAGGCCCGAAACGCTCGCCTCGCGCCCGCGCAGCACCAGCGCCGCTTTGCCCTCGCATTCCGTGCCGTCGAATATCGCCGAACCCGGCTCGCTCGCAACGAAGGCGACCGAGCCTGCCTCCTGCACCGCGCACTGGCGATGGATGCCGGGCGCGATGGCGATTGTGCCGGAGCCGCTGCCGATCGTGTTCACCGCGTCCTGCAACCGGGTGAAGTCCTGGCCGGTCTCGACTACCGTAAAAGCCCGCTGCTGGCCTTGCGCGAACAAGGCCGCGGCAGGAATGGCGATCACCGACAGCAGGGCGATCATCCCGGCAAGCCTCAACGAGGGGCGGGCGGGAAGGGGGCGGGCGCAGTCTTTCATCCCGCCCGCAATAACGAATACGGCTTAATGGTCAGCTAAGGATCGCCTTCCCTCAGGATTCTCCGCGTGGTCCAGGTGGACGCCCGCGCCGGGGCCGTTCGCTCGGGTGAAGCTCGATCCCGCGCCGCTTCAATGCCTCGCGCAGCAGGACCTCGATCTGGGCGTTGGCGCTGCGCAGTTCGGTCGCCGCCAACCGCTCGACCGCGGCATGGACTGCCGGATCGAGGCGGAGGGCAAAGGCCTTCTTATGCGCAGCGTCGGGCACGGCTCAGACCCTTACTGGTAGAGCGAACCGGCGTTCACGACCGGGTGCGCTTCGCGCTCGCCGCACAGTACGACCATCAGGTTGGACACCATCGCCGCGCGCCGTTCGTCGTCCAGTTCCACGATGCCATCTTGCGACAGCTTGGTCAGCGCATCCTCGACCATGCCGACCGCACCCAGCACCAGCTTGGCCCGCGCGGCAATCACTGCGTCGGCCTGCTGGCGGCGCAGCATCGCGCTGGCTATTTCGGGTGCATAGGCGAGGTGGGTCAGGCCTGCCTCGTCGACCACGATCCCGGCAACCCGCAGCCGCTCGTTCAGTTCCTCGAGCAGTTCGCGGTTCACGACCTCGCCGCTCCCGCGCAGCGTCACTTCCTCGTTCTCGAAATCGTCATAGGGATGGCGCGAGCCGACCGTGCGCAGCCCGGCCTCGATCTGGATTTCGACGAACTGCTTGTAGTCGTCGACGTCGAAGCTGGCCTGCGCCGTGTCGGCCACACGCCAGACGACGTTGCAGGCGATTTCGATCGGGTTGCCGCGCAGGTCGTTGATCTTGACCTTTTCCGAATGGATATTGTGCGCGCGGGCGGAAATCTTGGCGCGCATGATCCACGGCCAGACCCAGCGCAGCCCCTCGGTCCGCTCGGTGCCCTTGTATTCGCCGAACAGGGTCAGCACGGCAGCCTGGTTCGGCTGGAGCATGAAGAAACCGCAGGCGACGATCAGGTTCGCCGTCACCGACACGGCAAGCAGAGCGACGAACGCAGCTCCTCCCATCGCCAGCGAACCGCCCGGCGCCATCGACGGTGCCAGCCATACCGTGAGCGCGATCAATGCCAGCAACACCAGCAGTAGAGCATATCCGTTGCGGCTCGCGCCCGGGACCTCCCGGCTCACCTTCATTCCCTTGAGTTCGGTAACCATGATTATGCCCTCCTCGATATAAATATGATATCGTAATTATATCGATTCGAACCATCTGGCAAGCGAAACCGCGCGCGCCCTTGCCATCGCTTGCGGCGACCCCATATTGCCAGTGCGGACCGGGCCCCTCTGGCGCGGCGTGTTGGCCTGGTTGGCGATGCGCAGCGTGATGTCGGACGTATCGGATGACGCCGATGCCGGGTCCGGGGCCTCCCCCCCCTCCCAACTCCGGACTGGCTCGGCGCATCCGATTGCACACCCCCAGGCGATTGCACGCCCTAGTGCCGCCGAATAGCTTCCAGGAACCGCTCGCCGTATGCGTCGAGTTTCTTGGACCCGACCCCGCTGACTTGCGCCATTTCCGCCAGCGAGTTCGGGCGAGCGGCGGCCAGTTCGCGCAACGTCGCGTCGTGGAAAATGACATAGGGCGGAACCTGCCCCTCCAGTGCCAGTTCGCGGCGCACCTCGCGCAGTGCATCGAATAGCGGATCGCCGACCGGATTCGCCCCACCTGCGCCGCGCCGCCCGCGACGCTCGGCACGCTGCGGGACGACGACCCCAACCGGCTGTTCGCCGCGCAGGATCGCCTTGGCTCCGTCCCCCAGCGCCAGACCCCCATGCTCGTTCGCGATCAGCGCCCCCCGCGCCTGAAGCGCCCACGACAACGGCTGGAGCAGCCGCGCCTCCTCGCCGTCGACGATGCCATAGACGCTCAACCTGTCGTGCCCGCGCTGGCGCACCCGCTCGTCGCCAGCGCCCGTCAGAACCTTCAGCAGATGCCCTAAACCGAAGCTCTGGCCCGTGCGATAGACTGCCGAGAGCAGCTTGCGCGCGGTCTGTGTCGCATCAACCACCCATGGCGCGGTCAGGCAATTGTCGCAATTGCCGCACTTTTCCGGCGGGTCCTCGCCGAAATGGCGCAGCAGCATCGAGCGGCGGCAACCCGGCGTCTCGACCAGCGCGGCGAGCGCATCGAGCCGCGCCCGTTCGCCGGCACGGCGATCTTCGGGCACCTCTGCCAGTCGCTGGCGGGCCTGCGCGAAATCGCCCGCGCCCCACAGCATGACCGCCTGCGCCGGATCGCCGTCGCGCCCGGCGCGACCGGTTTCCTGGTAATAGCTCTCGATCGACTTGGGCACGCCGGCATGGGCAACGAAGCGCACGTCAGGCTTGTCGATCCCCATCCCGAACGCGACCGTCGCGACGATCACCATGTCTTCGCTGGCGACGAAGGCAGCCTGGTTGGCGGCCCGTACGCCCGGTTCGAGCCCGGCGTGATAGGGGCGGACCACGCGCCCGGTGGCCGCCGCCAGCTTGTCTGCCAGTTCCTCCGCCTTGCGCCGGGTCGGCACATAGACGATCCCCGCGCCCGGTTCGCCCTCCATCAGCGCGGCGAGCTGGCGCACCGGGTTGTCGCGATGGCGCAGCGCGTAGCGGATATTCGGCCGGTCGAACCCGGCGAGGATGATCCCGTCCGCCGGAATGCCTAGCTGGTCGCGCACATCCTCGCGGGTGCGGGCATCCGCAGTTGCCGTCAGTGCGAGCCGCGGAACATTGCCGAACGCGTCCATCAGCGGGCGCAACTGGCGGTAGTCGGGGCGGAAGTCGTGGCCCCACTCGGACACGCAGTGGGCTTCGTCGATGGCGAACAGGCACAAGGGCGCGGACGACAGCAATTCGCGGAAATGCGGCTGGCTGGCGCGTTCGGGCGCGACGTAGAGCAGGTCGAGTTCGCCGGCACGGAACATGGCCTGGGTCTCGCGCCAGTCGTCGTCGGCACTGGTCAGCGTCGCTGCGCGGATGCCGTTGGCCCGGGCGGAGCGGAGTTGGTCATGCATCAGCGCGATCAGCGGCGACACGACCACGCAGGTGCCCGCCAGCATCGTCGCGGGCAGTTGATAGGTCAGCGACTTGCCCGCGCCCGTCGGCATTACCGCGAGGGTCGACCGCCCGTCCAGCACGCGCGCGACCACATCCGCCTGCCGCCCGCGGAAATCGTCGAACCCGAACAATTCGCGCAGCCGGGCGCGCGCGGGATCGAGGCTGTCGGGTTGTTCGGCGGGAGCGACCATGCCCCGCCTGATGGCAGATGAGTGCGCCCGCGCAAACCGCCAGGCAGCCGTTTTCCCGTTTGCGAGCGCGCGGCATGGGCGCTAGTGCTCGCCCCACCCCATTACCCTCTGGAGGAAATCCGATGAAGAAATTCGCCCATGTCGCCATCGCCGGCACGCTGGCGCTCGCACTTGCCGCTTGCGGAAGCTCCACCGACGCTTCGTCCGATGCAGAGGCCGATACCGTCGAACTGCCCGCCGATGAGGCGATGGAAGAAGTGACTGCCGAACCGATCGCCGATCCGGCGGGAACCTCGCCGACCCCTGACGCAACCGACACCGCCGACCAAGCCGCCGAACAGGCCGGTGCCGATGCGCAGGAAGCGGCCGCTGCCGTCGCCGCGGCAGCCGCTGCCGGTGCGGAGGAAACGACCCGGTAAGGCATCGTTTTACCGGACTAACGAATTTGCGGGCGGATCGGATGCGATTCGCCCGCTTTTTCTTTGCCGCGCAGTCGTTATGGTGGCTGGCATGACGCGAACGTCAAGCGCACTGCTCGCCCTTACACTCATACTCGCCGCGTGCGGGCCGGCTGGTAACGACCCCGGCCCCGGCGGCGTGACCGTGGACGAGGCGCGCGCGCTGGACGATGCGGCGGCCATGCTCGAAGAGCGCCGCCTGCCGGAAGGCGCGCTGGAAGAAGCACCGCCCACTGATGTCGCCGCCACCGATTAAGCACCGTCGCACCGGGAGAGGATCTACCACATGAGCCAGACCGGCATGGATGCCGATACCTTCGAACAGTTCATCGACCAGCTCGAACGCTACGTGCGCGAGCGGTTGATCCCGGCTGAGCGGGACACGATCGAGAACGACCGCATCCCCGACGACATCCTTCAGGAAATGAAGGATATGGGCCTGTTCGGCCTGTCGATACCGGAAGAATATGGTGGCGCCGGGCTCAATGTCAGCCAGTACGCGCGCACCGTCCGCACACTGAGCTATGCCGCGCCCGCGTTCCGCTCGATCTTCTCGATCAACATCGGGATGTTCAATTCGGCGATCAAGAACGGCGGCACCGAGGCGCAGAAGGCCGAATGGTGGCCGCGCCTCGCCGCGGGCGAAATCGCCTGTTTCGGGCTGACCGAGCCTGGATCGGGCAGCGACAGCGCGGCGATGCAGACAACCGCGCGGCCCGATCCATCGGGCAACGGCTGGATCCTCAACGGCACCAAGCGCTACATCACCAACGCGCCCCACGCCGACGTCGCGCTGATCATGGCGCGAACCGAGAAGGAGGCGCTGCCGCGGAACGCCCACGTTTCCGCCTTCATCGTGCCAATGGATACGCCCGGCGTTTCGACCGGCAGCCCGGACAAGAAGATGGGGCAGGCGGGCGCGCATATCTCCGACGTGATCCTCGAGGATGTGCACGTACCGGGCGAGGCGCTGCTGGGCGGCGAGACGGGCAAGGGTTTCGTCTTCGCGATGAAGAGCCTCGACAATGGGCGCATCTCGGTCGGCGCGGCCTCGACCGGTTATGCCCGCCGCGCGCTCGACAGCGCGCTGCGCTATGCCACCGAACGCAAGGCATTCGGCGAGCCGATCGCCAACTTCCAGCTCATCCAGCAGATGCTGGCCGAGAGCGAGACCGAGATCTACGCCGCCGAATGCATGATGGCCGACGTGACCCGCCGGACGGACGCGGGCGAGAACGTGATCCGCAAGGCGGCCGCGTTCAAAGTCTTCGCCTCCGAGATGTGCGGCCGGGTGGTCGACCGGGTAGTGCAGATCTACGGCGGCGCGGGCTACCTCGCCGAATACGATGCCGAGCGGTTCTTCCGCGATGCGCGTATCTACCGCATCTACGAAGGAACGACGCAGATCCTCCAGCTCCAGATCGCCAAGCACATGCTGCGCGACTTCGCCGCGCAAGCCTGATGCATAACCTCCTTCCCGATCTCAACCTGATCGAGGTTTCCAGCTTCGTCGCCTCGCCCACCGTGGGCCTCTACTGCGCGCAGATGGGCGCGGAGGTGGTGCGGGTCGACCACAAGGCGGGCGGGCTCGATTATCGCCGCTATATGCTGACGCGCGAGGGGCGCTCATTGAGCTGGGAGAACCTCAACCGGGGCAAGAAGAGCGTGGCGCTCGACCTGCAAAGCGGTACCGGCCGCGAATTGCTGGTCGAGCTGGCAAGGGCGACCGGCACGCTGGTGACCAACCTGCCGGAGGCGAGCTTCCTGTCGCATTCCGCAGTCGCAGCGGGCCGAACCGACATGGTCAGCCTGCGCGTGATGGGCTGGCACGACGGGCGCCAGGCGATGGATTTCACCGTCAACGCGGCAAGCGGCTATCCGCTGATGTGCGGGCCGGAGGACTGGGACCCGCAGACCGCGCCGCCGGTCAACCAGGTCCTGCCCGCGTGGGACTTCATCACCGGCGCCTACGGCGCGTTCGCGCTGGTCGCCGCGCACCACAACCGCAGCCGCACGGGTGAGGGCGCGGAGCTGCGCCTGCCGCTCGGCGACGTCGCGATCGGCACGATGGCCAACAGCGGCGCGATGGCCGAGATGCTCTATCGCGGCAGCGACCGCCAGCGGCTCGGCAATGCGATATGGGGCGCGTTCGGACGCGATTTCAGAAGTCGCGACGGCGTGCGCTTCATGGTCGCGGCTCTCACCGCCAAGCAGTGGGACGGACTGGTCGCCGCGTTCGGTATCGAGGCCGGGATCGCCGCATTGGAAGCTGAGCTCGGCGTTCGCTTCGCCGATGGCGACACCCCGCGATTCGATCACCGCCACCGGCTGTTCGCGCTTTTCCAGAAGGCCGCCGACGCGCTCGACTGGAGCAAGCTTGAGGCGCGCATGGCAGCGCAGGCCTGCACCTTCGAGCGTTATCGCACAATGCACGAAGCGGCCACCGATCCCGGCCTGATCGACGCCAATCCGCTGTTCGGTCCCTCGCCCGACAACCCGAGCGGATTTGCCTATCCCGCCACGCGAAGCTTCGCGAAAGTGCAAGGCCACGACCCGGGCGACCCCGCGCCAGCGCCCTATCTCGGCCAGCACAGCGAGGAGATTCTCGCCGAGAGGCTCGGCATGGCCTCGGGCGAAATCGCGCGGCTGGTCGATGCCGGGACAGTGGCGCTTTCGGACAAGGAATAGAACGATGACCCTCCGCCGCGTTGCCATCTGTTCGCCGCTGCGCACGCCCGTGGGGCGCTTTCTCGGCACGCTCGCACCACTGGAAGCGGGCGCGTTGGGAGCGGTGATCCTCAAGGCGCTGGTCGAGCGCAGCGGGGTCGATCCGACCCGTGTCGACGATGTCGTGTTCAGCCAGGGCTACGGCAATGGCGAGGCACCCGCGATCGGCCACTGGGCCTGGCTCGCGGCGGGACTACCCCTCGAAGTGCCCGGCTATCAGGTCGACCGGCGCTGCGGCTCGGGCGTTCAGGCGGTCGTCAACGCGGCGATGATGGTCCAGACCGGCGCGGTCGATTGCGTCGTCGCGGGCGGGGTGGAATCGATGTCGAACGTCGAGCACTACACCACCCGCGCCCGGCCCGGCGCGCGCGCGGGCGACTTGGTGCTGTGGGATCGGCTTACCCGGGGCCGCCTGATGAGCCAGCCGGTCGAGCGGTTCGGCGTCATTACCGGGATGATCGAGACCGCCGAGAACCTGGCCAAGGACTACGCCATCACCCGCGAGGAAGCCGATGCCTTCGCGGTGCGCTCGCACCGCAACGCCGCCGCCGCGTGGGAAGCGGGCAAGTTCGATGCGCAACTCGTCCCCGTGCCGGTGCCGCAGCGCAAGGGCGATCCGGTGCTGTTCGCGCACGACGAGGGCTACCGCGCCGACGCCAGCATCGAGACATTGGGCGCGCTCACCGCGATCGACATCAAGCGCGATCCTGCCGCTATCGTCACCGCGGGCAACGCCAGCCAGCAAAACGATGCCGCCGCCGCCTGCCTGGTTGTCGCCGAGGACAAGCTGGAGGAACTCGGCCTCGAGCCGATGCTGTGGTTCACCGGCTGGGCCGCTGCCGGGTGCGACCCGGCGCGGATGGGCATCGGCCCGGTCCCGGCGGTCGAACGGCTGTTCGCGCGCACCGGCAAAGGCTGGTCGGACATCGACATGGTCGAGCTGAACGAAGCCTTCGCCCCGCAGGCGCTGGCGGTGCTCAAGGGCTGGGGCTGGTCGGCAGACGATTCGCGCCGCGAGATCCTCAACGTCAACGGCTCGGGCATTTCGCTCGGCCACCCGATCGGCGCGACCGGCGGGCGCATCCTCGCCGACATGGCGCACGAGATGCACCGGCGCGGGAGCCGCTACGGCCTGGAAACGATGTGCATCGGCGGGGGCCAGGGCATTGCGGCCCTGTTCGAGCGGGCGGCCTAGGGGAGCGGAAAGGGGGCGAGCGGACGCACGACGGAGAAGCGTTCCTCCAGCGGGGCGTGGCCCAGCGGCGGAAACTCCAGTGGCTCGGGCGCGACTTCGGTATCGGGCAACCGGTCGAGCAGGTCGCGTACCAACGTCAGCCGTCCGCGACGCTGGTCGTCGAAATCGACCAGCGTCCACGGGGCCCACTCGGTATGCGTCGCCGCCAGCATCGCCTCGCGCGCATCGGTATAGGCCTGGTACTTCTCGCGCGCGGCGAGGTCGATCGGCGACAGTTTCCAGCGCTTGAGCGGGTCGTCGAGCCGCTCGCGCAGCCGCTCCTCCTGCTGCGCCTGCCCGGTGGTAAGCCAGTACTTGAACAGCAGCACGCCGTCCTGGGTCAGCATCTTCTCGAACAGTGGTGCCTCGACGAGAAACTTCGCCACCTGCTCCTCGCTGGCGTAGCCCATGACCCGTTCGACCCCGGCGCGATTGTACCAGCTCCGGTCGAACAGCACGATCTCGCCCCTGGCCGGCATGTGCGGCACGTAGCGCTGGAAATACCACTGCGCTGACTCGCGATCGGTCGGCTTCGCCAGCGCCACCACGCGGCACTGGCGCGGGTTCAGCGCATCGGCGACCGCGCGGATCGCGCCGCCCTTGCCCGCGGTGTCTCGCCCTTCGAACAACACACAGATGCGCGCGCCGGTTGCGCTGGCCCAGCGCGCCATCGCCACCAGTTCGGCGGTCAGCGGCTCCAGCAGCGCCTCGTATTCCTTGCGTTTCAGCTCGCCCACCGATGCCTCCATCCGTTTGTCAGCGCGCTTGCGCAGTGCTAGTCGTTTCGATTGAAACCATGACCACGCACACGATCATGCCGCCCGATTTTGCCGTCCTGCCCGAAATGCCGGCGGATGTCTTCACCGCGCCCTTGCAGAAGCCCGCGCACGTGGGGGCGGACTGGCTGGAACCCGCACAAACCCGCTATTCCAGCGATGAGGACGCAATCTGGAACGACCTGTTCGCCCGGCAGATGGAGGTCCTGCCGGGCCGCGCGGCGAGCGCGTTCCTGCGCGGCCTCGAAACACTCAACCTCGATCGCGGCGGGGTGCCCGATTTCGGCGAACTTTCGGCAGAATTGGTTCAACTGACCGGCTGGAGCGTGGTCCCGGTGCCGATGCTGATTCCCGACCACGTGTTTTTCTGGCACCTGGCCAACCGGCGCTTCCCGGCCGGCAATTTCATCCGCACGCGCGAGACCTTCGACTACATCCAGGAACCCGACGTGTTTCACGATGTGTTCGGGCATGTGCCGATGCTGACCGACCCGGTCTATGCCGACTACATGCAGGAATATGGCAAGGCCGGGTGGAAGGCGATGCGTTACAACCGGCTCAAGGCGCTGGGCGCGCTTTACTGGTACACGGTAGAGTTCGGGCTGATAGAGGAGGCGGATGGCATCAAGGCCTATGGCGCGGGCATCCTGTCTGGTCCGACCGAGGTGGTCTATGCGGTCGAGGCAGCCAGCCCCAACCGGATCATGCTTAACGTCGACCGGGTGATGCGGACCGATTACGTCATCAGCGACCTGCAACCGACCTATTTCGTCATCGAGAGCTTCGAGGACCTGTACCGCCAGACGGTGGAGCGCGATTTCGACCGGCTCTATCGTTCGCTCGGCCCGGCGTTCACCTATGCCAATTCGGCGGTGATCGACGTCGATAATGTCCTCAACCGCGGCACGCAGGAATATCTGCTGCGCGGTGGTCGCGGCAGCGGCGCACGCCCCGTCTGAGGCCACAAAAAAACCGGCCCGGGATCGCTCCCGAGCCGGCTTTTCGACGAGATCCGCGAATTACTGCGGGTCGGCTGCGTCGACGGCATCTTCCTGCGCGTCGGCGGTCGCTTCGACTTCAGCTTCCATCGCGTCGGCCTGGGCGTCGGTGATCTGACCGGTGTCTTCCATGGCGTCGATCTGAGCGTCGGCGGCGTCTTCCGCGGCTTCGATCTGGTCTTCGGCCTGGTTTTCGGCAGCGCTGTCGCAGGCAGTCAGGGTGAGGCCCATCGCCGCGACGGACGCAATCAGGATCTTCTTCATTTCAGTCTTCCCCTTATGGTTTGGGATGGCCGACATACCGACCAAACCCGCTTGTGGTAAGCCAAAATTCATCCGTGCGAGGGGCACCCCCGGTCACGGACGAAATTGAACGTCGCGATCACGAAAATCGCGCCGACCAATGCGATCAGGAACGTCCTGGCGCTGAGACCGACCAGCAGCGATTCGCTGCTGGCCGCGATACCCGCGCAAATAGCGCCGACGACGCCCGCAGCGATGTCGGTCAGAATGGCCCTGGCGCCTTCGTGCCGCAGCACGATCGACCCGAGCCAGCCGAGGACAGCCCCGACTGTCAGGAGAACTAGCAAACCCATCGTACCAAATTCCAAAAATCTTGTCTGACCGGGAAAATCCCCCGGAACCGGATTCGTTCCGGCGATGCTGAAAGAGGGCAGCACCGGCCCGCTCCCCCACCCGGCCACCCATGGGATATTACTGCTGGGTGGCCGGGTGGGGGAGCGGGCCGGTGCCGTATCGGCGAAGCTGAAAGCGACCTGGACTCTAGAGCAGCAGGAGCCAGATCATCGCCGCGCTGCCAGCCACGATCCGGTACCACGCGAACGGCGCAAAACCGTGCTTGCTGACGTAGGCGACGAAGGCGCGGATCACCACCAGCGCCACCACGAAGGCGGCGATGAAGCCCGCCGCGATCTCGCCCCAGCCGATCGCGGCCTCGCCCGCGAGCAGCGCCGGATCGTCGAGGATCTTGACTGTCGCCGCGCCGAGCATGGTCGGAACGGCGAGGAAGAAGGAAAATTCGGCCGCGGTCTTGCGCCCCACGCCCATCGCCAGCGCGCCCAGGATGCTCGCGCCCGAGCGACTGGTGCCGGGGATCATCGCCAGGCACTGGACGAATCCGATCGCCATCGCCGTGCGCATCGGCATTCCCGCGACCCCCGTATCGGGGCCGGGCTTGACCGTCCGTTCCAGCACCAGCATCGCGATCCCGCCGATCACCAATGCCACCGCCACGACCATCGGGCTGCCAAGCATCAGCTCGATACCGTCCTTGGCGAACAGGCCGATCACCGCTGCGGGCATGAACCCGATCAGGATGTTGCGGGTGAAACGCAGCGCCTCGTCCTCGCGCCGGAGCAGGCCCATCCCCATGTCCCAGAACAGCTTGCGATAGGTCACGATCACCGCCGAGATGGCGCCGAGCTGGATCACGACATTGAACTGGCTCCACTGCGCCGGGTCGTAGCCGAACAGCGCCTGCGCCAGGATCAGGTGGCCAGTCGAGGAAACCGGCACGAACTCGGTAAGGCCCTCGAGCACGCCGAGGAGGATTGCGGTGAGGAGGAGGCTCATGGGCGCGCTCAATGAAGCAAGGGCGGGGCAAGTCAAGGGACCTGCCCCGCCCCCACCGGTGAGGTTACGGGCGGATTACCAGATGGTGACGCGCTCTTCCGGCGGCAGGTACATCGCATGGTCCGGGGTCACGCCGAAGGCCTCGTACCAGGCGTCCATGTTGCGCACGACGCCGTTGGTGCGGAATTGCTCGAGGCTGTGGGGCCCGAGGCGGATCCGCTGGCGCATGGCATCCTCGCGGTTCTGCGCCCGCCAGACCTGCGCCCAGGCGATGAAGAAGCGCTGGTCGCCGGTCAGCCCGTCGATCACCTTGTCTTCCTTGCCGTTCAGGTGAAGCTTGTAGGCGCGATAGGCGAGGCTGAGACCGCCGACGTCGCCGATGTTCTCGCCCAGCGACAGGCGGCCGTTGAGGCAGGTCTGGCCATCGTCGAGCGGGCAGAACTGATTGTATTGCGCCACCAGCTTGTCGCCGCGCTTGTCGAATTCGGCGCGGTCGGCGTCGGTCCACCAGTTGCGCAGTTCGCCCGTCGCGTCGGACTTGGAACCCTGGTCGTCGAAGCCGTGGCCCATCTCGTGGCCGATCACGCCGCCGATCGCCCCATAGTTGACCGCCGCATCGGCGCTGATGCCGAAGAACGGCTGCTGGAGGATCCCCGCCGGGAACACGATCTCGTTCTTGGTCGCGTTGTAGTAGGCGTTGACCGTCTGCGGCAGCATCCCCCACTCGGTCCGGTCGATGGGCTGGCCGAGCTTGGCGCGATTGTCCTCGAACTGCCACCTGGCCGAAGCCATGCGGTTGGCCAGCGGATCGCGCCCGATGGCCAGCCCGTCGTAGGTTTCCAGGTTGTCGCGGTAGCCGATCTTGGGGTCAAAGCTGGCGAGCTTGGCCCGCGCTTCCGCCTTGGTCGCATCGCCCATCCAGTCGATCTCATCGATCGAGATTGCCATTGCCTTGCGCAAGTTGGCGACGAGTTCGTCCATCGCGGCCTTGTTTTCCTCGGGGAAGTGGCGCGCGACGTAGGCCTTGCCGACCACCTCGCCCAGTTGCCCCTCCGTCTCCGCGATCGCGCGCTTCCACCGCGGCCGCTGTTCCGGGGTGCCGGTCAGCAGGGTGCCGTAGAACGCGAACTGCGCGTCGTCGAACCGCTTGGGCAGCACGGCGGCGTTGCCCGACAGGAAGCGGACGGTCGACCAGTCCTTGAGCGTCGCGAGCGGAATTTCGCCCAGCAGCGCGAACATACCCGGCGTGCCCTTGCCGATCTTGGCGACGACATCGGGGGTCAGGCGGAGTTCGGCGACGCGCTCGGCCGAGGGCGGCACTTGCGGCACGACGAACTTGGTCGCGGAATCGAAGCCGGTTTCCTCGAGCATGGCGGCGAGCGGGAAGCTGCCCGCCATCGCCGCGAGTTCGGCCGGGGTGGCGGCGTTGTAGGTCAGGTCGCGGTTGCGGCTGACGGTGCGGTCCCACGAAACCTCGCGCGCGATCCGATCCTCGAAGGCATAGACCGCCTGCGCCGCCGCCGCCGGGTCGGCATGGCCCGCCTCGGCAAGCAGGAAGGTCAGGTATTCCTTGTATTTCTGCTGGATCAGCTGCCCGCGCTCGGTGGTGTCGGTGTAGTAGTCGCGGTCGGGCAGGCCGAGGCCGCCGCTGCCGATATAGGTCGCGTAAGTGTCGGGTGCCTTCTGGTCGACCGTCACGAACGCACCGAGGGGCGAGGGCATCCCCGGCGTGCTCCACACGCGGACCAGCGCCTCGAGATCGCTCGCGCCCGAAATCCGCGTCAGATAGGGCTGCGCCGGGGTCAGGCCGGCGGCCTCGATCGCGGCGGTATCGGCATAAGCCTGGTAGGCGTCGATGATGCGGCGGTCGCTGGCCGACACCGCGGCCGGGTTCGCCATCATCTCGTCGACCAGGGCCTTGACGTCGTTGGTCGATTTCTCGGCCAGCAGGGTAAACGCACCGAAGCGGCTGAATTCGGGCGGCAGCGGATTGGCGTCGAGCCACTTGCGGTTGACGTGGGCGAAGAAGTCGTCGCCCGGATGGATCGTGGTGGTGATCCCGGCCGGGTCGAAGCCCCAGGTGCCGAACTCCATCGTCGGCAGGGTCGAGCCGGTGTCCGCCGTATCGGCGATCCCGGAATGGTCGCCCTCGTGCGCCATGGCGGGCGCGGCGAGCATCAGCGCCAGCGCGCTGGCGCCGGCGGCAAGGATTGTTCTGGTCATCGATGTCTCCCGGAAACGAATTTGTGCCTGATTGCCGATAGCGGTTGCGGGCGGCAAGCGGGGCCGCTCATCGGGCCACGATGGTCGCCGGTCGAAAAACCCGCCCTGAACGGCGGTCCGCGCGGAACTTCAGGCCGCTTCGGCGGCGAACTGGAGCGCGGCGAGGCGCGCATAGAGCCCGCCGCGCGCGGACAGCTCGGCATGGGTGCCCTGTTCGACGATGCGCCCGCCGTCCATCACCACGATCCGGTCGGCCGAGCGCACGGTGGCGAGGCGGTGCGCGATCACCAGCGTGGTGCGCTGCGCCATGAGGCGCTCCAGCGCCTCCTGCACCAGCCGCTCGCTTTCGGCGTCAAGCGCGCTCGTCGCCTCGTCGAGCAACAGGATCGGCGCATCGCGCAGCAGCGCGCGGGCGATGGCGAGGCGTTGCTGCTGCCCGCCCGACAGGCGCGTGCCGCTTTCGCCCAGATAGGTATCGAGGCCCTCGGGCAGTTCCTTGAGGAACACCTCGGCATTGGCGGCGCGGGCCGCATCCCAGATCGCCTCGTCGCTCGCGTCCCAGTTGCCATAGCGCAGGTTGTCGCGCGCGCTGGCGCTGAACAGCACCCCGTCCTGCGGCACCAGCGCGATGCGGCGGCGCACTTCGGCCGGGTCGGCGCTGACCAGCGGCACCCCGTCGAGCCGGATCGTGCCCGCCTGCGGGTCGTAGAACCGCTCGGCGAGCTGGAACACGGTGCTCTTGCCCGCGCCCGACGGGCCGACCAGCGCCACCGTCTCGCCCGGCTCGATCTCCAGGGTGAAGTCGATGAGCGCCGAGGTGTCGGGCCGGGTCGGATAGCGGAAGGTGACATTGCGGAACGACAGGCTGCCGCGCGCCGGTTCGGGCAGTTTCTCGGGCCGCGCCGGGACGGCGATGGCTGGCTTCTCGCGCAGCAGCTCCTCCAGCCGACTGGCGGCGCCCGCACCGCGCAGCAGGTCGCCGAACACTTCGGTCAGCGCGCCGAACGCGCCCGCCACGATCATCCCCGCGACGATGAACGCGAAGATCGTGCCCCCGCTGATTGCGCCGCTGGCCACGTCGAGCGCGCCGCGCCACATCAGCCCGGTAATCGCGCCGAAGATCAGCGTGATGAGCAGCGCGGTCATGATCGAGCGGATCATGATCCGCCGCCGCGCGACATCGAACGTGCGCTCGACCGCCATGCCGAACCGCTCGCCCTCGCGGCCTTCCTGGTTGAACGCCTGGACGACCTTCATCGCCGAGAGCGTCTCGGTGACCATCGCGCCCACATCCGCCACCCGGTCCTGGCTGGTGCGGCTGATCGTGCGCAGCTGCCGCCCGAACAGCGCGATCGGCACGATCACCAGCGGGATCGCCACGAACAGCCATACCGCGAGCTGCGGGGCGAGCCAGAACAGGTAGGCGGTGCCGAGTGCGGCCATGATCGTGTTGCGCAGCGCGACCGACAGCGTGGTGCCCACAACCTGCTCGATGATCGCGGTGTCCGCAGTCATCCGCGAGGAAATCTCGCGCGGGCTGTTTTCCTCGAAGAACGCGGGGCTGAGGCGCAGGAGATTGTCCTGCACCTTGCGCCGCACGTCCGCCACGACCCGCTCACCCAGCCACGAGACGAAATAGAACCGCAGCGCCGTGCCGAACCCGAGCAGGCCGACCAGCATCAGCAGGTATCGGAACCAGCGCCCGATGTCGGCCGGATCCCCGCCCTCGGAAAAGCCCCGGTCGATGATGAGCTTGAGCGCGGTCGGCAGCGCCAGCGAGGTAATCACCGCGGTAATCAGCAGCGCGACACCGGCAAGCGCGAGCTGGGTGGGATAGTTGGCCGCCTCGCGGAAGATCATCCGCAGCGGCGCGAGCGTGCGCGCGGGCTTCGCCGCGTCGTCGCCATCGCTGCGCGCACGGCGACCGAACAGGCCGCGCCTTGCCCCCGTTTCCGCGCTCGTTTCCTCGTCCATCGCCCTCAGGTAGCGACCGGCGTGGCCGAAATCCACAGGCGCGCCGCGATTTGGCACCGAAACCGCCATGATGCGTTGCACAATCGAACTTTTCCCCTACGTTGCATTGCACAACAAGCGGGTCAAACGCCCATCAGAGGCGCCCGAGCAGGGGAATCCATTTGCTTTATCACGCCTACGAATTGCAGCGCGCCTGGCTGTCCAGCGCGAGCGCATTCGCCTCGATCGGGGCGGAAATGCTGTCGAACCCGCGCCTGCCGATGGGCTACATGGGCCTGGGCCCGGCGGCGGCATCGGCGCTCGAGGTCTTCGCCCATGCCTCCGCCCCGCGCGGCAAGCCCGAGTTCGGGATCGACCGGGTCCAGGTTGACGGCGCGACCTGCGCGGTCGAGGAGGCGGTCGTTCTCAACAAGCCGTTCGGCGACCTGCGCCGGTTCAGGCGCGAAGGGCTGGCCGTGGGCGCGCCGAAGCTGCTGATCGTCGCACCGATGAGCGGCCACTACGCCACCCTGCTGCGCGGCACGGTGCGGCGCATGGTCGAGAGCGCCGAGGTCTACATCACCGACTGGGCCGACGCGAAGCTGGTGTCCGTAAGCGAAGGCCGCTTCGACCTCGATGACTACATCGACTATCTGGTCGAATTCCTCGAACATAGCGGTCCGAACACACACATGATGGCCGTGTGCCAGCCCTCGGTGCCGGCCTTTGCGGCAACTGCCATCATGAACGCGGAACGGCATCCCTGCCGCCCCGCCACGCTGACGATGATGGGCGGCCCGATCGACACCCGCGAAAGCCCGACCACAGTCAACGACCTGGCGATGGAACGCCCGATCGAATGGTTCCGCAACACCGTGATCGCGACCGTTCCGATGCAGCACGCGGGCGCGGGGCGGAAGGTCTATCCCGGCTTCCTGCAACTGACCGGGTTCATGAGCATGAACCTGGGCCAGCATATGCTGAGCCATTACGAGATGTTCAAACACCTGACGCTGGGCGACGAGAGCAGCGCGCAGGCGACAAAGGATTTCTACGACGAATACCGCGCGATCTGCGACATGACCGCCGAATTCTACCTCCAGACGGTGGCGGAGGTGTTCCAGAAGCACTCGATTCCGAACGGCACCTTCGTCCATCGCGGCAAGCCGGTCGATCCCGGCGCGATCCGCGACACCGCCCTGCTCGCCATCGAGGGCGAGCGCGACGACATTTCGGGCATCGGCCAGACCAGGGCAGCGCTCGACCTGGCGACGGGGCTTTCGGCGAAGAAGAAGCTCTATCACCTCGCCGAAGGTGCGGGGCATTATGGCATCTTCAACGGCGGAAAATGGCGCGACAGCATCGCGCCGGTGGTCGAAGCGTTCATGGCCGAACACGGCAAGGCCCGGCTGAAGGCGGTCGCCTGAGTTTTTGCGCTGACAGAGGCACAGAGGAATTTCGCGCAGAGTTCGCAGAGATGTTCGTTCTTGCGGCGAAGCCGCGCCCAAAATCAGACATGAAATAAAGGCCGCCTGCGGCGGCAAGTCTTCTCTGTGTACTCTGCGGTCTCTGCGCGAACCAAAAAAACTCTGTGCCTCTATGAGCGCACAAAAACTGCGCGCCTCCGCGTGAAACCCGAAACTTACGGCTGCCCAGCCTGCCGCCGTCCGAAGATCCGCTTCAGCACCCGCCGGGCGGTGAGCAGCAGCCAGGCGGTCAGTGCGAGCAGCACCAGCGCGATGCCGCCTGCGATGTAGGGATATTCGTAGACTGCCCACAGCAATCCGGCGGTGGCAACGTCCTCGGCGGCGGAGACTACGACGTTGCTGACCGGCTCCGGACTGGCGTTCACCACCCCGCGCGCACCCGCCTTGCCCGCGTGCGCGGCCAGGCTCGCCCCGCCGCCGAGCACGAAAGCGATCACCTGCGTGGCCGGGTCGGCCGGGTCGACAATCGCCAGCGCGAGCAGCGCACCGCCAACCGGACGCACGAAAGTATGCACCGCGTCCCAGGCCGAATCGAGCCACATTACCTTGTCGGCGAAGAATTCGGCCAGCGCGGCAAGGCCGACGACGCCCATGACCCACGGATTGGCCAGCACGTCGAGCGCAGCGAAATTCTCGGGCAGCGGCAACAGTTCCAGCCGCATCGCCAGCCCGGTCGCGAACAGGCACAGATACAGCCGCCATCCGGCGAGCAGGCTGACGCTTCCCGCGAGGCCGATCAGTTCCATCACGCCCATGGCCGACGCTCCCTCGCCGCGAGAATGCGCGCTTCCTCGCCCGGCGACAAGCCGCTAGCGCGCCTCGCCGATAATCGTCGGTTCGTCCCGCCCGCAGCGAAACGTCGCCGTCTCGCGGTCGGCGAGCGCGCGAGCGCGGGCGTTGGCCTCCGGGATGTCGCCGGCGATATTGGCCACGCGGCATCCCGGTGAGCCGGGGCGGCCGACCTTTTCCACGGCCAGAACGGTCCGGCCGGGGTTCATCGTCGAGACGTCGAGGAAGCGGAAAATGACGGCGAACGGCGCGCCCCCGCGCATACGCCACTCGATGTTCGGGCCGATGTCGTTGAACGCGCCGATGGTCTGGAAACCGCCATCGTCGATCCCGGCATCGAGATCGAACCTGCCGTCGCCCTCCTGCACCAACAGCGGCACCCCGGGAAGCCCTGCACAGCGATATTCGGCGTAAGTGCCCTCCTCCCGGTCCTCGCGCAGCACTTCGCACGCGGAGAGGTCGAACCGGGTGTAGCGCGAGGCAAGTTCGGTCGGCTCGTCGGCGGCCGAGGGTGCCGGGAGTCTCGCGGGAGCAGCGACCGGAACGGAGTTCTCGTCCGTGTTCGCGGGTTCAGGCGATCGGGCCGGTTCCTGCGAGCAGGCGGCCACTGCCAACACGGCGGCAAGGACAACAGGCAACGGGCGATTCACGCGGTCCTCCTCGGGCATCCAGCCACAGGGAAACGCGCGAGCCGCCCGCCGGTTCAATCCGGGTTGCCGATCAGAGGACTTCGAACATCCCCGCAGCGCCCATGCCGCCACCCACGCACATGGTGACGACGACGTACTTCGCGCCGCGACGCTTGCCCTCGATCAACGCATGGCCGACGCAGCGCGCGCCGGTCATGCCATAGGGATGCCCGATCGAGATCGAGCCGCCGTTGACGTTGAGCTTGTCGTTGTCGATGCCGAGCTTGTCGCGGCAATAGAGCACCTGGACCGCGAAGGCCTCGTTCAGTTCCCACAGGCCGACGTCCTCCAGTTTCACGCCGGTGCGCTCGAGCAGCTTGGGGATCGCGAAGACCGGGCCGATGCCCATCTCGTCGGGCTCGGTGCCCGCGACCGCCATGCCGACGTAGCGGCCGAGCGGGGTCAGGCCCTTCTTTGCAGCGAGCGAGGCTTCCATCAGCACGCTGGCGCTGGAACCGTCGGAAAGCTGGCTTGCGTTGCCCGCGGTGATCGTGGTGCCTGGGCCCATCACCGGCTGGAGCGCCGAAAGCCCCTCGATGGTGGTGTCGGCGCGGTTGCCTTCGTCCTTGGCGATGGTCACCTCGCGGTCGGAAATCTCGCCGGTTTCCTTGTTCTGGACCTTCATCGTGGTCGTGACCGGCACGATCTCGGCCTCGAACAGCCCGGCGGCCTGCGCGGCGGCAGTGCGCTGCTGCGATTGCAGCGCGTATTCGTCCTGCGCCTCGCGGCTGATGCCGTAACGCTGGGCGACCGTCTCGGCGGTCTGGAGCATCGGCATATAGATCGCGCCGTGCAGCGCGATCAGGCCGGGATCGGGCGCGACGCGCATTTCCTTGGTCTGGACCAGCGAAATCGATTCCTGACCGCCCGCAGCGACCACGCCCATGTTGTCGACAATTATCTGCTTGGCGGCGGTGGCGATGCTCATCAGGCCGCTGGAGCACTGGCGGTCCATCGTCATGCCCGAGACGGTGACCGGGCACCCGGCGCGCAGCGCGACCTGGCGCGCGAGGTTGCCTGCCTGCGTGCCCTGCTGGAGCGCCGAGCCCCACAGCACGTCGTCGATCTCGCCCGCGTCGATCCCGGCGCGCTCGATCGCGGCGGCAAGCGAATAGGAGCCGAGCGTCGGGCCGGGCGTGGCGTTGAAGCCGCCCTTGTAGGCACGCCCGATGGCAGTGCGGGCGGTGGAAACGATGACTGCGTCGCGGGACATGGTAGGGTCTCTTTTCCTAAGTTCGTCATCCCAGCGAAAGCTGGGATCGTTGTCGGATGAGCTCAACAGCGGTCGACAGTGCCGCGAGCGATCCCAGCTTTCGCTGGGATTACGGTTACACGAAGAACTGCATGATCCATTCGGTGATCAGGGCGGGCTTGTCCTCGCCTTCGATCTCGATGGTGATCTCGTGGGTCTGCTGCCACTGGCCGGGGCGCTTCTCGACCAGTTCGAGCAGTTTCCAGTGGCCGCGGATGCGCTTGCCACTGCGGACCGGGGCGATGAAGCGCGTCTTGTTGCCGCCGTAGTTGACGCCCATTTTCACGCCGTCGGGCTTGGGCAGGTCGGAATTGGCGCTGAGGTAGGGGATCATCGACAAGGTCAGGAACCCATGCGCGATAGTGCCGCCGAACGGCGTCATCTTCGCCATTTCCTCGTTGATGTGGATGAACTGGTGGTCGCCCGTCGCCTCGGCGAACTGGTTGATCCGCTCCTGGCTCATTTCGACCCATTCGCTGGTGCCGATGTGCTGGCCGACTTTGCTAGCTATTTCCTGCGGTGTCATGCGCCTCTCCTGTGCCGCGAGTCTCATGGGAACCGCGGCTTCATGGCGCATCAATCGGGCTAGCGCAACGCGGTGGATCGTGCCGCTACGGCATTGCGCCGCGGCGGTTTGCGGCGGTGGGCACGACGGCGCGGGCGTTCGCGCGAATCGGCCTGCCGGCACCATGTCCATAGCGCGATCTGGAGGCCGACCAGCATCAGGATGAACGGCTGGTAGGCGATGCCCTGGAACAGCGAGCCGACCAGATAGACGATCTGCGCCATCTGCAGAGCCCCCGCCAGCGGAGCCTGCCATTGCTCGCGCTCGCCCGTCCGCGCGCGCCAGCCCCGCCGGATGCGCTCCATCTGCCACAGCCCGAGCACGTGGAGCCACAGCCACAGGAACAGCCCCGGCCAGCCCTGTTCGCCCAGCATTTCGAACACGGCGGAATGATAGGCGCGCGCTTCGTCCACCACATCGACATATTCGACTGCGACCGTGTTGGCCCCTTCCGACTGCCGCACCGGCATCTGGTACACGAAGCGATTGCCGCGATAGGCGTCGAACCCGCCGCCCAGCGGGTTGGCGGCGACGTAGTCCATCGTCCAGGTCCAAACCGCCACCCGGGTGGAGGCGGACTGGTCCTCCTGATGCCCCGCGATCAGCCCCATCCGCTCGTAGTAGCTCTGGGGCAGGAACGGGGCCGCGACCATGACCAGCGCCGCGCCGGCGAACAGGAAGGCGAAGCGGCGCTTGACGTGGCGCAGCGCCAAGAGGCCGAGCACGCCCAGTGCGACCAGCCCGGTCCGCGCCTCGGTCCCGATCGGCACCAGCAGACAGGCGAAGATCAGCGCGTAGGCGAAGGCCCTGACCCGCCAGTCGGGCGCGAACAGCGTACCGTGACGGGTGAACCACAGGATCAGCGGAATGATCGCGATCGCCACCGTCGACAGGGTCGAGCTTTCGTACATTCCCGAATTGTCGTTGACGAAGAAATAGAGGCTTTCGTAGCCGCCCCCGCCCAGCGCGGTCTTCATTCCGGCCGATATGATGATCGCGCCCGCGGTCAGCACCATGACCAGCGCCGCGCTCTCGATCCTGAGACGGGTGGTCAGGGTCAGCGGCAGGAATATCGCGAACACCAGCGCCTTCCACACCCAGCCCCACTTGACCTGCGCCTCGATGGGGAAGTCGGCGTTCGCCGTGGTCCACGCGCAATAGATGAGCAGCACGAGCATTATGGCCTGGCGCAAGGTGAAACGGCTCCCCTTCTTGGGGTCGGCCAGGATCCACCCGGCAAAGGCCGCACAGAACGCGATGAGCGAGATCGGGAACAGCGGGGTTATCGCCCAGCCGATTTTCTGCGGACCGAGAATGTCGATGTAGAGATAGGCCAGCACCCACACGAACGGGCGCCTGAGCCCGGCGAGCAGCAGGAAGCAGACGAACGCGAACAGCGCGAGGTCAAGCATCGCCGCGCGGTTCCTCGGGCCCGGGCTCGCGGTCGAGATCGTCGCGCCCAAGCAGCCGCAGCACGGCAAGCGCAAGCAGCCCGTGAACGAGGGCAAGGGCGAAATAGTCGATCATCGCAGCGCCCGCGCTAGCAGCGCGCGGTTGACTACCCGTTAAGCAAACCGTGGCAGACCCGCTGGCGATGACCCGCGTGCTGCACGTCCTCGACCATTCGCTGCCGCTCCACAGCGGTTACAGCTTCCGCACCCGCGCGATCATGAAGGCGCAGCAGGCGGCGGGGCTGGAAGTGCGCGGGGTGACGGGCAACAAGCATACCGCGCCCGGTCCGCAGACCGAGGAAATCGACGCATTAGTGTTCACACGCAGCTCCTTGAGCGCGGGCGGGCCTGCCGGTGTGCGCGAATGGCGCCAGATCACCGCGCACGCCGCCGCGATCGAGGTGGCGGTGCGCGAATGGCAGCCCGACTTGCTCCACGCCCATTCGCCCGCGCTGTGCGGGATGGCGGCGCTGCGCGTCGCGCGCCAGCACCGCTTGCCGCTGGTCTATGAAATCCGCGCCTTCTGGGAAGATGCGGCGGTCGGCAACCTGGAGGGGCGCGAGGGTTCGCTCAAATACCGCATGACCCGCGCGCTGGAGAACCACGTCGTCGGCGCGGCCGACGCGGTGTTCACCATCTGCCACGGCTTGCGCGACGACCTGATCGGGCGCGGCTTTCCCGGCGGCAAGATCGGCATCTCGCCCAACGGAGTCGACCTGTCGCTGTTCGGCACCCCGCCGCCGCGCGACGATGCGCTCGCGTCACAACTGGGCATCGGCACGGAACCGGTGATCGGCTTCATCGGCAGCTTCTACGATTACGAAGGGCTCGACGACCTGATCGCCGCCATGCCGCTGCTGCACGAGCGCGTGCCCGGCGCGCAGTTGCTGCTCGTCGGCGGCGGGCCGATGGACGCCGCGCTGCGCGCACAGGCCGCCGCATCGCCCGTCACGGGCGCGATCCACTTCACCGGCCGGGTGCCGCACGGCGAGGTCGAGCGGTATTACTCGCTGATCGACGTGCTGGCCTATCCGCGCAAGCGCAGCCGGTTGACCGAACTGGTCACGCCGCTCAAACCGCTCGAAGCGATGGCGCAGCGGCGGCTGGTCGCCGCCAGCGACGTGGGCGGCCACCGCGAGCTGATCGCGGACGGCGTGACCGGCACGCTGTTTCCCGCCGACGACCCCGCAGGATGCGCCCACGCGCTGGCGGGACTGATCGCCCGGCGTCACCAGTGGGACACCCTGCGCGACACGGCACGAGCGGCGGTCGGCCGCGACCACGACTGGGCGCGCAACGTCACTCGTTATCAAGACGTTTACCATCTTCTGTTAGCTCGTGGACGTGAGGGATTCCTGTCGGCGGCCGCCTGAGGCGCTGCGGCAGGGTCAGGCAACAGGGGCCAGAAACGTGACAAGCAACGGCAAAAGCGCATCGGCACAGCGGGCATCGATTGCCGCGCACCCGCTGTTCCCCGCCATCGTGGCACTGTGGTTTGCGGCACTGCTCGGCTTTGGCAGCCTAATTCTGCCCGAGGCCCTGTTCGAACGGTTCGGCATTGTCGACACCTCCATGCGCGGCGCGATTGCGCTGATCGCGGCGGTGGGCGGCGCTGGCCTCGGCGTGGTACTGGCGCGCAAGGTCGCAGCCGCACCGGCCCCTGCCCGCCCGCGCGCCCGCAGCGTTGCCGCGGATTCCAAACGCCCGATTCTCGCCACCGAGGAACTGGGGCCGGAAGGCTTCGACGAACCGGTTGGCGAAGTGCTGCCCCCGGAAAGCCATCGCTGGTCCGGCCCGTTCGGCCAAGAACAACTCGACGATCGGGTCGATTTCGCGCCCTTGCCGCACGAGGAGGAAGACTGGCAAGTCGAGCCGGAAGCCGTCGCCATATCGCAGTGGGACGTGGAAGCGGACGAACCCGAACAGGTGCAAGGCGCAGCGGACGAGCCGCCCGTTTACCCAGTCACCGGTCTTGCGGCCCGCCCGCTCGCGGAACTCAGCATGGTCGAACTGGTCGAGCGTTTCGCGCTGGCGCTGCGGAACGCCCCCGTGCCGGAAACGCAGCGCGAAACGCAAAGATACGACGAAGTCGAGCCGGTCGCGCTGTTCCCCGGCCAGCGCACCCGCCCCGCCGCGCCCCACACTACCGAAACCGCGCTGCGCGATGCGCTCGCCCAGTTGCAACGAGTTGGCGGAGCGGCCTGAGCAGGGGTTGCCGGCCCGACAAGCGATGCAATCCTATTCATCGCGCCGCGGCACGGCATAGTTTGCCTTCGCATTTGCAAAAATCATTTCCTGTCGCCATGAGGGCTGCTCGCGCTACATTTGCTGCGCGTTGCGGCTCTATCGGCTGCGCTTCATTGCTCGTGATGGCCCGCAAAGGGCCAGTCAGGCGGGCACCGGACAGGACAGGGAATCGCGAATGGGACATTGGGCGCCCCAAGGTATGTATGACCCCCGAAACGAGCACGATGCGTGCGGCGTGGGCATGGTCGCGCATATCAAGGGCGCGAAGTCCCACGCCATAGTTACCCAGGCGCTGGAGATTCTCGGCAACCTAGACCATCGCGGCGCGGTCGGGGCCGATCCGCTGCTGGGCGACGGTGCCGGCATCCTGATCCAGATTCCCGATCCGCTGTTCCGGGCCTGGGCCGCGAGCGAGGGGCACGCGTTGCCGGAGCCGGGCGACTATGCCGTGGCGCAGTGCATGATGCCGCAGGATGCCGAAGCACGCGCGTTCGTTACCGAGCAGCTCGAGAAATTCGTCGCCAAGGAAGGCCAGCGCCTGATCGCATGGCGCGAGGTACCGACGACCAGCGACGGGCTGGGACAGGCGGTGATCGCCTCGATGCCGGTCATGCGCCAGTGCGTGATCGCGCGCGGACCAAACTGCGCCGACCAGCAGGCGTTCGAGCGCAAGCTGATCGTGATCCGCAAGCAGACGCTTAATCCGCTAGCGAAGCTGGCGGTCAAGCACGGCCTGCCCGCGCTGACCGAGACCTATATCCCGAGCTTTTCGAGCCGCACGATCGTCTACAAGGGACTGCTGCTGGCGACCCAGGTGGGCAGTTTCTACGACGACCTGCGCGATCCCGACTGTGTGTCGGCGCTCGGCCTCGTGCACCAGCGGTTCAGCACCAACACCTTCCCCAGCTGGCGGCTGGCGCACCCCTATCGGTTCATGGCGCACAACGGCGAGATCAATACCGTGCGCGGCAACGTGAACTGGATGAATGCGCGCCGCCGGACGATGGAATCGGAACTGCTCGGCGCCGATCTCGACAAGATGTGGCCGCTGATCCCGCATGGGCAGTCGGATACGGCGTGCCTCGACAACGCGCTCGAACTGCTGGTCGCGGGCGGCTACGGCATGGCGCACGCGATGATGATGCTCATGCCCGAGGCGTGGGCCAAGAACCCGCTGATGGATCCGGCCCGGCGCGCGTTCTACGAATACCATGCCGCGCTGATGGAGCCGTGGGATGGGCCGGCAGCCGTCTGCTTCACCGATGGTCGCCAGATCGGGGCCTGCCTCGACCGCAACGGGTTGCGCCCGGCGCGCTGGTGCACGACGAAGGACGATCTCGTCTGCCTCTCGTCCGAAAGCGGCGTGCTGCCCTTCGCGGAGGAGGACATCACCCGCAAGTGGCGGCTCCAGCCGGGCCGGATGCTGTTGATCGACCTTGAACAGGGCCGCATCGTCGAAGATGCCGAGCTGAAGGCGGAACTCGCCGCTGCGCACCCTTACGAGGAATGGCTGGCGCGCACGCAGTACAAGCTCAAGGATCTCGACACGATCGAGCCGGAACTGGCCGAAGTGCCCGAGCACACGACCACGCTCCTCGATCGCCAGCAAGCGTTCGGCTACACCCAGGAAGACATTTCGCGCTTCCTCGAGCCGATGGCCACCAGCGCCGACGATCCGATCGGGTCGATGGGCACGGACACGCCGATCGCGGTGCTCTCGAACCGGTCGCGGCTGCTCTACGACTACTTCAAGCAGAACTTCGCCCAGGTCACCAACCCGCCGATCGACCCGATCCGCGAGGAACTGGTGATGAGCCTGCTCTCGATGGTCGGCCCGCGCCCCAATCTGCTCGGGCGCGAGGCGGGGACGCACAAGCGGCTGGAAGTCGCGCAGCCGATCCTGACCAACCAGGACCTGGCCAAGATCCGCTCGGTCGAAATGGCGCTGGACGGCGCATTCCGCACCGAGACGATCGACATGACCTGGGATGCGGCGACCGGGGCCGAGGGGCTGGCGCTGGCATTGAAGGAAATGTGCTGGGCCGCGACCGAGGCGGTGCTGCAGGACAAGAACATCCTGATCCTCAGCGACCGCGCGCAGGGGCCGAGCCGGATCGCCATGCCCGCCGCGCTCGCGACCGCGGCGGTCCATCACCACCTCGTTCGCCAGGGCCTCAGGATGCAGACCGGGCTCGCGGTCGAGACCGGCGAGGCGCGCGAGGTGCACCATTTCTGCGTGCTCGCGGGCTACGGCGCGGAGGCGATCAATCCCTACGTCGCATTCGAAACGCTGGAGGACCTGCGCGCGCGCAAGTTCCCCGACCTTACCGCGCGCGAGGTGCAGGCGAACTACATCAAGGCGATCGGCAAGGGGCTGCTCAAGGTCATGTCCAAGATGGGCATCTCGACCTACCAGTCGTACTGTGGCGCGCAGATCTTCGACGCGGTCGGGCTGTCGAGCGCCTTCGTCGAGGCCTATTTCACTGGTACCGCGACCACGATCGAAGGCATTGGCCTTGCCGAAGTGGCAGAGGAAGCGGTGCGCCGCCACGCGCTCGCCTATGGTGACAACCCGCTCTACGCCGGGATGCTCGACGTGGGCGGCATCTACCAGTTCCGCCTGCGCGGCGAGGACCATGCCTGGACGCCGACCAGCGTCGCCAGCCTGCAGCACGCGGTGCGCGGCAACGACCCTGCGAACTACGCCGAGTTCGCCGCCCAGATCAACGAGCAGTCCGAACGCCTGCTGACTATTCGCGGGCTCATGGAACTGAAGAAAGCGGACACGCCCCTGTCGATCGACGAGGTCGAACCGGCCGCCGAGATCGTCAAGCGGTTCGCCACCGGGGCGATGAGCTTCGGCTCGATCAGCCACGAGGCGCATTCGACGCTGGCGGTGGCGATGAACCGCATTGGCGGGCGCTCCAACACCGGCGAGGGCGGCGAGGAGCCCGAGCGGTTCAAGCCGCTTCCGGGCGGCGATTCGATGCGCAGCCGGATCAAGCAGGTCGCCAGCGGCCGCTTCGGCGTGACGACCGAATACCTGGTCAATTCGGACGACATCCAGATCAAGATGGCGCAAGGCGCGAAGCCCGGCGAAGGTGGTCAATTGCCCGGGCACAAGGTCGACAAGCGCATCGGTGCGGTGCGCCATTCGACGCCCGGCGTGGGCCTGATCAGCCCACCGCCGCACCACGACATCTATTCGATCGAGGACCTGGCGCAGCTCATCCACGACCTCAAGAACGTGCAGCCGAGTGCGCGCATCTCGGTCAAGCTGGTCAGCGAGGTCGGCGTCGGCACGGTCGCGGCGGGCGTTTCCAAGTGCAAGGCCGACCACGTCACGATCTCCGGCTACGAGGGCGGCACCGGCGCATCGCCGCTGACCAGCCTCACCCACGCAGGCAGCCCGTGGGAAATCGGCCTCGCCGAAACGCAGCAAACGCTGCTCCTCAACGACCTGCGCAGCCGCATCGCGGTGCAGGTCGATGGCGGCCTGCGCACCGGGCGCGACGTCGCCATCGGCGCGCTCCTGGGCGCGGACGAGTTCGGCTTCGCCACCGCCCCGTTGATCGCGGCGGGCTGCATCATGATGCGCAAGTGCCACCTCAACACCTGTCCGGTCGGCGTGGCGACGCAGGACCCGGTGCTGCGCGCGCGCTTCACCGGCACACCCGAGCACGTCATCAACTATTTCTTCTTCGTCGCCGAGGAACTGCGCGCGATCATGGCCGAGATGGGCTTCCGCACCGTCGAGGAGATGATCGGCCGGGTCGACCGGATCGACATGCGCCGGGTCGAACGCCACTGGAAGGCGCACGGCATCGACCTGTCGCGTCTGCTGCACCAGGTCGACTTGCCCGAAGGCCGCGCGCTCTACCAGACCGGCACGCAGGACCACGGCCTCGACGACGCGCTCGACAACGAGCTGATCGAGGCCTGCCGCCCCGCCATCGCCAGCGGCCAGCCGATCGAGCTTGCCCGCCCGATCCGCAACGTCAACCGTACCGTCGGCGCGATGCTCTCGGGCGAGGTTGCGCGCAAGCATGGCCATGCGGGCCTCTCGCCCGATACCATCCGCATCAACTTCACCGGCGTCGCGGGCCAGAGCTTCGGCGCCTGGCTCGCGCACGGGATCACGCTCAGCCTGACGGGCGACGCCAACGACTATGTCGGCAAGGGCCTTTCAGGCGGCCGCATCATCGTGCGTCCGCCTGAAAACAGCACGCGCGAGCCGACCGAGAACATCATCGTCGGCAACACCGTGCTTTACGGCGCGATCGCGGGCGAGGCGTACCTGGCAGGCGTCGCGGGCGAACGCTTCGCGGTACGCAACTCGGGCGCGGTCGCGGTGGTCGAGGGGACCGGCGACCACGGCTGCGAATACATGACCGGCGGGGTGGTCTGCGTGCTCGGCCAGACGGGGCGCAACTTCGCCGCGGGAATGAGCGGCGGCGTTGCCTATGTCTATGACCCCGATGGCACGTTCGAGCCGCTGTGCAACCTGGCGCAAGTCGACCTGACCCGGATCGCGCCGGGAACCGACCCCGAGGAAGGCACCGGCCGCCCCACGCAGCGCGCCCGCTCGGTCCACGATTTCGGGATGGGCGATATGCTCCGCCATGATGCCGAGCGGCTGCGGGTGCTGGTCGAGCGGCACAAGCTCCACACCGGCTCGGCCCGCGCCGCGGCGCTGCTGGCGGACTGGGACCGGGCGCTCGGCCATTTCGTCAAAGTCATGCCGAAAGACTATCGCGCCGCGCTCGAAACGCTCGAGGCCGAGCGGATCGAAGCGGAAAGCGTGGCGGCGGAGTGATGGCCAACCTTACTCGTCATCCCAGCCGCACCCGTCATCCCAGCGAAAGCTGGGATCGCTCTCGCATCAGAACGACCCCTGCTTTCGCAGGGGCTTCGGCCAAATCGGAGATTTGACCTCGTGGGCAAGGAAACCGGCTTCCTCGAACTCGACCGCGCGGATCGGACGTTTCTCGATCCGGCGGAACGCGTGAAGAACTACCAGGAATTCACCGTCCCGCTGGGCGAGGACAAGCTGCGCGCGCAGGCGAGCCGGTGCATGAACTGCGGCATTCCCTATTGCCACAACGGCTGCCCGGTGAACAACCTGATCCCCGACTGGAACCACCTGGTCTACGAAGCCGACTGGAAGAACGCGCTCGACCAGCTCCATTCGACCAACAATTTCCCCGAGTTCACCGGCCGCGTCTGCCCCGCCCCGTGCGAGGCGGCGTGCACGCTGAACATCATCGACCAGCCGGTGACGATCAAGTCGATCGAATGCGCGATCGTCGACCGGGGATGGAAGGAAGGCTGGATCAAGCCGCAGCCGCCCGAGCGCCAGACCGGCAGGTCGGTCGCGGTGATCGGTTCCGGCCCGGCGGGCCTCGCCTGCGCCCAGCAGCTCGCACGCGTGGGTCATGCGGTGACCGTGTTCGAGAAGGAAGACCGGATCGGCGGGCTGCTGCGTTACGGCATCCCCGACTTCAAGATGGAGAAGCACCTCATCAACCGGCGCGCGGTGCAGATGGAAGCCGAGGGCGTGACCTTCAAGACGAGCGCCGAGGTTGGCGTCGAGGTCAGCTTCCGCGCGCTGCGCGAGAATTTCGACGCTGTGGTCATGGCAGGCGGGGCCGAGGAGCCACGTCGGCTCGACATCCCCGGTGCCGAGCTGCCGGGCGTGCGGCTGGCGATGGAATTCCTGACCCAGCAGAACAAGCGCGTCGCCGGCGACGACGAGGTCCGCGCCGCGCCGCGCGGTTCGCTCACCGCCACCGGCAAGCACGTGATCGTGATCGGCGGGGGGGATACCGGCAGCGATTGCGTCGGCACCAGCAACCGGCAGGGCGCGAAAAGCGTGACTCAACTAGAGATCATGCCGCAGCCGCCCGAGAAGGAAAACAAGGCGCTGACCTGGCCCGACTGGCCATTGAAGCTGCGCACGTCCTCCAGCCACGAGGAAGGGGTGGAGCGCGACTGGTCCGTGATGGCCAGGCGTGTGATCGGCGAGGGCGGCGAGGTGACCGGGCTCGAATGCGTGCGGCTGGAATGGACTGGCGGCAGCTTTACCGAGGTGCCCGGGAGCGAATTCACCCTGCCTGCCGACCTGATCCTGCTAGCGATGGGCTTTACCGGGCCGCGCCGCCGAGGCCTGCTCGATCGGGCCGGGGTCGAACTCGACCAGCGGGGCAACGTCGCTGCGAACACGCACGACTATCGCACGAGCGAAGCTGCGGTCTATGCCTGCGGCGATATGCGGCGTGGCCAGAGCCTGGTCGTCTGGGCGATCCGCGAGGGTCGCCAGGCCGCCCGCGCGGTTGACGAGGCGCTGATGGGTGTGTCCGAACTGCCGCGCTGACGGGTCTATCGCCGCGCGATTGCCGTATCCGTCTTGAAAGAAAACGGGGATTCGCTGATGGGTGCGCTCATGCGCGGCCAGGATCCAGCCTGGCGCGTCGATGAGGGAGGGGCTGCGCGGGCGGAAATTTTCCCACCGCGCTTTCGTACACCAGGCCATGAGATCGTCCGCACCATCCCTCGATCGTGGAGACGGGCTTGCGCTGCGGGCTTTGCGCGCCATTGCCCTGCCAGCCGCCTTGCTCGCCTCGACCTCGGCCCTCGCCGGCAATGCGACCGGCGACGCGGTGTCCGCCGATAACGCAGACGCGCCCGACGCCGCCCCTGCTCCGGAAGTGCCGGTGGCAAAGCCGGTCAGCGCACGTTTCGTCTGGTCGCATTTCGCTGACATTCCGGTTTCCGGCGATGCCGACCCCACCCTGCGGATCGGTGGCAAGTTCGATGTGTTCGTCAACATCCGCGGCAGCGCGTTCGGGATGGACGATTCGATCCGGGTCCATTTCCAGCCCGAGTTCAAATACGGCGAGAGCGCCAATGGCGCGATCGGACTGCTGCCGAGCAATTCGCAGCTGTTCTATCCGGGGCAAGACGAGCAATTCGACCTTTCCGCCAGCGTGACCAAGATCTGGAGCAGTGGCACCAGCCTAACGGTGGGCAAGATGAACCTGCTGTCGCTCGCCGAACAGGTTCCGGTCATCGGCGGCGGCGGACACGAGGGTTTCCAGAACCTCGCCATGGCTCTGCCGCCGACCGCGGTGGTGCCCGGATCGATTACCGGCGCGATGCTCAACGTGCCGACCAAGGCAGCGTTCTATCGCCTGTGGGTGTTCGACGCGCGCTCGCAATCGCGGCGGACCGGGCTGGAGGATCCGTTCGGCGACGGTGTCGCGGCGCTTGCGGCAGCCACGGTGCCGGTGCGGATCGCGGGCCGCAGCAGCTTCATCTCGGGGCGGGTCATCGCCTCGACCCGCAGCAGCATGGCCACCGACGGGCTGCCGCCGGTGCTGATCCCCGCACCCGGCTCCGGCTTCGGCGAACGCAAGGGTGAATTTGCAGGGGTGTTCAGCATCTACCACTATGTCGCCGAATATCCCGAGGCACCGGGCAAGGGCATTGCGCTGTTCGGGCAGGTGTTCGCCTCGAACGGCGACCCGACCTTTCTCGACCGCGCGGCGTTCGCCGGGGTGATCGGGCATCCGCGCGCGCGACCGCAGGACAGGTTCGGGCTGGCATGGTTCCGCTATTCGGTGACCGATTCGCTGGTCAGCGCGCTGTCGCAGCGCGTCGCGCTCGAGGATGAGGAGGGGATCGAAGCGTTCTACACGCTCGAGGTCGCCAAGCGCCTGCGCGTCTCGGCCAATGTGCAGGTGGTCGACAGCGCGGTGACGGTGCGCGACACCGGCGTGATCGCGGGCCTGCGCCTGTCCAGCCGTTTCTGATCGGCCCCCCGGATCCGATCTGGTTCCAGGCTTGCAAAAATCCCATGACCGACAAAAAAGCGCCCGCGGGCCGAAGCCAGCGGGCGCCTGATTTACCGGTTACCCGTGCTTAGAAAGCGTAGGAGACCTTGGTATCCGTCGTCAGCGAGCGACGGCGGCTGCGCAGCATTCCGCCGAGCAGGCCGAAGCCGACGATCATCATGAGCCAGGTGCCGGGTTCCGGAACCGCCTGGATGGCAATGTTGTCGATCTCGAACGCTTCCGAGGTCGAACGCAGGCGCAGGCCGCCGACGTTGAATTCATCGCCACCGCTGAAGGTGAAGGTCACCAGCGGGTTGCTCTGCGGCAGGGTCTGGTTGCCGAACTGGCTGGCGATGATCTGCGAACCAGTGAACGTGGCGAGAATGTTGCCTACGGTGTCGAGGATCTCGAGCGTGTTGTAGGTGTCGACCGAACCCCAGATAAAGGAGATCTTGCCGATCGCACCGCCATACGACGACAGGTCGATCGTACCGGGGCTACCGGTGCTCGGGCCGACTGTGAAGTAATTGCCAGTGCTGCCGAGCGGCTGCGCCCCGTTGGCCGAACTGCCCGTCTTGACGAGACCGCCGGTCGTTCCCGGAGTGGTGCCGGGCGTGTCGAAATCGAATGTCGGCGTAGGGCCGGCATAAACGGCGTTGCCGTCCTGTGTGGTCAAGGTCACGGCGGCGCTCGCCGATACGGCCGTCAGGCCGATCGCGAGAGTGGCTGCGGTGGCCAGCAATCGAAGTTTCATATCAGGTCTCCAAATCTACGCATTGATATCGAGGCCCGCATGGAGCCGATTTCCTGGTTTCCGATCCCAGCGAAGGGGTACGGGGGGGGTGCGACCTACGATGTACTGCGCGATCCTTGTGAACCCGAACCGATAAGCTCGTGATCCGAATCGATCTTTCTTTCGAGAACCGTTCGTTAACCGATTTAACTGACGGAGTCGAAATATCTTTTGAGGTGTCCCGTAATGGGATGAACGGCCAACCTGTTGATTAGGGAAGCCAATCGATCGCGCCCCGTCCCTTCGCGTCGAGGAAGGCATTGGCCCGGCTGAACGGACGCGATCCGAAAAATCCGCGATACGCCGACAGTGGGCTGGGATGGGGACTGGCGATCACCAGGTGCCGCCCGCTCGCCGCGATTTCGGGAATCCGCGCGGCCTTGCCTTGCGCATGGCTGCCCCACAGCACGAAGACGCTGGGCACCTCGCGCTCGGCCACCGCGCGCACGCAGGCGTCGGTCAGCGCGTCCCAGCCGCGTCCGGCATGGCTCCCCGCCCGATTCGCCTCGACCGTCAGCGAATTGTTGAGCAGCAGCACGCCCTGTTCGGCCCAGCGGGTCAGATCGCCATGCGCGGGCGGCTCCAGCCCAAGGTCGCTCTCCAGTTCCTTGTAGATGTTCGCCAGGCTCGGCGGCGGTGGGACGCCCGCGGGGACGGAAAACGACAGTCCCATCGCCTGCCCCGGCCCGTGATAGGGGTCCTGCCCCAGGATCACCACCTTGACCGCTTCGAGCGGAGTTCGTTCGAGCGCGGCCAGTCGCGTGCCCCTGGGTGGATAGATCGTCTTGCCCGCCGCTTCCTCGGCGCGCAGCCAGCCGCCCAGCCGCCGCGCCTCGGGAGTGGCCAGCACCGGCTCGAGCACCGCGTGCCAGCCCGCGGGGATCGCCTCGCTCATCGTCACCGCGAATACCCCGCGTCCCGCCCCGGCGCCACCGCCCCTTTCCCTCCATCCCCAATCGGCCTAAGGGCCAAGCCCTATGGCAGTTCATTTCCACGAAGAAGACCTTCCCACAGGCGTGCTGGCCGACGGCCCGGTCGCGGTCGACACCGAAACGATGGGCCTCGTGACCCCGCGCGACCGGCTGTGCCTGGTCCAGATCAGCGACGGCAGGGGCGACGAGCACCTTGTCCGCTTCGGCGTCGGAAGCACATATTCCGCACCCAACCTGAAGGCGGTGCTGGGCGATCCCGCCCGGCTCAAGCTGTTCCACTTCGCCCGCTTCGATCTGGCCGCGCTCGAACATTACCTGGGCGTGATGGCCGCGCCGGTTTTCTGCACCAAGATCGCCAGCAAGCTGACCCGCACCTATACCGATCGCCACGGGCTCAAGAACCTGGTCGAGGAACTGCTCGGCGCGAGCCTGTCGAAAGTCCAGCAGTCGAGCGACTGGGGCGCGGCCGAAATCAACGACGCGCAGCGCGACTACGCCGCCAGCGACGTGCGCTATCTCCACCGCCTGCACGAGGTGCTGGTGGCCCGCCTCGCTCGCGAGGGCCGGACGGAGATGGCGCAGGCGTGCTTCGACTTCCTCCCGACCCGGGCGCGGCTCGACCTCGCCGGCTGGGACGAACACGACATCTTCAGTCACGCGTAAGGAGCCGGGGGCTAGCGCGCCGAGATGGACGTCCACAGCCGCATCGAAACCGCCGAGGCGATGGAACTGCGCAGCGCGCGGCAGCACTTCGCCGCGCCCGGCGGCAGCCACGACCGGCTGATTTCGTTCCTGGCCAAGGCGTTGCCGATGGGCGTCGGCGTGATCGCGGCGCTGATGATCGTCACCCCGCTGTCGCCGCGCGGCGAGGTGAGCTTCCTGCTCGACCGCAACAAGGTCGCGGTCATCGACGAGCGCCTGTCAGTCAACAACGCGATGTACCGGGGGCAGGACAATCTCGGTCGCCCGTTTTCGTTGACCGCGGGCGAGGCGCGGCAGCGCTCCAGCCGCGAGGGCATCGTGCGGATGAACGACCTGGTCGCGCGCATCCTCCTGTCCGACGGACCCGCCCGGCTGGGGGCGGAGGCAGGGGCCTATACCATCGCGGAAGATACCGTGCGCGTGTTCGGCCCCGTGCGCCTGACCGCAGCCGATGGCTACGACATGGTCGCGCGCGGCGTCTCGATCGATCTCAAGCAGCGGCGCATGGTCGGCGCGGGCGGGGTAAGCGGGGCGATTCCGGCGGGCACTTTCTCCGCCGACCGGCTCGAGGCCGATCTTTCCGCCCGTACCATCGTGCTTGACGGCAACGCGCGACTGCGCATGGTGCCTGGCGAACTGAGGATGCCCCAATGAACCGTTACCTGAAGCATTTCGCCCCGATCAAAGCGGGCAAATGGGTGCTGGCCGGCTTTGCCGGGGGGCTGGCGCTGTTCGCGGGGATGCAGGGCCAGGCCCAGGCGATCGCCGGGCACAATTCCAACGCCCCGGTATCCTATGCCGCCGACCGGATCGAGTTGCAGGACCGGCAGAACCGCGTGATCCTGTCGGGTAACGTCGATATCACCCAGGCCGGCCTGCGGGTCCGCTCGGCGCGCACGCTGGTCAATTATTCGGACACGGGACGGCTCGCGATCCAGCGTATCACCGCCACCGGCGGAGTGCAGGTGACGCGCGGCAACGAAGCGGCGAGCGGCGATGTCGCGGTCTACGACTTCAACCGCCGGATCATCACCATGGCGGGCAACGTGCGCCTGCGCCGGGGCGGGGATACGCTCAACGGCGGACGACTGGTGATCGACCTCACCACCGGCGTGTCCAGCGTCGATGGGCGCGCCTCGGGATCGTCCTCCGTCACCGGCAATGTCAGCAGCAGTGGCAGCGGCCGGGTTTCGGGGACCTTCTCGGTTCCCGACAACTAGACTCGTTTTCAGCTTCGCCGGAGCGGCTTCGACGCCTGCCGCGCGATGTCGGTGAGCCCCTGGGCAAGCAGGATATCCGCCGACTGGCTGTTTGCCAGCAGCGCGCGGTGGAGCGCCGCCAGGTTGACGATCAGCCGTTCGAGCGGCTCTCCGCGCCAGCGTTCAAGCTGCCGTTCAAGGTCGCGTTCATCCTTGAAGAAGATCCGCCGGGCGCTTTTCTCCTGCGCGATGAAACTGCGCACGTCGCCGCCCCGGCCTAGCCGCGCAGCGAGCTGGGCGAGCTGGGCCGCGCGCCGCTCGAACGCCAGCAGCAGGCCGACCGGGTTCAGAGCCAGCTCGCGCAGCCGGGCGAATTCGCCCGCCAGCTTGGGTCGGTCGCCCGACAGCACCGCGTTGACGATCGGCATGAAGCCGTCCTCTTCGGTCGCCGCGCCGATTTCCGCCAGCGCCGCCGCGTCGGCATTCTTGGGCGAGTCGGGTGCGGCGTCGAGATAGAGCGCCAGCTTGGTCACTTCCGATTGCGCCAGCCGCACGTCGAGCCCGGCGGCACGGGCGATCCGTTCGGCCAGGTCGCCACCCATCCGCAGCCCCGCCGCGTCGCCCATCGCCCGGACCGCCTGGGCCACGTCGCGCAGCTCGGGTGGCCAGAACATCGCCACCAGCGCATCGGCGCGGTTCTCGAGCAGCTTGGCGGTGCGCGACTTGTCCGTCGCGCCGGTCGCGACGATCAGCACCGGGCACGCCTCGCCATGGCCCAGCAAGTGGTTGCCGACCGCATCGAGCGCCTCGTCCCCATTGGCGCGGACCCAGATGTGGCGCGTTCCGCCGAACAGCGACGACGACCGCGCCTCGTCGCCGAGCAGAACCGGGTCCTTGCGCAAGTCCGCGCCCGACAGCTCGACCCGCTCGCCCGCGTCGGGCAGCATCTCGACCAGCTTCTGCGCCGCGGCGGCGGCCCCGGCCTCGTCAGGCCCGCAGAAGAAGAACACCCGCGCCTGCCCCGCCGCGCGGCGGGCGGTCTGGGCGAAATCGCGCTGCGTCGCCTTCACGTATCCTCGCGCAGGGTCAGCGAAATCTGCATGACCATGCGGTCCGCCACCTCGCGGGCGAGGTTTTCGAGCGCGGTCTGCTCGGCGGCAATGGTGGCGTATTCGCTGCTGACCACGTCGATGCCCGCATCGGCCCCGGCGGTTGCGTCGAGCAGGATCGCGCCGCTGGCCAGGTCGACGAGCTGATAGCGGGCACGCAAAGTGCGCCGTTCGCGCCCGATGGTGTCGTCGTTGAGCACGCCAAGCCCCTGAAGCTGGTCGTCGAGGCGCACGTCGAGGCGGTAGCGCGGCGCGGCGCGGCCCGCCGCGCCCAGGCGGTCGCTCAGCGCGTTGCGGACCAGCCACCCGGCGCGGCCCTCGATCGCGGGCACGTCGATCGCGGCCAGCCCCTGCGCCACGACGCCCGAGCCGCCGCCGGCATACATCGGCGAGAGGCCGCAGGAGGCCACGAGGAGAGCGAGCGGGGCGACCAGGAAACGCATCAGGTGACGATATTCACCAATCTGTCGGGCACGACAATGACCTTGCGCACAGGGGCACCGCCAAGCGAACGCTGGACGTTCTCCGACGCCAGCGCCAGCGCCTCGAGATCTTCCTTCGAGGACCCCTTGGGCGCGGTCAGGGTATCGCGCAGCTTGCCCATGTGCTGGACGGCGATGGTTACCTCGTCCTCGACCAGCAGGGCGGGGTCGACCACGGGCCAGGGCGCGTCGGCGATCAGGCCGGCGCCGCCCTTGGCCCAGACTTCTTCTGCCAGGTGCGGCATCATCGGCGCGACCAGCAGAATCAGCGTCTGTATGGCGTTCGAGCGGCTGGCTGAAGGGGCGGCCTTCTCCACCGCCCCGGTCAGCTCGTAGATCCGGGCGACCGCCTTGTTGAAGCCCAGCGCCTCGATATCGGCGGCGACGGCGGCCACGGTCTGGTGGACCTTGCGGTCGAGCGCCTTGTCGGTGATCGCGTCGGCACCCGCGCCGCCTTCGCCGATCTGCCCAAACAGCCGCCAGAGCCGCTGGACGAAGCGCCAGCAGCCCTCGATCCCGGCCTCCGACCACGGCAGGTCGCGCTCGGGCGGGCTGTCCGACAGCATGAACCAGCGGACGGCGTCCGCGCCGTACTTTGCGATGATCGTGTCGGGATCGACGGTGTTCTTCTTCGACTTCGACATCTTGATGACGCGGCCGATCTCGACCGGCGCGCCATTGGCCTTGAGCGTCGCACCGGTACCCGTCCGCTCGACCTCATCGGGCGAGAAGAACACTGTTCGTCCACCTTCCTCGCGGCCGTAGGTCTCGTGCGTCACCATCCCCTGCGTGAACAGGCTGGCGAAGGGCTCCCTGACATCGACCATGCCGATGTGGGCCAGCGCGCGGGTCCAGAAACGGGCGTAGAGCAGGTGCAGGATCGCGTGCTCGACCCCGCCGATATATTGTTCGACCGGCAGCCACTTGGCCACTTCCTCCGGGTCGAACGGGCGGTCGGCGGGCTGGCTGGCGAAGCGCAGGAAATACCACGAGGAATCGACGAAAGTGTCGAGCGTGTCGGTTTCCCGCTCCGCCTTGCCGCCGCATTGCGGGCATTGGACATACTTCCAGGTCGGATGGCGCAGCAGCGGATTGCCGGGGGTGTGAAAGTCGACATCCTCGGGCAGCACTACGGGCAACTGGTCCTTGGGCACCGGCACCACGCCGCACGCGCCGCAATGGATGAACGGGATCGGTGTGCCCCAATAGCGCTGGCGCGAAACGCCCCAGTCGCGCAGGCGCCACACGGTGCGCCCCTCGCCCCAGCCGCCGCTCTCGGCGCGCGCGATCACCTCGCGCACCGCGTCCTCCACGCTCATCCCGTCGAGGAAATCCGAGTTGACGACGACGCCGTCGCCCGCCTCGGCCTCGCCCGCGAACGGCTTGTCCGCCTCGTCAACCGACGCCGCGACGACGCGCGGGATCGGTAGGCCGTACTTGGTCGCGAATTCAAAGTCGCGCTGGTCGTGGCCAGGCACGGCCATGATCGCGCCGGTGCCGTAGTCAATCAGCACGAAGTTCGCGATATAGACCGGCAGGTGCGCGCCGGTGAACGGGTGTAGCGCGCCGATGCCGGTGTCGAAGCCGAGCTTCTCCGCCGTTTCCAGTTCCGCCGCTGTGGTCCCGCCGCGCTTGCACAGCTCGATGAACTTGGCCGCGTCGCAGTTCGCCGCCGCCACAGCCTGCGCCACCGGATGGTCGGGCGCGACCGCCACGAAGCTCGCCCCGAAGATCGTGTCGGGCCGGGTGGTGTAGACCGGCAGCGTGTCGCCGTTCGACAGCGCGAAGCTGAATTCCAGCCCCTGCGACCTGCCGATCCAGTTTTCCTGCATCAGCCGGACCTTGTCGGGCCAGTTCTCCAGTTCGCCCAGCCCATCCAGCAGTTCCTCGGCAAACTGCGTGATCTTCAAAAACCACTGGTTGAGCTTGCGCTTCTCGACCTCGGCGCCCGAACGCCAGCCCTTGCCGTCGATCACCTGCTCGTTGGCGAGCACGGTCATGTCGACCGGGTCCCAGTTGACCTCGCTCTCCTTGCGATAGACCAGCCCCGCCTCATGCAGCGCGAGGAACAGCGCCTGTTCGTGGCCGTAATATTCCGGCTCGCAGGTCGCCAGTTCGCGGCTCCAGTCGAGCGCGAAGCCGATGCGCTTCAACTGCGCCTTCATGTTGGCGATGTTGTCGCGGGTCCAGCCGCCCGGGTGGACGCCCTTTTCCATCGCGGCGTTTTCGGCCGGCATGCCAAACGCGTCCCACCCCATCGGATGGAGCACCTCGTGTCCGGTCATCCGCTTGTAGCGCGCCAGCACGTCGCCCATCGTGTAGTTGCGCACGTGGCCGATGTGGATGCGCCCCGAGGGATAGGGAAACATCTCGAGCACGTAGCTCTTCGGCTTGGCCGAGTTGCTGTCGGCCTCGAACGTGCGCGCTTCTTCCCACGCGCGCTGCCAGCGCCCGTCGGCTACCGACGGATCGAAACGATTCTCGCTCATGCGCCCCCGTTAGGGAAAGTGGTTGGCTTAGGAAACAGCCTGGCGGCGCAAGTCGCGCGCCTTGGTCAGGATGATGTCTTCCAGTTTCTGCACCGTGGCCGCCTGGACCGGCGCATCGACCCAGTTCCCGGCCTGGTTGACCTGGCGGCTGGCGGCGACGCGCAGCGCGTCGGCGCGCAGATCCTGATCGAGGATCGAGACCGTCAGCTTGACCCGCTCGTTCGGATTGGAAGGATTGGCATACCAGTCGGTCACGATCACCCCGCCCGAGCTGTCGGCCTGGAGCAGCGGCGCGAAGCTGACCGCTTCCAGCGCGGCGCGCCACAGGTAGGAATTGACCCCAATGGTGGTCACCTGGCTGGCGGCGAGATCGGCGCGCGGGCGGTCGCGCCCCCCGCAGGCGGCGAGCCCGGCGAGCGCGCCGGCAACGAGCAGGGTCCGCGCGATCGCCCGTCCGGGGCGGAAAGTGCTGGGCATGGCGATCATGACGATGAATGTTCCTTCTGGCAGTCTTGCCCGTCTCTATAACCTGCGCCGCGCCGCCGACAAGGCGTCGGAACCGAGTTCTCGGCGGGCGGGTGTCGCGGGCGGAGCCATTACCCGGTCCCGGCGTGAATTCGCGCTTAACGCTCCGCCCATTGTGGACCCTGGGCAACACATGAGCAGCGACTGACATCCCCACTGTGGAAAAGCTGGCCAAGTGATTGTCATGATTCTATCAATTTCGTCTGCCATCCGGGAGCGAGTCGCTGGCTCGATCGTTGGATGGTCAGGACAGGTTCAGGCCGCCAGCGTCAATTGCGCTGGTTTGAACCACGGGGATGGAAAGGCAAGGCGGGCACTATGGCACGGTCGATCGGCAAGACGGGCTTCGGGCATTTCGCCCCGGCGCTGTTCGCCGTGGCCGCGCTTGGCGTGCCGAGCGCGGGCCTCGCGCTCGTTGGCCTGGGCGATTCGGCATCCGCAGTCAGCGGGGCCAGGATGGTTCCGTTCACCCCGGCCAATGTCGATCCCGAACTGGCGCGCCGGGTGCAGGAACGCATCGCCGCGCGGGGCAAGGCGCTGCGCTTCACTCCCGCCGGTTCGGTCGGCACGGGCGAAAGCACGGTGACCGTCGCCGTCCGGGTGGACGACCATACCGCACGCGCGATCTCGGTCCGCTCCACGCTGGCGAATCTGCAGACCGAACCGGGCACCGGTCGTGCGGCCACCACGCTCGCTGGTACGCGCTACAACCTGGGCCTGGCTCGCGGGTATCAGAGCTTCGCCAAGCCGCAGGCGACCCCGGCTACCGTGGGCCTGCGCGATATCGCCATGCCCGACCTCGCCGATTTCAAGCCGAGTGAGAGCCGCAACGAACGGTCGAGCCGGTTCCAGCCGCGCGTCGCGCTCGAAAGCGAGATCCAGCGCGGTCGTTCGCGCGGCACGCTCGAAGGGCTGGGCGAGCAGACCGTCGACCTGGGCGGTGCCTATCGCATCACTCGCAACCTCGATGTCACCGCGGGCGTGCGGCTGTCGCAGGATCGCGACCGGATCGCCCCGCTGGGCGAGGGGGTGGAGGACAGCCAGGCGGTTTACGTCGGCACCCAGTTCCGCTTCTGACCCGCTCTGCCGCATTCGTTTCCGACCGACCCCGCTCCGGCGGGGTTTTTCTTTGTTTTGCCGAAAACCTCCCTTACCGTCTGCCGTAGCGTAAAAAGCAACAGCGGAGAGGATCATATGGGACGTGTCGCCATCGTTACCGGGGGCACCCGTGGCATCGGGCGGGCCATCTGCGAACGGCTGCGGGCAGACGGGTTCACCGTCGTCGCCAATTATGCCGGGAACGAGGCCAAGGCGAAGGCCTTCACCGACGAGACCGGCATCGCCGCCTACCGCTGGGACGTGGGCGACCACGAGGCGTGCCTGTCGGGCTGTCTCGCTATCGAGCGCGAGGTCGGACCGGTCGACGCGGTGGTCAACAACGCGGGCATCACCCGCGACGGCACGCTCCACAAGATGACCTGGGAGGACTGGAACGAGGTCATGCGCATCAACCTGGGCGGTTGCTTCAACATGGCCAAGGCGTGTTTCCCCGGGATGCGCGAGCGCGGTTGGGGCCGGATCGTCAACATCGGCTCGATCAACGGGCAGGCGGGGCAGTACGGCCAGGTCAACTATGCCGCGGCCAAGAGCGGCATCCACGGCTTCACCAAGGCGCTGGCGCAGGAAGGCGCCAAGTTCGGCGTGACGGTCAACGCGATCGCGCCCGGCTACATCGACACCGACATGGTCGCCGCCGTGCCTGCCCCGGTGCTGGAGAAGATCGTCGCCAAGATCCCCGTCGGCCGCCTGGGCCAGGCCGAGGAAATCGCGCGAGGCGTGGCGTTCCTGTGCTCGGATGGCGCGGGCTTCGTGACCGGCTCGACGATGAGCATCAACGGCGGGCAGCATATGTATTGACCCCTGCTTTCGCAGGGGCAGGCGGGCGGAGGAGGGTAGCGATGGCGGTCGCGTAGCGACTGCCGAGCTAGCCACCGGCGCGCAGCGCCACCCGGCTCGACCGACGGCTTGGCGGGCCTCGCCCGCCAAGCTCGTTCGACGCCACGGCGGCGGCTTCGCCGTCGCCTTTACGCAGTGACCGCTAACGACCCCATTGCGGTCATGCAAGGTTGTCGGCACGTTGTTACGATGGATGGCACTCGAACCTTGACCGCTCCTCAGCTTAGAGAAGAGTTGCGCCGCTGCCTTAGCGAACTAGCAGCGGAAGACCCACAGGTGATTTGGCGGAAAGAGCGGCTGGACGGTTTTTCATCCGGAATAGACGAGACCTTCCACTTCTTCTTCGACGACCATGACTTCGACGAGAGTGACATTGGCCGTGTGTTCTTCGACCATGCGGAAGTCACGGCTGTGGAGGTCGTAAAGGCCGCCTTGGACGCGTTGCTACTGGCTGTCGGCGACCGGGGTGACGCTGACTTCATCCAACACCCACTCTGGTCAAACGTGACCAATGCCGCCCGAGCAGCGCAGCTGCAGCTTAGCACTGGTCGTTAATGTCCGCTAACCACCCCAAGACGGCCACTCGCTTCGCTGCCGCCCATGCCCGATAGCCGCCGTTCTCCAAAGAACGCGCTATTTCGCACCCATCGCCTCCGCCAGGGCCTGCGCGCGCTTGTAGTCGGGCTTGCCGTTGTTGAGGCGCAGCGATTCGCCGGTGAAGACGTAGAGCCGCGGCACCTTGTAGCCCGCGAGGTTGGCGCGGGCGTGGGCGTCGAGCGCGGCCTCCAGCCCCTTGCCGCCGCCCTGCACCACCGCCGCGATCTTGCGGCCGAAGCGTGGGTCGGGCACGCCGACCACGCGCACGTCGGCGACTTGCGGGTGGCCTTGCAGCACCGCCTCGACCTCCTCGGGGAAGACCTTTTCGCCGCCGGTGTTGATGCACATGTTGTCGCGGCCGATGAATTCCAGCGTCCCGTCCGCGCCCCAGCGCGCCTGGTCGCCCGTCATCAGCCAGCGCTTGCCGCCGATCACCGGAAAGGTCCGCGCGTTGCGCTCGTCCTCGCCGAGGTAGCCCAGCGGCAGCGGACCGGACCGCGCGACCATGCCGATGCCGTCGCTGCCCGGCGGCACCTCGCCCAACTCCGCATCGAACAGCTTCGTCTCGCGCCCGGGCAAGGCGCTGAAGCGCCCGCCGCCGCTCGATCCGGCGGCGGTGGTGACGACGATCGCGGTGCCCGCGCTCTCGCTCGATCCGAGCGCATCGACGATCGTCATGCGCGGGTTCACCGCCAGCAGCCGCTGCTTGACCGCTTCGGAGAACACCGCGCCGGAGGAGGTGATCATGCGCACGCTCGCCATTGCCTCCACCGCATCCCCGCGCGCCTCGAGCGCGGCGGCGAGCGGCAGCGCGAAAGCGTCGCCGACGAAGCTGACCGAGCGGACCTTACGGTCGCGGATGGTATCGATGGCGAGGTCGGCATCGAAACTGGCCGCAGGCAGGGTCACCAGCGTGCCGCCCTTGAGCAGGTGGATCACCGCCGCGAACTGCCCCGCGCCGTGCATCAACGGGCTGAGGAGCAGCAGCGGCGCGGCGCTCGCCGGATGGTCCGGCCCGATCCGCGCCGCCTCGGCCACGTGCGCGGCAAGGTCTAGAGCGACGAAGGGAGCCTCCCCCGGCCCGCGTTGCCAAACCGCCACTGTAAAGGCTTGCCACGCCTCGCCGAAGGGCCACATCACCGCCTTGGGCATACCGGTGGTTCCCCCAGTGGCGGTGTAGAACAGTGCATCGGGATCGTCGCAAGGCGCGAACTCGGCGGGAACATCGGACGCTAGCAATACATCCCACTCCGCGCCGCCGACCGCGATCGGCGCCAGCGCGCCATCGGGCATCGCCGCACCGGCGCGCTCGGCGAATTCCGGCTCTACGAACAGCGCCTTCAGCCCGAACCGCGCGAAGATGTCGGCCAGCTCGCGCTCCTTGTAGTGGTAGTTCACGTTGACCGGTATCACCCCAGCCTTGGCGCAACCGAAATAGGCGAGCACGTAGTCGGGCGAATTGCGCAGCATCTGGCCCGCCGCGTCGCCCGCGTTCAGGCCGCGGGCGAAAAGGCCTGCCGCGATGGCATCGGTCAGCCGGTCGAACTGCGCCCACGACACCGTGCGCGAACCGTGGACGAGCGCCGGGCGATCCGGCTCGATCGCCGCCGCGAGCGCCTTCAGCGCAAATCCGAAGTTCTCGCCCCGCCAGGTCATCCGTTCCACCTCGTTTCCGAACCGTTTCGACTACCCCTACGCAATCTGCGAGGTGCCCGCCCTGTCAATCGTGATAGGTTGTTGCCGAAATCGCGACTCGGGAGAAGTGATCTGGCCATGAACAACGTCGTTGAACTGCGCACTCCGCATGGCCGCGAGCGGCTTGAACAACTGCTCGAGCAAGTCACCATCCGCTGTCCCGAGGACATTCACGATGCGGCGCTGGCGATGGCCCGGATTGCCCAGGAGCGCGGGATGCAAGTCGCGATGTGCGACGACATCTCCAGCAAGGAACCGATGGTCGATGCCGAAGGCACGATCCTCAACGCCGACATCTTCCGCTGGCTCGACGACGGGGCGCGTTGGTGGGAGGATCATCGTCTCGCACTCCACTCACCCCTCCCGCGTGCCTGCCGCTATGAAAGCGAGCCGTTCTGGGTCAACGGCGCGGGCGTCCATAGCGCCTGGCGCAACTCCTACCTCGAGGAGATCGATCTGCATGATTTCGAGCGTCGCTCATTGTGCAAGGCGGCGATCGTGGTGCCCGTGCACCTCCCCTTCGGTCAGATCTCGGCTAACAGTTTCATCAGCGAGGACCGGGCCAAGGAAGACCTGACCGAGGAGTTCGCGCTTTACGGCACGTTATTCGGGCACGTCACCCGACGCTTCATTGCCGGCTACGTTCAGGCGATCCGGACCAAACGTCGCATCCCGTCGGATTGCGTATTGTCGAAACGCGAGGTCGAATGCCTGCGCTGGGCGGCGATAGGCAAGACCGACAAGGAAATCAGCATGATCCTGGAACGGAGCCACGCCACGATCCGCTATCACATCCATCGCGCTGGCGAGAAGCTGGATTCGGTCAACCGCGCACAGACGATCTTCAAGGCTGGGCAACTGGGGTATCTCGGCGCGAGCAGCTAGCGCGTTCTTTGTTTCGGAGTAGCGGCACCGGCCAGCGAAGCTGAAAAAGCACTAGCCCAGCTTTCGCAACGGGTCCTTGCCGTCCCAGCCGATTCCCGCCGCCTTGATCATCGCGAACACGTCCGCGGTGCCCGGTTGCGGCTGGAGCATTTCGACGAGGCTCCCGGGTCCGCCCCCGGGATCGGCGTAGATCACTCCGCCGCTGTCGCCGACCTTGCCCTCGATCACGATCTCCGCGCCATGCTCGGCGCAGGCGGCATAGGCATCGGCGATATCGTCGACCAGCAGGCAGACATGGTGCATCCGGTCGGTAACGCCGTAGTGCCCGCGATAGATCGAGGGCGCGTCGTTCTCGGGCCGGATCAGCTCGATCTGGATGTCGCCCCAGTAAGCCAGTGCGAGGCTGAACACTGCATTCGACGGCTCGCCTCGATACTTCAAATCCTGGAGCTGGATGTTCTCCATCAGGAAGAACGGCCCGACCCCCATCGTCTGCGTCCAGTGGCGCACCGCGGCGTCGAAATCTTCCGGCACCCAGGCCAGCTGCATGATCGGACCGAGGGCGGAGAACGTGCCGGGAAGCGCCATGTTTTGTCCTCACAGATACGCTAGGATACCGTCCCGACCATGTGCGATAGGTTGCCCCGACAACACTGCGCAAAATGCGAGGAGAGCGCTGCGCCATGAACGAAATCAAGACCATCGCCCGCGAGGACCGCTGCCCGGGGATGAGCTACACCGAGATGCTCGAAGGCGACACCCGGCGCGCGCCCGACTACCTGTTCGAGGAAACGCATCGGTCGATGTCGACCGAGCCGCTGGCGATAGAGCCATACATCAGCGAGGAATTCGCCCGTCTCGAACGCGAGAAGATGTGGCCCAACGTCTGGCTGTTCGCCGCGCGCGAGGACGAGATGCCCGACCCGGGCGACACGGTCGTGTTCGACATCAACGACAAGAGCTTCCTGCTGGTGCGGCAGCGCGACGGGTCGGTGAAGGGATTCTACAACTCCTGCCTCCACCGGGGGCGCAAGCTGCGCACCAAATCCGGCCATGCAGCGCAGCTCATCTGTCCGTTTCACGGCTTTGCGTGGAAGAACGACGGGAGCCTGAAGGAAATCCCCTGCGCGTGGGACTTCAAGCATCTGGATGGCAAGGACATGAGCCTGCCCGAGGTCCGCGTCGAGGTGTGGCAAGGCTTCGTCATGATCACCGAGAACTGGGATCTAGTTCCGTTCCCCGAATGGCTCGGCCCGGCGGCCAGCCATTACGACGCCTACGACTTTTCCAACCGCTACACCGGTATGTGGGTCGCCCGGCGCATTCCGGCCAACTGGAAAGCGACCGCCGAGGCGTTCATGGAGGCTTGGCACTCGATCACCACGCACCCGCAGCTGCTGCCATTCCTGGGCGATGCCAACAGCCGCTACGACCTGATCGGCGACCACTTCAACCGCGCGATCACTCCCTCGGGCGTGCTCAGCCCGCATTTGAAGGGCAAGGACCAGAAATACGTCCTGGAAAAAATGAACGAGTTCTCGGGCGGGAGCGATGCCAGCACCAACCGGCGCTTCGCGGCGGGTGAGAGCGAGATCGAATACGATCCCGACGACCTCCTCCATGCGCGCAAGGTGCTGGCCGAGGCTGGGCGCAAGGGCTTCGCCGCGCAGTACGGCTACGATTATTCCGAAGCGTCGGACGCCGAGATCCTCGACAACTTCACCTACAATGTGTTCCCCAACTTCTCGCCCTGGATCGGGTATCTGCCGACGCTGGTCTATCGCTGGCTGCCGGGCGAGACGGCGGATTGGTGCACGATGGAAATCCGCCTGCTGTTCCCCACTCCCAAGGGCGAGAAACGCCCGCGCGCGGTGGAAAAGACCGTGATCCCCGACGACCAGCCCTTCGCCTGGGCCAAGGACAAGATGGGCGAGGCCCTGGCAGGCGTGTTCGATCAGGACATGGCCAACCTGCCGCACGTCCAGACCGGCATGAAGGCATCGAAGACGGGGCTGATGGAGATCGGCGCATACCAGGACAGCCGCGTGCGGCATTTCCAGGAAACGCTGATGAAGTACATCAACGGCGAGCTGCCTGCCTGAGGTGGGGTTCTCCTTCGACCTGACCGGCCGCACCGCGCTCGTCACCGGGGCCTCGTCGGGCCTCGGCGAGCGGTTCGGGCGGCTGCTAGTGCAATCGGGAGCGCAAGTGGCGCTGGCGGCGCGGCGCAAGGATCGGCTTGAGGCCCTGGCAACGCAACTCGGCCCTGCTGCGACTGCGATCGCAATGGACGTCGCGCGCGAATCTGACGTGATAGCGGGCTACGATGCCGCCGAGGCCGCTTTCGGAACGGTCGACACGGTCATCGCCAATGCCGGGATCGACGGTCAGGGCGCGGCGACCGAGATGCCGGAGGCGGAGATCGAGCACACGCTGGCGGTCAACCTCAAGGGAGCGATCCTGACCGCACGCGAAGGCGCGAAGCGGATGATGGCGGCGGGCACGGCCAAGGGGCGCATCGTGCTGATCGCCTCGATCACCGCGTTCGAGCCCTCGCCCGGTCTCGTTGCCTACAGCGCGAGCAAGGCAGGCGTGGTCCAGGCGGCGCGGACGCTGGGGCGCGAATGGGCGCGGCGCGGCATTTCGATCAACACGATCTCGCCCGGCTATATCCGTACCGACATCAACGCGGACTGGTTCGAAACCGAGGGGGGCGCGCGGCAGATCGCCCGTTTCCCTCGCAAGCGCCTGATGGAGCAGGAGGGCCTCGACGCGATTATCCTGTTCCTGTGCTCGGACGCAGCGGAGTTCGTCACCGGGACCGACTTCGTGCTCGACGACGGCCAGACGCTGTGACCCATGCGATCTCGCTCGCGGCAGGAATCATGCCCGAGGCTAGCCCCGCGCAACTGGTCGAGGCGGCCGCCGTGGCGCGGTTCGACTTCGGCGGGATGTGGGCCGAGCGCGATCAATGGACCCCGGCGACCACCCGCACGGTCAAGCGGCAGTTGGGCGAAGCAGGTGTCGAACTACTCGACCTCGAAGTGGCGTGGATCATGCCCGGTGCGCCCGACCCGTGGCTGGTCGAGCTGGTCGAAATCGCGGCGGAGCTGGGCGCGCGTAACCTGCTGTGCGTGTCGAGCGATCCTGATCCCGCCTCCACCGCCGCCAAGTTCCAGGCGATGGTCGACCGGGCCAAGGGCACCGGCGTGCGCGTGAACCTTGAGTTCGGCTTGTTCACCGAGGTCAAGACGATTCACGCCGCGCGCGTGATCCTCGATCAAGTCGAGGGCAAGGCCAAGGCGCTGCTGGTGGACACGCTGCATTGGTCGCGATCGGGCGGCACGGCGGACGACCTGCGCGCGATCCCGCGTGAATGGCTCAGCTACGCCCAGCCCTGCGATGCGTCCGCCGATCCGCCAGACCTGTCCGACATGAATGCGGTGATCGATGACGCGATCAACCGGCGGATGCCCTTGGGTCAGGGAGGGTTGCCACTGGCAGCGATGATCGACGCGCTGCCCGCTCATCTGCCTCTGGCGGTCGAGGAACGCTCCGCTCGCTTGCGCGATGCGTTTCCCGATCTCAACCAGCGCGCCCGAGAAGTCGCCCGCACCAGCCGCCTGTGGCTGGACGCGCGCGCCTAGAAGAAGGGTGCGTTCCAATCCTTCGACCGGGCCCAGTCGACCAGCGGGGTGCCCTCGACCCCGAGCAGTTCGCGCGCATTGGCCGGGTCGACCACTAGCGGCGATTGGGCCTGCGCGTTGTACCAGGCGTAGAACTTGGCCATGCCATTGTAGACGCTGTGCGGTGCGACCTCGCGACTGCCGGTGACGAGTTCGCTCATCCGGCTGGCGAATTCCTCGGGTAGCAGGCTCTGAAACCGGATCGTGCGGCCCAGCGCCTGCGACAGCCGTTCGGCCACCTCGTCGCCGACGAGAGCCTCAGGCCCGCCGAGCGGCACATGCTGGCCGTCCGCCGCATAGGTCAGCAGCGCGGCGGTCATCGCCTTCGCCACGTCCTCGAGGCAGACCCAGCTGATCCTCAACGTCGGTCCGGCGGGATAGGCGAACACGCCCTCGCGCAGGATCAGCGGGCGGGTCCACGCCCGGTACATGTTGTCCATGAACACCACCGGCTCGATGAACACGCAGGGGATGCCGGTCGCCTCCAGCGCCGCCTCGATGTCGCGCCGCCCGTCGTGCGCGGAGAGGTCGAGATCGCGGGGCGCAACGAAGCAGGCGGTGTTGAAGACTATCTTCTTGAGCCCCGCCCGGCTCGCGCCCTCGGCAATTGCGCGGCCGAAACCGGCGGCGCGTTCGCGGTCGAATTCGAACGGCAGGTGGAACGCCGCCGCATCCTGTCCGGCGAAGGCCACAGCCATCGCATCGGCATCGGTGATGTCGGCGTGGACGGTGGGCAGATCCGGGAACGGCGTCGCGGCCATCGAATCGGCACGGCGCACGCCAGCGGTGACTGAAAGCCCCGCTTGCAGTAGCGCCGCGACCAGCGGTTGCCCCTGATCGGCGGGCGCGCCGAGGACGCAGACGCGCTCGATTGCCATCGCTCAGGCCTCGGCCGCGACTTCGGCGGTGTCGAAGTAGTGAATACGCAACTCGCGCAGCAGACCGTCCTCGAACCGGCCGGCCTCGTTAACGGTCTGGCTGAATGTGCGCCCGGTTTTCTTAGAGGTCATCGTCAGCGTCAGTACGGTGACCGCCCAGTGCTCCCCGCCGACGATCTCGTGGATTCGAACCGACGCGCTTTCCCAGGTACCATACATCGCCGCCGCGACCCGCTGCAGCGCATCGCGCCCCGTCCATTCGCCACCGAAAGGAACCGACTTCGCCTCGAAGACGGTGAACTCGGGATGGCAGCGCGCCTCGACCGCAGCCCAGTCTCGTGCGCCGGCAAGCCGGTAGATTTCGGCCAGTAGCTCGGCGGGTTTGCTCACGCGCGCAACCTCATACGATCGTCCCGATCAAATCGCCGACCTGGTAGACCTGGCCCTCCTCGCCGGTCGGATGGATCACTCCGCCCGCCTGCGCCTGGACCTCGACCGTCGTCTTGTCGGTCTCGACGGTATAGATCACGTCGCCCACCGCCACTTCCTCGCCGTCGCCGAACATCCATTCGGACAGCGTCATCTCCTGCGCGCTCATGCCCAGCTTAGGAACGCGGATTTCGTGTGCCATCTCAGGCCTTCTCCATGCTCGCCTTGATCGCCTCGACGATCTGCGACTTGGTTGGGATCCACGCCTGTTCGAGCACGCTCGCGAAGGGTACCGGCGAGAATGTCCCGCCGATCCGCCGCACCGGGCCCTTGAGACTGTCCCAGCACTTTTCCTGGATGTTGGCCGCCAGCTCCGCACCGGTGCCGAACGGCTTGACCGCCTCGTGCAGCGTGATCGCACGGCCCGTCTTGCGTACCGAAGCGAGCACGGTCGCCTCGTCGTAGGGGGCGATGGTCCTCAAATCGACGACCTCCACCGAAATGCCTTCCTTGTCGAGCTCCGCCGCCACCGCCAGCGCGTCGAGCACCGTGCGGCCATAGGTGATGATCGAGACGTCTCTGCCCTCGCGCGCGATCGCCGCCTTGCCCAGCGGCACGCGGTAGCCGGGGCCCGGGTCCTCGGCCTTGAGGCCGTAGCAGAGGATGTTCTCGATGAAGATGACCGGATCGTTGCAGTCGATGCTCGCGCGCATCAGTCCGCGCGCGTCCGCCGGATTTGAGGGCGTAACAACGTGAATGCCCGCGACGTGCGCGAACCATGCCTCGAGCATATCCGAATGCTGTCCGCCGAATCCAACGCCGACCCCGGTGGTGGTGCGCACGACCATCGGCACGCAGGTCTGTCCGCCCGACATGAAGCGCAGCTTGGCCGCGTGGTTGACGATCTGGTCCATGCACACGCCGACGAAGTTCATCAGCATGATCTCGGCGATCGGGCGCTGTCCGGCCAGCGCCGCGCCCACCGCCGCGCCGATTATGGCGGTTTCGGAAATCGGCGTCGCGCGGATGCGGTGTTCGCCATACTTCTCGGTCAGGCCGCTGGTGACCTTGAACACCCCGCCGCCCTGCTTGGCCGAAACGTCCTCGCCGAGGCAGAAGACGCCTTCATCCTCGGCCATCGCCTCGTCGATCGCGAGGTTGAGGGCCTGGGTCATGGTGATTTCGGCCATTACGCCAGCTCCTCCTCGAACACGTCTTTCTTCAGCTCCTCCGGCCCCGGCAGGTCGGCCGCGAGCGCGTGCTCGACCGCCGCGTCGATCTCGGCGTCGATATCCGCTACGATCTTGTCGAGTTCGTCTTCGGTGAACTGGTGCTCAAGCATCACCTTGCGCAACTTGGGCAGCGGGTCTTCCGCCGCCATTTCAGCCAGATGCTCCTTGGGCATATAGGAGAAATCCGAACCGAAGAAGTGGCCCATCATCCGGTAGCACATGGCCTCGACCAGCGTCGGCCCCTCTCCCCTGCGCGCGCGGTCGACCGCTTCCTGCATCGCGGGGTAGATCTGGTTCACATCGTTGCCGTCGACCGTCACGCCCTTCATTCCGTAGCCGGCAGCGCGCACCGCGATGTTCGGGCTGTCGGTATGGTCGGCATAGGCGGTGTGTTCGCCGTAACGGTTGTTCTGGCACAGGAACACGACCGGCAGCTTGTAGAGCTGCGCCATGTTCATCGCCTCGTGAAACCCGCCGATATTGGCCGCCCCGTCGCCGAAGCTGACCAGCGTCACCCGCCCGTCACCGTTGTTCTGGCTCGCCATCGCCAGCCCGTTGGCGATCGGCAGGCCCGATCCGACCACGCCGGTCGTAACCATGATCCCGGTTTCGGGATCGGTGATGTGCATGGTGCCACCCTTGCCCTTGCAGGTGCCCGTGACCTTGCCGAGGCATTCGCCCCACCATTTCTCGATCGGGATGCCCTTGGCGGTCTGCTCGCCCTGCCCGCGATAGGTGCACACGACGTAGTCCTTGTGCTCGAGCGCGGCCATCGCGGCGGCGGAAACCAGTTCCTGCCCGCGCACGCAGTAATACATCACCGCGACCTTGCCCTGCATCAGCAGCGCGCGGAACTTCTCGTCGGTGCGGTTGACCTTCATCGTGCGGGTGTAGATGTCGCGCAGCTTGTCGCGGTCTATAGCGGCCATATCGGGTGCTCCTCAGAACTGGACGCGCTGGGTGAAGCCGCCGTCGACGACAATGTTCGATCCGGTCATATAGGGCACCGCCGGGCTCGCCACGAAGACGATCGCCTTCGCCACTTCCTCGTCGTTGCCGAAGCGGCCCATCGGCATCTTCGCCAGCGTCGCGTCGAACAGCCCCTTCATGTGCTCCTCGATCACTTCCCAGTTGCCGCCCTTGTAGTAGATCGCGCCGGGAGAGACGGTGTTCACGCGGATGCCCTTGGCTGCATAGGCCTGGCTGAGCTGCGAGGCATAAGTGATCAGCGCTGCCTTGATGGCGTTGAACGGGTTGGGGCCGATGAAGGTCTCGAGCGCGGCGGTCGAGGACATCATAACGATCGAGCCGCTGTCCGATTTTTCCAGGTGCGGCGTGAGCGTTTCCACCCCGAAGGCGGCGCCCTTGATGTCCATGTCGAGGCAGGCCTGCCAGTCGCCCGTGCCGCCGGTGCCCGATGAACTGGCGGTGTGGACGAAGATGTCGCAGCCGCCCAGTTCCTGCGCCGCCTTTTCGAGCCACGCCTGGTAGGCTTCGGTGCCGCTCGCCATGTCGAACACTTCGGCGAAGACCTTGCCCGGTCCGGCGGCATCGATCGCGGCCTTGGCGGCCTCGATCTTGTCTTCCTTGCGGCTGAAGAAGGCGACGTCCGCTCCCTCGGCGGCGAACAGCTTGAGCGAGGCGAGCCCGAGCCCGTGAGCCCCGCCGTTCATGATGACTTTCTTGCCCTTCAGCCCCAAATCCATGACGCAGCTCTCCTCGTTATCGGAATGGGCCAGCACTATCGGAGCCGAGCGCGCGCGGTAATGGTCAAAAATGGGGGGAATAGGGTCCTTGTTTCCGCACCCCCATCCGAGCGTGCGATTTCCTCGCGCCTTCGGCGCTGCGGGCCGCCGGTCGGCCTTGCGAACCCTGCGGGTCCGATCCATTCCCGGCCACGACGGTTGCGTGCTATTCCGGTCCGCGACCAGCGGACCGCAAGCGCGACCGCGCGCCGCGGCTTATGCCGCGAAGCCAAGCGGCCCGGACGGGCCGCGCCCGGCATCTGAGGTCGCAAACAAAATCGCGATCAAGAAGCGGAGCGGTAGGGCGAGAAAACTGGTGCTGCTGGGGAGGATTGAACTCCACCCCCATTAGGGCAACCTACTGCAAAATAACAAGAAAAAATGGCACTGCTGTCCCCGCTGGTATGGGGCACTGTAACGGTCTTGGCAAGTTTTCTCATTGCCCAGAGCGGGTTTGCTCCCTGTGGGTGGCCACCATGAAGTCTATGAAGGTGACTGCCGCTCCCACTGCCAGGCGGGCATGTCGAGGCTGTAGGCCCCGGTGCTGTCCGTCTCGGCCATGCCCCGTCCCGTAAAGGCCGCGCAGCTCCGCTACATATTGAGTTATTGCCGACAGATTCCGTAAGATAAGCCGGATTGCCTCGCTGCCTCTCCGCTGATTGTCCACATCATCGGGAAGCAGCTTCAACTCCTTTGCCAGCATCTTGGTCAAGTCCGGGAGATCGGCCTTGGAGGAGAACTCTAACCCGCGCTCCCTTAAAATGGTTTTGCAGCAGGTCTCCACAAGCTCCTTCGCTGTGCCGATAGCCAGAGGAGGGTCGTCGTCGGCGGCTCTTTCTAGCCGCGCAATCTCTGCCCGCATCCAAGCGGCATCCAGAACCTCTGCGACAGCCTTGGCACGGGTAACCGACCGCGCCCCTAGGTCCCCAATAGCCTTCGCAATGTATGTCGGGCGGCCTCCGATCCGCTTACTTGGCTCCAGTTTCCAGCCATCGCCTTCGAGCTGGTCGTTGAAGTCAGAAACCAGAGAAGCGGCCTCGGCTGCATCAGGGCGGACCACAGGGTGAACCATCTCACAGATGAAGGCTAAGAACTCTCCGTCATCGCAATCGAGCAAGTGAAACCGGCGATCCTCGAAGACCCAATCAGCGTCCCAATCCCAGTTGTTGACGCGATGCTGGTAGATGTCCCCGGCAGCGTCTTTGTAGCGATTATCGTACGAGGGAAGAGAGGAAAGGTCATAGAGCCTTCCGAGGAAACTAGGCTCATCTAAAGTCCCGCTCCAGGTGATCTGCGAGAGCCTAATGCCGTCGAAAATGTGCTTCCGAGTTTGGCGGTGGACGGTGTTGCTTCCCATGTCCTTGGGGTGCCTCCAGAAACCTAGATAGGCAAGGGCTGCGACGTAACCTCCCCCGGCCTGAAATCGGCATTCTGACGCGAGGACAGACCTTCGACCATATGGAAGCCGATTTACCCCCCTTGGGGGGCCTTGGGCGCTAGCAGCGGACGGCAAGGCTTCGCATCGGTTTGACAGCGCATCTGGTGGCAAACTAGGGCCTTTACATTTCAGTCAACGCTCGTAGTTTGTAACGTCAAAGCAGCATCAAGAGGCCGCCCAGTGACTGACTACGTAGCCTACATGAGGGTTTCGACAGCGAAGCAGGGGCGAAGCGGCTTAGGGCTTGAAGCGCAACGCGCGGCGATCACAGGCTTCCTGCGCGAAGGGGACAGACTGCTATCTCCGGAGTTTGTCGAAACCGAGAGCGGCAAGCATGACAACCGCCCGGAACTGGCCAAGGCACTCAACCGATGCAAGCTGACTGGCGCCACTCTTCTGGTTGCCAAGCTGGACCGTCTAAGCCGAAACGTCGCCTTCATCGCCACGTTACAGGACGCGGGCGTCCGCTTCGTCGCCGCCGACATGCCAGAGGCGAACGAGCTGACTATTCACGTCATGGCAGCGATGGCTCAGCACGAGAGGAAGGCAATCAGCAAACGAACCAAGGAGGCACTTGCTGCGGCCAAGGCGCGCGGCAAACAGCTCGGCGGATGGCGGAGCCGGAAAGACGGCAACCCCCGAGAGGCCGTCGATCATCGGCTGGGCACTCTTGCGCGGCAGGAGAGAGCTGCCGAGTTCAATGGTCGCGTCTCACAAGCCATCGCTGAAATGCAGGCGGACGGCGCGAGCAGCATGGCCGAGATTGCCCGAAGGCTAAACGACGAGGGCATACGGACCCGGCGAGGCGGGCAGTGGCAGGCTACCCAAGTGAGCCGCGTTCTGTCCTCGAATGTCGCGCGCTAGTGATGCAATCTCGCTGGAAGCGAAGTATCGGCCTTTATCACTGCGCCATCTTCGCTAATGCGTTTTCATGACGCCCCAAGAGTTTATCGCCAAGTGGCAAAACACACGGCTAAATGAACGCGCTGCATCGCAGAGCCACTTCAACGACCTCTGCGCGCTGTTGGGCGTGGATGACCCGATCACCGCAGACCCCAGTGGTGACTGGTACGCGTTCGAGAAAGGCGCGACCAAGACAAGCGGGGGCGAAGGATGGGCTGATGTATGGCGCAAGGGCTGCTTTGCTTGGGAGTATAAGGGCAAGAAAAAGGACTTGAACAAAGCCTTCGCCCAGCTCCAGCAATACGCGATCGCGCTAGAAAACCCTCCGCTCCTGATCGTGTCCGATATGGACCGATTCCGCATCCACACCAACTGGACCAACACCGTCCAGGTGGTGCATGAGTTCGCACTCGACGACCTGACAGATGCGGCCACGCGCGACCTCCTGCGAAGCGCCTTCTTAGAGCCTGAACGCCTCCGCCCCACCAAAACTCGACAGATGCTCACCGAGGAGGCCGCTGAGAAGTTCGCCCAGCTTGCCCAGCGCCTGCGCCGCCGTGGCCACGAGGGCCACACCGTCGCCCACTTCGTCAATCGGCTTGTATTCTGCATGTTCGCCGAAGATGTGGGCCTCCTGCCCGATCACATGTTCTCCGCGATGCTCAAGGCCAGCCGCAGCCAGCCGGAGAGCTTCGGGGGCCATGCCGCCACCCTGTTCGCCGCCATGAAGTCCGGCGGGTTGGTGGGCTTCACCAGTGTGGAGTGGTTCAACGGCGGCTTGTTCGATGACGATAGTGCCCTGCCACTCGACCGGGATGACATCGACAGCCTTGTTACCGCTGCCGCGCTGGACTGGTCGGAGGTGGACCCGTCAATCCTCGGGACGCTGTTCGAGCGCGGACTGGACCCCGACAAGCGCAGCCAGCTCGGGGCGCACTACACCGACCGCGACAAGATTATGCAGATCGTGGAGCCGGTCATCCAGCGGCCACTCACAGCCGAATGGGAAGCCATCCGGTGCCAAATCGAGGAGCTGGTCGCCAACGCCCCTCAACAGACCACTGAGAAGCTTCTGCGGGGCGCAGAGAAAACCAAGCGGGACAGGGCCTTTGCAAAGGGTCAGGAGCTGCTGAGGGGCTTCGTGGAGCGCCTGCGAACGTTCCGGGTGCTGGACCCTGCCTGCGGCTCGGGAAACTTCCTGTACCTGTCCCTGCTCGCCCTGAAAGACTTGGAGCATCGCGCTAACCTTGAGGCCGAGGCGCTGGGCTGCTCGCGCGAGTTCCCGGCAGTCGGCCCGGAGAGCGTGCTGGGCATCGAGCTGAACCCCTACGCGGCAGAACTCGCCCGCGTGTCGGTGTGGATTGGCGAGATCCAGTGGATGCGCCGCAATGGCTTCGAGGCCGCCCGCAATCCCATCCTCCGCAGCCTCGGTAACATAGAGTGCCGGGACGCTGTTCTGGTGGTAGACAAGCACAGCAAACCGATCCTTGACGCTGGAGGGGAGCCTCAGCGTGCCGTCTGGCCCGAGGCCAATGTCGTGGTCGGCAACCCCCCATTCCTCGGCAACAAGAAGATGATCGCAGAACTAGGCGAGGAGTACACAGTCGCACTTCGCAAGGCTTGGCCGCAAGTCCCCGGTGCAGCGGACCTAGTCTGCTACTGGTTTGCCGGTGCTTGGGACCGCATGGTTGCAGACCAGATGGAGCGAGCCGGGCTGGTATCGACCAACTCCATCCGGGGTGGTTCCAACCGCGAGGTGCTCAAGCCTATCGTCGAGCATGGTTCCATCTTCGAGGCGTGGGGTGACGAGGAATGGACCGTTGATGGTGCAGCGGTGCGGGTCTCGCTTATATGTTTTTCCATGGATGGAGGTGCGCTGGCATCACTAGATGGTAAGCCAGCGACCACAATTTTGTCCGACCTCACGGCAGGAAAAGAAGGTGTCGACCTCACCAAGGCGTGTGTTCTCCCTGCCAACAAGGGGGTCGCATTTCAGGGTACTATCAAGACTGGTCCATTCGAGATTGACGGTGACTTGGCACGGTCTTGGATCGCTCTTCCGTTGAACCCCAACGGTTTGGGCAATGCCACAGTCCTGCGCCCGTGGTCGAATGGCCAAGACATAACCCGTCGGCCCTCAGGCCAATGGGTAATCGACTTCGGCACCGATATGGCAGAACAGGATGCTTCGCTGTTTGAGGCTCCGTTTACGTTTCTTCGGCAATCCATTGACGCGGAAAACGAGAGGCGTGTCACGGCAGGGAAAGCGCCGCTAAGGGGTCGAGAGCTTCGCGCCTTGGAAGGCTGGTGGCTTCACCAACGCCCTCGACCGGAAATGAGGAAGGGCCTCCGTGGACTGGCGCGATACATCCTCACCCCCCGCGTATCCAAGTACCGGCTTTTTGTTTGGGCAGACGCAAGCGTTCTAGCCGACAGTGCCATCATTGCCATCGCCCGTGATGACGATACCACGTTTGGCATTTTGCATGGGTACTTCCATGAGTTGTGGGCGCTCCGGATGGGCACTTTTCTCGGTGTAGGCAATGACCCCCGCTATACACCTTCCACCACCTTCGAGACCTTCCCCTTCCCCGAGGGCCTCACTCCCGACATTCCAGCCGCCGACTATGCTGACGATCCCCGGGCCGTGGGCATCGCCGCCGCAGCGGCACGGCTCAACGAACTGCGCGAGAACTGGCTCAACCCGCCCGACCTGATCGAGCGCGTCCCCGAGGTCGTCCCCGGTTACCCCAATCGTATCCTGCCCAAGGACGACGCCGCCGAACGCGAGCTGAAGAAACGCACTCTCACCAACCTATACAACGCTCGTCCCGCTTGGCTCGACCACGCCCACCGCGCTTTGGACGAGGCCGTGGCCGAGGCTTACGGCTGGAGCGACGATTGGCGCGCTGGCACCCTCACAGACGACGAAATCCTCTCCCGCCTTTTCCAGCTTAATCAGGATCGGGCGAGAACGTCGTCGGGATTGAAACAGGCATGAGCAAAGGTTGGGCCGTTGAAAGTGCGTAGATGGGCGCATCCCACTCAACGGCCTGAATCCCGGTTATCGGTTCGCGCTCACAGTTAACCTAGTGCCCGCCACTGTCAGCACCATCGCGGATGAACTCTTGAATTTGCCAACTGCACCCCGGCCCGAGCCAAGATTTACCGCTGACGAACTCGAAAACTCGCAGCCATTCGACAAGACGCGCCGGTTCAAGAGTGAAGCGGGCCGCGATCTAGTTCGCTACTTCCTTGACGAATTGGATCGCTCGACTGATCGAATCCGAGCGAGGCGCGCCTCGGCAGAACGTCGACGATGGGCGAGCGTCGAAGCAATGCTCGTCAATCTTCTGGCAGCATATCGCAACGCCATCGATCCAGATCGCTTTGTTGCCATCAGCTTCCGGCGAGCAGATTACATCGGGTCGGAACTAGATCGAGACGCCCTTGCGAGCATTCGCGATCATCTTGCTGCCTCCGGTCTCATCGACCACGCCTCAGGTTTTCTCAAAGTCAGTTTTTACGAGGAAAAGCCGCTCGGAAGGCTATCGCGCCTGAGGAGCGGGCCACGCTTGCGGGAAATATTTGAGCATCACGAGCTTCAGCGAGATTGCCTCACCATACCAACCGCACAACTCATACGCCTCAAAGCACCCCACATCGATACGCCCTCGAAAATCCCTTCCTCCATTGAAGCCAGCAGGCAGTTGCTGCTCGCAGTCAACCACCGGCTGGCCTCGGCAGAGATCAGATTAGAACCTTCTGCGCTGCTGGAATGGCGATTAGTCTGCCCCGCCGATGACGGCGAGGACGAAGACGAACGGAACCGCAAGCGTAGATACGCCGGGGACCTTACGGCAACTTCACTATACCGCTCATTCAAAGGAGACTGGTTCAGCGGGGGGCGGTTGTACGGCGGTTGGTGGATGAGCCTTCCCAAAAACCTTCGCCACCGCATAACGCTCAACGGCGCGAAGGTAGTCGAGCTAGACTATCGGGCGCTGCACCCCACTCTCCTATATCGACGCGTGGGCCTGCGGCCTTTGAGCGATCCCTACAGCATCCAAGGCTTCGATGGCCCGGAAATGCGGAACCTGGGCAAGAGAACCTTCAACCGGCTGTTGAATCGGATCGAGGCTGACCCCGACAAGCGCCTCAAAATGAGAGCGGCAAAGGGGGATAAGAGCGTTCTCGGTAACGCTTCATTTCGCCAGTACCTCGATTGCTTTGTTAACCAGCTATCCGACATCCAACCTTGGTTCGGGACGGGCGAGGGTGTCCGATTACAGCGTGAAGACAGCGAACTGGCCCTTGATGTGTTGGCTATGCTGGAAGAACAGGCGATTTCCGTACTGCCGATCCATGACAGCTTCATCGTTGCTGATTGTCATGCCTCTGCGTTGGAAATGGCCATGAAAGAGGCATTCACAATTCGCTACGGTGTGATTCCCGCCATCGACAGTAAAGCGAGCAACAAACGCACCTCTGCCCTCCCCCTTTCCCATAACTGGGTCGGATAAGGGCCTGCCTGTCCGCAAGCCCCCACATGGGGCGAAGTTTCTTAAGGAAATAGCCATTTCTCGTCCGTCAGGCCATATCGGACCGAACTTTGATCCAAGGTTCGCCAGTCATCATCGGCAGCCGCGAGCAAACAAGCTGGACGCTCGGCAGCGCGAACTCTGCATGACGGACATTGCATTCCGGGAGGCGCTTAGGACCCGAGTAGGCAGCGCGGAGCGATTCTCCGCCTTTCTTGATGGCACACCCTACTACGTCGCTATCGACAATAAATGCGTGAAGTGCGGAAGCGGCAAACGGCGCGTTCGTGATCGTTCGTGCTACGACTGTCATCTACGTAGAGGCGGCGAGAACTTTGCACGGATGAGGGCGGGACTTTCTCCCGACACGACGCGAAGCAGGGACAGCCATTTAGACCTTCTCGACCGTCAGCAACGGGAGAAACGCGGCGAATGTTTAACGAAATCCTTTGGGAGCGTTTCAGTCACCCTCTGGCCGACAGGCAGGCTAGAGGTGCTTTTCCCAGACGGCTACCGCGAACCCGATCTAGCCAAGCGAGACGGCAAGCATGTGCATTACTTGGTTGGCATTATGCCTGAGCTGAAGGAAGCTCTACGCTGGGCGGGTTGGTTCTAGTTCGGTTTAGTCGGCTCGCATTGGACTGGCTTGGACCAACCTTCGACCTCCGCCTTTAGCTGCCGATATTCGCGCAACTGCCGCTTGTGCTGCCTTATGGCGCCTAGCCGGTACTGAGTGGCGAGAGCGGCCACCAGAAAGGTCGGCAAAGCCTGACCTTCCAAAGGCGCACCGAATACGAATGCCGCTGTCCCCGCGATGGCAACTCCACCAGCGATAGTGATGTCCCACCTACCGAACCACGAGAGACCAACGATAAGAAGGGACGCAACTATAGCAGCCATTGGCATGTACCTCCTAACTGGCAACGATTGCCAGAATGGGTCGTAAATACCGTGGCCTAGGAGTGCATCTGGCGCAACTGAAAATATGTGCCGCGCCAATCCATCAAGACAGACGAGGATGGAAAGCTCCGTAAGCTAGGGGCTGCGATTCGGGACGCGCGGTTGAAGCGCGGCCTTTCGCAAGAGGCACTCGCCGATGCTGCCGGAATTGACCGTAGCCATATGGGCAAAATCGAGCGCGGAGAGCGCAACGTAAGCGTTTTGAATGTGGGCCGCGTATCCGATGCCCTCGATTTCTCTATCGCCTCGCTGATGGCCTCTGCGGGACTTTAGTGAGCATCCACAACATAACGGGGCAATTTCTCGATTGCGTCCCGCATGAGAGCCAAGGGGTTTGAGCCGTAGGACCTGCCCTGTGTTGCGGCTGCATGACCCTGTATCCTGTCCGCGAGATACTCCGGTATCTCCGCCACGCGAGCCTGCGTTTTGAACCTGTGTCGCCAGCCGTGGTTGGGGGCTGGCGCATCGACACCGAGCGAGCGGACCCACTTGGCCAGATCGGCCGCCCTTATCTTTGAAGCCGGGTTGACTTCATTTCCTGCCCCCTTCGCATGAAACAGGGGCGTCGTGCTCCCAACCTTGGCAAGCTCTAATATGCCTTGCTCGATCAAATGGGGGTGAAGCGGAACTGATCGAGCCTCGTGCGTTTTTACTGGCCCCGCCTCCGGGGTAATGTGCACAATCCAGACCCCGGCCTCTTGCCTAAGATCGCCACCTCTAAGCTGGGTTATCTCACCAACGCGCGCGCCTGTGTATGCCAATATCCAAGGCACCCATCGGCGGGCCAGCTTATGCTCCTCTGCCAGTTTCACAGACTGGGGGCCGAGGGTAGCTCGCAGGATGACCGCTGCTTCGTCGTCGGTAAGTTCGCGCTCCCGCAGCTTCGCCGCCTTGGGCGCCTTCACCCGCACACCTGCGGCTGGGTTAGCGGGGATGGCGCCATCGTCATGCGCTATACCCAGCGCCAACCGAACTGGTGGCAAGTACCCATCCACGATAGTCTTTTTGCTCAACCCTTTTGCGACCAGCGCCTCAATCCACCTGTTCAAGTCTGCGCGCGCTACTCGACTAGCATCAGCGTGCCCGAGAAAGCTTATGAGATCGGCCACACGCGCGCGCCATTTGGCGACAGTCTTGGGATTTGCAGCTCCCGAGGCGGCGTAGCGGTCAAACAGTGCCAGCAAGTCGAGGCGGGGCCTTTCCTGCCGGTTCGCTGCCTCAAGGCCCCTGTTGACCCCTGCCTGCCCTGCCACGGCCTCACGTAGCGTCTCCAGCGGGATGCCACGCGAACGCATCACATCCACCCACGCTGCCTCCTGCGGCGTCATTTCGGCAGTGGTGAGCAGAAGCCGCTTTTCCACCTCAACGCGGTGTTGTCGCCTCGCTTCATATCGCGCGCGCTTCTCTGCCTCTATCGCAGCGATGGCTTCTGCGCGCTCATCCTGTGCACCAGCGTTGCCTATTTGCGCTGCGGCGTCCGCCGGGAGAGCCGCCAGTACGCGGCGGGCCTCATCAATAAGCGCGTCGGTCTCGATTTCCCGAGGCCGAAGCAGCCGCTTTGCGGTTTCTCGGTCCTTCGTCCGTAGGCTGTACTTCCAGTCAGTGCGCGGTTTGCCGGTCTGCGTCTTGAAATAGCCCAGTAGGTCCTGCGGGACCGCGCGACGGAAATAGTAGGTCGAGCCGACCTGATCGAGATATGAGCACATGGGTCCGTCTCCGTTACAAATGTAACAGCCAGATGCCAATAACCCTCGATTTTCTGCTGCTTTTCCGTCCCATTGAGGGGAAAACTGGTGCTGCTGGGGAGGATTGAACTCCCGACCTCACCCTTACCAAGGGTGCGCTCTACCACTGAGCTACAGCAGCAGCATTGCCCGGTCCGCGAGGCGCGGCCCGTGGGCAGGCGCGCCCTATTGTCGCGAGGCCGAGTTATGTCAAGCCAAGCTTGAGCCGCGCGAACATTCGCGGCAAGGCGTTTCGCATGGGTGACGAGACCGGCAACAATGTGTCGCGCGAAGAGCGACTCGCGGCGAAACTGCGCGAGAACCTGCGCCGCCGCAAGGCCCAGGCGCGCGAATTGGCCGAATCGGATGCCGTGAGGCTTCCCAAATCCGAACCGCGCAGCTAACGGGCTGTGCTCAATTCGTTTGCCCGCTGACGCGGAAGCGGCTCCAGCCCACTCCCCCGCCCGGCCACCCGATAGCATGAGCGATATCATATCGGGTGGCCGGGCGGGGGAGTGGGCTGGCGCTGCCAACGGGAGCAAAGAGTGCCGACCCTGATCCTCGTGCGCCACGGCCAGAGCCGCTGGAACCTCGAAAACCGGTTTACCGGCTGGTGGGATGTCGACCTGACCGAACAGGGCGTGGCCGAGGCGGTCGCGGCGGGGGAACTGCTGGCGGACAAGGGCGTGCTGCCGACGATGGCGTTCACCAGCCTCCAGACCCGCGCGATCAAGACGCTGCACCTGGCGCTGGAGGCGTGCGGGCGGCTGTGGATCCCGGAGATCAAGGACTGGCGGCTCAACGAGCGGCACTATGGCGGCCTCACCGGGCTAGACAAGCAGCAGACCCGCGACAAGCACGGCGACGAACAGGTCCATGTGTGGCGGCGCAGCTTCGACACCCCGCCCCCACCGCTGGAGGCGGGCACCGAGTTCGATCTCGCCGCCGACGCGCGCTATGCCGGGATCGACATTCCCGCGACCGAGAGCCTCAAGCTCACGATCGACCGCGTCCTGCCCTATTGGGACAGCGCGATCCTGCCGCAGCTCGCCAAGGGGGAGACGGTGATCGTCTCGGCCCACGGCAACAGTTTGCGCGCTCTGGTCAAGCACCTGTCCCGCATTTCGGACGATGACATAGCCAATCTCGAAATTCCGACCGGGCAGCCGATCGTGTACGAATTCGACGGCGAAATGCAGCCGGGCGAGCGGCGCTATCTGAAGGACACGTGACATGGCCCAAAGGGGGGAAGCGGAGGGAGTGCCGGTAGCCATCGTGATGGGCAGCCAGTCCGACTGGCCCACGATGCGCTGTGCCGCGCAGGCGCTCGACGAACTGGGCGTGGGCTACGAGGCGCGGATCGTCTCCGCCCACCGCACGCCCGAGCGTATGTACGAGTTCGCGCGCGGGGCGGAGGCGGCCGGGTTCAAGGTCGTGATCGCAGGCGCGGGCGGCGCGGCGCACCTTCCGGGGATGATCTCCGCGCTGACCCACCTTCCCGTGCTGGGCGTGCCGGTGCAGTCGAAGGCCTTGTCGGGACAGGACAGCCTGCTCTCGATCGTGCAGATGCCCGCCGGCATTCCCACCGCGACCTTTGCGATCGGCGAGGCGGGGGCGACCAATGCCGGCCTCTATGCTGCCGCGATTCTCGCGCTGTCGGACCCGGCACTGTCGCAGCGCCTCAAGGACTGGCGCGCCGCGCGCAGTGATGCGGTGGCGGAGCGGCCCGAAGGCTGATGATCGCACAATGATACCTCCGGGCAGCACCATCGGCATTCTCGGCGGCGGCCAGCTCGGCCGGATGCTGGCGATGGCCGCCGCGCAGCTGGGCTATCGTTGCGTCGCCTATTCGCCTGACAAGGACTCGGTGGCTTCCGAGGTATGCGCCGATTTCTTCGCCAACGACTGGTACGACTCAGCCGCGCTGGCCAAGTTCGGACAGGCCTGCGACGTGGTGACCTGGGAGTTCGAGAACGTCCCCGTCGCCCCGCTCGCCCCGCTCGAAGGCAAGCTCGCGCCGCATCCGCGCGCGCTTGAAACGGCGCAGGACCGGGTCAACGAGAAGCGCTTCGTGGAGAACCTCGGCGGTCGCCCGGCACCATGGTTCGCCGTCGATTCGCGCGCCGATCTCGACGCGGCGATCGAGCGGATCGGCACTCCCGGCATCCTCAAGACCCGGCGCGACGGCTACGACGGCAAGGGCCAGTGGCGGATCGCGGATGCTCGCGAGGCGGAGGGGTTCAACCGCACCGGCACACCCTTGGTCTACGAAGGCATGGTCGATTTCGCGGCGGAGTTCTCGGTGATCCTCGCGCGGGGGGCCGACGGGTCAGTGGTGTTCTGGGACAGTGCCGAGAACGTGCACGAGGGCGGCGTGCTCGCACGTTCGACCCTGCCCGCCGCACAATTGATTCAATCGCAGCTCGAACCGGCGCGCGCGCTGGCAAAGAAGGTCGCGGATACCCTGAAATACGTTGGCGTGCTGACTCTGGAGTTTTTCGCAACTGCGAATGGCCCGGTGTTCAACGAAATGGCCCCGAGGGTCCACAACTCGGGTCACTGGACCATCGAGGGCGCGGCGACGAGCCAGTTCGAAAACCACGTGCGCGCGATCTGCGGATTGCCGCTGGGCGATACTTCGATCACCGCGGCGCGGATCGAGATGACCAACGTGATCGGCCCCGATGCCGCCACCGCGCACGAAGCCTTGAGCGACCCCGCCGCGCATCTCCACCTCTACGGCAAGCACGGCGCGCGCGCGGGGCGCAAGATGGGGCACGTTACCCGCGTGCTGCGGGGATGAGCCGCGAGGTATTCCTGATCTACGCCCGCGCCAAGAACGGCACGATCGGGCGGGACGGGGCGATGCCGTGGCATATCCCGGCGGACCTCAGGCGCTTCAAGGCGCTGACGCTGGGCAAGCCGATGGTCATGGGCCGCAAGACTTTCGACAGCCTGCCCGGCCTCCTGCCGGGTCGCCGCCATATCGTCCTGACCCGCAGCAAGACGTGGCGGGCCGAAGGGGCGGAGGTCGCGCATTCCGTCGACGAGGCGCTGGCACTGGCGGGCGAAGGCCCGGTCGCGGTGATCGGCGGGGCCGAGGTCAACGCGCTGTTCCTGCCTCTCGCCAGCCGGATCGAGCTGACCGAGATTCACGCCGACTACCCAGGCGATGTGGCGATGCCGCCGCTAGGGCCGGAGTGGGTCGAAACGCACCGCGAAGACCACGACGGCCATTCGTTCGTCACGCTGGAGAAGCGCGCATGAGATGGCTCGACCATCGCGAGCCAATTCCCGATCCCTTGCGCGGGGCGATCGTGGCGCTGGGCAATTTCGACGGGTTCCACCTCGGCCACCAGGCCGTCGCGAACGAGGCGATCGAGTGGGCGCGCGCCGAGGGGCGGCCCGCGATCATCGCCACGTTCGATCCGCATCCGGTGCGCCACTTCAAGCCCGATGCCGAGCCGTTCCGCCTGACCACGCTCGAACAGCGGCAGGAGCTTTACCTCGCCGCCGGGGCGACCGCGATGCTGGTGTTCCATTTCGACGGCGAGCTGGCGGGGACCACGGCGGAGGATTTCGTGCACGTGCTGCTGGCCGAGCGGCTGGGCGTCGCGGGGGTGGTGACGGGCGAGGATTTCACCTTCGGCAAGGGGCGCGGCGGCAACCGGGCCATGCTCGAATCGCTGGGGCGCGAGGTCGGAATCGCGGCGCGCACCGTCGCACCCGTGCTCGACGGAGGCGAACCGGTCTCCTCCAGCCGGGTGCGCGACGCCTTGCGCGAAGGGAACCCGCAGGAGGCGGCGCGGCTCCTGACCCGGCCCTTCGCCATTCGCGGCGTGGTCGAGCATGGCGACAAGCGCGGCCGAGAAATCGGCTATCCCACCGCCAACCTCGCGCTCGAGAGCTACCTGCGACCGCGCTATGGCATCTACGCCGTGACCGGGCGCGTGCTGGCGACCGACGAGATACTTCTCGGCGCGGCCAATATCGGCGTGCGCCCGCAGTTCGATCCGCCCAAGGAACTGCTCGAGCCCCATTTCTTCGATTTTTCCGGCGACCTTTACGGGCAGGAGATCGAGGTGGCGTTCCATCACTTCCTGCGGCCGGAGGCGAAGTTCGCCACGCTCGACGCGCTGGTGGCGCAGATGGATGCCGATTGCGCGGAAGCCAAACGCCTCCTCTCCTCGTCGCCCCTGCGCAGGCAGGGGCCCAACTGACCTTGCCGCCGCGCACGGCGATAGCTTATCTGGGTCCCTGCCTGCGCAGGGGCGACGGTTAGAGAGTGGTGCGCGTCGGAGTGACGTAGAGCCAAAACCTATTCCACTTTCCTACAAGGCCGGTTTCCTCTAGCGGCGCTGGTTCCATGAGCGACACCCAAGCCTCGAACCGCGATTACCGCGACACCGTGTTCCTGCCCCAGACCGCCTTTCCGATGAAGGCGGGCCTGCCGCAGAAGGAACCGGGCATCCTGGCGCAGTGGGAGGCGCAGAACCTCTACCGCAAGCTGCGCGAGGCGCGCGCGGGCCGCGAGAAGTTCATCCTCCACGACGGCCCGCCCTACGCCAATGGCGATATGCACATCGGCCATGCGCTGAACCATGTGCTGAAGGACATGGTCTGCCGCACGCAGAACCTTCTCGGCAAGGACGCGCCCTATGTGCCCGGGTGGGACTGCCACGGGCTGCCGATCGAGTGGAAGGTCGAGGAGCAGTACCGCAAGAAGAAGCTCGACAAGAACCAGGTCCCGCCGCGCGAATTCCGCGCCGAGTGCCGCGCCTATGCCCAGAACTGGGTGAACGTGCAGCGCGAGCAGTTGAAGCGCCTCGGGATCATGGGCGACTGGGACAATCCCTACCTGACGATGGACTTCGCCGCGGAAGCCACGATCGTGGGCGAGCTGCTCAAGTTCGCCGAGGCCGGGAACCTCTATCGCGGCTCGAAGCCGGTGATGTGGAGCCCGGTCGAGGAAACTGCGCTGGCCGAGGCGGAAGTCGAGTACGAGGACATCGTCTCGACCCAGATCGACGTGGCGTTCGAGATCGTCGAATCGCCGATCCCCGAACTTGTCGGCGCGCACGCGGTGATCTGGACGACGACCCCGTGGACGATCCCTGTCAACCAGGCGATCGCCTATGGGCCGGAGGTTGAGTACCTCGTCTTCACGCAGCCGCGCGGTCCATTCAAAGGCAAGAGATTCCTGATTGCTCGCGAACTGGAACGGGAATTTGGCAAGCGCACGGGGCTCGGTATCTTCGGTGAGCCAGCGCTCGATGATCCGGACGCCGACATGGAGCGGTGCCTCGATTTCGAGACTGGTAATTGCAAAGGCACCGACCTCGCCGGCACCGTCGCCCGCCATCCGATGCACCAACTCGGCGGGTTCTACGCCGCGCCGCGCCCATTCCTGCCGGGCGACTTCGTCACCACCGACAGCGGCACCGGCCTCGTCCATATGGCGCCCGACCACGGCGAGGACGATTTCGAGCTGTGCATGGCGAACGGCATCGCGCCGCAGTTCGCGGTGATGGACGACGGGCGCTATCGCGACGACTGGGCTTGGCTCGGCGGGCATGACGAGCGCCGCCGCAGCGTGATCAACCCCGGCTTCAACGCGCCGGACGGCCCGATCTGCTCCGACCTGCGCGAGGCGGGCGCGCTGCTCGCGGCGAGTGCGGACTACAAGCATTCCTACCCGCATTCGTGGCGCAGCAAGGCCAAGGTGATCTTCCGCTGCACCCCGCAGTGGTTCGTGCCGATGGATAAACCGCTGATAACGGGGGATTATCCCGTCGCGGTGCCCAACGCGATCGGCGGCGCGATCGCCCCGTTCGTTGCGCCGGACCATTCCACCTTGCGCGAAACCGCCCTCGCCGAAATCGAGCGGGTGAAGTTCTATCCCGAAAAAGGCCGCAACCGCATCGGCAGCATGGTCGCGGGCCGCCCCGATTGGGTGCTGAGCCGACAGCGCGCCTGGGGCGTGCCGATCACGCTGTTCGTGAAGCGCGGCACCGGCGACTACCTGCAGGACGCGGGCGTCAACGCGCGCATCGTCGCCGCGGTGCGCGAAGAAGGCGTCGATGCCTGGGACGAGGCGCGCAAGGCCGAATTCCTGGGGACCGACCACGATCCCGACCACTACGAAATGGTCACCGACATCCTCGACGTATGGTTCGATTCGGGGTCGACCCATGCCTTCGTGCTCGAAAGCGGGCGCTGGCCCGACCTCCAGTGGCCCGCCGACCTCTACCTCGAAGGCAGCGACCAGCATCGCGGCTGGTTCCAGTCGAGCCTGCTCGAATCCTGCGCCACGCGCGGGCGCGCGCCCTACGACGCGGTGCTGACCCACGGGTTCACCATGGCGAGCGACGGGCGCAAGATGTCGAAGTCGCTCGGCAACACGGTCGATCCGGTCAAGGTGATGGAAACCTACGGCGCGGACATCATCCGCCTGTGGGCGCTCTCGGTCGATTTCACCGAGGACCACCGCATCGGCGAGGAAATCCTGAAAGGTGTCGGCGACCAGTACCGCAAGCTGCGCAACACCTTCCGGTATCTGCTCGGCGCGCTGGAGGGCTTTTCCGACGACGAGCGCGTGCCGGTCGAGGAAATGCCGGAGCTGGAGCGGTATGTCCTATCGCTGCTGAGCGGGATCGACACCGCGATGAAGCAGGCGACCGAGGCTTACGACTTCAATACCTATGTCCGCACGCTGGTCGATTTCTGCAACGAGGACCTGTCCGCGTTCTACTTCGATATCCGCAAGGACAGCCTCTATTGCGACGCGGCGGACGATCCAAAGCGGCGCGCCTATCGGACCGTGCTCGACACGCTGTTCCACGCGCTAATCCGCTACGCCGCGCCGGTGATGGTGTTCACGGCGGAGGAGGTGTGGGGGACGCGCTATCCTGATGACGGCAGCGTGCATTTGCTGGAATGGCCTACGCTTGTCGGCGGCCGAATCTCTGCTGACGCAGATGCATTTGACAATCCTGCAACGTTGGAAGCCGGCTTGAGGGCCGAATGGGATGCGGTTCGCCGTGTCCGCGATGCAGTGCTTGCTGAGATCGAGCCGCTTCGTAGAGACAAAATTATTCGTTCGAGTCTTGAAGCCGTCGTTGAGGTGCCGCGAAGCTTTGCGCTGTCACGATCCAAGGAAGATTTGGCGGAGTTGTTCATCGTCTCGTCAGTGACCTTCGGAGATGAGCTGCGCGTGTCAAAAGCCACCGACAACAAATGCGGCCGCTGCTGGCGCTTGCTGCCCGAAGTGCCCGAGGACGGCGCGCTGTGCGGGCGCTGCGCAAGCGTGGTCGAGGGGGAAGTGGCATGAGTCCGGTGTGGCGCAATCGAACGATCGGGCTGGCGCTGGCGCTGGCGATCTACCTCGCCGACCAGTGGCTCAAGAACCACGTCGTCCACACGATGGGGATGCAGCTCCACGAAACGCGCGAGCTGGTGCCGTTCTTCGATTTCACCCTGGTCCACAACTACGGCATTTCGCTGGGCATGTTCCAGGCGACCTCGGTCGAGATGCGCTGGGGGCTCGTCGCGGTGACCGGGCTGATCGCGCTGGTGGTGACCGTGTGGATGCTGCGCGAGCGGCTGATGGGCGAGATCCTCGGCCTGTCGCTCATCCTCGGGGGGGCGCTCGGCAATATCAAGGATCGTTACGAGCTGGGCTACGTGGTCGATTTCGCCGACCTGCATTTCGGCGATTTCAAGCCCTTCATGATCTTCAACATCGCGGACGCGGCGATCACCATCGGGGTGGTGATAATCCTTGTGCGATCCTTCCTCGTGCGCGAAAAAGACGCCAAACCGGACAATGAACCGGCCCGAGAGGCCGTGGAGAACTGACCCATGCGTACCAAGACCACCCTCATCCTGCTGACCGGCGCGAGCGCCATGCTGGCCGCCTGCGGCAGCGGCGGCGGCATCCTGGGCCGCGAGCGGCCCGACGAGTTCGCGGTGCAGCGCCAGGCGCCGCTGGTGGTGCCGCCCGATTTCAGCCTGACCCCGCCCGCGCCCGGCACTCCGCGCCCAAGCGAAGGCACCGCTGCCGAGCAGACGCTGGAGGCATTGTTCGGCGGCCCGGCGCAGCGCAGCGCGGTGGAAACCAGCGCGCTCGACCGCGCCGGAGCGGCCGAACCGGGCATCCGCACCAAGGTCGGCGACCCGTCGACGCCGACCGTGGCCAAGGGCTCGCTGGTGCGCGACATCATCGCCGCACCCCAGGGCGACGGCCAGTTCGCGCAAGCAGTTATCCCCGCGGGATAACTGCTTTTCCTTGATTTTCCGCACGGGCATCCGCCCGCACGAAATGCTCGCTCACGCGACCTGAAGGTCGCGTCGCTGCGGGCGCGCGGTCGCGCTTGCGGGCTGCTGGTCGCAGCCCGGACCAGCGCTGACATTCTTGGCTGGGAATGGCTCGGTCCGCGGCTAGCGGATCGCAAGCGCGGTCGCGCGCCGCGGCTTATGCCGCGGAGTCGGAGACGGGTCGAAGGCCCTACCCAAGCCGGGCGGATGCCCGGCGCCCAGCGTTTGAGGGCGCAAACAGGAGACTCGCGGCACCACCGCCCTCTCTCCTACTCCCTGCTCACCAGCAATTTATCGATCTTGCGCCCGTCCATGTCGACCACCTCGAAGCGCCAGCCCTGCTCGGCGAAGCTCTCGCCTTCCTCGGGCAGCCGCTTCAGAACCGCGAGGACATAGCCGGCGACGGTCGCGAATTCGCGGTCCTCGCCGTATTCCAGGCCGAGCCGGTCGGCCAGGGCATCGGCGTTCATCGCGCCAGACACCAGCAGCGAGCCGTCGGCGCGCTCGACCACTTCGGGCGCATCCCCCGGGTCCTGATCGCTGACAAACGTGCCGACGATCGCGGTGAGCAGGTCGACCGGAGTCACGATACCGTCGAGATGGCCGTATTCGTCGTGCACCATCGCCATGGCGATCTCGGACTGTTGCAGCACCCGCAGGGCATCCATGGCATCGACCTGGTCGGGCACGATCGCCGCCTTGCGCATCAGGTCGGCGAGCACGACCGGCTGCCCCTGAACCATCAGCGCCAGCACCTCGCGCACCTTGACCACGCCCACCATCTTGTCGGGCGAGCCGTCGGCGACGGGAAGCAGCGAGTGCGGGCTGTCCTCGATGGTCCGGCGGATCGCCGCTTCGTCGGCGGTCAGATCGATCCAGTCGAGTTCGGTGCGCGGCGTCATCACCTCACGCACCGGGCGATCGGCAAGGCGGACCACGCCGGTCAGTATCTGGCGCTGTTCGGCCTCGATCACCCCCGACCGGGTCGCCTCGGCGAAGATCATGTGCAGCTCTTCGGCCGTCACGTGCGAAGTGCTGTCGGCCTTGACCCCGAGCAGCCGCAGGATGAGCCGTGAGGAATTATCGAGCAGCCACACCAGCGGCGCGGCGATGCGGGCCATGAGCGCCATAGGCCGCGCCATCAGCGTGGCGATGGGCACGGCAGAACGCAGCGCGACCTGCTTGGGCACCAGTTCGCCGATGATGAGGCTGCCATATGTCGTCAGCGCGATCACCAGCGCGAAACCGGCCTCGTCAGCATAGCGCGAAGCCACACCAAAGTATTCGAGCCGTTCGCCTACCGGCCCGCCCAGGCTCGCGCCCGAATAGGCCCCCGCGATGATCCCGACCAGCGTGATGCCGATCTGCACGGTGGAGAGGAACTTGCCCGGGTCCGCCGCCAGCGCGATCGCGGTCGCGGCGCCGCGGCTGCCCTTGTCGGCCTTGCCCTGAAGGTGAGAGGTGCGCGCGGACACGATCGCCAGCTCGGACATGGCGAAGACGCCATTGAGCAGGATCAGGCCAACGATGACGAGGAGATCGGTCCAGGGAAAGGGGGTCACGCCTCGTGCGCTAGCACAAATCGCGGCCTGTGCCAGCCATCGCCGCAATATGGTGAAACGCTTCGGAACAGCAATCGCCCACGCGCGTTGTCGGGTTCGAGGCGCGGGTTGGGTGCGCCCGCTGCGGCACGCGTCGCGGATAATGACAACGCAAAGGGGATACCCATGAAGAAATCGCGTGTTTTCATCGCCGGCATCGCAGCCCTGTCGCTGACCGCCTGCGTCACCGATCCGAACACCGGCGAACGCCATGTCTCGCGCACCGCGATCGGCGGTGTCGGCGGCGCGGCCGCGGGCGCGCTCCTCGGCGGCCTGATCGGCGGCAAGACCGGACGTATCATCGGCGCGGTCGGTGGCGGTGCCATCGGCGGCGTGGTCGGCTACCGGATGGACCAGCAGATTCGCGAGCTGCGCGAACAGACCGCAGGCACCGGGGTCGACGTGACCGAAGCCGACGGCGCGATCATGGTCAACCTGCCCGATGGCGTGACCTTCGCCACCGGCAGCTCGACCGTCTCGCCCGGCTTCCAGCGCCTGCTCGACAACGTCGCGGCCAGCCTGACGCAATATCCCAACAGCCTGGTCGACGTTTACGGCCATACCGACACGGTCGGCTCGGCCACGTCGAATCAGGCCCTGTCGGAACGACGCGCCCAGGCAGTCGCCAACTATCTGATCTCGCGCGGGGTCAATTCGGCCCGCGTGCGCTGGATGGGCTTTGGCGAAACCTCGCTCAAGGTGCCGACCGGCGACAATGTGAACGAACCGCTCAACCGCCGGGTCGAGATCAAGATCATCCCGATCAGCCAGGCGGAAATCGACGCTGCCCGCAACCAGTAAGCGATAGATCGCCAATCGAAGGAGGGGTCGATCCGCAAGGGTCGGCCCCTTTTTCCGTCAGCCAGCCAGTTCCTCAGCCCGCTCCGCCAGGTGCGCCACCGCGGCGGCGTGGATCGCCGGTGCGCTGACCAGCAGGCCGAACGCGCGCGGATCGCGCTTGTTGTAATTGAGCGCTCCGCCGAAAGCGTCGCTCACCGCAGCGCCCGCCTCGCGCGCGATCAGGGCGGCGGCGGCGATGTCCCATTCATATCCCCAGCGCAGCGTGGCGACGAGATCGGCCCGGCCATCGGCCACCATCGCGACGCGCAGGGCGATCGAATTGGGTTTTTCCACCAGTGTCAGCATCCGGTCGACCTTTGCCAGCGAATCGGCCGGAACCCGCGCCCCGGCGAATTCAGCCCGACGCGAGGCGGTGAGCGGCACGTCGTTGAGCCACGAACCCTGCCCCGAAATGCCCAGCCAGCTTTCACCCCGCGCCGGTGCCTCGAGCATCCCGATCAGCGGCCGCCCGGCGCTGATCAGCGCCACCGAGACCGCCCAGCCGCTGCGCCCGCGCAGGAAATCGCGCGTCCCGTCGATGGGGTCGACCAGCCAGATCAGTCCGCTGGCCAGCCGTACCGGATCGTCGGCAGTTTCCTCCGACAGCCAGCCCGCCGCCGGAAGCAGTCGCCCGAGCTCGCGGCGCAGGAAGGCGTCGACCGCCAGGTCGGCGGCGCAGACCGGGTTGCCGGGGGTCTTTTCCCAGCTTTCCACCGCGTGCCCCGCGCCGGGCCATGCGCTATGCGCCATGCGCCCGGCTTCGGCGACGATTTCGGCAAGGCGCCGGTGGTCGATCATTACTTCAGGTATCCGCCCCTAAACACGTTGTCGCCCTCCTCTCCAAAGCCGCACTTTTCAAGCGCGCCAATCCATGCTTAGGCCGCGCCGCACAAAAGTCTCCTCCCAGTCATAAGCGGATCAGCCCAGATGAACATCCACGAATACCAGGCCAAGGAACTGCTCGCGAAGTTCGGCGTCGCCGTGCCCCGGGGCATCGCAGCGATGAGCGTGGAGGAAGCCGTGGAGGCGGCGCGGCAGCTTCCCGGGCCGCTTTACGTGGTCAAGGCGCAGATCCATGCGGGCGGACGCGGCAAGGGCAAGTTCAAAGAACTCGGCCCGGAAGCCAAGGGCGGCGTGCGCCTCGCCCGCAGCATCGAGGAAGTCGAGGCCGCTGCGCGCGAGATGCTCGGCAACACGCTGGTCACCATCCAGACCGGCGAGGCGGGCAAGCAGGTGAACCGCCTCTACGTGACCGACGGGGCCGACATCAAACAGGAATACTACCTCGCGCTGCTGGTCGACCGTGCCTCGAGCCGGATTGCGGTGGTTGCCTCGACCGAGGGCGGGATGGACATCGAGACCGTCGCCCACGACACACCGGAGAAGATCCACAACATCCTGATCGATCCCGCCACCGGGTTGATGCCGCACCACGGTCGCAGCGTGGCGGCGGCGCTGGGCCTCTCGGGCGACCTCGCCAAGCAGGCGGCCAAGGTGCTGTCGGGCCTCTATACCGCGTTCCTGGCGACCGATGCCGAGCAGATCGAGATCAACCCGCTGGCAGTGTGCGAAGGTCCCAATGGCGACGAACTGCTGGTGCTCGACGCCAAATTGGGCTTCGACGGCAATGCCATGTTCCGGCACAAGGATATCGCCGCCCTGCGCGACCTGACCGAGGAAGACCCGGCCGAAGTCGAGGCGAGCGAATACGACCTCGCCTATATCAAGCTCGACGGCAGCATCGGCTGCATGGTCAATGGCGCGGGCCTCGCCATGGCGACGATGGACATCATCAAGCTCAATGGCGCGTTCCCGGCAAACTTCCTCGACGTGGGCGGCGGCGCGAACCGCGAGAAGGTGACCGCGGCGTTCAAGATCATCCTCAAGGACCCGGCAGTCGAGGGCATCCTGGTCAACATCTTCGGCGGGATCATGAAGTGCGACGTGATCGCCGACGGCATCGTCGCCGCGGCCAAGGACGTCAACCTGTCGGTTCCGCTGGTGGTCCGGCTGGAGGGCACCAACGTGAACGAGGGCAAGGCGATCCTCGCCAATTCGGGCCTCGCGATCGTGCCCGCAGACGACCTGGGCGACGCCGCGCGCAAGATCGTGGCCGAGGTGAAGAAGGCGGCGTGATCGCCGGGATCAGGGAGCGGGCTGGCGCCGCTTGAAGCGGAAGACCAGCTCGTTCACCTTGTCGCCCTCGCTCTTCATCCGCACCGCGACGAGCAGGCCATCGGGTCCGTCGCAGCGGTAGGTGAGGCTGGAGAAATACGCCGCGCACGGCTCGATCGAGAGCAGGCGGAAGCGGACCATGCCGTCCTTTTCCTCCCATGCGGTGAGGTCGGGGTTGAAGTGCTTCAACTTGACCATGAGGCTGCCGGCTTCCTCGCTCAGGTACATATGCTCGGTGAACATGATCGTGCCATCGGGCTTTTCCTGCACGAACAGGCCGACCATCGTCGGGCCGGTCGGTGGTAGCCAGACTTCGCTCGCGCCAGCCCCGGCGATGCCCGTGCCGACCCAGTCGCCGACCAGCCACGCGGCCTCATCTATCGTCGCTGGCGGCGGAACATGATCGGCTGGCGCGACCCGCGTTTCCTGCGCAAAGACCTGCGTGGCCAGCGCCAGTGCAGGCACAAGAGCGAGGCCGGCCAAAGAGCGTGCGATCATCGTTCGTTCTCCCCGCGACCCCTGGCGAAGCTATTCCCGCTTGGCCGTCGCGTAAAGAAGCTAGCGCATCTGGGGCTTGACCCGGCGCGCGCCTGACGCGAGGGAGCGGGGCAACGACAGTTTCCCGCGAGTCCCCCTTGCTTGACGTTTACGTAAACGCAAGCTAGGCGGTCGCCGCGACATTCGAGAGGAAGGACACCTTCATGAAGATCCTCGTGCCCGTGAAGCGGGTCATCGACTACAACGTCAAGCCGCGGGTCAAGGCCGACGGCACCGGCGTCGACCTCGCCAACGTCAAGATGAGCATGAACCCGTTCGACGAGATCGCGGTCGAGGAAGCCATCCGCCTGAAGGAAAAGGGCAAGGCCGAGGAAATCGTGGTCGTCAGCATCGGCCCGGCCAAGGCGACAGAAACGCTGCGCACCGCGCTGGCGATGGGCGCCGACCGCGCGATCCTGGTCGAGACCGAGGATGACGTGGAGCCGCTCGCGGTCGCCAAGATCCTCAAGGCCATCGCCGAGGAGGAAAATCCCGGCCTGGTCCTGCTCGGCAAGCAGTCGATTTCGGATGACAGCAACCAGACGGGCCAGATGCTCGCCGCATTGATGGGGCGTCCGCAGGGCACCTTCGCCAACACCGTCGAGGTCGAGGGCGATTCGGTCACGGTGAAGCGCGAGATCGACGGCGGGCTGGAGACGGTCAAGCTCGCCCTGCCCGCGATCGTCACCACTGACCTGCGCCTTAACGAGCCGCGCTACGCCTCGCTGCCCAACATCATGAAGGCGAAGTCGAAGCCGCTCGCGAACAAGACGCCCGCCGACTACGGCGTCGACACAGCGCCGCGCCTGACCACCCTGAAGGTCAGCGAGCCGCCGGTGCGCAGCGCGGGCGTGAAGGTCGCCGACGTCGACGAACTCGTGGCCAAGATCAAGGCGCTCGGCATCGCCTGATCGCCTGAGCCAGACACACCCAATTCAAGGACTGAACACATGAAAACTCTGGTTCTGGTCGAACACGACAATGCCGCGGTGAAGGATGCGACGCTGAGCGCGGTCACCGCTGCGGGCAAGCTGGGCGAGGTCCACCTGCTGGTCGCGGGCAAAGGCTGCGGCGCAGTGGCCGAGGCCGCCGCCAAGATAGCGGGCGTGGACAAGGTCCATGTCGCCGACGATGCCGCCTACGAACATATGCTCGCCGAGAACGTAGCCCCCCTCGCCGCCGCGCTGATGGAGACGCACGACGCCTTCGTCGCGCCCGCCACCACCACCGGCAAGAACGTGGCCCCGCGCGTCGCCGCGCTGCTCGATGTCATGCAGATTTCCGAGGTCATGAGCGTCGAGGGCGACAAGACCTTCACCCGCCCGATCTATGCCGGCAACGCCATCGCCACCGTGCAGTCGGGCGATGCCAAGCTGGTCCTGACCGTGCGCGGCACCGCGTTCGACAAGGCCGCCAGCGAAGGCGGTTCGGGCACGGTCGAGGCCGTCAGCGGCCCCGGCGATGCGGGCCTGTCCAGCTTCGTCGGTTCGGAACTCGCCAAGAGCGAACGGCCCGAACTGACCAGCGCCAAGGTGATCGTCTCGGGCGGCCGCGCGCTGAAGGACGCGGCGACCTTCGAGGAAGTGATCATCCCGCTCGCCGACAAGCTCGGTGCGGGCGTCGGCGCGAGCCGCGCGGCGGTCGACGCGGGCTATGTCCCCAACGACTATCAGGTCGGCCAGACGGGCAAGATCGTCGCGCCGGAAGTTTACATCGCGGTCGGCATCTCGGGCGCGATCCAGCACCTGGCGGGGATGAAGGACAGCAAGACCATCATCGCCATCAACAAGGACGAGGACGCCCCGATCTTCCAGGTCGCCGACATCGGCCTGGTCGGCGACCTGTTCAAGGTGGTGCCGGAGCTGACCGGCAAGCTCTGACCCGCGCACTTGCGATCCCGGCAACTTGCGATAAGCTGCCGGGATGACAGGGTTTCGCACAATTCTCGCAAGGGGCGGCGCCGCGCTGGCAGCCGCCCTTTTCGTTTCACCGGCCGCAATGGCGCAGGATGCGCCGCTCGTGCTCCAGCCTGGTTCCGACTGGCAAATCGATTATGGCGAGGATATTTGCAGCCTCGCGCGCACATTTGGCGAAGGCGACGACCGCGTCGCACTGATATTTGCTCGTGCCGATCCCGGCGATATGTTCAGGATGACGGTGGCCGGCAAACCGCTGCAAAACCATGTTTCAGGCAGGCCAGTCGTCAGCTTCACTCCGGACGGGACCGTTCGCGAGGTGAGCGGCCAGGCCGGAGTGCTCGGAAATTTCGGCCCGGCACTGTTCCAAAGCGGAATGACGCTGCTACCGGTGGCGGGCGTAGAAGCGCAATTCGGCAAGAGCGCCCGGTTCGACCGGACGCGATATCTCGAACGAACGGATATCCTGTCTCACGATCTTGATTCGGGAGATGAGGGCCGCATCGTCAGACTTGAAATCTCTGGCCAGCGACTTCGGACAGTTACCCTTGTCCTGGGCTCGATGCGTGACCCGATGAAAGCGTTGCGCGCCTGTGTGAGCGAGTTGGTTACTCACTGGGGCATCGACGTCGCAGCTCACCGAAAACTCAGCAGGGGGGTAGCACCTGTTCGCGACCCAAGCACATGGATCGGTCCCGATGACTATCCGTCCGATCTGCTTTCCATGGATGCACAGGGCTTTGTCGGTTTTCGCCTGATGGTCGGGAAAGATGGCAAGCCGACATCCTGCCATGTTCAGTCATCGACCAATCAGGCCGATTTTGACGCCATCTCGTGCCGCTTGTTGATGCGCAGGGCTCGCTTCACCCCGGCACTTGATTCGGAGGGTAATCCGATAGAGTCTTACTGGGCCAGCTCGGTCATTTTCTCTATCCTGCGCTGAATCGGCTCGCCGGTGCCCGGCCATCTACCACACCCGAGTAACGCAACCCGGCCCGAGCTTGTCATCCCGGAAACTTGCGATAAGCTGCCGGGATGACAGGGTTTCGCACAATTCTCGCAAGGGGCGGCGCCGCGCTGGCAGCCGCCCTTTTCGTTTCACCGGCTTTGGCGCAAGGTGGGACGTCCATGCTCCAGCCAAATTCGCCGTGGAATCTTCGCTATGAAGAGGACAATTGCAGGATGGTCCGCACATTCGGTACGGGCGAAGAGGAAGTTACGTTGCTTCTCGATCAGGCAGGGATCGAGCCGTACTATACTGTGTCGCTCATTGGTCATCGCATCCGCCCGACAAATGCGCAGATCATGCGAATCCAGTTCGGCGATGAACCGCAAACGGAACGCAGCTTCGTCCGAGGGCGGTTTGAAGACAGGACACACCTGATCACCATGCATGGCGTGAATCTCGCTCCGATACCGCCACTATCAGGCGCAAGTGGCGAAGATATTGAGCCAGCGCCAATTGGCGAGACACGAGAGGCCGCTATTCAGCATATTGCTTTCCGGGGAGGACTCTACCGCCAGGTCACCCTGGATACCGGGTCATTGGACGAACCGCTGGCAGCGCTGCGAGATTGCGCAGCGGATTTGGTAAGACACCTAGGGGTTGGTGAAGGTGGAAACCTCAAACATTCGAAACCGCCGACGCCAAAAACCAATCCCGCCACTTGGGCGACGCCAGACGATTATCCACTGGCCATGCTGAGAAAAGGGCAGGAAGGCGTGGTCCGCTTTCGTTTGACGGTAACCAGCCAGGGCAAGCCGACCTCTTGCCACATAACGCGCTCGACCCGGCCACAGGTGTTCGATGACGTCGTGTGTTTGGTTCTGCTGAAGCGGGCAACCTTTGACCCAGCGCTCGATCACGATGGCAACCCCGTGGCATCGTACTGGCACAGTGCAGTTCGGTTTGTGGCGCCCAGTTAACAAAGACTAACCCAGCAGCCCATCCACCGCGTGGATGGTCACGCCCACCAGCCCGCCCACCAGCGTACCGTTGATGCGGATGAACTGGAGGTCGCGGCCCACGGCGTTCTCGATCCGGTCGGTGATCGTGGTCGCGTCCCAGCGCTTCACCGTCTCGCTCACCAGCCGCACGATCTGGTCGCCGTAGCGGGTCGCCACGCCAACGGCGGTGCGGCGGGCGAAGCGGTTGACCTGGAGCTGGAGCCGCGGGTCCTCGCGCAGTGCCCCGCCCAGCTCGCCCAGCGTCGAACCGATCCAGCCGTCGAGCGCGCCATCGGGATTGCGCGCGCGCTCGATCAAGGCCTTGCGCAACCGTTCCCATACCCCCTGCCACCAGGCGGCCACGGCGGGATTGTCGAGCAGCTCGCGCTTGAACCGCTCGACCTTCTCCTGCGTCTCGGGATCGTTGACGAGATCGGTGGCGACTTTCTCCAGCCCCTCCTCGATCTTGTTGCGCAGCGGGTGCTCGGGATCGACCAGCACCTCGGCCAGCAAGCGGTACAGGCCGTCGAGCACCGAGTTCGCCAACCGCTCGTCCAGCCCGGTGAAGCGCAACAGGGCATTGGCGCGCTCGTGGATCATGGTGCGGACCATGTCCTCGTTGTCCTCCAGCGTGAGGCCCGCCCAGCGGATCAGGCTGTCCATCAGCGGCAGGTGGCGCTTGTCGGCGATCGCGGCGCTCAGCATCTGACCGAGCAGCGGTGCGATCTCGAGCTTTTCCAGCTGGACCTTGAGCCCCGCCTTGACCTGCCCGCCGAGCCGTTCGGGATCGAGCGATTCGAGCACGCCCGCGAGCAGTTCAGCCGCGCCCGCGCCGATCCGGCTCTGTGTGCCCTTGCCCGGCTCGGCGAGGAAATCGCCCGCGGCGCGCGCCATGTTCATCGCCTGCATCCGCCGCGCGACCACCGCGGGGGTAAGGAAATGTTCGCGCAGGAACTGCGCCATCGTATCCGCGATCCGGTCCTTGTTTTCCGGGATGATCGCGGTGTGCGGGATCGGCAGGCCGAGCGGGCGGCGAAACAGCGCCGTGACCGCAAACCAGTCGGCCAGGCCGCCGATCATGGCCGCCTCGGCGAAGGCATGGACGAAGCCCCACGCCGGATGGAGGTCGAGATACTGGCGCGACAGCAGGAAGGTCGCCGCCATGACCACCAGCATCGCAGTGGCGCTGCGCCGCATCGCGCGGGCTCGATCGGGTGGCAAGGTCGGCAGAGGGTGCGACCTGCCCGGCGCGGCGCGGCGCAAAGTCAGCCAGCCGGATCGATCCACGCGCGCTTTTTCGTCAGCCTTCACTCGGCGGGAAACGCCTCGGCACCGGTTCGGTTCTCGTCACCCGGCTTGTAGGTCAGGAAACGCTGGCGCAGCCACGGGCCGAGCCGTTTCTCGAACCCGTCGGCCAGGCTGAAACCGGCCGGCACGATCAGCAGCGTCAGCAGCGTCGAAAGCAACAGACCGCCGATCACCACCGTTCCCATCGGTGCGCGCCAGGCCCCGTCGCCGCCGAGCGAAATCGCGGTCGGCACCATGCCCGCGGTCATCGCCACGGTCGTCATCACGATCGGCTGCGCACGCTTGCGCCCGGCGTCCATCAGCGCCTCGAGCTTGGGCACGCCGACCGCCATTTCCTCGATCGCGAAATCGATCAGCAGGATCGAGTTCTTGGCCACGATCCCGAACAGCATCAGGATGCCGATGAACACCGGCATCGAGAGCGGTTGCCCGATCGCCCACAGCGCCAGCAGCCCGCCCAGCGGGGCAAGGAACAGCGAGGCCATATTGACCAGCGGCGACACGAAGCGGTGGTAGAGCAGCACCAGCACCGCGAACACGAGCAGCACGCCCGCGAGCAGCGCGACACCGAAGCTCGACTGCATTTCCTGCTGCCACTGATCCTCGCCGAACGGGGCGTTCGACACGCCGTCGGGCAGGTTGCGCATGATCGGCAGGGCGTTGATCGCGCTCATCGCATCGCCTTTGGCCGTGCCTTGGCCCAGGTCCGCGCCGACGAAGATACGCCGGTTCTGGTTGTAACGCTGAATCGTGGTCGGGCCCGAGCCGAACGAGATATCGGCCACGCGCGCAAGCGGGACGGAGCCGCCGGTCGCGGTCGGGACCGGCAGGTTGCGGATCGTGTCGAGGTCCTCGCGCGCGTTGCGCGGCAGGCGAACGCGGATCGGCACCTGGCGATCGGAGAGCGAGAACTTGGCCGCGTTCTGGTCGATGTCGCCCAGCGTCGCGATGCGGATCGTCTGACTGAGCGCGGTGGTCGTCACACCGAGCGTTGCCGCAAGGTCGAGCCGCGGGGTGATGATGATCTCGGGACGGCGCAGATCGGCCTCGATCCGCGGCGCGACCACGCCGGGCACGCCCTGCATCTGCTGCACCAGCGTGCGCGCGGCGTCGTTGAGCCGCTCCGGATCGCTGCCCGACAGCATGACCGAAATCGGTCGCCCGGTGCCGCCGCCGCCCTGGTTGGACTGGAAGGTGACGCGCGCGTCGGGAATCTCCTGGAATACCGGCGTCAGTCGACGCTCGAATTCCTGCTGGGTCAGCTCGCGCTGCTTCTTCAGCGTGATGAAGATCCGCGCATTGCCCTCGTTGACCCGTTGCAGCGCCGCTTCGACGTTCTCGTCCTGGTTCACGATCGCAGCAACCCGGTCGGCCACGGCCTCGGTCTGCCGCAGCGTGGTGCCCGGAACCATCTCGATCCGCACCCGGCTGAAATCGCCGTTGACGTCGGGGAAGAACTGCGTCGGCAGCGACGAGCCAACCAGACCGGTCAGGATCAGCGCGCCGAAGCCGATGCCGACCATCGCCACCCGGTGGTCGCGCAGGCGCGCGGCGAACCGGCCCAGCCGATAGTCGAACCAGTCGCGGTAACCGCCGCCCAGCATCCGTGCGAGGAACCGCATGGCCATCGAGACCAGTTTCGCCACGTACCATCCGGCCACGGCGGCAATCGCCAGCCCGATGATCATTGCCGGGAACGCGAGCATGAAGCCGAGCAGGTTGGCGATCACGTCGGGCAGGAACGGCACCAGCCCCTTCCAGAACCCGATGTCGGCGACGATCGCGATGCCCGATCCGGCGAGCAGCCACAGCGTCGCGAACGCACCCGCCAGGGCGGCCACGGCAACCAGCACGAACATCACGGTGCCCGCCAGCCCGTAAGTCCAGCGGAACCGCGCGGGAGTGAGTCCAGCGCGCATCGCCTGCGCCTTGGACTGGTCGAGCGTCCAGGCGAGCAGCGAGATATAGCGGTCCATCAGGCGGCCCTCGCCGTGCGCGGCATGGCCCTTGGCCTTGAGGAAATAGGCCGCGATCATCGGCGTGATCATGCGCGCGACGAGCAGCGACATCAGCACCGAGGCCACCACGGTAAGGCCGAAGTTCTTGAAGAACTGGCCCGACACGCCCGGCATCAGGCCGACCGGCAGGAACACCGCGACGATCGAGAAGGTGGTCGCGACCACTGGCAGGCCGATCTCGTCCGCCGCGTCGATCGACGCCTGATAGGCGCTCTTGCCCATTCGCATATGTCTGACGATGTTCTCGATTTCCACGATCGCATCGTCGACCAGCACGCCCGCGACCAGCCCCAGCGCGAGCAGTGAAAGCTGATTCAGGGTGAAGCCGAGCAGGTCCATGATCCAGAAGGTCGGGATGGCCGACAGCGGGATCGCCAGCGCCGAAATCATCGTCGCGCGCCAGTCGCGCAGGAACAGGAACACGACCACGACCGCCAGCACCGCACCTTCGATCATGGCGGCCATCGAACTGCTGTATTGCGCCTTGGTGTAGTCGACCGAGGTGAACAGGCGGGTGAACTTGAGGCCGGGCGTTTCCTGCTCGAGCTTCTCCAGCTCGGCCACCGTCTCGTCATAGACGGTCACGTCCGAGGCACCGCGCGCGCGGGTGATCGAGAAGGTGATGACCTGGCGGCCATCGATCTTGCCGAGCGAGGTCACCTCGGCGAACGAATCGCGCACGTCGGCGACATCGGCCAGCTTGACCGTGCGTCCGCCGCCGATCGCGATCTGAGTTTGCGACAGGGCGAAGGCGGTGTCGGCGTTGCCGAGCACGCGGACCGACTGGCGCGAACCGGCGATTTCCGCCTGACCGCCCGCCGCATCGACGTTGATCTGCCGCAGCGCCGCGTTGATCTGGCTGGCGGTGACGCCCAGCGCCTGCATCCGCGCCGGGCTGAGCGTGACGAGGATCTCGCGATCGACCCCGCCACCGCGGCCGACCTCGGCCATGCCCTCGATCCCGAGCAGCCGCTTCGAGACGGTATCGTCCACGAACCAGCTCAGCTGCTCCAGCGTCATGTCCGGCGCGGTCAGCGCGAAGAAGCCGATCGGCTCGGACGAGGTCTGGACCCGCTGGACCTGCGGTTCGAGAATGCCGTCGGGCAGTTCGCCCCGAATCTGGTCGATCGCCGACTTCACCTCGTTGACCGCCTGGCCGATGTCGGTGCCCAGCTCGAATTCGACGAAAGTTCCGGTCGAGCCTTCCTGCGCGCTCGAATTGATGTTCTTGACGCCCTGGACCCCGCGCACCGCGGCTTCGACCCGCTGGGTGATCTGGTTCTCGATCTCCGAGGGTGCCGCACCCGGCTGCACGATCCGCACCTGGACCGCGGGGAACTCGATGTCCGGCTGCTGCTGGACCTCCATCCCGCTGAAGCTCATCAGCCCGGCAAGCACCAGCCCGATGAACATGATGATCGGAATGATCGGGTTGCGAATCGACCAGGCGGAAATGTTGCGCAGGTTCATGGCGGCGCTACTCGCCCCGGACCGGACGGACGGTCTCGCCCGGGTTGAGGAACCCGCCGGCGCGCAGCACCACGCGCTCGTTGCCGTTCAATCCGGTGGCGATCACGATCCCCTGGCGCGTAACGTTGCCCAGCGTTACCGGTCGGCGCACGACCTTGTTCTCGGCATCGACGATATAGACGTAACTGCCCTGGTCGTCGGACAGGATCGCGCTTTCGGGCAGCAACGGGGCCACCAGCGTGCCGCTGCGGATGGTCGCGGTGGCGAAGCCGCCCGGGCGCAGTGCGGGCGCATAGGCGAGCGCGATGCGCGCGGTGCCCTGCCGGTCCTGCGCGTTGATGACCGGGGCGAGCTGCCATACCTGCCCGGTGAACACCTCGCTCGTTCCGACCGGAACGACATCGGCCTGAACCCCGGTGGAAAGCTGTGCCAGCTCGGCCTCGCCGACTTCGGCCAGCAGCTCCATCTCGCCGCCACGGGCAATATTGAACAGCACGCCCGAGCCCGCGCCGACGGTCTGGCCCGGCTCGACATTGCGCTCCAGCACCAGTCCGGCCGCCGGAGCGACCACGTTGAGCCGGTCGTTGCGCGCCAGCAGCTCGCGATATTGCGCCTGCGCCACGCGCACGCGGGCGTTGGCCGCGTCGCGCGTCGCGGTGAGGCGGTCGACATCGGCGCGCGAGATGAAGCCGCGCTCGACCAACTGGAGCGCGCGGTCGAGATTGGCCTGGGCAAGATTGGCATCGGCCTGCGCGACCTGGATTTGCGCCGCCGAGCTTTGCGCCTGCTGCGACTGGACCGAGCGGTCGATCACCGCGAGCACCTGGCCCTGGCGGACCCATTGCCCCGCCTCGACCGTCACCGTGACCACGCGCCCGCCTTCACCGACCACGCCGACCGGCATGGCGCGCCGCGCAGCGAGCGTTCCGGTCGCGGTAATGGTCCCTTCGACAGTGGTGCGCCCGGGTGCGACCACGCTGACCGATGGCACCTGTGTCGCGGCATCGGGCGCAGTGGCGCCAGTGCCGCCGCGCGTCATCACATAGGCGACGACGAAGATCGCCAGCAATATGCCGAGCGCGATCAGCCAGCGGCGACGGGTGGACCGCGAGGGCTGCACCTCGGGACCGTCCATCTCTCGCACATAGCCTTCGGCCGGATCCGCGGTCACGGTCGATTCGTAATTCATCCCGCCTTGCCCTTCGTTCGCGCAGTGTATTAGACGGCTAAATCACCGCAGGCAAGTGATACACCGCCCTTCGCGCGCGGGCAAACGCGGGTTCGACGGGCGACATGGACGCCCGACGAATGGTTCCTGAGCAAAGTAAAGGGGCGGAGCCGCTCGCACGGCCCCACCCCGGTAATTCACACTAGATATTGCGCGCGATCAGCGCACGCGGCCGCGCTGGACCAGGTTCACGATCGCCAGCAGGACAACCGCGCCGCCAAGAGCGATAAGAAGCCCCGTCAGCGAGAATGCCTGCACCGTACCCTGCACACCGAACAGAGGTCCCGCCAGGGCGTTGCCGATGACCGAGCCGATGCAGCCGACGACGATATTCCAGAAAATGCCCATCGAGGCATCGCGATTCATGACCAGGCTGGCAAGCCAGCCCGCAATACCGCCGACAATCAGCGCAACAATCCAACCCGTCATGGTAGCATCCTCCTGTTTCAATGACGCTCGCGACCCCTAACGGTCGAAACGTCATTCCCGTTCCCCGCCTCTTTCGGGCGGGGCTGGAGGTTGTTTAACGCATGGGTCGCCGAACGCCTAATCGTGCCTGCGAGGGACGGTTCAATACTTGAGCTGGCGCTCGTAGAGGTCGCGATAATGCTGGATGCGCGTGACCCGCAGCCCCTGCATTCCCGAGCGATCGACCGCGCGCTGCCACGAGGCGAATTCCTCGAGGGTGAGGCCATAGCGTTCCAGCACTTCATCGATGGTCAGCAGCCCGCCGTTGACAGCGGCCACGACCTCGGCCTTGCGCCGCACGACCCAGCGCTTGGTCTGCGGTGCGGGCAGGTCGTCGATCGTGAGCGGCTCGCCAAGCGGGCCGATCACCTGTGCCGGACGGATTTTCTGGTTCTCGATCATTGCGTACCCCGGTCGTAATCGGCCGCTGCGTCTGTGGCTGCGCGGACCATGGCCGCACCGGCTTTGCCATCGGCTAAACCGGGTTGGTTAATGGCTTCCTTCCTGGCGTTAACCGGGTCGGCGAGGCGTGCGAAACTGCCGCCGCGAGCGTGATTCGCGACAGCGAGCGTGGCGCGCAGATCGCGCGCGGCGGCCAGCCGGGCAACGAGCTCCTCCCATGCGGGAATGCGTAGCGCGGCGGCGTTTGTGCCGTCGCCGACAGGTGCTGAAATGGTCCCTGCTTCGTACATAAAAACTGGAATAGCGCCTACATGGTCAAGATCGGGTAAAGCCGCAGTTTACTTCGGATTAGGAGTTGGCGCGCTGGCGCCGCGCGCTCGCGCGGGTAAGCTGGCCACCATGCGCTTGCGCGTGTAAAGGGCCGTCCACGCCATGACTGCACCCGCTCTCCTGCTCCCCGGCCTCGACGCCGCGAGCCTGTTCGACCTGCCGCGCCCGGCGGACGAATGCCGCGTGGTCGTGGCGATGTCCGGCGGGGTCGATTCGTCGGTCGTCGCCGCGCTCGCCGCCGCGAGCGGGGCCGAGGTGATCGGGATCACGCTCCAGCTGTACGATTACGGCGCGGCGACGGGCCGCAAGGGCGCGTGCTGCGCGGGCGACGACATCGCCGACGCGCGCGCCGTCGCAGATCGGCTGGGGATCGCGCACTACGTGTTCGACCACGAGAGCGCCTTCCGCGAGGACGTGGTCGAGCAGTTCGCCGACGAATATCTCGCCGGGCGCACCCCGGTGCCGTGTATCCGCTGCAACATGGGGCCCAAGTTCACCGACCTGTTCCGCATGGCGCGCGAGCTGGGCGCGGACTGCCTCGCCACCGGGCACTACGTGCAGCGCCTGCCGGGCGCAGCAGGGCCGGAACTGCACCGTGCGCTCGATCCGGCCCGCGACCAGTCCTATTTTCTCTACGGCACGACCGAAGCGCAGCTCGATTACCTGCGCTTCCCGCTCGGCGGCCGACCCAAGCCGCAAGTCCGCCGGCTGGCCGAGGCCGCGGGTCTGCGCAACGCGGCCAAGCCCGACAGCCAGGACATCTGTTTCGTGCCCGACGGCGACTATGCCCGGATCGTAAAGGCACTGCGCCCCGAGGGCGGCACGCCCGGTGCCATCGTCCATGCGGAGAGCGGCGCGACGCTGGGCGAGCACAAGGGCGTGGTCCATTTCACCGTCGGCCAGCGCAAGGGGCTGGAGATCGGCGGGCAGCCCGAGCCGCTCTATGTCGTGGGCATCGACGCCGCCACCGCCGAGGTGCGGGTCGGCCCGAAGCGGATGCTGGCAGTGGGCGCGGCGACACTCATTGAAACCAACCGCATCGGCCCGATCCCCGACGCGCCGCTGACCGCGAAGGTCCGCTCGCTGGCCAGGCCGGTGCCCATTACGCTCGACGGGCCGCTGGGCGATGGCGCGGCAACGCGAATCGTCTTTGCCGCGCCCGAATACGGCGTTTCGCCCGGCCAGGCGGCGGTGATCTATGCGGGCGAGCGGGTGATCGGTGGCGGCTGGATCGATAGCACCGAAAGCGTCAGATAGTTTGTTCCGCCTTCGCCGAAACCGAGCGGCACTGGCCCGCACCCCCACCCGGCCACCCAAAAGTAGTATCCTATGGTTGGCCGGGTGGGGGCGCGGGCCGGTGCCGGTTCTGCGAAGCTGACAAATCGCTTCCTAACGCTCCCACTTCTCCAGCACGCAGCCGTAGCCTTCGTGATAGGTGGCTGTGGTGCTGGAAATCAGCGGGAAGCGCGCCGTCACGCTCTTCGCCTCAGCATCCTCGACCAGCGTAACGAGTTCCATGCCCGCCAGTTTGTCCTTCTCGCAGTCCTCGAGATCGCGCCCGCCGACGAAACGGCACGAGCAGGCGACGCGCGCCGCATAGGCGGTCGAAACCCCCGAATAACCAGCGATCGGCGCGCGGTAAAGCCATCCCAGGAAAGCCACTACGGCCAGCACGACCACCAGCCAGACCAGTCGGCGGCGCGGTCTGCGCGGGCGCGTGTTTGCGCGAGAGTTTGCCATTGCCAAGCCCGAATCCTTGCGCGAGGGACACCGGGATGATCGCCCGGTCCGGCCCCCTTATCGCCATGCTCGCAGTGCTGCCAACCCTTGCCGGATGTTCCGGCGAGCCGGCCGCACCCGCGCCCCTGAGCGAAGCCGCCCGCTCCGCCGTCGTGGAGGACGCGGGCGCGCCGAGCGAACAACTAGCGCGGCAGATCGACGATCTGTTCACGAACGACGCGGTGGGCGAGACGCGCGCGGTGATCGTGATGCATGGCGGGCGGATCGTCGCCGAACGCTATGCCCCGGGCTACGATGCCGAGACGCGCTTCGTAAGCTGGTCGATGGCCAAGACCATGACCGCGGTGATGATCGGGATGCTGGTCGCCGACGGCCGCCTGCACCTCGACGAATCGCCCCCGGTGCCACGTTGGCAGCGGCCGGGCGATCCGCGCGGCGAGATCACCCTGCGCCAGCTCCTCCAGATGCGAGCCGGGCTCGAGCATACCGAGGCGGGCGATCCGCCCTACGAATCGTCCGAGGTGCGGATGCTGTTCCTCGACGGGCGCGACGACATGGCCGACTGGGCCGAGGCGCAGCCACTCGAATCGCCGCCGGGGGCGAAGTTCGAGTATTCGAGCGCCACCACGGTGATCCTGGCCGACATCGCCGCCCGGGTGCTGACCCGCAGCGATTCACCCGAGCGCCGCCGCCGCGCGGTCGACGACTACCTGCGCACCCGCCTGTTCGCGCCATTGGCGATGGATTCGATGGTGCCGGAGTTCGATGCCTCAGGCACGCTGATCGGCGGCAGCCTGATCCACGGCAATGCGCGCGACTGGGCGCGGTTCGGCGACTTCCTGCGCAACAAGGGCTCCTATCGCGGCAGCCAGCTGATTCCGCGCCGATGGATCGAGTTCATGGTCAACCCCAGTCCGCGCAGTCCCCACTATGGCGGCCAGACCTGGCTCAACCGCCCTACTGGCGAGGCGGAGCACCCGCTGTTCCCCGATCGCGCGCCGCACAGCGTATTCGCGGCGATCGGCCACATGGGGCAGTACGTGATCGTCTCGCCCGAGCAGAAGCTGACCGTGGTCCGCCTGGGCCATTCCGACGCGGCCGAACGCAGCGTGCTGATGGGCGAACTGGCCGATCTGTTCGAGCTTTACCCGAGGTAGAAGCTCCCCTCGACCACGGTCACGCAGCCCCCGCCAAGCCAGGCCTTGTCCCCCTCCAGTCGGCAGCTCGCAGCGGCCCCACGCCTTGAAGCCTGGAACGCGCTGAAGCTCGCTCGCCCCAGCCGCGCGGCCCAGAACGGGGTGAGCGCCGCGTGGGCAGAACCCGTAAAGCTGTCCTCGTCCACCCCGCCGCCGGGCACGAACACGCGGCTGACGACGTCGGTGCCTGCCCCGGTCCCCGAGCTGGGGTCGCCGGGCGCGGTGCAGATGAACTGGTCGTCGCCCAGCGCCTTGAGCACGCGGAAATCGGGATCGAGCGCGCGGACCTCATCCTCGCTGCCATAAAGATAGATCCCGTAACGGTCCGGGCTCAGCCACACCTCCTGCGGTCGCGATCCGAGCCCTGCGATCGCCTCGGGCCAGTTGGACCGCTCGGTGGGGATTGCGGGCAGCGCCAGTTCGTAGCCGTCACCCAGTCTGCGCACTTCTAGCTGGCCAGCGCGCCGGGTGCGAAAGGTCACCCGCTCGCCGCCATCCCGCGCGAGCAGGACGTGCCCGCTTGCGAGCGTGGCATGGCCGCACAGGCGGATCTCCATCGTCGGCGTGAACCAGCGCAGTTCCCAGTCCGACTGGCCCGTTTCGTCGCGCACCACGAAGGCGGTTTCGGCGAAGTTGTTCTCCTCCGCGATGGCCAGCAGCACATCGTCGGGCGGCCATGCGTCGAGCGGCATCACCGCCGCCTGGTTGCCGGTGAAGGGCCGGCCGGCGAAGGCATCGACGTGCCAGTAGGGGAGTTTCATCGCGCGGCTCCGGTCACGGGTAGAGCAGCGTGCTCGTCCACCCGTCGCCTGTCCGGGTGAACAGGCGGCGGTCGTGGAGGCGGTTGGGGCGATCGAGCCAGAACTCGATGCGTTCGGGCAGAAGCGTGAAGCCGGTCCAGTACGGCGGGCGGGGAACCTCGCCCGCCGTCTTGCATGCCTCGGCCAGCGCCTCGACCCGGTCGAGGTAGGTACGCCGATCGCCCAGCGGGCGCGACTGGTCGCTCGCCGCCGAGCCGACCTGGCTGACGAAGGCGCGCGAGTGGAAATAGGCATCGGCCTCGTCCTCGCCGACTTCCACCAGCAGCCCCTCGATGCGAACCTGGCGACGCAAGCTCTTCCAGTGGAACAACAGCGCAGCCTGGGCATTGGCGCGGATTTCCTCGCCCTTGCGGCTCTGGGCATTGGTGAAGAAGGTGAAGCCGCCTCCATTACCGATGACTGGCCCATGCCCCTTGAGCAGCACCATCCGCACCGAGGGCGCGCCATCGAGCGTCGCCGTGGCCAGCGCCATCGCATTGGCATCGTTGGGTTCGGCCTCGCGCGCCTCGGCGAACCAGTGATCGAACAATGCCAGCGGATCGCCCTGCGGCAAGGCGCTGTCCCAGTCGGCTATCGGCCTGTCGTCGGTCATGCGTTTCGCCCTACGCGCCCTGCAGAACCGCGCAAGTGCTTGCCGCTTGCGCACCGCCACTGCCTCACCTAGCTAACACGCCGATGGCAGACCCTTATGCAACGCTAGGCGTATCGCGCGGCGCGTCCGAGAAGGACATCAAGAGCGCCTATCGCAAGCTGGCCAAGGAGCTGCATCCCGACCGCAACAAGGACAATCCCAAGGCGGCCGAACGCTTCAGCCAGGTCACCCAGGCCTATGACCTGCTGAGTGACGCCGACAAGCGCGCCCGATTCGACCGGGGCGAGATCGACGCCGACGGCAATCCGGCCAATCCGTTCGCGGGAATGGGCGGCGGCGGGTTCCGCAGCAATCAGGGCGGTTTCCGGGCGGAGGATTTCCAGGGCTTCGGCGGGAGTGATGGCCCGGACCTGGGCGACATCTTCGAAGGCCTGTTCGGCGGCGGCGGGCGGCGCGGGGCCGGCATGGGCGGCGGCGGGTTCGGCCAGCGGCGGCAAGCCCCGCCGCCGCGCGGCGCGGACATCGCCTATCGCCTGCGCGTGCCCTTCATCGATGCCGCGGCACGCAAGGACCAGCGCATCACCCTGTCCGACGGCAAGACCATCGACCTGAAACTGCCCGCCGGAGTCGAGGACGGCACCCAGATGCGCCTGAAGGGCAAGGGCGAAGCTGCGCCCGGCGGACCGGGCGACGGCATCGTCACCATCGCGGTCGACCGCCACGCATTCTTCCGCCGCGAGGGCGACGACGTGCGGCTGGACCTGCCGATCACACTGGATGAGGCGGTGAACGGGGCCAAGGTCCGCTGCCCCACGGTCGACGGCACGGTAATGCTGACGATCAAGCCCGGCACCAGCGGCGGCACGGTCATGCGCCTCAAGGGCAAGGGTTTCACCGCGAAGAACGGCCAGCGGGGCGACCAGCTGGTGACGCTGGAAATCCAGCTCCCGGCCGATCTCGCGGAACTGGCCCGCCGGCTCGAAGGTTGGCAGGACGGCGGCAATCCGCGCGCCGAGCTGGGGGTTTGACACGCCCCGCCACCACGGGGACCGCATGAGCGACGCCGAACTGCCCGAACCCGCCGAGCACGAGGTCCACTCGCTCTCGCCCGAGGCACGGCGTCGCGAGGCGCGGGCTTTCCGGGCGCGGATCAACCAGCGGGTCGGGCCGGGGACGCGGTTCTTCCAGGTCGGCAAGCGGGTCGTCGTCGGCACCTTCAACGACGGCTTCATCCACGCCGGCAACCTTGCCTACATGACCGTGCTGTCGATATTCCCGTTCTTCATCCTGGGCGCGGCGGTTTTCTCCGCCATCGGCGAGGAAAGCGAGCGCGCGGCGACGATCAACGCGGTGCTCTACGCCCTGCCCCCGGTCGTGGCCGAGGTGATCGAGCCGGTCGCCCGCTCGGTGATCGAGGCGCGCTCGGGCTGGCTGTTGTGGGCGGGCGGGCTCGTCGCGCTGTGGACCGTGGGCAGCCTGATCGAGACGATCCGCGACATCCTGCGCCGCGCCTATGGCACCGAAACGACCGCCGCGTTCTGGAAATACCGGCTCGCCTCGAGCGGGATCATCATCCTGTCGGTCGTGCTGCTGATGGCGAGCCTGATCGCGCAGGTCCTGATCGGCGCGGCGGAGGAGGTGATCGACGCCTATCTGCCGTGGCTCGACGAACTGCTCGCCACGCTGATGATCTCGCGGCTGGTGCCCGCCGTCGGCCTGTTCGGCTCGCTCTACCTGCTGTTCTACACTCTCACACCCAGCGCCTATCGCAAGCATCGCTATCCCAAGTGGCCAGGTGCACTGGCGACCACGGCGTGGTGGGTCGTGGTCACGCTGGCCCTGCCGCCGCTGCTGCGCAGCGTGTTCAGCTACGACCTGACCTATGGCGCGCTGTCGGGGATGATGATCGCGCTTTTCTTTTTCTGGCTGGTCGGACTAGGGATGGTGATCGGGGCCGAACTGAACGCGGCGCTGGCGGTAACGCCCGAGGAGGAGGAAAACCTCATCGGCCAGTGGGACGATCGCTCGCGCCGCCGCCGCAGGAACGCCGGCGAAACGAAGGAAGACGGGAAATGAGCGGACTGATGGCCGGCAAGCGCGGCCTCATCATGGGCCTGGCCAACGACAAGTCGCTGGCATGGGGCATCGCGCAGAAGCTGCGCGAGCACGGCGCGGAGCTGGCGTTCTCGTACCAGGGCGACGCGCTGCGCAAGCGGGTCGAGCCGCTGGCCGCCTCGCTCGGCAGCGATTTCGTGTTCGACTGCGACGTGTCCGACATGGCCGCGCTCGACCGCGCCTTCGACACGCTAAGGGCGCGGTGGGAAACGATCGACTTCGTCGTCCACGCGATCGGCTTTTCCGACAAGAACGAGCTGCGCGGCAAGTATGTCGACACTAGCCTCGACAACTTCCTGATGACGATGAACATTTCCGCCTACAGCCTGGTCGCGGTGGCGCAGCGCGCGGCGGCGATGATGCCAGATGGCGGCTCGATCCTGACGCTGACCTACTATGGCGCCGAAAAAGTGATCCCGCATTACAACGTCATGGGCGTGGCCAAGGCGGCGCTCGAAACCAGCGTCAAGTACCTCGCCAACGACCTCGGCCCGCAGAACGTGCGCGTCAACGCGATCAGCGCGGGGCCGATCAAGACCCTGGCCGCCAGCGGCATCGGCGATTTCCGCTACATCCTCAGGTGGAACGAACTCAACGCACCGCTGCGCCGCAACGTGACGATCGAGGATGTCGGCGGATCGGGGCTCTATTTCCTCTCCGACCTGTCATCGGGCGTGACGGGCGAGGTGCATCATGTCGACGCGGGTTATCATGTGGTGGGGATGAAGCAGGAGGACGCGCCGGATATCGCGGTGGGGTGAGTGCGTGAAATTGTCGAGCTGGCGTCGCACCACCATAAAGACCCGCGTGGCCACGAGTAAGTTGCCCCGAAGCATCAAGGCCTAATCGGACTTAAATATATGATATCCATTGTCAATATTGCGCTTGTCGCAGCGCTGTTCCTGGGGGCGGCCCTGCTGGTGTTCATTGCGGAGCGAAACCGCAAGCTTGCCAAGCCATTTGCTCTGGCAGCTCTGGCGGGATTGCTTGCGCTCGGCATCCACCACACCGGTGGGCTGGGATCGCATGATCGCGCACTGTTCTCGGCATCGACCGCCAACGCCGACAGCGAAGTGATCGACAGTCGGTGTGCGGAACTTGTCGGCGTGCTTCGTCAGAATGCGGTTGTGAGTGACGATCCGGAGGATGAGCGGCGGGTCATCGTCGAGCCCGGATTGTGGAATCAGATTCCCAATGCTGCGCGCGACATTGCCGTGCTTTGCCTGGAAAAGGACAAGGGCATCGAGCAAGGAACGCTCGAGGTGGCTGAGCGAAATTGACAGACCGCGACCCCGCGATGCCGGGATGCGCGCAGCCTATTCGCGTATTGCACATTATCGTCCACCTTTCAGCAGGTGGAGCCGAGTTGATGCTGAAACGGCTTGTGCTGTCGCACACGGATGACCCACGGTTCGAACATCGAGTTATATCGTTGCGCGGAATGGGTAGCGTGGGCCCGGAACTGCAAGCAGCAGGCGTGCGGGTCGAGGCGCTTGGGCTGGATAAGCTGCTTCATCTCCCCGGTCGCTTTCTCAAGCTGATCCGTGCGATTCGCCGAAACAAACCGGATGTCGTGCAGACCTGGATGTATCATGCCGACCTTATCGGGGGGCTTGCCGCTCGATTCGCAGGTGTGACGCGCATCGTCTGGAACGTCCGCATCGCGCAGATAGCGCCGGACTACGGTATCGCGCGCACGACAGGCTGGATCATGCGCGCCTGTGCAGCCTTGTCAGAGACAATTCCCGCGCGGATCGTATACGTCGCCGAATCCGCGCGCGTCGCGCACGAAGCAGCGGGATACGATGCCAGCAAATCGGTGCTGATCCGCAACGGATACCTCATTCGGCCCCTGCCCGATCGATCAGGCGACCTGGACCCGCTCCGCGCCGAACTCGGCGTTGGCGCCGCCTGCATTCTGATCGGCAGCGCCGGGCGATACAACCCGCAGAAGAATCATCACAGCTTCATTGCCGCCTGCGCTGCTATCGCGCCGCGACATCCTGACGCGCACTTCGTGATGTTCGGGAACGGGGTAGAGATCGGCGATCCCGATCTTTCACGCTGGATCGCGGCATCCGGCTATCCTGAAAGGTTCCACCTGCTCGGCGAGCGGCGTGATCTGGCCGATCTGCTACCGCATCTTGATCTATTCTGCCTTCATTCTCTCAGTGAGGGGTTTCCCAACGTCGTTGCGGAAGCGATGGCCGCAGCCGTTCCGTGCGTCGTGACCGATACCGGCGACGCCGCGATGCTGGTGGAAAGCACCGGCTGGGTCGTTCCAGCAGCCGACGACGAGGCCCTGGCCGACCGGCTCCATACCGCCCTTTCGCTGGACGCGCAGGTGCGCAGGGATTACGGGCGGCTGGCAAGACACCGGATAGAAAGCGAATTCTCGATGCCCGTCATAACCGGCGCATATGAAAACCTGTATCGCACCGTTGTCGAGAGTGTGCCCGGCCCAGTGCGCGCGGACGACTGAAATGTGCGGAATAGCTGGGTTTTTCGGCGGAGATCTCTCGCATGACAGCGAGCAGTCGCGGGCGACCATCGCGCGGATGGTCGCCGCGATCGAGCACCGCGGACCGGACGCAAACGGCTACTGGCATGATGCCAATGCTGGCCTAACGCTCGGGCATGCCCGGTTGTCGATTCTCGACCTATCGCCCTCGGGCGCGCAGCCAATGCGGTCGGCGAGCGAGCGCTTCGTGATCTCGTACAACGGCGAAATCTACAACCACCTCGATCTGCGCGAAGAACTCGCGTCCGCCGGCGGGCAGCATGACTGGCGCGGGCACTCGGACACCAAAACCTTGCTGGCCGCGATCGAGCGTTGGGGGATCGAGCAGGCCCTGCGGCGGACGATCGGCATGTTCGCATTCGCTTTGTGGGACCGGCGCGACCGGGTGCTGACGCTGGCACGCGATCGCCTGGGCGAGAAACCGCTGTACTACGGCTTGCAGGGGTCGGGATCGCAGCGCACCTTGCTGTTCGGGTCCGAACTGAAAGCCCTGGTGGCGCATCCCCAGTTCGCCGCCGAAATCGATCGCGATGCGCTGACCGAGTATATGCGGTTCGCCTATGTCCCGGCACCCCGGTCGATCTACCGGGGAATCTCCAAGCTTCCTCCCGGCACTTACGCGACCCTGCGCGAAAGTGGTGCCGACCCGGAAATCCGGGCCTATTGGTCCGCGCGCGATGCGGTCGAAGCCGGGCATGCCGATCTGTTTGGCGGCTCCCCTGGAGAGGCTGTGGACGAACTGGAACGGCTGCTGGTCGATGCCATCGGCAAACAGATGATGTCCGACGTGCCGCTCGGCGCGTTTCTTTCCGGCGGGGTCGACTCCTCCGCTGTCGTCGCGTTGATGCAATCCATCTCGCAGCGACCGGTGAAGACGTTTTCGATCGGCTTTCACGAAGAAGGGTACAACGAAGCCGATCACGCCAAGGCTGTGGCCGCCCATTTAGGCACGGACCACACCGAAGCGTATGTAACAGCGCGCGAAGCACGCGACGTCATTCCATCGCTCCCGGCGATGTACGATGAGCCCTTTGCCGATGCATCCCAGATTCCAACTCACCTGGTGTCGCGGCTTGCTCGCGAGCATGTGACAGTATCGCTGTCGGGCGATGCTGGCGATGAACTGTTCTGCGGTTACGATCGCTATCGGCTGACCGACAGGGTCTGGCGACGCATAGCGCCCATCCCAGCGCCAGCGCGGCGTATGGCTGCCAGCGCCATTGGCGCGGTGCCTCCAGCGACCTGGAATGGCATTGCGCGCGCAGGCGGCAGGTTGGTTCCGCCGCTCGCCCGCCTGCCCAATCAGGGGCACAAGATGCACAAGGGTGCACGGGTTCTCGCCAGCAAGAATGCCTCGGAACTGTATCGCGGCATCGTGTCGCACTGGACCAATCCGGCCGAACTGGTTGTTGGTGGCAACGAGGCCTCGGCCGACGAATGGCGGCGCGGAAAGTGGCTTGCCGGCCTGAGCGATGTCGAAAACATGATGGCTGCCGACATCATGACTTACCTGCCCGACGACATTCTCGCCAAGGTCGATCGTGCGGCGATGGCGGTGTCGCTGGAAACCCGTGTACCTTTTCTCGATCATCGCGTGGTCGAACTGGCCTTTCGATTGCCACTCTCGCTCAAGCTGCGGGAAGGAACGACCAAGTGGGTGCTGCGGGAAGTGCTGTATCGCCACGTGCCGCGTGGGCTCATCGAACGGCCCAAGATGGGGTTCGGTCTGCCGATCGACCACTGGTTGCGTGGCGATCTGCGGGACTGGGGCGAAGAATTGCTGGCCCCTGATCGTTTGCGCGACGAAGGGTATCTCGATCCCGGGCTCGTTCGCCAGTTGTGGAATCTGCATCAGTCGGGCCAGGCCGACGTGCAGTATCATCTGTGGGATGTGTTGATGTTTCAGGCATGGCTCGCATATTCGAGATCGGCCCAGGTATCCGTTGCCCATCGCGATCCGCCCAAAGTTGCGCGACCGATCACACTGGTTTAAGGACGTTTGGGATGACCGGCGACAATTCCGCCAGCTTGCGCAGCGAAGAAGCCTGGGCTGCCGAAGTGGGGCGTGGAGACCGGTTTGAGTTCGGCGCGAACTGGGCCCGGTTCCTGGAGCTTCTCGACGACAACCGCATCGCGATGGCCGAAGCTTCGTTGCGGCACATGCTGGGATGCGACGATCTGGCGGGCAAGACGTTTCTCGATATCGGTTCGGGAAGCGGACTGTTCAGCCTCGCGGCGCGCCGTCTCGGTGCAAAGGTCCACTCGTTCGACTACGACCCGCAAAGTTTTGCCTGCACTACCGAGCTGCGCCGCCGCTATTTTCCTGACGACGGGCATTGGACGGTCGAGCGCGGGTCGGTGCTCGATCACCAATACCTCGGCGCGCTCGGCAAGTACGACGTCGTCTACTCATGGGGCGTGCTGCATCACACCGGCCAGATGTGGGCCGCACTCGACAACGCCTCGCGACTGACTCGTGACGGCGGGCAGTTGTTCGTCGCGATCTACAACGATCAAGGCCGTGCATCCCGGATGTGGTCTCGCGTGAAGAAGGCCTACGTGGCGGCACCCGGGATATTGAAGTGGGCGGTGCTCATGCCGGCTTTCCTCAGGTTGTGGGGGCCAACGGTGCTGCGCGATACGATCGCAGGTCGCCCGCTAGCTAGTTGGCGTTCGTATCGGCAGGATTCGGCGCGCGGCATGGACCCATGGCGCGATGTGGTCGATTGGGTTGGCGGCTATCCCTTCGAGGTCGCCAAGCCCGAAGAGATCTTCGATTTCCATGTCAGGCGCGGCTTCGTGCTGGAAAAAATGACCACCTGCGCTGGTGGCTTGGGTTGCAATGAATTCGTCTTCCGACGCCCTTGAGAACCCCCGATCGCTGCTGATCCTGACGCGCGCCCTTGAGATCGGCGGTGCTGAGCGACAGATCGTCTGCCTCGCAAAGGCACTCGACGCGGCCGGATGGCGGGTTGCAATCTCGGTGTTCTATGGCGGGGGCGCGCTCGAGCGGGAACTGACCGGCTCCGGTGTGCAGGTTATCAATCTCGCAAAATCGGGGCGGTGGGATGTCGTCCCCTTTTTCATCCGCCTGGTATCCAGCATTCGCGCCTTTCGGCCCGATGTCGTTTACAGCTTTCTTGGCGGTGCGAATGTCATGGCGGCACTGTCGCGGGCCACCTTCCGGCAAGCCAAGCTGGTCTGGGGGGTTCGCGCGTCCAACATGGATCATGCCCACTATGGCCGGGTCGCTGCATTCCTTCACCGTGTGGAGGCAAAGTTATCGCCTCTGGCCGACCTAGTCATCGCGAACTCCGTGGCGGGTGCGGATCATGCAATCGCTCTGGGATTCCCGCCCGCGACGATGCGCCAGGTACCAAACGGAATCGACACCAGCCGTTTTACCATCGACCGGCCCGCAGGACGGCGGCTGCGCGCCGAATGGGGCATCGCCGATGATGAAACGCTTGTCGGTGTGATGGCCAGACTGGACCCGATGAAGGGCCATGGCGTATTTATCGAAGCAGCGGCGCGGCTCGCGGAGACACGCCCCGCCATACGTTTCGTATGTATCGGCACAGGATCGGACGACTATGCCGCGCAGTTGCGTGAGACTGCCGCGCGCCGCGGTATCGCGAACCGTATGCTGTGGCCGGGCGCATCGACCGAGTCGGCAGCGGCATTGAACGCGCTGGACGTGCTGTGCTCTCCATCGATTTTCGGCGAGGGCTTTTCCAACTCGGTAAGCGAGGCAATGGCCTGCGGCGTGCCGTGCGTGGTGACAGACGTGGGAGATTCAGCACGAATCGTGGGATCGCTGGGCAAAGTCGTCGAGCCGGGCGATCCCGCTACCTTGGCCTTCACCATCGCCGAACTGGTCGATGAACTCGACCATGACTTGCAGATGCGAGTGCGTGAACGGATCGTGACGCATTTTTCCGTGTCCGCCATGGTAGAGCGAACCGCTGCGCTGATTGCCTAGCTGCCCGGGGTTACGAAATCGGCGCGTTCACTTTGTGCGACGCGACGCGGGATCGCCCGCTCGGGTTAGTCGGAACAAGTGGGTCGCGCTTCCGAACCTGCGGGCCAGCCAGTCGCGTTGCTGGAGGTCAAGCGCAACGCCCATGACCGAATGCCCGGTGTAGAACAGACCCAACGGTTTGTCCGACACCACATCGAACCCGGCATCGCGAAAGATACGCTTCCACCATTCGGGGCGGAAATACCAGATTTCGGACCACAGGTTGCCGCGTTCGCCATGGCGCTTTTGCCACAGCGCATAGCCGATCGTTCGCAGCGCGCGATAAAAGCCTGATCCGCTGCGCGCCATAACCAGTCGCTTCAACGCCAACGGGAACGCCGATAATGTCGTCCAGATCCGCCATGCCGAAGTCGGAAGGACATGGATGCAGACTGCGCCCGGTGCCATGACCCGCAGGATTTCAGCGTTGATCCGATCCAGATCGCGCACGTGTTCAAGCACATTGGAGGAGAAGACGATGTCGAACCAGCCGTCCGCGAACGGAATGGTATGTCCGTCGTACTCGATGATCGGGAATACCCGCTCATTGCGATAATTCGATTGGGGAATATCGATCGCCTCGACTGCGAATCCCCTTTCCTGCAACTGTTTCGCCTGGATCCCGGTACCCGCACCCAGTTCAAGAATGCGGCAGTAGGCTCGTTCGCCTTTGATAGCCCTTTGCAGCTCGCACTTGCGAAGCCGGTCGAAATGGTGCTCTTGCACTGCCGAAAATCCAGAACAGACGGAATTTCCCGATACGTCCGGTCGGCACACCTTTCAAGGCGTTAGCTCACGTTTGTCGGGCGAAGCGGCCATGCGAACCCGGCGCGCGCGGGCGAAGAAATACAGGCATAACGGTAGTCCTGACAGTGCAATCGCAGCCAGAGCGCCGCTTGTCGCGCCCACGCTGCCGTAGCGGCTCCCAAACACCCAGATTGCCAGACCGGCCAAAAGGCCGGGTATCGCGCCCAGGAAGCCGACGGGCTCAATTCGCTGCGCACGCCAGTACGATGCCAGGCATTGGTTCACATTGAGTATCAGCCCCCACAGCAGCAACATTCCGAAGGCGATGGGATCAAGGAAGCGACTTGCGACCGACAACCCGTTTTGCGCACCGAGGCTGATGGCAAGCGCGATGACGGCCGACCCGACCGCAACGGTCGCCAGCGACAGCGCGGCAGCACCGCGCCAGATACCGCGATACCGTTCCAACTCGCCCATCGCGAAAGCGGTGCCCATGCGCGGCGCGCGAACCGCAAGGAAAGCAGCGCCTATCGCCGTCAGAGCAGTTACTACCTGTACCGACAGACCGATCCGCCCCGCCTCGATCGCGCCGTGGTAGGTAAAGATGACCGGCGTGAAGAGGGCAAAGTTGAAGTAGGCGACGAGCCCCTGGATCGCGAGCGGCCATTGCATCGGCCATACGTCGATTCGCCAGTTGAAACTCGATGGGGCACGGCTGCGGATCAGCGCCGACAGAAACGGCCCGAAGCGCCATATGAGGAAGGTCGCGGCAACGAGTACGCTACCGCCAAGCTGTATCGCAAGCGACCACAAGCCTGCTCCGCTGGAGATCGCAAGCCACAGGAAGAGTGCAGCGATCACCGACTGAACAAGGCGATAGAGCGCAACGGGAAGTATCTGGTTGCAGCCTTCCAGCAGGGCAATGAAGCCTTGGAGGCCGAAGTAACACGCAGCCAGAAGGATACTGGCGAGCCAAGGGGCCAGCCAGAGCTCCATCTCGCCGTGACGGGCCATGACGAGATAACCCGCGAGGCCGCCCACGATCAGAAACAGCGCGCTTGCACCGCCGAACCAGATGCCGACGAAGCGGGTCACCGAGGCGAGGCGTGCCCGCCGCATTTCGTCGCCTACAAGGGACTGTTTTTCCAGGGACAGGCCAGCCCACTCATGACTGACAACGCTGACGATCGCGACCAGAATGCCCAATTCGAGAAAAGACTGCAGTGCGATCAGGCTTAGAAAGGTCTGGTAATAGCCCTGGATCGTCGGCGACAGGTAACGCACTACGAAGTAAAGCGTCATCAACCCGGCCAGCGATTGCCAGATGCGAGCCGCGAGAGCCACGAAAATCGCTGGCTCCAGCCCCGTCAATCTCCGCAAGGCGGCGGTCATGAGCGTCTAGGCAGCACGTGCGAACGCCGCCAGTATTGCCTCGGCCGCGCGCCGTGCAGAATAATTGCGTTCGGCGTATCCACGACCGGCCTGTGCCAGCCGTTCGCGTTCGCTGCGACTGCTGAGCTGCGTCAATCCTGCCGCGACGCTTTCCGGCGTATCGGCGTAAACGATCGGCAGCGGCTCGCCCGTGGCGGCCGATATTGTAGCCACATCCGCCTTGGCAATGACGGGCCGACCGATTGCGAGAGCATCGCGCACCGCCATGCCAAAACTGCCTTCGCCGAATTGGTCGGCGACGATATCGGATCGGCGGATTTCGTCCATGAACTCGCTCTGGTCCATTTCAGGGAACCAATCGATCCGATCCGAAACGCCGAGTTCATTCGCAAGCGTGACCGAGGCATCGAAATCCGGCCCCTTCTGCGGCAGTCGAGCCCTAAATCTCCGACCAGTCTGGCTGGCGAACAGTGCGATTCCGCGAATCAACACGTCGTTTCCCTTGTCGTCGAGCGGCCCCATCCCGGGCGCAAGCGGCTTGCACCAGCTTTGGCGCGCGCCTGAAACGATGACCAGTTCGGGGTTGTCGGCGAGCGGTTCCGGGCTCGCCAGGTCAAGATCGGTCGGAGTCAGATGACTCCTTATGTTGTTCGGCACGCCCAGTATGTCCAGCTCTTGGTCGACCTCGGGCATCAAGCCGGGAATGAAGCTGTCGACACCGATCGCACGCTGGAACCCCTCGCGTGTCTTGCGATGCAGTCGGCGCATATTCATCCGCGCCGCCGCATTTCGCAGGCCGGAAAGGCTCGCAAGACTTTTGTCGAGCGCCGACTGCCTGGACAGTTCGAAAATGTCCGATCCAGAGATCATAACATAAGATGTCTTGCCCAGTTCGCGACCAAGCGCGATGCCATAGCCGGTGGTTACGGCGAGCGGATAATCCCGCAATGCCTCTGCGATCCTGCGGCGTCGCAAGGTGGGCCACACGATGTCGCGAATTCGCAACGGCGACACGTCGAGAGCAAACTCGCCGTATTGCACTACGTTCGGCTCGTAACGGGTTTCAGGTCGATGGAGCCCGTAATCGCTGTCTACGAGGAAGCGAACTTCAATGCCCATCTTCCTCATTTCTCTCGCAACCGGGAAAGTATAGTTGTTCATGTTGCCGAGGAAAGCGACCTTCATTGAAATTACTACCCCGATCCAGCTAATATTTGATACTGCAATGCCCAATGCGGGTGATCGTCATGCTGCGAATTATCCGAACCGATTATCATCCAGCCAAATAGCGTTCCTCATATGCAAGCAGATCCTGCTTACGCGCCTTCACCCTTTTGCCCGGATTGCCGACATAGATCGACCATTCCTCGGTGTCGCGATTCAACACTGTCATCGCGCCGGACGCTGTGCCCTCCGCCACGGTCACACCCGGAAAGACCAGTGAATTGGTACCAAGTATCGCATGGCGTCCAATCCTGATCGGGCGCTTGGTCTCATGCTTGAATTCGGCTGGAACCGTAGGATTTGTCAAAGATCCACCCGAATAGTCGTCGCTCTGTGTGAAGAGGTGACAGCCATAAGCAAGGCCTGAGAAATCCTCCATGACCACACCTTCCGACCCGCCCGCGACATTGCAAAATACGGCAAGATGAACATTTCGTCCTATGGTGACTTTTCCTGACACCACACAGAAATCATCGATTCTGGAATTATCGCCTATTTCCATCATCTCCGGATTGTATATCGACGCTTTATCGCTGATCCGGACATTGCTGCCGATATGCCTGAAACCCATGGCCTCTAGCTCGGCGCGCTCCCTGAATGCCATTCCCGGGTTCCCTTCGCTCGTGCCCTCGCCTCGCGGCTAGCCTACCCCGCCCCAACCAGATCGATGAGCGCATCGCACACGAGGTCGACATCATCGACGGTCATGCTGGCGCTGATCGGCAGGGTCATTATCGTTCGGCACAGGCGTTCCGTTTCCGGCAGTCGCATTGCGTTGTCGCCGGCGTAAAGCGGCATTTGGTGGAGCGGATGGTAGTGGAGCGACGCACCGATGTTCCGATCGCGCAGCGCCAGCAGAACCGCGTCGCGCGTCAGCCCGGCCTCGGCAAGGCGGCGCTCGTCAAGCCGGATCAGCATCAGGTGATGGGCATGGGCTGCCTCGCCCGCGCCCTGTTGAAATAGTCCCACCCCTGCGCCCACCAAGCGGTCAAGATAGCGTCGGGCAATCTCGACTCTACGGTCCTGCATCTCGGGCAGCCGCGCCAGTTGTACCCGCCCGATCGATGCCTGCAGGTCGGTATAGTTCATCTTGTAGCCAAGCGCTTCGATCCCGCCGTTGAAATGAACATTCGGGTTCACGAACCGCTTCCACGCGTCCGCCGGAAGCGCGTGCAGCCGCAACGAGCGTATGGCTGCCGCCAAGTCCGGATTCGACACCGCGATCGCGCCGCCTTCAGCGGTCGACAGATTCTTGTTGGCGTAGAAACTGAAGCAGACGGGATTGCCCGATGCGCCGACCGGCCGGCCGTTTGCATCGCGCGCGGCGAGCGCATGAGCCGCATCCTCGACGATCGCAATCTTCGAACCGCACACATCGGAAATCGCGTCCAGGTCCAAGGCCAGGCCGCCCATATGCACAGGTGCGACGGCGCGGGTGCGTTCGGTGAAGCAGGCTCGCAAGGTGTCCGCCGTCACGGAGAAGGTGTCGGGATCGACGTCGGCGAAGACCGGCCGCGCGCCCAGATAGAGCGCCGCATTGGCGGTGCTGCACCAAGTCAAGCTCGGCACGACCACCTCATCCCCCGGCCCCACGCCCAGGGCCAGGAGGGACAGGAACAGCGCCGACGTGCAGGAATTGACCGTCACTACGTGTTCAGCGCCAACCGTTTCGGCCAGCTCGGCCTCGAATGCGGCGGTTTCATTGCCCTGGCCGATCCAGCCGCTGCGCATGACGCGAACCACGGCTTCGATTTCCGATTCAGTGAAATCGGGACGGCCAAAGGCGAGATATTCCGGTCGTTTACCCAACACTATAATGGCCTTCTCGCTACAACCAGCGCCCCTGCGACGGCCAGGTCCTCGACCGACACACCCGCAAAGTCAGCGGCAAGTTTTCCAGGTATCGACCGGACGGTATTCTCGGCCTGCGCCCGCTGATCGGCGGGAAGCTGGTCGTAAGGAGCCGGAACCGCAACTTCGCCGGCCCCGACAAGGTGGGTAACGAATATTTCGAACGACCAACCCGCCTGCTCAAGTCCGGTCCTGTACCGATCGATCAATACGCGATTGGGACGGCCGCGACGTTTCGACATCAGCGAATAGAACCAGCCGGGTATGGTCAAGAACGTCAGTTCGTGATGGCCCGCCGCCGAAAACATCCCGTGATCGCGGAAATCGATCTGGTGAACCAGCGATCCGCCAGGCTTCAAGGCCCGCATCATCGCGCCGAGCGCGATCATCGGGTCGTACAGGTGCTCCATCACCGCGCACGATACGATCGCGTCATAGCCGACGTTCCGGCGGAAAAATCGCTCGGCGGCAGCGCCTTCTCCCACATGGAACGCGATTCCGAACGACGCCAGATTCTGATCATCACCCCGTCGTGCGAGTGCTGGCTCGCTGCGGATGATTGCAGCGCTCGAGCGCCAGCCGCTATCGGCCTGCGGATGATGGAAACGATCGAGCAGATCGACACTATCGCAGCCGTTCGCGACCAGCAGCAGAGCCACCGCCGCGCTGCCGCCCGGGCCGACTTCAGCAACGCGGCCACGAATGTTGCCGTATCGGAGGTAGTCCGCCGCTACGGCGCGCGCGTAATCGACGTCAGCGTCAACATTGTTACCACCAAGATGTTCGGCCTCTGCCGGATCGGAAGCGGTGATGCCCATCGTCGCCAAGGCGTTGTCGGCGGCGTAGGCAAGGGACGTCAACGGCACCGAGCCCCTGACCGACCCCAGCAGGCGTTGCTTCCAGCTAAGATGCGCGGCCGCAGTCATCGAGGCGCGTCCTGGCCCCCGGCCCCGGCGACCAATCGCGCCAGATAGGCGCCGTATCCCGTCTTGCCGAGTTCGTCGGCACGCGCCTTAAGCATCGCACGATCAATCCAGCCGGCACGATAGGCAATTTCTTCCAAGCAGGCGATTTTGAAGCCCTGCCGATGCTCGATCGTCTGCACGAAATGCGAAGCCTCAAGCAGACTGTCGTGCGTACCGGTGTCGAGCCATGCGTATCCTCGACCCAGCAGTTCCACATGAAGCGCGCCACGTTCCAGATATGCCTGGTTGATGCTGGTAATCTCAAGTTCGCCGCGATGCGATGGCACCACGTCGCGCGCAATGTCGACCACTTGTGCATCGTAAAAGTACAAACCCGTCACGGCCCAGTTCGACTTCGGCTTCTCGGGCTTCTCCTCGATCGAAAGAGCCTTCATGTCCTGGTCGAATTCGACGACCCCAAAGCGCTCAGGATCGCCAACCTGATAGCCAAACACCGTTGCCCCATTCGTCCGTGCGACCGCATGGCGCAACTTTGGAACGAAATCAGCGCCGTAGAAAAGGTTGTCCCCCAGGACGAGCGCCACGCCATCGCCATCGATGAACGATTCGCCGATCAGGAAAGCCTCGGCGATTCCGTTCGGCTCATCCTGCACCGCGTACTGGATGCGCGCTCCAAATTGCGACCCATCCCCCAGCAACCGGCGAAACGCAGGCCCGTCCTGACCTGTGGTAATAACCAGAATGTCCCGAATGCCGGCTAGCATCAGCACGGATAAGGGGTGATATATCAGAGGTTTGTCGTAAACCGGCAGCAGTTGCTTCGATACCGCGTAGGTCAGCGGATGGAGGCGTGTGCCGGCACCTCCTGCAAGAACGATACCCTTCATACTCAGGCGCTCCGTCGCGCTTCGGCCAGCCCGATCCGGCTGCGATCGTACTGTTCGCTCTGGATGCGTTCGCACCATGCGAGATTGTCCAGATACCATCGGATCGTCTGCCGAAGCCCGCTTTCGAAAGTAAAGGCCGGGACTACGCCGAGCTCGCGCTCCAGTTTCCGGTCATCGATCGCATAGCGGCGATCATGGCCGGGCCGATCGGTCACAAACGTGATGAGATCCTCGTAGCGTATCACGCCTGCCGGCTTGGAAGGCCGCTCTTCCTCGAGAATCGAGCATATCAGCTGAACGACATCGATGTTTTGCCGCTCGCTCCGGCCACCGATATTGTACGTCTCACCGACAGTGCCGCGCGTGGCCACTTGCCATAGCGCCTCGGCATGATCGTCCACGTGAAGCCAGTCGCGAACCTGCCGTCCGTCGCCGTACACCGGCAGCGGTCGACCCTCGATGGCATTGAGGATCATCAATGGAATGAGCTTCTCGGGAAACTGTCGCGGCCCGTAATTGTTGGAACAGTTGCTGATTACCGCTGGCAGGCCATAAGTGCGGTGCCAGGCATGAACGAGATGGTCCGAGGCGGCCTTGGAGGCCGAATACGGACTGCTGGGCCGGTATGGGGTCGTTTCGCTGAATGGCGGATCGTTCGGCCCGAGATCCCCGTAAACCTCGTCAGTGGAAATATGATGGAAGCGGAATGCGTCACGCGCCGCGCCCTCGAGCCCGCGCCAGTACCGCATCGCGGCCTGAAGCAGAGTGAAAGTGCCGTCGACGTTGGTACTGAGGAACGCCGCAGGGCCATCGATCGAGCGATCGACGTGCGATTCAGCAGCCAGGTGCATGATCAGCCCGGGCGCGAATCCGGCAATCGCACCGTCGACTGCCGCGGCGTCGCGCACGTCGGCATGAATGAATGCATAGCCTTTGTCGTCACGGACCGCAGACTCGCGATCAGCGGCATAAGTCAGCAGATCGAGATTGAGCACCTCGCATCCATTGCGAAGCAAACGATCAATTACGGCAGATCCGATGAAGCCCGCTCCACCAGTCACTAGAATTCGCAAGCGCTTAAACTCCTTCGCCGCCGTCGATCTGGCGGACGCGGCTCATACGAGCCACAGCGTGGACCGGCAAGGCACCAGCACCATAGCTGCCTTTCTCGTGCGGCAAACCGAGTTCAGCGAGCATTCACCGCGAGGTTTTCAAGTGCCCGCGCCGATCGCTCTGACCGCTCGTTACCATGCGATTGGCAGAAATTCGCGGTTGACGCGGCGCGCTGGACCTGCCTTTGCGGCAGCGGCGCAACTATCTTCCAACGTATTGGTCGCATTTTCAAGGTGTTGCAGGCAATCGTATGGGATTCTTCAGCGCAATCGCCAAGTCGAGGCTTTTGACCCGACGCCTTCCGCAAGGAAAGCCCGGCGCACGCGCCTATGCCGTCGGCGATATTCATGGCCGGCTCGATCTGCTCGATGAGCTGCTGGACGCTATCGAGAACGACATCGCCGCCTCGCCGGCGGACGAGGTGTTCCTGGTTTTCCTCGGCGACCTGATCGATCGCGGCCCTGACTCGGCTGGGGTCGTGCAGCGACTGCTGGACTATCGGAAGCCAGGCGTCCGCCCCGTTTTCCTCGGTGGCAACCATGAAGAAGTCTTGCTCAACGTGCTCGATGCCGCCCCTGGCGTGCTTGACGACTGGTTGAAATTCGGCGGGGCCGAGTGCGTCCTCAGTTATGGCGTCGATGTCGCTGCACTAAAGCGTCTCGAAGAGACCAAGGGCGCGATTCTCCTGCGCAAGGTCATTCCGTCAGCGCATATCGAATTTATCGCTTCGATGGGCGATACTTTTCGTTTCGGGGACTACCTGCTCGTCCATGCCGGCATTCGTCCCGGCGTCCCCCTCGCCGAGCAGACCCGGCGCGATCTGCGCTGGATACGGGAGCCGTTTCTCGGCGACGAATGCAACCACGACATGATCGTCGTGCATGGCCATACGGTGACCGATCAGGTCGACGAGCGAGAGAACCGGATCGGTATCGATACCGGTGCTGTTTACACGGGACGCCTCACGGCGCTGGTCCTGGAAGGAAGCACGCGCAGGTATATCGCCACCGAAGCGCGATCAGGGGCGAAATCCAGCATGGGGCCTGAGCCCGCTTCTGCAGGCGTTCAACCATACCCGCTTGCCCGAAAACGCGGTTTCGGCCAATGAAGCGGCCAAACTTTGCTCTGTGCGTTGACTGCGGCACGATGCACGGATGGCCAGAAGAGGAATAGGATGAGATCTTCAGTTGGTGCTAGCCATGCTTGGCTGGCCGTGTTTGCCGTTGCGGCCCTGCTTCTTGGTGGGTGCGCTGGCTCGCGTGGCGGGCCGATCAGTTACGACGTGCAGGATTTCAATCGGCCCGACGCCGCCCGACCGGCGGTGCTTCCCGACAATTATCAACTCGCCCCGGGCGACAAGCTCGATATCAACGTTTTCAGAGTCGAAGACCTGAGCGGCGAGTATACCGTGGATTTGGCCGGCAACCTGGCCTTCCCGCTGGTCGGTACGATCAGCGCAATCGGTCTTACGACGAGCGAACTGGCAAGCACGATCGAAAGTCGGCTGTCGCAAAACTATCTGCAGGATCCCAACGTAACCGTCGGGATCACGGCTTCCACCGGACGGTTCGTAACGATCGACGGTTCCGTTCGTCAGCCTGGAGCTTTTCCGGTTACTTCCAGCCTCACCTTGATCGAGGCGGTAGCAATGGCGCGCGGTACCGATGAGTTCGCCAATCCGCGCCGGGTCGCGATTTTCCGGCGGATCGATGGCCAGCGGATGGCGGCGGCCTTCGACCTTACCAGCATAAGGCGCGGCGAAATGCCTGATCCCGATGTCTATCCGGGCGATATCATTTACGTGGACGGGAGCCAGGCGAGGCGTGCCTTGCGAGATATCTTTGGTGCACTGCCCATCCTTGCGCTGTTTCGGCCGTACTGATCCGGCCAGCGGCGCAAATACGATTACCATAAGGTCGAAAAATGACATCGAAGACTTCACTCGCTCCCGGTGGTCGGGATGGACGCAATCAGTCTGATTTTGCGGGATCATCCCAAGATGGCTCAGGGCCTTCGGTATACGGTTCACCGGCCGAGAAGGATGTGGAGATCAATCTCGCGACCATTTGGCGCGTGGTCAATGAATGGCGCTGGCTGATCCTCAGCACCCTTGCCGCTGGCATTACCATCGCGGTTGTCGTGACCTTGCTGACAACCCCGATTTTCAAATCCACCGCCACGCTCGAAATCAATCCGCCCTCTGTGGAAGTGATAGAGCAAAGCTCCACAGCACCGACTGTGCAGTACGACCGGGCATACCTGGCGACTCAATTCGGACTGCTGGAAAGTCGCTCTTTGGCGGAGCGCGTAGCGCAGGACCTGAATCTCGCTTCGAACGAAGCCTTTGTTCCGCAGGAGGCTGACCGCAGCATCCGAGAAAAAATGGCTATCGGAAAGCTCATGAAGAATTTCAAGGTCGAGGAGCTAGATGAAAGTCGACTGATCAGAATCGGTTACTTCGACGAAGATCCCCAGTTGAGCACCCGCATCGTCAACGGCTTCGGCGAAGCGTTCATTTCGACAAGTCTGGAACGACGATACCAGGCCTCAGCCTACGCACGCGACTTCCTCGAGAAGCAGATCGTCAAGGTGCGGCAGGATCTGGAAAGTTCCGAGCAGCGACTGATAACCTACGCTCAGCAAGAAGGGATCATTTCGGGGCAGACGGAAAACTCGGTCGCCGATTCCGCAAGCCTGCAACGCACCGCCCTCGAAAGCCTGAATCAAGAGCTGGCAAAAACTCAGGCCGAGCGGATTGCAGCGGAAAAGCGCTTCCGCGAAGCTGGCCGAACGCCGTTCTCGCAGGCGCAACAGGAAAGCACTTCGTCGTTGCGCAATCAGCGGGCTTTGTTGGCCGCAGAGTACGAAGACAAACTTCGGCTGTTCAAACCAGACTATCCGGAAATGGTTCAGTTGCGGGCGCGGATCGATGCGCTTGACGACGCGATTGGTCGTATCGCCAACACTGCTCGACAGGCTCGCAGCGGCTCGCTCGAAGAGGATTACCGAGCAGCGCTGGCTTCCGAGAACGAACTTCGCAATCGGGTGAACGCGCTCAAGTCGGAAGTCCTCAATCTCCGCGGATCAAGCATTCAGTACAATATCCTGCAACGTGAGGTCGATACCAACCGCTCGCTCTACGACGCGCTGCTGCAGCGCTACAAGGAAGTCGGCGTGACCGGGGGCGTGGGCAATAGCCAGGTGTCGATTGTCGATCGCGCCGACGTTCCCAGCAATCCGGCCTGGCCTGATCTGTTTCTCAATCTGGCTATCGGCATTCTGGCGGGCTTGGCGTTGGGCATGGGTGCGGCACTTGCGCTTGAATTCATCAGCGACACGGTCAAATCACCCGAAGATGTTCGCAACCGGCTCGGACTTGCATTCCTGGGAGGTATCCCAACGACCGGCGGCAACAAGCCGATCGACGACTTGGCCGACCAGAGCTCGCCGATCTCGGAAGCCTATTTCTCGTCCGCCACGTCGTTGCAATTCGCCAGCGAAAGCGGTTTGCCGCGCACGCTGCTGCTGTCTTCGACTCGTCCTGCCGAAGGTAAATCGACGACAAGCTGGGCTCTGGCGACACAGTTCGCCAGCTTGGGCAAATCGATCCTGCTGATCGACGCCGACATGCGCAAGCCGACCTTCGTGACCGGCAACGAGAAGGAGGATGGCTTGTCCGTGCTCCTTACTTCCCGTGACACCTTGCAGGCGCACGTGATGAGGACAGATGTGCCCAATCTCGCGATTCTTCCGTGCGGTCCGACGCCCCCCAATCCGGCCGAGCTGTTGTCGACGGGACGGCTCGCCGAGATCCTGGAAGAGGCGAAAGGCACCTATGACTGTATCGTTGTTGATGGCCCGCCGGTCCTTGGTCTGGCGGATTCGCCGATCCTCTCGCGCGCCTGCGATTCAACGCTCATCGTTATCGAATCGGGTAAGACTCGCGTCACCGCAATCCGCGAAGCCCTCAACCGCTTGCGTCAGGCCGACGCTAACATCATCGGCGCGATATTGACGCGTTACCGACACGATACGTCTGGTTATGGCTACAACTACGACGCCTACTCGTACAAGGCGTCGGAAAGCCGCACGCGCCAGATCAGGGTTGTGGACGGCGCTGCGTGAGCCGCCATCGCGACATCTCGGCCGCAACTGTCGCGGTTCGCGCGATCGGGATTGTTCTGGCCGTCGGGTTCGCTTTTCTCGCGTTGCGAGCGGTACTGGTCGAATCCGCCGCACCGGCCGCTGTGCGAGGCAGCCGATTGGTTGGGCAGCATCCGGCAATCGCCTTGGCAGTCGCACGTGATGCCTCCGTCGGGGAACAGGCACGGGCATTGCTGCCGAGCATAAACCGCGCCGCACACGCCGAGCCGCTCGCGCCCGAACCGTTTTTGCTGATGGCAAGCATCGCATCGGCATCAGGCGATGGTGCGCGTGTCGGCCGGATGCTGCGCGAAACACTGGATCGCGAGCCGCGCCTCCGTCAAGCACGACTGCTCGCGCTCGAACACGACAGCCGCGCCGGAGACGCCGCGGCAATGGCCGATCAGATCGTAATTCTGTCGCGGCTGATGCCCAACGCGAACGAAGTGCTTGTTGCCAGCCTTGCGCAACTGGTGATCGACCGTTCTACGCGCCGTGCGACCATCGACGCACTCGATGGAAATCCGCTGGTCCATGGCGTGCTGAACTATCTGACCGCTGCGAAGGCGGATACCGATCTCGTTCTCCTGACTGCGCGGGCGAGACCGCCGGGCCCGATACCGCCTGGCAACGACTGGCAATCCCGTCTTGTCGGCAATCTAGTTGAAGCACGACAGTATCGCCGGGCATACGACGTGTGGGCTGGGTTCATGCCTGACCTCAGTGCCGATCAGCGATCCCTGATCTACAATGCCGATTTCGCATCGACCTTCGGCTCTCCTCCGTTCAACTGGGCCTTTGCCAGCGGTCGCGTAGGTGCTGCCGAGCCAGGAACCAATGGCTCGCTCGAAGTGAACTTTTTTGGGCGCGAATCAGGTGTCCTTGCGGAACAGTTGCTGATCCTGTCTCCGGGAAGCCACGCCCTGACGTTTGTCGTCGAGGGGGATAGCCTCGACGGTGCGGGCGATCTTCAGTGGGTGATGACTTGCGCCGAGACCGGCGCGGCATTTGCAAGTGTTCCGATCACCGATATTTCCTTCACGCCCCGGCGCATACGCCAGACGATCCTCGTGCCAGCCAGCAATTGCGCGGCGCAATGGCTGCGCCTCACCGGCAGAGCAGGTGATTTCGGTCGGCCCCGAAACGCGCGAATCTCCGAACTTGGGCTTAGCAAAGGAGGCGGACAGTGACCGTGCGTCAGGCCATCGTCCCAGCTTACCTCGTGCTGGCCCTTCTTATGGGCGGATCGAGCGCGGGCGGTCTCTTCGCAAATTTGCTCCTCCAATTGCTCGGCATGGCCATCATCGTGTGGGTGCTGTGGAGCAACCGGGCGGCTGTTCCGTCTCGCCATGCTGCCGCTGCGCTGACTTTGCTGGGGCTTATGCTCGCACTGGTCATTATACAGCTCGTTCCTCTCCCGCCGATCGTCTGGACCGCGCTGCCGGGCCGGACAGGCGTCGCGAACGGGCTGGAGATGCTCGGGCTCGAGCCAGGCTGGATGCCAATCTCACTATCGCCGGCTTCAACTGTGGCGAGCCTAATGTGGCTTGTGCCGGCGGTTGCAACGCTCGTCGGAATCCTTTTGCTCGGTGCCTTTCGCGACCGCTGGGTGGCACTGGGCATTGTTTCGGTAGCTGCGGTTTCGGTGTTGATCGGTGCCTTCCAGCTCGCCGGAGGTGCCGGATCTCCAGCCTATTTCTACGACCGCACAAACGTCGGTATCGCAGTCGGCTTTTTCGCCAATGGCAACCATCAAGCCACGCTGTTGCTCGTCGGTCTACCCTTCGTCGCCGCACTATATCGCCACTTCGGCGGCAGGGGCGAACGCCGTCGCGGCGCGACAATTACGATGCTCGCACTATCGGCCGGCGGGCTCCTGCTGATCGGAATCGCCATCAACGGGTCGCTCGCCGGAATTGGTCTTGCGATTCCGGTGGCCCTGGCCAGCCTGTTGTTGACCGGTTGGCGCAGGCTTCCATCAGTGCGCATCGTCTTCCCAGTAGTGGCGGTGACCACATTGCTTTCAGCAGCACTGGTGTTCCTGGGGCCATTCAACAACAACCTGTTCGGCGCAGACGCGCAGAGCGATACGGATTCGCGTTACACCGTGTTCTCGCGAACCATATCCGGTGCTGTCGATTATTTCCCATTCGGCTCTGGCACCGGCACATTCGTGCCTATTTACAAGACTTTCGAGCGCAATGACGAGGTAACGCGCTTTTTCATGAACAATGCGCACAATGACTATCTCCAGCTGCTGCTCGAGACCGGAATTCCCGGGCTGATCCTGATGATTGTCGGGATCGTCTGGATCGGAATGCGGACAGTGGCGATCTGGCGGACAGCTGACGACAATCCCCTCGAAAGAGCGGCAACGATCGCTATCGCCGCAGTGCTGATGCACAGCATGGTGGACTATCCGTTGCGCACGGCGGCAATTTCCTGCGTATTCGCGGCCTGTATCGCTCTGATCGCAAAACCGCGGGCGGAAAGTGCGCGGCGCAAAAGGAGTGGCGAGACACGCGGCGTGCATCTCACAGCGTGACGTCGTTCGCGAGTTACCGCCAACCTGTCATGCAAGAATTCTGGTCAACGCTTCACGATATGCGCTGATGACGATTTTCTCGTCGAAGCGCGTCTGCGCCAGCTTGCGACTCGCCGCCCCCATTTTCTCGCGTTCTTCTGGCACCAGGTCAATGAACCGTGTGAGGGCATGGGCGAGCGACGCCGAATCGCGCGGACGGCACAAGAAGCCATTGACCCCGTCTTGCACGACCTCCCGGCAGCCTGGCATATCCGTGGTGACGATCGGCTTACCCATGGCAATCGATTCCAGTAGCGACCTCGGAGTGCCTTCGGGATAGAACGTTGGCAATACGACGCAATCAGCATCGGCGATGGCGCTGCGGACGTCCTGCGTTTGCCCGAGATACTGCAGCACACCTTCAGCGTCCCACTGGCGGATAACATCTGCGGGAACCGCGTCGCCGTGGGTTTCCATCATTCCCAAGAGCCGGAATTCCACGCCGGGATGGCGCTTACGAATGGCGCGTGCGGCCTCCGCATATTCCGCGATTCCCTTAGCCCACAACAGCCGGGCCAGCAGCAGAAACACTGGGCCGGAGCGATCGTGATTGCGACCGACCTCTACCGGAGCAAAGCGAACAAGATCGACGCCCGAGCCAGGCAGCAACCGTGTGCGGCGTCGATCAACGAGGCCGCCTTGCACGAACAACTCAAGATCGTCGGGGTTCTGAAAGAACGTTACGGATGATCGCTTGAGGGCCGCCCGATACATGACGCGCACCAGCCGGTTCAAGAGGCCGTCGCTCTGGAATGTCGTCCCGAGACCGGCGACATTGATCAGCCGCGGGATGCCGAGCGAGCGCGCCGCGAGAGAGCCGTAGATGTTGGGTTTGATCGTGAAGCTCAGATAGGCATCGGGCTGTTCGGCGCGAAGAGCGGCCCGATAACGACGCAGAACCCGAAGATCGCCTAGAACGGAGGTGTCGCGGCGTTGCATGGGAAGCGGCACATACCGACAACCCAACCCCCCGAGATCGTCAGCGAAACCATCGTCCGGCGCCAGCGCCACCACGTCGTATCCATCATCGACCAACGCCTTGAGCAGCCCCGACCGGAAGTTGACGAAATTCCACGTCGAGTTGGTGGAAACGACGAGCTTGCGACCGTGCATCCGGCTCCCATACCCTCGATCGCAGTGATGACAAGCGCGACCGCCTTCCGCACAGCGGCAAAGTTCGCTGGACCCATGCCGCCACCTTACCTAATGACCCGCGCAGGCCGTAGTGAAAGTCCGTCGTCGCCAATGTTACCCTACTGGTTGCTTTTCGGCCTGTTTTCGGTCGGTGCGTTTTATTTCAGCGGACGCAGGTTTGATCCGTCACGGGTGAACCTGCCGCTGGCCATTGCCGCAATCTTCGCGGCCTTGATGGTTGGCTTGCGATACAAAGTCGGTGCGGACTGGGGCCCCTATCGCGAAATCTTTTGGGATATGCGATTCACCAGTCTGCCGAACGCAGTCACGCGATCGGACCCGGCGTTCGGCCTACTGAACTGGAGCGTTCGGCGCAGCGGCCTGGACCTGTGGGTCGTCAATCTGGTTTGCGCGAGCGTGTTTGTCGCGGGATTGTACCAGTTTGCCAAACGCCAGGCCGACCCGTGGGTCGTGTTCGCGGTTGCTGTGCCCTACTTGGTCATCGTCGTCGGGATGGGTTACAACCGTCAGGCAACCGCGCTCGGGTTCTCGCTCTTGGCGCTGAATGCAATCCAGAACCGCTCGTTCAGATGGTTCCTGGCCTATATGTTGCTGGCCGCAACGTTCCACCGAAGCGCGATCATCCTGCTGCCGATCATTGCCATTTCATATTCGCAGAACAGGTTTCTTACTTCGCTGATGGCGTTGGCAGCGGGCGCGATCGGGTATTTTTTCATCGTGGCGCCCGAACTCGATACCTACGTCGCCCGATACAGTGGCGCAGAACAGGGTGCGATCGAGTCCGAAGGTACGCTTGTCAGAGTTCTGATGAACGTCCTTCCTGCGGTGCTGTTTTTTGCGTTTCGTTCGCGGTTCCCGGCGCACCAGGACTATCTGAAGGTTTGGCGAAACTTCGCGTTTCTCGCAATCGCGTCGCTCGGTGCGTACGCCTATTTCGGCAACAATACGGCCGTCGACCGGCTATCGATTTATCTCACCCCCCTTCAGCTTTTCGTCCTGAGCAACCTGCCCGCGGTTCTGGGGGGAAAACGCGGCTCGAGCATACTCGTCCTCGCTATATTGGTCGCGTTCTCTCTTGCAGTTCAGTTCGTCTGGCTGGTTTTCGCCGGGAATGCTCGTGACTGGATCCCGTACCAGCTGTTCCCAATCTAGGTGAACCGTGCCATGCCAATCCTCCGTTCAGCTTTTTCCCGATAATTGTCTGGGATGGTTGGCGCCTTTCCTGTCACACGGCGCCATGCCCTTGGTTTCGCGACACTGCTGCTGACCACCTCAGTGCCCGCGGCAACGACGGGCACGGTGTTCGATGTAACCGCGCCTCGCTTCGGAGCTGATCCGACCGGGCGGCGCAATTCGACGCGGGCATTCGCTGCAGCCAGCGCGGCCTTGAACGCCGCCGGCGGTGGCACCTTGATCGTTCCCCAAGGGACTTATCTGGTTGGCAGGCAACATCGAACTGAAGGGGCCAGTGCGGTGTGGTCGTTCGCACCCGAGCCCATCATTCACATCGCCGATTGCATTCGTCCGGTCTCAATATTGGGCCACGGCGCGCGTCTTGTCGCGGAGGGCGGGCTGAAGTTCGGCAGCTTTGATCCTCGAACGGGCTCGCCCGTCCATCGTCGTCTGCCGTTCACGGACATGTCTGTTCGAGCCAGCCCCTATCGCGCAATGATCGCGCTTTACCGCAATACGGCTCCCGTGCTGATCGAAGGGTTCGAACTCGACGGGAATCTGGATGATCTTGAGATAGGCGGCGGCTGGAACGACACCGGCATACAAATCAGCGGCTCAGGAATCGAAGCTTACAACAATGCCCAGGTCGCCATTGCCGATGTTACCTGTCGGAACCACCCGCTCGATGGGGTGATGATCGGCTGGGAGGGTTTGACCGACAATCACGCAAGCATGGTTCATACGCTCGAGCGATGCACGTTCGATGGCAACGGCCGCCAGGGTTTGAGTTGGGTTGGTGGGAACACGCTCGTCGCAAGGTCGTGCCGCTTCAACCGTACAGGTCGCTCCGGACTGACCAGTGCGCCTGCAGCAGGCGTCGATATCGAGGGCGAAGATGCGATCACACGCAACGCGAAGTTCGAGGATTGCGAGTTTTCCGACAACGCCGGTGTCGGGCTGCTGATTCATCGTGGCAACGACAACGTATTTACCAAATGCCGATTTGTCGGGACGACCAATTGGGCGGCGTGGCCAGCCGGGCCGGGCAGCAGATTCACCGACTGCTTGTTCGTGGGCGGCGTTACCAACGCCTATGGCAATCGCGACACTGCGAGCGCGACGCGATTCAGCCGATGCCGCTTCACCGCCGACCCGAGCCTCGCGCCGCGCGGGCAGGTTTATGCGCAAAATTACCTGACCGTGGAAATGGACAACATCCAGAATGTTCTGTTCGAGGAATGTCAGTTCGACAGCGGAGGGAACCGGGCGAAAGGGCTGATCTATGCCAATGGAGGACTGTTTCGGTCTTGCGTCTTCAAGCAGGATGGTCCCGGGCTAGCCGTCATTCGCGGGCGTTTCTCGGGCAGAAACATGATCACAACTGCCGGTCAGACAGACTTTTATGGTGCCCGGTTCGACAACGCCATCCAGGTCAACGGCCGTCCGGTCGGCTAGCCGCTTATCGTGCGCCGAACCCATCGACAACGGTGCGGGCAGTCGCGGCAACGATCAGTACGTCCAGCCAGAAGGAAAAATTCCGGATGTAATAAAAGTCGTAGTGAAGCTTCTCCATCACTTCGTTGACCTCCGCCACGTGGCCGAGGCGCACCTGAGCCCAACCGGTGATGCCGGGGCGCACGATGTGCCGGTAACGATAGAAGGGCAGCTCACTTTCATACCATTCGGATAACTGTACTGCTTCCGGGCGCGGGCCGATCCAGCTCATTTCACCCTTGATGACATTGATGACCTGCGGGAGCTCATCGATCCTGTAGCGGCGGATGAACCGGCCAAGCCGGGTTACACGATCATCGTTGGCCTGTGTCATAGCGCCGTTGCGGGCATCTTCTCCGTCTCGGGAACACACTTTCATCGACCGTAGCTTGAACATCGTGAACGGCACGCCGCGATAGCCCATCCGCTGTTGCCGGAATACCGCCGGACCAGGGGAATCCGCCTTGATCAGGAGCATCGTGATCAGGATGATCGGAACCAGTACCGGCAGCATTGCGAATGACAAAACCAGGTCCACCACTCGCTTGATCTTGCCGTAAACGACGCCTGGAATCAGCGACCCGAAATTGTTCTCCGAGAGATGTTCCAGCTGAACCCGACCAGTAAGCGATTCCTCCATCTGCTTTGCGTGCATCACAAGCGTGCCAGCAAGCGCCGAATCGCTCAGAAATCGTTCCCACTCCGGCGGGATGTCAGCCCGGAGGTCGGCGACGATTCCGTCCAGGTTTTCAGGTGTTCTCCCGACGCTTTTCAAGCGCACCCAGCTGATCGTCGGAATCGGAAAGAGCTGGTCCACCGCGCCAAACGGCACCACGCCGAACCTGAGCAAGCGCTGCCGCCGGAGCTGAAAATAGACCAGATAAAACCAGCCGATCGTTCCGAGATAACCCGCGATGAATTGGAGTCGGCTGTAATCCAAACGGAAGAAGAAGAAGAATACCAGCACTGTGCCGAACGTCATTGTGAAGATCGGGATGATTTGATTGGCCATGCGACTACCGGGGAAGTTCGTCAGTCGGCGAAAGGCGAAGTACCCGGATATCAACGCCAGAACGGTTCCGATGAACGATGCGGCCAGCCCGACTGCCTCTTCACCTTGATACACCGTCGACACCTGCCACCGGATCAGGAAGATCGCCGTAACCAATGCGAGCGCGCCGCCGAGTTGCAGTCGCAAACGCGCCCACAGGGAAGCACGCGATGCGGAAATCTTCGTAGCCGACAACATGTGATGGTCTTCAATTTTCCGTTTGGACGGTTGCAGCCGCGCCGAAATTGACGCCTGGTGACCCCTGGAAGCCTGCTAACCCCCTAACCTGTCTAACAGAACTCCGAACGACGAGGGCAACTAGCGGCGGAACCGCAACCTGGCAACACGTTGCGTTTCGCGGTTGTCGCCGCGCGCAACCTGTCCTCGTATGGAGAGAGCGCCAATGTGTTGCGCAGCGACGGTTATGTCGGCCTTTCCAGCTTGACCATCTGTCGCAAGCGCTCGCATAGCGCGTCGCACATGTCCAAGCCCCGCCACGCGCTGCGGTCCACGGACGCGGAGGTTGTGTTGCGAATTCTTGTTACTGGTGCTGCCGGGTTCATCGGCGCGGCGATCGCGCAGCGTTTGGTCGCGACAGGGCATGAGGTCGTCGGCATCGACAATCTCAACGAGTATTATCCTGCCGAGTTGAAACGGGCCCGGCTTGACCATCTAGCTCGCTCGGCAGGAGCGGCGTTTCGTTTTGTATTGTGTGATTTCGGCGAGCAGAAAGCCCTGACGGAATGCCTGCGTCAGGTGGAATTCGACCGCATCGTGCACCTCGGCGCGCAGGCCGGAGTACGGTACTCGCTGGAAAACCCCTATGCATATGCCCACGCCAATCTCGTGGGCCATCTCAACATTCTGGAGCTCGCCCGCCAACGGAAGGTTGAGCATCTGGTCTACGCGAGTTCCAGTTCGGTTTACGGAGGAAGCGCGAAAGTTCCGTTCTCGGTCGACGACCGTGTGGATCATCCCTTCTCCCTCTATGCGGCGACGAAAAAGGCCGACGAACTCATGAGCGAAAGTTACGCTCACTTATACCGGCTACCCCAGACCGCGTTGCGCTTTTTCACCGTGTATGGCCCGTGGGGCCGCCCGGATATGATGCCGTGGATTTTCACCTCAAAAATACTGCGTGGCGAACCGATCCCGGTCTTCAACAATGGCAAGATGGAGCGCGACTTCACTTTCATCGACGATATCGTTTCCGGTATCGCCTCCAGCCTCGAACGGCCGCCAAGCGACGATGGCGTGGTAAAGCCGGGCGGAAGTTCGGCTCCGCACGCAATCTACAATCTTGGCAACAATCGCCCGGTCGAACTGATGCGTGTCATCGGTATCATCGAACAAGCATGCGGCAGGGCCGCGAATTTGAATATGCTGGAAATGCAGCCCGGTGATGTCCCGCGAACTTATGCCGACATCACCGAAACGACGCGCGATCTCGGGTATCACCCGACCACTGCGATCGAAGACGGTTTCCCGCGATTCGTCGCCTGGTATCGCGATTACTACCGCGTCTGATCACCCCGCCAGTCGCAGTCTTTCGGCCGGTGACGGCGGGGTCGCGTCGCCCCAGATGCCGCGCGTGTCGTAGACCAGCGCGCGGGCGCGCTCCTCTGCGGGGACGACCTTGAACACGTCGTGGTCGACCAGCACGATCAGTATGCCGCAGTTTTCCAGTGCATGGTCGAGGTCGACCAGCCGGGCTCCAGTGCCCTCGAACTCGACCGGCAGTGCGGCGGCATAGGGCTCGACGATGCCGACCCGCTCGCCGAACTTGCGCGCCAGCCGCGCGGCGATGAAGCGTGCCGGGCTCTCGCGGAAGTCGTCGATGTTGGCCTTGAACGCAAGGCCGAGACAGGCAACCGGAACGCCGGGATTGTCGGCGATCAGCTGCTCCGCTCGGGCCACCACGTGGTGCATCTTGGTGTCGTTGACCTGGCGCCCGGTGCGGATCAGCGGCGAATTCTCGGGTGCGCCGTGGACGATGAACCACGGATCGACCGCGATACAGTGCCCACCCACGCCGGGACCTGGCTGGAGGATGTTCACACGCGGATGGCGATTGGCCAGGCGAATCACCTCCCACACGTCGAGACCCATGTGATCGGCGATCATCGACAGCTCGTTGGCGAAGGCGATGTTGACGTCGCGATAGGCGTTCTCGACCAGCTTGGTCATCTCGGCGCTCTTGGCGTCGGTGGTGACACAAGTTCCGCGCACGAACCGCTTGTAGAACGCCAGCGCCTTCCTCGCGCAGCGCGGGGTGATCCCGCCGATCGAGCGGTCGTTGTGGGTCAGTTCCTCGAGAATGCGTCCGGGCAGCACGCGCTCGGGGCAATAGGCGATCGAGATATCGGGCGTCTCTCCGGTCAGACCCGGCATGGAGAGATCGGGGCGCAGGCCCGCGATCAGGTCGCGCATCGCCTCGGTCGTGCCTACCGGCGAGGTCGATTCGAGGATCACGCAGTCGCCCTTCTTGAGCACCCCGGCGACTTCGGTCGCAGCGGCCATCACATAGCTGACGTCGGGGGTATGTTCGCCATCCCTGGCGAAAGGGGTCGGCACCGCGATCACGAACACATCGGCAGGCGCGATCTGGGTCGAGGCGCGCAGCATCCCGCGCTGGACGACGCCGCGCACCAGTCCGTCGAGATCGACCTCCTCGATATGGATCTCGCCGCGGTTGATCGTATCGACCACGTTGCTCGATACGTCGATCCCGGTCACCGGGCAATTGGCCCGCGCGATGATCGCCGCCGTCGGCAACCCGATATAGCCGAGCCCGATGACGCACACCTGAGGTTTGGTATCGCCCTGCATGAAATTCCCGCCACTGGTGTCCGGCGGGAAGGCTAGCGGGCAGGCGTAAACATAGCGGTAACGCTAACCAGCCAGCAAATCGACGATCCGCCCGGTCGCCCTGCCATCGCCGAAGGGATTATGTGCCCGCGCCATCGCGGCATAGGCCTCGCCGTCGTCGAGCAGGCGTTCGGTTTCGGCGACGATCCTGTCGGCATCGGTGCCGACGAGGCGCGCGGTCCCCGCCTCGACGCCCTCGGGCCGCTCGGTCGTCTCGCGCATGACGAGAACCGGCTTGCCCAAGGCGGGTGCCTCTTCCTGCACCCCGCCGCTGTCGGTCAGCATCAGGTCGCTGATCGCGATCAGTCGGGCGAAGTGGGGATAGTCCAGCGGCTCAATCAGCGCGACATTGTCGAGGTCTGCGAGTTCGGCGTTCATTACCGCGCGCACGTTGGGATTAAGGTGGACCGGAAAGATTACCGCTACGTCGGGCCGCGCAGAGAGGCGCTTCACCGCGTCGGCAATGGCACGCATGCCTTCGCCGAAGTTCTCGCGCCGGTGGCTGGTCATGCCGATGATCCGCCTGCCCGCGAAGCGCCTTTCCAGCGCGGCGAGATCCTGCGCCAGCGCCGGCTCGCGCTCTATCCGAGCAGTGACCCAGTGCAGCGCGTCGATCACGGTGTTGCCGGTGACGTGGACGGTATTGGCCGCGACATTCTCACGCCGCAGCGCCTCGGCGGCGGTTGCGGTCGGGGCGAAATGCAGCGCGGCCATGCTGCCGACGATCTTGCGGTTCACTTCCTCGGGCCAAGGATGGTGGATATCGCCGCTCCTGAGGCCCGCTTCGACGTGGGCGACCGGCACCTTGCGGTAATAGGCCGCGAGCGCGCCCGCCATGGCGGTGGCGGTATCGCCCTGGACCACCACCCAGTCGGGTCGTTCGGCATCGATCACCCGCCCGATCCCGATCAGCAACGCGACAGTCAATGCATCGAGCGTCTGGTCGGGCTGCATCAGGTCGAGATCGTGGTGCGGTGCGATCCCGGCGATCGTCAGCACCTGATCGAGCATCCCGCGATGCTGGCCCGAAACGCACACCCGCGAAACGAACCGTGCGTCCGCCTCCAGCGCGTGGACCAGCGGGAACAGCTTGATCGCTTCGGGCCGGGTGCCGAAAACGGTGAGAATCTTGCGCGGCGCGGTCATGCCCCCGCCCTAACGCAATCTGGTTAACGTGGCCTCAGCCTTCGGGCGTCTGCATGATCGGTTCGGCATTCGGGCTGGGCAGGATCGATTCGCCCGGCAGCTCCGCACCACGCTCGCGTTCGAGCCGCTCCATGTATTCCCGCTCGATCTGCTCGACCCGGGCCTGTTCCTCGGCGGCGGTCGCGTCGATGGTGGCAAGGCGGTCGGCCCGGGCGGCGGCGATCAACTCGCTGAAGCGAACCTCTGCCCCCTCGGCACGATCGCCATAGGCCTGGCGGATCAGTTCCTGCGTGCAGCCGGTGAAGCCACCCAGCCCAGCGGTCGAACACGACAGCGTACCGAAGGCGCCGATCATCTCGAGCCGTTCGACCCGGCGGGTCCAGGCGGTGTTCTGCGGGTCGTCGCTGAAGCGCAGGGTGGGCGGAATGCGATACCGCTCGGCCTCGGGCAAGCGCGCGACCACGCAGATTTCGCCCTGAGGGCAAGGCGGCGCGGCATCCTCGCCATACACGATCGACATCCGCACGTCGTCACCGGAACTTTCCTGCGCAGCGAGCGGCGAGGCGACAAATGCGGCGCTGGCGGCAAGAGCGGCGGCAATCAAGCGTTTCATCGGTTTTTCCATCTCTCGGCCCGATTCCAGGGCCAGTCATGTGTCGGCGGCCAACGCATTACGCGAGCACGCCGGTGAACTCCATATGAAGCGAGCGAAAGGCCCCGGCGGTTCCCGGCCCGGGTTTCCGGCCTAAACCCGTTCGGACAGGCGAATGGCGATCCGGCAGCCGAGCCGGATCGCGCCCGACAGCAGCGGATAGGCTGGTGCCCGTTCCGCGCCGGCGGCCAGCGCCGCATCGCGATGCGCGCGTTCGTCTTCGCGGAACTCCTCAATCATCGCGGCCAGTTCCGGGTCGGCATCGCTTTCGGCCAACTCGTCGAGCTGCGCGGAGTAGTGCCGGTCGATTTCCTCCTCGACAGCGGCCGTGCAGGCCATCGCCGCCTCTGGCCCGAGCAGCGCGGTGCCCGCGCCGAGGGCATACCCGGCAACCGACCAGAACGGCTGCAACGCGGTCGGGCGCACGCCACGCCGCGCCATCAGGGCGTCGAACCGTGCCCGGTGCCCTTCTTCCTGTTCCGCCATCGCCCGGATCTCGGCCGCGAACGGATGACGATCGCCCATCACCGCGAGCTGGCCGGCATAGATCCGGGTCGCGCCGTATTCTCCGGCCTGGTCGACCCTGACCATCCGCGCGCGGTCGGGGCCGCTCATGCCGACCTCCTGTCGCGCGCGAGGAGCCAGAGAATGGCCAGCGCGCCTGCCGTGGACACGAGGAAGTTCCACCCTGCCAGCGACACGCCGAACAAGCTCCACGGTGCAATGTCGCAGCGGATCAATGGGGCGGCGAGGATGTTTTCAAGCGCATCGCCCGTGCCCCCGCCAGCCGCGGTGGCGCAGCCGGTCACGCCCTGCCACCAGCCGTATTCGACCCCTGCGTGAAAAGCTCCGATCGCGCCCGAGGCGAAGATCGCCAGCGCCGCCAATGCGATCCAGAGGCGCTTGGGCTCGACCACCGTCGATACCAGCGCCAGTACCACTGCGGCGAAATGCGGATAACGCTGCCACCAGCACATTTCGCACGGGTACAGCCCAAAGCCGTACTGCGAGAGATAGGCGCCGCCCAGCAGCAGCGCAGGCACGCCCAGCGCGAGACGCTGCGCCAGGCGACCGGCAGGATTGGCGATCATCGTATGCGGCGCCCCCGGGTCAGTTGCGCCGCGCCACGGCCGTACCGGCAGTCCGGCGCAGCGTGCGCAAGGCATAGTCGAGCTGGAAGTCGTCGACGCCCTGCTCCTTGAGCTGGGCCGCCGTCAGCTTGAAACGGGGATCGTCGAGCCGGTCGCGCTCCATTTCCTCGTCCTTCAGCCCCGCCTCGTTGACGAGGTGGCCGCGCAGGTCGGACTCGCGCAGGCGGAACCGGGCGCGGGTCTCAAGGTCGGGATCGGACAGCTGGGGCACCGTGATGTCGGGCTTGATGCCCCCTTCCTGTACCGCGTGGCCCGCCGGTGTGTAGTAGCGCGCAGTCGTCAGCTTGAGCGCCGAACCGCGCCCCAGCGGCAACAGTGTCTGGACGCTGCCCTTGCCGAAGCTGCGCTCGCCCATGATCACCGCGCGGCGATGATCCTGCAGCGCGCCCGCGACGATCTCGCTGGCCGAGGCGGAACCCGCGTCGATCAGCACGATCATCGGCACCCCGGCCGCGATCTGGCCGCGATAGACGGTCTCCGCATCGTAGAGCAGCGTCTCGCCCGACGCCCGGCCACGCTGCGACACGATCCTTCCCTTGTCGAGGAACAGGTCGGAGAGCGCCACCGCCTCGTCCAGCGAACCACCCGGGTTCGCACGGAGATCGAGCACCAATCCGGCAACCCGGCCCCGCGATTCGGCCTCGAGCGCCTTCCATGCCGAGAACACATCAGCCCCGACATCGCGGGAGAATTCGTTGACGGTCACGACCCCGATGTTCCCGTCGAGGAGTTTGTGGGTGACCGGCTCGAGTTCGATGACTCCGCGCGTGACTGTCACGTCGAATGGCTGGTCGCGCCCGGTGCGGAAAATGGTCAGCCGGATGCTGGTGCCCGCGGCCCCGCGCATACGCGCCACCGCCTGATCGAGATCGCCGCCGTAGATGAGGTCGCCATCGAGGTGGGTGATAAAGTCGCCCGCCTTGACCCCGGCCTCCATCGCCGGACTGCCGCGGAACGGCGAGATGACCTTGACCGCGCCGTCCTCCATCTGGACCGACAGGCCAAGGCCGGAATAATTGCCGTCGATCATCGTTTCGAGGCGCTGAAGGTCACTGCCATCGAGATAGGCCGAATGCGGATCGAGCGCGGCGAGCATCCCGTCGATCGCACCGCGGATCAGCTTTTCGTCCTCCACCGGCTCGACGTAACTCGCCTTCACCCGCTGATAGACCGCGAACAGCTTGGCGAATTCGGGGCCGACGCGCCCGTCGACCTGGGCCATCCCGGCGGTGGTCGCCGGTACGAGCGCGACCGCGGTCACTAGCGCGGCGGATTGGAGCAGGGCGGCAAACTTCATTGGCAAAGCCTCCTTGGGCAGCGCTTTCTATCGCGCAGCAGGCCTTAATGCCAGATGAGGATTGGCGGCACGAGGTGCAACGTCCCGCGTCGGGGCGGCAAAGCAGAGGCGATCACGACACCAGTTCGAGCGGATTGACCGGCTCGCTTCCGCGACGCAGTTCGAGCGTGACGACCGGCTGTCCGCCCCCTGCGACCCCGAGCGGCGCGCCGCCGACAAGTTCGTCTCCCACCGCGACATCGACCCGGGCAAGCCCGGTGACAAGGCTGGTCCAGCCCGCATTGTGCTCCAGGATCACGATCCTCCCGTAACCGCGGAACGGCCCGGCGAAGGCTACCCGCCCTTGCGCCGGCGCGATGACCTGCGCTCCGGGACGCGGCGCGATCGCGATGCCCTGGCTCAGCGCACCGCTCGATGTCGCCGCCCCGTAGCCGGTGACGATCTGGCCCGCGACGGGCAGCACATAACCTGCCGGCGCGCCCGTGTTCGCAGCGCGCGGCCGCACCTCGCTCACGCGCGCGCCTGCCGGGTCTTCCGGGCGCAGCAGCGGTCCGGCCAGCGCTGCCAGTTCAGCGCGCAGGCTGCCCGCCCGGTCCAGCCGCGCGACCAGGGTATCGAGATCGCGCGCCTCTTCCGCCAGTGCCAGCGCACGTTCGTTCTCGCGATCCGCCGCCCCGCCCGCCCGACGCGATTCGAGCCGTTGTCGCGTTTCCAGGGCAGCGAGGCGTGTGCGGCGTTCGGCAAGTTCGCCTTCGGCGCGCTCGAACACCGCCAGTGCCTGCCGCGCCTCCGCTTCCAACTGCTCGGCGCGGGTGATTTCCGCCCGTACCGCAGCAGTGCGTTCGCGCACTTGCGGGATGGTGGTCTCGATCAGCGCGCGCAGATAGACCGTTTCGCGCAGCGATCCGGGCTTGAGCGCAGACAGAACCAGAGGCCTACGGGCGAGTTTCTGCAGCGATGCCGATAAGCGCACCAGAGGCTCGCGCCGCTCGGCAAGGCGGCGCTGGAGCAGCACACGCTGCCCGTCGATAAGGGCGAGGCGCGCCTCGGCAGCGGCCATGCCCGCTTCGGCCTGCTGAATGCGCGCCGCAAGCGCGGCTGCTTCGCGCGCGGTGCGTTCGGCGGCCTCGGTCGCGGCACGCGCATCGCGTTCGAGGCGGACACCTCGCCGTTCGGCCTCGCTCGCCTGCGCCTGGGCACGGCTCAATGCAGCGCGGGTTTCCTCCGCCCCGCCATAGATTGGCGCGCGTTGTGCCAGCACACCTGCACCAGCGAGCAGTGCAAGCGAGCCGCCGAGGGCAAGGCGGAACAATGACGTCATAGCGCTACCCTGCCCGATGATAGGGATGTCCGGCAAGGATGCTGGTCGCGCGATAGAGTTGCTCCATCAGCATCGCGCGGGCGAGCAGATGTGGCCATGTGGCCTGTCCGAAGGCGATCAGCAGGTCGGCCTTCCCGCGCGCCTCATCTCCGTGCCCGTCCGCCGCGCCAAGCACGAATCTCGTTTCGCGCACCCCTTCGTCGCGCCAGAGGGCGAGGGTCGTGGCCAGATCCTCGGACGAAAGATTTCGCCCGCGTTCGTCGAGCAGCACAGTGCGCACCGGCGTCAGCGGATCGACCACCCTGCCCCCGGTTTCCGGCAATTCGGTCAGCTTCAGCGGCCATCCGATGCGTTTTTCGTACCGCGCGACCAGCTCGGCCTCTGGCGATCGGCCGATCTTGCCGCGCGCGATTACGTGGAGGAGCATACGCGGTTTGGCGCGTCAGGCGGTTCCATCGGCAACCGGCGGCGCATCGCCGAAGGCCCACATCCGCTCGAGGTTGTAGAAACTGCGCACCTCCGGACGGAACAGGTGGACGACCACGTCGCCAGCATCGAGCAGGACCCAGTCGGCGGCGGGCAGCCCTTCGAGCCGCACCGGCCCGAACCCGGCCTGCTTGACCTTTTCGGCCAGTTTCTGCGCCATTGCCGCGACCTGGCGGGTCGAACGGCCGGAAGCGATGACCATGTGGTCGGCGATGCTCGATTTGCCGGCGAGCGGAATCGAGACGAGTTCCTGCGCCTGGTCGTCCTCGAGCTGATCGATGACCAGCGCGTGGAGCGAGCCCGGCTCGGTGACGATATCGACCGGGGCGGCCCCGGTGCCCTCGGGGGGCGAGACGGATGATTGCGCCTGGTTCATAAGGCGGATGCGGTGCTCCTGCATGAGATGCCGATGGGCAATGGGGTAAGAACGCGCGGATGGCGCTTCACGTTTCCTGCCCTGTTGGAAAGGGATGGCTTGGAATGAGGCGGCGTGTGACCTGATCGCGGGGTAGCACTGCGGAAAAACGCTCGGCCCAGTCCGGATCGGCGCGGCGAATCGCCGTGGCCGAGCGGTTGTCGGGGTCGAAACGCAATGTCACCAGTGCCGGCGCGCTCCTGTCGCCTCCGTTGATCAATCCGGTCGGCGATGTACGGTATCGGCCGAGCCAGGCCATCGCGGGGCTCGCGATTGCATCGTCATCATAGCCCGGCCGTGCGATGACCGCAATCGGCATGGTCCGGGCAATCTCGCGCCAGTCGCGCCAGAGGTGGAACTGGGCGAGATTATCCGACCCCATCAGCCACACGAACCGGCGGCGCGGAAACCGCTTCACCAGCGCGCGCAGGGTATCGACGGTGTAGCGCGTGCCCAGGTCGCGCTCGATTGCGGTGACCTTGATCGGCGCCCTGCGGGACTGCTCCCGCGCCGAAGCGACCCGCGCGGCGAGCGGTGCCATTCCCGCAGCAGGCTTGAGCGGATTGCCAGGCGAAACCAGCCACCAGATCTCGTCGAGCCCCAGCGCCTCCAGCGCGAACAGGCTGATCTTGCGGTGACCGCCATGCGCGGGATTGAAACTTCCGCCCAGCAACCCCGTGCGGATCGCCCTCACGCGCGGGTCTGGCCGCTGCCGCGTACGAGCCACTTGTAGGTCGTCAGTCCCTCGAGCGCGACCGGCCCGCGCGCATGGAGCCGCCCTGTCGCGATCCCGATCTCCGCGCCCAGGCCGAACTCGCCGCCATCGGCGAACTGGGTGGAGGCATTGACCATCACGATCGCCGAATCGACGTCGTCGAGGAATCGCTCTGCCACCGCCGCGTCCTCTGTCACGATAGCCTCGGTGTGCCCCGATCCGTGGCGGGCGATGTGCGCCGTCGCACGGTCGAGCCCGTCGACCACGGCGACCGAAACAATCGCATCGAGGTATTCGGTGCCCCAATCCCCGTCATTGGCAGGCACGACGCGCGCATCCAGTGCGCAGGTGCGCGCATCTCCGCGCACCTCGCACCCGGCATCGATCAATGCTCCGACCAAACCCGCCGCGTCGGGAAAGCGAGTGTCCACCAGCAGAGTTTCCATCGCCCCGCAAACGCCGGTGCGACGCAGCTTGGCGTTGACCGCGATCGCACGCGCCATCACCGGGTCGGCCGCCTCGTGCACGTAAGTATGGCAAATGCCGTCGAGGTGAGCGAGCACGGGCACGCGCGCATCAGCCTGGACGCGGGCAACGAGGTTCTTGCCGCCGCGCGGAACGATCATGTCGATCAGCCCCGCCGCCGCGAGCATCGCGCCCACCACCGCCCTGTCCTGCGTCGGCACGAGCTGGACCGCATTGGCGGGGACGCCCGCCGAAGCGAGGCCGCGCACGAACGCCGCGTGAATCGCACGGTTGGAATGGACCGCCTCGCTCCCGCCGCGCAGGAGCACCGCGTTGCCAGCCCGCACGCACAGGGCAGCTGCATCGGCGGTGACATTGGGCCGACTCTCGTAAACGATCCCGATCAGCCCCACCGGCACGCGCACCCTCGACAGTGCCAGCCCGTTGGGCCGCTCGGCCTGGTCGATAATCGCCCCGACCGGATCGGGCAGTTCGGCGACCTGCTCGACAGCATCGGCAATCGAGCGCAGGCGCACGGGATCGAGCCGCAGGCGGTCGAGCATCGCGGATGTCAGCCCGCCTGCCTCGCCTGCGGCGATGTCGCGTGCATTGGCAGCAAGTATCTCCGCCTCCTCGTCCCGCAAGGCGCGGGCGGCGGCGCGCAGCGCATCGGCCTTGGCGTTGTCGTTCAGACGTGCCAGCACGCGCTGCGCGGCACGACCGGCATAGCCAAGATCGGCAACGAGTTCGGCAGGAGCTTGAGCCTCTTTCATGGCGGTCATCTAGCAGGGAGAATCGATACTGTCAGGAACCCGCTGAAGGGTCGGCGGAATGCTTTCCGCAACACTTTGTTCCCGGGCGAGACACGAAATTTGCCCTCCAGGAAACGATTCATCGCGCGACTCCATCGATTCGGCCTTTCGAGGGCCTATCCGATTCGACTCCTGCCCCCGGTTCCGATAGCCGCCCGCACCGGGATAAAGAACTCTGGACGTGGGGTCGCAGTTTTGAACAGTCAGAACATCGTGGGCGGATGGACGGCCCGCCTGCGGGACTGGTTTCCGGATCGCGAATTCTTCATGCGATCGCAGGGCCAGGTCCGCTTCATCAAGATTTCAGGTAAAGTGCAGATGGTCGCCGCGGGTGCGGTCTCGGTGGCATTGCTGGCCTGGGCGATCTCGCTCGCCGTGATGGGCTGGGCGCAATACCGCGCGCAGGCCGATCGCTGGTCGCTGCTGGAGCGCGAGGCGCAGGTCGCCCAGTCGGAAGAGCGCGTGAACGCCTATCGCGTGAATTTGGGCGAAGTGACCGACGATCTCGCCCGCAGGCAGCAGTTCCTCGAACAGATGGTCGAATCGCTGCCGGAAGACGTGACTGCCGAGCACACCGTCAGCGATTCCTCGAGCGAGGCCGGCGAAACGATCGACAAGGTGAGCGCGGCGATACCCGAGGCCGCCAACCTCGCCCGGATAGAGGCGCGGCAGCTTGCCCTGGTCGAACGGCTGACCCGCTATGCCGATGCCCGGGCCAAGCGCACCGCGGCGGCGATCCGTGGGTTGGGGCTCGACCCTACCGCCATGTTGCGCGGCGCCGAGCGCGAGGCGATGGGTGGTCCGCTCGAATTGCTCGCCACCGGCACCGACGGGGATGTCGATCCGCGTTTCGAGCGCCTTGGCCTCAGCCTGGCGCGGATGTCGGCGCTCGAACGGGGGCTGGACGGCATTCCGCAGGTTCGCCCTGCTGCCCTCGCGGCCATGACCTCGGGCTTCGGCTACCGGCGCGACCCGTTCACCGGCGGTGCGGCGATGCATTCCGGGCTCGATTTCAAGGGGCCGATCGGCGCGCCGATCTATGCCGCCGCCGATGGGCGGGTGAGCTTCGTCGGCACCAAGGCCGGTTACGGCAAGACGGTCGAGATCACCCACGGCAATGGCCTGATGACCCGTTATGCGCATATGTCGCGTTTCGCCTCTACCGTCGGCCAGAAAGTCGGCGCGGGCGAGGTGATCGGCGCGATCGGCAACACCGGCCGCTCGACCGGGCCGCACCTTCACTTCGAGGTTCGCATCCACAATCGCGCGGTCAACCCGCGCCCGTTCCTGGAGAATGCCCGCAATGTTCTCGAAGAAGCCCGACGCATACCCGAGCGCGACGACGCCCCGGCAGGAGCGGCGCGTGGCCAGCGGTAGCTTTTCCGTGATCGGTGCCGATGTCACCATCCGCGGCGACGTGACCGCTGCAACCGAACTCCACGTCGACGGCAATATCGAAGGCGACCTCCAGTGCGCCTCGCTGGTGCAGGGCGAAGGCAGCACGATCCAGGGCGCGATCGTCGCCGACACCGCGCGGCTTTCGGGCCGTGTCGTCGGCAGCATCGAAGCCAAGGAACTTGTCGTGCTGCGCTCGGCCCGAATCGAAGGTGATGTCCACTACGACGCGCTGACCATCGAGCAGGGTGCCGAGGTCGATGGCCGGTTCGCGCACCGCGTGCCGAGCAAGCCGCGTACCGTCGATACGGCAAGTCCAGCCGTGGCCGATGCCGCCGATGGCGAGCCGCGCCTGACTCTCGCCACCTGAGCCGCGCGGGGCCCGGCCCGATTAGACCGCGGCCCGATCAACCGTCGGTCAGGACTTCCTCGCGCAGGGCCTTGCGGTCGAGCTTGCCGATCATGGTTTTGGGCAATTCGCCGCGCACGACAACGCCCGAGACCCGCTCGTGCTTGCCGATCCTCGCGTTGAGCCATTCCTTCAGCGCATCCCCATCGGCATCCGCGTCATCCTGCAAGGTCACGTAGGCGCGGGGAGTTTCGCCGAGGTAGGCGTCGGGCACACCCAGCACGAGCGCTTCCTTCACCGCGGGGTGTTGGACGAGGACTGCCTCGACCTGGCTCGGAAACACCTTGAACCCGCCCACCGCGATCATGTCCTTGATCCGGTCGACAATGGTGATGAAGCCGTCGGCGTCGATTTCGGCCACGTCGCCCGTGCGCAGCCATCGGGTTCCGCCGATCTCGGCGAAGGCGCTGGCAGCGGCATCGGGGCGGTTCCAGTACCCTTGCATGATCTGCGGCCCGGCGACCACCAGTTCGCCCGGCTCCCCTTCGGGGGCTGGTCGCGATGGATCTTCCTTGTCGAGCAGCATGACGTGCGTGTGCGGAATGACCTGCCCGATCGAGCCAGGCTTGCGCGACCCTTCGTAGGGATTGACCGAAACCACCCCGCTGCTTTCGGTCAGGCCGTAGCCCTCGACCAGCCGCGCTCCGCTAGCGGCCTCGAACTTGTCGCGCACGGGCGCGGGCAGCGGTGCGCCGCCGGAGATACAGATCCTCAGCGAAGAGAAATCGGTCCGTCCGAACCGGGGATGGTCGAGCAGGGCCTGGTACATCGTCGGCACGCCGGGGAAGGCGGTCGGATGGGTCCGGTCGATGGTCTTGAGCACCTGCCCGGCGTCAAAGCGGGGCAACATCACTATGCACCCGCCCTTGGCCACGGTGCGATTGAGCACGCAGGTGTTCGCGAACACGTGGAACAGCGGCAGTGCGCCCAGGATCACGTCCGGGTCGGCAGGATCGAACGGGTCGATCGCTTCGACCTGCAGTGCATTCACCGACAGGTTGGCATGGGTCAGCATCGCGCCCTTGGGCCGCCCGGTCGTGCCGCCGGTATATTGCAACAGGGCAAGGTCCGCCGGGACGAGATAAGGCAGATCGCCCATCGCCTCGCCACGCAACACCTCGTCCCAGCGCACCACGTCGGGCAGTGGCGGCACGGCCGCGATGCTCTTGCGCCCCAGCAGCATCAGCGCCAACCGTTTCAGCGGCGGCAACATCGCGCCGAGCCGCCCGACCACCAGGGTTTCGAGCGGCGAGCGTTCAAGCACATCCAGCGCGGTGGGCAACAAGCTGGCGACATCGACCGTCACCAGCAGGCGAGTGCCCGAATCCTCGACTTGCGCGGTCAGTTCGTCGGCGGTGTAGAGCGGCGAGAAATTGACTGCGACCGCGCCCGCCATCATCGCTCCGTAATAGGCCGCGACGTAGATCGGCACGTTGGGCAGGAACAATCCCACCCGGTCGCCGCGCTCGATACCTAGCCGCCGCAAACCGTGAGCGAAACGCACCGCATCGGCATGGAGTTCACGGTAGGAATAGCTGCGGCCGAGAAACTCCACCAGCGCAGCATCGGGCTGCCGCTCGGTCGTGCGGGCGAACAAATCGGGTAGCGTCACCGGCTCGATCGGGGTGTCCCAGGGCCGGGGATGCTGATAGGCGGCGCTATTTACATCCATGTCAATAGGATGGCGCAGGCGCAACGGGCACGCAAGGAAAAAGGCGCCCCCGATGTCGGCCGGGAGCGCCTTTTCACGTTGTCTTTCGCAATCTTGGTCGGATCAACCCTCGCTGTCGGCGGTCTCGCCCGCGCGCTTCGCTTCGAGCCATGCGTCGGCCTCGGCTTGCTGGGCGGCTTCGGAGGCGGCCTTCTCATTCGCCTCGCGCTCGGCCCGCAGCTGGGCGATGAGCCTGTCGCGGTCGGAGCCTGCGTCGGCGGCTACCGTATCGCTTTCGACCACTCCGGCCTTCTTCGCCGCCTTGGCGACGATCGCGTCCAGTTCGCGCTGAGAGCACAGACCAAGGGTCACCGGGTCCTTCGCCTGGATGTTGGCGATGTTCCAGTGGCTGCGATCGCGAATCGCAGCGATGGTGGTGCGGGTCGTACCGATCAGCTTGCCAATCTGGGCGTCGGTGATCTCGGGATGGTTGCGCAGGATCCACGCGATGCCGTCAGGCTTGTCCTGCCGCTTGGACACAGGGGTATAGCGCGGGCCCTTGGTGCGGGTGACCTCGACCGGGGCTTTCTGCATCTTGAGGCGATAGGCGGCATCCGCCTGCCCGCGCTCGATCTCGGCCAGCGTCAGCTCGCCCGAGTGGAGCGGATCGCGGCCGGTATATTTCGATCCGGCGAGATCGTCGGCCATCGCCTGAACCTCGAGAATGTGCAGGCCGCAGAACTCGGCGATCTGTTCGAAACTGAGCGCGGTGTTGTCGACCAGCCAGGTGGCGGTCGCGTGCGGCATCAGCGGGGCGGGCTGGGCCATGGAAATCTCCTGGAAAATAGAAGGGCCGCCCCTTGCGGAGCGGCCGTGCCAAGCGGATTTAGGGCATCAGCCCGGTTTCGGCAAGCGATTAGGCGGCCAGCGCGGCCTGATGCGTCGTCACCAGCCCGGCAAGGAACTGATCCGTAGCCGTGTCCCAACCGAACTCCGCCGCATATTCGGCACAGGCGCTGCGTTCGCAGGCCAGCGCCGCGGCGATTGCCTGGTCGAGATCGTACGACAGCGACCCAACCGCCCCGACGATCACGTCGACCGGACCGGCCACGGGATAGGCGGCCACCGGAGTGCCGCAGGCCAGCGCCTCGATCATCACCAAGCCGAAAGTATCGGTGCGGCTGGGAAAGACGAAGACGTCCGCCCCGGCATAGCATCCGGCCAGCTCGCGCCCGCTCTTGCGGCCGAGGAAATGCGCCTCGGGAAAGCTGGTCCGCAAGCGGCCTAGCTCAGGGCCATCGCCGATCACCACCTTGCTGCCGTGGGCCGATCCGGCCAGGAAAGCTTCGATGTTCTTCTCCACCGCGACCCGGCCGACGTAGAGCTGGATCGGGCGGGGCAGGCGCGCATATTCGGGCGGGGGTGGCGCATCGGGCGTGAAGCAGGCGAGGTCGACGCCGCGACTCCATTGGTGCAGTCGCCCGAGCCCATGCCGCCGCAACTCCTGGCGAACCGAGTCAGTGGCCACCAGCACACGCTGCGCCGGGCCGTGGAACCACCGGATATAGCGCCAGAACAGGTGCTCGGGCAGCCCGGTCCGACGTGCGACATAGGCGGGAAACTGGGTGTGATACGCGGTCGTGAAGGGAATGCCCCGCACCACGCAATGACGCCGCGCCGCAAGGCCCAGCGGGCCCTCGGTGGCGATGTGGATGGCATCCGCCCCGAAATCATCCAGCCGCCTGCCGATATCGCCTGGCGCGGGCAGGGCAAGGCGGATCTCAGGATACGTCGGGCAGGGCATAGAGGGATACCGATCGGGCGAGACGACCATAACCGCATGGCCGCGAGCCTCGAGTATCTCGCACGTCTTGACCAGGGTGCGCACCACGCCGTTCATTTGCGGCAGCCATGCGTCGGTGACGACAGCGATCCGTTCGGGAAAGGGGTGCATGGGCGCTCTGCCAACTGCGATCCGAGTGAGCTCGTTCACGCCGCGCGTCTCTCGTCATTGTCGGCAGCCTCGCTGGCCCGGCGAGCGACTTCTTCGGCCCAGTGGAGGAGTTCCATCGTGCCGTCGAAGTGCTCCACGAGCGCGGTGCACCCTTCCACCCAGTCGCCGTCGTTGTAGTATTCGATGCCGTCGAAAGTGCGGATTTCGGCGGTGTGGATGTGGCCGCAGACGACCCCGTCCACCCCGCGCTCGGCGGCGGCGCGGGCAACCACCTCCTCGTACCGCGATATGAATTCGACCGCGTTCTTGACCTTGTGCTTGGCCACTTTGGACAGCGACCAGTAAGGCATTCCGAATGCACGACGGGCGACGTTGACCCAGCGGTTCAGCCCCATCATCATGTGATAGAGCGCATCGCCGACCACCGCGAGCCAGCGATGGGCGAGCATTACGGCATCGAATTCGTCGCCGTGCAACACCATCAGTCGTCGTCCGTCGGCGGTTTCGTGGAACGCTGCGCGCTGGATCTCCACGCCACCGAAGTTCATGCCCGCGAAGGGCCGCATCATCTCGTCGTGGTTGCCCGGGATATAGACGATTCGCGTGCCGCGCCGCGCGCGCTTGAGAATGCGCCAGACCACGTCGTTATGCTCGGGCGGCCAATAGACCTTCTTCTTCAGCCGCCAGCCGTCGATGATGTCGCCGACCAGGTACATCGTCTCACTATCGGTGTGGTCGAGGAAGTCGATCAGCAATTCCGCGTTGCACCCCTTCGTGCCGAGGTGGATGTCGCTGATCCAGATCGTCCGGTAGCGGCGGCGTTCATTGCCCGACGGTTCCGGAATGGTCGGTCGGATGGCGGGCAGGCTGGCGACATTGTCGAAATCGGCGCGTAACGCATCGGCCATGAGCGGCTCCGGAGCGGTTCTCGTCGCTCCAGGCCTATGGCCGGGTTATGTTACGCGCTGACCGCAGAGCGATGACGGTTCCGAGGCACCTGGGCCCCGGTAGTCAATCCATTGTCACGAAACCGGGCAGTCCCTCGATCCGCGCGATCCAGCGGCATACCGCCTTGTAATCGCCGAGGCCAAAGCCGCCTTCCTCCGCCTTGTGGGTATAGGGAAACAGCGCAATGTCGGCCAGCGTCGGGCCCTTGCCCACGAACCAGTCGCGCGTCGCCAAGTACCCGTCCATCACCTTCAACGCCTCGCACCCGGCGATCCGCTTGGGCATGACTTGCGCACGCTGATGCTCGGACAGCCGCGCCTCGCCGATGAAATGGAGCCAGAAGCGCAGCGTGGCCACGTTCGGTTCGTGGTTGTATTGCTCGAAGAACATCCACCGCAGCATATCGGCGCGGTCGAACCGGTCTTCGGGCACCAGCCAGGTTCCTTCGGCGAGATACCAGCACGCGGCATTGCTTTCGGGCAGGAAACGGTCGCCGATCTGCAACACCGGAATCCGCCCGTTGGCGTTCACTTGCGCCAAGAACTCCGCCGTCCGGGTCTCGCCCGCCATGATGTCGTAATGCCGCGTCGCCAACGGCAGCCCGAGCAACGCGGCGGTGAGCCTGATCTTGTAGCAGTTGCCGCTGCGCGGATCCTCGTGAAGCGTGAGCGTCTCGGTCATCCATGCACCTCCAGCACGATCTTGCCGACATGATCGCCCGCCTCCATCCGTGCGTGCGCGGCGGCGGCCTCGACCAGCGGGAACGTGCGGTCCATTACCGGACGCAGGGTGCCATCGGCGAACAGTGGCCAGGCGTTTTGTTCGATCTCGCTCGCCAGCAGGGCCTTGAACGTGCTGCTGCGCGGGCGCAGCGTCGAGCCGGTCAGCGTCAGCCGCCGCGACATGACCACCGCCATGTTGAGCTCCGCCTTCATCCCGCCGAGCACAGCGATCGTGACGTGCCGCCCGTCTTCCACAAGGCACCTGAGATTGCGCGGCACATAGTCGCCCGAGACCATATCGAGCACAACCTGGACCCCTTCGCCGCCGGTGAAGGTTTTCACTTCCTCGACGAAATCGGCCGCGCGGTAGTTGATCGAAAGGTCAGCCCCGAACGAGCGCGAGGCCTCGCATTTCTCCTCGTCTCCGCAGGTGGTGATGACGGTCAGCCCGAACGCCTTGCCCAGCATCGTGGCCATCGTGCCGATCCCGCTGGTCCCGCCGTGGACCAGCAGGGTCTCGCCCTCCTTGGCCCAGCCGCGCTCGAACACATTGTGCCATACGGTGAACAACGTTTCCGGGATGGCAGCTGCCTCGGCTAGCGGCATGGTCGGAGGAACGACCAGGCAATGGCCGACATGAGCCAGGCAATATTCGGCGTAGCCGCCGCCCGAAACCAGCGCGCAGACCTTCTTGCCCAGCCAGTCTCCCGCCACACCGGGACCGACCGCGATGACCACTCCGGCCACTTCAAGTCCGGGAATTGGCGAAGCTCCGGGCGGCGGCGGGTAAAGTCCCTGCCGCTGCGCCACGTCGGGACGATTGACGCCGGCATGGGCGACGCGGACGAGGACCTGTCCTTCGCCCGGCGTGGGCACCGGCACGGTCTCCGGCCGCAGCACCTCGGGCCCGCCGGGCGTATCGAACCCGATCGCTGTCATCGTTTCCGGAATGCGCCCCGTCATTGGTTCCCCCTGTGGCCGCAAGGCGACAGCCCCTTGCGCTCGGGCTGACCTAACCCCACGTCGGATTGACAGCAAGCCGTCCGGCTTGCGATGCTGCCTGGCAAATGGACCTCGACGATCTACCCCGCCCCAGGGGCGATGCCGCGAGCAAGCTCGCCGGGGAGGACCTCGCGCCTTATTCGCAGGATGAGTTGGCGGAACGGATCGAGATGCTTCAGGCCGAGATCGCCCGGGTCGAAGCGCATCGAGACCGGGCCTCGGCCCACCGCAGCGCCGCCGATGCACTTTTCCGAAAGCCTGGCGCATGAAGCCCGTGGGTCGTATCCTGCACGGACGGCTCCATATAGGTTTCGTTAACCATGCCCGTTCATATTCTCCCGCAAGGGGGAATTCGCCTTCAGCCACGAAAGGCCGTTGAATGCCCAGTTTCGCCCAGAACCTCGAAAAGACGCTTCACGCGGCGCTGAGCCATGCGTCGGACCGGCGGCACGAGTACGCCACGCTCGAGCATTTGCTGCTGGCGCTGGTCGACGACGATGATGCGGGGCAGGTGATGAATGCCTGCGGCGTCGATCTGAACGAGCTGGGCGAAGTGGTGAAGCAGTACCTCGACCAGGAGTACCAGTCGCTCAAGACCGATGACGGCGCCGATCCGCAGCCGACCGCCGGTTTCCAGCGGGTGATCCAGCGCGCGATCCTGCACGTCCAGTCGAGCGGCAAGGATACCGTGACCGGCGCCAACGTGCTGGTGGCGCTGTTTTCCGAACGCGACAGCTATGCGGTCTATTTCCTCCAGCAGCAGGACATGAGCCGCCTCGACGCCGTCAGCTACATCAGCCACGGCATCGGCAAGGGCGGCAAGCAGCTCGAGACCCGCACCCCCAAGGGCGCTGAGGAGACGCAGCCGGCGGCGGAGGAAAAGAGCGACGGCAAGAAGGAAACCGCGCTTGACCAGTTCACCGTCGACCTGAACAAGAAAGCGCTGGCGGGCAAGGTCGACCCACTTATCGGCCGCGGGCCGGAAGTCGACCGGACCATCCAGATCCTGTGCCGCCGCAGCAAGAACAACCCGCTCTACGTGGGCGATCCGGGCGTCGGCAAGACCGCCATCGCCGAAGGGCTCGCGCGCAAGATCGTCGAAGGCGATGTGCCCGAAGTGCTGCAGAACGCGGTGATCTATTCGCTCGACATGGGCGCGCTGCTGGCGGGTACTCGCTATCGCGGTGACTTCGAAGAACGGCTGAAGCAGGTCATAAACGAACTCGAGAATATGCCCCATGCGGTGCTGTTCATCGATGAAATACACACCGTGATCGGTGCCGGCGCGACCAGCGGTGGGGCCATGGATGCCTCCAACCTGTTGAAACCGGCCCTTTCTTCGGGAACGATCCGCTGCGTCGGCTCGACCACTTACAAGGAATTCCGCAACCACTTCGAAAAAGATCGTGCGCTGCTGCGCCGGTTCCAGAAGATCGACGTGAACGAGCCTACGGTCGAGGACACCATCAAGATCCTGAAGGGCCTGCGCACTGCGTTCGAGGACCATCACAAGGTCAAGTACACGCCCGAGGCGATCAAGACCGCGGTCGAGCTGTCGGCGCGCTACATCAACGACCGCAAGCTGCCCGACAAGGCGATCGACGTGATCGACGAGGTCGGCGCGATGCAGATGCTGGTGCCCCCGTCGAAGCGCAAGAAGAAGATCACTGCACGCGAGATCGAGCAGGTCATCGCGACGATGGCGCGGATTCCGCCCAAGAGTGTGTCGAGCGACGACAAGAAGGCGCTCGAGAACCTCGAGCGCGACTTGAAGCATGTCGTGTTCGGCCAGGACGCGGCGGTCGAGCGTCTGGCCACGGCGATGAAGCTCAGCCGTGCGGGCCTGCGCGATCCGGACAAGCCGATCGGCAGCTTCCTGTTCTCCGGCCCTACCGGCGTCGGCAAGACCGAAGTCGCGCGCCAGCTCGCCTCGATCATGGGGATCGAGCTGAAGCGCTTCGACATGAGCGAATACATGGAGCGTCACTCGGTCAGCCGCCTGATCGGCGCGCCTCCGGGTTACGTTGGGTACGACCAGGGCGGCCTCTTGACCGACGCCGTCGACCAGAACCCGCATTGCGTCCTGCTGCTCGACGAGATCGAGAAGGCGCACCCCGACCTGTTCAACATCCTGCTCCAGGTCATGGACCACGGTCGACTGACCGACCATCACGGCAAGACGGTCGACTTCCGCAACGTCGTGCTGATCATGACCACCAATGCCGGTGCCGCCGACATGGCCCGCCAGGGCATCGGCTTCGGCGATGTGTCGAAGGAGGATGCGAGCGAGGAAGCGGTCAAGCGGATGTTCTCGCCCGAATTCCGCAACCGGCTCGATGCGGTGGTGCCGTTCGGCTATCTCGGCCGGGAAACGGTAGCGCGCGTGGTCGACAAGTTCATCCTCCAGCTCGAACTCCAGCTGGCGGAACAGAACGTCCATATCCAGTTCGACAAGGATGCGCGCGACTGGCTCGCCGACAAGGGCTATGACAAGCTCTATGGTGCCCGCCCGATGGGCCGGTTGATCCAGGAGAAGATCAAGCAGCCGCTGGCCGAGGAACTGCTGTTCGGCAAGCTGGCCGACGGCGGCGAGGTCCATGTGAACGTCAAGGATGGCAAGCCCGCGTTCGAGCTGACCCCGGCCCCGCCGAAAGTGAAGGCGGTGCGGCCGAAGAAGAAACCGGCCGCGAAAAAGCCTGCTGCCAGGGCGCCGGAAGGCGAGAGCGAGAGCTGACGTTGGAACAAGGCACCGCCACCCCCATTTGAGCGGGGATGGCGGTGCCGTTTTCCTGGATCAGGGCCGAGCCCCACGGCATCCATGTGGTGCCAGCCGACGCGTGGGTCGATCCCAGCCGTCCGGCCGAGCGCGCGCTTGTCACCCACGGCCACGCCGATCACGCCCGCGGCGGGCACGGACAGACCGTCGCCACGCCGGAAACCCTCGCGATCATGGAGTTGCGTTACGCAACCAGGGATGGCGCGACACCCGTTTCTTATGGCGAGACTATCAAACTGCCGGGCGATGTCAGCGCGACCTACGTTCCGGCGGGCCACGTTCTCGGCAGCGCGCAGATCCTGCTCGAGCACGCGGGCGAGCGGGTGGTAGTGACCGGAGACTACAAGCGCCGCGCCGATCCGACCTGCCCGCCGTTCGAGTTGATACAGTGCGACATCTTCATCACCGAGGCGACCTTCGGTCTGCCACTGTTCACCCATCCGCCGATCGAGGGCGAGATCGCCAAGGTGCTCAAGGCGCTCGCCGACCATCCCGATCGCTGCGTGTTGGTGGGAGCCTACGCCTTGGGCAAGGCGCAGCGGGTAATTGCCGAATTGCGCCGCGCCGGGCACCATGCGCCGATCTATCTCCACGGGGCAATGGAGCGGATGTGCCGGCTCTACGAGGAGCTGGGCGTCGGTCTGGGCGATCTGCGGCTGGTGGCCGACACGCCCAAGGACGCGTTGCGCGGCCAGGTGGTGATCTGCCCGCCCTCCGCGCTCAACGATCGCTGGAGCCGTCGCCTGCCCGATCCGATCACCGCCATGGCGTCGGGCTGGATGCGCGTGCGCCAGCGCGCCCGCCAGCGCAATGTCGAGCTGCCGCTGATAATCTCCGACCATGCCGACTGGAACGAGCTGACCCGGACCATCCGCGAGATCGATGCGCACGAGAACTGGATCACCCACGGCCGCGAGGACGCGCTGCTGCGCTGGTGCCAGCTCCACCAGCGCCGCGCCCGCGCGCTGGCTTTGGTCGGGTATGAGGATGAGGACGACTAGGCGCGGTGGAAGCGTTCGCCGCCCTCATCGACGCGCTGGTCTATACCCGCAGCCGCAACGAGAAGCTGCGACTGATTGCGGAATACCTGCGCGAAACGCCTGATCCCGATCGCGGGTGGGCGCTGGCGGCACTGACCGACGGGCTCGATTTTCCGGCGGTGAAATCCAGCACGATCCGCGCGCTGATGCAGGAGCGGATCGACCCGGTGCTGTGGACGCTCAGCCGCGATTTCGTCGGCGATACGGCGGAAACCGCTAGCTTGCTGTGGCCCGCGCCCGAGGAAGCGTCCTCGCCGCCCACGGTGAGCGAGGCAGTGGCGGCGCTGGCGGGGATGACCCGCAAATCGGTGCTGGCGGACTTGCCGCGCCTGCTCGACCGGCTCGATGCCTCGGGTCGCTATGCCCTGCTCAAGCTGGCGACCGGGGCGATGCGGGTGGGCATTTCGGCGCGGCTGGCGAAGACCGCCTTCGCGCAGGCGTTCGACGTCTCGGTCGAGGAGGTCGAGGAGTACTGGCACGGCCTCGCCGCGCCCTATCCCGGACTGTTCGCCTGGGCGGCAGAGGGCGCACCGCCGCCCGATACCGAGAACCTACCCACGTTCCGCCCCTTCATGCTCGCCCATCCGCTCGAGCAAACGGTGGTCGATCTCGCCGACTACGTGGCGGAGTGGAAATGGGACGGAATCAGGGTGCAATTGGTTCAAGCTGGGGGTCAGACACGGCTTTATTCGCGTTCGGGCGACGATATCTCCGCGACCTTTCCCGAACTGCTCGGCACGCTCGATTTTCCCGCCGTGCTCGACGGCGAGCTGATGGTGCGCGGCAGCCATCAGGGAGGCGAGGTCGGCGGCGCGGCGAGCTTCAACGCGCTTCAGCAGCGGCTGGGGCGCAAGACCGTCAGCAAGGCGATGCTGGCGGACTATCTCGCCTTCGTGCGGCTCTACGACGTGCTTCTTGTGGAAGGCGAGGATCTTCGGCCGCTGCCGTGGTCGGAACGACGGGCGAAACTGGAAGGGCTGATGGGGCGGCTGCCCGCAAGCCACTTTGACCTCAGCACCGTGGTCGAGGCTGAGCATTTCGAGCACCTGGCCGAAATCCGCGCCGGGGCGCGTGACGAGGCGATCGAGGGGCTGATGCTCAAGCGCCGCGATTCGCCCTACATCGCGGGTCGCCGCGTCGGACTGTGGTACAAGTGGAAGCGCGACCCGCTGCTGGTCGACTGCGTGCTGATGTATGCCCAGCGCGGGTCAGGCAAGCGGTCGAGCTTCTATTCCGACTACACCTTCGGCTGCTGGGACGGCGATCCCGACGCGGGCGCCGAACTGCTGCCCGTCGGCAAGGCCTACTCCGGCTTCACCGACGAGGAGCTGAAGAAGATCGACCGCCACGTGCGCACGCATACGGTGAACCGCTTCGGCCCGGTGCGCGAGACCGACAGGAGCCTGGTGTTCGAGGTAGCATTCGATTCGGTCCACGCGAGCAAGCGCCACAAGAGCGGCCTCGCCATGCGCTTCCCCCGTATCCACCGCGTCCGCTGGGACAAGCCGGTGCACGAGGCGGATCGTGTGGATAGTTTGCGGGCGCTGGTGAAGGACTAAGGCGTCAGCGCCTCAGCCACCGCCGCCGCGTGCGCTTTCGCGTTCTCCGCGTAATGCGCAACGCCCATGCGCATTCCCATGATCGCGGCATCGTCGAGGGTGCGCATCAGCCGCGCCGGGCGGCCGCCCCAGAGCTCGCGTGTCCCCATCACCTTGCCTTCGGTCAGCATCGCGCCCGCCGCGAGCATCGCGTCGGAACCGATCACCGCCTTGTTCATCGCGATCGCGCCCAGTCCGACGAAGCCGCGGTCGTGGATCGTGCAGCCGTGGACCATCGCCATATGGCCGATCAGCACATCGTCGCCGATGATCAGCGGCGAGCCGTCGGGATCGCCCGGACGCGGCGGGTCGCAGTGGAGCACGCTGCCATCCTGCACGTTGGTGCGCGCGCCGATCACGATCCGGCTCACGTCGGCGCGCAGCACGCAGTTGTACCAGATCGAGCTGCCCGGCCCGATGGTGACATCGCCCACGATCGTGCAGCCGGGGGCGACGAAGGCGCTGTCGTCGATGTGCGGGGTCTTGCCGTGAATCGGCACTATGTTCACGTCGGGGCGGTTCATCGCGCGGTCTCCCATTGCGAGGCGGTGAGCGAATAGAGGATCGTGGTCCGGTCCTCTGGCGGATAGGCGGGATCCTCGAAATCGAGATCGGCGCGCCGCTGCATCCCGAGCTTCTCCATCAGTTTCCAGCTCGCGACGTTGAGCTGACTGGTCAGCGCCACGACGTGCGGCGCACCGACGCGGCCAAAGGCCCACTCGAGCACGGCGCGCATCGCCTCCTCGGCATAGCCCCGCCGCCAGCGGTCCTCTCGCACCAGCCAGCCCACCTCGTGATCCCCCAAGTTCTTCGCCAGCGGATTGTCGACCCGCTTGATCCCGCAGTGGCCGACCAGCTCGCCGGTTTCCTTCTCGATCATCATCAGGAAACCGAACCCATCCTTCGCGTAGGTCGCGATGGCCTTGGCGTGCTTGGCCTCGATCTCGTGCAATTCCTTGACACCGCCCAGCCGCGCCATCACCGCTGGCGTGTTGAGCAGGCGGTACTGGAGCGCCGCATCGCCGGACGCTATCGTGCGCAGCACCAGGCGATCGGTCTCGACGACGATGTCAGGCATCGCGGCCGATCGAATAGACGATCGTGTCGCGCCATGGCGGATCGTAGCGCGGGTCGGCATAGTCGAGGTCCGCCCGGCGGCGCATCCCGAGGCGCTCCATCAGCCCCCAACTGGCTGTGTTTTCCGCGATCGTAAGCGCGACGACTTCTTCCGCACCGAAGCGATCGAACGCAAGGCCGAGCGAGGCCATCGCCGCCTCCTTGGCATAGCCCTGACCCCAGGCATCCTCGCGCAGCCGCCAGCCGATTTCGGGCATTCCGGTGACCGTCGAGCCCGGCGCATCGGCCCGCTTCAGCCCGCAGAACCCGAGCAGTTCGCCGTCCTCTTTCCGCTCGACTGCCCAGAAGCAGTGACCATGTTGCGCGGCGCAACTTTCGACCCGCTCGCGCTGCGCCGCCAGGCCCGATTCGTCCAGCACCCCGCCGATCCAGCGCATGACCGCAGGCGTGTTGGTTACGGCGAAAAAGCGCGGCCAGTCATCCGCGCGCCAGTCGCGCAGGATCAGCCGCTCGGTCTGGTGGCGGAACCCAGACCCCATGCTCAAGCTCCGAGCAGGCGCGCAGCGTGGGCGGCGTGATAGGTCAGCACACCCGCGCATCCGGCGCGCTTGAACGCTGTCAGCGTTTCCAGCACCAGCGCGTCGCGGTCCCCAGCCCCGGCGGCGACCGCCGCCTCGATCATCGCGTACTCGCCGCTGACCTGGTAGGCGAACACAGACACCGCGAACTGCTGCTTCACGGACGCGACAATATCGAGATAGGGCAGGCCCGGCTTGACCATCACGCTGTCGGCCCCCTCGGCGAGATCGAGCGCGACCTCGCGCAGCGCCTCCTCGGCATTGCCGGGGTCCATCTGATAGCTCTTCTTGTCGCCCTTGAGCAGACCGCCCGAACCGACCGCGTCGCGGAACGGGCCGTAGAAGGCGCTCGCATACTTGGCCGCGTAGCTCATGATCTGGACATTGTGGTGGCCCGCAGCCTCCAGCGCCGAACGGATGGCTCCCACGCGCCCGTCCATCATGTCCGACGGCGCGATCACGTCCGCACCCGCTGCCGCCTGGTTCAATGCCTGGCCGACCAGCACCTCCACCGTCGTGTCGTTGGCGACATAGCCCGCCGCATCGAGCAGCCCGTCCTGTCCATGGCTGGTATAGGGGTCGAGCGCCACGTCGGTCAGCACGCCGATATCGTCGCCGCAGGCCTGCTTGATCGCCCGGATCGCGCGGCACATCAGATTGTCCGCGCTCAGTGCCTCCTTGCCGTCATCCGAGCGCCGCTCGGGCTCGGTATTGGGGAACAAGGCCAGGCACGGAATGCCGAGCCCGACCGCTTCCTTCGCCCGCGCCACCGCAAGATCGACCGACCAGCGCGATACGCCCGGCAGCGATGCGACCGGCTCCTCCACCCCGGTGCCCGCCGTGACGAACAGCGGCCAGATCAGGTCGGCGGGCGTGAGCACGGTCTCGCGGTGGAGCGCGCGACTCCAGCCGCTCGCGCGGGTGCGGCGCAGGCGCAGGGCGGGGTAACTGGCGGTCATGGCAATCGTCCTGCCGCAAAGCGGCGACCGGTTCAATCGGCGTCAGCGGATCTCGCGCGGAGTGTCGAGCTTGTCGATCTCGCGCAGCGGTTGTTCCGCGGCGGATTCAGACGCGGTCGGGGCAAGATCGGTCAGCGCCGCGCCCGGCGTTACGCTCTTGATCGACCCGAGCGCGGCCCGGAAGCGGCGCAGTTCCTCGCCCGAAAGCTGGGCGCGGGTGACGAAGCGTACAGACGAGGGGTCCACCGCCCGGCCATTGCGATACATCTCGTAATGCAGGTGCGCGCCGGTCGAGAGCCCGGTCGAGCCGACATAGCCGATCACCTGTCCGCGCCGCACGCTCTGCCCCGCGCGCACCGCCATGCGGCTCATATGGCAATAGCGGGTGGCAAGGCCCCCGCTGTGCGTCAGGCGCACGGCATTGCCGCATCCGCCCATGCGCCCTGCCGCCTGGACCTGCCCATCGGTGACCGCGACGATCGGGGTGCCGTGGCCTGCGCGGAAATCCAGCCCGGCGTGCATCCGGCGATAGCCCAGGATCGGATGGCGGCGCATCCCGTAGCCGGACGATACCGAACCCGGCACCGGAGCGACCAGCCCGCTGCGCTGTTCGCCGACCCCCGATGCCTCGAAGAACCGCCCCTCGCTGCCCCAGCGCATCAGCTGGACCTGCGGCTTGTCGCCCCGGTCGATCCCGGCATAGACCAGTTGCCCCGCCTGCCGTTCGCCAGTGGCGGCGCGGCGATACTGGACGATCATGTCGAAGGTGTCGTTCGCGCGCACGGCGCGTTCCATGTCGACCTGCTCGGTCAGTGCCTTGAGATATTGCTGGACCGCGCTCGACGGTGCGCCGGCGGCGCGCATCGAACGATAGAGGCTGCTGCCGACACTGCCGCGAATCCGCAGCGGAGTGTCGTCGACCCGGATCGGGACGCGGGTGAGCGCGAGATTGCCGTCGTTCCGGCTCACCTCGAGCGCCAGGTCGAATCGCGCGCGAAACGACAGCGTGTCGAGCGGGCGCGGTTCGCCGGCTTGCGCGCGCCGCCCAAGGGTGATGTCGACCGGCGTGCCCGGCGCGATCTCGCTCACGTCGATGGCATTGCCGACCAGCGCGGCGACGCGCGCGACATCGGCCGGGCCGACCCCGGCGCGCTCCAGCATCCGCTCGAAGCTGTCGCCGCGCGACAGTGTCGCCAGCAGCTGCTGGGTCGGGCGCTCCGGAGCGGAGGCAAGCGGCTTGACGTCGAGCGTTGCGCCCATGCGGCGGCCGCTGTCGGACCCGAGTGCCATCGGCATGATCATCTGGCTGCGGAATTCGTCGCGCGCGCCCTGATCGATGTGCATCGCGGGAGCCGCCTCCAGCGGTCCGAAGCTGGGCCAGAAGCCGATCGCGAGCGCCGACAGTCCGATCAGGGAGCCGAGCCCGCGGAACCACTTGCGACTGCCGATATGCCGGGCGAGATCGGGCGACAGGTCGAACCGCTCGATCCGCTCCGACGCGGAGAGACGCCATGCCTCGTAGCGGTCGGCCAGGTCATGCTTGCGCTCCAGCCTGCGCGGACGATCGTCGGGGTGGATCTGCGAATGCGACAGGACAGCCGCGCGCCAGCCGCCTTCATCGGCGGCGAGAGCTGCATCGATCCCGTCCTGTCCGCGCTGCGTGTACACGCGCACCCTCCAACCGGGGCCGCCAGAAGTTCGTGGTTGATGCGACCCGACCCGAACGCCCCCTATGCCCGTCTTTCCTGCGCGATTGAAGTTAAGACCGGCTTAAAAGGCGACGAGACGAGTCCGGCATTCGACGGGCCGTGCACCGATCGCCGCGCACGCTTGCCGCCCATCCCGACCGTCGCCACATTGGCCTGGTGAACGACGGCACGATCAAGGCGGTTCTCGGACCCACCAACACCGGCAAGACCCATCTCGCCATCGAGCGGATGTGTGGCCATTCGTCCGGCGCGATCGGCTTCCCGCTGCGGCTGCTGGCGCGCGAGGTCTATGACCGGGTGGTCGCGATCAAGGGCGAGAAGCAGGTCGCGCTGATCACCGGCGAGGAGCGCATCGAGCCAGCGGATGCGCGCTATTTCCTCTGCACGGCCGAAGCCATGCCGCGGCTGGGCGGTGGCGCTAACGGTCCTCTGGCCTTCGTCGCGCTCGACGAAGCGCAGCTCGCCGCCGATCCCGAGCGGGGCCATGTGTTCACCGACCGCCTGCTCCATGCGCGCGGGCGCGAGGAGACCATGCTGCTCGGCGCTGCAACGCTCGAGCCGGTGATCCGCGCCCTGCTGCCCCGCGCCGAAGTAATCACCCGCCCGCGCTTCTCGACCCTCAAGCATATCGGCCCGCGCAAGCTCAGCCGGATGCCGCCGAGGAGCGCCATCGTCGCCTTTTCGGTCGAGCAGGTCTACGCCGTGGCCGAGATGCTGCGCCGGTTCCGTGGCGGGGCGGCGGTGGTGATGGGGGCATTGAGCCCGGAGACGCGCAACCGCCAGGTGGCGATGTTCCAGTCGGGCGAGGTCGACTACATCGTCGCCACCGACGCGATCGGCATGGGGCTGAACCTTGACGTCAGCCATGTGGCGTTCGCCGGGCTGACCAAGTTCGACGGGCACCGCCAGCGCCGCCTGTTCCCGGCCGAAATGGCGCAGATCGCCGGGCGCGCGGGGCGGCATCAGAAGGACGGCACCTTCGGCACGCTGGCGGGCATGAGCGGCGAGATGAGCGGGGGGGCGCCCGAATTTGCCGAGGAAGAAATCTACGCGATCGAGGAGCACCGCTTCGCCCCGCTGACCAGGTTGTTCTGGCGTGAGGCAGAGCCGCGCTACGACAGTCTCGCCACGCTGATTGCGGACCTCGAAGCGCCGCCCGGCGAAGCGGGCCTCGCCCCCGCGCCCGAGGCGATCGACCTCGCCGTGCTCAAGCGGCTGGCGGGCGAGCCACTGGCCGGGAATGTGCGCACGCCCGGCCAGGTGCGGCGATTCTGGGAGGCCTGCTCGCTGCCCGATTTCCGCCAGTCGGGGGCGGATACCCACGCGCGGTTCGTGGCGCGGCTGTGGCAGGACCTGCAAGCCGGCTATCTCGGCGCGGATTTCGTCGCCGCGCGGATCGCCGAACTCGACCGGACGCAGGGCGACATCGACACCCTTCAGGGTCGCATCGCCGCGATCCGTAGCTGGGCCTATATCTGCCAGCGGCCCGACTGGGTACTGGCGCGCGACGAGATGGCGGCGCGCGCAAGGGCGGTGGAAGCGAGGCTGTCCGATGCGCTACACGCGCGCCTGACCGAACGATTCGTCAACCGGAGGACGGCAATCCTGATGAAATCACTGGGACAGGACGCGGCCCTGCTGCCGGTATCGACCACGGCCGACGGCACCGTGCTGGTCGAGGACGAGCCGATCGGGCGGATGAAGGGCTTCGCCTTCACCGTCGATCACCGCGTCAATCACGAGGACCGGCGAATGCTGCTCGCCGCGGGCGAGAAGGCATTGCCGCGCCTGCTGGCCGAGCGTGCCGAGGCGCTGGTCGCATCGGGCCTGGCCGATGTCGCGCTGACGAATGGCGCGATAGTCTGGCAGGGCAGGCCGATCGCGCGGCTCGAGCTTGGCGACGACGCAACCCAGGTGCGCCTGACCCCGGAGCGTGAACTTGCCGCCCTGCCCGAACCGGCACGCACCGCTTTCCGCGCGGCACTCGACCAGTGGCTGGCCGAACAGTTGCGCCCACTCGAGCCGCTGGCGAAACTGCGCGAGGCGGCGCGCGATCCGGCCGTCGGCTCGCAGGCGCGCGCGCTGCTGCTGACGTTGATCGCGGGCCAGGGCTATGTCGCGCGCGAGGCGGCCGGGCTCGAACATCTGCCCAAGGAGCTGCGCCCGCTGCTGCGCCGTCTCGGCGTCACTTTCGGCGCGCTCGACGTGTTCGCGCGCGACCTGCTCAAACCCGCACCGCGCCGGTTGCTCCATGCCATCGGTGCCGATCGCCGTCCGCTGAGCGAGGCGATGGTCTCGGTACTGCCGGGTGAGGGGCGGCTCCCCTCCGGCTATCGCCCCGCAGGCGGCCAACTCGTGCGGATCGACGTGGCCGAGAAAATCCTGCGCGCCGCGCATGAGGCGCGCGCGCGGCGCGGCGGGCGACGCTTCGGGCTCGATCCCGCGCTCGCCGTCTCGACCGGCCTCGCGCTGGAGAATTTCCATCGCCTGCTCGGCGCGGCCGGCTTCCGGGTGAACCGCGCGCGCAAGCTGGCCGAAGGAGCCTTCGGTCCGCCCGCGCCCGACACCGGCGAATGGCGTCCGACGCGCCCGAAGCAGCCACGGGGCCAGCCGCCGCGCGCCACGCATGGCGGAGCGTTCGCGGCGCTCGCCGATCTCGTGCGCTGATGCGGATCGACCGGCTGCTGTGCCGGTTGCGCTTCGTCAAGACGCGCGGCCTCGCGCAGCGGCTGGTCGAGGGCGGCCATCTGCGCTGCAACGGCGTGCGCGTGGTTCGCCCGAGCCACCCGGTCGCTCCTGGCGACGTGCTGACCCTGCCGCTTGGCGAAAGTGTCAGTGTGGTGGAAGTGGTCGCCCTGCCGCACCGCCGCGGCCCGGCCTGCGAGGCCCGCACCTGCTATCGGGTGCTTGACGCGCGGGGCGAAAGCGCAATAGCAGCGGGCAAAGGCACCGCCATCAAGGGGAACAGTTCGCCATGACCTATGTCGTCACCGACGCGTGCATCAAGTGCAAGTATACCGATTGCGTCGAGGTCTGCCCGGTCGACTGCTTCTATGAAGGCGAGACGATGCTGGTGATCAACCCCAGCGAATGCATCGACTGCGGCGTGTGCGAGCCGGAATGCCCGGCCGAGGCGATCCTGCCCGATACCGAGGACGGGCTCGAGAAGTGGCTCGAACTCAACACCAGGTATTCCGCCGAATGGCCGAACATCACCAGCCAGAAGGAACCGCCCGCCGACGCCGACGACCACAAGGGCGAGGAAGGCAAGTTCGAGAAGTATTTCACCCCCGAACCCGGCGAGGGCGACTGACGGTTTCCGCCCGGAAGATTCGCTCTTCCTGAATGTCGATCCGTCCGGTCACCCGGGACTCGCAATTTTGTTGCGAAAGTGTTATCTATTGCATCAACGGCGCCGGCCTGGCTCCGGTGACAGCCGCGAAGACACGGAAAGGCGGGGTCAATCGCAACAGGACAGACGGATTTCGACCGTGCCGAGGGGCCGGCCGACATTCCGCTCTAGTATCCACGCGCAGGATCCGGCCCGCGATGAAAGGAATATGCATGGCAAGCAATGCCCCCGCCTTCGAGGTCGGTGATTACGTGGTCTATCCCAAGCACGGCGTCGGTCGTGTGATCGAACTCCAGAACGAGGAGATCGCCGGGATGCAACTCGAACTTTACGTGCTGCGGTTCGAGAAGGAGCGCATGACGCTGCGCGTTCCGGTGAACAAGGTCGAGGCGATCGGTATGCGCAAGCTGTCGAGCGACAAGACGCTCAAGGAAGCGATGGAAACCCTGAAGGGCAAGCCCAAGGTCAAGCGCACCATGTGGAGCCGCCGGGCGCAGGAATACGAGGCCAAGATCAATTCCGGCGACCTCGTCTCGATCGCCGAAGTGACCCGCGACCTGTTCCGGCCCGAAGACCAGCCGGAGCAGTCCTATTCGGAACGGCAGATCTTCGAGGCGGCCTCCAGCCGTCTCGCGCGCGAACTGGCGGCGATGGAAAAGACCGACGAGCCGGCCGCGCTCGAGAAGATCCTCGGCGTGCTGCGCGAACACGCGCCGCAGTATTACGAAAACGCCGAAGAGGCCTGATCTCCCGGTTCGCCGTTCGACCGGCGACGATCGACAATCGACGAAGGGCCGTCCGCAAGGGCGGCCCTTTGGCGTTACCCGGTTGATGGACGAGCCCTGCTGTATTATATCGGCAATACGCCCAGCACTGGCGAAAAGCATTCGGGAGATGTGCGATGAAGTTGGAAAAGCTGATCCGCGGGCTTGCCCCGATTGCCGCGGTTGCCCTGGCCGTTGGCCTGTCGGGCTGCAAGGACATGAACATCCGGATCAACGACGACGAGGGCGTGCCGCTGGCGGAACTCGACCGGAGCGGCGATCCGCCGACCAAGCTCGTCCTGGCTGGGCCGGACACAGTCGTGATAACCGATGGCGCACGGCTCGACATCGATGTCGAAGGCGATGCGGCGGCGGTCGATGCGCTGCGCTTCACCCTCAGCGATGGCACGCTCGGCATACTGCGCGAAGGCAAGAGCTGGAGCCGGGGCGACGGAATCGCGACGGTCAGGGTGACCATGCCGTCCCCTGAAGAGATCGTGATCGCGGGCTCCGGCGGAGTGGCGGCGCAATCCATGTCGCGCAAGGCCCAGGCAACGATTGCCGGCTCGGGCCGGCTCGATGTGGCGAGCATGAGGGCCGGGCGGCTCGACGTGAATGTCATGGGCTCCGGCACTTTCGGTGCCGCGGGCACCGCCGAAACCCTTGACCTGACGATTGCCGGATCGGGCAATGTCGAGGGCAAGGGACTCAAGGTCGATCGTGCCGAGCTGAACATCATGGGCTCCGGCGACGCGGAGTTCGCCTCCGACGGCACCATCGAGGCGACGGTGATGGGTTCGGGCCGGGTAACGGTGGAGGGCAACGCGACCTGCACGGTCAAGGCGATGGGTTCTGGCACGGTAACCTGCCGCGCACCCAGCGCCCCTGCGCCTGAGGCATCGGAAACGAACTGAGAATTCGTTCATCGCCAGGCAGGAGAACACGGTCTATGCCGCGCTGACGGAGATTACCCGATGCGCGGAATTTTTACCGGCCTGCTTGCCCTTTCGCTATCGCTTCCGCTCGGCGGATGCCTGGCGAAGACCGCTCTCGACGTGGCGACGGCGCCGGTGCGCATCGCGAGTGGGGCGGTCGACCTCGCCACGACCAGCCAGTCCGAAGCGGACGAGAAGCGCGGGCGCGAATTGCGCAAGCGCGAGGAAGAACTGGGCCGGATCGAGCGCCGCTACGAGCGGGAACTGCGCAACTGCCGCGACGGCGACCGCCGCGCGTGCAGCCGGGCGCAGACCACTTATGCGGAACTACAGGCGGTCGCACGCACGTTGCCACCGCCGCCCCCCGAGGATCAGGCCCCGGACAGCTGAACCGAGGCGCGGCGCAGGCGATCGTTGATCGCCATGCCCAGCCCTTCATCGCGAATCGGAGCCACCGCTACCCGTGGCGGCGTGGCGGTGGCCGCCTCGTGGAGGCAGAGATAGAGCCGCGCGGCCGCTTCGGCGAGATCGCCTGATGGCGACAGGTTGCAGTGTCCCGCCACCGGTCCGAACCCGATCAGGAACTCGTCCGGTTCCGCCGACATGGCATCGAGCCGGACCGGTTTGCCGGGCGAGTAATGGCTGGCCAGCTGGCCGGGCGCCTCGATGCCCTCACCGCCCGCAGCGTCCGGGGGGCCGAGCACGCCGGCGAGTTCCGCCTCGCTCACCGGGCCGGGACGCAGGACCTGCCAACCTCCGCCGGGCCGAAGTGCGACGATGGTCGATTCGAGCCCTCGGGAGCACTCGCCGCCATCGACCAGTGCATCGATCCGTCCGGTCAGGCTCGCAAGCACATGGTCCGCGCGGGTCGGGCTGACCGCTCCGCTGCGATTGGCGGACGGCGCCGCGAGCGCCGTGCCGACCGCCTCCAGCACCGCTCGCATCACGGGATGCGCCGCATTGCGCAGCGCGACGGTCGGCAGTGCTGCGGTAACGGCGGGCGCAAGCCCGGAGCCCTCCGCCAGCGGCAGCACCATCGTCAGCGGCCCGGGCCAGAACCGTTCGGACAACCGTTCGGCGCGAGCATCCCAGACCGCCAGTGCGCGGGCCTGCTCCGACCCGTGGACATGGACGATGAGCGGATTGAAGTCGGGCCTGCCCTTGGCCGCATATATCCGCGCCACCGCTTCGCTGCTGTCGGCACGCGCAGCGAGGCCATAGACGGTCTCGGTCGGCACCGCGACGGTCCCTCCCCCAAGCAGGATGCGCGCCGCCTCGGCGATTCCGCCAGCGTCCGCGCGCAGCACTGTCGTAGCGTTCTTGCCCGTCATGGGCGCGCGCTATAGGTGATGCCCGCCAGAAACCAAGAGGAACCGCCCGTGAGCTACACCCCGGCCACCCAGGATCAGCTGCTCGCGATCCGCGTCAACGCGGGGATGGCCGAACTGGCCCGGTCCGAGCTGTTCGCGGCGGCCGAACCCGACCTGGTGGAAGCCATCGTCCAGGGCGTGGGCGCGCTCGCAGCGGGCGAATGGGCCCCGCTCAACCGCATTGGCGACCTCGAGGGGGCGAAGCTGGAAAACGGCGTGGTCCGCGTGCCCGAGGGTTTCGGCGCAGCCTACTGCCAGTATGTCGAGCAGGGCTGGAACGCGATCGCCGGGCCGGTCGCCTACGGCGGCCAGGGACTGCCCTTCACGCTCGCCTGCAATGTGCTGGAGAACCTCGGCACCGCGAACATGGCGTTCAACCTCCTGCCGATGCTGTCGGTTGGCGCGATCGAGGCGCTGGAACACCACGGCAGCGATGCGCAGAAAGCGAAGTATCTGCCGAAGCTGGTCAGCGGCGAATGGTCGGGGACTATGAACCTGACCGAGCCGCAGGCGGGCAGTGACCTGGGCGCCTTGCGCGCCACCGCCAGTCCGATCGACAGCGGCCCGCACGCTGGCAAGTACCTGATCCGCGGCACCAAGATCTTCATCACCTGGGGCGAACACGAGCTGGCGGAGAACATCGTCCACCTCGTCCTCGCCCGCCTGCCCGATGCGCCTGAGGGCAGCCGGGGCATTTCGCTGTTCGTGGTGCCCAAGTATCACGTCGCCGACGATGGCGCGCTGGGCGAGCGCAACGACCTGCGCTGCGTCAGCCTCGAACATAAGCTCGGCATCATGGCCTCGCCGACCTGCGTGATGAGCTACGGCGACGACAATCGCTGCGTCGGCGAACTGGTCGGGGTGGAGAATCGCGGCCTCATGGCGATGTTCACGATGATGAACAATGCGCGGATCAACGTCGGCAACCAGGGCGTGCAGATCGGCGAACGGGCGACGCAGGCCGCGCTCGCCCATGCGCGCGAGCGGGTGCAGTCCGCCCGCGCCGGATCCGCCGACAAGACCCCGGTCGCGATCATCGAGCACCCCGACGTTCGCCGCACCGTGATCCGCATGAAGGCGCTGACCGAGGGCGCGCGCGCGCTGCTTTACTACACCGCCGGGCAAGTCGATCGCGGCCAGCTCGGCGACGACGTTGCAGGCGCGCGCGCCGATGTCCTCGTGCCCATGCTCAAGGCCTGGGGCACCGATGTCGGCTGCGAGGTCGCCAGCCTCGGCGTTCAGGTTCACGGCGGGATGGGCTTCGTCGAGGAAACCGGCGCTGCCCAGCACTATCGCGATGCTCGAATCGCGCCGATCTACGAAGGCACCAACGGTATCCAGGCAGCCGACCTCGTTACCCGCAAGCTGGGACTCGAAAACGGCGCGGTATTCGCGGCGCTGATGGCGGAAATCGCCAGCGATGCCGCCGGAGAACCGGCGCTGGCGGAACTCGCGCGCGAGTGCGCCGCGATCGCTGCATGGATGCGCGACGAGGCGAGCATCGACGACCGCCTTGCGGGCAGCGTACCGTTCTGCACTATGTGCGCCGTCGCGGTCGCCGGCTGGCAGCTTGCCCGCCAGCTCAACGCGATCGAAGCGGGTGAATCTCCGGCACTGGCGGCGATCAAGCCGGTGACCGTGCGCTTTTTCCTCGACCGCGTTGTGCCCGAGGCCAGTGGGCTCAAGGCATCCGCGGTGACTGGCGCAGAACCGCTCTACGCGCTTGCCGCCGAGCAGCTCGCGGGCTGACATGAGCGGCGACGAGCCACTGGCGCGGATCGCGGCGGCGCTCGAATTGATCGCCGGAAGGACCGCCGATCCCGACGTCGATTGGCGCGCGCATCCCGCCTATTTCTGGTCTGGGAAGACGGCGCGTGGCGTCGCGGCGATCGAGGCACCGGAAGTGGGCCTGCTGCTGGGGATCGACGCCCAGAAGCAGACCGTGCTCGATAACCTACGCCGCCATGCGCGCGGTTCTGCTGCGCACGATATGTTCCTGTGGGGCGCGCGCGGGATGGGCAAGTCGGCCCTGCTGCGTGCCGCGACGCTCCTGGTGCAGCGCGAGGCGGCGGGTGCGCTTGCACTGGTGCAGGTGGCGGGTGACGATCTCGACAGCCTTCCGCGCCTGTTCGCCGCGCTGGGCGGGGTCGAGCGCCAGTTCCTGGTCTATCTCGACGACCTCGGATTTGCAGACCACGACTTGCAGGGGGCACGGCGACTGCGGTCGTGGCTGGAAGGCGGTGTCGAGGCGAGGCCGGCCAATGTCCGGATTGCAGTGACCTCGAACCGGCGCGCCATCGTCCCGCGGACTGCGGGCGAGCAGGATGACCCGCTTAACCCGCGCGACGTGGTCGACGACAAACTCGCTCTGGCCGACCGTTTCGGCATCGCGCTGGGCTTTCACGCCTGCGACCAGGCTACCTATCTGGCGATCGTCGCCGCCTATGCCGGGCGGAACGGGCTGACGTGGGAGCAGGATGCGGCGCTCGAGTGGGCACGGCAACGCGGGGCCCGCTCGGGCCGGGTCGCATGGCATTACGTCGTCGAACTTGCCGGGCGCGCAGGCAAGGTGATCTAGACTCGTTTTCAGCTTCGCCGTTTCGGCACCGGTCGGTGCCGTCTAACTGAAAACAAACCTAGCGCGTTTCCTCATCCTGGCGGAAGGATGCGGTGGCGCTGCCGGTAAGCTCGCGCCGTGGCGGCAACGACCGGGTCTGGGCACGTTCGATCGCGGGCCGGGGCGTGGCATTCGTTGCGATGACCCGCCAGATTATTCCGGCGGTATCGTCGCTGACCAGCAATGCGCCATCGCCAGCCCATTCGACCCAGGTCGGGCGGCCGCGCGTGGTGCCGTCGCCGGTCAGAAAGCCTGTCAGCACCGGCACTGGCCGGCCCTGCGGATTGCCCAGGGCGTCGAACGCGACATAGACCACATCGTAGCCGGACGGCGGCTTGCGATTCCACGATCCGTGCTGAGCGATAAACGCCCCTTGCCCGAAGCGATCGCCCATCCGGTCGCCCTCTTTCGAGAATACCAGCCCGAGCGCGGCGACGTGCGGACCCAGCGCATATTCCGGGCGGCGCGTATATTCCATCAGGTACTGCGGCATCGGCGCCTTGACCCGGTCGTCGATGTTTTCGCGCCAATATAGCCAAGGCCAGCCATACTGCGCGCCGACCGGGACATTGGTGAGATAGTCAGGGACCAGATCCGAGCCCAGCATATCGCGCTCGTTGACCGTGGTCCACAACTCGCCGCTCCACGGGTTCCAGTCGAGACCGTTGGGATTGCGCAGGCCGGCTGCGAACGGACGCGCCTCGCCACTGGCGAGGTCGAGTTCCCAGATCATCGCGCGGCCCTCTTCCGCTTCGATGCCCTTTTCGCCGATGTTGGAATCCGATCCGACGGCGATGTAGAGCGACGTGCCGTCGGGGCTCAGCTCGATGTTGCGCATCCAGTGATTGCCGGCCGCGGGCAGGTCCATCAGCTTTCGCCCCGGTCCGCCCAGGCGCGTCTCGCCCGGAACGTAGGGAAACGCCATTACCGCGTCATGATTGGCGATGTAGAGTGTGCCGTCGTTCCATGCGATGCCCGAAGGCGAATCGAGCGCGTCGGTCAGCACCGCGCGCGTGTCGGCGACACCGTCGCCAGTCGTGTCGCGCAGCAACACGAGCTGGTTGGCCGAAGGGCCCTTGGCCCCGGCGCGGGTCATCAGCAGGTTCGCGATCCAGGCGGTAATGCCGCCGCCCTCGCTTGCCGGTGCGCGCGTAAGCGTGACCAGTACATCGCCATTGGGCAGGGCATGAAGTACGCGCGGATGGTCGAGCCCGTCGGCAAAGCGCGTGACGGCGAGTCCCTCGGCCGCCTCGGGAACCTCGCCGTCGCTCCAGCCGACCGGCTTGGCGATGCGCACCGTGGGGAACATTTCCCCCCTCGGGTCGCCCAGCACCGGATCGGTGCCGGTCACCTCCGCCACGGACAGTTCGGCGGTGTGGCCCTGCCAGACCCACGCGGCGAAGCCGAGAAGAACGAGGACAAGGACGAGGAGTCCGACGAGGATCTTGCGGCCGATGCTCATGGGAAAGCGGGATAGGACGAAGCCGCGCTTGCGGCAATGGCGCAGGCGGCTAAGGCTGGCGGGTATGTACGATTTCGCCCCCGATGCGGACCTCGCCAAGCCCGAACTCTACCGCCAGCTGGTCGATGCCGCCGCCGCGCTGACCGACGGTGAGCCCGATGCGGTCGCCAACATGGCCAACGTCGCCGCGCTGTTGTGGGAATTCCTGCCGCAGATCAACTGGGCCGGGTTCTATCGCCTGATCGACGGTGAGCTGGTGCTCGGCCCCTTCGCCGGACGGCCCGCCTGTATCCGCATCGCGCTGGGAAAGGGCGTGTGCGGCACCGCTGCTGCAACCGGAGCGACCCAGCTGGTCGACGACGTGCACGCTTTCCCCGGCCATATCGCGTGCGATGCCGCGAGCCGTAGCGAACTGGTGGTGCCGGTGTTGCGGGCAGGCACGGTCATTGCGGTGATCGATCTCGACAGTCCGGAGCCGGCGCGTTTCGATACCGAGGACGCAGCAGGGATCGAGGCGCTGGCCGCGGTGCTCTCCGAACGGATCTGATCGCCGCCTGCCGCGCCCCGAAACGGGACAGCGTGCGCTAAGGCGTGGGAAGCCGCCGCTCTCGATAGTATCTTTCGCGTTAACGCGCGGAATCGGTTCCACGCGGCAACCGAGGTTTCATCGTATGTTCGTTCGCCGCTCGATTCCGCTCGGCCTGGCCGGATGTGTTCTCGCAGGTGCCGTGCCTGTCCTCGCCCATCCCCATCCGAGCGCCGACCCCGCCGCCGCTCCCGATGAGCCGACCATCGTCTTCCATCGCGAAGAAGTAGCGCAGTCCCTGCCCGGCGATGCCGCGCCGCAGCAGCCATCCCATGCCGATGCCCCAGCCGAGGATACGCAGCCGGTCGAAGCCGTCATCGCCGCACCCGAACTCGCATACGATGCCCCCACCGGGCACGCTGATCGGCATGAGCATGGTCGCCATGTCCACCACGCCCCGCACGCGCCGATTGCCCATGCCCTGCCGCCTCACCCCTATCCCGTGCCGCACCAGCCCGTGCTCGAACATGAGCAATGGCTCGCCGAATGCCGTGATCGCCTGCACCGCGTGGGCAGGCGCGATGACGGACGGGTTGGCGGCGGCATCATCGGCGGGCTGCTGGGCGGAGTGATCGGCAATCGCGTCGCGCGGGGCGACCGGCTCGCCGGTACGATCATCGGCGCGGGCGTCGGCGGGCTTGCCGGTGTCGCGGTCGGCTCGGCCATCGACGCTGCCGCGCGTGAACGCGACCACGATCGCGCGGCCGACGAATGCGAGCTCTATCTCGAGGATTACCTCGCCCGCTATGCGCCGTATGCCGGCCAGGCCTTGGGCTATGCGCACGGCTATCCCGTGCAGATGACCTACGTACCGGTCCTGGTCATGGTGCCGCAGCGCGCGGTCGTGCGTGAGACGGTAACCGAGGAATGGGTCGACGTAGCAGCACCTGCTCGGCGCACCATCCATCGCCGCGATACGCCCGCACCAACTCCGGCGAATCGAACCAAGCGCGTGAAGGGCAACTGAGGGCCCCGCGCGCTGAGTTGCGCGGCGCGACTTTCGCTGCGTCTACCGAGAGGATCAGATGCCGCCGCCCGTCAGTCGCTGGCAGATCAGATCGAGTTGATCGAGCGTGCGGTAGCGGATCGTGACCCCACCCGAACGCGGGTCGGCATCGGTCTTGATCCGCACCGACAGCCCGAGGAATTCCTCGAGGTGGCTCTGTACCGCGGCGATGTCGGCATCCTTCGCCGGATCGCGCGAGGTGCGCGGACGACGCACTGCCGCGGCGCTTTCACGCCGGACCAGCGCTTCAACTTCGCGCACCGACAGCTTGTCTGCGACTGCCTGACGCGCCAGCTCCACCGCGCGGTTATGGCCGATCAGCGCGCGCGCATGGCCCATCGACAGTTCGCCCAGTTCGATCATCGCCAGAACCTCGTCGGGCAGCGCGAGGAGGCGCTGGAGGTTCGCGACATGACTGCGCGACTTGTCGACCAGCTTGGCGATTTCCGCCTGGGTCATCTCCTCGTGTTCAGCAAGTCTCTGATAAGCAAGCGCTTCCTCGACAGGATTGAGATCCTCGCGCTGGATATTCTCGATCAGTGCCAGCGCCATCACCTCGCGCTCGTCGAGCTCGCGGACGAGTGCCGGAATTTCGTGCAGCTGCGCCTTCTGCGCGGCGCGCCAGCGACGTTCGCCCGCGACCAGCTGGAAGCGTCCGCCCGCGAGGGGGCGCACGATCACCGGTTGGATCACGCCGCGCGCGGCGATAGAGGCGGCCAGTTCATCGAGGGCGGCTTCGTCGAAGTGGCGGCGCGGCTGGCCCGGCAGCGGTTCGATCGCGGCGACCGGCAACGAGGCAAGGCCCGACTTCGCCGTCGCTCCGGCACCCTCGGCACCAGCACGTTCGCCGTCCTGGATCACGAGCGGCTCCTCGCGCCGCGTTTCGCCGAGCAATGCGCCAAGCCCCTTGCCGAGCTTCTTCTTCCGGTCGAAGCGGAGCGGAGCGGTCTGGGCAACGGGGTCGGTGGTATCGCTCATGCGGCCTTCCTTCGCTCGGGCAAGCGCCCGATCAACTCGCGGGCAAGCGCGATATAGGCGCGGCTGCCGGCGCAGTTGTGGTCGTAGATCAGCGCCGGCAACCCGTGGCTCGGCGCTTCGGAGAGTCGAACATTGCGCGGAATGACCGCCTCGAACACCAGCTTGCCGAGGCAGTCGCGCACATCGTCGGCCACCTGGTCGGTGAGACGGTTGCGGCGATCGAACATCGTCAGGACCACGCCCACGATGCCCAGATCGGGGTTGAACCGCTGCTGCACCCGCTCGACCGTGGTGAGGAGCTGACTCAGCCCCTCTAGCGCGAAGAACTCGCACTGGAGCGGGACCAGCAGCGTATCCGCCGCGCCGAGGGCATTGAGCGTCAGCAGGCCGAGCGAAGGCGGACAATCGATGAAGCAGATGTCGTGCCCGTGATGCCCGGCCAGCGCGTCGGAAAGGCGCGCAGTGCGGTTCTCGACCGAGACCAGCTCGACCTCCGCCCCGCTGAGGTCGACCGTCGCCGGGACGATATCCAGCCCGGGGATCGAGGTCGACGAAATACATCCAGCAAGCGGGCTCTGTTCAACCAGCAGGTCATAGCTCGAACGTTCGCGCAGGTCGGCGCCGATACCAAGCCCGGTCGAGGCGTTGCCCTGCGGATCGAGATCGATCAGCAAGGTTTTCCAACCAGTTGCTGCCATCGCCGTGGCGATGTTGATGGCGGTGGTCGTCTTGCCCACTCCACCCTTCTGATTGGCGATGGCGATGGTGATCACAGTCTTGCCCTCGCCTCCTTGCCGAGCGAGCCGACCACGATTCCGGCATCGGGATCGGTCAGCGATTGTTCCACGTGGAACCCGAGCCGAATCCATTTCGGCGCTTCTGACAGTTCCTGCGCCGCCGAACGCCCCTTGGGCAACACGTAGCGGGTGTCCGCTGTGGAAAATCGGGCGGATAGCGCGAGGATGTCCCGCAGCGGGGCAAACGCGCGCGCAGTGATCGCGGCAACCGGCATTGTTTCGACCAGTTCGAGCCTGCGGCCCTCGATTTTGCAGTGCGGCAGCGCCAGTTCATCGCGCATGGTCTCGAGCCAATCGATACGCTTGCGCCGCGATTCGACCAGGATCACCGCGTCGCCGGGACGTAGCGCGGCAATCACCAGGCCCGGAAAGCCCGCCCCGCTACCGAGATCGAGCCACGGCGCTGTTCCACGTGAAACATGATCGAGAAGCTGCGCACTGTCGGCCAGATGGCGCTGCCACGCGATCGAAAGTGTCGCTGCGGCGACCAGATTTTGCCTCGCGTTCTCCTCGCCCAAACGCGCGAGCAGCAACTCCAGCCGTTCAAGCGCCTGTGCATCGCCATGCCCCGCGACATAGGCCCGGGCCGATACTTCATCCCGGATCATGCGGCTGCGCGGTCCAGCTTGCGCGCATGGACGAGCAATGCGGCCAGCGCGGCCGGAGTGATACCCGGAACCCTGCCTGCTGCCGCCAGCGTGGCCGGGCGCGCCGCGCTCAGGCGCTCGACCATTTCGTTGGAAAGACCCGGCACTGCGGCAAAGGGGAAATCGGCGGCAAGCCTGACTGCCTCGCTCGCGCGCAAATCGCGCAATTCCGCATCTTGTCGGGCGAGATAGGGAGCATAGGCGGCGTCCTCCGCAACCTCGCCCGCGATTTCGCTGACGCTATCGAGGTCGTCCGGCAACCAGCCCAAAAGCACGTCCAGGTCGATGCCGTCGTGAGCCAGCCACTCGCCCAGCGACCGGCGCCCGCCATCGCGGCGCACCGGCAGGCCCGCGTCGGCGAGCGCGGTCGATGGCAGCATGACGGCCAGCGCGGATTGCCAGCGACCGCGCTCGTCTTCGCGCCGGGCGAACCACGCGCTCCGCTCCGGGCCTACACAACCGGCCGCCATGGCGAGCGGCGTCAACCGCGTGCTGGCGTTGTTGGCGCGTAGCCGCAAGCGATATTCGGCCCGCGCGGTAAGCATCCTGTAGGGTTCGCTCACCCCCTGCAGGGTCAGGTCGTCGACCATGACTGCGAGGTATGAGTTCGCCCGGTCGAGCGGCGCAGACTCCCGCCCAAGCACAACGGCGGCGGCGTGCATCCCCGCTACCAGCCCTTGCGCGGCGGCTTCCTCGTAACCCGTAGTGCCATTGATCTGACCGGCGCAATAGAGGCCGGGGATGGCCCGGCATTCTAGCGTCGGTGACAGCGCGCGCGGATCGATATGGTCGTATTCTACCGCATAGCCGGGCACGACCATTTCCACGTGGGACAGCCCCGCCATCGTTCGCAGCATGGCAAGCTGGACATCGGCGGGCAGCGAGGTGCTGATCCCGTTGGGATAGACCACCGGCGTGTCGAGCCCTTCGGGTTCGAGGAACACCTGATGCCCGTCGCGGTCGCCGAAGCGATGGATCTTGTCCTCGATCGAAGGGCAGTAGCGCGGGCCCTGCGCCCCGATCGCACCCGAGAACAGCGGCGAGCGATGGAGGTTGGCCCGGATCACCTCGTGGCTCGCCGAATTGGTACGGGTGATCGCGCAGAACACCTGCGGGTTTACGCGGCGAGGCGAGAGCGGAGACATGGTCCAGTCGCCACCATCGCTCGGCTGTTCCTCCAGGCTCGCCCAGTCGATAGTGCGCCCATCCAGGCGTGGCGGTGTGCCGGTCTTGAGCCGCGCCATCGGCAGCGCCGCCTCACGCAATTGCGCTGCGAGCCGCTGGGCCGAAGCTTCGCCCACACGCCCGCCCGCGATCCGCTCCTCGCCGCGAAACAGCACCCCGCCGAGGAATGTGCCGGTGCACAGCACCACCGCGCTTGCGGCCAGCAGGGTGCCATCGGCAAGGTCGAGCCCGATCACTCTCCCCTGCCCGATCCGCAGTGCCGCCGCTTCGCCTGCGATCAGGTCGAGCCCCGGCTGCGCATGGACTATCGCTTGCACAGCCGCCTTGAACCGCTTGCGATCGGCCTGGACGCGCGGGCCCCACACGGCGCTGCCCTTGGACAGATTGAGCATCCGGTAATGGATCGCCCCGGCATCGGCGGCGCGGCCGATCACCCCATCGAAGGCGTCGACCTCCCGCACCAAATGGCCCTTGCCCAGCCCACCGATCGCGGGGTTGCAGCTCATCGCTCCGATGGCATCGAGGTCGAAGCTCACCAGCGCGACGCGCGCGCCCATCCGCGCGGCCACGCAGGCCGCCTCGACGCCGGCGTGTCCGCCGCCGACCACCAGGATGTCGTATTCGCGCATCGCGGCGGATTAGCCGCGCGCGCCGGTCGGGTCAAACCGGCGCTGTTCCACGCGGAACATCTACTTGCCGATGCAGAACCGCCCGAACAGTGCGTCGAGCATATCCTCGGTCGAGCTGCGCCCGATCAGCCGGTCGAAGGCGACACGGGCAAGGCGCAGCTTCTCGGCGGTGAGAAGCGTATCCTCGCGCGCGGCGATGGCCGAGATTGCCGCATGGGCCTCGCCGAGCAAGGCGTGCTGGCGGGCGTTGAGTGCGACCTCGCCCGGCCTGGGCATAGCCGCGCGGGCGGCTTCGCGCAGAGCCAGGCGCAATCCATCGACGCCCTCCCCGGTATGCGCCGAAACGCGGTGGTGCGGTGTATATTTGCGCGGCGCCTCGGCAAGGTCGCAGCGGGCGTCGATTTCCCACGCCCCTTCCGGCCCCTCGCCCTCTGGTCCCAGCCACAGGACTAAATCGGCCCGAAGCAGCTGCGTGCGGGCGCGGTCGATCCCGATTGCCTCAACCGCATCGCCTGTCCCCTCGTGCAGCCCGGCGGTATCGACAAAGGTGAACGGCACGCCAGCGAGCGCCACGGGCCGTTCCAGCACGTCGCGCGTGGTCCCGGCACTGGCCGCGGTAATTGCGGCCTCGCTTTCGACCATGGCATTGAATAGGCTGGATTTTCCTGCATTCGGGGGGCCGGCCAGGACGACCCTGAAGCCCTCGCGTAGCGTTTCGGCACGCGGGCGTTCGAGCCATTCGCCCAGTGCCGCGGCCAGCTCGCGGGCGCGGTCGGCAAATGTCGTCGGCAGCGGTGCGACATCGTCCTCGTCGGCGAAATCGAGCGCCGCCTCGACTTGCGCCGAAAGCGAGAGAACGCCTTCACGCCATTCGCCCGCCTGCCGCGACAGGGCCCCGCCCGCCAGCGCCAGGGCGCTGCGACGCTGAAGCTCGGTCTCGGCGGCAAGCAGGTCGGCGAGCCCCTCCGCCTCGGCAAGGTCGATCCTGCCATTGGCGAAGGCGCGTCGGGTGAATTCACCCGGTCCGGCCCGACGCAGGCCCGCGACTTCGCCCAGTGCCCGCTCGACCGCTGCGACCACCGCGCGGCCACCGTGTAGGTGCAATTCCGCCACGTCCTCGCCGGTCGCCGTGCCCGGTCCGGGCAGCCACAGCACCAGCGCGTGGTCGAGTTCGTCGCCGTTCCGGTCGGTCAGCTGTCTTGACGTCGCCCGGCGCGGCCGCGGAAGCGCGCCCGCCAGCGCCGCAAGCGCCGTGCCGGCACCGGGTCCGCTCACGCGCACCACCGCGATCCCCGCTGGCGGCGCGCCGCTCGACAGGGCGAAGATCGTGTCCATGTCGTGTGATAGTCGTTGTAGTCAGTCGCCCTTGGGCTTGGTCGCGGCGGTCGTTGCACCCTCGACGAAGCTCTGGAACATCTTCAGCCCGAGCTGGCCCATCGGGGCGAGCTGGCGGGCATAGTCCTGCAATTGCTCGGGGTTCGACACGCCCTTCATCGCCTTGGTCAGCGCGTCGACATAGACATCGTTCGCCTTGCCCACATCGGGCAGGCCCATGAAGGTGCGCGCTTCCTCGGGCGTGCAGTCGATTTCGATCTGGACCTTCATGGCAGTTCCTCCGTTTGCCCTTCAAACTGGGTTTGCCACGCCCGCCGCGCAAGGGCTAGGGCTATGGATGCAAGGAGAGACGACAATGAGCGGAACCGTCACCATCAGCACGCTGTCGGGCAGCGACAGTTTCACCGGCTACATCGCCCGGCCTGGCGGCGAACCGCGCGCGGCGGTGATCGTCATTCAGGAGATCTTCGGCGTGAACGCGGGGATTCGGCGCAAGTGCGACAGGTTGGCGGAGGAAGGCTACCTCGCGCTCGCGCCCGATCTGTTCTGGCGCTTGCAGCCGGGCATCGAACTCGATCCCGACGTGGAACCGGAGTTCAAGCAAGCACTTGAATGGATGGGTAAATTCGATCAGGATCAGGGCATCCGCGACATCGAGGCAACGATCCACCACATTCGCCAGGTCGAAGGCGTCGCCAAGGTCGGCTGCGTCGGCTACTGCCTGGGTGGACGGCTGGCGTTCATGACCGCGGCGCGGACCGATATCGACGCCAGTGTCGGCTATTACGGGGTCGGGATCGACGGCTTGCTGCGCGAGAAGCACGCGATCGCGCACCCGCTGATGCTGCATATCCCGACCGAGGACGGGTTCGTCGACAAGGACACCCAGATGGCCATGCACCTCGGCCTCGACGATCATCCCAAGGTGACGCTGCACGATTACGAGGGCCTCGACCACGGCTTCGCGACCGAGTTCGGCAAGCGCCGCGACGAGGCGGCGGCGAAGCTGGCCGACGAACGGACGGCGGCATTCTTCGCGCAGCATCTCGGATGAGCGGGGTCGAGGGCCTCGCCCGCTGGCACGCGGTACTCGAAGGTGGGAGCAAGCCGGACGCGCTCGCGGCCTCATCGCAGAGGATGCGGTGTTCCATTCTCCCGTCGTGCATACACCGCAGGCAGGGCAGGCAAAGGTGGTCGCCTATCTCGCCGCCGCCGGGCAAGTGCTCGGGGGTGAAGGTTTCCGCTATGTGCGCGAGTTGGTCGACGGGAACCAGGCGCTGCTCGAATTCGAGACCGTGCTCGACGGCATCCACGTCAACGGGATCGATCTGATCACCTTCGACGATGATGGAATGATAAGTGATTTCAAGGTGATGGTTCACCCGCTGAAGGCAATCAACAAGGTGTGGGAGCTGATGGCGGCTCAGTTGGAGCGTGCAAACAAGCCCTAGGTCGTGCGTGCGGGCAGCGGCATGGATAGCTGGAACGCGGTTCCGGCATCGCGGGGGAGGTAGCTCGTCTGCGCATGCAACTGCGAGGATAGCGAGCGTACTATCCGCGTACCGAGACCTGTTCCCTTTGCCATTGCGTCGGCATTGAGCCCGACCCCGTCGTCAACAACCGTAAGCACCAGGTTTGTTTCTGTCAGCTCGGTTTCCACCCGGACCAGGCCTTCGCGGCCATCGGGAAAAGCGTATTTGGCTGCGTTGACGGCCATTTCTACCATGATCAGCGCAAGCGGCACGGCGTATTGTACGCCAAGCTCCAATCGTTCACCGCGGTGATGGAATTCGTAGCGTACCTGATCCGCGCGCCCCGCCTTCGCGACCCCGTCCGTCAGCAGATCCTCGAGATAGCCGACCACTTCCACGCGGTCGTGCGCGCTGGTAGTGTAAAGCTGCTCGTGAACCCGGGCGATCGTATCGACCCGCCCGCGCGCCTCGCGCAGCGATTCCGCCAGCGTTGAATCACCCGCACGTTCCTGCAAGCTTAGCATGGCAGACACCATCTGGAGACTGTTCTTGACCCGGTGGTTGACCTCGTGGAGCAAAACCTCCTTCATTTTCAGTGCTCTGGCGAGTTCGCGCTCCGCAGCCTTGCGCCGGGTAATGTCGATCGAGGCCAGGAATAGCCGGCGCGGCGCACTGCGCAGGGTGCTGAAAGTCGCCACGAACCAGTGCGGATTGCCATCCAGCTGCCAGGGATATTCGATGACTGTCGGCTCGGACGACGCTAGCGCGGCGACTAGCAACGGCATAATCTCGCGGACCCGGTCCGCGCCGAGCAGGCCCTGCCCGGTTTGTCCATCAAGTTTGTCGAGGCCTAGCGCCGCAGCCATGCGGCCGTTGCCCATGACCAGATGAAAATCATCCTCTCCTACTTCCACCACGGCGGTGTAGATGCCTGCGGTTTCGAACAGCGCGCGCACGGTTTCCTCGCTCGTGCGGAGCTCGGTTTCGATCCGGTGTCCCTCGGTCTCGTCGCGGATCGTCAGCACCGCGCCCGACTGCTCGCCATCGGCCGCCAGAAGCGGCTTGGCCGTGCCGACCGCGTAGATCTCGGTTCCGTCGGGGCGGCGGATGATCCACGCGGCTTCGGTCACCGTTTCCCCGTTCACCGCACGCGCCAGCGGCAACTCCGTGAATGGATGAGGTCTACCCTCAACAGTAAGCAAATGATATCGTTCGGAATAATCCTGCGGTTCGACGTGTAGTTCGGCGACGCCGTGCATTTCGCGAGCGGCTTCGTTGACGAAACGGATCGCCCCGACACGGTCGGTGACGATGATCCCTTCGCGTAGCTGATCGAGAACAGCAGTGGAGGTCACTTCTCCCAGGTCGATCAGAGGGATGGGATTCATCGCACCTCCGATAGAGCAAGTGCGGGTAAAGGAAAACTCCTCAGTAGCGCAGCCGCCCAGCCTACTGATTCATGGTCGCGAAGAAGTCCTCGTTCGACTTGGAATCCTTCATCTTGTCGAGGAGGAATTCCATCGCGTCGATCGTGCCCATCTGCATGAGGATCCGGCGCAGGACCCACATCTTGGAGAGGTTGTCCTTGTTGACCAGCAGTTCTTCCTTGCGGGTGCCGCTCTTGCCCACGTCGAGCGCCGGGAAGATGCGCTTGTCGGAAACCTTGCGGTCGAGCACGATTTCCGAGTTACCGGTGCCCTTGAATTCCTCGAAGATGACTTCGTCCATGCGGCTGCCGGTGTCGATCAGCGCGGTGGCGATGATGGAGAGCGAACCGCCTTCCTCGATATTGCGCGCCGCGCCGAAGAAGCGCTTGGGTCGCTGCAATGCGTTGGCGTCGACGCCGCCGGTCAGCACCTTGCCGCTCGACGGAACCACGGTGTTGTAAGCGCGGCCAAGGCGGGTGATGGAGTCGAGCAGGATCACAACGTCCTTCTTGTGCTCGACCAGCCGCTTGGCCTTTTCGATCACCATTTCAGCCACTTGCACGTGGCGCGTGGCGGGTTCGTCGAAGGTCGAGGAGATCACCTCGCCCTTCACGCTGCGCTGCATATCGGTGACTTCCTCGGGCCGCTCGTCGACCAGGAGAACGATCAGAAACACCTCGGGGTGATTGTCGGTGATCGCCTTGGCCATGTTCTGGAGCAGCACGGTCTTGCCGGTGCGGGGCGGCGCGACGATCAGCGCGCGCTGGCCCTTGCCCTGGGGGCTGATGATGTCGATCACCCGCGCGCTCTTGTCCTTGACCGTCGGGTCGAGGGTATCGAGGTTGAGCTTTTCATCTGGATAGAGCGGCGTCAGGTTGTCGAAGTTGGTCCGGTGGCGCACGGCATCCGGATCGTCGAAATTGACGCTCTTGAGGCTCGTGAGGGCAAAATAGCGCTCACCATCCTTGGGGGCGCGGATCTCGCCCTCGACGGTGTCACCTGTGCGAAGGCCCCATTTGCGGACCTGGTTGGGGCTGACGTAGATGTCGTCCGGACCGGCAAGGTAGTTTGCCTCGGGGCTGCGCAGGAAGCCGAAACCGTCCTGCAGCACCTCGATCGTGCCCACGCCCATGATCGGCTCGGCGTAGTCCTCGTCTTCGGCCAGCTCGCGCAGTATGCAGAACATCAGATCCTGTCGGCGCATGGTGCTGGCGCCCTCAACGCCCAGTTCCTCGGCCATCTCGACAAGGTCGGCCGGGGTTTTCGATTTGAGTTCTTTGAGATGCATATGGGTTCTCGGGGTTCAGATGATGGCCGGCCGGTCGGTATGGGCTTGGAGAAAGCAGACCTGGCCCCGTCGTGCATCGCGGGGCCTCTATGCCGGAAGGTGACTGAGCAAATAGATTTGACGCGGGCGCGCGTCAATCGGGAACGGGCCGGACCGATTCAGAACGGTTTGATTACGACCAGCACAACCACCAGCGCCAGCACGATCGCAGGAAACTCGCCCCACAGGCGCAGCTGTTTTTCCGACAGTGGACGATCGCCGGCGACCATCTTCCTCGCCTGCGCCACCATCCAGCCGTGATAGCCCGAGAGTGCGATTACCAGCAGGAGCTTGGCATGGAACCAGCCCTGGCTGAACGCACCGCTGGAAAAGGCCAGTAGCAGGCCGAGCACCCAGACCACGATTACACTGGGGGTCAGGATCATCTTGCGCAGCAACGTCATGCGCGTGTCCCACTGCTCTGCCTCAGGCGCACCCGGCGCGGCGGAATGGAGGTAGAGCATCTGGCGCGGCAGCATGAACAGCCCCGCCATCCAGAACACCATGAAGATGATATGGCCTGCCTTGAGCCAGTAGTAGGTCATCGAGAGGATTTCCTGCATTGCGGCCATATATCGGGCTGTGTTGGCCCCGTCACCCCTGCCAGCCGCGCACGGTTTCGATCAGCAATTCGACATTTTCGATCGGGGTGTACTGGCCGATCCCGTGCCCGAGGTTGAACACGTGCGGGCGCTCTGCGAATGCGCGCAGAATCGCCCGGGTCCGTTCGACCAGCGGGTCGCCGCCTGCCAGCAGCAGGAGCGGATCGAGGTTGCCCTGGACCGGCATGGCCTCAGGCAATTCGCGGGCCGCCCAGTGCGGATTGATCGTCTCGTCCACGCCGACCGCGTCGACCCCCGTCTCGCGGGCGTAGGCGGGCAGCTTCTCGCCCGACCCTTTGGGAAAGCCGATAACCGGCACGCCAGGGCGCGCGGCATGGAGCCGGTCGACCAGCCGCGCGTTGGGGGCAATTACCCAGCGTTCGTACTGGTCGGGCGCCAGCGTGCCGGCCCAGCTGTCGAACAGCTGCACCGCCTCGACCCCGGCATCGATCTGTCCGATCAGGTAATCGACGGTCGCTGTCTCAATGGCCTCGATCAGCGAGGCGAACGCGCCGGGATCGCGATAGGCGAGCGCGCGGGTCTCGTGCTGGTCCTTGGAGCCCTGTCCCGCCACCATGTAGGTCGCGACGGTCCACGGGCTTCCGGCAAAGCCGAGCATGGTCGTGTCCGGCCCTAGCGCGGCTCGCGTCTTGCGCACTGTGTCGTAGATAGGGTCGAGGATACGGGGTGCCGGTTCGAGTTGGCGCCACACCGCATCGACCAACGGCGGGGCCAGGCGCGGTCCCTCACCCGCTTCGAACCACAGGTCCTGGCCCAGCGCATGGGGGATCACGAGGATATCGGAAAACAGGATCGCACCGTCGAATCCGAACCGCCTGATCGGTTGGAGCGTGATCTCGGCCGCAGCGTCGCTGTCGTAAGCCAGCTCGAGAAACCCGCCCTTCTCGGCTCGCAGCGAGCGATACTCGGGCAGGTAACGCCCAGCCTGTCGCATGAGCCACATGGGCACGCGATCGGCGTGCTTGCCGTTCAGCGTGTCGAGCAGGATTCCGGGCATCGGGTCGGGTCCAATCCAATAAAATAAAGATTCTTAGATAAGGATTATGGAGTCTGTTGGCCCTGTGGAAAGCGGGGACAGCGCGTCCCTGCCCGATTTCTCCCGGCTTGAACAGGTTGGCCGCCAGCCGCGACTCGCGTCCTGTTGCGAGTCAATCGAAGGTTGTGCACGCTATCCCCACCCTGTCGAGAACCCCGTCCACCTGTCCACAAGTGCCGGGTCGCAGGACTCGGATCGGGCATGGAATCTGTCCCCGAACTTGTCGGCAGGCCTCTCCCGTGGTTTATCCCGCCCTTTCTCCACAATGCGGATCGCCGCTTCCCACCATGCCGCGACTTCATCTTCACCTCGTCTCGGACAGCACCGGGGAAACGCTCGAGATGGTCGCCAAGGCGGCGCTGGCGCAGTTCGAGGATACCGAGGTGGTGCGGCATTTCTGGCCGATGGTGCGCTCGCGCCAGCACCTCGACCGCATCGTGCCGGAGATTTCCTCCAATCCCGGGCTGGTGCTGTTCACGCTGGTCAATCCCGATACCCGCGCCCGGCTGGAGGAACATTGCCGCCAGCTCGGCCTGCCCGCGGTCCCGGCCCTCGACGCGGTGACCGAGGCGCTGGAAACGCAGCTGGGGCAGGAAGCACATGGCCGACCCGGTCGCCAGCACACCATGGACGAAGCCTACTTCCGCCGAGTCGACGCGATCCACTACACCATCGCGCACGATGACGGAATCGGGTGGGAAGACTGGGAGGAAGCCGACATCGTGCTGGCGGGTGTATCGCGCACCTCGAAGACGCCGACCAGCATCTACCTGGCCAATCGCGGCTACAAGACCGCCAATATCCCCCTGGTGGTCGAAAGCCCGCCGCCGCGCGAACTGTTCGGGCTGCGCCACCCGCTGGTGGTTGGACTGACGACCGCGCCGGAGCGACTGGTCCAGGTCCGGCGCAACCGGCTCCTCAGTCTCAACGAGGCGACCGAGACAGCTTACGTGGACAACGAGCGGGTGCGCGAGGAAGTGCAGTTCGCGCGGCGGATGTTCGCCGACAACGGCTGGCCGGTGATCGACGTCACCCGCCGCTCGATCGAGGAAACCGCCGCCGCAGTGATCCGCCTGATCGGCGAGCGCGGGCGCGGCGACGGCCTGCCCGAGCCCGGCGAGGGTGCGATCTGATGCTGGTGCTCGCCTCGCAGAGCGCCTCGCGCAAGGCCATGCTTGAAGCCGCCGGAGTTCCGTTCGAGGCAATTCCGGCCGATGTGGACGAACGGGAGATGGAGGCGGAACTCGCGGGCCGACCGGCGCGCGCGGTGGCGGAGGAACTTGCAGCCGCGAAGGCGCTGGCGGTCTCGGCGGCCCACCCCGACCGGCTGGTGCTCGGGAGCGATTCGCTGGTCACTGTGGAGGGTCGGCGGTTCGACAAGCCTGCCTCTGTCGAGCACGCGGGCGAACACCTGCGGTTTTTCTCCGGGCGGACGATGGAACTGCACAGCGCGGCTGCGCTGGCGCGTGGTGGCTCAGTGGTGTGGCGAGGGGTCGAAACGGCCGAGTTGCGCGTGCGCAAGCTCAGCGAGGAATTCATCGCGGATTATCTTGCGCACGAGTGGCCCGAGGTGAGCCACTGCGTCGGCGTGTTCCGGATCGAGGCGCGCGGGGTGCAATTGTTCGAAGCGATCCGGGGCGACCAGTTCACCGTGCTCGGAATGCCGCTCCTCCCGGTGCTTGGCGCTCTGCGCGGCTTGGGCGAGCTGCCGCTATGACAGGCCATGCCGAGGTGATCGGCGATCCGATCGCGCACTCGAAATCGCCCGCGATCCACGGCTTCTGGCTGTCCAAGGCTGGAATCCGGGCGGACTATATGCCATGCCATGTCCCCGCGGGCGGACTTGAGGCCTATTTCGCGCAGAGGCGCGCAGACGCGGAGTGGCGTGGGTGCAACGTCACAATGCCGCACAAGCAGGCGGTTCAGCCATATCTGCAATCGATCGACGAGACGGCCCGCAGAATCGGCGCGGTAAACACGATTTACGTGGCGTCCGACCATCGCCTTGCCGGAACCAACACCGATATGGCCGGTTTCCTCGAGCCGCTCCAGCCGCTGCTGGCCGAACGGCACCTGTTCCGCATGGCCCGGGTGCTCGGCACCGGCGGTGCGGCGCGAGCGATCGTGGCGGGGCTGGCGCGGCATCATTTCACCATAGTGCTCGCCGGGCGCGATCCGGCCAAGGCGCGCGCTCTGCTCGATGAGCTGGCTCCGGATGGCGAGCACCACGCGGTCGATCTCGTCCACTTTGCCGCCCCGACCGATTTCGTCTTCGACGACCGACAGGGTTGCCTCGATCTCGTCGTCAACGCCTCGCCGCTGGGGATGCGCGGGCAGCCTGAGCTGGCATTCGACTGGAGCCACGCGCCGCCCGGCGCAATCGCTTACGACATCGTCACCGATCCCGCCGAAACCGAATTCTTGCGCGGCGCGCGGGCGGCCGGGCATCAAACGATCGACGGGCTCGCCATGCTGATCGGGCAGGCCGCAACGGCGTTCGAGCTGTTCTTCGGCCAGCCAGCCCCGCGCGAACACGATGCCGAACTGCGCGAGCTTCTCGTGCGATGACCAGGCCCCTGATCCTCGGCCTGACCGGTTCGATCGGCATGGGCAAGTCGACCGTCGCCGCGATGTTCGAGGAACACGGCGTACCGGTGTTCGATGCCGATGCAGTTGTCCACTGCTTGCAGGGGCCGGGCGGGGCGCTGGTGCCGCGAATCGAGGAGGCTTTCCCCGGCTCGACCGGACCGGACGGTGTGCTGCGCGAGGTGCTGGGCGCACAGGTGTTCGGCGATCCCGACGCGCTCCACCGGCTCGAGGCGATCGTCCACCCCGCCGTCGCCGCGCTGCGCTACGAATTCATGATCGAGCACGGCGGCGCGCCACTGGTGGTATTCGACATCCCCTTGCTGTTCGAGAAGGGCGGGCACGAGCAGGTCGACCGCGTGGTGGTCGTTTCCGCCCCGCCCGAGGTGCAGCGTGCCCGCGTCCTGGCCCGGCCGGGGATGACGGCGGAAAAATTCGCCCGCATTCTCGCGCTGCAAGTGCCCGATGCCGACAAGCGCGCCCGTGCAGATCATGTGATCGACACCGGCGCGACAATAGCCGAGACGCGCGCCCGGATCGCGGCGCTGATCGCCGAGCTGGCTGTCGCGGGATCGTAAAAAAGCCCGCCGCAAACCCTTGCAACCCGGCGGCGCGAGGCCGATACTTGGTTTAATGCGTGAAATCGTGTTCGATACCGAAACCACCGGACTCGACCCCAAGACGGGCGACCGGATGGTCGAAATCGGATGCATCGAGCTGGTCAACCGCGTCGCCACCGGCAGCAGCTTTCACGCCTATTTCAATCCCGAACGCGATATGCCGCCTGGGGCCGAGGCCGTGCACGGGCTCTCCGCCACCTTTCTCGCCGACAAGCCGCTGTTCCGCGACCGTGCCGAGGAACTGATCGCCTTCATCGGCGCCGCGCCGCTGGTCGCGCACAACGCCGGATTCGATTTCGGCTTCCTCAATCACGAGCTGGAAAATTGCGGTCTTGCGCCTGTCTCGCTGGACCGGATGATCGACACCGTCGCCATCGCCCGGCGCAAGCATCCTGGCGCCAAGCTGTCGCTCGATGCGCTGTGCACGCGCTATGGGGTCGATCGCAGTCACCGGGTCAAGCACGGCGCGCTGCTGGATGCCGAGCTGCTGGCGCAGGTCTACGTCGAATTGACCGGAGGCCGGCAGATCGGGCTCGGTCTCGCGGTGGACACGGTGGAAGTGACATCCGTCGAAACCGTCGCGATGGTGGCGATCCAGCGCGAGACGCGCGCGCCTCGCCCTCATTCGGCGAGCGCGGCGGAACTCGCTCGTCACAGTGAGTTCCTGAACAAGATAAGGTCGCCCCTGTGGGGTAATTGAAGGGTGTCGCAACCCTTCCAACGAGGAGAAGAGACGATGGATATCAGGGTTTCGGGCCATCAGATGGAAACCGGCGCCGCGCTCCAGGATCATGTCTCCGACCGGCTCAGCGCCATCGTCGAGAAGTATTTCGGTCGCGCGATTTCCTCGCAGGTGACGTTCGGCAAGGCACCCGCCGGAATGTTCAGCTGCGATATAGTGACCCACGTGATGCAGGGCCTGATTCTCAAGGCGAATGCCGTGGCGCAGGATGCCCACCTCGCGCTCGACCAGGCGGCGGAGAAGATCGACAAGCAATTGCGGCGATACAAGCGCCGGTTGCACGACCGGCACGAGCAGACCGCCCATGCGTTGCGCGAGGAGGAAGCATCGTATCGGATCTTCGCCGCGCCCGACATCGAGATCGTCGACGAGGAAGACGACGCCCATGCCCCCCCGATCATCGCCGAAACGACCGCCGACATTCCCGAAGCGACGGTAGCCGACGCGGTGATGATGCTGGACCTGCGCGACACCAACGCGCTGCTGTTCAAAAACGCTGGCAGCGGGCACCATAATATGGTTTACCGCCGCCGCGATGGCTCGATCGGCTGGGTCGAACCGCGCTGACGACCCCTCCGCCGTCCGTCTGGCGAGCCGCAACAAAGTCACGGCACCTTCTTCCTGGGCGGCAGCGAGCGGTAACTTGCGGCTTGTCGCCGCCATTCAGATGTAGATCGACAAGTATTTGACAATGGACCCCATATATACGCTTTCGCCGGATGCGGTCGCCGTTGTGCGTGCCGATGGGAAGAGCGACATTCTCAACTCGCTGGCCACGACTTTTGCCGCCGCCTACGAACTCGATGCCGATACGGTGTTCGAATCGCTTGACGAACGCGAGAAGCTCGGCAGCACCGGGTTCGGGCGCGGAGTGGCGATCCCCCACGCCCGGATCGAGGGGCTCAAGCGTCCTGTCGCGGCTCTGATCAAGCTGGCCCATGCAGTCGATTTCGCCGCTGCCGACGATATGCCGGTCGACCTGGTGTTCGGATTGCTGTCCCCTGCCGATGCCGGGGCCACCCACCTCCACGCGCTGGCGGCGATCTCGCGGCTGGTCCGCGACGAGACGATGCACGAGGCGCTGAGCGACGCAAACGATGCCGAGGCGCTCTATGCCCTGCTGACCAACGCCACGGATCGTGACGCCGCCTGACGGAGCCAGCGGCGCGGCGCTCCACCACCGGGCGCTGGAGGGGCTCTATCGTTCGGCCCCGGTCAATGCGCTGTTCGATTCGCGGCTCGAACTTCCCGGCGACGGGCGTTCGCGGATCGTCTTCAACGTGACCCGCGCCGCCTATCACGCAGCCGGCGCGGCGCACGGCACGATCTATTTCAAGATGCTCGACGACGCGGCCTTCTATGCCGCCAATACTCTGGTCACCGACCGCTTCCTGCTGACGACCTCGTTCAATCTCCATTTCACCAAGCCGGTGCGCGAGGGCGAAGTCGTGGCCGAGGGGCGCTGGATCAGCGGGCGGCGCAGGGTGCTCGTGGCCGAAGCGCGGCTGATCGATGCCGAGGGCGACGAGATTGGTCGGGGCACCGGCACCTTCATGCGCTCGCGCATCGCGCTGTCCAGCCTGGCCGGATATTCGGGGGCCGAAGGCTGATGGACGCGCGCCTCCCGGCGCATCTCGAGGTCACCGGTCTGATTCGCGCGGTCGAGGCGGCAGGAGGATTCGCCACGGTCTTGGCCAGGGGCGAGCGCGATGCCGGAACGGTGCTGATCGTAACGATGGATCGTGCAGCAGGTGCCACGCTTTACGAACGAATGCCGCAACTCGATGGTTCGCGGCCATATATTGCTGCAAAGCGGGAAAACGCGGATTTGCCGCAGGAATTTTCCGAATATTTGGCGCGCAGGCGGCATCAGGACCGCGATTGCTGGATAGTTGAACTGGATGTCCCAAACGGGGAACGGTTCGTCGCACAGATGCCCGGGTGAATTGACAGGCCGGACTTCGCGCCTATTTGGCCGCCCGACTTCGTGGCGCAGGCGGCACGGGCGGCAATGCGGCTGCCCGGCAAGCACGCAGACGGGGAACGGCCGGCAGGCCTGAAAAGGACCATCCCTTAATCGCATTTTAACGCGACGGGTCCCGACCTGCGACTGTGCTCGTTCACCGCTCCTAGCGACAGGCTAGATGAACAAGACCCGTTTCGCCGGGGTGGCGGCATTTGCCGCGGCCTTTGGTATAATCCTTTTCGGCGCCGAGAGTTCCGGCGCGTTCGCCCAGGAAGGCGACAAAGCCCCCCAGCAGCGGGCCGAGCTGACCGACGAAACCGTGCCGGTGTTCGTCTCCGAGGAAGTGGTTCAACCGCTTCCCGAGCCCCCGTCAAATCCGCAGCCTGAAGCCTCGAGCCACGCCTCGCTGCGCGAACTGGTCGCCGCGACCCATGCTCCCGAAACGCTCTCGGCCGAGATGGAATGCCTTGCGGGCGCGGTCTATTTCGAGGCGCGGGGCGAGCCGCTAGCCGGGCAGCTCGCGGTGGCGCAGGTTGTGATCAACCGCACCGCCTCGCGCCAGTTTCCCTCGACCTATTGCGGCGTGGTCCACCAGCCGCGCCAGTTCTCCTATGTGAAGAACGGCCGCACCCCCCATATCTCCCGCGGCACGCAGGCCTGGCGTAACGCCCGCGCAGTTGCCCGGATCGCGCACGAGGGGCTGTGGGACAGCCAGGCAGGCGATGCGCTCTATTTCCACGCCAACTATGTCCGTCCGAGCTGGAGCCGCACCAAGCAGGCGCTGGCGACGATCGACACCCACGTCTTCTACCGCTGATTTTCGAGCTGAGCCCTTAGAGCGGCGTGCGGTATATGTGACCCACCGTGATTGCCGCAGGAGGCTTCTCGGCAAGGAGCCTTGCGCAGGGCGGGCCCTAGCCCGTCCAAGCAATGCGACGCTGACCGAGGGGCCTCCTGCGCCAACCACGAAGTGGCGGGCCCCTTTTGGCCGATCGCAGCGTCGATCGTCGGTCACTATGCGATGGCATGGCTCCCTCCTCTCTCCTTGCGCTCGGCCAAAATCGGCTCCGTCACGGTGCGTCACATATACCGCACGCCGCTCTAAAGGGTCGCAGGGAACGGGCTCCACCCCTTCGCGGGGGCGGGGTCCGTTTTCGCGTCAGTCGCGCAGTTCCACCCACACCGGCGCGTGGTCGCTTGCCTTTTCGCGGCCCCGGTACTCCTTGTCGACGCCTGCCGCGATCATGCGATCGGCCAGTTCGGGCGACAGAAGCAGGTGATCGATGCGGAAGCCGTGGTCGCGCTGCCAGGCGCCGGCCTGATAGTCCCAGAACGTCCACACCCCGCCGCGCGGATTGAGCGTGTCGATCGCGTCGGTCCAGCCATCGGCCAGCAGCCGCGCATAGGCATCGCGCGATTCGGGCTGCATCAGTGCGTCCGTCGCCATCGCGCGGGGTGAGAACACGTCCTTGTCTTGCGGGATGACGTTGAAATCGCCCACCACCGCGACCGGGATTTCCAGCGCCCATAACTCGCGCAGCCGTGTGCGCAGGCGTTCCATCCAGGCGAGCTTGTAGTCGAACTTGGGCCCTGGCACCGGATTGCCGTTGGGCAGGTAGATGCACGCGATCCGCACGCCATTGACGTCGGCCTCGATATAGCGGGCGTGCTCGTCCTCGGGATCGCCGGGAAGGGTACGCTGGGCCTCGACCGGCTCGACCCCGTCGGCCAGGATCGCGACGCCGTTGAAGCCCTTCTGACCGTGCCAGATGGCGCGGTAGCCGATCTTCTCGAATTCGGCGGCGGGAAAGCCCTCGTCCTGGCTCTTGACCTCTTGCAGGCACGCGACTGTGGGCCGCGTTTCCTCGAGCCACTCGATCAGGCGCGGCAGGCGCGCCTTGACCCCATTGATGTTGAAGGACGCTATCCGCATCCGGGGGGTTCTATATCCCGAAGCTGGAACCGCAACCGCAACCGGCGGCCGCCTGCGGATTTTCGACCTTGAACGCCGCGCCGCCCAGCGATTCTACGAAATCGACCACGCTGCCCGCGACCAGGTCGAGGCTGACCGGATCGACCACCAGCTTCACGCCGTCGGTTTCGCTGACGCGGTCGTCACCTTCCGCGCCGGAGGCCAGGTCGAACTTGTACTGGAAGCCCGAGCAGCCGCCGCCCTCGACCGACAGGCGCAGGATCGCAGGTTTGGCCTGTCGCGCGGCGATCGCGGCGACGCGCCTGGCGGCCGCAGGGGTCAAGGTCAGGGCGTCACTCATGGAGTGAATGTAGGTTGCGCGGCCCCCACCCTCAAGCCGTCTGGATATAACTGCGCATCGCCTCGGCCTCCTGCGCGATTTCGTCGATGCGCGACTTGACCAGATCGCCGATCGAAATGAAACCGCACATCGTGTCGCCATCGACCACTGGCAGGTGGCGAATGCGGCGGCGGGTCATCAGCCCCAGCGCCTCGAGCACCTCGGTCTCGGGCGCGACGGTGATCGCGGGGGCGGTCATCACCTCGCCAACCTGACGATCGAGGCAGGCTGCACCCTCGGCGGCCATGCGATAGACGACATCGCGCTCGGAAAAGATCCCGGCGACGCGGCCCGCCTCGACCACCGGCAGCGCGCCAATGCGTTTTTCGGCCAGCAGCGCGATCACGTCTGCGACTTTCGCCCGCGCATCGCAGGCGATCACGTCGGTGCTGGGTCGATTGGCGATGAGCTGGGCAATTTTCATGGCGACTCTCCCTCGCTTGGGAGCAGAGGATGCCACGAATAGTGCCCAAACGCCAAATCGCCCGCTCCGGGCGGATGGATTGCCAAGTGCGACCACAGAGCCCATGTGCGCTTCGTCATGGCTCGATCCCCGCTCGACGATCCCGAAAAGGCGCTTTACGCATGGGCGCGCTATCGCCGCCTGATGCGGTTCATGTTCCTGCTGACAGCGGGCGTGGTCGCGATCGCCCTGGCGTTACTCTATGACGGCAAGAGCGCGGCCTCGGTGCATTACTACATCGCTATCGCGATCGGGATCGGTTTCACCATGTTGCTGGCCGGTGCGCTGATGGGGTTGATCTTCCTGTCGAGCGGCACCGGGCATGACGAGAACGTGACCGACCTCAGCGAGGACGATCCCGACCCTCGCCCCTGAGGCGGTATTCCTCCACCGGCACGCCACCGATCAGGTGGCGCTGGATGATGGCTTCCAGCACTTCCTCGGTGCACGAATGATACCAGACGTTGTCCGGCCACACGACCGCGATCGGCCCCGCCTCGCACACCTGGAGGCAATCGGCCTTGGTCCGCTGGACACGACCTTCCGGCCCGACCAGCCCGAGTTCCTTCAAGCGCCGCTTGAGATAGGCCCAAGCCGCCTTGCCATCCTCGTGGCGACAACATTTCTGCTTGTCGGACATCGCGCACAGGAAAATCTGCCGCTCGACCCGGTCGCCGCCGATCTTGGCAAGTGCCCGCTGCGCCTTGGCGATATCGCCAGCCGCGCTCACTTGCCCTCGGTCGGCTTGAGCCAGCGGTCGAGCCAGTCGAACACGACATTGTGCCACTGGAGCGAATTCTTCGCGCCGAGCACCCAGTGGTTCTCGCCCGGAAACACCAGCAGCTGCGTGGGCACGCCGCGTTCCTGCAAGGCGGTGAACGCGCCGAGACCCTGGGTGTAGGGTACGCGGAAATCCTTCTCGCCCAGCACCACAAGCATCGGGGTCTGCCACTTGTCGACGTGGTGGACCGGGTTCCACCTCTCGTAATCTTCAACCGCATCGGCATAGCGCCCGCCGAAATCCCAGCGGGGGAACCACAGTTCCTCGGTCGAATAATAGAACGCGCGGGTATCGAACAAGCCGTTGTGGTTGACCAGGCACTTGAACCGATCGGGCCATTGTCCGGCGATCCAGTTCATCATGTAGCCGCCATAGCTCGCGCCCATCGCACAGGCGCGGCTGCCGTCGATCAAGGAATCGCGTTCGAGCGCGGCGGCGAGACCGAGCTTGAGATCTTCCAGCGGCTTGCCGCCCCAGTCCTGGTTGATCGCATCGGTGAAGGCCTGCCCGTAGCCAGTCGAGCCGTGGAAATCGATCGAGACCACCGCATAGCCCTGGCTTGCCAGCACGCGCGGGTTCCAGCGGGTCGACCAGGCGTCGTTGAACGAGCCCTGCGGCCCGCCGTGGACATAGAGGATGGCGGGTAGCTTGCCCTGATGCCGTTCGGGCTTGGTGATCTGACCCCAGACTGTTGCGCCTTCCGCTCCGGCGAAGCTGAACCGGGTGGTGACGACAGATGCCATCTGGCCCATCAGCGGGCTGGCTACCGCAGTCAGTGGCATGGCCTGCCCCCAGTCCTGCGACCAGAACAGTTCGGCCGGTGCACCGATCGAGCTGCGGCTGAATACCAGCCGCTCGCCAGCCAGAGGGCGCAATTCGCCGATAGCGCCCTCGTTGCCGGGCATGAGATCGAGCTTTTCTACCGCGCCGCTGGCTGGATCGATACGGAACGCGGGCGTGTCGAGCACGTCCTGCGCAGTGGCGACGATCCAGCGCGAATCCGGGGTCCAGGCGATCGTGCCGAACGAGCGGTCGAAGGCTTCGGTCAGCGCGCGCGTTTCGCCGCTCGCCAGATCGCGCAGGTGGATGACCAGGCGGTCGGCCTCGTAACCGGGGCGCGCCATGGCGGTCCAGGCGAGCCAGCGCCCGTCTGGCGAAGGGGCCGGGGTCAGGTCCATCGCCTCGTTCGCTGCGGTAAGGTTGACCGGAGCGCCACCGTCGAGCGCGGACCAGAACACATCGGTATTGGTCGTGGTCGGCTCGTTCGGACCGGCCTGCTTGGCGACGAAATAGAGGCCGGACCCGTCGGGTGCCCAGGCCACGTCCTCGCCGCCACCGAAGGGCTTGTGCGGGGTATCGCCGACGAGAGCGCCCATGCCTGCCGGGCCGTCGACGGCGACCCCATCGCCCATGGCACCGTCCGCGCCGAGGTCGAATACGCGCACGCGGGCAACGGTGCCGGGAGACTTCCACGTGTCCCAGTGGCGCACGAAGCCGTCGGTGCCGTCATAGACTCGGCCGTCGCCGGGGCCCGGCAGATGCGCGGTGCCATCGTGGGTGCAACCGAATCGGTCGCAATCGCGGGCCATGTCCGCCCACAGCGCGATCCGGTTGCCCGTCGGGTCGAGCGAGAACCCGGCCACGGCCTTGCCCAGCCGAGTGACCTGTTGCGGAACGCCCGTGGTGCCGTCCGCCGCGATGGCGACGCGCCAGACCTGGCTGCTACCCTGCCCGCCGTCGTTCGAGCGGCTCGACAGGAAGTAAAGCATTCCATCGGACCCGAACGAGAACGAACTGGCCGCTCCGCCAAGATCGAGCGTCATGGGCTGCGATGCAGCATCGGCCAGGTTGCGCAGGCGCGCCTCGGTCGTGCGCACGTAGCTCTGCGGATCGGTGATGGTGACAGGATAGACCAGCAGCGTGCCGTCGGGCGAGATCGTCGGGCTGCCGAGGCGCGGCAACGTGACCAGATCCTGCGCGCTCATCGGAGCGGAATTCTGGGCGACGGAAGGGCTGGCGGCCAGCGCGGCGGCCAGGGCGAGTGCGGACCCGAAATATTGTTTCATGGCGCGCAGGACTACTCGCCCGCGCGCGGGGCGCAAGGGATTTTGCTAGCTCCGCTTGCCCGCGATTCGGCTGATTTCGTCGCGAACCATCTTCTCGACCATGCCCGGCAGGTTGGCGTCGAGCCATTCGGCCAGCATCGGGCGCAGCATATCGCGTACCAGCCCTTCGAGCGAGGTTTCGCCCGAACGCACGATCTGCGGCTGCGCACCGGGTTCGGCGAGCATGGCAAGCGCGGCGAGGTTCTGGCGCATCGAATCGCGCGCCGATTCTGCGATCAGGGGCGCGTCGTCGACCGACGCTTCGAATGCAGTATCGCCAGCATCGGGCGAGACTTCGTCGCTCGCATACTCCGCCATCTCGGCCTCGCCCAGTTCGAGCACTTCGTCGTCAGTGTCGTCGCCGGACCCATCGGTCGACCCCGTGATGCCGTGCGATTCGCGGCGGCGACGCTGTTCGAGCGCCATCGCGCGGCTGTCGCGGGCCATGACCTTCTTGATCGATTCGAGGATTTCCTCGACCGAAGATTCGCTTTCGTGATGCATCTTGCCCCGCTCCTGCCCCGCCTGCGTCATACCCTATTGCGAAGGCGTGACGTCATCCGATTGGGCCGGAATTGACGCATCCGGGGCGGGAATGTCAACGGTTCTCGTGCTTTGCGGCACCGGATCGGGGTCGCGCTGCCAATCCCAAATGACGTTGCGCACCCGCTCGTAATTGAGCGTGGGATCGTAGAGCAGCCCCTCGCCCTCCAGCCCCAGATCGCGCGCCTCGGCTCGGCCCATCGCGGCGAGCAGGCTGAATCCGGCAACGTAGGCGTTGCGCCGCGCGGTGACGAGCTGGACCCGCGAGGCGAGCAGTTCCTGCTCGGCGTTGAGCACCTCCAGGATCGTGCGGTTGCCGATGGAGTTCTCCGCGCGCACGCCCTCGAGGCTCAGCTCGGCGGCGGCGACGGCCGACTGCGAGCTTTCGATGATGGCATTGGCCGCCTGCCAGCTCGACCAGGCCGAGCGGACCTGCGCGATGACGTCGCGTTCGGCGGCGATGACGGTCTCCAGCGCCGCGGAGGAACGCGCCTGTGCCTGGCGCTGCAATGCCGCGGGGCGTCCGCCCTGAAACAAGGGAATCGAAACCGAGACCCCTGCCTGGGCCGAGGTCGAGTTCTGATCCAGGCCCGGAGCGATGCTGCCACCGAGCGAACCGAGGAAATTCTGGTAGTCGTAGCCAGTGAACACCGACACGCGCGGCAGGCGGCCCGCGCCTGCGACGCGGATGTCGAAATCGGCGGCCTCGGACCGCTCGCGCGCGGCGATCAGGTCGGGGTTGTCCTCCAGCGCGATGGCCACCGCGTCGGCGGTATTGGCGGGCAGGCCCGGCAAGGGCGGGGGCGGCTCGAGATTGTCGGGCGCACTACCGACCAAAGCGATGTAGTTCTCGCGCGCGGCGATCAGATTGGCCTGCGCGCTGCGCAGGTCGCCCTGTGCCAGCGCCAGACGCGACTGCGACTGGGCCACGTCGGTGCGGGTAAGGTCGCCGATCTCGAACCGGTCGCTGGTCGCCTGCACGTTGACCGCGAGCACGTCGACCTGGTTCTGCGACAGCGACACGAGAGCCTGACCGCGCAACACGTCCATGTATGCGGCGACTACCTGAGTGAAGATTGCCGATTCGGTTCCGCGCAGGTCGGCGCGACCGGCCTCGACCCGTTGCTCAGCGGCGCGGATCGAGTTTCTGACCGCCCCGCCCGAATAGATCGGCACGCTCAGGTCGACCCCCGCGTTCAGCGCGCGGCGAGGAGCGGTCGGGTCATCCGAACTGCGCCTGATGAATTCGACGTACTGGGCGGAAGAATCGACCCGGGGCAGGCCGGAGGCGCGCTCGATCGGCACGTTTTCGTCGACTGCGCGCTGCTGCGCCCGTGCGCCCTGCAGGATCGGGTTGGTGCGATAGGCCTCGGTCAGCGCCTCGCGCAGCGTATCCGCCTGCGCGGGCGTCGCCAGGGCGGCGGCCCCGGCCAGCAGGGCGAGATACGCGGGCGTGCGCGTCACCGTCAGAAAGTCCAAGCCCTGGGGCGGTCGAACTCGCCGAGCCGGGGAATACCGATTTCGATAAGCGGCAGGAACGCGACCTCCGCGCCCGAGCGGCGTCCGACTGCGAGCCGGGTAACGCCGTTCGCAGCCAGGCCGGTGACGACGCGGGCTTCATCGGCCAGGCGCTTGACCAGCGCGGCAGGCAGATGTTCGACCGCGCCATCGATCGTCAGCAGGGTGAAATCGCCCTTGCGCCGGTTAGCGGCGATGGCTTCCTCGGGAGTGACGACCTCGACCGAGCCGACCAGCGGGCGGAGCAGTTCGGCGAGGTAGCCGGCCCCGCTCTCGATCACCAGCGCCCGGTCGGCGACTGTCGGCTTGGCTTCGGCGAGCAGCATCCCGTAGAACAGCGGCGCGGCGAGGCGGCGGCCATTGTCGAGCGGGATCGACCGGTCGATATAGGCGGTCGGACGGGCGGCGTCGGGCACGAAATCCTCGCGCGCCACGGCACCCATCCGTTCGAGCACCAGCGGATCGTTCACCCCGCTGGTGCGGAGCTGGCTGTCGAGCATCGCGCGGCGCGCGGCGGCAAAGTCGATCGTGGCGGTCATGGTTCTTCCGGCGGGCTGTATTACATCGATAACACACATGGTCAATCGCCGTCTGCATCGGCTTGGCGCGCCTTAGGCGAGCCGCGCTCGCCCGCCAAGCGGTTTGGAATTGGGGTCGTGACCTAGGTATGCTGTGCGCGTATGGGGCGGGGCAATCGACCGGAAGGAGTATGGCTTCGATGAGCGACATGATAACGATCAAGGAAGCCGACCTGATCGAAAGCGTGGCCGACGCGCTGCAGTTCATCTCCTACTATCACCCGATGGATTACATCCGCGCTTTGGGGGACGCGTACGAAGCGGAACAGGGACCGGCGGCGAAGGATGCGATCGCGCAAATCCTCACCAACAGCCGGATGTGCGCCGAGGGGCACCGCCCGATCTGCCAGGACACCGGGATCGTGAATGTGTTTGTCCGTTGGGGCCAGAACTGCCGCCTCGAATCGGCCATGAGCCTGCAGGACGTGGTCGATGAAGGCGTGCGCCGGGCTTACAACCATCCCGACAACAAGCTGCGCGCCTCGATCCTCGCCGATCCGGCCTTCACCCGCCGCAACACCCGCGACAACACACCTTGCGTGCTGTCGGTCGAGATGGTGCCGGGCGATACGGTGAGTATCGACGTCGCGGCCAAGGGCGGCGGGAGCGAGAACAAGTCCAAGTTCAAGATGATGAATCCCAGCGACAACATCGTCGACTGGGTGATCGAGCAGATTCCGCTCATGGGCGCCGGCTGGTGTCCGCCGGGAATGCTGGGAATCGGCATCGGCGGCACGGCGGAGCATTGCATGAAGCTCGCCAAGCTCAGCCTGATGGAACCGATCGACATGGCGCAGCTGAAGCAGCGCGGGGCACAGAACGACCTCGAGCAGCTGCGCATTGACATCTTCGACGCGGTCAACGCGCAGGGCGTCGGGGCGCAGGGCCTAGGCGGCCTTTCGACCGTGCTCGACGTCAAGATCCTCGATGCTCCGTGCCACGCGGCGGGCAAGCCGGTAGCGATGATTCCCAACTGCGCCGCCACCCGGCACGCCCACTTCACGCTCGATGGATCGGGTCCGAGCTATCTCGAGCAACCCGACCTGTCGCAATGGCCCGATGTGCAGTGGGAACCGGATGCCGCGGCCAAGCGGGTCGATCTGGACAACCTCACGCCTGAGGAAGTGGCAAGCTGGCAGCACGGCGACCGGCTGCTGCTGTCGGGCCGGATGCTCACCGGGCGCGATGCGGCGCACAAGCGCATCCAGGAAATGCTGGCGAAGGGCGAGGAGCTGCCGGTCGATTTCCGTGGTCGCGCGATCTATTATGTCGGTCCGGTCGACCCGGTTCTGGGCGAAGTAGTGGGGCCGGCTGGCCCGACCACTGCCACGCGGATGGACAAGTTCACCGACATGATGCTCGGCCTCGGCCTGCTCGCGATGATCGGCAAGGCCGAGCGCGGACAGGGCGCGGTGGCCGAAATCGCCCGGCACAAGGTCGCATACCTGATGGCGACCGGCGGCGCCGCCTATCTGGTCGCCCGTGCGATCAGGGAAGCGCGCGTGGTCGGGTTCGAGGACCTGGGCATGGAGGCGATATACGAATTCACCGTCCAGGATATGCCGGTGACGGTCGCGGTCGATGCAGCGGGCAACAACGTCCACACGCTCGCTCCGGCGCAGTGGAAGGAGCGGATTGCCCGCGAAAAGCTGCTTGCGGTCGACTAACGACACGATGCTCGACCAAGCGCAGACCTCGCTCGACACCGGCTCTGGCTCCTTTGGGCCGGAGCGGGCAGGGGATCGGCAGCTGATGTTCGAAACCACGCCCCCCGATACTGCGCGCCCTGCGTTCAAGGCCGTGATCGTCTCGATTCTCGGGTTGTGGGTATGCTATTTCGTACTCACGACGGTGCGCTCGATGTTCGGGCTCGAGTTTCAGGCCGAACTGCTGTGGCGGCGCGCGATCGTGACCCTGGCCGGAATGGGCATCACGTTCCTGATGTGGCTGGTGCTGCGCCTGTTCGACCGGCGTGGACTGCCGCTGCAGGTGGGCGCGGCGCTGTTTCTGGCGATGCCCGCCGCGATCATGATAGCGCAGGTCAATCATGTCGTCTTCGCCGACGTGCAGGAGAAGGTCGAGAGCAAGATTGCCGAACGCTACGGCTTTTCGACCCGGCGTGACGAGGCCGGCAACCTGATCATCGAAGCGCCCGCGCTGGCTGGTGCCGATGTCGATGGCCCGCTCGGACGTGATCGCTCGGCGACTGCCAGCGTGGTCCTGCCCACAGCAGCGACCAAGGGCGACAAGTGGATGCGCATCCTCGAACCCGCGACGAGCCGGTATTTCCTCCTGCTCGCCTGGTCGGCGCTCTACCTGGCCCTGCTAGCGGGCGCGCGGGCACAGGCAGCCGAGCGGCGTGAGCAGCGCTTCCGCAGCGCGGCCAAGGCGGCCGAGCTGCGATCCCTGCGCTATCAGGTCAATCCGCATTTCCTGTTCAACACGCTCAACTCGCTGTCGGCCATGGTAATGACCGGCAAGACCGAGAAGGCGGAGGAGATGATCCAGACCATCTCCAGCTTCTATCGCCATTCGCTGGCCGAGGATCCGACCACGGACACGCTGCTGGAGGACGAATTCGATCTCCAGCGGCACTATCTCGCGATCGAGGCGGTGCGGTTTCCCGACCGGTTGCGGCCGGTGTTCGATCTGCCGGTCGAACTGGCTGATGCGCGCGTGCCCGGCATGATCCTGCAACCGCTGGTCGAGAATTCGGTCAAGTACGCGGTCGCTCCGGTCAATCGCCCGATCACGCTGCGTGTCGCCGCGCGCGAGGAGTACGAACGGCTGGTGATCGAGGTCAGCGACGATGGTCCGGGTGTTCCGCACGGGGCCTCCAACGGGTTCGGCATCGGCCTTGCCAACGTCCGCGACCGGCTCGAGGCCCGCTTCGGGCGCGAGGCGACGATCGTGTCCGGACCCACCCCTGCCGGATACCGCACCGAAATCCGCATTCCCCTGGTGAGGCATGGTTGAGGCACGCATGGCCGAGATGGACGAGGAGCCCCCGCTGCGCACGCTGATCGTCGACGATGAGCCGCTCGCGGTCGAGCGGATGCAGGTGATCTGCGCCCGGATACCCGACCTTGCGGTCGTCGGCACCGCCAGCGACGGCGCTGCTTCGCTGCGGCTGATCGAGGCGTTGAAGCCCGACCTGGTCCTGCTCGACATGACCATGCCCGAGGTCGATGGACTTGCCGTCGCCCGCAAGCTGGCGCGGCAGGACAACCGGCCCGCGGTGATCTTCGTTACCGCGCATGACCATTTTGCGGTCGAGGCGTTCGACCTCGATGCGGTCGACTACGTACTCAAGCCGGTCGCACCGGAGCGCCTGCGGCGCGCGATCGAACGCGCCCTGGCGCGGCGCGGCGAGCGTGCGAGGCCGGTCGCACCCGGTGAATGGCTCGCGGAATTGTGGGTGCCGCATCGTTCCGAATTGTTGCGGATCGACGTCGCTCAGGTCGGCCGGATCGACGCGGAGCGCGACTATGTCCGCCTGCACGTGGGCGAAGGAGATGATGGCGCGCGGACCTACCTGTTGCTCCAGACGATCGCCGGGCTCGAACAGCGGCTCGATCCGCACGAGTTCATCCGCATCCACCGCTCCACGATCCTGCGCAAGGATCGCATCAAGGGTCTGCGGCACGACGGGCTGGGCGTATGGTCGGTCGAACTCGACGATGGCGAGGCGTTGAGGATCGGGCGGACATACCTGCCCAAGGTCAAGGCGATGGCCGGGCGTTAGATTCGTTTTCAGCTTCGCCGATACGGCACCGGCCCTCTCCCGCACTGTTTCAGCTAGCTGAAACACTTATGAAAAAACGAAGTGGACCCGGGCCAGGGGACTGGTAGGCCCGGGTCCTGCGAAGGCGACGTCCGGGTTGTCAGCCGCCCCGCTGTTCCGCTGCTATGATGGCCGCAACGCGCGCCTTGGCCTGCACCATCGCGGTGCGATAGCATTCCTGTTCCTTGGGTGGCCGGATCCGCGTTCCGGTGCGGACTTCGTCGAGACCACAGACCTTTCGGGCGGCATTGACGATGCGCCGGTCGAGCGCTTTTTGGCCTTCCACCGTGTCGAGGTTGAGGTCGCGATAGGGGACTTCGATGCTTTCCTGCGCGCTAGCGGGCAGGGCCGTGCCGAGCGATGCGATCGCGGCTACGGCGATCAGAATCTTTCTCATGATAGTTCCTCCGTCTGCGGCGGTCCGCTGGGGGGTCGAGGGCCATCCGCAAGATTTGTTCTAATCAAGTGTTGATAGCGCTGCATTTGTTGCTCGTTGGCGGTGCAAGGCATCTCGACTAGTGCATTGTTCGTCGACAAATGTAGTCGCTAGCCGGACGAATGGCGTTTGGCGTTCGACGGGCGACGAGCTTAAACAACCGCTATGGTACTCGCCGCGATCTTCCTGCTCGGCATGGGCAACTTCGCGCTGCACAAGGCAGTGATGGAAAGCGGACATCCGCTGGTGTTGCAGTTGTCGCTCGATCCGCGCGGCATCGGCCGCAAGCTGATGTTGGCGACCGAATTCATGGTCCTGCTGGTGGCGATGCTGCTGGCGGCTAACGGGTGGTCAGGCCTGGCCTGGGCCTATTTCGCCTACACTTGTGTCACTTGCGCGACCGCCTGGCTGATCCTGAAGGGGCGGGTCTGACCTCGCGGGGCGGGAACCGGCGGGCCGTTACCGCGCTGTGGCGGCATGAGACCGGGAATGAAAGTATGGCTGGCGACCAACGCGGCTAGCGGCAGCAACGACGCGGAGCTGGTGGCGCGGCTCCGCGCTCTGCTCGCGGCTGGCGGCGTGGAGGTGGTCCGCGAAAGCGATTGCCACGAGGACGAACTGCCCGCGGCCGTCAGCGTGGATGGCACGGGCGCCACCCATCTGGTCGTGCTTGGCGGCGACGGGACGCTCAATTCGGTGCTCGCGCGGATGGAAGGATGGAGCGGTCAGGTCCTGCCGCTGCCGGGCGGTACCGCGAATCTTTTATGCCGGGGCTTGCATGGGGAGAGCGACGCGGAGGCGATCCTCGCGCGCTTCATCGCGGGCGACCTGGTTGTGCGGCGCGTGCCGTGCCTGCGCGGACGCGACTGCATTGCCTTGGTCGAACTGCTGGCGGGCCCGGGGGCGAAGTGGGCCGACGTGCGCGAGGAAATGCGCGAGGGCGACATTGCCGGAATCGTCGAGACCGCTACCGATGCCGCCGGTGAAAGCGCGTTCGGCGCGGCGGTGCGGGTGATCGCGCCTGCCCTTGGCAGGGAAGATGGCTATCCAGGCGTGCGCCTCTCGCCGCATCCCGGCAGCATCCACATCCAGGGGTATGGCGGCGAAGGCGTGGTCGACCTGTTGCGCCAGGGCCTGGCGATCCTCGGCCGCGATTTTCGCGACGGGCCGCATGACGATCTCGGCGACTATGGTGCGGTCGAACTGGCGAGCATAGACGGTTCCGCGATCGAGCTGATGGCCGATGGCGAACGGCTTACCGGCGCGCCGCGCGAGGGCTTTTCGCTTGCGGAACTGGAGGTCGATCTGCTTGGACCGGCGGAATGAGCGCATCGGCCCTGCTGTTTCACCTGTCCGACATTCATTTCGGTCTCGAAGACAATCGCGCGCTCGACTGGGTGCGTGATGAAATCGTCCGCCTGCGGCCCGATGCGGTGGCGATCACCGGTGACATGACGATGCGGGCACGGGCGCGAGAGTTCGACGCGGCGCGCAAGTGGATCCTCTCGCTGGAGGCACCGGTCACGGTCGTCGTCGGCAATCACGATATGCCCTATTTCAATCCGGTCGAGCGGTTCCTCGCGCCCTACGCACGGTTTCGCGGGATGGAAACGTTGATCGAACGCGAGATCGACCTGCCCGGCATTGCCATCGTGCCGCTCAAGACGGCCACCCGTGCCCAGTGGCGGCTAAACTGGTCGAAAGGCTGGGTCACCGATGCCGCGCTCGGCAAGTGCCTGGCCGCACTCGACGCGCTGCCCGAGGGGACCAGGGCGCTGGTCACCGTGCACCATCCATTGCGCGAAGTCGGGACACAGGGAACCGCGCTCACCCGGGGCGGCACCCGGGCGCTGGCCGAACTGGCGCGGCGAGACGTGCTGGCAGTGTTGTCGGGTCATGTCCACGACGCCTTCGATATCGTCGAGGAGACGCCCGCCGGGCCGGTGCGGATGATCGGGGCCGGGACGCTGTCCAAGCGGACCCGTTCCACCCCGCCCAGTTTCAACGAGCTGCGCTGGGATGGTGATGCCCTGAACGTCACCGTGCGCAATCTCGAGCAAGTCCCGACCCCGGCGATGCAGATCGATGACGTGCCGGAAAATGCCCTGCCGCCGCGCGATCCTGGCGAGCCTGTCGCTCCGGTGGGTCAGGTCCCCCGCACCGACCCTCCAGTGCATTGAGGGCTAGCGCCCCACCGGTTCAGCTTCACTGAAACCGTCGCTACGTCGCGGCGGGCGGGCTAGCTGCGGCAAGGCCAAGGATCGCGCGGGCGATCTCGCGTTCGCCCATGATGACGTGGTTCACGCCCAACCGCTTGAGATGATCTACCTCGTCGTCCGAGTGTGCCCGGGCGAAGATCACGATGTCGGGATTGAGCTGCCGTGCGTGCTCCGCGATCACGCCCGCCTCGTAGCCTTCGGGAATCGCTACGATGAGCTTGGTCGCCTCGGCGATGCCTGCCTCGTACATCACATCGGGGTCGGTCGCATTGCCGATGACGACCACGCGGCCCGCGTCTCGCGCTGCGCGCGCCAGGTCAGGCTCTTCCTCGACCACCACCAGCGCCCGGCCGCGCTGCGCCGCTCCTTCGGCGACCAGCCGCCCGACCCGGCCGTGGCCGACCAGCACCAGGTGTTCGCGTCGCTCTCGCTGGCGAATCTTCTCGACATCCACCGGAGCCGGGGCCGGGGCAGCGCGCTTCAGCTTGTCGTCCAGTCGGCCCGCGATCAGCGTCACGAGCAGCGGATTGAGCAGGATCGAGAAGATCGCCCCGGCGAGGATCAGATCACGTCCCTCGGGCGGCAGCACGCCCAGCGTCATGCCAAGACCTGCGAGGATGAACGAGAATTCGCCGATCTGCGCCAGACTGCCGGCGACGGTGAGGGCGATGCCGTTGTCGTAGCCGAACGCCCGAACAATGCCCCAGGCGGCGAGCGACTTGCCGACCACGATGATCAGCACCGTCGCCAGCACCGGGCCGGGTTGCTCGACCACGATTGCCGGATCGAACAGCATCCCGACCGAGACGAAGAACAGCACCGCGAAGGCATCGCGCAGGGGCAGCGTTTCCTCGGCTGCGCGGCGGCTCAGCTGGGTTTCGCCAAGGATCGTCCCGGCGAAGAATGCACCCAGCGCGAACGACACGTCGAAGATATAGGCCGCGCCGAGTGCCACGCCCATCGCGATCGACAGCACCGCCAGCCGGAACAGCTCGCGCGAGCCGGTATGCGCGGTCCAGTGCAGCACCAGCGGGATGATCCGTTTGGCCACGATCAGCATGAACGCGACGAAGCCGCCGACCTTGAGCACGGTGATCGCGATAGTCGCGGTTAGGTTTCCTTCGCCGTCGCCGGCTGCGAGTCCAGCCAGTGACGGCAGGAGCACCAGCGCGAGGATCATGGCCAGATCCTCGACGATCAGCCAGCCGATCGCGATCCGTCCTCGCTCCGTCTCGACCAGCTTACGCGCCTGTAGCGCGCGCAGCAGCACAACCGTGCTCGCCACCGACAGCGCGAGCCCGAACACCAGTCCGGCGATCACCGACCAGCCGAGGTAGAGTGCCAGCAACAGCCCCAGCCCGGTCGCGACTGCGATCTGAAGCATCGCGCCGGGCACCGCGATCCGCCTTACCGAGAGCAGGTCACGCAGGGAAAAATGCAGCCCGACCCCGAACATCAGCAGGATCACGCCGATCTCGGCCAGTTCGTTGGCGAGCGCGGTGTCGGCGACGAAACCGGGCGTGAACGGGCCTACCAGCACGCCGGCGAACAGATACCCGGCCACCGGGGAGATGCGCAGACGGTGCGCCAGCGCGCCCATCAGGAACGCCGCGACGAAACCGGCGACGATCGTTCCCATGAGCGGCGTGTGATGCGGCATTCGGTTCCCCTGCGTTGCGGTGGTTACAGTCGGCCAAGCAGGGCGGGTGCGTCAACCGGGTCGTGCGGGCGGCTCGTGCGTGCCAACGAAAAAGGGCGGCCCCGAAGGACCGCCCCTCTTTGTGCTCTGGCGAGGCGCCTTAGCGCTTCGAGAACTGGAAGCTGCGGCGAGCCTTGGCGCGGCCATACTTCTTGCGCTCGACCACGCGGCTGTCGCGGGTGAGAAACCCGGCAGCCTTGACCGTGGGGCGCAGGGCAGGCTCGTACTTGCTCAACGCCTGACTGATGCCGTGCTTGACCGCGCCGGCTTGTCCCGAAAGGCCGCCGCCCTTGACGGTGGCGACGACATCGTACTGACCCTCGCGCTCCGTGATCGCGAACGGCTGGTTGATGATCAGGCGCAGCGTCGGACGCGCGAAATAGACTTCCTGGTCGCGACCGTTGACGGTGACCTTGCCGGTGCCGGGCTTGACCCACACGCGAGCGACCGCATCCTTGCGGCGACCGGTGGCGTAGGCGCGGCCCTGCTTGTCGAGTTCCTGATCGCGCAACGGCGCGGTGTTCTCGGCCACGACAGCAGCATCGGATTCGGGCGCGTCGCCGGCAATGTCCTTCAGGTCCGACAGGTCGGACACGGTGTTCTTCTGACCGTTTTCTTCGGTAACCATCACGCGGTAGCCTTGTTCTTGCGGTTCATGGAGGCAACGTCGAGCACCGCGGGCTTCTGCCCGTCGTGCGGATGCTCGGTGCCGGAATAGAGGTGCAGCGCTTTCATCTGCGCACGGCCAAGGGGGCCGCGGGGGATCATGCGCTCGACAGCCTTTTCAAGCACACGCTCCGGGAAGCGGCCTTCCAGCACCTTGGCCGGGGTCGTTTCCTTGATCCCGCCGGGGTGGCCGGTGTGCTTGTAGTAGATCTTGTCGGTCATCTTGCGCCCGGTGAAGCGCACCTTGTCGGCGTTGAGCACGATCACGTGGTCGCCGCAGTCGACGTGCGGCGTGTAGCTCGGCTTGTGCTTGCCGCGCAGGATGTTGGCGACGATCGCGGCGAGCCGGCCGACGACCAGGCCGTCGGCATCGATCACGTGCCAGTTCTTCTCGACCTCGGCCGGCTTGATCGACCGGGTCACCTTGCTGAGCGCCTTCATGGCTTTGGTACCTTGTTGACGAAAATATATCCGTTGACGAAAATATATCCGCGCGCGCCGATTCGTCCGGTCGCGCTGCGAGCGGCGCATTTGTGCCGCATAGTCGCGCAAGTCAAGCAAATCCGCGCCTTTCGGTGGAGGTAAAATAATACCCCCTTAGTTTTACGGGATCTCGGCGGCGAGCCAGGCGGCGGTGGCCCGACCCGTCGTATCGGAGCGCCAGCCCATGATCGCGGGCGCATCGTAGGGGTGCAGTTCCTCCAGTCGCGCGACCGCGCGTTCGAGCGTGGCCGCGTCGGTCTTGAACAGCGCGCCGCATTCCGTGCCCGTGCCGCGCTCGCCGTTCCATACATGGATCGAGGCCACGCCGTCGATCAGGTTGACGCAGGCGACCAGCTTCTCGTCGAACAGCAGCCCCGCAACCTGCTCCGCAGTGGTGCGGTCGGGGAAAGGGCACCAGATCAGCGCGGCCATGCGGCCTTCTCGTTCCTGGCCTGGCCGATGGCGTGCATCCCCCAGGCGGTCGCCGCGACCAGCAGCGCGCCCACCGCCTGGTGAGCCACCCCGAGCCATATCGCCACCCCGGTCATCACCGTGGCGATGCCCAGCGCCATCTGGAGCCCGAATGCCGAATGAATCGCCACCGAGGCGCGCCGGTCGAACGGCTTCACGGCCCTCGCCAGCACGATCAGCGCCGCGACTGCCACCCACGCCCACCAGCGGTGGAGGAAATGCAGCAGGAAGGGATCGTGCGTCAGCGCCCAGCCCAACCCGCGCGTGGTATCGTATTCGGGCACCAGGCGCCCGTGCATCAGCGGCCAGGTATCGGAGACGAGACCGGCGCGAAGACCCGCGACCCACGCGCCCAGCAGCAGTTGCACGAACAGCACCGCGCCGACCCAGCTTGCCGTGCCAGTCCAGCGCGCCGGACGAGCGGCTGGATCGCGCGCCAGCGCCCTCAGGTCGAGCGCCGTCCACACCAGCCCGCCGAGCGTGAACAGCGCGGTGAGCAGGTGGATCGAGAGCCACATATGGCTGACGCTGGTCATCTCGCCCGACAGGCCGGAGCGGACCATGAACCATCCGAATGCCCCCTGGAGGCCGCCGAGCATGAGCAGTGCGAGCAGCCGCCACTTGTAGCCCGCCGGGATCACGCCCTTGATCCAGTACAATGCCAGCGGCACTGCGAAGGCGAGACCGAGCAGCCGGCCGAGCAGCCGGTGGAACCATTCCCAGAAGAAGATGAACTTGAAGTCGGCCATTGTCATTCCGGCGGGGCCGGAGGCGTAGATATACTGCGGCGTCTCGCGATAGAGCGCAAAGGCGCGCTCCCATTGCGCATCGGTCAGCGGGGGGATCGTCCCGGTGATCGGTTGCCACTGGGTTATCGACAGCCCGGATTCGGTCAGCCGGGTGATTCCGCCCACCACGACCATGACGAAAACCATCGCGGCGATCACGAACAGCCAGTTCGCCAGCGTGACGGGGCGCGCAAAAGTGGAGCCCGGGGTGGAACGAGGGGCGGTGTCGGCGGTCGCAGGCATGGAGGCTCCGTGCCCCCGGCCCGGGAATGGCGCAAGTGTGAAATTGGCTTGTTCGAGCGCACGTGAATCTGGCACTTGAACCACGATACAATATCACATAAATGCGCGGCGTCGTGACTAGCGCCTATACCTCGATTCGCCAGCGGTTCGACCGCGTCGGCGTGGTCCTGTCGGGGCTGTGCGCCGCGCATTGCCTGGCCAGCATCGTCGTCCTGTCGGCCTTCGGCTTCGGCGGCGAATTCTTGCTCGCCCCCGCGATCCACAAGTGGGGCCTGGCGATTGCATTGGTGGTTGCTGCGGTGGCGATCGGCTGGGGCGCGATCCAGCACCGCCGCCCGGTTCCCTTCGTCACCGCAATGATGGGCCTGTCATTCATGGGCGGGGCGCTTGCCATGCCGCACGGGATCGAGGAATCGGTGCTGACCATGATCGGGGTCACGCTGGTTTCGCTCGGACACGTGCTCAACCTGCGCTGCTCGCACTAGCTCTTGCGGCCTTGCGCTGGGCGAGGCGCGCGCTATCTGCCCACGGGCCATGCCCATAATCCTGACCGTCAACGGCGAGACCCGCCGCACCGCCGCCCCGACCCTCGCCGCGCTCGCCGCCGAGCTTGGCCTCGTGCCGGATAAGGTGGCTGTCGAGCGCAATGGCGAGATCGTCCCGCGCTCGACCCTCGCCGACGTCGCGCTGGCCGAGGGCGACGTGCTGGAGATCGTCCATTTCGTGGGCGGCGGCGATCATCCGGTCGCGGACGACACCTGGACCGTTGCGGGGCGCACCTTCCGCTCGCGACTGATCGTGGGCACCGGCAAGTACCGCGATTTCGCCCAGAACGCCGCCGCGCTCGCGGCTTCGGGTGCGGAAATCGTCACCGTCGCGGTGCGGCGCGTGAATGTCAGCGATCCGAATGCGCCGATGCTGACCGACTTCATCGACCCCGGGAAGGTCACATACCTCCCCAACACCGCCGGGTGCTTCACCGCCGACGAGGCGATCCGCACTTTGCGGCTGGCGCGCGAGGCGGGCGGCTGGGACCTCGTCAAGCTCGAGGTGCTGGGCGAGGCACGCACGCTCTATCCCGATATGCGCGAGACGCTGAAGGCGACCGAGGTTCTGGCCAGCGAGGGCTTCCACCCGATGGTCTATTGCGTCGACGATCCGATAGCGGCCAGGCAACTCGAGGATGCGGGCGCCGTGGCGGTGATGCCGCTGGGCGCGCCGATCGGCTCGGGCCTCGGCATCCAGAACCGCGTCACCATCCGCCTGATCGTGGAGGGCGCGAAAGTGCCGGTGCTGGTCGATGCCGGGGTCGGCACTGCGAGCGATGCGGCGGTGGCGATGGAACTGGGCTGCGACGGGGTACTTATGAACACCGCCATTGCCGAGGCGAAGGACCCGATCCGCATGGCGCGCGCGATGAAGCTGGCAGTCGAGGCCGGACGCGACGCATATCTCGCCGGGCGCATGGCGACACGCAAGTATGCCGACCCCTCCAGTCCGCTTGCGGGCTTGATCTGACTGCCGCCAGCACCGCACATTTCGCCGCACTCGGGAACAAAGCCGTCTCCAAGTGATTGAATTCATGAGCCGCTGATCGGCGGCTTGCTTCTGTCGAAAGCTCGACAGGGCAACAAATTCACGCAGGAGTGCACCCAGATGGGCGAACTGAAAGACAAGGCCAAGGGCCTCGCGAACGAAGCGGTCGGCAACACCAAACAGGCTGCCGGCAAGGCGACCGACAACCCTGAACTGTACGCCGAAGGCGTCGCGCAGGAACGCAAGGGCGAAGCCCAGAACCTCAAGGGCAAGGTCAAGGGCGCATTGGGCAACAAGGTCTGATCCGCATCCAGGCTTAATCCCCGTCTGGGATTATCCTCGGGAAGGGGCCGCGAGCGATCGCGGCCCCTTTTTCGTTGCAGATACTTTTCCGGTTTCGCCGATACGGCACCGCCCCGCTCAGTTTACCCGCGCTGAAACCAATTCACCTGCATGGTTACCGCTTCTTAACCACGCATGGCGATAGTGGCGGGGCAACAGGGGGCCGTCCGCCATGCCAAGCGCAGGTACCGCATCGCTGACAATTGCCGAGATGCGCGAATTCGCCAGCTTCTCCGCGGCGGAGCAGCGTTACATCAAGCGCAGCCTCGACATCGGTCTTGGCCGCCAGGACGCCTTCAAGCTGTGGGCGCGCGACGCGGCCGAGAACGCGGCGATCCGCAGCCAGTATGTCGCCTATCAGGAACTCAAGGTCCTGCGCACCATGATCCCGTGCGAGAGCGGGCTGGAAAGCATCGAGCCTTTCATCGGCAAGCTGACCCGCGTTGCCGCGTTCGATCTGGCGCAGGAGCGGGTGGAGAGCTTTTCGGCCTTCCGCTTCCTCTACGAACGGCTGATCGGGGCCGACGCCCGCCCGTGGCTGCCGAGCGCGTTCTGCGCCGCGGCCGCACTGCCGCAAATACGCCCGAGCCGACGCAAGGTCCTGCTCCAGTCGCTCAGCGAAGCCGCCGCGACCGCGCCCGGCTGGTCTGACCGCGCGCCCAGCTTCTTTCCCGAATACATCGACCGCGAAGCCGCCTGAACGCCCAGTCCCGGACAAGCCGTTTGCAAGCCGCGCGCAGCGTCCCTAGCTAGCGGCGATGACCACGATTCAACCCAGCGAGACTGTCGGCAGGTTTCCCTACGGCCTGGCCCGCTGGTCGATCGCCGCACCTATGCTGGCGATCGCGGGTATAGCGGTGGGCGAGCCGGAAGGACTGGCGATATCGCTGCTGGCCGGCGCGTTGCTGGGCGCGGCGATCATGGCCGCGGTCTATCATGCCGAGGTGCTGGCGCATTACCTGGGCGAACCGTTCGGCACGCTGGTGCTCGCCGTGGCGGTCACCATCATCGAAGTCTCGCTGATCGTCTCGATCATGCTCGGCGAGGGCGGGCAATCGCAGACGCTCGCTCGCGACACACTGGTCGCGGCGATCATGATCACCATCAACGGGATCGTCGGGCTGTGCCTGGTCGCAGGTGGGCGCAGGCATCACGAACAGGGCTATACCCAGTCGGGTGTGAGCGCCGGGCTGGCGATCCTAGCCACGCTGTCGGTACTGGTGCTGGTCCTGCCCAACTACACCACCAGCGCATCGGGCGCGTTTTACAACAATCAGCAGCTGATCTTCGTGGTGGTCGTCTCGCTGCTGCTGTACGGCACGTTCGTGCTGGCACAGACGATCCGTCACCGCGATCACTTCCTCTACCAGATAGACGACGCCGACGACCATGCGCACGAGGCGCCCGTATCGCGCGGCAAGGCCGCGGCGGCGGCCGGAATGATGGTCGTCGCCTTGGCCGGTGTGGTTCTGCTGGCCAAGAACTTGTCGCCGGTGATCGAGCAGGGCGTTGCCACGATTGGCGCGCCGCAGGCGCTGGTCGGCATCATCATCGCCTCGCTGGTGCTCGCGCCCGAAGGCTTCACCGCGCTCAACGCGGCGCGCGCGAACCGGGTTCAGAGCAGTCTCAACCTCGCGATCGGCTCGGCCCTCGCCGCGATCGGTCTGACGATCCCGGCGGTGGCGCTGGTGGCGCTGGTATTCGGGCTGGAGCTGGAACTGGGCCTGTCGATGCGCTTGACCGTGCTGCTCGCGCTGACGCTGCTGGTGGCGACACTGACCCTGAGTCGCGGCCGGGTCACGATGGTGCAGGGGATGATCCACCTGGTGATCTTCGCCACCTACCTGTTCACCACCATCGTGCCGTGATGGGTCACCCCTTGTAGAGCCCGTCCAGCCGTTCCTGATAGCGTTCGCGGATCTTGTGGCGGCGGATTTTCATCGAGGGGGTCATTTCCTCGTTCTCGATCGTGAACCCCTCGTCGGCGAAGGCGAACTGGCGGACTTTCTCGATCACGCTCAGGTCCTTGTTCACTCGGTCGACCGCCGCACGCACCGCGCTCTTGAACGCGGGCAGCGCCTGCAAGGCCTGGAGATCGAACTTCTCGCCGTTCGCTTTCGACCATTCGAGCGCCCACTCGGCGTCGGGTACGACCAGCCCGACCACATAAGGCCGCTTGTCGCCGCTGACCATCGCCTGCGCGATTTCGGGCTGGAGCGTCAGCATCCCCTCGATCTTCTGCGGGGCGATGTTGTCGCCCTTGTCGTTGACGATCATGTCCTTCTTGCGGTCGGTGATCTTGATCCGCCCGGCCGCGTCGATATGGCCGATGTCGCCGGTGTGGAGCCACAACTTGCCGTCTGCGTCGGGCTGGAGTGTGCGCGCGGTTTCGGCCTCGTTGTGCCAGTAGCCGTGCATCACCAGTTCGCCGTGGACCAGGATCTCGCCGTCCTCCGCGATCCTGACCTCGACCCCGTGCATCGGCGGGCCGACGGTGTCCATCGCGATACCGGCGCGCGGGCGGTTGCAGCTGATCACCGGCCCCGCCTCGGTCTGGCCGTACCCCTGGAGCATGGTCAGGCCCATCGCCTCGAAGAACACTCCGACATCGGGGTTGAGCGGCGCGCCGCCCGACACCATCGCCTTGATTCGCCCGCCGAAACGCTTGCGGATCTTGGGTCGCAAGGATCGTTCGAGGATCGCGTCCATCGGCTTGTCGCGCAGCCGCTTGCGCCCTGCCGCCTTGTGCGTGCCAATCGCCAGCGCGCGGTCCATCAGGTAGTTCGCGACTTTGCCCTGCTTTTCCACCTGGTTCATGATCCGCTGGCGCAGCACCTCGAACAGGCGCGGCACGACGACCATGATCGTTGGGCGGGTCTCCTCGATGTTGCTGGCGAGCTTCTCCAGCCCCTCGGCATAGTAGATCTGCGCGCCCACCCCGATCGGGAGATACTGCCCGCCAGTATGCTCGTAGGCATGGCTGAGCGGCAGGAACGAGAGGAACCGTTCCTCGTCGTCGATACCGAAATCACTGACCAGGATTTCGGCCGCGCCCTTGACGTTGCACAGGATCATGCCGTGGTGCTGCAACACGCCGCGCGGCGCGCCGCCGGTGCCGCTGGTGTAGATGATGCAGGCGGTGCGGTCGCGCTGGATGGTTGCGATACGTTCCTCCACCGCCGTGCGGGCCGCCGCGGCATCGCCTTCGAGCATTCCCGTCCAGGCATGGCATTCGAGATTTCCGCCCTGGTACTGACGGATGCCGTCGATCGGGATGATATGTTCGGCCATGCCGGTGCGGAAGATCGCCGGGATCAGCGGTGCCGACAGCTTCTCGGTCGATACGACCACCGCGCGCGCGCCAGAATTGTCGAGAATGTGCGCGTGGTCGCGTTCGGTATTGGTGGTGTAGGTGGGCACGGTGATGAGCCCGGCGGCCATGATCGCGAGGTCCGCGATGCACCATTCGGGCCGGTTCTCGCTGACCAGCATGACCCGGTCGCCTTCATTGAGTCCGAGCTTGCGCAGGTTTTCGGCCAGCAGGCACACCTGGCGTGCCGCCTCGGCCCAGCTGATCGTCTTCCACGTGCCGCCTCGCTTGGCGCCGAGGAAGGGTTTGTCGCCATTTTCGTCGGCGCGTTTCAGGAACAGTTCGACGAGGTTGTTGGCCGAATCGAGGTCGGACAGCTGCACGGATAGAGGCTCCTGCTCCCGTTATGTGGTTGCAGACGCAACTAGGCTTGCCGCGCCGGACCGGCAAGTGCGTGCGCGTCAGGGTATGTCGAGCTGGCTCTCGATCCGCGGATCGCGCGCCGCTTGCCACGCATCGCCGCGCCTGAGCAGAGCGTTGGCCTTGACGCTCGCCGGGCGGACCACGACCGTGTGGCCGAGTGCGCGCAACTGGTCGGCGGCATCAGCCAGCCAGGTGCCCTGCTCGACCATCAGGTTGTCGCCGATTGCCATCATGAACGGCATCGCCAGCACGGCCTCCGCATCGAGACCGAAATCGATCGCCCCGATCACGCTGCGCGCGGTCTGGACCGGGATCGTGCTGCCGCCGGCCGCACCGATCACCATCAGCGGGCGCCCCGCCGGGTCCCACACCACCATCGGAGCCATCGAACTGCGCGGCCGCTTGCCGCCCTCGACCCGGTTGGCGACAGGGCGGCCATTGGCGCTGGGCGAACGGCTGAAATCGGTCAGCTCGTTGTTGAGGAAGAACCCGTGCGCCATCAGGCCTGAGCCGAAGGCGCTCTCGATGGTCGAGGTGTAGCTGACCATCGTGCCCTCGCCATCGACCGCGGCGAAGTGAGAGGTGCCGCTCTCGGGTGACTGGACACCCTGGGCCAAGGTGCGCGGAGCTCCGGCGGGAACGCCCGGAGCAACGCTCGTCAGCCGGAGGTCGGGCGCGATCAGCGCGCTGCGCCGGGCAAGATAATCGGGCGCGATCAGCCCGGCGACGGGGACCGGCACGAAGTCGCTGTCGGCGAGGTACAGCTCGCGGTCGGCATAGGCGAGTCGCTGCGATTCGGCGAACAGGTGCCAGGTGACCGGGTTATTCTGGCCGAGCGCGGCAAGGTCGAACCGCTCGAGCTGGCCGAGGATCTGGAGCACCGCGATCCCGCCCGAACTCGGCGGACCCATCCCGCAGATGCGGTGGCGGCGATATGTGCCGCACACGGGCGCGCGCTCCTTCGCGACATAGCCCGCGACATCGGCGGCGGTCATCGCCCCCGCGCGCGGGGTGGCGGCGGCGACGACTTGCGCCAGTTCCACCCCGCGCGAGCCTTCGTAGAACGGCTCAGGCCCGGCGTCGGCTACTTCCTCGAAGGTGAGCGCTAGTTCTTCGTTGACCACGAGGTGCCCGACGGGATGCGGATTGCCGTCGGCGGCGAAGAACAGCGCGCGGCCCTGTTCAGTCCAGCCTGCGCGGTCGCGGGTCGATTCGAGCGAACCGCGCAGCCGCGGATTGATCCGGAACCCCTCGCGCGCCAGCGCAATCGCCGGTTCGAACAACTTGGCCCAGGGCAACTTGCCGTGAGCCGAATGCGCCTCGGCTGCGAGCGCGATATTGCCGGGAACGCCGACGCTGAGGCCGCTTTTCACTGATTCGCCGAACGGCGGCAGGGTGCCGTCAGGGCGCAGAAACCAGTCGGGCGTCGCACCCACGGGGGCGATCTCGCGACCGTCCCAGCTCTGCGCTGCGCCATCGGCGGTGCCGCGCACCAGGAACCCGCCGCCGCCGATGCCTGAGCTTTGCGGCTCGACCACTGTCAGCGCCAGCATCACCGCGATCGCCGCGTCGGTGGCGTTGCCCCCAGCGCGCAGCATCGCGAGGCCTGCCTCCTCCGCGCGTGGATCGGCCGCGCTGACCGCGCCAACATCCGCGGGCGTTTGGGCAGGAAGGGTGGCGCACCCGGCGAGGGCGAGCACGGCGAGTGGAAGGATGAGAAACCGGCGCAGCATCGGCGGACGCGCTATTCGCTCCCGACCGCCTCGGCAATCGAATTGAACCCGTCGCGGCGCATCAGCCGCTCCATTCCCCGCACGATCCGACGGGCGAGGCCCGGCCCTTCATAGACCATCGCGCTGTAGAGCTGGACCAGGCTTGCACCCGCGCGGATGCGCGCCCAGGCGTCCTCTGCCGAGCCGATTCCGCCAACTCCGACCAGCGGGATCGCCCCGCCGCTGGCCGTGCGGAAATCGCGCATTCGCTGCTGCGCCAGGTCGCGGAGGGGGGCCCCCGACAGCCCGCCAGCCTCGTCCGCTTGGCGCGAGCGCAGCTGCGGGCGCGCCACGGTGGTGTTGGCGACGATCAACGCGCCCAGGCTCCGGTCCATCGCGATCCGCGCGATCGCGTCGATGTCGCCCGGCTCCAGGTCGGGCGCGACCTTGAGGAACACCGGCGGCCCCTTGGCCCCGCGCGCCTCGAGCACGGCGTCGAGCAGAGCCGCCAATGCCCCCTCGTCCTGCAAGGCGCGCAGGCCGGGGGTATTGGGGCTCGACACGTTGACCGCGAGGTAGCTGGCAAACGGCGCCATCGTGCGGGCCATACGGGCATAGTCGCCGATCCTGTCGGTCGAATCCTTGTTCGCGCCGATATTGACGCCGACCACGCCGGCTCGCCCGCGCCGCCGCTCGAGCCGCTGGACTGCCGCAAGCGCCCCGGCGTTGTTGAAGCCCATCCGGTTGATCACCGCGCGGTCGGGGGCCAGTCGGAACAGGCGCGGGCGCGGATTGCCTTCCTGCGGCAGAGGTGTGATCGAGCCAACCTCGGCGAAACCGAAGCCCAGCCCCAGCAACTGGTCGGGCACCTCCGCGTCCTTGTCGAACCCGGCGGCCATTCCAAGCGGATTGGGGAAAGTCATACCCGCGATGCGGACCGCCAGTGGCCCACTGTGTTGAGGCGTGCGCGCCGGACTCAGCTTCAGCGTCTCGACCGTCAGACGGTGCGCCTGCTCCGACTCGAGCGAGAACAAGGCCGGGCGGAGGAGGCGAAACAGCATCGCGCGCGCCTATGGCAAGCGCCGCAAGTGCTGTCGAGCGTATCGAAGCGGAACATTTTTTGGCCATTTTTCAGCAATTGTAACAAATTCGACGCGGGAACTGTCGCTTACATACAATCGAAGCGTGAAAACTTGAGCTAGTGCGCCCCCGCGACCCGAAGGGCTCGAAGCAGCGATGCAGAGAGTTCCTCGACTTTAGAGGGCGGCCTGGCAACGGGCCGCCCTTTTTTTGGCGCGCCTTCCGCCGGGCGGTTTTCGACGAGCGGCGCTGGCCAAGACCCGGACCCTGCGGCAAAGACCCCGGGCAGAAGTTATCCGGGAGAATGCCACGATGCGTATCGCGCGCCTGCTTGCCACAACAGCCCTTGCTTTCGCCCTGCCGCTCGGCGCCTGCGCCCCGGCAATCGAGGGCGAAGTCGCCAGCGCCCCCGCGCCGACAGCTTCGGCGATCGGACAATTGTTCGAGGACTATGACGCCGCGCAGCTTGCCCTGTCACCCGAAGGTAAGGCCTATCGCGGCATTCGCGATGACGATTACGGCAAGTGGGGCGATGCCTCCGCCGCGGGAGAGGAGCGCAGCTACGCCCTGCTCCAGTCGACGCTGGAGACGATGCGCGCGAGCCACGATCCGGTCACGTTGCCGGAACAGGATGCGCTGTCCTTCCGCCTTTTCGAGGCGGTCGCGGCGCGGCGCGCGGCATTGTGGCCTTATCGCGAGTATGGCTACATCTTCGACCAGATGAACGGCGCGCAGAGCGGCCTGCCCGCGTTCCTGATCAATATCCACCGCATCGCCGACCGTCAGCAGGCGGTGGACTACGTCAGCCGGATTCGCGGCCTCGGCCCGCAGCTCGATACGCTCAGCGCCGAATCGCGTGCGCGCGCCGATGTCGGGGTGATGCCGCCCAGGTGGGTCTATCCTTACGTCATCAAGGATGTGCAGAACCTGCTCGACGCAGGGGCGGGCAATGCGGTGCTTGAGGACTTCGGCGGCAAGGTCGATGCGCTGGCGCTGGCGGACGCCGACAAGGCTTCGCTCAAGGCCGATGCGCTCGCCGCATGGGACCAATCGGCCCGGCCCGCCTATCAGCGCCTTCTCGCGGAGATGCAGCGTCAGCAGGTCATTGCACCGACCGATGATGGCGTGTGGCGGCTGCCGCAGGGCGCGGGCTATTACGAGGCGCTGCTCGCCAATTACACCACGACCGACCTCACCGCCGACCAGATCCACCAGATCGGGCTGGACGAGGTCGCTCGCATCCACGGCGAGATGCGCGCGATCATGGCGAAGGTCGGCTTCACCGGCACCTTGCAGGAATTCTTCGCCTACACCCGCGACGATCCGCGTTTCTACCACACCACGCGTGAAGACTATCTGGCCGAAGCCGAGGCGGTGCTGGCCAGGATGGAGGCCAGGCTGCCCGAATATTTCGGCGTGCTGCCGAAGGACCCTATGGTGATCAAGCCGGTCGAGGCGTTCCGCGAGCAGAGCGCGGGCAAGGCGTTTTACCAGAGCCCGGCACCCGACGGCTCGCGTCCCGGCACCTACTACGTCAACCTCTACAACCTACGCGACATGAGCAGGAACGAGCTGGAGGCTCTCGCCTATCACGAGGGTGTGCCCGGCCATCACCTCCAGCGCTCGATCCAGACCGCACTGGGCGACGTTCCGCCGTTCCGCCGCTTCGGCGGGGTCACCGCCTATACCGAGGGTTGGGGCCTCTATTCGGAGGAGCTCGGCAAGGACATGGGCTTCTACACCGACCCCTATTCCGACTTCGGGCGGCTGGGGATGGAACTGTGGCGCGCCTGTCGACTGGTGGTCGACACCGGCATTCACCACAAGCGATGGAGCCGCGAACGCGCGATCCAGTACCTCGCCGACAATACCCCCAACCCGCCGGGCGACATCGAGAAGGCGATCGAACGCTACGTCGTCTACCCCGGTCAGGCGACCGCCTACACCATCGGCAAGCTCAAGATCATGGAACTGCGGGCCAGGGCAAAGACCGAACTTGGCGGCGCGTTCGACTATCGCACATTCCACGACGCGGTGCTCAAGAGCGGTCCGGTGCCGCTCTCGATCCTGGAGGAAAACATCGACGCCTGGATCGCGACGCAGAAGGGAGGGTGAAGCCACCCTTCTGCGTCGCCCCTGCGCAGGCAGGGGCCTATCCGCGCGATCGGTGCGCGGAAGGGGCGTTATCTGGGTCCCTGCCTGCGCAGGGACGACGACTGCGTAGTCGCTAACGACTCGCAACAAGGACATTTATGTTGAAATCGGACTAAAACACTCCGATTTGCCGGGAATGCGCCTTTCCAACCTTGCCGACTATGCCGTCGTCACGATGAGCGCCGCCGCGCGTCATTGCGGCGGCGGTCGCACCAGTGCGGCGGAACTGGCGGCGGAAACCGGCCTGCCGGTACCGACGGTGCAGAAACTGGTCAGCAAGCTGTCGGCGGCAGGCCTGTTGCGCTCGGTGCGCGGCGCGGGTGGCGGCCTGCAACTGGCGCGCCCGGCGGCGGCGATCAGCGTCGCTGATATCGTCGAGGCGGTCGAAGGCCCGATCGCGCTGGCGGTGTGTATCGACGGAGAATGCGCGATGGACCACGACTGCCGGGTCAAGCCACACTGGCCGCTGGTCAACGACGCCCTGCGCGGCGCTCTTGCTGGCATCCCGCTGACGCGGCTGGCAGGTACGAGAGAAATGGCATGAGCGAAGACCTGCACATCGAAGAAAAGCCCGAGATCGATGTGGAGGCCCGCGAGGCTGCCGCCAAGGCGGCCGAGTACGAGCATGGCTGGTCGGCGGACATCGAGACCGAGTTCGCAGAGAAGGGCCTGACCGAGGATACCGTCCGCTTCATCAGTGCCAAGAAGAACGAGCCCGAATGGATGCTCGAATGGCGCCTCAAGGCGTTTCGCCTGTGGCAGACGATGGCGGAGCCCGACTGGGCCAAGCTCGGCTATCCCGCGATCGATTATCAGGACGCCTACTACTACGCCGCGCCGAAGCCGAAGCCCAAGCTCGGCAGCCTGGACGAGGTCGATCCCGAAATCCTCGAGGTTTACAAGAAGCTCGGCATTCCGATCGAGGAGCAGAAGGTACTCGCCGGTGTCGAGGGCGCGCGCAAGGTCGCGGTCGACGCGGTGTTCGACAGCGTCAGCGTCGCCACCACCTTCCGCGAGGAACTGAAGAAGGCGGGCGTGATCTTCCTCTCGATCAGCGAGGCGATCCGCGAATACCCCGAGCTGGTGAAGAAATGGCTCGGCAAGGTCGTGCCGCAGCACGACAACTTCTTCGCGACGCTTAACTGCGCGGTCTTTTCCGACGGCACCTTCGTCTATGTGCCTGAAAACACGCGTTGCCCGATGGAGCTCAGCACCTATTTCCGTATCAATGCGGAGAACACCGGCCAGTTCGAACGCACGCTGATCATCGCCGAGAAAGGGAGCTACGTCAGTTACCTGGAAGGCTGCACCGCGCCGATGCGCGACGAGAACCAGCTCCACGCGGCAGTGGTGGAACTGGTCGCGCTCGACGATGCGGAGATCAAGTACTCCACCGTGCAGAACTGGTATCCCGGCAATGCCGAGGGCGTGGGCGGGATCTACAATTTCGTCACCAAGCGCGGGCTGTGTCAGGGCGCGCGGTCGAAGATTTCGTGGACCCAGGTCGAAACCGGCAGCGCGGTCACCTGGAAGTATCCGAGCTGCGTCCTCAACGGCGAGGACAGCGTGGGCGAGTTCTACTCGGTCGCGGTGACGAACAATTTCCAGCAGGCCGACACCGGCACCAAAATGATCCACAACGGGCGTGGAAGTCGTTCAACCATCATCTCCAAGGGCATTTCGGCGGGCAAGTCGAACAACACCTATCGCGGGCTGGTGCGGGTCGGGCTCAATGCCGATGGCGTGCGCAATTTCACCCAGTGCGATTCGCTGCTGCTGGGCGACCAGTGCGGCGCGCATACTGTGCCCTATATCGAGGTCCGCAACCCCAGCGCGCAGATCGAGCACGAGGCGACCACCAGCAAGATTTCCGACGACCAGCTCTTCTACGCCATGCAGCGCGGGCTGGGCGAGGAGGAGGCGGTAGCGCTGATCGTCAACGGCTTCGCGCGCGAGGTGCTGAAGGAACTGCCGATGGAATTCGCCGTCGAGGCGCAGAAGCTGCTGGCGATTTCGCTTGAGGGGAGCGTCGGGTGAGAATCGCCACGATCCTTTGTTTTGCATTGGCTGGCTGCTCGCAGTCTCAAGCGGCTTCGCTAGAACAGGTGCGAGAGACGGCGCTTTCCTGCGTCGAGCGACAAGCGCCTGACGGCACGAGCGTGTCCGCGTCGCGCGCCCAAGCGGTAGTTTCGAACTGTAAGGCCGAGTTTGAAGCCTGGTCTCGCGTTCTTGTCGAAGGTGCTTTCGAGCAGCCATTCGACGTCGCGAACCCAAAAATGGTCGATGCCTACAACCGCGTGCTGAACGATAACATCGACCTGATGCAACTTCGCATATCCGACGGCCCCCATCGGAACTTGCCCGCGATATGACCACCCGCAAAACCCTCCAGCTCCGGGATCCGTCGGACAGCGCCGAAGCGCCCGTGCTCAAGAAGAAGGGGCGCGGGTGGGAGATTTCGGACAAGCGCCTCGACGTGCTGCACGAGCAGGCGCGCGAGATGCGGCGGCATTCGTCCGACGCGCACAAGGCGCTCGCGGCGCGGTTCGCCAAGGCCGATCTCGGGCGCTACAAGTTCACCCGCCACGCGGTGGTCGGCAGCGCGATCGTCGATTTCAACTGCCACAACCTCGGCATGGCCATTGCCATCGACGAGCCGGAGCAGGGCGATGCCCTCGCCAAGCGGCGCGACAAGAGCCTCGAAAGCGTCGGCATCCGCGTGATGCGGATCAAGGCGTCGGATATCCTTGAAAATATGGACGATGTGCTGGCGCGGATCACCGCCGGAATGCGGATGCGGATCGGCGACAAGAAGGACAAGGCCCGCGCCCACGCCGCGGCCAATCCCAACCAGCACTATTCGCGGCCGAAGGTGCCGCGCAGGAACGACTGATGCTCCAAATCACCGACCTTCACGCTACCGTCGCCGACAAGCCGATCCTCAAGGGCCTCTCGCTCACCGTGAACGCGGGCGAGGTCCATGCGATCATGGGCCCCAACGGCGCGGGCAAGTCCACGCTGTCCTATGTCCTGGGCGGACGGCCGGGGTACGAGGTCACCGGGGGCAGCGTGACCTTCAACGGGCAGGACCTGCTCGACATGGACCCGCACGAACGCGCCGCGCTCGGCCTGTTCCTCGGCTTCCAGTACCCGGTAGAGATTCCCGGCGTCTCCAACGTCCAGTTCCTGCGCGAAGCGCTTAACAGCCAGCGCAAGAGCCGGGGCGAGGAACCGCTGTCGGGCGGCGACTTCCTCAAGCTGGCGCGCGAAAAGGCGGCGCTGCTCAAGCTCGACATGGAAATGCTCAAACGCCACGTGAACGTGGGCTTTTCGGGCGGCGAGAAGAAGCGTGCCGAGATGGTCCAGATGGGCATTCTCGACCCGGTGCTGGCGGTGCTCGACGAAACGGACTCCGGCCTCGACATCGACGCGCTGCGCGTGGTCGGCGAAGGGATCGAGGCGATCATGCGCCGCCCCGACAAGGCCGTGCTGCTGATTACCCACTACCAGCGCCTGCTCGATTACGTGAAGCCGGACTATGTCCACGTGCTGGCGCAGGGCCGGATCGTGAAGACCGGCGGGCCGGAGCTGGCCCAGAGGCTGGAGCAGCACGGCTATGACGATGTGATGGCGGATGCCTGAGGCCGCCGTCCTCCCCACCCGCAAGGACGAGGCGTGGCGCTATGCCGCGGTCGAGGCGCTGGCGGGTGTGCCGCTCGATGCATGGCGCGAGATCGCTGTGCCCGCTGGCGAGGCGTTCCGCGAGTGCCTTACAATAGAGGACGGCGCGGATACCGCCGCAACCGAACTGCGTCGTCTGCGTGTGACTGTCGGCGATGGCGCGCGGTGCGAACTCTACGCCGTCATTGCCTCGGCCGACTATGCCCGGATCGAGGTCGAGGTGACGCTGGGCAAGGGGGCGCATTTCGGATTCGGCGGGGTCACAGTCGGCGGGCACGACAGCACGCGCGAATTCGTCACCCGCGTGGTCCATGCGGAACCGGACGGGACGAGCGAGCAGGTCGTGCGCGCCGTCCACTGGGGCCGGGGCACGGGCAATTTCCTTGGGCGTATCGAGGTCGCGCGCCACGCGCAGAAGACCGATGCCGCGCAGAGCTTCAAGGGGCTGCTGCTGGAAAAGGGCGCGAGCGTGAACGCGGTGCCGCAACTCGAAATCTTCGCCGACGACGTGAAGTGCGCGCATGGTGCGACCGTGGGCCAGCTCGACGAGCAGGCGCGGTTCTACATGGCCGCGCGCGGGCTCTCGCCCGACCTCGCCCGGCGGCTGCTGGTCCAGGCCTTTATCGGCGACGCATTCGTGGCGCTGGATGACGAGGCGGAGCGCGAGCGGCTGATGCAGGCCGCGCTCGACAAGCTGGACCGGCATCTGTGAGCGTGAGCCTGCCCCTGGCCGTCGTGCGCGACGGTGCGTTACGCGACGACTTCCCCGGCCTCGTCAATGCCGACGGCAGCCCGTGGCACTACCTCGACACTGCCGCCTCGGCGCAAAAGCCAAGGCAAGTGATCGACGCGATGGCGCGCGCACTGGGCAAGGACTACGCCACCGTCCACCGCGGGGTCTATACCCGCAGTGCCGAGATGACGCTCGGCTACGAAGCCGCGCGGCGTCGTGTCGCCGGGTTCATCGGCGGGCGCGAGGGCGAGATCGTGTTCGTGCGCGGCGCGACCGAGGCAATCAACCTCGTCGCGGCGAGCTGGGGTGGGGCCAACCTGCGCGAAGGCGACCGGATCATGCTTTCCACGTTGGAGCATCATTCGAACATAGTCCCGTGGCAGATGATCGCCGGGAAGACCGGCGCGGCGATCGACGTATGTCCCCTGACAGAGGATGGGCGGATCGACCTCGACTGGCTCGAAGCCAATATCACGCCGAGGCACAAGCTGGTCGCGCTGGCGCACGTCTCGAACGTGCTCGGTTCGGTGCTCGACGCGCGGCGGGCGGCGGTCATCGCGCATTCGGTCGGCGCGAAGCTGCTGCTCGACGGGTGCCAGGCCGCGCCGCGCATGGCGCTCGACATGGCGGCATTGGGCTGCGATTTCTACGCCTTTTCAGGTCACAAGCTTTATGGGCCGACCGGGATCGGCGTGCTGTGGGCGCGCGAGGACCTGCTCGCCGAGATGCCCCCGTACCAGGGCGGCGGCGCCATGATCGAGCGGGTGACGTTCGCGCGCACTACCTATGCCCCCGCGCCGCAGCGGTTCGAGGCCGGCACGCCGATGATCACCGAGGCAATCGCCCTTCACGCCGCTATCGACTATGTCGGCGCGCTCGGGCCGGACAACCTGTTCGCGCACGAATCCGGGCTCGCTGCCACGCTGCGCGATGAACTTCGCAATCTCAATTCGGTGCGCCTGTTCGGGCCGGACGAAAGCGCGGGGATAGTTTCCTTCGCGCTGGAGGGGGTTCATCCGCACGATCTCGGCACCATATTGGACGAGGAATACGTCGCCATCCGCGCCGGGCACCACTGTGCCCAGCCGCTGATGGACGCGCTCGGGGTGCCCGCGACCGCGCGGGCGAGCTTCGGTCTCTATTCGGACGAAAGCGACATCGCCGCGCTGCTGCGCGGGATCGAGCGGACGCTGAGGATTTTTGCCTAAAGGGCTTATGGATATGAACGACCAGGCGAAATTCACCGTCGAGGAAGTCGACGCGGTTGCTCCGCCCCCCCGCGCGCGCGTCGAGGACGCATACGAGCCGGTGGCCGAAACGGCTGGCGAGACCTTCGCCCGCAAGCGCGACTATCTCGAAGGGTTTCTCAAAGCCAAGCCCGAGGGGCTGGCCGCGGGCGATCCGGGCGGCGATCTCTACGAGGCAGTCGTGGCCGCGCTGAAGGAAATCTACGACCCGGAAATTCCGGTCAACATCTACGACCTGGGCCTGATCTACGGGGTCGAGGTGACGCCCGATGCCGACGTTTCGATCACCATGACGCTGACGACCCCGCACTGCCCGGTGGCCGAGACGATGCCGGGCGAGGTCGAGCTGCGCGCCGCCAGCGTGCCCGGCGTGCGCGATGCCGAGGTCAACCTCGTGTGGGACCCGCCGTGGGGCCCCGACAAGATGACCGACGAGGCGCGGCTGGAGCTGGGGATGTTATGACCGAGACAAAGACCCGCCAGCGCCCCGCCGCCGTGATCCTCACCCCCGCCGCCGAGGCGCGGGTGGCGGAACTCATGGCACAGGCGCCCGAAGGCGCCATCGGCGTGCGCCTGTCGACCCCGCGCCGAGGCTGCTCGGGTCTCGCCTATTCGGTCGACTACGTGACCGAGGAAGCCGCCTTCGACGAGAAGATCGAAACCCCGGGCGGCACGTTCTACATCGACGGCGCATCGGTGCTCTACCTCGTCGGCAGCACGATGGACTGGGTCGAGGACGACTTTGCCGCCGGGTTCGTGTTCGCCAACCCGAACGCCACCGGATCGTGCGGTTGCGGCGAGAGCTTCACGGTTTGATCAGCGCGCCAGCAGCGACCGGACGCAGGCGACCCGGTCGACATCGAGCCCGTCGCTCGATCGCCGCGCCTCGACATAGGTCGCGGTCGGCTCGGCCCCCGGGCTGAGCGGATAGAGGAATACGTCGAGGACGCACGCCTCGCCCGAGAATTGCAGCTTGCGCACATCGCCCTCGCGCACATCGAGCCGGGGCGAGCCGAACTGGCGGGTGATCGCAGTGGCATTCGCCCCGATCAACCCCTCGACCCCCGGTAGGTTCATGACCCGCGGGGCGCGGAACTGGCCCATCTGCGGCGAAGGCGTCGGCTGGACGACCATCGGCGGCGGAGACTGGCCGGGCCGCGCAGCGGGCGCAGGCGCACTCGTGGCCGGACGCGGTACGGCGGGCACGCAGGCGGCGAGCGCGGGAACGAGGAGGAAGGCAGCATATCTAAGCACCGGACACGACCCTTGAACGGCGATGGACGAGATGGGTGGCGGCAGCCGCGCCGATCACCGGCACGACCAGGTTGACAATTGGCACCGCCATCAGCGCGGCGACGAAGCCGCCCAGCGCGAAGCGCGACAGCGGCCCGACCGGCGAGGGGTCCTTGAGGCCCGTGCGGTGGCGCAGCCAGACCATGTCGGTCAGCTCGCGCCCCAGCAGCCAGGCGTTGACGAACCAGAACAGCAGCGCCGTGCCGACCCCCGTCACCAGCAGCACCAGCGCGATCGGCAGCACCGCGAGATTTACCAGCAGCGCCCGCGCGGTAGAGCGCAGGCTGGCCGACAGGTCCTCGCCGAAGGTGCGGGTGCGCAGTGAATTGGACGTGGCGGGATAGTGCCGCTCCTCGACCGCCTCGACGATCTCCTCGGCGAAGAATTGCAGCACCGCCAGTGCGACCAGCCGAAACAGCAGCCAGCCGCCGATCACGGTCAGCAGGACCGCCAGCAGCGCGCCGATCTCGCCCTCGTACCCGGTGTTCCAGCCCGCCAGCGCGCGCGACAGGCCGTACCACCCGGCGACGCCGAGCAGCGCGAACAGCACCAATGTGATCAGCACGGATTTCGCCAGCACGCGCACGATACGACCGTCGGCGAGCTGGGGCAGCGCGCGGGCCAGGGCAGCGACGACGGCATTCATCGCGCCCGCTGTGCCGCCCCCGGGGCATCTGCGTCAACTGCCAAGCCACGCGAAAGCCTTGGCCCGAGGCGCACAAGCGGCTAGGCGCGCCGCGATCTGCCCAAACCCAAGGATTTTCAAGTGACCGCACCCCGTTACGATGTGATCGCGATCGGCAACGCCATCGTCGATGTCATGGCCCCCTGCACCGAGGACCAGTTGGTCGCGCTCGGCCTCAATCGCGGCGGGATGACCCTGGTCGACGAGGACGGCGCGAAGCGGCTCTACGACGCGATGGGTCCGGCCAAGGAAATCTCCGGCGGATCGGCCGCCAACACGCTTGCCGGGATGGCAGCGCTAGGCGCGCGGTGCGCGTTCATCGGCCAGGTCGCCGACGACCAGTTGGGCGAAGTCTTCACCCACGACATTCGCGCCGGGGGGATCGCATTCGACACCCCGGCCCGCGAAGGCGAACCGGCCACCGCGCGCTGCCTGATCTTCGTCAGCCCCGACGGCGAGCGGACGATGAACACGTTCCTGGGCGCAAGCCAGTTCCTGCCCCCCGCCGCGCTCGACGACGCGATGATCGCGGACGCGGGCATCCTCTACCTCGAAGGCTACCTGTGGGACCCGGAAGAGCCGCGCCGCGCCATGCGCCGCGCGATCGAGGTTGCGCGGGGTGCGGACCGCAAGGTCGCCTTCACCGCCAGCGAGAGCTTCGTGATCGACCGCCACGGCGACGATTTCCGCGCGCTGATCGACGAGGGCCAGATCGACATCCTGTTCGTCAACGAACACGAACTGGCGACGCTTACCGGCGAGAAGGACTTCGAGGCGGGCGTCGCCAGCTTCAAGGACAAGCTGCCGGTGCTGGTCGCCACGCGCAGCGCGGCGGGCGCGATCGCCATCGCCCACGGCGAGCGAGCCGAAGTCGCCGCCGAACCGATCGACAAGGTCGTCGACACGACCGGTGCGGGCGACCTGTTCGCGGCCGGGTTCCTGACCGGATACGCGCGCGGCGAATCGCTCGAGCGCTGCCTGCGCATGGGCGCGATCTGCGCGGCCGAGATCATCAGCCACTATGGCGCGCGGCCCGAGGCGGACTTGAAGGCGCTGGTGGCTGCTAAGCTGGGCTAACCGGCACGCGGTCCCCACAGGATCACCGCCGCCCCGACAAGGCAGATCGCCGCCCCGCCTACGTCCCAGCGGTCGGGCTGCTGGCCCTCGGCAAGCCACAGCCAGCCAAGTGCCGAAAGGATGTAGATCCCGCCATAGGCTGCATAGGCACGCCCGGCGTGCTCGGCCTCGACCAGGGTGAGCAGGTAAGCGAACAGGCACAGCGCCGCGACGCCGGGCACGAGCCACCAGGCCGATTTGTCAAGCCGGATCCAGGCCCAGAATGCGAAGCAACCGGCGATCTCCGCCACGGTGGCGGCGAGGTAGATCAGATAGGCCATCGTCCCCGCGTGCCATGCCCTTCGCGGGTCGGCAAGCGGGCCGGGTGGCTATCGCCTCGTCAACCCTTGCCCACACCCGGGATCAGCATCCCCACCCGCTTGCGATAATCGCTGTATCGCTGGCCGAGCATCGCGGTCAGGTCGCGTTCCTCGTAGCGGATCGCGATCAGCACGTAGACCGTCATCGCGGCGGCGAACAGCATATGGCCGACCGTCATCGTCGGGGTTGCCCAGAAGGCGAGCAGGAAACCGAGGTAGAGCGGGTGGCGCACATGGCGGTAGAACAGCGGTTCGCGGAAGGTCGGCTCCGCTGCAGCTTTGCCGCGCAGGTCGAACCATACCTGCTGCAGCCCGAACAGTTCGAAATGGTTGAGCAGCCAGGTCGAGATGAACACCATCGTCCAGCCCACCGCGAAGATCGCCCACACCGGTGCGCGGAACATGGGTTGTTCGATATGCCAGACGATGTCGGGCAGTGGCCGCCACAGGGCCATCAGGGCGACCAGGACGACGACCGAGGCGAGGACATAGACCGTCCGCTCGATCGCCGGGTGGACCAGCCCGGCCATCGCCTTCTTGAACGCGGGGCGGGCCATGACGCTGTGCTGGACCCCGAACAACGCGATCAGCGCGAGGTTGATCGCCACGGCCAGTATCAGCGGTGCTGCGGGCCCGACGTCGATCGTGCGCGGGACGATGAAGTTCCCGACGAAGGCGATCAGGTACAGGAACGCGGCCAGGAAAAAGGCATAGGCCAGGACCGCGAAGATCAAACGGATAACGCGCATGGAACCCTCCCCTCCTCAGTCGACCCCGCAGGCACCCTAGGCCTCGTTCCCCGCCGTGGCAAAGTCGGGGACGGCAGGGCGGGAAGGGCGCGGCGGCACCGATCGCCAGCCCAGCCATCCCGCCGCACCGCCCAGCGCCAGCGCTGCCGCGAGCGTGATGGAATCGGGTATCCGGGCATAGATGTCGAACAGCGCTCCGAGCATCGGCATATCCGGGGCGAACCATATCAGCACCGACTGCAGCGCCATGAACACCACCGCGACCAGCCATGGCGCGCCGTGTTTCCTGTCCATCGCATAAAGCGTCAGCGCGAAGGCAATCGCCAGGCAATTGCTGACCACGATGGTCTCGAGAATCTGGCGCGGCCCGGCGCTGCCGATCACGTTCAGCCACGGGAACACTTGGTCCATCAGCCGGCTGAACGGTGATTCGAACAGGATGAGCGGCGTCGCCAGCATATAGCCCGCGTGCAGCCGCACGTTCCGACGGTTGCGCAGGGCAAGATAGAACAGCGTCAGATAGGCGGCGATCGCCACTGCCATGCCGATGCCGAAAGCCGGGCCGAGCAGAGCAATCCCCGCCCCCTCGCGCGCGGCATAGCGTGCAGCCGACACATTGATTATCATGGTAAAACCCAGGATCAGCAGCGGGAACAGCGCGAAACTGGCCAGCCCCATTCGCCGGTGGAGTGCGTTCGCCCGCCGGTGAATCGCCAAGCTCTGCGCGATGAGCAGCAGCAGCCAACTGGTCGCGGTGAAGGCGTGGACGTGGAATGCGAGAGGGACATTCCCGATCGGGGCGAAATAGCTCGCCCAGAATCCGGTCAGGATGACCACCAGCACGAAGCCGACGAAATAATGGCCGTGGCGATAGGGCATGTCGCGCTCCCCCCTTGCGAGACATCGCGACCCTTGCGCGCCATAGCAGGGACGACGTGCGCGCGCCAGCCGGATGTCCTGCCGCCGCGCCCGTATGTGGTCAGCTTCCCCGCGCGCGGGCGAAGGCGCGGATGAACTGTCCTTCGTCATGCGCGCCGGTCAGCAGGATCGGTCCGACAAGGTAGCCGGGCGTTCCGGCGAGGCCGAGCTGAAACGCATCGCGCGTGGTACGTTCCAACAGGCGGTCGATCGCGTCTGCTTCGGCGGCAAGAGCGTTCTCGACCGCGTTCCAGTCGCCGCCGGCGGCAGTGACGGCGGCGCGAAGGCTCGTTTCGTCGAGCGCAGGGGAAGCCATCAGGTCGTTGTGGACGCGACGATAGTCCGCCTGTTCGCGCGCGGCGAGCGCGACCCTTGCGGCGCGCTGAGAGCGGGGGCCGAGCACCGGCCATTCGCGGTAGACCAGCCGCACCCGTCCATCGCGCGCGGCGGCGCGTTCCAGAGCAGGCGCGGCGCGGCGGCACGCGGCGCAGGCATAGTCGGTGAAGACCAGCACCGTCAGGTCGGCATCGGCTGGACCGTGCGCCGGGAAACCCGGTTCGGCCATGATTGCGCGGACCGCCTCCCGGTTGCCCAGATCGATTCCGACCGGTGCGTTGCGACCGACCCACCACGACACGGCGATGCCGATCGCGACGAGCACCGCGAGTACCGCCAGCGACCGGCGCGGGGTCCGGCCTGGGTGCGCGCCGTTCAAGCCGTGTCGCCAGCCGCGCGGGCGATTTCGCGGGCGATTTCCCGTTCGCCAATGTCGCGCCGGCAGAAACCGCTGGGAAAATGGATCGCGTCGACGGCGCGGTAGGCCGCTGCCTGGGCTTCGGTCACGCTGCTTCCGCGCGCGGTGACGTTGAGCACGCGGCCGCCATTGGCGACCAGCGCTTCGCCTGCCAGCCGGGTGCCTGCATGAAATACCTTGACGCTGCCGGTGTTGCCCAGCTCGATCGCACCGCCCTTTTCCGGGGTGCCGGGATAGCCTCGCGCCGCCATCACCACCGTCAGCGCGAAGTCTTCCGACAGCCGCACCGGCTCCGCATCGGCCAGGGTGCCTGAGGCACAGGCGAGCAGGAGTTCGCCAAGGTCGCTGTCAAGCCGTGACATCAACACCTGGCATTCCGGGTCGCCGAAGCGGGCGTTGTATTCGATCAGCTTGGGGCCTTGGTCGGTCAGCATCAGCCCGGCGAACAGCACGCCCTGATAAGGCATCCCTTCGGCGGCGAGCGTCCGGACGGTGGGTGCGACGATGCGCTCCATCACCTCGGCCTCGAGCGCGGGGGTCAGCACCGGCGCGGGGCTGTAGGCACCCATCCCGCCGGTGTTGGGGCCGGTATCGCCCTCGCCCACGCGCTTGTGGTCCTGCGCGCTGCCGAAGGGCACGATCGTCTCGCCATCGGTCAGGGCGAAGAAGCTCGCTTCCTCGCCAGCCATGAATTCCTCGATCACGACTTCGGCCCCGGCGTCACCGAACGCGCCGCCGAACATATCGGCCAGCGCCGCTTCTGCAGCGGCCAGCGTTTCGGCGATCACCACTCCCTTGCCCGCGGCGAGCCCGTCGGCCTTTAGCACGTAGGGCGCGGCGAAACGGGCAAGCGCGGCGCGGGCCTCGTCGAGCGATTTCGTGCGGACGTACCCGGCGGTGGGGATGCCCGCGCGCTCGCACAGGTCCTTGGTGAAGCCCTTGCTGCCTTCGAGCTGCGCCGCCTTGGCCGAAGGGCCGAACACCGGCACACCTGCCGCGCGCAGGGCATCGCCGAGGCCATCTACCAGTGGTGCCTCCGGGCCGACCACGACGAGGCCGACCGCGTTCTCGCGGCAGAAACCGACCACCGCCGCATGATCGCCCGCATCGAGCGCGACCAGCTCGGCATGGTCCGCGATGCCCGGATTGCCGGGTGCTGCGTAGAGCCTGTCCCCAGCCCCCGCCAGCAGCCGGGATTGCGCCAGCTTCCACGCCAGCGCATGTTCGCGCCCGCCGCTGCCGAGTAGAAGGATGTTCATGGCCGCCGAATTTCCCGAGAATGCTGACGATGCCGGGCTGGTAGCGAAGGGGCGCTCCGGCGACAACGCCGCGCCTCTTACCATCAGCGAAATCTCCAACCTCCTGAAGCGCACGGTCGAGGACCGATTCGGCTTCGTGAGGCTGCGCGGCGAGCTGTCCGGGGTCAAGCGGGCGGCCTCGGGCCACCTCTACTGCGCCTTGAAGGACGAGAACGCGGTGATCGACGGGGTCATGTGGCGCGGCGGGGCGCAGCGGCTCGCCTTCCGGCCCGAGGACGGGATCGAGGTCGTCGCCAGCGGCAAGCTGACCACGTATCCCGGCCGCTCGAAATACCAGATCGTGATCGAGAGCATGGAGATCGCGGGCGAGGGCGCGCTGCTGGCGCTGCTGGAAAAGACCCGCGCCCGGCTGGCGGCGGAGGGGTTGTTCGATGCGGATCGCAAGCGCGCGCTACCGTACCTGCCGCGCACCATCGGCGTCGTCACCAGCCCCACAGGCGCGGTGATCCGCGACATCCTCCACCGCCTGGCCGACCGCTTCCCCAGCCACGTGCTCGTCTGGCCGGTGCTGGTTCAGGGCCAGGGCGCTGCGGAACAGGTCGCCGCCGCCGTGCGCGGGTTCGGGGCGATGCCCGAAGGCGAGCGGCCCGACCTGCTGATCGTCGCGCGCGGGGGCGGCTCGATCGAGGACTTGTGGAGCTTCAACGAGGAGATCGTCGTCCGCGCGATCGCCGAATCGCCGATCCCGACGATCAGCGCGGTCGGGCACGAGACCGACACGACGCTGGCCGACCATGCCGCCGATCGCCGCGCGCCCACGCCGACCGCCGCCGCCGAGATGGCGGTGCCGGTGCGCGGCGAGCTGATGGCGATGCTGGCCGATTTCGAGGCGCGCAAGAAACGCGCGATCCTGCGTCCCGTGCAACTGGGGCGCGAGCGGCTGGCGGCGCGCGCCGACCGGCTGCCCTCGATCCAGGCGCTGCTCCAGCCGCAGGCACAGCGGCTCGACGAACTGGGCGAGCGGCTTCGGCGGGGTCTCTCGGATCGCGCGGGACGGGGTCGCGAGGCATTGGGGCGGCTGCGGCTCTCGCCAGCGACGCTCCAGCGCGCCTCGCGCGACGCGGCACAGGCGCTGGCGAGGGTTCGGCTAACACCTGTGCTGATCGGCGCGCGCGCCACGCGGGCGGGCGAAAGGTTTGCCGCCCTCGAGCGCGTGTTCCGCTCGCTCGATCCCAAGGCGCCGCTCGCGCGCGGCTTCGTGCTGGTCCGCGACGGTGCGGGCACGCTCGTGCGCACGCGGGCGGGGGCGGCGGCGGAGCCCGTGCTGGCGATCGAGTTCGCCGATGGCGCGCTCGATGTCGTCCCGGTCGGTTCAACGCCGGGCAACCGGGCACCCATTAAGCCGTCCCGAAGATCCCGCCCCGCCGCGTCGGGACAGGACGATTTGTTCGGGTGACGTTTGTTCGGGTGACGAGGTTTTGCTAGGGCTGCGACCATGTTGATGAATTCAGGCAAGAGCGAAGCCCGGCTCCACTACGGCCCGAGCGCCTTTCGCGTGCTGCGCCACGGCAGCCATGTCACCTGCGCGGTCAGTGGCGAGGCAATTCCGCTCGCGGAGCTGCGCTACTGGTCGGTCGAGCGGCAGGAACCCTACGCCAGCGCCCAGATCGCGACGCGGCGGATGCTGGAAGGGTGAGGGCAACGCGGTTTGCCGCAAGCTGTGCCGCGCTCGCCATGTTGGCCGCGTGCGGCGCGGTCGTGCCCGAGCCGGAGAGCGCCACAGTGGTCCAGCCCATCGCCACCCCGCGCCCCGCTCCGCAGCCGTCGCCTTCCCCGTCCGGGCCGACCACATTCACCTTCGCGGGAGAGCTGACCCAGGGTGGCTGGTTGCGTGGACAGGTGCCTGCAGGAACCGTCTCGGCGCGGCTGGGCGAGCAGGAACTGACCATTGACGGTTCCGGGCGTTTCTTCGCCGCGTTCGACCGAGACGCCGGACCCGAGACGCGGCTGGTCGCGCGGCTTGCCGACGGGCGCACGATCGAGAGCCCGCTGCGCATCTCCCCGCGCGCGTGGCAGATCGAACACATCAATGCCGCGCGCACCCCCGGCGGGCCGACCGAGGCGTTCATGCAGCGCCGCCGCCCCGAGCTGGCCCGGATCGCCGAGGCGCGTACCCGCGACCATGACGTCGCCGGGTGGACGCAGCAGTTCATCTGGCCGGTCCGGGGGCGCATATCGGGCCGGTTCGGCTCGCAGCGGGTCTATCGCGGCGAGCCCGGCGCCTATCACTCGGGCATCGACATCGCCACCGGCACCAGCGGCACGCCGTTTGTCGCTCCTGCCGATGGCGTTGTGATCCTGGCCGCCGAAACACCCTTCTCGCTGGAAGGGTATCTGCTGATGATCGATCACGGCAACGGGCTGAACAGCGCGTTCCTGCACAATTCGCGCGTGGTGGTGCGCGAGGGCGAGCGTGTGCGGCAGGGACAGCATATCGGCGACATCGGCGCGACCGGGCGCGCGACGGGTCCGCACCTTCACTGGGGTCTGATGTGGCGTGGCAACCGGCTCGATCCGCTGCTTTTCACCGGCCCGATGAACTGAACGCCATGCGCGGCAGGCTGATTTTGCTTGGCCTGGTCGTGGCCGGACTCGCGCCGGGCACTTGTGTGCAGACCGACCATGCCGACGATCTGCGCCCGATCCTTCGTGCCGAACGGCTAACGGTGGAGCGCACCACGATCGGCCCCTTCGCGATCGAGGGTGTGTGGCACCTGACCAGTCCGAACACGCACTTTGGCGGCTGGTCGGCGCTGATCGCCCCGGCCCACGGCGATCTCGTCGCAATCAGCGACCGGGGGCGATGGATGCGATTCGCACCTCCTTCCGCGACAGGAGCGGTCCGTGCGCGCTTCGGGGTGCTGGGCGGCACGGTGCAGACTGACAAGCGCGCTGTCGATGCCGAGGCTGCCGCGCACGACCGGGCGAGCGGCACGACCTGGGTCGCCTACGAACGCACCAACAGCATCGAACGCCACGCCGACATGGCGTTTGTCGGTGCGCGCCGGGCTCATCCGCCCGCGATGGCGCGCTGGCCCAAAAACAAGGGTGCCGAAGCGATGACCCGCTTGCCCGACGGACGCTTCCTGGTGATCGGCGAAGGTTCGCCCGACTGGGCCGCCGCTGCCTTCCCGGCTTTGCTGTTCGAAGGCGATCCGGTCGATGGAGCCGCGGCGCTGGAATTCACGTTCGCGCTGCCGGATGGCTATCGCCCGACCAGCGCGGCCGCGCTGCCCGATGGCCGGGTCCTGATCGTGGCGCGGCGGGTGGACAGGTATCTGCCGCCGCGCTTTTCGGCGCTGCTGATGGTGGCCGAACCCGCCGCTATCCGTGCCGGAGAGACGTGGCGGGGAGATATCCTGGCGACAATCGACGGCGACTTGCCGCGCGACAACTTCGAGGGGTTGGCGGTGGTGCCGGAAGCCGACGGCGCACTGACATTGTGGCTGATATCCGACGACAACACCGCCGCGCTTCAGCGCACCTTGCTCTACAAGTTGCGATGGATGCCGGACACGCAAAAGGCGCGCGGAAATCCCGGGCGCCCTGCGATGTCCCGTCTCCGGCCCTGAGGCCGGGTGGCCGAATCAAGCGGCGGTAGCCGCCTTCTTGAGTTCGCGCTTAACCTTGAGCGCGCTGGCCGACAGCTTCTCGTCGCTGGTCTTGAGCAGCCAGTTGTCGAGGCCGCCGTTGTGCTCGACCGAGCGCAGCCCGTGGGTCGAGACGCGGAACTTGAACCCGCGGCCCAGCTTCTCGCTCAGCAGAGTGACGTTCTGCAGGTTGGGCAGGAACACGCGCTTGGTCTTGTTGTTGGCGTGGCTCACGTTGTGGCCGACCTGGCGGCCCTTGCCGGTCAGTTCGCAGATGCGCGACATGGTTGCTCTCGTTCGTTCGTCATCGCGGGCTGCCACTATGGCGGTCCGCTGGTGGTTCGGCCTGAAATGCTCAGGATGCCCGGAAAGCGGCGCGCATAGCGGCGGCCATGCGAATCGTCAACCCGAGTTGCGCCCGAGCCGCCGCGCGGCTAGCGCGGGCGGCGATGACCCGCTGGCCGATCCCGCCGCCGATGGCAAGGGCGCTCGAACTGGCGCAACTGGCTGCCGATGCGGGCGAGGTGCCGATCGGCGCGGTGGTGGTGAGGCACGGCGAGATCGTCGGCGAGGGGCACAACAGCCCGCGCACCGACCGCGATCCGACCGCGCACGCAGAAGTGCAGGCGATTCGCGCCGCCGCAAAGGCGCTCGACAACGAGCGGTTGGAACACTGCGATCTTTACGTGACCCTAGAACCCTGCGCGATGTGCGCCGGGGCGATCGCGCACGCCCGCATCGCGCGGGTCTACTACGCCGCGCCGGACCCCAAGGGCGGAGCCGTGGAGCACGGCGCGCGGGTGTTCGATCACCCGCAATGCTTGCACCGGCCCGAAGTCTATTCGGGCATGGGCGAGGTGGAGGCGGCCGAACTGCTGCGCGGTTTCTTCAGGGAGCGGCGCTAGAGCCCTCGCCAGATTTTCACCGCCGCGTCGTCCGCAGGTCCGAAGCGCCGCCGGTCGCAGGTCGCGGGGCGGAAGTCCTTGCCGTAGCACAGGCGCAGTTCTTCCAGCCAGCCGCGCTGGTTGAGCTTCACGCCGACCGCGTCGCGCCGGAAGCCGGGGTTGGCGCGGTGGAACTCGGCCCGCACCCGGCCCGCTGTCAGGTCGCGTTCGCGTGAGAGGCGGTCGAAATCAGGCATCACCAGGCTGTCCCACAGGATGCGGGTGACACGGAAATAGGTCTCGGGCCGCGCCACCATGCAGGCACCATGCTTGGCCCATTGTCGTGCCAGCAGCGCAGCGGATGGCGACATACACAAGTTGCGTCGGGCCTCCTCGGTGGCAACACGGCGCGGGGTGGGGCACCACTGCGGCCAGCCCGAACGCCCCTCGGGCCAGAGGCCGTGAACGACCATGCCGAAGCGCCCGTTGGCACCCGAACACTGCATCGCATGGCGCGGCTCGCCCTCACGCGGCTTGCAGAACTCGGGTGCCCAGCTCAGCGCGAGGGTGTAGCCGGTGACCGGCATCGCGCGCACGGGGCCATCGGGCGCGACTTGCGGCACGCCGATCCGCTCGGGCATCCGGCATTGGTAGGCCTGCGCGTGGAGCGGCGCGGCCAGGCCCAGCAGAAGCAGCGCGGCGGCTCTCACAGCGGGGTGAAATCGAGCCCGATATCGGCGGCAGGCGCGCTCTGGGTCAAGCGGCCGACCGAAACGTAGTCGACCCCGGTGGCGGCCTTGGCCTTGATGGTCTGGAGGTTGATCCCGCCGCTCGCCTCGGTCGGTACGCGCCCGGAAACGATCGCTACCGCCTCGCGCAGAGTGGCCGGGTCCATGTTGTCGAGCAGCAGCCGGGTTGCGCCCGCGTCGAGTGCGGGTTCGATCTGGTCGAGCTGGTCGACCTCGCAGATGATCTCGGCCACGCCCGCATCGACCGCGCGGCGCACCGCCTCGCCGACGCTCCCGGCGACGAGGACGTGGTTGTCCTTGATCATCGCCGCGTCCCACAGGCCGATGCGGTGGTTGCTGCCCCCGCCCATGCGCACGGCGTATTTTTCCAGATGGCGCAGGCCCGGAATGGTCTTGCGCGTGTCGAGCAGGGTGCAGCGTGGATTGTCCATCGCCCGCACATATTCGCGCACCAGCGTGGCTACGCCCGAGAGATGCTGGACGGTGTTCAGCGCGCTGCGTTCGGCAGTCAGCATGGCGCGGGCGTTGCCGGCAAGGCGCATCAGGTCGGTGCCGGGTTCGACCTCCGCGCCTTCCTCGACCAGCAGCTCGATCCGCATCTGGGGATCGAGCGCGCGAAAGAACGCCTCTGCCACCGGCAGCCCGGCGACGACGATCGCGTCGCGGCTGTCCATCACCCCGGCAAAGCGCGCATCCGCCGGGATCACGCTCTCGCTGGTAACGTCGCGCCCGCCGCCGGGGAGGCCCGCGCCGAGGTCCTCCGCCAGCGTTTCGCGCACGAAGCGGGCTAGGTCGAAGGTTTCAAGCGAGAAGGTGCCCATACAAGACCCTTAACCGGGTCGGCGGAGGCCCGGCAAGGGCGCCCACCCGCAGGCGCTCCTACCCCGGACTTGATCCGGGGGAAGGGATAGCGCCGAGGACGAACGCGTGGATGCGCGTTCGCAATGACAATCAGTGCACGAACCGCGCCACCACGTCGCGGTAGCTGCGGCTCACCTTCACCTCGGCACCGCTCTCCAGCACGAGGAAGCATTCGCCGTTGGTGTGCGGCTTCACCTGGCGGACCTGGTCGAGATTGACGATGGTCGAGCGGTGGACGCGCTGGAAGCGGCGCGGGTCGAGGCGGCGCTCGAGGTCTTTCATCGTCTCGCGCAGGATCAGCGAATTGTCGCCGGTGTAGATGCACATATAGTCGCCTGCGGCCTCGATGTGCTCGATCGAATCGACCTCGACGCGGAAGATCTGGCCGCGGTCCTTGATGTTGATGAGCTTCTCGAACCGGTCGCTCGATTCGCCGCCGGTGTCGGTATCGGCGAATTCCTCCGCCGCCTCGGGCGCGACTTCGCTCAGCACCTCCATCAGCTTTTCCGCGTCCTCGACCCCGCGCTTTTCCGCGAGGCGCTGGCGGACGCGCTCGATCGTGTCGGCCAGTTTATCCTCGTCGACCGGCTTCATCAGGTAATTCACCGCGTTGGCCTCGAAGGCGCGGATCGCGTGTTCCGAATAGGCGGTGACGAAGACGAACAGCGGTGGCTCGATCTCCATCACGCCCTTGACCACGGAAAACCCGTCGAAGCCGGGCATCTGGATGTCGAGGAAGACGAGGTCCGGCTTCTCGGTCTTGATCTTGCGGATCGCCTCGCGCCCGTTGGCGCAAGTGTCGATGATCTCGACATCCTCGAACCGTTCGAGGCGGATGGCAAGACCCTGGATGGCGAGCTTCTCGTCGTCGACGATGATTGTGCGAATGGTCATTCAGGTACTTCCGATAGGGGTTGCGCCGGGCGGCAGGGCTACGCGCGAGAGGGCTGGCTGCGCTTCAAGCGCAACCTGGGGGGAGGTTTCGGGCGTTTCCTGCCGCAACGACTCGTGGGGAATTTCGATGGTTACGGTAAAGCCGCCCTCGGGGGGCGTGCGGATTTCGAAGAGATGGTCTTCGCCATATGCCTGGGCAAGCCGACCGCGGATGTTGGCCAGGCCGACGCCGGTCGACACGGTGCCGTCGGCGGCGAACTGTTCGGCGATGGCGCGGGGCAGCGTGGGCCGCTGGCGCGCCTGCATCCCGGGGCCGGTGTCGGACACGGTCAGCCGCAGCCTCCCCCCGACGACCCGCGCCGACAGGCTGATCTGGGCGCCTTCCTCCTGCGGGGTCACGGCATACTTGATCGCGTTCTCGACCAGCGGCTGGAGCAGCATCGCGGGAAGGCAGGCGTCGGCAGCTACGGGATCGATGTCGAATTCGGTCCGCAGCCGCTCCTCGAACCGCATCCGCTCGATTTCGAGGTAGAGCTTCAGTGTCTCGACTTCCTGCGCGACCGTGATCTTGCCGGACAGTTCGGTCAGAAGAGTGTGGCGCAGGAACCCCGACAGGCGGGTCAGCATGGCATTGGCGGGCTCGGTCTGCTTGAGCAGCACCAGCGTGCTGATCGAGTTGAGTGTGTTGAACAGGAAATGCGGATTGAGTTGATAACGCAGCATGGTGAGCTGCGCGCTGGTCGCCTGGGCCTGAAGCCGTTCGAGCCGGTCGGCCTGTTCCTCGACCTGGAGGAAATAGTTGATCGCATAGTAGAGCGCCGACCACGCACCGAGCATGGTCAGGTTGAAAAAGAACACCCCGATGAAGCGTTGGGCGAAACCGGTTTCGCTGCCAGCGCGGTAGAGGCTGATCACCCAGCTGTCGATGAAGGCGAACAGGCTGACGGCGATGGTCAGGACAGCCGCGGTGGCGCCCCATGTGACCAGCGGGCGGCGGGCGATCAGCTGGCGGTAGATGACCGACAGGATCAGGCTGACCGAAAAGCCGGTAATCGTCGCGATAAGCGTGACGACGAGGAAGCTGGCGGGCTGATTGTTGGCCAGCGTCGACATACCGCGCAGCAGCAGCACCCCGCCCCAGCCAGCGAACTGCAGGGTCCAGAACGCCCGGTTCTTGTCGGCGAAGAACGGCGTCGAGCTGAACGACGTGATGGCCATAGCTTTTCGCTCTAGCCGATTTGGGCCTCGCGAGTCAGATAGTTTTGCCGCAGACTACCGTCTGCGATAAACCGCTGGTCGAGGGAGATGAGCCGATGGACACGATTGGAGAGGCTGGCGAGCGGGCGCGCTTCCGTCAGATGAAGGATGGCACGGCCCAGGATTGGGCCATCATTGGCGGCCATTTCCGCGAATTCGCGGGCGGGGTCGCGGACCGGGTACTGACCCATCTGCGCTTGCTCGACGGCGATTTCGGGGGGTTTCCGGTCGACCGCCTGCAGCACTCGCTCCAGACTGCGACCCGCGCGCATCGCGATGGGCGTGACGAGCAATACGTCGTTATGGCGCTGCTCCATGACATCGGCGATACGCTGGGCAGCTACAACCATCCTGATGTCGCCGCCGCGATCATCAAGCCGTTCGTGCGTGAGGAACTGCATTGGATCTGCCAGAACCACGGGCATTTTCAGGGCTATTACTACTTCCACTACCTCGGCATGGACCAGAATTCCCGCGATCGCTTCCTGGGCCACGAACATTTCGATGCCTGTGCCCAGTTCTGCGAGAAGTACGACCAGGCGGCGTTCGATCCCGACTATCAGAGCGAATCGCTCGAATTCTTCGAACCGATGGTGCGGCGGGTGATGGCTCGGCCGCTATCGACGCTCTACCGGATCGAGGAGCAGGCAGAGGCGGCGGAGTAAGGCTTACGGTGCTATCTCGCGGCGGAAATGGCGCGCCCAGTCGGCACTTCCGGCTGCGTCACGCACGCTTGCTATCAGCGGAAGTTCCGCCTCGATCGCCTCGACCCGTTCGTCCCAGCCGTCGTGCGTGCGCTTGCGGAACAGGCCCCCGCCGTGGCGCGGCCCCCAGGCCTGCATGAAGCGGACGGCAGCGATCGGATCGTAACCCGCATTGGCGAGCAGCCAAGGCATCAGCCGGTCGGCCTCGCGCTCTGTCAGGCGCACATTGCGTTGCGCGCGACCGTTGGCATCGAGCCAGACGCGGTGGCTGAGCAGGTTGTGCGCCAGTTCGTGCGCAGCGGCGGCGGCCAGTAGGTCGTCGGAATAAGTGAACCCGGCGAATCGGTCGCCGAACACCACGCGCGCGCCGTCGGCGACCGCGCGGTTGCCGATCCCGGCGACTTCGAAGCGGGTGCGACAGGCAGGCACCGCGGCAATCGGTGCCATGGCGGGGGCGCCGTTGCCGTGTTGCCAGCCGAGTATGACCTGCCCGTCGCTGGCCAGCGTTGCCTCCAGTCGGTCAAGGACAGTCTGTAGCCGCTGCCAGCGCGGATCGCCGGGTGCGATGCCCATCGCGGCATCTGCACCTGCGATCGTGACCAGCGTTGCGTCAGCCGCAAGGCCGGCGCGGGCGGCGGGGGAGCCATCGGCCACCGCCTGAACGGCTATATCCCCGGTCAGGCCCAGCGCCTTTCGCGCAGCGGCCGGGTCGGGATAGGCGGACGCATCATGCAGCAGCAGCCCGGTTGCGGGCACGGTATCGCGGCAGAACGGCGCGTTTCCGGTTGCTAGCCGCCATCCGGCCTGGTGGAGCCTGGTATCGAGCGCCTGGAGCGCGCGATAACGCGCAGAATCGTCCGTACTCGCCGATGTAGGAACGGGAGCCGCGACCAGCGCTATCACGCCTGCAAGCGCCACGAGTGCGCGGCGCGGGAATTCAGCCACCTGCGGCGTCGATCGCCTCCTGCAGCTTTTCAGGGCCCACTGCGCCTTCGATCACCCGGTCGCCGACCACCCAGCTAGGGGTGCCGCCGAAGCCGAGCCTGCGGGCCAGGCCGTGATTCTGCGCTATCTCCATGTCCGCCTCCTGCGAAGCGGCGAAGGCACGGGCCGCCTCGAGATCGAGGCCGGCGTCCTGCGCAGCGGCCTCGACGCTGTCAGGCGTGGGCGGGCCGCGTTCGAACATGGCGTTGTGGAACGCGGCGAACTTGCCCTGTCGCGCGGCGGCGAGCGCCATTCGCGCGGCGTGCTCGCTGCCCTCGAAGATCGGCCATTCGCGGATCACGACCTTGAGCTCGGGGTTGGCCGCGATCAGCCGTTCGACGTGCTCGACGCTGGCGCGGCAATAGGTGCAGCCGTAGTCGGTGAACTCCACCAGCGTGATCTTGCCCTGCGGATTGCCGAGCACCGCCCCGGCGAAAGGCGCGGTCACCGCATCCCCCGCCTGGGCCAGCCGCGCGCCGGCTTCCTGCTGCTGAAACGCCTCTGCCATCTCGGGCAACAGTTGCGGGTTGGCGAGCAGGTAGCGGCGCACTTGCCCATCGCCAAGGCCCGAAAGCGACCACAGCGCCGCACCGCCGAATCCGGCCACGAGCGCCACCAGCGCGGTCAGGAAATGCGATCTCGACATGGTTCGCGCGTGGCTACCTGCGCTCGCGCGCGCGTTCAAGCTCGGCCCGTGCCTGGAGCGAGATATCCTGCGCCCTGATCCAGTCGGGCGATCCCGCCGGAAGGCCCGCCTCGGCCGCCTGCGCGCTCCTCAGTGCCAGCGGCCACTGACGGCCCATCGCCTGCTGTTCGGCGCTGGCTAGGCGCGCGCGGGGCATATCGCCGCGCGCGGCATAGACCACGCCGAGCTGATACCAGGCGAACGGGTTCCAGCGGTCGCGCGACACCGCCGCGCGCAACACCTGCTCGGCCTCGGCATGGTGGGAATTGTCCTCGGTGGCGAGCAGGGCGTGGCCGAACATGGAGGCGATCAACGGTTGATGGCGGGTGAGGTCGGTGGCCCGCCGCAGCGGTTCGATCGCCTCGACCGGTCGGCCCGATTCGAGCAGGATCTGGCCCCGCAACTCGAGGAAATAGGGGTCGTCGGGCGCATCACGGAGCAATGCGTCGGCTTCGGCCAGCGCGCGGTCGACCCGTGCTTCCCGGTGCCAGGCATAGGCGCGAGCATAGCGCGCGGGCACGTCGGTGCGATGCTCGGGGAAAGCGGTCAGGACTCGCTTCGGGTCAGCCTGATAGCCGTAGAGCTTGGCCTTCACCCGGACGAAGCGTGCCTGCAGCTCCGGATCGTCGGGCGCGTCCCAGGCGGGATCGACGGTGTAGACCTCGCGCAGTCGCGCCAGTCGCTCGCCCGACAGCGGGTGGGTGCGAACGAACGCCTGCTCGTCGTCCTGGCTGTAGCCGTAGCGGAACTCCTGATTCTGCAACTTGCGGAAGAACTCGAGCGAGCCGCGCCCGGAAATGCCCGCCGTGCTGAGATATTCCGCGCCCGCAGCGTCGGCGGAGGCTTCCTGCACCCGGCTGAATGCGAGGAAACTGCCCAGTGCCGCGCGCTGTCCGGCCATGATCGCGCCAATCGCAGCGTCGCCCGCGCCCGCCAGTGCCGCACCCACCCCGATCAGCAGCGACAGGAGCGAGATATTCGTCGCGTTGCCCATCCCCTCGCCGTAACGAATGATGTGCCCGCCGGTGATGTGGCCAAGCTCGTGCGCGATCACGCCCTGAACTTCGTTTGCGGTATCGGCGGCCTCGATCAGCCCGGTATGGAGATAGACCACCTGTCCGCCAGCGACGAAGGCGTTGATCGAACGGTCGTTGACCAGGACGATGTCGACATTGCCCGGGGCAAGGCCTGCCGCCTCGACCAGCGGCGCGGCCATGTCGTCGAGCAGCGCTTCGGTTTCCGCGTCGCGCAGGATCGACTGGGCCGCCGCGGGCTGCGCCGCCAGGGTGAACACGGCAAGGAAGGCGGCGAACTGGGCGAGGATGCGCATGGTGGCAGTGCTAGCCCAATCAGGGGTGAACGGGCAATGAAGCGTCGTCGCCGGTGGCTCGCGCGAACGCCACGATTGGATCGAGCACCTGCCGGTTGCGTCGCCACGGGCTGACCAGCCCGAGCAATGGATCGTTGTGATCCATCTCCGGGTAATAGCGCGCCTGGACCCGCGCGCCCTGCGCTTCCAGCGCAGCGGCGAGGGCGCGCGTGTTGCGCGGCCTCACCACGGTATCCTTTTCGCCGTGGAGCAGCAGCATCGGCGGCGTGTCGGCGCGGGCATAGGCAACCGGCTGGGTCTCGCGCGGGTTCGCCCAGTGGCCGAAGGTCGCCAGGCTCGATTCCTTGTCGAACGGATGGAAGTCGTATGGGCCGGAAAGACCGATCACCCCGGCGACATCCTTGGGAGAAAGGCCTTCGCGCGCCAGCCATCGCGCGTCGAGGGCCATCATCGCAGCATTGTAGGCACCGGCCGAATGGCCCGCGAGGAACAGTCGCTCCGGATCGCCGCCATGTCGCGCGACATTGTTCTTGGTCCACGCGACGGCTCGTGCGGTATCCTCCAGCATGGCCGGGTAAATCCCCTCCGGTCGCAGCCGATACCCCGCCAGAACGACCACAAAGCCCTCCGGCGCGAGCCCGCGGGCGACGAAGCCGTAATCGTCGGGATCGCCGCTGTGCCAGCCGCCGCCGTGGACGAACACGATCACCGGCAGCGGCCCCTGCGCCCCATGCGGGCGGTAAACGCGGATCTTGTGAGCCGGATCGTCGCCGTAGCGGGAGCGTTCGACCAGCGCGACATCGCGCGCACCGCCGGTCGTGCGGTCGATCAGGTCGACGAGCGCGGGGGCATTGCGAGCCAGCGCGAATGCGATGGCTGCCCAGGTCGCGAGCGCCAGGACTGCCAGCGTCGCCAAAACCGTCATCGTCCGCTTTCCTGCCCTGCCCATCGGCAGCGGGCTTAGCCGCATATGCGGGCGCTGGCCACGTCCTAGGCGGTTGACCTCAGCCGAGCAGCTTGCGCGCGGCGCGTTCGATCAGCGCGATGTCGCGCGGAACTTCGCCCAGCGCGACCGGTTCGCCGTCGATGCGGCGGATCATGACCAGGGCGAACTCTCCACCTTCGCTGGCGAGCGCGTCGAAGCCGGTCGGCTCGATCGCGCGCAGTTTCCTGGCCAGCGCAGCGCGAACTTCGTCGGCGGGCACTGTTTCGCGGCCGCTTTCCGCGCGGCGGAGCTGGCGTTCGGCCTGGACCACTCCCTTGAGTCCGCCCTCCGCGCTGCGCAGATGTTCGGCAAGCCCGCCGCGCTCGATCCCGATGCGATGGGCATGGGTGAGGACGGCGGCGTATTCGGTCAGGCGCGTCTTGTCGTAGTCGACACCGAAGACCAGTTTGACCACCGGCGTCATCGGCGCGCGATCCTGAATGGCAAGGCCGCTTTCGGCGACCAGATCGGCGAACTCGCCCGGCTCGGATGCGGCGGCCAGGCTGACGTCGTAGGCGCGGCTGACCGCACCATAGAGCGCCGCGCGGCTGCGATCCTCGCTGTTGCGGGCGGCCAGCGCAAACTCGCGCGCCGAGGCGAGGCAGTCGTAGAGGCCCTGGGGTTCGTTCTCGACCGGCTCGAAGTCTTCCTCGTCGCCTATCTCGTGGACTCCGAAGGGTCGCCGCACCGATTCGACCGGGTGGGTCAGCGCGGGTTCGGGCCACTCTTCGTCGGCGTCCGCGAGGGGATCGTAGACACCCGAGGGAGCTGGAACGACACCAAGCAGCGAGGCGAAGCGCGACGGTGCATCCTCGCGATCGTCGGTCTCGCTGTCGTCGGATTCGCCCTCGTCGTCCTCGTACTCGCCAGCGAGATTGCCGGCGAGCGCATCGATGTCCATGCCGAACACCGGTTCGGGGAGATCTTCGCCCTGATCGACCGTGCCCCAGCCCTCGCCGTCGTGAGCTGCACTCGGCAGGTCGGCGATATCGGCACCCGGCCCATCGGCCCAATCGGTCACGGCATCGACCACGCGCTCGGTGAGTACCAGTGGTTCCTCGCCGTCATCTTCGCTCAGGACCTGGTCGATTTCGAGCAGCAGTTCGTCGGTCGTCAACTGGTCGGCGATTTCCTTCCAGTTGATCACCCCGAATATGAAATCGATGGTTTCGCCATCGCTCGAAAACGGCAGCAGTATGCCGCGATAAAGTATCGCCGCTCCGCGCTGGTTGACGAATTCCGCCTCGAATCCGATCGGCGCCTCGTTGGCGAGGATCTGCATATAATGATCGGTGATGCGGCTGAGTAGAGAGCGACTCGGCACGTCGGCTAGCGTTTCGATGATGCCTTCGGTGCCGCATTCGGTGGCCAGCGCCTGGCCAAGGTAGCGGATCGCCGGATCGTCGATCCCGCCGGTGAAATCGAGCAGCACGCTGTGAGGGCCGAAGTCCGGCAACCGCGCCGGTTCGAGATCCTCGATCGCGGGAAAGTTGCGGTCGCCGAGCAGGCTGGCCCAATGGTTATAGGCGCGCACCTGCATCCGCCGCTCGTCGGTGCCGATGATCGCGGGCGGCGGTTCTATGCCCGTGTTGTCGTCGGCGAAATCGTCGTCGCGGCGCTCGTCGTCCTCATGGGACGATCCGAAATTTGAGCGCAGAGTGTCCATGACCCGGTCGAAGCCCCCTGGTGGTTGCGGGCTATCTTGTGCCGGTCCATGGTAAACATCACGTTAAGCGCACGGCCGCGCTACGGACGCGCGCCAAATCCTGGCGACGAGCGCGAATCCGGTGCGATTACAGCATATAACGCATCCGGATGCGCTTGGTCACTTCCTGGGCCCCGACCTCGAACGCGGCAGCCTCGAACCGGGGTGGGCCCATCCGCACCGGCGCATCGCGCGAAAAGCCGTATCCTTCCCGCGGCATCATACCCATCGCGCGGTCCATCTTGCCGTTGTTGTTCTCGTCATGCAGCAGCGCGATCGCATAGCGGCCCGGGGCCACTCCGGCAAAAGTCAGGGTAATCGATCCATCCGCGGGCACGACCACGCTGTGCGCGCCGGTCGCTGTGTTGCAGCTGGGGAAGCGCACCGGCTCGGCGGTCATGCACGCGCGCACCACGCCCTTCGCCGAGCGGACCTCGGTGACGGAGACAGTGACCGTCGCGCCCTGTAGGCCGCCAGCCCCGGCCAGCGGCACCGCGCTGACAGCAAGCGCTAGCGCGCAAAACCGTCGGACAAGCCGCGATCGGTGCCGCACAGACGATCCCAGAACCGGAAATAGAGGCCGTAATTGCATTGATAACTCTCGTGATGACGCTGGTGATGGCTAGCCGTTATTACCCAACGCCCCAACCGCGAATGAACCAGGAACCGGGGAAACATTTCCCAACCCATGTGATTGGTCACGCCCATTATCGTCATGATCGCCAGAACCGTGGCCAGCACACCGACATGGATCGGGACGAGGAACACCAGCACCGGGATGACCACCGCCCCGGCAATTGCCTCGATCGGGTGAAAGCTCATTGCCGCCCAGGCGGTGGGCGGGCGGCTGTCGTGATGGACCGCGTGGGCGATCCGGAACCAACGTGGCCGATGCATCAGGCGGTGGGTCCAGTAGAACCAGGTATCGTGAGCGAAGAGGTAAAGGAGCAGCGACAGCGGCAGATACCATAGCGGATATGCGTCGGGTTCCAGGTAGATGCGCGTCCACCCGTGCGATTGCCACCCCCAGGCGACAACGCCCGCGGGGATGCCGTAGATCGCGGCGGAGAGCAGCGACCAGCCGATCTCGCGCCTGATCTGAGGTCGCAGCCTGGCATAGAGACCGGGGCGGACCTGCGCTGTCGCCCAGGCGAACAGACCGCTCGCCGCGAGATAGCGCAGCGCCACGATCGCGGTCATCGCCACGGCGGACAGGATTATCGCGCCGATCATCGCGGCCAGGCTATTCCCGGCCCCACCGCGCGCACTCGGGGTCGGCGGCGATCAACTGGCGGCGCAAAGCGGTGCGGGCCAGCCGCTCCACCTCGACCTTGCGCCGTGCGGGGGCGAGCGGGTGCAGCGGTGCCGGACGCACGATCTCGGCGTCGTAGCCGTCGGCCACGATCACCCCGCAGCAGTCGGGACGAAAGTCCGCCCCATCGAGAACAGCGCGGTCGAGCATTGGCGGCAGCCCCCAATAGAACCTATCGCAGAAATCCAGGTAATCCGGCCACTTGCCGTCACCCAACAGGTCGGCGCGGCTGACCTTGATCTCCACCACCACGATCTGGCCCTTGGCATCGATGCCCATCAGGTCGGCGCGGCGGCCGTTGCGAAAGGGCATTTCGGGCAGGCACCAGATATCGTTGCGGGCGAACAGTCGCGCGATCCCGCGCGCCACAACCTGAGCGGACGGCGAATCGGGGGCGGGAATCGCCCGGGCAAGCGCGAGGTCGACCATGCCGCAGCTTGGAACATAGCGCGAACCTGGTCAAGCGCGCGAATGCGTCACTCGGGTTTCGGGGCGTCCGCCGCGGATAGGTCGGGAACAATTCGTGCCAACGCCTCGCTGGCGGTGCGGAATTCATGCCACAGCGCCTGAGCCGCCGCCGATGCGTTTTGGCCGTTGGCGCTTGCGGCGAGGAGCGCGGCAAGTCCGGGCTGCATGATCGCGGAGAGGTCGTCGACGCCGCTTTCCGCCAGCGCCAGTCGCCATCCGCCCGCGGCCATGGCCCTGTCAGGGAAGTGCGATTCGGTGTCGCTCGAGGGTTGGGCCGCGATGCCCGCAAGCAGCGCCACCGCATTCGCGGCATCCTGCAGCGCGCCCCAGCGCAGCGCCAGGTCATTGCTCCCTGCGCCGATTCCCGAGGCGGGATCATGGAGGTCGGTCGGAATGGCATTCATGATGACCCGGTTCTTAATCGCCGGCGCTTGCCAAATCGCTAATCCCGGCGAGCGCGCAAAATCGGCTGGCAAGGGGCCAGCCCCTTTGCTAAGCGCCGCGCTCGCCGCGAGGCCCTGCGGGGCCATTGGGCACCCGTAGCTCAGCTGGATAGAGCGCTGCCCTCCGAAGGCTCATGTCCAACGTGAGAGCAGCGATTTTATACAGGAATTTCGAGGGTTTAGGAAGACGAAGAAAGGACGGACGGAAAAAACTCACCAAATTCTCACCGCGACAGGACTGCCGGATTCGAACGCGGATTGACCTTACCCGGCGCAAATCTTACGGCTCCAAGCCATACGCACCCATAGCTCAGCTGGATAGAGCGTCGCCCTCCGAAGGCGAAGGCCAGAGGTTCGAATCCTCTTGGGTGCGCCAAACTTCCCCAAGAAAATCAGCAGGTTGAGAGGAAGTTTCCTCTTCCGCGTCCGGCCTCGCCAATCCCAAAACTCACCAGCTTTGGCCGCGACACCCGCAAAATCCCTTGGATTTCAGCCAAAAACGCCCTGAGCAAAACTCACCAGCGCTATTTGACACAGACTTGGCTGAATCGTCAGGCTATCCAGCCCTAGACGTCATCGGCGCGCGGCCAGCGAGCTTTCCCACGGCCCTTGCGGACCGCATCCACGACCCGCGAGCCTTCTACAACCGTGCCTGCCAGCAGGCTGGGTTGCTGATCGCTAATCGGTTTGACGAATGGGGCGACAGCCTCAAAATCTGGCGCCATCAGCCAGGTTCGCCCGTCACCCTGCGCATTGGGCACAATCCGGTAAGGTCCAGGCCTCGGTGGTTCAGCAACATCCAATCGTCGTTTGAAAGCTCCAGATGTCCACTTCTGCGAGCCGCCGGCAAGCGCCTCGGCTCGGAACCGCTTCCAAAGCTCGGCAGTGTCCGCGGTCGGCCAGCCGCCGCCGTCGGTCAGAGCGGCGATCTCGTTGCTCTCCAGCCAGACCCGCATCTCGGCCGGCGTCACGAAATCGGGATCGGTCGATTGAATCGCTGCGATCGCGGCGCGCCGGGATGGTAGCCCCGCGCGGATCAACATCGACATCATGAAACGTGGCACGCCGGTTTCGAGTGCGGCGGCTCCACCCCCGGCGACGATCTCCGGTTCCCAGCCGAGGCTGACGCGCCGCGTGCGGATCGCCTCCAAGGCCCAGACCAGCCGATACATGAAAGCGTCCTCAATGACGCGCATGTGGTGCGGGCCGATCTCGGAAACCTCGGTGCCGGACACCCACTGTTTGAGCAGCGCTCGCCAATTTCCGGGCAATGCGTTGCGCTTGTCCGGAATGAAAGGACGCATGACAAGCAGGCGCTCAGCGAGGGCGGCCAACGCCTCGGCGAGCGCATCCGCATCGCCGGGCAGGGATGCCAAATCTGCCTGGTCGATCAGCGCGCCAAGTTCTTCCGCCATCGCGTCGATCCTGAGCCCGGCTTCGAGCCCGACGCCCATAGCGAAATGCCCCCGTCTGGCTTCGGGCGTGGTCACGGACCAGATCAGATTGGCGCGGGCTTCGAGCACGAGGCGATGCGTTTTCTCGACTTCCTCGCCCTCGCGGCCAATTTGACGCGCCCAAAGCGATCCGGTCAGCGCCTGATCGATCAGCATGGGAAGGTCCGCCTTATCGGCATCAAGCGCCTCGATCAGACCGAACACCGTCGCATCGAGCCTTTCGACCAGTTGCGGCAGCGGCTCCTCCTCGATCGAATCGCCGTCGTCGCCACCGCCTTCATCCTCGGCTTCATCATCCTCGACGGCGACGTCATCCCCTCCGTCTGCTTCGGGCAACGCGATCTGTGCTTCGGCCTCCTCGTTTTCCGATCGCCAAGCTTCGCGCGCGTTGGCGAGATATTCAAAGGCATCCTCGCGATCGAGCACGCCTTCTCGGCTAAGGCGATCGAGAATCTCGGCGACGATCTGGATCAGGCCGCTCTTGAGCGTCCTGGCTTTCGACGACTGAACCAGCCTTCGCCATTCACCGCGGCGGCGGGCAACCTTGTCGAAAGCGACATGCGCGATGAGCCCCTCGACATCGACGAAAGCGCGACCGGCACGACCCGCGACATTGGCAAACTCCTCGCCGCTGATCGTCTCGCCTGCGCGAACCAGCGCGGGGACCAGCAAAACCGCCGCATTGAGATTGAGTCCCTGTGAGAGCGTCGGCGAAGCAACAATCACCTTGAGCACGCCTTCGGCCAGCAGAACTTCCAGCTCGCGCAGAAACGGGCTCGGCAAACGGCCGTGATGGATGGCGACGCCGATCTTCAGGCTGGCGACAGCGGGATGATCCGCACCGAGCCATTCAGTGCCGACCTCAAGCGCGCGGGCTATGGCCGGCTCATCGTCGAGCAGAGAATCGAGATAACCCTTTTCCACGAACTTGCAGGCTTGTTTGCCATAGCCCTCGACCCAATTCGCCTGGGTGCAAAAGATCAGCGTGCGCTTCCCCTGCGCCGCAAACTCCCAACCGGCAAACAGCGCAAGTTGCGCGGCCTTACGCGGATAGGGCTTGCGGTCCGGCTTGATCGCCGCCTTTTCAGTCACGAAGCCGTCGATGAACGGAACATTCTCGTTCAGATCGAGCGTCAACCGCGCCTCGGCCAGCGCACCGTTCCATGCGAGAAAGCCGTAGCGCTGGCGCGTCGGGCGCCAATCGGTCCGCACGGCATCTCCAGGCTGGTCGCTACGAATCCATGCGGTCAGATCGTCCAGTTCGGCGCCGCTGGGCAAGATTGCCGACAAGCAAACGATGCGCCGCTCAGCCGCGTCGGCTCGCCGAAGCAGGCGTTGAACCAGTGTCTCAAATCGGATTTCGCGCTCGCTCGGGCCGATCATGTGACCTTCATCGAGAACGATGAGGCCAACATCGTCGATCAGGCCGGGATCGTTGCGTAGCGCAAAGTCCAGCTTTTCGGGCGTGGCGATGATGATTTCGCGAGTCCGCAGCGCATCCTCGTCGCCGCTGGACACGCCGCTCGCGCCATAGAGCGATGACACGCTGAAGCCGAGCGGCGCGAAAGTCCGACGAAACGACCGTTCGGTCTGGGCAGACAAGGCTCGCAACGGTGTGACGAGCAGCACACGCCGCCCAGTCGAAAGCGTCATCAACGCGGCGATCTCGGCAACACGGGTCTTCCCGGCGCTGGTCGGCAGCGACACCACCAGATCGTCGGTAAGATCGGTCGATCGGCGGGCCGCATCTCGTTGGGATGGCCAAAGCTCCACCTCCGCCGTGCCGCGCGCGTAGAGCAGGCCGATGAACAGATCGCGCAGCTCGGGGTAGCGCTCGGCGGCGCCTTCGGGCGCATCGACCGGCAAGGTGCGATGAAGCGAATGCTCCCACAGATCGTCGATCAGGTGGCGGCATAGATCAATCGTCCACCAGAGCGGCACCATGCCGGCATTGTCGGCAATGCGCCCAGCAGTGGCGAGCAGGTCGTGGGCCGTTTCGATAAGACCGGCTTCGCCCGTTTGTAGGGCGAAGTCGAAATAGGCGAGCGCCCGGCAGATCGCGCCATTGAGGATGATGGCGAGGCTTTCATCCAGATCGGCGTCGTCGGCGTCGGCCAGCGCGGCCGCGACGGCTTCATCGTCCACGCCATCGCCGGCAAGCCATTCCCGGATGTAGGTGCGAAGACGATCGAGATCGCGCAGGATCAGCAGCTTGATCGCCACCTCGCCAGGCGCGAAGTTGAGGTTGTCGGGCGCCTCGCTGAACAGCGAATAGGCAACGGCGGAATAGCCCGCGAGGTGATATGCCGCCGCCGCCAGCGTGCGGAGAAAGCCTAGATCCTTGTCCTCGGGGTTGGCGTTGCGCGCCACCGCCTCGAACACGGTGGCGGCGCGATAGAAGCCCTGGCCCGACAGTGGCGTCGAACCCTCCCGCGACCGGAGTGCCAGCGATGCCCGCAAAACCGAGAAGCCGTGTTCGGCGAGATCGGTTTCAATCGTCGCCCCCAGCGGCGGCGCGTCTGCCGGAAGCACGCCGTTGACGCGCATGAGCGACCAGGCGGTTCCCCGAGAGGTGAGTTGGCCCCAGGCGCCTGGCTGTGTCGCCGTGGTCACAAAGCCGCGGAGTTCCTCAATCGTCTCCAAGGTTTTCGACCTCCCCGTAAACCTCGGCGATGAAGTCCTGATGATCCTCGATGCGTAGATTGATAGCAAATTGCCGGCGAGTGGCGCTGGCCGCGTCGAGATCCGCCTTCAGTGCGGCAGGCGGCGCGTTCCCTGACAAGGTGAACAGCATATGGTCGATCCGTGCGGCCGGAACCGCCTCAAGGCCCACCTCATCACGGATCAACCGGCCAAGAGCGGTTTCGTCCTCATCGTCGCTTTCCAGCAGCACCTTTGCGACGAACAGCAGCGATCCCGGTGTGCAACGTCCGTTGTCGCGGTTGAGCACCACGCGCGCTTTAGTGATCGTTGCCTGGTTGAGCGTCTGAGCGCTCTTGGCCTCGCCCTTGAGCAGCCAGAGTCTGCCACTTTCACTTTCGCCGACGCCGATGAAATCATCGCCGCGCATCGCCATCTCGCGCCCATCCTTGTAACGAAGGCGGCGGACCGGGACGCTGAGGCCGACATGTTCCTCGACCAGCTCGGTTGCGATGATTTCGCCCAGATCGCCTGAACGGCCCTTCTTTCCCTGTGGCAGTTCAGCCTTCAGAATTTTGGCGGCGGCCTTGTATCCGAGCCGCTCTACGTCCGCAGTAATATGTTCGAGGCGATCATAGTGAGAGCGCACAGTCTCAACGAGCTTGTCTCGGATCTTGTCCCGGCCGCCGTCTTTCTCGACAAGCGTCCAGTATGATCGCCGACCATTCTCATCGACCGTTCGGTCGCACCATTTCTTGAAAATCGCCACACATCCCCCTTCAGACGACTGATGCCGAAGCCATTGCGTCGTGGCAACCCGCCCGGAGTGCGCTCGCAGGTCAGGTCGGCAGGAAGGGGATGGCGGCGGGCGCTACGACCAGCGCCCCACTCGCCGGATCGGGCACGAGGATCGGCACCGCCGGATAGAGCGCGGGCCAGGTCGAATAGTTGGCGACCCATGCGGCGGCGCTCGGCGACAGCCAGCCGGTCAACGTGGTGATGCTCGCATAGCGTTGGGCGAGCGGCAGGGCGATGATCGGCTCATAGTGAGCAATCCTGTTGCGCAGCAGCCGCAGCTCGCGCAGCTCCTGCGCGATCGTCCCGCGCTGGACGCCCTTAGCTTGGAAGATCGGGCGCAACGTCTGCCAGAGATGGTGCGCTTGACGGCCGAACAGCGACGACCAGAAGCCGAAATTGAGTTCGGCGATGATCTGCGAGCGCGTGACCGCCTTGCCCGCTTGCTGGAGCGTTTGGCGTGCTTTCGCGATGCACCCGGCCTGATAGCCGGTGGTCAGGACCGCGGGATTGTCGAACCAGTTGGCGCCATGCCGCTGGATCAGAACCCTGTCGGTCATGTTCCGCAGCGCGACTTCCTGCATGTGCAATGGCCCATAGAGCGCCGCCGAAAGCTGGACATTGTAGGTGTAGAGCCGCTCGGCAAGCGCCTGGTCCCCGCCCGTCCAGTTAAGGTAGGTGTCGAATCGTTCGGCGGACAGGGCATCGGTCAGTGTAGGCACGCGGCGGGTTAATCCTTGATTTTTCCGCCCCGATCGACTACATGGAGCCCGTATCCCCCGGTGGTCCCTGCTTCGCATACCGCCGGGGCACTTTATTTCTAGCCATAGCCGATAGCCTTCGCAACGCGCTTGCCGCGCGGCCGCATCCGACCGTTATGCGAACAGGCCCGGTAGCTCAGGCAGGGGCTCGCGGCTTCCTACACGCGCGGCAGTAGCCGCCACTGTCACCCATTCCACCCGCCAGTCGAGGCGTAGCACGTCGCTTGCACCATCGCGCTGAATCCGCGTGATCCCAGCGCCTTCCTCGCTGACCTTGAAGCGGCAGGCGTCGTCGTCGCCATAGGCCGCCTCGATCAATGTGCCGTCCGAAACACTGATCCAGCAGCGTCCCGCGCTCTCGGCCGGAACCGGCAGCTCGGCCTCAATATCGCCCATCACCTTCAGTCGGGTGCGGTCCTCGCCGCAGATCATCACGCTCATATGTCGTTCCTCGATTCGCAAAGCCGCATTTGGAACAAATAGCGAACATGATTCAAGGGCCGAGAAGGTTTGGGGGGAAAGCCTTCCCCTGACCGGGCGCCCTTGCGGTCGCCCGCTACCCCTTCGAGCGGGCGGCTGCCGCCCCCGCAACGCCCCCGCTGAGAGTGAGAGCCCGGCCCGCTCGCCGTGACGGGCTCACGAGGCAGAGGGAGTGGCCCCTGCCAGCCCGTCGCGGAGAAACGCGATGGCGCTCACCACGACCGCCGCCCGCGCCGGTTACGACCAGGCGGGCCTTATCACCCTCGGCCAGAACCCATCCCGCGATCGGGTCCGGCTGCGCGTCCTCAGCCTCGGCACTGGCGTCCAATCGACCACCCTCGCCCTGATGGCCGCACATGGCGAGATCGGGCCGATGCCCGATTGCGCCATCTTCGCCGACACCGGCTGGGAGCCGCGCGCCGTGCGCGAGCATCTCGCCTGGCTCATGTCGCCGAACGTCCTGCCGTTCCCGGTCCATATCGTCTCGGCCGGCGATATTCGCGCCGATCTCCTGCGCGCCGGCACCGGCGAACGCTGGGCCTCGATCCCCGCCTTCACGCGCACGGTGAAGCGTCGCCGTGTCGAGATCGGCATGATCCGGCGCCAATGCACCAAGGATTACAAGATCGTTCCCATTCGCCGGAAGGTTCGCGAGTTGGTCGGCCTGACCCGCCGCCGCTCGCCCGATCATCCTGTCGTCGAGCAATGGATCGGCATCTCGCTCGACGAGCTGATGCGGATGAAGCCGTCGTTCGAGGCGTGGCAGGTCAACCGCTGGCCGCTGATCGAGCAGCGCATGTCGCGGCACGACTGCCTGCGCTGGCTCGAACGGCACGACTATCCCATCCCGCCCAAGAGCGCGTGCGTCGGCTGTCCCTTCCATTCCGACATGCGCTGGCGCGAGATCCGCGACCGCGATCCCGAAGCCTGGGGCGAAGCCGTCGCGGTGGACCGCGCGATCCGCACCGGCCTGCGCGGCATCCGGGGCGAGGTTTATCTGCACCGCTCGGCCGTGCCGCTCGACGAGGCCGACCTCAGCACGCCGGCCGATCGGGGCCAGCTCAATCTGTGGGGCAATGAGTGCGAGGGCATGTGCGGGGTGTAACGGCCACAGGCTGAAGAGAGTGAGAGGGTGGCCTTCGGTTTCGTGACGGGCTGGGTAGCCGAGAGAGTGTCTCGCGGCGGCCCGTCATGGAGTAACCGACATGGCAAAAGCTGCCACCCCCAAGATCGTTCTCAGCCCGTCGCGGGACATTCCCTTCGACAAGCTGTTTCTGTCCCAATCCAATGTCCGCCGCGTGAAGAACGGCGTGACGATCGACGACCTCGCCGACGACATCGAGCGGCGCGGGCTGTTGCATGGTCTCAACGTCCGGCCCGAGATCGACCCCGACGGCGCCGAGACCGGCAGGTTCGAGATTCCTGCCGGCGGTCGTCGCTACAGCGCGCTCGCGATCCTCGTGAAGCGCAAGCGCATGGACAAGACCAGCGCGGTGCCGTGCGTCGTCAAATCGGCGACCGATCCCGTCCTGGCCGAAGAAGATTCGCTCGCCGAGAACACCCATCGCGAGCCGCTTCATCCGCTCGACGAGTTCCGGGGCATGAAGGCGCTTCACGACAAGGGCCAGCGCGAGCAGGCCATCGCGGCCCACTTCCGCGTCACGCCGGCCGTCGTCAGCCAGCGCCTGAAGCTCGCTTCGGTCTCGCCCAAGTTGCATGAGGTCTATGCGGCCGGCGACATGACGCTCGATCAGCTCATGGCCTTCACGGTGAGCGACGATCACAAGCGGCAGGAGCAGCTCTGGAAGCAGCTCGACCACAGCGTCAACAAGTCGCCCGGCTTCATCCGCGACAAGCTGACCGAGGACATGGTTGCGATGTCCGACGCCCGCGTGCTGTTCGTCGGTCTCGACGCCTATCTCGCGGCCGGCGGTGTGGCGCCGACGCGCGACCTGTTCGAGCCCGATGATGGCGGCTGGCTGGGCGATCCCGCCTTGCTCGACCGTCTGGTCGCCGAGAAGCTCGACGCCGAGGCGGACAGGATCAAGGCCGAGGGCTGGAAGTGGGTCGAGGCGCTGGTCGATCTGCCCTATGGCTATGACGAGGACTGCCGGGCGATCGACGCCACCCAGGAGCCGCCGACCGAGGCGGATGAGGCCCGCATCGCCGAGCTTCGGGCCGAGGCCGACGCCTTGGAGGACCAGGGGGCGGGCAAGGGCGACGTCCCGGCCGAGGTCGATGCCCGTGTCAACGCCATCGACGCGGAAATTGCCACGCTGTCACACGGTCGCTTCACCTACGATTCCGAGGAGCAGGCCCGCGCGGGCGTGTTCGTCGGCCTCGAAGCCGATGGCACGCTCTATATCGACCGCGGCTATGTGCGGCCGGAGGATGAGCCCGAGGACGAAATCGTCGAAGCCTTGGACGACGAGGCCGACGCGATGGTCGAGCCGTCCGGCGATGAACCGGCGGACCTCGCGGCGCGGACGGACGTGGCAAGCCTCGATAGCGCGGCCATTTCCACGCCGGTCGCCGCCGACAGCGACGATGACAACGATGAGGTCATCAAGCCGCTGCCGGACAGGCTGGTGGCCGAACTGACCGCATCCCGCACGGTCGCCCTGCAGGACGCCTTCGCGCAGAACCCCTCGGTGGCCTTCGCCGCCGTGCTGCACGCGATGGTGCTCACCACCTTCTATCAGGTGCGCACGGAGACCTGCCTGGAGCTGTCGGTTTCCCGCGTCTATTTCCCGTTCCAGGCGCCGGGCCTGCGGGAAAGCGCGGCGGTGAAGGCGATGGAGGAACGTCACGCCGGTTGGAAGGCGCGGCTTCCCAAGTCCGACAAGGATGCCTGGGACGCGATCCAGCAGCTCGACGGCGCCGACCAGGCGGCGCTGTTCGCCCATTGCGCGGCCTATACGGTGAACGCGCAATGGGAGCCGGTCGCCAAGCATGGCGGCGGCCGCGTCTCGGCGCATGGCGTCGCGCGCCGGATCGAGCATGCCAATGTCCTGGCCCGCGCCATCGGGTTCGACATGGCGGCGACGGGCTGGCGGCCGACCTACGAGAATTATCTCGGCCGCGTCACCAAGCCCCGCATCCTCGAAGCCGTCGCCGAAGGCACGGAGCCGCAGAAGGCCGGGCTGATCGACCACCTCAAGAAGGGCGACATGGCCCGCGAAGCCGAGCGGCTGCTGGCCGATTCCGGCTGGCTTCCCGAGCCGCTGCGGATGCCGGACGTCGAACCCGTCCTGCCGATTGCTGACACGTCGGCTGACGGCGAGGAGGCCGAGGCGCTCCCGGCGTTCCTCGGGGAGGACGGCGATGGCGACGCCGAGGATTCGGCATACGCCATCGCGGCGGAATAGTCGCATCGGGCGGGGCGGCTTCGGTCGCTCCGCCCCTTTTTCTTCACGATGCCGCCCAGCGGCCCGGTCGAGCGCCGGGCCTTTTCGCATGGCCGCCGGGCCATTTCCGGCCCGGCGGCTTTCACCCCACATAGGAGAATCCCCATGAAGATCGACGACATCGCACTGGCGGACGCCGACGCGCTCGCGCCCGTCCTGCTCGCCGCCATCCAGCGCCTCGGGCAGCTCGGCCGCTCGGGCGCCGTTGCGCTGGCGCGGCAGGTCGAAGACGGCGACGCCGATTTCGACGAGGCCGCCGAATGGATCGCCGACATCGCGGCCGGCAAGCTCAACGACTGAGCCGCGCGCCGCCGGTCCCATGACGGGACCGGCGGCCAGAGCCCGAGGAAGGCCGGGGCCGGGTGAGCCGGCCGGATTGAGAGAGAGCGTCGGACGGCTCGCTCCTTTCCCGCTCTCCACGGAGATACATCATGTCCACCATACCCCATCCCGCCGTTTCGGCGGGCGCGGCTCCCGTCGTGCTCGACGCCCAGGCCGTTTACGGGACGGTCCCGCTCGGCGCGCTGCTGCGCTATTTCGACGGGACGCCGCGGCCGCCCGAGCGCTTCACCAAGAAGCTGCGCGCCTGGAAAAACCGCAACAGCACCGGCCGCCTAGTCGAGAAGTCGCCACCTTCGGCGATCGGCGCCTCGACCTATCCTGCCCAGTTCACGCTGCACGAAGGCGATTTCGCGTCGAACGGCACCATCGTCATGGTGGTGCGGGGGATCTATCCGGTCACGACCGATCTGCGCTTCGAGGTCGCCGAACTCCCGCAGCCCGGCATGGTCCGCGTCCTTACGCGCTGGAACGGCAAGGACGAGCTGAAGCATCTCGCGCCCGACATGGCGGCCGCAGAAGCCTGGGTGCAGCGCAACCGCTATTCCAACCTCGTGACCGAGGTGGTCGGCGACGATGAGGGTTCGGCCCAGCTCGGGAGGGCGGCATGAGCGCGGCCGCGCCCATCCAGGCCGTCTATGGCCGCACCGCCGATGAGCATCTGGCGGCGCTGGTCGGCGACAATGCCTATCTCGCCCTTCCAACCGGGAACGGTTTTCGCCTCGCAACGGCTTGGCGGATCAACCGCCCAATCACCGAGTGGCGGCGGGCCGACTTCTACGGCTTCGGCTCCGCCATCACCGACGAGACGGCGTTCCGGGTCCACGTCGAGGAGCAGGTCGAGCATCAGCGCGAGAAGATCGCGCTCGATCGACAGCACCAACCTTCCGACCTTTGGACGCCCTGGGGCGGATCGCAGGGCGGCGTGGTCTATGCCGAGGGCGTCGTCTTCCACCACACCGCCAGCCACGGCGGCCTCAAGCTCGATGAAGCCCGCAACGCGGCCATGCCCGCCGCGCTGCGCATCGAGGCCGGCTGGTATGAGGAGGATTGCGACTGGGCGATGGTCGCGTTCGGCTTTCCCGAGCTGTTCACCGCCTATGAGCGGCGCATCGCCGAGAAGACGCTGCGCGACACCTTCCCCGACCGCTGGGAAGCCGTCCACGGCCGGTTCCTCGCACCGGGCGAATCCCTCTCGAACGATCGCCGCCTGTTCGAGGAGGCCCACGCCTAGGACTGGATCGTCGTCTCCGCCAGCCGGTCGCAGAGTTCGCCGGGCTTCGTGAAGTGCGTCGCGGCGCTCGGCGGCAAGCGTGACCGGCGGCCATTTCGCGGTTTCCTCGTCCCGGCGGCGGAATATCGCTCCGGGCCGCATGGCTTCGTGATCGACGAGGCCCGGCACGAAACCTGGGAGCTGCCGACCGCTCCCGACGCCTGACTTTGCGCATGGCCCGTCCCCGCTTCGGCCGGGGACGGGCTCTTTTTTTGCCGGACTGCTGGAGACGGGATTCTCCGCCGCATGGCGATTGGCACGACCCGATGCGTCCGGGCCACGCGCGACCTGGGAGAGTGAGAGGCGGGCCGGAAACGGGCGGGTCGGCCGGATCGAGAGAGAGCGTCCGGCGGCCCATTCCCTTCCGGCTCTCCTCAAGGACATTCGCCATGACTCTTGCTGCTCCCGCTGCCCGTTCGGCGGCGCCATTTCCCGTCGCGCCCGGTTTCGCCGCGACCGCCAGGTCCATCCTTGCCGCCGCCGCGCTCATCCTGCCCGACCTCGAACGCGGCCGCGCGATCGACGCGCGTGCCCTTCGCGCCGCGATGGAGACCGCGTTCGGCGGGTCCGACGCCGATGGCGCGTGGGACTGGAAAACCGCCTACGACGCCTGCGAGGCGGCACAGGTTCTGTTCCTCCGGAAATACGGCGGCACGATCCTCCGCAAATCCGCGTCGCCGCTCGCCGCGCTGACGATGATCGAGAAGGTCGCGGCGCTCCTACCCACCCATACGCGCCGGTCGGAGACGTCGCAGGCGTTCCAGCAATTCTCGACCCCGGCCGGGCTCGGTTTCGTCGCCATCGTCGCGGCCGCGATCCGGCCGGGCGACCTGGTGCTCGAACCGTCCGCCGGCACCGGGCTGCTCGCGGTGCAAGCCGAGACGCGTGGCGCGGGAATCGTTCTCAACGAGCTGGCCGAGATCCGCGCCGAGATGCTCGCCGGCCTGTTAGGCGATTGCGCCGTCACCCGCCACGACGCCGCGCATATCCATGACTATCTGCGCGCCGACATCGTGCCGAGCGTGGTGGTGATGAACCCGCCGTTCTCGGCCGTCGCCCATGTCGATCGGACCATGAAGGACGCGGCGCTGCGCCATATCGGCTCGGCGCTCGCCCGGCTCGCCGAGGGCGGCCGCCTGGTCGCGATCACCGGGGCGAACTGCGCGCCCGACAATCCCGCCTGGGCCGATGCCTTCGCCCAGCTTCAGGAACGGGGCCGCGTCCTGTTCTCGGCGGCGATCGACGGCCGGGTCTATGCCAAGCACGGCACGACCATCGACACGCGCCTGACCGTTCTCGAGCGCGTTCCCGCCGACGATCCTCGCCGCTTCCCGGCCTCACCGGGCGTCGCGCCCGACACCGCGACCTTGCTCGGCTGGGTGCAGGACCATGTGCCGCCGCGCGGGTCCGGCCCCGACACGCCGCCGCCCCACATGCCGGTCGCCATGCGGGCGATGGCCGCTGCGCCCGCGCCCCGTCGTCGCGCCGCTCCCGCACCGGCGCCTGCGCGCGTCGATCTACCCGAGGCGGCGGAGCTGGCCTATGAGGCGATCGACTGGATGCCGGCCGAAGCGGGCCGCCTGACCGATGCGATCTACGAGCCCTATGCACTCCAGTCGCTGCGCATCGACGGCGCCAAACCGCACCCGACGCCGCTCGTCCAGTCGGCGGCGATGGCCTCGGTCTCGCCACCCCGACCGAGCTATCGACCGACCCTGCCGACAAATCTTGTCGCGGATAGCATCCTGTCGGACGCCCAGCTCGAATCCGTGATCCTTGCGGGCGAGGCGCACGCCGGCCATCTGGCGGGCGCGTGGACGGTGGACGGCACCTGGGATGTCGTCACCGCCGCGCCGGACGATGCGGAGCAGGCCGTGCGCTTTCGCCGGGGCTGGTTCCTCGGCGACGGCACCGGCGCGGGCAAGGGCCGCCAGGTCGCGGGCATCATCCTCGACAACTGGCTGAAAGGCCGCCGCCGCGCGGTGTGGGTGAGCCGTTCCGAGACCCTGCATCAGGACGCGATGCGCGATTGGGAGGCGCTCGGCCAGGAGCGCCTGCTGGTGACGCCGCTCTCGCGCTTCCGGCAGGGCACGGCGATCGCGCTGGACGAGGGCGTGCTGTTCACAACCTACGCCACGCTGCGTTCGCAGGAGCGCGGCGAGAAGGCGAGCCGCGTGCAGCAGATCGTCGATTGGCTCGGCGCCGACTTCGACGGTGTGATCGTGTTCGACGAGGCGCACGCGATGGCGAACGCGGCTGGCGGCACCAGCGAGCGCGGCGAGCAGGCGCCCTCGCAGCAGGGCCGTGCCGGGCTTCGGCTCCAGCACGCTCTGCCCGACGCGCGCATCGTCTATGTCTCCGCGACCGGCGCGACCACCGTGCAGAATCTCGCCTACGCCCAGCGCCTCGGCCTGTGGGGCGGCGAGGACTTTCCGTTCGCCACGCGCAGCGAGTTCATCGCGGCGATCGAGGACGGCGGCGTTGCGGCGATGGAGGTGCTGGCGCGCGACTTGAAGGCGCTCGGCCTCTATTCCGCCCGCTCGCTGTCCTTCGACGGCGTGGAATACGAGATGCTCGAACATGCGCTGACCCCCGCGCAGATCGGCATCTACGACGCTTACGCGGGCGCCTTCCAGATCATTCACAACAATCTGGATGCGGCGATGAAGGCCGCGAACATCACCGGCGCGACCGGCACGCTCAACGCCCAGGCCAAGTCCGCGGCCCGCAGCGCCTTCGAGTCGGCTAAGCAGCGGTTCTTCAATCACCTCATCACGGCGATGCAGACGCCTTCGCTGATCGCCAGCATCGAGCGCGACCTGGCGGCCGGTCACAGCGCCGTCGTCCAGATCGTCTCGACCGGCGAGGCGTTGCAGGAACGTCGCCTCGCCGACATCCCGACCGAGGAATGGGACGACGTTCGCGTGGACGTGACGCCCCGCGAATACGTCCTGTCGTATCTCGAACACAGCTTCCCGGTGCAGCTCTACGAGCCGTTCACGGACAGCGAGGGCAACCTGTCCTCGCGGCCCGTCACCGACGCGGACGGCAATCCGGTCGAATCCCGCGAAGCCGCCGAGCGCCGCGACCGGCTGATCGAGCGCCTGGCCTCGCTCGCGCCGGTGCCGGCCGCGCTGGACCAGATCATCCATCACTTCGGAACCGATGTGGTCGCCGAGGTGACGGGGCGTTCGCGCCGGATCGTCAAGCGGCGCGGATCGGACGGCATCGACCGCTATGTCGTCGAGAGCCGGCCGGGCTCGGCCAATGTCGGCGAGACCGACGCTTACCAGAGCGACGCCAAGCGCATCCTGATCTTCTCCGACGCGGGCGGGACCGGCCGCAGCTATCACGCCGACCTCGGCGCGAGGAACCAGCGGCTGCGTGTCCACTATCTGCTGGAGGCGGGCTGGAAGGCCGACAACGCCATCCAGGGCTTCGGCCGCACCAACCGCACCAATCAGAAGCAGCCGCCGCTGTTCCGGCCGGTGACGACCGACGTGAAGGCGCAGAAGCGGTTCATCTCGACCATCGCGCGCCGGCTCGACACGCTGGGCGCGATCACGCGCGGCCAGCGTCAGACCGGCGGCCAGGGACTGTTCCGACCGGAGGACAATCTTGAATCGCAATATGCGCGCGATGCGCTGCGCCAGCTCTACCGGCTGCTCTATGCGGGCAAGGTCGAGGGATGCTCGCTGCTCGCCTTTGAGGAGGCGACGGGTCTCAGCCTGCGCGACGACACCGGCCTCAAGGACGAGCTGCCGCCGATCACCACCTTCCTCAACCGGATGCTCGCGCTCGCCATCGACTTGCAGAACGTCCTGTTCACCGCGTTCGAGGACTTGCTGACCGCCCGCATCGAAGGGGCCATCGCGTCGGGAACCTACGAGCTGGGTCTGGAGACGCTACAGGCCGAGAGCTTCACGATTGCCGACCGGACCACCATCTATACGCATCCGGGCACCACGGCGGAGACGAGGTTGCTGACGATCGAACGCAAGGACCGCAATCGGCCGCTTACGCTGGCGAAGGCGCTCGACCATCTTTCGGACCCGCGTTCGGTCCTGCTGGTCAACGCGCAGTCCGGCCGCGCGGCGGTGCGGATACCGACGAAGGGCGTCATGCTCGACGACGGCAGCATCGAGAGCCGCGTGCGCCTGGTCCGGCCGATGGAATCGACGCCGATGCCGTTGGAGGCGATGGCGCAGACGCAATGGCACGAAGCGAGCCGGACGGACTTCGCCCGCGCGTGGGAGGCGGAACTGGCCGAAGTGCCGGAGTTTGCCACGAGCACCATGCACATCGTCACCGGCCTGCTGCTCCCGATCTGGAAGCGCCTGCCCAACGAATCCACCCGCGTCTATCGGCTCCAGACCGATGACGGCGAGCGGATCGTCGGCCGCCGCGTGTCGCCGGCCTGGGTGGCGACGGCGACCGCTAACGACAATGCTCCGAGCCTCGACCCGCAGGCCGCCTTTGCCGCGCTGATGGATGGCAGCACCATCCTCGACTTGGCCGAGGGCCTTCAGCTTCGCCGCGTGCGCGTCATGAACGCCTACCGGATCGAGCTGACCGGCTTTACCGACCCCATGCGCGAGCGGCTGACCGCTTATGGCCTGTTCCACGAAATCATCTCGTGGACGCTGCGCATGTTCGTGCCGGTCGATGCCGGTGGCGTCGCGGTGCTGGAACGGATCATGAAGCGATGGCCGCTCCAGCGCATCGCCGACCGGACGGCCGCGTGATGGGCCGGCTGTCGGATCAGGCAGGCGAACTGGCGAACCGTCTCGGCGATCGGGCCGAGGCGGTTTGCCGTCGTTACCTGTCGAAGGGGCATCGCGAAGGCCGCTACTGGCTGGTCGGCGATGCCCACAACACGCCGGGCCGCAGCCTCTATGTGCGCCTCTCCGGCTCCGAGGACGGACGCGGAGCGGCCGGCAAATGGACCGATGCCGCGACCGGCGAGCATGGCGACCTGCTCGACATCATCGCGCTCGCCTGCGGCCATTCGCAGCTCCGCGATACGCTGGACGAGGCACGCAGCTTCCTCAGCCTGCCGCATCCCGAGCCTTGCACCGATGGTCCACGCTATGCGCGCGAGCCGAAGGCGCCCACCGGCTCGCCGCAAGCCGCCAAGCGCCTGTTCGCCGCGTCCGGGCCTGTCCGTGGATCGGTCGCTCAAGCCTATCTGCGGGGACGCGCGATCACGGCCCTGCGGGTGGACGATCCGCTCCGTTTCCACCCGCGCTGCTACTACACCCCGTCGCGAAAGGACTTGCCCGGAACACGTCGCGCATGGCCTGCCATGATCGCCGCCGTCACCGATCTCGACGGCGCGATCACCGGCGTTCATCGCACCTGGATCGACCCTGCCGCATCGACGAAGGCCCCGGTGGCGACGCCTCGGCGCGCAATGGGTTTCCTTCTCGGGCACGGCGTCCGTTTCGGGCGAGCGGACAGGGTGATGACTGCTGGCGAAGGCATCGAAACCATCCTGTCCCTGCGTTCGATCATGCCCGCAATGCCCATGATCGCCGCTCTCTCCTCGTCCCACCTCGCGGCCATCCTGTTCCCGCCTGCGCTTCGGCGCCTCTATGTCGCTCGCGACGACGATCCATCCGGCGACGCGGCGTTGGCGAGGTTGACCGAGCGGGCTTCGCCGGCCGGGATCGAGGTCGTGCCGCTCTCGCCCATGCTCGGCGATTTCAATGAGGATCTGCGCCTGATCGGGGCCGAGCGGTTGCGATCGGTCCTCGGCACGCAGCTCGTCCCCGAGGATGCGGGCCGGTTCCTGGCCATCTCGGGTTGAGGCCGGAAAGGCGGGGGGGGGGGTCGGCTCGGGGTTCGGGAAGGTCCGGCCTGTCGGTTGCGATAACGCTGCTGGTCATCGGAGAGACCACGCCCTTGCTGCCTTCTTGAGAGGCGTTCGGGACGACAGCCGCCCCGGCCCGGCAACGGCGTTCGGCGGCTAATTTCCGCCGCGGCCGCGAGCGGCCGCTTTGCATCGCGAAGCAAATTAGCCGCCGCCCTGCCGTCCAGCGCGATGCTTGGCCCCCACCCGCGCGGAGGCGCGGGATGGGGGTGCAGGCCCGGTTCGCCCGCCGTCTTTCGACGCCTGCGAAGGCCGCGAAGGGCGCGGTCAACCGATGAAAGGCGTCATCATGACAACCGACAATCCGCTTCCCGAACATGAACCCGAGCACGAGGAATCCCCCACCGCCTACCTGCTTCAGGAGATGACCCTTTACGGATACCGGCCCTTCGAGGACGAGCCCGACCAGCGGCCGCTTCCCGACGCTCGCTCGGCCGAAGGCGCAGTCGCTGACATCTTCGACGCGATGGTCTCATGCCTGATCGACACTCGGCTCGAATCCGACCTTGAAGACCTGCTCTGGCACCTCACCAACGTCTTCCAGCGCGCCGGCGAACGGATCGAGCGCGGGCTGGACGACAACGAGTTCGCCCAGAAGCGCAGCCAGCGCGAACAGGATGGCTCCGAGGTGAAGTCGGTCGAGCTGGAGCGGCTGCTGCGCGAGGGCGCGACCATGATCGAACGCAGGGACGCGATGGAGTTCTTCCGCGATGCCTGCGCCGAGCAGTTCCGCACCCATATCCGCAAGCCCTGGACGCCGCGCTCCGGCTCGAAGGTCAACCGCAAGGCGCTGACCTCGGCCGTCGTCGCCAGCAAGGACTTCATCAATGCGCGCAAATGGGCCGACAAGCAGGTGCTCGTGCCGCCCGGCACCCGCATCGCGGTCTCGTCGGGCACCGGCTTCAACGATGTCGGGTTCATCTACGCCATGCTCGACAAGCTCAAGGCGAAGTTCCCCAACATGGTGCTGTTGCATGGCGCGACCAGCTCAGGCGGTGAACGCATCGCGGTCCTGTGGGCCGACAATCGCGGCGTGCCGACCGTTCCTTTCGAGCCCGATTGGGACAAGCACGGCAGGGCCGCGCCGTTCAAGCGCAATGACGAAGTGCTGGAGGCCATGCCCAAGGGCGTCATCATCCTTCCCGGCACCGGCATCCAGGACAATCTGCGCGACAAGGCCAAGGCGATGGGCATCAAGGTCTGGGATTTCCGGCACCTCGGCGGCGCGTAAGCGCCGCCGCAGCGGTCGGCACAAGCCTCCCCGCACGCAGCAGTCATTGTCTATCCATTGAGATGTTCGGCTTCCCATCTCCTTTCCCATTCCGGCCGGGGCTTTCGGGCATGGCCCGGCCTATTGACCCTGCTTGCCCAACCCCATGTTCTCCCTCCTGGGTCGGCTGCTGATCCGCGCATTTGGCCTTGGCGGGCGACTAATGCGGGAGGTGCCAGGGCACCAAGCAGAAAACCGGCGCGGATCGCGCCTACGGTTTCCGCAAGCGGACCCTCCATTTTTCTGCTTGCCCGCGTCGCCCGCACGGCCTGCCTGCCGCATCAGCAACGCCGACACACAGGAGGCAGACATGAAAGATTGGGCAAAAATCCGCAGGATCAACAAGGCTCGGGCCATGAAGAAAGCCGCCGAGCAAGCCAAGCCGGAATGGGAAAGGAGATGGGAAGCCCGCGAGCTGGCTCGCGCACATGGATATATCGTTGACAACTTCCTGTGCGAGGAGGCTCGCGCCTACCGCTTCTAGGTTTGGCAATCACCCGATGGCGGACATCGCCATCGGGTCTTTTTTTCGCCTCAAGCCATCATCTGCTGCCTGGACGATCGAACTTGATTGGCCTGCCCGATGCTTTTTTGCGCGGTGCCGGTCACAGGCCCGGATTGAAGATACCGAAACGACGGGCAGCGTATCGCGATCCGCCGTGCTGGTGCGACTAGTGACTGGCGGCGGTCCGCCGACGCTGTTCGAGGCGAGTTCGCTCGGCGTCATCTTCGCCGACCGATGCAGTCTGCCGCCAGCTCGGCGTGCGTGGGCCAAGGCGATTTCGCCGGTAAGGCATCCAGCTCCAATCTCCGCGCGCACCACCCCGCTCTTTGAGGCGCTACCCTTGGTCTGACGGATGGCCTGACGCCATCAACCCTGAAGGGTCCGCTACGCAAGCGTGCGGCCGCCAGGCTTCGCCTGTGCGGTGACTGCGGCCATCCGCCCGACACTTCGGGCGCCTGTCGAGCGGGGATGGTCCCCGCTCCGAAAGACAGGAGCCGGATCAATGTCCCTGAAAATCGCTCAGTCCCACGCATGGAACCTCGCCCGGACGCTGATGACCTCCATCGTCGTCATCAGAATCGGCGACCGCCTGTTCGGTGTCGTCGAGGCGCGTGAGTTCGACGGCGACACCAGCAGCATCGTTCACGAATACGATCCCTTCGCGCGGTGATTGCCGCGCTCCGTCCGCCTTCGGCGCGGACCAACGCGCCGAAGGCGTTCCCCCGTCAATCGGCAAGGTGATACACCGGGTCGAGCGCCGCGCGTGCCCTCCTCATGTAGTGTGCGGCGGGATCGTGGTTGGCGGGCTGGACCGATGCCGCCGTCTCGCGCGCCATTCCCCGATCGACAACCCGGCGGAAGACCAATCGAAGGAAAGGCCGCCGCTTCGCCGGCCTCCCGCGCCCCGGTTCGGAGATGGCGACGATAGTAATTGGTCGTCGCCGCCCGTCCGCACGCCCCGGCAGGCCGTCCACCCGTCGATGATCCCTTCGCCGCAGTCGTCGCCCTGCCGGTCCCCTAGGTAGTGAAACGGCGCGACCAGCACTTTCCCTTCCCGGCTCCTGACCGGCGAGCCTCGGTCTTGGCGGAGACGCTCGATCGGAGATCCCGGACACGGCCGTCCACGCCCGTCGAACACCCCCGCCGGCGTGGCCGCATGGCAGCGAGGATGAAGGGGACGGCGACGCCCAGGCGGCTTTCCGGGTTGATCGGGCCTCTGTCGCGCTAGGAACGCCATGTTCCGCACATCGCTCCGTGGTGCTTCGCCCGAATGACTGCCCCTCCGACTGACTGATCCCCTAAGCCCGTTCGGTTTGCGCCAACAACCCCCGCGGCTCCGAACCGTGTTGGCGCTGAAGCGCCTGCCCGCACCACTTCGGGCCTTGGGGGCGAGTCTCCGCTGCGCGTCGATTGCAAGCGCCTCCCGCCGGTCTTGGCCGGGTCTCGTCGGAGGGACGGTCCCTCGGACTTGAAGCAACGGAGACTTGAAATGCAGAACATCGTCATCCTCGCCGGCAACATCGGCCAGAACCCGGAAAGCCGTTCCACCCAGGGCGGCACCCATATCACCCACTTCACCCTCGCCACCTCGCGCCCCCGCTATTCGGAGGGCAAGGTTCTCCGGGACGAGAACGGCTATCGCGTCCAGGACACCGAATGGCACCGCGTCACCGCCTTCAACGGCCTCGGCAAGACCATTCAGGAGCATTGCGAGAAGGGAATGAAGGTGCTGGTTCGCGGCCGCATCCACTACACCAAGTGGACCGACCAGCAGGGCATCGACCGCTACGGCTGCGAGATTATCGCCGAGACGGTGGACTTCCTCAGCCGGGGCAAGTCCGCACAGACGGGCGGCGACGCCAACGACCTCGACGACGACATCCCGTTCTGAATCGAGGCGCGGGAGGCCCGGCGGCGCAAGCCGCCGGGCCTTCTTTCGTTGGTGTTCCGCCCACGTTGCGCTTATACCAAGGCGACTATAATAGTCGTTTTCATGGCGAATGGTGCGTGGGTTGTGGAGGTGATCGTGCATGATCACTTCCCGCCAGGTGCGGGCCGCTCGCGCACTTCTTGGTTGGACGCAGGAGATGCTTGCAGACAAGGCCCTTGTTGCTCTGACCGCGCTCAAGCGGCTCGAATCAGAGAACGAATTGCCTGTGCGTGAGGATACCCGGCATCAGGTGGCCAAGGCGCTGGAGGCGGCGGGGATCGTGTTTCTCGATTCGGATCGGGGCCAGGGCGTGCTGCTGGTGAGCAATGCTCAGGGCGAATCGCGTAAGTAACGCGCCGCTGCGCTTGCCGGATTATCCTGTCGTCATCATGGCTTCATAGCGAGCATGGTATGATTACTTCCCTCCATTATGGTGTATGTTCCGTAAATTGGCGCGTGCAGGGGGCAATAGTCGAAGGCGGGACGAGGCGATGGCGATAGGCGCTTTCGAGGATCGCGCGCCCGACGCGCCGCATGTCACCGACTATGACGAGCGCCACCATCAGACCTATTGGCGCTTGCTCGACGCGGCGGCTGAGAACGCCGATTGGCGCGAGGCCGTCTGGATCATCTTCGGGATCGACCCGGCGGCCGAGCCGGAACGCGCGCGCATGGTCTATGACTCCCATCTCGCCCGCGCCCGATGGATGACCGAGACCGGCTATCGTCATTTCCTGCGTCCGTCCGGGTCGTAGAAGCCGATCCCGGCGATCCCGCTACGGGCCGGAAAAACCATCCAGAACGCTGACTTGAATCCGCTATGCGTCGGCCCGCTCGGCAGGGCTTCTCCGCAATCTCGGGCTTGAGAACATCTCCTGACGCGCTCCGCAGAGGGCCATGCTTGGGAGGATTTCGATGCCGCCTGAGAAGGACTGGCGCGCCCCCCCGGACGAGGCCGGGAACGACGCGCTTGCATATTCCGACATCGCCATCGGCTATCTCCGCCGCAACCCCCGCTATCGCGCCGACTATTCCCGCGCGCTCGGCCGCGTGAAGCACGGCGCGATCACCGCCGACGAGGCGACCGCCGCCCTGGTGCGGCGCTGGGGCATCAGCTTCCACGCCGCGCCCGCCTCCGCCTTCGATCCCAGGCTGGCGGTCGCGCGACCCGACCTGTCGCCGGCCAGTATCGTCCTGGCGCCCGCACGCGCAGGCATCGGCGCCGAATGTCTCGATATGAAGGCGCTCGGCGACGTTCGCGCGCGGATCAGGATCGGCGACTTCCTGCACGTCATTCTCGCCGACAGCGATGGCGACGAGCATCTGTGCATGTGCGGTTCGTGCCAGGGACCGATGGCCGTGATGCTGCCGATCGGCCCCGATCCCTTCGCGCGTCTCGCAGCCGTTGAGCGCCTGTGCCGCCGCCTGAACGGCATGGCGGCAGGCCCGCCGGCGCTGCGCCCGCCACCCTTCCGGCGCCGGCACCTTCTCACCCTCCTGCAAGTGCTCGACGGCCACCGTGCTGGTGCCACCCGCCGCGAGCTGGCCGCCGCGCTCATCGACGATGACGTGCGCGACTACAGCGCCGCCGAATGGGCCGACAGCCGCGAGCGCAAGCGCATCAACCGATGGATCGCCGAAGCCGTCGAGCTGCGCGACGGCGGCTACATCCGGCTGCTGCGCGGCGGCTGAGGGGGACATTTCCGACCCCCTTGCCGGCGTCCCTTCTTCGGTCGGGGGTGGTTTCGCCACCATCGCCTCCTGTCCGCCGGTCCCGCTTTTCGGGGGCCGGCCATCATCAGGAGGATCATCATGGCCGAGCCTGTTGCCGCTGCCACGCCACGCTATCTCAAGACGCCCGACGCGGCGATCCATCTCGGTTTGTCGGCCCGGACGCTGGAAAAGCATCGCTGTTTCGGCACTGGCCCGGTGTTCCGCAGGCTCGGCGGCCGCATCGTCTATGCGATCGACGACCTTGACGCCTGGGCTGCGCTAGGCACGCGCCGCTCCACCTCCGATCCCGGCAACGGCGTGGTTCATCCCGCCAAGCGCCTGCCCGGCGATTGCGTGCGCCGCTGAACGTCACATGCGCACCGCACGCTCCCATTCCGGCCGGTCCAGCGTCGAGCGGACGCAGCTAGAGCTGTTCCGTTCCGTGCCCGGCGATCTTGCGCCGCGGGACGCGCAGGACTTGATGGCCTGGCCGTTCTTCAGCCTCGCCAAGACCAGGCGCGTCACACCCATCGACTTCCGCATGGGCGCGACATGGATCTCGGTCGAGGCCGTGCCCGAGCATGGCATGGCGACTATTTGGGACGCCGACGTGCTGATCTGGGCGGCGAGCCAACTCATTGAGGCGCGCGACGCCGGGCGGCCGACCTCGCGCCTCATGGTGACGACGCCGCATGAGATTCTGGCGTTCACACGGCGCGGCACCGGCAAGGCGAGCTACGAGCGGCTGAAGGCTGCGCTCGACCGGCTGCAATCCACCACCGTCGCCACCTCGATCCGGCAGGAGCATCAGCGCCGCCGCCATCGCTTCTCGTGGATCAACGAGTGGCGCGAGCTGGCGGACGGCAACGGCCGCGCGCTTGGCATCGAGCTGATCCTGCCGGATTGGTTCTACGCCGGCGTGCTGGATCGCGCGCTCGTGCTGACCATCGACCGCGCCTATTTCGACCTGACCGGCGGGCTCGAACGCTGGCTCTACCGGATCGTGCGCAAGCATGGCGGCCGGCAGGACGGCGGCTGGAGCTTCGACGTTCCGCACCTTCACGTCAAATCCGGCGTGCTCTCGCCGCTGCGCCGGTTCGCGTTCGAGCTGCGCGCCATCGTCGCTCGCCAACCACTCCCCGGCTACGTCCTCACGCTCGAACACGCGCTCGGCCGCGACCGGCTGAACTTCGCTCCCATCCCCGTCGATCCGCTCGACGCCGCCATGCGCCGCGTCGGCCTCAAGCCTGTGGAGAACTGGCCATGAGGTTCGGACTATCGGGAACGGCCGGATTCGGACCATCAGGAACGCCGGACACGGACTATCGGGAACGCGCGAGCCTCGCAAACCCGCAGAAATCCTCGCGGAATCGTCCCCCCTCTAACGGTGCTAATAGAAAAGAATCCTTCGGATTCTTGCTAACGGCGCGCGCGGCTGTGGACAGCCGCCCCCCGTCCCGAGGGTCCGCGTCCAGCCAACGGACACCTCGCCGGCATCGCGCCCGGACCACCACCACCCACACACCCGGAGACATCCGATGATCGACGACCGGCCCCCGGCCGTGCGCGGCGGCGGCGCGTTCAGCGCGCTCGCCCGCGACGGCCTCACCCATGTCGAGCTGACCTGGATCGAGAAGAAGCTGGAGCACTGGATACGCTTCGGCCGCGTCGCCCAGGACCGCATCCTGACGCGCCGAACCCGCGTCGTCGGCTTCCGTCCGGGCGCCATCTTCGCGTTCGTGCGCTGGGCGGCCAACGACTTCGGCACGATCGTCTCGCGCATCGACGTGGTGCGCGCGGTCGCCGCCAACGAAGCCTACACGACGCTGCCGTTCGTGCGGCCGGGCGGCGACATCCTGCTCAAGATCGAGGGCTGGCCCAAAGTCCAGCAGGTGCTCGCTGCCATCGACGCGGTGGAGGCGGCCGGCGTCGATCCCTGCGACGCCGCGCCCGATCACTGGCGGCACGTCCACAACCGCATCGCCGCCGGCCATCAGCCGCGCCTCTACACGGTCGAGCGCCATAGCGCCTGGCTCAAGCGCCGGGAGATCGAAGGATGACGCGCCGCCGCTATGTCATGGCGACGGCCTTCGTCGCCTCGGCCTTCGCCGTGTCGTTCGTCGCCATCGCCATCGCCGATCCGCTCCCGCGCGTCATCTGGAACGCCAGCGCCAGCGCCCCGATCGGGCTCTACCGTATCCATCCCGACCGCGATCCGCCCACCGGCGCGCTGGTCGCCGTCGCTCCGCCCGAACGGCTGGCGCGCTGGCTCTCGACGCGCGGCTATCTGCCCGAGGGCGTGCCGCTCCTGAAGCATGTCGCGGCCAAGGCCGGACAGCGCGTGTGCCGCAGCGGCGACGTGGTGAGCGTCGATGGTCAGCCCGTCGCCAGCGCCCGCGAGCGTGACGGCCGGGGCCGTCCGCTGCCGGTCTGGCAGGGCTGTCGGACGCTCGGCGCGGGCGAACTGTTGCTGCTCAATCCCGACCATCCCGACAGCCTGGACGGCCGCTATTTCGGCCCGCTTCCGGCCTCCGCCGTCATCGGCCGCGCGACGCCGCTGCACCTGCGCGCGCCGGCCGCACCGCCTTCAACCCCCAGCGAAAAGGAGATCGGCCATGCCGACCAATATCTTTGAACCTAACGGCGACGGCTATGCCGGGCGCATCCGGCTGTTCGGAATCAACGAGGCGATCGTGCTTGTCGCGCTCGATCCGACCGACACCGAGAACGCGCCCGACTATCGTATCCACCTCGACGACGAGGACGGCCCCGAAGTCGGCGGCGCGTGGAAACGGGTCGGCGAACGCGCCGGCAACTACATCGCGCTGGAGATCGACAGTCCGCTCTTTTCAGCGGTGTTCCGGCCCGTCCTGTTCCGCGCCGACGACGATGGGCGGACGTTCAGGCTGTCGTGGAAACGGCCCCGGCCGCGCGAAGACCGGAGCTGATCGGTGGCTGCGCCTGTCCGATCATCGCGCCGTCCGGCGGTCGCGCTGGCGCTGCTCGCACTCACGGCGAGCGCGCCGGCGACGGTCCTCTCAACACCCGCGCAGGCGCAGACCGCCACATCGTCCGCTGGCGCTGCGATCGGTCGGCATGTCGCCGACGCGGCACAGCGGTTCAGCCTCCCCGAAGCATGGATATGGGCCGTCATGCGCGTCGAGAGCAACGGCGACGTTTGCGCCGTTTCGTCTGCTGGCGCGCGGGGCCTCATGCAGATCATGCCCGGCACATGGACCGGGCTGCGCGCTCGCTATCGCCTCGGGCGCGATCCCTTCGACCCCCGCGACAACATCATGGCGGGCGCGGCTTACCTGCGCGAAATGCACGACCGCTACGGCAACGTGACGGCGATGCTGGCCGCCTACAACGCGGGGCCGGGCCGCTATGACGAGCACCTGTCGCGCGGCCGTCCGCTGCCCGCCGAGACGCGCGCCTATCTCGCAAAGCTGGCGTCAATCACTGGCGGGGCGGGCGACATCCAGCTTGCCGCCGCGCCGCCGTCCGATCCCTATGCCTGGCGTCGTGCGGCGCTGTTCCCGGTGCGCGCGGACGCGGCTTCGGATCGCGGTGCGGGCGCCGAAAGCGGGGCCGCGCCCACGCCGTCCGAACGTCCGCCGGCCGACCGCTCCTCCGTCGCGATGGCCGCCGTCGCCTCGCCTTCGCTCGGCCTGTTCGTCCCTCTGTCCGGCGAGCGGCCCCGATGAGCGGCCCCGGCGCGCTGTGGCGGGTTCCCTCGCAGCCTTTCGCAGCGTCGGAAGGGGGGAAGGCTTTGATTTTGAAGGGGGAAGGCCGAGGGCAAGATAAAGGGCGGCAATGTGCGAAGCCATTTTGCCCCGGTCGTAGCCTTGTTTCCCAAGGCTTTTGGGCATTGCTGCGCAATGTGCGCGCGAACCGCGCAATGTGCGGCGACCGCCGAAAGCCAGCAAGCATCGGGCTTTGCCGCACATTGCGGAGCGTCGCGCCATGATGTGCGACGACGATTTCCGCATCCGGCCTGGCCGCGTCCGCTCGCGGGGAAGCCAGCGCGCGCTGCCGATCATTGTCCAGGCGCTTGCCGCCGCCCAGCGCGCCGGAGGCCATGTCTCGCGCCGGGGCCGGATCATCGCGCCGGGGCGCTCGACCTTCGGGCGCGGCCGGGTCGCCAGCCTCCGCGCGACCCATAGGCTCGGCCACCGCTCGCGCCAGGTCGTCGTCAAGGCGCGCGTCGTCCGGCATGGCGGCCGCGCCTCGCTCGCGGCCCACCTCAATTACCTGCAACGCGATGGCGTCACCCGCGACGGCGAGAAGGGCGTGCTGTTCGGGGCCGATGCGGACGCGCTCGACCGCAACGATTTTGCGGCGCGCTGCGAAGACGACCGCCATCATTTTCGCTTCATCGTGTCCCCAGAGGACGCCCAGCAGATGCGCGACCTCAAGGGGTTCACCCGCGATCTCATGACGCGGATGGAAGCGGACCTCGGCACCCGCCTCGACTGGCGGGCCGTCGAGCACTGGAACACCGACAATCCCCACGTCCACATCATCGTGCGCGGCGTCGCCGAGGACGGGCAGAACCTCGTTATCTCCCGCGACTATATCCGCGAAGGGATGCGGGCGCAGGCGCGCGAGATCGTCACGCGCGAGCTGGGCCTGCGCAGCGACCTCGAAATTCGGCAGTCGCTGGAGCGGCAGGTCGAGGCCGAACGCTGGACCGAGATCGACCGCGACCTGTCGCGCACCATGCAGCGCGATGGCCTTATCGACATGGCGCTCGAACCGGGCGTGCGGCCGGACGGCGACCATGCGCTGAGAATGGGGCGGCTGCGCAAGCTGGAGCGGCTCGGCCTCGCCAGCCAGATCGGCCCCGGCCAGTGGACCCTTGCGGGCGATGCGCAGACGGCCTTGCGCGAGCTGGGCGAGCGCGGCGATATCATCAAGCGGATGCACCAGGCCATGACCGATCGCGGCATCGACCGGGGCGCCGCCAGCTATGTGCTCGAACCCGATCCCGCCCAGCCCGTCATTGGCAGGCTGGTCGATCGCGGACTCCATGACGAGCTGACCGGCAAAGCCTATGCGATCGTGGACGGGATCGACGGGCGCACCCACCACGTCCAGCTTCCCGACATCGAGGCGACCGGCGATTGCAAGCCCGGCGCGATCGTCGAGCTGCGCCGCTTCGAGGACCGCAAGGGCCGGCAGCGGGTGGCGTTGGCCGTGCGCTCGGACGTGGACCTTTATGCACAGGTCCGCGCGCCGGGGGCCACCTGGCTCGACCGCCGCAACCTGTCGAGCGACGGCCGCGACCTGGGCGGGGGCTTCGGAACCGAGGTGCGCGCCGCGATGGAGGCCCGCGCCGAGCACCTGGCCGACGAAGGACTGGCGCGGCGGCAGGGCCAGCGCATCATCTTCGCGCGCAACCTCCTCGACACGCTGAGGCGACGCGAACTGGACGCGGCCGCCAGCGAACTGTCTGCCGAGATCGGCCTGCCGCACACGCCGTCCAAGGCCGGCGAATATGTCGCGGGCACCGTGCGCCAGCGCGTCACGCTCGCCTCGGGCCGTTTCGCCATGATCGACGACGGCCTCGGCTTCCAGCTCGTGCCTTGGTCCCCCTCGCTCGACCGTCAGATCGGCAAGCACATCTCCGGCGTCATGCGCGGCGATGGCGGCGTGGACTGGTCGTTCGGGCGCGGCCGGGGCCTCGGCCTGTGAGCCGGCGGAGGTGATAGCCGGTGTCCGCGACCAAAATCCTTTGGGGTCAGGTCATCACGGTCTTTCTGATCGTGCTCGCCGCGATCTGGACCGCGACCCAATGGACGGCCGCGGCGCTCGCCTACCAGCCCGAGCTTGGGGCGCCCTGGTTCATGCTCGGCGATTGGCCGATCTATCCGCCGCCGGCCTTCTTCTGGTGGTGGTTCTCCTTCGACGCCTATGCGCCCGAGATATTCCAGACCGGGGCGTTCATCGCCACGTCGGGCGGGTTCGCCGCCATCGTCGTCGCCATCGCCATGTCGGTATGGCGCGCGCGTGAGCTGAAGAATGCCGCGACCTACGGCTCGGCGCGCTGGGCGGAGAGAGCGGAGGTTCGCGCCGCCGGACTGCTTGGCGACAATGGTGTCGTTCTCGGTCGCCTGGGGCGCGGCTATCTGCGCCACGATGGTCCCGAGCATGTGCTGTGTTTCGCGCCCACGCGCAGCGGCAAGGGTGTGGGTCTGGTTGTGCCCACGCTGCTCACCTGGCCCGGCTCGGCGATCGTCCACGACATCAAAGGCGAGAACTGGCAGCTCACGGCCGGCTTCCGCGCCCAGCACGCGCGGGTGCTGCTGTTCGACCCGACCAATGGCGCATCGGCCGCCTACAACCCCCTGCTCGAAATCCGCAAGGGCGCCTGGGAAGTGCGCGACGTGCAGAACGTCGCCGACGTGTTGGTGGACCCGGAAGGCTCGCTGGAGAAGCGCAACCATTGGGAAAAAACATCCCATGCGCTGCTGGTCGGTGCGATCCTCCATGTGCTCTACGCCGAGGCTGACAAGTCGCTCGCGGGCGTCGCCGCCTTCCTGTCCGATCCACGTCGCCCGATCGAGAGCACATTATGGGCGATGATGACGACGCCGCATCTCGGGGAGGCGGGCGTCCATCCTGTCGTCGCTTCCGCCGCGCGCGAACTGCTCAACAAATCGGCGAACGAGCGATCGGGCGTCCTCTCGACCGCCATGTCGTTCCTGGGCCTGTATCGCGATCCCATCGTCGCGCAGGTCACGCGCACCTGCGAGTGGCGCATAGCGGATCTGGTCGAAGGCGACTTGCCGGTGACGCTCTATCTCGTTGTGCCGCCGTCCGACATCTCGCGCACCAAGCCGCTCATTCGGCTCATCCTCAACCAGATCGGACGGCGGCTGACCGAGGACTTGAATGCCGGGCAGTCGCGCCACCGCCTGCTGCTCATGCTCGACGAATTTCCGACGCTCGGCCGATTGGACTTCTTCGAGTCCGCGCTGGCGTTCATGGCCGGCTACGGCATCCAGAGTTTTTTGATCGCCCAGAGTCTCAACCAGATCGACAAGGCTTACGGGCCGAACCACGCGATCCTCGACAATTGCCATGTGCGCGTATGCTTCGCCACGAATGACGAACGCACCGCCAAACGCATTTCGGACGCGCTCGGCACGGCCACCGAGATGCGGGCGATGAAGAATTACGCCGGCCATCGCCTCTCGCCCTGGCTCGGGCATTTGATGGTCTCGCGGCAGGAGACCGCCCGGCAGCTCCTCACCCCCGGCGAAATCATGCAGCTTCCGCCCAACGACGAGATCGTCATGGCTGCGGGCATCCCCCCGATCCGGGCGAAGAAGGTCCGCTACTACAAGGATCGACGGTTCACCGAGCGCGTGCTGCCGCCGCCGGATATGAATATCGGAGGCGGCCCGCCGCGCCCGGACGATTGGAGCGGGCTGCCACCGATCGAGGCCCCGCCCATGCCCGAACTGATCGAGCATCACGCACCGAAGAAGCCGAAGAAGAAAAAGGCCGGCAAGAAGCAGAACGCGACAGAGGACGATGCGGCCAACGCCGACCTGCGCCGCGATCCGCAGTTGGAGCGCCATATCGACATCGCGCCGCAGCCCAAGGCCGCACCTGACAATGAGTTCGAGCTGGACGAGCCCGAACAGGATAGCGACGCGGCGCGACAGGCGGCGATGCGCCGCCAAATGCAGCGTATCGCGCGGCAGGCGTCGCTCGATCCCGACGACGGCATCGAGCTATGAGCACGAAGACTCCGCTGTCGGTCTATCTCGACCCCGAGCTTATGCTCGCGCTCGCCGCCTATGCCGATCGGCGAGGGAAGTCGCGTTCGTTGATCGCGGAGGCCGCCATCGCGTCCTTCCTCTCGCCCGACGCCGACGAGCAGCGTGAGGCGGCCATCGCCAAGCGGCTCGATCGGATCGACCGCCGCATGACGCGGCTGGAGCGCGATACCGGCATCGGCGTAGAGATGATCGCGCTGTTCGTTCGTTTCTGGCTGTCCAATACCCCGGCGCCGCCCGAAGCGGAGCGGGCCGCCATGCGCCGCCAGGGCGGTGATCGCTACGACGCTTTTATCGAGGCGCTCGGCCGCCGACTCGCGAAGGGGCCGAAGGTCCGTCAGGAAATCGGCGAAGACTTTCCACCCCAAGAAGAATGAGCCGCCTACGCTGCTCCCTGTCTTTCTTCGCCAGACTACGACGCCCGCATTTACTTGTTGAAGCGCACCCTTTTCTGTCTCTCTTGATGTGCCCCTGACGCCGGGCGGCGGTTCGCCCGGCCCAATTCAGGGGCCTTTTCTTGACCGTCCACCCGATCCGTTCCGAGGCGAAGACACGCGGCGCGCGGATGCTGCGCACGGCGCTGGGGCCGTCGATCGCGACCTGGCTGGATGACCCCGCCGTCATCGAGGTGATGCTGAACCCCGATGGCCGGCTGTGGATCGACCGGCTCGGCGAAGGCATCAGCGACACCGGCGAGCTGCTGACCGCCGCGGACGGCGAACGCATCGTGCGCCTGGTCGCGCATCATGTCGGCGTCGAGGTTCATGCCCGGTCCCCGCGCGTCTCGGCCGAGCTGCCGGAGGGGGGCGAGCGGTTCGAGGGATTGCTGCCGCCCGTTGTCGCAGCGCCCGCCTTCGCGATCCGCAAGCCCGCCGTCGCGGTGTTCACGCTCGACGACTATGCGGCGGCCGGGATCATGTCGGGGGCCGAGGCCGAGGCGCTGCGCCAGGGCGTCGCGGCCCGCGCCAATATCATCGTCGCGGGCGGGACCGGCGCCGGCAAGACCACGCTGGTCAATGCGCTCCTGGCCGAGATCGCTAGGACCGCCGACCGCATCGTCCTGATCGAAGACACGCGCGAGCTGCAATGCGCCGCGCCCAACCTTGTCGCCATGCGGACCAAGGATGGCGTCGTCTCGCTGTCCGATCTTGTCCGGTCCTCGCTGCGCCTGCGGCCCGACCGCATCCCCATCGGCGAAGTCCGGGGAAGCGAGGCGCTCGATCTCATCAAGGCGTGGGGAACCGGGCACCCCGGCGGTGTCGGCACGATCCACGCCGGGACCGCGCTCGGGGCGCTGCGCCGCATGGAGCAGCTCATTCAGGAGGCCGTCGTCACGGTCCCGCGCGCGCTGATCGCCGAGACCATCGACCTGATCGCTGTGCTGGTCCGCGACGGACACGGCCGCCGCCTTGCCGAGCTGGCCCGCGTCGAAGGGCTCGACCCCGCCACCAGCGACTACCGCCTCGCGCCCCTTTCCACCACCCAACCGGGAGACCTCCCATGAAGAAGGACACCAAGCGCCGCCTGCTGGGCGGAACCATGCTCGACCGTCTCGGCCATGCCGGGATCACCGCTGTCGGCCTGCTCTACGCGATGCCCGCCCATGCGGGCGGATCGTCGATGCCGTGGGAAGCCCCGCTGCAATCCATCCTCGAAAGCATCGAGGGGCCGGTCGCCAAGATCATCGCGGTGATAATCATCATCGTGACCGGCCTGACGCTGGCGTTCGGCGACACGTCGGGCGGCGCGCGGCGGATGATCCAGATCGTCTTCGGCCTCAGCATCGCGTTCGCGGCCAGCTCGTTCTTCCTGTCGTTCTTTTCGTTCGGCGGGGGGCTGGTCGTCGCATGACGGGCGCGGCCGATCCTGTCGAGCCGATCGCGGGCTACTATGCCCCCGTTCACCGGGCGCTGATCGAGCCGATATTGCTCGGCGGCGCCCCGCGCTCGCTCGCCATCGTCAACGGCACCCTGGCCGGCGCGATCGGTCTCGGCCTGCGGCTCTGGCTCGCCGGTCTCGTGATCTGGGCTATCGGCCACGCGCTCTCGGTATGGGCCGCGCGGCGCGATCCGCAGTTCGTGGACGTGGCCCGGCGCCACCTCAAATACCCGGCCTGGATGCGGCCATGATGAGCTTGCGCGAATATCGCGGGCAAGCCGCGCATCTGGCCGACTTCCTGCCCTGGGCGGCGCTGGTCGGCGAAGGCGTCGTGCTCAACAAAGACGGGTCGCTCCAGCGCACGGCCCGTTTCCGTGGCCCCGATCTCGACAGCGCCACGCCGGCCGAGCTGGTCGCCACCACGGCACGGCTCAACAACGCACTGCGCCGCCTGGGCTCGGGCTGGGCGATCTTCGTCGAGGCGCAGCGGACGCCCGCGCTCGACTACCCGGAATCCGACTTTCCCGATCCCGTCTCCGCCCTCGTGGACATGGAACGGCGCGAACAATTCCGCGAGGAAGGCGCGCATTTCGAGAGCGCCTATTATCTGACGCTGCTGTGGATGCCGCCGGCCGAGGAAGCCGCGCGAGCCGAGGGCTGGCTCTACGAGGGCCGGTCCACCAGCGGCGTCGATCCGTGGGAGCTGCTCAAGGGCTTCACGGACCGCAGCGACCGCGTGCTCAATCTGGTCGAGGGCTTCGTGCCCGAGGTCCGCTGGCTCGATGACAGCGAGACGCTGACCTACCTGCACAGCACGATCTCGACCCGGCGCCAGCGCGTGCGCGTCCCCGAGACGCCAATGCACCTGGACGCGCTGCTCGCCGACGAGCCGCTGACCGGCGGGCTCGAACCGCGCCTGGGCGACCATCATATCCGCACGCTGACGATCACGGGATTCCCGAGCGTCACCTTTCCCGGCCTGCTCGACGAGCTGAACCGGCTCGCCTTCGAGTATCGCTGGGCGACCCGCGCGATCATGCTCGACAAGACCGACGCGACCAAGCTGCTCACGCGGATCAGGCGGCAATGGTTCGCCAAGCGCAAGTCGGTCGCGGCCATCCTCAAGGAAGTCATGACCAACGAGGCGTCCACGCTGCTCGACAGCGACGCCTCCAACAAAGCCGCCGACGCCGACATCGCCCTGCAGGAGCTGGGCTCCGACTATGCCGGCATGGCCTACGTCACCGCGACGGTGACGGTATGGGACCGCGATCCCGCCATCGCCGCCGAGAAGCTGCGGCTGGTCGAGAAGGTCATCCAGGGCCGCGACTTCACCGTCATCCCCGAGGGGATGAACGCGATCGAGGCATGGCTGGGGAGCCTGCCCGGCCACACCTACGCCAATGTCCGGCAACCGCCGATCTCCACCATCAATCTCGCCCACCTGATCCCCCTGTCAGCGGTATGGGCGGGGCCGGAACGGGACGAGCATTTCAATGCTCCCCCCTTGCTTTACGGCAAGACGGAAGGCTCGACCCCGTTCCGGTTTTCCCTTCATGTCGGCGACGTCGGCCATACGTTGATCGTCGGGCCGACCGGCGCCGGGAAGTCGGTGCTGCTCGCGCTGATGGCGATGCAGTTTCGCCGCTACGAGAACGGCCAGGTCTTCGCCTTCGATTTCGGCGGCAGCATCCGCGCCGCCGCGCTCGGCATGGGCGGCGACTGGCAGGATCTCGGCGGCGGACTTTCCGACGACAATGACGGCGGCGTCCAGTTGCAGCCGCTTGCGCGTATCGACGATCCCGCCGAACGTGCCTGGGCGGCCGAATGGCTGGCGGCGATCTTCGCGTCCGAAGGCGTCGCGGTCGATCCGCAGGCGAAAGAGCATATCTGGTCGGCGCTGACCTCGCTCGCCAGCGCGCCCTTGTCGGAGCGAACGCTGACCGGGCTCGCGGTCCTGTTGCAGAGCCAGCAGCTCAAGCAGGCGCTCGCGCCCTATTGCATCGGCGGGCCGTGGGGGCGGCTGCTCGACGCCGAGGCCGAGCGCCTGGGCGAAGCCGATGTGCAGGCGTTCGAGACCGAGGGCCTGGTCGGCGCCGGATCGGCCGCCGCGGTCCTGTCTTACCTGTTCCACCGGATCGAGGGCCGGCTGGACGGATCGCCGACGCTCATCATCATCGACGAGGGCTGGCTTGTCCTCGACAGCCCGGACTTCGCCGCGCAGCTCCGCGAGTGGCTAAAGACCCTGCGCAAGCGCAACGCCAGCGTCGTCTTCGCCACGCAGAGCCTGGCCGACATCGAAACGTCGAGCATCGCGCCGGCCATCATCGAATCCTGCGCGACGCGCATCTTCCTCCCCAACGAGCGCGTCGCCGAGCCGCAGATCGCCGCCATCTACGAGCGGTTCGGGCTCAATGCCCGCCAGATCGAGATCCTCAGCCGGGCGACGCCGAAGCGGGATTATTACTGTCAGAGCCGGCGGGGGAACCGACTGTTCGAGCTGGGGCTGGGCGAAGTGGCGATGGCCTTCGCCGCCGCCTCGGCGAAGTCCGACCAGCTCCGCATCGCCGAGATCATCGAAGCCTACGGGCAACCCGCGTTCGCCGCCGAATGGCTGCGGCATCGCGGCTGCGCCTGGGCCGTCGAGCTGCTGCCGGAACCGGCATCCGACCGCCAGCACCAGCTTCCCCTCACGCCAGACATGGAGATTTCCTGATGAGACTGCCCCCTGTCCGCCGCGCCGTCGTGGCCGGCGTCCTCGCCGTATCGGCCATCGCCCCGATCGTCGCGCCCATGCCCGCGCACGCGCAGTTCGGGGGGATCGTCTATGACCCCACCAATTATGCGCAAAACGTGCTGACGGCCGCCCGGTCGCTCCAGCAGATCAACAACCAGATTCAGCAAATCCAGAACCAGGCGACGAGCCTCATCAACGAGGCGCGCAACCTGACCTCGCTGCCGTTCAGCTCGCTCCAGCAATTGCAGCAGCAGGTTCAGCGCACGCAGCAGCTTCTCTCCGAGGCGCAGCGCATCGCCTACGACGTGCAGGACATCCAGCAGGCGTTCAACGGCCGCTACAAGGGCGCGGCGCTGACCGGCGATCACGCGCAGATGGTCGCCAACGCCAATGCCCGCTGGGAGGATAGCGTCGGCGCGTTTCAGGACGCCTTGCAGGTGCAGGCCGGCGTCGTCGGCAACATCGAGGGCGCGCGCACGACGATGGACAGCCTGGTCTCGGCCAGCCAGTCCGCGACCGGCGCGCTCCAGGCGGCGCAGGCGGGCAACCAGCTCCTCGCCCTGCAATCGCAGCAGCTCGCCGACCTCACCGCCGCCGTCGCGGCGCAGGGCCGCGCGCAGGCGCTCGAATCCGCCCGCCAGGCCGCCGAGGAAGCCGAAGGCCGCGAGCGGTTCCGCCGCTTCATGGGCAACTGAGGCTTCCCATGTCGCGCACGGCGAAGATCGCGGGGGTGGCGGGGCTGGCCGGCCTGATGATGACGGTGGCGATCGTCGCCGTCGTCCGGCCCCAGCAGCCTGCGCCGCCTCCGCCGCTCGCCCTGCCGGCGGAAGAAGGCCGCGACCGGCTTGCGCGCGAACTGGACCGCTGCGCCACGCTCACCATGCCCGACAGCGGTTGCGAGGTGGCCTGGGCCGCGAACCGCCGCCGCTTCTTCCGCCAGGATGATCCCGCGCCCCATGCCGAGCAAGGCGGCCTGGCCCCGGATGCCGAGGACGCCGAGCCATGAACGACACCGGCATCATCGACAATTTTCTGGGCGTCTTCACCGGCTACATCGACAGCGGGTTCGGTCTGCTCGGCGGCGAGGTGGCGTTCCTCTCGACCACCCTCATCGCCATCGACGTGACGCTGGCGGGCCTGTTCTGGGCCTGGGGCGCCGACGAGGACGTGCTTCAGCGTCTCGTTAAGAAGACGCTCTATATCGGCACCTTCGCCTTCATCATCGGCAACTTCTCGCTCCTCGCCACCATCGTCTTCGAGAGCTTCGCCGGTCTCGGCCTTCAGGCAAGCGGCGGGGCCATGACGATCGACGATTTCATGAAGCCCGGCACGATCGCCGCGACCGGACTCCAGGCCGGCAAGCCGCTGCTCGATGCGGCGGGTCAGTTCTCAAGCCTGTGGGCCTTCTTCGCCAACGCCGCGCTGATCCTCGTGCTCCTGATCGCGTGGCTGATCGTCGTCCTCGCCTTCTTCATCATCGCCGTCCAGGTCTTCATCACGCTGATCGAGTTCAAGCTGGTGACGCTGGCCGGGTTCGTCCTGCTGCCGTTCGCCTTCTTCAACAAGACCGCCTTCATGGCCGAGAAGGTGCTGGGCCATGTCGTCTCGACCGGCATCAAGGTCTTGGTCCTCGCTGTCATCACCGGCATCGGCACGACGCTGTTCAGCCAGTTCACGACCGCCGGCCTTGGCGCCGAACCCGACATCAATCAGGTCATGGCGATTGCGCTCGCGGCCTTGTCTCTCCTGGGCCTCGCGATCTTCGGCCCCAGCATCGCCAACGGCATCGTGTCGGGCGGCCCGCAACTCGGCGCGGGCGCGGCGGCCGGGACCGCGCTGGCGGCAGGCGGTGCGCTGGTCGGAGGCGCGGCCGCCGCACGGCTCGGCTTGGGCGCGGCAGGTTCGGCGGTTGGCGCGGCCGGCCGGATGACCGGCGCGGCTGCGCGTGGCAGTGCGCAGATGGCGGGCGGCGCCACCAGCGCCTACAGCCTTGGCTCGTTCGGCAAGAGCGGCGCTGGCGCTGTCGCGGGCGGCATGGCCGCCGTCGGCCAGGCGGCGGCGGGAAGCATGGCCGGTGCCGTCCTGTCGCCCTTGCGCAAGGCGGCCGCCAAGGGCGGCGAGGCGATGAAGGCCAACTTCCGCTCGGGCGCTCGCGCCGGATTCACCGCAACCGGCGGCACCATTTCCGGTGGGCCTTCGCCTGCCGCCCCGGCCGCTAGCGCTTCCGCACCGGCTGGCACTTCCACCCAACCCGGATGGGCCGCCGCGATGAAACGCCGCCAGTCCATGACCCACGGCGCGACCGTCCTCGCCCACACAATGAAGGCCGGCGACAGCCGCGGTGGCGGCGGCGGTCCCGACATCAAGGAAAGGGACTGACCCATGTTTCGACGACCCACCATCCGTTACGGCCAAACCCCCGAACCCACGACACCCTATCAACGCGCCGCGCAGGTTTGGGATGACCGCATCGGTTCGGCGCGCGTGCAGGCGAAGAACTGGCGCATGGCCTTCTTCGGCGCGCTCGCATTGTCGGGCGGTCTCGCTGGCGGCCTGGTCTGGCAATCGGCGCGCGGCCATATCGTGCCCTGGGTGGTTCAGGTCGATCGGCTTGGCGAGGCACAGGCCGTCGCCCCCGCCGAAACCGGCTACCGGCCCACCGATCCGCAGATCGCGTTCCATCTCGCGCGCTTCATCGAGCAGGTCCGCGCGATCCCCGCCGATCCGGTGATCGTCCGCCAGAACTGGCTGCGCGCCTACGATTTCACGACCGACCGGGGCGCGATGGCGCTCAACGACTACGCCCGCGCCAACGATCCCTTCGCCAATGTCGGCCGGGTGCAGGTCGCGGCGGACGTCTCCAGCGTGATCCGCGCCTCGCCTGACAGCTTCCGCGTGGCCTGGACCGAGCGGCGCTATCAGGACGGGAGCCTCGCCGCCACCGAACGCTGGTCGGCCATCCTCACCATCGTCGTGCAACCGCCGCGCACGCCCGACGCGCTGCGCAAGAACCCGCTCGGCGTGTTCGTCAACGCCCTCAACTGGAGCAAGGAGCTGTCGCAATGACCTGGCAATCCGCCCGCCGTGCCGCCAGCGCGGCAATGCTACTTTCCGCAACCGCGCTCGCCGGCTGCGCCACCACATCGGCGAAGCCGCCCGCTATCGCCTACGACGATCCGCCGCGCGAGATCGCTGCGACGCCGGCCGCACAGCCGCCGCGCGCCGTCGAGGTGGTGACGATCCCCGAACCCCTGCCGCTCCCCGGCCAATTGAAGCCGGTCGCAGCCAGCGCAGCGACTTCCGAGCCTGCCGATCCGCGCCGCCGTGTCGGTGCGGCGAATGACGCTGCGCGCGTGCAGCCCGTCCGTGACGGCTTCCTCAACGCCATTCAGCAGTATCCGTGGACCCAAGGCGCGCTCTATCAGGTCTATACCGCGCCCGGCCAGGTGACAGACATCGCGCTTCAGGAAGGCGAGCAGCTCGTGGGGCCGGGGCCGGTGGCGGCCGGCGATACGGTCAGGTGGATCATCGGCGATACGGTGAGCGGCAGCGGGCAGACCGCGCGCGTGCATATCCTCGTGAAGCCCACCCGCCCCGACATCGGCACGAATCTGGTCATCAACACCGACCGGCGCACCTATCACATCGAACTGCGCGCGACGGCTTCGACCTATATGGCCTCCGTCTCCTGGACCTACCCGCAGGACCAGCTCATCGCGCTGCGCGGCGCCAATGCCGCCGCGACCGCCTCGGCTCCCGTCGCCGCCGGCCTCGATCTCGCGGCGCTCAATTTCCGCTACCGCATCGAGGGCGACCGCGTGCCGTGGAAGCCCGTTCGCGCCTTCGACGATTCCGCCCAGGTGTTCATCGAGTTTCCGGCCGGGATCTCGCAGGGCGAGATGCCGCCGCTGTTCGTGACCGGCGCGGCCGGCGATGCCGAGCTGGTCAATTACCGCGTGCAGGGCCGCTACATGGTGGTGGACCGGCTGTTTGCCGCCGCCGAGCTGCGCCTAAGCGACCGGCGCAGCGAGCAGCGCATTCGCATCGTGCGTGACGACGGGCGCAGGGGGCGGCCGTGACTGATCCCGCCGGCAATTCCCCGCCCGAGGCCGCCGCACCGCAAGCGCCGCGCGCCGACCCGCAAGCCTTCCAGCTTCGGGGCGACCCGCCCCGCGTCATGCGGCTGTCGCGCAAGGCGCTGGCGCTCATGGGCGTTGCCGCTGGCCTCGGCATCGGCGGCTCGCTGATCTACGCGCTCAAGCCGCCGGGCGAGAAGGAGGCGAAGGAACTCTACAGCACTGACAGCCGCGCCACGTCCGAGACCATCACATCGGGGCCGCGCGACTACAGCCAGGCGCCGAAGCTCGGCCCGCCGCTTCCCGGCGACCTCGGCGGCCCGATCGTCTCCGCCCAGCAGCGCGGCGAGAATGTCCCGGTCCCGCCGGTTGGCGCGCAGCCCGATTCGCGCGCCCAGGCCGAGGAAGCCGCCCGCCAGCGCGCCCAACAGGAACGCGATGCGGCGCGCATGAGCGGCGTGTTTCTCGGCGGCAGCAGCGCCGGGGCCGCTGCGATGCCGTCCCTGCCGAACCTCGCAATGGCAGCGCCGGACGCTGCCGCTCCGCAGCCCGCAGGACAACCAGATGGCTCGGCCGCGCAGGGCGACCAGGCCGCCAAGCGGGCCTTCATGGCGCAGGCGTCCAATGCGCGCACGGTGAGCGTCGAGCGCCTGGCCGCGCCGGCCTCGCCCAACATCGTGCAGGCTGGCAGTATCATCCCGGCCGCGCTCATCACCGGCGTCCGTTCGGACCTTCCCGGCCAGATCACCGCCCAGGTGACGGCCAACGTCTATGACAGTCCTACGGGCCGCATCCTGCTCATCCCGCAAGGCGCCCGGCTGATCGGCGAATATGACAGCGAGATCGCCGCCGGACAGACCCGCGTGCTTCTCGCCTGGGTCCGGCTCATCATGCCGGATGGCCGCTCGATCGTTCTCGAGCGCCAGCCCGGCGCCGACGCGGCCGGCTATGCCGGCCTACAGGACCGCGTGAACCAGCATTGGGGAAATCTTCTGAAAGCCGCCGCCGTCTCGACGCTGCTCGGCGTCGGGGCCGAGCTGGGCGCGGACAGCGAGGACGACCTGACCCGTGCGCTCAGGCGCGGCTCGCAAGACACCATCAACCAGACCGGCCAGCAGATCGTGCGTCGGCAATTGAATGTGCAGCCGACGCTCACCATCCGGCCGGGGTATCCGTTGCGCGTGGTCCTAACCCGCGACCTCGTATTGGAGCCCGTTGGAGGCGCACGATGAGCAAATTGAAGCTGGGGCCGCTGGCCGACGATCGGCCGGTCAAGCTCACCGTGGAGCTGCCCGCCACCGTGCATCGCGACTTGCAAGCCTATGCCGCCGCGCTCGCGGCCGAGACTGGGGGATCGCCGGTCCCGCCCGACAAGCTGGTCGCGCCGATGCTCACCCGATTCATGGAAACCGACCGGGCCTTTCGCCGGCACCGCGCGCAGGAGAAGTGAGCGCGCGCCGCCTGCCGTCAGTTGCCCATGAACTTCTTGAAACGCTCCCGGCCTTCCGCCTCGATCACGGCCTGTTCGGCGTTGGCGCATTCGTCGCCGCGCGCCGTTCCTTCCGCGCATTGCGCCACGACCTGCCGCGCTTCATCGAGATGCGCCGCGAAATACTGCGTCCCGCGCGGCTCGGCCGGCGCCGGGGCGGCGGCAGGCGGGCCGGCGACGATCGCTGTCCGCTCGACGGGCACGATCACCGGGCGGAGGACGAAACCCGCCCCGAACCCGATGATGAGCGTGACCAGCACGATGATGAGTGTCTTGCCTTGGGTCATGACGGCTCCTTTCCCGGTTGCTGAAACGGCGGCTGCGGTCCCGGCACGGACGGCAGCGAATAGCGGATCGCCACGAAATCGAGGAAGCGACGCAAGACGGCGTTCTCATTGTCCTCACGCCAGTAGCCGGAGAATCCCACGCGGGCATGGCCGCTAGCGTCGTGGACCTCGCGGAAGAGCACTCCTGGCACTTGGATACCAAGCGCCGATTCCGCGACGATCGAGATGCGCCCGCCAAGCGCGATGGCGCTCAGCACTGTGTCCCGCCCGATGTCGTCCATGTCGATCGCTGGTGTGTGGCCGGGCATCCCGAGCTTTCCCAAGAGCATATTTCGCGTTTCCGGGCCTGGATCTCGCTCAGTCAATAAAAACTGTTCGTCGTTGAGATCGGACCAATGGATGCGCTCACACACAGCCAGCGGATGATCTTCCGGCATCGCAACTAACAAGCGCTCGCTCCAAAATGGGCGCCTGACTATTCCTGAGTAGGTCGTTTCTCCGGTCATTATGGCGATGTCGAGGAGTCCATTCTCGATCCCGGCTAGGAGCATCTCGCGGTCGCGTTCAAAACCGCGCACACGAACTTCAGGATAGCGCTCGTGAAACTCGCTTAGAGTTGCCCGCAGATTGCCGGCCGAGAAGGAGGTATAGAAGCCAACGCCTAACTTGCCAGCGTTGCCGCTCTGCGTTGCTCGCACCCAGGCGTTCAGTTCCTCGAACTCTCCGACTATTCGCTGTGCGGTGCGTAGGTAAGTTTTCCCGTTCGGCGTCAGCGTCGCTCCGCGTGTCCTGCGGTCGAACAGCGCCATGCCAAGCCTTTTCTCAACAGTGAGAATATGTCGACTAAGAGTAGCTTGTTTGATGTTCAAGTTACGTGCCGCGCGGCTGAAACTTCCCGCATCGGCCGCGGCAATCAGGTATCGAAGCTGGCGCAGCTCTATCATCACGCCGGTTCAGCCGAGGAACCGAGTGGGGTAACTTCAACGCCTTGGGTTCGATCCCGATAGGCCAACAATCGCAGGGCATTGAACACCACGAGCAACGTCGATCCTTCATGCACCGCCACTGCTGGCCCAATGCCAAGTCCGAGGATCGTCGCCGGCACCAGGAATGCGACGATGCCGAGGCTGACGAACACATTCTGTCGGATCACCGATCGGGTGGTGCGGCTGAGCCCCACCGCGAAGGGCAAATGCGAGAGATCGTCGGCCATGAGCGCAACATCGGCCGTCTCAAGGGCAACGTCGGAACCCGCGGCGCCCATGGCGATACCCACCGTCGCGCTCGCCATGGCCGGCGCATCGTTGACGCCATCGCCGACCATGGCGACCTTCGTTTCGGCGCGGAGTTTCTTGATCGCCTCAACCTTGTCTTCCGGCATGAGATCGCCCCATGCCTCGTCGAGCCCCACTTCCCGCGCGATTGCCTCGGCTGCCTTTTGATGGTCGCCGGAGATCATGATCATGCGCTTGATGCCGATCTCATGGAGCCGCTTGAGCGCTGCCTTGGCCGTCTCCCGAGGCGTATCGAGCAAGCCGATCGCGCCCAGATCGCGATTGTCGCGCCGCACGACCATGCTGGTTTGCCCGCCCTCGCGCAGCGCTGCGATCGCGTCGGCCATCGCCGGAGAAAGCGGCGCGATTCCTTCGGTGCCGAACATGCCGGGTTTGCCGATGAGAACCTCGTCCTCGCCGACAAGGGCCGAGACGCCGCGACCCGTCAGGCTCTTCAGGTTCTCGGCCTGGGGGATGGGATATTCGCCGCTATGGTCACGCCCGTCGCGGGCAATTGCCTGCGCCAGCGGGTGGTCGCTCAGGCTTTCGACCGCGACTGCGATCGCCATCAACTCTTCCTTCGACACGCCCGGCGCGGGAATGATCTGCTGGATGCGCGGCTCTCCCTTGGTGAGCGTGCCTGTCTTGTCGAAGGCAATCGCATCGAGCGAGCCAAGCAGTTCGAGCGGCGCACCGCCCTTGACGAGGACGCCGCCGCGTGCAGCACGCGCGACGCCAGAGAGGACAGCGCTCGGCGTGGCGATGGCGAGCGCACAGGGGCTGGCGGCGACCAGCACCGCCATTGAGCGGTAGAAGCTGTCGCGGAACGGCTCGTCCACCACCACCCAGGCGAACAGCAGCACGACTGCGAGCACCAGGACGAGCGGCACGAAAATCCGCTCGAAGCGGTCGGTGAAGCGCTGCGTCGGCGACTTCTGCGTCTCCGCCTCGCTGACCATCTTGACTACCTTGGCCAGCGTGCTTTCGCTCGACAGGCGCGTGACCTCGATCTCGATGAGCCCGCTGCCGTTGATCGTGCCGGCAAAGACCCGGTTCGCGGCCTCGACTCGATCGGGATTGGCGCGCGCTGTCGCATCGTCCATCACAGGCTGCTTGTCGACGGGAATGCTCTCGCCGGTCACTGGCGCCTGGTTGATACTGGATGTGCCCTTGATCACGAAGCCGTCGGCCGCCACGCGCTCGTCCGGTTTCACGATTACGGTATCGCCGACCTTCAGGTCATCAACGGAGATTTCCTCCGTGGTGCCGTCCGGCCGCCGGACGGTGGCAGTGCGCGGCGCGAGTGCGGCCAGCGCCTCGATCGCCCGCTTGGCGCGCCCCATGGCATAGTGCTCCAGCGCATGGCCGAGGCTGAACAGGAACAGCAGCAGTGCGCCTTCGGCGAACGCGCCGAGCGCCGCTGCGCCGGCCGCCGCAACGAGCATGAGCGTGTCGATCTCGAACTTGCGCAGCCTGAGATTGTCGATCGCCTCGCGCAGGGTGAAGAAGCCGCCGAAGAAATAGGCGATGATGTAGAGCGCGGTCGGCAGCCAGCCTGGTGCCGCCGCGACGAGCTTTTCGATCGCGAAGCCGATGCCGAGCAGAGCGCCGCAGGTAAGCGCGAAAATGAGTTCGGTGTTGGGGCCGAGAAAGGCGCCATGATCATGGTCGTGGCCATCGCCTTTGGCGTGCGGCGCTTTCGTGTCATGGGCACCGGGTCCATGATCGTGTCCTGCATGTGTGTCCTCGGGAGAAAGCACCAGCGCCCGTCTTGTCTGCCTGACCCCCAGCTTCGCAAGCGCCGCCTGAAGGGTCTGTTCGGAAATCTGCTCCCGATCGAACTCTACACGCACCATGCCCGCGCCATTGGCCTCGGCTTCCAGCACGCCCGGCAAGGCGCGCAGTTGTTCGCTGACGGTCCGCGCCTTCCGCTGGTGGCCGATCCCTTTGACCGGCCACAGCACATGGCCATATCGCTCGGCGATGGCAGCGCCCGCAGCTTGCGCGATGTCGCGGATGCGGCCCAGGGTAAGGATTTCGCGGTCATAGTGGATGCAAAGCAGGGCCGGCTTGTCCCCTTCGGCCAGGACGATATGCGCCTTCTCGATTCCCGGCCGCACCGCGAGATTGGCTGTCAGCCGCTCAACACAGGCGTCGTTGGCGTCCGGGATTTCGGGAAGAATGAGCGGTATATCGAGCTGTAGCTTTTGCGACATGGGATTTCCTCTGATGGTTTCGGGACATGGCAGCGCCGGCGCCACGCAAGGCGCGGCAAGCCGCTAGGGGGGCGGTTGCCCGACCCGCTCCGAGCTGTCCCGGCGGCAGATTTGCGGTGGTGCCTCGGCGCGCAGGATCACGATCGCGTCATCCGAGATCGCGAGGTTCACGTTCTCGCCAAAATAAGTGACGCCGGCTGCCGGAGCAGTCAGGCGTTCGGCGTGGCCATCTGGCAATGTCGCGAGATTGATCGTCAGGCCGTCCCCGATAAAATCGACGCTCACCTTCGGTCCACCCTTGCACGTAAAGACATGCTGGCCAGTCAGACGTGACGTGCCACTGGTCTCCCCGTTGTCGGTCTCTGCCGAGCAACCGGAGCTGGCGACCATAAGGAATGTCCCGGCGAGGAATGCGCACACCGCGCGCGGGGTGTTGGGCAGGTGTATTCTCTCTGCCTGCCCTCCTGCGGGGTCTCTCTGTGATCGTTCACCGTGAGCGACTGTGGGACGGCGCTCACGGTGCGGACCCTTCTCGCGCAAGCACAGGGGGCGGCGGCCTGCGGGGGGTCGATAGGCGGCATTTCCATCGAGCGGATCTTCAAGGCGACTTAGCATCATGCCTTCGCCTCCCTGTCGCGGCGTGCTTCGGCGCGCGCATCGGCCAGGATTTCGATGCCGCCCTTGATGGCGATCAGCGCGGTGGCGAGTCCGACGACGAGGTCCGGCCAGTTGGTTCCGAGCCAGAGCACCAGCGCGCCTGCGACGAGGATGCCTCCGTTCGATATGAAGTCGTTGAAGCTGAAGGTCGTCGCCGCGCGCAGAGCGACATCGGGCCGCTCAAGCCTCTGGAGCAGCCTCAAACACAGATAGTTGATCGCGGCGGCGACGGCGGACATCACCATCATGGCGGAGCCGACCGGCTCGCTGCCATAATAATAGCGCCGGCCGACGTCGACCAGAATACCGACTGCGAAGACAAGCAGCATCGTGCCTGACGCCATCGCGGCGCGAGTTTTCCAGACCTTGCGCTGGCTTAACGCGATGAGGCTCAACAAGTAGACGCCCGCATCGGACAGATTGTCGACACCGTTCGCGATCAGCGCGCTCGAATCGGCGGTGAAGCCGACCAGGAAAAAGGCGGCGGAGATGCCGGCATTGAGGATCAGCACGATCCACAAGGTCCGGCGCTTCGATCCGGTGGTGCTTTTGCCGTTCTCGGTCATCGGCGCTCCTTCCGGGCCGCCGCCCTGAGCCTTACGCTTCTTCTGTGGTGGCGATTGATGCTGACGCCTGCGGAGCGAACTTCATCTCTGAGGCAGTTCACCAAAGCCCTGTCATGCACGCGCAGGGCCTTGCGGAATCTTCGCCGCAGGAACAGGCCGATTACTCCGTTGAACTCGATTGCATGGCGAATCTGCGTTCCTGCTCCGAACGCCTCAAGCTCATATGTTTCCCGAAAGACCGGAACGCCGCCAATCCCGATCATCCAGCCGATGGCGTGCGGCTTGTCGAATGTGGTGATCGTCGCCTGGGCTTTTAGCCGATACTCGCCGCTGAGAAGAGCATGGGAAAATCTGATGCGCCTGCGAGGAGCTGCATCGGCCTGGAAGCGATAGCTCGGGTGCCAGAACGTGAAGGCGCTCAGCTCGGCAAGGTGCATCCAGACCCGGATTGGGCTCATGTTAAAGGAGAATGTGTTTTCTTCCTGCATGGCGGCTCGTCCTGTCGGCCCACAATGTGGAGGAACTGGAGGCCGCCGTGCGCGGCCTCCAGCCTGTCCTCACGATGAGGGGAGCGGCTCTGTGCTCCCTTCTGTCGCGTGGTCGTTCTGCTCAGCCTCCTCCATCCGTCTGCCGTAGCGAGCGTAGAGCGTCGGCAGCACGAACAGGGTAAGCAGCGTCGCGGAGATGAGGCCGCCGATCACAACAGTTGCGAGCGGTTTTTGCACTTCCGCGCCCGCGCCTGTGGCGATGGCCATGGGAACGAACCCGAGCGAAGCGACGAGCGCTGTCATCACCACCGGCCGCAATCGCATCATCGCGCCTTCACGGGCGGCCTTTGCCCGGTCCATGCCTCTTGCCATCAGCCCCTGGATCGACGTCACCATCACCAGCCCGTTGAGGACCGCGATGCCCGACAGAGCGATGAATCCGACTGCCGCCGAGATCGAGAACGGCATGCCTCGCAGGAACAGCGAGAGGACACCACCGACGAGCGCCAGCGGGACCCCCGTGAACACGATCGCGGCATCGCGAACGCTGCCCAATGCGCCGTAAAGCAACAGCATGATCAGCGCGAAGCAGGCGGGAACCACCAGCATCAGCCTTTCAGTGGCCGACTGGAGATTCTCGAACTGCCCGCCCCAGTCCAGATACTGGCCGGCAGGGAGGCGCACTTCCCTGTCGATCACTTCCTGGGCGTCGGCAACGACGCCGGCCACGTCGCGCCCACGCACATTGGCCTGGACGACGACGCGCCGCTTGCCGTTCTCGCGGCTGATCTGGTTGGGACCATCGGTGACACCGATGTCGGCAACGCTCTGGAGCGGCACGAACCCGCCGTTTGGCAGGGGCACTGGCACCTGCGCGAGCGTCTGGAGATCGGCCCGAGCGGCATCCGCGAGACGGATAGTGACGGCGAACCGCCGGTCGCCCTCGAAGATCATGCCGGCGTCACGCCCGCCGATCGCCGCCGAGATCGTGTCCTGCACGGTCTGGGCAGTGATGCCGAGCCTCGCCATGATGTCCCGGCGCGGCCGGATGTCGAGCATCGGCAGGCCCTCCGTCTGCTCCACCCGAACGTCCACCGCGCCCTCGGTTTGACGGAGGATCGCCGCGATCTGGTTGGCAGTGTCGTTCATGGCGTCGAAGTCGTCGCCGAACACCTTGACCGCCACATCGCCGCGCACGCCGGCAATCAGCTCGTTGAACCGCATCTGGATCGGCTGGCTGATCTCGAACGCGCCGCCTGGGATGTCTTCCAGAACCCGCTCGACCTTGGCGACCAGATCGGCCCTGGAGAGGCGCCGGTCCGGCCATTCATCCCTCGGCTTCATGATGATGAAGGTGTCGGAGATGTTGGGCGGCATCGGGTCGGAAGCCAGCTCGGCCGTGCCCGTCTTGGAGAAGACGAACCGCACTTCCGGCAGCCTTGCGATCTCCCGCTCGATGCGCGACTGCATCGCCTGGCTCTGATCGACCGACGTTCCCGGAACGCGCAACACCTGCGCGGTCAGGTCGCCCTCGTCGAGCTGGGGCAGAAACTCCTGCCCCAGGAACGAGAAGGTCAGGATCGCAGCAAGGAACGCCCCCACGCCCACCCCCATGGTCAGCGAAGGCCGCTTCATCGCCTTGTCGAGGCCCGGCTCATATTTGCGCTTGAGCCAGGACATGATGCGCCCTTCCTTTTCCTCCACCGGCTTCGACAGCCAGATGGCCAGCGCCGCCGGAATGAAGGTCAGGGAGAGGACGAAAGCCGAGACGAGCGCCATGATGACGGTCAGGGCCATCGGCGTGAAGGTCTTGCCTTCGACGCCGCTCAGCGTGAGCACCGGCACATAGACGAGGATGATGATCGCCTGGCCGTAAACGGTGGGGCGGATCATCTCCCGCGCGGCGCGAGCGACTGATTGCAGCCGCTCCTCAAGTGTCAGAGTGCGTCCAAGATGATGCTGGCGCTCGGCGATACGCCGCAGCGCGTTCTCTACGATGATGACCGCGCCATCGACGATGAGGCCGAAGTCCAGCGCACCCAGGCTCATCAGATTGGCCGACACGCCGGTCCTCAGCATCCCGAAGCTGGTCATCAGCATGGTGATCGGAATCACCAGCGCCGCGATCAGCGCCGCTCGGAAATTGCCGAGCAGCACGAACAGCACGACGATGACGAGCAATGCGCCCTCGGACAGGTTCTTCGCCACCGTCTTGATCGTGGCGTTGACCAGTCCCGTGCGGTCGAGCACCGGCTGGATCGTGACATCGGTTGGCAGCGAGGCGTTGATCTCCTCGATCCTCTCCGCCACTGCCGAGGCCACGGTGCGGCTGTTCTCGCCGATCCGCATGATCGCGGTGCCGACCACGACCTCCTGGCCATTCTCGGAGGCCGAGCCGTAGCGAATGGCCTGGCCGAGACGAACCTGCGCCACGGAATCGAGCCGGATCGGCACGCCCTCGCGCGTGGCGATGACAGTGCTGGCCAGCTCCCCGATGTTGCGGATGCGCGCGTCCGAGCGAACGGCGAGCCCTTCGCCGCCGCGATCGACCACGCCTGCGCCCACGCCGACATTGTTCTGCTCAAGCGCTTGCGCCAGAGCCGTCAGATCCATGCCTATCGCGGCGAGCCGCTGCACGTCGGGGATCACCTGGAACTGCTTCACATAGCCGCCGATTGAATCGACGCCGGCAAGGCCGGGCGTGTTCTTGAGCAGCGGGGCGACGATCCAGTCCTGCGTGGTGCGCAGAAAGGTCGCCTTGTCGGCTTCGGTTACGAGCCGATCGCCTTCGGGGGTGATGTAGCTGCCGTCCGGCTGGATACCGGGTTCACCCGGTCTATGCGTGTCCTCATCGCGATGTTCGAGATGGACGGTCCACATATAGACTTCGCCCAGCCCGGTCGCGATCGGCCCCATCGTTGGCACCGCGCCTTCAGGCAGGCTTTCCTCGGCGACCCGCAGCCGCTCGGCCACCTGCTGGCGTGCAAAGTAGATGTCGGTCGATTCCGAGAAGACGGCCGTGACCTGGGCAAAGCCGTTGCGGCTCAGCGAGCGTGTGTATTCCAGCCCAGGAACGCCCGCCAACGCGGTCTCGATGGGAAAAGAGACCTGCGCCTCGACCAGTTCGGGCGAGAGCGCGGGCGCGGTGATGTTCACCTGCACCTGGTTGTTGGTGATGTCGGGAACGGCGTCGATCGGCAGGCGAGAAATCGCCCAGCCTCCGATCACCATGGCGATGACCGTCATGAGCAGGATGAACCAGCGACGCTCGACGGAGAATGTGACGATGCGGTCTATCATGATCAGTGTCCGTGCTCCGCTTCGCCTTTTCCAAGCTCGGCCTTGAGGGTGAAGCTGCCCGGTCCGGCGATCCGTTCATTGCCGGTGAGGCCCGAGGTCACGACCACATTGTCGCCGCTCGGAGCGCCGAGCGTGACCGGCGTGGCCTGGAAGCCGTGGTCGGTGCGGACGAACACGGTCGGCCGTCCTTCGACGGTCTGGATCGCGCTTTGCGGAACCAGCACCGATCCGGCGCCTCCGTCCGGCAATTGTATCGAAGCCGTCACCGGCTCACCCACACGCCACTGGCCCGAGCGGTTGTCGATGACGGCGATCACGGTTGCGAGGCGCGTCGTCTCGTCGAGGATCGGCGAGACGAAATCGACCCGCGCCACCGATCGCCGATCGCCCGCGACGATCTCGATCTGCGAGCCTGGCCGCACCTTGCCGGCATCGGCCGGCGGCAGCGCAAGCGTGACCGCGACGCGGGAAAGGTTCGCCACGCGGAACAGCTCGGCATCCGCCGCGACGGTCTGGCCGAGCGTCACGCTGCGCGCCACGACCTGTCCTGACAGAGGCGAGGTGACAGCGATCCGGTTCAGCGCCCCACCGCCGCCTCCAGCCGCCGCGACCTGCTGTTGAGCCAGACGCAGCGCGATGCGCGCCTCGGTCGCGGCCGTGCGTGCTGCGATCAGATCCTGTTCCGGCGAGACCCGCTCATTGAATAGGCGCTGCTCGCGGGCGAGGTTCGATTCCGCAAGCGACAGCCGTGCGCGCGCCGCTTCGATCTCGGCATTGAGCGTCGCGGCCTCGCGGCTCTCGATGATCGCCAACGCTTGTCCGCGTCCGACCGACTGGCCGAGGTTGCGGGTGAGCGAGACGACGCGGCCGCCGATCGCGGCGGATACGACCTGCATTCCTTGCGGATCGCCCTCGATCGTTGCCGGCAATGTCAGCGCACCACCACCGCTGCGCACGACCCGGACAAGCTCGATCCCGGCCTTGCGTATCTGCTCGGCGGTAAGCTCGATCTCGCCTTCTTCCTCGGCGTGACCAGCTTCTTCACCGGCAGCGGCATTCTCTGTTTCTTCCGGGGGCGCATCGCCGCCGGTGCAGCCGGCCATGAGCAAGGCCGCGAGGGTCAGCGGCAGAGCCGCTTTCAGATAGGATTTCATGATCAATTCCCCTGTTCGGGCGCGGGCGCGGTCAGGCGTTCAAGCCGTGCCCTGGCGTTCTGATAGGCGACGAGCGCGTCGATCGCGGTAAGCCGGGTCTCGGCCAGTGTCCGTTCGGCATCGAGCAGGTCGAGCTGGCCGAATTTTCCTTCGCGATAGCCGATCCGCGCGATGCGAGCGGCTTCCTGCGCGGCCGCCAACGCGGGACCATTCGCAGTCCGCGCGTTGGTCGCGGCGTTGTCCGCTTCCGTCCTGGCGTCGAGGATCGCCTGTTCGACATCTAGCGCGGTCATGCGGCGCTGTGCTTCGGCGCGCGTGCGTTCGGCGCTGGCCTGTCCCACGGCGGCTCGGCCGCTGTTGAACAGGGGAAGCGGAACCGAAATGCTGAACAGGGCGGCGGTATCGTTCGACTCCGAAAACCGCCGCACGCCTGGTCCGACCGTGACATCGGGCACGCGCTGCGATCTGGCCAGCCGAACGCCTGCATCGGCAATCGCGAGGTCCGCGTCGGCGGCGGCGAGCGCCAATGTGCCTTCCGCAGTGGGCTCCAGTTGCGGACCAAACGCAGCGGGTAATCTGTCAAGAGCGGCCAGATCGAGCGGCCCCGTCACAGGCTGCCCGATCCTGCGGCCGAGATTGAGACGGGCGGCGTCGAGCAGACGCCTTGCATTCTCTACCGTAGCATCGGCATTGAGCCGGGTGACGTCCGCGCGTTGCTCCTCGATCGGCGAAGCGCGTCCGGCCCGAACGCGCACGCGCGCGGCATTCAATGCTTCGCTCGCAATGCGCGCCTGGTCGAGAGCCGTCGCCAGCCGGCGTTCGGCCGCCACGGCGTTCACATATAGCTCGGTGACTTGAAGGCGAATATCCGCCTCAGTGATCGCGGCGGCAAGCAGCGCTCGCCCTGTCCTGGCATCGGCAACCGCGATCCGTGCCGATCGCTTGCCGCCAAGCTCGATCGGGATCGAAAGCCCGACTGTCGTCTCGGCTCCGCGAAAATCGCGATAAGGGCCGGTGCCGACAATATTCTCAACTTCGGTCGTGACGGTGGGGTTGGGGCGCAGGCCCGCGATCGTCCGGCCCGCTTCGGCGGCCGCGATGTCGGCGCGAGCCGCATCTGCCGCCGGAGCGCTGCCGCCAGCGGCCGCAACTGCCTGATCAAGGGTAAGCGGCGGGGCCGCAAGTGGAGCCGTGGTGGCAATATCCTGTGCTTGCGCCACGGAGACGCAAGACACGGCAGCCAGCAAGGCTGCGAACATTCTGTGCATGCTGATTTTCCTGATTGAAACGAATCAGGCCCGCCGCCTCGCAATGCGAGGCATCGGCGAGCCGCTTACGAATCAATCAGGCGATAGGAGGGCGTAGCGCAGGCCCGGCGGACCACCGCGCGAACACGTCGCTGGCCGGAAAGTAGAACCTGGAAGAAGTCATGTCCGTCAAGGCGTGGGATGGGCCGGAAACCGGGGCAAAGAGGCCGTGCCCATGGCAACTGCCATGATGGTGTGGCATCCCTCTATCGGAGTCGCCCGGTGACTGATCCGAATCGCCGTCGGTATGGATTTCGCCCGAACATTCGAGCGTCGCGGCGACGGAAAGCTCGCTTGCATGCACCGTCGTCGACGCAATGAGCGACGTCATCAGGAGGCAAAAAAGGAGCAGGCTCCGACGCAACATTTCAATACCCTAGCGACGAACGCTCGAATTGTCATGTTTCTTCGCCAGTAGCGGCCGCAAATCTTCAGGTATCGGCATCGGGGCAAAGGCACTGACGTTGGAGCGCCCCGTGTTGCCCATGGGGACACGCCCCGCCAGCGCTCCGATCGGAGCCAGCGCCAAGCGAGCGATCTGTCCGAGCATTTCGCGGATGTCGCGGAGGCGGACGGCGTAGCAAAGCATCAGCCAATGGACGTGCATATGTTGGCCCAACATGGGCTGGGACAGGATATGGGCGCGCTCCAAGGCTCGCCATGCGGTCTCGGTGTCGCTTTGCCGGGCCGCCATGACATAGCGCTTCCGCTCGACCGCAATGGCGTCCGAAAGGGCTATCGTGCCGCTCACGACATGCTCTCACGCAGTGAGAGCGCGATCCAGAAGGCTAGTCGCCCAATCTCATTTCGCGTCTGCGGGGCGGCTCTGCTAAAGCCGCTGTATCTACTTGCCATGTCTGTCGCCTCGATGCGGTCGATCTGACGGCTTAATATGAACCCCGTAGCAACTACAGGGTCAAGGAATGGCGCTCGCTACCAACGCTCCAAGGGCGACGATGAACCCGGCCAGCGTCGGAAGCGCCGTGACCGCCAGACCGAACGCGCGTGCGCCGGCTCCTTTCGGGTAGCCCGCGAGAAACGTCACCCGCCCTATGGCGAAGAGCAGCACTTGGCCGGCGACGAGCGGAACGGTCCACGCGCCCGCAAGCAACAACACAGCGATCTGGACGATCACCGCCATCAGCGCCTGCTCGACCGTGTTCTGAAGGAAGGCGACGTAGATGGCGATGCGGGGGCTTGGCAGCGCGAAGGCGCTGCCGCGAATGTCGTCGAGCGAATGCCGCCGCCCGCGCGACACCATCGAAAAGCCGACCAGGACCCAGAACATGGTGAGCAGCGCCGAGCCTGACCAGAACGTGATGAGGTCGCCGATGTCGTCGCCGGGCAGGCGGAAGAAGAACGGCAGCAGCCAGTAGGCGCCCGCCAGAACCAGCACGCAGAAGAGCAGGCCGGCCGAGCTGTTGCGAAGGATGCGCCATTGCTCCTGCTTGAGGTCAGGTGGCAGGTTCAGCGATGGGGGATGCGGACCTTCAACCATCAGACCTCTCCAGGCATCGAGCGGATCAGAACCAGAGCCGCACGCCCGCGACGAAGCTGGCGTTGCTGACGTCCCGGCCGTCGGCACGCGCAAAGTCAGCGGTGTGGCCGAAGCTGCGCTCCCAATGAACCCCGACATAGGGTGCGAACTCTCGCGCAAACTCATAGCGCAGCCGCACGCCAAGCTCTACACTCGACAGGCCCGCTCCGATGCGATCGCGTGGGACGCCCTGCGCGGACAGATTGATCTCAGCGCGCGGCTGAAGGATCAGCCGCTGAGTAAGGCGCACATCATGATAGCCGCTCGCGCGCGCGAACACGTCGCCCCGATCAGAGAGGAAGACCGCGCCTTCCAGCTCAAACCAGTAAGGCGCGAGACCTTCGACACCGACCGCTGCATAGGCGCGCGATGGCTCGAAATCGTAGCGCAGCCCGGCTTGCAGATTCCAGTAAGGGTCGATGGCGCGGCTGTAGAGCGCTTCGACCTCCGCATGATCGAGATCGCCGCGAAAGCGACCGGCGCCTTCCGTCTTCAGCACCAGCCGATTTATGTCGCCGCCATACCAGGCTTCGGCTTTCCACGCATAACCACCGCCTTCCCCGATCGCACGATATTCGGCGATGTCGACAATGACCTGGCTATAGGTGCCACCGCCATGCGCCCGCCGCTGCGCCGCGCGAACCTGTGCCATCTCAGCCGGATCGAAGCTGCGATCGGCATACCAGTCGGCTGGAACGGGCGGCGGCGGTGCGTTGCCCGCCGGTAACGCCGTGCCACCCGCATGGGGATCGCTTCCATCCGCAGGCTGGCCGCCATGTGCGCTATGATCTTCCTGCGCGATGCCGTGTCCTGCGTGTGGGTCCGCCGCCTGCGCACGATGCTCGGCATGGGGGTCGGCCGGTGTGGCAACCTCTTGGCGGTCGCCGTGGCCAGCGTGCGAATCATCACCGGGTGACGGATCGCTGGCTTCATGACTTGCGTGCCCTTCAAGCGGAGATACCGCGCGATCGGGCGTCTCGGCCGGCGGGCGGGTTTGGGTAGCGCCATGACCTGCGTGAGTCTGCGCCGCCGCCGGTATGGAGACTGCCGCGCCCAGTGCGGTCAGCGCGATGATCGGCGCGCGCATCAACCGGCTCCTTCGGGGCGCACCGCGACGACGTGCATCATGCCTGCGTGCATGTGATAGAGCAGGTGGCAATGGAACGCCCAATCGCCGAGCGCGTCGGTTGTCACATCGAACGTCGCCGATCCACCGGGTAGGACGTTCACCGTGTGCTTGCGCGGCGCATACGAGCCGTGTCCCGTCACCAGCTCGAAGAAATGGCCGTGTAGGTGGATCGGATGCGCCATCATCGTGTCGTTAATCAGGGTGATGCGCACGCGCTCATCCTGGCGGAACGGGATCGGCGCGGTGAGCGCGTTAAATGTCAAACCGTCGAACGCCCACATATAGCGTTCCATATTGCCGGTAAGGTGAATCTGGAGGCTGCGGCTCGGTGCCCTGACATCGGGGTTGCGGTCGAGAGCCATCAGGTGGCGATAGGTCAGAACGTCGTGGCCAACGTCGTCGAGCCCGATCCCCGGCTCGCCGGTCCGGTCGATCGGCATCGGCGCGATCGACTGCACCGCTGGCGTGCGCGCGACATTGGGCGCGTTCGAGAAATCGCGCATGGAATGCGAGCCGTGCGATGATGGGGCTGCCGCCGGACCTAGTGCGCCATGCCCCACATGCGGATCGTTGCCGGCCGCGCCATGCTCCATGCCGCCCATGCCCATATCGGTCATGGTGAGGATGGGCGCTCGCGCAGCGGCGGGATTTCAGCGCTCATGCTAGCGCGGGGGGCCAGCGTGGCGCGCGCCATGCCGGAGCGGTCGCTTCCCTCCGCGACGATCGTATAGGCGCGATCCTCCGCCGGCTCGACAATGATGTCGTAGGTCTCAGCCACGGTGATCTGCAATTCGTCGGTCGTGACCGGGCGCACATTCTGCCCGTCGGCCTGCACGATGGTCAGCTTGAGACCGGGAATGCGGAAATTGAAGATCGTCATGGCGGCCGCGTTGATCACGCGCAGACGCACCCGCTCTCCGGGGCGGAAGAGACCCGTCCAGTTGTCGGCAGGGCCGTGACCGTTGACGAGATAGGTGTAGGCCGAGCCAGTCACATCCGCGACGTCGGTCGGGTCCATCCGCATCGCGCCCCATTGGAGGCGCTCGCGCATTGTCTGATCCCGCCCGGCGAGGAGACCGGCGAGTGTCTGCCGCTGGCGATTGAAATAGCCTTCCTGCTGCTTGAGCTTGCGGAAGATCACATGCGGATGGGTTGCGCTATAGTCCGAGAGCACGAGCACATGCTCACGATCATAGCGGACGGGATCTTCGCCGGACGGGTCGATGATGATCGGCCCATAGTGGCCGAGTTGCTCCTGCAACCCCGAATGGCTGTGATACCAATAGGTGCCCGACTGGACGATCGGGAACTCATATACGAAGGTTTCGCCGGGCCGGATGCCAGGGAAGCTGATTCCCGGCACGCCGTCCATCTCGGCTGGCAGGATGAGGCCGTGCCAGTGAACCGAGCTGTCCTCATCAAGTGCGTTGTCGACGGCGATGCGCACATTCTGACCCTCGCGCAGGCGGATGAGCGGCGCGGGAATCGTGCCGTTCATCGCTATGCCGTGGCTGGCGCGGCCGTCGATCGTGATGGGCTGATGCTCGATGCGGATGGCGATCTCTTCGCCGCTCAGCATGGGCATGTCGGATGTGATGCCGGCTGAGACCGGCTGCGCCCACGCCGGGAACCAGCCCGGCAGGGCGAGGCCGGAGCCCATGAGGGTTGCGCCGCGCAGAACAGCGCGCCTGTCCAAACATCGTTGTGTCATAGGTTGCCTGATAGCGGGTTGATCCGCCCGCCGAAGATGTAATCTTAGTTGGCCAGCAGCCAATTGATGTCAGTAGCTGCGAGAAAGTCTCGGGTCACTCCGCCAAATAGTCTCTCCTTCCAAAGGCCGTGGGCTCGGGCGCCCGCAACGATCAGATGGAAATCTTCGCGACGGGAAAGGTCGGCCAATATTGCACTAGGAGCGGCCTCGTTGCTCGCCAAGTGCAAGATTTGAGCCTCCACACCATAAAGCGAGAGATAGTCTCCAACCTCCGCAAGGCGGCCGGGCGAAACATCTTCGCCGACCCCCGCTAGAACGATCCTGGTGGCGTGTTGAAGCATCGGAACGGCTGCGCGAAGCGCGCATCGAGACTCCCGGCTATCCTTCCAGCAGATCAATATGTTCTTGAAGGATGTCGTCGGTGCTTCCGGCCCGAGCCTCAAAACCGGGGAGCCGGAACGGGCCGCCACTTCCAGCGCATCGGCATGTGCGAAGTCCGAAGCGGGCGCCGTGCTCATGATCACTAGGTCCGCAAGCAACGCATGGTCCAGAATCGCAGCACTTGGATGGGCGATGCTATCGCACCATTGAGTATCGACCGTCTTTCCCCGCGCAAGGCGGTCGAAAGCAGAGGAGACGCGCGCAATTCCACTACGCAGTTCGCGCTCCTGGGCGAGCGAACTGAAGGGGCTATGAGCAATCGCGTCGGCAAAGGAAACGCCATCGGGCCAAGCCGAACAGACAGCGGTGAGCGAACTGCCGAATTGAGCCGCGAGACCCAGTGCGATCTCCAGGCGCCTCTCCACGTCGCTGTCCGGTGTAGCATCGACTGTAAGATTGGTCAGCGTCCTTGTATCTGCCATGATTTCTCCAATCGGATACCTCCTATAGATTAAGCCGCTAGACGGTCCAATTCCTCCGCTGGCGTCGACGCATTCTGTCGAGGCGTCAGGAACCGCTCCAACGCAGCCTTACGGGAACTGCGGTCAAGCGCATAATGCGTGTGCGACAACTCGGCCCCACTTAGCAGTGCATGGATGTATCCCGATACGGTATCCGCAGCCATGACGAGCGTCGCATCGAGCGTATGGACATAGCGGCTTGTGACCGTGCCTGTAGCATGGCCGAGAAGCGCCGCGATGGTGATTTCGGTGAAGCCGAGATCGTTCGCCAGACTGGCGAAGCTATGGCGTAGCACATGGGCGGTCATGTCCGCCAACTCCGTCCCGGCGAAGATTTTCTCCCAATGACGCGGGAAGCTACCAAACGGCCCGTCTGCGTTCCTCTCGCCGGGAAACACATAGGGGCTGTCGCCATTCATGTCCCACTCGTCGAAATACTCGACGATGGGCAGTCCCATCGGACGAACGGACTGGCCTTCCTTCGTGTCTTCGAACCGGAAGGCGCTTCCCACCGTGTCGATCTCTGATTTCTGAACCGCGATGATCTCGCCACGACGGCAGCCCGACATGGCGATCAGCCGGATGATGTCGACAGTGCGGGTATAGCGTTCGTCCTCGGCCGCTTTGGCGAGGATGCGGCCAAGGGTTCGATACTCGTCCTCGTTCAGCCGACGCTTCCGCACCGCGTCCTTCGGCTTACGGACACCATGCGCGGGATTGACCTCGATGATGCCCAGCTCGTCCCGCGCATAGGTGAAGATGCCGCCCAGCAGACCGACCGTGCGGCTCGCAGCGCCGATGCCCCCACGAACGACCGAGCGGCCACGCAGCTTCTTCGTCTTCTCGCTAACGCGGGTCTTGCCGGCCATGATGTCCTTCATCATCGCCGTCACGTCCGCCTTGGTGACATGGGTGACTTGCTTCTTCCCCAGCAGCGGAATGATGTGGCGGTTGATCCGGCCGAGATCAGTGATCTTGGTGCTGGCCTTTTTGGGCCGGCCACCCTTGCCCAGAATGCGGCCCTCTTCGAGTTCCTTGATGTATAGCTCGCACAGCTCCTTGACCGAGATGGCCTTGCGGGTGGTGTTCCGTTCTTCGAGCGGATCGTTCCCCTTTGCCACTTCGGCGAGGGCCTGGATCGCCAGCGTGCGGGCCTGCTCGGCGGTGATCTGACCGTGCCGGCCCAGCTTCATCCGGCGCCGCACATTGTTGGCGTTCCGGTAATCGACAAAGTAGGTCCGAGTGCCGGAGGGCAGCACGAAGACGCCGAAGCCCTTCAGCTCACCGCACCAAACGGTGTATTGACGGTCGCGTGGCTCGGCCTTGTCCACGACGGTTTTCGTAAGTTTCGACATAAGCACCTCGCTAGAGCGGACTCGAAAAACTCACCAAAAACTCACCACGGGATCGAAAACTGTGGGTGTCGTTGGCGTAGCTCAGCGAACCTCAAGAGTCAATAAAACACTGTAGTTACAGTGGTTTAGCGTGCTCTAGCGTTGGGTTGAAAAGCCTAGCGTAACGTTGTAATTCTAGCTCCGAAGGCAGAGGTCACAGGTTCGAATCCTGTCGGGTGCGCCAGTTTTCTGCGCTTTTTGCAATCCCGCTACATGTGTTGTGGCAGTATTGGGGTCGTTAAGCCCAAAATCGGGGTTGCAACGGGTTGCAACTCCGCCTGCTCAGCCACCTATGTCGGCCAGGAACTCGGAGACTGGTTTCACCCCGCTGACGAGCAGGCAATCGCGGGCGCGCGTGCAAGCGACGTAGAACAGGTGTCGCTCGGTCTCGAACACCTCGCGCAGCTCGTCTTCGTCCGCGACATGATCGATTCGCTCTTGCAGCGGTAGCGCCTCGTCGTCGCAGGCCATGACGGCGACGGCCTTGAACTCCAACCCTTTCGTCAGGTGCATGGTGCCGATGGCGACGCGCTGATCTACATGCGACCCATCCTCCGTGACTTGGCGGCCCTCCAGGCCAGCCGCCGACAGCACGCGGCGCGCCCTTGCGAGATACTCGTCGGACCGGACGACAAGCCCGATTTCCGCAGGTTCTACCCCATTGGAAATCACTGCGGCCAACCACGCCGAGACCTTCGTGATTTCCTCGTCATCATCGGCGCACTCGATGATTTGCGGGGAAGGTCCCTCGAACACGGACTGCGCACCGCTTCGGTCGTCCTCGATCCCGTCAACGTCCTGCACAAGACGAGGTAGCAACTGGTCCGCCGCCTCTCTGATCTGGCGTGACGTGCGATAATTGATCCGCAGGCCGTACGATCGCCCCCTGACATCGACGCCGAGCGACAACCACGAGAACGGATGCTGGAATAAACCCGCGCTGTGCATGGAGAGCTAAGGTCTCCTACCGCCTGGAGTGAGCTAGACAGGATTAGCCATCGCTGGAAGCGTGCCTCGTCTCGGTCAGTTTCCGACTTACACTGCCCCCGCCTGAGTGAAGAAGGCAATGATGACCAGAGTGCGACAAGGCGTCCGGCCAAGCACTTCCTCATTTGAGCGGCATCGAGCATCGCAGCCTTCCGTGCACAGCGCTGCAAATGCGCTTCCGCCTTTACGTGCCGTCGAGCCAAATCCGAACGCGCAGTTGCGACGAGGGCCCTTTCTTCTGAGGCTGTGATGTCGCTCGGCTCTGCTGAGCCGCGTGCGACAGCAACCAACAAACGGCGGGCGGCACTCGGTTCCAAAACGTTCACCTCAAGTCTTGCTTGCAGCCAGACCAGCTGCCCTGATCAAATCCAGTTGGCGGTTGGTCCATGTATTGTAGGTGAACATGGACCGACAGTGTCTAATTCAACTTCGCCATCCGTACCGATTTTGCGGTACGACTATAGACATGTAGGTGTCAGCAAAAGTGCAACGGGTTGCAACCGAAAGTTGTTGCGCCACATGTTTCACGATAATAACTGGTAACCCTACTCGAAAATGAGAGGGGTTTATGCAGTTACTCACGGCCAAGCAGGTCGCCGATCGATACGGCCTCCCGTCGCCCCACACGGTGCGAACGATGATGGCCCGTGGCTTGCCCTTTCGACGGTTCGGCAGGCCCTACCTGTTCGATCCGCGAGAGGTGGAAGAGTTTATCGCAAGCAAGAAGGAGGTCCTGTGGCGCGACGAAACCGAGGTCCGTATCTCAAGTTCGTACCGGAGCGAGGGTGTTACTACGTCTTCTGGAGCGAACACGGGATCACCCGGCGCAAAAGCACGCGCACGGACGATGGCGGAGCAGCTCAAGAGGCGCTCGCGACCTTCATCGCAGATCGCCGTCGGTCGGGAACCGACGGGAGCGGACCTCGTGATCCTGCCGACTTCGCAATAGCAGACGCATTGGCACTCTACGGCGAGCTTCACGCACCATCGGTGAGCGATCCGGCGCGTATTGGATATGCGATCAGCGCCCTTCTGCCCTTCTGGGGCAACTTGACCGTCGAGCAGATCACAAAGCAGACTTGCAAGGCATATGCGCGCGAACGTCGGCGAGCGGTGGGGACTGTGCGGCGCGAGCTGACCACCCTGCGAGCAGCAATCCACTTCGCGTTTTCGGAGGGGCGGCTCACGCGCGTGGTGGCCGTACATCTTCCCGACGCGCCACCGGGGAAGGATCGCTGGCTGACACGCTCTGAGGTGGCCGCGATCCTTCACGCCGCGCGGCGGGCGGGGAACTCTTCTAGAGCGTACCTACCGTTGTTCGTGATCCTCGCGCTCTACACCGGAGCCAGGAAGGAAGCGATCCTCTCGCTACGATGGCCGCAAGTAGATTTGGAGCGAGGTGTTATCGACCTCAATCCACCTGGACGAGCGCAGACCCACAAGAGACGCGCGCTCATTCCTATTCCCGATCGCTTGATGACTTTTCTCAGGATCGAACGGCAGCGGGGTACGGACCTCGGTTACGTAGTCAACCAGAACGGCGCTCGCCTTGGTGATGTGAAGAGGGCTTTCGCAACGGCTTGCCGGAAGGCCGGTGTTATTGGTGCTTCACCCCATACCTTGCGCCACACCTGCGGAACTTGGATGGCGCAACGCGGCGTCTCGATGTTTGAGATCGGGGGCTGGCTCGGACACACCAGCGAACGCACGACCAAGCTGTATGCTCACCATTCACCGGAGTACCTGGCTGGCGCGAAGAGGGCTGCGGATCGGCGAGTTGTCTAGCGCGTTCGAACGCACCACACGCGACACTATGGCGTCCCGATGTGGCCGCAAATTGCAACCGGTTGCGATCAGGCTCGCAGCTCAAGCCGCCTGCTCTCGATCCACAAAAAGAGCCACGAGCGGCTGGTTGATGTAGTAGTTATTCCTACCGGCGCGGAGCTTCGTCAGCACGCCGCCTGCGGCCAGCTCTTCGAGATAGCGGGTGGCGGTTGGGCGAGATACCGACAGCTCCCGCTGCACGAACTCGATGCGGGTGTACGGGTGCCGGAACAGGTTGTTTAGCAAGTCCTGTGAATACAGCTTGGGGTAGTCGGCTCTCAGCCGCCTCTTGGTCGAGGCCATCAATCTCCAGATGCCTTCGACGAGCCGCAAAGTTTCTACTGCGGTCTCTTCAACGCCTCGCAGCATGTAGAGCAACCAAGGCTCCCATTCGCCGGAGTCGCGGACCTGTTGGAGGAGGCGGTAGTAGTCGGCTTTATTCTGGGTGACGAAGCGGCTTAGGTAGAGAATGGGAATGTCTAGTAGGCCGCTACCAGTGAGGTAAAGGACGTTGATGATCCTCCCCAGGCGACCGTTGCCATCCGGGAAAGGATGTATGCTCTCGAATTGATGGTGGATGATGGCCATTCGCGTGAGCGGGTCCAGATCGCTGTCGGTTTCATCCGCGTTGATGAACTCCTCCAGGCGGGACATCTGGTCTCGAATAACGTTGGCATCCTGAGGGGGCACGTAGACCAGCTCTCCGGTGCCCTCGTTCTTGAGCGCAGTGCCGGGGGTTTCGCGAAACCCCTCTTCGGTGCGCTTGAGGATGCGGAACATCGCCACAATCATATTGTTCGTCAGCAGTCCTTCGAGACGCTGCTGCTCATCGAACCCGTGGTGTAGCGCGTCCCGGTAGCGTGCCACTTCCTTTGCGGCGGGCGTGCTTGGATTGTCAGGAAAGGCGCTGGCCTGGAACAGTTCATCCTGGGTGGTGACGATGTTCTCGATCTCCGAACTGGCCTTCGCCTCCTGTAGAGACAGGGTGTCGATCAAGATGCCCTGATTCGGGATAGTGGCGGCTCGGCCTTTCAGCTCAGCGAGGTATCGATGCGCGCGCGCAAGCGACTTGAGCACAGCGGGCGTCTCGATCAGGTTGGGGGGCGGTAGGTCGGGAAGCTGGTAGCTTGGTTCGAGCACGTCGCAGCCTCAAGCAAAGAAGTTGGACAAACCTTAGCATATCCCGCCCATGCGTAAAGTTTTTCTGATTTTCTTTGCACATGCCACTTGAAGTGCAAAACAATGGAGCCGGACAGTATCCAAGCCCCTTTGGCGCGTGACAGTTATGTGGTCGTTATCGGCTAGAAAGCGGCCCCCGCGACGCAGGAAATCGCCTTCAATTTCCGCGCACTTCCGAGAGAACATGTGTTGGTCCGCGCCCTCCGAAGGCAGAGGTCACAGGTTCGAATCCTGTCGGGTGCGCCAGCGCTGCCTAATGGTGCTGCTTCATCGCCGCCCAATCATCCGGCATCTTCTCCTAACGGTCTACTCTCCAGCAGACGAAGCGCCCGGTATTGAGCTGGTGCGGCGTATGCCGCTGAATTTACCGCCGATCATGATGCGATCGCGCTTTTTGCGCTGCACAGCAAGCTCGCTACAATTCACATGGCCTAACATAATCACCCAACAGGGACTTGCATTGTATAACCATAGTGGCTAGCAAAGTGGTATTACAAAAAGAGCGAGGGTGTGGTGAGAGGATCGGCCGTTGTTTTTGCAATCGCGTGCCTGTTGGCCCACGCATCGCTGTCCGCGCGCGACTTTGCCGTAGACAGTCATGCCGCGTTCCAGCGAGCTGTCGCCGCGGCCATGCCGGGTGACCGGATCATCCTGGCCGATGGCGAGTGGCGCGATGTCGAACTGGTGTTCTCCACTCGCGGGAAGCCGGGCAAGCCGATCACCTTGATGGCGCGGACGCTGGGCAAGGTCGTCATCACCGGGCGCTCCAATCTGCGGATCGGCGGAAGCCATCTCGTGATCAGTGGGCTGGTCTTCCGTGGCGGATACAGCCCGGTCAAGGAGCTGATCTCCTTCCGTACCGATTCGCGCAACGTCGCCCGCCATGTCCGCCTGACCGAGGTCGTGATCGACGGATTCAGCAATCCGGATCGCAGGGCGGACGATATCTGGGTTGCGCTCTATGGCTCGGACAACCGGGTCGATCATTCCCATTTCGAGGGCAAGACCAATTCAGGGGTCACCCTGGCTGTGATCCGGCCGCGCGGCAATCGCGAGCAGAACAGGCATCGCATCGACCACAATTATTTCGGACCACGACCGCCGCTGGGGTCCAATGGGGGCGAAACCATTCGGGTCGGAACGAGCGAGGAATCGCTGTCCGATTCGCTGACCGTGATCGAGCGCAATGTGTTCGATCGCGCCAGTGGCGAAGTCGAGATCATCTCGATCAAATCGGGCGGAAACATCATGCGCGAGAACCTCGTCACCGCATCGCAGGGCGCATTCGTGCTGCGCCACGGCAACGGCAACCTGGTCGAACGCAACGTGTTCTTCGGCGCCGGGGTGCCCGACACCGGTGGTGTCAGGGTGATCAACCGAGACCAGATCGTGCGGCACAACTACATGGAAGGCCTGACCGGGACCGCATTCAGGAGTGCGATCAGCGTGATGAACGGCGTGCCGGATTCGGCCATCAACCGCTACCACCAGGTCTCCGGTGCGCGGATAGAAGGCAATTCGGTGATCGACTCCGCAAGGATCACGCTGGCCGCCGGGGCGGACAGGGAGCGGTCCGCCCCACCCATCGACAGTGTGTTCGCGCGCAACCTCGTGACCGGCAGCGAAGGCAAGGACCCGTTCCGTGCCGACGGCGAGATCGGCGGCATCGCAATGGAAGGCAACGTTCAGGCAGCAGTGGCTACGCCAGTGCTCGCGCGCGGTGTCGAACAGCGCGAGATCGCACTGGAGCGGGCGGACAACGGGCTGCTTTACCCCATCGATTCCGCGCTTGCCGCCATCGGCGCACCGCGCGACCTTAGGCCAGTGAGGCGCGACGAGGTCGGGGTGAGCTGGTATCGCCCGGCCCGGCCCGAGGTCGCATTCGGCAGCGGCGCGGTGATCCCGGTTGCGGCCGGGGCTTCGCTGGCCGAAGCGGTCGGGCGCAGCGACGCGGGAGACGTGGTCGAACTGGCGCAGGGCCGCCATGCGCTCGACGCGCCGCTCCGTGTCCAACACCGCCTCTCGATCGTCGGCGCGCAAGGCGAGCCGCCGGTGGTCGAATTGGCGAGCGGCAGCCTTGCCCGGCTCGCGGGCGGCGGCGGGCTGCGTCTTTCCGGCTTGGTCCTCGATGCCCGCGGCGCAAAAATGGATGCCTCGCTGATCGAGGTCGGCCCGGGGATTGAGCCCAACTACGAATTGCAGATCGATGGCGTGGCGGTGACCGGTCCGGGCAAGGCGGCGCGGATCGACGGCATCGTCATGGCTCCCGGCACTTTCGCGCAAGGCATAGCGGTGCGCGGCAGCAGCTTCGCCGACCTTTCCGGCGTGGTCGTGCTGGGTACCGGCGAGCAGGAGTCGAACGGATGGTATCCGGTCGAGAACCTGACGATCGAGGATTCGAGCTTCCAGCGGGTCGGCATGGTCGCCGATCTGCTGCGCAAGGGCACCGATGAAAGCACCTTTGGGCCGTGGGTACGGGTGGAAGGCAACAGCGTGACCGAAAGCGGATCGGATGGAGCCTCGCTGCGGCTGTCGGGCGCGCAGCACGTCGTCATTGCCGGTAACAGCTTTACCGCCTCCGCGCCGGTGCAGGTTATTCATTCCGTTGGCTTTCCCGAAACGCGGATCGCCGGCAACGCCTTCCGCGCCACTCCCGCGCCCGAAGTGATCGAACTGCACTATCGCGGCCCGCAGCGTGCGGCGATCGTCGGCAACGTGGTTGGGGAAGGCATATGAAGCGCGCGCTCGCCGCAGCACTGCTGGCTGGGGCGGCGCTGCTCGCGCAGCCCGCGCTGGCACAGCAACCCGCCGAACCGGGCGCGGCGGCGGCTTATGCTCCGCTGTTCGCGGCTGAACTCGAGCGTGCCCGCGGCGAGGTCGAGGAAGCGATCGCCGCCGGAATCAACGTGCCTGTGCCGAGGGATCCGGGCGGGGGCTTTACCCATGAGCAGCACAAGCGCAACTACCGCACGATCTATCTTGGCGGGCAGCTCTACCGCCTGACTGGTGAGGTGCGTTATCGCGACCATGTCCGCGACCTGCTGCTGGCTTATGCCAGACTCTATCCGGGCCTCGGCCCTCATCCGGCGGCGTCCAACCAGGTGCCGGGTCGACTGTTCTGGCAGAGCCTCAACGACAGCGTGTTCCTGGTCAACGCAGTGCAGGGCTATGCCGAGATCCGCGCCGACCTGAGTGCAGCCGAGCGGCAGGCGATCGACGACGGTGCGATCCGCCCGATGGCACGGTTCCTGTCGGATGAATCGCCGCAAGTGCTCAATCGCATCCACAACCATGCGACCTGGGCCTGTGCGGGCGTCGGCCTCGCGGGCTACCTGCTCGAGGACCGCGATCTGGTCGACAAGGCGCTATTCGGCCTCGACAAGAGCGGCGAGGCGGGGTTCCTGCGCCAGCTCGACCTGCTGTTCTCACCCGATGGCTACTATGCCGAAGGGCCGTATTACCAACGCTACGCACTGCTGCCCTTCGTGGTCCTGGCAGCGGCGATCGAGGCTAACGAGCCCGATCGCCAAATTTTCCGCTATCGCGACGGCATCGTGCTCAAGGCGGTACACGGCGCGATCGAGCTGACCCATGACGGCTACTTCCTGCCGTTCAACGACGCCATGTCTGACAAGAGCCTCAAGACCGAGGAACTCTATCACGCGGTCGCGATAGCCTACGGGGCGACCGGAGATCCGAGCTACCTGTCGATCGCCCGGTGGCAGGATCGCACGGTGCTGACGTCGGCAGGCGAGCTGGTCGCGCGCGATCTGGCGGCGGGCAAGGAGCGACCATTTCGGTTCGTCTCGCGCCTGATGAGCGATGGGCCGGATGGGCAGGCGGGTGCGGTCGCGCTGTTGCGCAGCGACACAACCGCCGATGGTCCGCTGCTGGTAGTCAAGAACACCGCGCAGGGCATGGGGCACGGCCATTTCGACCGGCTCGGCTGGCTCTATTTCGACGATACCGGCCCGGTGGTGACCGATTATGGCGCGGCTCGGTTCCTCAATGTCGAGGCCAAGCGGGGCGGGCGCTACTTGCCCGAGAACGACAGCTGGGCACAGCAGAGCGTCGCGCACAACGTGCTGGTGGTCGACGAGACAAGCCATTTCGATGCCGAGGTCGATCTCGGCGATGCCACCCCGACCCTCCAACTCGCCTGGTCGGGCGATGGGCCGACGCGCTACTCGATCGGCGAGGTCGTAGGTGCCTATCCTGACGTAACCCTTCACCGCACGATGCTGCTTGTCACCGTTGAGGGCCTCGCCAACCCGATGGTGATCGACCTGATGCAGGCCCGCAGCGCCAGCGCGCATCGCTACGACCTGCCGGTCCACTTTCGCGGCCATGTGATCGACAGCGAGCTGGGCCTCCAGCGCAACCTCGCCGCGCGGCCAGTGCTCGGCGCGGCCAACGGCTATCAGCACTTGTGGGTCGATGGCGAGGGTAGCCGCGCAGAGGGCGGGCGGCTCACATGGATGCAAGGCAGCCGGTTCTACACCCTGCATATGCGCCCGCCCGAGGGCGCGCGCTACCTGATGGTGGAGAGCGGGGCGAACGATCCAGAGTTCAACCTGCGCCGTGAACAGGCGGTGATCCAACGGGTCGATGGCGCGCGCGATGCCGCGTTCCTCTCGCTGCTCGAGCCGCACGGGCGATACGACGCCTCGGCCGAAACCACCGTCGCCAGCACGCCGAGGGTGCGCGATTTGCGCCTGCACCGGCTGACGGGCGCTGATCTGGTCGCAATCGAACTGATCGATGGTCGCCGGATCGTGCTGGGTCTGGCCGCCGATACCTCTGCCACGGCGCGGCACAGCGTGCGGATGGACGGCAGGACTTATGCCTGGACCGGACCCGTGGGCCGGTTCGACCATGCCGCGACCAAAGAACAAAAATAGGACGGGAGATCTGCCATGAAGGGGCGCATGAGGTGGCTGGTCGTCGGCATGATCGCCGTGGCGACCGTGATAAACTACATCGATCGCAACGCGCTGGCCGTGATGTGGCCGGAAGTGTCGCGCGAAATCGGGGCGACCAAGGAAGATTACGCGCTGCTGGTGACCATCTTCATGGTCTTCTATGCGCTCGGGCAGTCGGCGTTCGGGCGGATCATCGACCGCATCGGCGTGCGCGCAGGGTTCACGATCTCGATCATCGCTTGGTCGGCCTCGATCGCGGCGCACGCGCTGGTCCGTTCGATGCCGCTGCTGATGGTGCTGCGCGGAACGCTCGGGTTCAGCGAGGCGGGCAACTGGCCCGGCGCGACCAAGGCCAACGCGCTGTGGTTTCCCGCGCGCGAGCGGGCGCTGGCGCAGGGTATCTTCAATTCAGGCGCGTCGATCGGCGGGATCGTCTCGGCCCCGCTGATCGCGCTGCTGTTCATCCAGTTCGGCTGGCAGATGACCTTCGTGCTGATCGGCCTGCTCGGCGTGATCTGGCTGGTGCCGTGGCTGTGGCTCTATCGCGCCGATCCGGATCGCCACCCGTGGCTGACCGCTGAAGAGCGGGCCTATATCCTCGACGGACGCAGCGATCTCGAGGCGGCCAATCCCGACAAGATGCCGCTCCGCAAGCTGTTGTCCCACCGGCAGAGCTGGGGCGTGATCCTGTCGCGGTTCTTCCTCGACCCGGTGTGGTGGCTGTTCGTGTCGTGGCTGCCGATCTACCTCGCCGAAACCTTCGGCTTCGACATTAAACAGATCGGCTATTTCGCCTGGGTGCCGTTCGTCGGCGCGATGATCGGCAGCCTCTTCGGTGGCTGGCTCGCGGGCAGGATCATCACCGGTGGTGGCAGCATCGACCTGGCGCGCAAGGTGACCATTGGGCTCGGCTGCACGGTGATGCTGCCCGCTCTGCTCCTGACCACGATGGCAAGCGAGCCTCTCACCGCGGTGCTGCTGATCGCGTGCATCCTGTTTGGTTTCCAGGTCGCGATCGGGAATATCCAGACGCTTCCAAGCGACTACTTCGGCGGCGGCGCGGTCGGTTCGCTCGCAGGCATCAGCGGCACGGCGGCAGTCGCCGGCACGCTGATCACGACTTGGCTGGTCCCGACCATGACGGTCGAATCCTACGCCCCGATCTTCATCTTGAGCGCTGCGATCGTGCCGCTCGCCTTTCTCAGCTTCTGGCTGATCGGCGGCAAGGTCGTTCCGGTCGACAACTCCGCATCCGAACTTGAGCAGACAGGGAACAACAACTGATGAGACTCGCTGGAAAGACAGCCCTGGTGACTGGCGGGGGACGCGACATCGGTCGCTCCGTATCCGTAGCACTGGCGCGCGAAGGTGCGCGGGTGGCGATCAATTATTGCAATGGGCGCGAGGCGGCCGAGGAAACGCTGGCGCTGGTCGAGGCGGCGGGCGGCGAGGCCATCCTGTGCCAGGCCGACGTGACCCGGCCCGATGAGGTAGCAGCGATGGTGCGTGCAGTCGGCGATGCGTTCGACCGCCAGATCGACATCCTGGTCAACCTGGCCGGCGGGATGGTCGCGCGCAAGACCCTGGCGGACATGGACGAGGCATTCTTCGACCATGTCATGACGCTCAATTTCAAATCGGCCTTCCTCGTGCTCAAGGCCGCGCTTCCGCTCATCCCGTCGGGCGCTTCGGTAATCAATGTCGCCTCGCAGGCCGGGCGCGACGGCGGCGGGCCGGGCGCATCGATCTATGCAACATCGAAGGGCGCGATGATGACCTGGACCCGTTCGATGGCGAAGGAGCTCGGCCCGCAGGGCATCCGCGTGAACGCGGTCTGCCCAGGCCTGATCGGGACCAGCTTTCACGACATCTTCTCCAAGCCCGAAGGGCGCTCGGCCACCGCGGGCAACACCCCGCTGCGGCGCGAAGGCCACCCGGACGAAGTCGCCGACATCATCGCGTTCCTTGCTTCGGAAGAGTCGCGCTTTCTCGCCGGGGTATGCCTCGACGTGAACGGCGGGCTGCTGTTCTCCTGATATGCGCGCCGCTGCAATAATCCTGGCCGCGTTGCTCGCCGCGGGTCCCGTTCAGGGGCAGGACCGCAAGGAACGAACCGACGCGCCCGCCTTCACCGGCTACAAGATCGTGCTGGTCGGCGACTCCACGATGGCACCGCACAGCGGATGGGGTTCCGCCTTCTGCGCGCGCCACGTCAAGTCGGCGGTGGCCTGTGTCAATCTGGCGCGCGGCGGGCGCAGCACGCGCAGCTACCGTCAGGAGGGATCGTGGGACGTGGCCCTGCACGAGGCGGCCGTCGACGGCTACCGGGTGCGCTATGTGCTGATCCAGTTCGGGCACAACGACCAGTCGAGCCGGCCCGAACGCTGGACCGAGCTCACGCGCGAGTTTCCCGACAACCTGCGCCGGTTCGTGGCCGAAGTGCGCGCCGTGGGTGCCAAGCCGGTCCTCCTGACCCCGCTCGCGCGGCGCGAGTTTCGCGAGGGCAAGCTGATCAACAACCTGGATCCGTGGTCGGCCGAAGTGCGGCGGGTCGCCGCCGAACTCGGTGTGCCGCTGGTCGACCTTAATGCCATCAGCGCCGCACAGACGCAGCGGATGGGCGCCGAACTGGCGACCAAGCTGGCTCAGGAGCCGCCCACCGAAGAGGAGCGCCAGGCCGCGCTGGCGGGGACGACCCTGAAAGCCCGTTCCGCCGAGCCCGCGACCGAGCCAGCGCCAAGTGGAACCGGCCCGCGCGGCCGGGTGGAACGTAAATTCGACTACACGCATCTCGGCGATGCAGGCGCGACTGTGGTGGCGCGCTGGGTGACCGCGGCGCTCGCACCGGTCGCACCCGATCTGCGCAGCCAGTTGATTCCGTGAGCTTTTTGGTCTGGCAAAGTGACTAGTCCAAAATGTCATGCCAAAATGTTGACAAAGTGACACAGTTTGAACTAACAAGGAATCGCAGGCGCAAACGCCGCGATCCCTGAGGGAGAGGATAAGTGCAGATTTCACGCCAGAGCCGTATCCGGGCCGGACTGATGTTGGGGGGCGCACTTTCGGCCCTCGTGCTGGCTTCGTCTGCGACGGCGCAGGACGCAGGTGCCGCCGCCGCGCAGCCGGACGACGACGACGCGATCCTGGTCTCCGGCATTCGCGAGACGATCCAGAATTCCATTGACGCCAAGCGCCAGGAAACCGCGATCGTCGACGTCCTCACCGCCGATGACATCGGCGATATTCCCGCGATTTCCGTGGGTCAGGCGATCCAGACTATCACTGGCGCGACGACACACCGCGAAAAGGGCGATGCGTCAGAAATCGCGCTGCGTGGCCTGGGACCGTTCCTCAGCAACTCGACCTTCAACGGGCGCGATGCGACCAACGGCAGCGGCGACAGGTCGGTCAATTACAACCAGTTCCCGTCCGAGCTGATCAACAAGATCGCGATCTACAAGACCCAGCAGGCCAATCTGGTCGAGGGCGGCGTGGCCGGGACCATCGAGATCGGCACCCTGCGCCCGCTCGATTACGGCCGCCGCCGGATCCAGGGCGAGATCAAGGGGCAATACAACCCCTATGGCGCGCGCATCAACGGATCGGACGGCACCGGTTATCGCGCCACGCTGAGCTACGTCGATCAGTTTGCCAACGACACCATCGGCATCTCCATCGGCTTCCAGCGCAACGACACAAACAATCCCGAGGAAACGCTGGCCAACAGCACCACCTGGACGGCGTGCCGGGCGGACATCGTGGTCAGCAACAACAATTGCACCGAATATGCCCGTTCGGAGTATCCGAACAACCGGCCCTTCTATCTCGTGCCCAATGCCTACACGTTCCGCCAGATCAGCGAAGTCGACCAGCGTGACGCAGTGTTCGCCGCGATCCAGTGGCAGCCATCGAACGTCGTCGACGTCAATCTCGATCTCCAGTATTCGGACCGGACCTTTGTCGAGAACCGCCGCGACCTGAACTTGTCCGAAGCGCGGCACAGCCTGACCAACGTGGAATATGACGCGGACGGTATCGTCCGGCGGCTCGAGGGCCGAAGCGCGATCGAATCGAACAGCACCGAATTGTCGCGGGCGGAGGAATACCTCGGCGGCGGGCTATCGGTCGCCTGGACCGCGAGCGACCGACTGAAGGTAACCGCCGACGCATCCTATTCCCGCACCGTCCGGGTCGAGGACGAGCGCAATTCCCGTCTCCGGACCGACCCGTTCGACGTGACCGGGGCGCGCACGTTCTTCAGCATGACCGGCAACGGCTTCGCGGCCAACAATATGCGCGTGCCCTACACTTACGAACTGGCACCGGGTAGCTTCGTGCCGACGATCACCATCGATCCGCGGTTCGACCTGAACGACCACAACCTGTTCTGGGATGACGCGCGCTTTCGCCGCGACCAGAGCCGCAGGGACAACGAGATCATCGCCGCACGGGTCGATGCCGCCTACCAGCTCGACGGGTTCATCCGCACGCTGACGGGCGGGGTTCGGCTGTCGGAGATGACGTTCAGCGACTACGACGTGCGCAACGGCGATTTCAACTTCAACCCGGCGATGGCCGAGGATCGCCGGATCAGCAATCTCTGCCGTAACGAGTCATTTCCCCAGAGCGATTTTCTGTCGGCCGCCAAGGGCAATGTCATCAACAGCTGGGCGACCTTCGATCTGGACTGCCTGTTCCGCGAATACATGGGGACCGAGGACCCCGGCCCGCTAGAGGACAAGCGTTCGGTCGCCAACCGTGACGTGACCGAGCGGGTCTGGGCCGGCTATCTGATGGCCGAATATGCCTCGGATCTCGGCAAGACGCCGATCCGCGGCAATTTCGGTGTCCGCGTGGTCGACACGCAGGTCACCTCCAACGGCCTGCGCAGCGATCTGTCGATCGTCAACAATCCTGACGGCACGATCAGGCTGGTGAGCAGCGGCGATTTCGAAACCGTCACGATCAAGGCGGGCACGACCAGGGTCCTGCCCAGCGTGAATGCCATATTCGAGGTGGGCCGGGACACGCTGCTGCGCCTGGCCGCCTATCGCGCCATGTCGCGTCCGGCCCCGAGCGCGCTTGGGGCCGGCCGGACCATTCAGCTCGAGGACGGGACCAGCTTCACCTCGGTCGAGGACGCCATCCGCAACGTCAACGCCAACGGCAGCCCGCGCCTGATGCCGCTGATGTCGTGGAATGCCGATGCCGCGTTCGAATGGTATCCCAACAAGGACAGCATCTTCGCCGCGACCATCTACTACAAGCAGTTCTCCGGCGGGTTCCAGCCGGTAGTCTTCGACGAACAGTTCGTCATCGACGGCACCTCGGTCACGGTGCCGGTTACCCAGACGCGCAACAGCGACGACAAGTCCCGCATCTACGGGCTGGAAGTGACCGCCGCGACCCGGTTCAGCTTCCTGCCCAAACCGTTCGACGGGCTGGGCACGAAGATCAGCTACAACTACGCCGATTCCAATTTCGTCTCCCATGATATCCGGCTTGGCGACGTGTTCGACCCGGTCACCGAGACCGTGTCGGAAGGGATCATTCCGCCAGCCGGGCTGTCGGGTTATTCCAAGCACGTTCTGTCGGCCCAGGCCTATTACGAGATCGGTCCGGTGTCGCTTCAGGGCATCTACAACTACCGCTCGAGCTATTATCAGGACTTCGTCGGCGGGAACAATCAGCTTCGCTATGTCGGGCCGAACGAGACGTTCGATTTCCGTGCGTCCTTGCGGTTGAGCCGCGCCGTATCCGTCCGGTTCGAGGCACTGAATATATTCAACGAGCCGAAGGCCACTTATATGCCGGTCTACGGCAGCGCGCGGCAATATCACTATTACGGATCGAAATACTTCCTCGGCGTCCGGTTCAGGCTCTGACATCGCTTGGCCAAAGGGTTCAAAAGTGGCAGTCCGGATTGTATGTATCGAGTTCCATGCAGAGCGGGAGTTGCCTGACCCATGACCGAACGTCGCTTGTTCGAAGAGATTGCCGACGAGATCAAACGACTGATCCGCGACGGCACTTTCCCGCCGGGCGCCCGGCTGCCCGGCGAGCGCGAGCTGTCCGAGCGGTTCGAGGTCAGCCGCGTGACCATTCGCGAAGCTGAAATCGCGCTCCAGGCGACCGGCTGGATCCATATGCGCACCGGGGCGGGGGCCTATGTCGAGACCTCGCCGCCGCTGCGCGGAAGTGGTTCGCTGCCGCCGGTCACCCCGTTCGAGCTGACCGAAGCGCGCTCGCTGTTCGAGGCCGAAGCCGCTGCTCTGGCGGCACCGACCATTTCGCAGGATACCATTGATAAGCTCGACACGCTGCTCGAGGCGATGGCCGACGATACCGCCACTGAAGAAGAGATCAGCGCGATCGATCGCGATTTTCACATGACGATCGCGGGCGCCTCGAACAATGCGGCGATCATTCACACGATCGAGACACTGTGGCGAATGCGTCTGGAGCTGCCTGAGGTGCGCGAGGGCCATGCGATGGTATGCCGCAAGGACGGCCAGGCACGGCAGAAGGAACACGCCGACGTGGTCGATGCGTTGCGTAAACGCGATCCCGGCGGGGCGCGACTGGCGATGCGGCGGCACTTCAACCGCCTGCTCGAGTCGATGCTGGACGAATCCGAACTGCGCGCACTTGACGATCTGCGCCGTCGCGCGGCCGAAAGCCGCGAACGCTATATGCTCAGCACCAAGATCGCCTGACCGCGCACAGGCATGGCGCTCGCTCCGGTCTTCCATGCCACGGTGACGGCGCTCGCGGATGCACGGCGACAGGCAGGCACTCTCGCGACCTTTCCCGGCCTGCTGCCCGATACTCTCGCCGATGCCTATGCGGTCCAGCAGGCGGTGCTGCGCGATGTCGGCGGTGCCGTACTTGGCTGGAAGGTCGGGCGGATCCCGCCAGCCCGCGTCGCCGAACTCGCCGAGGAACGGCTGGCCGGTCCGATCCTGTCGATCGCCGAGGCTACCGGCGGCTTCGCGCGGGTGTTCGCTGGCGGCGCGGGGGCGGTGGAAGCGGAATTCATGCTGCGACTGGCGCACATACCCGAACGCATCCCGCGCGACCTCGACGAGGCGCGGCAGGTGGTGGACCGGGTCTGCGCCGGGATCGAGATCGCCAGTTCGCCGGTGCGCACGATCCACGATTACGCCCCGTTCGGCATTATCGCCGATCTCGGGATCAACAACGGCAACCAGCTCGGCCCCGGTTTCGATCGTGATGGCGGGTTCGAGCACCTCGAAATCTCCACTACGATAGATGGCGAGGTGGTCGGCGCCGGGCGGGCGGCGGACGTGCTCGACGGACCGTTCGGGGCGGTGCGGTTCGTCATCGGGCTCCATCTCGCCGGAACAATTACCTTGTCGCCGGGGCAGTGGATTTCCGCCGGAGCGATCACCGGGGTCCACCCGATCCGGCCGGGGCAGCGGGCGGAGATCAATTTCGGTGGCCGGGTCATCATGGCCTGCACCGCGATCGCCGCCGTTCCCCAGGCGCAGTTCGCGTGACTGGCGCGGTCGCCTGTTTCGGGGAGGCGGTATTGCGGCTTGGCCCCTCGCGGGGTGAGCGGATGCTGTCGTCCACACGCCTCGACGCGCATCTTGGCGGTGCCGAAGTCAACGTCGCCGTGGCCTTGGCGGCGTTGGGTCACTCGGCGCGGCTGGTGTCGGTTCTGCCCCGGGGCTCGATCGGAGACGCGGCACTCGGAACTTTGGCAGGCTATGGCCTCGACATTGCGCAGTGCGGGCGCGGACCCGGGCGACTGGGGCTTTACTTCCTCGAGCCGGAGACACCCGTCACCAGTGCCCAGGTCACCTACGACCGCGATGGTTCGGCTTTCGCCTTGGCCCGGGCCAGCGACTGGGACTGGCCCACGGCATTGAACGGGTGTTCGTGGCTGCACCTGTCAGGCGTAACCCCGGCATTGAACGAGCAATGCGCGCGCGCCGCCGTCGACGCCGTCCGCTACGCGCGTGAGGCAGGGATCGGGGTATCCTTCGATGGTAACTGGCGCGGCCGTTTGTGGGATCGGTGGGACAGCGAACCCGCTGCCATTCTCGCTTCCATCGTCGAACACGCCAATGTCCTGTTCGGCAATCACAAGGACGCCGCCGTCCTCTTGCAGCGCGATTTCGATGGCGAAGGCTCCGCGCGCCGCCGCGCTGCATCGGAGGCATTGTTCGAACGCTTTTCCAATCTCGAAGTGATTGCCTCGACGGCCCGGACCGTGATCGCGCTCGATCACCATTCGATCGTGGGACGGCTGGATACCCCGGCCACCGCGTTCGAGGTCGGCCCGGTCGCCGTAAGGCCGATCCTCGACCGCATAGGGTCGGGCGACGCATTTGCCGCTGGTATCCTCGACGGTCTGCTGCGCGATGCGCCGCCCGAGGCCGCGCTTCATAACGGTATCGCGCTCGCCAGCATCAAGCACGGTCTGGCGGGCGATTGCGCGCGTGTCCCGCGCGCCATGCTGGAAGCGGCCCGTTTCGATCCGGGCGACGTCACGCGCTAGCTGGCGCAGCCAGCCCGTCGGTCTGCTTGCGGTTCGCTCGGAACCGTCAGTTCACTTGCCGATCCTTACCTTCCCAGTAGGGCGCGCGCAGTTCGCGGCGGAGGATCTTGCCCGAAGGATTGCGCGGCAGCATCTCGGTGAAGTCCACCGTCTTGGGGCATTTGAACCCGGCGATGCGTTCGCGGGCGTAGGCAATGACCCCCGCCTCGTCGAGTTCGCTGCCGGGGCGGCGGACGATCACCGCCTTGACCGCCTCGCCCCAGGTTTCATCAGGCACGCCGATGATGGCGACGTCGGCGATGTCGGGATGGCCGAACACCGCGCTTTCGACCTCGGCGGGATAGATGTTCTCGCCGCCAGAGATGATCATGTCCTTGATCCGGTCCTGGATGTAGAGATAACCTTCCTCGTCGAGGATGCCGGCGTCGCCGGTGCGCAGCCAGCCGCCCTCGATCATCGCCTTGGCGTTTTCTTCGGGACGGTTCCAGTAGCCGAGCATCACGCTGTCGCCGCGAATGGCGACCTCGCCGATCTGCCCGGGCGGGAGCGGCTGGAGATTGTCGTCGAGGATCGCAATCTCCGTGCCCGGCAGCGCCTTGCCGGCCGATTTCATCACCTGCTCGCGTCCGACGATGTTCTCGGCCTTGTGGTCTTCCGGTGGCAGGCTGACGACCGTGCCGAACGTTTCGGTCATGCCGTAAAGCTGCGCGAAATCGCACCCCAGCCGCTCGACGCCCTGTTTGAGCAGGTCGAGCGGGATCGGACTGGCACCATAGGTCAGGCCCTTGACGCTGGAGAAATCCGCCCCTTCGGCCGCCGGGTGCGCCAGCAGCATACGGATCGCGGCTGGGACGAGGAACAGCCACTTGACCCCGTAGCGGCCGACATCGCCGATCAGCAGCACCGGGTCGAACTCGCGATGGACTATCAGTTCCTGACCGCCCAGCACCGCGCCAAGTGCCGTCCCCACCCCGGCGATATGGCCATAGGGCATGGCAAGGATCACGCTGTCGCCCGGATCGGCGCTGTACCAGTAGATGCCGTTGGCCTTCATCAATGGGCGCAGGTGGGTGCCGTTATGATGGCTCAGCACCACGCCCTTGGGCAGCCCGGTGGTGCCCGAGGTATAGAGCTGGAGCAGCGGATCGTGCGGGCCGACCTCGGTGGGAACGGGTGTGTCGCTCTGTGCATCGCGCCAGGCGGCGAATTCGCGCTCCATCGACACGACAGGGCCGTAGAAGGTGACGTGCGCGAACTCGTCCTCGCGGAACAGCACCGCCGCGCCTGAATCGGCCATGATGAAATCGACCTCGGCCGGGGCGAGACGCCAGATGATCGGAATGAAGACCATGCCCGCCCGCGCCGCACCCAGCGTCAGCTCGACCGCGAGATCGGTGTTCTTGCCGAAGTATGCGACCCGGTCGCCCTTGCCGAGGCCCATCGCCGCGAGGCCGTTGGCAATCTGGGTCGCGTGCCGGTCGTAATCGGCGTAGCTGGTCACCGCATCGCCATAGCGCAGCGCGGGCTGGTCGGGCCGTGCGGCGGCATGGGCGGACAGCGCCTCGCCATAGGTCGGATGATAGCGTTCGGTCTGGTCCATCGGCGTCCTCTCGGATGGCCGAATCGTCGCAGCGCCCGGCCTTGTCAGCGGAGCCTAACGGGTTTGTTCGCGTGGTAAACGCTTCCCCTACGTCAATCGAACCCGCTCTCGAGGAAGCGCAGCGCGCAGCCTGCCAGGACGGCGGTGCCAAGGGGAAGCGCGCTCTCGTCGACGTGCATCCGGGGCGAGTGGATTGCGCAGCACTGGCGCCAGTCCTCTCCCTCGCGCGCAACGCCCAGGAAGAACATCGCGCCCGGCACTTTCTCGATCACATAGGAGAAATCCTCCGCGCCCATGATCGGGGCGGGCAATTCGCGCCACGCAGCCTCGCCCAGCGTCTCGCCAACCACGGCGCGGCCGAGATCGACGGCGCGCGGATCGCAGATCGTGACCGGGAAGCCCTCGGTGATAGTCACCTCCGCCTCGACCCCGTGTGCGGCGGCGGTCCCGGCGGCGACCTCGTGCATCAGCGCGTGAAGCTGGGCGCGGTGATGAGGTGAAAGACTGCGCAAGGTGCCCCGCAGCGTCGCGTGGTCGGCGATCACGTTGTGCGCGGTTCCCGCGTCCAGTTGCGTCACTGTTGCTATCACCGCGTCGGCGGCGTTGAAACGGCGCGTGACCATCGCCTGGATCGCGGTCACGATCGCGCAGGCCGCGGGCACCGGATCGCGCGTGTCGTGCGGCATTGAGGCGTGTCCGCCGCGCCCCTTGACCACGATGTCGAACTGGTCCGCCGCTGCCATCAGCGGGCCGGACTTGCCGCCGATCATACCGTGCGGCGCGTTGGGCATGATGTGGAGGGCGAAAGCGGCTTCGGGTAGCGGCCCGTACCTGTCTCCTCCAAGCAAGCCGTCGTCGAGCATGAAGCGCGCGCCGTGGTATCCCTCCTCGCCGGGCTGGAACATGAACATGACCTCACCCGCGATCTCGCCCTGCTTGGCCGAGAGCACTTCCGCCGCGCCCACCAGCATCGCGGTATGCGTGTCATGGCCGCAGGCGTGCATTCGGCCAGGAATGGTCGAGGCGAAGTCGAGGCCAGTCGCCTCGTCCATCGGCAGCGCGTCCATGTCGCCGCGCAGCAGTACGCGGCGACCAGTTCTTGCGCCCTTCAGTATGGCCACTTGCCCGGTGGTCGAGGTTCCCTCGCGCCATTCGAGCGGCAGGTGGGCGAGCGCCGCGCGGACCTTCGCCATCGTCTTCGGCGTGTGCAGGCCGAGTTCCGGTTCGGCATGGATGGCGCGGCGCAGCGCGGTGATGCGGTCGCTGAGCGCGCGGGCGGATTCGAGCAGGTCGGGATGGAGCATGGCGCGAACACTACCCCATCGCGCGCCGCTGTAATCAGAAAAATGTGGGACCGGGCCAAGGGCGGCGCTAAGGGCCGTGCTGGCATGACCGGCCCGATCCATCCTCATCTCAGCGCGACCGATGCCGACCGTGCGCGGGTGCGTGGCCTCGCACAGCCGGTCGTTGGGGTGATCTACAACCCGCGCAGCCACCGCAACCAGGGCCGCGATCTGGAAATCGCGGTGCGGCCCGATGTCCACGTCGCGCTGCCAAGCGGGCTCGACGCCATCACCGACGATCTCGAACGCTTCGCGAAACTCGGGATCGATTTCCTCGTCATCAACGGCGGCGATGGCACCGTGCGCGACGTGCTGACCAGCGCGCAGCAAGTGTTCGGCGAGCATTGGCCCGCGCTCGCCGTGCTGCCCAAGGGCAAGACCAACGCGCTCAACGTCGATCTCGGTGCGCCTGCGGGGTGGAACCTGGCTGACGCGATCGAGGCATTTCCGCGCGGCCGCCGCGTCCACCGCCGTCCGGTGCGGATCGTGCCGCTGTCGGGTGACGGTCAGCCCATGCTGGGCTTCATCGTCGGCGCGGGCGGTTATGCCACCGGCATTCGCGCCGGGCAGGACGCGCATCGGATGGGCGCATTCGATTCGCTGGCGGTCGGGGTAACCGCGGCCTGGGGCGTGCTCCAGGCACTGCTCGGGTCCGATCGCAATGCCTGGCGACGCGGGGCTGAAATGGAGATCCTGCTCGGCCCCGAGCGCACGGCAATGCCGCACGTAGGGCGTGGTTACGAGGGTCGGCGCGCGGTCATGCTCGCCTCGACGCTCGAACGGTTTCCACTCGGCATCAAGCTGTTCGGGCCGCATGGGGCGGGGCTGAAGGTCGGAGCTATGGACCGCCCGGGCCGCAGGCTGCTTGCCGCCCTGCCCGCCATCCTGGCCGGCTGGCAACCCGCCTGGCTGGAACGGGCCGGACTGCATTACCGCACGGTCGAGAGCTTCGAGTTCGACATCGCCGACGAATTCATCCTCGACGGCGAAACATTCGCGCCGGGGCGCTACCTGGTCGAGCAGGGCCCCGAACTGGCCTTCGTCGTTCCGTGAGCGAAGCCCTGCACGAACGGATCGCCGAGCGGCTTGTCGCTCCGGTGCGGCCTGAGGTCGCCGAATTCGCGCGGCGGCTGGCGCGGGATGCGGGTGCGGAGGCCGCCTTGTTCTACGGCTCCAACCTGCGGACCGGCGAGCTGGAAGGGGTGCTCGATTTCTATCTCCTGCTGCCGGGCGAACAGCGCGAGAAAATCTGGCCGCGGGTCAGCTATCACGAATGGCAGACTGGCGGCGAAGTGCTGCGCGCCAAGGTCGCGACGATGGCGCTCGGCACATTCGAGCGCGCTTGTCGGGGTGAAAGCCGCGACACGACCATCTGGACCCGCTTCGTCCAACCGAGCGCGCTGGTGTGGCACACACAAGATCGGATCGCAGTGCGCGTGGCGGCGGCCCTGACCCAGGCGGTACGCATTGCCGCGCGGCTGGCGGTGGCGCTGGGGCCGGACCGGGGCACCGCGCAGGACTACTGGCGCGCGCTGTTCCGCGCGACTTATCGCGCCGAGTTCCGGATCGAGCAGCCCGGCCGCGAGGATTCGATCCTGGCGGCCAATGCCGCGCATTTCGACGGCCTGCTGCCACTGGCACTGGAGAGCGAAGGCATCGCCTTCGCGCGCAAGGGCGATACGATCGCGCCCCACCTGTCGCCGGCAGCGCGCGCGGCTATCCTGCGCTGGTGGGCCGCTCGCCGCCGTCTCGGCAAGCCGCTCAATCTGCTACGGCTGGCCAAGGCGAGCACCACATTCGAGGGCGCCGCGCGCTATGCAGCGTGGAAGATCGAGCGTCACACCGGCGTGGCGATAGAAGTGACTCCGTGGCGCGAACGGCACCCACTGCTGGCCGCGCCCGGCGTTCTGGTGCAGCTCTGGCGTGCGCGCAGGCGCTAGAGGTGTTTTCAATCAGGCGGCACCGGCCCGCACCCCCACCCGGCCACCCATAGGCTACTATCGTTGGGTGGCCGGGTGGGGGTGCGGGCCGGTGCCGCTTAGCTGAAATCAAACCTAGCCGCGCTCAGGCGTAGCGCATATTGATCGTGATCGAGGTGATGCCCGGCCCGACGCTGAAGGCGGTGCGGGTATGGCTCGGTCGGCCAAGGTTGAACACGTTGATGCTGGGGTTGTTGGACATCCCCCCGCCATCCTCGCGCAGGTCGGTGCGACCGTTGTTGTTGACGTCGTGACGCACCGCCACGGCGTAAGTCCCGGCTTCGGTCACCGGCACGCAAAAGGTCATCGTGCCCGCGCGCGCCGGAGTTTCGATCCGGGTCAGCCACTTGCCCTTGGTCAGCCAGTCGGCCCGCGTGCCGTAATAGCTCTGCACCCGCATCGTCCCCTGGCCCGACCTGATCCCGGTGACGGTGACCTTGATTGCCGGTCCGCCCGAATTGCACGCGCTGGGGTTGTGCGGAATTTCGCGATTGTACTGCGCCTGCGCCGCCGGGGCGAGCGCCAGCGAGCCGGTTGCAAGCATGATCGTCGCGAAGCGAAGGCTGGTTGTCATGTCATGTCCTTGGAAGGTTGTTTGCCGAGCCGCGAACCAATGTCCAGCGGCGGCACGGGGCGCAATTTCAGCCGCAGGTCTTGCCCTGTACGACCGTCGAACTAGCCCCCCGGCCCTTAATTTGCGCTGAATTGCCCTCCACGCGCGCCGGAATCCGCGCGATGTGGAAAAGCACCCCGCGCGCGCTTGTCGCTCGCCGGGGGCGCTTCTAGGCCGGATGGGAACCTCCGACCAGGCCGTGCGAAAATGCCGCGACCCTTGATCTCCCCTTCCATCCTGTCGGCCGACTTCGCGCGGCTGGGGGAAGAGGTGCGCGCCATCGACGCGGCGGGAGCGGACTGGATACATATCGACGTGATGGACGGGCACTATGTGCCCAACATCACCATCGGCCCGGCAGTGGTGAAGGCGCTGCGCCCGCATACCGCCAAGCCGTTCGACGTTCACCTGATGATCGCGCCGATCGACCCTTATCTCGAGGCCTTTGCCGAGGCGGGGGCCGATATCATCACCGTCCATCCCGAAGCGGGGCCGCACATCCACCGCACGCTCCAGGCGATCGGCGCGCTGGGCAAGAAGGCTGGCGTGGTGCTCAATCCGGGCACGCCGGCCAAGTCGCTCGACTACCTGCTCGACCTGGTCGACCTGGTCCTGGTGATGAGCGTCAATCCCGGCTTCGGCGGGCAGAGCTTCATCGACAGCCAGCTGCGCAAGATCGAGGCGATCCGGCGGCAGATCGACGCAAGCGGACGGGCGATCCATCTCGAAGTCGATGGCGGGGTCGACCGGGAAAACGCGCGCCGGTGCGTCGATGCCGGTGCCGACGTGCTGGTGGCCGGTTCGGCCACATTCAGGGGCGGGACCGATCATTATGCCGCCAACATCGCCGCGCTGAGGGGTGAGGGCTGAGCATGGACATGGCGACCCGCACCAAGGCCGAAGAACAGCGGATCGCCGACGAGGGTGCTCCCGCCCTGCCCTTGACCGACCGCACGGCCGAGCCGCTGACCGCGCTGGCCGCGGTGCCCGAGGGCGAGGTGCTGGAGCCGGGCCGCTCGCTCGCGCTGGCGGATTTCGCGCCGCCCTCGGTCGGTCCGGGCGAGCGGCTGATCAGGCTGGCCTATCGCCTCGGCGTGCCCGGTTCGACGCTGGCCTCGCCATTCGCCAAGCCAGCCAAGCTGCGCCTGCTGGCTACGGTGGAAAGTCCGCTCGTCGGGGATCGCGCTGCCGGAATGGCGCTGCGCGCGGGGCATTTCCTGGTCCACGGGGTCAAGGCGCCGATCGCGCAGATGGATTTCGCCCCCGCAGCGCGGCTGACCCCGCCGTTCGAGCGCGTCGTTCACGGCTTTGCCTGGTTGCGCGACCTGGCCGAATGCGGGCCCCGCGAACAATGCGTGCCCACCGCCGAGCGTGTTCTCGGGGCGTGGCTCGCGGCCAATCCGCGCCCGGTGAAGTCGCCGGCGTGGAACGTGGAGCACGTCGGCCAGCGGTTGCTCGCCTGGCTGGTCCACGCGCCGCTCGTCTTGTCGGGCGCGAACCCCAAGCTGCGCCCGCGCGTGCTCGCCGCGATCGGCATAACCGCGCGCTGGCTCGACCGAAATGTCGGCAAGGCGCAGGATCGCCTGGGCGAGGTCGCGGGGTGGAGCGCGATTGTGGCGGCCGGACTGCTGCTGCCCGATGGCAAGCCGCGGCGACTCTATGGCGAGGCAGGGCTGGTGCGCGCGCTGGGCGACATGGTCGCCGATGATGGCGGGGTGCTGTCACGCAGTCCGCTGGCGCAGATGGACGCGATCGAACTGCTGGTCGACCTTGCCGCCTGCTACCGCGCGGCCGGACGCGAGATCCCCGCCGCGCTCGTTTCGATGCTGCACCTCCTGGTGCCGCCCCTGCTGACGTTGCAGCACGGCGATGGTGGGCTCGGCAACTGGCAGGGCGCGGGTGCGATCGACGCCGCACGGATCGCGGCGCTTATAGACGCCAGCGGAGTGCGCGCCCGCCCGCTTAAGGACGTGCGGCAGTGGGGCTATCAGCGCGCCACCGGCGGCAAGTCCGTGCTCCAGTTCGATGCCGCCCCGCCGCCGCCCGCGCGCCACGCGCGCTGGGGCTGCGCCTCGACCCTGGCGTTCGAGTTTTCCGCGCGTGGTCAGCGGATCGTAGTCAACTGCGGCGGTGCGGCGTTTGCCGGGGGACTGGTCCCGGCGCGGATCGACCAGGGCCTCCGCGCCAGCGCGGCGCATTCGACGCTGGTGCTCGACAACGTCAATTCGACCGCGGTGCTGATCAACGGCAAGCTGGGCGCAGGCGTGGACGAGGTCGAGGTCGATCGGCGCGCGCTGGAGCTTGCCAATGGCAAGGCGACCCGGATCGAAGCGAGCCACGACGGCTATGCCGCGCGCTACAACCTGATCCATCGCCGCATCCTGATCATGCGCGACGATGGCAGCGAGCTGCGCGGCGAGGACCTGCTGGTGCCTGCCAATCGCAAGGGCAAGCGCGGCAAGGTCGGCTATGCGATCCGCTTCCACATCGGCCCTGGCGTCGAGCTGGGACTGTCGGAAGACGGCAAGGGCGCGGGGCTCGCGCTGCCCGACGGCACATACTGGCAGTTCCGCATGGCGGGCGATGCCAATGCCGCCAAGCTGGCCATAGAGGAGAGTATGTGGGTCGACGGCCAGGGGCGCCCGCAGCCGATCCAGCAACTGGTCGTCGAAGGACTGGCGCCGCGCAGCGGGGGGACGTTCTCCTGGCTGTTCAAGAAAATGGGATAGTTTCGTGACTGAGGTGAAGATCGGGCGGGCGCTGTTGTCGGTGTCCGACAAGGCCGGATTGGTGGAACTGGGCCAGGCGCTGGCGGCCAGGGGCGTGGAGCTGGTCTCGACCGGTGGCACGGCAAGGGCGCTGCGCGAGGCGGGCCTCGACGTGCGCGACATTTCCGACCTCACCGGCTTTCCCGAGATGATGGACGGGCGGGTCAAGACGCTCCACCCCAAAGTCCACGGCGGGCTGCTGGCGGTGCGTGACGACCCGGCCCACGCGGCGGCGATGGCCGAACACGCGATCGGCGCGATCGACCTCGTAGTGGTCAACCTCTACCCGTTCGAAGCAACGGTGATGCGCGGGGCGGAGCGGTCCGAGATCATCGAGAACATCGACATCGGCGGGCCGAGCATGGTGCGCTCGGCGGCGAAGAACCACCACTTCGTCGCCATCGTCACCGATCCAGCGGACTATGCCCCGCTGCTGGCGGAGCTCGACGCGCAGGACGGCGCGACCTCGCTCGATTTCCGGCGCAAGCTGGCGGCCAAGGCGTTTGCCGCGACCGCCGCTTACGATTCAATGATCAGCCAGTGGTTCGCCTTTGCCGACCAGCGGCAGCTCTTCCCCGATTTCCTCGCGGTCAACGGCGTCGCGCCCACGGTGCTGCGCTATGGCGAGAACCCGCACCAGCAGGCCGCGCTCTACACCCCCGCCGGGCCGCACGGGCGCGGGATCGCGCAGGCCGAGCAGCTCCAGGGCAAGGAACTGAGCTACAACAACTACAACGACGCCGATGCCGCACTGGAACTCGTCGCCGAGTTCCGGGAGCAGGACCCGGCGGTGGTGATCGTCAAGCACGCCAACCCGTGCGGCGTGGCGCAGCGTGGTTCACTGCTGGAAGCGTGGGAGCAGGCGCTGGCGTGCGACAGCGTCTCGGCGTTTGGCGGGATCGTGTGCGTCAATACGGAACTCGATGGACCGACCGCCGAGGCGATCTGCGATATCTTCACCGAAGTGGTGATCGCGCCCTCGGTCAGCGATGCCGCGCGCGAGGCATTCGCGCGCAAGAAGAACCTGCGGCTTCTGGTCGCGGGGGATCTGCCCGATCCGCGTCGGGGCGGATTGACGTTAAAGCCGATCACCGGTGGCCTGCTGGTGCAGAGCCGCGACAATGGCGCGATTTCGCTCGATGACCTCAAGGTCGTGACCGAGCGCGCGCCAACCGAACAGGAATTGAAGGACTGCCTGTTCGCCTGGACCGTGGCGCGCCACGTCAAGTCGAACGCGATCGTCTATGCCAGGGACGGCACGACCGCCGGGATCGGTGCGGGCCAGATGAATCGGCGCGATTCCTCGCGCATCGCCGCGATGAAGGCGGCGGAGGCGGCGGAGAAATACGGCTGGGCGATGCCGCGCACGCACGGCAGCGCGGTGGCTTCCGATGCATTCTTCCCCTTCGCCGATGGCCTGCTGGCCGCTGCCGAGGCGGGCGCGACCGCCGTCATCCAGCCGGGGGGCTCGATTCGCGACGACGAGGTGATCGCCGCCGCCGACAAGGCGGGTCTGGCGATGGTGTTCACCGGAATGCGGCACTTCAGGCACTGATCGCCGCGCCGCGGTAGCAGCCTCTCCTTGATGAACGGCGCCCGACTGCCCATTCAGGGCGAGGAAACGCCGTGCCCGGTAACCCGACAGGCACTTCATACGAACAGCAAGCAGAACCGCGATGAAATTCCTCAAGACCGATCTCACTCGCAATTTCGCCATCGGTTTCTTGATCGGTGGGCTTATAGTCGTGGCACAGATGGGGCCTGATCTATGGCAGAGCGTTGTACCTTCGGCACAGGCCGCTTCCGTCCGTTGACCCGCGCCGCCGCGCTGTTGGGGGCGTTCGGACTCGTTCTCGCGGCCTGCCAGCCGGTCGCCCATGCCGCTGAAAAACCAGTCGAAGCCCCCGCCGCCAAGCGGGTGGCCAAGGAAGCCGAGGGCCTCAAGGTCGCGATCTTCGCCGGCGGATGCTTCTGGGGCGTCGAAGGCGTGTTCAGCCATGTAAAGGGCGTGAAAAGTGCGGTCTCGGGCTACCATGGCGGCACCGAGGCGACCGCGCGTTACAACATCGTCACCAGCGGCTCGACCCAGCACGCCGAGGCGGTGCGGGTGGTCTACGATCCCGCGGTCGTGCGTTACGACGAGCTGCTGCGGATCTTCTTCTCGGTGATCGCCGATCCGACCCTTCACAACCGTCAGGGGCCCGACGTGGGCGCGCATTACCGTGCCGCGCTGGTCCCGCTCGGCGCGGAGCAGCGCGCAGTGGCCCAGGCCTACCTCGCCCAGATGCAAGCCTCGGGCGTATGGTCCAAGCCGATCGTCACCGGGATCGAAAGCCACCGCAAGTTCCACCCGGCGGAGGACTACCACCAGGACTTCATGCTCAAGAACCCGCGCCACGGCTACATCGTGCGCTGGGACGCGCCCAAGGTGGCGGCGTTGAAGCGATTCTACCCAGAGCACTACCGTGCCAGCTTCCAGCGCAACTAGTAGCAAACCGCGAATCGACCCCGTATATGGATGCGATGCACAGCCATTCGCATCGTGAGCACAGGGGCGACGACCTGATCGAAGCGGCCGGGGCGGCGCTGTCCGCCGCGGGCGAGCAGTGGACCGGAATGCGCCAGTCGGTGTTCGAGGAACTGGCCCGGCACGAACGCCCCGCTTCCGCCTACGACATCGCCGACAACCTTTCGCGCACCCGGGGCAAGCGAGTCGCGCCCAACAGCGTCTATCGTATCCTCGACCTGTTCGTGAGCAACAATCTTGCCATGCGGGTCGAGAGCGCCAACGCCTATCTCGCCAACACCCATCCGGGCTGCGCGCACGATTGCATTTTCCTGGTGTGCGACGAATGCGGCGAGGCGACCCATGTGGATCACGAGGGCGTGTCGAAGGAAGTGCGCGGCGTGGCCGAGGCGCGATCCTTCGCCACGCGCCGCCCGATCATCGAAGTGCGCGGGCTTTGTGAGGCCTGCGCGGGATAAACCGTTCATCGACAGCGCACATTTGCCGCACTAAAGCGGTGCAATGAGCGAACGCCCGCATACTCCCCTACTCGACACCGTCGAATATCCCGCCGACTTGCGCAAACTCGACAAAAGCGACCTGCGCCAGCTTGCCGACGAACTGCGCGAGGAAATGATCTCCGCTGTCAGCACCTCGGGCGGGCACCTCGGCTCGGGTCTGGGTGTGGTCGAGCTGACCGTCGCGATCCACTATGTCTTCGACACGCCGCGCGACAAGCTGGTGTGGGACGTGGGGCACCAGTGCTATCCGCACAAGATCGTAACCGGCCGCCGCGACCGCATCCGCACCTTGCGTCAGGGCGGCGGCCTTAGCGGCTTCACCAAGCGCAGCGAGAGTGAATACGACCCTTTCGGCGCGGCGCACTCGTCAACCTCGATCAGCGCTGCACTGGGCTTTGCGGTGGCGAACAAGCTCAAGGGCGAGCCAGGACGCGGGATCGCGGTGATCGGCGACGGCGCGATGAGCGCGGGCATGGCCTACGAGGCGATGAACAACGCCGAGGCCGCGGGCAATCGCCTCGTCGTGATCCTCAACGACAACGATATGTCGATTGCGCCGCCGGTGGGAGGGCTCTCGGCCTACCTCGCGCGGATGGTGTCCTCGAGCGAATATCTCGGCCTGCGCAGCCTAGCCTCCAAGGTCGCGCGCAAGCTGTCGCGCCGGGTCCATTCCAGCCTCGAGAAAGCCGAAGAGTTCACCCGCGGCATGGTCACCGGCGGCACCCTGTTCGAGGAACTGGGGTTCTATTACGTCGGCCCGATCGACGGGCACAACCTCGATCACCTTATTCCGGTTCTGGAGAATGTTCGCGACAGCGAGCAGGGGCCGGTGCTGGTCCACGTCGTGACCCGCAAGGGCAAGGGCTATGCTCCGGCCGAAAACAGCGCCGACAAGTATCACGGCGTAGCCAAGTTCGACGTGATTACCGGCGAACAGAAGAAAAGCGCCGGGGGTCCGCCCGCCTACCAGAACGTGTTCGGCGAGACGCTGGCGAAGCTGGCCGAGACCGACCCGCGCATCTGCGCGATCACTGCCGCCATGCCGAGCGGCACCGGAGTGGACAAGTTCGCCAAGGCACACCCGGAGCGCGCCTTCGACGTGGGAATCGCCGAGCAGCACGGCGTGACCTTCGCGGCTGGGCTCGCGGCGCAGGGCATGCGGCCGTTCGCGGCGATCTATTCGACCTTCCTCCAGCGCGCCTACGACCAGGTCGTGCACGACGTGGCGATCCAGAACCTGCCGGTTCGCTTCGCGATCGACCGTGCCGGGCTGGTCGGCGCGGACGGATCGACCCATGCGGGCTCGTTCGACGTCACGTACTTGGCGACCCTGCCCAACTTCGTGGTCATGGCCGCGGCGGACGAGGCGGAGCTGGTCCACATGACCTACACCGCCGCCGAGCACGATAGCGGGCCGATCGCGTTCCGCTATCCGCGCGGCAACGGCACTGGCGTGCCGCTGCCCGAGGTTCCGCAGAAGCTGGAAATCGGCAAGGGCCGCTTGGTTCGTGAAGGCAGCAAGGTCGCGATCCTCTCGCTCGGCACGCGCCTCGCCGAAGCTTTGAAAGCGGCGGACCAGCTGGAAGCCAAGGGCCTCTCGACCACGGTCGCCGATATGCGCTTCGCCAAGCCGCTCGACACCGAGCTGATCGAGCGCTTGATGCGCAGCCACGAGGTGGTGGTGACGATCGAGGAAGCGGCGATTGGTGGCCTCGGCGCGCATGTCCTCACCTTCGCCAGCGACGAAGGCCTCACGGATGGTGATGGTCAGACGGGGGGCCTGAAGGTCCGCACCATGCGCCTGCCGGATATGTTCCAGGACCAGGACGATCCCGTCAAGCAGTACGACGAGGCCGGCCTCAACGCGCCACATATCGTCGATACGGTGCTCAAGGCACTGCGCCACAACAGCGCGGGGGTGGAAGAGGCGCGGGCCTAGCTGCGAGCAATGGGCGAGGTACTTGGCATACCGGAGTGGCTTGCCCAATTGCTGTTCGTGGGGGTTGCGCTGGTCGTTTTGTATGGCGTTGCGTGGCGCTCGATCGCCAAACAAATCCAACGAACCAGCGGTCGGCGTCCTTCGCCGTCCCGCGAGCAGTTCATCACGATGATGTCGCCAGATGTAACCCGCACAACTGCGGTGTTTCTATGGGACATATGCCAGTTTTATCTTGAGCCACATCTAACTCCGCATCCCGATGACGATCTGGCGATAGACTTGCCGATCGACGAAGACGATTGGTCGATGGACTGGCCGCGCCAGTTTGCCGAGCGCCACGACTTTCACGAAAGCAACCTCCCCGATTGGCCGGAAGGCTGGGCGCCAACCATTCGCAATTATGGTCGCTGGCTCGACATGGCGCCCACCGGTTGACGAATCAGCGATAAATCTCACGGCGATGGCCGATCTCGATGACCACTATCACCAGTCGCTCGTTCTCGATCCGCGCAATCACCCGCCAATCGCCGACCCGATAGCGCCACAGCCCACCGAGCCTGCCGGTTAGCGCATGGCCTCGGGAACGCGGGTCGTCCAGCACCGCCACATCCCCGATGACGTGCAGAATCCGCTCCGCGTCACTGCGGTTGAGTTTGCCGAATGCCTTCTCTGCGGCAGGAGTGAACTCAACCGTCCAGGCCAAGTCGGCGCCTCAACTGCTCCATTGAGATGTTTTTGGCAGGGTCGTAATCGCGAAGCGCAGCTTCCGCCAAAGCGATATCCTCCATCTCCTCGATCTTCTCGATGATCGCTTGGCGCGCGTAGTAGCTCTTGGTCCGCCCGGTGCGCTTGGCGACGGCGGTGAGGCGGGCTTCGAGTTCTGGGTCGAGACGGACGGCCAGCATGGCGGATGCTCCTTTGTCATACAAGTATGACATTGCCCTGCCAGTTTTGCAAGTGCAGCGGCGCGGCGGCTTGCGCGAGCCGATCGCGCGGATAGGGTGGCTATGAAAGGAAATCCCTCATGTCCCTGCTCAAGATCGACCGCGACGGCGCGGTCGCCACGCTGACCTTCGACCGGGCCGAGACGATGAACCCACTGGGCGCCAAGGGTGACGGGGCGGAAATCGAGGCGGCTTGCACGGCGATCAACGAGGACCCGGGCATTCGCTGCGCTATCCTGACCGGCGCAGGGCGGGCCTTCAGCGCCGGGGGCGACGTCAAGGCGATGCGCGACCGGACCGGCAATTTCAGCGGCAATCCCGACCAGATCGCCGAAGGGTATCGGATCAACATCCATCGCGCCTTGCGCGCGCTCGACGGTATCAAGGTGCCGCTGATCGCGGCGGTCAACGGTCCCGCGATCGGGCTGGGGTGCGACCTTGCCTGCCTCGCCGACATCCGCCTGGCTTCGCGCACGGCACGGTTCGGGGTGACCTTTCTCAAGCTGGGTCTGGTGCCCGGCGACGGCGGCACCTGGATATTGCCGCGCGTGATCGGCCACGCGCGTGCGGCCGAGCTGTTCTACACCGGCGACCTGATCGACGCCGAGACGGCCCTTGACTGGGGATTGGTCAGCCGCGTGGTCGCGCCTGAGGCACTTATGGACCAAGCGCGGGCGATGGCCACGAAGATCGCCGCGATGCCGCCCGCAGCGTTGCGAGCGACCAAGATCATGCTGCGGCAGGGCCGCTCGGTGACTTACGACACCGCGCTGGAACTTGCCGCGACCACACAGGCACATATGCACCATACCGAGGACCATGCCGAAGGCGTCGCCGCGCTGATCGAGAAACGCGCGCCGGTCTTTACCGGACGCTAGAGGCGCTTTCGGTAGGCGGCACCGGCCCGCACCCCCACCCGGCCACCCATAGGATACTACTGTTGGGTGGCCGGGTGGGGGTGCGGGCCGGTGCCGCAACAGTGAAGCTCAAAACGACGCTAGAGCCAGCGCCACACGCCGGCCGGGATGCCTGCGGTGGGCAGGTGGGCCCAGCTCAGCGCGAGCCACAGCGCAAGACCGATCAGCCAAGCCGTCGCGCCAGCGCCCGTCAATGCGCTCCAGCGCGGCCAATAGCTCGTGCGGGACAACCACTGCGCCCATGCCTCGCCCATCAGCGCCGCCTTCTTGCGGTCCTGCAGGTGCGCGCCGACCAGGGCGAGTACAAGCACTGCGGCGGCGACGATCAGCGTCCGCACGCTCCACCACAAGGCGAGGTGCGACAGCGCCCACAGCGCGAAGCCCCACATCATCGGATGGCGGGTCACGCGGAACACGCCGGTCGGCTCGCGCATGGCGTGGCTGGCCGCGCCCGGCTCGGGCAAGGCGGGATTGCCCTTGAACGAACCTGCCAGCAGCACCAGCGCGGGGAGAGTCAGGAGCGTGGCGACCACCCATCCCGCCGCGCCCGAACCGGGCAGGTCGGCAGGCGGTGCGGCGCGGAACGCCACGATCATCCAGCCGAGGCAGACCAGGGCCACGACGCTGTAGAAGCCGAGGAAACTTTTTTCGCCCATTGCGCCGACCAGTGGCGCGCGCAAGGGGTGCGACAGGGCGAAATGAGTTCCGACGAGCGCGAGGCTGGCGGCGGCCAGCGATACCAGCGGTTCCATTCGCGAAATCCCCTTTGCGGTCAGGTCAGGTGCGGCCCTCGATGGCGATCAGCTCGATCCGGAACAGCAGTGTCGCGTCGCCTGGTATCGGTCCCTTGCCCCGGGGACCATAGCCCAGATCGGCGGGAACGGCGATCTCGATCGTGTCGCCGACACCCATTTGCGGGATGGCGAGCTGCCACGCCTTGACCAGCCGTCCGAGCGGAAAGGTCGCCGGTTCGCCGCGGTCCCACGAACTGTCGAACCGGGTCCCGTCGGTCAAGCTGCCCTCGTAATGAACCGTCACGGTGTCGGATACTGTCGGCCTGGCACCCTGACCGTCACCTGCCGTCCTGCGCCACTGGAGCCCACCCTGAAGCGCGCGCCAGCCGTCCTCGGCCTTGAGCGACGCCAGCGCCGCCTGCTGCGCATTGTGCCAGGCGGGATCCTGTGTGCGGTCTGGCTGCTGCGCCAGCGCGGGCACGAGCATCAGCACGCCGATGGCCAGCGCCGCCGCACCCAATGCGCCCAGCGTCGTGCCCGCGCCCGACGGCGTCGGCGGGGTCGGCGGGGTCGGCTTACCAGTCATAGGCCTTCGGCAGCGTGGTTTCGTCGAGATCGCGGTAGCGTTCGCGCAGACGGGTCTGATGATTGTCCATCGGCTGTTCGATCCCGTCGATATAGACCCGGACCGGGGCGGACGTGACCTCCAGCGGGTCGCCGTCCCACACCACGACATCAGCCATCGCACCCGGAGCGAGCACGCCGAGCTGGCCGCCGTAACCGCTGATCTGTGCGGGAATCGAGGTGACACTGGCGAATGCCTCGCCCCAGCTCAGCCCGGCGGCGCCCGGCACTCGTGACAAGGCGACCAGATTGCCCGCGAAGTGCGGCAGGTAGCGCGGCTGCTGCATGGCCGACGCGTTGATCGCTACCCGGACCCCTGCGGCGCGCATCCGGCCGATATTGCTCTGGGTCGCGGCCAGCGTCTCGAAGCTGTCGGGCAGGTCGGCGAGCCCGTCTGCGATTACCGGCACGTTGGCGGCGGCGATCTCCTCGGCCACGGTCCAGCCCTCCGCGACCCCGACCAGCACCATGTCGAGGCGCGGGAATTCACGCGTCAGCGCAAGCGCGGCACGGATGTCGGCGGCACGCTCGACCCGGACGTAGAGCGGCTGGCGACCCTGCACCACCGGCACCAGCGCGGCGGCGTCGAACCGCGTCAGCAGCACGTCACCGGCGCGCTCGGCACCGGTTTCGGTCAGGCGCGGGTCGATCGGCATATCATCGCCCGTGGACACCGGTGCCGCCTGGCGCGCGCCGGTAACGAGACCCGCCTGATCGCCGAACCGGCCCGCTTCGCGCAGGGCGTTGCGCAGCAAGGTATGGGCCGCCAGCCGACTGCCGCCAGCAATGCGCCCGCCCGTTTCACCCAGCTCGACATACTGGAACGCGCGCGCGCGGCGCACGGCCCGGGCATCGGCACCCAGATCGATCATCGCGCCCTGACCGGCGAAGATCGAGCCGGTCGAGGTCGGCGCGACCGCGGCGCGGGTGATTCCGGCGGCGCGGCTGACGAGGATGTTCTGCGATTGCGGATTGACCCCCACCGATACATCGAGCGCGGCGCTGAAGGGCGAGGTCCGCGCCGCAGTGTCGTTGCTCTGCGAGACCGCATCGACATCGAGCAGACCGAGATTCGTGACGGTGGCGAACAGTCCCGGCGTGACCCAGGTGCCGGTGCCGTCCGAGACGGGGACGCCCGCCGGGATTGCGACGCCCACGCCCGCCGCAACAACGCGGCCGCCGCGCACCACGACGGTCGCGTTCTCGACCGGGTCGCTGCCATCGCCGGTGGCGAGCGTCGCCCCAGTGATGGCGAAGTCCTGCGCCGCGAGTGGGGCCGTGAGCGCGAGCGTTGCGACAGCGGCGAAGAGCGCGCGGGCGATCATTTCACGTCTCCTTCACCCACTTGCCCAAGCTCGAAATCGCTCACCGGGCGGCGCTTGGGGTCCATCGCGTCGTACAATAGCGCGCCGTCCACCCACACTTTCTCGGGCCGCGAATAGACCGACAGCGGATTGCCGTTCCACAGGACCACGTCGGCCATCTTGCCGACTGCAAGGCTCCCGGTCATTTTGTCGATGCCCATCGCCCGGGCCGGATTGAGGGTAATCCAGCGGATCACCTCGGCGTCGGGGATGCGGATGCCCATGCGCGCGCCCGCCGCCTGCGCCTTGGCGGCGTCCTGGTTCAGCCGCTGGATGCCGTTGGCGTCGTCGGAATGGATCACCACGCAAGCACCCGCCTGGTGCAGCAGTGCGCCGTTTTCGGGGATCCCGTCGTAGCTTTCCATCTTGAAGCCGTACCAGTCGGACCAGATCGCGCTGCACACGTCGTTTTCGCGCAGCAGGTCGCCGATCTTGTAGCTCTCGACCGCGTGATGGAAGGCAGTGACCTTGTAGCCCATCTCCTTGGCCATATCGAGGACGAAGGCCATTTCGTCGGCGCGGTAGCAGTGGTTGTGGACCAGGATTTCGCCGTCGAGCACGCCCTTCAATGTCTCCTTGGCGAGATCGCGCTTCTTGCCGTCATAGGCCTTGGCGTCGAACCAGGTCTGGCGATTGACCGCCATGTTGCCCATGCGGGTGGACGGCGCGCGGCCGCGCCCACCATAGACGCGCTTGGGGTTTTCGCCGCAGGCCATCTTGAGCCCGTGCGGCGCGCCGGGGAACTTCATCCCCTGGACGGTGCGCGCGGGCACGTTCTTGAGCGTGACCGTGCGCCCGCCGAACAGGTTGGCCGAGCCGGGCAGGATTTGGAGCGAGGTCACGCCGCCGTTGGCCAGCGCTCGGGAGAACCCGGGATCCTGCGGCCAGACGGAGTGCTCGGCCCAGACTTCGGGCGTGGCGGGCGCGGTCGCCTCGTTGCCGTCCGAATGCGCTTCGACCGAAGGGCTGGGATAATCGCCCAGGTGCGAATGGATGTCGATCAGGCCGGGCGTGACGTACTTGCCGGTGCCGTCGAACACCGCGATGTCGGCAGGAACCGGCGTGTCCGGCCCGCCGATCGACACGATCTTGCCGCCGGAAAAGAACACCACCCCGCGCTCAATCCGGTTGCCCGCCCCGTCATAAATGGTCGCGCCGACCAGTGCGGTGGGCGCGCCGGGATAGGGGCGATAGGTCGAGGGGTAAGGTGCCTCGGCCGATGCGGCGCGCGGGGCCGAGGCGACCTCGCCCGAGCCGCTGTCGGCGGTGGCACAGGCGGAAAGCGCTATCGCACCCCCCACAGCGGTGAAGGTACGATAGCGCATTCTATTCCCCTGTCTGATCGGTTCAGGCCTGCGGACGGGTGGCGGGCTTGATTCCCGCGGCCTGCGGCTCGGCCAGTCCGGCCTCTCCCGCGACCGCATGGTCGTCGTCGCGCAGCGTTTCCAGGTGCATCAGGCGCTTGATCAGCGGGCTGATAATGATCACCGCTACGCCCACGCCGACCGCGATCCAGCCGATCTGGCTATAGACCGCGAGCACGGTTTCCTTGGCCGCGCCTTCGCCCGAGGCCGCTTCCGAGCCGGTCGCGGCGGCGATCTTGCCCGCCACGAAGTTGCCGGTGGCCGAAGCGAAGAACCAGCTGCCCATGATCAGCGACGCCATGTGCGCCGGAGCCAGGCGGTTCATCGCCGACAGGCCCACGGGGCTGAGGCACAATTCGCCGGTGGTGTGGAGGAGGTAGATCAGGAAGATGAAGATGACCGGGGTCATGTTCGCCATCCCGACCACGCTCGCGCCCCACACCAGCACGAGGAAGCCCGCGCCGAGCTGGATCATCGCCAGGCCGAACTTGGCCGGGGTCGAAGGCTCCAGGCCCCTGCGCCCGAGCCAGGTCCACAGCGCCGCGAACAGCGGGGCGAGGAGGATGATGTAGATCGGGTTGATCGACTGGAAGATCGAAGCTTCCACGCCGGCCCGGTCGACATAGCGGTCGGTGAACAGGTTGAGCGACGAGCCCGCCTGTTCGAACAGCGCCCAGAACAGGATCGATCCCACGATCAGGAACATCGCCGCCACGATCCGGTCGCGATCGTGGTCGACCTTGGTCGCCATCTGCTGGATCAGCATCACGATCATCAGGCCCGCGCCGACATAGGCGCCGTTATAGGCCCCGGCGTTGCCGAGCGAGCCGAGAAGCATCGACACGGTCATGATCGCGGCGCCCGCGATGAACGCCAGCGCCGCCACGCGCGGCGCGGTGGCGAACCCGCCGTAGGGCAGGCGGAAGGCCGCGATCCACAGCACGAAGGCCAGCAGGATCGCGCCGAACACGCCAAGGAGGCCCTGCACGACCGCCTGGTTCTGCACCATCCACCAGGTCACCGCCACCGCGGCGAGGCCGACGAGGTAGAGGAACCATTCGAACCTGATGCCCATGAACGGGGCGGCCAGTTTCTCCGGCACGGTGCTCTCGCCCTTGCCTTCGAGCAGCGGCTTGAACACCACGAACACGATCAGGCCGAGCAGCATCCCGATGCCCGCCGCGCCGAAGCCATAAGCCCAGCCGTAGGTCTGACCGAGGTAGCCGGCGATGATCGTGCCGACCGCAGCGCCCACGTTGATGCCCATGTAGAAGATCGTGTAGGCACCGTCGCGGCGCACGTCGGTGCGCGGGTAGAGTTGGCCCACGATCACCGAGATGTTCGCCTTGAGGAAGCCCGAGCCGACGATGATGAAGGCGAGCGCGGCCCAGAACACGTTGATCATCGGATTGGCCTGGCCGAGCGCCCCGTCGCCCTCGAAGGCCATCAGGAAGTGTCCGATCGTCAGCATGACCGCGCCGAACAGCACCGCCTTGCGCTGACCCAGATACTTGTCGGCCAGATAGCCGCCCAGCACCGGCGCGATATAGACCAGCGCGGTGTAGGAGCCGTAGACCAGCGAGGCGTCGCCATCGGAGAACATCCAGTGCTGCGTCAGGTAGAAGATCAGCAGCGCGCGCATCCCGTAGTAGGAGAACCGCTCCCACATCTCGGCGAAGAACAGCACGTACAGCCCCTTGGGGTGTCCAGCGAATTCCTTCTTGGTCGAGGTCACTATGGTTGCGCCGCCGACCAGCAGCAGCACCAGGAATGTCGCCGCGGTGGCGACGATGATTTCTTGGATGGTCACGAATGGCTCCCCGAATCCCGTTGCGGCCTGACCGGACCGCCATGCTGGCGCGCAAACTAGCGGCAGATTTCATCATGTGAAGCATTAGTTACAGGCGAAACGGGTTGCCTCCCTCAGATGCCGGCCGGGCGGGAACCTTGACGCGCCGCGCTGTATTATGGCACTGATGCACCACGCCCGGAGAAGCGCCATGACCAGCCAAAGTCGACCCGTCTACCTCAAGCTGCGCGACAAGATCGCCGCGGCGATAATCGAGGGCGAATATGCCGAAGGCGCGATGCTGCCGTCGGTGCGTGCCTATGCCGCGCAGGAAGGTGCCAATCCGCTCACGGTGGCCAAGGCCTATCAGCAGTTCCAGTCCGACGGACTGGTCGAAGTCCAGCGCGGCGTTGGGATGTACGTGGTTCACGGTGCAGCGGACAAGCTGCGGGCGGCCGAGCGGGCGCAGTTCGTCAGCCAGGAATGGCCCGAAATCCGCGCCCGGATCGACCGGCTGGGAATCGATCCGGCCGAATTGCTCGAACTTGTCGACTGACGTTGCGTTTTCCGCACTTTCCACGTCCGAAATTAACACAGGTCAGGTTCGGCGATTGCGCCGGTCGAGGCGACGTGGCATGGGTCCGGACGGGAAGCGTCGTGCGATGTCGCCGGGGGGCGGCAGGCACGAAAAAGAGGCCGCTACGCTGGTGCGGAGGATGGCCGGGAGACTGGGATGATACGATCGGAACTGGTGCAGGCGCTGGCCAAGGACAATCCCGACTTGCGCCTCGACGAGGTGGAGAAGGTGGTCGACATCTTCTTCGACGAAATTTCCAACCGTCTGGCTGACGGCGGCAGGGTCGAACTGCGCGGTTTCGGCGCTTTTTCGACCCGCGCGCGCGATGCCCGCACCGGTCGCAATCCGCGCACCGGCGAAGCGGTGCCGGTCCCGGCCAAGCGGGTGCCCTATTTCAAGCCGGGCAAGGAAATGCGCGAGCGACTCAATACCGCCTGACCCGTTCGAGTTTCGCCGGAAGGCGATTTTCCTTTCACGCCTCATTTGCTAGAGGCTGTTCCAGCGTCGCTGAAACAGCGCGGCACCGGCCCGCACCCCCGCCCGGCCACTCATGGCATTATAGTGTCAGGTGGCCGGGCGGGGGTGCGGGCCGGTGCCGCTTCGGCGAAGCACTAGGAATTGCCATGCGGGCGTGGCGGAATGGTAGACGCCGGGGACTTAAAATCCCCTGATCCTCGATCGTGTGGGTTCGAGTCCCACCGCCCGCACCATGCGCTTTGCCGTTAGCGCAGTATTTACCCGTAGCGGGTAGAAATCCGTTCCTAAGTGCCGCGGTTTATCCCGGTCGGATGACGGCTGAACTTATGGCCGCGACAGGGATTTGATACGGATGGACATAGTGGCTGCGCAACCTGACGATCGCGATCAGCAGACAGACTGTGCCGATATGCGCGTGGCGCCGCGCATCACCATGCTCATCCGTCCGGCCAAGGTCACCACCCTGGAGGGCGAATTCGTCTGCGTGATTCGCGACGTTTCCGCCACAGGCGTCAGCGTGCGCCTGTTTCATTCGCCTCCGATCGGCCAGCGCGCCACGCTGGAAACCGAGGCGGGCCAGACGCTGGAAATGGAGCGTGTCTGGGTACGCGGAACGGACGCGGGCTTCCGCTTCGCCGATCCGATCGACGTTGCCGAGCTGATCAGCGGGCAGACCCGTTTCCCCAAGCGCAAGCTGCGCCTCAAGATCGAGCTGCCGGTAATAGTGTCGGTGGTGGGCAAGGAGCACCACGCAATCGTGCGCAACCTGTCGCAGCAGGGCGCCCGGATCGAATGCGACGAACGCATCGCGATCGACCAGATCGTGCGCGTGCGGGCCGAGAATCTGCCCGAGGTGCGCGCCAAGGTCCGCTGGCGGCGCGGCCGGGATTACGGGCTGGTATTCGAGGACACGTTCCTGCTGGCCGAATTTGCCGAGTTGGCGGCGATGTTGCAGAGCCCGTCGCTGATGTCCCGCTGATACTTCACCGACAGGCCCGCGCCGCGCGCATTTAACCGTCTACTAACCATTTTCCGCCACTGCCGGAGTCACAGACCGGACCGGGGGAAATCCGCACGATGCGCATAGAGGGGCACGACCAGGCGCGACTGGACGTAGATGTGGCGATCATCGGCGCCGGGCCGGCTGGTCTGACGGCGGCTTACCTGTTGACGAAGGCCGGAAAATCGGTCGCCGTCATCGAAAAGGACGCGACTTACGTCGGTGGCATCAGCCGCACGGTCGAGCACGAAGGCTATCGCTTCGACATCGGCGGCCACCGGTTCTTTTCCAAGTCGCAAGCCGTGGTCGATCTGTGGAACGAGATCCTGCCCGACGATTTCATCCAGCGCCCGCGGATGAGCCGCATCTATTACGAGGGCAAGTTCTACAGCTATCCACTGCGCGCGTTCGAGGCGCTGCGCAATCTGGGCGTGCTGCGTTCAACAGCGTGCATGGTGAGCTACCTGCGCTACAAGCTGGCGCCGATCCGCGCGGTGAAGAGCTTCGAGGACTGGACGACGAACCAGTTCGGAAAGCGGCTCTATTCGATCTTCTTCAAGACCTACACCGAGAAGGTGTGGGGGATGCCGTGCGACGAGATGAGCGCGGACTGGGCAGCGCAGCGGATCAAGGGCCTCAGCCTGTGGGGCGCGGTGGTCGATGGGCTGAAGCGCAGCCTCGGCCTCAACAAGCGACCCAACGACGGGCAGGCGGTCAAGACCCTGCTCGAAACCTTCCGCTACCCGCGCCTCGGCCCGGGCATGATGTGGGATGCTGCGCGCGACAAGGTGCTCGCCACCGGGCGCGGGCAGGTGCTGATGGACCATGCCCTCGAACAGCTCGCCGCCGATGGTGCCGGGGGCTGGCGGATGAGCGCCAGCGGGCCCTCGGGCAAGGTCTTTATCCATGCCGCCCATGCGATCAGCTCGGCACCGATGCGCGAACTGGCGGCGCGGCTCCATCCGCTGCCCGACACGACCTGGAACGCAGCGAAGCTCAGGTATCGCGACTTTCTCACGGTCGCGCTCAAGATCCGTTCCGCCGACCTGTTTCCCGACAACTGGATCTATATCCACGACAGCAAGGTGCAGGTCGGGCGGGTGCAGAACTTCCGCTCGTGGTCGCCCGAGATGGTGCCCGATCCCGATGTCGCCTGCGTCGGCCTCGAATACTTCTGCTTCGAGGGAGATGGGCTGTGGGCGTCGTCCGACGATGACCTCATCGACCTTGCCACGCGCGAGATGGCGATCCTGGGCCTGTGCGATCAGGCCGATGTCATCGGCGGTGCGGTGGTGCGGCAGGAAAAGGCCTATCCGGTCTATGACGAGGATTACGCCGCCAACGTCGCCGCGCTGCGGCACGAGTTGGAGGCGAAGCACCCGACGCTGCACCTGGTCGGGCGCAACGGGATGCATCGCTACAACAACCAGGATCACGCGATGATGACCGCGATGCTCACGGTCGAGAACATCATCGCCGGTGCGCGCAAGTACGATACCTGGTGCGTGAACGAGGACGCCGAATATCACGAGGCCGGCGACGAGGGTGCCGAGGCAGCCTTGCCCGCTCGCGAAGCTCCGACACAGGATCAGGCCGCCGCGCTCGGTTCGGTCCGCGCAGTGCCCCGCCGCGTCGCCAATGGCGACCGCAAGGCCGCCTGACACGGCCATGCGCGCCGCTCTCCTGCGTATCGGCGATGTCCGGCTGGTCCGCTACCTGCTTGCCAGTGTTGGCGCGCTCGCGGCCGACGTGGGCTGCTTCCTCGCGCTGCTTGGCATGAGCGTGGCTGCCGCGCCCGCCTCGGCGGTTGGCTATGCGCTCGGCATCGCGGTGCACTGGGTGCTGTCGAGCCGGGCGGTGTTCGCCGACAGCGTCGCCGCCCGCGGCGTGGCCCGCACCCGGCAGAAGGCGCTGTTCGTCGTTTCCGCGCTGATCGGCCTGGCGCTGACGACCCTGATCGTATGGGCGGGCGCGCGGGGCGGGTTCGACCCACGCCTGGCCAAGCTCGCCGCCATCGGCGTCGCCTTCACCACCACCTGGCTGCTGCGCAGCCGCGTGGTGTTTCATCGCTGGCCGGCATGATCGCGGCGCGGACCTCTCGGCCCGGGCAATTGCCGTTTGCGCGCATCGTGCTGGTGTGGGTGCTGCTCTCGCTGCTATTGCTGGTGCGCGCCATGCCCGACATCGCGGCGCGGACCTTCCCCGATCCCGACGATATGCTCCGACTCGTGCAGGTGCGCGATCTGCTGGCCGGGCAGGGTTGGTTCGACCTGACGCAATACCGCATCGACGGGCCGGATGGCACGCCGATGCACTGGTCGCGGCTGGTCGACATTCCGCTGGCGCTGGTGATGCTCGCATTCGGGCCACTGGTCGGAACCGGGTGGGCGGAACTGATCGCGCTGATCGCGGTGCCGTTGCTGACGCTCGGCGCGATCGTGTACCTCACCGCGCATATCGCCGCGCGCTGGCTCGACCGCGAGGGGGTAACGCTGGCGTGCCTGTGCCTGGGTCTGGCCCCGGTGATGCTGGCGCAGGTCCATCCGATGCGGATCGACCATCACGGCTGGCAGATCGTGGCCGCCATGGTGGCGCTGGCCGGACTCGGCCTCGCATCGCAGGTGCGCGGCGCGGTGCTGGCCGGGGTGGCGATCGCGGTCGGCATGACGATCTCGCTCGAACTGCTGCCGCTCGCGGCGGCATTCGGCGCGGCTTTCGCCCTGCGCTGGCTGGACAACGGACGGGCGAGCGCATCGCTGGTCGCCTACCTTGCCACGCTTGCCTTCGCCCTCATCGCCCTGTTTCTGGCGACGCGCGGGCCGGGTGCGCTGGTGCAGCACTGCGACCAGATTTCGCTCGCCCACCTCGGTTTCTTCGCGGTGGTCGGGGCCGGGGCTAGCGGCGTTGCGCGGATCCACCCGTCATCGCGGCTTGTGCTTGTGGGCCTGCTCGCGCTGCCGGTCGTGGCAGCGCTGGGCTATTACCTCATGGCCGCACCGCACTGCAGCGCCGGGCCCTTTGCCGAACTCGATCCGCTGGTGCGCGGGTTCTGGTACGAGAACGTGCTGGAAGGCCGCCCGGCATGGCGGCTCGAGCCCGAACTATGGCTGCCGATCCTGGCGCAGGCGCTGGTGGCACTGGGCACGCTGTTCTACCTGTGGAGCAGCGAGAGCGGAGCCCCGCGCCAGTTCTGGGGCGAATATCTGCTGGTCTTCGCGGTGACGCTTGTCACCGGCCTGTTCGTGTGGCGCTCGCTCGCGTTCGTCGGAGCGTTTTCAGCGATTCCGCTGGGCTGGCTCGCGGCGCGGCTGCTGCGTTCGTTCGCCAATGCGCGCCGCGCGCCGCGCAAGGCCGCGGTCGCCGGGATGCTCGTTCTCGCGCTGGTTCCGGGCTTCCCGGTCACGGTCGCGGGGGCGGTCACGCCTTCCTCCGATGCTGACGCTATCGCCGCCGCCGACGATGACGACGACGCGGTGCCTGCCCTGTTCGCAAGAGACGCGGCGGTGCTGAACACGCTTCCCCCGGCACGGTTCTTTGCCCCGCTCGATCTGGGACCGGCGCTGCTGCTGCATACCCACCACGAGGTCGTCGCGACCGCGCATCACCGTGCGCCCGAGGCGATGCACGACGTGATCGCGACTTTCATCGGCGACGAGCAACATGCACGCGCCACTATTGCGCGCCACGGTGCCGGATACGTGGTCATCACCGACGACCTTGCCGAGCTCGACCTTTACGAGGAGGAGGCACCCGCAGGTTTCGCCGCCCGCCTGCGGTCGGCACGCGCGGTGCCGTCATGGCTGGAGCCCGTCGCCCTCGAACTTCCCGAAGGGGTGAGGGTGTGGCGGGTGCGGGCCGGCGCCGATTCAGCAAAGCTGAAAACGACTCCAGCGCAGTAGCGCCGCCGGTCAGGCCGCCCGAAAGCTGAGCGCCACGCCGTTGATGCAGTGACGCTTGCCGGTCGGCTTGGGTCCGTCGTTGAAGATATGGCCCAGGTGCCCGCCACAGTTGGCACAATGGACCTCGGTGCGCGGGATGCCGATCTTGAAGTCGGTCTTGGTGCCCACCGCGCCGGGCATGGCCTGCCAGAAACTCGGCCAGCCGGTGCCGCTGTCGTACTTGACCCGCGAGGAATAGAGCGCCTTGTCGCACCCCGCGCAGTGATAGGTGCCCGCCCGCTTTTCCTTGTCGAGGGGAGAGGTGTAGGGCCGCTCGGTCGCCTCCTCGCGCAGGACGCGGTATTGCGCCGGGGTCAGCTTCCGGCGCCATTGGGCCTCGCTCATGCTGACGCGGAAGTTCTTCGCTTCGGCCCGACCCGAACCGCAGGCGGCGAGCGCCAGTCCGCCACCGCCAATGGCCAGCAGGCGCAGAAAGTCGCGGCGATCGGTCATGTCCGTGACCATCGCAAGCCGCACCTGAACCGCATCAGAACCGCGTAACCTCGACCTCGAGCTTGCGGAACCCGTGGACGAAGTTCGCCCGCACCCGTTCCACGTCACCCGCGACGTGGACCCGCATCCGCCGCTTGTGCATTTCCTCCAGCAGCACCCGCAGTTGCAGCTCGGCCAGGCGCGCGCCGACGCAGCGGTGGATGCCGTAGCCGAACGAGAGGTTGCGGCGGGCATTTTCGCGCGTGATGTCGAGCTTGTCGGGATGCGCGAACACTTCCTCGTCGCGGTTGGCGGAAAGATACCACAGGATCAGCTTGTCGCCCGCCTTGACCTGCTGCCCGAACAGCTCGGTGTCCTCGGCCGCGGTGCGGCGCATATGGGCCAGCGGGGTCTGGTAGCGCAGGCATTCCTGCACCGCGTTGGGGATCAGCTCGGGCTGCTCCTCGAAAGCCTTCCGCTGATCGGGGAACTTGTCGAGCGCATGGATGATGCCGCTCATGGTGTTGCGGGTGGTGTCGTTGCCGCCGACGATCAGCAGCACGAGGTTGCCCATGAATTCGCGCGGGCTCATCTGGTTCATCGCAGGCGAATGGATCATCATGGAAATGAGGTCGGGCGTGGGCTCGGCCTGGCTGCGTTCCATCCACAGCCGCTGGAAATAGGCCGCCATTTCCTGGAGCACTTCCTCGCGCTCGTCGTCCAGCGCGCGGACCAGCGCGATCTCGGTGTCTCCGGCCCAGTCACTCCAGTAGGTGAGCAGCCGGCGATCCTCCCACGGGAAGCCGAACAGGATCGCCAGCATCCCGGTGGTCAGTTCGATCGAGACCTTGTCGACCCAGTCGAACACCTCGCCCCGGGGCAGCGCATCGAGCAGTTCGCCGGTGCGCTGGCGAATGTCGTCTTCCATCCGCTTCATCTCGGCCGGGGTGAAGGCGGGGGCGACGGTGCGGCGCTGGCCGGTGTGCTTGGGCCGGTCCATCGCGATGAACATCGGCAACTCGCGCCCTTCGTTGTCCTTGTTGCGTTCGAGGATGGTGATCCCGCCATGCTCCCAGCTCGACGAAAACAGATCGGGGAGCGATTCGACGTGCTGGATCGCCTTGTGCCCGACCACGTTCCAGTATGGCCCGAACGGGCTTTCGGGCACGTAGTGGAGCGGGCCCTTCGCACGCATTTCGGCGAAGATCGGCTGCCAGCGGTCCTCTACGTAGATGTCGCTGCGGCTGACGTCGTAAGGATGGGTGTGACGGGGTAGCTCCTCGGGATGTGCATCGAGGTGGCTCGACAGCCGCTCGTAGGCGGACGGAGACGTGCGCCATTGCGGCTTGTCGGGGGCTAGCGTCGCCATGCAATCTCTCCTGCGCCGCTCGCCTCGGTCCGGGGAGTCGGTCGTCGCGAATTCCACCCTCTACTTACCGCCATGTCAATAGTGAGTTTCGATTTGCGACCGACTGCCCCTCATGCGCGGGCGAACCAACGCCGCCTGGTCTGCGCCGGGCCGGATTGCATGACCTTGCGCCGGAACAGCGTCGCGCCGCCCTTGACGAACAGCGCCACGCACAGCGCCTGCCAGGCGATGGCGGCGATGTGCGGCCACAGCGCCGGGTCCTGCGCCGCGCGCGCCATCATCGCGAAGGGGGAGCTGAACGGGAACACGACCGCGGCGAGTTCGAGGGTGGTGCCCGGGCTCGTCAGCGTGAAGCTGGCGAGGAAGAACACCAGCAGCTGCATCATCGTAGCCGGCATCGACAGCGTCTGCACCTCGCGCACCGTCTTCGCCAGCGATCCGATCGTGAGGAACAGCGCGCCGAGCAGCAGGTAGCCCATCGCGAAATAGACCACGCCGAGCGCCAGGAACAGCGGCCAGCCAAGCGCGGGCTCGGTCAGCGCCCCTGCCGAAAAGCCGCCTAACGCAAACACCGCAGCGCCGGTCGTGCCCCATACCGCGATGCCGACGAAACTGACCGCGAGCATGGCGAACAGCTTGCCCAGGAAAACCGCGTCCATCGGGATCGCGGCGGCGAGCACCTCGATGATCTTGTTGCCCTTTTCCTCGACGAGGTTGGACAGCACCATGCCTGCGAGCAGCATGATGAGCAGGAACAGCAGCAATTGCCCGGCTTGCGCGGTGCGGAGCCGGTCGACCCGCTCGCTCGCGCCGCTGGTCGCGACGGTCTCGGTCGCGACCGGCGGGAATTCGGGCGGCGGCGCGGCCGCGCTGGCGGCGACCAGCGCGACCCTTCCCCGCCACTGTGCGACCTGCGCGTCGGGGCCGATCAGGCTTGGCTCGGTCACGCTGCCGGTCACGATGGCGGCATAGTTGCCCCGCCGCTGTTCGAGCATGGCGCGCGCGTCGAAATCGGCTTTGGTGCCGTCCGGTACAGCCGCCATCGTGGGCATGACCGGCCCAAGCTCGCGCTGGAGCCGCGCGCTCGCGGCAAGCATTGCTGCGGTATCGGGCGCGCTCATGGCGACGCCGATCTCGCGGCTTGCGGTCTGTTCCTGCACCTGGCTGCCGATCCCGCCGGCGAGCCCGCCGACCAGGATCGGGAACAGCGGGCCCAGGAGGAAGAACAGGAACGCGCGGCTGAACAGGATCGCGACGAAATCGCGCCGTGCGATCACGAAGGCCGCCTGCCAGATGCTGAGCCGGTCCGCGCTCATGCTGCTTCCCCCGTGTCGCCGCGCGCCATCTCCTTGGCGGCCGCCTCGCCCGCGATGTGGACGAAAGCATCGTGTAGCCCGGCGCGCTCGATCGACAGCGAGAGGATGCCCGCCTCGCCCTCGATCAGAGCGCGCAGCAGCGGCTCGATCCCGCTTTCGGGCAGCGAGAAGTGGAAATAGTCGCCCTCGCGCCGCACGTCGGCGGGCAGGGCCTCGAGCCAGCGGCCCTCGCGCGCCCGCGTCTCCAGCCGCACCTGAGCCGGGATGCGGTCGCGCGCTTCGTCGACCCTGCCCGCGAACGGCACCTTGCCCCCGGCGATGATCGCCACCCCTTCGCACAATCGCTCGGCATGGGCGATCACGTGGGTGGAGAAGATCACCGTCGTGCCCTGTTCGGCCAGCCCCCGGATCAGCCGTTCGAGCTTGCCCTGGTTGATCGCGTCGAGGCCGCTGAACGGCTCGTCGAACACCACCAGCCGTGGTTTGTGCACCAGCGTGCCGAGCAGTTGAACCGTTTGTGCCATGCCTTTGGACAACTGACGGATCTGCTTGTCGGCGGCGTGGCCCAGCCCGTGCCCTTCGAGGAGTTCACGCCCGCGCTCCCGGCCTTGCTTAAGCGGCACGCCGCGCAGCGCGCCCATGAAGGCGATCGCCTCCACCGCCTTCATCGAGGGGTAGAGCCCGCGTTCTTCGGGGAGGTAGCCGATCAGGCGGGCGATTTCGTGCGGGTTGGCGTGGCCGAACACGCGCCGCTCGCCCTCGTCGGGGTCGATGATGCCGAGCAGCATCCGCAGCGTGGTCGTCTTGCCCGCGCCATTGGGGCCGAGAATCCCGTAGATCGCCCCCTGCGGAACCGCCAGATCGACGCCGTTCACGGCAAGCTGCCCGTCGAACCGCTTGACCAGCCCGCGCGCCTCGATAGCGAGCGGCCGCGATGCCGAGTCGTGATATTCCGCCAGTTCGCCTGTCGCCATATGCATGGTGCGCGGTTAACCTTCGCTGGTGAACGGGATGAGCCTCAAGCATGGTTAATGCGCCGGCGATGCACGACCTGCAAGCGCGCTTGCGCGCCGAGGCGGCGCGGCTGGGCTTTGCCGCGATCGGCTTCGCGCCTGCTACCGACGATCCGGTGCGGGCGGCGCGGCTCGAACAGTGGCTGGGCGAGGGCCATCATGGCACGATGGAATGGATGGAGACCCGCGCCGAGGTGCGGCGTGGCCCCCAGTCGCTTTGGCCCGAGGCGCGGAGCGTGATCGCCTTGGGCATGAGCTATGCCCCGGACCGCGATCCGCTGGCGCTGGAGGTCGTGGGCGACCGGGCGCGAATCTCGGTCTATGCCCAGGGGCGTGATTATCACGACGTGGTCAAGAAGGCGCTCAAGGCCTTGGCACGCTGGCTGGTGGCGGAGACGCCGGGGACCGAGCTCAAGGTCTTCGTCGACACTGCGCCCGTGATGGAAAAGCCGCTGGGCGAGGCGGCGGGGATCGGCTGGCAGGGCAAGCACACTAATCTCGTCAGCCGCGTGCATGGTTCGTGGCTGTTCCTTGGCGCGATTTACACCACGGTGGAACTCGCGCCCGACGCGCCGCATTCGGATCGCTGCGGTACATGCAATGCGTGTCAGGACGCCTGCCCGACGCAGGCCTTCCCCGCGCCCTATCGCCTCGATGCGCGGCGGTGCATTTCCTACCTCACCATCGAGCACAAGGGGCCGGTGCCGATGGAATTCCGCAAGGCGTTGGGCAACCGCATCTACGGTTGCGACGATTGCCTGGCGGTCTGCCCGTGGAACAAGTTCGCCGACGTGGCCGCGCGCCACCGCGCTTTCGTGCCGCGCGCCGAACTGGTCGCGCCCCGGCTGGCGGAGCTGCTGGCATTGGACGACGCGGGTTTCCGCGCACTGTTCGCGGGATCGCCGATCAAGCGCGTCGGGCGGGGCCGGTTCGTGCGCAACTGCCTATACGCGGCGGGCAACAGCGGCGACGCGGCGCTTGCGGGGCCGGTGCGCGCGCTAGCGGATGATGCGGATCCGGTGGTGGCGGAAGCAGCCCAGTGGGCGCTGGCCGAACTTACATCAGGTCCTTGAGCGCGATTTCCGGGTCGGACAGCGCGGCGACATCGGGCGTCGCGCGGGCTTCGATCAGCTTGCGAGCCTGGACGTAATCCTTGGTGCTGTTCACGCAGTCGGCCGCGATCACGCGCCCTTCCTTGAGGTAGATCACGGAGAATTTCTTCTCCGCCGGATCGCCGCGCAGCACGGTCTGGTCGTGATCGATCGACAGGCCCGCGGTCTGGAGCTTCAAGTCGTACTGGTTCGACCAGAACCACGGAAACGCCTGATAGGGCATGGCCTCGCCGCAGATATGTTTGGCCGCGACGGTCGCCTGGTCGTTGGCGTTCTGGACCGATTCGAGCCGGATCACCGCCCCGCCCGCGAACTGGTTGGCATGCGCGGCGCAGTCGCCGATCGCATAGACGTGTTCGAGCGAGGTGCGGCAGTATTCATCGACATCGACCCCGTTCGCGCCTGCCGCCCCGGCCGCGATCAGCGGGCCGACCGAGGGGACGATGCCGATGCCCACCACCACCATGTCGGCGGGCACCGTGCTGCCATCGGCCAGGGTCACGCCCGTCACCTTGCCCTCTGCCCCCTCGATACATTCCACGCCGGTTTCGAGCCGAAGGTCGACTCCGTGGGCGCGGTGCTCGGCCTCGTAGAAAGTGGACAGTTCCTCGCCCGCCACCCGCGCCAGCACGCGAGGCAGCATTTCGAGCAGCACGACCTCGCACCCGAGCTTGCGCAGCACCGCCGCCGCTTCCAGCCCGATGTAGCCGCCGCCGATCACCACCACACGGTGCGCGCCGGCCTCCAGTTCCGCCATCATCCCGTCGACGTCGGCGCGGGTGCGCACCGCGTGGACGCCCGCAAGGTCCGCGCCCGAGCAGGAGAGACGGCGCGGATCGCCTCCACCGGCCCAGATCAGATAGTCATAGCCCATCGTCCGGTCATCGCTCAGCGTTACCTCTTGCGTCGCCGGATCGACCGACGCGATCGAGGTGCCGAGCACCAGATCGATGTTCTTGTCGGCCCAGAACTGGACCGGGCGCAGCATGATCCGCTCGAACGGCTTTTCGCCCGCAAGGTACTCCTTCGACAGCGGCGGTCGTTCGTAGGGCGGCTCGCGGTCGCGGCCGATCATCGCGATCGAACCGGCAAAGCCGTTCTGGCGTAGGGCGATGGCAGCCTGGGCACCGCCGTGCCCGGTGCCGACGATGATGACGTCCGCGCGGTCCATGCGGCCAAGTCGCCGCGAACCGCGCGCGCGTCAAGCCTATGTCACCTCGCTCTAGCGTGCGAGCAGGTTCCGGGCCTGGCTGGCGATCTGGGCCAGCATGGCGGGGGCAACGCTCGCCTGTGCCTGCGCCCGCCCGATCATCGCGCGGAACTGGCGGATGGCTGCGTCGTGCTCGGCGGACCAGTCGGCGACCGCGCTTTCGGGGTCGGACTTTGCGCCCTTGCGCCGTGACAGGCGGCGCAGGAAATCGAGCCGCATCTGCTGGAAATCGCGCGCGAGGCCCGCCACCAGCAGCCGTTCCCACACGTCCGACGGGGCCATCAGCGCCGCAGTGCCCTGGGCCCAGTCGAGCCCCAGCCGTGCGCCCAGGTGGGTGAACGCGCCGGTCAGCTTGCGCGATTCAATCTCGGCATCGCGCGCCAGCCGGGCGAGGCCGAACGAGCCGTCAAGGTCGAACAAGTGAGCGACATCTCCCGCCATGCCCTCGGGCGCGCCCAGTGCCGTGAACTCGGCGCGCAGCTTGGCCGATTGCTGGCGCGATTCGGCTGCGAGCAGGTCGTCGGTGCCGCGCGTCAGCTCGGCCACGCCCTTTTCCAGTTCCGCCACCACGGTCGAGGGCGCGGCAGTGGCCCCGCCTGAACGCAAGAGGTCGCCCATGTGGCTGCGCATCGCCAGCGCGCTCTTGTCGAACAGAGCCAGGCGCGCGGCCTCGGGCATCGGTTCCTCGTCGAGGCGTTCCCACAGCGCGCCCGCGCCGAGCATCTGGTCGGCGGCGACGAAGGCGCTCGCGACTTGCGCCAGGTCGACGCCTTCTTCCTCGGCCAGCTCGAACGGGTGGACCACGCCCAGCCGGTTGACGATGCGATTGGCGAGGATCGTGGCGACGATCTCGCGCCGCAACTGGTGGTCCAGGATTTCGGCACGGAACTTCTTGCGCATCGGTGTGGGGAACTTGCCGATCAGCGCAGCCTCGAGCGCCGGATCGCCAGCAAGCTCGCTCGCCTCGATCGCATCCTGCAAGACCAGCTTGGCCGAGCTGAGCAGCACGGCCAGCTCGGGCCGGGTTAGGCCCGAGCCGTCCGCCGCACGGCGCGCGAAGGTCTCGCTATCGGCCAGGCCCTCGGTGCGCCGGTCGAGCTGTCCGCGGTCCTCCAATGCCTCCATCAGCCGGAGCTGCGAGGCGGTCGCCTGCGCGCCGCCGGTCTCGGCGATCGACAGCGCGAGCGCCTGGAGTCGGTTGTCCTCGAGAACGATCTCGCCGACCTCGTCGGTCATTTCGGCGAGCAGCTTGATCCGCGCCTTTTCCGACAGTCTTCCGGCGCGCTTGGCCGCTTCGAGCGCGATCTTGATGTTGACCTCGTTGTCCGAGCAATCGACCCCGGCCGAATTGTCGATGAAGTCGGTATTGATCCGGCCGCCGTTCAGCGAGAATTCGATCCGGCCCGCTTGCGTTACGCCCAGGTTCGCGCCTTCGCCGATCACCTTGGCGCGGACCTCGCGCCCGTCGATGCGGATGGCGTCGTTGGCCGGGTCGCCGACCTGGACGTTGTTCTCGCCGGCGGCCTTGATGTAGGTGCCGATGCCGCCGAACCAGAGCAGGTCGACCGGCGCCTTGAGGATCGCGGTGATCAACGCCTCGGGTTCGAATTCGGCCTGCTCGACGCCCAGCGTCTTCTGCGCCTGCTTCGACAGCTTGATCGACTTGGCATCGCGCGGATAGACGCCGCCGCCATTGGAAATCAGCGCCTTGTCGTAGTCCTCCCAGCTTGATCGGGGCAAGTCGAACATACGCTGGCGCTCGGCCCAGCTCGTGCCTGCGTCGGGGTCGGGATCGATGAAGATGTGGCGATGGTCGAATGCGGCGACCAGCAGGATCGACTGGCTCAGAAGCATCCCGTTGCCGAACACGTCGCCCGACATGTCGCCGCAGCCCGCCACGCGGACCGGGTCGGCCTGCACGTCGATGCCTTGTTCGAGGAAATGCCGCTGGACCGAAACCCACGCGCCCTTGGCGGTGATGCCCATCGCCTTGTGGTCGTAGCCGTTGGAGCCGCCGCTGGCGAAGGCGTCGCCGAGCCAGAACCCGTGCGCCTCGGCAATAGCGTTGGCGACGTCGGAGAACTTGGCCGTGCCCTTGTCCGCCGCGACCACGAAATAGGGGTCCGCCCCGTCGCGGATCACCACCTGTTGGGGGTGGACGACCGCGCCCGAAACGATGTTGTCGGTGACGGAGAGCAATGTGCGGATGAACAGCTCGTAGCTACCCTGGCCCTCGGCCGCCCAGCCGTCGCGGTCGCGGGACGGATCGGGGAGCTGCTTGGGATAGAACCCGCCCTTCGCTCCGGTCGGCACGATCACCGCGTTCTTGACCCGCTGCGCCTTCATCAGCCCGAGGATTTCGGTGCGGAAGTCGTCGCGCCGGTCGGACCAGCGCAGGCCGCCGCGCGCGACCGGGCCGGAGCGCAGGTGAATGCCCTCGACCCGCGCGCTGTAGACGAAGATCTCGCGCCACGGTACCGGCTTGGGCAGGTTCGGGACGAGCGAGGAATCGATCTTGAACGCCAGCGCCTCCTCGCCCGCGGGGGCAAAGGCATTGGTGCGCAGGATCGCGCCGATCAACGATTGGTAGAGCCGCAGCAGGCGGTCGTCGTTGATCGCGGCAACTTTGGTCAGCCCCTGGCGGATCGCGGCGCGCGCCTCGTCGGCTGCCGTGTCGCGATTGCCGGCGAATTCGGGGTCGTGCAGCGCCCGGAACAGCGCGACCAGTGCCCGGGTGACGGCGGGCGCGCGATGGAGCGCGTCGACCACGGTGTAGATGGTGAAGCCCATCCCGGTCTGGCGGAGGTAGCGGTAGAACGCGCGCAGCCAGTCGGCCTCCCGCGCGGCCAGGCCCGTGCCGATGACGAGGCGGTTGAACGGATCGTCCTCGGCCTGGCCGTTGAGCACGGCGGCGACGGCGCGCTCGATCGTGTCGGCGCGGTCGAGCAGCGGCGCGGCTGCATCCCCCTCGGCCAGGCCGAGCTGGAAATCGTGGATCGTGCCCAGCCGCCCGTCGGCCAGCGCGGTCGGAATCTCGGTCAGCACCCGGAAGCCGAAGTTCTCCAGCGCGGGCACCGCGTCCGACAGCGGCAGCGCGCCTTCGTGCTCGTAGACCTTGAGCCGCAGCAGGTTGTCGGGATCGCCCGGCAGGTGAAACAGGCGGGCATCGCGCAGCGGGGCGCTCAGCACGGTGTCGGCATCGGCGGCCGACAGATGGCGCATCCGGGCGATGTCCAGCGCGGCCTCGCGCGCGCCGTAGGCGGCGCGATAGGCGGGCGGGAAGGCTTCGGCCAGCCGCGTGGCGATCGCCGCAGCGCGGCCCGCCTCCATCGTCTCGCCCAGCTCGGTCTCGACCGCCTCGGCCCAGCCGCGCAGCAGGCGTTGCAGGTCGGCATCGAGCGCCGCCTCGTCGTGCGCGACATCGATCGCGCGCATGTCGAGCACGAAGCGCAGCGTAGCGAGATTGCCGCCTTCGACCTGCAGGCTCCAGTCGAGCATTTCGGCACCGGTGCCCTGCTCGAGCAGGTCCTGTATTTGGAGCCGCACCTGGGTCGAGAGCATGTCGCGCGGCAACCACACGAAGCCGAACAGGTGGCGGGCGAGCGGCGCCTCGACCAGCGCCAGGCGCGGGCGAGGGCGGTCGACCAGGCTCATCATCGCGGTCGCGACGCGCTCTATGTCAGCGTCGGAGAAGCCGATCAGCAGGTCGTGCGGCAATTCGGTCAGAGCGTGCACCAGCGCCTTGCCCGCGTGGCCGACGGGGTCGAAGTCGAACTTGTCCATCAGCGCGGTCAGTTGCGCGCGCATCCGGGGCACCTCGCTCGGGGGCGCGGCGAGCGCGGCGCTGGTCCACACGCCCGCGTGGATCGACAGCGCGACGACCTTCTTTCCTTCGCGGATCGGCACGATGAACAGGTCGAGCGGCACGCGGCGATGGACGTTGCTGACCCGGTTGGCCTTGACGATCAGCGGCACCCGTTCGGCGCTGCGTTTCGGATCGTCGAACCAGGCAAAGGCGCGGTCGTAGCTGGCGTCGGCCAGGATCTGCCGCGCGCTGCGCTTGCAGATGCCGAGCAGTTCCGCATGGGTGCCGTCGCGCCGCCGGGTGACATGGCCGAGCAGGGTGAGCATTCCGCCCTCGAGCCACTTGAGCAGGGCGCTGCCTTCGCGATCGCCCAGCGCGTCGGCGTCGATCCGCATCTTCTCGCGCATCCGCGGCCAGTCGCGCACGGCGGCATGGACATCGCCCAGCGTGGCGCGCAGCGCCTGCTCCAGCGCACGACGCTGGCGCGCGTCGACTCGTGCAGTCTCGATGTAGATCATCGATTCCCACCCGAAGCCGTTCGCCTCGTCGATCGCGGCGAGTTCGCCGGCCGCATTGCGCCGCACTGGCACCACGGGATGGACCAGCCGGTCGATAGCCAGCCCCTGGGCAGCGAAAGTCGCGGCGATCGAATCGACCAGGAACGGCATATCGTCGTTGACCAGGGCGATCCGCATCATGCGCCGCCCTTCGGTCGAAGTGGCCAGGTGCAGCGCAGGCTCGCCCTCGGGGCGGCGCGCGGCGGTATCGAGCAGGAAGGTGGCAGCTTCGCCCATCTCGGCCTTGCCGAACGGCGTGTCGCCCGGCAGCAGCGAATCGCGCATCTGTTCGGCCAGGGCTGCCGCCAGTTGCTTGTGTCCGGCCAGCCGACGTGCCGGAGCGCCCGCCGTTTCACCCGCTTTGGAACCCATTCGTCCTGCTCCGCGAGGCTTGATCCGCCTCATCATATTATTGCCGCGTGATGCAACAATGCTGCGGCGATAGGCCTTGCCTTCCGCAAGGGCAAGCCGCCTCGGCGGCGCATAGCACAGTCAGCCGCCCAGCGCGCCCATCGTCAGTTCGAGCGAGCGCAGGCGGGCAGCGGGATCGTAGGTTGCGCCGGAAACGACGATCTCGTCCGCGCCGGTGCGGGCGACAAACGCCTCGATCCGGGCACGGACGGTCTGCGGCGAGCCGATCGCGCTGGCCTGCGAAAGATGGTCCAGCATCGCCCGGGCCGAGGGCGGCAGGCTGTTGCGGTAATCGGGAACCGGCGGGGGCAGCTGGCCCGGATTGCCCGTTCGCAGCCGCACGAAGCTCTGTGCTTGCGAGGTCGAGAGCAGCTCGGCCCCGGCATCGCTATCGGCGCAGAACAACGTCATCGCCGCCATGACGTGAGGGCGGTCGAGCGCTTCGGACGGTCGGAACTCGCGCCGGTAGAGTTCGAGCGCGCCATCGAGATGGTCGGGGGCGAAGTGCGAGGCGAAGGCGTAGGGCAGGCCCAGCATCGCGGCGAGACGCGCGCCGAACAGGCTCGACCCCAGCATCCACAGCTCGACCTCGGCCCCGGCGCCGGGCGTGGCGCGAATGCCCGCCGCGGGGTCGCCATCCAGCAACGCGCGCAGCTCGACAACGTCCTGCGGGAACATCTCCGCGGCGCGGTGCAGGTCTTTCCTCAGTGCGCGTTGCAGTTCCGGGCCGGCCCCCGGAGCACGGCCCAGTCCCAGGTCGATCCGCCCCGGAAACAACGCGGCGAGCGTGCCGAACTGTTCGGCGATCTGGAACGGGGTGTGATTGGGCAGCATGATCCCGCCCGAACCGATGCGGATGGTCGAGGTGGCATTGCCGAGATGGGCAAGGACCACGGCGGTGGCCCCGCCTGCGATCCCGTCCATGGCGTGATGCTCGGCGACCCAGAAACGGTGGTATCCGGCCCGCTCGGCCACTTGCGCCAGTTCGGTCGCGGCACTCATCGCCTCGGCCACGGTGCCGCCCTCGCGGACCGGCACGAGGTCGAGGACCGAGAGCGGAATCACCGCGCCGCGCCCTCGGGCGGGTGCCCAAGCTGGTCGAGATAACCCTGCGCGGTCTTCGCGACCGGGCTGTCCGGAGCCATCGCCACGACCGATTCCCATGAACGCTGCGCTGCCGCGTCGTTGCCGGCGAGCACGGCGATGATCCCGGCTTCCAGCCCCACCTCGGGGTTGCGCGGGGCGAGCATCGCGGCCCGCTCGATTTGGCCCTGCGCCTCGTCCAGCCGTTCCTGCTGGCGCGACAGCCGCGCCGAAATCAGCCACACGGCCGGATCGTCGGGCAGCGCCGCGCGGGCCTCGGCCAGCGACTCCATCGCCCGTTGCCCCTGTCCCAGCCGGTTGAGCGAATGCGCCATGTCGCGCGCGATACGGCCAGCAACCGCCGCGTCGCCAGCGGCGCGCGCCTCGGCCCGGGCGGTCTCGAACAGTGGCAGCGCACGCGCGAAATCGCCGGCTGCCTCCGCCGCTATCGCCGCCGCTGCGCCGAGCTGCGCCCGACGCGCGGCCTCGCTGGCGGGCACAGCGTCGCGGGCCTCGACGAGTGCGCTTTCCGCTTCGTCCCAGCGTTCCAGCGCCGCCAGAGCCAGACCCATGCACTCTGCGGCAATGGCGCGGTCCGCCCCGCGCGCGCCTTCGAGCCGGTCCTGCGCCGCCTCGAGCGCATCGAGCGGGGCGACGCGAATCTCGTCGTGGCACGGATCGAGCGTGCGCACCGCAATCGGCCTGCTGGCGTCGATCGCGGCGGCGCGCGCGCGGTTCATGCGGCGCTGTTCGTGCAGTTCCTCGGGCACGGCATCGAGTGCGCCGGCGGTCGGCATCGGTCCGACCTGGAGAAGCATGAGGGGGAGAAGGGACAGCATGGAGCGGCTCGCTAAAGGTTGGCCACGGTGCGGATCAGCAGGGCGATGTCCGCATCGCGCGACAGGCGGTGGTCGCCGTCCTTGACCAGCACGACCTGTATGTCGTCTGAAAGAAGCGCATCCGCAAGGCGCAGGCTGATGTCCCACGGTACGTCGGCATCTCGCTGACCGTGGAGCAGGCGCACCGGGCAGAAAACAATGATCGAGCGTTCCAGCATCAGCCGGTTCTGTGCATCTGACCAGAACGCGGCATGGGTCGGAGTCGGTTCGGGGCCGTATGGGTTGTCCTCGAACACTGTTACCCCATTCGCCAGACGCGCTTTCTGGCCTTCGCTATAGCCCCATTCGGAAAAATCAGGCGCGGCGGCGATACCGATCATCCCGGCCACCCGTGCGCCCAACGCTTCTGCCACCAGCAGCATCAGCCAGCCGCCCATGCTGGAGCCGATCAGCGTGACCGGCCCGGAAACCTGCGACTCGATCAAATCGATCGTTTCGTTAGCCCATCGCGAAAGCGTGCCATCGGCGAAGTCTCCCTCGCTCATGCCGCAGCCCGAATAATCGAGCAGCAGGCAGCCCCGCCCTTGCTCGCGCGCCCAATCGAACACCGCCGTCGCCTTGCCGCCCGCCATGTCGGACATATACCCGGGCAGGAACACGATCGTCGGCCCGGCACCGGCAATATGGCGATAGGCGATCCGCGTGCCGTCGGGCATGGCGTGATGGGCAATGTCGGTCATCCCGACCCGCCATGCCCCGTGCCCCTGCGCGAAAGCAAGCGCGCGTGATCAATCCCGCTCGAATATCTCCTCGATCGGCATTTCGAACAGGTCGGCGATGCGGAACGCGAGTGGTAGCGAGGGGTCGTAGCGGCCGGTCTCGATCGCGTTCACGCTCTGGCGCGACACGCCGAGCCGTTCGGCCAAGTCCTGCTGGCTCCAGTCGCGCATAGCACGCAGCACCTTGAGCCGGTTCTTCACGGACAGCCGCTCCCCTCGCCGAGTGTCAGCCGGTTGTATATTTGCCCGACCGCCAGCCCGGCGCACCACAGCGGGAACACGAAGAATACCGGCAGGCGCGGCACCTCCACCATCATCTCGAGCAGGCCCCAGACGCTCGCCACCGCCAGCGCCACGCCGGTCGCGACTATGAACTTGCGCACCTCGAGCATCCGCAGATACTCGTCGTCCAGTTCGACCAGCAGGCGGCCCATCGCCCAGATGAATCCGAGCACCGCGAGGCCGGGGACCACTGCCAGCGCGATGTTGAAGGAGCTTGGTGCTGCGCCGTCGGGCACGATTGCCGAGACGCCCGCTACGGCAGCGACATAGGCCAGTGCCAGCACGATCGTGCGCCGGATATAGCGGCTGTAGGCGGGATTGCGCACGGCTCAGGCCTTCGTGGTGGAGCAGCGGCGGCTGCCGCCGATAGCCCAGGGCAGGAATACCATCAGCGCCAGCGGGCTGAACTGCGCTGCTTCCTCTGGCACTACCTCGAATACCGCTAGCAGGGCGATGCCGATCATCGCCGAGGCGAGAAGCAGGGATTTCTGTAAAGTGGTCATGTCAAATGTCCTCCTCTTTCTGTAAAGGGTCATTTACATTTCCTATTCATGTTGTCAAGCACACTTTCCAAATTGACTGGGGGCCTTTCCGCACGACAAGCCTTCCAGCTGTCATCCGGGCACGATATGCAGGTCGGATGATCGACACCGCGCCGTCCGCCCGCTCGCTTCCTGCCGCCTCGCTTCCAGTCAGTCGTCGCAATCTGTTCCGCCTCGGTGCGCTCGGCGCGGCCGGGTGGGCGGCGCCGCTGTCCGCGCAGATGTTCGGCACCGGTTTCACTCACGGTGTCGCCAGTGGCGAGCCGGGGCAGGACCGGGTGATGCTGTGGACCCGCCATGTCGGCGCGGCGGAAGTGGCGCTCGAGTGGCAGGTGGCCGAGGATGCGGATTTCACCCGCGTTGCGAGTGAAGGGTCGGTGCTTGCTTCGCCCGACCGCGACTGGTGCGCCAAGCCGGTGGCCGAGGGCCTCGCGCCCGGACGCTGGTACTATTACCGTTTCGTCGCGCCCGACGGCACGCTGTCGGACGTAGGCCGGACCCGCACCCTGCCGGAAGGGCCGGTGCCGCGCTGGCGCATGGCGGTGTTCTCGTGCGCGAACATCGGTTTCGGGTGGTTCAACGCCTATGCCCACGCGGCGGAAGCGGATGCGTTCGACCTGGCGGTCCACACCGGCGACTACCTCTACGAATATCCCGAGGGCAGCTATCCCGACGAGGGCCAGCGCCTGCCCGGACGCGCGATATGGCCCGCGCACGAGATCGTCGCCCTGGCCGACTATCGCCTGCGCCACGCGACCTATCGCTCCGATCCGGATTTGCGCCGCCTGATGCAGCTCTATCCGATGGTACTCGGCTGGGACGATCACGAGAGCGCCAACGACAGCTGGCATGGCGGAGCGGAGAACCACCAGCCGGACACCGAGGGCTCGTGGGAGGCGCGCAAGGCCGCCGCGATGCGCGCCTATCGCGAATGGCTGCCGGTCTCCGACGAGCCGTGGGCGGCCTACGAGATCGGCGACCTGGCGACCATGTTCCGGCTCGAGACGCGGCTCACCGCGCGCTCGCAGCCGCCGAGCCTTGCCGAACTCGCGCGCGGCGCGGCCTCGCCGGGCGAGGCCATCGCCCGGCTCGCCGCCTTCAGAGACGGGGACTACCTCGATCCCGCCCGCACGGTGCTGGGCGCGGGGCAGGAGGCATGGCTGAGCGCGGAGCTGGCGGCATCGCGTCGGGCGGGAAAGCCGTGGCAGGTGCTGGCGCAGCAGGTCGTGATGGGGACGATGTCTTCTCCGACCGAGCTGATCGAGAGCATCGCGGGGACCGCGCCCGAATGGCTGCGCCCGCGCCTGCGCTCCGCCGCGCTCGCCAGCCGCGCGGGGCTGCCCGCCAATATGGACGCCTGGGACGGCTATCCCGCGGCGCGCGAACGCCTGCTCGCAGCTGCGCGCGAGGCGGATGCCAACCTCGTCGTGCTGACCGGCGACACGCACAACGCCTGGGGGTTCGAGCTGGCCCATGCGGGCGAGGCGGCGGGCGTGGAGTTCGCCGGGCAGAGCGTCACCTCGCCAGGCTTCGAATCGTATATCTCGCAGGTCCCGCCCGATGAGCTCGCCAGCGCGCTGGTGGGGCGCAATCCGCAGCTCAAGTGGGCAGACACCAGCCGGCGCGGCTACATGGCGGTCGAGCTGACGCCCGAACGGGCGGCTTGCGAATGGCGGATGCTCGGCGGGATTCGCCAGCGTTCCACCGCGCTTGCCGCGACGCACCGGATGAGTGCAAGCGTCGGCGCCAACCGGTTCGAGGAAGGTTGAAGCGTTAACCGCTCGCAGCTATGTGGTCGGCCATGAACGCACCGGCAATCACGACTAGCACTACCACCCGGCTCCTCCGGGGGCGGTCGGTCGCGCGCTAGCCGCGTCCGCCGCAGCCCGGTTTCGGGCGGTGCGGCGTTCCTCCCGAAATTGCCGAAATCCCAACGCCGCACTTCAAGCGCGCGCTTACCTGTGCCAAGGCGCCGCCAAAGCGAGACGGTGACACGATGACGGAACTCCTGAAGATCAGCCTGCCCGACGGTTCGGTGCGCGAGGTTCCGCGTGGGAGCACCCCGGCGGATATTGCCGCCGCGATCGGCCCCGGCCTCGCCAAGGCCGCGCTCGCGGCTCGGGTGGATGGCGAGCTGCGCGACCTCAACCGCGCCTTCGAGGGTGATGCCGAACTGGCGCTGGTCACCGCGCGCGACGAGGCGGACGCGCTTGAGCTTGCCCGGCATGATTATGCGCACGTGCTGGCCGAAGCGATCCAGAGCCTGTGGCCGGGCACGCAGATCACCTTCGGCCCGGCAACCGAAGATGGGTTCTACTACGATGTCATGGCACCCGCCGGGCGCGAGCCGTTCAGCATGGACGACCTCCCCGCGATCGAGGAGGCGATGCGCGCGATCATCCGCGCCGACAAGCCGCTGACGCGCGAGGTGTGGAGCCGCCAGCAACTGATCGACAAGTGGCGCGCCGAGGGCGAGAGCTTCAAGGCCGAATGGGCCGCCGAACTGCCCGAGAACGAGGAACTGACGGTCTATCGTTCGGGTGACGACTGGCTCGATATGTGCCGCGGGCCGCACCTGCCCAGCACCGGCAAGCTCGATCCTCAGGCGTTCAAGCTGATGCGGGTCGCCGGTGCCTACTGGCGCGGCGACCAGAAGAACGCGCAGCTCACGCGCATCTACGGCACCGGCTGGCTGAATAAGAAGCAGCTCGATGCACACCTCCACCGCTTGGAGGAAGCGTCCAAGCGCGACCACCGCAAGCTGGGCCGCGAGATGGACCTGTTCCACTTGCAGGAGGAAGCGCACGGCAGCGTGTTCTGGCACCCCCAGGGCTATAAGATCTGGCGCGAGCTGGAGGCCTATATGCGCCGCGCGATCGACGGCGCGGGCTACCGCGAGGTCAAGACCCCGCAGGTGATGGACGCGCGTCAGTGGGAACAGTCTGGCCACTGGGGCAAGTACCGCGAGAACATGTTCGTCATCCCCGACGAGGTGCCGAACGTCGAAGATGAAGGCCCGATCGTTTCGGACGATGCCGACTGGATGGCATTGAAGCCGATGAACTGTCCGGCGCACGTGCTGATCTTCCGCCAGGGCCTCAAGTCCTATCGCGACCTGCCCCTGCGGCTCTACGAGAACGGCTGCTGCCACCGCAACGAGCCGCACGGCGCGCTCCACGGGCTGATGCGGGTGCGCCAGTTCACCCAGGACGACGCGCATATCTTCTGCCGCAAGGACCAGATCGTGGCGGAAGTGCGCGCCTTCTGCGAGCTCGCCGACCGCGTCTATCGCGACTTCGGTTTCACGTACTCGGTCAAGCTCGCGCTGCGGCCCGAGCACCGCTACGGCTCCGACGCCGATTGGGACAAGGCCGAGGCCGAGCTGCGGCAGGCGGTGATCGACGCAGGGCTGGCGACCGAGGAATACGGCTGGGAGGAACTGCCGGGCGAGGGCGCGTTCTACGCCCCCAAGCTCGAATGGCACCTGACCGACGCGATCGGCCGGACCTGGCAGGTGGGCACGATCCAGTCGGACCGCGTGCTGCCCGAGCGCCTCGACGCCAGCTATGTCGGCGAGGATGGCGAGAAACATCGCCCGGTCATGCTCCACCGCGCGATCTTCGGTTCCTACGAGCGCTTCATCGGCATCCTGATCGAGCATTTCGCCGGCAAACTACCAGTGTGGCTCGCTCCGACGCAGGCGGTGGTGGCGACGATCGTCTCCGACGCCGACGACTACGCGCGCGAAGTCGTGGCGAGGCTGGAAGGCGCGGGCATCCGAGTCGAGGCGGACCTCAGGAACGAGAAGATCAACTACAAGGTGCGCGAGCATTCGCTGGCCAAGGTCCCGCACCTCTTGGTGGTGGGCAAGCGCGAGGCCGAGGAAGGCAAGGTCGCGGTCCGCACCCTGGGCGCGGAGCACCAGAAAGTGATGACACTGGACGAGGCGCTGACGATGCTGGTGAGCGAGGCGACCGCGCCGGACTTGCAGTGAGGCGGCACTGCTAGGCTTCACCGCCCTCCAGATCGCAATCGCACTGCTTGCCACGCTGGCCGCCGCATACGTGCGCGGGCTGGCGGGGTTCGGCATGGCGATCCTCTTGGTGCCGGTGCTCGCGCTTGCCCTGTCGCCGGTCGAAGCGGTGCTGGTCGCCAATGGGCTCGGGCTGATGATCGGGGCGAGCGAGATCGCGCGGCTGGTGCGCGAGGCGGAGCGGTCGGCCTTCACCATTTCCGCGCTGGTGCTGGTCGCTACCGCGCCGGGGCTGTGGGCGTTGTCGCTGACCGATGTCTCGCTCGCGCGGCTGTTGATCGCGCTGGTCGCGCTGTCGGCCTTTGCCGCGATGCTGTGGCCGATGCGGGCGGGCGCGCCGCCGGGCCGCGCCACCACCGTTGCCACGGGTATCGCCAGCGGCCTGCTGACCGGGTTCGCCGGAATGCCCGGCCCGCCGGTGGTGCCGTTCTACGTCCGCCGCCATATCCCGCGCGCCACTGCCAAGGCTTCGATGGTGCTGGTGTTCACCAGCGCCAGCCTCGCGGGCCTCGCCTCGGGCGCGGCGTTCGCACTGCTGGCATGGCGGCTCGCCGTGCTGGCGCTGGCGCTGTTTCCGGTGGTGCTGCTGGGCAACTGGCTGGGCGCGCGGATGGCGGGTCGGGTCAGCGACACGGCGTGGCGCGCCTTCGCGGCGACGGTACTGGGCGCGGCGGCGCTCGCCGCGCTGGCGAAGCTGCTACAGGGGTAGGAACCGCCCCGCCGCGATCAGCGCGATCGCGCAGGAGCAGACCACGGCGGTGCGCGCCGCTTCGAGCGCGCGCGCTTCGCAGGTGCGGACGAGGGAGAGCGCCTTGGCCATGAGGGCATGATGGCTGGCAGGTGCTAACAGATCGTGAAGCGAAAAAGCCCTCACCCAAATCACCTCGTCACCCCCGCGAAGGCGGGGGTCCCGCTATCTTCGGCGCTGTCCTCAAACCAAGCTGGATCCCCGCCTGCGCGGGGATGACGGGAAGGGGCGCGTGTAGGAGTTTTCCTACACGCCGCGCGCTTGCTAGCCCCCACAGATGGTGCCCGCTTTCCTCGCCATCATCCGTAATGCCGCGCTTCTCGCAAGGTTACACGACTTCGCGCAAGGTTACGCTTCCGCGCCGCAATGTTACGCCTTCTGACCCAAGGTGACAGAGCGCGCCACTGGACAGTGTGACAAGTGTGACATGGCCTGCCGGATCAGAGGCGCGGCATCTGCTGGCTGGCGCAGTGAAACCCGCCGCCCCCGGCAAGCACCGCGTCGGCAGGCAGACCGATGGTCGCGCGGTCCGGAAACAGCGCGGCGATCGCGGCGACGCCCTCGTCGTCGTATGCCGAGCCGAAAGTCGGCACGACCACGAGATTCGTGGTGATCGCGAAGTTGGCGTAGCTCGCCGGCTCGACCAGATCGCCGCGCGTGATAAGGCCGGGCGAGAGGATCTCGATGACCTCGACCCCGAACGCCTCGGCGCGCGCCTTCGCATCGGCGTAGATCGCGGCGTTGGGATCATCGCTTCCGGTCGCGCGCGGCAGCGCCAGCCGCTTCGGCCCGACGAACCGGGCGAGGTTGTCGACGTGCCCGTCGGTGTGGTCGTTGATCAGGCCATCGCCCAGCCACAGCACGCGGGTAAAGCCCAGGTCGCGGGCGAGCCGCGCCTCGATGTCCTGCCGTGACAGCTCCGGGTTGCGATTGGGGTTGAGCAGGCACTGCTCGGTGGTGACCACCAGGCCGGTCCCGTCGCCGTCGATCGCGCCGCCTTCCAGCACCCAGTCGCTTTCCACCACCGGCAGCCCTGCGTCGCGCGCCAGTTCCGCGCCGATCGCCTGGTCGCCGTCCATCAGGTACTTGCCGCCCCAGCCATTGAAGCGGCATCGCAACGCGGAGCCATCGGCGCGGACCAGCGGCCCGGTGTCGCGCAGCCAGACGTCGCCGAAGGTGCGCCGCTCGAGCGTGACCGCGCCCGAGACGAGCGAACGCGCCCGCGCTTCGTTCGCGGCGTCGCGCACCAACAGGCGCACCGCCTGCCCGCTGTCGGCGACGGCATTGGCGAACGCGGCGATCTGCTCCTGCGCGCGCGGCAGATAGCCGGGCCATTCCTCCGCATCGTGCGGGAAGCCGATCCACAGCCAGTCCTGCGTCGCCCACTCGGGCGGCATGAGGCTCGACATCCCCGGCTCAGCAGCCAGTGGTGTCGGCAGCGCAGCTCTGGTCGCGGATGGCGCGGAACTCGTCGCCGTCGTTCCAGTTGGGCCAGCTCGTGCTCTTGGCCAGCATCCGGCCGATGCGGTAGAACAGTTGCAAGTCGGCCATCACGCCGGACCAGTCCCAGTTTTCGTCGAACTCGTCCTTGGGCCCGTGATAGCGATTGGCGCGGTAATCCGCCGCCAGCGCGGCCCCGGCCTCGCGCCCGCCCTCGATCAGGTCCTCGCCCCCGTCGACATAGAGCATCGGCACCCCGCGCTTGGCGAAGGCGAAGTGGTCGGAGCGGTAGTAGTAGCCGGCCTCGGGCGTGGGATCGGGGGTCACGACGCGGCCGTCAACCGTGAGCGCCGCCTCGAGGAACCGGTCGAGTTGCGACTTGCCGTTGCCCACCGCGGTCACGTCGCGCGAAGGGCCACCGACGAAAAAGGCGTCCATGTTGACCCCGCCCACGGTCTGGTTGAGCGGAAACACCGGGTTCTCGGCATAGTAATGCGCGCCGAGCAGGCCCGATTCCTCGGCGGTTACGGCCAGGAACACCAGGCTCCGGTCGGGCGCGCCCGCCTTGGCGTGGGCTTCGGCCAAGGCGACCAGCGCGGCGGTGCCGGTGGCGTTGTCGACCGCGCCGTTGCAGATGTCGTCGCCGTCGGGCGCCGGGGTGCAGCGGCCCAGGTGGTCCCAGTGCGCGGTGTGGATGACGTATTCGTCGGGGCGGGTCTTGCCCGGCAGCACCCCGATCACGTTTTGCGATTCGAACTTGCGGATGTCGTTGGCGAAGCTGGTCGAGGCGGTCAGGCCCAGCGGCACCGCCTTGAAGCCCTGCCGCTTGGCCGCGGCGGAAAGCGCGGCGAGGTCCTGCCCGGCCGCCTGCATGATCCGCTCGGCGACCGGCTTCTGCACCCAGCCGTTGATCACGGTGAGCGGCGGCGCGTTCTCGCCCCGCTGGGCATAGGCCTGCGGGCCCGACCAGCTCGATTCCACCACGTTCCAGCCATAGGACGCGGGCGCCGTGTCGTGGATGATGATCGCCCCGGCAGCGCCCTGGCGGGCGGCTTCCTCGTACTTGTAGGTCCAGCGGCCGTAATAGGTCATCGCCTTGCCGCCGAACGGCCCCTCGAGGCTGTCGGTGCCGTAGTCCGGGTCGTTGACCAGGATCACCGCGGTCTTGCCGCGCATGTCGAGCCCGGCATAGTCGTTCCACTCGCGCTCGGGCGCGACCACGCCGTAGCCAACGAACACCAGCTCGCTATCGGCGAGCCGGGTTTGCGCGTCCTCGCGGTAAGTCACTCCGACCCAGTCGGTCGCGTAGGTCAGCGATAGCTCGGTGCCATTGCCGCTGATCGTGAGCGGGGCGTAGTCGCGCCCGGTGATCTCGACCAGTGGCACCTTCTGCACCCAGCTGCCTTTGTTGCCGGGGGTGAGGCCCGCAGCGGCGAAGCGTTCGCTCAGCAGCGCGACGGTCTTCTCCTCGCCCGGCGTGCCGGGCATCCGGCCCTCGAACGCATCCGACGACAGCTCGCGGGTGATGTCGATCATTGTCGCCTGGCTCAGGGTGCCGGGGCCGACCTCGGGGATGTCGAGTGCGCCGGTGCGCACTGCGGCATCCTCGCCGGTCATCGAGCACGCGGTAAGCGCGAGAGCGCCGCTGGCGGCCAGGAGAATACGGATCATGTTTGGTTCCTTGTCGTCTGGGGAGGGCAGGCGAATGAGGCAGCTTGTCGCAGAGCGCGGCGCGGCCTGCAAGGTTGCGCGGCGCGAGCACAAGCGGCAGGAGGGCAGGCGATGGCGGCACACGGGCAGGCTGATTGGCAAGGGGCGCTGGCGCGTGCGCGCGCGAATGCGCCGTTCCTCGCCGGTGCGGTGAAGCGACTGCCCGACGTCGCCGCGCTGCTTGCCGGGGGCGATGGCGAAGCGGCGCTGGTCGCGGCGCGCGCCCTGCGACAGGACGAGGATCTGGCGCGTGGCCTCCGACGCGAGCGACTGGGCCATGCGCTGGTGCTGGCAATCGGCGACCTGGCGGGCGCATTCCCGCTCGTGCGCGTCACGACAGAGCTGTCGGCGCTGGCCGACCGAGCGCTCGATGCGGCCATGCGCGAGGCGGTTGCGCGGCGGGTCGAGGAGGCGGACGCCACCGGCTTCATCGCCCTGGCGCTTGGCAAGCACGGCGCGGGCGAATTGAACTACAGCTCCGATATCGACCCGATCCTGCTCTACGACCCCGCGACCCTGCCCCGGCGGACCCGCGACGAGCCGGGCGAGGCGGCGCAGCGCTATGCGCGCGAGGTGGTGCGGCTGCTGGCCGACACAACCGCCGACGGATACGTCTTCCGTATCGACTTGCGGCTGCGCCCGGCATCTGAAGTCAGTCCGCTGGCGCTGTCGGTCAATGCCGCGCTGTCGCATTACGAAACCTCGGCGCTTGCGTGGGAAAGAGCGGCATTTATCCGCGCGCGGGCCTGCGCCGGAGACGTGGCGGCTGGCGTGTCGTTTCTCGACGCGATCCGCCCGTTCGTGTGGCGGCGCAGCCTCGATTTCGGGGCGATCGAGGAGATCGGCCGGCTGACCGCGCGCATTCGCGAAACTTATACCGGCCCGCTCGCGCCGCAGCCGGGTTTCAACCTCAAGCAGGGGCGAGGGGGGATCCGCGAGGTCGAGTTCTTCGCCCAGACGCATCAGTTGATCCACGGCGGTCGCGACCCCTCGCTGCGCGTGCGCGGCGTGCGCGAGACGTTGGATGCACTGGCCGAAGCTGGTCTGATCGAGGTCGAGGATGCCGAGGTTTTGGGTCGCTGCTATGTCCGGCTGCGCACGGTCGAGCATCGCTTGCAGATGGTAGAGGATCAGCAGACGCACACCCTGCCCGGAGGCGACGCACTCGACCGGGTGGCGCGGCTCGACGGGCTTGTCGATGGCGCGGCGCTGCTCGCTGACCTGGCGCGGGTGACGGAGGCGGTCGCCGCCCGGTTCGACCGGCTGATCGCGACCGAGGGCAGCCCGGCTCAGGTGGCCGCCACGCCGCTGTCCGAACGGCTGGCGCAACTCGGCTATGCCGATCCCGAGGCGCTGGCGACGCGGATCGCGAGCTGGGGCGACGGTAACCTTCGCGCCCTGCGCAGTGCATCGGCCCGCGCCGCGTTCGAGGCGCTGCAACCGCGCCTGCTCACCGCCATCGCCGAGGCGCCCGAACCCGACGCCGCGCTGCTGCGGTGGGAGCGGCTGCTCGAGAATGCCTCGAGCGCGATCAACCTGTTCCGACTGCTCGAAGCCCGGCCCGCGCTGCTCGACCAACTCGTCCACATCCTCGCACTCGCGCCGCCGCTGGCCGACGCGCTCGCGCTCAGGCCCGCGCTGCTCGACACGCTTATCGACCGCAGCGCGCTCGACCTGCCGGGTAGTGTGGCCGAACTCCACGCGAAGATGGCGCGAACCGAGCGCGACGACGGCTATGAACAGCGGCTCGACCGCATCCGGGTGGTTACGGGCGAGGCGCGGTTCGCGATGGGCGTACAGTTGATCGAGGCGGCGCACGATCCGCTCGCGATCGCACGCGGACTGTCGCGCTGTGCCGAGGCGGCGTTACAGGTCGCGCTTGATGCGGCGAGCGAAGAATTCGCCCGCGAACATGGCCGCATAGCGGGCGGCGAACTGGTCGTGCTCGGGCTGGGCCGACTGGGCGGGGGCTTGCTCACTCATGCCTCCGACCTCGACATCATCTACCTGTTTACCGGTTCGCACGAGGCGGAGTCGGATGGGCGGAGGCCGCTGGGGGCGACGCTCTACTTCAACCGACTGGCGCAGCGGGTCGGTGCGGCGCTGAGCGTGCCGACTGCCGAGGGCGCGCTCTACGAAGTCGATACGCGGCTCAGGCCACAGGGGGCGCAGGGGCCGCTCGCGGTTAATGTCGAAAGCTTCGCCCGTTACCAGCGCGAGGATGCCTGGACCTGGGAGCACATGGCGCTGACCCGCGCGCGGGTGCTGGCCGGGTCCGACCCCGCGCGCATCGCAATCGAGGGCGAGATCGACGCGGTGCTCGAACGGCCTCGCGACCCGCAAATGCTGCGCGTCGATGTGCTCAAGATGCGCGGCGACATGGCGGCGAACAAGCCGCAACGGGGACCGCTCGACGCCAAGCTGTTGCGCGGCGGGCTGGTCGATCTCGAATTCCTCGTCCACTACTTGCAATTGCGCGATCGGACCGCGTTCGATCCCGATCTCGGGGCAGCGGTCGCCCTGCTGGTCGAGACCGGCCTGTTCGATCCAGCGATGCGCGAGGCGCACGACCTGTTGACCAGGATGCTCGTCGCCACCCGTCTGCTGGCCCCGGATCTCGAGCAGCCCATGCCCGCGGCGGCCAGGGTGCTCGCGCGGGCCTGCGGTCACGAAAGTCCCGCCGCGCTCTTGCAAGCCTGCACCGCGTCGCGGCATGGGGTGGCGAACGAATGGAAGCGGCATTTCGCCAGCGAACTGGAGATGGACGATGAGTGACAGGCCCGGCGTAGGGGATGTGCTGCCCGATATTGCGATGGAGACGCCCGGCGGCGACACTGTGAAGCCGTCTGACTTCAAGGGGCGCAAGCTGGTGCTGTTCTTCTATCCCAAGGACGACACCCCCGGCTGCACCAGCGAGGCGAAGGACTTCTCCGCGCTCAAGGAGGATTTTGAACGGGTCGGGGCCGCCCTGCTCGGTGTGAGCAAGGACCCGCCGAAAAAGCACGAAAAGTTCATCGCCAAGCATGGCCTGACGATCGACCTGGCCAGCGATGCGGAGGCGGACGGCCTGTCGGATGCGCTCGGCGTGTGGACCGAGAAGTCGATGTACGGAAAAGCCTACATGGGCATGGTCCGCACCACTTATCTGGTCGATGCCCAGGGCCGCGTCGCGCGGGTCTGGGACAAGGTGAAGGTGAAGGGCCACGCCCAGGAAGTGCTGGAAGCGGCGCGGGCCTTGTGAACTCGAGTGTCGCGCGGGCGATTCGCGGCGCGCTGCTGACCGCCGATCCCAGGGCCAAGGCGTTTGCCGCGCGCGATGTCGCGCGGGCATGGCGTCAGGGCAGGCTGGACCACCGGTTTGACGTCATGATGCCCGCTTGCCCCGCCTGGCCGGCCGAACCCGAACTCCTGCCGCCGAACCGGATGCCGAAACGAGGCAAGGCCGGCTCGGAGCGGGGCCGCATCGCGCTTTGGCACGCGCTGGCACATATCGAATTCGTCGCGATCGACCTCGCGCTCGACATGGCCGGGCGCTTCGGAGCGGAGATGGGCGATGCGTTCGTGTCCGATTTTCTCGGTGTCGCGGCGGACGAGGCGATGCATTTCGCGCTGCTCGAACGCAAGCTGCGCACGCTCGGGAGCCGCTACGGAGCCTTGCCTGCGCACGCGGGGTTGTGGGAAGCGGCCGAGGCGACCGCCCACGATGTCGCCGCGCGGCTGGCGGTGGTGCCGATGGTGCTGGAGGCGCGGGGCCTCGACGTCACGCCCGCCACGATCGAACGGGTGAGGGCGCAGGGCGACGACGGCGGTGCGCGACTGCTGCAGCGAATCCTTGACGACGAAATCCGTCATGTCGCGATCGGCACAAGGCATTTCGTCGCGACTTGCCAAGGATGCGCGGATTCGCCTGCCGAACGCTGGCAAATGCTGATCGCACAGCATTTTCGCGGAGCTCTGAAGCCTCCGTTCAACGACTCGGCGCGTCTTGCAGCCGGTCTGTCGCGCGAGTTCTATGCCGGGGTTGCGCGTTAAGATTTCCGCGGCACAACGCATCCTAACACGCAAACGAACGGATCGTTCCGAACGTATTGTGAAAAATCGCTAGATGCAGCCCCAGGGATCGGTGGCGGCATCGAAACGGGGTCCGGGGCCGAAAACGGCTTCGCAACAAGGACGGGATCTTGGTCGCAACTCGCCTCTTCCGCACGTTCATGCTTATTGCCTTCGCGCCGCTCGCGATGGCCGCTAATCCGGCACTGGCCAACAGCAGCGCATCGGCCGCGACGGCTGAAATCGCCGCGCCGATCCAGGAAAACCGCACCGCGCCGCTCGGCGGCGGTGACGCGCAGTTCCGCCAGCTGTTCGCGCAGTGGCAGTCGATGGATGGCCCGCGTGCCGACGGTTCCACCGCCGCTCCGGCACCGATGGCGACCGTTTCGGTTCCCTCGCGGATGCCGCTCGAAGGGGCGTTCATGTCGAGCGGTTACGGGATGCGTACGCACCCGGTGCTTGGCGGCCGCCGCGCCCACGTCGGCATCGATCTCGCCGCGCCGACCGGCACGCCGATTTACGCTACCGGCGATGGCATGGTCAGCAAGGCGGAGCGTTTCAGCAGCTACGGCCTCTATGTGTCGATCGAGCACGGTGCCGAGTTGCAGACCCGCTACGCGCACATGTCGCGCATCGCCGTCGCGGCGGGTCAGCGGGTGAAGAAGGGTGATATCATCGGCTATGTCGGTTCGACCGGCCGCTCGACCGGCCCGCACCTCCATTACGAAGTTCGTATCGCCGGCGAGGCTGTCGATCCGATGCCCTACATGATCGAATCGCAGGCGCAGCAGGCATTCGCTCTCGCCACCGGTCGCGGCGGACAGGGCGGCGCCGAGTAAGCGCAGCCACCACTGGCAGCCAATCGAGATTTCCAGGGGCCGCCGGTCGATCCGGCGGCCCTTTTTGCTTGCCCGGTGGAGCGGGCCGGTTAGGTTTCTTTCTGCAACACGACGGTGCGTCCGACGACTAACCCGCGCCGCGAACGAGAGAGGCCTCATGCACCCGATAACCCACGCGCAGACCCGTCCCGATCATCCGGCCATCGTGATGGCCGGCAGCGGCGAGACGGTGACTTATGGCGCGATGGACCGGCTCGCCAACCGCTTCGCCCATCTGCTTCGCGCGCGCGGGTTACGACCGGACGATGCTTTCGCGGTGCTGATGGAGAACAATGCGCTCTATCTCCAGTTGCTGTGGGGATCGCAGCGCGCGGGCACCATGCTGGTCCCGATCTCGACCCGCCTGACCGCGCCCGAAGTCGCCTATATCCTGGCCGACAGCGGCGCGAAGCTGCTGATCGCCTCGACCGCCTATGCCGAGGTGCTGTCCAACCTGCCCGGCGAAGGCGCGGCGATCGATACCCTTGTGGTCGGTTCGGGCGGGTCGGACGATCTCGAGGCGGCGCTGGCCGAACAGCCCGATACGCCGATTCCCGACCAGCATCCTGGCCTGATCATGCTCTACAGTTCGGGCACGACGGGGCGGCCCAAGGGTATTCGCCCGGCCCCGCCGACCGACACCGACCTGCTGGCTCCGGTGCCGCTGATCATGCTGGCGACGATGGGGGCGGGGATGCCGTCCGACGGCAGCATGGTCTATCTCTCCCCCGCTCCGCTCTACCATGCCGCGCCGCTCGGCTGGTGCAGCACTGCGCACCGCCTGGGGGGCACGGTTGTGGTGATGGAGAAGTTCGAGCCCGAGGCGGCGCTGGCGGCAATCGAGAAGTATCGCGTCACTGACAGCCAGTGGGTGCCGACCCATTTCGTGCGGATGCTCAAGCTCGATCAGGCCGAGCGGTCGCGGTACGACCTCTCCAGCCACCAGCGCGCGCTTCATGCCGCCGCGCCCTGCCCGGTGCCGGTGAAGCAGGCGATGATCGAGTGGTGGGGTCCGATCGTGAACGAATACTATGCCGGGTCGGAAAGCATCGGGATGACGATGGTCCGCTCGCCCGACTGGCTGACGCACCCCGGCACGGTCGGCCGCGCGATCTACGGCAAGCTGCACATCTGCGGGCCCGAGGGCGAGGAGTTGCCGCCGGGCGAGGACGGGCTCATCTATTTCGAGAACGACTTGCTGCCGAGCTACCACAACGATCCGGCCAAGACTGCCGATGCGATGCATCCTAAGGGGTGGATGACGCTGGGCGATATCGGTCATCTCGACGATGAAGGCTTCCTCTATCTGACCGACCGCAAGAGCCACATGATCATCTCGGGCGGGGTCAACATCTATCCGCAGGAGATCGAGAACCTGCTGGTCACCCATGAAAAGGTGATGGACGCGGCAGTGATCGGCGCTCCCGACGCGGACCTTGGCGAGAAGGTGGTGGCGGTGGTGCAGCCGGTCGACATGGCCGATGCCGGCGCTGCCCTGGAGCAGGAACTGCGCGATTTCCTCAGCCCCCAGCTCGCCCGGATCAAGATGCCCCGCCTGTTCGACTTCCGCCCCGACTTGCCGCGCGAGGCCAACGGCAAGCTCTACAAGCGCGAGTTGCGCGACGAGTTCGCTGCGCGGGCGAAGGAGGAGGCGTGATGGCCACGCTGGCCCGGCCGGCGCTCGGTCCTGCCGACGCGCGGGCGGTAATCGACCCCGCCAGCTATGCCGCGTGGGATCCGCTGCTCGACCTGTTCGACCGCTTGCGCACCGAGACGCCGGTCGCCTGGGTCGAACCCGAGAACGGCATCCATCCGCCCTTCTGGCTGCTGACCCGCTATGAGGACGCCATGCGCGTGTCGAAGGACAACGCGACCTTTCTCAACAACCCGCAGACGGTAGTGTTCTCGCTCAGCGACGGGATCGAATTTGCCAAGGCGTTCACCGGCGGCAGCCCGCACATGGTCGCGAGCCTCGTCACCTTCGATGCGCCGATACACATGAAGTATCGCAAGCTGACGCAGGAATGGTTCATGCCCAAGAACCTGCGCGGAATCGAAGGCGAGGTGCGCGCGCTGGCCGAAAAGACTGTGCAGCGGTTGATCGATGCGGGGAGGAGTGAAGGGGCTGGGGAAACAAAGGACGTGGATTTCGTCAAGCTCGTCTCCGCGCCCTATCCGCTCCACGTCGTCATGCAGATTCTCGGCGTGCCCGAGGAGGACGAGCCGCGGATGCTGATGCTGACTCAGCAGATGTTCGGCGGACAGGACGAGGACTTGAACCAGTCAGGGATGAAGGACTTGCCGCCGGAGGTCATCACCCAGATCGTCGCCGGGGCGGTCAAGGATTTCGAAGCCTATTTCGCCGGGCTGACGGCGCAGAAGCGGGCGAACCCGACCGGCGATGTCGCCAGCACCATCGCCAACGCGGTGATCGACGGCGAGCCGCTCAATGACCGTGACATGATGGGCTACTACATCATCGTCGCCGCCGCCGGGCACGACACCACCAGCGCCAGCACGGCGGGCGCGATGCTGGCCCTGGCGCGCGATCCCGAACAGTTCGCGCGGGTGCGCGCCGACCGCTCGCTGCTCCCCGGCATCGTCGAGGAGGCGATCCGCTGGACCAGCCCGGTGCAGCACTTCATGCGTACCGCCGCCGAGGATACGGAAGTGGGCGGGCAGCGGATCGCCAAGGGCGACTGGCTGATGATCAACTACGTCGCGGCGAACCACGATCCGGCGGTGTTCGACGACCCGCGCCGGTTCGACGCCGCGCGTCAACCCAACCGCCATCTGGCTTTCGGAGCGGGCGCACATCAGTGCCTGGGCCTTCATCTGGCGCGGCTCGAGATGCGGATCCTGTTCGAAACGCTGCTCGACCGGATCGAGCGGGTGGAGCTGGCGGGCGAGCCGAAGCGGGCGAAATCGACCTTCGTCGGCGGGCTCAAGACTCTGCCGATCCGGTTCGTCGCCGCGTGAGCGATCCGCTCGATTTCACCGGTAAGCGGGCGCTCGTGATCGGCGGATCGAGCGGGATCGGCAATGGCATCGCGCAGGCGTTTCGGACGCGTGGGGCCAGCGTCGCGGTGTGGGGCACGCGGGCGAGCGCGGCGGACTATGCGGGCGAACCCGGTTCGGACCTGACCGGCCTCGATTACGCGCAAGTGGATGTTTCTGATCCGAGCGCGATCGACGCCGCGCCCGGCCTCGACAAGCTCGATGTGCTCGTGCTGTGCCAGGGCGCGGTCGAATACCGCCGCGCCGAGTTCGAGCGCGAGGGCTGGCAGCGCGTCGTTGACGTGAACCTCACCTCGGTGATGGACTGCGCGCGGCACCACAGGGCGGCGCTGGCCAAGGCGGGCGGCGCGCTGATCGTGGTCAGTTCGACTGCCGCGTTCCATGCGGTGATCGGCAACCCGGCCTATGCGGCGTCGAAGGCGGCTGCGGTCGCGCTGGTGCGCACGCTCGCGGCAGCGTGGGCGGGCGAGGGTATCCGCGTCAACGGCATCGCACCGGGTTTCGTGGCCACCAAGATGACCAGGGTGACGACCGATCACCCAGAGCGCCTCGCCGGAGCGCTCGAGCGCATTCCGCTCGGCCGGATGGGCGAGCCTGCCGACATGGCCGGGGCGGCGCTGTTCCTCGCCTCGCCGCTGGCGAGCTATGTGCTCGGTCAGACGCTGGTGGTCGATGGCGGGCTGACGCTGCGTTAACGGCACCCGGCGACGAGAGTCGCATTTCGTCCGATTTTCCTTGCCGCGTGGCCCCCTGCCGCTAGCCTGTTGCCGGTGCTTGCCAAGGGGTTGGAGGGCACGAAGGGGACGCGACCTTGAGCTTGTTCGAACCGCACAACCTGCCCTTCGCGGCGGCGCTCGGCGTCATGCTGGTGCTGGCGCTGGTGCAGGCGTTCGGGCTGACCGATGCGTTCGGCGATGCCGATGCGGAACCGGGCGCGGAAGCGGGGACGCTCGACGGGCTCGCCACGGTCCTCGGCATAGGGCGGGTGCCGTTCACGATCTGGTTCGGGCTGTTCCTGCTGCTGTTCGCCGGGCTGGGCCTGGGCATCCAGGAACTGGCCGGGAGCCTTACCGGCGGCCCGCTCGACGCGCTGCTTGCTTCGGTTTTCGCGGGTGGGGCGGCGCTGCCGGTCACCGCCGTGGTGGTCCGCCCGCTCGGCGCACTGCTGCCGCAGGACGAGAGCACCGCGGTAACGCTCGATCATCTCGTGGGTCGGCGCGCCCATGTGACCGATGGCATCGCGCGGCGCGGTTCGCCCGCGCGGGCGCGCGTGACCGACGTTCACGGCCATCCGCACCATGTCATGGTCGAGCCGCACGAGGCCGATAGCCAGATCCACGCCGGCGACGAGGCACTGCTCGTCCGCCGCGAGGGCGAGACATTCTACGCGACCGCGCTTGCCGAGCGCCGGCTGTCACCGAACTGAGAGGGAGAGCGATGGAAAATCTGACAAACCTGGGGATCATGGTCGGCGCGGTCGTTACCTTCCTGCTGCTGATTGGCTTCACCCTGACCAAGCTCTATCGCCGCGCTTCCAAGGAAGTCGCCTTCGTGCGCACCGGCGTGGGCGGCGAACGGGTGGTGATGAACGGCGGCGCGCTGGTGCTGCCGGTTTTCCACGAGACGATGCCGGTCAACATGAACACCGTGGTGCTCCCGGTCGTGCGCCGCGATACCGAGGCGCTGATCACGCTCGACCGGCTGCGAATCGACGTGAAGGCCGAATTCTACGTCCGCGTGCGCCCCGATGGCGGCGCGATCGCGATGGCGGCGCAGACGCTGGGCCAGCGCACCATGCAGCCAGAGATGCTCAAGGACTTGGTGGAGGGCAAGTTCGTCGATGCTCTACGTTCGGTCGCGGCGGGCATGACCATGAACGAACTGCACGAACAGCGCGCCGATTTCGTCCAGAAGGTGCAGCAGGCCAGTTCCAACGATCTGGCCATGAACGGACTCGAGCTGGAATCGGTCTCGCTGACCGGACTCGATCAGACCAGCATCGAGCACTTCAATGCCAACAACGCCTTCGACGCCGAGGGTCTGACCAAGCTGACCGAGCAGATCGAGGCGCGCAAGAAGCTGCGCAACGACATCGAGCAGGACACTCGGGTCCAGATCGAGAGCAAGAACCTCGAAGCGTCGAAGCGCAGCTTCGAGATCAGCCGTGACCAGGAATATGCGCGGCTGGAGCAGGAGCGCGAGGTCGAGGTACGTCGCGCCGCGCAGGCGGCCGAGATCGCGCGCGAGCAGGCCGAGCGCAACCGCGAGGCCGACGCGGCGCGGATCGAGGCCAAGAAGCAGGTCGACGCGCAGCAGATCGAGGCCGACCGGCTGGTCGAGGAAGCGCGGATCGACCAGCAGCGCGCGCTCGAGATCGCGCGGCAGGAACAGCAGATCGCGGTCCAGAACAAGAGCCGCGAGGAAAGCCAGGCCAAGGCCGAGGCCGATGCCGCCCGCGCCACCGCCGTCGCTGCCGAGGAACAGGTTGGCACCGCGCGCGAAAGCGAGATCGCCGAGCGCCAGAAAAAGATCGAGCTGATCGAGGCGGCGAAGCACGCCGAGCGCGAGGCGATCAAGGTCCGCGTCGACGCCGAGGCGGAACGCGATGCGGCGCAGAACCGCGCCGAGGCGGTCCGGCGCGAGGCCGAGGGCGCAGCGGAAGCCGAGAAGCTGCGCGCCGAGGCGGCACGTGTTCGCTTCGAAGTCGAGGCGGCGGGCCAGCGCGCCATCAACGAGGCGGCGAACCTGCTCTCCAGCGACCAGATCTCGCTCCAGACCAAACTCGCTTTGCTAAAAGTGCTGCCCGAGGTGATCCGCGAAAGCGCCAAGCCGATGGAGGCGATCGATTCGATCAAGATCGTCCAGGTCGACGGGCTCACCGGCACTGGCGGCGGTGCATCCGGCGCGGCGTCGGTCGGCGGCGGGAGCGGCAACCTGGCGCAGGACGCGGTCAGCGCCGCGCTCGCCTACCGCGCGCAGGCGCCGGTCCTCGACGGGCTGATGAAGGAACTGGGCCTCGACGGCTCGACCCTGACCGGCCTCGTCAAGGGTCCCGCAGAGGCGGAGGGTCCGCGCAGCGCCGAGGCCTTGATCGAAGGGCAGAAAAAGGCAGCACGACCCAAGCCGGGTTAACGGTCCATTCCCGCCCATTGCGCGCCCCGCGATTCGCGGTAAACGCCGCCACATGGACAAGCTCATCATCCGTGGCGGCAACCGCCTTTCCGGCACGATCCCGATCTCGGGCGCGAAGAATTCGGCGCTCACGCTGATTCCCTGCGCGCTCTTGACCGAGGAGCCGGTGACGCTGCGCAACCTGCCGCGGCTCGCCGACATCGACGGGTTCCAGCACCTGATGAACCAGTTCGGAGTCACCACGGTGATCCAGGGTACGCGCCCGGAGGATTTCGGCCGGGTGATGAGCATGGAGGCGACCCGGATCACCTCCGCCGTCGCGCCTTACGATCTGGTGCGCAAGATGCGCGCCTCGATCCTGGTGCTCGGGCCGATGCTGGCGCGGATGGGCGAGGCGACCGTCTCGCTGCCCGGCGGCTGCGCGATCGGCAACCGCCCGATCGACCTGCACCTGAAGGCGCTGGAGGCCTTCGGCGCACAGATCGAACTGGCGGCCGGTTACGTGAAGGCGGTCGCGCCCGATGGCGGCCTTCCCGGCGGCGACTACGATTTCCCCGTCGTCTCGGTCGGCGCGACCGAGAACGCGCTGATGGCGGCGGTATTGGCGAACGGCACCAGCCGCCTGTTCAACGCCGCGCGCGAGCCAGAGATCGTCGACTTGTGCAACCTGCTGGTGGCCATGGGCGCGGAGATCGAGGGGATCGGCAGCTCCGACCTGACCATCCACGGGGTCAAACGGCTCCACGGCGCGACCTACCGCGTGATGGCGGACCGGATCGAGGCGGGCTCCTACGCCTGCGCCGCCGCGATCACCGGGGGCGACGTGTTCCTCGAAGGCGCCAATGCGGGCGAGATGCACGCCACGCTCCACGCCCTGCGCGCGATCGGGTGCGAGGTGGAGGAGAGCAAGAAGGGGGTCCGCGTGGCGGCCAACGGCGCATTGAAGCCGGTCAACCTCACCACCGCGCCCTATCCGGGCCTCGCCACCGACATGCAGGCGCAATTGATGAGCCTGCTGTGCCGCGCCGATGGCACCAGCGTGCTCAAGGAAACGATTTTCGAAAACCGCTATATGCACGTGCCGGAACTGGCCCGCATGGGCGCCCAGATCGAGACCGAGGGGCGCACCGCGATCGTCAAGGGCGTCGACCGGATGAATGGGGCCGAGGTCATGGCGACCGACCTGCGCGCTTCGATGAGCCTGATCATCGCCGCGCTGGCGGCCGAGGGAGAGACGACCGTGCGCCGCATCTACCACCTAGATCGCGGTTACGAGCGGCTGGAGGAGAAGCTGCAACTGGTCGGCGCGGATATCGAACGGGTCGGCGACGACTAAGCATCTGACGGCGAAACCCTTTCCCTCGATCGCGCGTTGCATCGAGGAAAGGAACACATGATGCTGCTCAAACTCGCCGCTCTCTCCGCGCTCGGCTACGCGGGGTACAAGGTCTACGAGAAGAACCAGAACCGGGCTCAGCCCGCTTTCGCCAGCAACCAGGGCAAGGTGACTGTCCGCGATGCCGGTCCCGAATCCATGCGCGACAAGCCGCAACGCTGGTCGAAGTCCGACGAGGCCAGCGACCAAAGCTTCCCGGCGAGCGATCCGCCCGCGACCTACTGATCGATTGCCGGCCGAGAGGTCAGTCCCCTGGGGGGGGCGGCGGTCGGGAGATCGTCGCCCCCTTCGCTTGCGACCAACCACAGCCTGATCGCGCCCGCGAGCCCGCATGGCGTGGTGCTGGCGATACGCTCGGCATCGATCCGGGCGACCAGCGTGCTGACCGGTACCCCCTCGCGCGCGGCGGCGGTGCGCAACATGTCCCAGAACAATGGCTCGAGGCTGATCGAGGTCTTGTGTCCTGCAATTGCGACCGAACGCTTGACCGGGGGGTGATAGGGGGCGGGCATGGCACGTGCTTAATCGGGCACGCGCGGCGCCGATACGAATTTTTCGGGGTGGCCTACCCAATTCGCGCGCGAGTGGCTCGCGCCGTTTGATGCCGGGCAATGGGGCGCGAGCTGGAGCGCGCCCGGCAACCAGTTCCCTAGACCGAACGTGGTCGAAGTCTGGACCCGCGTCTCCGAACAGGCGCGCGTTCCGCTCGGCGCAATGTCTCGCGCGAGGCGCTGACCCACGACACCGTCCCCGCCCCGCCGCGCGGCTACGAGATAGTCCGCTTCCGCACGACGTTCGCCGGACGGGAGGAGGCGGTGACCGAAACGCTGTCGCTCGAGCGCGAGGATGGGGAGTGGAAAGTGGTGGGGTATTGGATCGAGTGAGGGGTGGGTCAGCTAATGGGGCGGGAAGGAGACGTTCAATGCCCGCCTCTTTGACGAGACCAAGTGAAAGCAAAGGTGACTGGCGCCACAAGGAGCGCGACAATCATGCCCAAAAAGAACGCCGAAATACCAGCTTGTCCATCGGATGGGTAAACATGACTTGCCCAAATGAGAAAGCCGAAGAAGCCCACGGCAAAACCAACGACCAAAGCTATCGCACTAGCGATAGAAGCTACAAATAGGCGCTTGGCGAACTCGGTCACGATTGGATAGCCTTGCAAAAAACTCAGGCGGCTACAACCGGGTCATTAGCGGCTGGTCCGCTTTCCGGTAGCTAGCCGACATAACTGCCGGTCGGCTTGGGGGTGGAAAGCAGACGTTGCCGAGAATATGCTCCTGCAATGGGCGTCCCCTCACTGCTTCAAGTTGTAGTAGGCCTGCTCTTGGCTTTAGCCACCGTGGCTTGTGCGCGCGACTCTGCTGATAAAGCAGTTACAGTAGACGAATTTATAGCCCGGATAGATCGATTGGACGGCCAAACAGTAAGTGTGACTGGCTATCTCGGTGAGTGTCAGGGGTACAGTTGCCGACTCTATCGAAACGAAGCGGAGTCCGCCGATGCTGACCGCGCAATGTCAGACATCCGTGCTGCGCTAGAGGAAGGAGCTACGGACGTATCCGGGTTCCCGTACCCCAATCACTCCGCTGTTTCGATCGGCAAAGGATCGGACATCTTCGAGCTGCGCGCCTATTTTTATGCAGACAGCTACGTTGTGATTACAGGGAAGGCGACAAATCAGTGTCGGTCTGGTGTCCTAGCCTGCTTCGACAGGGCCGGTGACCTCGAGCCTATAGGCATTGGTTCTGTACCCGCGCCGTCCTAACGAAGCGCTACGATTTGAACGTCAGCAATGGGGTCGTTAGCCGAAAGTCGGCTTTTGATCGAGACTTGCCGGAAAGCTGTCGCGCTTTGGCCGACCCGAATAGCCCTACTCCGTCACCCGCTCTGCCTTGTCGGCGGCGTTGGTTCCCTTGATCATCGCGCGCAAGCTGTCCCACTCCGTATCGCCCAGCCCTTGCAGCGTGCCCCAGAAGGTGCCGCCGGTCGCCTGGTAGCCCGCGCCGTCGATGGCGATGGTCTGGCCGGTCACGTATTCGGCGCCCGGGCCCATCAGGAACACGGCGAGATTGGCCAGTTCGTGCATCTCGCCGTGGCGGCCCATCGGGTTGATCTCGTTGTTCGAATTGCCGCCGCGCCCGCCGGGGCTGAGCCGCGCGCTCATCCCCTTGGTCGGGAAGAGGCCCGGCGCGATCGCGTTGAAGCGCATGTTGTAGCGGCCCCACTCGACCGCCAGGCTCTGCGTCATGGTGTTGATCGCCGACTTCGACATCGCCGAAGGGACGACGAAGGCCGAGCCGTTCCACACCCAGGTGGTCAGGATCGAGAGGAAGTTGCACCGGCCGTCCTCGGCCTTGATCCGCTTGCCGACGTCCAATGTGACGTAGAACGTCCCGCGAAAGACGATGTCGGCGATGGCGTTGAAGCCGTTGATCGAGAGGTCCTCGGTCCGGCTGATGAAATTGCCCGCAGCATTGTTTACCACCCCGGTCAGCGATCCCCCGTCGGCCCAGATCGCGTCGATCATGGCATGGATCGCGTCGGCGTCGCGGATGTCGCAGGCATGCGCAACGACCTTGCCGCCGTGCTGCGCCATCAGTTCCTGTGCGGTCTCGTCGAGCTTCGACTGGCGCCGCCCGCAGATATAGACCGTCGCGCCCAATTTGAGGAACGCCTCGGCCATCTCGCGTCCCAAGCCCGTGCCCCCACCGGTGACGAGGATGCGCTCGCCTGCCATCAACCCGTCGCGGAACATCAGTTTGGAGGCGTCCATCGGTAATTCCCGTCGTGAGTGAGGGTCAGAGACCGAGCACGGTCTTGGCGATAATGTTCTTCTGTACCTCGTTCGAGCCGCCGAAAATCGTCGCCGCCCGGTTGTTGAGGTAGCGGCCCATCGCCACCTGCGCCATCGCACTGCCGACCGGTTCGGGCGCTTCATTGCCGTAGAGCGGACGTTCCAGCGGCAGTTGCAGCGCGTCGTAGCCGAGCAGGTCGAGCCGCAACGTGTCGACCGTCTGGCCGAGATTTGCGCCCAGGAGCTTGGTCAGCGAGGTCTGCGGCCCCGGCGCACGACCCTTGGCGAGTTCGGCGAGGATGCGCAGTTCGGTCACTTCCAGCGCCTCGGCATCGAGCCGCGCGCGCGCCAGCCGATCGCGGAAGCGCGGATCGTGCGCCATCACGCCGTTGACGCCCGATGGCTGCTCGCGCGCGAGCCGTTCCAGTTCCTCGATGTTCTGCAGCAGTTTCGGCGCGAAGCACGAGCCGCCGCGCTCGTTCTCGAGCAGGAACTTGGCGATGGTCCAGCCCTGCCCTTCCTCGCCCACGCGGTTGGTCACGCTCGTGCGCGCGTCGCTGAAGAAGACCTGGTTGACTTCGTGATCGCCCGACATCGACAGGATCGGCGCGACCTCGATCCCCGGCTGGTCCATCGGCAACAGGAGGAAAGTTATTCCCTGCTGCGGTTTGACCGCGTTGTCGGTGCGCACCAGCGCGAAGATCCAGTTGGCGTGGTGCGCATGAGTGGTCCAGATCTTCGATCCGTTGACCACGTATTCTTCGCCCTCCAAGCGTGCGGAGGTCTTGAGCGAGGCGAGGTCGGAGCCGCTGCCGGGCTCCGAATAGCCCTGGCACCACATATGCTCGCCCGACAGAATGCGCGGCAGGAAATGCGCCTTCTGCTCGGGGGTGCCGTAAGCGCAGATGACCGGACCGACCAGGCGCAGGCCAAGGACTGAGAGGGCCGGTGCCCCGGCGAGCGCACATTCCTTCTCGAAGATGAACTTCTGCGTCGGGGTCCACCCGGCCCCGCCGTCCTCGACCGGCCAGTGATAGGCGAGCCAGCCCTTGTCATTGAGGATGCGCTGCCATTCCATGCCGATGTCGGGTTCTACGAATACGCCGGGCGTGCGGCGCGCCCCTTCGCGCAGGCGATCGGGCAAGTTCGCGGCCAGAAACGCGCGCACTTCGTCGCGGAAGGCGAGATCCTCGGCGGAAAAGTCCATGTCCATCGGCTCAGTCCCCTTCGCGCATCGCCCAGGCGATCCCGCGTCGCAGCAGGTCATAGTAGACATCGTAATTCCACGCGCACAGTTCCTTGTGCGGATAGAAATCGGCCATGCCCGGCAGGTCGTAATGCCCGCGGCAATGACCGAGCGCGTTATAAACAATCCGTCCGGCACCGATGTCGCGGGTGTAGAGGATGGGAACCACGGCATCGGTCCACTGGTCGTCGACGAAGCCGGTTGCCTCGCCCGTGAAGCGGGTCTGCATCAGCGTGTCGATCTCGGCGGTCGTCTTCGACAGATAGAGTTCGTCGACGACTTCGAAATCATCGATGCCGCGGGTCAGTTCGTGATCGCGGTCCACTACTTCGACCTTGAACGGCCCGATCGGTGGGTGCGCCTTGAACTGGGTGCCGAGCATCTCCATCACGTCGGGGCGGCTGTCGGGTGCGTCGACCCCGCCCTCGGTGAAGACGAGAATCGAATTGGTGCCGTGAAGCGCCAGCCATTTGCCACCCGCCTCGAGCCAGGCGCGCAGCTGCTTCGCCTCGGCTTCGGTCGGCATCAGGTCGCAGGTGTAGGTGACGAGGAAGCGGCATTTGTCGAGCCGCTCGAGTCCGGAATAATCCGCCGCCACCGTGGTGCGGATATGCGGATGTTCCAGCAGCAGCTTTAGCAGCTCGAGCCGGGCGTAGTCGATGTCGTGATACTTGCCCGCAGCGACGAAGTGCGCATCGATCCGGGTGGCGGGTTGTTGGGCCATGCGCATCAGTCCCTGATCGACCCGCCGCCATCGACGGTAAAGTCGATCCCGGTGGTAAAGCTGGCCTCGTCGCTGGCGAGGAACACGACGGCGCGTGCCACTTCCTCGGGTTCGCCGATACGGTTCATCGGGTGCGTTGCGGCGAAATTGCGCTCGATCTCGTCGGGGTCGCCTTGCCCTGAGAACTTGTAGCGGTCGTACATCGGCGTGCGGATCGCGCCGGGGTGGACCAGATTGGCGCGGATCGGTACCCCGCGCGCTGCACAGTCGAGCGCGATCGTGCGAGTGAGCGCGACGACCGCCGACTTGGAGGCGCAGTAGGAGGCGAAGATCGCTCCGGCGCGGATCGCCAGCATCGAGCCGATGTTGACGATTGCCCCCGGCTCGCCCGCCGCTTCCATGGCGGGGAGCGCGGCGCGGCAGCCGTAGAAAGTGCCGTTGAGGTTGATGTCGATCGTGCGCTGCCAGCTATCGAGCGGCACGTCGATCACGTTGCCGGGCTCGGAAATCCCCGCGACATTGCACAGCACGTTGAGCTTGCCGAAGCGCTCGACCGTCGCCGCGACCGCGGCCTGCCAGCGATCAAGATCGCGCACATCGAGTTCGAAAGCGTCCGCATTTCCCCCGAGTTCCCCGGCCAGCGCGCGCGCCTTGTCGATCTGGAGGTCGCACAGCATCACGCTTCCGCCCTCGGCCACGACCAGCCGGCCGACCGCCGCCCCGATGCCTTCGGCCCCGCCGGTGACCAGCGCGACCTTGCCGCTCATCCGTCCCATCGCTGCTTCCCTACCGTTGGAGGATCGCTACCGCGCTCATGCCCGGCGCGCCATACACGTGGCTGTAGGCGGTTTTCGGACCACCCGGAACCTGCCGCTCTCCCGCGCGGCCGCGCAACTGCTGTACGTTCTCGTAGACCTGCCGCAGGCCCGAAGCGCCGATCGGTTCGCCGCAGGCGATGCAGCCGCCGTCGGTGTTGACCGGCAACCTGCCGCCGATCTCGGACCAGCCGTTGGCGAGCCATTCCTCCTGCTCGCCGTCCTTGCAGAAACCGTTCTCGGCCATGTGCATAATCTCGGCGCCGCTCTCGGTATCCTGGAGCTGGGCGACGTCGATGTCCTCCGGTCCGATCCCCGCGCCCTCGAACGCAGCCTTCGACGCCAGCACGGTGGGCTTGCCGCCGTCGCGCACGCTGACGCCGGGCTGGAAAACCTCGAAGCTGTCGGGCGGGCGGGTCTTGACCGCGACCCGCGCGATCCTGACCCCGTCCGCACCAAGTTCACGCATCTTCTTGCCGCTCGCAAGGATCAGCGCCACGCCGCCCTCGCTGGGCGAGCAGAACATATATTTGGTCAGCGGATCGTTGATCATCGGTGCGTTCATGATCGTATCGAGGTCGATTTCGCTGCGCCGCCAGGCATGGGGTGCCTTTACGCCATTGCGGAATGCCTTTTCCGCCACCCGCCCCAGCGTCGTGCGGCTGATGCCGTGCAGCTGCATATAGCGCTGGATCTTCAATGCGAAGAACTGCGTCGTCAGCATCATCCCGGTCTTGCCGTACCAGTCCGGCAGGCCGTAATCCTTCGGCTTGGCATTGAACGCGCCGCGCGGGTGCTTGTCGAACCCGACTGCCAGCGCCAGGTCGTACATCCCGCTGGCGATCGCCTGCTGCGACGCCGCGAGCGAACTTCCCCCGGTGGCGCAGCCGTTGGCGACATTGGTGAACGGCAGGCTGGTCAGCCCCAGCTCGTTGACCATGATGTCGGCATTGCCCGCCGCCGCCGAGCCGCCATAGGCGCATTCGATGTCGGGCCAGTCCAGCCCGGCATCTTCGAGCGACTGACGCACCGCGAATACGCCCTGCTCGCGCCCCGAACGCCCGTCGGTCCGACCGAAAGGATGGATGCCGGCGCCGATGATGTAGACGTCCCTGTCGCTCATGCTGGCTTCTCCGGGCGAAATGCGAAAGTGGTGTGATGCTCGTTGAACGGCACCACGCAGAATTCCATCGGCATACCCAGGGCGAGGTCTTCGAGGCGTGCATCGACCAGACGGCTCTCGACAATCACCTGCCCGGGCAATTCGACGTAACCGAGCAGGAATGGCTCGAAGTCGTGCGGCCCTTCTCCGGGCCCCTCATAGGGTTCCTTTGGGCGAAAATCCTGGCTGGTCCACGACCACAACTTGCCTTTGCGCGACAGTTTAACCCGTTCAACTCCGGCGGCTGCATCGCCTGACGGCATCGGAAAGACCAGCTCGCCCGACGGGAGGCGCCCGCCGTGGAGGTGCGGCTCGGCCTCGTCGCTCCACAGGTCGGGGTCGATCGGGGTGAGCATGGTCATGCGGCCTCCGCGTATTCGGCCAGCAGCGCGTCGCCGTCGCCGAAGAGCTTGCCCAGCACCAGTACGCGCTTCATCGCGTGGCCGATGGCGAGTTCGTCCGTCACGCCCATGCCGCCGTGCATCTGCACTGCCTCGCGCGCGACGCGGTCGGCCTGTTCGCCTATGAAAGCCTTGGCTCCGGCGGCGGCACGATGCCAGGCATCGGCGTCGCTACGGTTCGTCATCGCGGCACGGTAAAGCATCGAGCGGGCCTGTTCGAGCGCGGCATAGCATTCGACCAGCCGATGCTGGAGCGCCTGAAAGCTGCCGATCGGCGAACCGAACTGTTCGCGCTGCTTCACGTAGTCGAGCGTGTCATCGAACAGGCGCTGGCCAAGCCCGAGCATCTCGGCCGCCGCGAACAGGCGCGCATCGTCGATCTCACGAACGAACGCCTGTTCGGTAAGGTCGAGGCGCGCCTCGCGCATCACGCGCACCGCGTTGAAGCGCACTTCGCTGGCAACGCTGCCATCGGCGATACGATAATTCCGGCAATCGACGCCGGGGGCCGAACTTTCGACCAGGAACAGTTCGGTCGCACCTCCGCACGAAGCCGACACGATGAAGCAGGTCGCGAGCGCGCCGCCGAGGACCAGTGTCTTCTCCCCGGTCAGGGTGTAACCGTCGGGATTCTGGGCTGCATTGACCTGGGCCGCACGCAAGCTGTAGCGGCGATTGCGCTCAGCGAATGCACACGCGACCAGGTGCGTGCCCGATACCACGCCTTCGGCCAGGCCGTTTCGCCCTGCCGCCGCGAGCAGTCGCGCGGGGAGAACGCCGTTTTCGAGCCAGGGATCGGGCGCTATGCCCTGGCCAAGAGCTTCGGCCACTATCGCCAGGTCGATCGGGCTACCGCCGATCCCGCCGGCGGTATCGTCCACCGCGAGCGCCAGCAGCCCCAGTTCGGCAAGTTCCCGCCAGCGCGCGAGGTCGTAACCGCCCTCGCTCTGCCTCAGGCGGTGACGCCATGCCGTGTCGACCGGTGCGACGAACCGCTCCACTGCTCTGCGGTAGAGTTCCTGGTCCTCGCTGAGGTCGAAGTTCATGCCGCGCGCTCGAACGTGACCGGCAGCCTGGTCACCCCGCGCAGCAGGATGTTGGGTAGCACGGTGATAGCGTCCTCGTCGGCAATCGCGAAATGGTCCAGCCGTTCGAGCAGTTCGTCGAACGCGACCAGCATCTCCTTGCGGCTGAGCATGTTACCCACGCACATATGCGGCCCCTTGCCGAAGGCGAGGTGCGTGCGGGCATTGGCGCGCTCGATGTCGAACTTGTCGGGATCGGGGAATTTTGCCGGATCGCGGTTGGCGGCGGAATAGCGCAACTGCAGCATCATTCCCGCCTTCAGCGCCACACCGCCAAGCTCGGTATCGTGCCTGACCATGCGCCACATTCCCGCGGTCGGGGTTTCGTAGCGTAGCGCTTCCTCGACCAGGTTCTGGATCGCCTTGGGATCACGCCCGCCCGCCGCCGCCTTCGCCTTGGCCATCTGCTCGGGATTGCGGATCAGCTGGAGCAGCCCGCCGGCTATGGTCGAGGTGGTGGTCTCGTTCCCGGCGACCATGAACTGCTGCATGATCGACATGATCTCCTCGTCGGTCAGCGGCGTTTCGCCCTCGGCCCTCGCCTCGACGAGATCGGTCAGCAGATCGTCGCCGCCGTTCGCGCGGCGCTCGTCGATCTTGGACTTCACGTATTTCTGGTATTCGACCAGGCTGCGGGCGCATTCGAGTTCGCGTTCGCGCGGGATCATCTGGCTGAAGCGGTCGACCGCCGCATCGGACCACCGCTTGACCTGCTCGGGATCGTCGTCGAGCCCGATCTGTTGCGCAATCATCGCGACCGGCAGGGGGATGGCGAAATCGTGCACGAACTCGCACTCGCCCCGGTCGGCGAACCCTTCGATCAGCTCGATAGACTTCGCGCGCATATCTTCCTCGATCGCGTTGACGCGCGGGGCCGAGAAAGCGAGGTTCACCAGCTTGCGGTTACGCGTGTGTATCGGCGCGTCGGCGGTCAGCAGAGTGGGCGGATTGGCCCAGCCTTCGGCCAGGATCGCATTGATCTCGGGGTCGTCGGCCCCCATCAGCGCGGAAAAATCGTTGGAGAAATCCTCCGGCCGCCCGGTCGCCTCCGAACAAAGATCATAGCTGTAGACGACCCAGGTGTTCATTTCCGGCAAGTGCTGCATCGTCGTGCCCGACGCGTGCATTTCGGCGTAGAAATCCCACGGATCGAGCAGCGTATCGGGGGCGAAGACGTGCCTGTCGACGATCGGCTGGTTCATTGCTGCGAGACTCTCGTTCCCCGTTATCGTGCCCGAACCCTAGCCAGCGCGCCGCCGGCTAGGCGATGCGTGAAAGTGTTAGGATTTCCGGCGACCGACAAAGTCGAGCGCGTTGGCGAGCAGATGGCGCAGCTGTGGATTGGCGTAGGTCGCGGGGCCATCGCCAGGCTGGAGGTAGACCAGCCGCCCTGTGCCTACCGGTTTTGCCCAGGCGATCAGATCGCTGCCCGGCGGGTGGTCCCAGTCCGCGTTGCTGAACATCTCGCCCGCCACCGCCCGCGCGGAGGAATAGAACTTGTCGCGCATGAAGGGGTGACGCGCACGTATCAACGGCGTCACATCGCGCTCGAACACTTGTGCGAGATAGAGTTCGTCGCACATTGCGAACTTGGCTGGCAGACCCACGGTGACCGGATGCTCGGCCACTACCTCCGCCTCGTATGTGACGTCATGGCGATAACCGGAATCGAGCACGGCCTGCCCGCGCACCTCGCCTGGCTGATAGAGGAACCGTCCGCCGATAATGTCCGCCCATTCCGGCCACGCGGCCCAGCCAGCCAGCGCGTGGTGCATCGCGACCGCGCCCTTGCTTGCCGCGAAGTGCGCGCGGATGGCAGCGACGAAGCCGGGCGCAGGCGGGCGTGTCACCACCGTGCCATCAGCGAAATGGTAACCGGGCATATCGTAGAACAGTGCCGCGTCGGCCGTGGTCAGGGCACCATCGGCGACGGCGTGTTCGGCCTCGGGATGTGCCAGGTGCGTCACCTCCCAATCGAGGCTGGCCAGCAGTTCTGCGAAGGGCCCGGCCTCGTAGGGATGTCCTCCCGACAGGACGAGCAGGCGGCGCGGCTCAGGCAAGCTTGAGGATCATCTTGCCCTGGTTGGTGCCCGCGAACAGCCGCATGAAGGCGTCGAAGGTGTTCTCGATGCCCTCGTCGATATGCTCGTCGACCACCAGCTTGCCTGCGGCGGCCCACTTGCCCATCGCCTCTGCCCCTTCGGCGAAGCGGGGCACGAAATCGGCCACCAGCAGCCCCCGGATCGAGGCGCGCTTGACGATCAGCTGCCATAGGTTGCGTGCCCCGACAGGCGCGGTGTTGTATTCGCTGATAAGCCCGCACAGACCCACACGCGCGCCGAGCTTGAGGTTCATCAGACCCGCATCGAGCACGATGCCGCCGACGTTCTCGAAGATCACGTCCACGCCCTCGGGCGCGGCGGCGGCGATCGCGGCGGAGAGCGCGGCCTCGTCCTTGCCGCGATAGTCGATGGCCGCGTCGAAGCCGTAGCGTTCGGTCAGGCGGGCGCATTTCTCCGGCCCGCCCGCTATACCTATGGTGCGGCATCCACGCAGTCTGGCGAGTTGCCCGACCAGCGAGCCGACCGCGCCCGCCGCGCCGGTGACCAGCACGGTGTCGCCCTCGCACGGTTCACACACCTCGAACAGGCCGAAATAAGCCGTCATCCCGACCGCTCCGAAAATCGAGAGGTAGTTGGTGACGCTCGGCACCAGCGCGGGGTCGATCGGCTGGGTGAACCCGCCCGCTACACCGATGGAATAGTCCTCGATTGCGTTCAGGCCCATCACCCATTGCCCGGGCGAGAAGCCCTCGGCGCGGCTTTCCTCGACCACGCCGATGGTGCTGGCGCGGACCGCATCTCCAAGTGGGATCGGGGGCATATAGTTGCCGCCTGCATCGAGCCAGCCGCGAATCGCCGGGTCGAGCGAGGCATAGTGGTTGCGGATCAGGAACTGCCCGTCGGCGAGTGGCGGGACCTGCTCCGTGACCAGCTCGAAATCCTCGCGAGCGGGCGCGCCCTGAGGCCGCCGCCGAAGGATGAAGCGGCGGTTCTGCGGCATGAATTGTCTCCCGTCAGGCGGCGGCGATGCGAACCGGGATGGCGCTCTGGAGCGACTGGCCGGTGATCGGATCGAAGTCGTGCTCTTCGCTCGTCAACCGGTTGGTCGAACCGCCGATCTCGTGGACGTTATGCTTGCCCGCCTCGCTGTCGCCGAAGGCATGGGCCATCGACACTATCCCGCGCCGCACTTTGTCGCTGGCCTTGGCCACGCCGTGGATCGAGGCGTGCGGGCTGGCGATCTCGACCACCGCGCCATCCGTGATGCCGAGCGCGGCAAGGTCGTCGGGGTGGATATAGGCGGGGTTGGTGGTCGCGCGCTTGCGCAGGTTCTTGAGCGGGTGCCCGATCGAATTGAATCGTGCCTTGGAACGGCGCGAGATCAGGCGGAAATCGAACCCTGCCGCGCGCGATTCGTCGCGGGCATATCGGGTCAATTCATCCGGCATATCGCCCGCGGTCAGGTCGAAGCGATACTGCTGGTCGGGGTCGGCCGGTTCCACCACCGGGTGCAGATCGTCGTAGATCACCGCCGCGCCGCCTGATGCGCGCGCATCGGCGCGGACCTGGCTCGGCGGCACGATGCAGCCCGCGGTCATCATGTCGAGGAACGTCTCCTTGGTGGGGCATTCGTCCATTGGCAGCGGGCCTCCGGCGAGCTCCATCGTCACGCCCAGGTGCTTGGCCAGCGTCCACATCATTTCGTATTCGTCGATCACGTCGCCCGGCGGGGTCGCCAGCGCTTCGGCATAGCGGGCATAGGCGCGTTCGTGCCACCATTCGGACAGGTTGGTGATGTCCTCGCGCTCGAGGCACTGGCTCGGCGCGAGGACCACGTCGGCGCGCTTGGCGCTAGCCGACATCCACGGGTCGATCTGGACGAACAGCTCGAGGTCGTCGAGCGCGCGGCGCATCTTCATCTGGTTGGGAAAGCCGACCTCGGGATTGCCGCCGACCGAGATCAGCGCACGGATCTGCCCCTCGCCGGGTGTGAGGATTTCGTCCGCCATGACGTTGCAGGGCATCTCGAAGCCGAGTTGGCCAAGATTGCGGAACCGCGACTTTGCCATCCCGGGCGCGCCGAACATCGGCACCGGCGGCCCCACTTGCGCACGGCGCGGGGTCTGCGGGGTGGTGAAGACGCGGGGCACCGCGCTCTTGTCGCCTTCCTGGATGAAGCGGGCGCACAGCGTGTTGAGGCAAGTGGCGAGGTATTCGGTCAGCGTGCCGTTGCCTGCCATTTCCGGCCCGGTGCCGGTGACGACGCAGCCCTTGGTGCCACCGGCGAACATCCGCGCGGCGGCGACGAGTTGCTCGAGGTCGATCCCGGCGCGTTCCGCCGCGATCTCGGGCGTGAAGGGCGCGACCGCTGCGCGCAGTTCCTCGACCCCGTCGACGTGCGCGGCGACGAAATTGCGGTCGTAAAGATCTTCAGCAAAGATCACGTTGAGCATTCCGGCAAGCAGCGCAGGGTCCTCGCCCGGCTTCACCTGGAGGTAGATGTCGGCGATCGCGGCCACATCGCTGAGGCGCGGGTCGGCAACGATCATCTTCATCCCGGCTTTCTGCCGGTCGCGGATGCGGCGCGAGGGGCTGAACGGGGGCACCCCGCCATTGGGCGAATAGTGCGACACCATCGGGTTGTTGCCGACCAGCATGGCGACATCAGCATCGGAAAAATTGTTCATGCCCCCGAGCCACTTGCCGTAGCGCGCGGTGGTGAAGACCTTGGCCGGCTGGTCGAGCGTGACCGACGTGAAGAAGTTTCGCGTCCCGATGGCCTGCGCGAGGGAATAGGTCGCAGCCCACGCGGCGCTGTTCTGGTAACCGCCCGATCCCATGAACAGGGCGACCGAGTTGGGGCCGTAAGTGTCGATGATTCGGCGCAGTTCGCCCCCGACATGGGCAAGCGCATCGGCCATCGGCGTCGGCACGAATTCACCAGCGTCGTTGCGCACTAGGCTCTGCGTCAGGCGGTGCGCGGCATTGTGGGAATCGGGCAGTTCGCGGCCCTTCATGCAGGTGTAGCCGCCGTACTCGGGATCGTCGGGGTCGCCACGGACCGACAGGACCTTGCCGTCCTCGACATCGGCCAACATGGCGCAGTTGGCGTGGCAGAACCGGCAATACGTGCGGTGGGTCTCGATGGCCATGACTCGCTCCTATCCCTAGTGTCAGAATAGCAGGGCGCGGTAGGCTCTCGACTGGCACTTTTGGCCGTGGCGGACGGGCGGGAGGAAATCCGATAGCGGCACCACACCGACAGGAGACGAACGATGCCGACCACAACTCGCCAATGGCTCCTCAACGGCCACCCGCGCGGGCGCGGGATCGAGGATGGCGACTTCAGGTTTGCCGAGACCGAACTGGCCGATCCGGGCGCGGGCGAGATGCTGCTCAAGGTCCATTATCTCGGTTTCGATCCGGCGCAGAAGGGCTGGATGGAGAATATTGCCGACTACGTCGCGCCGATGGCCATTGGCGATGTCATGCGCGGCAGTGGCATAGCCGAGGTCGTCGCCAGCAACGGCGGGCGCTTCGCGGTCGGCGACATGGTGTTCGGCACGACCGGCTGGACCGAATGGCTGGTCTCCGACGGCAAGGACCTGACCAAGGTCGAAACCGACCTGCCACCGACCACGGTGCTCTCGGTGCTCGGCACGACCGGGCTGACGGCATACTGCGGGCTGTTCAAGGTCGGACGGCCGGTGGCGGGCGATACGGTGCTCGTCTCCGGGGCGGCCGGGGCGACCGGATCGATCGTCGGGCAACTGGCAAAGATCGCCGGATGCCGCGCGGTCGGCATCGCGGGCGGCGCGGACAAGTGCCGTTGGCTGGTCGAAGAGGCAGGCTACGACGCGGCGATCGACTACAAGGCGGGCGATGTGCGGCGCCAGATAAAGGAGCACTGCCCGCGCGGGGTCGACGTGATCTACGACAATGTCGGCGGCGCGATCCTCAACGATATGCTCGGCGAAATCGCGACCAGCGCACGCGTGGTGATCTGCGGCGGAATCAGTCGTTACGAGACCGGAACGCTCCCCGCCGGACCGCAGAATTACTTCAACCTCGTATTTCGCCGCGCCAGCATGGCGGGTTTCATCGTGCTCGACTGGGCGAGCGAGTTTCCGGGCATCCGCAAACGGCTCGAGGGTTTCGTGAAGTCGGGCCAGCTCGCCTATCAGGAGGACGTGCAGCACGGCTTCGAGAACGCGCCAGCCACGCTTGGTCGCCTGTTCACCGGCCAGAACCGCGGCAAGCAGCTCCTGAAGCTTTGATATTAGTTCGGCACCGGCCCGCACCCACTCGTTTCAGCTTTGCTGAAACAGAACATTAGAAACCTTCGGTGGCAACGCCTTGGTCGTTGTAGACCGGTCCTTCGGCATCGACGCGGTACTTGCGGCTCTCCGCGCCGAGCAGCCCGAAGGTGCCGATGTGGTCGCGCATCCCGGCGTACTGGGCATTGGCGAAGTGGCTGGCGAGCGCCGCTTCGCTCTCCCATTCCTCGAACACGTTCACGCGGGCCGGGTTGGAGAGGTCGGCGCTCCAGTCGTAGCGGATGCAGCCGGGCTGGGCGAGGGCGCCGTCGATCCACTTGCGCGCACTGAGCAACGCCTCCTCGCGCCGGGCGGGGTCGAGGTCGATCTGCGCGGCAATCAAAATCTTGGCCATTTCAGTGTCCCTGCTGAGGTTCGGCTGGATTATATTCGGCGACGATCGCGAACACGCGGCTGGTGAAGCGCCACTGCCCGCCCTCCTTCGCCAGCTCGTCGGTGTAGAGCCCGCCCACGACGCGCGTCTTGCCATCGGCCATGCGCATGATTTCCTGGGTCTGCACCCGGCTTGTCGCCCGGTCGCCGTCGATCGCGATCATGCACGGAACGCAGGAAAAACTCACTGCGTCGAAATTGGTCATCGCCTGGGTCCAGAAGCCGACGATGGCCTCCTTGCCATCGACCGTGTGCCCCATCAGGTTCCAATGCGCCTTGTCCGCCCAGACGGTGGCCCAGGTGGCCTTGTCCTTGCGCACGACGCCATCGGCGTAGGTGTCGTTCAATTCGCGAATTGCGACGCGATCCTCCAGCGGGCCGGTGAACATTGGGCGGTCTCCTCTCGGCGATGTGGTAGCCCGGAGGCGGATGCTCGAACCATCGGCACTTTTGGCAAGGGTGCGCGGGCCTCGGCATGGCTAGAGTGGGCAAAACCTCGAGGAGAGAATCGATGGGCCGGTTGCAGGGCAAGAAGGCGGTCGTGCTGGGCGCGGCGAGCAAGGACAACATGGGCCAGACGGTTGCGCGCCTGTTCGCCCGAGAAGGCGCCGAGGTGCTGGTGGCGGGCCGCAAGGAAGGCCCGCTCGCCGAGCTGGCGCAGGAAATCGGCGGGCACTACGCCCTGTGCGACATCACCGACCACGGTCAGGTTCACGCTCTGGCCAAGACGGCCGGCGCAAAGATGGGCCGGGTCGATGCGGCGATCAACACCAGCGGCTGGGGCCTGCTCGCAAGCACGCTCGAGATCACGCAGGAGCAACTCGACCAGATCGTCGATCTCCAGTTCAAGGGCGTGCACCACTTCCTCCAGGCCTTCGTCGCGCAGATGATCGCCCAGGCACCCACTGGTGGCTCGCTGATCTCGTTGTCGTCGGCGACGACCAAGGCGGTCATTCCCAATCACGCCGCCTATATCGGGACCAAGGCCGGGTCCGAGGCACTGATCCGCTGCGTCGCCAACGACTTCGGCGAATATGGCATCCGCGCCAACACCGTCTCGCCCGCCTTCACCGAAAGCCCGATGACCGCCGACAGTTTCAAGGTGCCGGGCCTCGTCGACGCATTCCTGCCGCGATATCCGCTGGGGCGGCTCAACACGAGCGAGGACGTGGCGCACGCTTGCCTGTGGCTGTGCGGCGATGACGCCTTCGTTACCGGGCAGAACATCCAGCCCAACGGCGGCCTGACCCTGAGGGGCAATCCGCAACGGGCGGATATCGAGCGCTCGGTGGGCGCGGCGATGGCGGCGCAAAGCTAGTTCGCGTTTCAGCTTCGCTGAAACCTCACGGCACCGGCCCTCTCCCCCACCCGGCCACCCAACGATAGTACCCTATGGGTGGCCGGGTGGGGGTGTGGGCCGGTGCCGCCTCGACGAAACCGTCAAGATCAATACTGCGCCGTACCGCCATCCACGCTGATCGCGGCGCCGGTTATCCCGGCTCCTGCCTCCGACGCCAGCAGCACCGCCACGGCGGCGATCTCCTCGACCTTGTTGGGGCGCTTGATCGCCGATTCCTGCGCGAACATGTCGATCATCGCGTCGAACTCCATCCCCATCGCCGCGGCGGTAGCGGGGCCGTTGTCGCGGATGATGTCGGTCACGACCAGCCCCGGGCAGATGGCATTGACAGTGATCCCCTCGGTCCCGACCTCGCGCGCGAGCGACTTGGTCAGCCCGGTCACCGCATGCTTGGCGGCGGTATAGGCGGTGAAGACTGGCTTCCCGTGCTTGCCCTCCATCGACGACATATTGATGATCCGCCCCGTTTTGCGAGGCAGCATCGTTCGCAGCGCGCGACGGCAGCCCCAGAAGGTGGAATAGACGTTCCATTTCATCGCCTCGTCGAAGGCATGGTCGCTCAGTTGTGCCAGCGGTTGCAGGTCGCCTGCACCGCCGGCATTGTTGACCAGGATGTCAATCGTTCCGAGCCGCTCGACACAGGCATCGACGAAATGTTCGACATCTGCCTGGATCATCGCATCGCCCGCCACGAAGATCGCCCGGTTGCCCGCGCCTATTTCGTCCAGCACCACTTGTGCCTTCTCGGCGTTGCGCGCCATCAATGCGACACTCGCCCCTTCGGCGAGGAACGCCTCGGCGATGCCGCGCCCCAGCCCTGCCGTGCCCCCTGTAATCGCCGCGATCTTGCCCTGCAGTTTCATCCGCCTCTCCTTTGCCCTGCTGATAGCTAGCGGGGCCGCGCCTGACACCTCGCCAAAATGAAGGGTTGGGGCAGGCGAGCCGCCGCGCCACAACGCCCGCATGAACCACTTCGATGTCATCGTGCTGGGAACAGGTGCCGCAGGAATGGCCGCTGCGCTGGCCGCGCATGAGGCGGGGGCCAGCGTCGCGATGGTCGAGCGGTTCGACCGCGTCGGCGGCACTTCGGCGGTCTCTGGCGGGGTGATCTGGGTCGCCGACAATCCGCGGATGCGCGCGGCGGGCATGGCCGACAGCCGGGAAGAGGCGCTCGCCTATTTCCGCTCGCTCGATCACGGCGATCTCGTCGACGACACGCTCGAGGCGTTTGTCGACCGAGGGCCCGAGGCGCTGGCGTTCCTGGAAGATATCGGCGCGCTCTCGGTCGCGGTCCTGCCGGGCTATCCCGACTACTACCTCGACCGCCCCGGCGCGAAGCCGCAGGGCAGCCGCGCGCTCGACCACGACCTGTTCGCGCTCGGCGAGCTTGGCGAATGGGCCGACCGGATCACCGCGATCGAGGAGCCCAAGCCAATGATGCTGCGCGAGACACCACTCGGCGGCGGCAGCGGGCGGGTCGAGCCGGCGGAATTGCAACGCCGCATGGCCAATCGCGAACGCGGCTTCGGCCAGGCGATGGTCGCGAGGCTGCTCAAGGCCTGCCTCGCGCGCGGGATCGAGCCGATGCTGGGGGTGGAGACGAAGCGCCTGGTGTTGGAGGACGGCCGGGTCGTGGGGATCGAGACCGGCGAGGGGACTATGCGCGCGCGCCACGGCGTCGTGATTGCCACCGGCGGCTTCGAATGGGACCCGGACAAGCGCCAGTCCTTCCTGCGCGGGCCAATGGATGCCCCCGCCAGCCCGCCGACCGCGCGCGGAGACGGGCTGGAGCTGGCGATGGGCGCGGGCGCGAAGCTGGGCAACATGACGCAGGCCTGGTGGGCGCCGACGATGGTGATCCCGGACAACCCCTGGCCAGCGGGCGAGCAGCGCGCGGTTCCAGTGCTGATCGAGCGCACCGTGCCGCATTCGCTGATGGTGAACCGTGACGGGCAGCGGTTCTGCAACGAGGCCGCGAACTACTCTGCCCTCGCCGGCGCGTTTCACGCCTTCGATCCGCAAAGCTACGACTATCGCAATTACCCCGCCTGGCTGGTGTTCGACCAGGACTGTGTCGACCGCTATCCGATCGGCCCGCGGATGCCGGGGCAGCCGGTGCCCGAATGGGTCGTGCGCGCGGATACGCTTGCCGGATTGGCCGAGGCGATTGGAGTCGATGGGGCCGCGCTCGAAGCCACCGTCTCGCGTTTCAACGATCATGCCCGCGCTGGGCACGATCCCGATTTCGGGCGTGGAACCAGCGCCTATGACCATTTTTACGGTGACCGTTCGCGCGAGGGCGCAGCCGTGACGCTCGGCCCGGTCGAACGTGGGCCATTCTATGCCGTCAGGATCCGCATGGGTCTGCTCGGCACAAACGGCGGCGCGCGGACGGATGGCGAGGCGCGCATTCTCGGGCACGACGGCGTGCCGATTGCGGGCCTCTACGGCGCGGGCAACGCGATCGCCTGTCCCACCGGCGGTATCTACGCGGGCGCGGGCGGCACGCTCGGGCCCGCATTGACCTTCGGCTATATCGCGGGCCGCAGCGCAGCGCGACGCGACAACCTCTAACCGCGCTTCGGCTCGAACTCGATGTGCAGCTGCTTGAGGCTGCGCAGCAGGAAGTGCGGGTGATAGGCGAAGTCGTTCTCGCCCTCGGCGAACCACATATCCTCGAACCGATCGACCACCGCCATGAAGCCCCAGGTCAGCTCGCGCCGGGCAAGCGGCGCCCCGAGGCAGTGGTGGACGCCCGAGCCGAAGCCCATGTGGCTGCCTGCCTTGGGCCGTTCGAGGTCGAGCTTCTCGGGGCATTCGAACTGCCGCTCGTCGCGGTTCGCGGCGGCGAAGCGGACGTTGACCATTGCACCCGCCGGGATCGTCACCCCGCCGATCTCAGTGTCGCAGGCGACGAAGCGCATCAGGCTCTGCACCGGCGATTCGAGCCGCACGACCTCCTCGACGAAGGTCTTCATATGGCGTTCCGGATCGGACTTGAGCTGGCGCCATACGTCCTTGTTCTCGATCAGCAGCTTCATGCCCCCGGCGAGCGCGTTTGTGGTCGTCTCGCTCCCGCCGACGAAGGTATCGGCCATCATTTCGGCGTGAAGTTCGTTGTCGGTCAGCGTCCGGCCCCACTCCGCGATCACGGTGTTGACCAGCACGCTGATGAGGGAATCGTCAGGGTTGGCGCGCAGCCGCTCGAAGATCGGCTGGAAATAGTGCTGCGCCTCGATCTCGCGGTCGACCATTTCCATGTGGCGGTCTTCGGGCAGCATGAACGAGATGCGGTGGAAGAAGGCTTCGGTCCAGCTCTTGATCCGCCAGATGTCCTCGCGCTTCGCGCCCATCTGCTCGCCGATGATGAACAGGGGCAAGGGCACGCAGAACTGGCTGACCCATTCGCAGCGCCCGTCGGCGAGGAACCCGTCGATCAGTTCGTAGGCGAGATGTTCGACCTTGCCGTCGATTTCCTTGATCCGGCTCGGCTTGAACGCCTCGTTGAACATGGCGCGCATCTGCTTGTGTTCGGGGTCGTCGCGCCCGTTGAGCGTTGCTGCGGGAAGCCAGCCCTTTTCCTCGAACCGCGCCGCCACCTTGTGCCCGCGCTCGGCATCGGCGGCGGAGGCGCGGAAGCGGCCCTCGGCGGCGGAACTCGGGAACGTCGCTGGGTCCATCAGCACGCGGCGCACGTCCTCGTAACGGGTGACGACGAACATTTCGGTGCCGGGAATCTGGTAGGCAGGCGCTTCGTCGCGGAGTGTGCGGTAGGCCTCCCATGGGCATTGCTGCACAGAAGGATCGAACAGATCGACTTTCGGTTGCTCCACCGTCGCCATGCGTCCCTCGCGAAAATGCCTATGGCCAGTCTGCCGAAGCTGCGCGGATAGTCACGGGGCGGCAATTGGCGAAAAAGGTGACGCGCGATGGACCCGGCCTTGCAGGAACTTCTCGACCGGCGGCAGATCGAGGACGTGATCGCTCGCTATGCGCGGACGCTCGACTGGCTCGACGATGATGGCCAGGCAAGCTGTTACTGGCCCGATGCCGAGATCGACTATGGATTCTTCAAGGGCAAGGCCGCCGAGTTCCTGCCCGTGGTCATGCAGATCGAGCGCAATGCGGACCGGCGCTGGCACATGCTCGGCGGGCTGATGGTAAAATTCCACTCAGCCGACATGGCGAGCAGCGAATGCTACGGCGTGTTCGCGGGTGCGTCGCGGCAAGACGATGGCACGCTGACGGGCAACCTTTACGGCGGACGCTATCTCGATGAATGGGAGAAGCGCGGCGAGGAGTGGCGCATCTCGCAGCGGCTCTACCTGGTCGACTGGCACCACCCGCTGGCCGACCAGCCCGGGTTCGAACCGAACCCCGACTTTCCGCTGCCGACCGCGCGGATCGCCGAGAGCGGCCACGCGCTCTATCGGCCGATGTGAGCTATTCCGCCTCGGGGTCCATGTAGTCGCGGTAGTACGTAAGCTTGCCGCCCGCGACTTTGTAGATCCCGCACCCGCCGCGCGTTCCGGCGGGCGAGTGCATCGTCCAGCGCGACCATGCGGTGCGGTCGTCGCCGCAGACCTCGTCCACGGTGAAGTGAATCTTCCGCTCGCCCATTTCCTTCACCATCGTGGTCATGAACTGCATGATCGCATCGCGCCCGCGATAGGTGCCCCAGACGGGGTCCTCGACCAACGCATCCTCGGCGAACAATTCGACCAATCGGGTGTAGTCGCCGCTGTCCTGAACCTGCCAGAATCGTTCTATGGTCGTTCGTGCATCGTTGGCCATTGCAGTTCTCTCTAGTTGACCGCCCGGTCCTTGCCTTCCCAGTAGGGCGCACGCAGTTCGCGCCGCAGCACCTTGCCCGAGGGATTGCGCGGCAGCGCCGGGATGAAGTCGACCGACTTGGGGCACTTGTAGCCCGCGATATACTGGCGCGCGTGGGCGATGACCTCCGCTTCGGACAGGCTCTCGCCCGGCTTGAGCACGACGCAAGCCTTCACCGCCTCGCCCCACTTGTCGTCCGGCACGCCGATCACCGCCGCTTCGCGCACGGCGGGATGGGCGTGAAGCGCGTTTTCGACCTCGGCCGGATAGACGTTTTCGCCGCCCGAGATGATCATGTCCTTCACCCGGTCGCGGATGAACAGATAGCCTTCCTCATCGAGGTATCCCGCGTCGCCGGTCCTTAGCCAGCCGTCCGAGTCAATGGTCTCGGCGCTTGCCTCGGGCCGGTTCCAGTAACCGCGCATATTCTTGGCCGACCGCGTGGCGATCTCTCCGACCTCGCCCGGCGGGAGCGTGTTGCCCGCCTCGTCGATGATCTTCAGCTCGACCCCGGCGAGCGCTGTGCCGACCGAGCGCATCCGCTCGCTGCCCTCGGGCACGTGGTCCTGAGGGTCGAGCGCGACGATCGTGCCGCTGGTCTCGGTCATGCCGTACATCTGGACGAAGCCGCAGCCGATCCGGTCCATCGCCTCCTTCATCAGTTCCAGCGGAATGGGCGAGGCGCCGTAAGTGATGAATTTCAGGCGGCTGAAGTCGATTTCGTCAACGCGCGGGTGATCGAGCAGGATGCGGATTGCGGCGGGCACCATGAAAATCTTGGAGATACCGTAACGTTCGATCAGGTCGAGCGCCTGGGTAGGGTCGTATTCGGGCAGAACTATGGAGGTCGATCCGGCGATGATCGTACCGATACCGGTGCCGGTGCCGCTGATGTGGAAACATGGCATGGCCAGCAGGGTCATGTCTCCTTCGACCGGCTCCTGCCACGGCCTCAAGGCCGCGTCCTGCTTCGACGAATCGCGTGAAGCGAGGATCGAGCGGTTGGTCATGACCGCCCCCTTGGGCCGCCCGGTGGTGCCCGAGGTGTAGAGCTGGAGGAAGTCGTCCTCGCTGGCGAGCGGCACCGCCGGGTCGGTCGCCGGGAAACTGTCGCGCCAGGTGCGATAATCGGTCGTCGCCTCGCCCGGCGCGTCGATGCCGATGGTCGCGCTATCCTCGACCATCGCGCCGAATCCCGCGCCCACGAACACCACCTTCGCGGTGCTGTCGTCGAGGATGTAGGCGATCTCGGGCGCGGCGAGGCGCCAGTTGACCGGGACCATGACCGCGCCAAGCTTGGCCGCGCCGAGCAGCGCCTCGAAATAGAGCGGGTGGTTCTTGCCGAGATAGGCAACACGGTCGCCCTTGCCGATGCCCATCGAGGCAAGGCCCTGCGCGACGCGGCTGCTGCCGGCATCGAGCTGGCGGAACGTCAGTTCCTCCTCGCCGAACGTGAATGCCACCGCATCGGGCCGCTCGCGCGCATGGGCGCGCAATACGTCGCAAACGGTTATGGCGGCATCGACCGCCAGGGCTGCACCATCACTTTGCCGGGTTGCCATTACGCCTTCCTGCTCCGAACCGTGCCTTTGCGGCATTGGCACTATTCATAGCGGGGCAGGCGATGGCAGGCGAGGAAGCAGGTTTCGAGGCTGCGGCGTTCAGCCCCGGCTTTCTCGATCATGGTGGGCCCTACTGGCTGCGGCGCAAGGGCGATGCGACGCTGGTCGCGGTGCGGGTGGCCGACCATCACATGAATTATCGCGACATGGCCCACGGCGGCGTGTTGGCGACGCTGGCGGACGTGGCGCTGTCGTATCAGGCGTTCACTTCGGAAACGCCGCCGGTCCCGGTCTCGACCGTCACGCTGACAACCAACTTCCTTAGCCCCGCGCGTCTCGGCGACTGGATCGTGGCCGAGTGCGCGATCGATAGGATCGGCAAGCGCACGGCCTATGCTTCGGGGCGGATCGTGCGGGCAGGGGAGGTCCTGGCGACGATGAGCGGGGTTTATTCGCTCCACCGCGCCTAGCCGCGCCAGCGCGCCGCCGCAGGCGTCGAGGGGTCGCGGTCGTCGTGATGCCCGCAGGCGCCCTCGGGCATTCCCTCCAGGTCCGCCGCGCCGATGTCGCGATACTCGCGCCAGTCGTAGACGCCCTGCCGCCGTGCGATGCGCCATTCGCCGCCGCGCCGCTCGAAACGGTCGATGTAGCGCCCGGCGATGACCGCCGCGTAGGTTTCGCCCCGGTCGGGAAATACGCTCGGCATGGAGTATCCTGCCGGCACCACGTGCATCGCGGTCATGTAGGTTTCGGTATGGGCCACGTCCTCGCTCTCGAACGACAGCAGGACCTGGCCGAGCTGGTGCTGGGTGCGGATGCACGGGTCGATGATCGCACGCGCCTGCTCGACGAAGCCCTGCCAGTCGCCCGATACCGGGCCGAACCCGAACTGGGCATCGGGGTGGAACAGCCGCGCCATCATGTCCCACCGGCGGCGATCGATCGCGTGGGCATAGGCGGCGATCACGTCGCGGATCGCCTCGCGGTCGTCGATGCGAATGCTCATTGTTCCAGCTCCACGATCACCTTGCCCAGATTGCCGCCGCTCAGCATCTTGCGATAGGCGACGAGCGTGTTTTCCAGCCCGTGCGTGGCGTCGAACGGCAGTACCAGCGAGCCAGCATCGTACCATTCGCGCAGCCGTGCGGTCAGTTCCGGCCCGTGCTGCATGAAGTCGGGCGAGAAGAATCCCTCGATCCGTAGCCGCCGCATCAGCACCTGATCGTATTCGCGCGGAGCGGTGCGGGTATTCGTCGCGTAGTCGGACACCAGGCCGCACACCGCAACCCGGCCATAATGGTTCATGCTGACCAGCACGTCGTCGAGCAGCGGTCCGCCGACATTGTCGAAATAGACGTCGATTCCGCCCGCCTCGGCCAGCCGCTCGCGGACATTGCCCGCCTTGTAGTCGATCGCGCCCGCCAGCCCGAAATCCTCGACCAGTGCGCGGCACTTGTCGGGTCCCCCCGCCATGCCCCAGACCGTGCAGCCGAGATTGCGCGCCACCTGGCAGGCGAGCAGCCCGGTCGCCCCGGCGGCCGCGGAGACGAGCACCGTCTCGCCCGACTTGGCCGCGCCCGTGCGCTCGATTCCCCACAGCGCGGTCCATCCGTTCATGCCGAGCGCACCGACCCAGGCGCGCGAATCGGCGACGCTCTCGTCAAGCGCGACCGCGCCGGTCATGACCGGATCGACCGTGCTGTAATCGCCCCACTGGCCGAAGGCGCGCACCAGCGTGCCCTCGGGAAAATCGGCATGGCGCGAGGCGGCCACGCGGCCCACCACCAGCCCCATCATCGGCACGCCGAGTTCGAGCGGCGGCTGGTAGCCGTCGGTGCGGTCGGTCATCCACATCCGCGTGCCCGCATCCATCGACAGGATCTGGTTGCGAATGACGACCTGTCCTTCGCCGGGCTCGGCCAGCGGCATTTCGGCGAGCGCCAGCGCGTCTTCGAACGCATCGCCGGAAGGTCGGGCATCGAGGCGCCAGTAGCGGTTCTTCATCGTCGCACCATCGGCAGGGTCGCCACTCCCGGCAAGGTTCAGTTTGGTTAGTGCGGCTATCAAATTGGGGCGGGGCGCAGCGTCCGACCGGTGCCTAAGCTGCCACCAGAATCGCAAACGGGAGAGTTTGGATGGCGTTGATTACGGTGGTAGGGGCCTCGGGCCGGCAGGGGATGGCGCAGGTCAGGCAGGCGCTCGACGCGGGCTACGACGTGCGCGCGATCTCGCGCCGGGAAGACCCTTTTGCGGGCGCGAAGATCGACGGGATCGACAAAGTCGAGGTTCGCCCGATGGACCTATACGATACCGGCACGTTCAAGGACGCGCTCGAGGGATCGGACTACGTCTTCTACACCCATCCGCTCCAGGCGCGGGCCGACCGTGCGGTGCTGGTTGGCAATATCGGCAAGGCGGCGGCGGAACTGGGCGTCAAGCGCGTGGTGTGGAACACCTCGAGCTGGATTCCGGACAAGCCGGGCGATCCGTTCACCTACGCCGGCAATACCGCCGGCATCAACGCGCTGTGGCGCTCGGGCGCTCCGGGCACGGTGTTTGGGTCGGTGCTGTTCATGGACAACCTGCTGACCAACTGGGCGCGGCCATTCATCGTCAACGAGGGCCGCTACGTCTATCCGCACAATCCCAAGCTGGAGGCGAACTGGATCAGCCTCGACGACGTGGCCCGCTTCATGCTCGCCGCGATCGAGCGGCCCGACATGGAGGGTGCCTGGGTGAACATCGGCGGGCCGGAGCGGATGCGCGGGCCGCAGGTCGCCGAGGTGCTGGGCAAGACGCTCGGCAAACCGGTCAAGTACGATCCCTGCACGCCAGAGGAATTCGGCCGCTACCTGGTCGAGGCTGCGGGCGACGAGATGGCGCCCGAGATGCGCGACGAATTCGCCAAGGGCATCCAGGCGTTCTACGAGTACAACAACACCGCACCCACGCGGCCCTTCGCGGTCGATATGGACCACGTCTACGAACGCTTCCCCGAACTCGAGGGCAAGCTGGAGAACATGGAAACCTGGGCTGCCAAGCAGGACTGGGGCGAAAGCAACCACCGGCCCGCGTTCGGGTGATTTTTCAGCTTCGCTGAAGCGGCACCGGCCCTCACCCCCACCCGGCCACCCACAGTTTACTATCGTTGGGTGGCCGGGTGGGGGTGAGGGCCGGTGCCGCCACGTTCCAGCAACGCTGGAACAGAAATCAAAAACTATTCCGCGGCTTCCGCCAGGCGGCACTCGTCGGCAAAGATGCGTTTCAGCTCATCGTCGTCCGCCGCGACCAGCCGTTCGGCCCATTGGTGGAAGACCTGGCCGCCGCCCTCGTTGCGGCCGAACAGGACATGGTCGACCTGCCCGCTCATCAGCGCGCGGTGCTGGCGCTTGCCCATCGCATAGTCCTCGTCGCGTACGACGACCTCGAGGAAAGCGAACTGGTCGTGCGCGCCCTGGCGCTGTTCTTCGTTCTCGGGTTCGCGCTCCATCACGTAATACTGCGTCGTCACGCTCTCGCCCACGGTGTCGCCGGGGAAGAGCTGACTGATCATCGCCCCGCGTCCGCCGCCCCCATAGAAGCTGGCGATCGAGATATGCGGGAATATGGTCCACACCCCCTGTAGCAGTGCATCGACCGGCCATTCGTCCTCGCTCATCGCGGTAAGGTCGATCTTGTCGGTGCTGCCGGTTCGCTGGGCGAATTTCGACGGATTGGACAGACGCTGGTGCGGGCCCCAGGCGAAGTAATTGGCGCGGTTGAAGAAATCCGATCCGAAGGTGTTCGCGTGGAGTACCGGCAGGTGGTAGAAATCGAGATAGCCGTCGTAGGCGGTCTTCCAGTTCGGCCCGGTCAGCGTGCGCTGGTCGTGCAAGATCCAGTTCTCGAACCCGAAGTGCTCGAGCAGGCGGTCGTAACCGCACAGGTAATCCTCGATGCTCAGCGTCGAGTTGACGTCGAGGATTGCCCAGATCAATCCGGCGCGCTCGAGCACGGGGAATCGCTTGAGGCACAGCGCCGCCTTGTCGACCGCACCGAAATCCTGCGAGCTCGCGACGCCGATCAGCGCGCCATCATTCTTGAAGGTCCACCCGTGATAGCCGCAGGTGAAGCGACTGGCCTTGCCGCTGCCACTCGCCACCGGGTTGCCGCGGTGGCTGCACATATTGAGGAAGGCGGCAATGGCGCCGTCGCGCTGGCGGGTCAGGAGTACCGGGACCCCGACCACGTCCATCGCCTTGTAGCATCCGGGCTCGGGCAGTTCGCAGCTCGGCCCCATCATCAGCGGCAGGCGGCGGAAAATGCGTTCCTTCTCGCGCTCGAACAACTCAGGGTCGGTGTAGGCGGCGGCGGGCACGCGCACGACCTCGTCGGCCAGCTCCATCGTGCCGGCCTCGCCATGCGCGACCAGCGAGCGGAGCATTTCCTTCAGTTCCTCGCGCGCCATTTCGGATCCTCTGCGTAATACTGGCAGCAGTCTGCGCCGCCGGATGGTGCCGGGGCAATCCTCACTTTTGACTGCCGTGACGAAAAACGGGCGCGGGGGAGGAGGCCCCGCGCCCGTCGTTTCGGGTCGGTTTGCTCCGTCAGAAGCGGAAGCTTGCCTCCACGAAGACCTGGCGGCCGCGGTTCTGGCTGACGATGATGTCGTCGCCGCCCGCAGGCAGGAACGGCCGGTCGCCCGACGAGATGGTGCGGATCTTGTCGGTCAGATTGACGCCGATCAGCGACAGCTTCCAGGCGCCGTCCGGATCGCCGACGGCGATCGCGCCGTCGAACGACACATAGCTTCCCTGCACGAAGTCGTTGAAGCTGGTCTGGTTGGTAAAGTACGATCCGCTGTAGAGCGCATTACCGTTGAGCGACAGTGCGAGTCTGTCCCCAAGCGGGATTTCCCAGTCGAAGGCGATGTTGCCCGACCAGTTGGGCGCGCCCGGCGCGTCGCGACCTTCGAGGTCGACGCCCTTGAAGGTGACGAAACTCGCGCTGTATTGGGCATCGAGATAGGACAGGTTGCCCGACAGGTTCAGTCCCTCCACGGGCGTGCGCCAGTCCCAGCCGAGATCGACACCCTTGGTCGTCACCTCGCCTGCGTTGGTCGTCACGAACTGCACTGCCACCGCATTGAAGACCTGCACCTGAAGGTCGTCGAAGACGTAGTAGAAGGCGGTGCCGTTGAGGGTGAAGGTGCGGTTGGCGAACTGCGACTTGAAGCCGATTTCACCGCCGATTGCCTTCTCGGACTTGTAGATCAGCGAGCTGAAGTCGCCCGACGCCGCAGCCTGGCTCAGGCTGTTCGAAGGGAGTGCCGAGTTGTCGATGCCGCCCGACTTGAAGCCCGTCTTGAACGAGGCGAACACGTTCACGTCCGGGTTGATCTGGTACTTGATCGTGGCCTCGGGCGAGATGTTGTCGTCGGAGAAGTCGATCGGGCCCGAGTTGAACCCGCTCTGCAGGAACGCGGGGGTCGAGGAGAGGAAGGTGTGGACATAAGGGACGCTGATCGTCTGCGTCTTGTTTTCCTTGGTGTAGCGCACGCCGCCCGACAGCTCGAGCTGGTCGGTGAGATCGAAGATCACACTACCGAAGATCGACGCCGCGTCGGTCTTGGTGACGTGGTTCTTGTCCCAGTCGAAAGTGAAGCCGGTGACCGGATCGGGCGCGATTATAGAGATGTTGACCCCATTCTGCGCGGTGTCGAACCCGAACTTGCGCCATTCGTAGAACGCGCCGAGCATGAAGTTGAACGGGCCGTCGAAGTCCGAGGTCAGGCGCAGTTCCTGCGAATACTGCTTGAGCGTATTGCGCGGATCGCTGGTGCCGACGCCGAGCGGGACACCAGGGCCATTCGTCGCGCCGAGCGCAGGTGCGATCGCGCCTACTGTCGCGCCGGGGATTGGCGTGAACGCGGGGCCGACACCCCCGTAGCCATAGTTGTCGACATCGGTGGCGTCGAGATCGACGAACCCGGTGACAGTGGTAAGCGTGAGGTTGTCGGTGAACGCGAGGTCCAGCTTGAGCCTTGCAAACCACAGCTCGGTGACGCCGAAGGGCACACCGCCGTACCCAAGGGCACGGGTCGGGCCGGTCGCCGTGGGGACCGATCCCGCCAGGGCTGCTGCGGTATCGGGCAGGAAGAACCTGCCGTCGTAGGCGTTGCAGTCGTAACCCGCCGGGATCACGATCGCACCCTGCAGCAGGACGATCGGATCGGCCACGCCGTTGGCCCCGCAGAACAGGTCGGAATGGGCGATCGCGCCATCGTTCTCGTTCTTGCTGTACTGCACTTTCAGGTTGGCCTCGAACCCGGGTGTGGGCTCCCACGCGAGCGTCATCCGGCCGAGGATGTTCTTGAGGCCGCGTTCCTGGTTCACAGCGGGCGTGCCGGGCTGCAGAAGCAAGTACTCGTTGATATCGTTGTATTGGCCGGCCAGGCGAATGCCGAGGGTATCGGTGATCGGGCCGGAAATGAATCCACCTACCAGCCAGCCCTTTTCCTCGAACTCATAGGATGCCTTGCCGCCGATCTCCCAGCTGGGGGTCGGGTCGGCCGAGCGGATCGAGAAAACGCCGGCCGAAGCGCTCTTGCCGAAATACAGCGACTGCGGCCCCTTGAGGACGTCGATCTGCGCCGTGTCGACGAACGCCGACTGGACCAGGCGCATGGTCGACACCTGAACCCCGTCGTAGTCGAACGCCACGGCCGAATCGAAGGAGGCGGAAATGTTCGAGGAGCCTATACCGCGCAGGGCGATCTGGCCGCCCGATCCGGAGCCACCGACCTGGACGTTGAGGGTCGGAACACGGCTGGCCACGTCGGAGACTTCGTCGACGTTGTACCTTTCGAGCGTCGCCGCTCCGACGCTGGTGATGGTGACAGGGACTTCCTGCAGCGTTTCGTTCTGGCGGCGGGCCTGAACGATAATGATGTTCCGGTCGCTGGGATCCTGAGCGGTGGTCTCGGCCATGCCAGCGTCTTGCGCCGCAGCGGGCGCAGCCAGCATGCCTGCCGCGGCGACGCCGGTGAGAAGGCAGGTGCGCAGCGCGATCCTGTGCGTTGCGGAGGGTTGGCGATCGATCGTCTTGCGCATGGTTTCTCTCCCTCGTCCGGCAGACGTCGTCGCGTCCGTCCGGATATCCCACGCGGGCGAACCCGCTAGTCTTGCAATCTATGGGGAGGGCTGCCTGTCGCCATCTAGCAAAAGCACTAGTAACCGCGGCGAAGCTAGGTGACGCTGCGTCATCCTAGCGTTTTTCACAGGTCGGCGGGTTCGGCCCGATCCGCCTGCATCTGCGAAATGCGCGGGTCGTTCGGCCAGGTCCACTCCGCCCCGATAACCTGCTCGACGCGCAGTTCGGCCGGGACCCGGTCGAGCCCGATCATCCGGTCGCAGGCCTGGTGAAACGAATAGATCCGCGCCTCCTGATAGCTCAGCGGCACGCTGCGGAACGCGGCGCTCTGCATCGATTGCTGGATCGCCTCGCCGAACTGAGTGTCCTCGAGAATGATATTGCTCATCTGCCGTCCGTTCGGCTGGCTATCGTCGGGCACGGTCCACAGATCGGGCGCGGGCGCGTCAGGGTCTTCGGCACTCCAGTCGAGCGCCATCGTCACCAGTTCCAGCCTGGTGGTCGTCAGCGAGGTCGGCCAGAACACCAGCGGCGGAATGAAGTAGTTCGACAGCGGCGAAACCCAGTTGGGAAACAGCGTGTAGCTCTGCGTCGCGGTGCGACCGAACTCGCCCACGGTCTCGATCTGGCGCCATCCGGGCGGGCTCTCGATCGCGCGAACGTGCTGGCGGTCGGTTTCACGCGGGGCTGGGGCGATCATCCGCGCATGACCATTGGGGTACATGGTGTTCACGTTGCGCTTGGCATCCACCAGCGGTGCGACCGTCGTCGGATGGATGTAGGGCACATGGTAGACCTCCATGTTGGCCTCCATCGCAACCTTCCAATTGCAGTTCAGCTCGAACGAATGGCGCGCGGCGAGGCGCACCCGGTCGAATCCGAACTCCTCCCATTCCGCCGCGATCGGGCCGAGCCAGTCGACGAGGCTCGGCGCCCCGTCGTCGAAGTTGACGAAGATGACATTGCCGAACAGCTCGCACCGGACCGGGATCAGGCTGCGGCAGCCCATGTCGAAACCCGGGCCGAAATCGTGCTTCTCGGGCACCCCCACCAGGGTGCCGTCGGTCTTGTAGGTCCAGTTGTGATATCCGCACATCAAGCGCGGGGCGCGGCCGCGGTCCTCGGTGACCACCGGCGCACCGCGGTGGCGGCAGGTGTTGTAGAACGCGCGCACCACGCCATCCATGCCGTGAACGATCACGATCGGGGCGCCCGCGTTGTGCCAGCGCATGAAGCAGCCCGGCTCGGGCACCTCGTCGATGTGCCCGACAAACAGCCACGCCTTGCGGAAGATATACTGTTGTTCAAGGGCGAAGTATTCGGGCGAAGTGTAGCGCGCCGCCGGCATATCGGGCAGGTGCGGAAAACCTTCGGGCGGGGCAGTGCGCCGCGCTTCCCACTCCATCAACGCCTTGATTGTGGCGACTTCGGCGGGATCCATCATCGCGCTTTTCCTTGTAGGCGGCACCGGCCCTCACCCCCACCCGGCCACCCATAGGGTACTATCGTTGGGTGGCCGGGTGGGGGTGAGGGCCGGTGCCGTAACAGCGAAGCTGAAACTACTCTAGCGCCAGCGTCGGCGCCCGCGACTGCCACTTTCGCCATGCGTTCCCTCGCGCTTTAGCCAGTGGCATGACCTCGCCCCTGCCCTAGGCTGAAGCCGATAAACGCGAGCCGGGAGAGGCACATGGCAGGACGGGTCGAAGGCAAGGTGGCGCTCGTCACAGGTGGCGCGATGGGGCTGGGCAAGGCCGATTGCGAGCTGCTGGCGGCCGAGGGGGCGAGCGTGATCGTGACCGATCGCGATGTCGCTGCCGCGCACGAGGTCGCCGCGGCGATCGGCGGGGATGCGATGGCGCTCGACGTCACCGACGAAAGCGCGTGGAAACGGGTTTATGCGGCGATCCGCGAGCGCCACGGCGGGCTCGACGTGCTGGTCAACAACGCAGGCAACGTGATCTTCGAAAGCGTGGAGGAATGCTCGACCGAAAACTTCCGCCTCCACCTCGATATCCATGTCATGGGCACTTTCTTCGGCTGCAAGCATGGCATCCCGCTGCTCAAGAATCGTGGCGGCGGAGGGGCGTCGATCGTCAACATAGCCTCTACCGCCTCGCTGATGGGTTACGGCAACATCGTCGCCTACACTGCGGCCAAGGGCGCGATCCGCTCGATGACCAAGTCGATCGCAATGCATTGCCAGGACCAGGGCTACGGCATCCGCTGCAACGCGCTTGCCCCGGGGGGGATTGAGACACCGATGGTCCGGGACATCTCCGGTCGGGCAGGACAGGATCTGATGCCGGTGCCCGATGGTCCGCTGCCGCCCGACGCGCTCGGCTCGCCCAGGGATGTGGCTTATGCCGTGCTCTACCTCGCCAGCGACGAGGCGCGATTCCTGAATGGGCTGGAGCTGCCAGTGGACAACGGCCTCTATGCCCGCCCCCATCATTGAGGCCCCGGTGCGGAGCGCCACCGATGAGCCGCCTGTGCGCGGCCCCGCCGACCACTCGCCGCGCTATCGCTGGTACGTGCTGGCGCTGCTGACGCTGACCAGCCTGTTCAGCGTCGCCGACCGGCTGGTGTTCTCGATCCTGCTGGAAGACATCAAGGCTGAATTCTCCTTCAGCGACACCCAGCTCGGTCTGCTCGGCGGGGCGGCGTTCACCCTGACCTACATCATTGCCGGGTTCCCAGCCGCGCGCTTGGCCGACCGCTCGATCCGCAAGAATATCGTCGCCGCCGCGATCACTTTCTGGAGTGTGATGACCGCTCTGTGCGGCATGGCGATCGGCTTCTGGACGCTGTTCCTGGCGCGGACCGGGGTGGGCGTGGGCGAAGGGTGCAGCGGACCTGCCTCGCAATCGCTGATCGCAGACTATTTCCGGCGCGATGAGCTGGCGCGGGCGATGGGCTTCCTGACGCTCGGTGCCACCCTCGGCACGGTGACCGGACTTATGGCGGGCGGGCTGCTGGCGCAGGCTTTCGGCTGGCGCTGGGCCTTCATACTGATGGCGGTGCCCGGTATCGTGATCGGCCTCGTTCTCTACCTTACCGTGCGCGAGCCATTGCGCGGTCGCTATGCCCCGGCAGGCTCCAGCGTGGCGCAGACCAGCGTGCGCGACACGCTCGGCTCGCTGCTCGGCAACCGCGTCTATCTCGGGATGGTGGCCGGGTTCGCGGTGCAGATCATGATCGGTTACGCGATGGCTTTCTGGATGGCGCCGATCATGTTGCGCCAGTTCGAGGTTTCGGTGGGCGACGTCGCGCTCTATCTCGGCCTCGCTTTCATGCTCGGCGGCATACCCGGGCCGATCATCGGCGGCTACCTGACCGACTGGCTGACCCGACGCGACGAACGCTGGCGAGCGTGGCTGCCGGGCCTCGTCAGCCTGCTGTGCATCGGCCCGCTCTGGCTCAGTTTCCAGCAGACGGACTTCTGGATGTTCCTCGGGCTGTTCAGTTTTGCATATGCCGTATTCGTCGCCAGCCAGGCGCCGATCCTGTCCGGCATCCAGTCGGCGGTCGAACCGTCGCAGCGCGGGTTCGCGGTCGCTTTCGGGCTGTTCTTCAACAACCTGATCGGCCAGGCGCTGGGACTTGGCGTCACGGGTTGGCTGAGCGATTGGTTTACGCCCGCACATGGTGCAGGCGCGCTATCGCTGGCGGTTTTTCTCGTCTGCGTGGTTGCCGGAGTTGCAGCGATGGCGATCTTCGCCTGGACCGCCGCGCAGATGCGCCCGAGCGGTTATCTGGCCAGGATGGGGCGGGTTTAGAAACCCGGGTGAAGCGATAGCGCTCCGCCATCCACCAGCAGCTCGGCACCGGTCATGAATGGGCATTCGTCGCTGGCGAGGAAGGCGATTGCCGCCGCGGTTTCCGCTGGATCGGCGAGGCGATTCATTGGGGAGGTGGCAGCGACCGCCGCCTTCAAGCCCGGAACGTGCTGCTCCGCAGTGTCGAGGATGCCGGTTGCGGTCGCGCCCGGAATCACCGTGTTGCAGCGGATGGCATAACCCTGCTTTGCGCACCATGTGGCGACCGATTTCGACAGCACCCGCACTCCGCCCTTGCTGGCGGAATACGCCGCATCGGTCGGCAGTGGGGCAAGCGCCGTGGTACTGGCGATGTTGATGATCGATCCGGACGCGCCACCCGCATTGCGCTTCATCGCATCTATCGCTGCACGGCAACCGAGCATCGTGCCGGTCAGATTGACCGCGATCACCCGATCCCAGGCCTCGAGGTCGGCATCCTCGACCGGCCCGCCGCCGACCATACCGGCATTGTTGACCAGGATATCGAGCCGTCCGTATGCATCGACCGCTTCGGCCACGACCTCGCCCCAGCGTGCACGGTCGCTTACGTCCTGCCGGACGAAGCGCGCGCCGACCTCGCCGCATAGCGCCGGCCCACGCGCCGTATCGATGTCCGTTCCCAACACCCCGGCCCCGTCGGCCCGCAGTCGCCGCACCGCTGCCGCGCCGATCCCGCTGGCGCAGCCGGTGACAATCGCGACCTTGCCCGCAAGGTCCGGCACCCTACTGGTTGTCCCGCCAGACTGCCGCGCTTGCGCGCTCATTGTGCGTCGCGACGAAGCGGGCGAGATTGTCGGTGCCCTCGGGCAGTTTCCAGCCAACGGTGAAGCCGAAATTGATGAAGCAGAACGCGATCAGGTCGGCCAGGGTGAAGCGACCCAGCGCAAGGTGATCTTGCGCACCGAGTTGACCGTCTAGCCAACGCCAGTTGGCATCCGACAGCGCGCTGAGTTCCGCTCCGGCTTCGGCGGTTACCACCCTCATCCGCGGTTCGAACATCGGTCGGCCCGCACCGGCGCGAAAGCCCATGGTCATCGGCACGACGATCTCCTGGTCGATCAGACGCACCCAGCGCCGCACTTGCGCCCGCTCGACCGGGGTCCGCCCGACCAGGTTGGGCTCGGGATGCGTTTCCTCCAGATACTCGCAGATCGGTACGCTCTCGGTCAGGCAGGTGCCGTCGTCCAGTTCGAGGGTGGGCGTCGTCTGCATCGGGTTCTTGCGGGCGTAATCCGCATCCTGCCGATTTTCGCCGGTGATGATGTCGTAGTGGTGCCGCTCGATCTCGATGCCCTTCTCGACCAGGAACATTCGCACCAGACGGGGATTCGGGCCGAGGCTGGAATAGAGTTTCATGGGCTTTCCTTCGCGTTGCCGATCGACACTAAGCGCGCCCTAGTGTGCCTGCTGCCTCGCATTTGCGCTAGGTCTGCAAGCGATTGCCCCTTGCCGCGGGGCGGTGTGTTGGCCAGATAACGCACATGGATACCGCCGCCCCGCCGCCCGCCGCGCATGACGATGCGGCATTGACCCCGCTTCATCCCGATCATGTGAAGGTGCTGCGAATCCAGACGGGTATCGCGGCCCTGCCGTTCATGATCGGCGCGCTGGTGCTCGAGGTCGCGGAACTGCTTCCGGCGGGCATGATCGCCGCGCCCGTGGTGCTCGCCGTGCTGCTGCTGATCCTGCGCGTGCCCATGCGGCGTTATCACGCCAAGGGTTACGACATGGGTGCCGACCGGCTGCGCGTGGTGCGCGGCCTGCTGTTCCGTTCGGACACGGTCGTGCCGTTCGGCCGGGTGCAGCATATCGACCTTGGGCAGGGGCCGCTCGAGCGGCTCTACGGGCTTGCCACGCTGACGGTGCATACCGCGGGCACGCACAATGCTTCGGTCCGGCTGCCCGGCCTGGCCCGCGACGACGCGATGGCGATGCGCGAGACGATCCGCGCCCACATCAGGCGCGAGACGCTGTGACCGGCGATCCGCGCCGTACCGCGCCGCTCGGGCTGCTGATCAAGGGGCTCGGCGCGCTGCGGCAGTCGATCCCGGCGGTGCTCGCGCTCAGCTATGTGATGCGCGATCAAGGCCCGCTGCTGTGGGTGGTGCTGGCCGTCGTGGTGCTGGTCAGCGTGATCAACCTGTTCTTCGCCGGGCTTGCCTGGCACCGCCTGACCTTTCACGTCGGAGGCGAGGACATTCGGGTCGAGAGCGGCATCATGTCGCGCGCAGCCCGGTCGGTGCCTTACGAACGCATCCAGGACGTGAGCCTCGAACAGAACCTGCTCGCGCGCCTGCTGGGCCTGGTCGTGGTCCGGTTCGAGACCGGAGCGGGCGGGGCCGACGACATCGCGCTGTCCTATCTGACCGAGGCCGAGGGCGAGGAACTGCGCAATCTCGTTCGCCGTCGCCGCGACCGGTTCGCCGCGACGGAGGGCGAAGTGCCCGAGGATGCGCCCGAGGCGGCCGAGGTCCTGTTCGCGATGGGTCCGGGCCGCGTGCTGACTTTCGGCGCGTTCGAGTTCTCGCTCGCGGTGGTGGCGGTGCTGCTCGGCGTAACCCAGCAGTTCGATTTCCTCCTGCCGTTCGATGTGTGGGATCTCGACGGCTGGGAGGAACGGCTGGCCGGGCCGGGCGCGCAACTGGCGGCATTGGGCCAGACTGCCCAGGTCGTCGGTGCGGCGATCGCCGCCGCATCGCTGCTGGCGGTCGGCTTTGCGACCGGGATCGTGCGTACCGCCTTTCGCGAATGGGGCTTCCTGCTCGAGCGGAGCGAACGTGGTTTTCGACGTCGCCGGGGCCTCTTCACCCGCACCGACGTGGTCATGCCGGTCCATCGGGTCCAGGCGATGCGGATTGGCACCCGGATCGTGCGGCGGCTGTTCGGCTGGCACGGCCTGAAGTTCGTCAGCCTGGCGCAGGACGAGGGAGCGGCGAACCACGTGGTCGCCCCGTTCGGCAAGCTCGACGAGTTGTGGCCGATCGCCCGCGAGGCCGGGTTCGAGCCACCGGCGGACGCACTCGAGTGGCATCGCGCGGCGCGGCTCTATCGCAACGATACGGTGCTGCTCGTGGCCGCGATACCGCTGGCTCTGGCGATAGTGCCGGTTGCGCTGGGCAAGGTGTGGTTCGCGCTGATCCCGCTGTCGATCGGCGCGGTGCTCGTCGCGGGGGAACTCGTCGCGTGGCACAACACCCGCCACGCGCTCGATATCCGGCAGATATTCTCGCGGGCCGGATGGCTCGCCCCGCGTCTGGAAATCGCGCCGCGGGTGAAGCTCCAGTCGGTCGACTTCCGCCAGGGGCCGCTGGCCCGTAGGCACGGCTACGGGACGCTCCACCTCGGGCTTGCGGGAGGCACGTTCGAGATTCCCGGCGTGCCGGTCGAACGCGCGCGGCAATTGTGCCAGGCGATTCTCGCCAGCATCACGGCAACGGACTATTCCGAACTGAACCGCTAGAGTTGTTTTCTGCGTCGCTGGAACTGCCCAAACCTAGGCACGCAAATCCGCCCAGGCGGGATTGCGACGGAATCTCGCCTCGACGTAGGAGCATTGAGGGACGATCCGGAAGCTGTTCTCGCGCGCATCGGCAACCAGCGCATCGACCAGTGCGGCGGCGATCCCGCGCCCTTCCAGCGCCGGCGGCACGAAGGTGTGGTCCGCCACCCGCACGCTTTCGCCGCGCGCCCGCCAGGTCAGTCGGCTGACCGCGGCGCTGCCCGGCACCGTGGCCCGGTATTCACCGCGAGAGCCCGCTTCGTGGCGGGTGATCTCCAGCCCTTCGATAGTCATCGCCAAGCTCCTTCTTGCCAGCAACGCAAAGCGCGCTAGGGCCGTTCCGGTCATGACCAATTCCGGGCAATTCCTTTCCGACAACGCCGCTTCGGTCCACCCGCGCGTGTGGGATGCGATGCACGCTGCCGATGCGGCGGATGCGCCTTACGATGGAGACGGCCTAAGTCGCGAACTGGATGCGCGCTTCTCCGACTTGTTCGGGCGCGACTGCGCGGCGTTGTGGGTGGCCACGGGGACCGCGGCCAACTGCCTCGCGCTCGCCACCATGTGCCCGCCGCACGGCGGGGTGGTGTGCTACCGCGAGGCGCATATCGAGGTGGACGAATGCGGCGCGCCCGGTTTCTACCTCCACGGGGCGAAGCTGCTGCTGGCAGACGGGGACGGGGCGAAGCTGACGCCGGCCGCGATCCGTGCGGTAATCGACCCGATCCGCGACGACGTTCATCAGGTCCAGCCGCACGCCATGTCCGTGACCCAGGCGAGCGAGTACGGGCGCAGCTATCGTCCGCACGAACTGGCGGAGATCGGCGCGCTGGCGGCGGAGCGGGGTCTTGGCCTTCATGTCGATGGCGCGCGCTTCGCCAATGCGGTCGCTTTCCTCGGCTGCACTCCGGGTGAGGCGGTCGGCCCGGCGCAGGCGCTCAGTTTCGGCTGCGTCAAGAACGGCGGCATGAGCGCGGAGGCGATCGTGTTCTTCGACCCCGCGCTGGCGGATGTCGCGCGCTACCGCCGCAAGCGTGCCGGGCACCTGCAAAGCAAGGGCCGCTTCCTCGCCGCGCAAGTGCTCGCGATGCTCGAGGGCGATCTGTGGCTCGCGAATGCCCGCGCCGCCAATGCCGCCGCCGCCGAGATCGCGGGCGCGTGTGGCGAGCGGTTGATGCACCCGGTCGAAGCGAACGAGCTTTTCGTGCGCCTCTTGCCCACAGAGCGCGAGGCGCTGCGCGAACAGGGCTTCGGTTTCTACGACTGGGGCGCGGACGCCGCCCGCTTCGTAACCGCCTGGAACACGCGCGAAGAACACGCGCGGGCACTGGCGCGGGCCATCGCCAGCCTGTGAGCGAAACGCCTCCCCATGCGCTGCTGCGGCCGCGCATCGCGATCCCGTTCGTGCTGGTGGCGCTGATCTGGGGTTCGACCTGGTACGTCATTACCGGACAGATCGACCAGGTCCCGCCAAGCTGGTCGGTCACTTATCGCTTCGCGCTGGCGACCCCGGCGATGTTCGCGCTGGCGCTCGCCATGCGGCAGGGCTGGCGGCTGAGCGGGGCGGGGCACGCACTCGCGCTGCTGATCGGGGCGACCCAGTTCTGCGGCAACTTCAACTTCGTCTACCGGGCGGAACTGCACCTGACCTCGGGCGTGGTCGCGGTGATGTTCGGGATGCTGATGGTCCCCAACGCACTGTTCGCGCGGATGTGGCTGGGGCACCGGGTGACGCCCCGGTTCCTGCTTGGCAGCACGGTCGCGATCTGCGGCATCGCCTTGCTGCTGGTGCACGAGGCGCGGGCGGCGCGGCTGGAGGGCAACGTGTTGCTGGGGGTCGTGCTGACCGTGGGCGGCATCCTCTCGGCCTCGGTCGCCAACGTGGTGCAGGCGAACGACACTGGCCGCGCGCAGCCGATGGTCACGCTGCTGGCCTTCGCCATGCTCTATGGCACCGTGTTCGACGCGGGCCTGGCGTGGCTGACCGCCGGACCGCCAGTCTTCCCCGCCTCGCCTGCGTTCTGGGCCGGGACGGCGTGGCTGGCGTTGGCGGGTTCGGTCGTCACCTTCCCGCTCTACTACGGCATCGTGCGCGAAATCGGCCCGGGCCGGGCGGCGTATAACGGGGTGCTGGTGATCGTGGTGGCAATGCTGATCTCGACACTGGTCGAGGGGTACGAGTGGTCCACGCTGGCGATCGCGGGCGCGGTGCTGGGGACGCTCGGGATGGTCGTGGCGCTGCGGGCGCGACAGGTTTGAATTTGATCACGCGGAGACGCGGAGACGCGGAGTTTTTGGTTCGCGCAGAGTTCGCAGAGATGTTCCTCCTTGCGGCGAAGCCGCGTTCAAACACAAACATGGACTGAAGGCTGCCTGCGGCGGCAGACCTTCTCTGTGAACTCTGCGGCCTCTGCGCGAAATACCCCGTGCCTCTGTGAGCGCAAAAAACCTCCGCGTCTCCGCGTCTCCGCGTGAATCAAACGAGCGAAGCCAGCCCCTCGCGGTAGGTCGGATAACGCGGATGCCAGCCCAATACACGCCTGGCCTTGCCGTTCGCAACGCGGCGGTTCTCGGCGTAAAAACCCCGCGCCATTGCACTCAAACCTGCCTCGTCAATCGTCTGCATTGGCGGGGCGGCGAGCCCGAGCAGGCGGCAGGCCTCCTCGATCACCGCGTTCTGGCTCGTCGGCAGATCGTCGGCGAGGTTGTAGGCGCCGGGAGGGGCGTCGAGCGCCGCCAGCACACCGGCAACGATATCCTCGACATGAACCCTGCTGAAGACCTGTCCGGCAATGTCGATCCTGTGGGCCGTGCCCGCCCGCACGCGGTCGAGCGCGCTACGGCCCGGGCCGTAGATGCCGGGCAGGCGCAGCACCCGCGCGCCCAGCGCCAGCCACTTCGCGTCGGCCTCGGCCCGTGCACTGCGGCGGCCAAGGCCGGTCGGTGCCGTTTCGTCCACCCATGCGCCGCCAGTATCGCCATACACGCCGGTGGAGGACAGATAGCCCAGCCAATGCCCGCTCGCCGCCAGCGTGCCGCCATAGGTCATCAGCACGTCGTCGCCACCGGTCACGTCATCTGGCGGGACCGATGAGAGCACATGGGTCGCCTGCTCCAGCTCGGCACGCACCCGCTCGAAATCGTCGAAGTCGCAGTTTCCGCCGCGCCCCGTCCCGCTCACTTTCCAGCCCAGCGCCCGCAGTGCCTCGCTCACGCGCCCGGCGGTATAGCCCATGCCGAAGATGAACATCCTGCCCACGTGCGCGTTGTAGCGGCTGGACCCGCCGATGAAAGCCACTAGAGCCGACAGCATGGATATTGCCCGCACCCCCTCGACCGCCGACGGCAACCCGGAAATGGCCGACGCCGCCCCCATGCCGACCGAGCCACCGCTGATCCGGCGCGAGGATTACCGCCCGTTTCCGTGGACCGTGCCGACCACGCAGCTCGACTTCGAGCTGGGGCTGGAGCGGACCCGCGTCACCTCGCGCCTTTCCGTCGCGCGCAATCCCAGGGGCAACCACGCCGACGCGATCCGCCTCAACGGTGACGGGCTGGCGGCGCTGTCCGTCTCGGTCGATGGCCAGCCCGCGAGCGGCTGGTCGATGGACGGCGGCGACCTGATCCTGCCGCTACCCGGCGATGCGCACGACATCGAAATCGTCACCGAGATCGACCCCAGCGCAAATTCGCAGCTCATGGGCCTCTACGCCTCGAACGGAATGCTCTGCACCCAGTGCGAGGCGGAGGGGTTCCGCCGCATCACCTTCTTCCCCGACCGGCCAGACGTGCTCAGCACCTACACCGTGCGGATGTCGGGTTCGAAGGCGCAGTTCCCGATCCTGCTGTGCAACGGCAACGAGATCGCGACCGGCGAGGACGACGGCGACACGCACTGGGCCGAATGGCATGACCCCTGGCCCAAGCCGAGCTATCTGTTCGCGCTGGTCGCGGGCGATCTGGTGGCGAATTCGGGCACCTTCACCACGATGAGCGGACGCGCGGTCGCGCTCAACATCTGGGTCCGGGCCGAGGATCTGCCCCGGACGGACCATGCCCTCGAATCGCTCCGCAAGAGCATGGCGTGGGACGAAAAGGCGTTCGGGCGCGAGTACGACCTCGACCTCTACAACATCGTGGCCGTCAGCGACTTCAACATGGGGGCGATGGAGAACAAGGGCCTCAACGTCTTCAACACCAAGTACGTCCTTGCAGACCGCGAAACCGCCACCGACGGCGATTTCGACGCGGTCGAGGGGGTGATCGCGCACGAATACTTCCACAACTGGTCGGGTAACCGGGTCACCTGTCAGGACTGGTTCCAATTGAGCCTCAAGGAAGGTTTCACCGTGCTGCGCGACCAGCTCTTTTCGCAGGATATGCAAGGGCAGGCGGTCAAGCGGATCGAGGACGTGCGCGTGCTGCGCCAGGTCCAGTTCCCCGAAGATTCGGGGCCATTGGCGCATCCCATCAGGCCCGACAGCTTCCGCGAGATTTCCAACTTCTACACCGCCACGATCTACAACAAGGGTGCCGAGGTCATCCGCATGATGCGCACGATGGCCGGGCCGGAGCGGTTCCGCGCTGGGTGCGACCTCTATTTCGAGCGGCATGATGGCGAGGCGGCGACCTGCGAGGATTTCGTTACCGCGATAGAGGACGGCGCTGGCCTCGACCTCGGCCAGTTCCGCCTGTGGTATTCGCAGGCCGGGACGCCCAAGGTCGAAGTGGCGCTGGCTCATGAGGGCGACACCGCGACGCTGACGCTGCGCCAGACCGTGCCGCCGACCCCCGGCCAGCCCGACAAGGCGCCGATGCCGATCCCGCTGCGCCTCGCGCTGTTCGACCGCGACACCGGCAGGCATCGCGGGGAGGAACTGGTGGTGCTCGACAGGGCCCAGCAGTCGTTCGCGTTCGCGGGTTTTGCCGCGCCGCCGATACTGTCGATCAACCGCGGTTATTCCGCCCCCGTCTCGATCGAGCGCGCGGTTAGCCACGAGGACCTGGTGTTCCTCGCCGCGCACGACGACGATGCCTTCGCCCGTTACGAGGCGATGCAGGAACTGGTGGTCGGGCATCTGGTGGCGGCAAGCGGCGACGGGCTGGGCGAGAATGCCCGCGCGGCCGGGCGCGCGGCGATCCGCGATGCGCTGGCCGCGATCGTCGGCGACCCCGCGCTCGACGATTCAATGCGCGGCGAGCTGATGATGCTGCCGAGCCACGCCTATATCGCGGAACAGCAACTGGTCGCCGATCCGGGCCGCATCCATGCCGAGCGCGAGGGGCTGAAGGCGTGGCTTGGCGCCGCGCTCTCGGGCGAGCTGGCGGCGCTGCACGCGCGGGCCTCCGCGGTGCCGTTCGGACTCGATGCGGCGGCCAAGGGCGCGCGCAAGGTCAAGACGCAGGCGCTGGTGTACCTTGCGGCGGGCGATCCCGCGCGCGCATCGGAACTGGCGGCGGCGCAGTACGACGCGGCCGACAACATGACCGACCGTCAGGGCGCGCTGATGGTGCTTGCGGGGCTGGAGACAGCGGCGCGAACGGCGAGGCTGATCGATTTCTACAACCGCTACCAGGGTAACCCGCTGGTGGTCGACAAATGGTTCAGCCTCCAGGCGATGAGCCTCCACCGGAGCGCGACCGAGCACGTCAGGGCGCTCGCCGAACATCCCGATTTCACCTTGCGCAATCCGAACCGGGTGCGCGCGCTCTACATGGCGTTCGCCGGCAATCAGGGCGCGTTCCATGCGGCGGACGGCTCGGGTTATCGGATGATAGCGGATCTCATCCTCGCGCTCGATCCGCTTAACGCGCAGACGGCTGCGCGCTTCGTGCCCGCGCTTGGTCGCTGGCGGCGGATCGAGCCGGTTCGTTCGGCGCTGATGCGGGCGGAGCTGGAACGGATCGCGGCGGCGGGCAACCTGTCGCGCGACACACACGAGCAGGTAAGCCGCAGCCTTGGTTGAAGCACTGCACTCTGAATTACTTGCCGGGGCACGCCACGGTTTCATGACCCGCAGGGGCGGCGTCTCGACCTGCGCGGTCGCGGGGCTGCAATGCGGCTTCGGTGCGGGCGACGACGAGGAAGCGGTGCGCGCCAATCGCGCGCGGGCGGTGGCGGCGGTCGCTCCTGGTGCCGCGCTTGTGACACCCTATCAGGTCCATTCGCCCGACGCGGTGGTGGTCGATGAGCCGTGGGCGTGGGAGAATCGCCCGAAGGCCGACGCCGTGGTCACCGACCGTCCGGGCCTCGTGCTCGGGATCGTAACCGCCGACTGCGCGCCGGTGTTGTTTGCCGATACCGAGGCGGGCGTGGTCGGCGCGGCGCACGCGGGCTGGCGCGGGGCGCATGGCGGAGTGCTTGAGGACACCCTCACGGCGATGGAATCGCTCGGCGCGCGGCGTGGTCGCATCGTGGCGGCGATCGGTCCGACGATCGCCCAGGCCAGCTACGAGGTCGACGCGGGCTTTCGCGATCGTTTCGGAGACGGTGATGGCCGGTTCTTTGCTCCGGGCCGCGCTGGACACTGGCAGTTCGACCTCCCGGCCTATGTCGCCTCGAGGCTGCGCGATGCCGGCACCGGACGGATCGACAATCTGGCCCGCGACACTTATGCCGAGCCTGACCGGTTCTATTCGTTCCGCCGCGCGACACACAGGGGCGAGCCCAATTACGGGCGTCAGCTCAGTGTCGTTGCACTTGCATGAAAGTGCACGATCGCTTCCCAAAATGCGGTTGGCAAACGTGGCGCCCCCGTCTACAGGCACGCCCAAACCGGCGCCAGGCCGCGCTTTTCGCGCGCGTCAGGCCGACGCCGCAACGGGGCAATTCCTTGGTGCTGGCGGTGGTTTGTTCACGAGTGGTGCCGCCCTTTTTCCGGGGCGGAATGAAGGCTAGGCAAGGCAGGTCACATGACTGAGACGACTGGCACCGCAACGCCCGAAATGGTCGCCGAACATGGCGAAGGCGGGGTTCGGCGGCGCGATTTCATCAATATCGCCGCGGTCAGCGCCGCGGGCGTCGGCGGGGTGGCAGTGGTCTATCCGCTGGTCAGCCAGATGGCTCCGTCGGCCGATGTGCTCGCCGAATCCACCACCGAGGTCGACGTGTCCTCGATCCAGCCGGGCCAGGCGATCAAGGCGATCTTCCGCAAGCAGCCGCTGTTCATCCGCCGCCTGACTCCGGCCGAGATCGCTGAAGCCAACGCGGTTCCGGCCGGCGACCTGCGCGATTCCGAATCGCTCGCCGACCGAACCAAGGAAGGCCACCGCGATATGCTCGTGACCATGGGCGTCTGCACCCATCTGGGCTGCGTGCCGCTGGGCGCGGTCGAGGGCGAGAACAAGGGCGAATACGGCGGATATTTCTGCCCCTGCCACGGATCGCATTACGACACCGCAGGGCGCATCCGCAAAGGCCCGGCACCGACCAACCTCGAAGTGCCAGATTACGAATTCACTTCCGATACCGTGATCCGGGTCGGCTGAGGAACGAGAGAGAGACCATGAGCTTTCCCTGGGCCAAGCAATATACGCCGACCAATGCGGTCGCGAAGTTCTTCGACGAGAAGCTGCCCCTGCCGCGGCTCGTCTACAACGCGGTTGGCGCTGGTTATCCGGTGCCGCGCAACCTCAACTATATGTGGAATTTCGGTGTTCTGGCCGGGTTCTTCCTCGTGTTGCAGATCGTCACCGGCGTGGTGCTGGCGATGCATTACGCGGCGAACGCGCAAGTCGCCTTCGCTTCGACCGAACACATCATGCGCGACGTCAACTGGGGCTGGCTGATGCGCTATGCCCACGCCAATGGCGCGAGCTTCTTCTTCATTGTCATCTACCTCCACATCTTCCGCGGGTTCTACTACTCGTCGTACAAGGCCCCGCGCGAGATGGTCTGGCTGCTGGGCGTGGTCATCTTCCTGCTCGCGATGGCGACCGCCTTCATGGGTTACGTGCTCCCCTGGGGTCAGATGAGCTTCTGGGGGGCCAAGGTCATTACCGGGCTGTTCGGGGCGATCCCGTTGGTCGGCGAGCCGCTGCAGATCTGGCTCCTGGGCGGCTACGCGCCCGACAACGCTGCATTGAACCGGTTCTTCTCGCTTCACTTCCTGCTGCCGTTCGTGATCGCGGGCGTCGTGATCCTGCATATCTGGGCACTGCACATTCCCGGCTCGTCGAATCCGACCGGGGTCGAGGTGAAAAGCGAAAGCGACACTGTGCCGTTCCATCCGTACTACACGGCGAAGGACGGTTTCGGGCTTGGCGTGATCCTGATCCTGTTCGCCATCATGGTGTTCTACCTGCCGAACACGCTGGGCCACCCGGACAACTACATCGAGGCGAACCCGCTTTCGACCCCGGCGCTGATCGTGCCCGAATGGTATTTCTACCCGTTCTACGCGATCCTGCGCGCCTTCACCTTCGACTTCATTCTCCCGGCCAAGCTGTGGGGCGTGCTCGCGATGTTCGCCTCGATCCTGGTGTGGTTCTTCCTGCCCTGGCTCGACAAGTCGCCGGTGCGCAGCGGCCACTACCGCCCGCTGTTCCGCAAGTTCTTCTGGTTCGGCCTGATCCCGTGCATGGTTGCGCTGTTCTATCTCGGCGGCGCACACGCCGAGGAACCGTACATCATGCTCAGCCAGATCGCGACGGCGTACTACTTCCTGCACTTCCTCGTGATCCTGCCGATCGTCTCCTCGATCGAACGGCCCGAGCCGCTGCCCTATTCGATCACCGAAGCGGTACTCGGGTCGGACAAGAAGGCGGTGCTGGGCGAAAACACCACGCCTGCGGTTTGAGGACGAGAGAAAGAGACCTGACATGATCCGTCTTATCGCAATCCTCGTTGGCCTCGGTTTCTCGGGCGTGGCGCTGATCTCGCTCCTGTTCGGCCTCGGGCCGGCGTTCTCGACGCTGGCCGAGCATGGCCGGTTCGTGGCGCCTTCGGCGGAGCACGAGTTCTACGAAAAGTCGCACGCCCCGGACGGCGGCTTCTCGTTCGCGGGCCCGCTCGGCCGGTGGGACGAGGCGCAGCTGCAGCGCGGCTACCAGGTTTACAAGGAAGTCTGCGCCGCCTGTCACGGACTTCAGTACGTATCCTTCCGCGACCTGGCGCAGCTCGGCTACACTGAAGGCCAGGTCAAGGCGCTCGCCGCCGAATGGACGGTGCCTGGCGTCGACCCCGACACGGGCGAAGCGACCACGCGCCCCGGGGTGCCGACCGACAGCTTCCCCTCGCCCTATCCGAACAACATCGCGGCGGCCGCGGCGAACAACAACGCCATCCCGCCCGACCTGTCGTTGATCACCAAGGCGCGCGGGAACGGCAGCGAATATGTCTACTCGCTGCTCACCGGCTACAGCGCCCCGCCCGCCGAGATCGCCACCCGGTTCCCCGAATTCGATGTGTCGAGCGGCCTGCATTACAACCGCTTCTACAAGACGCTGGCCCTCGCGATGGCACCGCCGATCGTCGCTGACGGTCAGGTGACCTATGCCGATGGCGGGCCGGAGCCGACCATCCAGCAGATGTCGGAAGATGTCGCCGCGTTCCTGACCTGGACTGCCGAGCCCAAGATGCAGGAGCGCCGCCAGACGGGTATCGCGGTGATCGTGTTCCTGATCTTCGCGACGGTCCTGGCCTACCTGTCGAAGAAGCAGATCTGGTCCGCGGTGAAGCCCCGCCGCGAAGACTGATCGCCAGTTCGAACGAATGCAAACGCCCTTCGCGTGAAACCACGCGGAGGGCGTTCTGCTGCGAAGGGGAGGAAATTCGCAAATGAGCCCCGACGAATTGAAGGCGCTGATCCGCACCGTGCCGGATTTCCCGGAACCCGGGATCATGTTCCGCGACATAACTACGCTGATCGGCGACGGGCCGGGACTGGCCCACACCGTCGAACATCTTGCCGAGCGCGCCCGTGCCGCCGGTGCCGAGCGGATCGCAGGGATGGAGGCGCGCGGATTCATCTTCGGGGCGGCGGTAGCAGTGCGGCTGGGGATCGGGTTCGTGCCCGTGCGCAAACCGGGCAAGCTGCCGGTCGCGGTGCTGGGCATCGACTATGCGCTCGAATACGGCAGCGACCGGCTGGAGATCGATCCGGGCGCGGTCGCAGGCGAACCCAAGGTGGTGATTGTCGACGACCTGATCGCCACCGGGGGCACTGCACTGGCCGCGTCCGATCTGCTCCGGCAGGCGGGGGCGCAGGTGGAGCAGGCGCTGTTCGTCATTGACCTGCCGGACCTGGGCGGGGCGCAGCGCCTCCGCGCCGCGGGCATTGCGGTCGATGCGCTGATGGCGTTCGAGGGCGGGTGAACGCGTAACCGAGGTTGACCTGGCTGCGCCTTTGATGGCAAGCGCAGCCGCAGAGCGGGCGGGTATAGCTTAGTGGTAAAGCTCCAGCCTTCCAAGCTGGCTATGCGGGTTCGATTCCCGCTACCCGCTCCAACCCCTCTCCACTCTCACGAATCGCGTCTCAGTTCGGCCATCACCCGTTGCGCGTTGCGTTCCGCCTGGCTTTCGAGCTGGGCGTGACCGAGGATGTAGGCGCGTGCGAAGCCATCGACGCCCAGTTCCTCGTACTGGATCACGTGGGTCAGCTCGTGTGCCCATAGTCGCCGGTCACGCGCCGTTCGGGCGGAGGTGAACACGATCACATCGTCCAGCACCACCGCGCCTTCGGTCATGTACCATCGGGTCAGCACGGTGCCGAGACTCAACTGACCGGTAGCGGGCTTCCATCGCACTCGGTCGAAATCGATCGAAGGAAAGTGTGGTTCGAGCACGACCCGGATGTCTTCGGGAACGGCGCGGGTCGGCCCGGCAAGCGCGCGCGAGCGCGACAAGCGGATAGTCTGGCCCAGCGCAGCCCCACCCACCTGTCGTGCGGCGAGGTTGGTCGAGTTTCTGAGCCGCTCGTCGGACAGTCGGCCGATCTCGCGCGCTTCGACCTGGAGGTTATGGGTCCGGATCATTGCCTCGAGCGAATGTCCGCTGATCTCAAGCGCCAGCGCCGCGGTAGCCGCCAGAAGCAACAGCATGACCACGAATTTCGTCACCACTCGCAATAGGCCGCCATTGCGCACCGTCGTCATTTGTCGTGCATCCTCCCGCGTGCGCCATGCCGCGTAGGATCGCTATATCGCGGTCCTGCCCCGGTATCGAGAATGAAGGTGTGGCAACGCCGGAAAGCATTAGGCCGGATATGCCACCCTCATGACGGCATACCCGACCCGTGCGACCCGAAGGGCATGAAGCGCGCCTCGGGACCATCGGTCGTAGCGATTGTGTCTCTGCCGCGCTTGTCCCCCTGTTGACCGACGCTGAGAAGTTTACGCTGTGCCGAGCCGGGATGCCGAACCGTTGCGATTACGTTCTTCGGTTGCAATGCCTTCCACGATCAGGCCGAGCGCGAGGGCGCGCACCGAAGCAGTCGTGCGATCGCTCACGGCGAGCTTGGCGAATATCCGGCGGACATAGACATCGACCGAGCTTTTGCGGATGCCCAGGATTTCGGCGATCACCGAGTTGCTCTTGCCTGTCGCCAGCCAGCGCATCACGTCCATCTCACGCCGCGACAACCCGGGCGCATCGGTGTCGAAGGGCCGCACCAACTCGGTATAGCGCAGGAACGACATCTGCCCGATGGTCTGCACCCGCAGCAGGTTGGTGTAGCGTAGCGCGTCGTCGCTGACCGGGCGCCCAGCGGCCATGAAACCGCACCGCGCCTGCGGACCGAAACAGCCAACGCCGACCCCGTCGAGCCGCGAATAGCGCGCCATGAGCTGGATATATCGGCGCTCTTCGGGCGCGAGGTCCGCTTGCGCCAGAATGTCGGACCAGCGGAACACGCGGTCCTGGCGCATGGCGAAATCGGGCAGCGGATCGACCATGCGGAAATGTTCGCGATACCGCTGCTCCCAGCTTCTGGGAAAACCGATGTTGAACAACTGCCGCCCGACCTGGCGGTCGATCGAGACCGGGGCAAGGAAGTAGGCCGCCTCGAACCCGACCGCGGCAAGTGCGCGCATGATCGCGGCGCGCAGCTTCTCGACTCCGGCCGCTTGCGTGATGCCATCCAGCAGGAGCCAGAATTCGCCGTTGGTCGGTGACATCGCTGCAGCCTTGAAGGCGCGACCCGACTCGTTCGGAGCCGATTTTACCCCATCGCGGGGCGAACTCCAATCGCCGGTCAACGGCGGGAACCGACAGGCATATTGTCGATCAGTCGTGTGCCGCCGATGCGCGCAGCGACCAGCAGTCGCGCGGGCCGATCGCCAGACCGGTCGAGCGGCACGAGCGAGGCCGCATCGGCGAGTGTGGCATAGTCTACGCTGTCGAACCCGGCAGCGATCACCTCGTTGCGCAACTGGTTCAGCACTTCTGCCACGGGCGCACCCCCCTCGATCCGCGCGATCGCATCGCGCATCCCGCGAGGCAATGTTGCCGCCGCGGCGCGTTGATCGGACGATAGATAGCGGTTGCGGCTGGACAAGGCGAGCCCATCCTCCTCGCGCACGGTCGGCACGCCGATGATGGCATCCACGTGCGGCGCGACAAGATCGAGATCGCGCGCCATGCGGCGGATCACGGCCAGTTGCTGCCAGTCCTTTTCGCCGAACAGCGCAACGTTGGGCCGAACCTGGTTGAACAGTTTGCAGACCACGGTGGCGACCCCGTCGAAATGCCCCGGCCGGGCCGCGCCGCACAGCCCCTCGCTGACGCCGGAGACGGAGATCGAGCTCGCGAAGCCTGCGGGATACATCGCCTCTAGGTCAGGTGCCCACAGAAGGTCCACACCCTCGGCTTCCAGCATCTGCGAATCCTCGGCGAGCTGGCGCGGGTAGGCGTCGAGATCCTCGTTTGCGCCGAATTGGGTCGGGTTGACGAAGATCGATACAGCCACCCGCTCGGCGAGGTTTCGTGCTTCGCGGACCAGCGTAAGGTGCCCCTCGTGGAGCGCCCCCATCGTCGGCACCAGCGCCAGCGCGGCGCCATCGGCGCGCAGCGCGGCGGTTGCTTTTCTCAACATATCGAGCGAGGTGACGGTTTGCACGGGCAAATAGGCTCCGATAGACAGCGGCGACAGGCGACTGTTTCACACCGCCCGGTTCCCGATTCAAGCAGCAGAAGGCTTTACCCCCGTGTCGACGCACCGCCCGCATCGGATCACCTTCGCCAACGAGAAGGGCGGCACGGGCAAATCGACGACCGCCGTGCACGTCGCGGTCGCGCTCGCCTATCGCGGCGCGCGGGTGGCCGCGCTCGATCTCGATCCGCGCCAGCGCACGATGCATCGTTATTTCGAAAATCGCACGGAGACCGCCTCGCGGCGGAGCATTTCGCTGCCCAGCGCCGAGTGCGAGGTGTTCCGGGGCGAGAATCTGGCCGATCTCGATGCGCAGATCGCACGGCTCGGGGCAGAGGCGGATTTCCTGGTCGTCGATACCCCGGGACGCGACGATCCGTTCGCGCGCCATGCCGCAGTCGAGGCGGATACGCTGGTGACCCCGCTCAACGACAGTTTCGTCGATTTCGACCTGATCGGGCAGGTCGATGCGGAGACGTTCAAGGTGCGCCGCCTCAGTTTCTATGCCGAGCTGATCTGGGAAACGCGCAAGCGCCGCGCGGCGGAGCGACGGCAGGAAATCGACTGGGTGGTGGTGCGTAACCGCACCGGCCATGTCGAAGCGCGCAACATGGTGCGGATCGAGCGGGCGCTCAAGGAACTGTCCAAGCGCGCCGGTTTCCGCGTTGCCAGCGGCCTGTCGGAGCGCGTGATCTACCGTGAGCTGTTCCCTTCCGGCCTCACCCTGCTCGACAAGGGGCATCTGGGCGAATTGGGCACGAGCCATCTCGTCGCGCGGCAGGAACTGCGCGGGCTGGTCGCCGGGCTGCACCTTCCGGAGGCGACAAGCGCCGAACCGGAGCTGCTACCGGCGTGATACGCTTGATCGTCCTGCTGGCACTGGCCTCGCTGGCTTGCCGCTGGGCGTTCGGCAAATGGCCGTGGGAATATTTGCGCCCGGCTTCGACGCGCAAACAGGCATTGTTCCGCGCGCGGCGGCTGCTCGCGGTGCGCGAAGGTGCGGCGCGGACCGAAATCGTCGAGGCGCATCGCCGCCTGGTGGCGATGGTGCACCCCGATCGTGGCGGCACCAACGAACAAGTGCATGAGGCGAACGCCGCGCGCGACCTCTTGCTCGATCAATTGCCAGACGGCCAGTGAAAGCCCCATTCAATGCAACATGAGTTCCACCCCACCGTGCTGCGGGAATACGACATTCGCGGGATCATCGGCGAAACGATCGGTGCCGACGATGCGCGCGCGATCGGGCGCAGCTTCGGCACGCTGCTGCGCAGGGCCGGAGGGCGCATGGTGGCAGTCGGCTATGATGGCCGGATCAGCTCGCCGATGCTCGAACACGCGCTGGTCGAGGGGCTGACCGCGAGCGGCTGCGACGTGGTCACGATCGGCCTGGGCGCAACGCCGATGCTCTATTACGCCGCAGCCTCAATGGAGGATGTGGATGGCGGCATTCAGATAACCGGCAGCCACAATCCCTCCAACTACAACGGCTTCAAGATGGTATTCCAGGGACGCCCGTTCTTCGGGGCCGACATCCAGGAACTCGGCCGGATCGCAGCCGCCGGGGACTGGGAGGCCGGGAACGGCACGGTCTCGTCCCGCGACGTGCTCGGTGAATATGTCGAGCGGCTCCTTGAACCCGTTGCGGGGCTCGACACGGCCCGTCTGGCTGATCTCAGGATCGGGTGGGACGCGGGCAACGGTGCCGCCGGACCCGCGCTCGAACTGCTCGCCGCGCGCCTGCCGGGGGAGCATCACCTGCTCTACAGCGATGTCGATGGCAGCTTTCCCAATCATCATCCCGATCCCACGGTCGAGGCCAACCTGGCCGACCTCAAGCGGCTCGTCGCGGACAAGAACCTCGATTTCGGCGTGGCATTCGATGGCGACGGCGATCGGATCGGCGCGATCGACGGCCTGGGCCGCGTGATCTGGGGCGATCAGCTGCTGATGATCTATGCCGAGGACGTGCTCGCCAGCCACCCCGGCGCGACGGTGATCGCCGACGTCAAGGCCAGCCGTGCCCTGTTCGACCATGTCGCCGCGCATGGCGGTCAGCCGGTGATGTGGAAGACCGGCCATTCTTTGATTAAGTCCAAAATGAAGGAAACGGGCGCGCCGCTGGCGGGCGAGATGAGCGGCCACGTGTTTTTCGCCGACACCTATTACGGCTACGACGATGCGCTTTATGCGGGCGTGCGGCTGATCGCGGCGGCGGCGCGGCTGGGACGTTCGGTTACGGAATTGCGCGGCGCGATGCCCGCAATGCTCAACACGCCGGAATTGCGCTTCCAGGTCGATGAAAGCCGCAAGTTCGCGGCGATCGACGAAGTGAAGGCGCGCCTCGAAGGCACCGACGCGCAGGTCGATGGGACCGACGGTGTCCGTGTGACCACCCAGGACGGCTGGTGGTTGCTGCGTGCCTCCAACACGCAGGACGTTCTGGTCGCGCGCGCGGAAAGCGACACGGAGGCCGGGCTCGAACGGCTGATGGCGCAGATCGACGAACAGCTCGCCGCCAGCGGACTGGAGCGTGGCGACAGCGTGGGGCACTGAGTTCGATCCTGCGCCGTTCGCGGCTCGCGTCGACAATGCATACGGCATGAACACATCGGGGCGCTACGCACGAAATTTGACGTCGCCTTGATTGATCGACAATATTCCCCTCGCGACCTCTTGGTCGTGCCAGTCTATTGGGGGGATTATCCATGAATCACGGATTTGCACTTCGCGATCTGCTCGATTTCGAGAAGCTGATTGCTCTCAAAGTTCTCAAGGTCGTCTATTATCTCGGCTTGATCGGCATAACCCTGTTCGCCCTGGTTTCGCTTGCAGGCGCGTTCGGGATGATGAGCTATGATGTCACGATGGGGCTGGGCACCATGCTCATGGTGGTGATCGGATATGCCCTGGGCATCCTGTTCTGGCGGATATTGATCGAGCTCTACATGACCTTCTTCGGCATTTACGAGCGCCTCGGCGAAGTGCGCGATCGGCTGGGCAAGCCCGAATAGGGCGCTGATCGCGGGCAAGCGTGAGGGCGGAGGGAGAGGCTCGGTCGTCACGCTTGCCGACGCATAGCGGCGGGCTTGCATCGCCCGGAGCGCAGGACCATCTCGAACGAGACCCGCGATGACCAGCGCCGCCATCCCGCCCGAGATCGACGCCTGGTTCGCAGGGCGCGGCTGGCGCGTGCGGCGACATCAGGCGCAAATGCTCGCAGCCGGCGACGCTGGACGGCACGCACTGCTGGTCGCCGATACCGGGGCGGGCAAGACTCTCGCGGGCTTCCTGCCCACGCTGGCGGATTTCTGCCCGAGCCGGGCTGCCGTGCCGCCAGAGGGCCTGCACACGCTCTACGTCTCGCCTTTGAAGGCGCTGGCGCATGACGTTCAACGCAATCTCGTCACACCGGTCGAGGAGATGGGCCTGCCACTGCGCATCGAGACGCGCAGCGGCGATACCCCGTCCGAGCGCAAGAAGCGCCAGCGGGCCAAGCCGCCGCATGTCCTGCTGACTACTCCAGAATCGCTGTCACTGCTGCTCAGCTATCCCGACAGCTTCGAAATGTTCGCTGGGCTGAAGCGCGTGGTGATCGACGAGATCCACGCTTTTGCCACCGGCAAGCGCGGCGACCTGCTCGCGCTGGCATTGTCGCGGCTCCAGGCGATCGCGCCGGATATGCAGCGCGCGGCGCTCTCGGCCACGGTCGCTGATCCGGAGGCCTTCCGCGAATGGCTCGCGCCCTGGGGAGAGGTCGATGCGGTCGAACTGGTCGAAGGCGAGGCGGGCGCACCGGCCGAGGTCGAGATCCTGCTGCCCGAGGAGGAGCGGGTGCCCTGGGGCGGTCATGCCGGGCGCTGGGCGATTCCGCAGCTCTACGAGGCGATCCGCCGGAATCGCACCACGCTGGTATTCACTAACACGCGCTTCCTGGCTGAATTCGTGTTCCAGCTCCTGTGGGAGGTGAACGACGACAACCTTCCGATCGGCATCCACCACGGCTCCCTGTCGAAGGAAGCGCGCCGCAAGGTCGAAGGGGCGATGGCGCGGGGGGAACTGCGCGCGCTGGTCGCCACCGCCAGCCTCGATCTCGGGGTCGACTGGGGCGACATTGACTGCGTCGTGCAGATGGGTGCGCCCAAGGGCTCGTCGCGCCTGCTCCAGCGCATCGGACGCGCCAACCACCGGCTCGACCAGCCGAGTCGGGCGATCCTGGTTCCGGGCAACAGGTTCGAGTTCCTCGAGGCGACCGCGGCCAAGGATGCGGTCGACCAGGGCCAGCGTGACGGCGAGGATTTTCGCCCTGGCGGGCTCGACGTGCTGGCCCAGCACGTCATGGCCTGCGCCTGCGCGGCGCCGTTCCACGAAAGCGAACTGCTGGCTGAGGTTCGCTCCAGCCTCGCCTATGCCTGGGTGGACGAAGCGGCGTGGAGCCGCGTGCTCGGTTTCGTCGAGAACGGCGGCTATTCACTGCGCGCCTACGATCGGTTCAAGCGGATCGTGCGGGAAAAGAGTGGTGTGTGGCGGTTGACCCACCCCGAGCACGCCACGCGGCACAGGATGAACGCGGGCATCATCGTCGATTCCGAAATGCTGACGGTGCGGTTCCGAAACGGACGGCAACTGGGCAAGGTCGAGGAACGCTTCGCGGCCTCGCTCTCACCTGCCGACACATTCTTTTTTGCCGGGATGAGCCTCGAGGTCGAGCAGGTGAAGGACATGGAGGTGATCGTGCGCGCGGCAAAGAAATCCGCGATGATCCCGAGCTATGGTGGGCAACGATTGCCCTTGAGCACGCATCTGGCCGACCGGGTGCGGGCACTACTGGTAGACCGGGCGGGCTGGGCGCGTTTTCCCGACGACGTGCGCGAATGGCTCGAGGTGCAGGACTGGCGCAGCCGCTTGCCGGGCCCGGGCGAACTGATGGTCGAGAGCTTCCCCCATGCGAAGAAGCATTACAGCGTCTATTACACCTTCGAGGGGTGGAACGCGAACCAAAGCCTGGGGATGCTGATCACCCGAAGGATGGAGGATCGCGGGCTCGCGCCCGGAGGGTTCATCGCCAATGACTATTCCCTGGCGGTGTGGGGGCTACGGCCCGTAGAGGATCCCGCTCCGCTGCTTTCGCCCGATATCCTGGCGCACGAATTCGTCGACTGGGTCGAGCAATCGCACCTGCTGCGCCGCGCCTTTCGCGAGGTCGCGGTGATCGCCGGGCTGGTCGAGCGCCAACACCCCGGCAAGCGCAAGACCGGCAAGCAGGTCACCTTCTCGACCGACCTCATCTACGATGTGCTGAGGAAGTACGAACCCGACCATGTGCTGATCGAGGCGGCCTGGGCCGACGCGCGCGCGCGCCTGACCGATGTGGGGCGGCTGGCGAACCTGCTCGAACGCTCGGCCGAGCAACTGGTGCATGTAAAGCTCGACCGCGTCAGCCCGCTGGCGGTGCCGGTCATGACAATGATCGGGCGCGAGTCCATGCCGCAAGGCTCGGTCGACGAGGAGCTGTTGCTCGAGGCGGATAGCCTGGCCGGAGTGGCAATGCGCGTGGACGCGGTAGAGGAGCAAAGTTGAGGCGGGTCGGCCACAAAAAAGGGGCGGATCGCTCCGCCCCTTTCGTATCGGTTCGAATGATCGACGTTACTTGTCGAACACGCGGTATTTTTCGTTGCCGACGAAACCGAACTTGGTCACGCCCGAACCCTTGATGATATTGAGCACGCGGGCCGAGAGGTCGTAGCTCGCGAGCGGTTCGGGCTCGAACTGCAATTCGGGCTCGACCGCGAAGGCCTTGCTCGCCTCGAGATTGCGGACCAGTTCGCCGCCGTCGATCGCCGTGCCGTTCCACAGGATCTCGCCCGCCTGGGTAAGGACGATCTTGTTCTTGATCGGATCGATCATGTCCTCGGGCGGTGGATTCGGATTGGGCACGGGCAGGTCGATGTTGACCGAGTGGGTGGCAACGGGAATCGTGATGATGAACATGATGAGAAGCACGAGCATGACGTCGATCAACGGCGTCGTGTTCATGTCCATCATCGGGCTGCCATCGTCCTTGCCGCCTGACATTGCCATGGTGTGGTACTCCTAGCGTCTATGCGCGAACGGCATCAGCCGTTCGGGTCGACCGGGGTCGAAATGAAGCCGACGGTCGGATAACCGGCCGCCTGGACGTTGTAGATCGTGCCCGCCACGCAGCGCCACGGGGCGTTGACGTCACCGCGGATGTGGACCTGCGGAATCAGTTCCGGCTGGGCCATGATCGCTTCCGGGCCACCGGCGCGGCGGACGATCTGGTCGAGGCGGTTGAAGGCCTGATCGTAGAGTTCTTCCGAGGTCACCGGCGTGGTGTTGTTGATGTAGACGCGGCATTCACCATCGCGTGTGGCACCGGTGTAGCCGGTCCGCTCCACGCTCCCGGTGCGGCCTTGATCGTCCGTGGTGGTCACGGTGATCAGCAGGTTCTCGACCTTGTTGTCCGATTCGGTCGAAACCATGACCGGGACCTCGAGGTTTTCGATCTGCTGGATCGCGACCGGAATGGCGATGAGGAAGATGATCAGAAGCACCAGCATAACGTCCACGAGGGGCGTCGTGTTGATGTCCGACATCGGCGTTTCGCCGCCTCCGCCGCCTGTCGAAATTGCCATTGGCTTATCCTATCCTGAGACTTGCTATCGGGGGACGGGGGCGGCGCGCATGGCGACCGCCCCGCATTCCAATGTCAGGCCTTCGGGGGAACAGTTGCCGTCGGACGGGCCGCCGGAGCAGCGGCCTTGCCAGCCTGCTGCGTGGAGGTGGCGGTCATCACGGCCGGACGGATGGCGCCCTTGGAGTTGATGTTCGCCAGGATGTCGGTCGAGAAACCGGTCATCAGCTCGGCAATGCGCTTGTTGCGCGACTGGAGCCAGTTGTAGGCGAGCACCGCGGGCACCGCGACGAGCAGACCGATCGCGGTCATGATCAGCGCTTCACCGACCGGGCCGGCGACCTTGTCGATCGAGGCCGAACCCTCGATGCCGATGTTGATCAGCGCGCGATAGATACCGATAACCGTACCGAGCAGGCCGATGAACGGCGCGGTCGCACCGGTCGAGGCAAGGAACGGCAGGCCGCCGGCGAGCTTGGCGTTGATCGAATCCTGCGAGCGCTGAAGCGAGCCGACCATCCAGTCGTGCGCTTCCAGGCTGTCGGTCATCTTGCCGTGCGATTCCTCGGCCGAAAGACCGTCGTCGACCAGCTGGCGCCAGGCGCTGTTCTTCTCGAGCTTGTTGCGGCCGTCCGACAGGGTGCCGGCGCGCCAGAAATCGCTGCGAACCTTCTTGTACTGGTTCAGGATCTTCTGCTGCTCGAGATACTTGGTAATCAGGATGTAGAACGATCCGACCGACATGATGACCAGCACGCCGAAGATCGACCAGGCGATCACACCGCCCTGGTTCATGGCTTCCATGAAGCCGAACTGGTTCTTGGGCGCCTCTCCGGCGGCGGCTACGAGAATGTCAGTAATCATTGCGAGTGTCCTCTCAGATAATCGAAAAATAGGGGGCTGTCTGCGGGCATCCGGCGAACCGGACGCGCCGCGGCATCATTGCGGGATCTCCCAGCGCACGGCGCTTGACCATCTATCCGCGACGGCATTGCCCTCGCCATCGGTGGCGGGATTGAACCGTCCGCGTCGCTGGATCAGCCTGCAGGTTGTTTCGTCGAGGTCGGCATGGCCGCTCGATCCGGTCACCTGGCAGCTTGTAACCCGGCCGTCGGCACCTACGCCGACGGTGAAGCGGGTCACGCCCTCGCGCTCCTCGCGCAGGGCGCGCGAAGGATAGTCGTTCGGGTTTGCCCAGCTGGCCGGGTTGCCGCGAGGAGTGGCATCCTTGGGCTGAACGCGCGGCGGCGGCGGCGGTGGCGGCGGGCCGACCGGAGCCGGCGGCGGCACGCGCAGCACGGGCGGCGCGGGCGGCGGAATCGTCGGCTGCGTCTGAATCGGTGGCGGGGCCGGCGCGATATTGATCGGCGGCGGCGGCGCGACCGGCGGCGGCGGAGCGGTGTCCGGCTGCGGTTCAGGCGGCGGCGGCTGTTCTTCGGGCGGCGGCGGCTCTTCGATGTCCACCGTGGTTACCCGCTCGACCACCTCTTTCACCACATTATAGGCGAGGCCGGTGATCAGCGCATAACCGAGTGCCACATGGATCAGCCCCACAATGATGATTGCGACAACGCGATTGCCGCTCATCTCTTGGTCAGCGTAAGCCATTCAGTTGCATCACTCCATTATCACTGGCCGGAAGAAATTCCGGCGAATTCCCCATGTGACAGGGCCGCTAGGCTCTGCCAAAAAGAATCGCAGACTGTCCACCCTGAAGGGCCGCCGGAAAATCGCCGACCCTCGGCTGGCAGCCGGAATACGGGCTGTTTATTGCCCGGCACCGGTGCCGCCTGGAAGATTATTATGTCCTGTCCCAGGCGGTCCGGTCCTTACCTGCGATGAAACCCCTTCGCAAACGCTTTATCGGTTAAGGCCGGATTCACGGCGTCTGGCAAGAAACCGGGAATACCGGAAAGGCTTCCTTCGAGGCGACCGGATGTGCGACAACGGGACAGTCATGGCTAACAGAATCGAACGCTTCGCCCTTCCTCTCGCCCTTGCCCTGGGTCTGGTCTGCGGCGTGGAGCCAGCAGCGGCCCAGACGGGCCAGCAGTTGACGACACCGCTGCCTGCGCCCGGGCCATCCTACGCGGATCTGGCCGACCTGGCCGATCCCGCAGCAGCTGTCATCCATGCGCGCATCCGCAGGCAGGCGGTGGTCGAGCCCGAGCGCTCACCCGGGCTCGCCGCCGGATATGTGAGACTCTATATCGAAGCGGAGACTGTCGCCCTGCTCACCGGCTCGGCCCCGATCGGCGAATCGCTGCGCTATCTGGTCGATGTTCCGGTCGATGCGCGCGGGCGGCCGCCCAGCTTGCGCAAGCGCGAGGTCCTGCTGTTCACCCGCCGCGCCGCTGGTCGACCTGGCGAGATCGCGCTGGTCGGCCCCCATGCCCAACTCGACTGGACGGCGGAGCTGGATGCGCGGCTGCGCCCCATCCTGGCCGAACTTGTCGCGCCCGATGCCGCCCCGGCAATCACCACCGTGCGCGAGGGGCTCTCGGTCGCCGGCAATCTGGCCGGGGAATCGGAAAGCCAGTTCTTCATCGACACGCGCGGCGACGGTCCGGTTTCGATCAGCGTCATCCGCCGCCCCAATATGCGGCCAGCGTGGGGCGTATCGTGGAGCGAGATCGTTGACCAGGCCGCCGGGCCGCCCACGCGCGACACACTGGAATGGTATCGCCTCGCCTGTTTCCTGCCGAGCGAATTGCCGCGTTCCGCCAGCTTGTCGACCGACGCTCAGGCGCGCGCGCGGGCGGCAGCGGACTGGCGCTTCGTGATCGAGCAGCTCGGCCCGTGCCCGCGCAACCGCAGCTAGCGGCGCGGCAAGACAAACTGGTTCCCAAGCCGCCCTGCGGCGGGTTAGGGCGCGGACGATGAAACGCTTGCCCGCCGCACCGCTCCACAATGCCTGAACCGCTGCGCATCGCGCTCGCCGGGCTTGGCACGGTCGGGGCAGGGGTGGTCCGCCTGCTCGACACCAATGCCGCGCTAGTCGCCGCACGGGCGGGCCGCAGGATCGAGATCGCCGCCGTAAGCGCGCGCAGTCGCGACCGCGACCGCGGCGTGGACATCGCCCGCTTCGACTGGGTCGACGATATGACCGCGCTGGCGATACGTGACGACATCGACGTGGTGGTCGAACTGGTCGGCGGCGCGGATGGCCCGGCGCTGGCGCTCGCCCGAAAGGCGATCGGCGCGCGCAAGGGCTTCGTTACGGCCAACAAGGCGATGATCGCGCACCACGGGCTCGAGCTGGCCGAGGCCGCCGAGGCGGCGGGCGCGCCGCTCAAGTTCGAGGCAGCCGTCGCGGGCGGCATTCCCGTGGTGAAGGGCCTGCGCGAAGGCACCGCCGCCAACGCCATCGAGCGTATCTACGGCGTGCTGAACGGCACCTCCAACTACATTCTATCGACGATGGAGGCGACTGGCGCGGACTTTGCCGATACGCTCGCCGAGGCGCAGCGGCTCGGATACGCCGAAGCCGATCCCACCTTCGACATTGCAGGCACCGACGCGGCGCACAAGCTCGCCATTCTCGCAGCGATCGCGTTCGGCGCGCGCATCGATTTCGCGGCGGTGGAGTGTGAGGGCATCGCCAGCGTGCGTGCGGCCGACATCGCCCAGGCCGACCGGCTCGGCTATGTCGTGAGGCTGGTCGGCATGGCCGACTGTGAAGGGCGAAACGGTGCGCTGCACCTGCTCCAGCGGGTCAAGCCGTGCCTGGTGCCCAAGGGGCATCCGCTCGCCCATGTCACCGGTGCGACCAACGCGGTGGTGGCCGAAGGCAATTTCTCTGGCCGCCTGCTTTTCCAGGGGCCGGGTGCGGGCGACGGGCCGACCGCCAGTGCCGTGGTCGCCGACCTGATCGATATCGCCCGCGGCGAAGCGGGGGCGGCGTTCTCCGTGCCCGTGGGCGAACTCGCGCCGATGGCCCCGGCTCATGGCGGCGAGCGGACCGGGCGCACTTACCTGCGCTTCACCGTCAAGGACCAGCCCGGGGTGCTCGCCGAGATGACCGCAGCGATGCGCGATGCGGGGGTTTCGATCGAGAGTCTGATCCAGGAAGGCCGGGTCGAGGAGGGCGGCGAGGTGCTGGTGGCGATGGTGGCGCACGAGGGACCGGAGAAGAACGTCGCCCATGCGCTCGACCTGCTGCGAGGGTCCGACAGCCTTACCGCTCCGCCGCTGACAATGCAGATCCTGGCCTGACGGCGATCAATCCGGGGCCGGGGATTCCGGCTGCGCCGGTTCCGCTCCATCGTTTCCGACCGGTGGCAGGCCGCGCGCGATCCGGTCGGCATCCGATCCGGGCGGTGCCTCCGGCAAAGCGGCGAAATCGACCACTATCGCGGGCGGTGGAGGGCATTTCTGCAGGCCGGGAATGCACAGGCTGCCAACTGTGGGCTCGCCCCGGAAGATGCCCGGACCGGCAACGTCAGGTGGCCTCAGGTCGCCCTTGTTCATCGTCTCACGGGCATAATCGTCGCGCCGTTGACTGTCGGAGCGGATGCGGAACTGATCCTGGTCCTGGTCGACCGCGCAGACGACGATCTCGCCCGGGCGCTGTACGGACGGGCAGCGCGGCTGCGGGCGCGGCGGCCCGTATGCCTGTCCGGCCGCGTCGAGCGCCTGTTCTGCGCTGGTCTGGGGCTGATCCTGCGCGGCGAGCAGCGCACCTGTTGGGGTTATAATCGTTGGGGCCATAAACAGGGCGGCCCACCGGAGTAACCTCGACATTCGCCCGCTCCCTGTTAAAGCGCCGCCCAAGCAGGCTAGAGGGGCTGAATCCGACATGAACAAACCGAGCAAATCCAATGTCCTCGACCGCGTGCTGGTGCTGGAAATGGTCCGCGTCACCGAAGCCGCAGCGATCGCTGCATCGAAATTGATCGGTCGCGGCGACGAGAAGGCCGCCGATGCCGCCGCTGTGGAAGCGATGCGCACCGCCTTCGACACGCTGTACATGGACGGCACGGTCGTTATCGGCGAGGGTGAGCGCGACGAGGCACCGATGCTCTACATCGGTGAGAAGGTTGGCGGCGCTCCGGGAACAGGGCCAAAGATCGACATCGCGCTGGACCCGCTCGAAGGCACCACCATCACCGCCAAGGCCGGTCCGAATGCGCTCGCCGTGCTGGCGGCGGCAGAGGAGGGCTGCCTGCTCAACGCGCCCGACACCTACATGGACAAGCTGGCGGTCGGGCCCGGCTATCCCGAGGGGATCATCAGCCTCGACAAGTCGGTCAGCGAGAACGTGCACGCGGTCGCCGCAGCGAAAGGGGTGGAGCCGAAAGACGTGATCGTCTGCGTGCTCGACCGTCCGCGCCATGCCGCGATCATCGAGGAACTGCGCGGGCTCGGCTGCGGCGTTGTGCTCATCGGTGACGGTGATGTGGCGGGGGTCATTGCCACGACCAACCCGGACACGACGATCGATATGTACATGGGCCAGGGCGGCGCGCCCGAAGGTGTGCTCGCGGCTGCCGCGCTGCGCTGCGTCGGCGGCCAGTTCAACGGGCGGCTGGTGTTCCGCAACGAGGACGAGAAGGCGCGCGCCCGTCGTTGCGGGATCGAGGATTTCGACCGTATCTACAAGCTGGAAGATCTCGCGCGGGGCGACTGCATCTTCGCTGCGACCGGGGTGACCTCGGGCTCGCTGCTCGACGGGGTCAAGCGCCTGCGCGGCGGGATCATGACGACCGAGAGCGTGGTAATGCGTGCCAGCTCGGGCACGGTGCGCTGGATCAGGGGCGAACACCGCAACGGGTGATCCGGCAAAATCCTTGCTCCCAGGTTGCAATAGGATGACAGGTCCGTAGAGCGCGGAGCGCGTCCAGTCAGAAGGATTCGCGCGATGAAGATCATGTCGGGCAACTCGAACCTGCCGCTTGCGCGCGCAGTTTCGGCCTATCTCGAGTTGCCGCTGACCGATGCCAGCGTGCGCCGCTTCGCCGACGAGGAGGTGTTCGTCGAGATTCACGAGAACGTGCGCGGCGAGGATGTGTTCGTGATCCAGCCGACCAGCTTTCCGGCCAACGACAACCTGATGGAACTGCTGATCTGCGTCGACGCGCTGAAGCGTGCCTCGGCCAAGCGGATCACCGCAGTGGTGCCCTACTTCGGCTATGCCCGGCAGGACCGCAAGCCGGGTCCGCGCACGCCGATCTCGGCCAAACTGGTCGCCAACCTGATCACGCAGGCGGGTGCCGACCGGGTCCTGGCGGTCGACCTGCACGCCGGCCAGATCCAGGGCTTCTTCGATATTCCGACCGACAACCTCTACGCCGCGCCAGTGATGGCGGCCGATATCCAGGCGCGATACGGCGGTCACGAGCTGATGGTGGTCAGCCCCGACGTGGGCGGGGTGGTCCGCGCCCGCGCTCTGGCCAAGCGGCTCGACAACGCGCCGCTGGCGATCGTCGACAAGCGCCGCGACCGGCCAGGCGAGAGCGAGGTCATGAACATCATCGGCGAGGTCAAGGGCCGCCACTGCGTGCTGATCGACGATATCGTCGATTCGGGCGGGACGTTGTGCAATGCGGCCGCTGCACTGCTCGACGCGGGTGCCAGCTCGGTCGCCGCCTATATCACCCATGGCGTTCTGTCGGGCGGGGCGGTGGCGCGGGTCGATGGCTCGCGGCTGACCGAACTGGTCATCACCGATACCATCCGCCCGACCGACGCGGCGCTCGATTCAGCCAAGATCCGCATTCTCACCGTCGCCCCACTGATCGGCGAGGCGGTGCGCCGCATTGCCGACGAGAGCTCGGTTTCCAGCCTGTTCGACTGAGCTTCAGGCTTCGTCCTGCCGCCACGGATAGCGTTCGCCGGGGCGCAATCTCTCCAGTTCCTCCAGCCGCCGTGCCTGACGGATCTCGAGCGTGTTGGACATCAGCGGCTGCGGGCTGTGGGCGAATTGTGCCGGGGTAATGCCGAAAAACTCGACGAAATCGCGCGTGAGATGCGACTGGTCGTAGTATCTTAGCGCCAGGTCCTCGCTTTCGCGGACGTCGACCACGCCGCGCAACTTGGCCGCCATGTCCAGCGCGCGAGCCCGGCGCAGGACCTGCTTGGGCGACAGCCCGAAATCGCGCCGAACGATCCGCTCCAGCCGCCGACGGGGGCAACCCAGTTCATCGGCGATGTCGCCGATCTGGCGGTTAGGATCCGCAAATGCGGCGCGGTCGAACGCCGCGGTGACCGGATCGGGCAGCTTGTCGGACCAGATCGCGAAAACCTTCTCCATCCGCGCCTCGAGCCTGTCGAGCCATTCGTGCGGGTCGTGGCAGTGGTCGAATTCGGCCAGCAGGCTCGCGCTGTCGCCGCCGAAATGTTCCACCCGAACGACCCGGTCCATGAATGCGCCGATGCCCTCCCCGCGCAGGGCGTAGCTGGCACCGGGGCGGAAGCCGATGCCCACGGCGGCGAAGTTGCCGCGCACACTAACAGCCATGCGCCGCGATTGTGGACCGAAAAAGAACGCCCCGCGCCCATGATGCAGCCGCCCGTCACGGGTCTCGGCCCAGGCATCGGCTTCGAGAAACACGCGCATGCCCGCGGTATCGGCCAGCAGGCCGCACTCGATCGACCTATCGGGCGGGCCCGTTACGGTTGTCGCGTAAAGCCGGGCCACCCATGGCGACAGGGTCAGCCCCGCGGAACGGCTGATGGATACTGGCGCATCGGCCACGCTCGGCATAGTCGCCATGAAGCCGACAGCTTTGCTTGCGGAAGGCAGAGTTGGCGATAGATCCATCGGCGGCGATACCTATCGCCGTATCGAGGCTGCCACAATCTCAAGAATATCGCTGGCGAGCAATGATCGGGATCAGTGTCAGCCGATCGCGATCAACGCGCCCGCCACGGTGCGGCCGAACCCGGCTCGAGCATCCGGAGCTCCTCCAGTCTACGCGCCTGACGCTGCTCAAGGGTAATCGTGAGCAAGGGATGGGGCCTGGCGCGAAATTCCTTTGGAGTCATGCCGAAGAAGGCGGCGAATTCGCGGATCAGGTGCGACTGGTCGAAATAACGCAGCATCATTGCCTCGGCCTCGGCATCGTCGGCCACGCCGCACAACTGCGCCGCCAGATCGAGCGCGCGCGCGCGGCGCAGCACCTTCTTGGGGGTCATGCCGAAGTCGCGCCGCACGATGCGCTCGAGGTGGCGCAGGCTGATCCCCTGCGTTTCGGCGAACTCGGTCAGCGACAATGCCGGATCGGCGAAAGCAGCCAGTTCGAACGCGGCCGAATGGCGATCGGGAGGTTCCGGCTGAACGCGTGCGATGTAGCGCCGCAGCGCTTCCTCCATCGCCTGGTTCCATTCCTCGCAAGAATGTGCGCTGGTGAAGATCTCGCGCAGGTCGGGTGCCATCACGCCGAACGGGTCGGCTCGCTCGATCCGGTCGACGATTTCGGTGGCGTCGCGCCCGGTCAGCGCATGGAACGCACCCGCTCGCAGCCCGAAGCCGGCCGACATGACGTGGCCGACACAGGAAACCGGCATGAACTTGCTGTGCTGGCCGAACAGCAAAGCCTCGTCGGCGTAGGCATGGCACCCGGTTGCGGTCTTGGCCGTCCACTGGGCGTCGAACAGCACCCGGACATAGGCCATGTCGTTGCACATCCCGCAGGAGATCTGGCTGTCGGGCGCGTTGAAGACCTTGACCGACACCAGACGTGCGATCCATGGGGCAAGATCCGGGGCCGGGGCGCGGTTTTCCGACAGCGGCGCTCCGTCCACCGATGTGCCCGAAAGCGGGGCCAGGCTGCGGCGGTAGATTTCCGCATCTGAGCTGTCCGCGTTCATGGCGGTGGTCTGCTCCCCGTGTATGACTCTAGATTAAGTATCAATCCAGGGGGGTGGGTCAAGTTCCGTCAGCCGAATGCGCGGCATGACGGCTTGACCACGCGGCAGGCATTGCCCAGTGCGAAGCTATGCCGACATCTGCCGATATCGCCTTCGCCAATCGTCTCGCCGATGCGGCAGGAGCCGCGATCCGCCCGCTTTTCCGGGGCCAATGGACCGAGGAGCAGAAGGCCGACCGCACGTTCGTAACCGAGGCCGATCGCGCTGCCGAGGTGGCGATGCGGGCCTTGCTGGAAGCCGAGCGTCCCGCTGACGGGATCGAGGGCGAGGAATACGGCAGCACCCGCGAGAACGCCGCGCGCCGCTGGGTGCTCGACCCGATCGACGGCACCACCAGTTTCATCGCCGGGCGGCCGATCTTCGGCACTCTCATCGCTCTGATGCAGGATGGCTGGCCTGTGCTCGGTGTGATCGACCAGCCGGTCGCGGGCGAGCGGTGGGTCGGCACAGTGGGCGGCGGCACGACCTTCAACGGCGCACCAGTCCGCACGCGGCCGTGCCGGGAACTGGCCGACGCGGTGCTGGCGACAACCTCGCCGCACTGCTTCTCCGGCGATGAAGTCGATCACTTCATGGCGCTGGCGAAGGGGGTGGCCGAACGCAAGATCGTCTATGGCGGCGATTGCTACAACTATGGCCTGGTCGCCTCGGGCCATGTCGACCTCGTGTGCGAGGCGGGTTTGAAGCTGCACGATTTCGCCGCGCTGGTCCCGGTGGTCGAAGGCGCTGGCGGCACGATGTGCGACTGGAACGGAGAACCGCTTCACGCGGGTAGCACCGGCGAGGTGCTGGCAATCGGCGACCAGGCCCGGCTGGAGGACGTGCTAGAGGCGATGCACGGGTGACGGGCCGCGCTTAGGAAAATGCTAAACGCTGAAGGTTAAGGCCATCCGGGTCGACAACCGGGAGTTACATGGCCAGCCTTGCCCCACCAGGCCCCGGCTCACGCCGGGACGAAGCGCAGCGCGTTGCAGGCGGCGCGGCAAGCTTGGTCGCGGTCGCACCGATTCTGGTGGTCGCACTGATTTCGCTGCTCGAGCTGGCTCTCGCGGACCGGAAATATGGTCTGTTCACCGGCGGCTTCGGCCAGTCGCGAGCGGTCGACACCCCCGGCGAGATCGCGCTGTTCGTTGTCGGTTATGCAGCGGCGCAGGTGCTGATCGCACTCGCGGGGTGGGCACTGGCGACCCGACTGGCGCGAGGCAGGCCCGGCTGGTTTGCAGCCTACCTGTTCGCGCTGACCAACGGCGTGCTGTTCTGCGGCCTGCTCGCCGCGCAGTATCAGCTCCATTCCTACTTCAGCGACGCGGTCGGTTTCGCGCTACTAAAGCAGCTGGGCGGCGGCAGCATGGTCGATGCCGTCAAGTACGGGTTGAGCGAGATCGGCGTGGCAGTGCTGGCACTGGCCGGGGCAGGCATTGCTGCGTGGGTCGTGTGGCGCGTGCTGCGACGCGTGTTACCTCAGGATATGCCCGTTGCGCGTGGTTCGCGCCCGTTGCACTGGTTGATTGCCGCACCTGCCTTCCTGGCGATTGCGTTCCTAGTGCCGCGCACGGGCAGCGACGCCGCATTCGGGCTCAATCGCACGCTTGCGTGGCAGGCGCTGACCGGCGCGCTCGACCGCCTGAGCGACTTCGACCGTGACGGATATGGCTTGTTCGGCATCCAGTATGACGGTGCGCCGTTCAACCCGGAACTCCATCCGCTGGCGCTCGACATTCCCGGCAACGGAATCGACGAGGATGGCTATGGCGGCGATCTGATGCTGGTTCCGTTGCCCCGGTCTCTGCCCGCACAGGTCTTTGCCGGGGATCGCCCGCACGTGGTCGTGGTGGTGCTCGAATCGACCCGTGGCGACGTGCTCGGCAAGCGGATCGATGGCCAGCCGGTCGCGCCCAATCTCGAGGCGCTCGCGGCTTCGGGCGCATCTGCCAGTCCGATCTACAGCCATGTCGGTTTCACTACCGAATCGCTCAAATCGATCTTTTCCGGCCAGCTCGCGCCGCGCAGCGGCGATCCCTCGCTGTTCACCGATTTCAAGGCGAGCGGCTATCGCATCGGCGTGTTCTCCGGTCAGCCCGAGGATTTCGGCGGGATTTCCGAAACCGTCGCCATGCGCGCTTCGGCCGATGTCCATATCGACGCCGAGACCCTGCGGGAAAAGCGTGCGTTCGATTTCGCGGCAAAGGGCTCGCTGATCGTCGATGAGCGACACCTGATGGCGGAATTCGACCGGACACTGGGGCGCAGTGCTTGGGAAGCACCGCATTTCCTCTACTTCAACTTCCAGTCGGCGCATTTCCCATACCATCACGACGGAGTGCCCGCCCGCCTGACCGAGCGACCGATCCCGCGCGGACAGATCGGCGCGGGCAATGCCGGGCGGGTACAGGCGACCTACTGGAACGCGGTCGCCAATGCCGATGCATGGCTGGGGGAACTCGTCGCCCGCCTGAAGGCCAAGGGCGTATGGGACGACACGTTGCTCATCGTCACCGGCGATCATGGCGAGGACCTGTTCGAGGATGGTTTCCTCGGCCATGGCCACGTCATCAATGTACGCCAGAACGGCACGCTGCTGGTCACGAATCGACCGGCAAGCCTGCCTGACGGGCCGCTCGGCCTGTCCGACATCCGCGCGATCGTAGCCGCCGCGATCCGGCGCGAGCCTCCGCCGCGCACCGCCGCGCCGCCGTTCATGCACATCGGCCCGCTCGATACGCCCACCGCGATTGGGCTGGCGGGCGAGGGTGGCGAGCTGACCAGCCTGCGGCTCGACACGGGCGAGGCGTGCATGGTCGAGCAGCGCCGCTGCGTGCCTTACGCAACGCTTACCGGCGCGGCGAAGGCGCGTGTTGACGCGGTGGTTTCGCGCTGGGGATCGGAACGCTGGCGCGAACGGCAGCGGCGCTGAACCGCACCGCTTGCATTTCCCGCCCAATTCGCTAGAGGCCCCCGCTTCACCGACACGCTTTGCTGTGCCGGCCTGGCCAAAAGGGCTGCCAGGGCTGGCTCGACGTGTCTCTGACCAGGAGATGAAAATGCCCAAGATGAAGACCAAGAGCGGGGTCAAGAAGCGTTTCAAGATCACCGCCACCGGCAAGGTCAAGCACGGGGTCGCTGGCAAGCGCCACCGCCTGATCAGCCATAATGCGAAGTACATCCGCCAGAACCGCGGCACCACCGTCCTGTCCGAAGCGGACAGCAAGACGGTGAAGAAGTGGGCCCCCTACGGGCTCGGCTGAGCGCGATCAGAAGGAGTAACGGAAAATGCCTCGCATCAAACGCGGCGTGACCACACGCCAGAAGCACAAGCGGCTGCTCGACCAGGCCAAGGGCTATCGCGGTCGCCGCAAGAACACCATCCGCATCGCCCGCCAGGCGGTCGAGAAGGCCGGGCAGTATGCCTACCGCGACCGCAAGGTGAAGAAGCGCAGCTTCCGCGCGCTGTGGATCCAGCGGATCAACGCGGCGGTTCGCGCCGAGGGCCTGACCTATTCGCAGTTCATGCACGCGACCAAGCTCGCCGGCATCGAACTCGATCGCAAGGTCATGGCCGATCTCGCGATGAATGAAAGCGCGGCCTTCGCCGCCATCATCGCCCAGGCGAAGAAGGCCCTGCCGGCCTAACCGGCACGGCAGACGGAAAATCGGAAGGGCGGCCAGAGATGGCCGCCCTTTTCATTTGGCGACCAGACGTTACAGCAGGGGCGGGTTGTATGAATTCGACACTCCCTAGGAGGGGGCGATGGGTCGTCGCTGCGACATCGCGGTTCGGTTTCACGAACCGCCCGAAGATATGAAGCGGTTCTTCACCACCTTTTACCGCGCCGAGTTTACCTGCCCGGACGGGCCGGTCAGCGATGCGCTGCAACCCGAATGGGGCGGACTACGCTTCTTCGACCGACCCGGGGTCGTCAGCCGGGTGGCGGGCGGAGAGCCGGTTTCAAGCTCTGGTTTCGCCGCGATGGGGCCCAGCAGTGTGCCGGTTGAATTCACCCTGCCCACCGCGCGGATGTGGGGCATTGGCCTGCTGCCGCTCGGCTGGTCGACCTTTATGTCGGTTCCCGCCAGCGCGATGGCCAATCGCGTGTTCGATGGCCGCGATGAACCCGCGTTCGCACGATTCACGCCGCTTGCCGATACCCTCACCGGTGACGCGGGCCACGAAATGGCCGAGCTTTCAAGGATCGTCAGGTTCTTCCGCCACGAAACCCCGCGCAGGGAGCCGGAGGATTCGCGTGTGCCGGCGATCCATGCCGTGCTGGTCGACCCTGAACTGCCCGACGTGGCTGGCATGGTCGAGCGGACGGGTCTCAATCAGCGCACGCTGGAGAGGGTGTGCCGCCGTGCCTTTGGCTTCCCTCCCAAGAAACTGCTGCGCCGCCAGCGTTTCATGCGCAGCGTCGCCCAGTTCATGCTCGACCCTTCGCTAGGCTGGATCGGCGCCATCGATGCACTTTACGTCGATCAGAGCCACTTCGTGCGTGATTGCCACGAGTTCCTCGGCATGACCCCGAGCGACTATGCCGCGCTGGAGCATCCTGTGCTGGCGGCATTCATGCGCGAGCGGATGAATGCGCACGGTTCGGCGGCGCAAACGCTCGACGACCCGGCCTGACGCACCGGGCTCCCTGACAGGCTTTGCCTTGAGAGCCATTTGCCGCTAGCGGGCCTCGCGATGACCGAACTGGAAACCCGCAAGGAACAAGCGCTCGCCGCGATCGCCGCCGCCTCGAGCCCCGAGGCGGTCGAGGCCCTGCGTGTCGAGGCGCTCGGCAAGCAGGGCTGGATCAGCCTCGCGCTCAAGACCCTGGGCGCGATGTCGCCCGAGGAACGTACCGCGCAGGCCCCCGCGATACAGGCCACGCGCGCTGCGGTGGCCGATGCGATCGCGGCGAAGAAGGACGCGCTGGAAGGTGCCGAACTCGAGCAGCGCCTGACGAGCGAGCGGCTCGACCTGACCCTGCCCGCCCCCGAAACGCCGCGCGGCACCGTCCACCCGGTCAGCCAGGTCATGGACGAACTGGCGGAAATCTTCGCCGACCTCGGCTTCTCGGTCGCGACCGGGCCGGAGATCGAGGACGACTGGCACAACTTCACCGCGCTCAACATGGCCGAGACGCACCCTGCGCGCGCGATGCACGACACCTTCTACTTCCCGGACACCGATGCAGATGAGCGTCGGATGCTGTTGAGGACGCATACCTCGCCGGTGCAAATCAGGAGCATGGTCGCGCAGGGCGCGCCGTTGCGGATCATCGCTCCGGGGCGGGTCTATCGCAGCGACAGCGACGCAACGCACACGCCGATGTTCCACCAGGTCGAAGGTCTGGTGATCGACCGCGGCATCCACCTGGGCCATCTCAAGTGGACGCTGGAAACCTTCCTCAAGGCGTTCTTCGAGCGCGACGACATCGTGCTGCGGCTGCGCCCGAGCTACTTCCCCTTCACCGAACCTTCGGTCGAGGTCGATGTCGGCTGGCAGGACGTGGGCGGCCCCAATGGACCCAGGCGCGTGCTCGGTGGCGATGGCGATGCTCCGGGGCACGGGTGGATGGAACTGCTCGGCAGCGGCATGGTCAACGCGCGCGTGCTGGAATTTGCGGGCCTCGATCCGGCGGAATGGCAAGGCTTCGCCTTCGGCGTCGGCGTCGATCGGCTTGCCATGCTCAAGTACGGGATGGACGACTTGCGCGCGTTTTTCGACGGGGACGGGCGCTGGCTGTCGCACTACGGCTTCTCGCACCTCGACCAGCCCACCCTTTCGGCCGGTGTAGGAGCGCGGGCATGAAGTTCTCGCTCGAATGGCTGAAGGACCACCTCGATACGCAGGCCTCGGTGGCGGAGATCGCCGCCACCCTCAACGCGATCGGACATGAGGTCGAGGGGATCGAGGACCCCGCCGACCGTCTCAAGGGTTTCCGCGTGGCCAGGGTGCTCACTGCCGCGCGGCATCCCGATGCCGACAAGTTGCAGGTCCTGACGGTCGATACCGGTGATGGCCAGCCGCTCCAGGTCGTCTGCGGCGCGCCCAATGCACGCGCCGGGATGCTCGGCGTTCTGGGCCTGCCCGGCGCGGTGGTCCCCGCCAACGGCATGGAACTGCGCAAGAGCGCGATCCGGGGCGTCGAATCGAACGGCATGATGTGCTCGACCCGCGAACTCGAGCTGGGTGACGATCACGACGGGATCATCGAACTGCCGGATGACGCGCCGGTCGGCACGGCGTTCGCGGACTATCACGGCGCATCGCCGGTGATCGAGGTCGCGATCACGCCCAACCGGCCCGACTGCATGGGCGTCTATGGCATCGCCCGCGATCTCGCGGCAGCGGGGCTGGGCACGTTGAAGCCGATAGCGGAGCCACAGGTCGCCGCCAAAGGCGCCTGCCCGGTAGAAATCCGCACCGACGATCCCGAGGGCTGCCCGGCGTTCTATGGCCGCGTCATCACGGGCGTGACCAACGGTGCCAGCCCCGAATGGATGCAGCGCAGGCTGATCGCGGCGGGCCAGCGGCCGATCTCGGCGCTGGTGGACGTGACCAATTACCTGATGCTCGCCTATGGCCGCCCGGCACACGCCTACGACCTTGCCAAGCTTACCGGTGCGGTTGTCGCGCGGCGCGCGCGGCAGGGTGAGCAGGTGCTGGCGCTCAACGAGAAGACCTACACGCTCGACGATACGATGACCGTGATCGCCGACGACAGCGGCGTTCACGATATCGCCGGGATCATGGGCGGGGAGCATTCGGGAGTTGCCGCGGATACCACCGACGTGCTGCTTGAGATCGCCTATTTCGATCCGACCCGGATCGGTGTGACCGGGCGGAAGCTCGGTCTCACCAGCGATGCGCGCACGCGGTTCGAGCGCGGGGTCGATCCGGTGTTCCTCGATACCGGATTGGAATTGCTGACCGCGCTGATCGTCGAAACCTGCGGGGGCGAGGCGAGCGAAGTGGTTCGCGCCGGATCGCCGCCGAGCGAGGCGAAGGTGATCGCGTTCGACCCGGCGCTGACCCAGCGGCTTGGTGGCGTGATCGTCGACGAGGCGGAGCAGCGCCGCATCCTCGAAGCGCTCGATTTCCGTGTTGGCGCCGATTGGCAGGTCACCTGCCCGCCGCGTCGCCACGACATCGAAGGCCCGGCGGATCTGGTCGAGGAAGTCGTCCGCATCCACGGGCTCGACAAGGTTGCCAGCACGCCCCTTCCGCGCGCCGAGGGTGTGGCGAAGCCCACCGCCAGCCCGCTCCAGCTCACCGAGCGCAAATTGCGCCGCACCGCCGCGGCGCGCGGTCTGAACGAGGCGGTGACGTGGTCCTTCCTCCCACAAGCTGATGCCGATCACTTTGCTGAAGGGAACGGCGCATTGTGGGTGCTCGACAACCCGATCAGCGAGGACATGAAGGCGATGCGCCCCTCTTTGCTGCCGGGGCTGCTTTCGGCCGCCAAGCGCAACGCCGATCGCGGCGCGGCGGGTAGTCGCCTGTTCGAGATCGGCCGCCGCTACCTGCGCGGCGAACATGGCGCGAGCGACGAACGCCCGACGCTCGGCGTTATCCTGGCGGGCGAGAAAACGCCGCGTGGCTGGGTGCAGGGCAAGGGGGCGCCATTCGACGCCTACGACGCCAAGGCCGAGGCACTTGCGCTACTCGAAGCCGCCGGGGCACCGGTCGCCAACCTTCAGGTCATGGGTGAGGCGGGCACCCAATTCCACCCCGGCCAGTCCGGCACCTTGCGGCTTGGCCCCAAGACCGTGCTTGCCCGCTTCGGCGCGCTGCACCCGACGACGCTCAAGGCGTTCGACATCGACGGACCGGTCATGGCGGTTGAACTATTTCTGGACGCAATTCCGGTCAAGAAAGCGGCGAGCTTCGCGCGCGCTGCCTATTCTCCCCCTGCGCTGCAACCGGTGACGCGCGACTTTGCCTTCCTCGTTTCCACCGATCTGCCCGCAGACGATCTCATCCGCGCCGTGCGCGGGGCGGACAAGGCAGCGATCGTCGCGGCCCGCGTGTTCGACGTGTTCGGCGGGCAAAGCGTGCCCGTAGGCAAGCATTCGGTCGCGGTCGAGGTCGTGCTGCAGCCGGGCGACAAGAGCTTTACCGACGCCGAGATCAAGGTGATTTCGGACAAGATCGTTGCGGGGGCGAGCAAGCTCGGCGCGGAGTTGCGAGGATGAAGACGGCTTTCGTCACCGGAGCTACTGCTGGCATCGGCGCGGCGACTGTCCGCGTGTTGGTCGCGAGCGGGTGGCGCTGTGTCGCCACCGGGCGGCGGGCCGAGCGGCTCGAGGCGCTGGTGGCGGAGCTGGGCGCGGACAAGGTCCATCCGGCGGTGTTCGACGTGCGCGATACTGCCGCGCTCGACGCCGCGCTTGCAGCGTTGCCAGAGGGGTTTCGCGACATCGACCTGCTGGTCAACAATGCAGGTCTCGCGCAGGGGCTGTCGAACGCTCAGGACGCCGATCTCGTCAACTGGCAGACGATGATCGACACCAACGTGACGGCGATGGTCACGCTTACCCGTAAGCTTTTGCCCGGCCTGATCGAACGCAAGGGCGCGATCATCACTATCGGCTCGGTCGCGGGCACGTACCTCTACCCTGGCGGCAACGTCTATGCGGGCAGCAAAGCGTTCGCGAACCACTTCACACTGGCGCTCAGGGCAGACCTGCACGGCACCGGCGTGCGCGTCACCAGCATCGAGCCGGGGATGGTCGAGACGGAGTTTACCGTGGTTCGCACCGGCAGCCAGGAGGCGAGCGACAAGCTCTATGCGGGCGTCAACCCGATGACCGCCGAGGACATCGCGCACACGATCAAGTGGATCGCCGAGTTGCCTCCGCACCTCAATATCAACCGGATCGAACTGATGCCGGTGAACCAGGATTTCGCCGGCTTCCGCGTCGCGCGCGAGCACTAGCCGTCACCCCGGCGAAAGCTGGGGTCGTTTGCGGGAAGTTCCGGCTTCGATGCGAGCGATCCCAGCTTTCGCTGGGATGACGAGGGAATAGATAATGACCTCCAACCGCCGTACCTTCGCCATCATCTCGCATCCCGACGCGGGCAAGACCACGTTGACCGAGAAGCTGCTCCTGACCGGCGGCGCGATCCATCTCGCGGGCGAGGTCAAGGCGCGCGGGGCCGCGCGGCGGGCGCGGTCGGACTGGATGAAGATCGAACAGCAGCGCGGGATTTCGGTCACCTCCAGCGTGATGACGTTCGAGCGGGACGGCATCACCTTCAACCTGCTCGACACACCGGGGCACGAGGATTTCAGCGAGGATACCTACCGCACGCTGACGGCGGTCGACTCCGCGATCATGGTGATCGACGCGGCCAAGGGCATCGAGCCGCAGACCCGCAAGCTGTTCGAGGTCTGCCGCTTGCGTTCGGTGCCGATCATCACCTTCGTCAACAAGGTCGATCGCGAGGGGCGGCCGGTGTTCGAGCTGCTCGACGAGATCGCCGATATGCTCGCATTGGACGTCAGCCCTCAGGCCTGGCCAGTGGGGATGGGCGGCGAATTCCAGGGCGTGCTCGATTTCGCCAGCGGCACGGTGGCGCGGCCCGAGGGGCCGTCGAAGGAGTTCCTCGGGCAACGCGATGCCAGCCCCGAGTTGCCCGACGACGTGGCCGAGAACGTCGAGCTGGCGCAGGTCGGCTATCCCGAGTTCGACCTCGAGGCCTATCGCAATGGCGATCTCACCCCGGTCTATTTCGGCTCCGCGCTCAAGAACTTCGGCGTGACCGAGCTGATCGACGCGATTGCGCAATACGCCCCGCCGCCGCGCCCGCAGCCCGCGGGCGAGGAGCAGGTGCCGCCGACGCGCGACGAGGTGACCGGATTCATCTTCAAGGTTCAGGCCAACATGGACCCCAACCACCGCGACCGGATCGCGTTCATGCGGATGGTCTCGGGCACGTTCAAGCGCGGCATGAAGCTCACCCCGTCCGGCTTGGGCAAGCCGATCGCGGTGCATTCGCCGATCCTGTTCTTCGCGCAGGACCGCGAGCTCGCCGATACCGCCGAGGCGGGCGACATCATCGGCATTCCCAACCACGGGACGCTGCGCGTGGGCGACACGCTGTCGGAGCGCAACCAGGTCCGCTTCACCGGCCTGCCCAACTTCGCGCCGGAAATCCTGCGCCGCGTGGTGCTGCGCGATCCGACCAAGACCAAGCAATTGCGCAAGGCGCTCGACGATCTTTCCGAGGAAGGCGTGATCCAGGTGTTCTATCCCGAGATCGGCGCGCAGTGGATCGTGGGCGTGGTCGGTCAGCTCCAGCTAGAGGTGCTGATTTCCCGGCTGGAGGCGGAATACAAGGTCGAGGCCGTGCTCGAAGCCTCGCCCTTCGCCACCGCGCGCTGGCTCAAGGGAAGCGATGCGGCGCAGGACGCTTTTGCCCAGTTCAACCGCGCCAACTTGGCCAAGGATCGCGACGGCGACCTGGTGTTCATGGCCAAGAGCCCGTGGGACGTCGGCTACCAGCAGGAAAAGAACCCAGACTTGGTGTTCTCGGCAACCAAGGAGCGGTAGGTTTTTTTCACGCAAAGGCGCAAAGGCGCGAAGATGTAGTGACTGCGGCGAAGCAGCGCTCAAATCAAAGCGTGCAGCGCCGGGAGAACGAATGGACTTTCTTGGTGGGCCTGCGGCCCGGTCCTGCCTCTTCGCGCCTTTGCGCCTTTGCGTGAAACAAATCAGCGCCACGCTTGCCGCCCCAACCGACCGAAGTATAACCACCCCACCATGTCCGATTTCACCGACACGCTGACCGACGATCACGTCGCGATGATCGCGAAGCAGCCGGTCTTCTTCGTCGCCACGGCGGCGGAGGGTGCGCGGATCAACCTCAGCCCCAAGGGGCTCGATTCCTTCCGGGTGCTCGCGGCCGACCGGGTCGCCTGGCTCGACCTGGGCGGTTCGGGCAACGAGACCAACGCGCACCTGCTCGCGGACGGACGCATCACCGTAATGTTCTGCAACTGGGAACAGCCCGCGCTGATCCTGCGCATTTATGGGCGCGGCAAGCCGGTGCTGCCCGCCGATCCGGAGTTCGCGGAACTGGCGGCGCATTTCACCCTGCTGCCCGGCACGCGCCAGATCTTCGACATCGCGGTCGAGAGCGTGCAGACGAGCTGCGGCTGGGGCGTGCCGCTGATGGAGCTCGAGCGCCCGCGCGAAACGCTGGTCAAGTATCACGCCCAGGCCGACCCAGTGAAATGGGCCGACAAGATGAGCAAGCGCGACCGGAGTATCGATGGCCTGCCTGCGCGCCCGACCGATCGCTATATCGCCGGTCCCGTTTCCGACTGACGCGCGTTATCACTCCTGCGTGCAGCTTACTTTCGCCACCTACAACATCCACAAGGCAGTGGGGACCGACCGCAAACGCGACCCGGAGAGGATCGTGTCGGTCCTGCGCGAGATCGACGCCGATGTGATCGCCCTGCAGGAAGTCGATCGGCGGATCGGCCAGCGCGCCAGCGTGATCGATCGTGCGCTGCTCGACGATACCCCGTGGCTGGCGGCGGATGTCGCGCGGCGGCCCCGTAGCCTGGGCTGGCACGGCAATGCGATCCTGGTGCGGCGCGGGCTGGAGGTTGTCGAGGCTGAGCCGCTCCATCTGCCCATGCTCGAACCACGTGGGGCGGCGCGAGCGGACATTATGATCGAGGGCATACGGGTGCGCGTGATCGGAATGCACCTCGACCTGTCCGGTCTCAGGCGGCGTGACCAGATTCGCGCGATCTTGCGCCACATCGGCACATGTGATCCGGGCTGCCCGACGGTGCTGATGGGCGACTTCAATCAATGGGGTTTGCGCAGCGGCGCGATGCGCGAATTCGGCGAGACCTGGCGTGTGCTCGACACCGGACGCAGCTTTCCCAGCCGCCAGCCGCTGGCGTGTCTCGACCGGATCGTGACGTCGAGTGAGTGGGCCTGTGCCGAAAAGCACGTCCACCACACTGCGACCTCGGCCCAGGCTTCGGATCACCTGCCCGTCGTCGCCAGGTTAAAAATGCCTTAAAAATAGGCATTGCCTATAATCTAAGCGTGATATGATCGATTATTACTGATCGATCTGCACAATCGTGTTGAAATTGCGCGTGTAACACTGGTTGGCATAGATTTTGCTGCACATGCGAAGCCGGTGATCGGTCCGGTGCAACCAGGGGGGAACGATGAAATTCATCGTCGCCATCATCAAGCCATTCAAGCTCGACGACGTTCGCGAGGCGCTTGGCGCAATCGGAGTCGCGGGCATGACCGTGTCCGAGGTCAAGGGTTTCGGTCGCCAGAAGGGTCAGACCGAAATCTACCGCGGGGCGGAATATTCCACCAATATGCTGCCCAAGGTGAAGCTCGAGGTCGCGGTGGCCGACGAGCTTGCCGAACGGGCGATCGAGACGATCAGCGCCGCCGCCAGCACCCAAAGTATCGGTGACGGCAAGATCTTCGTCTTCGATCTCGCCTCCGCCACCCGCATCCGCACCGGTGAGACCGGGGAGACTGCGCTGTGATCGGCGCGAAGCAAATGAGGGACCATTCCATGATCCGCAAATTCACCCTGGCGGCGGGCGCGCTTGGCGCGTCGATCTTCGCTGCCGTTCCCGCCTGGGCGCAGGAGGCCGCTGAGGCGGCCGCCGCCGTGCCTAACCCGGGCAACAATGCATGGATGATGACCGCGACCGTCCTCGTCCTGATGATGATCCTGCCTGGCCTCGCGCTGTTCTACGGAGGGCTCACGCGGCAGAAGAATATGCTCTCGACCATGACCCAGGTCGGCGCCACCGCGGCGCTCGCCATGCTCGTGTGGGTGATGTGGGGTTATTCGCTCGCATTCGGCGATACCGTTTACGAGGGCACACTGGGGCTGTTCGTGAGCGGGGGCAGCTATTTCCTCATCGGCACCGATGCGAGCAGCACCGCCGCGACCTTTACCGACGAGGTCATCAGCAAGTACGTCTTCATCAGCTTCCAGATGACCTTCGCGGCGATCACCGCGGCGCTGATCCTGGGTGCGACGGCAGAGCGGCTGAAGTTCTCCGCGCTGATGGCCTTCGTGCCGATCTGGCTGACCATCGTCTATTTCCCGATCGCGCACATGGTCTGGGCGGGCGGCGGGCTGCTGTTCGAGGACGGCGCGCTCGATTTCGCTGGCGGCACCGTGGTGCACATCAACGCCGGCGTCTCGGGCCTTGTGCTCGCCTACCTGCTAGGCAAGCGCCGCGGCTATCCTTCCGAACCGATGCCGCCGCACTCGATGACGCTGACGATGGTGGGCACCGGGCTGCTGTGGGTGGGCTGGTTCGGGTTCAACGCAGGTTCCGCGCTCGAGGCGGACGGCTCGGCTGGCCTGGCGATGATCAACACCTTCGTCGCCACGGCGGCCGCAGCGCTCACCTGGATGGTGATCGAGCGTGCGGTCGGCCACAAGGGATCGGCGCTCGGCTTCTGCTCCGGCGTGATCGCGGGCCTGGTCGCCGTGACCCCGGCCGCGGGCAACTCCGGTCCGTTCGGGGCGATCCTGCTCGGCATCCTGTCCTCGACAGTCTGCTACTTCGCGGTCGCGAAGGTGAAGGCGAAGTTCGGTTACGACGACTCGCTCGATGCCTTCGGCATTCACGGTATCGGCGGCATCGTCGGCGCGATCGGAACCGCCGTGGTCTATCAGCCGTTCCTCGGCGGACCTGGCGACGGTTCGACCGTGCTTGGCGCGCAACTGGGCGTGCAGGTGTTCAGCGTCGCGGTGACCATCGCCTGGGCCGCGATCGGCACGCTGATCGCCGGGTTCATCGTGAGGGCGCTGATCGGCCTCAGGGTTTCGGAAGAGACGGAAGTCGATGGGCTCGACATCTCCGAGCACGGAGAGCGCGCCTACAACTGACGACAAGTTTGGCGGGCCGGGGTTTCTCCTCTCCTCCCCGGTCCGCCTCCCCTCGTTCCTCCTGCGAACGAAGCCTATTCGGGCCGGAGCCAGCCGCTCCGGCCCGTTTTTTGTCATGTTACTCAAATGTAACAAACAGCAGCATTCGTGCGAAACCCATTCGCCTATTCTTGTCACGGGGTCGGCACCGGATCAGATTGCAGCCCATGCAGTCGAGGGTTCATGCAACCCTTGAACGCACGATTTGGGGAGGAAAATCATGGCACGTAATTCCATGCGCGAAGCATTCCGGGCGAGCTTGCTCACCGGTGCGACATTCGTTTTCGCCACGACCGCTGCCTATGCGCAGAGCGCCGATCCGGAGGACAGGGACGTTTCCATCGTCGTCACCGCGACCAAGCGGGAATCGACCATCAAGGACGTGCCATTCTCGATCAATGCGCAGACCCAGGAGGACATCCAGCGTTCGGGCGCGGTGACCCTGGAAGATCTGTCGCGCAATGTCGCCGGCCTGTCGGTCCAGAACCTCGGGCCGGGCCAGAGCCAGGTCTCGGTACGCGGCGTGTCGGCGGGTCAGGTCGTCCGTGACCAGCCGGGCGTGAAGGAGCAGGTCGGCGTCTACCTCGACGAATCGGTCATCTCGCTGTCGCTGTTCACGCCCGACCTCGACCTGTTCGATCTCGACCGGGTCGAGACGCTGCGCGGCCCGCAGGGCACGTTGTTCGGATCGGGCTCGGTCGGCGGCACCATCCGCTACATCACCAATCAGCCGCAGCTCGGCCTGTTCGAAGGACTGGTCGAGGGCAACGTCAACCTGATCGACGGCGGTGACGTCGGCTATCACGTCAAGGGCATGGTCAACGCGCCGATCGGTGACAATGCGGCCGTGCGGGCGGTCGGTTACTACACCGAATATGCCGGTTTCATCGATGCGATCGGCCCTGCCGGGGGCGAGAACATCAATGGAGGCCAGCGCTACGGCGGCCGCATCGCGGTCACCTTCGAGGCCGCGCCCGACGTGACCATCACCCCGCGCCTGGTCTATCAGAAGGTGGAGGCGGACGGGTTCAACCGGCAGGAAATCTACAACCTCTACGCCAACCCGTTCACCACCACACGGCCGCAGGTCAACTTCGGCGAGCGACAGCAATACCTGCTCCTGCGCGAGGCATTCGTGGACGAGACCTGGTTGGGCGATCTGGTGATCGATGCCACATGGGACGGCATCAACGTCACTTCGGTCACCTCCTACACCAACCGCGACATCCTGGTGAGCCGCGACGCGAGCGCCTTGACCGGCTCGGTTTCCGTCGATCTCGGCTATCCCGACGCGGCGGTGCTGCTGCCGTCCAACCTGCGCGACACGACCGACCTGAAGAGCTTTACGCAGGAACTGCGGCTGGCCTCCGCATACGACGGGCCATTCCAGTGGGTCGTCGGCGGATTCTATTCCGATACCGATCGTTTCTATCGCCAACGCCTGCCTACTCCGGGCTATCAGGCGGCGACGGATGCGAACTTCGGTGCGGGAACCTCGGCGGCGGTCGCCAACGGCTTTCCCGACCTGAACTCGCCTTACAACGCGGACCTGCCCTACGACATCAAGCAGTTCGCGATCTTTGGCGAGGGCACATATGCGCTCACATCCGCGTTCGACGTGACCATCGGCGCGCGTTACTACGACTTCAGCGAGCAGCGTCAGTTCATTTCGGGGGGGCTGTTCGCCAACGGCGACAATCGCAGCGACAAGACCAGGTCCGATGGCATCAGCCCGCGTATCCTGCTCAGCTACGACGTCAACGAGACCGTCACGCTCAATGCGCAGGCATCCAAGGGCTTCCGGCTGGGCGGGGTCAACGACCCGCTCAACCTGCCGCTGTGTTCGCCGGCCGATGCGGCGTTGTTCGGTTCGTTTCAGGACTACAGTGACGAGACGCTATGGAACTACGAGGTCGGCGCGAAGGCCCAGGGACGAGGATTCTATGCCAACGTCGCGGGCTTCTACAACGACATCAAGAACCTGCAGGTCACGCTGGATGCCGGCAGTTGCTCGTCACGGATCGTCTTCAACGTGCCTGAGGCGCATACCATGGGGTTCGAGGCGGAAATCGGCGTAACGCCGGTGACCGGGTTCAACCTCCAGTTCTCGGGCAGCCTGATCGAAGCCGAATTCGACACCACGCTACCCGGTGCGCTGACCGCTGCGACCGGTATCCGCGAAGGCAACCGCTTGCCCTCGGTGCCCAAGTTCCAGTTTTCCGCTTCGGGAAGCTACGAATGGGCGATGGGTGACGGGGCCGATGCCTACGTTTCGGCCTCGTTCACGCACGTCGGCTCGCGCTATACCCAGCCGGCCGACCAGGAGAACAACCCGCGCACGTTCGTGCACGGCCTTCCCTTTGGTGGGGCGCCCGCCGGTGCCTCGACCACGGTCGACCTCGAACTGCCCTCGTTCCAGTTGCTCAACCTAAGTGCGGGGGTCGATTTCGACCGGGGCCTGTCGGTAGTGGCTTACGTCAACAACGTGTTCGACGAGAACGCCCTGCTCTCGTTCGATCGCGAACGCGGCGGGCGGGCGCGGCTCGGCTATTCGGTCGGACAGCCGCGCACCTTCGGGCTGACGGTGCGTCAGAGCTTCTGACGAAAGACATGGCGGGGCCGGGACGATGCGTTCCGGCCCCGATCATGCAAGTGCAATATTGCGGGGAACAAGCTTCTCGACGAGTTTTCCTGCCTCGGAGCGGCAATCCGCCAGCACTTCGGGGGGGTAACCACGGCGCCAGGTCAGCGCTCGGCCGCCTTGATGAAATCCGCGCATCTTTCGCCGATCATGATCGACGGCGCATTGGTGTTGCCGCTGACCAGGCGCGGCATGATCGAGGCGTCGGCGATCCACAGGCCATCGATCCCGCGCACCTTCAAGGAGGGATCGACCACGCTCGCCTCGTCCGCGCCCATTCGGCAAGTGCCGACCGGGTGATAGACTGTGTCGGCCCGGCTGCGGATCAGGTCGTCGAGGGCCTCGTCGTCAGTCAGGTCGACCGGGTGGCGATCGGCGGGCTTGTAGTTCGACAGCGGTGGAGCCTCGACAATGCGGTGCGACAGCCGCACCCCCTCGCGCAGAACGGCCATGTCGCGTGCATCGTCGAGGAAATTGGGATCGATCAGCGGAGCGTCGGCCGCATTCGTCGAGCGCAAGCGCACAGTGCCCCGACTCTCCGGCCGCAGCGCGCAGGCGTGCAGCGAGAAGCCGTGCCCCTTCACCTTTGACCGCCCATGATCTTCCAGCATCGCCGGGACGAAATGCCATTGCACATCCGGTGCGGGCGCACCGGGAATGACGGTCCAGAACCCCCCCGCCTCGGCGAAGCAGGTGGTCATGATCCCGGTGCGCTTGCGGCGGTGCTCGATCATCGCCTTCACCATCCGTACCGTGCCCTCTAAACTGTCCCCCAGCGGCACATTCGAGGCGGTCTCCCAGCTCGAGACATAGTCGATGTGGTCCTGCAGGTCGGCGCCGACTGCTGGCTTATCGAGAGCCACCTCGAGGCCGTGCTCGCGCAAGTGCGCGCCAGGGCCGATGCCCGACAGCATCAGAATCTGCGGGCTGTTGAATGCGCCTGCACTGAGGATAACGCCTCCCCGCGCCCGCACCGTTTCGCGCTTGCGCCCGCGCCTGATTGCCACACCGGTGACCCGGCCGTCCTCGATCACCAGCTTCTCGACCAGCGTTCCGGTCCTGATGTGCAGGTTGGCGGCATCGCGCAACGGTTCCACATAGGCACGCGCTGCCGACCATCGCTCGCCGCCCCGCTGGGTGACCTGGTATAAACCGAAGCCGTCCTGCTGCGCGCCGTTGAAGTCCTCGTTGCGGCGCAGCTGGAGCGCGGCGGCACTTTCCACGAAATCGCGACTGGCCTGGTTGGGCCAATTCTGCTCCGATACGAACAGCGGTCCGCCCGCTCCGTGCCATTCGTCCGTGCCGCGTTCGTTGCCTTCGGCCTTGCGGAACCAGGGCAGCACGTCGTTCCAGGCCCAGCCGGTGCAGCCGAGCGCCGCCCAGTTGTCGTAGTCCCAATGGTTGCCGCGGATATAGACCATCGCGTTGATCGCGCTCGATCCGCCCAGCCCGCGTCCGCGGGGCTGGTATCCGATACGGCCCTTCAACCCCTTCTGCGGAACCGTTTCATAGCGATAGTTCACCGCGTCGGGCAGGAACGGCATGAACCCCGGGGTCTTGACCCGCACGGTGTCGTTGCGCCCGCCTGCCTCGATCAGGCAGACCGTTCGCACGCCATCCTCGGCCAGCCGCCCCGCAACTGCGCTGCCGGCGCTCCCACCGCCGATGACGACGTAATCGAATTCGGTCATGCCCTCTCCAATCCTTCCGCTCAGGCGGCTTCGTCGCTTGCCGTGGTTAGTCTCCGATCCCGCCAGCGCGCGCGGATCATGTCGCTGGTCTCGCGGGTGCCGTCATGGGTCCAGCCGGGTTCGCGCACCAGGTACGACAGTTTGTGCCGCCACGGCGCCCGCCTGACGTCCTCGAATATCCCGATCCATTCGTGGAACACCGCCCACAGCAGGTTGAAACTGCCGAGCTGCTTCACGATCCCGTAGCGGATGCGTTCCTCGTCCGGTCGTTCCTGCTCGAATGTGCCGAACATCCTGTCCCAGACGATGAACACCCCGGCATAGTTGCGGTCGAGATAGCGCGGATTGGTGGCGTGGTGGACCCGGTGATGGCTCGGGGTGTTCATCACGGCCTCGAACCAGCGCGGCATCCGTCCGATCGCCTCGGTGTGGATCCAGAACTGGTAGATCAGGTTGAACCCGGCGCAGATCGCCAGCATCGCCGGGTGGAAGCCGATCAGGACCAGCGGCAGCCGGAAGGCGAAACTCACCGCGAAGAAACCGCTCCAGGTCTGCCGCAGCGCCGTCGACAGGTTGTAGTGCTGGCTCGAGTGATGATTGACGTGGCTCGCCCAGAACCAGCGCACCCGATGTGCCATCCGGTGGAAGGCGTAATAGGCCAAGTCGTCGAGCACGAAGCACAAGACCCAAGCCCACCATATCCAGCCGATCTCGAACAGGCGGAACTGATAGAGCCACAGCGACAGCGCCGCGACGATCCCGGCGGTGAACACTCCGGCGACGGTGCTGCCAAGCCCGAAGGCGAGGCTCGTCAGAGTGTCGCGCGGTTCGTAGGCGTCGGGGCGGCGTTTGCGGGCCCACAGCATCTCGGCCAGCACGAGCAGCACGAACGCCGGGACGGCATAGTCGACAGGGGAGAAATCGGGCACCGCCTCAGCGCTCCGTCCCGGACAGACGCGCTGCCCAGTCCGCGACTTCGCTGCCGAGATCGAGGGTGACGCTGCCGAAGCGGCGCTCCGTAGTGGTGAGCGTCAGGCGCGTATCCTCGACCACCGCGCCGGTTCCCGCATCGAGCAGCCGCGCGGCATAGCGCGCGCCATGGCGACGCAGCAGCAGCACGCGGCCCTGGGCATCGCTTAGCAGTGCGCCTGTTCCGTCGCGGTCGATCGCGACGTCCTGCGCCTCGAAGCCGCAGATCGCCTCGTCGGCCAGCGTTCGCGCTTCGTCGGCGTTGGCAATGCGGGTGTCCCCACCCAGTCCCAGCCGGTGCGCGAGCCAGGCGAGCACGAGTATCGCGACAAGCGATCCGCCGAATTGCAACAGCGTGGCCATGCGAATTTACTGACACAGATGTCAGTTGGCGTCGAGACCGATCAAACGTCTGCGCGCGCCGCCAGCATATCCATCGCCGGGCGCACCGGCGAAACGTCGTAGCCTGCCCCGGAAGCTGCGGCGGCAATTTCGTCGGGGTCGCGTCCGGCGCGCGCCTGTGCCAGCGACCACAGCAGGGTCGAGCGGGTGCCCGACCGGCAATAGGCCAGCACCTTGCCGTCGGCGCTTGCCAGCGCTTCCGTCATCGCGGCGACTTGCGGCTCGCCGAAACCGGCACCGCCCACAGGGATGGCGCGGTAATCGATTCCGGCGGCGCGGGCAGCGGCCTCGATCTCGTCTCCGGGTGTCTGGTCGTCCGATTCGCCGTCTGGACGATTGTTGATGATCAGCGCGACACCCGCCTCCTTGGCCGCGGCGATGTCGGCCAGGGTAATCTGCGGGCTGGCCAGGACCGTGTCGCTGAGGGTGCGAAAGTCGCTCATCCGGTATCTCCTGCCGCAGCGGCCCGCATCCGGCGATTGCGCTGGATCATGTTGAGCAGTTCCACCCCGACCGAGAACGCCATCGCCGCATAGACGTAGCCCTTGGGCACCTTGAACCCGAAGCCATCGGCTATCAGCACCAGCCCGATCATCACCAGGAACGCGAGCGCGAGCATGACCAGGGTCGGGTTCTTCTCGATGAAGCGCGACAGCGGGTCGGCTGCGACCATCATGATTGCCACGGTGATGACGACCGCGGTGACCATGATCGGGATCTCGTCGGTCATGCCGACCGCGGTGAGGATCGAATCGACCGAAAATACGATATCGATCACTACGATCTGAGCGATGACGGTGCTGAAGCTGGCTTTCACCGCCGCCGCGACTCCCGGTGTCTTGTCGAGCAACTCGCCCGATGGATCGTCCGGCTCCATCGAGTGATGGATTTCCTTGGTCGCCTTCCACAGCAGGAACAGCCCGCCGACCAGCAGGATCAGGTCGCGGCCGGAAAAGGCGGTGTCGAAGCTCGGCTTGCCATATTCGTCGGGTGCACCGGTGATGCCGAGGTCGAACAGCGGCGTCTGCAACGTGACCAGCCAGCCGATCAGGAACAGCAGCGCGATCCGCATGATAAGCGCGAGCGACAGTCCGATCCGCCGGGCGAGCTGTTGCTGGTGCACCGGCAGCTTGTTGGAGAGAATCGCGATGAAGATGAGGTTGTCGATCCCCAGCACGACCTCCAGCGCTATCAGTGTGAGAAGCGCCGCCCAGGCGGCCGGGTCGGTGAGCAGTGCCATGATGTCCATCGCGCGGATTTGGCTGTTTCGTTGTTCGCTGGCAAGCAGGATCATTTGCGGAAATGCCACAAAATGGGGCGCGCTTCGGCACCTGCTTTAATTCTTTCGCCCGCAGACATTTTTGCGCTATGGTGCCCATCGAGGGGGGTCTTTCGGACCCGCTTCGGACTTGTCCGGCGCGTACGTCCGCTCACGTCGCCGGAGGTGCAATTGGCTGGGGCGGCGATGCGAAGGTATCTGACGGTTTATGGGTTATGACAAAGGGCGCCGCGGTCGGGGCCGCGACAAGCGCGACGGTTTCGGGGAAGAAGGTTTCGATCCGTTCGGAGGTTCGCCCGGCAATTTTGGCGGTGATCGCGGTGGCTTCGGCGGTGACCGTGGCGGCTTCGGTGGCGATCGTGGCGGCGGCGGTGGCGGAGGCGGTCGATTCGGCGGCGGCGGCGGTGATCGCGGCGGCTTCGGCGGCGGTCAGCGTAGCGGCGGCGGCGGCGGCGCTGGTGGCGGCGGCTTCAGCCGGATGCCGGCCCAGGTCGTCGGGACTGGCAAGGGAATCGTAAAATTCTTCAATGGCCAGAAGGGCTTTGGCTTCATCGCTCAGGAAGGCGGCGGTGAGGACGTGTTCGTCCACATCAGCGCGGTTGAGCGCGCCGGCCTCGAAGGCCTGGCCGAAGGGCAGGAGCTCGAATTCAACCTCGTCGATCGCGGCGGCAAGGTTTCGGCGCAGGATCTCCAGATCGTCGGCGACGTCATCGCTGTGGAAGCGCGCGCGCCCGCCGCTCCGCAACGCGAGCTGACTGGCGAGAAGGCGACCGGCACGGTCAAGTTCTTCAATTCGATGAAGGGTTTCGGCTTCCTCGTTCGTGACGACGGACAGCCCGACGCTTTCGTCCACATCAGCGCGGTCGAGCGTTCGGGCCTCAGCGCCTTGAACGAGGGCGAGCGTTACCAGTTCGATCTCGAGGTCGATCGACGAGGCAAGCACTCGGCGGTCAATCTGGTGCCCGTTCAGGACTGACCTGCTTCACTTCCCCGCCGGGCCAACGTATTGGTCTGGCTGGACAATCCAAACGCGGCAAATGGCGGCTCCCCTAGGGCCGCCATTTGTCGTTTCACTGCCATCGAAATCCCGAAGGAACCGTCCCATGTCGATTACCCCGCTGATGCCCGTCTATCCACGGTCGGGGGTCCGCCCGGTGCGCGGCGAGCATTGCCACCTGATCGACGAGGACGGCACCCGCTATCTCGATTTCGCCAGCGGCATCGCAGTCAACCTGCTCGGGCACAGCCATCAGGGCCTGATCGGTGCGATCCAGCGCCAGGCCGAAACCCTTATGCATGTCTCCAACCTCTACGGCAGCCCGCAGGGCGAGACGCTGGCCCAGCGGCTGGTCGATGCGACCTTCGCCGACACCGTGTTCTTCACCAATTCGGGCGCCGAAGCGGTCGAGTGCGCGATCAAGACAGCGCGCGCCTATCACCAGCACGCCGGGAACGAGGACCGGTACGAGCTGATCACCTTCAAGAACGCCTTCCACGGCCGCACGATGGCGACGATCAGCGCGTCGAACCAGGACAAGATGCACAAGGGCTTCATGCCGCTGCTAGCCGGGTTCAAGTATGTCGACTTCGACGATCTGGAAGGCACCAAGGCGGCAATCGGTCCGCATACGGCGGGCTTCCTGGTCGAGCCGATTCAGGGCGAGGGCGGCATTCGCCCGGCTTCCGAGGAATTCATGCAGGGTCTGCGCAAACTCGCCGATGAGCATGACCTCATGCTGGTGCTGGACGAGGTTCAGTGCGGCGTCGCGCGCACCGGCAAGCTCTACGCCTACGAACATTACGGAGTGACGCCCGACATCCTCGCCACGGCCAAAGGCATCGGCGGCGGCTTCCCGTTGGGCGCGTGCCTTGCAACCGAGAAGGCCGCACGCGGCATGGGCCACGGCACGCATGGCTCGACCTATGGCGGCAACCCGCTGGCGATGGCGGCGGGCATGGCAGTGATGGACGCGGTTGCGAACGAGGAATTCCTCGCCGAAGTCACCGACAAGGGAGAGCGCATCCGCGGCCGCCTCGAACAGTTCATCGGCAATTATCCCGAACTGTTCGAGCTGGTCCGGGGCAAGGGGTTGATGCTGGGCCTCAAGATGAAGGTCGAGAGCCGCCCGTTCTACGTACACCTGCGCGACAATCACCAGTTGCTGACCGTGGCGGCGGGCGACAACACCCTGCGCGTCCTGCCGCCGCTGGTGATCGGCGATGCCGAGATCGACGAATTCTTCGACAAGCTTTCGGCTGGAGCGGCCGACTACCAGCAGCCGGAAAGCTGACCGTCATGCTTCGCCACTTCCTCGACCTGTCCGATGCGGGCACCGATGCGCTGGCGGCCATTCTCGGCGATGCCTATGCGCGCAAGCAGGCGCGGCTGGGCTGGCCCAGTGGCAGGCCAGATGCCGATGCGCCGCTGTCCGGTCACGTGCTGGCAATGATCTTCGAGAAAAGCTCTACCCGCACCCGTGTCAGCTTCGACGTGGCCATGCGCCAGCTCGGCGGGTCGGCGTTGATCCTCGATTCGGCCACGAGCCAGCTTGGGCGCGGCGAGAGCATCGCTGATACCGCCCGCGTGCTCAGCCGGATGGTCGACGCGATCATGATCCGCACCGACGACCACGCCAAGGTCGATGAGATGGCGCGCCACGCCAGCGTCCCGGTCATCAATGGTCTGACGGACCGCTCGCACCCGTGCCAGATCGTGGCTGACCTCGAGACTATCCTGGAACGCGGCAAGGCGCTGCCCGGGCTCGAACTCGCCTGGTTCGGCGACGGCAACAATGTGCTTCATTCGATTCTGGAGGCGGCGGGCCTGTTCAAGTTCAACTTGCGCGTCGCCACCCCTGCCGGATACGAGCCCGATCACGAATTCGTGGCCAAGGCGCGCGCAGGCGGGGCAACCGTCACCTTGACGCAGGACGCGGCGGCTGCCGCTGACGGAGCCGATGTGCTGGTCACCGATACCTGGGTGTCGATGGGGCAGGATCATGCCGCGGAAAAACTTGCAGCGATGGAACCCTACCGCGTCGACGAGGCGCTCATGGCCCGGGCCAGTCCCGATGCCCTGTTCCTCCATTGTCTTCCAGCCCACGTCGGCGACGAGGTGAGCGAAGGCGTGTTCGAAGGGCCGCAATCGGCCGTGTTCGACGAGACGGAAAACCGCATCCACGCGCAGAAGTCCGTCCTGCTGTGGTGTCTGGGCAAGCTATAGGGGCTTAATTTCGTTCGGCCATGCGCCCATATGCGCGCGATGCCTGAACCGAGCGAGACATCCAGCGAAACCTACTCCGACCGCATCATGGCGTTCACCGTGCCCGATCGCAGTGCGCGCGGGCGCGTCGTGCGACTGGAGCGCGTGGCGGACGAGGTGCTTTCCGCCCACGACTACCCGCCTGCGATCAAGCACCTGCTGGCCGAAGCGCTGGTGCTCGCGGCCCTGATCGGCAGCCTGCTCAAGGACGAGCAGGGCCAGATGACGATGCAGGCGCAGACCGAAGGCGGCGTGGTTCGCTTGCTTGTATGCGATTATCGCCAGGGCGAGTTGCGCGGTTATGTCGATTTCGACCGAGAGCGGGTGGCCGAGCTGGGGGCCAATCCGTCGCTCTACGCGCTGTTCGGCAAGGGCTATCTCGCGATCACCTTCGACCTCGCCGGTGGCGGGGGACGTTACCAGGGTGTGGTTCCGCTCGAGGGCGAATCGCTGGCCGAGGCTTGCGAGAACTACTTCGCGCAGTCCGAGCAGGTGCCGACGCTGATCCGTGTCGCGGTCCGTTCGGGATCGAATGGCTGCCTTGCCGCCGGCCTTCTCGCGCAGCATCTGCCTGCTGCGGAGGAAGGCGGCGAGCGGCTTCACACGGTCGATGCGCAGTATGAATGGGAACATATCGCCACGCTCGCCGGCAGCACCCGCCACGACGAACTGCTCGACCGGGCGCTATCGCTCGAGGCGCTGGTCTGGCGCCTGTTTCACGACGAAAGCGAGGTGCGGGTCGAGGCAGCGGCGAGGCTGGAGCGCGGTTGCCGCTGCTCGATCGATCACTATCGATCAGTTATCGAACGCTTTCCGGACGATGAGCGCGACGCCATGCGCGACGATAATGGACGGATAATGGTCGATTGCGCTTTTTGCTCGCGTCTGTTTCAGATTGAAGCGTAAAGCGATTCATCGCTGGCAGGGAACCGTTCATCGTATGTATGGTTCTGTCAGGCGATGATCTGGCAAGCTGGAAAGGTGGAGTGCGTTCGATGGGGAACGGGGTGACACGGATCGCGGTAATGCTGGCGGGAGCGCTGCTTCCCGTCATGCTCGCGATTGCGCCCGCCACTTCGCAGGTAAACACGCTGGCCATGCTCGACCGGCTGGACCGCGGCGAATGGCAAATCCGCTATCGCGACGAAGGCGACGTGCGCCGCATCTGCCTGCGCACCGGGCACGACCTGATCCAGTTGCGCCATCGTCAGGCCGGCTGCAGCCGCTATGTGGTGGAAGACAACGCGGGCGCGGTCACCGTGCAGTACTCGTGTCACGGCAACGGATACGGGCGGACCAGCATCCGGCGCGAATCGAGTACCCTGGTACAGATCGAAAGCCAGGGCATTGCCGATGGGCGGCCGTTCCAGTTCACCGCCGAGGCTCGGCGGGTCGGCGCCTGCCGCTGACATCGCGGTTGCCGTAATTCGCCTTGGCGGGGCCATTGCCCCGCGCCCGGATTCGCCCTAGCTGCCGGGCAGCCATGTCGAGCCTCCAATCGCCCCGCGCCGTCGTCCTGCTTTCGGGCGGCCTCGATTCGATGGTATCTGCCGCATTGGCCCGCGAGGAGGGCTATTCGCTCTGTGCGCTGACGATCGATTACAACCAGCGCCACCGGATCGAAATCGGCGCGGCACGCGCGATCGCGGCGATGTTCGAGGCCGAGCGTCACGTCGTTCTCCCGCTCGACCTGAGCCGTTTCGGCGGTTCGGCGCTGACCGACGATATTCCGGTCCCGACCGATGGTGTCGCTGAGCAGGATATTCCAGTCACCTACGTCCCGGCGCGCAATATCGTGTTTCTCTCGCTGACGCTCGCCTGGGCCGAGGCGCTTGGCGCACGCGATATCTTCATCGGCGTCAACGCGCTCGATTATTCGGGTTACCCCGACTGCCGCCCGGAATTCATCGCCAGCTTCGCGGAGATGGCCCGGCTGGGCACAAAGGCCGGGGTGGAGGGCGAGCCCTTTCGCATCCACACCCCGCTCCAACACATGAGCAAGGCCGACATCGCGCGCGAGGCGGCGCGGTTAGGGCTGGATACATCGCTGGCATGGTCATGTTACGCGCCCACTGCGGATGGGCGCGCCTGCGGGCTATGCGACAGCTGCCGCTTGCGCCAGAAGGGCTTCGACGAGGCCGGGATAGAGGATGGGATCGAGTATGAACGAAGCGCGGACTGACAGCACGCCGGCCGGAAGCGCCATTACCGATCCGGACAAGGTGCCGCCCTATAGCTGGTACGCGCTCGGCGTCCTCGTCATCGTCTATGTGCTGAACTTCATCGACCGCCAGATCCTTTCCATCCTCGCGAACGACATCAAGGCCGATCTGGACGTCGGGGATGACTATCTCGGCTTCCTCTACGGAACCGCGTTCGCGGTGTTCTACGCCCTGTTCGGCATTCCGCTCGGCAAGCTGGCCGACAGCTGGAAGCGTGTCCGGCTGATGAGCATCGGACTGGCGCTGTGGTCGGCGATGACGGCGGTTTCCGGCTTCGCGCGCGATGCGGCGACGCTCACGGTCGCGCGGATCGGTGTCGGCGTGGGTGAAGCGACGGCCAGCCCTTCGGCCTATTCGCTGATTTCCGACTGGTTCCCGGCACGTCTGCGGGCGACGGCGCTCGCGATCTATTCCTCGGGGCTTTACATCGGCGGGGGCGTGTCGCTCCTGATCGGCGGGCTCGTGGTGGAGAACTGGAACCGGGCCTATCCGGATGGCGGTCCGCTCGGGCTGGTCGGCTGGCAGGCGGCGTTTCTCGCGGTGGGTCTGCCCGGCCTCCTGCTCGCGCTCTGGGTGCTGACCCTGCGCGAACCGATCCGGGGTGCGATCGACGGGTTGCCGACGCCGGAGGAACCGCGTCCGTTCAAGGGTTTCCTCGATGAAATGATGCAGGTCATTCCGCCGTTCACCTTTTTCGGCGCGGCACGGCGCGGGGCCTCCGCTCTGCTGGTCAATCTCGCCGGCGCGGTGTTCTTCGCGCTCGTGGCAGTGTTCCTGTCGCGGGTGGTTCCGGCAAGTTCGGCTCTGATTCCGGGTGTTTCCGACCAGTGGCTGTTTCTCGGTATCGGCTATTACGCAGTCTTCAGCTGGGCGCTGTCGCTGCGCGCGCGCGACTTGCCGACCTTCCGGCTGACCTGGGGGTCGCCGGCGTTCCTGACCGTGATCCTGGGTTACGGCACGATCGCTTTCATGAGCTACGCCGCTGCCTATTGGGGGGCGCCCTTTGCCGAGCGCACCCTGGGCGTGACCAAGAGCGAACTTGGCTGGTTCCTCGGCGCACCTTCCGCCGTGGCCGGTTTTCTCGGTGTCATCATCGGTGGGCGGATGGCCGATTATCTGCTCGAACGCAGGCCCGACGGGCGCGTGTGGGTGGTGATGTTCGGGCTTATTGCGCCGATACCCGCCATTCTCGTGGCCTATACCACCGACAGCCAGGTGGTTTTCTATATCGGCAGTTTCTTCGCGCAGTTGCTCTCGGCGTCGGCCTTGGGGGCGGCCGCCGCCAGCAGCCAGGCGCTGGTATTGCCCCGGATGCGCGGGATGGCGACGGCGACGTTCTTCCTGTCGACCACGCTGATCGGCCTCGGGATCGGGCCATTCATGGCCGGATACGTTTCGGCGACCAACGGGGATGATCTGTCGCTCGGGGTCATGAGCACGATCGCCGCCGCTCCCATCGGCGTGCTCTTGCTGGTGGCGGCGATCAAGCTGGTGCCACAGGCGAGCGCGAGCGTGATTGAACGCGCCCGCGCTGCCGGTGAACCGATCTGAGGCGTCAACCGCGAGTCAGTACCCCGCACGCCACCCGGTCGCCCGCATTGCCGGTGGGGTCGGTCACATAGTCGTCGGCTTGTGCGTGGATGACCACCGCCGTTCCATCGGCGTCGAACAGCCATTCCTCGATCTGCGCCCTGGTTCCGGGTAGGTCGACGGTCATCGACGCGCTCCCGCCCGGTCGCACGCGCAGGTTGGGCATATCGCCGAAGTGAGCGCCGCGTTCGGACAGGGAGCCGTGCGTGCGACCTTGCGGGTTGAGGTGCCCGCCCGCTGACGTGAAGTCCGGCCGGCGACATTGCCCGGTGGTATGAAGATGGAAGCCGCGCTCGCCTTCCGTCAGTCCAGTGGCGGCGACGGCCAGCGAAACCCGGTCGCCGCTCGCCAGGATCTGGACGGTTCCCGCGGGCAATCCGTTGGCGAGCATCAAGGTTGCAGATCCGATCCGTTCCTCGGGCATTCCCGGAAGGGTGTCGCAGGCCGACAATGCGAGCGTGGCCATTGCTGCCATCATACCTCCCAGTGCTGGACCCCGCACCGGGGTTGAAAAGATACGACGCGATGTCGGGGCAATTGGCATGGCAAACTCCATTGTTTCTATCGACCCAACGAAAAAGGGGCCGGATTGCTCCGGCCCCTTTCAAAATCGATTTCGCTTGCGCGAAACTTACATGCCCGAACCCGGACCGTAGGTGATTTCCACACGACGGTTCTGGAGTTCGCGGACGCCGTCTGCGGTCGGAACGCGCAGCTGACGCTCGCCGAAGCCCTGGGCCGTGATCTGGCCATCGGGGATGCCGCGGGCAGTGATGTACTGGCGCACCGAAGCGTTACGGCGGTTGGCCAGCCCTTCGTTGTACCGCGCCGAACCCGAGGTGTCGGTGTGACCGGCCAGCATGACCGAAGCCGTGCCGCAGTTCCGGTAAGCCGATACCGCGTTGTCGAGAATGGTCGCTGCTTCCGGAGTGACGTCCGACTTGTCCCATTCGAAGAACACGATGTACGGGCCCGAGTTGCACGCGACCGGCGGCGGAGGCGGCGGAGGCGGCGGGGGCGGAGGAGGCGGAGGAGGCGGCGGCGGGGGCGGCGGGGGCGGCGGAGCCGCCGGGCCACCGAAGTTGTACGTCAGCGTGCCCATGAGCGAGTGCGAACGGAACCTCGTGTCGAGATCGCGACCGATAGTGTCCACCAGACGGACCTTGTCGGCGTTGAAGAGGCGATAACGCAGACCCACATCCCAGTTGTCGCTCAGCGGAGCGCGCACACCGGCGAGCACCTGCCAGGCGAACCCGCTGTCCGAATCGTCGAACGCGCCGGGGCCCGAAGCCTGAATGGTCGCATCGACCGAGGTACGGGCAACACCCACACCACCGCCGACAAAACCCTGGAGGCCGTCATCCGGACCGAAGTCGAGGAGGCCGTTGACCATGAAGCTGAGCACGTTCACTTCGCCGCGCGAGTCGTAAAGACCGGCAGGAGCGTTGGTCGTATTGCCAGCACGCACGCCAGCGGAGCCGACCGTCAGCTGGTCGATGTTGGCCTTGCGATAGCTCGCCTCGGCTTCGAGGCGGAACGCGCCGAAGTCGTAACCGACGAGACCGCCGAAGTCGTAGCCATAATCGGTGTCGGCCTTGACGTCGTCATTGCCCGAACCGTTGACCTCGAACTTCATATCTTCGACGATCATCGGACCGCCGCCAAGCTCGACGTACCATTGGCCGTCGCGCGCCAGTGCCGGCGATGCAAGGGCCGTTGAGGCCATCGCCATTCCAACTAGGAGCTTCCGCATTTTGTAATTCCCCTTTTAGCGAAAAAATTTGCCACCGAGTGCCAGTTGTCTAACTTTTCCCCACTGGCGAGGCAAGCCGCCAATACAACGTAACTGTTGCAGAATTGCCTCGCTTTGGTCAGCGGACGTGCAAAAAAGCCGATGGAACTCCTCACTCGTTGGCCCAAACGACGCGACCGTGAAACGGTTCCACTCAGTCGCGAGAAAAAATCCCTGCGTCGCGAAGGCTTGCGATAAGGTTTATAACCGCCGCGCGTGCTTCGCTGTCGATAGTGGTTCCGCCATCGGGCACCGCAGGCGGCACGATGCGGCGCCATTGACCGTCGACCCTGGTCAGCCGCTGCTCGGCGGCCTTGTCCCACAGCCGCATACCTTCGGCCGGGGCCAGGAAAACCCAGCCGCCACCCGCGTAGCCGGCGATCTTGTCGGCCTGGCCGTGCCAATCGCCTGTAGCCGGTTCGACGATCAGCCAGCACTGCCCCTCAACGGGCGGGTCGGGCGGCGAGGAGCGCTCGCCCTCGACCGCCGGGTGCAGTAGAATGTCGAGCCGGGCGAGCGCTTCGTTGACGTAAAATTCCTTCTGCGCCTGACCGGCGAGCATGGCTGTGCTGCGGCCCGCGCAGCGATTCGGGCTCGGCGGCCGAATAGAGGAACGCCTGCGCCCCGTTGGGCCATTGCAGCCGCCGCAGCGACGGTTCGTATTCGGGGGCGAGCGCGCCGGGTGCGGCGGCGAGCAGCCCGCTTTCGCCCTCGACCATCACCCCGCGCACTTCGCCAAGGCTCGCCCCGACCAGCGCGATCCGCGCCTCGGGATCGTGCCGGGCGAGGTTGCGGACCCATTCTGCGCCCGCCCGGGTCTTGCCGAACCCGCGCCCGGCACAGATCAGCCAGACCCGCCATTCGCCATCGGGCGGCAGCTGTGCGTCGCGCGCCCAGCATTCCCAGTGCCAGCTTCCCAGCGCCGCGCGTTCGTGCGGCTCCAGCACCTTGTCGAGGGTAAGCCGTGCGCGCTTGCCGGTCTCGTCGTTGCGGCGGAACCAGGTGCCGCGGGTGGCGCGGGGCTCGATAGTCATCGCGGTTTGCTTCGCGCAGCGCGTTGTTCGGCCCGCTGTGCCGCGCGTTCCTCCTTGGCGCGCAGGGCGTCGATCTTGGCGTTGATCGTCTTCATCGTGGCGACCTCGTCGGCCAGCGTCCGGCGGCCCTTCTCGCGCGCCACGGTGTCGCGGTGAGCGATCAGGCAGCGGAACGCGGTGCCGATGTCGAACTTGTGCCGGGCGCCGTCCGCATCGACATCCTCCAGCCGGCCTGTCCGCAGGCGGCCTAGCAGTTCCATCTCGAGATTGTCGTAACCTTCGGCCAGCGCCTCGTACCAGCGGCGGGCGAAGTCGGCATCGTCGCGCCGCTTCTTGTAGACCAGGCTCTGGCTGACGCAGGCCTCTTCGGCGGCGGCCTTGACGTTGGAAGTTTCGGCCAGCTTGTCGATGAAGATGTTCACCCAGTTCCTGGGCGCGGCACTCAGCCGCCTGCTCTCTTTGTCCTGCGCCACGTTCGCTTCCCGTCCCGGCGACGCCGAAACGCGAACGGGCGACCAATCCAGCAAGGGAAAGGCCGCCCGGTTCGAATCGGTCTGTCGCGATGTTCCGTATCTCTAACCAAACAGCGTCACGATGTCAATAGAAAAAACCATATAGGTTATTTTGAGCGGTTGCCTTGACCGGCTCTCTCTCCTAAGCGCCCCCTTGAACCGGACGGAAACTGCCCGACGATGATGACGCTGCTGCGCGGCCTCTACGACTGGACGATGGAAAAGGCCGCGCATCGCCATGCGTTGGCCTGGCTCGCGTTCTTCAGTTTCGTCGAGGCGAGCTTCTTTCCGATCCCGCCGCACCCGTTGCTCGGCCTGATGTGCCTGGCCCAGCCGCACAAGGCACTGCGCTTCGCCGCGGTCTGCACCGCCGCCTCGGTGCTCGGCGCGCTTTTCGGCTACGCGATCGGCTGGGGTCTCTACGATACGCTGGGGGTGTGGATGCTCGGCGTGCTCGGCCTGACGGAGAGCTTCCCGCAGGCCGCCTGCCTGCTGCACGAATACGACTGGGAAGCGATCGTGATCGCCGGGGCCACCCCGATCCCGTTCAAGCTGCTGACGATCACCGCCGGGTTCATCGGCATGAACCTCGTCACCTTCACCCTGGCGAGTATCCTGGGGCGGTCGCTGATCTTCATGACCGTGGGCGTGCTGTTCCGCCTGTTCGGCGCGCCGATCAAGCGCTTCATCGACAAGTACCTCGGCCGCGTCACCACCGCCTTCGTCGCCCTGGTCTTCGGCGGCATCCTGGCGGCGACGATGGTCGGCGAAGGGGGCGAGGAAACCCGCGACAGGTGCGCCGAGGCGACCGCGGTCACGCGGGGCTGACCGACGCTCACCCCGCGGCGCGCCGATTCCACGGCATTCGCGCAAGCAGTGAGGCCATGCCACACCAGCCTGTCAGTCCGGCGAAGGTCAGGCCTGCGCCGACAAATGCTGCAAGCGCGAACCAGCCGGGTGTTACGACGAAGCCCAGCAGCACGCCGAGCAGCACAAGGCTGCCCGCCGCGATCTGGACCTGACGCATGATCTCAAGCGGCGCATTGCGGTCCTCCTCGACTGGCAGGCCCGCGGCTTTCCAGGCATCGAGCCCGCCTTCGAGCAGGTAGGCCTCGCCCGTGTGACACTGCGCCAGACGCGCGGCATTGGCACCGGTTCGGATACCCGATCGGCACAGGAACACGACAGGGCCGTCAAGGCCTAGCGGACCAATCGCATCGAGCGGACGATTGAGCGCGCCGACCGGGCGGCTGCGCGCGAACTCGTCCACGCTGCGGATATCGATCAACAGCGCGCCCGCCTGTGCGCGATGCAGCGCCTCCGCCGGGGTCAGGGTGGGAAGGATCATCGGATTCACTCCTGGCAATAAAGATCGTGCAGGGTAACGAGCAACCGCGCACATCGCTCGTCGGTGATGCGGTAATGCTGGGACTGAGCCTCGCGCCGGGCCTCGACCAGCCCCTCTGCGCGCATCAGCGCCAGGTGCTGCGACAGCGCCGATTGCGACAGGCCGACCGCTTCTGCCAGCGCTCCCACGCGCATCTCGCCATGTTCGGCCAGTTTGCACATGACCATCAGCCGCCGCCTGTTGCCGAGCGCCTTGAGCAGCTCGGCCACATGGCCGGCATTGGCTTCGAAGGTGGCGAGATCCATCGCTGGCAGGACTATTGCGTTATTCATTAGCTATAACTAAATAAGCAATCACTAATGCACGTCAAGTGCCTGTGTTGAGGATTTTGCCGTCATGCCTTCCGCCCCCCTAATCCGCGCCTTCTTCGACGAGCCGAGCAACACGGTCAGCTATCTCGTCGCCGATCCGGCCACGCGGCAGGCGGCGGTGATCGATCCGGTGCTCGATTTCGACCTCGCCTCGGGCGAGGCGGGCACGCGTTCGGCGGAGGCGATCCTGGCAGCCGCGCAAGGGGAGGGCTGGACAATCGTCTGGGTGCTGGAGACCCACGCCCATGCCGACCACCTCTCGGCGGCACCCTTCCTCAAAGCGCGCACCGGGGCCAGGGTCGGGATCGGCGAGCATATCCGCGCCGTGCAGGCGCTGTTCCGCCCGGTGTTCGCGGCGGACGACCTGTGCGCCGACGGGTCCGATTTCGACCGCCTGTTTGCCGACGGCGACCGGTTTGCGCTGGGCGGGATCGAGGTCGAGGTGCTTCACGTTCCCGGCCATACTCCCGCCGATGTCGCCTATCGCATGGGCGAAGTGGTGTTCGTCGGCGATACGCTGTTCATGCCCGATTACGGCTCGGCGCGGGCGGACTTTCCCGGCGGCGATGCGCGCCAGCTCTATCGCTCGATCCGCCGCCTGCTCGACCTCCCGCGCGAAACCCGGCTGTTCCTGTGCCACGACTACAAGGCGCCGGGGCGCGGCGACTATGCCTGGGAGACCACTGTCGGCGAACAGCGCGACGGCAACGTCCACGTCCACGAAGGCGTGAGCGAGGACCAGTTCGTCGCGATGCGCGAGGCGCGCGACGCGACGCTAGCCGTGCCGCGCCTGCTGCTGCCCGCGATCCAGGTCAATATCCGCGCGGGCCGGATGCCTCCGGCCGACGCGAACGGGGTGAGCTACCTTAAGATACCAGTGAAAGCGGTCGGCTAGCTCCGCGCTCGCCAAGCCTCCCAACAAGGCATCAGCCCGTCAGGAATCTCCGCCACGAACCCGGCGTCGAGCGGATAGTGCGGCATCGCTGCGGCGACGGTGTCGAGCAAGGCTATGCCCTGCTTGCGGTCTTTCCCCCGTTTCAGGGGATTGCGCTTGGACTGGTCCGCCATCCATAGCTTGTGCAGTGCGAACCAGCGCGGGTCGGGCACCACCAGTCGCGCCGCGCTGCCGTCACGGCAGGGCACAACCTGATCGACCCGGCGACCGGGCAACAGCCATTCCTGTTCGGGCAAGGGGATGGGCCGGGGCTGCTCGCGCGGATGCATGGTGGGCTTGCGCGACGGCGCGACCAGCAGTTCCACTTCGTAAGCCTTGGCGTTGCGTGCCTGGAAGGTGCGCTCGGTGTTGAGCGCGAAGGTGGAATCGACCGCTTTGAGTGCAGCCCACAGCGCGGCCTCCTCGCTCTCCTCCTCGGCGACCCAGGCGACATCGAAGTCGTCGGTTTCGTCGGGCGCGTCGGCGATCGTGGCGCCCGCCTCCAGCGCATAGGCGGGCAGGCAATTGGTCCCGACGACCAGCAGCGTTTCGCCCAGCAGTCCGCGTCGGTCGAGTTCGCGCAGCACTTCGCCCGCGGCGCTCGACAGCACCGGCAGCCGCAGTGGCCGCGCCAGCCGTCCGATCTCGCCGACCAGCGCCAGCGCCGTTTCGCGCCGGGTCTGGAGGTCGGCCTTGGTCGCGCGGTAGTCGGCCAGTTTCTGCTCGTTCGCCGGCGACATCGGACCCAGGCTCTTGCCGTTGTTGAGCCGGTCGATCGCTTCGTAGAGGTATTCCCGCTCGCCGACCCGCTTGCGGACGAGGTTGTAGGGCAGCGCGGCCAGCGCCCGCTCCGCCTCGATCGCCGCCTCGTAGCGCGGACGCAGATTGACGAGCGCGCGCGCCTGTTCGTCGGTGAAGGGTTGGACGGGCGCTGCCATGCGGGATTTATCCTGCATTCTTGCTATTTTGGCAATATGCAGGATAAATTCAATTAAATCAGTTTATTAAATAATCCCCACTGCCTTCCCCGCGCGTTCGAACATGCCCAGGATTGTCGCGACTTCCTCCTCCGAATGCTCGGCGCAGAGCGAGCAGCGCAGCAGGGTCATGTTGGCAGGCGTCGCGGGCGGGCGGGCGAGGTTCACGTAGAGCCCTTCGTGCAGCAGAGCCTGCCACATCGCCGCGCCTTGCTCCAGGTCTGGCATGATCACCGCGATGATCGCGCTTTGCGGTTCCTCGGTGCCGAGCTTGAAGCCCAGCTTCGTGAGACCCGCGTGGAGGTTCTTCGAATTCTCCCACAGATGCGCGCGCTTGTTCGATCCGTGCATCAGCTTGCGGATGCTGGTCGCGGCGGTGGCGACCACGCTTGGCGGCAGGCTGGCGGTGAAGACGTAGGGGCGGCACACCAGCCGCATGATCTCGAACTTCGGGTGGTTCGACACGCAGAACCCGCCGACCGTGCCGACGCTCTTGCTGAAGGTCCCGATCACGAAGTCGACCTGGTCGAGCACGCCCTGGTCCTCCGCCACGCCGCGGCCGTGCTCGCCGATGAAGCCCATCGAGTGCGCCTCGTCGACCAGCACCATCGCGCCGTGGCTCTTGGCGACGCGGACCATTTCGGCGAGCGGAGCGATGTCGCCGAGCATCGAATAGACGCCCTCCAGCACCACCAGCTTGCCCGCGCCCTCGGGAATGCGCTTGAGGCGCTTTTCCATCGCCTCGATATCGTTGTGCTTGAACGGCACGATCTCGGCATCGCCCATCTTGCACCCGTCCCAGATGCTCGCATGGCTGTCGATGTCGAGCACGACGTAGTCGCCCTTGCCGGCGATGGTGCTGATGATGCCGAGGTTGGCCTGGTAGCCGGTGGAAAAGACCATCGCGTGGTCCATCCCGTAGAACTCGCGCAGCGCGTCCTCGCATTCGCGGTGGCCCTGGTAGGTGCCGTTCAATACGCGGCTGCCGGTGGTGCCCGAACCGTAGTCCTCCAGCGCCTGCTTGCCCGCCTCGATCACGTCGGGATCGAAGGTCATGCCCATGTAATTGTAGGTGCCGAGCAGGATCGTGTCGCGGCCGTTGCAGATGGCGCGGGTGGGGCTGAGGACGCGCTCCATCACCAGGCTGAAGGGATCCTCCTGCCCGGTCGCGAGCAGCCCCTCGCGCATCTGGATCAGCGGGTCGAACTTGCTGAAAAGGTCGGGCGCGTCGCCGGTCAGCGCGTCGGGCTGGTCGGGCTGGGAAATGCCTTCGCTCACCGGGCAGCCGCCATCTTGGTGACCGCGTCGATCAACTGGCCCCAGGTCTCGATCTCGGCCTGCTGGTTCATGGTGATGATGATGTCGAACTCGTCCTCGATCGCGGCGACGAAATCCATCACCGTCAGGCTGTCGAATTCGAGATCGCCCGCGAAAGTGGTGCCGTCCTCGATCGTCACGCCCTTCTGGTTGAAGGGTTCGGCGAGTGAGCGGATGCGTTTGTCGACTTCGGCGCGGTCCATGATGCGAAAAATCCAATCTGAATGGGCAGGCGCGGCCTGCCGGGGCAATGGGCCGGAAAAGCGGCTCGCACCCCTGCTTGTCAAGCATTGCGGCAAGTGGCAGTTCATTGCCAAGTCGCGGCTGGGCAGGGGAACCGGCGATGGAATCGAGCGAAAACAAGGCGCAAGCGGGCGAGCGGCACTATTCGCTCCATGCGATCCATCTGATGCGCACGGCGCAGCTCAACACGCTCGCGCTGTCGCAGATGGCGGATCAGAAGGCCTCGATCCTGATGGGGGCGACCTTCCTGGTGTTCTCGCTCTCGGTCAGCCGGGCCCTGACCGGCGAGATGCCGGTGTCGCTGGCACAGCTGGCGCTGTTCTCGTTCCTCAGTTCGCTGTGCGCTGTGGTGGCGGTGCTGCCTTCGGTGGGCGGGCGGCGGGGCAAGTCCAAACGGCCCAACAAGCTGTTCTTCGGACACTTCGCCCACCTCGACGAGGACGAATGGATCGAGAGCCTGCTGGCCGAACTGGAGCGGGACGAGACCGTGTTTCGCACGATGATGCACGACGTCTACCAGAACGGGCAGGTGCTCTACCGCCGCAAGTACCGCTTCCTCGCTTACGCCTACCAGCTGTTCATAGCGGGACTGACGGTCACGCTGATCGTCTTCGCTCTCGAATGGCTCAGAGCAATGCCCTGACCGCTGCCATGAACGGGCCGATCGAAACCGGCTTCGACAGGTAGTCGGCCGCGCCCGCGTCACGGATGCGCTCCTCGTCGCCCTTCCCGGCATAGGCGGTTACCGCCAGGACCGGGGTCCGGGCGAGCGCCGTGTCGCGTTTAAGTGCCGAGATCAGGTCGAGGCCCGAGACGTGCGGCAACTGGATGTCCATGATCACGAGGTCCGGCGCGAAGGCGCGCGCCGCATTCAGCACCAGTTCGCCGTCGGCGACAGGCTCGACTTCGAACCCGTTCGCGCGCAATACGTCGCAGAACAGTTTCCGGTTGAGGTCGTTGTCCTCGACAACCAGGATTCTCTTTGCCACAGGCCCTTCCCGAACGCTGGCGGTTCAAACGCGGTGCCGCCCGCCTTATGTTTCCCGCAGGATGCTGACAATTCCGCCCGACGACCAATCCCCCGCCCACAGGCCTGACGATCCCGAGACGATCGCCTTGAACGCGCTCGGCTGGGTGCTGGCCGACGATGACCGGGCCGGGCGGCTGATGTCGCTCACCGGCCTCGATGCCGATACCCTGCGCGAGCAGCTGACCGAACCGGCGGTGCTGGGCGCGGTGCTGGAATTCCTTGTCAATCACGAGCCCGACCTGGTCCTCGCCGCCGATGCGCTGGGGCGCAAGCCCGACGAACTGGTCGCGGCGCACGGAAAGCTGACTGCATGAGCCGCCCTCTCGTCATTTCCGACTGCGACGAGGTGCTGCTGCACATGGTCGCCCCGTTCCGCGACTGGCTGGCCGAAAGCCAGGGCGTGACCTTCACCATGACCAGCAACAGCTTCGGCGACGCCATGCGCTGGACGACAAGCGGCGAGCCGGTGGGCGAGCGCGATATGTGGCGGATGCTCGGCGGGTTCTTCGACAGCGAGATGCACCGGCAACTCCCCATTGCGGGCGCGGTCGCGGGGATCAACGCGCTGGCGGACCACGCCGATGTGGTCATCCTGACCAACCTCAACGACGCGCGGCAAGCCAATCGCACCCGGCAACTGGCGGACCACGGCATCCATGCGCGGGTCTTCACCAATCAGGGGCCGAAAGGCCCGGCGCTCAAGGCGATCATCGAGGAATATGCACCGAGCCGCGCGGTGTTCATCGACGACCTGCCACAGCATCACCATTCGGCTTCGGTCGATGTGCCCCACGTGCGCCGCCTGCACTTGTGCGGCGAGCCGATGCTCGCGCCGCACATCGACTGCGCGCACAAGGCGGGCCACGCGCACGCCCGGATCGACACCTGGGAACACGCGCTGCCGTGGCTGATGGACGAATTGACCAAGCAAGAGGAACAGGCATGAGCATCGAGGCGAAACTCCAGGAACTCGGGATCGAACTGCCCCAGGCGGCAGCACCGGTCGCGGCCTATGTCCCGGTGGTGGTCCACGGCGGTGTGGCGCACCTTTCCGGCCAGTTGCCGTTCGTCGACGGCAAGCTTGTGACCGGGCGGCTGGGCGAGGATGTCTCGCTGGAGCAGGGCGTGGCGGCAGCGCGCGCCTGCGCACTGATGATCCTTGCGCAGCTCAAGGCCGCGAGCCTGCTCGACCGGGTCGAGCGGATCGTCAAGCTCGGCGCGTTCGTCAATTCTACGGCGGACTTCACCGACCAGCCCAAGGTCGCCAATGGCGCCTCGGAACTGATGGCCGAGGTGTTCGGCGATGCCGGCCGCCATGCGAGGAGCGCGGTCGGCGTTCCCGTTCTTCCGCTGGGGGCCGCGGTCGAGGTCGATGCGATTGTCGCCATCCGCGCTGATTGACGGCTGGCTCGCCCCGCCGCCACGGCCCGACCGGGTCCGGTGGCTGCGCGAGTGGCGCTATGCCCACCGGGGCCTGCACGGGCCGGGGGCGGTGGAAAATTCTCCCGTCGCATTCGACCTCGCAGTCACGGCAGGTCTCGGCATCGAGTGCGATATCCAGCGCAGCAGCGATGGACGCGCGATGGTGTTCCACGATTGGGAGCTGGACCGGCTCACAGGCGAGAGCGGGCCGGTCGCCGGGCGCAGCGCGGCGGCGCTGGCGGCGATGGCGCTGACGGGCACCGCCGATACGATCCCCACGCTCGACACCTTGCTCGCACAGGTCGGTGGACGCGTTCCCCTGCTGATCGAGCTCAAGTCGAAGCGCGACCGGCGGGTCGGTCCGGTGTGCCTTGCCGTGCGCCGCGCGCTGGAAGGTTATCGCGGGCTCCATGCGGTCATGAGCTTCGATCCGCGCGTGCCGAAATGGTTTTTGAAGCAGTCTCCGCGAACCATTCGCGGTCTGGTGGTGAGCGAGGAAGGCAAGCGCGGCCTTGCGGGCCGCTGGGAACGGCATTCCTCGTTGTGGCACGCGCGGCCCGACTTCCTTGCCTACGATGTGCGCGACCTGCCGAGCGCGTTCGCCGCTGCCCAGCGCGCACGGGGCCTGCCGGTGCTGACCTGGACAGTGCGCAGCGCCGCGCTCGCCGCAGTGGCCGAGGCGCACGCCGACGCGCCGATTGCGGAAGGGGAAGGACTGCCGTGAGCGATGGGGGCCTCGTTGCTCGGGTGCTCGGCTCGGTCGGCGATGTTCCCGCCGCTGCGTGGGACGCGCTGGCGGGCGACGGCAATCCCTTCGTCAGCCACGCCTTCCTCACCGCGCTGGAGGATTCGGGCAGCGTGGGGCCCGGAACCGGCTGGCAAAGCGCGCCGATCGTGCTGGAAGATGGCGAGGGGCACCTGCTGGGCGCGCTGCCGAGCTATGCCAAGGGGCACAGCCAGGGCGAATACGTGTTCGACCACGCCTGGGCCGATGCCTGGGAGCGCGCCGGGGGGCACTATTACCCCAAGCTCCAGATCGCCGCGCCGTTCACCCCCGCCACTGGCCCGCGCCTGTTGCTGGCAGACGATGCATTCGCCGCGCCGCTCCTTTCGGCGGCGGAGCAGGTTTGCGCGGGCAACGGGTTCTCCTCTGCCCACGCGACTTTCGTCGATCCAGCGCAATTGCCGCTGTTCGAGGAAGCGGGCTGGCTGCCCCGCAGCGACATCCAGTTCCACTGGTTCAACCGCGATTACCGCACCTTCGACGACTTTCTCGCCCAGCTTTCCGCTAGGAAGCGCAAGACGATCCGCAAGGAACGCGAGGGCGCGCGGTCGGGGCTCGATTTCGTGCATCTGGCGGGGAGCGAAATCCGCACCGAGCATTGGGATGCGTTCTGGGTGTTCTATCAGGACACCGGCAGCCGCAAATGGGGTCGCCCCTACCTGACGCGCGAGGCGTTCGATCTGCTGGGCGAGAGGCTGGGCGACAGGGTGCTGCTGATGCTGGCGCTGGAGGGGGGCGAACCCATCGCCGGTGCGCTCAATTTCGTCGGCGGCGATACGCTCTATGGCCGCTACTGGGGCTGCACCCGCGAGGTGCGCTTCCTCCATTTCGAGTTGTGCTATTACCAGGCGATCGAGGCGGCGATCGAACGCGGCCTGGTCCGGGTCGAGGCGGGGGCGCAGGGCCCGCACAAGCTGGCCCGTGGCTACGAGCCGGTCGAGACCTGGTCGGCGCACTGGATCGCGGATCCGGGATTTCGCGCCGCGGTGGCCGAATTCCTCGACCGCGAACGCGCCGGGATCGCGGTCGACCGCGAATGGCTCGCCGGCCGAACGCCCTTCAAGAAAACCTAAGCAACCTTGCGCTCGCCTTGTCCGAGCCATTCGCGCGCCCGGCGCTGCGCTTCGGCGATCTCGCGCGCGGTCATTTCGTCGGAAATGTCGGCCCGGCACCAGCTCGCTTCCTCGTGGCCCTTGAGCGCGGCGAGGTTGAACCACTTGTGTGCCTCGACCAGATCGCAAGGCGCGCCGTGGCTGCCGGTCGAGTAGGCGATGCCGAGATCGTAGAGCGCGGCGACTTCGCCTTGCGCGGCGGCGGCGAGGCAACTCGCCACCAGCAGGTCGGTAATGGCGACGGTTTCGGCCTGGATGGCAATGCCGCCTTGGATCGGAATGAGTTCCATGACTTGGTCCCCCCTGTGTCAGCGGTTCCCAGTCCGCCGTCAGGGTCGTTGTTCGCCCGGACATGGTCAACAAATCGTTAACGCCGGGCGCAAAAATTAACCTGATCTTGTTCGGGACAGCTTAATCCACATCGCCATGGGGCGCGGTCCCGATTGCGCCTTGTGCGGGCCGAGGGCGATGACTATAGGCGCGCCCATCGGGTCGTCGAAGGTCACCGGCAGTGGTCGGGGCAGCGGGGCGAGGCGCCTGGGTGTACGGAACTGGGTTTGAGAGGACCACTATGGCAACCGCTGCCAGTGATGCCGAAATCCTTGAAAAGGCAAGAAAGTCGTTCGAGCCGGACTATGTTCCGCGCGATGACGAAGCCTATATGAGCGACAAGCAGCTCGATTATTTTCGGATGCTGCTGCTCGAATGGAAGAAGTCCATCCACGCCGCCGCCGGGATGACCCTGCAATCGCTGCAGGATGGCCCGATCCGCGAACCCGACCTCAACGACCGCGCCTCCAGCGAGACCGACTGGGGCATCGAGCTGCGCACGCGCGACCGTCAACGCAAGCTCATCGCCAAGATCGACGCCGCCCTGCGACGGATCGACGCGGGCGAATACGGCTATTGCGAGGTTACAGGCGATCCGATCGGGCTGAAGCGCCTGATTGCCCGCCCGGTGGCGACGATGACGGTCGAGGCGCAGGAAGCACACGAGCGGCGCGAAAAGGTTTCGCGCGACGACTGAACGAACATCCCTTCCGCGCCTTTAAGGTTTCCTTAGCGACCGTTTCGGTATGCCCAACGCGAACAGGTCGCCCTTGTTCGACGAGATTTCGGACGAGTGTAGGAGCAACAAAAGAGATATGTCGGGGGTCGATACCAGAACAATCTCGCGCGACAGCTTCTTCCTGATGGCCGGGGTGCGCTTTTTCGGCAGCGACAGCGAACACCGGGTCAGGGTGCGCAATCTTTCCTCCGGCGGGATAATGGCGGAAGGCGAGGTGCGGGTCGAACGCGGGATGCGGCTGGAGATCAACTTGCGCAACATCGGCTGGGTCGAGGCCTGCGTCGCCTGGGTCCAGGATACGCGCTGGGGCGTCGCCTTCACCAACGAGATCGACCCCGCGCTGGCCCGGGCCAACATCAACTCCTCGGGCGACATCACCACGCCGCGTCACTTGCGTCCGTCCTCGCTGCTGCCCGAAGGCGAGCAGGTCGATCAGCGTCGCCTCCGCCCGATCTGATCCAGAACGCGAAATGTTCCGCTGATTTTCGCGCCGCGACTTGCTAGGGTCGCGCGCGATGGCCGCCTCCAGACGATCCAGCCCGCTCCTGCTCGCCGTCGCGTTGGCCTTGGCCGGGTGCAATGGCGGGGCGGACGATTCGGTAGTCACCATCGCCTATATCGACGATGCCGCCGCGCTCGAGGCGACGGCACTGCGGCTTTCGCCTGCCGGGCAGCACCTGCGCGCGGCGACGCGCGAAGGGCTGGTCGCGCTCGATGCCAGCGGCGAAGTCGTGCCAGCGATCGCCGAACGCTGGATCGTGACGGACGACGGCCAGAGCTACATCTTCCGTCTGCGCAATTCGGCCTGGCCCGACGGCGAACCGATCACCTCGCAATCGGTCCGCGACCAGTTGCGGCGCACGTTCGCGCGGCTCGAGGGCACCACGCTCGGGCTCGACCTGGCGCAGGTGGCGGAGGTGCGGGCGATGGCGGGGCGGGTGGTCGAGGTGCGCCTGTCGGGCCCGATGCCGGGCTTCCTCCAGCTGCTGGCGCAACCCGAACTCGGGCTTGAGCAGGGCACGCTGGGCACCGGGCCGATGCGCGCCGAAACCGACGACGACACCGTGGTGCTGTCCGCATTGCCGCCGCAGGACCGGGGGCTGCCGGAGATGGAGGGATGGGCCGATGCGGTAAAGACCGTGCGCCTGCGCGCGCTGTCGGCGGAGGAAGCGGTGGCCGCGTTCGCCGCGGGGGAGGCCAACCTGGTATTCGGCGGCACGCTCGCCAACCTGCAGCTGGCCGATACAGGGGCACTCTCGCGCGGCACGATACGGCTCGACGCGGCTCTCGGGCTGTTCGGGTTCGAGTTCACCCATGCCGACGGGTTCTTCGCCCAGGCTGCCAACCGCGAGGCGCTGGCGCTGGCGCTCGATCGCGAGGCGCTGCTTCAGCCATTCAACATCGGCGGCTGGACCCAGACGACGCGGATCGTGCCGCCCGAGCTGACCGAGGCCGAGCGCGGCGCACCGGCTCCGGAGCGCTGGGCGGACACTGCCATCGCGGACCGTCAGGCTGAAGCGGGTCGCCGCGTTGCCGCGTGGGAAGCCGCGAGCGGCGAGGGCCTCGTGCTGCGCCTCTATCTGCCGCCGGGCCCCGGTTCGGACCTGCTGTTCCGCCAGACGGCGCGCAGCCTCGCCACGGCGGGCATTGGCCTGCGCCGCAGCGAGCGTCCCGAAACCGCCGATCTCGTGCTCAAGGACCGCATGGCGCGCTATGGCAGCTCGCGCTGGTTCCTGAACCAGTTCAACTGCCGCGTGGTGCGGGGTCCGTGCTCGCCCGATGCCGATGCGCTCGTGCGCGCCTCGCTCACGGCTGGGACCTCGCAGGAGCAGGTGGCACTGCTGGCCGAGGCGGAGGCGATCCTCAACGCGCAGAACGTGTTCGTCCCGCTGGGCGCGCCGATCCGCTGGTCGCTGGTGCGTGGCGGAGTGGCCGGGTTTCAGGAGAATCGCTGGAACGTGCATCCCTTGTTCCCCCTGACGCAGGCACCCATTTAGGGCCGGATCCCCGCTTTAGGGGCTGGAGAATGCCGATGGCCGACCCGATGCGCCCGCAGACGATGGGTTTCACGCTGCCTACCGGCAACGACCCGGTTTCCATACGCCGCCGGATCGAGGCGATGGAATACCTGCTCGAACGCAGCTTCGTGTTGCCCGGCACGCAGTATCGCTTTGGGCTGGACGGGATCGTCGGCTTGGTGCCCGTGGTCGGCGACCTCATCACCACTGCGATGGGGGCCTACCTTGTGTGGGAGGCGAAGAACCTTGGCCTGCCGAAGTGGAAGCTGTGGCGCATGGCCGGCAATGTCTGTTTCGACGGTGTGCTGGGCGCGGTCCCGCTGGTCGGCGACGCGGCGGATTTCCTGTTCAAGTCGAACACCCGCAACTTGCGCATCGTCAAGCGCCACCTCGACAAGCACCATCCGGCGACGCGCACGATCGAGGGGTAGTTGGCTTGTTCGGTACGCTCACGACATCCGTCGTGAGCTTGCGGCACCAGCCCTCACCCCCACCCGACCACCCATAGGGTACTATCGTTGGGTGGTCGGGTGGGGGTGAGGGCTGGTGCCGCCCGCGTTCGGCTCAGCCGAACAAAGTACGGGTAGTTTCACTTGTCACCGCTTCGCGCTACGGCGCGGCTATGGCCAGCGAAACCACCTATTCCAGCTATCTCGACCTCGACCGAATTCTTGCCGCGCAGCATCCGGTTTCGGGCGCGCATGACGAGATGCTGTTCATCGTCGTGCACCAGGCGAGCGAGCTGTGGCTCAAGCTGTGCCTGCACGAACTGACCGCCGCGCGCGAGTGCATCGCGGCCGACGACCTGCGTCCTGCGTTCAAGATGCTCGCCCGCGTTGCCCGCGCGCAGGGGCAGTTGATCCAGAGCTGGGACGTGCTCAGCACGATGACCCCGCACGACTATTCGACCGTGCGCCCGCACCTGGGCAATTCGAGCGGGTTCCAGTCGGCGCAGTACCGAATGATGGAGTTCCTCCTCGGCGGACGGAAGCGGGAGATGGTTTGCCTGCACGAGGCGACGCCCGAGGTCGCCGCGATGTTGCGCGCCGAGCTCGGCCGCCGCAGCATCTATGCCGAGGCGGTGCACCTGCTCGCCCGGCGCGGCTTCGCCATTCCCGCCGAGGTTCTGGCGCGCAGGCACGAGGGATCGTGGGAGCATTCGGCACAGGTCGAGGCGGCCTGGGCCGAAATCTACCGCGACCCGCAGCGCCACTGGGATCTCTACGAGCTGGCCGAGAAGCTGGTCGATCTCGAATACCACTTCCAGCGCTGGCGCTTCGGCCACCTGAAGACGGTCGAACGGATCATCGGCTTCAAGACTGGCACCGGCGGCACGCCTGGCGTGCCTTATCTGGCGGGGGTGCTGAAGCAGGCGTTCTTCCCCGAACTGCTGAGCGTGAGGACGGCGTTGTGACCGACACCATTCTGGATCGCGCCCGCGAACTCGACCGTGCCGATCCGCTCGGCGAATACCGCGCGCAGTTCGATCTGCCTGAGGGGGTGATCTACCTCGACGGCAACTCGCTCGGTGCGCTGCCCCGGGCCACGCCCGATCGGCTGGCCGAGGTAGTTGGCGGCGAGTGGGGCGACGGGCTGATCCGGAGCTGGAACAGCGCGAACTGGATCGACCTGCCCCAGCGTGTCGGGGCCAAGATCGCGCCGCTGGTCGGCGCCGCTCCGCACGAGGTGATCGCCGCCGACAGCACCAGCGTGAACCTGTTCAAGCTGATCGCCGCCGCGCTGGCGATGAAGCCGGGTCGCAAGGTCATCCTGAGCGAGCCGGGCAATTTTCCTACCGACCTCTACATGATTGCCGGGCTGGAGGCGCAGGGGTTGGCGACCCGCCGCCTCGCCCCGCGCGAGGGGCTGGCCGAGGCGCTGGATGGCGACGTCGCACTGCTGCTTCTGACCCACGTCCACTATAAGACCGGCGAAATCCACGACATGGCCGCGCTCACCCGCGCCGCGCACGCGGCGGGCGCGCTGGTGCTGTGGGACCTGTCGCACAGCGCGGGCGCGCTGCCGGTCCCCCTCAACGCCTGCGAGGCCGATTTCGCGGTCGGCTGCGGCTACAAGTACCTCAACGGGGGCCCCGGCGCCCCGGCCTTCGCCTTCGTCGCCGAACGGCACCACGACGCGCTCCAGCAGCCGCTGACCGGCTGGATGGGCCACGCCGCGCCCTTCGCCTTCATCGACGACTATGCGCCTGCGCCCGGCGTGGCGCGCCTGCTCTGCGGCACGCCGCCGATCCTCGGGCTGGCGGCGCTGGAAGTGGGCGTGGACATCGTGGCCGAAATCGGCGTCGACCGCCTCTACGCCAAGTCGCAGGCGCTGTCGGAAGTGTTCCTCGAAGCCTTGCGCGAACGCGGCGTAGCGCTCGACCTCGCCAGCCCCGCCGACGCGGGCCAGCGCGGCAGCCAGCTATCGTTCCGCCACCCGAACGCCTACGCGCTCAGCCAAGCGCTGATCGCCCGCGGCGTAATCGGCGACTTCCGCGACCCCGACATCCTCCGCCTCGGCTTCGCCCCCGCCTACCTGCGCTTCGAGGATATCGCCGAAGCCGCCCGGCACTTGGCCGAAGTGCTGGCGAGCGGGGAGTGGGAACGGGCGGAGTTTCAAGAGCGGGCGGCGGTTACCTAAGCGACTCCGTTGCACTCGACCCGTGAAAACCGCTTCGTATCAAGGTGGTAATCAAACGAGATCATCAAACAGCCGCCGTCGCTAATGAATGGCAGATCAAGCGGGTCGTCGTACCAACGTCGTTCGCCAGCCGGAACCTGCTCGGGGATTTGAGCTTCGTACTGCTCCCGCCATCCAGCCGCGCAGGGAATTGTACTCCCGTCGGCTTGCGCTTCTTCGCAGTCATCGTTCGGTCCTATGCCGTAGTCAATCGGAACAAGGTAGTGGCCAATGACCTTGTTGCCGGATCGCGCATAGGCGCGTCCGTATTCTTCGAGCGCGAAGGCGTCCTGCGGGAGGGCGATCAACTGCTCGATTTCATTGAGAATCGGGTCTGAACGCTCGGGTTCACCCGCGCAAGCTGTCGTCAGGCAGCTGAGCGCGACGGAGAGCAGCAGCCCTCTCACTCCTCCAGCTCGATGTCCCAGTAGAGCCAGTCCCGCCATGTCTCGTGCAGGTAGTTCGGCGGGAACTGTTTGCCGTGCTGCTGTAATTGCCAGTGCGTCGGGCGGATCGGCTGGCAGTGGAGCACCATCTGCGCCTGCTTGGGCGTGCGGCCGCCCTTCTTCATGTTGCACGGGGCGCAGGCGGTAGCGATGTTTTCCCAGGTCGTGCGGCCGCCCAGGCGGCGGGGGACGACGTGGTCGAAAGTGAGGTGGTGGGTGTCGCCGCAATACTGGCAGGCGAACCGGTCGCGCAGGAACAGGTTGAAGCGGGTGAAGGCGGGGAACTCGCTCGGTTTCACATATTGCTTGAGCGCGATCACGCTCGGGATCTTCATGTCGAGGCTTGGGCTGTGGACCTCTCGCTCGTAGGTCGCGACGACGTCGACCCGGTCGAGGAAGATTGCCTTGATCGCCGTCTGCCACGGCCACAGGCTGAGTGGGTAGTAGGAGAGCGGGGTATAATCCGCATTGAGGACGAGGGAGGGGCACGACGCGAGATTGCGCGTCGGATCCTCCACCGTACTTCGTACCCGGTGCATCCTCTCGATCAGATCGGCTCTGAACACGTCGGCGTTCCTCCCTGATGCAGATGAGTTGGCCATTTGCAGGGTTTGGCGTCAACCCGGTTACAGACAGGCTATCCACAGGGGTGTCCACTGCAACCACCCTGCAATGATATAGCAACGACATGATAACCCGCTTCGCACCCAGCCCAAACGGTCCGCTCCACCTTGGCCATGCCTTCTCGGCGGTTGTGGCGCACGATCTGGCAGCGGCGCGCGGTGGCAGGTTCCTCCTGCGGATCGAGGACATCGACGGGGCGCGCTCGCGGCCCGAACTGGCGGTGGAGTTCCGCGCCGATCTCGCCTGGCTCGGCCTTGCGTGGGACGAGGTGCCCGCGCAGTCGACCCGTGTCGCCAGCTATGCCGAAGCGGCGGAGCGGCTGCGTGGCGAGGGGCTGCTCTATCCGTGCTCGTGCACCCGAGCCGAGATCGTGGCGGCGGCGAGCGAGGTTGGTCCTGAGGGCCCGGTGTATTCCGGCCGCTGCCGCCGCGAGGGACCAGTGCCGGGCCGCGCGGTCGCCTGGCGGCTCGACGTGGCGCGCGCGCTCGATCGGACCGGGCCGCTGGTTTGGCACGACGAACTGGCGGGCGAGCAGGCGGCACGGCCAGAACTGCTCGGCGACGTGGTGCTGGTGCGCAAGGACGAGCCCGCCAGCTATCACCTCGCCGCTACGCTCGACGATGCGGCGGACGGCGTCACGCTGGTGACGCGGGGCAAGGACCTGTTCGCCGCGAGCCATGTCCACCAGCTGCTTCAGGCGCTGCTGGGCCTGCCGGTGCCGCGCTGGCACCACCATGCCCTGCTGCTCGACGAAACCGGGCAGAAGCTGGCCAAGCGCCGCGGCTCGGGCACTGCGGGCTTTGGCCTCGCCGACAGGCGGTTGGCGGGCGAGGATGGCGCCGCGCTGGCGGACGATCTGCGTGCGCGGCGATTCCCCGCTGGAATTGCGCTGGGGAAGGACTAGATAGCCTTCATGACCACATTCCTCGTCATCGTGCTCGTGGTGCTTATGGCACTCGTCGTCGTCTCGCTGGTGCGCGGCATCGTCGCGTTCATGAAAAGCACCAAGCTGGATCTGGAGCGCGGCGACGATCAGGTTGGCGCCAGCGATATGCAGCTGATGCAGAACAAGATGATGTTCGCGCGCATCAAGTATCAGGCGCTGGCGGTGCTGGTGGTCGCGGTCCTGCTCGCCGCGACGCGCTAACCGTCATGCCAGCGAAAGCTGGCATCGCTTGCATCCCGCTGGTGCTTCGCCGAGAGCGACCCCAGCTTTCGCTGGGGTGACGTTCAATGGTAAAGCTCAACAAGATCTACACCCGCACGGGTGACGACGGCACTACCGGCCTCGTCGACGGGTCGCGCTGCGCCAAGCACGCAGCGCGGATCGAGGCAATCGGCGCGGTCGACGAGGCGAACAGCGCGATCGGGCTGGCTGGCGTGATCGCCCGCGCCGCCAGCCACCGCAGCGATGACGCCTCACGGCACGCCGAAGCGCTCTACCGCATCCAGAACGACCTGTTCGACCTGGGCGCGGACCTCGCCACCCCCGGCGACGACTTCGAACCCGGCGAGATGACGCTGAGGATCGTTCCGGCGCAGGCTGTCTGGCTCGAACACGCAATCGACGCGCTCAATGAACGGCTCGAGCCGCTGACCAGCTTCGTGCTGCCCGGCGGCAGCGAAGCGGCGGCGCGCACGCACGTAGCCCGCGCCTCGGTGCGCCGGGCCGAGCGGGCCATGACCGCGCTCGCGGCGGCCGAACCCGTCAATCCCGCCGCGATCGCCTATATCAACCGCCTGTCGGACTATCTGTTCTGCCTCGCCCGCGTGCTCAACGACGATGGCCGGGCTGACGTCAAATGGGTGCCCGGCGCCAACCGCTGATCGACTGCGCCCTTTCCAGCATCGCTGTACCGCGCTAACACGCGCGCTTTGCTGCGCTTGCGAAGGGATTGTGCATTGCAGAAGATTGCCGTGATCGGGGCCGGACAGATGGGTTCGGGCATCGCGCAGGTCATTGCCCAGCACGGGATCGAGGTACTGCTGTCCGATGTAGACGTGACTCGCGCCGAGAAGGCGCGCGAAGGCATCGACCGCGCTCTCGGCAAGCTGGTGGGGAAGGGCAAGCTGGAGATCGCCGAGGCGGAGGCAACGCTCGCACGGATCACCGCGATCGGCGATTACGCCCCGATGGCCGAGGCCGACATGATCATCGAGGCCGCGACCGAGCGCGAGGAGATCAAGCAGCGCATCTTCGAAGGCGCGGGGCAGGTGCTGTCGCAGGGTGCGATCATGGCGTCCAACACCAGCTCGATCCCGATAACCCGCATGGCGAACTACTCGCCCGATCCGCAGCGGTTCATCGGGCTGCACTTCTTCAACCCGGTGCCGGTGATGCAGTTGATCGAGGTCATCCCCGGCCTCGCCACCTCGGCCGAGACGACCCAGCGCACGGTCGCTTTCGCCGAGCATCTAGGCAAGGAAGTGGTGCTGAGCCAGGACGAGCCCGGCTTTGTCGTCAACCGCATCCTGCTGCCGATGATCAACGAGGCGGTATTCGTGCTGGGTCAGGGCACCGCGCGGATCGAGGACATCGACAAGGGCTGTCGCCTGGGCCTCAATCATCCGATGGGCCCGCTGCAACTGGCCGACTTCGTCGGGCTCGACACCTGTCTCGACATCATTCGCGTGCTCTACAAGACCACTCGCGACAGCAAATATCGTCCTGCTCCGCTGCTGGTGAAATACGTCGAAGCGGGTTGGCTCGGTCGCAAGACCGGCAAGGGCTTCTACGACTATTCGGGCGAGGTTCCGCTCCCCACGCGCTGAGATGGAGTCGATTTATTCGATCCGGGGCGGAGGAGGCTCGTTGAGCACGGCTTCGTTCGTCGCTGCGCCATGATCGCCCACGACCGCATCGTTCGCGGGGCTAACCGGCGCGGGCGCGAACCAGCCATCGGGATCGGTTACTGGATCGACCTGGGGCGCACCCTCGACCAGGGTGGGGTCGCTGGTGGTGCCCACGATCGAGCTGGTCTCGCTCGTGGCGAGCGCTTCAGCCTGCTGGGATAGCTCGACACGCTGACCGGCCCATTTCTGGGCTGCGTTGCCGAGCGGACCGCCGTCCTCCTCGTCACCGACGAGTTCGGCCGCGCCGATTGCGGTCAGCAGCACGAACGCAACGGCGACCCAGCGGTTGCGAAACAGCGACGTAAACATGGCCGCGAAGCTAACGCGCTCAGGTTAACTTTCGGTAGAGCCCGCTTCGCGCTTGAGATCGTACAGCATTTCGAGCGCCTCGCGCGCACTGAGCGCATCGGGATCGAGCGCCGCGAGTCGCTCGCGCACTGTGTCGCGCACCGGTTCGGGCGGGGTTTGCATCGTTGCGAACAGCGGCAGGTCGCCGAGGCCCGCAGCCAGTCCGCCGGTTTCAGCGCGACCTTTTTCCAGGCGGTCGAGCACCGCCTTGGCCCGCGTCACCACCGGTTGCGGTACGCCTGCCAGCCGCGCCACGGCGAGGCCGTAACTCTTGTCCGCCGGGCCCTCGGCCAGCTCGTGCAGCAGCACCAGGTCGCCCTTCCACTCGCGGGCGCGAACGTGATGGAGCGACAGGGCTTCGCAGGTGCCCGCCAGATGCGCCAGTTCGTGATAATGTGTCGCGAACAGGCAGCGGCAGCGGTTCGTGCCGTGAACCGCCTCGACCACCGCCCAGGCCAGCGCGAGCCCGTCGTAGGTGGAGGTGCCACGCCCGACCTCGTCGAGGATCACGAAGCTTCGCGGTGTCGCCTGAGCGAGGATCGCGGCGGTCTCGACCATCTCGACCATGAAGGTGGAGCGACCGCGGGCAAGGTTGTCGCTCGCGCCAACCCGGCTGAACAGTCTGTCGACGAGCCCCACTGTCGCGGCCTGTGCAGGAACGTAAGCCCCAGCCTGCGCCAGCAGAACGATCAGCGCGTTCTGGCGCAGGAAGGTCGACTTGCCGCCCATGTTAGGCCCACCGATCAGCCACAGCCGATCGTCCTCAGCGAGCGTGCAGTCGTTCGCGACGAAGCGTTCGCCGCCCCGTGCTAGCGCCGCTTCGACGACCGGGTGTCGGCCTGCGCGGATGTCGAGGCATGGTTCCTCTGCGAGAGCGGGGCGGCACCAGTCGCCATCCGCCGCGCGCTCGGCATGGCTCGCGGAGACATCGATGCGGGAGAGGGCCTGGGCGGTCGCGGCGATTGCCTCGCGCGCCGCGGCGACCGCGCCGGTCAATTCCTCGAAGTGCGCTTCCTCCGCCGCCAACGCGTGTCCGCCCGCCTCGGCGATGCGGCTCGCCTCCTCGTGCAGGCTGAGCGAATTGAAGCGGACGGCGCCCGCCATGGTCTGGCGGTGGGTGAAGCCGCTGTCGGGAGCCATCAGCGGATCGGCATGGCGCGCGGGCACCTCGATGAAATAGCCGAGCACGCCGTTATGCTTGACCTTGAGCGCTGCGATCCCGGTATCTTCGCGATAGCGCGCTTCGAGCGCGGCGATCGCGCGGCGGGCATTGCCCGATGTGCGCCGCAGGTCATCGAGCGCGTGGTCGTAGCCTTCCGCAATGTAGCCGCCCCCGCTTCGCTCGGTCGGCGGGGCCGGAACCAGCGCGCGGTCGAGCCAGTCGACCAGCGCGCCATGTCCGCATAGGCGCGGCAGCAGCGCGTCGAGCAGATTCGGCCGGTCCTCGCGCCGGGCCAGCAATTCGTGCAGCCGCCGTGCTTCGGCCAGTCCGTCGCGCACCTGGCCGAGATCGCGCGGGGAGCCGCGACCGGCGACGATCCGTCCCAGTGCGCGGGCCAGATCGGGAATCGAGCGCATCGCGCCGCGCACGTCGGCCCGCAATATCGGGTCGCCGTGAAAGAATGCGACCAGCGCCAGCCGCCCCTCGATCGCCACTCGATCGGTCAGCGGCGCGGCTAGATCGGCGGCAAGCTGCCGCGCGCCAGCACCCGTCACGCAGCGGTCGACCGCTGCGAGCAGGCTGCCCGCCCGTCCGCCGCCCCCCGCACCGCCTTGCGCCTCGACGATTTCCAGGCTCGCCCGGGTTGCGGCGTCCATTGCCATCAGCGTGGCGCCTGCGCGCGCCTCGGGCGGCAACAGCAGCGGCAGCTTGCCACGCCCGACATGGTCGAGATAGGCGATCAGTCCGCCCGCCGCGGCCAGCATCGCGCGCGAGAAGGTGCCGAACCCGTCGAGCGTCGCGACGCCATGCACCGACTTGAGCCGCCGTTCGCCCTCGTCGCTGGCAAAGTCGGCGCGGGGGCGGACGATCAGGTGACCCGGCCCACCGTCCCATTCGTCCGGCGCGACCACTTCGCTCGGAGCGAGCCGGGCGAGCGCCGCCGCTAGTTCGCCCGGATCGCATTGTTCCAGTTCCATCCGCCCGGTCGAAATGTCGACCGATGCGATGCCGCAGTCGCCCCGCACCTCGCACACCGCCGCGAGCAGGTTTTCCCGGCGCGGTTCGAGCAGCGTTTCCTCGGTCAGTGTTCCGGCGGTGACGAACCGGACGATGTCGCGCCGGACCAGCGCCTTCGATGCCCGTCCCTCGTCTTTGGCGCGCTTCTTCGCTTCCTGGGGCGTCTCCACCTGCTCGGCGATAGCGACCCGGCACCCGGCCTTGATCAGCCGAGCGAGGTAGCCCTCCGCAGCGTGGACTGGCACCCCGCACATGGGCACCGCCTCGCCGCCATGCTCGCCGCGCGAGGTCAGCGCGATGTCGAGAATGCCCGCCGCCGTCCGCGCATCGTCGAAGAATAGTTCGAAGAAGTCCCCCATGCGGTAGAACAGCAGACAGCCCTCCGCCTCGCGCTTCAGCGCGTGGTACTGTTCCATCATCGGGGTGGTCTTGGCGGACATCTACGCGGGCGACCTAAGCCGCGCGCGGTCGATTCGGGAAGGGCAGAGGGGTGCCTTTCCCCTATCCCTTGGCCGTAGCGTCAGCTAAGCGGCTGCCTCATCGGACGAACAAGGGGATTGGCGCGTGGCCGACCAGAAGCAGGCGAGTTTTACCGAGCGCGAGGCGCTGTTCTACCACGAGACCATCCGCCCCGGTAAGATCGAGATCATCGCTTCGAAGCCGATGGCGACGCAGCGCGACCTCAGCCTCGCCTACTCCCCCGGCGTTGCCGCGCCGGTGCTGGCGATCGCGGAAAATCCGGCCGACGCGGCCCGTTACACCGCGCGTTCGAACCTGGTCGCGGTCATTTCCAACGGCACCGCGATCCTCGGCCTCGGCAACCTCGGCGCGCTCGCGTCGAAGCCGGTGATGGAAGGCAAGGCGGTGCTGTTCAAGCGCTTCGCCGACGTTGATTCGATCGACATTGAGCTGGCGACGGAAGATCCCGAAGCCTTCATCAATGCCGTCGCGCTGATGGAGCCCAGTTTCGGCGGGATAAACCTGGAAGACATCAAGGCGCCCGAGTGCTTCATCATCGAGGCCGCGCTGCGCGAGCGCATGAACATACCGATCATGCACGACGATCAGCATGGCACCGCGATCATCACCGCGGCGGGCCTGCTCAACGCCTGCTACCTGACCGGGCGCGACATTCGCGAGGTCCGGGTGGTGGTCAACGGCGCGGGCGCGGCGGCGATCGCGTGCACCGCGCTGGTCAAGGCGATGGGCGTGCAGCACGACCATGTCATCATGTGCGACCGCTCCGGCCCGATTACCCGCGACCGCGGCGATCTCGACCAGTGGAAGAGCGCGCACGCAGTCGATACCACGGCGACGAGTCTGGAGGAGGCGCTGGTCGGCGCGGACATTTTCCTCGGTCTCAGCGCCGCCGGGGCATTGAAGCCCGAATGGGTCTCCAGGATGGCGGACAAGCCGATCATCTTCGCGATGGCCAATCCGGTGCCCGAGATCATGCCGGACGAGGCCAAGGCCGTGCGCCCCGACGCGATCGTCGCCACCGGGCGCAGCGACTTTCCCAACCAGGTCAACAACGTCCTCGGCTTCCCGTTCATCTTCCGCGGCGCGCTCGACGTGCAGGCGACCGCGATCAACGAGGAGATGAAGATCGCCGCCGCCCGCGCCATCGCCGAACTGGCGCGCGAGCGCGTGCCCGAGGAAGTGGCTGCTGCCTATGGCCGCAGCCACCAGTTCGGCACCGACTACATCATCCCCGCCCCGTTCGATCCCCGGCTGATGGAGGTGGTCTCGTCCGCGGTCGCCAAGGCGGCGATGGATTCAGGCGTGGCGCTGGCGCCGATCGCGGATTTCGACGCCTACCGCCACAGCCTCAAGGCGCGCCTGAACCCCACCAGTGCGGTGCTGACCAACACTTACGAACTGGCCCGGCAGAACCCGCGCCGGGTCGTTTTCGCCGAGGCGGAGGAGGAGGTCGCGCTGCGCGCCGCCATCCAGTTCCGCGATTTCGGCTACGGCACACCCATCCTCGTGGGGCGGACCGACAAGGTGCGCGAGAAGCTGGTCGAGCTGGCGGTGGACGATCCGGACAGCTTCGAGATCCAGAATTCGGCGACCTCGAAGCTGGTGCCCGAGATGGTCGAATACCTCTACGAGCGGCTCCAGCGGCGCGGGCGAACGCAGCGCGACGTGCGCCGGATGGTCAACCAGGAACGTAACGTCTTCGCTGCCCTGTTGGTGGCACTCGGCCACGGCGACGCGCTGATCTCGGGCCTGACCCGCACGTTCGCGCAGACGATGCGCGAGGTGAGTATGGTACTCGATCCCAAGCGCGGCGAACTGCCGTTCGGCGTTCACATGATGATCGGCAAGAACCACACCACTTTCCTCGCCGACACCACCATCAATGAACGGCCCAGCGCGGAACTCCTAGCCCATATTGCGCGCGAAACCGCCGCTGTCGCGCGCCGTATGGGCCACGAGCCGCGTGTGGCATTCCTCAGCTATTCGACTTTCGGCAACCCGCCGGGGCAATGGCTCGGCAATATCCGCGACGCGGTGGCAATCCTCGACGCGGAAAAGCCCGACTTCGAATACGAGGGCGAAATGGCGCCCGACGCCGCGCTCAATCCCAAGGTCATGGCGCTCTATCCCTTCAGCCGCCTGTCGGGCCCGGCCAACGTGCTGATCATGCCCGGCCTGCAATCGGCCAACCTCTCGGCCAAGCTGCTGCGCGAACTGGCCGGCGACGCGACCATCGGCCCGATGCTGATCGGGATGGAAAAGCCGGTCCAGATCGTCCCGATGACCGCGATCGCTCCGGACGTGCTGACCCTGGCGGTGCTGGCCAGCGCAGGGGTGGTGGGATAGCGCCTCGGCGCGCGGTTGCATCGCCCCGTCTTGCGGTTCAGCGGCGGGCAAGGGGCCCGCATCAAGAGCCTTTCGCACGTGCATTTGGTCGCACGCGAAAGGAAAAATGATGAACAAGACTATTGCGCTGCTGGTCGCAGGCGCGGGGCTCGCCGCTTCCCCGGCACTGGCCCAGGCCAATACGGCTCCGGGCGGGTTCTACGTCGGCGCCATCGGCGGCTATGAGGGTATCGATGTCGAATCGGGTGACGGTTCGGTCTCGGCCAGCGCCGATTCGGCGGTCTATGGCATCAACGCCGGTTACGACCTCAGCCTGGGCGGCGCGTTCGTGGGCATCGAGGGCGAACTGTCGACCAGCAACGGCTCGACCCAGTTCCCGTCGAGCTTCGGCGGCGCGCGCGACGGGCTCGAGGCCAACGGCCAGTATTACATCGGTGCCCGCGCCGGTCTGGCGCTGACGCCGGGCATCGCTGCCTATGGCAAGATCGGTTACACCGCGCTCGACACGAAGGCGTTCACCTCCTCGGGCTCGCTGTCCGAACTCGAGCGGAACACCGATGGCCTGCGTTTCGGTGGCGGACTCCAGGTCCAGCTGCCCGGCCCGCTCGAAGGCAGGGTCGAATACCGCCGCTCGCGCTACAACAACGTCGCCGATGCCGACTTCGGCCGGGCGACGACCGACCAGGTCGTGGCGGGCATCGGCCTGCGGTTCTGATCCACGACAACCGGAAACAGGCAAGGGCCGCGCCACCCGGCGCGGCCCTTGTTGTTTGCGGGGCTTTTCGCATGGCGGTGTGCCTGGCTTATGGCCGCGCGTGACTGGTAATCAGAGTCAAATGTCCCCGCCAATTTATGGGTTGGCGAGGTAGAGCAGCGCGCTACGGCTGGGCAGGAAGAAGTACCCGCCCGCCCGCAGGGTGGTGAACGCGGAAAGCCCGGTCACTGTGATCGTGCCCCCGGTGGTGGGGATCGAGAACTCGCCGGCACCCGCTGGGCACTGGCCCACCACCGGGTCTCGCTCGCTTTTCAGTGCGTGGAACCCATCGGCCTGTAGCCAGCTGCGCTGGACGAATTCGAACTGTCGTTCGAGATCCTCGCAGATGGCGACGAAGAACAGGCCTTTTTCGCCGTCATCGCGCTGGTAGTTGCGTCCGCGGCGCATAAGTCGATGGCGATTGACGATCGCGATCTCCTGCTCGTCACCCGGTAACAGACTGTCGCGCGGATTGGCGCGGCGGACGTGCGCGCCAAGCGGACATTGCAGGCCGCGTGGATCGTCCCGGCCGAAATCGAGCACATAGTCCGCCTTCTGGATCATGTACCCTCCTGCGGAGCCGCCGGTCACAAGCGGACTACCCATTGCCAGCGCCTTCCTCGTCGGGCCACTTGCCGGTACGCGCGAGAAGGCTGCATCGGGGTCGGTCGGATTGCCTATGAGCGAGGCTCCGCTTTTCCAGCGTCCGACCATCTTGGCTGCCACCCACTCTGCGTCCACCGGCACTCCGACTGCACCGCCGATGTGGAGGTAGGTTTTCTTTATCCGCTGCGCAGCCTCGCGGCACGTCTGCTCGAACAGCTCGGGATGTTGCTGCAGCACGCGGATCGCCATGAACGAGCCATTTCGCCCAAAATCGCGCAGCAGCGCATCGCGGTCGCGACTGCGGCGTTTGCCGAACCGGGGGTATCGCTCGGCAGCGCGCGCGATGTCGGGCAGAAGATCGTGCGGATCGCGTTCCGCCGTGACCGTGATCGACGGAGGAAAGAAGCCCTGCGCGTTGCGATAGCCGTAAATCATTTCGCCTGTCGCGATGACATCGTCCGGATTGCGCTCACGGTCGGCCTTGATCGCCCCGGCTATCACCGGCTGGACGATACCATCGCGAAACCCGAAATGGTCGCGCGGGAAGCCGCCTGGTTCGAGTGGATCAGCCGACTGCGCATCGACTAGCCGCAGCCCGTACAGTCGGGCCAGTCCGACATGGAAATCCAACTTTCTCTTATGCCTGGCCGGATCCGGCGAATAGAGAGTCAGGACGACATCTACTCCGCGTTCCTGGTCGCCGCCGTCGGTCCATCGCCAGTTCGACGGCGCTTCGTGGTCGCGATCGCCGAGCCGACCCGCGCGCTCCTCCATGCCCATGGCGAACGGGCCGGGCAGATGGTCGATGGCAGGGTGATTGTCGCCCAGCAACAATGCCAATCCGCGCGCCGACAGCCCAATGGCCGCGGCGCCGTCGACCGAATCCTTTTCGCCGAAAGTCAGGCGATATTCGGGTCGGAGCCAACCTTTCGGGTCGAGCAGGTCAGCCAGAAGACTGAATTTCGATTTCTCGGCATTATCGATCCTGTACCCGATGAGCGCCTGGAGCCAGCGAGCCGCATTGTCGCGATCTTCAGGCAGCGCGAACATAAGATAGTCGGCATGGGGCAACTTGGCGAAGCCGTTGAAGACGACCGCCTGGACTTCCTCGCTTTCGATCTCGTCCTCGCCGCGTGGGGCCGAGCCGAAGAGCGACAACCACGCGCGCGCCTCGCTGTCGCTGGTGGCACGCGCCAGCCCATCGTGAATCAGAGCGTTGCGACGGATCTGGTCGGCAGTCAGGCCCGGGAAGCGGCTGTACCAGAATGCGGTCGGGACCTGTTTGCGGCGCACGTAATGCTTGAACGAATCGCCGTCCTCCGCCCCGTCGAGGATGAGGAAACGAGTGCGCGGGAATCCTGCGCAATTGGACCAGGCTGCGGTCTGCCCGGCGTGGGCGCGGGTGATGAAGTCCTCGAGGTAGCTTTCCCAGCTGCCGTCGTAGTTCGACTGGAAAATCATCGTGCCGGTTCCTGGCAGGCGGACCCAGCGGGCGAACTGGATCGTACCCATCGAAAGCACGAACCCTGGCCGGTAGAAATGCGATACCAGCTTGCGGATACCCCACAGGGCAAGCGCCAAGGTGAGACGGCGCAGCAGCCCCCGTTTCAGCGGGGTGACCACGGTGATGTGGTTCTTGACATGGCCCGGCAGATCTTCGCTCGCGGCCAGTGCCCTCAAGTGGGCGAGAGCGGGCGGTTCACGGTCCACCGGATCGCGCGTTTCCTTCCAGCGCAGCAATGCAATGAATGCGGCTGCGACCAGTGCGATCAATACTGCTGCCGAGGCGAACCCCTGCAACGCGAGCCACGGCAGCGAAAGCAGCAGCGGTTCGCGCTGACCCCGTCCCGGATCGAGGGCGAGGTAAAGGAGCACCGTCGCTGCACCCCACAACAGCACGAACGACAGGTAGAACTGCACCGCTGCTCCTGATCGGGCAACGTGCAGCCAGCCGAGCGATTGGTCGCCCGGATCCCAGTCGCTCAGCGGCAAGTGGCGATCACGCGGCTTGAGCAACAGCTTGTCGAAGTGCGCCCCACGCGCAGCGAGCTTCTGCCAGCCGGTGTCGGAGCAAAGCACCGCGTCCTGACGGATCAGGCGGCGGACCAGGCTTGGCAGCGCGGCGGGGCGGCTGCTGCGTCCGAGTTCGCGCCGCTGGCAAGCGTCCACTACTTCGCGGGCATAAGTCGCGAGTTCGTGGTGATCTGCAATCTCGCGTACAGACAAACCGGGCAGCCCGAAGAAGTTCAGCGCGGTCGCGCCCCACGGTTTGCCATGCATCGCCACCCGGTGGGGGCGCAGGAAGGCCCACAAGTCGTCGGCAGGCTCGAGTTCGAGAATCTCGCGCAGGGGAGCGCTGATAGCGTCGATTGCGGCGTGTCCGCCAGCCTCGGCCGTTCCATCGCAATTGATCTCAATCATCACGAAGATTTTCGTTCGAGATCGTGCCGTGGTTTCGATGGCCGTCAGCGACAGGAAATGTACCAGTCCGACCTTATCGAGCGCATCTCGCCACCCGATCGACTGCATCGCCTGATCGATGCGGGTATTGATAGCCGCTGGTGACTCGCCCGTTTGCATTGGAACGGCGAAGAGCAGCCCGTTCTGGTCGATTCCCTTGCTCTTGGGATCGACAGAGGGGGCGTCGTATTCGACCACCGCGCGATCGGGGAACGGGCCCAGCCAGCGCATTTTCATCCGGGGCAAAGAATGCTCGACGCCTGGCCGAGAGAGTAGCTCCGCGATGGTCGGAATGATCTGGGCCAGTGCCAGCTCCTTGCCAAGGCAATGGTGGGTGAGATGACCGAACAGCAGTTCGGGTTCGGCTGAGCGGTCGATCCTGAACTCGGAGGGTGATGGCCACGCGTCTGGATCCCGCAGCGCCGCCATGGTCGAAGCGAGGACGAGGGTCTGTGCCGGAATCTTGTAGGTGCGGCCGTTGGCGGCCTTGAAATCGGCATCCTTCGGGCACCAACGCCATTGTCCCGGAGCGAGCGCCGGATCGAGCCGTCCGGCTTCGAGCAGTACGCGTCGTAAAGTAGCGTCGTCTTTTTTTCTCGCCGCATCCAATGCGGCAGCGCGCGCGCCGCGATGACGAGCGAGCAGACCGAGCATCTTGCCACCGGCCAGCGAGTTGGTCGGAACGAACCCTACGGCCAGCCCGATCAGGATTGCCCGCGATTCCCCTCTGGTCGGACCAGTTGCCGTCCCTTCCAGCCGAACCAAGCGACCGGCCAGCGTATCGTTCGCAAGACTGGAAGCCTTCTGCGCGTTCTCCAGTGCACGGTCGACCATAGCCCTTAGGTTCACCCCTGCCTTTGCCGCCAGTTCGCCCGCGACCTCGCTTCCCTGCGGATCGGCAAACAACAGATTGGATGCGGCGAGCGACCACTCGGCGAAGCTGTCCGCGTCCCTTGGGACGAGGCCCATGTATCGTGCGCAGACTTCCGCCGCGACGCGTGTCATCAGATCGCGCTGTGCGTCGATCCGGCCCTTGCCGGCATCGAGCAAAGCATTGGCATAGCGGCGCGAAAGATCTTCTATCAGCTTGGTGTCCTCTTCCAGGACGACCTTGTTCAGATTATCGCGCTGATCGAGGTGCGCCTGCCCGTCGAGGCCGAGAACGAACGTGTCTCCACCTGCTAATGCTCTCATTTCCGGCCCGAAAGGGACACGGAATTGACTGGTGTCAGCGAGAATCGTGCGCACGTCTGCTTCGCTGGTCACGATGACCAGATCGCCGAAGCGGGCGACCGGCGCGATGCGCTGAAGCACCTTGAGGATCGGCCAGAGCAGCTTGCGGAACAGCCATCCCAAAAGCCGCGCCTTGATGCCCCGCGCGCGAAGTCGCTCAATGTCGAACGGTACATCATCATCCGCTGCCGGAAGGATGGGTCCGGGCTGCTGCGACATCAATCGCCGATATTTCCACCTCGACATCAACGCCCCCTGATGACTGCTCTGTCGGCTTCCGCCGCGATTGGCCCGCCGATCGCGAGCGCGCGTAGAAGCCGTTGATTCCAAGCCGGATCGACGAAAGGCATCCAATCCAGCACGGTGCGATATGTCGCGGCCTTCTCGGCTACGACCTTGTCGCGCACGCGCTTTGCCGCGGCGGTTTGTCCGAGTTCGAGCAGCGAAGAAACTTCGATCACGTGGGCCAGGACATAGCCGGGATGTGTGATCTGGATCTCGCGTGCCTTGCCCAGTGCCTCATCGTAGCGGCCGAGCATCCACAGGACCGTCGCCAGCTGGCCGATTGTGTGGAACCGCTTCGGATCGAGCGGGGAAAGGAAAAGCGCATGCTCGAGCGCTCCGAGCGCACCTTCCGGATCGCTGCTCAGGTAATGGGCGGCTCCGAGATGCGAAGCGGCTTGCGCAGAACTCGGATCGAGCGCGCAAGCTTGCAATAAATGCTGAATGGCCCTGTCGCTGCGACGGTGCCAGGTATCGATGATGCCCGAAAACAGCGGACCGCGCGCATCGGTCGGATCCGCCCGCATCGCAGCGCGAACCAGCGGCGATATCCGCGACGATTGTTCGGGCCCCGCGCGATCGATCCAGCTTCGCCACAGCGCAAGGTTTGCTCGCAGCATCAGCAGTTCCGAATGCGACGGATGCTCGGACAATGCGGTCTCGATAAGGTGTGTCGCAGAGTCGAAATCGGTTCGGGTGAACTGGTTTATGTGGAAGCGGATCTTCCAGGCGATCTGGGCGAGGTCACCATCGTTGTCGGCCCGGCCGAAGGCATGGCGTTGCTCGCTGAGGTCGAACGCTTCTCCGATGGAGTTTACCGCGCGGGCAACCTCGCGCTGCATCGCCTCGCCATCGATACCGGGCGGCAGCGGTCGGGTCTCGCTCCAGCGGATGATCTGCGCGGGCATTTCCAGCATGGCGAAATTGACTGCCAGCTGCGGTCCCCGCGCAAAGACTTCGGTCTGCAATACATACCGCGCGCGCAGCGTTTCCGAGATTCTCAGGCTGGTGCGCGGGTCGTCGGGCTCGGTGGAAACGATCCCGGTCGGGATGATCGGCAGCCATCGCAATCGCGGCAGCAAGTCGATTAATCGCTGCGTTAGCTCGTCCGCTCGCTCCCTGCCGATGCTCGACCGGGTCAGGTCGCTCGTCGGTAACGCGACAATCGTTGCCTGGAGGCCGGGTGGGCGGGCAGGACCAGAGGCAGGTGTGGCATTCGGCTTTTGCAACTGGCCCTCGCGCAGATCGACCAGCCGACTGCGCATTTCGCGCAACCAGTCCTCGAAATCTTCTTCTCCAGCGATATCGACACCTTCAAGGAAGTCGGTGGTCGACGGGCCGAGAACAGCCAGGTGGTCAAGATCGATCCATAGCCCCTCGGTTTGGAGGCTGATCACGCGTTGCTCACACCGCAGGATGTCGAGATCGGCTGCTCCGAGCGCCTTCTTGAGGTTGGCCAGTTCGCGCCGCAAGCTGCTTTGCGCCTGCTTGTGCGACCGCGATCCCCACAGCATCTGCTGTAGCCAAACGCGGGAGCGCTCGCCCCGCTCCGACGTGGCCAGCATAGCGAGCAGGGCAATGCCCTTGCGACTTTGAATGGCGACTTCGCGCCCGGATGAATGCTCCAGCCGTGGATAACCCAGCAGGTAAAACCTAGCCAATGTTGATCCTGACGCGACCATCACTCTGCCCCGCACCCCCCGGAATCAATATCCGTTGCCAAAATTCTCCGATGCGCCCTGTCGTTAACCACTGCGCTAGTTGAACTCATGCGGTGACGGAAGGCGAAATTAGCCCAGATGTTGCATTTTTCACGACTTACGAGCGCTTTAGTAGCGCTTCGAGAGCGCAATTCGAGCGCGTTGCATCCGATACCCCCGACCAAGCCGGACACAGTCATGTCCGTAAAGCGAAACGCTCAAATCGAGCATTCAGGGGGTAAATGTTATGAGAACCACAAAGACCACGCTCGCAATCGGTGTAGCCGGCATGGCGCTTGCCACCGGCCTCAGTGCGCCGGCCCAGGCGGCCTGCACCGTGAGTGGCAGCACCGTTACCTGCACGGCCGATAGCACCGCGGCAGAGGTTAACGCGGCATTGGCCAGCGTTGTCGGCACCGATGTGACGCTGAACATCGCGAGCAATGCGAACGTGGTTCAGCCCGGCACGGCGATCTCGCCGACGCAGCAGGGAGAGGTGGTCGTAACCAACGCCGGTGACGTGGGCGAGAATGCGGCGCGCGTGAACCTCACTTATGTGGGAACGGCTGACGCAGCGACCAACACCTTCGATCTTGCCAACAGCGGCAGCATTTCGGGCAATGTTGGCATCTTCAATGTTGGTGGTCCGATCTCGGTCGATAACAGCGGCCTCATCGGCAACGGCCTGACGATCTCTACTACGGGCTCAGGTGCCGTAGTCATCAACAGCAGCGGTATGATCGATGCCGATGGCGCGACCGGCGTGTCGGTGAACACGCGCGGCGATGTCGATGTGGTAATCGAAGGAGATGTAGGCAACGTCGCGACGGAAACGATGCCTTCGGCCCTGAAGAATGTCTCGGTATCGAGCTTCCAGAGTGTGACCACCGGGGCAACCACTACTGTAACCACCATTGGCACCGCGACTACGACTACGACTACAAATGCCGCCGGGAGTTTTTCAGTAGAGGGCGGGGCGGCATCGGTTGCACTTGCCGAAGGCGGAAATTCCGGTGCGATTTCGGTCAGCGGCCTCGATTCGGCAGCTGCGGCAGTGGACGGAACGGTTGGCTCGAGTACAGAGATTCGAAACGTCGTGGCGAACTCGAATACGTTCGCTGTGGATAGGACAACCGTCACTGTGGTCGACGGAGCCAATTCGAGTTTCTCGGATACGAACGTGCGCACTGCGTTGGGCGGCACGGCCAGTGTAACGGTAGGCGAGACCGGCAATGTCAGCGGCAGTGTCACAGCAAATGGTTTGGCAGGAGCATCGGTTGCGATCGATGGTGCGGTAGGCCGCGCGAACGCGCCAGCTGGCGCTACCGCCTCGTCGAGCGGCTTCGATAGGACCACTGTATCGACCAGCGCCACGCAAGGTGCGGTAGTGAGTTCCACCTTCGACCAGACGACCACGGTCGTCGGAGGCGACGCTGATATTTCCGTCGGTGAGACCGGAGCGCTTAACGGCTTTGCCTCTGTTTTCGCCAATGGCGACGCCTCGGTGGCAAACGCTGGTTATATCAGCGGTAACGTCTTCGCGACAGCGGGCGGAACGGACTCAGTCTTCGAACAGGCGTCGTCAAACGATGGCGCGGGCAATTCCGACTTTCGCCAGCTCAACGAATCCACGACCACTGGCGGGACAGCCTCGATCGACAACGCCGCAGGCGCGCTGATCGGAGCAAGTGCGACCAGCCCGGTCTTCGTTTCGGCATCAGGTGACACCGCAGCGAGCGTAACCAACGCTGGTCGCATCAACGGCAGTGTCGCGGTTGAATCGAGCGGCCAGTTCAATTCCAATGAGTTTGCGCAGGCCAGCACGCAGTCGACCGCCGCGGCAACCGGTGTGATCACGGCCATCACATCCACCAATTCCGCCTCAGTCACAACCAATCTCGGCGGGGATGCAAGTTTCGCCAATGCCGAGGGCGGTCTGCTGACCGGATCGGTCGACGTAAGAGGCCAGGGCGGCGCTACGGTGACGAACAACGGCGCTGTGATCGGCACGACTTACGTCCAAAGCACGTTCGATGACCAGGTTTCCACTTCCGGATCCATCACGACATCGGTTTTCGTGCCCGGAGCCGATGGAGGAACCACCATTACTCGAAGCGACACCAACAGCTTCATCCAGGCGTCCACAGGGGGCGACGTCACCGGCACTTACGCTGGTTCCAATGGGGCGGTGCAATTCGCGCCGTTCGGCGGGGCGAGCGATGGGTCGGTGACGCAAGTCGCCAACGGCAACAGCACGGCACTGGTCAGCGGACTGATCGTTGGGAATTTCACCGGCAATGCCAGTGGCACAGTGTTCACCTCGATTAGCAGCCTCGGATCAACCAACGTGTTCGATGCCGATGGCGATCAGCGCAGCTTCGACGACAGCTTTTCGGCCGAAAGCACCACCCGCCAATCTGACAGCAACAGTACGCTTGCGGTTAGCGGCGGTACGATAACCGGCAGCGCCACACTGTTCGCGACCGGTGCAGCAAGCGCGCAACTCGGCAATGGGGCGGAGATCGGCGGATCGTTGAGCGTGACAGCGCAGGGTTTCGCCGGTGACGATCAATCACAGACCAATGAACGCAGCTTTCGTTTCGACGAGGACGGTGCCTTCACTGGTCGCGAAGAAGTGTTGACCGCCAGCTATCAGAGCCTGGTCAACGGCGGTGATGTCTCGGTATCAATGGGTGAGGCGACTGTCGGTGGAAATGTGAACCTCAACGGTACTGCCGGAAACAACACCTTCGTTCTGGCCGAAGACGGTGCTGTCGGCGGCGCGGTATTCCAGTCGAGCAATGTCAGTGATTTCGCACTCGAGGAAACACTTACCACAACGGCCACTCCTACCATCACTACGCAGACGCGCGATTATGCACAATCCAGCACCGCACTCGGCGGCGGCGTGTCGGCGACGGTCGCGGGTACTATCGGCCTCGCCGGTGGCGATCTGCTCGAATATGGCGATGTGACATCGGCCGCTGGGACGAGCCTGTCGTTGTTCACCAATGCCGGAAACGCTTCGGCGACCGTGACTGGCCAGGTTCGCAATGGGATTTCGGTCTTTACTACGGGCTCCGACACTACCCTGGATTTCCAGCAGACGACGCGGAACGGCTTGACCACCGCTTACTCTGAGCAGCGTTCTAGCACGGCGACCGGGGGCACAGCCACTCTCGTGATTGCCGCCGACGATATCGATGTGCCCGCGAACTTCGGTAACATCTTCGTTGCCGGCCGTGACGGATCGAGCGTGACGATCGGCGTCAACAGCTCGGTTCTGGCTGCGCGAAACACGGTGAGCTTGGTAGTTGGCAGCAATTATGCCGACACGACCTCGACCCGTGATGACACCTACACCGGCACCGTGCTGACCGGGCAAGTGCTGACGTCCACCTCCACGATTGTAGGTGGCGCATCGAGCTTGACCAACAACGGCCGTATCGGTTTTGACGGTGGCACCGGGTTCGGCGGTCAAAATGCCGTCGTGCAGGTCACCAGTCCGACCAGCGCATCGGCGACCAACAACGGTGCAATCTACGGCTCGGTCAATGTGCGTTCGCTGCATCAGAACCTTGCGACCACCACCACCCGAACCAATCTCAACGACGTAACGCGCGTCGATACTATCGACCGGGTTTATGAAGCGGATGGCGGTACGGCGACGTTGACCAACAACGGCCTTGTGACCGGCAGTGCCAGTGTCGCGGCCCTCGACGGCGTAGTCACCAACAATGGCGTCGTTCGCGGCAGCCTCTTCCTGGGTGCCAGCGTCAACAACTACACCACGCGCTCGGTCAATACCCTGACTCAGATTGGCGAAGAGGAGGTACTCGACCTGGCCGAGGCCATCGAGCAGAACTACGCCGTAGCCCAGAACGGCTTTCTCGGCGGCACGATCTCGGTCTCAGGTGCGTTCGGTTTGCTCGACGATACGGTCCAGACGAGCAACATCACCGCCGACATCGCCCTGAATTCGGGGTCGGTCACCGGCGGCGGCGTTGTCGCGGAATACGATGACCGAACCGGCGAACGGTTCACCAACACGACTGTCAATCTCAATGGCTCGGGCTATCTCGGCATCGGCGATGTTGCCCTTGCTGCGCTCGACGACGCATTTGGCGATGTGGATCCGCAAATCGCACTTACTGGTGACCTGTCGGCTTATGCCGGGGGAGCACGGGTGCTGGGGGTCGAATCGCTGAACAAGACCGGAAGCGGGGTGTTTCTCATCACCGGGGCGAATTTTGCTCCGGTCAACAACACCAACCGTTTTGCAGACTACACGCTCGACATCGGCGCCTTCACAATCTCGGGGGGCGAGATCCAACTCGACACCACCACCTCCGATGGCGTGTTCGGCATCCGCGGGAATGTAGTCAACAACGCAGGTTTGGTGCTCGGCAGCCGGGTTGCGCTCCCCGCTCCGCTGTTCGGCACCAACGCTTCCGTAACCGCTATCGACGGGGTTGAAGTCTATCAACAGGGCAACTTCACCCAGTCCAGCACGGGCACGCTGACAGTGGGCATCACACCAACTCTGGTGCGGGTTGTGGATCCGGCATTCTCGAGCGTCAGCTTCTCGAGCAATCCGCTGGCGGTTCAGCAGATCGGACTGGCATCGGGTCTGTTTACGACACCGGATCGCGCCTTCGGACAGGCATTCACCGATCTTGGGACCGGCTTCCTGACACTGGACGGCAATCTCAACCTGGGCGGCACGGTACAATTGCTTTCGCCCACTGGCGGACTGTTCACCAACGGACAGCGGGTCGATATCGCCAGTGTGTCGGGCACGGTGAATGCCAGCGCGAACGTTGTGGTCAATGGCCGCTCGAACTTCGTCACTTTCGATCTCGCCACCCGTAGCCAAGGCGGACGCACCATCGTGTTCGTCAGTGCCGATCGGGCTGGCTTCGAAACGGTCGCCACAAACCAGAATGCGACTGCGACCGGCACCGCGCTCAGCGCGGTCTTGCCCGGAGTGGTGGCGACTATCAGAGCGGGCTCGGTCGGGGGCATCGGCATCAACGGCAGCCAGTTCGTTCTGGCGCAGGACCTGGCCAATATCTTCGTAGCGTTCGACAACCTGGTGACCACCGCGCAGGTTGCAGAGGCACTCAACGAACTGGCCTCGGGCGAATTTTACGGTTCGTTCATCGGGATGTCGACCACGGCACCGTTTGTAGATGCAATCACCACGCCGCGACTGCCGGAAGGCGCGACCGGGTTCAACGTGTGGTTCGCGCCGTCGGGCGATTTCGCCAAGTACGACGGCGACAGCGCGATCGGTTCGTTCGATGTCGATGCTGACAACTATGGCGGCTCGCTCGGGTTCGGCGTCGCCACCGGTAACGGGGAGTTGGGGGTCGGCTTCGGATACGGACGGATCGATGCCACTTCACGCGGCAGGTTGCTTCATGCCCAGGCTGACACCTGGATGATCGGTGCCTATGCGCGGCAGGCGTTCGGACCGCTCGCGGTCGGCGCCGAGCTGGTGTACGGCTGGAGCACCTGGGACGCCACGCGGACCATGCCGCTGATGTCGCGCGAAGCCCGCGCCGAATTCGACAGCACTGAACTGCGCGGCACTCTCCATGCCGAATATACTGTCGACTTCGGCGGCGGCTGGATCGCACCTTACGGACAGCTCGCTTTCCGCAAGTATGACTTCGACGGTTTTACCGAAGAAGGAGCCGCCTCGGTGAACCTGATTGTCGAGCAGGCGAAGGATACGGTGTTCTCGCCGGCGTTGGGACTGCGTGCCGGGACGACGTTCGATACCGGAATGGCAACCCTTCGGCCCGAGATCGATGTGTCCTACACCTTCCAGGGCGACACCAACAGTTTCCGCGACGTCGCCTACCAGGGGGCACCGGGAACCAGCTTCCGCCTCCAGGGCATCGAACCGGAAAACTACTTCACCATCGGAGCCGGACTGTTTGCCGAAATCGGTCGCCACTCAGGGGCTTTCCTGCGCGGAAGCTACACGACTGGAGACAATGTGAAAGTCACCAGCGTCAGTGCGGGGGTCACGATCGGGTTCTGATCGTACTGCACAGCACACCACGATGGGGCGGGGCTCCAGCAGGAGCTCCGCCCTTGTCGTTTCGCCGGGGGAGTCCTTCTCCGCCCGATGCCATTCGCCGGAGGACGCATGGCCAATTGCGAGGAACTGTTCGACATCATGGGGGCTGTGTTCCCCAACAGAATACGGGCCATCTTCTCCGATCGAAGGTTGGTGGGATTATCGGGGCCATACCCGCACGAGATGCTCGACTCGATCGGTCAGGAAATGACCGCCAGCTGCCCAAGTCACGGCAGTTTCGAACTTCGTACCGCGCTTGGTGCAGTCGTCGCCTCGAACCGCCGGTTGATCCGCGTGCCACCGCACCCGGATATGGTGGTCCGGTTCATCCATTTCGGGCACGAGCCGGGTGGCGCCTGCGAGATCCTCGGGCTTGCTGCCGGGCCACCCGACACAATCGACCTGCTGCGAGATACTCGGCCCGGCGCGATGCCCCTCTCGCGGCGCGAGATGCAGCTCACGCTCGACCTGGCCGCAGGCCGGACCCTACAGGAAGTCGCAGACCGTGAGGGCATATCGATCAGCACAGTGCGAAACCAGGTCAAGAACGCGATGCGCTCAACCGGCACTCATTCGCAAGCGCATCTCGCCTCGGTGGTACGGGACTGGTTATTGTAGTGGACGGCGTCCGGCAACAACTCCTTAACTGCGTAAAGGCATGAAGGGGTTCGTTGAAAGGACGGTCGTACAATGCCCCTCCACGCGCAGTCGGCCCTGATCGAAACTTCGAAGGATCCTCGTAAAGGCGTCCGGCACAAACTGCTGCTCCCGGTGTCCGCTGTACAGGGCGTGGGATTGGCCGACGCGGTCATCCATAATTTGTCCGAAAGCGGGCTGCTGATCGAAACCGCCCGCCATCTTGCGATCGGCGAAACGATCGAGGTCCAACTACCCGATACAGGGACAAGGGCAGCCAAAGTCGTATGGGGCAGCGATGACCTTTACGGCTGTGAATTCGTCGATGACCTTCCCGTTGGGGCCGTCAGCGCTGCACGCCTCCGCGCGCCGTTCGATATGGAGCGTATCGACGAAGCCGATGAGTTGCCCGGCCCCTCGACAGCGCGGACCAACGACGAGAAACTCCCGTTCCCCGCGCGCCTTTATACCGTTCTTGGTCTCGCCGTGCTTTCCTGGGCGGTCATGGCCGGCGTTGTGGCCTGGATCGTCGGCTGAGCGGCTGGATGCCGAGAAACATCGCGCCTGCGCGCTAACCGGTTTCCAGCGCAACCAAGTGGCTCTAAGGCGCGAGCGATGGACCGCAGCGCAATCGTTCATGACAACTTCGTCCGTCGGGTCGGCAGTGGCGATCTGCCATCTGGCAGTGCCCCTGCCGGACCGCTCGGCAGCGCGGCGGCGGTGCGGCTCTACCGTTCAGGCTGCCTCACTCGCGCGCTCGACATCGTCAGCCGCAGGATGCAGGCAGCGGGCGAGGGTTTCTACACCATCGGCTCGTCCGGGCACGAGGGCATGGCCGCGGTCGCGGCTGCGCTGCGTCCCACCGACATGGCCTTCCTCCATTATCGCGACGCGGCGTTCCAGATCGAACGGGCGAACCAGGTTCCGGGCCAGTCGATACTGTGGGACATGCTCCTCAGCTTCGCCTGTTCGAGCGACGACCCGATCAGCGGCGGGCGGCACAAGGTGCTGGGGTCCAAAGCACTAAACATCCCGCCGCAGACCTCGACCATCGCCAGCCATCTGCCCAAGGCTGTGGGGGCTGCCTATTCCATCGGGCTGGCACAAAAGGTTCAACCGGCGCATCGGGCCATGCCCGGCGACGCGCTCGTGATGTGCAGCTTCGGCGATGCCAGCGCCAACCACTCGACCGCGCAGGGGGCGATCAACACCAGTTGCTGGACCGCCTACCAGAAAGTGCCGATGCCGGTGCTGTGGGTGTGCGAGGACAACGGGATCGGCATCTCGACCAGGACGCCCAGTGGTTGGATCGCGGCCAATTTCGCGCACCGCCCGGGCCTCGGCTATTTTGCCTGCGACGGGCTCGACATCTACGATACCTATCGTGCTGCGAGCGAGGCGGCGGAATACGTCCGCACCCGGCGCAAGCCTGCGTTCCTGCACGTGCGCACGGTGCGGCTTTATGGCCATGCCGGGGCGGACGTGCAGACCGCCTATATGACCAAGGCCGAGGTCGAGGCCGACGAGGCGAACGATCCGCTGCTGCACACGGTGCGGCTGCTGGAGCAGGCCGGTGCGCTCGGGCGAGAAGTGGCGCTGGAGATCTATCTCGGGACGCTGGATCGGGTGGAACGGGTGCGCGCCGAGGCCGTCACCCGGCCGCGCCTGAAGACCGCCAGCGAGGTGATGGCGAGCCTGATCCCGCCGCGCCGCGAGCACGCCCCCAGCAATGGCCCTACGGCCGAGGCGCGCGCCGCCGCGTTCGGCGCGGACCTGAAGGCGATGGAATCGCCCCAGATCATGAGCCGCTGCATCAACTGGGCGCTCACCGACCTCATGCTCGAACACCGCGAGATCGCGCTGATGGGCGAGGACGTGGGGGCCAAGGGCGGCGTTTATGGCGTCTCGCAGAAGCTGGTCGGCCGCTTCGGACGGGCGCGGGTGATCGATACACTGCTGGACGAACAGTCGATCCTCGGGCTGGGGCTAGGCATGGCGCACAACGGCCTGCTGCCGATCCCGGAAATCCAGTTCCTCGCCTATTACCACAATGCCGAGGACCAGTTGCGGGGCGAGGGCGCGACGCTGCCGTTTTTCTCCAACGGCCAGTTTACCAACCCGATGGTGCTGCGGATCGCGGGGCTGGGCTACCAGAAAGGGTTCGGCGGGCACTTCCACAACGACAACTCGTTCGCCGCGCTGCGCGACGTACCGGGTCTGATCCTGTGCTGTCCATCCAATGGCGCGGATGCGGCGAAGCTGCTGCGCGAATGCGTGCGGCTGGCGCGCGAGGAGCAGCGCCTGGTCGTGTTCCTCGAACCGATCGCGCTTTACCCGATGCGCGACCTGCACGAGCCGGGCGACGGGGCGTGGCTGCGGCACTACCCCGAGCCGGGCGAGCGGATCGGATTCGGCGAGGTGACCGCGCATGGCGATGGCACGGACCTCGCGATCGTCAGCTACGCCAACGGATTGCACCTGTCGTTGCAGGCGCAGAAGCGGCTGGCCGAGAGCGGGACAGCCACGCGGGTGATCGACCTGCACTGGCTCAATCCTCTGCCGGAGGCGGCGATGCTGAAGGCTATCGGCGACGCGAGCCGCGTGCTGGTCGTCGACGAGACCCGCCGAACGGGCGGGCTGGCCGAGGCGCTGATGACATTAATGGCGGAACGGAGCGACAAGCCGATCGCGCGTTACGTGGCGGAGGACAGCTTCATCCCGACCGGCCCGGCCTATGCGGCGACCATGCCGGGCGTGGAGGGCATAATCGCCGCCGCCCGCACCTTGGCGGAGCGCGGGGCATGAAGAAAACGGCGGTTGTCGTGTGCCCCGGGCGGGGGACTTACAACAAGGCTGAGCTCGGCTACCTCGCGCGCTACTTTCCCGACGCGGCGCTGCTCGCCGCGTTCGACCGTCAGCGCGAGGAAGCGGGGCAGGAGACGCTCTCCGCCCTCGACGGGGCCGAGCGATTCAGCATGGCCAAGCATACCCGCGGCGACAATGCCTCGGGCCTGATCTTCGCCGCGACGCTGGGCGATTTCCTCGCCATCGATTGCGAGGAAATCGAAATCGTTGCGGTTACCGGCAATTCGATGGGCTGGTACTCGGCGCTCGCCTGCGCGGGGGCGCTTGCTCCTGAAGACGGCTTCCGCGTCGCCAATACGATGGGCACGCTGATGCAGGCGGCGCTGATCGGCGGGCAGGTGGTCCACCCGTTCATGGGCGAGGACTGGCGGCCCGACCCCGCGCGCAAGGGTGAGTTGCTGGCGCTGGTCGCGCAGATCGACGCGCGCGCGGACCACACGCTCGCGCTGTCGATCGATCTTGGCGGAATGCTCGTGCTCGCTGGCGACGAGGCGGGGCTCAAGGCGTTCGAGCAGGCGCTTGAGCCGATCGATGGGCGCTTCCCGATGCGGCTCGGCAACCACGCCGCGTTCCACACGCACTTGCAGGCCCCGGTCGCCGCGCAGGGCCAAGCGGCGCTGCCCGCCGAGCTGTTCGGTCAGCCCGCGCTGCCGCTGATCGACGGTCGCGGCGCGGTGTGGTGGCCGCACGCTACCGACACCTGCGCACTATGGGACTACACGCTCGGTCACCAGGTCACCGAAACCTACGACTTCACGCGCGCCATCGCGGTCGCCGCGCGCGAGTTCGCTCCGGACCTGTTCATCGTCACCGGCCCCGGCACGACGCTTGGCGGTGCGGTGGCACAGTCGCTGGTAACGGCCGACTGGTGCAGGATGGGCGACAAGGCAGCCTTCAAGGCGCGGCAGGACGCGGACCCGCTGCTGGTCGCGATGGGCATGGCCGAGCAACGCGCGCTGGCAACCCGTCAGTAGCCGAAACGAATTCCTGCCCACAGCGTGCGGGGCGCGCCCAGGTCGAGCGTGCCGCCCGAATTGCGCGTCACGACTGTCTCGCCGGTCAGGTTCTCCGCACGCAGCACAAGCGCCAGCTTCGCGGTAAGTGGAGCCTGTACGAACGCTCCGAGCGTCGTCGCGGCGGGCAGCAGGTCGCTTTCGAGATCGTCCTCGAACTGCGCGCCGACATGGCGCAGTGTCGTGGCGAGGAGCCAGCGATCGGCGGGTTCCCACGATAGCGTCGCTGCGGCAGCGATGCGCGGCGTCTGTGCTGGGCGTTTGCCGTCGAGGCTGGCAGAGGCGCCGCGCCCGACAACTTTCGCGTCGGTCCAGGCGATCGATCCGTCGAAGCGCACCGGACCGTTACCGAACGACAGCGTGCCCTCCACTCCGCGCGCCTCGATGGCGTCGAGGTTCTGTCGCTGACGCAGGTTGGAGGCGAGGGTGACATTGGCGATCGCCCCCTTCACTCGATTGTCGAACGCGGTCAGCGTCAATTCCAGGTCTGGGGTCGGCGCGAGGTCGAGCCCGGCCTCGAACCCTTCGAGACGTTCGTTGCCGAGCTGGGAATTGGCGCGGGTGACGACCGGGAATACCACGAAGGGGCGGTAAAGTTCGTTGAGCGTGGGAACGCGCAATGCGCTGTAACCGGCGGCGCGCAGCCGCAGCGCCTCGCTCGCCTGCCATGCCGAGCCCGCGCGCCAGGTCAGCGACCAGTCGGCCTGGTCGGGATAGGCGGTGTCTTCGATGATCGCACCATCTGCGCGGGCGGCATGGAAGAAGCCGCCTGTCACCGTGGTCCGGTCGGCGCGCAGGCCGCCGGTGAGAATCACCGGCCCAAGCGTCCAGTCGTCCTCCAGGAACAGGCCGAGGTCGCCGGTGACCCCGCCCGCCCGGCGGCGCTCGTTCACCGCTCCTGTGGCGGCGTTGAATGCCGTTTCCTGCGTTTCGCCCGAAGCACGCCGGTAATCGACGCCAAGGCGGAGTACATGGCTGGCTCCAACCGGCGGGCGCAGCTCCAGCTTGCCGCCGATCCCGGTCGAGGGTGTGCCGCGCTGGTCGAGGGTGGGGGTGAACAGTGTCGAACTAATGACGATGTTGGAGAAATCACGTGCCTGGACATAGGCAAGGGCATCGAACTGCCACGTGCCGCGGCCGATCACTCGCAGGCTCGCGTCCTGCCCTTCGCTGGTGGAATCGGCGCCATCGAACCGCAGCGTGCGGCGGTCGCGGAAGACCAGGGCGCGTGCCTGTAGCTCGACCGAGCCGGTCAGCGGTGCGACCGTGCGGATCGATCCAGACCAGTTGTCGAAGGCTGCGCGCGCGGTGGCAGGCACGCGCTCGTCCACGGGAGTCGTGAAGAATCCGCGGCCCCTGTCCCAGCGCCCGTCGGCGACGACGAACCCGTCGCCGAGCCTTCGGGCCAGGCCAAGGCTGGCTTCGGTCTCACCCCTGTCGTTCGCCATCAGCGCGCCCGAGAGCGGAGCAAGCGATGCGGGAGGCGCGCTGTCGAACTCGATCCGCCCGCCCAGCGCCCCCGAGCCGAACGGGCCGGAGCCGCCGCCGCGCGTCACGCGCAATGTGCCGATCCGCTCGGGGGCGATGGCCGACAAGGGGATGTAGCCGAAGAACGGATCCGCCATCGGCACCGCGTCGAGCGTTACCAGCGCGCGGCTGCTTGCGTTCCCGCCCAGCGCGCGCAGGGTCACGCCCTGCGCACTGGGGTTGGCCGAACGGCTGTCGGAACGGCGGAACTGCTGGAACCCGGCCACCCGACCCAGAACCTCCTCGATCCGCCCGGTGAGTGCGGTCACGATCGCCTCGCGCTCGATCACGACTGTCGCATAGGCGACCGCGGAGGGTGTTTCCTCCAGCCCCCGACCGGTGACGACGATTTCGGCGCTGTCCTGTGGGTTGTCCTGCGCTGTGGCCGGAATGGCGAGCGCAATGGCGGGCAGGGCGAGGCAGGGCAGGCGACAGGTCGGCATCGCCCGCGCCCTAGCCGATGCGGCGGGCGTAGTCAGTTGCAAATTGCTATCGGGACTCGCCTTGGGGGCCGCGATGGTTTACGTCTGCGTCAAGAGGAGAGAGGCCCATGCTCGCGACCGCCCCAGATTTCGACGTACTGATCGTCGGCGCCGGGATTTCCGGTATCGGCATGGCGGCACATATGGAGATGATGTGCCCGACCCGCAGTTACGCGGTGGTCGAGCGGCGCGAGAACCTGGGCGGGACGTGGGACCTGTTCCGCTATCCCGGCATCCGGTCCGACAGCGATATGCATACCCTGGGCTTCGTGTTCGAGCCGTGGAAGCATGAAAAGTCGATCGCCGATGCACCCGCGATCCTCGACTACCTTCACCGGATCGTCGACGAGCGCGGCATCCGCCAGCATATCCGCTTCGGTCAGAAAGTGCTGGCCGCAGACTGGCGCGGGGACGAGGCCCGCTGGCACGTGACGCTCGAGCGCGCCGACGGATCGCAGACCCACCTGACGGCGAACTTTCTCTACCTCGGCTCGGGCTACTATGATTACGACGAGCCCTACGATCCGGCGTTCGACCTGGGTGAGTTCAAGGGACAGGTGGTCCACCCGCAATTCTGGCCCGACGATCTCGATTATGCAGGAAAGAAGGTCGTGGTCATCGGATCGGGCGCGACCGCGGTTACCATCGTCCCGGCGATGACCGACAAGGCCGCGCACGTCACCATGCTCCAGCGCACTCCGACGTGGATGTTCTCGCGTCCGGCGAAGGATGCACTTGCCAATTTCCTGCGCAAGATCCTGCCCGAGCGGCTCGCCTACAAGATCACCCGGTGGAAGAACATCAAGCTGCAGGACTACTCGTTCAAGCTGGCGCGCAGCAAGCCGCAGAAGGTCAAGGACGGCCTCCACAAGCGGATCCGCAAGTCGATGGGGCAGGACTACGACCTTGCCCCGTTCACTCCGCCCTACAACCCGTGGGAACAGCGCCTTTGCCTGGTGCCGGACGACGACCTGTTCGAAGCGATCAAGCGCGGCAAGGCGAGCGTGGCGACGGGCCGGATCAAGCGGTTCGTCGAGGGCGGTGTGGAACTGGATAGCGGCGAAATGCTGGAGGCGGACATTCTGGTCACCGCCACCGGACTGCGCCTCGCGGTCGGGGGCAAGATCGCCATCAGCCAGGACGGCGAACCGGTCACGTTCGCCGACAGGTTCTATTACAAGGGCTGCATGTTCTCGAACCTGCCCAACCTGGCGGTGGTGTTCGGCTATCTCAACGCGAGCTGGACGCTGCGCGCGGACATCAATTCCGAATTCGTCTGCCGGGTGCTGAACGAGATGGAGCGGCGTGGCAGTGACGTGGCGGTGCCGGTGCTGCCAGCCGATCACGGGCTGGAGGAGGACGACCTGTTCGATTTCTCCAGCGGCTACATCCAGCGCGGCAAGCACATCATGCCCAAGAGCGCGACGACCTATCCCTGGCGGCTCAACCAGGAATACGTTTTCGACCGCAAGGTCCTGCGCGAAGGAGCGGTGGACGATGGCATTTTGACATTCGCCAAGGCCAGCGAACGCACTGGACTATCCTCCACCAGGCAAGCCGTCACCGCCTGAAAAAATGGCCCGTCACGAGGACGGGCCATGAAAGTCAGGAACTTTCATACGAAAGCCCCTCGGGTCGCAGCGCGGTTATGCGCCGTTTCGGTTAAGGGTAAAGTAGGGGTGGGGCACTTTTCACTATGGACTATCATTATTCACGCGATTTTCACGCTATCGCCGCTGCTCTTGCCTCGCCGCGCCATTTGCCTAAGCACCGGGGATGAATTCCAGCACCCGAATCTACTCTGCCGGGCTCGTCGTGATCGGCGACGAAATCCTCTCCGGCCGCACGCACGACAAGAACATCGCCCAGGTGGCGAGCTGGCTTCAGGTACAGGGCATCCGCCTGGCTGAAGTGCGGGTCGTGCCCGATGTCGAAGAGCGGATCGTCGCCGCGGTGAATGCGCTGCGAGCCGATAACGACTACCTGTTCACCACAGGCGGGATCGGGCCCACGCACGACGACATCACGGTCGATGCCGTGGCCAAGGCGCTGGGCGTCGAGGTCGTCATCCATCCCCAGGCGCGCGCGATCCTCGAACGCTACTACGCCGACAAGGGCGGGGTGAACGAGGGGCGCCTGCGCATGGCGCGGGTGCCCGAAGGAGCCGAACTGATCCCCAACCGTATGTCCGGCGCGCCGGGAATCCGGCTCGGCAACCTGTTCCTGATGGCGGGGGTGCCGCACATCACCGCGGGGATGCTTGACGCGCTGACGGGCGAGCTGGAGGGCGGCGCGCCATTGCTCAGCGAAACCGTTGGCGGGTTCATTCCCGAGAGCGAGGTCGCGCTCATGCTGCGCGAGGTCGAGAAGGCGCACGCGCGTTGCCAGATCGGCAGTTACCCTTTCTTCCGCGAGGGGCGGGTGGGATCGAACTTCGTGGTGCGTTCGACCGATGCCGAAGCGGTGGAACGGTGCATGAAGGAACTGTGCGAAGGTCTCGACACGCTCGGCTTCGCCTGGACTGCGGGCGGCATCTGACGGGAACCTGCCCTTAACCCCCGCGCCGCTAGGGTGCGGCACATGACGGCGGTCTATCTCACCATCGACACCGAATATGCGTCGTCGCTTCCCGGCGCGGCCGGGCCTGGCACGCGAGAGGAAAACTTCGCGCGCTCGATAGTGTGTGGAACGCAATCGGGCCCGGTCGGCATCGTCCATCAGATGGACGTGATGGAGCGGCACGGGCTGAAAGGCGTATTCTTCGTCGATCCCATGCCCGCGCTGGTCTGGGGCGTGGCCGCGATCGAGGACGTCGTCGGCCCGATCGTGGAGCGCAGGCACGATGTCCAGCTTCATTGCCATAGCGAATGGCTTGCGCTCGCACCCGGCAATGGCCTGACCCGGCGCATCGGGCAGAATATCAAGGACTTCGCTTTCGAGGACCAGTGTCGCATCCTCGATTGGGCGCAGGATACGCTGATCGCGGCAGGTGCGCCGCGGCCGGTCGCGTTTCGCGCGGGGAACTATGGCGCGAACGACGACACGCTGCGCGCCCTGGCCGAGATCGGCATCGAGTTCGACAGCAGCCATTGCCCCGCCCTGGTCGGCAGCGGGCACTGCGACATTTCGCTGGATGCCGCCGATCGCCGCCCGGTGTGGCATCGCGGGCTGGTCGAAGTGCCGGTCGGCTGTGTCGAGGATTTCGGCGGTCGACTTCGCCATGCCCAGATTACCGCGCTGTCGCTTGGCGAACTGACCGGGGCGCTTGGTCATGCACGGGTCAGCGGAACGGAATCCTTCACGCTCGTGTCGCACAGCTTCGAACTCGCCAGCCGCGACCGGGTCCGTCGCAATCGCGTGGTCGCTCGCAGGTTCGAGCAATTCTGCGCCGCGCTTGGCGCGATGCCGGGATGCCGCTCGGCGACTTATGCCGACACCCCTCCCCGGCCAGAGGCCGAACGCAGTACGCCTGTGCTCGGGTTCAACCCGATCCGGGGCGGTGCGCGGGTCGTCGAGCAGGCGGTTTCCAACGTGCTCTACGCGACCCAGGTATCCGCGCGGACCAAGCAGACGGTCAGCATGGGCATGATGATGCTCTGCTAGCTGTGCCGGGCTTCGCCCAAGCAGGAGGGACCCGCAACCCTTCTAGCGGAATGCAAAAAGGGCCGGGAAATCCCGGCCCTTTTCATGTTCGTTGCGGCGAAGGGCTCAGGCGCCCTCGACCTCGGTCAGGTCGACCTTGAGGCCGGGGCCCATCGAGCTGGTCAGCGTGATCTTGCGCACGTACTTGCCCTTCGAGCCCGAGGGCTTGGCCTTGACGATCGCGTCGGTCAGGGCCTTGAAGTTTGCCTTCAGGTCCTCGTCCTTGAACGACAGCTTGCCGATCCCGGAGTGGATGATACCCTGCTTCTCGACGCGGAACTCGACCTGGCCGCCCTTGGCGTCCTTGACCGCCTGTTCGACGTTCGGGGTTACCGTGCCGAGCTTCGGGTTCGGCATCAGGCCCTTGGGGCCGAGCACCTTACCGAGACGGCCGACGACGCCCATCATGTCGGGGGTCGCGATCACGCGGTCGTAGTCGAGGTTGCCTGCGGCCATGTCGTCCATCAGGTCCTCGGCGCCGACCTTGTCGGCCCCGGCGGCGAGCGCCTTCTCGGCATTGTCGCCGCGTGCGAACACCGCGACGCGGACGTCCTTGCCGGTGCCCGAGGGCAGCGACACCATGCCGCGGACCATCTGGTCGGCGTGGCGCGGATCGACGCCCAGGTTCATCGCGACTTCGACGGTCTCGTCGAACTTGCGCTTGTGGGTCCGCAGCGTGCTCAGCGCCTCGTCGACGGTGTAGAGCTTCTCGCGGTCGAGCTCGGTGCGAGCCTTCTGGATCTTGGTCTGCTTGGCCATTGGATCAGCCCTCCACCACTTCGAGGCCCATCGAACGCGCGGAGCCTTCGATGATGCGGGTCGCCATTTCGAGATCGTTCGCGTTGAGGTCGGCCATCTTGGTCTGGGCGATTTCCTCGAGCTGCGAACGCTTGATCGTACCGGCCTTCACCTTGCCCGGTTCCTTGGAACCCGACTTCAGCTTGGCGGCCTTCTTGATCAGGAAGGTGGCAGGCGGGGTCTTGGTGACGAAGGTGAACGAACGATCCGCATAGACGGTGATGATCGTCGGGATCGGCATACCCTTTTCAAGGCTGTCGGTCGCGGCGTTGAACGCCTTGCAGAATTCCATGATGTTCACGCCGCGCTGACCCAGGGCAGGGCCGATGGGCGGCGAGGGGTTGGCGGTGCCGGCGGGCACCTGCAGCTTGATATAGCCGTCGATCTTCTTGGCCACGGATGGCCTCCTTTCTCACTGTCGCCCGCGCCGGAACGGGGGCTCATGGTAAGCGGTAAAGCGGACTGCCGGGGCAGACCTCCCGCGTGGGTTCCCGATTTTTGGGAAGCGGCCCCTTAGTCGAGCCTCGGGCGAAACGCAATCGGTTCTTCAGTTTCCGGGTATCAGGACGCCTTGCTTGATGACCAGCAGCGGGCTGTCGAACGCGGAAAGGTCGGCCAGGGGATCGCTCCCCATCACGATCAGGCTTGCCTCGGCGCCCTCGGCAAAGGTGCCGATCGCGCGATCGGGAAACAGGAACCGCGGCGTATCGGTGGTGGCGATCGCCAGAAGTCGCGCGCGCGGCAGTACGGCCAGTTGGTCGAGGGACTTCAGTTCGTCGATCACGGAGCCGTCAATGGTGTCAGAGCCGGTGAGGATCGGCACGCCCGCCGCGATGAGGCGGGTGAGGTTGTCGGAATAGTTGGCCATGATCGGCTCGCTGCTTTCCGGACTCGCCTTGATCGCATAGCGCGAGGCCGCGGTCGTGGTAATCACTGCGGTCCCGCGCCGTGCCGCCTCCGCGATGGCGGCGTCGGAAATGCGATAGTCGCTCGGCTTCTTGCCCTTGGCGATACGATAGCCGGGGAGATGAGCGATCATATCGACGCCGGCGGACACCGCGATCGCGAAATCCTGTGCCGTATCGACGTGGGCAGCGACCCGCGCCCCTGCCGCATGGCTGAGACGGACGATTTCGGGCAAGAGCGCCGGATCGATCCCGTTGTATCCGAAAAGGTCGGGGTTGCCGCTATTGGCTGCGTGGTTTTCACCGTCGATCAGGATGACCTTGACCAGCGCCGTCTTGCTGGCGGCGATCTGTGGCCAGCGCAGGTCGAGGTCCGCCTGGTCGTCGATCGCCCAGAACGACTTGTTGCGAAATTCGTCGGGTTCCGCCGTCATGCCCGCCGCCTTGGTGCTGGCGAGTGCAATCCCCAGCGGGTGGCCGTGCGAGGACGTGATGCACGCTTGGGCGAAGAGAACGTCCGGCGTAGCGGCCTGGCCAAGGAAGCTGCGGAAGGCGGAAATGCCTTCCGGGTGGGCGCAGAACTGGCCCGAATAGAAAATGCCCTGGCGAATGTAGCGCGGGGCATTCCGTCCGGCGAAGAATGCGTTCTGGAGATCGTGATTGTGCGCCTCTGCCAGTGGCGGCACGATCCAGCGTCCGTCCAGATCGACCGTGATCGTCGGCGCCGCTGGCCGCTCGCGCGTCAGGCGACCATCGACGACATACCACTCCATTGGGATGAATTCAGCGCCGTCGAACCACTGCCCGCCGTGCAGATGCATCGCCGGTCCGCGCTGTGCCTGCGCGGTGCCATCTTCAGTGAGCGCCGCCTGAGCTGGACTAGTTGAGAACCAGGCCAGAACGATGGCCAAAACGAACTGATGGAGAGTTTTCATGGGCGCGGCAGATAGCCGCCGAGGCCCGCGGCGCAATCGCGATCGGCCCGGTTTCGACCAACGCCCCGCCAGCCTCGACCAAATTCGGTGCGGCCCGTGGGCCGCACCGATTCAGATCGTCACTTGACCAGTTCGACTTCCTCGAACGCAAGTTCGACCGGGGTCGCGCGGCCGAAGATCGACACGGCGACCTTGACCCGCTGCTTGTCGAAATCGAGTTCCTCGACCAGGCCGTTGAAGCTGGCGAAGGGGCCGGCGTTGACCTTGACGCTGTCGCCGATTTCGTAATCGACGCTGACCTGTTTCTTGGGCGCGGCCTTGGCTTCTTCGACGCCGCCGAAATAGCGCGCCGCCTCGCGTTCGGAGATCGGTTGCGGCTTGTTGCCCGAACCGAGGAAACCGGTGACCTTGGGGGTGTTCTTGACGAGGTGGTACACATCGTCGGTCAGGCGCAGCTTGGCCAGGACGTAGCCGGGCATGAACTTGCGCTCGACCTGGACCTTCTTGCCGCGTTTCACCTCGGTCACTGTCTCGGTCGGGACCTGCACGTCCTCCACCGCTTCGGAAAGGCCCAGCCGCTCGGCTTCGGAAAGGATCGCGTCGCGGACCTTGTTTTCGAAACCGGAATAGGCGTGGATGATGTACCAGCGTGCCATTGTACGTCCTGAAATGGATTGGGTTGGTATCAGGCGAGGGTCAGCATCCAGCGCACGACCGCGCCGAACACCGTATCGACGCCCAGAAAGAACAGCGCGAGAATCACCATCATGATGAACACGAAAATGGCGGTGCGTACCGTTTCCTCGCGCGTCGGCCAGACGACCTTGCGCGTTTCGGCCTGAACCTGGCGGATGAACTCCGCCGGCGATGTCTTGCGCTTGCTTTCCTCGGCCATGCTCGCGACCTTCTCGTCCTCGCTTGCGAATGTCTCGTGTCTTCCGGGATGGGGCCATCGCCGCCCCGGTTCAAGGTCCGGGAGGGGCTGGGCGTGATTCCAATGTCGGAAGACGACGCGTCATCTAGGCCGTGGCGCGGCGAAAAGCAAGAAGGGCGAATGCGCCCCGGCAGTTCTTTCCGGGCGCGGTCAGCGGCGACCGAACAGGCGCGCCAGCAGGCCGGGATGTTCCATCGGCTGGATCGGGCCATGCGCCATGCGGCGTAGCGACGCATCCCGGTGAGGGCGAGGATGGACCCAGTTGTCGGGCCGGCTGCTGCGGAACGATACGGTGGACATGACGACTACCTCCATTCATCGACCATAATGCACGGTTCAACGTAACGGTTCCTGAACGAGATGCGGTCTTGCGACGGCTGTCCGACAATGGAACAAAGCCAGCTTGCACATATAAAAATATCTTTATATGTATCGTCTCGTGAGGATCGAGGCGATCATGCGGGCGCTTGCCGACCCAACCAGGCTGCGGATCATGCGGCTGCTGGCAGCCATGGAACTGGCCGTAGGCGAACTGGCGCAGGTACTGGGGCAGAGCCAGCCTCGCGTTTCGCGCCATGTCGGCATCTTGTGCGACGCCGGACTCGCCGAGCGCCATCGCGAGGGCAGCTGGGTATTCCTGCGGGCCACCGTCGGGCACGAGCGCGGCAGTCCGGTCGGTGAGGCCGTGGCGCGTCTGCTGGCCACCGCCGAGCGCGAGGACGGCGACTACGCGCGCGCCTGTGCGGAGGACCGCCGCCAGCTGGCCGCAATCCGCGCAGCGCGCGAATCGGGCGCGGAAGCCTACTTCGCCCGCCATGCCGAACAGTGGGATGAACTGCGCAAGCTGCATAGTGCCGACGAATTGGTCGAACAGCGGCTTGCGAGTGCGCTCGAGGCTGCTCCGCTGGGAGAGGTGCTCGACATCGGCACCGGCACGGGGCGTATGGCGGAACTGTTTGCCGACAGCGCGACGCGGGTCGTGGCGCTCGACAAGAGCCTCGATATGCTGCGCGTCGCACGGGCCAAGCTTCAGAACCTCGAAATGGGCAGCGTCGATCTCGTCCAGGGCGATTTTGCCGCGCTACCCTTCCCGGCGCATTCGTTCGACACCGTGCTCCTGCACCAGGTACTGCACTTCGCCCAGGATCCGACCGCCGCTCTGACCGAGGCCGCTCGGGTGACACGGCCTGGCGGGCGTATCGCGATCGTCGATTTCGCCGCGCACGCGTTGGAGGAACTGCGCGACCGCTACGCCCACGCGCGGCTCGGCTTTACCGATGGCGCAGTGCACACGCTGCTGACCGAGGCTGGCTATGACCCGGCTGCGCCGATTGCGCTCGATGGAGGTGAACTGGTGGTCAAGATATGGCTCGGCACTCGCCGGGGCGCTCCCGAAACCGCCAAGACCCGAAAGGTTGCCCGATGAACCCGACCCTAGACCAGATGCATGAGGCGCGCACCGCGCTCGACATCCCCCTGTTCTCGGGCCTTGCAGGCGACATCGAGGCGAGCTTCGAGTTCTTCCCGCCCAAGAGCGAGAAGATGGAGGCCCAATTGTGGGAAGCGGTGCAGGAGCTTGCGCCGCTCGGCCCCAGCTTCGTGTCGGTCACTTACGGCGCGGGCGGATCTACGCGGGAGCGCACGCACGGCACCGTTGCACGGATAATCCGCGAGGCTGGCATTCCTGCCGCCGCGCACCTCACCTGCGTGGATGCGACGAGGGCTGAAATCCGCGAAGTGGCGGAGCAATATTGGGAAGCCGGCGTGCGCCATATCGTCGCACTGCGCGGTGACGCGGGTGAGCCGGGCGCGCCGTTCACCCCGCACCCCGATGGCTATGCCAACGCAGCCGAGCTGGTCGCGGGCCTCAAGGAAATCGCCGACTTCGAGATTTCGGTCGCCGCTTATCCCGAGACGCACCCCGATGCGACCTGTCCCCAGGCCGACCTCGACAACCTGAAGCGCAAGCTGGATGCGGGGGCGAGCCGCGCGATCACGCAATTCTTCTTTTCCGCCGACACCTTCTTCCGCTTCCGCGATGCAGCGGCGGGTGCGGGCATCACCGCGCCGATCGTGCCGGGCATCCTGCCGGTCACGAATGTCGCCCAGGCGCGCAAGTTCGCAGGTGCCTGCGGGGCGGAAATCCCCGCGTGGATGGACGGATTGTTCGAAGGACTCGATGCTCGCCCCGCCGCCCGTCAACTCGTCGCGGCGACCGTGGCTGCCGAGCTGTGCCGACGCCTCTATGCGGGCGGGGCGCGACAGTTCCATTTCTACACCCTCAACCGTGCTGATCTAGCCTACGCGATCTGCCATATGCTCGGGATGCGCCCGAAGGAGATCGGCCGATGAGTGCCCGCGACAAGCTGCTGGCCGAGGCGGCCCAGCGCATCCTCATCAAGGACGGTCCCTATGGCACCGCGATCCAGAACGCGAAGCTGGCTGCGGAGGACTATGCGGGCAGCACCGGTCTCGCCCGCGACCAGAAGGGCAACAACGACCTCGTCAACCTGACGCAGCCGCAGGTGATTCGCGCGATCTGCGATCAGTACATCGCGGCAGGCGCCACAGTGCTGGCCACCAACACCTTCAACGCCAACCGGATCAGCCAGGCCGATTACGGCACCGAACATCTGGTCCGCGAGATCAACGTGGCGGCCTCGCACGTGATCCGTGCGGCGGTGGACGAAGCGACGGCGAAGGACGGCATTGCCCGTTTCGTGTGCGGCGCGATGGGGCCGACCAACAAGACGCTTTCGCTCTCGCCCAACGTCGAGGACCCTGGCTACCGCGAAGTCACGTTCGACGAAGTGGTCGAGGTGTACCGCGAACAGGCTGCCGCGCTGGTCGAGGGCGGGTGCGACTTCGTGCTGATCGAGACAGTATTCGACACGCTCAACTGCAAGGCGGCGGTGATGGCCGTTAAGCAATTGGAGCGAGATCTCGGCCGCGAAGTACCGCTGATGATCTCGCTCACGCTTACCGACCTTTCGGGACGCAACCTGTCGGGCCACACGGTCGAGGCGTTCTGGCACGCGGTACGCCATGCCAGGCCGGTGACGATCGGGCTGAACTGCTCGTTCGGCGCGGACCAGCTCCGTCCGCACGTCCAGGTGCTGTCCGATCAGGCGGATACGCTGCTGATGGCCTACCCCAATGCGGGCCTGCCGAATGAGCTGGGCGAATACGACGAACTGCCCGAAACCACGGCCTCGTTGGTGCGCCAGTGGGCCGAGGGTGGGCGGGTCAATATCCTGGGCGGGTGCTGCGGCAATACGCCCGAACACATCGCCGCGATGGCGCGGGCAGTAGAAGGGATCGCGCCGCGCAAGGTGCCCACGATCGCCCCCGCGATGCGACTGGCGGGGCTGGAGCCATTCACACTAGCGGCCTGAAAATGCTCGTCATCCCAGCGAACGCTGGGATCGCTGACCACACGCGCCGGGCCAGCCGAAACAGATCCCAGCTTTCGCTGGGATGACGGAAAGATAGAATGACCGACACCACTTCCATTGCCCGCCCAGTTTCGGCCAATTTCGTCAATATCGGCGAGCGCACCAACGTCACCGGATCGGCGGCGTTCAAGAAGCTGATCATGGCAGGCGACTACACCGCCGCGGTCGAGGTCGCGCGCCAGCAGGTCGAAAACGGCGCGCAGGTGATCGACGTCAACATGGACGAGGGGCTGCTCGACGCCGTGGTGGCGATGGAGACCTTCCTCAAGCTGATCGCGGCGGAACCCGACATCGCGCGTGTTCCGGTGATGATCGACAGCTCCAAGTGGGAAGTGATCGAGGCCGGGCTGAAGTGCGTTTCGGGCAAGCCGATCGTCAATTCGATCAGCATGAAGGAAGGCGAGGACGCCTTTCTCGGCCAGGCGCGGCTGTGCATGGATTATGGCGCTGCGGTGGTGGTGATGGCATTCGACACCGTCGGCCAGGCCGACACCAAGGAGCGCAAGGTCGAGATCTGCGCGCGCGCCTACGACCTGCTCACTGGCATCGGCTTCCCAGCCGAGGACATCATCTTCGATCCCAACGTCTTCGCGGTCGCCACTGGTATCGAGGAGCACGACCGTTACGGCCTCGACTTCATCGAGGCGGTGCGCGAGATCAAGGCGCGCTGCCCGCATGCCCGCACCAGCGGCGGGCTCTCCAACCTCAGCTTCAGTTTCCGCGGCAATGAGACTGTGCGCCGCGCGATGCATTCGGTGTTCCTCTACCACGCGATTCCCGCCGGGCTCGACATGGCGATCGTCAACGCGGGCCAGCTCGACGTTTACGACCAGATCGACCCGGCCTTGCGGGAGGCGTGCGAGGATGTGATCTTGATGCGCCGGGCGGATGCCACCGAACGCCTCATCGCGCTCGCCGAAAGCTACAAGGGCCACGATCCGCGCGCGGAGAAAGAGGCCGCCGAATGGCGCGGCTGGCCGGTCGCCAAGCGGATCGAGCACGCGCTGGTCAAGGGCATCGACGCCTATGTGGTCGAGGACACCGAGGAAGCCCGCCAGCAATTCTCGCGGCCCATCGAGGTGATCGAAGGGCCGTTGATGGACGGCATGAACGTGGTCGGCGACCTGTTCGGATCGGGCAAGATGTTCCTGCCCCAGGTGGTCAAGTCCGCCCGCGTGATGAAGAAGGCGGTCGCGCACCTCATCCCCTTCATCGAGGCGGAGAAAGTCGCGAGCGGCCTTGCCGATCAGTCCAAGGGCAAGATCGTGATGGCCACGGTCAAGGGCGACGTCCACGATATCGGCAAGAACATCGTCGGGGTCGTGCTCCAGTGCAACGGCTACGAGGTGATCGACCTCGGCGTGATGGTCCCGTGGCAGAAGATTCTCGAAGCGGCGAACGAGAACGGGGCCGACATGATCGGACTGTCGGGCCTGATAACGCCCTCGCTCGACGAGATGGTCACCGTGGCCGAGGAAATGCGCGCGGCGAATATGTCCATGCCGCTGCTGATCGGCGGGGCGACCACCAGCAAGGTCCACACCGCGCTGCGCATCGATCCGGCCTATCCGGGGCCGGTGATCCACGTGCTCGACGCGAGCCGCGCGGTTGGCGTCGCCAGTCGCTTGCTCTCCGACACCCAGCGCGACGAGTTCGTCGAAGGCACGGCGGACGATTACCAGAAGGTCCGCGAGGCGCGCGAGGGCAAGACCCCGAGCGTGCTGCTGACGCTGGAGGAAGCGCGGGCGAACTTCTACGACGCTTTCCTCAGCGACAAGCCCGCCCCGCCGCTCCAGCCCGGCGTCCATCCGTTCCCCAACTGGGATCTCGCTGACCTGCGCCAATACATCGACTGGACCCCGTTCTTCCGCGCCTGGGAACTGCACGGGACCTATCCATCGATCCTGACGGACGAGGTGGTCGGCGATACCGCGCGCACCCTCAAGGCCGATGCGGACGCGATGCTCGACCGGATCGTCACGGAGAAATGGCTCACCTCGAAGGGCGTTGCCGGCCTGTGGCCCTGCGCCCGCGACGGCGATGACGTGACCGTGCATCTGGTCGAGGAGGAACGCCACGTCGTCTTCCCCTTCCTGCGCCAGCAGGTGAAGAAATCGCGCGAACGGGCCAATATGTGCCTCGCCGACTTCATCGACCCGGCGGGCGACTGGATCGGCGGCTTCGCGGTCGGCATTCACGGGATCGAACCGCATTCGGAACGCTTCCGCGCCGACAAGGACGATTACTCCGACATCCTGCTGAAAGCGCTGGCCGACCGGCTGGCCGAGGCCTTTGCCGAGCGGCTCCACCACCATGTGCGCACAGAGTTATGGGGCTATGCTCCGGGTGAGCAATTGACCAACGAAGCGCTGATCAGGGAGGAATACCGCGGTATTCGCCCGGCGCCCGGCTACCCCGCCTGCCCCGACCACAGTATCAAGACGACGCTGTTCGATCTGCTCGATGCACCCACCCACTCCGGCCTGACGCTGACCGAGAGCTTCGCCATGTTCCCGACGGCAGCGGTCAGCGGGTTCTACTTTGGCCACCCGGAAAGCCAGTATTTCGGCGTTGCCCGGATCGGGCGCGATCAACTTGAGGATTATGCTTCGCGGCGGGGGATTTCGGTCGAGCAGGCGGAACGCTGGCTGAGGCCGAATCTCGACTAAATCCCCCGCTCCGGCGCATCGGCGATTGACCCGGGCGCGCGTTTCGGCAATCGCCGCGCTGTCGCCGGAAGCGATTCCGGTCTCGCCGCGGGAGAGTTCCCTTGCTCGCAAGGGACGCCGAAGGAGCAACCGCCCCGGAATCTCTCAGGCCCACGGACCGTGGCGAGGCATTGCGACACTCTGGAAAGCGCTCTCGCGACTTGCGGGGGCCACCGAAGGGGTAAGCCCGGCATCCCGGGCCAAGCTCTCAGGTAATCCCGACAGAGGGGGCATGGCACGAAGCGCTCCGCCGGGGCGTCGCCATGCGTTCGGGAGCCGAGATGAGCGACGAAGACCTGCCTGAAACGACCGACCTGTTGCCGCTCGATGCATGGCATCGCGCCAAGGGCGCGCGCATGGTGCCCTTCGCGGGCTACGAAATGCCGATTCAATATGAGGGCATCGTCGCCGAGCACGAATGGACCCGTAATCACGCAGGCCTGTTCGACGTCAGCCACATGGGCCAACTCATCCTGCGCGGGCCGGATACCGCAACCGTCGCTGCTGCGCTCGAGGCACTGCTGCCGGGCGACATCGCCGGGCTCAAGCCGGGGCGGATGCGCTATTCGATGCTGCTCGACGCAAACGGCGGCATTCTCGACGACCTGATCGTGACGCACGAGGGCGACCAGTTCGCGATCGTCGTCAACGGCGCGGTCAAGTGGGACGACATCGCCCACTTGCGCGAGCACCTGCCCGACGAAATCGACCTGAACCACAACGCGGACTACGGCCTGCTCGCGCTCCAGGGACCCGAAGCCGCGACCGCGCTGGCGCGGCTGGTGCCCGAAGCGGCGGGGCTGGTGTTCATGACCGCGATCCCGGGCGAATGGCAGGGCCATGCCATAGGCATCAGCCGCTCGGGCTATACCGGCGAGGACGGGTTCGAGATTTCGCTCCCCAACGAGGCGCTGGCCGACTTCGCCGATGCGCTCTGCGCGATGGACGAGGTCAAGCCGATCGGCCTCGGCGCGCGCGATTCGCTGCGGCTGGAGGCAGGGCTGCCGCTCTACGGTCACGACCTTTCGCCCGATACCGACCCGGTCAGCGCCGATCTGGGCTTCGCCATCGGCAAGCGCCGCCGCGCCGAGGGTGGTTTTGCGGGCGCGGAGCGCATCGCGGGCCTGATCGCGAACGGTGCGCCGACCCGGCGTGTCGGCCTCGAACTCGACGGTCGCCTCCCCGCGCGCGAGGGCGCGACCGTCCACCTCGGCGACACGCGGGTCGGCACTGTCACCAGCGGTGGGTTCTCGCCGACGCTCGGACGCCCGATCGCGATGGCCTATGTTGCCATCGAGCACATTGCCGAAGACACCCCGCTGGAGATCGAAGTGCGTGGGAAGCGCCTGCCCGCGCGCGTCGTGCCGATGCCTTTCGTACCCCACAACTACTACCGCGGAGACAAGTGATGGCCCGATATTTCACCGAGGAGCATGAATGGATCGACGTCGACGGCGACGTGGCGACGGTCGGCATCACCGACTATGCGCAGGGGCAATTGGGCGACATCGTGTTCGTCGAACTGCCGCAGAGCGGCACCCAGGTGCACAAAGGCAAGGACGCCGCCGTCGTCGAGAGCGTGAAGGCCGCGAGCGACGTCTATGCACCGATCACCGGCGAGGTGATCGAGGCCAACGATGCGCTCGATGGCGACCCCGCGCTGGTCAACACCGCGCCCGAGGGCGAGGGCTGGTTCTTCAAGATGACCATTGCCGACAAGGGCGAGCTGGACGGGCTGATGGACGCGGGCGCGTACCAGAGCTTCTGCGACTCACTCTGATCGTCACCCCAGCGCAAGCTGGGGTCGCTGACCGCCTGGTCGGACTTTGCTGCACCCGATCCCAGCTTTCGCTGGGATGACGAGAGGTTCCAATGCGCTATCTCCCCCTGACCGATGCCGATCGCGGCGCAATGCTCGCCAAAGTCGGTGCCAGCTCGATCGACGATCTGTTCGTCGATGTGCCGCAAGAGGCGCGGCTTTCGGGTCCGATCGAGGGCCTACCGCTGCACCAGAGCGAGATGGCGGTCGAGCGGCACATGCGCGCCCTGTCGGCCAAGAACCTTGCGGCTGGCGATGCGCCGTTCTTCTGCGGCGCGGGCGCGTATCGCCACCACGTCCCCGCCACGGTCGACCACGTGATCCAGCGCGGCGAGTTCCTGACCGCCTACACACCCTACCAGCCCGAAATCGCGCAGGGCACCTTGCAGATGCTGTTCGAGTTCCAGACCCAGGTCGCGCGGCTTTATGGCTGCGCGGTCGCCAATGCCTCGATGTACGATGGCTCGACCGCGTGCTGGGAAGCGGTCGCGATGGCCGGGCGGGTAACGCGGCGCAAGCGCGTGGTGCTCTCGGGCGCGCTCCACCCGCATTATGCCGAGGTCGTGCGCACGATGGCCAAGTTCACCGAGGACGAGATCGCCGACGCGCTGCCCTCGATGCAACCCGCGCCCGACCTCGACGGCCTCATCGCGCGGATCGACGACCAGACGAGCTGCGTCGTGGTGCAGTATCCCGACATCCTGGGCCGGATCACGGACCTGGCGGCGATCGCCGAGGCGGCGCACGCCAAGGGGGCCCTGCTGATCGCGGTCAATACCGAGCCTGTCGCGCTGGGCGCGATCAAGAGTCCGGGCGAGCTGGGCGCAGATATCGTCGTGGGCGAAGGCCAGTCGATCGGCGTCGGCCTCCAGTTCGGCGGCCCCTACCTCGGCCTGTTCGCGGTGCGCGATGCCAGGCACGTGCGCCAGATGCCGGGCCGCCTGTGCGGGGAAACGCAGGATGCCGAGGGCAAGCGCGGCTTCGTGCTGACGCTTTCGACCCGCGAACAGCATATCCGCCGCGAGAAGGCGACCAGCAACATCTGCACCAATTCGGGCCTGTGCGCACTGGCCTTCAGCGTCCACATGACCCTGCTGGGCGAGGAAGGGCTGCGGCGGCTGGCGGCGGCCAACCATGCACTGGCGCAGAAGGCGGCGGACAGGCTGGCCAGGGTGCCGGGTGTGACCTTGCTCAACGATACCTTCTTCAATGAGTTCACTCTGCGGCTCGGCACCGATGCGCGGGCGGTGGTGCGGACGCTGGCGGACAAGGGCATTCTCGCGGGTGTATCGCTCGGGCGGCTCTATCCGCACGCTGAGGCGCTGTCTGACGGATTGCTGGTCGCCGTGACCGAGACCACCAGTGAGGACGATATCGAAACCTTTGCCCAGGCTTTGCAGGAGGTGCTGGCATGAACGCGCCCAACAAATCCGGGTGGAAGCCCGAAATGTCGCAGAGCGAAGACGGGATGCACTCCGGCCCCGCGACGGTGACCGGCAACCGTGCGCTGATGCTCGAGGAACCGCTGATCTTCGAGATCGGAACGACCACGACCACCGGCGTCGATCTGCCGGAAGTCGATACGGAGGCACCCAGCCGCCTCAGCAGCTTCGCACGGCAGGCACCCATCGGCCTCGCCGGTCTGTCGGAACCCGAGGCGGTCCGCCACTATACCCGCCTCAGCCGCCAGAACTATGCCATCGACCTTGGGCTGTTTCCGCTCGGCAGCTGCACGATGAAGCACAATCCGCGCCTCAACGAGAAGGTCGCGCGGATGCCGGGGTTTGCCGATGTCCACCCGCTCCAGCCGGTCTCGACCGTGCGCGGGGCGCTGGAGGTGATCAACGAGCTGGCGTTCTGGCTGCTCGACCTCACCGGGATGCACGGCGTCGCGATGAGCCCCAAGGCAGGCGCGCATGGCGAGCTGTGCGGCATCCTGTGCATCCGCGCCGCATTGGAAGCACGCGGCGACGCGCGCGAGGTGATCCTCGTGCCCGAGAGCGCGCACGGCACCAACCCCGCCACCGCCGCCTTCGCCGGCTACCGGGTCGAGGACATCCCCGCCAACAAGGATGGGCGCGTCGATCTGGAAGCTTTGAAGGCCCGGCTCGGCCCCGACGTCGCTGGCGTCATGATCACCAACCCCAACACCTGCGGGTTGTTCGAGCGCGACATGAAGGCGATCTCCGACGCGGTCCACGCTGTAGGGGGCTTCGTCTATTGCGACGGCGCGAACTTCAACGCGATCGTCGGCAAGGTGCGTCCGGGCGACCTGGGCATCGATGCGATGCACATCAACCTGCACAAGACCTTCTCCACCCCGCACGGCGGCGGTGGGCCGGGTTCCGGGCCGGTGGTGCTGTCGGAGGCGCTGAGCCCGTTCGGTCCGCTGCCCTACACCGCGCGGATGGCCGATGGGACGGTGCACCTCGTCGAGGAGGAGAACGCGGGCGAGTTCGAACACACCCAGGCGTTCGGCCGGATGACTGCGTTCCATGGCCAGATGGGAATGTTCACCCGCGCGCTGACCTACATTCTCAGCCACGGTGCCGATGGACTGAAGCAGGTCGCCGAGGACGCTGTGCTCAACGCCAACTACATCCTGCGCAGTGTCGAGGATCTGCTCGACGCGCCGTTCGGCCACAGCGGCCCGTGTATGCACGAAGCGCTGTTCAGCGATGCGGGGTTCGGCGACGGCCTTTCAACGCTCGATCTCGCCAAGTCGCTGATCGACGAGGGCTATCACCCGATGACCATGTACTTCCCGCTGGTGGTCCACGGCGCGATGCTGGTCGAACCGACCGAGACGGAGAGCAAGGCGGGCCTCGACCAGTTCATCGCCGCGCTGCGCGGCGTGGCGGAACGGGCCAGAGCGGGCGATGCGGCGATGAAGCAGGCACCCTACTACGCCCCGCGCCGCCGCCTCGACGAGACGCTCGCGGCGAGGAAACCGATGCTGGCGTGGAGCGAACCGGATCGGGGCTGACTGCAGCGTGCCGGGGCGATTTCCTACAAGCTATCGATGAAGCAATGAGATAACAGGGTCGCACAGACGCCTCGGGAGGGCGGTTTGAGCGAGACGGCCAAGGGTAATTTCATCGTTCGCGGCTGGCGCAACGTGCGTGAGGCCGGGCCACGCAGGCTGGCGCTCACGGCGCTGATGGTGCTGCTCGCGCTTATCGTCGCACGCTTCGGCTGGGTCGTGCCCGGTGTGGCCGAAGCCGAGCGGGCCATGTACGATTTTCGTACCTATTACGAAGCGAACCAGAACCCGCTCGAGAAGGACGACCGCGTGGTCATGGTCGTATTCGACGACCAGACGCTGATCGCCGCGCGCAAACGCTCGCCGCTCGATCGCGGCATCATCGCGCGGGCACTGCAGACACTCGACGGCATGGGTGCCAAGGCGATCGGGATCGACATCCTGTTCGACCAGCCTCAGGACGAGGACGAGCAGCTTATCGCCACGCTCCGTTCGATGCGGACCCCGGTGGCGGTCGCCTATGCCGACATGGCGCTTAACGCGGAGAATATCGAATACGAGCAGGAAGAGTACCTGCGCGAATTCCTCGCCCGTCTCGAAGGCAGCAATGCCTTTCCCGGCAGCGTCAAGCTGAGCGATTCCTTCGGTACGACCCGCCTGTGGCCCGAGATCGTGGCCGGTCAGCCGCCATTGCTGGGTCGGGCGATGCTGGCCGCGGCAGGGGAGAGGGACAAGACCTTGCCCGGCTACGAAGGCGCGGTGCGCTATCGCCTGCCCGCGCTCGAAGGGGTGCCGGTGTTCTCATCGCTTCAGATCGATGCCTTTTCCAATCCCGACCTTCTCGAGATTCCTGAATTGCGGCAGGCGCTGGAACGGGAAATCCGCGGCAAATATGTGCTGATCGGCGGAGACATCGTCGATGTAGACCGGCTTTCCACCCCGCTGACCGAAGCGATGGGCACCCCCAGGCCGCCCGGGATCGAGTTTCACGCCACCAGCATTGCCCAGATGCTGGATGGAAAAGCCTTGCCCAAGCCGCTGCCGGTGACCTTGTGGGTCCTTTCCGCGCTGGTGATCGTGATGGCGGTGCTGACCGGCCTGCTCGAATGGGGCAGCTGGCGCATCTACGCACTGCTTGCCGTGCAGTTTCTGGTCATGCTGGGGGCGCCGTTCGCGATGCACCTGCGCGGGGTGGATACGCACGGCGTACCGGCGGTGGGGTGGTTGCTCGGCTGGATCGTCGCCTTCACCGCCGTTACCTCGGCGGCGCGCGCCTCGGGCGCGGTCCAGCGCAATTTCGCGCAAGGGGCTCTGGGCAAGTACCTGCCGCGCGAGATGGCGCAAGAGATCATCGACAATCCCAAGCTTCTGGCGCTTCACGGCGAGAAGAAGCAGATCTTCGTGCTCTTTTCCGACCTCGAGGGCTTCACCAAGATGAGCCACGCACTGGAGCCAGAGATGGTCGCCAAGCTGCTCAACCGCTATCTCGAGATGCTGAGCCAGGTGGTGCTCGATCACGGCGGGGTGATCGACAAGTTCGTCGGCGATGCGGTGGTTGCATTCTGGGGCGCGCCGATCGCCCGCCCCGACGACGGAGCGCGGGCGGCGCGGGCGGGTTACGCGATCTGGCAGGCGGGCGAGGCATTCCGTGCCGAAGTCGCTGCGATGGACCCGAACCTGCCGCGCATCGGCAAGACGCGCGTGGGTTTGCACTATGGCGAGGCCGTGGTCGGCAATTTCGGCGGCGACAGCCGTATCCAGTATACCGCGCTGGGCGATTCGATGAACACTGCCGCCCGACTCGAATCAGCCAACAAGGAACTCGAATCGAGCGTCATGGCCAGCAGCGAATTCGTCGCCAAGGCAGGGCTCGACTGGTGGCGGCCGATGGGCCGGGTCGTATTGCGCGGGAGGGCCAAGCCGGTCGATATTTTCGAACCCTCACCCGACTTCCCCCTCGAAGATCGCAAGGCGCTGGTCCAGGCGTCGATCCTTGCCGACAACGACCGGAAAGCGGCCGAGCAGGTCGTCGCCGAGGTGGCCGCGCGACATCCGCATGACAGGGCCCTTGCTAATCTGCTAGAAAGGGTACGAAACATGGGTGAGGGAAATGCGTATGTTCTCGGTTAGATATGCCTCGATCGCGCTTGTGCTGGCTGCTGCCGGTCTCGGACAGGCAGCAGTTGCGGGTGTCGTCGTCGCTTCCAGCGGACCATCGGCCAGCGAATTTCCCGCCGGCAAGAAGCTCGACGACAATTCGCGGATCACTTTGAAGGAGGGCGACCGGGTAACGGTTCTCAGCGCCAACGGCACGCGCGTCATCAGCGGTGCCGGAACGCACCAGGTCGGCTCGACCGGGGCCAGCAAGCGTTCGACCTTCGCGGTGCTCACACGCCAGCGTTCGGGTCAGCGGGTGCGTACCGGGGCGGTGCGCGGCACCGGGACGGGCGAGGCGAGCACGCGCAGCCCGAACCTGTGGTATGTCGATGTCTCGCGGCCGGGCACGATGTGCATCGCCGATCCCGCCGCCGTCCGCCTGTGGCGTCCGGCGGCACAGGGCGAAGCGACCGTCGTCGTCGCACGACCTGGCTCGTCCGACCATCACGACGTCTGGTTTGCCGAAGGCGTGGCCGATGCTGCGTGGGATTACGACCGGATGCCGCTGACCGAAGGTGCCACTTACACCATCACCGGCACCGACGGAGTGCGGCACGAAGTTCGGTACACCTTGCTCGAAGGGGCGCCGACCGAGCCCGACGAACTTGCGATGCGCTTGATCGAAAAGGGCTGTTCCGCTCAGCTTGAGCTATTGACCGCCGCGATGAGCTAGCGAACAAGGGGCAGCAAGAACCGGGTCGCACCGCGGCGAGTCCCGAAAAGGGACAGCGCGAACGGGTAACTGCTGCGCACGCGTGCGGTGGAGAACGATGGCAGCCGGGGGGCTGCGGCGAAACGGGGACGGAGCATGGGCACCTGGTTCGACCGGGCCGCAAGGGGGGGAATTCGCGCGCTGCCGCGCCGGGCCGTCTGGCCGATCGCGGCGATGGCCGCACTTACCCTTCTGATCGAGCCGCTGGTGCCGACCTTGGCGCAAGGCAGCAGTGGTGCTCGCTACGAGGGTGTCGCCACTTGTGCCGGATCGACCTGTCATGGCCGGGCGGAGGGCAATGGCGAGGTCGTGCGGCAGGACGAGATCGCCACCTGGCAGGAACCGTCCTCCGTGGCCGGAGCGCATAGTCGGGCCTTCGCCGTGCTCGCCAGTCCGCGCGGCAAGCAGATCGCGACAAGCCTGGGACTGGGCGCGGCGACCTCGGCTCCGGCCTGCCTCGGGTGCCATGCCACCTACGAGCCGCAATCGCCCAAGGGCGCACGTTTTCAGGTGTCGGACGGGGTCGGCTGCGAGAGCTGCCACGGGCCCTCGTCTGGCTGGCTTGCGGTGCACTACGCCAAGCCGGCCACGCACGCCTCCAACGTCCGCGCGGGCCTTACCCCGCTCACCAATCCGCAGGTCCGGGCGCGGGTGTGCCTCGATTGCCATTACGGCAGCACCAGTACCGGGCAGTTCGTGACCCACGCCATGATGGCGGCGGGGCATCCGCGCGTATCGTTCGAACTCGACCTGTTCTCCGCGCTCCAGCAGCACCATGACGAGGACGGCGATTACGCCGCGCGAAAGGGGCGGAGCGACAACGTCCGGCTGTGGGCCGTGGGCCAGGCCGAGGCGGTGGTGCGCGCGACGGATCTGTTCGCGCGGCCCGGCTTCGGCACCGAGGGGATATTCCCGCAATACTACTTCTATGATTGCCACAGCTGCCACCGTCCGATCGGCGACGGGCCGCAGCGGCGGCTGACTTTCGAGACCAATCCGGGCCGCCCGATCCCGTTCGGCATGGCACCCTTCAACGACGAGAACATCATCATGCTCTCGGCCGTAGCGAAGACATTTGCGCCGAGCCGGGCGGCGCAGTTCGACAGTGCCAGCCGCGCCTTCCACGCCGCGATGGGCCAGGGGCGCGGCGAGGCGGTGGCGGCGGCGCAGCGGCTGCGCGGCGAGGCGGCGGCGCTGTCCGATTCACTCGCCGCGCGCGGTTATTCGGGCGGAGATGCTTTCGCCGTGGTCCAGGCCATCGCCGACCGCACGCTGACCCCGCGCTTCACCGATTATACCGGCTCGGCGCAGGCGGTCATGGCGGTCGATACGCTGCTCAACGCGATGGTCCGCGACGGGCGGGTCACCACCGGGGCGGCGGTGGGTATCCGCGCCAACGTCAACCGCGCTTATGGGGCGGTGCGAAGCCCAGAAAGCTACGATCCGGCGGCATTCCGCACCGCGCTGGGAGCGGCGGCGAGCGCGATCGGGGCGCTTCGCTGATGCGGCATCTGGCGCGCAGTGTGGTCGGGGCCGTATCCGCGCTGGCGCTGGTCGCCTGTGGCGGTGGCGGAGGCAGCAACCAGCCTCCGCCCAGCGGCGGCGCGACGCCGACACCCAGCCCGACCCCGCCGCCGACTGGCCGCCTGTTCGTCGATCCGGTGCAGTCCTCACTCAGCACCGCCGACGTCGAGCGTGTTCTCGCGCAGGCTGTGGGCGAGGCGCAGCGGCGCGGGCGGCCCGCGACCATCGCCGTGACCGACCGGGTCGGCAACGTCCTTGCGGTGTTCGCCATGACCGGCGCACCGGCCAGCACCACCATCAGCCGCCGCCAGATAGGCGGCGTGGCGAGTGAGGGCCAGACGATCGGCCTCCAGGGGGCAAGCGTGCCATCCGCAGCGGCGGCCATCGCCAAGGCGATCACCGGGGCTTACCTTTCCAGCAGCGGCAACGCCTTCTCAACTCGCACCGCCAGCCAGATCGTGCAGGAGCATTTCCCGCCCGCGCCGACCACTGCGGGGCTGGAAAGCGGCCCGCTGTTCGGGGTCCAGTTCAGCCAGCTTCCCTGTTCCGACCTCGCCACCCGGTTCGGTGACGGCACGATCGGTCCCAAGCGTTCGCCGCTCGGCCTCAGCGCCGATCCGGGCGGCTTTCCGCTCTACAAGGACGGCGTGGTGGTCGGCGGGATCGGCGTTTCGGGCGACGAGGATTACGGCTTCGACCCCAACATCCTCGACGTCGACGTATCGGATGAGGAGGCGATCGCACTGGCCGGCATCCAGGGGTTCGCGCCCTCGGGCGAGATCGTCGCGGACCGCATCCCCGTGGACGGCACCACCCTGCGCTTCACCGACATTACGGTGAACGACCTCGGCCCGTTGCAGACCCGCTTTGGCGCGATCGCCACGCTCGGCGCGCTGCTAGCGATCACCGGCTATACCGATGGCGCGATCCGCGCCGGGGCGGCTTACGGCAGCGAGGCATCGGGTGTGCGGGCCAGTCGCTCAGCGGAGTTTTCACTGGGCGATGCTTATGTCCTGACCGACGGCGCAGGCAACAATCGCTACCCGGTGCGCGGCGGCACCGACGCGGCAAGTATCGCGCAGCCGCTGACCGAAGGCGAAGCGCGGGCGATCCTTGAGGAAGCGTTCCGTGTGCTTTCACGGGCCCGAGCCCAGATCCGCCGTCCGCTCGACAGCCGGATGCAGGCCACCATCAGCCTGGTCGATACGTACGGGGCGGTGCTCGGCATCGTGCGTTCGCCCGACGGGCCGATTTTCGGGACTGACGTGTCGTTGCAGAAGGCGCGCACCGCGGCCTTCCTGTCGAACCCTGATGCCGTGGCGCAGCTTTCCGCCACTCCCTCGGTGCCGGGAGTGACGAATATCGCGGCCTACGTTCAGCGGATGCGGACCTTCCTCGCCGATCCCAATTCGCTCACCGGCAATGTCGCCTATGCCGACCGCGCGGTGGGCAATCTGGCGCGGCCCTATTTCCCCGATGGCGAGGTCGCCCGTCCGCCAGGGCCGCTGTCGGTCGAGCAGTCGGCGCGGTTCAGTCCGTTCGCGGTCGGGCTCCAGTCCGATCTCATCATCCCCAACCTGCTCGAACATCTCGGTTTCGTCACCAGTGGCGGGGCACAGCCCGATACTGCGCGCGCCTGCACCCAGGTTCCAGCCGGGCCGGGCGGCGCGCGCCGCATCGCCAACGGGGTGCAGATATTCCCCGGCTCCGTCCCGATCTATCGCGGCAATGTGCTGGTCGGAGGAATCGGCGTGTCGGGCGACGGCATCGATCAGGACGACATGGTCGCCTTCCTCGGCACTCACAATGGCGGCCTGCGCGCAGGCGGGGTGGGCAATGCGCCCGCCGCTATGCGGTCGGATCGGGTGGTGGTGAACCTGGGCAATGCGCAGGTCCGGCTGCGCTACGTCAGTTGCCCGTTCGCGCCATTCCTCGGCGATCCGGCGCAGAACGTGTGCGAGGGGCTCTGAAACGATGTCCCCGCTCGTCCTGCCGATGATCCTCCAGGCTGCCGGTGCCTCGCCTCCGCCAGAGCCGGTCGTTCAGGAAGCGGCACCGGAAACCGACGAGCAACCGCCGACCGACTGGGACGAACTGGAACTGCCGCCGGTCGATAACGAATCGATCGAGGGCCGCCGCCGCCCGGGTTATCTCGGCGAACTGCCTGCCCCGGTCACCCAGACCAACCCGGGTGCGGTGCGCGCGCCTCCGCCCGAAGCATTTCCCACCGACCAGATCCCGGTCCCCGACCGCTGGCGGCTGATCGAGAGCCTGGGGCTGGTCAAGGAACGCTGGTGGGATCCGTATAACCAGAACACCTACAAGGGCGACCGACCGATTAATCCCGACAAGGTCCCCTGGCTGCCGATCAAGGGAAAGGACTGGTTCTTCATCGTCAACGCCATCAGCGACACGGTGTTCGAGCCGCGCACGTTCCCCACCCCCGTTGGCGTGCAGACGACCGAGGACCCCGACCGGATCGATGTGTTCGGCAACAAGGCCAGCATCGTCGCCGTCCAGACCTTCATCGTCGGCGCGGCGCTGTTGAAGGGCAACACCGCCTACAAGCCGCCCGATGTGGAGTACCGACTGACATTGGCCTTCAACGTCAACCACGTGGACGTGCCGGAGCGGCGCGTACTGTTTGTCGAGCCGTCCCGACCCTCGCACCGCACCGATCACTTCGTCGGGGTGCAGGAGGCATTCTTCGACTATCACATCCGCAATACGTCGGACCGTTACGATTTCGACAGCTTCCGCATCGGCATCCAGCCATTCCAGAGCGATTTCCGCGGGTTCCTGTTCAACGACAACCAGCTTGGCCTGCGGTTTTTCGGCACCCGGGACAACAACCGCTTGCAGTACAACCTGGCCGCGTTCTGGCGGCTTGAGAAGGACACCAACAGCGGCCTCAATTCGGTGGTGCAGAAGCCGCGCAAGGATTTCCTGTTCGTCGCCAATGTCTATCGGCAGGATTTCCTCATCCCGGCGCTGACCAGCCAGGTCACGGTGGCCTGGAACATGAACCGCGAGAAGAACGACGTCGAGATCGACGACAACGGTTTTCCCGTGCGCCCCGCGCTGCTGGGCGACCTGCGCGGGCGCGAATACGACGTTGTTTATCTTGGCTATAATGCCGATGGACGGATCGGGCGGATCAACCTGACCGCCAGCCTCTATGGCGCGCTGGGCGAAGACCGGAACAGCTTCTTCACCAGCCGCAAGGCCGACATCCGCGCGTTCTTCGCCGCTGCGGAAGTGAGCTACGACCGCGACTGGATGCGCTTCCGGCTGTCGGGCGCCTGGGCCAGCGGCGACAGCGATCCCTATGACAACAAGGAGACCGGTTTCGACGCCGTGTTCGAGAACCCGGTCTTCGCCGGGGCCGATACAAGCTACTGGATTCGACAGACGATTCCCTTCGCGGGCGGCGGGCGCGCGGTCAGCGTCAACGGGCGCAACGGCATCCTCAACTCGCTGCGCAGTTCGAAGGAACAGGGGCAGTCGAACTTCAACAACCCCGGCCTGATCCTGGCGGGTGCGGGTGCGGATTTCGACCTGACGCCAGACTTTCGCCTGTCCACCAATGCCAATCACTTGTGGTTCGAAAATACAGCGACCCTGCAAGCATTGCGCAACGAAGGCACAATCCCGAAACAGATCGGTTTCGACCTGTCGGCGGCGGCGATCTGGCGGCCCAAGGCGACCCAGAACATCGTGTTCCGGCTCAGCGGGGCGGCACTGGTCGCGGGCAAGGGGTTTCGCGACCTGTTCGACAACCGGGGGCACGATCGGACCTATTATTCGATCCTCGCCAACGTGACGCTGGCGTATTGAGATGCGGCTGATCCGGTCCCTCGTCCTCTCGCTCTCGGTGATCGCGGCCGCCGGGACCATGCTGCTGTCGGGCACCGGCTTTGCTGCGGAGAAGGAAAAGGCGGTCGAGCGGGACTACTCCCGCGTCACTGCGGCTCCCGCTCCGGTACAGCAGTCGCTGGAGGAGATGATGGCCAAGTCGGACGGGTGCTATTCGTGCCACGTCCAGACCGACGCCCCGACCATGCACGCGACGCCGGCGGTGCGGCTCGGCTGCGCCGACTGCCACGGCGGCGACGCCACGGTGCGCGGCGACAGTTCGCTGGAACACGACGACCCGCTCTATGTCGCGGCGCGCGACCGGGCGCACGTCCTGCCCAAATATCCAGACAGCTGGCACTGGCCCAGTTCCGCCAATCCCAAGCGGACCTACACCCTGCTCAACAAGGAAGCGCCCGAGTTCGTCCGCTTCGTCAACCCGAGCGATTATCGCGTGGCGCGCGAATCGTGCGGCGCGTGCCATATGCCGGTGATCGAGGCGGCGGAGCGCTCGATCATGGCGACCGGGGCGATGCTGTGGGGCGGTGCGGCCTACAACAACGGCATCGCGCCGTTCAAGAACTACATCTTCGGCGAGGCCTATACCCGCGATGGCAAGCCGGCCAAGATCGTCAGCCCCGGCGATCCGCCCGGCACGCTGACCGAGCGTCAGAAAGAGCGCGGCGCGCTGGCCGAGCTATATCCGCTTCCCGCCTGGCAGGTGATTCCGCCGGGTGACGTGTTCCGCGTGTTCGAACGCGGCGGACGTAACATCGCCTCCCAGTTTCCCGAGATCGGCCTGCCCAACCCGACCGGCCTGATTCAGCGGCTGGAGGAGCCAGGGCGGCCCGACCTCAAGCAGTCGAACCGCGGCATGGGTACGGGACTGCGCGTGGCGATCCCGGTGCTCAACATCCACAAGACGCGCCTCAACGATCCGTTCATGTGGTTCATGGGCACCAACGACCAGCCGGGCGACTATCGCCATTCGGGCTGCGCGGCGTGTCACGTGGTCTATGCCAACGACCGCGAGCCGCGTCATTCGCTCACTTACGCGAAATACGGCCGTGACGGGCAGACCGCCACGATCGATCCTACCATTGCGGGCAAGCTGGAGCCCTCGGGCGACAAGCATGGCGGCAGTCATGGCGCGCTGAAGCAGCCCGGCGACGAGCCGATGAAGGAGAAGGGCCACCCGATCCGCCATGTCTTCACCCGCTCGATTCCGACCGCGCAGTGCATGAATTGCCATATGCACCAGCCCAATATCTTCCTGAATTCGTACCTCGGCTACACCATGTGGGATTACGAATCGGATGCGCCCTTCATGTGGCCGGGGCCGGAGAACACCACGCCGCGTCCGCCCAACATGACCGACGAGCAATACGCCAAGCTCTACAAGCGGCACCGCTATCCCACCGCCGCCGAAGCTTTCGCCGTGCTCGACCGCAACCCGGAAGCGGCGGCGGTGCGCGGGTTGTGGGGCGATCTCGATTTCCTGCGCAACGTCTACGATCTCAATCCCAGGCTCAAGGACACCCAGTTCGCCGATTATCATGGCCACGGGTGGAACTTTCGCGGCATCTTCAAGCGCGACCGCGAGGGCAACCTGCTCGATGCCTACGGCAAGATCGTCGATCCCGACGATCCGCAGAAGTGGCGCAAGGAGGGTGAGGGCAAGTGGGTCGAGCCAGGCACCAACCCGGGCAAGGCGGTCCACCTGATGGACATCCACGCCGAGAAGGGGATGCAGTGTGCCGATTGCCACTTCGCGCAGGACAGCCACGGCAACGGGCTGATCTACGGCGAGGTCGCCAATGCGATCGAGATTGGGTGCAAGGACTGTCACGGAACCGCTGACGCCTATCCCACCCTGATGACCAGCGGCCCGGCAGCCCCTCCGCGCGGCAACAACCTGGCCCTGCTTCGCAACCCCGATGGCCAGCGCCGGTTCGAATGGGGCTATGGCCTGGGCGGGCGACAGGTGCTGATCCAGCGCTCGATCGTCGATCCCAAGCTCGAATGGCAGGTCAGTCTGGTCAAGGACAGCGTCGACACCGATCTGCCCGATTGCCTGCTCGAAGGCAGCACCACCGACTTGCCCTGCTTCAACGCCAAGTCGGCCCGCGCCAAGCTAATGAGCAGGAGCGGGGCGGAAAGCGGGATGTTCGAGTTCGGCCCCGGGGTCGCAGCCGACGACCGGGCACACAAGGACCCGGAGATGGCGTGCTTTACCTGCCATCTGTCGTGGACCACGTCGTGCGGCGGCTGCCACCTGCCGATCGAGGCCAACTGGAAGACCAAGTTGCATCATTTCGACGGCGAGGAGACGCGCAATTTCGCGACCTACAACCCGCAGGTCGCGCGTGACGAGATGTTCCAGCTGGGCCGGCATCAGACGACCAAGGGCAATCAGGTCGCGCCGATCCGCTCGACCAGCGCGCTGGTGCTTTCCTCGACCAACATCAACCGCGAGCGGATCTATATCCAGCAGCCGCCGATCTCGTCGATCGGGTTCAGCAGCCAGGCCTTCGCGCCGCATTTCCCGCACACCGTCCGCCTGACCGAGACCAAGACCTGCTCCGACTGCCACCTGTCGGCCAAGGACGACAACAACGCGATCATGGCGCAGCTGCTGCTGCTCGGGACCAATTTCGTGAACTTCGTCGGGTTCAATGCCTGGACCGGCGAGGAAGGCGGCTTTTCCGCCACCCGCGTGACCGAATGGGACGAACCGCAGGCGGTGATGGGCTCGTACCTGCACCGCTATGCCTACCCCGATTATTACCGGCAGTTCGTCGAGGGGCGTGGCCGGGAGCTTGGCAACTGGGTGCGCGGGCAGACCTTCGACAGCGACCTGTCGGGCGAAACCAAACCGATGGAGGAATTCGCCAGCGTGCACGAAGGCACCCGCGATCGGGTCGGCTGCCTGCAACTGCGCGGCGAATATATGTTCGTTGCAGAGGGGCGCGGCGGCTTCCGCGTCTATGACGTCGCCTCGATCGCCAACAAGGGTGTGTCCGAACGGATCATCACCGCGCCGTTCAGTCGGCTGGGCCACAACACGCACGTGCCCTCGCGCAACGCGACCTGCATGGCGCTGCCGACCAATCAGCCGATCAACCCGCTGCGCAACACGCCCGAGATGCGCGAGATGAACCAGGAGCAGCCGTTCCTGCCGATTTACAACTACGCCGCCGTTACCGATGCCGAGGAAGGGCTGATCCTGGTCAACGTCAACACGATGGCCGACGGCGAGTTTCGCAACAATCGGCTGAGCCGCGCGGTCACGTGGAACGAGGGCGGGGTGCTGGCCGGTGCCCGTCACATCCACCTGGCCGGCGAGGTGGCCTATGTGACCGCTGACCGTGGGCTGGTGGTGGTGGACCTTTCCGATCCGCTCAGGCCACAGCTTGCCGCCGTGCGCGAGCTGCGCGACGCGCGCGCCTCCGCAATCCAGTTCCGTTACCTGTGGGTCACCGATGCCGACGGGGTGAAGCTGTTCGACGTGACCCAGCTGCTCAATCCGGTGCCGCTGCCGCACGCTACCGTGCCGCTGGCCGACGCGCGCAAGGTCTTCGTGTCGCGCACTTATGCCTACGTCGCGGCCAAGCGCGATGGTCTCGTGATCCTCGATGTGACCCGCCCCGAGGCCCCGCGTGTCTATCAGAAAGTCACGCTCGATGGCGCGCTGAGCGACGCGGAAGACGTGATCGTCGGTTCGACCAATGCCTCGCTGTTCGCCTATGTCGCCGACGGGGTGAACGGATTGAAGGTGTTGCAACTGACCAGCCCGGAGAGTCAGCCCAACTTCTACGGCTTCAGCCCGGCGCCCAGGCCTGAACTGATTGCATGGTACAAGACCAAGGGCGCGGCGCTGTCCCTCTCGCGCGGGCTTGAGCGCGATCGCGGGGTGGACGAGACCGGCGGCCAGATGGCGGTGTTCGGTCGGCTCGGGTCACGCCCCTTCACCCGCGCCGAGATGGAGCGCCTGTTCCTGACCAGCGGCGGGGTGCCGTGGAAGGTTAGCGACGAGGTCGACATGACCGCCTGGATCGGCGGCAGTCACGGCCGCGAAGCGCAGTTGGGGAACTAGCGGGCGGTTATCCCCGCTCGGCGAACATCTCGCGCATCATCGGTTGCAGGTGGGTGCCGTAATACGCCAGCACGTCCCATTCGCTGGTCCACTCGTAATGGGTTACCAGCGATTTTCCATCCCAGCGATGAAGCGCATAGCAGGGCGGTTCGGTGGTGATGAGCGCGCGGTTGTCCGGGTGTGCCACGTCGACGGGACGCAGGTCGAGCGAGACGAGCGGCGCGACCGAAGGCGTAACCGACAGCGGCACGCCGCGAAACGTGGTCGCGATCGGCCGGTGCAGGTGGCCGCAGTGGATAGCCAGGATCTGCCGGTGCCCATCGATCGCGGCGGCGAAATTGGCGATCCAGCTTTCGCCGGGATCGGGGTCCATCCAGTCGACGCCCGAGACCACCGGCGGGTGGTGCATGAAGATCAGCGTCGGCGTGCCCGGATGCGCGTCGAGTTGCGCCCTCAGCCACGCCCGCCGCCGGACGCAGAACGCGCCGCCGTGGCGGCCGGGCTCGAAGCTGTCGAGCATCAGTATGCGCAACCCCTCGCGCTCGACCGCGTAATGAATGAACCCGTCCTCGGTCGAGGTATCGGGGAACGCGGCGAGCAAGCCCTCGCGGCTGTCGTGGTTGCCGGGGATGGCATGGACCGGAAACGGGCACTGGGCGAGCAGTTCGGCAGTCTTGGAAAAGCTGTCGAGATCGCCGTGGTCGGTCAGGTCGCCGGTCAATACCAGCATATCGATCGGGTTGGGGCTCTTGAGCAGCCGGGCGAGGGTGTGGCGGAACCTTATGCGGTTCAACTCCTCCGGGCGAGCGTCAGGGTCGAAGCCGATATGGATATCGGTCATCTGCGCAATCAGCATCGCCCCACCCCCATGCGGTGCCTAACCGGATTTCCGGTTTATAGTCGCGACCCGTTTCCGATCCGTTTCAGGGTGGTCGTCGGGTAGACGGCCCTTCTTCGGATGATACGAATGGCACATCGCGCAGCTGGAGGGAACCTCCGCGCGCGGTGCGTCCTCGCCCAGATGGCAGTCGCGGCAAATCGCGATGCCGGGCAGCAGCAGGTCGGTGGCAGTACCCGAGCTTTCCGCCTCGTGGCAGGTCGAGCATTTCGCCTGCTCGTGCTCCTTGTGGTCGAACCAGCCGTTGAGCAGGTATCCGCTGCGCAGATGTACCGGCATCACGTCCGCGCGACCATTGCGGGTGGCGGGGAAGTGGCATTCGCCGCACACACCGCCGCGCGACAATGCCTTGCTTATTCCGACCAGTGTGGGCTGCGGGCGACCGAATTCCTGGAAATAGACCCCGCCTTCGCCGAACTGGCCCGGCCGCCTGCGTCCGGTGGTGATCGGGCGCCGGGGTGCGCGGTCCATCGCCGCGAGATCGGCGCGGAGCTGCGCTACATCGCCGTGGCGCAGCGTGCGGAAAGTCGGGCCGACCCGGTCATAGACCAGGCTGTGGCACGCTTCGCAGTTGTTCTCCATGTCCACCGGCAGGAAGCCCGAACGATCCGCCGTGGGCCGGTGGCAGTCGGCGCAGACCAGCGCCTCGCCATAGCCCTTCTTCGCACCGATATTGCCCGCCATGCGCGCCACTCCGCCCTGGCGGTCAAGGTGCAGGTCGTGCGGGAAGCGCAGGCCGTGCTGTTCGACCGGGTTCGCGGCGAGCGAGATGCGGCGGGTTTCCTGGCTGCCCAGGACCGGGTGGAAAATCGCCTTGAACTGCGGGTGCGCGGTGCCGAAGTCGGCGGCGTTGGCGAGCGCGGTGTCGGTCAGCCGGGTGTCGAGCGCGTCGTGGCATTCGGCGCAGAACTGCTGCGGGGTCGGCTCCATCCGCCCCGCGCCCTCGTGCTCGGTATGGCAGGTGGTGCAGGAACCCGGGCCTTCCTTGCCGAACTTTCCGGCGATCGACCACAGCACCGCGTCCATCCGCGACATCGGCCCGCGCCCGGCGACCTGGCGATCGATATCGGCGTGGTCGCCCAATTCCTCGTGGCACGTCAGGCAGGTCTGGTCGCGCACCGATTCGAACGGCTTGACGTGGCAGGCCTCGCAATTGTCCTCGAGCCCGTGATGCGCCAGGCTCAGTTTGCCGGTGCTCCAGCTCCGGTCCATCCGCGTCTGGCCGGGCGTGCCGTATTCGGGGGCGGCGGGGGTGCGGGCGAGGTTCGACCAGATCGGCACCGCGAGGAAGGCGATCAAGATCGCCGCCAGTGCAGCCCAGGCCGTCGCGCGCTTGCCGGGCATGGCGGCGGCAAGAGCGAACCCGCGCGTCGCCTCGCCCCCGCCCTCGACCTCGCGCACCTGGCGCACGGTCACCTCGACCGGGCCCGCGCCATCCTGTGCCAGTGTCAGGCGATAGCTCCCGACCGCCAGTTCATGCCCCGCGCGCGCGTCGAATGCGGCGTCGGTGGTGGTGCGCCCATCGAGCCTGAAGCCCAGCGTCCCGACCGCCACCGCCCGCAGCGTGCCGTCAGCGGTTCGTTCGATCCGCAAGTGATTCTGTTCCACCGCCAGGTCGGGGAGGTGAAGCTCGTTGTCGGTCGAGCGGCCGATCGACAGGCCCGCGCCAGCCACGCTCCGCTCGCGCACGATCTCGCGCCCGTCGGCAGTCAGGTCTATCGTGCGGATCAGGAATGCCATCGTCCGCCCCTCACCAGTAGTAGAACACACTGACGACGTGCGCGGTGAGTGCGGCGAGCAGCGCGACTGTCGCCGGGATGTGCAGGTAGAGCCAAACCTCCAGCCGCGCGCGGATCTTCATGTGGCGGCGTATCTGGTCGAGCTGGCTCTTGCGCCGCCCCAGCAGGGTGCGGACCTTGTCCTCGGTCTCGTCGGGCGTCATGCCGATGCCGAACCGGTTGAGCGCAAGGGTGGTCTTGCAGCGTGGATAGCGCCCGGTCAGCCGCGACAGGGCTCCGGCGGCGAACACGTCCTCCTCCAGCGCAGCGATGACCAGGTCGGCGCGCTGGCGTTCCAGTGGCTGGGCGGCGGAATCGAGCTGGCGATCGGTGCCTTCCAGTGCCTCGACCATTTGCGCTCGCGTCATCTCGCGCGCGTTGTTGCTCAGCGCCACCGGCAGGGTGGAATAGGCGATGACCCCGTATATGCCCGACAGGATGACCAGCATCATCAGGCCCCAGGCGAGCGTATGGACGTTCCAGCCAAGCTGGAAACCGGTGTGGAGCGTGCCGATCACGATCAATGCGAGCCCGAGATAGACGTGCGCGCTGGTCCAGGCCTTGAGGCTCCAGCGGCCCTCGGTCATCCGCCGCTTGCGCACGCCGAGCAGCGACAGCCACACGATCAGCAGCAGCCCGACCGTGCCCAGCGTGTAGCCGTACCAGGTGCCGCCGTTGTGGCGCGGCTGCACGTCGATCAGGAAGTAACCTGCTATAGCCGCGACGCACAACAGCGTCGCCAGCTTGAGCCAGCGCATCCGCTTGTGGACCAGGAAGCCCTCGTGATCGGTGTCGCGCCGCTTGTCGTGGAAAGCGAAGTCGCCATTGGCCGAGGTCGCCATCAGCCGACTTCCTCGCTCAGCTTGGTGAAGGTGAGGAACTTTTCGGGCGCGACGCGGATCGCGGCGCCCGTGGGGCAGGCGCGCACGCAGGCCGGGCCACCGTCGATGCCGGAACACATATCGCATTTGATCGCCACCTTGGCCGCGTCCTTCGCCCCGTGCTTCTTGCGCCACGCATAGGGTGCCTCGCCGGGGCCGGGCCCCGCGCCGAACAGCAGCCAGCTCAGCAGCGGCGGCTTCTTCGGCGGCTTGGCGTCGAGCCGGATGACGCCATAAGGGCAGTTGCGCACGCAGTTGCCGCAGCCGATGCAGGTCTCGTCGATGAACACCTCGCCATCCGGTCCGCGCTTGATCGCGTTGGGCGGGCAGTCGGCCATGCAATGCGGGTGCTCGCAGTGGCGGCAACTGGTGGGGACGTGGAGGTGGGCATAGGTGCGCCCCGCCTCGCGGTCTAGGCGGGAAAGGCCCTCGTGACTGTCGGCGCAGGCCTTCTCGCAATTGTCGCAACCGACGCACAGCGTCTCGTCGATCAGCAGGACGTCGGTCGCCTCGCCGATGCCGTTGTCGATCAGGAACTGCGCGGTCTGCGAATACATGTCGACCGCACCCGAGAATCCCTGCTTCTGCGCCTCAATGAAGCGGTTGATTTCGCGCCGCCCCGCCATGTCGCGCAGCACCCGCTCGCGCAATTGCGGCTTCCTTTCGAGCAGCCGCGCAAACGCAGCGCCGGGGAAGCGCACGACCTGGCTCTTGATCGCGGCCTTGACCGTGGCGGTGCGTTTCGATCCGTCGATCACCGCCATTTCGCCGACGTATGACCCGGCAGGGAGGTAGGAGAGGAACACCGGATTGCCGCCGATTTCCTTCTCGACGATCATCGATCCGCGCTGGATCACGAAGATGTCCTGATCCTCGTTCCCTTCCTCGATGATCTTGCCCCCGGCCTTGATCTCGAGTGTTTCGGCCGCCTCGACCAGTTCGGCCAGATCCTTCGGGGTCAGCCCGGAGCCGAACATCTGAAGCAGTTGCCGCTCGACCGTGATCCGGTTCACCGCGCGGCCTGCCGCCGGGACCGTGGCGATCAGCTTGAGCGCGGCATTGCGCGACAGTTCCATCACCGTTGTCGGTTCGGCCGCGCGGATGGTCGCACCGCGGCGACGTCCCGAAATCAGCCCGACCTCACCGAAGATCGAACCCTGCTCGATCGGCACGGTGATGGATGGGTCGGCGGGATTGACCTCGACCGCCACCGACCCTTCGGCAATGGCGAACATCGATGAACCGGGATTGTTGCGGACGAAGATAACCTCGCCCGGCGCATAGTTCGCGACCGTGCTGTCGAGCATCAGTTCGCGCATCTGTAGCGGCGACAACTCGTTGAGGATGACCACGTTCGCGCGGAACGTTTCGAGCCATTCGTCCACCGAGCGGCGACCGGGCAGGGGAGCGAACTTTGCCGCCAGGATCGGCTCGTCGGCGGGCTTGAGATCGCGGTTTCCGTTCAGAAACTCGATCACGTCATGGCCCTGGTTCATGCAGTGCTTGATCAGCGGATAGCCGGCCAGCGCGCCGATCACATGGACGCCCGGCACGGTCGATTCGAACGTGGGCGAGAGCTTGGGATAAGCGACACGGTCGGGACTGGTGAATTCGACCCCGGTGCCGGGGACGATTGTCTTCCTGCCGTCCTTGTCCTCGAACCGGGCGCAGATGCCCTCGACGAAGGCGCGCGGCGGGGCCGAGCCCATGCGCGCGATCACCCGGTCGCAGCGGGCCTTCAGCTCGCCGTCGCGGGTGTCGAAAGTGATCTCGCCCTTGTCGATCGCCGAGGTGGTCGTTTCGACCAGCACCGTCATCCGCCCTTCGGCCTCCATCGCGCGCAGGGCGGCTACGTTGGCGGCCTTTGCGGTGGCGAAATCGGCGGAACGGTTGATGATGGTCACGGTGTTGCGCTGCTGCGGGTCGGCGGCGAGACCCATCGCATTCTCGATCCCCGCGTCACCTGCGCCGATCACGACGATATGCTCGTCGACGTATTCGCCCGGATCGTCGAGCTGGTACTGGACCACCGCGCCTTCGCCCACCGGGCACCGCACAGTGTTGGGATTGCCCTGCGTGCCGATGGCCAGTACCACCGTTTCGGCCAGGAATTCCTGACCAGCCTTCGTCCGAAGCGTGAAATTGCCGATTTCGCCGGTGATCGAGGCGATCTCGGCATTGTAGGCCACGTTTACGCCGTGCCCGCCGGTCTGTTCGTTCCAGATGCCCAGGATCGTCTCGCGCTTGCCCGCCTCAAAATCGAGGTCGCTGCGCAGCACCAGGTTGCTGGGCGTCGCCATGACGTGCTTGCCCTTCTGGTACTTGTAGATCGTGTCCGACAGGTGGTCGGTCTTTTCCAGCAGCACGTGGCTCATGCCCAGCTGCGCCGCGCGCGCAGCCGCGCTCAGGCCGGCAGGGCCCGATCCCACGATTGCCACTCTGACGCGATCCGGCATTCGCTACCCCCGCCAGCGAAACGCGCGACCTTGCTTGTTCTTATGCGATCATCCTAGGCGAGCGCCCTTGAAATGCCAGCGCCAATTGCCGTGGGGGAGGGCGGATGCTAGCCATTGTGCATGACGGGGATCGACGACCAGCAACCGGGCGGAGCAGGAGGCATCGCCTCGCGAGTGGGGCTGGTCGTTCTGCTCGGCGCGGCCGTGCTCGCCATTGGCGCGGTGGCATGGCGGGCAATGGACGACCGCGAAACGGCAACCCCGGCGGTCGCCGGCTCCGCCGTTCCGCTGACTATCGCCGAACTGGAGGAACGCGCCCGCGCCAACCCGCGCGACGCCGATGCGTGGGAGGAACTCGGCTTCGCCTATTACGCCGAGGGGCAGTACGGACAGGCGGCGCGCGCCTATCGCCAGGCCACCGAAGGGCGGCCCGACTCGCCCGAGTTGTGGGCCGCGCTGGGCGAGGCGCGTGTTCTGGCCAGCCAGGAAGACCCGATCCCGCCGCTGGCGGTTCAGGCGTTCGAACGCGCGCTCCAACTCGACCCCAAGCAGCCGCGCGCGCGCTATTACATGGCTGCGCGCACCGACCTGTCGGGCGACCACGAGGGTGCGATCGGCGAATGGCTGGCGATCCTTTCGGAAACCCCGCCCGGAGCGGTTTACGAGGAGAACCTGCTGCGCACGATCCGTCAGGTCGGCCAGATCAACAATATCGAGGTGGAGAGCGGGATCGCGCGCGCGAACGCCGGCCGGCCCGATGCACCGCGCCTCACCGCCGGAGCAGCTATTCCCGGCCCCACGCGCGAGCAGATCGACGCGGCCCGCGCCATCGCGCCGGGCGAACAACAGGCGATGGCCGAGGGCATGGTCGAACGGCTGGAAACCCGTCTCAGGGGCGATCCGGCCAATGTCGACGGCTGGGTCATGCTGATGCGCAGCCGGGTGACGCTTGGCCAGCCCGAGCGCGCCAGCCAGGCATTGAAAGACGCTATCGCCGCCAACCCGCGCGAGGAAGCGCGCCTGCGGCAGGAAGCCGGATCGCTGGGGATCAGTTAGTTCCGTTTCCGGCTTTACTGAGGCGGCACCGACCCGTTCAGAGCCTTATCGCGGGCGCTCGACCGTGATCTTGATCTGCTGGAGCGAGATGATCGCGACCCAGAACCCGATCACCGCCAGCGCGCTCGATCCGAGTACGGTGAAGGCCGCCCCCTTGAGCCCGTTCCAGCCCATTGCGACCTCCAGCAGCGCCAGCGCCAGCACGGTCGGCACCGCGCGCACTATGAACGCGGTGCCTGCCTTCCCTGCCGAAACCAACAGCGATTCGAGGCTCGCCCCGACCAACTCGATCGCGCCTGCGACGGCCAGTATCACCATCGCCCAATAGACCACCTCGAAGTCCGGTCCGGCGATCGTTTCCAGCCCCCAGCGGCCGAACAGCAACGCCACCAGCACCGCCAGCGCGCCGCCGACCAGGGCGATGTTGGCCATGCGGCGGGCGATCTCGTGCGCGGCGTCCTGCGCATGGACCAGTTCGGGATAGATCGCCTTGGATACCGTCTGCGCCAGTTGCACCAGCGACTGGCCAAGTTGCGAGGCGACGCGGAAGCCCCCCGCGAATGCCTCGCCCCCGATCGCACCGACGAGCAGGATCATTACCTGCTTGCCGCCGATGCTGAGGCTGCCGCTCATGTTGGTCGACCAGACGAAGCGCCATGCGTCGGGATGGTCGCGAGGCAGTCTGGTGAGGCTGATCTGCGAGAAATCGGGCCGCTCGTTCCATGCCGCCACCGCCCACAGCGCCAGCGCGACGGCGACCTCCGCCGCGGCCCAGGCGATCACGAACCCAAGCACGGTCGGCATATAAATCGCCGCCAGAACCGCTCCTGCGGCACGCACAATTGGTTGAACCGCCTCCGCCGCCGTCGCCCGCCCGAACTGGAACCGCAGGCGCAGCAGGCCGGTGGGGGTCGAACGCATCGCAAGCAGTGACACGATGCAATATCCGAACGCGACCCACAGCAGGTCGTCGGGCAGGGGCAACCAGTGCTGCGCGCTCCACACCAGCAGGGCGGCCATGATGGATCCGAGAATCACGCTGAGGAAATCGAGCGCGATGGCGAACCCGGTCGCCTCTCCCGGCCCCTGGCTGCCCGCGCCCCAGCGAACCACGAACTGCCAGGTCTGGAAATTGGCGAGACCGGTCACGGTCTGGCCCAGGGCGATGACCAGCGCGAAATAGCCGAACTGGTCGATGCCAAGCGTACGTGTCGCGAGTGCCAGGTACACCAGGCTGAGCACCGCGTTCACAGCGCGGCCACTGAGCAGCCAGCCGATGTTGCGCATCAGGCGACGCATCGGTGCGTGTCGCGACGGCCTAGGCCGCCGCGGCCTCCCGCTTCGCCAGCAGTTTCTCGGTCACGCCGAAGCTGCGCTCCTCGTCGACATCGATCGCGAATTCGCCGCTCGACAGCACGATCGGGGCGAGCTTGTAGCCGAACCGCTTGCTGACCTGCACGAACAGGCGGTCCTTGTCGCCCCAGCCGAAATAGAAGCGGACGAGGTTCATCAGCCCGAACGCCTTGGCGATGCGGCTGGGGAACTTCATGAACTGGCCGCCGCTACGCATGATCTCCGCCGCGCCCAGTGCCTCGCGGCTGCCGATCCAGTAGGTATTGCAGTTGGAATAGCCGCCATCGGAAAATTCGTAGAACCGCTTCTGGCCCACTGGGTCCGCGGCGATCACGTCTTCCTTGCGTGCAAGCGCGGCGGCAACGGCAGCCTCCGCGGCGAGCGCCTTGTCGACGAACTCGGCATAGCCTTCGGCGGTGACGAGGCAGTTGTCCGAGGTGGTAATGAGCAGCGGGTATTCGGCACCCTCCGCGCCGGAGAATACGCTGTCGACGAGGTTGAACGCGCCAGGGCGGAAATGCAGCCGCCCTTCGGCCTGTAGCCGCGCCACCAGCGGGATCGCGGCGATTTCATCCGGATCGTGGGCCACCACATGGATCGCGCCCACGCGGTCGCATTCCGCGAGCGCCGCGATCACGTGCTCGATCATCGGCTTGCCACCGACGGGCACGACACTTTTCTGGCTGACCCCCGCGCGCGCGGCGAGCGGGTCCAGCGTGCCGGAACGCTTGCCGGCCATGACGAGTGCGGTTGCCTTCATCGGCGTGGCTCTATCGGCAAAGCGGTTCGTGGCAAAGGCTTCACAGCGTCTTGATGATGGCGGAGAAATCCTTGCCGCCGTTACCCGCCCCGGCGAAGTCTTCGTAGAGGGCGGTCGCGCGCGCGCCCATCGGCGTCGCGGCACCGGCGCTATCAGCCGCTTCCATCGCCAGGCGCAGATCCTTGAGCATCAGCGCGGCGGCGAACCCGCCCTGGTAGTCATTGTCGGCGGGCGAGGCCGGGCCGACGCCGGGGACGGGGCAGTAGCTCGTCATGGACCAGCACTGGCCCGAGGAGACCGAGGAGATATCGTAGAACGTCTGCGGATCGAGCCCCAGCTTCTGCGCCATCGCGAACGCCTCGCAGGTGCCGATCATGTGGATGCCGAGCAGCATGTTGTTGCAGATCTTGGCCGCCTGCCCGTTGCCCGCGTCGCCCGCATGGATCACCGCCTTGCCCATCGCGGCGAGGATCGGCTCGGCGCGCTTGAAGGCTTCGCCGGTGCCGCCGACCATGAACGTCAGGGTGCCGCCGTTCGCCGCCGCGATCCCGCCGCTGACCGGCGCATCGACCATGTCGTAACCGGCAGCTTCCGCCGCCTCGATCACCGCGCGCGCAGTGGCGACATCGATGGTCGAGCAATCGAGCAGCACTGCGCCTGCGGGCGCATGGCCGAACACGCTGGCTTCGTAGACCGATTTCACGATTCCGCCGTTGGGCAGCATGGTGACGACCGCCTCTGCCCCGGCGCAGGCCTCGGCGGCATCGGTGAACGTCGCGCAACCGTTGTCGCCAGCATGCGCGAGCGCCTCGGCGGACAGGTCGAACGCGCGGACCTCGTGCCCCGCCTTGACGAGGTTGGCGGCCATCCCGCCGCCCATGTTGCCGAGGCCGATGAAGGCGATTTTCATTTTACTCTCCCAAAACTTCCGTCGTCATCCCAGCGAAAGCTGGGATCGCTGGCCGCTCGCGGGCGGATAGCGGTCCCAGCTTTCGCTGGGACGACGGATTTTATCTACCCTTCCACACGCCTTCCCGCTTCTCGACGAAGGCTGCCATGCCCTCGGCCTTGTCCTCGCTCGCGGCGAGGATCTGGAAGATGCGGCGTTCGACGATCAGGCCCTGGTCGAGCGTTGTCTCGAACGCGGCGTTGACCATTTCCTTGTTCGCGATCGCGGCCATCGGCGGCATCGCGGCGATCTGCGCGGCGGTCTTGAGCGCTTCCTCGACCAGGCTCTCGTGCGGCACCACGCGCGCGACGAGCCCTGAACGCTCGGCCTCGGCGGCGTCCATCATCCGGCCCGTCAGGCACATCTCCATCGACTTGGCCTTGCCGATCGCGCGGGTCAGGCGCTGGCTGCCGCCCATGCCGGGCGCGACGCCCAGCTTGATTTCGGGCTGGCCGAACCGGGCCTTGTCCGACGCGATGATGAAGTCCGCCATCATGGCAAGCTCGCACCCACCGCCCAGAGCAAAGCCATTGACCGCCGCAATCCACGGCTTGCGGGTGGTCTTGACCAGGTCGCTGGTCCAGCGGCCGAAGAAATCCTCGAGGTAGAAATCGGCAGCGGGCTTGTCCGACATTTCCTTGATGTCCGCACCTGCCGCGAACGCTTTGTCACCGCTACCGGTCAGCACCGCGCAAAGCTGGGTCTTGTCTGCCTCGAACGCGGCAAAGGCGCCGATCAGGTCCTCGAGCACCTGCGAGTTGAGCGCGTTCAGCGCCTGCGGACGGTTGATCGTGATCAGCGTGACCGCGCCGCGCGTTTCGGTGGTGATGGTTTCGTAGGTCATTCTCTACTCCGTCACCCCAGCGAAAGCTGGGGTCGTTTCCGGTCATGTTCGACCAGGCGGACAGCGATCCCAGCGTTCGCTGGGATGACGACTATGGCAGCGGCCTCCACTCTTCGCCGTCGGGCAGGGGCGCGAATATCGAATCGATCAGTTCCTCGCTCACACCCTCCGGCGTGGCGGGGTTCCATTGCGGGTCGCCGGTCTTATCGACGATCACCGCGCGCACCCCTTCGGCAAAGTCGGGGCGAACGAGCACTCGCGACGCGATGCGATATTCCATGGCCATATTGTCGGCGAAGTCGGTCAGCTTGGTGCTCTCCGCCAGTTGTCGCAGCGCGACCTTGCAGGTCTGCGGGCTCTTGGTGCCGAGCGTGTCGCGTTCCTTTGCAGTCCATTCGGAATCGTCGGCCTCAAGGCTGGCGAGAATCTCCTCGTAGCGGTCGGAGGCGAAATGCCTCGCGATGCGGTCGGCATTGCCCGCGATCCGCGCCTCGGGCGGGGTGACGGACAATTCGCCCAGGATACCCGCGATCCGGCCCGGATGCTCGGCGATGCGCGCCTTGGCCTCGGCCAGCTTGTCAGCGGGGAGATAATGCGTGGCGAGGCCCGCCCAGAGGCACTCGGCTCCGTCGAGCCGCGCGCCGGTCAGCGCGAGGAACTGGCCGATCCGACCGCCCAGCCGCGAGAGATACCAGCCGCCGCCCACGTCGGGGAACAGGCCGATGCCGGTCTCGGGCATGGCGAAGCGGGTGTTTTCGGTCGCCACGCGGAACCTGGCGGGCTGGCTGATGCCGACGCCGCCGCCCATCGTGATCCCGTCCATGAAGGCGACGATTGGCTTGGGGTACGCGAACATCTGGTGGTTGAGCTGATACTCGTCGTGGAAGAACTTGCGCCCCGACACGCCGCCGTCGTTCAGTGCGCTGTTGCGCAGGAAGGCGATATCGCCCCCGGCGCAGAACCCGCGCCCCTCCGAATGGTCGAGCAGCACGACCTCGACCGCCGGATCATGCTCCCATTCGGTCAGCGCCGCGCTGATCGCGTGGCACATCTCGAGCGTCAGGGCGTGGAGCGCCTTGGGCCGGTTCAGCGAAACGTGCCCCGCCGCGCCGTGGGTGTGGGTGAGGACGTCACTCATTGCCTGAGCAAGTCCCGGCCGACGATCATGCGCATAACCTGGTTGGTCCCTTCGAGGATCGAATGCACGCGCAGGTCGCGCCAGAAGCGTTCGATCGGATAGTCGCGCAGGTAGCCGTAGCCGCCGAACAGCTGCAGCGCGTTGTTGACCACGTTGCTGCCCGAGTCCGTCGCCAGCCGCTTGGCCATCGCGGAAAAGCGGCTCTTGTCCGGCGCGTTGTCGGTCACTTTCGCCGCGGCGAGATAGAGTAGCGCGCGCGCCGCCTCCAGTTCGGTCGCCATGTCGGCGAGCATGAACTGGGTGTTCTGGAAATCGGCCACCGGCTGGCCGAACTGCTGACGGTCCTTGGTATATTTGATCGCTTCGTCGAGGCACCGCTGCGCGCCGCCCAATGAGCAGGCACCGATGTTGAGCCGCCCGCCGTCGAGGCCCATCATGGCGAAGCGGAACCCTTCGCCCTCGTCGCCGACGCGGTTCTCGACCGGCACGCGCGCATCCTCGAAGATCACCTGCGCGGTCGGGCTGGCGTTCCAGCCGAGCTTCTTTTCCGGCGCGCCGAAGCTGACGCCGGGCGTGTCCTTGTCGATGACGAGGCAGGTGATGCCCTTGGTCTTGTCCTCGCCGGTGCGGACCATCGTGACGTAGACGTCGTTGAAGCCCGCGCCCGAGATGAACTGCTTGGTGCCGTTGAGCACGTAGTGGTCGCCGTCCAGCCGAGCGCTGGCCTTCAGCCCCGCCGCGTCCGAGCCGCTGCCCGGCTCGGTCAGGGCATAGCTGGCGATCTTCTCCATCGTGATCAGGTCGGGCAGGTACTTGGCCTTGACCGCGTCCCCACCGAAGCGGTCGATCATCCAGGTCGCCATGTTGTGGATCGAGATGAAGGCGCTGGTCGCGGGGCAGCCATAGGCCATCGCCTCCATGATCAGCGCCGCCTCGAGCCGCCCCAGGCCGATCCCGCCCGATTCCTCGGACACGTAGATCGCGCCGAAGCCGAGTTCGGCGGTCTGCTTGATCACGTCGCGGGGGAAGTGGTGCTGCTCGTCCCATTCGGCGGCGAAGGGCGTGATCGCATCGGCGGTGAACCGCTGCGCCATTTCCTGGATCGCGAGCTGGTCGTCGGTGAGCTGGAACTGTCCGGTCATGAGGCGGGCTGTAGCGAGGCGAGGGCCTGGAGGAAAGGGGACGGAATGCCCCTAACCGATAACCGCCTCGGCCTCGATTTCCACTATCCATTCCGGGCGGCAGAGCGCGGCGACCCCGGCCATCGTCGCGGCGGGCGGCGCGGCACCGAACCAGCGCGCATGGACCGCGCCGACCGCATCCTGCGCGGTGATATCGGTCAGGAACATCCGCGTGCGCACGACGTCCGCCGCGCTGCCGCCCAATTCCTCGATCGCGCGCACGATCAGTGCGCAGCACCGCTCGGCCTGCTCGGCGGCGCCGCCCGGTGTGGTCGAACCGTCGTCCTCGATCGGGCCGGTGCCAGCAACGACGATCCGTTCACCGACCCGCACCGCGCGGCAGAACCCGAACTGCGCCTCGTAGGGAGAACCCGTCGAGGCGCGGCGGCGACTCACCCGCAGGTGACTTCGGTGATCGTCATCGAATCGTCGTAGCGCACGTTCACCCGGTCCTGCCGGTAATCCATCGTCCAGGCCGAACGCGGCGGACCCCAGCGCAAGGTACGCGCACCGGTGGAGCGGAGCGCCTGCGAGCCGGTCTCCGCACTGGCGCGCTGGCCGACCAGCGACTGCGCGGGTGCCGCGTTGCATTCCATTGCAGCGGGCGGCGCGGTCGGACCATCGCTTCCCGCAGTGGTCGCGCAAGCGGCAAGCAACAAGCTGGTTCCGGCCAGCGCGAATGTCAGGGCTTTCATCGTCGTTCTCCTCATACGCACTTGGAGTACGTCAGGGGCTCGGCGATGGCTTCCTCGCCGAATTCGCTGCGTACCAGCGTCTGGCCACCGTCGCCCAGCACCAGTTGCATCTCGCGCGACCACTGCATTCCCTCGCCGGTGAAGGCGAAAGTCGCGCGAAACGCGCTGTCGCTGCGCTGGCTCGCGGCATCGACCTGGCCGACCGATTCGTAGAACCGTATCTCGCCCGCGTTGACTTCGATCAGCCCCTTGGCATCGCCCCGGGTCGAGGTGCAGTCGGCGGGAACCAGCCCCCAGCGTCCGTGCATCGCGGCAGGTATGCCCAGCCCGACCTGCACCGGTGGCTCGGCGGTACCGGTGCTATCCGCAGGTGCCGCGCCATCCGCGGTATCATCCGCGGGCGAACCACACGCCGCCAAAGCCGCACTGGCCGCCAATGCTACTATCCAACGCATCACACCCTCCTTGTCGTTGCTGACCCCTGCAACGTGCGAGCACGCAGTTCTATCCCTCGCCCTATCCCATCGTCGGGATGACGAAGGCGTTGGAGCCGTCGCCGCCGCCGTCGGGCCAGCGCTGGGTGACGGTCTTGACCTTGGTCCAGAACTTGAGGCCCTCGGTGCCGTACTGGTTGGTGTCGCCGAACGCGCTGCGCTTCCACCCGCCGAAGCTGTGGTAGGCGACCGGGACGGGGATCGGCACGTTGATGCCGACCATGCCGACGTTGACGCGGGATGCGAACTCGCGCGCGGCGTGGCCGTTGCGGGTGAAGATCGCGACGCCGTTGCCGTACTGGTGCTCGCTCGGCAGGCGGACGGCTTCCTCGAAGTCCTTGGCGCGCACGATCTGGAGCACGGGGCCGAAGATCTCCTCCTGATAGCTCTGCATCTGCGGGGTCACATGATCGATCAGCGTGGGGCCGATGAAGAAGCCCTTCTCGTGGCCCTGGAGCGAAAACCCGCGCCCGTCGATCACGATCTCGCCGCCCTCGGCCTCGGCGGTGTCGATCCATTGCTCGACCCGGGCCTTGTGCTCGGGCGTCACGACCGGGCCGTAGTGCGCGTCACGATCGTTCGACACGCCGACGCGCAGCGCGTTGATCGCCGGGATCAGCTTCTCGCGCAGCTTGTCGGCGGTGTCCTCGCCCACCGGCACCACCACCGGCAGCGCCATGCAGCGCTCGCCAGCAGAGCCGAACGCCGCGCCCGCCAGGTCGTTCACCACCTGGTCGAGATCGGCGTCGGGCATCACGATACCGTGGTTCTTGGCCCCGCCCATCGCCTGGACGCGCTTTCCGGCTGCAACCCCGCGCTTGTAGACGTAGTGCGCGATGTCGCTGGAACCGACGAAGCTGACCGCGGCGATATCGGGATGGTCGAGGATCGCATCGACCATTTCCTTGTCGCCGTGCACGACCTGGAGCAGCCCCTCGGGCGCGCCGGCCTCGAGGAACAATTCGGCCAGCCGCACCGGAACCGAGGGATCGCGCTCGCTGGGCTTGAGGATGAAGGCGTTGCCCGCCGCGATCGCCATGCCGAACATCCACATCGGGATCATCGCGGGGAAGTTGAACGGGGTGATCCCTGCGCCGATGCCCAATGGCTGGCGCGCCGAATAGACGTCGATCCCCGGCCCGGCACCGATCGTGTACTCGCCCTTGAGCACCTGGGGGATGCCGCAGGCGTATTCGATCACCTCGAGCCCGCGCTGGATGTCGCCCTGCGCATCCTCGACCACCTTGCCGTGTTCGCTGGCGAGCAGTTCGGCCAGTTCCTGCCGGTTCGCTTCGACCAGTTCCTTGAACTTGAACATCACCCGGGCGCGCTTCTGCGGGTTGGTCGTGGCCCATTCGGGCTGGACCCTCCGTGCGTTCTCCACCGCGCGTTCGAGCAGTGCGGCATCGCCCAGCGCAACCTCGGCCTGGACCTCGCCGGTCGAGGGGTTCCAGATCTGGTGCTTGCGGCCCGCAGGGCCGCCCGCTCCCCCCGCAATGAAATGGTCGACCTGGCGCATCGTGCAATCTCCTCGAAAAACTTGCCGCGTCTCTAGCCGACCATTCGATCGGCGCAACAGTCCGAAATGCCAGCTACCCGGCCTTGCCGATACGTGGGAGGGACGAGGATCGGTAGGATTCGCCCGCGTCAGATGGTCGCCGTGTCGGATGGTCATTGGTGGTTCACACCCTGCGCGCTAGGGTGATCCAGTGATGAAACGCATTGCCTTCCTCGCCGCGCTGGCGGCACTGGCCGTGCCGACGCCCGTGCTCGCCTTTGATGACGATCGCGAAAAGCGCCGCACCAGCGTCACGCGCGAACAAGCTGTCCGCATCGCGCAAGGTTATGGCATGGTCCGCGTAACCGAAGTCGAACGCGACGACGGCGGTTGGGAAGTCGAGGGGCGCGATCACCGCGGGCGCAAGCTGGAGGTCAAGATCGACCGGCGCGGCCGGGTGGTCAAGGTCGAGCGCGACGACGACTGATCCCACGCTTCACGCCAGCGCCAGCCCCGTCCACCGCCACCACAGGAAATACGTCGCGATCATCAGCGCGAGATGCGGCAGCGCGAGCGCCATGCTCAGCCGCACCAGATCGGCCGGTGCGAACCCGCCCGCGCCCTCGTCCTGGAACACCATAAGCGCCTTGGAGCATACCGGCAGCGTGATGCAGTAGTTCATGCCCACCGCGCCGATGAACAGTACCGCGATCGGATCGACGCCGGCGGTCTGCGCGAACAGCAGCAGGGGCGGGCCGAGCGCGGCGGCGCGCGCGACATGGCTGGTGATGAGCAGGTGCGACGCCATCGTCAGCGCCGCGACCGCGGCTACCACGAACCATTCCGACAGCACCTGCGGCGCGCCGTTGGCGGCCTGGAGGCCCAGCCTCTCGAATGCGGAGTTCATCGCCCAGGGCGCGGCCTGGGTGTCGATCAGCGTCCGCCCCAGCAGCATGGCCGCGCCTACGAACAGGATCAGCGGCCAGTTGACCGCCTTCGCTCCGTCCTTGAACGTCAGGACTCCGATCCACGGTGCGGTCAGCGCCAGCAAGGCAGCGATGGCGACCAGCGCGATGCCGAGCCCGTGCCAGGCCGAGGTCAGCCACAGCAGCAGGGTCAGCGCCACGATCGCGACCGTCCGCCGCTCCTGCGGGGAGAAGGGAGACCGCACCTCGTCCGGACGGGCAGGCAGGGGCGTGCCCCGTTCGGCGCGGGTGAGGAACAGGCGCGTGATGGCCAGGCACGCCATGATCGACACCGCGACCGCGAACGGCACGCCCCACAGCGCCCAGTTGCCGAAGCCGAACCTGTCGCCCAGCCGTTGCACCAGCAGCTCCTCAAGCACCAGGTGCGATCCCGCGCCGGTCAGCGCCGCGCTGGTCGACAGCAGGATCACCACCGGAATCAGCAGGCCGTAGGCGCGGCGCAGCGCCCCGCCTGCATCGTCGGGCACGATCTGGAGCAGCGGCAGCATCGTCGCCGCCCGGCCCGAGGTCGATGGGACGAGGAACGTAAACGGGATCAGCAGCCAGGTCGTGTACCAGAACAGTTGCCCGGCGTTCCGCGCTCGGCGCGCCACCGCCGCCGCGATCCGTGCGGCAAGACCTGTCCGTTCGATGGCGGCACCCATCACGAATGCCCCGATCATCAGCCAGACCACGTCGTGCCCCAGCATCGCGAACACCAGTGAATCGCGTGTGGTGCCGGTGGCGGCAAGCGCCATCACCGCGACCAGCGCGACCCATGCGGGGTTGAGGCGGGTGAATGTCCACAGCGCCGCCGTCAGGATGAACACCGACAGCGCGACCTTGGCCGGGACGAACAGCGACTGTTGCAGCCAGACCAGTGCGGTGAGCGCAACTACCGAAGCGCAGATCAAGGCGCTGCGCAGGATCGCTTTCATCTGGGCGCGATGCTCGCGTCCTCGCGCTGCCGCAAGCCGATAGCGATGGCACGCATGACATTTTCAGCCGCGAGCGCGAGCGTTTCCTCGGCCTCCGCCATCGCGCTCATCAATGTCGAGGGCCGGACCGTGGTGGAGAAATAGGCATCGATGCCATGCTCGTAGACGACGCGCGCGGAAGCGTCGACCTGGCCGGCCAGCGCGATCACGGGCAGTCCGCGCTGCTTGGCCCTGCGCGCGACTTCGACCGGGATCTTGCCTTGCGGAGTCTGGAGGTCGATGCCTCCTTCCGCAGTCAGCACCAGGTCGGCCCAGTCGAGGTGGCGGTCGAGATCGAAGAACCGCAGCACCACGTCGTATCGCGACAACAGTGTCGCGCCGAGCAATGCGGCAAGCCCTGCGCCGAGTCCGCCCGATGCCCCTCCGCCCGGCAGGTCGGCGACTGCAAGTCCGGCATCGCGCTCCACCACCGCGGCGTAATTCGCCAGCGCCTGCTCCATCAGCACCACAGTCGCCGGGTCCGCGCCTTTCTGCGGCCCGAAGATACGCGCCACGCCGCGCGGCCCGCACAGGCGTGTCGTGATGTTGAGCGCGGCCTCGATCCGCACTCGGGCGATGCGCGGGTCCAGCCCCTCGCACTCGATGCGGTCGAGTTGCAGCAGTCCGCCCGCGCCCGGTGCGATTGCCGTGCCATGCCGGTCGAGCAGGCGGCAGCCAAGCGCCTGCGCCATCCCCGCGCCGCCGTCGTTGGTGCCCGAATCGCCGCATCCGACGAAGATGCGGCGCGCTCCGCGATCGAGCGCGGCCAGGATCAGTTCCCCCACCCCGCGCGTGGTCGTCTGCATCGGATCGCGCGCATCGGGCGGGACGAGCCTGAGGCCGGCGGCTTGCGCCATCTCGACGACGAAGGTCGGCTCCTCGCAGTTACCCAGTTCGCCAAGCTGCGCTTCGACCGGCTGGCCAAGCGGCCCGGTGACCATGACCGGGTGCGTGCGCCCGCCGGTCGCCGCGGCCAGCGCTGCGGCAAAGCCCTCGCCGCCATCGACCAGCGGCAGTTTGCGAATTTCATGCCCGTGGCCGGTAGCCTCGACCCCGCGCGCGATGGCGCCAGCGACCCGGTCGGCCTCGAGACACTCCTTGTAGCCGGAGGGGGCAATCAGAATACGCATTGTCCCTCCAGCGGCTCGGCGATCGACGCGGCAATGTTATTAACATTTGTAGATGAACCCGCGCCTACAGATCGCGTTCCGTCCGGGACAGAATCAGGATTGACCGGGTGCCGTGGTCCCGGCAAATGCGCTGGCGCCCGAGCGGGTGTAGCTCAATGGTAGAGCAGCAGCTTCCCAAGCTGACGACGAGGGTTCGATTCCCTTCACCCGCTCCAAAGGCATCGCTTTTTGCGTTGCGTTGCGGCTGATCGATATCCCTTTGTTCAGACCGCTTGCTATTGGTCCGCCATTGCGACCGCAGGCCGGCCCCTCAAAACTCAGGGAACGGATTTTATCGATAGAACGGCCAGCGCCGCCAGCAGTGATCCGCCCGCTGCCAGTAGCAGCAATGAGGAAAGCGCGGGTCCGATCGCTTCATCGCCGACCGTTGCCAGTGCCAGGGCAGGGGCGATCAGCGCGGGCATGGTGTTGGTGAGGTTCATCACACCGAGCAGCGCACCGCGTCGCGGATGCCCGGAAACGAGTTGCGCCACAAGCGCTGCATCGATGGCGAGAAATGCCGCAAGTGCAGCATGGAAAAGCGCATATCCTACCAGTAGCGAAGTCCACTCCGGGGCTTCGGCCAGCAGTGCCAGCGCGGCTCCTGTAGCGAGCGCCGCACCCGCCAGCGGCAGGCAGCGCCTTCGCGTAAGATCCGACAGGTGGCCGCCCGCCAGGGCGAATGTCAGCGCAACCCCGGTTGCCGCGAGTGACAGGAGGCCGACGAAGCGCGTCGTGTCGCCCCCAGGCGGCACTCCTAGGCGAGGCACCTGCTCCGCCACGAACAGGAAAAGATAGCCGATCAGCAATGCGGCACCGAACTGGACCAGCAGGCGCGCCACCCATGCTGCCGCGAAATCGGCAGGTGGGGCGGCTTGCCAGTCATGGCCGGCTGTCGCGGACAGCTTCGCAGGCGCAGCGGGAAATGGCCAGGTGATGACCAGGGGCAATACGCACAGCGCGACCAGGGCGGCAGCGAGAACAAAGGCAAGGCCTGAATCGACCGGAAAGAGCCAGGCCAGCAAAGCCACTCCCATGTTCGACAGCGGTAGCGCCGCATTGAGCATTCCCGCCACGCGCCCTTTGCGTTCGTCGTCGATGTAATCCGCCAAGAGCGCGCCGAGCGGCGCGAACATGAGGTTCAGGGCGAGTTGGAAACCGGCTATTGCGAGCGCGACGGTAATCGGCGTTGTCGCCAGCGCAAAAGCGGATAGCGCGACCAGTGTGGCGACGAGCCCCAAGGCGAGCGGCACGCGCCTGTTCCCGGCACGCGCGAACCATCGATCGCTCCACCACCCGGCGGCAAGATGGGCGAAACTCGCCACGATTGCCCCGCCCAGCAGGAGCCAGCCCAGGGTCGTCACCGCCGCGCCATCGGCGAATGCAGCCACGCGGCGCGGTAGCAGCAGCACCAGCAACGGCATGAAAGCCAGATGTGCACCCAGGAACGCGAGCGCGTAAAGTCGCTCTGCCGACTTGGGCGAGGGTGTCTTCACCCTGCGCTCAGGCTCGAGCCGGACCGGTGGTCGCGCGCCGTACCAGGGTATAAGGCAGCTCGTAAGTGCCGGCTGCGGTCTCGCCCCGGCTCGCTGCGATCAGCTGCTTGCTCGCTTCGGCGATCATTTCGGCGGTTGGTTGCCGGATCGCGGTCAGCGGCGGCACGCTGAAGCGCACACCGGGCGTGTCCTCGAAGCTGATTACCGACAGATTGCCCGGGACCGACAGGCCCCGCCGATCGGCAACGTGCATCGCTGCGAAGGCCATTTCGTCGTTATCGGCAATGATGGCGGTCGGCGGATTCGGCGAGGCGAGCATCGTTTCGATCGCCTGTGCGGCCGCATCGAAGTGGAAATCGCCCTTGCCGACGCAGGCTGACCCCGGCGGCAGGCCAGCAGCCGAGACTGCACGCTCGAATCCCTCGAGCCGCATTCGCGAATTGCCGTAATCGAGTGATCCAGCCACGAAGCCGATCCTTCTATGTCCCAGTTCCACAAGGTGGCGGGTTGCCTCTTCGGCGGCTCCGGCTTCGTCCATGAATACATCGATGTACGGCGCGCCCTCGCGGCGGCCCACTCGCGCGCAGGCAACTCCGTATTCGGCCAGCAGGGCGGGCAGGGCATCGTTGTCGCTGTGCGGGGGAGTGAGGATCACTCCGTCGGGGCGAAGCGAGGACACCGCCTTGGCGAGTTGCTCGGATGCGCGGTCGTGATCGGTGTCGATCAGCTCGAACAGCATATGATAACCATGCCGTTCGCATTCGGTCATCCCCCCGAACAGCATCTGGTCGACCCAGTCGTTGCCGCGACCGGCTTGCCAGTTCTCGATCGTGCGCTGCCGGTCGTTGACCGCCAGGATCAGAAATGACTTTCCCCCGCCCATTCGCCTGGCCGACAGGTTGGGGACGTAGCCAAGTTCGGTGATTGCCGCCTCGACCCGGTCGCGAACCGCCGGCTTGACGTTGGGCCCCTTGTTTATGACCCGCGAGACCGTCTGGCGGGATACGCCGACAAGCTCTGCGACATCTTCGATCGTGACGGTGGACTTGCGCGACATGGCCTTGGCGGCTCCCCCTTCCGCCACGCTCTATGGCGCGGAAGCGGCGACGACTTCAAGTGCAATTGTGAACGCTCACTTTTCACTTGTGAGCGTTCACAATTGGTCGTATGTGAACGCTCACAGCGTTATCAAGGACGCGATTCGGGAGAGGGAAGTTCATGCGCAGTTCGATCACCACGCTCGCCTTCGGCGTATCGGCATTGGCGCTCGCAGCGCCCGCGACGGCGCAGGACGCAGACACATCGCCCCCGGCTCCAGAGGCTTCGAGCGAAAGCCAGATCGTGGTCACTGCCGATCGGCGTGAGCAGGACCTGCAGGACTATGCGGGCACCGCCGCTGTCTTTTCCGGAGACGACCTGCGCCGCCGGGGCATTCAGGACATCACCGATTTCAACTCCGTGCTGCCTGGGATGACGGTGGCGAACAACGGGGGCAACGTCGAAATCTGGATCCGTGGCGTCGGCTCGTCGAACAATACCGAACTGGGCGATCCGGCGGCGGCATTCCACTTCGACGGGGTTTATGTCCCTCGTCCGGCCGGGATCGGCTCGGCTTTCTTCGACATCGAGCGGGTCGAGGTCAACGTCGGTCCGCAGGGCACCCTGCGCGGGCGCAACGCCACTGCCGGATCGGTCAATGCCATCGCATGGAAGCCCGGCATCGGCGTGTGGGATGCCGAAATCGAGGCGGGCTACGGCAATTACGATCACAAGGAAGTGCGCGGCATGATCAACGTGCCGGTGGGCGAGAACGCCGCGTTCCGTTTCTCCGGAATGTATCTGGCGCACGACAGCTATTACAACAACGTCGGCCCGATCCAGGACGTGGGCGTGGCCGAGGCGGAGGATAACAAGGCCTTCCGTGCGCAGTTCCTGTGGGAGCCGAGCGACCGGCTCTCCATCCTTCTGGCCGGCGACTACATCCACGAGGAAGGCACCGGCTACACGGGTACCAACTACGCCAATCCTCTCGGCAACGGAATCGATCCCGCCGACGTGCCCAACCCGCGCAATGTCATCGCCAAGGCCTTCACGCCTGATCTGGACGTGAAGCACTGGGGCATTCGCGCCACCGTCGCTTACGAGGCCGAGCCGTTCACGATCGAATATACCGGCAGCTATCGCGACCTCGTTTCCAATTACGATGCGACTACACCGCTGACCCCGTTCTACCCCGGCGTGTTCGACAATTTGTCCCGGCGCGAGGACGTCCTCAACGGGGGCTTCGTCAATCCCGACATCGTGCTCGGCGAGGTTTACGACAACTGGTCGCGATTCCAGTCGATTACCGACTCTCGCTCGCACTATCACGAATTACGGCTGTTCAACTCCAACGGTCCGTTGATCTGGAGCCTGGGCGGGCTCTATTTCAAGGAAGATCAGTACGCTTTCCTCGCCTCGACCGGGGACCGCGGCCTGTTCTTCCAGGGCGTAGAGTTCAATATGCCCGACGTCGATGCGGAAAGCTGGGCGGTCTACGGCGATGCCACATGGGAAGTGAACGACCGCTTCCGGCTGACGGCAGGCCTGCGCTACACCGACGACAAGAAAAGCCGCGAAGGCGTCGCCACGCGCTATGGCCTGGCCCTGGGCGGCGGCAATTTCGAATGCTGCGGCGGGGTGCGCTATGGCACCGAAGGCTTCCAGTTCGCCGGGCGCGATCGCACCATCTTCAACCCGGACACCGACGGCAGCGGCTCGATCAGCGACGCCGAGGTGTTCGCTTTCTGGCTCGATGGCGTCTCCCGCTTCGGCGTGCACGACAACCTCAAGGACATCCTCGAATTCGGTCCCAAGGCCGGCGATCCGTTCCCGGTTCCGGGTGCCCCGGCGTGCCTCGACACGGTCACCGGCGATTTCTGGTCGTGCAACGGCTTTGTCAACGGCGACCCGTTCTTCAATGGCCAGTTCACCTATGCGGTCCCTTTCCAGGGCCAGATCTTCCGCCAGTCGGGCAACATGAAGGACAAGTTCGTCGACTGGCGCCTGCGTGCCGAATACGACATCACGCCCGACAATCTCGTCTATGCGCTGGTCGCCAGCGGTCACAAGTCGGGCGGCTTCAACGACAACCTCGGCGATGTCGGCATCGCGCCAACCTACGACACCGAGGAGGTGCGCCTTTACGAGATCGGCACCAAGAACGAATTCTTCCTCGGCAGCGTGCGGACACGCCTCAATGCCTCGGCGTTCTACAACGACTACAAGGACCAGGTGTTCACTTCGCTGCTCTCGGTCGCGCAAGTGGTGGACTTCCTGGAAGGTCAGGGCACCACGGTGCCACTGCCTGACAATACCAGCCTGGCACTTGTCGTCTCTTACAGCTTCAACGCGGCGGATTCGGAAATCTACGGCATCAACGTCGAGGGCGGGTTCGACCTGCCTGCCGGTTTCAACCTCGATTTCAACGCGCTTTGGCTGGAAGCGAAGATCAACAATGCCGAGCCGATCCAGGACTTCCGTTTCCAGGCCGATGTCGCGCCTGACGAGGCGATCTTCCAGTCGATCAATGGCAAGCGCCTGCCGCGCACTCCGCGCTGGCAGTTCAATGCCAATCTGTCGCAGCAGATCGAGGCAGGCAGCGGAGCATTCGACTGGGTGATCTCGGCCGGATACCGTTCATCGAGTTTCCAGACGATCTTCAACTCGGAAGACTTCCAGAACCCGACCGACCCGCGCCTGCGGCTGAACGATGTGGTCAAGGGCTACTGGACCTTCGACATGGGGGCCGGATATACCCACGGTGCCGACGGCAAGCTCCGCTTCGAGGTCTATGCCAACAACCTGACCAACAAGCAGAAAGAAGCGGCGATCATCATCACGCAGTTCGACAATACCCGGTTCTTTACCCGGCCGCGCACTTATGGCGCGCGGATGCGGGTCAAGTTCTAGGGTCGCACGGGGCGGCGGGTTCATCTGTCGCCCCACTCGCGTTTGACGCGCGCGCCGCTCATGTAAGGGTCGTACCATGCTGACGCTCGTTCTCGCCGCAACCGCCGCTGTCCAGCCCGCGCCAGTCAACGAACCCGAGCCGCACCGTCCGCCGCGCGGCTACGAACTGGTGTTTGCCGACGAGTTCGATGGCGACGGTCCCCCCGACGAGACGCGCTGGACCTACGACACGCACCGCAATGCGGTCGGCTGGTACAACAACGAATTGCAATACTATGCCGCCCGCCGGCCGGAGAACGCGCGGATCGAGAACGGTCGGCTCGTGATCGAGGCGCGCCGCGAGCAGCTCGACCGCGAGGCCTACGCCGATCATGGCGGGCAGGGCTATACCTCCACGCGGCTTACCACGCAGGGCAAGGGTGCGTGGACTTACGGCTTCTTCGAAATCCGCGCCAAGCTGCCGTGCGGACGCGGCACCTGGCCAGCGATCTGGATGCTGCCCGAGGATCCCTCGGTCGTCTGGCCCGAAGGCGGCGAGATCGATATCATGGAACACGTGGGCTACGAGCCCGGGGTCATCCACCATTCGATCCACACGCGCGCGTTCAACTTCGGGCGCGGCACGCAGAAGACCACGAGCCACCAGGTCGGGACCGCGTGCGATCAATTTCATCGCTACCAGCTCCTCTGGACAGCGAAGGGGCTGATATTCGCGGTCGACGACGCGCCCAGGTTCCTGTTCGAGAACAAGGCCAGCGGACGCGCCCGCTGGCCCTTCGACAAGCCGATGCACCTGCTCCTCAACATTGCCGTCGGAGGCGATTGGGGCGGCCGCAAGGGGGTCGATGCCCAGGCCTTTCCGCAGCGCATGGAGATCGACCACGTGCGCGTCTACCAGCTCAAGGAAACTTCCGAATGATCCGGTTTGGCCTGACTCTCGCAAGTGCGCTGGCACTTGCTGCCTGCGCGGCGGCGCCGTCCTCTGTCGAAAGCGCACCGCCTCCGGCCGCCACGAACCTGGCCGACATCGATGCCCTGCTCGCGCGGATGACGCTCGAGCGCAAGGTGGCGCAGATCGTCATGCCGGACATTGCTTCGATCACGCCCGAGGACGTGCGAACCTATCGTTTCGGAACGATCCTCAATGGCGGGAACTCCGGCCCCGGTGGGGACGACAAGGCACCCGCGCCTCAATGGCTGATCCTCGCGGATGCGTTCTGGGAAGCTTCGACGGCACCGCTGCCTGGGGGGGAACCGGCCATTCCTGTGCTCTGGGCCACCGATGCGGTGCACGGGCATTCGAACCTCGGGGCGGCAACGCTGTTCCCGCACAACATCGGGCTGGGCGCTACGCGCGACCGCGAACTGATGCGCCGTATCGGCGAGGCCACCGCGGCGGAGATCGCCGTGACCGGGATCGACTGGACCTTCGCCCCGACCCTTGCGGTCGCTACCGACAGCCGTTGGGGCCGTACCTACGAAAGCTTTTCCGAAAGCGCGGCGCTCGTCACCGAACTGGGTGAAGCGACCGTTCGTGGTCTCCAGGGTGAGCCCGGCAGCAGCAGTTTTCTCGACCAGACGCGCGTCATCGCCACGGCCAAGCATTTTTTCGCCGACGGAGGCACGGCGGGCAAGGATCGTGGTGACGCGCGGGGCGACATGGCCGACCTGAAGCGCGTCCATGCCTCGCCCTACACGCCTTCGATAGAGGCTGGCGTGCAGACCGTCATGGCGAGTTTCTCGTCGGTGAACGGGGAAAAGATGCACGGCAACAAACCCCTTTTGACCGACTACCTTCGGGGCCAGATGGGCTTCGACGGACTGGTCGTTGGCGACTGGAACGGTCACGGCGAACTCGCCGGTTGCACGAATTCCGATTGCCCCCGATCCCTGCTGGCTGGGCTGGACATCTATATGGTGCCGGAGGACTGGAAGGGTCTTTACGAAACGCTGCTGGCGCAGGTTCGCGATGGAACGATCCCGATGGCGCGGCTGGATGAGGCGGTGCGGCGGATACTGCTGGTCAAGCAGCGGTATGGACTGTTCGAGAAGCCCCGACCTTCGGAGCGCAAGCTGGCGGGTGCGTGGGATCGTCTCGGCGCCCCCGAGCATCGCGCGATCGCGCGCGAGGCGGTGAGGAAATCGCTCGTCCTGCTCAAGAACGATGGCGTTCTGCCCCTCAGGTCGACCGCGAATATTATAGTTGCCGGAGCGGGTGCCGATAGTGTCGCGAAGCAGTCGGGTGGCTGGTCGATCACCTGGCAGGGAGGTGGCGACCTGACCAATGCCGACTTCCCCGGTGCGACTTCGATCTTTGCCGGAATTGCCGAGGCAATGCGAAGCGGCGGCGGTAGCGCGACCTTCTCCGCAGACGGAAGCTACGTGGCGAGACCGGATGCGGCTATCGTCGTGTTCGGCGAGCAGCCCTATGCCGAGTTCGTCGGCGACCGGGACGACCTCGCCTTCCGCGACGAGGAGGGACTGCGGTTGCTGCGCAAGTTCGAAGCCGAGGGCGTTCCGACCGTCGCTGTGTTCCTTTCCGGTCGGCCGATGTGGACGAGCCGCGAGATTGCTGCCGCTGATGCATTCGTCGCCGCCTGGCTTCCAGGGAGCGAAGGAGCGGGCGTAGCGGATGTGCTGATCGGCGATCATAACGGCAGTGCTCGCCACGACTTCACCGGGAAACTGTCCTTCGGATGGCCAGCGACCTGTATCCCCGGCGGGGATGTGCTGGCCCCGTTCGGTTTCGGCGGCAGCTACGGCGCGCAGTTGCGACAGTCTGCATTGGAAACCGACTGCGCGCTCCTCAATCCCGATTTGTCGAAGGGACTGGCAATCTTCACGCGCGGCCTTTCGCCAGCAGTAGTTGCAACGGCGGAAGGCGCGAACCTCGCAAATCTTGTTGGCCGCAGCGGCACCTTGAGCGTGAGCGCGTTCGATATCGCTGCACAGGAAGATGGCCGCCGTCTGCGCTGGACTGGCCCGGCGACGCTAGCCTTCCGCTGGCCCGAACGGACATTGCCGCAGGGCGCGGCGATCACGCTGCGCTACCGCACCGAAGCAGTGCCCAGCGGTCCGATAACGCTCACGGCGTCCGGCCGCACGGCAGCAATCGACCTCACCGCGAGTTTCACGCTCGGTGCCGGAAAAGGCTGGCGGACACTCCAGGTTCCTGTTGTCTGCCTCGGTTCTGAAAGTGCTTCGGGTCTTGAGATTACAAGCGGCGCTGCATTCGTATTCGAGATTGAATCGCTCAATATCGTGCCACAAGCCACCGACACGGATTGCAGCGGCCCGTTCTGACGTAAGCGAGGGAGAGGGACTTACATGGCATTGGCACCGGACATCGCTACGAGCACCGCTCCGCACCCGATCGAGGCCGACGCGCCGCAGGTCGATGCGCCGGGGCTGAACTACTTCGTGTTCGCGCTGTTCTTCATTTTCGGGGGAATCACGTCGTTGAACGATGTGATCATTCCCAAGCTGAAGGAGTTGTTCACGCTCAGCTATTTCGAGGCGAGCCTGGTGCAGTTCTGGTTCTTCATCGCCTATGCCGTGGTCGGCATTCCGGGTGCGCGCCTGGTCAAGCGGGTGGGCTATATGCGCGGTGCCGCGATCGGCCTGCTGACGATGATGGCGGGCTGCCTGATGTTCATCCCGGCGAGCCAGAGCGCGGTCTTCGCGATGTTCCTCGTCGCATATTTCGTGCTCGCGACGGGCGTGGTGCTGGTCCAGATCGTCGCCAACCCACTCATCAGCCTGCTGGGCCCGGTCAAAACGACGCACAGCCGGCTGACCTTCGCGCAGGCGTTCAATTCGCTGGGGACGACGATCTTTCCCTATTTCGGCGCAATCCTGATCCTCGGCAGCCTCGCTACCGTGACCGCTGCCGACTTCACCGGCGCGGAACTTGCCGCCTATCGCACCGCAGAGAGCCAGGCGATCGTCAATGGCTATCTCGGCCTCGCGGTGGCCCTAGCGGTTGTCGCAGGCGCAGTGTGGCTGTTCCGCAACCGCCTCAAGGGAGAGAAGCACGAGGCAACCAGCTTTGCCGAAGGCGTCGCGCTCCTCAAGCGACCCCGGTTCGGCTACGGCGCTGCGTGCATCTTCCTGTATGTCGGGGCCGAGGTCGCGATTGGCAGCTTCATCGTGAACTACCTGATGCAGGCCGATGTGCTGAACTTGCCCGAACAGAGCGCAGGCAAGCTGATCGCGCTTTATTGGGGCGGCGCATTGGTCGGCCGGTTCATCGGCTCCGGCCTGCTGCGCGTGGTCAGCCCGGGGCTGTTGCTCGCGAGCGTCGCGGCGGGGGCGATCACCCTGCTGGCCATCTCGGCCAATTCGACCGGCGTGGTGGCGGGCTATTCGCTGCTCGCAGTGGGCCTGATGAACGCGATCATGTTCCCGACCATCTTCAGCCTCGCGTGCGAAAAGCTGGGGCCGCGCGCGGCGGACGGTTCCGGTATCATCAATGTCGCGATCTGTGGCGGCGCCGTGGTGCCGGTGCTCTATGGCGCGCTTGCCGACCAGGTCGGCCTCGCCGCAGCCCTCGCGCTCCCTGCGCTGTGCTATGCCATCATCGCCGGGTTCGGATACTACGCGCGGCGGCCGGCCTGACCACCATGCGCCGCTTCAGCGATCGGCCTCTGCGCTCCCCCGAAGGGCCCGGACCTCGGCGGTCAAGGCGCGCAACTCGCGCAGGATTTCCTCGCGCTCGTCATGGGCCTCTTCGTCGGCCGCTTCGGACATTGCGTTCACGATCACGCCGATGAAAAGGTTCAATACAATGAAGCTTGTCAGCAGGATGAAGGGAACGAAGAAAGTCCAGGCATAGGGGTATTGCTCCATGACCGGGCGGACGATACCCATCGACCAGCTTTCGAGCGTCATGATCTGGAACAGCGAATAGAGCGAGGCGCCAAGACTCCCGAACCATTCCGGGAAAGCCGGACCGAACAGCTTCGTGGCCATCACGGCGCTGATGTAGAACAACAACCCCAGCATGACGACCACGGTGCCGATGCTCGGGATCGCACTGAACAGCCCGACGATGACCTTGCGCATACTCGGGACGACCGAGACGAGGCGCAGCGCTCGAAGAATTCGCAGGGCCCGCAGAACGGAAAACTGCTGCGATGCCGGCACCAGCGCAACACCGACAATCACGAAGTCGAATATGTTCCAGCCGTTGCGGAAGAAGTTCAACCGATAGGCAAACAGGCGCATGGCGAGTTCGACGACGAAGATTGCGATCGCGATCCGATCCAGCGCGACGATGGCAGTGCCGTAGCGAGCCATCATGGCAGGCGAGGTTTCCAGTCCGAGTGCGATCGCGTTGATCACGATGACAGCGGTGATGACGTGCTCGAACCGCCGCGCTTCGACGAACGACCGGATACGCTCGCGAAGCGTCATGGAGACTGGGTAGGTGCTCATCGTTGCGGGCCCTTAGGGCTTTGCATCGTGCGAACCAAGGGTTCTCATGCCTGGCGCGAAGCTGGTTTGCGAGACGCTGGTCGGCGCTACTTCGGCGGCATCCGGATGGCGCCGTCGAGGCGAAACTGGTGGCCGTTGAGGTAACTGTTGCGGGCGATCTCTACGATCAGGCTGGCAAATTCCTCCGGTTCGCCAAGGCGCTTGGGGAACGGGACGCTGGCGTTGAGCTGGTCCCACATCTGCGGGTTGCGGTCCTTCATTCCCAGCATCAGCGGCGTCGCGAAGATGCCCGGCATGACCGAGTTGACCCTGATGCCGAGGTCCATCAGGTCGCGCGCCATCGGCAGGACCAGCCCGTTCACCCCTGCCTTGCAACTGCCGTAAATGACCTGGCCGATCTGGCCGTCCTGCGCCGCGACGCTGGCGGTCAGCACGATGCATCCACGTTCACCGTCGGCATTCACCGGCTCGGCGTTGGCCATGCCCAGCGCGGAGAGCGAGGCAACGCGATAGCTCGCGATCAGCACGCCTTCGGCACCGAAGGCGTAGTCCTCGGTCGACAGACGCTTGTACCCGCCGCTCGCCTTGTCCCATCCCAACGTCTTGCCGCGCCTGCTGGCCATCGCGCAGTGGACTGTCACCCGTTCCTGGCCATGCGCTGCGCGGGCCGCCTCGAACCCGGCGACGACCGAAGCCTCGTCCATGATGTCGACATGGTGGAACGTGCCGCCGATCGCTTCGGCATGGGCGGCACCACCAGCGTCGTCGATGTCGAAGATCGCAACCTTGAGGCCTTGTTCGGCCAGCGCCTGCGCGCTTGCCCGGCCTAGACCCGAGGCTCCGCCTGTCACGACAGCCGCCATCCCGGTTTCGAGTTTCATGCACCGCTCCCTGCCATTGCCCGCACAGACTTGGCAGCGCTGTAGTGCGCGCGCAACGGGTGTCATACGGCCTTCATGCTGCTAAGGCACCGCCCGACGATCAATCATCCCCGGGGAGCGCCACTGATGACACTGCCTTTCGCCACCGATCGCCGCCTTTTCATGGCTGCCACCGGCAGCGCCTTTGCCGCGCTGGTCGCCAGCGGCTGTTCGACGCGGACCGCTCTGGGCGGCAACGGCACCGCCGGGTACGGGCCGCTGGTCTCCGATCCCGACGGCCTTCTCGATCTACCGCAGGGCTTTTCCTACCGCGTTCTCTCTAGCCTTGGTCAGGGGATGAGCGACGGGCACAAGGTGCCCGATCGCGCCGACGGGATGGGCTGCTTCGACCTGGGGGGCGGCAAGCTGGCGCTGGTGCGCAACCACGAGTTGGGCGAAAACCACGACGCCGGGGGTGTGCTGGCGCACGGCTTCGGTCGGAATGCGCAGGGCGCGGTCCATGCAGGCGGGACCACCACGCTGGTTCTCGACGCGCGGACGCTCGAGGTCGAGCGGGAGTTCCGTTCGCTCGGCGGCACGATCCGCAATTGTGCGGGTGGGATCACGCCCTGGGGTAGCTGGCTGACGTGCGAGGAATCGATGTTTTCCCGCGATGCAGCTGTGCGCGCCAACCATGGCTGGGTGTTCGAAGTACCGGCGAATGCCACCGGGCTGGTCGAAGCGGTGCCGCTGAAGGCGATGGGCCGCTTCAACCACGAGGCGGCCTGCGTCGATCCGCGCACCGGCATCGTCTACCAGACCGAGGATATGCAGGATGGGCTGTTCTATCGCTTTGTCCCCAACGTGCCAGGCAAGCTGGTCGAGGGCGGCAAGCTCCAGGCGCTGGTCCTGGCCGATGGTACGCGCGACAGTCGCAACACCAACGGGGTCTCGATGAAGCCCGGCGACTGGCATCAGGCTCGCTGGATCGACCTCGACGACGTGGAATCCCCCGCCGACGACCTGCGTTCTCGCGGCGCGGCGCAAGGTGCCCTGGTGATCGCGCGGGGCGAGGGGATCTGGATGGGCGAGGGCGAGATGTATTTCACCGCGACCAGCGGCGGCGCAGCCGGTTTCGGCCAGATCTTCCGCTTCCGTCCCGGCACGGGCGGACGCTCCGATGCGTTCGAGTTGTTCTTCGAGAGCACCGCTGCGGAACAGTTCAACTATGGCGACAACCTCTGCATCGCTCCCAACGGACACCTGGTGGTGTGCGAGGACCAGTATGGTGAGACAGTAGCCAACTATCTGCGCGGGATCACTCCCGAGGGGCAGGCCTATGCGCTGGGATTCATCCGCACCCAGACCGAGTCCGCCGGTGCGTGCTTCTCGCCCGACGGACGAACGCTGTTCCTCAACCTGTACAGCCCGACCAGGACGCTTGCGATAACCGGCCCCTGGGCGCACTGACCCTGCGGGCAGACAGGTGCCGACCTTCTTCCTCGCGTGGCTGGCGGTTGCCGCCTGTTCGCTTGGAGGACGCGACCAGTTGCTGGTCGTGCAACTGGCAGAACATCGCCGATCCGGTGCGCCCTTGTTGGCGGCGGCGATCCCCGCCGCTATCATCTCCGCAAGCGTGATGGCGCTGGCCGGTAGCGCGGTCGCGGCCATGCTCCCGACCACAGCCAAACAGATGTTGATCGCCTTCGCACTCGGCGCGGCGGCGGTGGAACTCGCCTGGCCGGAGCGCGAGCGCGCCCTGCGTGAACCGACGCGCTCACTGTTCGCATTGTTCGCGGTCCTGCTCACGCGGCAGATGGGCGATGCGGCCCGATTTCTCGTGTTCGCGTTCGCGGCGGCAGGAGGGTCGCAGCTGTTCGCCGCGCTCGGCGGCGCGCTCGGGGGTGCGAGCGCGCTGGCCTTCGCGCTATCGTTGAAAGCCGATCTGCTACGCTGGCCGCTTGTCGCGATCCGACGCTCACTGGCAGTGCTGATCGGCATCGCCGCGATCTATATCGCTATTTCCGCTCGTGGATTGATTTGAAGATTGGGAGTATCAATCACTGGCATTCATCAATGCGCAAAACCTGCCCGGCATTTAGCCGTTGCCCAAAGCGGCATTCCACGAGGGAGCAACCGACATGGCCGACAAGAAGGACAATTCCAGGAAGGCGCTGGTGAGCGCGCTCAATGGCCTGCTCGCCGATCATTTCGCGCTGTTCGTCAAGACCAAGAACTTCCACTGGCACGTTGCGGGCCCGCGCTTTCGCGACCTGCACTTGTTGTTCGACGAGCAGGCGATCCAGATCCGAGATCAGATCGACGTGATCGGCGAACGGGTGCGCAAACTCGATGCCGACACGCTGACCTCGATCGGCGCGGTGGCCAAGCACACCAGCGTCAAGGATCAGGACAAGACCGCGCTCTCGGCGGAAAAGATGGTCGCCGAACTGCGCGATGACAACGCGGCGCTGGTCGCCCGGCTCAAGGCGCTGAAGGACCTTGCGGACCAGGCGGGCGACAATGCCACTGACGGTCTGATCGACGACTGGACGGACATGGCCGAACAGCGGGTGTGGTTCCTCAGCCAGACGCTGAAATAACGCTGGCGCTGGCCGTTCTGACCCTTATGTCCCGTTCGGCGCTGCGTCGGACGGGGCCATATGATAACAGGGTCGCACATGAGTGTAGAGATATATGAAGGCCGCGATGATGCGGCCGTAGCCTCGTGGCTGGCGGCGCGAATCGCCGATGTGATGGGCGGTCGCGAAGGCCCGGTGACGATCACCGTGCCGGGCGGTTCGACTCCGTTCCCGATCTTCGAGGCGCTGCTTGAAAACGATCTCGACTGGTCGCGGTTGGTGGTCTGGCCCGGCGACGACCGGATCGTTGCGGAGGATCACTCGGCCTCCAACACCGGCCGCATTCGCGCGCTGTTCGCGCCGAGAGGAGCGGAAGTCGTCACCCTGACGGAAATGGAGCAGGTGCCGCGGTTCGATATCGCCTGGCTGGGCATGGGCGCGGACGGCCACGTCGCCTCGCTGTTCCCCAACACCGACCCGCGGGTTGATGACCCCGTGCCGATCCGGCGGCTGACGCCCGATCCACTGCCGCCCGAGGCACCGTTCGACCGCATCACGCTGACCCTGCCCAGCCTGCTGAACAGCGATGCGTTGATGTTCGTCATCCGGGGGGAGGACAAGCGCCGCGTGTTCGATGCCGCCTGCGCCGGTATGCACGACTTGCCTGTCGCGCGACTTCTCGCCGCTGCAAACCAGCCCGTCGTGTGTTTCGCGTGATTCCCGCCCCGTTGCATCGGGGGGCGTTGCGGGTCGCGTATCGACTGCGACAGCGCTGGCGCAAGTTCAGCGGCATTGCGGGCGAGGGCGTGAGCGTGATTGCCTGCGACCTCGAAGGGCGCATTCTGCTAGTTCGGCACAGCTATGGCCCCGAGGGGTGGTTCTTCCCCGGCGGCGGCATTCGCCGGGGGGAAACGCCCGAAGCGGCCGCCGAGCGCGAGTTGGGCGAGGAAACCGCCTGCACCGCGCCCACCTTCGCCTCTGTCGGCGTGATCGAGGAACAGCTTTCGGGTGCTGTCCACCGGGCCCATGTCTTTACCGCGATGACTGCCGATGTGCCTCGCCCGGACGGACGCGAGGTGATCGAGGCGCGGTTCTTTCCGACGCATTCGCTGCCCGAACCGCTCGGCTCACGCACCCGTGCGCGGCTGGATATCTGGCAGGCCGGCCGCTATCCGCCCGGCTCATAGCAACGACAACTGGCCGTCGGGCTGGCGCGCCTCCTCACTGTCGTCGCGATCGAGGTTCGATAGCGTCAGCCCCATCAGACGGATCGGCAGCGGCAGCGGCAAAAGTTCGGCCAGCAGCGCATGGGCGACGCGGGCGAACTCGACCTTGTCGCCGACATTGCCGGGCAATGACCTGGCCCGGCTGACGATCTGGAAGTCGGTGTATTTCATCTTGAGCGTGACCGTGCGCCCGCGCGCCTGTGTGCGCTCGATACTTTCCCACACGATATCCACGATGTTATCCAGCGTCTCGCGCAGGGCAGGACCGGCGGAAATATCCTCGCCGAACGTCCGCTCGCCGCCCACCGACTTGCGGATGCGGTTTGCGCGCACGGGCCGCAAGTCGATCCCGCGTGCGGCGCGGTAGAGATATTCGGCGAAACTTCCGAAGTGCTGACGCAGGAAAGCAATATCCTTTCCGGCCAGGTCGGCTCCGGTCTCGATTCCCAGTCGGGCCATCTTCTCCGCGCCCTTGGGCCCGATGCCGTGGAACCGGCGCACCGGCAGTCCCTGCACGAATGCCGCGCCATCGCCGGGCCGGATCACGCACAGGCCATCGGGCTTGTTCTGGTCGCTGGCGAGCTTGGCGAGGAATTTGTTGTAGCTGACCCCGGCGCTGGCGGTGAGCCGCGTTTCGGACCGGATGCGCTCGCGGATCAGTTGCGCGATGCGGGACGCGGAACCGATCCCGCGGATGTCGTCAGTGACATCGAGATAGGCTTCGTCGAGACTGAGCGGCTCTACGTGAGGTGTGTAGTCGCGGAAGATCGCGCGGATCTGCTGTGAAACCTCCTTGTAGACTTCGAACCGGGGCCGCACGAAGATCAGGTCGGGGCACATCCGCTTCGCAGTGACCGAGGGCATGGCGGAGCGCACGCCGAACCTGCGCGCCTCGTAACTGGCCGCCGCGACCACGCCGCGCCCGCCCGAACCGCCGACCGCAACCGGTTTGCCACGCAATTCGGGGTGGTCGCGCTGCTCCACGCTTGCGAAGAAGGCGTCCATGTCGACATGGATGATCTTGCGCAGGCCCTGCGTCTCGCCGTCGTTCTGCTCGTCGTCCCGCTCCATCGCACGGTATCCTTACCGCCGCGAGGCGCATTGCGGAACCATCGCGGACAACTGACACTTTTGTTGTGCAATGCAAAATCCGCTGGCCAACCAGCGGCCGGACGCGCAAAGCCGACTGATGTCTCCCGCGGTTCCCAAGGCTTTCAGCGAGCGCGAACTGATTGTCCTGATGGCCCTGCTGATGAGCCTCCAGGCCTTCGGCATCGACGTCATGCTGCCCGCGCTCGGGGTCATGGGGACCGATCTTGGCGCGGTCGGCAACGAGCGGCAGTTCGTGATCGGGGCCTATTTCCTCGGCTCGGGCATCGGCGCGTTCTTCCCCGGTGCCTTTGCCGACCGGTTCGGGCGGAGGCCGGTGCTCGCTGTCGGGCTGGTGGTCTATGTAGTGCTGTCCGCTGCCTGCGCACTGGTGACCGACTTCCACACGCTGATCGCACTGCGGTTGATTCAGGGTCTCGGCTGCGCGGGCCTCAGCGTGGTTCCGGCGGCGATCGTTCGCGACCGGGTGGGCGGCGACCGGATGGCGCGGCTGATGAGCCTGATCATGATGATTTTCCTGGTCGTGCCGCTGGTCGCCCCGGCGGTAGGGCAGGTGATCCTCAACCTGCTCGGCTGGCGGGCGATCTTCGGGGCGATGGCGGTGATGGGCGTGCTGGTCGGCGCCTGGGTGTGGCTGCGCCTGCCAGAATCGCTCGCGCCCGAGAATCGCCAGGACATCGAGGTGCCGACGATCCTGCGCAACATGAAGGCCGCGCTGTTTCATCGCGCCGCCATCGGCTACGTGGTGGGCAGCGCGCTGGTGTTCGGGTCGCTGTTCGGGTTTCTCAATTCGTCGCAGCAGCTGATCGGCGAGCATTTCGGCGCGGGGCAGAACTTTGCCATCATCTTCGGCGCGGCGGTGCTGGGGATGGTCGCGGCCAACTTCACCAATTCGCGGATCGTCGAGCGCTTCGGGGCACGGCGGGTAAGCCATGCGGCGCTGCTGGTGTTCATCGCCGCGAGCGTGGCCCAGTATTTCTCTGCCGGTGTCGACCAGAAGCTCTGGGAATTCGTGCCTATCCTTGCCGTGTCGATGGCGACGATGGGTTTCATCGGGGCGAATTTCAGCTCCATCGCGATGCAGCCCTTCGCGCAGATCGCCGGGGCGGCGTCCTCGGCGCAGACGAGCGTGCGGATGGTCAGCGGTAGCCTGCTCGGCAGCGCGATCGGACTCGCTTACGACGGGACCGCGCGCCCGCTCGCGACCGCGATGCTGGCGTGCGGGCTGCTGGCGCTGGCCGTGGTCCTGTTCAGCGAGCGGGGTCGGCTGTTCCGGCGGGTGACTCGCCCGGCGCAGTGACCGGATCGCGGTGCCCGATGGCGCGGCGGAATGTCTCCGGAAGGAACATGAGGCCGACGACCAGGCTCAGCACCGCGACGCCGATCGGATACCAAAGCCCCGCATAGATATCGCCCGTCGCCGCGACCATCGCAAAGGCGATCGTCGGCAGGAACCCGCCGAACCAGCCGTTGCCGATGTGATAGGGCAGGCTCATCGCGGTATAGCGGATTCGCGGCGGGAACAGTTCGACCAGCAGGGCGGCGATCGGGCCATAGACCATCGTCACCAGCAGCACGAGCACGGTGAGAATTGCGATGACGAGCGGGCGGTCGATTGCATCGGGGTCGGCTGCTGCGGGGTAGCCTGCCTCGGTCAGGGCCGCCGCCAGATCGGGGGCGGCACCGGGGACCACCTCGAACGACCGTTCACCGATCGTTACCGTAGCCAAGTCGCCGTAGGGTCCGTCCTCATTCGCATAAGGGACACCGGCCTTGGCCAGCGTTGCCTTGGCGATGTCGCAGCCAGTGGTGTCGAAGCTGGTCTTCCCGATTGGGTCGAACTGGACCGAGCAGGTCGCAGGATCGGCATAGACGACAACCGGCGCCCGCGCCTGCGCCTCGGCCAGCGCGGGGTTCGCCGCTCCTGTCAGCGCGCCGAACAGCGGGAAATAGAGCAGCGCCGCCAGCGCCAGCCCAGTCATGATGATCGGCTTCCTGCCGATCCTGTCGGAAAGCCAGCCGAACACGATGAAGAACGGCGTCCCGATGATCAGCGCTATGGCGATCAGCACATTGGCCGTGCCACCATCAACCTTGAGCACCTTTTCGAGATAGAACAGCGCGTAGAACTGCCCGGTGTACCAGACCACCGCCTGCCCCGCGACCGCGCCGAGCAGCGCGACCAGCACCCACTTGAGGTTGCCCCAGCGGCCGAACGCCTCCGAAAGCGGGGCCTTGGAGGTCTCGCCTTCCGCCTTCATCGCCTGGTAGACCGGGCTCTCGGCCAGTTGCAGCCTGATCCACAGCGATATCGCCAGCAGGATCGCGGAGAGCAGGAACGGCACGCGCCAGCCCCAGTCGGCGAAGGCTTCCTCGCCCAGCCAGGTCCTCAGCCCGATCACCACGAGGAGCGCGGCGAACAGGCCCAGCGTCGCGGTGGTCTGGATGAAGCTGGTGTAGAAGCCCCGCTTTCCCTCAGGCGCGTGCTCCGCGACGTAGATCGCCGCGCCGCCGTATTCGCCGCCGAGCGCGAGGCCCTGGAGCATCCGCAGCGCCACGAGCAGGAGCGGCGCCGCGACGCCGATACTGGCGTAGCTCGGCAAGAGGCCGACTGCGAAGGTCGAGACCCCCATCAGCCCCATCGTGACGAGGAAGGTGTACTTGCGCCCGACGAGGTCGCCCACCCGCCCGAACACCAGCGCGCCGAACGGCCGCACCGCGAATCCGGCGGCGAAGGCGGCGAGCGCGAGGATGAACGCGGTCGTCTCGTTGACGCCGGAGAAGAACTGCGCGGAAATGACCGTGGCGAGGAGGCCGTAGAGGTAGAAATCGTACCACTCGAACACCGTGCCGAGCGAGGAGGCGATGATGACCTTGCGGTGCGATGCTGCACCCTGTCCGGTCTCGCTCATCCTGCCCCCAGTTTTCGCCATGCCAGCGCTGCGAATTCGCACAGCAGGGGCCGGGTGTCACGCGGGTCCACGATGTCTTCCACGTTGAAGCGTTCGGCGCTGCGGAAGGGCGAAGTGACCTTGTCGAGCCGAGCGCGGATGGCTGCGAGTTCGGCGGCGGGGTCCGCGGCGGCTTCGATCTCGGCCTTGTAGGCGACTTCCAGCCCGCCCGCGATCGGCAGGCTGCCCCAGTCGCCGCTCGGCCAGCAGTAACGGTACTGGAAGCATTCGGCGTTGCTCATCGCGCTGCCCGCGATGCCGTATGCGCGGCGCAGCACGATGGAGGCGAGCGGCACGGTGGCCTGATAGACCGCGTTCATCGCCTGCACGCCGTACCGGATCGTGCCCGCCAATTCCGCCTCGCGCCCGATCATGAAGCCGGGGTTGTCGACCAGATGGACGATCGGGAGGCGAAACCGGTCGGCCAGCTTTACGAACCGCTCGACCTTCTCGCTCGTCTTGGCGTCCCACGATCCGCCGAGGAAGCTCGGGTCGCTCGCCAGCACCGCGACTGGCCAACCGTCCAATCGGGCAAGCGCGGTGATCGCGGCGCGGCCCCACATCCGGCCGATCTCGAACACCGTGCCCCGGTCGAACACGTGGTCGAGGCAGCGGCGCATCGAATAGACCTGCTTCGGATCGCGCGGGACGAGGCTCAGCAGCGCTTCCTCGCGCCGGTCGGCCCGATCGGAACATTCGGCACGGGCCGCAAGCTGGCCCACGTGCTCGGGCATGAATGAGAGGAAATGTCGCGCGCGGGCGAAGGCTGCGGCTTCGCTCGCCACCTCGTCGTCGACCACGCCGTTGCGGGTGTGGATTTCGCTGCCGCCGAGCTGTTCCTTGGCCTGCTGGTGATCCTCCGGCCCGCGATAGCTTTCGCCGAGGCCATCGACCACGGCGGGCCCGGCGGCGAAGATCTGGCTGAGGCCGCGCACCATGATCGAGTAATGGCTCGCCACCGTGCGCGCGGCGCCGAGCCCCGCGGTGGGGCCCAGCGCCAGCGCGACCACCGGCACGGTCTCGAGATTGCGCACCACGTCCGACCAGCCGGGCACGGCAGGAATATACGTGGCGCCGATCTGCTCCAGCGTCCGCACCGAGCCACCGCCGCCGGTGCCGTCGATCATGCGGATCAGCGGCAGGCGCAGCTCGTGCGCCATCTTTTCCGCCTGCACCATCTTGCGGCTGATCCCCGCATCCGCCGCGCCGCCGCGCACGGTAAAGTCGTCGGCGGTGGCGACGACGGGCCGCCCGTTGATTTCCGCCTTGCCGAACAGGAACGGCGCAGGGGTAAAGGCGGTCAGCTCGCCCTGGTCGTCATAGGTGGCGCGGCCCGCGATCTTGCCGATCTCGCGGAATGTGTCGGGGTCCACGAGCGCCGCGAGCCGCGCGCGGGCATCCATCTTCCCGCGCCCGTGCTGCCGCGCGACCTTGTCCGCGCCGCCCATCGCCTCGGCCAGCGCCTCGCGCCGGTGCAGTTCTGCAAGTTCGGCTTCCCAGGTCATTCCCTCTCCCAATCCCGAACCCCGTCATTGCGAGCGCAGCGAAGCAATCCAGAGCGAAGCGCGCAATGGCACTGGATTGCCGCGTCGCTTCGCTCCTCGCAATGACGAAAAGGAGAAGAGGTTAGTCCTCTGTGGCCGCCACCACGACCGCCAGCACCGCCTCGACCTGCACCTGGCTCCCGGCGGATACCGCCAGTTCGGTCACGGTCCCGTCGAACGGCGCGGTGAGCGCGTGCTCCATCTTCATCGCCTCGAGCACCATCAGCCGCTGCCCGGCGGTGACCGTGTCGCCCTCGGCCACGTCGACCGCGATGACCTTGCCCGGCATGGGCGCGATGATGTCGCCATCGTGGGCGGAGTGGTGGCCGGTGCCTTCCGAGCGGAACGGAACGATCGTGAAGACTGCCCCGTTTTCATATCGCCGGTTTGTACCAGCGGAACCCTGAAAGCCGGAATACTCTGGGTATCCGGAATGTGCAGGCTCGAAGCTGCCCACTAATCGCTCTTCGCCATCGACAAGTAGCCTCACTGATTTCACGGGCTCACCGTTCAATCTGAAGCCCGCTAGGCTTGGCGAGGTGTCGTCGAGTTCCGGAAAAATAACTTCGTAAGCAGCATCTTGGAGCGCGAACGCCGATAGGATCGGCTTCTCCGTTAACACGTCAAGATGAGTAGCGATCGTTCCCGTTGTCATTTCTCCTGACTTGTACTCATCGAGAGCGAGGAGGCGGTGGAGAAACCAAGCGTTGCTTCGGACCGGTGCAATCGCGGTTACGCCGCAAGCTCGCCACATACCGTCAATCGCGGTTTCGCGATCACTTGCGTGATAGACGATCTTGGCAATCATCGGGTCGTAGAAGGTCGAAATCTCGTCGCCTTCCTCAATGCCCGTATCGATGCGAGTGTAATCCGTGCCGATCCAGGCGACATCCAACACTCCGATGCTCGGCAAAAACCCCTTCGCCGGGTCCTCGGCATAGAGCCGCGCCTCGATCGCCCAGCCGTTGATGCTGAGCTCGTCCTGCCTCAGCGGGATCGGCTCGCCGCTCGCCACCCTTAGTTGCCATTCGACCAGATCGACGCCCGTGATCTCCTCGGTCACCGGGTGTTCGACCTGGAGCCGCGTGTTCATTTCCATGAAGAAGATGCGGTCGGCGCGCAGGCCTTCGCTGGCGTCGGCGATGAACTCGATGGTGCCCGCGCCCTCGTAGTCGACCGCCTTGGCCGCGCGCACGGCGGCGGCGCAGATCGCCTCGCGGGTGGCCTCGTCCATGCCGGGGGCGGGGGCCTCCTCGATCACCTTCTGGTGGCGGCGCTGCAAGGAGCAGTCGCGTTCGAACAGGTGGACGACATTGCCGTGGCTGTCGCCGAACACCTGCACCTCGATATGGCGGGGCGAAGTGATCCACTTTTCCAGCAGCACCTCGTCGTTGCCGAAGCTCGCCCTGGCCTCGCGGCGGCAGGATTCGAGCGCGGCGAGGAAATTGCCTGCCGCATCGACCTTGCGCATCCCCTTGCCGCCGCCGCCCGCGACCGCCTTGATCAGCACCGGATAGCCGATCGCGTCGGCCTCGGCCTTCAGCCGCGCTTCCGATTGGTCGGGGCCGAGATAGCCGGGGGTGACGGGGACGCCTGCGGCAATCATCCGCTCCTTCGCCGCGTCCTTCAGGCCCATCGCGCGGATGCTGGCGGGCTTGGGCCCGACCCAGATCAGCCCCGCGTCGATCACCGCCTGCGCGAAGTCGGCATTCTCGGACAGGAACCCGTAGCCGGGGTGGATCGCATCGGCGCCGGTTTCCTTCGCCGCGGCGATGATCTTTGCGCCGACGAGATAGGATTCAGCCGCGGGCGAGGGGCCGATATGGACCGCCTCGTCCGCGCTGCGCACGTGCAGCGCCTTGGCATCGGCATCGGAATAAACCGCGACGGTGGCAATGCCCATGCTGCGCGCGGTGCGCATGACCCGGCAGGCGATCTCGCCCCGGTTGGCGATAAGGAGCTTGGCAATCATCGCGCCGGAATGGCGACGAAATCCGTTCTCGTCCAGTCGGGCATTACGTGGGGTGGGGCCGGGCGGTTCACCGCTGCCTCGACGAAGGCTGCGGCGACGTGGCGCAGCTTGTCGGCCTTACTCGTGCTGACCCGACGATCCCAGGCGTGCGGGCCAAGGCGGCGGACCTCGTGGCCGATCGCGGTGTAGATGCGTTTCGCCGAAAGGATCGCCCAGCGGCTACGGAAGGGCAGCCGCGCTGCGCCCAGCGCCGAGGCGGCGGCGTGCGCGTCCATCAACGCCACCAGCCGCGCGGCCATGTCGGCCAGTTCCTGCCGGTGGTGCGGCTTGGTGTGCTGGCCGGGCTCGATATCCTCCTCCACCAACCATTCGACCGGCAGGTAGCAACGACCCGCAGCATCATCCTCGACTACGTCGCGAGCGATATTGGCGAGTTGGAAGGCGAAGCCGAGGTCGGCGGCACGATCGAGTGTATCGGCGTCCTCGCGCGAAACCCCCATGACCCGCGCCATCATTACGCCCACCGCGCCCGCGACGTGCCAGCAATAGGCCATGAGGTCACGCTCCGAGCGGGGGCGCCAGTCCTCGGCATCGAGTTCGAAGCCGCGGATCACCGCCTCGGCATCGACCAGCGTGAGGCCGCATTCCTTGGCCACCACGCCAAAGGCATCGAACGCCGGATCGCCGGTCGCCTGGCCCGACAGCGCCTTCGCCGTCAGCGCCCTGATCTGCGCGACCCGTTCGGCGATCCCCTCCTGCTCGCCCAGCGCCCCGCCCATGTGCTGCGCGTCGACTACGTCGTCGCAGCGGCGACACCAGGCGTAGAGCAGCCACACCCGCTCGCGCGTGCGGCGTTCGAACAGGCGGCTGGCGGCGGAAAAGCTCTTCGAGCCTTCCGCAATGGAAGCACGTGCGTGCCGCACCAGTTCGGCGCGGCGCTGGCTCAAAGGTCGCTCGCCTTCATGTGGAAGATCGGCGTGTGCGGCTGATACGCCGCCATCGCCTCGAGAAGGTCGGGCAAGGTGTCGCGCGCGATCAGGATCGACTGGTGCGCCGGGCGGACGAAGCCGACCTCGGCCATGTGGCGGTTGAACGCGATCAGGTGGTCGTAAAATCCGTAGGCGTTGAGCAGCCCGACCGGCTTGGCGTGATAGCCCAGCTGCGACCAGCTCATCGCCTCCCACAGCTCGTCCATCGTGCCGACCCCTCCGGGGATGGTCACGAAACCGTCGCTGAGGTCGGTGAAGCGTTGCTTGCGCTCGTGCATGCCGGAAACGGTGTAGAGCTCGGTGCAATCGTGGTTGGCGACCTCGCTGCCCGCGAGCGCCTCGGGGATGACCCCGATGACCTCGCCCCCCGCCTCGAGGGCGCCCGCCGCGACCGCGCCCATCAGCCCGAGCCTGCCGCCGCCATAGACGACGCCGATGCTGCGCTCCGCCAGCCCCTGGCCGATGGCGCGCGCCAGTTCGATATAGCGCGGATCGGCGGGCGAGGCGGAGCCGCAATAGACTGCAAGACGGTTCATGCCGCGCCCTTTGGCGCAGCGCGCCGGGTTCGGCAACGCAGTTTGATCAGCGTGCCAGATCCTCCAGCATCAGTCCCGCCGTCGCCTTCGCGCTGCCGACCACGCCGGGGATGCCTGCGCCCGGATGCGTGCCTGCGCCGACGAGATAGAAGTTGCCGATCACATCGTCGCGGTTGTGGCCGCGGAAGAAGGCGCTCTGGGTCAGGATCGGTTCCAGGCTGAAGGCGCTGCCGAGGTGGGCGTTCAAGTCCATCGCGAAGTCGCGCGGGGCATAGTGGAACTTGGTCACGATGCGGTCGTGGATGTCGGGGATCAGCCGCCGCCCGACCTCGTCGAGGATGCGCTTCTCCAGCATCGGACCGATCTGCTCCCAGTCGACCGTCAGCTTGCCCATGTGCGCGACCGGAACAAGGGCATAGAACGTACTTTTGCCCGGCGGGGCCATGCTCGGGTCGGTCACCGTGGGATGGTGGAGATAGATCGAGAAATCGGCCGGGAGCACGCCGGTGTCGTAAATGTCCGACAGCAGCCCTTTGTAGCGCGGGCCGAACAGGATCATGTGGTGCGGGATGCCAGGCCAGGTGCCCTCGAGCCCGAAATGGACCACGAACAGCCCGGGGCTGAAGCGCTTCTTCGCCAGCGATCGGGAGTAGTCCGCCCCCCGCTTCGTGCCCGCGAGAAGGTCGCGGTAGGAATGCATGATGTCGGCATTGCTGGCGACCGCGTCGAACTTTTCGCGCCAGCCGCTTTGCGTCTCGACCTCGGTGGCACGGTTGCCGAGCGTGTGGACGCGGGTGACGGCATCGCCCACGCGCATAGTGCCGCCCAGTCGCTCGAAATGGCGGACCATGCCCGCGATCAGCCGGTTGGTCCCGCCGCGCGTCCACCACACACCCCCGTCCTTCTCCAGCTTGTGGATCAGGGCATAGATCGCGCTGGTCGTCATCGGGTTGCCGCCGACCAGCAAGGTGTGGAAGCTCAATGCCTCGCGCAGTTTCTCGCTCTGCACGTAACTCGACACCATCGAATAGACGCTGCGCCAGGCCTGTTTTGTCGCCAGCGCGGGCGCGGCCTTGAGCATCGACTTGAAGTCGAGGAACGGTACGGTGCCGAGCTTGACGTAGCCTTCCTCGTAAACGGCGGCCGAATAGTCGAGGAACCGCTGGTATCCTGCAACGTCCGCCGGGTTCAGCTTGGCGATTTCGGTGTCGAGCTGGCCCTGGTCGTTGGAATAGTCGAAGTTTGTCCCGTCGGGCCAGTTGAGGCGGTAGAACGGCATGACAGGCATCAGTTCGACATCGCTAGCCATATCGTGGCCTGAGAGCGCCCACAGCTCGCGCAGGCAGTCGGGGTCGGTGACGACGGTGGGTCCGCCGTCGAAGGTGAAACCGTCCCGCTCCCAGAAGTATGCCCGCCCGCCGGGCTTGTCGCGCGCCTCGATCACGGTTGTCTGCACACCCGCCGACTGGAGGCGGATGGCGAGCGCCATCCCGCCGAAGCCCGACCCGATCACGCAGGCGCTTCGCCCCTCATGACGGACCTGTTCAAGGGCGGCTCCAGGAGGTGTGGCTCGGCTCATCGGGTCGCCCTTGCGGATAGAGGCTTGCCCTTGCCGGCCAACGCCAGCAGGGCACGGGGAATGGACACCGGCGGCTTGCCGCACAGCACACGCGCCTTGTCGAGCGGAGTCGAGCGGGCGGCATAGAATCGTTCGACCAGCCCTTGCGGCAGGCGGTAGAACCGCTCGAACACACGGTAGCGCAAGTCCGGCACGGCGGCATCGAACAGCATTCGCCCGAGCGCGCGGTAGAACCGTGTCGTGCGCCAATGGTGTCGAGCGCGCTCGGCCAGCAGCGCGGCCATGCGCGGGCCGGAAAGATCGGCTTGCGCGGCGATGGCGAGCGCGGTCTGCACGGCGAAGGGCAGGGTGTAGCTGGTCAGCGGATGAACGAAACCGCCGCCCGCGCCCGCACGCGCGACGCCATCGGTGCCATGCGCGACCTGCCATGCGGCAAAATCGCCCCCGGTGATGACCGGCAGGACGCCGGTCTCGCCGCCCAGAGTCGTGCCCGCCCAGCCGTGAGCGGCGCAATAGCGGTCGATCCGTTCCGCGAGGATCTTCCGGTCAAGGTCGGCGCTGTCGGCATAATAGGTGTCCTCGACGAACAGTTCGTCGGGCCCCAGAGGCAGGACATAGACGAAGCGATAGGCTCCGTGCTGGGCTACATCGGCGTCCATCACGATCGGGCGTGAAACCCCGTGGGGGCGATCGGTGCGCAGGTGCCGACCCATGAACACCTGCCACCCGCCATTGAGGTTCGCGTCAGGCGCGGTATCGCGGCAGTCGATGACCGCGCGGGCCGCGACGCGGATGCCGCTGTCCAGAACGATCCCGTCCGTTTCGAGGGCGGCTACGGCCGTGCCGGTATGAATCGTGTCCTGCCCCAGTTCCTGTCGCAGCGCCGGGTCGAAGTCCATGCTCGACAAGGAATTGTAGCGCGCGGAAAGTTCGCGCCGATAGGCCGGGAACCGGACCTCGTAGCCATCCCAGCCGATCGTGGGGAACGGTGCGAGCAGCGCGCGCGCCGCCGGGTCCAGGTCGCTGTCGAACCAGCTCCATCGATGATTCCCGCCAAGGCTCGGTCCCGCCTCGTAAAGTCGCACCAACAGATCGGGCCGTGTGCGGCGGAGCGCGAGCGCAATCAGGCCCCCGGCAAGTCCCCCGCCGACGATCGCTATGTCCACGCGGTTGTGCGCCCCTGGGCTCATTACGCGACGGCACTACGCGGCAATGCGGGTCGCGGCAATCGCCTGTCCGAAGCTAATTGCCGGCGTAACAGGCCGTGAGATGCGTTTCGGCGGCGATTTCAAGCGCCGCATCCATCGCGGCATCTTCCTCGGGCAGATATTCGGCATTGGCCATTTCGAGCTGGAATCGGGCGATCATGGGCTGGAGGCGCACGAACTCGCGCGCCCATTGGGCGGTGGTCAAGGTTCGCTCGACCTCGCGCCTGTCGAGGGGTTCCAGTGCGCTCAAGCCATCCTTGGCCGAGCGCAGGTTGTCGGCGCCGAGCGCTTCGGAGCTGATCGTGGCGCCCTGCGAGGAAATGGCATCGCCGATTTGCGCATCGACCGAGAGATTCTCCGCCAGGCTCAGCAGGAAACGCCGCCCCAGCTGTGACGTGAAGAAATCCGCGCCCTCACGCGCCTGGACCACGCTCATCTCGCCGCGAAACAGGTTCGCCAGTCGTTCGCGATAGGCGGAGAAATCGCGCAGGTACGCCGGGCGCATGATTGGTTCAGCGGCCGCGGCCATCACGCCGATGATACCCGGGCATTCAGCTTCGATCGCGGCCATATCGGGCGCAGCGCGCAACGCGTCCTGAAACCCCCTGACGATCGCCTGTTCATAGCTGCGCTCGACGAATTCGTCGTTCGTCAGCGCAGCCGCAAGCGCGCGGTGGGGATCGCTCGCGGTGCCTGGATTCTGCGCCAGAACCGGCATGGCGAAGGTCAGCGCGGCTATCGCGACGGTCAACGAAGGGGTGCGGATCATGGTACAGGGCTAACGCGCGCCTCGCCGATCTGCAACCGGCCTTGCCGCACCTGCCGACACGGCAGCCTGAATCGCTCGCGCAGCACCGCATGGAACAAGTGTGCGGGCAAGCGGTTGTGATTGCGTGATTTCGGGGGTTATTTGATGCGTCTTGCCATTCCTCTCGCAGTGCTTTCGCTAATTGCCGCAGCACCGACTACGGCGCAGGATGGCGTGCCGGTCGAGACCACCAATGCGAGCCCGGCTATCCAAGGCACCGTTTTCGATGGCGATTGGCTCAGTGTCGGGATCGGCGCGGCATACAGTCCCAGCTATGATGGCTCGGACGATTATGTGGTCTCGGTCCTGCCGCTGGTGCAGGGGTCCCTCGGCGGAGTGGACATCAATCCGCGCCCCGGTGGCCTGGCGCTCGATTTCATTCCCGACAGCCGGGATGGGCCGGGGTTCGACCTGGGGGTGGCGGCGCGCATCCGGGCCAATCGGGCCCGTCAGATCAAGGACCCCGTGGTCGCCAGCCTGGGCGAACTCGACACCGCGATCGAGGTCGGTCCCACCGTCGGGATAAGTCTGCCGCGTGTGCTCCACGGGTTCGACAGCCTCAGCTTCACCCTCGACACCCGGTGGGATGTCGCCGGGGCGCACCGGGGCATGGTGATCGACCCGTCGGTGACCTACTTCACGCCGCTCAGTCGCGGGGTAATCGCCTCGCTCTCGCTGAGCGCGGAATACGTCGACGGCGATTATGCCGATTACTACTACTCGATCGACGCTGCCGGCAGCGCGGTGTCGGGCCTGTCTGCATTCGACGCCGGTTCCGGCTTCACCAAGGCCAGCGCCACCATGCTGATGGGCTTCGATCTCGACGGCGATGCGACCAATGGCGGCCTGGCATTGGTCGTGCTCGGCGGATATTCGCGAATGCTGGGGGATGCCAGGCGCACCCCCTTCACCAGCATTCGCGGCGATGCGAACCAGTGGCTCGTTGCAGCCGGGATCGGCTACACCTTCTAGGTTCGCATCGCCCCCTAGGCTTGCATCTTCGCCGACGCGTCAGTCCTTCGCCTCGTCCGTCTTGCCGCGTTCCAGCTTCGGGCGCGGGGCGGGCAGTGGCGCGGTGCGGTTGCCGGTCTTGAGGTAGGTGTCGAACCACTCCATCATCCGCACATTGTAGTCGTAGCGGGCCGCGGCGCGGGCGCTACCGTGCCCTTCGTTGGGATAGAGCACCAGTCGCACCGGGGTATCGGGCTGGCGGATCTTGATGTGGCGGTGCAACTCGTAACTCTGCGTCGGCGAGACGCGGGTGTCGTTCTCGCCGTGCATGATCAGGAGCGGCGTCTTCGCCTTGTCGACATGGTAGATCGGGCTACGCTGGAGCAGCTCGTCCCACTCCTCCCACGGCCACTTGAGTTCGTGGACGTTGTACATTTCCAGTGGAATGTCGGTCGTGCCGAACTTGCTGATGTTGTTGGAGATACCGATGAACATCACCCCGGCGGCAAATTCGCTCGAATAGAAGGTCGAGCCCCAGGCGGTGGCGAACCCGCCATAGGAGCCGCCGGTGATGCCGACCCGGTTGGCATCGGTCACGCCCGCGGCCACCAGATGCCGCTTGGCGTCGACGATGTCGTCGAACTCCTTGCCCGCGTAATCGCCCTGGTGCTGCTTCGAGAATGCGGTGCCATAGCCGGTCGAGCCGCGATAGTTGGGCAGGAACACGGCATAGCCCTTGCCCGCCGCGACCTGGCCCGGCTTGCTGTAGGCGGTCAGCCAGCCGTTGCTCTCATGCGCCTCGGGCCCGCCGTGGATGTTCATGATCGTCGGCGCCCCGCCGCGCGGCGCCCGGCCGATCGGCTCGATCAGCACGCCTTCCACCTGCTGCCCGTCGCGGGCGGTATAAGTCACGGTGCGCTGGTTGCCGAAGGTGATTTCCGACAGCCACGGATTGTGGCTGGTCCACCGCTCGAACGCTCCCGCCCCGGAGCCCGCTCCGCCGGACCAGACGAACAGTTCGCCCGGGTGACGCGGACTGTTGGCCTCGACCGCCAGCCGCCCGCCGCCGGTATGGACCTCGGTCAGGATCAGTTCGCCCGGATCGATTTCCTGCGCCAGCGATCCGTCGGGATTGTAGATCCTGAGTCGGCTCTGCGCCCCGACATGGATCACAGCCGCCAGTCGCCCGTCGTCGAGCCAGGCGGCATCGATCGCCGCCTCCGCTGCGCCCGCATTGAGCGCGCGGAAGCTGCCGCTGGCGACATCGACCAGATGCAGCGTGGTGTCGGCCGGGTCGTTCATATCGACCGCCGCGATCATCGACAGCTGCCGCCCATCGGGCGATATCTCGACGTCGCCCAGCTTGCCGGGCGTCTCCACCACCGCGCGGACCCGGCCAGTGGCCAGGTCGAGCACGTTGACCCGGGTGGCGACGTAACTGTCGTCGACATTGGGGGTCGGTGCGGTCTTGACGATGGCGGAGCGGCCATCGGGCGTGACATCGACCGCACTGACGAAGCCGGGAACCGCGATTGCGCGCGGAGCCGCGTCGATCTCAGCCCCGACGCGCGCCGCGTAGAGGCGGTTGAGACGGTACTCCTCCTCGTAGACCACGGCATCGAACCCGGCCTTCTTCTCCGCGTCGCGGTTCTTGTCGGGCTCGGCACCGACCAGCAGGTAGAGCGTCGCGCTGTCCGGACCCCAGGTGTAGAACGTCACATCGACGTCCTTCACTGCCGCCAGCTTGCGATAAGTGCCGCCTTCGACCGGCACGCCCCACACAGCGCGCTTCTCGTCCCCCTTGGCCCAGATGAAGCTGACCATGCGCCCGTCGGGCGAGAACGCGACGCCCGACGCACTGATGTCGTCGGGCAGGAACGCAGTCGCCGCGTTCGGGCCATGCGCGACCATCAGGCGGTGCCGGGTGACGCCGTTGTCCGCGCCCTCGGTCACATCGGGCAGACGGGTGGTGGTGTAGGCGATCCTGCTGCCGTCGGGCGAAACGCTGACCGCGCCCACGCCTTCGAGCTTGGCGACGTCCTCGGGCGTCATCGGCCGCGCCGCCGCAGCGGCTGAGATCGAGGCGGAAACAAGCAGGGTAGCGGCGTATGCGAGCGTGCGCTTCATGGTGGTGCGATCCTCTCCAGGGAATGTGATGGAGCGGCTCTAGCGTGCGATCGACCGAAGGTGAAGGTCGGGCTTGTGTGGCCGGCGGGGAAACGGCAAACCCGCGTCGGGATAGGAGAATTCGTGATGCGCCAGATTTCAGCCGCTGCCATTGCTGTCGCGCTTGTTGGCGCGCCAGCGCTCGCCGATACCACGGTTATCCACGTCGATCGGCTGGTGGTCGATGCCGCCAGCGCTCCGCGCGGGCAGTCGAGCGTGATCGTGACCGATGGCCGGATCGTGGCGGTCGAGGATGGCTTCGTCGCCGTGCCGGAGGGGGCGAAGGCGGTTCATCTGGCGGGCAAGACGCTGACGCCCGGACTGATCGATCTGCACGTCCACCTGACCGGCGATCCGGGCGGCGATTTCTGGAAGGACGCCGTCGAACCCGACGAATGGGGCGTGGTGATCGGCGCGAAGAATGCGCGGCTCACCGCGCTCGCAGGGTTCACGACCGTGCGCGAGGCGGGCAGCGCGCAGCATACGGCGTTCTCGCTGCGGCGCGGAACCGCCGAGGGTCTGGTCGCGGGCCCACGCATCGTCGCCGCCGGACCGGCGATAGCGATCGTCGGCGGCCACGCTGACACCAATGGCTTCCGGCCCGAGATCAACGAGGTTCTGTCCAGCGGCTACACCTGCACCGGCGCGGTGGAATGCGCCGAGAAAGTTCGCCGCGCGAGCCAGAACGGGGCCGACGTCATCAAGATCACCGCCACCGGCGGGGTGCTCAGCCAGCAGGGCCGGGGGCTGGAGGCGCACTTCACCTCGGAAGAAATGAAGTCGATCGCCGACACCGCGCACTCGCTGGGCCTCAAGGTCATGGCCCACGCCCACGGCGCGCGCGGGATCGAAGCGGCGGCGCGTGCCGGGATCGATACGATCGACCACGGCACCTACATCGACGCCGCCGCGATCCGCGCAATGCGCGACAACGGCACCGTGCTGGTGCCGACGCTGATGGCGTTTCAGGGTATTTCGGAGCGGCTCGGCCAGGGCATCTACACCCCCGTTGTCGAGGAGAAGGTCCGTGCCGTGGCCGACCGGGCGCGGGTGTTCATGGGCGAGGCGCATCGCGGCGGGGTCAAGATCGCCTTCGGAACGGACTCGGGCGTGTTCGAGCATGGCCGCAACGCGCAGGAATTCCGCCTGATGATCGGGCAGGGCATGACCAGTCGTCAGGCCTTCGCCAGCGCGACCACCGTGGCGGCGGAAGTCCTGGGGATGGCCAGCGAGATCGGTCGCATCGCGCCCGGCTATTCCGCCGACCTGATCGCGGTCGAAGGCAACCCGCTGGAGGATGCCACCGTGTTCGAGAAGGTCGACTGGGTCATGGTTCGAGGCAGGGTGATCGACTAGCCATCCGTCGAGCGATGTCGCTTGTCCGTCAACCGGATGTGGCGCGGGCCAGCCTGCGTGACTAGTTCGCCCGGCAGAGGGTCTTTCAGGGGAATAATCACATGAACACGCTTCGCCTCGCGCTCGTCGCCACTAGCGCCCTGGCCGCTTCTGCCTGCACCACGATGAACGCGGAGCCCGTCGCATCCACAGCGCCTGTGGCCGTTTCGGCCGAAAGCGAGCACGCCCGCCTGTTCGCTTTGTTTGCCGCCGACGACGAGGCTAACCTCAAGCTCGTGCCGATCACCGCGCTGTTTCGGGGCGACACCCGTTACGCCGACAAGCTGGGCGATTTCCTGAAGCCTGAATTCAACGCCGCCCAGCAGGCTCGTGCCGAGGGCAACCTGGCGGCGCTGGCGCGGATCGACCGCAGTGCGTTAAGCGAAACCGACCAGATCGCCTACGACGTATTCAAGCATAATCAGGAGCAGGCGCTGAAAGGCCTGACGCCCGAGATCGTGGCGTTGACCGAGGTCCGCCCGGTCAACCACTTCTTCGGGTTCCACACCTTCTACCCCAATATCGAAAGCGGACGCGGGGCTGCGCCGTTCAAGACGGTGAAGGACTACGAGAACGCGATCAGCCGCCATGCCAACTACGTCGAGTTGATCGATCGTTCGATCGCCAAGTTCCGCGAGGGCATGAACAGCGGCGTCCTCGAAACCTCGCTGACGATCAACAATGTGGTCCAGCAGCTCGATACGCAGCTCGCCATGGAGATCGAGGCGTCGCCATATTGGGGGCCGATCACCGGTCTGCCGGCCGACATGGCCGAGGCGGACAAGGCGCGAGTGACGCGCGATTATCGCGCCTCGCTCGAACGAGTCTTCGCCGCCAATGGTCGTCTGCGCGATTTCCTGCGCGACACCTATCTCCCGGTCGCACGCACAACTGTCGGCCTGAGCCAGATGAAGGGCGGCGAGGCGCTCTATGCGCAGATGATCGAGAGCACCACCACGTTGCCGCTCACCGCCGACTACCTCCACAACCTCGGCCTGTCCGAAGTCGCGCGCATCCGCACCGCGATGGAGCAGGTCAAGTCGGAGGTCGGCTTCACCGGCACTCTGGCCGATTTCTTCGAGCACATCCGCACCGACCCCAGGTTCAAGCCGGAAAGCCGCGAATGGCTGACGCAGGAATACTACCGCGTCGGCGCGATCGTCGATGCCAAGGTGCCGGAGTATTTCTCGCTGGTGCCCAGGTCGAAGCTGGAAATCCGGCCTTACGAGGAATTCCGCGAACGCTTCGAGGCTGGCGGCTCCTACCAGTCGGGCACGCCTGATGGCGCGCGTCCGGGTGTGTTCTACTTCAACGCCTACGACCTGCCCAGCCGCACGACACCGGGCATAGTCACGCTCTATCTGCACGAGGGCGCGCCCGGGCATCACTTCCAGATCAGTCTGGCGCAGGAGAACGACGCGCTGCCGGCGTTCATGCGCTTCGGCGGCAATACCGCCTATGTCGAGGGCTGGGCGCTCTATGCCGAGACGCTCGGCTACGACATGGGCCTTTACGAAGACCCCTATGCCCGCCAGGGCACGCTCGACGACGAGATGCTGCGCGCGATGCGGCTGGTGGTGGATACAGGGCTTCATGCGAAGGGCTGGAGCCGCGACCAGGCGATCGAATATATGCTCGCCAATTCGGGCATGGGCCGCACCGACGCGACCGCAGAGGTCGAACGCTATATCGCCATCCCCAGCCAGGCGCTCGCCTACAAGGTCGGCGCGCTCCGCATCCAGGAAATGCGGCGCAAGGCCGAAGCCGCGCTGGGTGACCGGTTCGACATCAAGGCCTTCCACGCCGAGATCCTCGATACCGGCGCGCTGCCGCTGCCGGTGCTGGAGGCGAAGATCGATCGCTGGATCGCGGCGGGGGGCAAGTGAGCGCAATGACCGGATCGTTCATGCGCCTGTCGCTCGCCGCGCTCGGTGCCGCTTCGCTTGCCGCCTGTGCCGCTACGCCGGGGGAAACTGTGGCCTCGGCCCCGCCTCCGGCAGCGCAGGCGGATGCTGGCGCGGCGCTCCACGCGCTGTTCGAGCGGTCGGACGCGGCATTCCTCGAACGCAACCCGGTCGCGGCGTTCTTCCGGGGCGATTTCCGCCGCGCGGACACGCTCGGAAGCAGTTTCGCGCCCGATTACTTCGATCGTGAACGCGCCGCAGCGGAGGTAGAACTGGTTCAACTTCGCGCGATCGACCGCGATGCGCTGTCGCCCGAGGATCGCATCTCGTGGGATGTGTTCGAATACAACCAGCAGCGCACGCTGGAGCAGACCGGGCCAGCCGTGCTGCCGTTCGCGAAATACCTGCCGATCGATCATTTTCGCGGGTTCCACATCAACTACCCCCGCCTCAGCAGTGCGGGCGGGGTGATGCCGTTCAACACCGTCGTCGATTACGATAATGCGCTGAAGCGCCACACCCAGGTTCCCGCGACCGTGGATGCGGCGATCGCCCGGATGCGCGAGGGGATGGCGGCGGGCATCGTCCAGCCCCGGCTCACGGTCTCGACCATGATCGACCAGCTCGACACGCAGTTGCGGCTGTCGACCGAGCAGACCCCCTATTGGACTCCCATCGCCGCCTTTCCCGACGGGATCGGAGCTGCTGATCGCACACGGCTGACCAACGCCATGCGCACGGCGGTCGAGCACGACATCCGCCCCTCGCTCCAGAAACTCCGGACCTTCCTTGCCGACGAGTACCTGGCCGCCTCGCGCGAAGGGAACGGACTCGGCAGTGCGGCGGGAGGGGCCGATTATTACCGCTTCCGCATCGCCGAGATGACCACGCTGCCACTGACAGCGGACGAGGTCCACGCGATCGGGCTGGCCGAAGTCGCTCGCATCAACACGGCGCTGGCCCAGGCGCGTGCCGAGGCGGGCGACCGCAAGCCGACGATCTATCGCGACAAGGCCTCGCTGACTAAGGCGTGGTACGAGCTTGCCGAGCGGGTCGACCCGCTGCTGCCGCGCCTGTTCGCCGCGCAGCCGCGCACATCGCTGGAAATCCGCCCCTACGAGGAATATCGCGAAGCGTTCAACCTCGCCGCGTCGTACAATGCGGGCAATGCCGACACGGGCAAGCCGGGGGTATTCTATTTCAGCGGCTACAACCTGGAAAACCGCGAGGTTTCGCCCACGGTCGCGCTCTATATGCATGAGGGCAGCCCCGGGCATCACTTCCAGATCATGACTGCCTACGAAAACGCGGACCTGCCACGCTTCCAGCGCTTCGGCGGCTTCACCGCCTATTCGGAAGGGTGGGGACTCTATGCCGAGTATCTCGGCTACGAACTCGGCCTCTACGACGACCCGCTCGAACGGATCGGCGCGCTGGCGGGCGGCGAGATGCTGCGCGCGGTGCGGCTGGTGGTCGATACCGGCATCCACGCCAAGGGCTGGACCCGCGAACAGGCGGTCGAATACATGGTCGCCAACGGCCAGCCGCGCGATTTCGCGATGAGCGAGACTGCCCGCTACTCCGTTATGCCGGCGCAGGCGCTGGCCTACAAGATAGGCGAATTGAAGATCAAGGAACTGCGCCGCAAGGCCGAAACCGCACTGGACGACCGGTTCGACGTGCGCGCTTTCCATGCCCAGGTCCTCGACAGCGGCGGGTTGCCGCTGCCGGTGCTGGAGGCGAAGATCGATCGCTGGATCGCGGCGGGCGGGCGGTGAGCGGGCCGGCGATCTGGTTCGGCGGCGCGCTGCCGCCGCTGGATCAGCTTACCGCGCTCGGCACGAATGCCCTGCCAGGGTACATCGGGATCGAGTTCGTCGCGGCGGGCGACGACTGGCTCGAGGCGCGGATGCCGGTCGATGCGCGCACGCACCAGCCTTACGGGCGCCTCCACGGCGGCGCGTCGGTGGCGCTGGCCGAAACGGTCGGCTCGGTCGCGGCGGCCAATACCGTCGACCGCGATCGGTTCGCGGCGGTCGGGATGGAGATCAACGCCAACCATATCCGCCCGGCTTATTCCGGCTGGGTCCATGCCGTCGCGCGCCCGGAAAACCTTGGTCGCACGACGCAAGTCTGGTCGATCCGCGTGAGCGACGAAGCCGGCAAGCTCGTGTGCATCTCGCGTCTGACCGTGGCCGTGATTTCGCTGGAGCGTAAGTAACGGCGGGCATTCAGTAGACGCCGACCAGCTTGGCGCTCGCCACCAGCAGCACCACGCCGAGTGCCTTGAGCACCATCGGGGTAGCAAGCCGGATACCCAGCGTCGTGCCAATCGTCGCGCCCACGATCACCGCCCCGGCGTAAAGCGGCAGCTGGTTCGGCAGGTTCTGGACCGAGGCATAGTTGCCGGCCAGCCCAGCGGCGGAATTGCACAGGATGAACACCGACGCCACGCCCGAGGCAGGCTTGGGCAGAGACCATGCCAGGAACAGGAGCAGCGGCGACAGGAAGATACCGCCGCCCGTGCCGGTCAGCCCGGAAAGGAACCCGATCCCGATTCCACACAGGATCGCGATCACGATCGGCGGATCTCGCGCCTCGGTCGCGGCCTTGATCGGTTTGGGCCAGAGCAGCCGCACGGCGGACAGGAACAGCACCACGCCAACCAGCGGGCGGTAGTATTCGCCCGGCAACGTGATCGTCCCGCCAAGGAAGGCCATCGGGATCGCACCGATCAGGAACGGCCAGAGCGTGCGCCACCGGAACAGGCCGGCGCGCGCATAACGGACCGAGGCGATGCTCGCGACGATCACGTTGAGCACCAGCGCGGTCGGCCGCATCACAGCTGGCGATACGCCGAACAGCGCCATCAGCGCGATATAGGCCGACGCCCCGGCATGGCCCACGCTCGAATAGAGCGCCGCGCCGATCATCATGCACAGCGCGAGCGCGAGTTCGGTCGTGGTCAGGTCCATCGTGTTGCCGCTGCGCTCAGGAGATTGCTTCAGCCAGGCATTCGAACGCCTCGCCGAACTCGCGCTTGAAGTCCTGCACCACAGCACCCGCGCCGCGCACTTCGGTGACGAGGCCGACGCCCTGGCCGACGAAGTATGTGGCGAGGTCCTGCGCCCTGGTGTTTCCTGCCAGTGCCGCCTTGTCGATCGCGCGCAGGGCGGGTTCGGAGAGCAGCATCATCAGCGGCATGGGCAGCGCGGCAAGGCCAGCCTCCTCCCACCGCCTGTGCCATTCGGTGCGGAGCTGGCGGCTGAACTTGCCGGTGCGGTGCTTGGACCGGATCGTGTCGCGGCTGGTCGCGGCGACCATCTTGTCGCGGAACAGCTCGCTCGTCTCGCTCTCGACCGTGGCGAGCCAGACCGAGCCGCACCAGGCACCCGCCGCGCCCATCGCCATCATGCCAGCCATCTGCCGCCCGTTCATGATCCCGCCCGCGGCCAGCACAGGGGTGTCGGCCCCGGCTGCGCGGACCGCCGCGATGACCTCGGGGACCAGCACGATGGTCGCCACCTCGCCGCAGTGACCCCCGCCTTCGCCGCCCTGTGCCACGATCACATCGACCCCGGCCTCGATCTGCTTCAAGGCGTGTTCCTTCGCCCCGACGAGAGCGGCCACCGGTATGCCGCGCGCCTTGCCCGCCGCGATCATTTCCGGCGGCGCGGTGCCGAGTGCATTGGCGATCAGGCGTACCGGATGACCGAACGCGACTTCGAGCAGTTCGGCGCCGAGCGAGGTATTGGGTCGATGGTTGCCGCCCATCGGCGTCGCGGCGTCCTCCGCGATGCCCGCGTCGCGCAGGATCGCACGGGTCGTGTCGCGATAGGCGGCAGGAATGCGGGCCACGATCTCGTCGGCTGTGACCTCGTGCCCGACAGCCTGGATCTCGGGAATGAGCACGTCGATGCCATAGGGTTTGCCGTCGATATGATCGTCGATCCAGCGCAGTTCGTGCTCCAGCTCCTCGGGCGTGAAGCGCACCGCGCCCATCACGCCGAAGCCGCCCGCGCGGCTTACGGCGGCGACCACGTCGCGGCAGTGCGAGAAGGCGAACAGTGGAAATTCGCACCCGACCATCTCGGTCATGCGGAACGGCATGGCATCCTCCCCCTGGTTCCGGGGCAAGGATGCGGAGCGGTGCGCGGCGCGTCAAGCGGCCTGCGCGCCGCCGGCCTCAGGCATCCTGCATCGCCACCCGCAGCCGATCGAGCGCGGCCGCCTTGAGCTGGTGCACGCGCGGAACGCTGACCGACAGGACCGCGGCGATCTCCGCCAGGTTCAGTTCCTCGACGAAATAGAGCTGGATCACGAGCTGGTGCCGCTCGTTCAGCGCTCCGATCGCCTCGACCAACCGTTCGCGATCCTCCTGCATCAGCACTTGCCGTTCGGCATCGGGCTCGCTCGCGGCGAAGGCGAGGTCGCTTTCGGAATAACAATCGTCGAGCGGTGCGAGCCGCGTTTCGACCAGATCCGATTCCATTCGATGAAAATCGTCCACGCTCATCTCCAGTTCGTGGGCCATTTCGGTGGCATCCGGACGGCGGCCGAGGGTGGCCGCGAGCCGGCTCCGAGTGCCTTCGATCATGCGTCGTCGCGCCCGCGCGCCGCGCGGGTCGGGTGATGTGCTGCGCAACAGGTCGACCATCGCCCCGCGCACGCGCAGCTTGGCATAGGCGGCGAACCCGTCGTCGCCCGGCCGTTCGTGGCGGTGCACGCATTCGGTCAGCGCGACCATTCCGGCCTGCATCAGGTCGTCGACGTCGACAGTCGGACCGCCGCTCCCGGCCAGGTGCCAGGCGAGCTTGCGCACCATCGGCAGGAATTGCGCGACACGCTCGCCGGCCTTGCCGCGATAGGCCTCGCTGGCGGCGAACTGGGTGTGATCGTACCTCATGCCGCGATCGGCTCCCTGTTGGGGTCGACCGGCGGAAGCTGCGGCTGCGGCTGGGCATCGGCTTCGCCGCCGACCACCGCGATGACCTCGATCGGCTGGGCGATCGGCAGCTCGTTGATCGAGAGCACGGCGCAGCCCGGCGCGCGCAGCTTGAGCAGCGCGGCCAGCGGACGACGGGCGCGCGACTGAACGATCAGCGCCGGTGTGGGACCGCCCGGCTGGCGTTCCGCCATGATCGCGGCAATGCGCTCGCCGATGGAGCGGGCGAGATCGGGTTCGATTATGGTCTGGCCGCTGGTCGGATCCTGCAGGCCGCCCACGACCATCTCCTCCAGTTCGGCGGCAAGGGTGATGACGGGCAGGCGCTGGTCCGGCTGGCACAGGCTGCCGACCAGCAGCGGCCCGAGGTCGGCGCGCACCATGTCCACCAGTCGTTCGTGATCGGTCGTCTGCTGCGCCGCTTGCGAGAGGCTGGAGAGGACGGGGAGGGGATGAGCCAGCGTGATCCCGTCGGCCAGCAGCGCGCGCAGCAACCGGGTGATCGCGGCGAGCGACAGCGGTTGCGGCGTGATCGTTTCGATCAGCTGCGCGTTGCGTTCCTTTACCAGGTCGAGCAGTTCGCGCACCTGATCCGGGCCGAGCAGGTCTTGCGCGCGGCTCGACAGGAGCTGGTTGATGTGGGTGGCGATCACGCTCTCCGCATCGACCACGAGGTAGCCTTCGGCGACCGCCAGATCGCGGGTCGCGCTCTCGATCCAGACCGCCGGGCAGCCGAAGCTGGGGTCGACGGTCGGCTCGCCGGGCAACTGGGACAGCGCTCCGGCATCGCCGGTGTCGATGGCCAGCATCCGGTCGGGCCGGAGCTGTCCGGTGCCGAGCGGAGCGCCGCCGAGGATCACGCGATAGCGATCGGGCGGCAAGTCGAAGCTGTCCTTGATGCGGAACTGCGGCACGACGAAGCCGAACGACTGGCACAATTGTCGCCGCAAGCCGGTCAGGCGCGCGACCAGCGGGGCCCCGCGCCGCTCGTCGGCAAGGTGAACCAGCCCGAAGCCAAGCTCGATGGTGACGAGCGCGTTGTCGGAAACGTCGTCGATGGTGATCCGCGTCGGGTCGGCGGGCGCGGGTTCGACTTCGGCGATGGGTACGATCGCCTTGCGCTTGGTCAGGACGTACCAGATCCCGAAGGCGACTATCGCCAGCGGCAGGAACACCGATTGCGGCATCGCGGGTATCGCGCCCATCGCGGCCAGGATGCAGCCGACCGGCAGCCAGATGCCCGGCTCGGCCAGCTGGCCGCCGATCTGCCCGCTGAGGTCGCGCGTGTCGGAAACGCGGGTGACGATCACCGCGGCCGCGATGGAGAGCAGCAGCGCGGGGACCGACGCGACCAACGCATCGCCCACGGCCAGCGTGACATAGACCGTCCCGGCCTCGCCCGCCGACAGCCCGTGCGACGCCATCCCCAGCACGAAGCCGGCGATGATGTTGACCAGCAGGATCAGCAGCGCCGCGATCGCGTCGCCCTTCACGAACTTGCTCGCACCGTCCATCGAGCCGTAGAAATCGGCCTCGGTGGCGATCTCGCGCCGCCGTGCCTTGGCCTCTTCGGCGTTCATCAGCCCGGCGGCGAGGTCGGAATCGATCGCCATCTGCTTGCCCGGCAAGGCGTCGAGGGTGAAGCGCGCCGAGACTTCCGACACGCGTCCCGCGCCCTTGGTCACCACCACCAGGTTGATGATCATCAGGATCATGAACACGAACAGCCCGACCGCGAAATTGCCGCCGATCAGGAAGGCACCGAAGGCGTGGATGACCTTGCCCGCCGCCTCGCCGCCCTCGTGCCCGTTCATCAGCACGATGCGGGTCGACGCGACGTTGAGCGCGAGGCGCAGCAGCGTGGCGAACAGCAGGACCGAGGGGAACGACGAGAAATCGAGCGGCTTCTGCGCGTTCATCGCCGCCATCAGCACCGCGACCGAAAGCGCGATATTGAGGACGAAGAACACGTCGAGGGCGAGGGTCGGGATCGGCATGACCATCAGCACGATGATCATCAGGATGCCGACCGGCAGCGCCAGCGAAGGCGTGAGGATGGTGCGCCAGCTCACAGCCCGAACGCCCTGAACTTGCCATAGGCCTCGCCGATGCGCTGCGATGCGCGTCCGCCAAGCCCTTCGCCGCCGCCGAACGTCGCTTGCAGCGTGTCAGCCATCGAGGGCCGGGCGGACGGTGCGGGGGCCTGGGGGGCGCCGAAACGCGTCCTGCCAGGCGCATAGGCGGTATAGCCGCCACCGAACGAGGCCGAGGGAACATAACCGCCACCGGCACTGCCCTTGGCGTTCTCGACCTTGCCGCGCATCAGGTCCATGACTTCCGCCACCGAACGGGCACGGGTGCCCTGGTAGAATATCGCCGAATTGGCCTCCGCCGGCTTGGGAAACAGCGCCGCCGCCGCCGCCTGCGGGGTGTCACGCAGTGCGCCGAGGAACTGGCTCGCGCCGCTGGCACCCAGAAAATGGGCGAGGTAAAGTTCGGCATGGTCGGGCTCGCGCCCCAGCCGGCCGCGCAGGTGCTGGGCGTTGTCGCGCGCCAGTTCGGCGGCCATCAGCGAAGAAACCTCGGGGTCGAAGCGAAGCGCCATGATCTGCGCCCGCATTCCCGCATCCCCGACCGATGCGCGCCCGCCGTTGCGGCTGATCGCGGCTTCGGCCCAGCCGAGCCCGTGGTTGCGGCCATGCCGGTCGAGCGTGTCGAGCCAGGTGCTGCCGATGAACTGGTACAGGCCCGCCGCGCTCGATGTGCGCGCGCGGGCATCGCTGTCGAGACCCGATTCGATCTTGGCCTGCGCGAGCAGGTAGTCGAAATCGACTCCGGTCGCGGCCGCGGCGCGGGCAATGGATGCCTGCACGTCGCGATGCTGGACTGGTGTGACTTCTGACAAGAAAAACCCCCGGCGTGGTTACGTTCGCCAGGGGTTAAGCAAGAGCTATGCCAAGATCGGCCTCAGGCGTATCCGGGGGACGCCGGGCGTCCTTCGCCATAAACGCCGATCCGGCCGGTGAGGGAACCGAGGCGTGCTTCGACATTCGCCGAAATAAGGTTGCGAATCTTGCGGTTGATCTCGTTCAGGCGCTGCACTGCGTCGAGCAGGCCGCGGCATTCCTCGTCGATCGAACCCTTGCCGGCACCTTCGATCGCGTTGCACAGTTCGAGCTTGTCGTCGGCGCAGGTCAGGATGCGCTCGAGATCGAGACCGGCAAGCGCCTGCCGCTCGCTTTCGAGCAAGGCAAGCATTTGCCGGAGCGCGTCGCGCAGTGGCCGGTCGGTGGTCATTTACCGCTCCTCAGAATGATACCCGCGGCGATCAGTTCGTCGGCGATCTTGTGCGGCACCAGCGGATAGGTGCCCTGATCGAGCGCCTTGCGGATCTGCGCGACGCGGTCGTGATCGATCGGGGGGTGTGCGCCTGCCTGACCGACCGCGGCCCGTTCGACGGACTGCGCCTGCGCGGGATCGTCGGCCGCGGATTTCGTCCGCTCCGAAGGCGTGAGCGGTGCCACTCTCTTCGCCGACAGGCGCGAGAGGATCCCGTTCGTTCCCTGCATTTCGATCCGGTCCATCGATCCGTTCCCGTTGATGCACTGAAGGGAAGAACGGCCAGATCGAAGCGAGATTAAGCCTTCAAGAGGTACTTTTTGTCGGGATTGTCCCTCAGGGCAGTTCCAGGCTGACACGGCCCGGCTGGGTCACGCGCGCGCGGACCGGTTCGGTGCGCCCGCCGACCGGGCGCACCCGGATCCATTCGCCGACAGCTCCTGCCTCGAGCGCCTCGCCCTGGCGTGACACCAGGAACCCGCGCCCTTGCACCGCGATGGCGACCGACTCGCCGCGGGCGATGACCGGCTGCGCCTTGGCTGCCTGCTGCGCGCCGTCGACCGGCACGAACAGTCGCCAGCCGCCCGCCACGGGGCATCTTACGAGCACTGTCTGCGAGGCATTGCCATGCCATTCGAGTGCCAGCGCCTCGGGGCAACTGGACAGCTTGAGCCGCCGGTCGACAGGCAGTCGCGCGCCGCCGGGCTGGCCGACCGGCGCACCGGTGAAGCGCGCCACGGCCTGGTCTATACCGGCCAGGTCCTGTTGCCCGGCGGCAGTGGCGGCAGTGGCGGCTAGGGCCAGCAGGGTGGTGCTGGCGACGGTGCGGATCATTCGCATGATAGGCCCTTTCGCGGGTCGGTTGTGGGTTCGCTTGTGTCGTTCTCTTTGCAATCGGCGTGCCAGTCGCCTCGTCCGTCATAGGAAAGCATGGCGGTGGTGCCGGTCGCCGGGGCCGGTTCGATAAGGATCCGCGCTTCGTATCCGGCGGTGCGTGCCTGTTCGGCGAGCAAGAGCGCGGTGCGCGCCGCGTTTGCCGCATCGCTCGGCCTATGGCGGGCGATGATCGTCAGGTGCTGGCGCGGATCGCGCGGCTGGGCGGCAAGCCACGCATCCAGCGGCGGCGCGCCCGGACCGGTGCTGTAAACGGCGAGCGGCTCCGCCTCCAGCGGCAGCGACGCTTCGGCAGCCGCACGATCCGGCCGCTCCGCCATCGCGGCCGCGGTGACCATGAACAGGATCAGCGCCAGGTCGGCGATGGTCGTTTGCCAGCCGTTTCGCCGCATCGAGGCCATCATGCCGCTGCCCGGCCCTCGGCCCCTCCCGCGCGAGCGGGAACGGAACGCTCGATCGCGGCGGCAAGCCAGTCGAGCAGGCGCTTGCGTTCGCTTTCCTCGGCTCGGGCATGACGCTCGATCCCGCCGACGAGCGGCGCGAACACGAAATTCGCCAGCACCAGGCCGTGCAGCGTCGTCACCACCGCCGTGCCGATCGAGCGCGCATAGTCGCCATCGGTCCCGACCGAATAGCTGCCGAGCGCGAACAGGGTGCCGGCCAGCCCGAGCACAGGGGCCAGCTCGGCCGCTTCGCCCAGCACCCGTGCGGCGGTTTGCGCTGCGGATTGCCGGCGCTCGCGATGGCGTTCGTGTTCCTCGAACAGCGCGGTGATGGATCGGCGGCGGATCAGCGCTTCGCTCAGATCGTCGAATTCGCCGTCACCGAAGCGGTGCGGCTCGGCGCGCAGGATCCCTTCCTTGTCGATCTCGCGAACCTGCGAGGCGAGTTCGGCGCGCACCCGATCGCTGTCGAACGGCTTGCGCGGCAATTGCGCGAGCGCGTGCAGCGCCAGGCGCGCGTCGCGCCAGCCGCACCGCAGCAGCGTCGCGCCAAGCGTGCCGCCGAGGACTATCGCCGCCGCAAGCGGATCGAGCAGTTGCATGAAGTTCACCTGGTTCTCCTTGCAACCGAAGAACGACCGGCAAGGGGGGCGGATTTAGCCTGCGGCGGACATTTGCCGGTTGCGGCAACCACTTGCCGTCTTTCGCCGTGGTCGGACCGGCAAGCGGGGGCGGGACCGGCAATTGGCACGCCCCTTGCAGATATGGGTCCGAACAGATGGAGACTGTCATGAGCGAAGGCCTATTCGGAGTGCACGGGGCCGCCCTGCAGATCAGGGCGCAGCGCATGGGCGTGCTCGGCTCGAACATCGCCAACGCGGCGACGCCGGGGTACAAGGCACGCGACATCGATTTCGCCGCCGCGCTCGAAGCGCGGCTCGGCGGTGCCGACGCCGCCGGGGCCAGCCAGGTCGCCACCCGTTATCGCGTTCCGGTGATGCCCAGCCTCGACGGCAACACCGTCGAGATGGCGACCGAACAGACCGCCTTCGCCGAAAACGCCGTGGCCTACACCGCCACGCTCGGGTTCCTGCGCGGCCGGGTCGAGACCCTCACGCGCGCGATCAAGGGAGAGTGACGATGTCGGGTCCGATGACCATGTTCCAGCTCGGCCAGCGCGCCATGTCGGCGCAGCTCGTGCGCATGAACGCGGCTGCTTCCAACCTCGCCAATGCGGGCAGCGTCGCCGCCAGCCAAGGCGAGGCATATCGCCCGCTGCGCCCGGTATTCGCCGAACATCTCGATGCCGCGAACGGCATCAGCACGGTGCGCGTCCAGGGCGTCCAGCGCGCCGATGTCGCACCGGTCCGCCGCCACGAACCCGGCCACCCGCTTGCCGACGAGAACGGCGATGTCTGGGTCAGCCCGGTCGATGAGAACGCCGAGATGGTCGAGATGCTCGAAGCCTCGCGCCAGTACCAGAACATGATCGAGGCGATGTCCACCGCCAAGCACCTGATGCTCGAAACGATGAGGATGAAATGACCGTCATATCCAACTTCTCCGCGATGGCCCCTGCCACCAGCGCCGCCCGTTCGACCGGGCGCGAGAACGGTCAGATGGGTCAAGCCGACTTTCTTCGCCTGCTCACCGTCCAGGTGCAGCAGCAGGACCCGTTCGACCCGGTCGATAACAAGGAGATGCTGGCGCAGATGGCGCAGTTCTCCTCGCTCGCCGGCATCAATGACGTGAACAAGACGCTGCAGCAGATGCTCGAAAAGCTCGACCTGCTCGTCGCGGCGCAAACCCCCACCATTCCGACAAGTGACGCACAGGAGTAACGACGATGTCCTTCTATACCTCGCTCAACGGGCTCAAGAACGCCCAGACCGACCTGGGCGTGATTGCCCACAACATTGCCAACGTCGAGACCAGCGGCTTCAAGAAGGCGAACACCCAGTTCGCCGACATCGTCGCCGGCTCGGCCCAGACCAACCCGCGCATGATGATCGGCATCGGCGCCACCGTCGAGGCGATCACGCAGAACTTCTCGCTCGGCCCGATCGAGCAGACCGGCGCGGCGCTGGACCTGGCGATTACCGGTGACGGGTTCTTCTCGATGCGCTCCGCCGACAGCGGCCGCACCGTGTTCACTCGCAACGGCGGGTTCGGTATCGACGAGAACGGTTTCGTGACCGACGGCGGTGTCAACCGGTTGCAGATACTGCCCACCGACGCCAACGGCGTCGTCACCTCCAACACCCCGGTGGACGCGCAGATTGCCCGCACCAATGGTGCCGGCGCGGAATTCGTCGGCGTGGTCGTCGCCAGCGACGGGCGTATCTCGGCTTCCTATGCCGATGGCACGGTCGAACCGGTCGGCGCGGTCGCGCTGGCCTCGTTCATCGCGCCGACCGGCCTCAAGCAGATCGGTTCGTCGAATTGGGAATCGACCGGGCTCTCCGGCGCGGCCAGCTATGGCCAGCCTGGGTCGGGTCAGTTCGGTGCCCTGCTCTCGGGCGCGCTCGAACGCTCGAATGTCGACATTGCCGAGGAACTGGTCGGGCTGATCACGGCCCAGCGCAATTTCCAGGCCAATGCCAAGGCGATCGACACCGCGACCCAGATCTCGCAGACCGTCATCAACCTGCGGACCTGATCATGGACCGCCTGATCTATACCGCCCTTTCCGGGATGCAGGCCTCGATGCAGCGCCAGCGCGTGATCTCCAGCAACATGGCGAACGCGCAGACAATCGGCTTCCGGGCCGAGCTGATCGACCAGCGCCCGGTAACGGTCGATGGCCGCAGTGTCGACGTGCGCGCGATGCAACGCGCGGAGGTGCGCGGGGCGGTGATGGACGCAGGCGAAATGAAGCAGACCGGTCACGGGCTCGATCTCTACATCCAGGGCTCGGCGCTGATGGCCGTCCTGGCCGAGGACGGCAGCGAGGCCTATACCCGGCGGGGCGACCTCTCGATCGCTCCCACCGGCCTGCTCGTCAACGGCGAGGGGCGTCCGGTGATGGGTGAGAACGGCCCGCTCAGCGTGCCACTGGGATCGCAGGCGTCGATCGCTCCCGACGGCACGGTCAGCACGGTCGACCCGGCCGTGCCCGACCAGCCGCCGCTGGTGGTGGGGCAGATCAAGCTGGTAGGATGGCAGGGAAGCCCAGTTGCTAAGGGTCTCGACGGCCTGTTCCGGGTCGTCGGGGGCGGGATCCTTCCCGCCGATGCCGAGGCCAGCGTGATCACCGGCGCGCTCGAACAATCGAACGTCAAACCAACCGAGGTGCTGGTCGGCATGATCGACGCGCAGCGCCTCTTCGACATGCGCAGCAAGCTGATCGCCACCGCACGCGAGTGCGACGAAGGCGGTGCGCAGCTGATGCGAATGAGCTGAGGAAAGGAACAGCACCATGCCCACTTCCGCACTCCAGGTCGCCCGGACCGGGCTCGAGGCGCAGGATTCGCGTATGCGGGTCATCGCCAACAACCTGGCCAACGTCGGCACCACCGGGTTCAAGAAGGACCGCGCCAACTTCGCCACGCTCGCCTATCAGGACGCACGTGTCGCCGGGCAGCGCTCCTCGGGCGAGACTGCCTATGCCACGGGCCTCAACCTGGGCACCGGCGTCGCGGTCCAGTCGACCAGCCGGATCGTGACCCAGGGCGCGCTCAACGTCACCGGCAACGGGCTCGACCTCGCGCTCGACGGCGACGGCTATTTCCAGGTGGAACTGCCGGGCGGACGGCTCGGCTATACCCGCGCTGGCAATTTCACCCGCTCGGCCGAAGGTCAGATGGTCACGCAGCAGGGCTATGTGGTCCAACCCGCGATCACCGTGCCGGAAGGCGCGTCCTCGATCACCATTTCCCCCGACGGCACCGTTTCGGCAGTGATCGCGGGCGATGCCGCCCCGGCGGAACTGGGCCAGTTGCAGGTGGCGAGCTTCGCCAATCCGTCGGGCCTCCAGGCGATCGGCGACAACTTCCTGGTTGAGACCGCCGCCAGCGGCGCGGCGCAGCTGGGTCCGGGCGGTGAACTGGGGCGGGGCAATATCCGCCAGGGTATGCTCGAAGGTTCCAACGTCAACATCGTCGAGGAACTGGTCGACATGATCGAATGCCAGCGCGCTTACGAGATCAACTCGAAGATGGTCTCGGCCGTCGACGAGATGCTCCGCAACGCCAACCAGACATTGTGAGCCGAACCATGAACCACTTTTCCTTCCGTCCCATGCTTGCTGCCGGTTGCGCGCTTGCCCTTGCCGCGTGCGGTGGTGGCGGCGAACGGGCCGCGGGCTTTCAGGCCGCGCTGCCCCCGCTGCCCGCCTATGAAGCGGCACAGGCCCCGGCCAATGGCGCGATCTTCCAGGCGTCGAGCGGCTTCACGCCGCTCTACAACGGGATGCGCGCCAGCCGCGTGGGCGATCTGGTGTCGGTGGTGCTGGTCGAACGCACCCAGACCTCCAAGTCGGCCAGCTCCAACACCAAGCGCGACGGGGGCTTCTCGCTGACGCCGCCATCGACCGGGCCGTTCTCGTTCAACCCCAATGTCCTTAATTCCTCGGGCCAATCGTCGTTCAAGGGACAGGGGGATGCTTCCCAGACCAACACGTTCAGGGGGGACATCACCGTGACCATCGCCGAAGTCCGACCCAACGGCACGGCGCTGATCCGGGGCGAGAAGCTCATGGAACTGAGCCAGGGCGAGGAGTGGATCCAGCTTTCCGGCATCATCCGGCTGGCCGACATCGACCCGAACAACGCGATCGCCTCTCCGCGCATCGCCGACGCCCGCATCACCTACGCAGGCAGGGGTGCCGTCCAGCGCGCCAGCCGCGAAGGCTGGCTGTCGAAGTTCTTCAACTTCGTGACTCCGTTCTAGAGGCCGCCATGATCAGGACCATCATCCTCGCCATCGCCGCCCTGTTCGCGACCATCGCCGCGCCGGTTTCGGCCGAGCGGATGCGCGATCTCGGCAGTTTCCAGTCGGTTCGCACCAACCAGCTCACCGGCTACGGCATCGTCGTCGGGCTCGACGGCACGGGCGACGACAACTTCGCCTATTTGACCCAGGCCATGCGCGGGGTGTCCGACCGCTTCGGACTGACCTTGCCGCCCGGCGTCAACCCGGCGCTCAAGAACGCCGCCGCGGTGATCGTGACCGCCGATCTGCCCGCCTTCGCCAAGCCGGGACAGCGGATCGACATCACCGTGTCGACGATCGGCAAGGCCAAGTCGCTGCGCGGCGGGTCGCTGATCCTCACCGCGCTCTATGGTGCGGACGGGCAGGTCTATGCAGTCGCCCAGGGCAACCTCGCGGTCGGCGGTCTCGGTGTTTCCGGGCGGGACGGGTCGAAACTGACCGTCAACGTCCCGACCGTGGGCCGCATTCCGGACGGCGCCAGCGTGGAACGCGAAGTCGCGACCGGATTCGGCAGCAGCGAAGTGCTGCGGTGGAATCTGTTCAACTCCGATTTCCTTACCGCCACCCGGGTGCGCGACGCGGTCAACGCGCGCTTTCCCGGCATGGCCTCGGTCGAGGATGGAGTGACCATCGCGCTGCGCCTGCCGTTCGACACCGACCAGCGTGCCGGGGTCATGGCCATGATCGAGATGATCGAGGTGACACCGGCCGAAGCCTCGGCGCGGGTCATCGTCAACAGCCGTACCGGCACCGTCGTCATCTCCAACGCCGTGCGCCTGTCGCCGGCGGCGATCAGCCACGGCAGCCTGGTCGTGCGGATCGACGAGAACCAGCGAATATCGCAGCCAGCACCGTTCAGTCGAGGTCAGACCGCGGTGGAGGAAAGCAGCGAGATCGAGGCGATCCAGCAGGGCAACACGATCACCATGCTCGATGGCGGCGCTTCGCTGGCCGAGCTGGTCGATGGGCTCAATATGCTCGGCCTGTCGCCCTCCGACCTGGTTGCCATACTCGAGGCGCTTCGTCAGGCCGGTTCGCTCAAGGCGGAAATGGTGATCATATGACCGCGCCGCTGTCTATTGGCGGGCCCGCGAAAGTCGGTGCCCCATCGACCGGAGCGAGTGGGTCGCAACGCGCGCAGCTGGCCGAGGCGGCCAAGCAGTTCGAGGCGATCTTCCTGCGCCAGATGCTGTCCGCCGCGCGCCAGACCGATTTCGGCGGCAACGACTTGTTCGGCGGACAGGGCGAGGAAACCTTCCGCGAGATGCGCGACGCGCGCTTCGCCGAACTGGCAGCCGGAACCGGCACGCTGGGGCTGGCGGCGGCGATCGAAGCCCAGCTCGCCCGCTTTGTAGGACCTGGGGGCTAAGACGTGGCATCCGACCTTCTCTCGATCGCGGCCAGCGGAGCCCGCGCAGCGCGCGGTGCGCTCGACGTCACCGCGCAGAACATCGCCAACGCCTCGAGCGAGGGCTATGTCCGGCGCAGCGTGCACATCGAGGAAGTTTCGGCCTCGGGCGGTGCGTTCCGCACGGGCGACATCTCGCTTTCGGGCGCGCGCATCGCGGGCATCCATCGCAACGCGGATATGTTCCGCCAGGCCGAGGTTCGCCGCACCAACAGCGACCTCGAACGTGCCATGACCGAACTGCGCGGGCTCGAGAACATCGAGGCGGCCGTCGAGCAATCGGGCCTGTTCAACTCGATCGTCGAGTTCGAGGCCGCGTTGCAGCAACTCGCCAACGATCCGACCGATCGTTCGCTGCGCGCAGCCGTGCTCGCCAATGCCGATACCCTGGCACGCAAGTTCAACATCGCGGTCGAGACCCTTAATGCCGCCGCGGATGGCCAGCGTTTCGACGCCGGGGCCGCGGTATCGGAAGCCAATGTGATCGGCGGCGAACTGGCGCGGGTCAACCTGCGCCTGGCCCGCGCCGGGGTCGGCAGCAGCGACCGTGCCTCGCTGCTCGACCAGCGCGATGCCCTGCTCGAACGGATGAGCGGGATCATCGACATCACCACCAGTTTCGCACCCGATGGCGCGGTGACCGTCAATACCGGCGGAGTGAACTTGATCAGCGGCGGCGAATTCAATGTGATGGGCCTCGTCACCGCCAACGATGGCACGATCTCGCTCGCGATCGGCACGACGCAGGTCATTTCGCCGACCGGCGGAAGGTTTGCCGGTGCGGCGCTCGCACTGGCCGCAGGGGTCGACGCCCGCGCACGGCTCGATAATCTCGCCGACCTCATTTCCGGCGCGGTCAACACGGCGCAGGCTTCGGGTGCCGCACTGGACGGTTCGCCGGGGCAGCCGCTCTTCACAGGCTCGGGTGCCGCGGGTATCCGCATCGCGACCAGCGACAGCGGGGCGATCGCGACCGCACCCGCTGGCTCGCCGCCGGCCAGCCTCGACGGATCAAACCTGGCCGAATTGCGCCGCGCCCTGACTGATGCGGGCGTCGTCGGTTCCGCCAATGGTCTGTTGTTCGATCTGTCCAGCACGGTTTCGGGCCGTCGCCTGACCGTCGGTGCGCTCGATTCGATCGCGGCGTCGGCGCGGATCGCCCTGATCCAGCAGGCCGGGGTCGACCTCGATACCGAAGCGGCCAACCTGATGCGTTTCCAGCAGGCGTTCCAGGCTTCGGCCCGCGCCATGCAGGTATCCAACCGCATCTTCGATGCCTTGATGGAGCTGTAGATCGCCATGATTAGCCTCAGCACCAGCGCCTTCTACGAACGGGCGAACCGCCAGGTCGGAACGCTCCGGGCCGAAGCCGAGAAGCTGCAGCAGCAGATCGGCACCGGCAACAGGTTGTCACGATCGTCCGACGATCCGGTTGCCGCCGCTCGGCTGCGCACGCTGGAGCGAGCGCAGCGGCTGGCGGTAATCGATCAGCGCAGTTCGCATATCGCCGCGACCGATCTCAAGCTGACAGACGCTGCGCTTGGTTCGGTGGCCGATGTCATCATCCGGGCGCAGGAACTGGCTACGCGCGCCGCCAGCGATGTGCTCAGCCCAGAGCAACGCGCTTCGATCGGGACCGAGGTCGAGAACCTGCGGCAGAACCTGCTGTCGGTGATGAATGGCCGCAACTACACCGGCTATTCGCTGTTCGGCGGGCAGGCCAACGGCGCGGCCTACGAGATGGCGGGCAACACGATCGCCTATGTCGGGGTTGGCGAGGCCGATCCGGTCGACCTGGGCGACGGGCAGTCGGTCAAGTCCGTCCTGACCGGGCCCGAGCTCATCGACTTTACCGTCGACGGCGTGCCGACCGACCTGTTCGCCGTACTCGGCAATCTCGCCGGCGCACTGCAATCGAACAACGATCCGGGCACCGCCAGTCGCGACGCGCTGGCCGGGCTGTCGGTCGGGCTGGAGAAGGTCACGACCGCTCAGACCGTGGTTGGCGCGCGGATGGGCTGGGTCGAGATTCTCGATGACCGGCGAGTGGCGAGCAGCGAACTCGTTGCCGACGAGCAACAAGTCGTTGGCGGGGCCGACATCGCCGAAACGATGACCCGCCTGCAGGAAATCATGACCGTGCTCCAGGCGAGCCAGGCCAGCTTCGTCCGTCTCGCCAGCCTGTCGCTGTTCGACATGATGCGCTGAACCACCAGATCCAGGAAAGTTTGATTCGATGTACGCTGTCTTTGGTATAGTCATCCTGCTGGTCATGGTGTTCGGCGGCTTCGCGCTGACCGGCGGTGCGCTCGGGCCGGTCATGTCGGCCGTCCCGCACGAGATGATGATTATCGGCGGAGCCGCGATCGGCGCGATGGTCGCCGGCAACTCGCTGCACGAACTCAAGGCGATCGGCGCTTCGTTCAAGAAGATATTCAAGGGTCCGCGCCACACCCGGCAGGACCATATCGACGCGATCGCGCTGACCACGCGGCTGATGAAGATGATGCGCAGCGAAGGACCGGTGGCGCTGGAAAGCCATGTCGAGCGACCGCACGAATCCGAAATCTTCGCCGAATACCCCAACCTGCTTGGCAATGCGGCGCTGATCGCTTTGATCTGCGACACGCTGACACTGCTGGTCGTTTCGTCGGGCACGCTGCAGACCCACGCGGTCGAGGACGTGATGGACAATGCGATGAAGACGCATTTCCATGAAATGCACGAGCCGCAGCACGCGCTTCAGACCCTGGCCGACGCGCTGCCCGCGCTGGGCATCGTCGCGGCGGTGCTGGGCGTGGTCAAGACGATGGGTTCCATCGACGAGCCGCCATCGGTGCTGGGCGGGATGATCGGCGCGGCGCTGGTCGGGACCTTCCTCGGCGTGTTGCTCGCCTATGGCATCTTCGGCCCGCTCGCGTCGCGCCTCAAGCAGGTGATCGAGCAGGACGAACAGATCTTCCACGTGGTCAAGCAGGTCATCATCGCCTCGCTCAACGGCTATCCGCAGCCGCTGGTGGTCGAAAGCGCGCGGTCGGGCCTGGGCCATGCCTTCCGTCCCGGCCTCTCGGAACTGCTCGACACCCTGCGGGGCCGCTGACATGGCCAGTCGTGCGGGACGCAACGAGCCGCTGCCGCCGATCATCGTCAAGAAAGTCACCGTCGTTCAGGGCGGCGGACATCACGGCGGGGCATGGAAGGTGGCTTACGCCGACTTCGTGACCGCGATGATGGCATTCTTCCTGCTGCTGTGGCTGCTCGGCGCGACGACCGAGGACCAGCGCAAGGGACTGGCCGACTATTTCACGCCGACACTGGTCAAGACGCGCGAGCAGAGCGCCGGGGCGACCGGCTTGCTCGGCGGTTCTTCGTTGACCGATGTCGACAACTATCCCCACCGCATGGGCCAGACCGGCAACCGGACGATCACCGTTCCGCGCGATGCCACCGGCGGGCCCAAGGAGAGTATCGGCGCGGGTGGCGCGGAGCGCGTTCGCGCGCGAGCCGAGGCGAAGGTCGCCGACAATGCGCGCCTGCGCCGGTTGATGCGGCAGGTGCGCATGGTCGACACCACGCAAGGCGTGCGGATCGATCTGGTCGATAACGCGGATTTCTCGATGTTCGTGCTCGGCACCACCGTGCTGACACCCGACGCTGCGAAGCTGGTCGGCGCGCTGTCGCAGGCGCTTGCGCCGGAACCGGGCTCGCTCACCATCCGCGGGCACACGGATTCGCTACCGTGGCGCAGCGGGGCGCAGTCTAACAACTGGTCGCTTTCCGCCGGGCGCGCCGAGGCGACCCGCCAGGCGCTGATGCGCAGTGGTATTGGCGAGACGCGCTTCAAGCGCATCGAGGGCGTTGCCGACCGCGAGCTGCTGGTCGCCGGAAACCCGCAGGACCCGCGCAACCGACGCATCTCGATCCTGCTGACCCGCTGACCTTCGCCTGATTACATCGCCGGCCCGGTACGCTTGCGCGTGCCGGGCCGGTGTGTGTGTGTGTGTGTGTGTGTGTGTGTGTGTGTCGGGAGCCCAAGCCGGTGGCGAGGCGGGACGCTTGCACCCCTGCTGTGGGACACGGCGTTGGGCGGCGGTGTGATCGTAGCCGTTGCCGTACAGGCCTCAGGTCGGGGTGACGGGCGACCCTTAGACCGATGTGCTGATCCAACCGATGCGAGATAGCTGCGGCGAGCCCGTGTTCCGCTCATGCGGACGGCCCGTGCTCCGCTCATGCGGACGGCCCGTGCTCCGCTCATGCGGACGGATAGCCTCGAGCGGCGCGGCGCTTGGCAAGATGCTGTGGGGGCCGGGTGCATCTATCCGCGACTGCCCGATCGCGGCCGGTGCCGTCGCTCCAGACACGAAAAGGCCCCGCACTCTTGCGAGTGCGGGGCCCCGGTCCCCCCATCGAGAACGATGGTGTGCGGCGCTTAGCGCAGCAGCGAGAGAACGTTCTGCTGGCTCTGGTTGGCCTGCGACAGCATCGCGGTCGAGGCCTGGCTCAGAATCTGTGCCTTGGCGAGAGCGGTCGTTTCGGCCGAATAGTCGGCGTCCTCGATCCGCGAACGCGCGTCGGACAGGTTGGTGACGTTGTTGCTGAGGCTGTTGACGACCGATTCAAGACGGTTCTGACCGGCACCAAGAGCGGCGCGGTTGGTGTTGATCGTCTCGAGGAAGCCATCGACCGTTCCGATCGCCGTGGCGGCGTCGGCAGCGGTGGCGACAGTCGTAGCGGTGGTCGCGTCGGTGATCGCCGCGAAGTTCAGCGTAACGGTCTCGCCGCTGTCCGCACCCACCTGGATGGCGACCGCACCGGCCGTACCGGCCGTACCGTCGAACAGATTGACGCCGTTGAACTTGCTGTTGGTCAGCACATCGCCGATCTGGGCGGTGAGTTCGGCGACTTCCGTCTGCAGGTTGCCGCGGTCGGTGTCGGAATAAGTGCCCGAGGCCGACTGCACTGCCAGCTCGCGGATACGCTGCAGCATATTGGTTACTTCGGCCAGCGCGCCTTCGGCGGTCTGAGCCATCGAGATGCCGTCATTGGCGTTGCGGATCGCCTGGTTCATGCCGCGCACCTGCGAGGTCATGGTGGTGGCGATGGCGAGGCCGGCGGCGTCGTCCTTGGCGCTGTTGATGCGCTTGCCTGTCGACAGGCGCTCCATCGCCGAACCGAGCGCCTTGGTGGCGGCGGTCGAGGCATTAGCGGCCTTCAGCGCGCTGATATTGGTGTTGATTACGGACATGGTGTTCAAACTCCCACAATGATCTTCGGAGGCTGTGCCGAGATCCCGTCTTTGGCGACAGCTGCAACCCAGACCGGCAGGGCGGCGGGGAGTTTAAGGGGCGGGGGAGCGATTATGGTCCGCTTAAGTAATTATACTTAAGGATTATACGTCGTTAACCATTAAGGGGTTTTTGCCCTTACATGGCGCAAACGTCCCTGCGGAAATTGGTTAATACGGGGGGCGACAGTGGGATCGATCGAGCGGACCGCAGGGTTCGAAAAGGTTCACGCATCGCTGGCAGGCAAGTTCGCGGGCATCGCGTCGTCGCTGTTTCCGCGAGCGAGCGTACGCTTGACAGATCACGGCGAGCCCGAGGCGCGCTCGCTGCCCAACGTCGTGGCCCTGGCCCGAGCCGATGTCCCGGCGATAGATCGCAGCGGCACCAGCGCCACGCTGACATACGCCGACCCCGTATCCGAAGCGACGTTCGGCGCACTGGTTGCGCTCGCCGCTGCCGCCGGGGGCCCGGTCGCCGCCGATCCTGAATCCTTGTCGGTCTTCGCGCTGGCCGACCGCCTGGCACAAACCGACATCCCGGTCCTGATCAACGGGCCGACCGGCACCGGCAAGGAAGTGCTGGCCCAGTTCATCCACCTGCGCAGCAACCGCAGCGCCAAGCCGTTCGTCGCGGTCAACTGCGCCGCGATCCCGGAAACGATGCTCGAAGCCCTGCTGTTCGGCCATCAGAAGGGCGCGTTTACCGGTGCCAACTCCGCAGGAGAGGGTTTCTTCCGCGCGGCTGACGGCGGCACGCTTCTCCTCGACGAGATCGCCGAGATGCCGCTGGCACTCCAGGCCAAGCTGCTGCGCGCGCTCCAGGAAGGCGAAGTGGTTCCCGTGGGCGCCACCGCCCCGGTCAAGGTCGATGTGCGGATCATCGCCTGTGCCAACCGCGACCTGCCGCTGGAGGTCGATGAAGGCCGCTTCCGCGCCGACCTTTATTATCGTCTCAATGTCTTTCCCATGACCCTGTCGGCGCTGCGCGAGCGCCCTAGCGACATCGTTCCGCTCGCCTTCGCCATGCTGCTGCGCCATGTCGCGCCCGGCCAGCCGGTGCCGTGGATCGGCGACGGCGCGATCGCCATGCTCAAGCAGCACGGCTGGGCCGGCAATGTCCGCGAACTCGAGAATGTCATGCGCCGCGCCTTGGTCCTTGCTGGTGGCGAACGCTCGCTCAGCGCACGTCACATCGTATTCGACCGTCCGGCGCGACTGGTCGAACGGCCTGCCGAACCGGAAGTGCAGGCAGTCGATGAAGGCATGGGCACGGGGGCACGACTGTCCAAGGTGGTGCAGCTGTCCGAAGCCCGCGCGATCATGGAAACACTCGATGCGTGCGGTGGCCGCCGTGCCGAAGCCGCGCGCCAGCTCGGCATCAGCGAGCGCACCCTTCGATATCGCCTCGCTTCATTCCGTGAGGCCGGGCTGGCAATGGGAGGTCGGCGATGAGCGCGATCAACGGTATCGGCAACGCGGGTTCCATCCAGCAGATCATCGCGCTGCGCCAGCAGATCGTCGATCGGTCGGGGCTGTTGCAGGAACTGCACCAGGCGCGCGAAAGCGGCGCTGCGTCGGCGAGCGGCGCGGCCGCTCCGGTCGAAGCGCCCGGCGCGGGCTTCGCGGCAACGCTGCAAAATGCTTTGAGCGGGGTCAACGAAGCGCAATCGCGCTCGTCCGCGCTCACCGAGGGATACGAACGCGGCGAGGTCACCGACATCGCGCAGGTGATGCTGGCCCGCCAGGAAGCAGGCATCGCCTTCGAGGCCACGCTTCAAGTCAGGAACAAGCTGCTGTCCGCCTACCAGGACATCATGCGGATGGGGATCTGATAGATGAACGGCATCGTTCCCAGCTCGGCTCTGTCGACCTCGCCAACCCCGTCGTTCGGCGGGGCAGGCTCATTCAAGGAAAGGCTCGCGGGCTTCGTCGCGCAGCCTGCGGTTGCGCGGGCATTGCCGTGGTTCGCAGGGCTCGCCAGCCTTGGCGTGCTGGCGCTGATGTGGGCCACGCTCGCGCCGGGCCCGCAGCGTATCCTCTACAGCTCGCTGGGCGATGCCGAACGCGCCGGGGTTGCCGCCGCGCTCGACCAGGCGTCGATTTCGTATTCGATCGACAAGAACACGGGCGCGCTGACGGTTGGCGAGGGCGATCTGTACCGCGCCCGAATGGTAGTCGCATCCGACGGCGCGCTTGCGACACCCCAGACGGGCGACGACCTGATCCAGTCGCTGCCGATGGGGGCCAGTCGCACGCTCGAAGGCGACCGGCTGCGTGCCGCGCAAGAGCGCGACCTGACGCTGACAATCAAGGAAATCGATGGGGTCGAGGCGGTGCGCGTGCACCTTGCCCGCTCCGAACGCTCGGTCTTCGTGCGCGAAAGCATTGCCCCGAGCGCCTCGGTCATGATCCGCATGGCGCGCGGCCGGCAGTTGTCGGCCTCGCAAGTGACCGCGGTGGCCAATCTCGTCGCCGGGTCGGTGCCGGGACTTGCGATCGACGCGGTCCGCATCGTCGACCAGAACGGACGCCTGCTGTCCGAAGCGCGTGCGCAGAACAGCGACGGCCTGGAACTGCAGTCGCGGATGGAGGCCAAGCTGCGCGCGCAGGTCGATCAGCTCCTTGCACCGATGGTCGGGGCGGAGAACTTCTCCAGCGAGATCCAGGTCGAACTCGACATGAGCGAGATAACTTCCGCGCGCGAAAGCTATGACAAGGACGGCGCGGTCCGTCGCGAAACGACCCAGACCGCCACTATGGCAGGCAGCGGCATGGCGATGGGCGTGCCCGGCGCGATGTCGAACTCGCCGCCACCCGATCCGCAGGCCGTCGAGGGCGCGCCGCAGGATAGTCAAGTCGCGCAGGCCATGCCCGGCACCACCGGCGAAAGCACCGCCACGCGCGCCTATGAACTGGGCCGCGAGGTCGCCGTCTCCAACATCGCGCCTGGCAGCCTGAAGCGCGTCTCGGTGGCGGTTGCGCTCAATCAGGACGCGATCAAGGGCACCAAGCCCGCCGACCTGCAGAAATTCGAGCAACTGGTCGCCGCCGCGGTCGGAGCGAACATCGATCGCGGCGACACCGTCGCCGTTGTCGTCCGCCCGTTCAAGGAAGTAGTGACCGAAGAGATTCCGTTCTGGGAAACGCCGTGGTTCGCGATGATTGTGCGCAATGTCGTGGCGCTGATCTCGGTATTGCTGGTCCTGTTCCTCGTCGCCCGTCCGATCGTGCGCGCGCTGACGGGGCCCAGGGACCGTGCCGAGGAGCCAGCCGACGATGTGGAACAGTCTCACGCCATGCCGGTCGCCGCTGTGCCGCACATGCAGGCCGGGCCTGATCGCGAGCAATTGTCGGCCCAGATCGAACTCGCCCAGCGGATTGCTCGCGAACAGCCGGATGATGCGCTGCAAGCGCTGCGCAGGATGTTGAGCGACTCGCGCCAGACCGAAGGAACCGCGTGATGGGAATGCCCGCTGCGATACCGCTGGACCCGGCCGACCGCGCGGCGGTCATGGTCATGCTGCTCAGCGAAGCGGAGGCGACCCGCCTGCTCGCCGGGCTGACACCGGAGGAACTGCAGACGCTTGGCGGCAAGATGTGCGCCATCGGGGAAATCAGCCCCGCGGCGATCCAGCAATCGATCGCGGCGTTCGCCAATTCGGCTGGGAATACGGGCATTTCCGCTCATGGGCGCGTCGATGACGTGCGCCGGATCATGACGGGCGCGCTCGGCACGATGAAGGCCGACAGCATCATGCGTCGCATCGGCCCGCCGGAGGACGCGCCGCGAACACCCGCGCTCGAGATTGCGCGCTGGCTCGATCCCGAAGTTCTCATTCCCCTGGTCATCGACGAACATCCGCAGGCGATCGCGGTTTTACTGGTCCAGCTCGAGCCGGCGGTGGCCGCGCAAGTGCTGGCCGGACTGCCGGATGCGCTCCAGACGCCCGTGGTGCATCGGGTCGCGACGCTCGGCCCGGTCGCCCCGGAAGCGATAACGATCCTCGAGGAATCGCTCGCCGCGCGGATCGCCGGAACGCATGGCCAGGCTATGCTGACTATGGGCGGGGTGCGTGAGGCGGCCGAGATCATCAACGGCGCTGCGCGCAGCGTGGAAAAGCGGGTGATGCCCGCCCTCGGCAAGATCGACAAGCAACTCGTCCGCGACCTCGAAAACGAGATGTTCAAGTTCGAGCACCTGTTCGTGCTCGATGCGCAGATGATGGGGCAACTGCTGCGCGAGGTCGAAAGCGAATCCCTGATCGATGCGCTCAAGGGGCTGGAGGAGCCGCAACGCGAGTTCTTCTTCGCCGCGATGTCGAGCCGTGCGGCCGATGGCCTGCGCGACGAGATCGAGGCGCGCGGGCGCTTGAAGCGCACCGACGTGGACCTGGCCCAGAAGGCGATCGTCGCGGTCGCCAAGAAACTGGCCGCCGAGGGCACCATCGTGTTCGGCAATGGCGGCGGCGACGAGGACGACTATGTCTAGGACCGGCCTACCGCTCGCCCAGTTACGTGGGCGAGGTGGATTTGCGCGTGATCCGCGGTTTGTCTCGCTGTTGGCCGGCAACGGAAACGGTAATGGAACGAGCCAGGCCGATCAGCGCGACCCCGTCGCCGAAGCCTATCAACGCGGGTTTGCCGATGGCGCGGCTGAGGCCGAGGTTCGCGCCGCCGAGGCCGAACGCGAGCGCGACCGAGGCCGCGCCGCGATCGAATTGGCCTTCGCCCGGTTCGACGAACGCAGCGCGGACGATCTGCGCGAACGCCTGAGGCAGACGGTGATGGCCTTGTGCGAGGAGGCGATCCTGCCCCACGCTATCGATTGCGAAGGCCTGGCCCAGCGCATAGCCCGGGCCGCGGCCATGCTGAACCGCGCTCAGGACGAACGGCGGGTGCTGATTCACCCTGACGACCTTGCGCTGGTCCGCGATCGGCTGCCGCATGACCTGGTGGTGGAGGCGGACGCCTCGGTCGAACGGGGCGGACTCCGGATCGAGACTGCCGATGGCGGCATCGAGGACGGTCCGATACAGTGGCGGCGTATTCTCGCCGAAGCGTTCCGCGAATGCTGAGGCTGTTCGATGACGTTTTCAGCGACATGGCCGGTGCGCCGGTCGATCTGTCGCCCCGGCGCTTCGGCAGGATCGCCGCGTGCGATGGCGGCCTGGTCGAAATCAGCGGCCTGGCGATGCCGATCGGCGGCCTGTGCCGGATCGACGATGGCAAGGGCGCGACCCTGACCGCAGAGGTCATCGGCTTTCGCAACGGTCGCACGATGGCGATGATGCTGGGCGACAGTGTATTGTTGCGGCCCGGCGTGCCCGTGCGCCCCGAGGGGCGACCGGGGATGCTGCCGGTCGGCGATGCCTTTCTCGGCCGCGCGGTCGATGGACTGGGCCAGCCGATCGACGGTGGTCCGCCGGTCCGCACCCTGGCCGAATGGCCCGCTGGCGGCAAACGTACCGGCGCGCTCGACCGCGCCAGCGTACGCCAGCCGTTCGATACCGGGATCCGCGCCATCAACGCCCTGACCACTTGCGGCATTGGCCAGCGGATCGGCATCATGGCCGGTTCGGGTGTCGGCAAGTCGGTGCTGATCGACATGATCGCGCATGGCGCCGCAGCCGATGTCGTCGTCGTCGGGCTGATCGGTGAGCGCGCGCGCGAGGTGTCCGACTTCGTTGCCCGGCATATGCAGGGCGAGGCGGCGGGGCGCACCGTGGTGGTGGCCGTACCGGCCGACCATGCGGCGAACCTGCGCCTGCGTGGCGCGATGCTCGCGACTTCGCTCGCCGAGCACTTCCGCGCGCAGGGCCTGCGGGTGCTTCTGATCCAGGACAGCCTGACCCGCATCGCGCACGCGGCGCGGGAAATCGGAATCCTGCTGGGCGAACCGGGCGCGGCGCGCGGCTATCCGCCGTCGGCCCTGGCGGCGATCACCAAACTGGTCGAGCGGGCCGGGAATTCCGCTGAAAGCGGCGGCTCGATCACCGCGATCTACACCGTTCTTGCCGATGGCGACGACCAGAACGACCCGGTCGTCGACACCGCGCGCTCAATTCTCGACGGGCACATAGTTCTTTCGCGCGAACTTGCGCAGCGCGGACAATACCCCGCCATCGACGTCGGCGCCTCGCTCTCGCGCGTGATGGCCGATGTGGTCAGCCCGCAGCAGTCGGCGCTCGCGCGGCGATTGCGTGCGCTGGTGTCGGCCTACGAAAGCAATCGCGACCTGCTGCTGATGGGGGCCTATCGCGCCGGGGCGGACCCCCTGATCGATCGCGGCATTGCACTCAACCCCAGGATCGCCGAGTTCCTGAAACAGGAGACCGACGAGCGTGTGTCGCTCGACCACGCGGTCGACCAGCTGGAGGCACTGATCGGCCATGACCAGTGACCCCGCGCGCCTGCGCAGGGCGCGGTTGCTGGAGCGCGTCCGGGCCGCCGAGCAGCGTCAGGCCGCCGCCGAGGCGCAACGCGCAGAAACCGTGCGCCAGAAACTGGAACAGTTGTCCGAGCGCACCCGCACGCTGGCGCAAGTCTATGCCTTGCGCGATGGCGCGCGTGACGGAGCCGACTTGCGCGGGGCAACGCTGCTGGGGTCGCGGCTGCACGATCTCGGTCGCACCGCCGCGCTTCAGGCCGACGACGCACGGCGCGAGGCCGACAGCCGCCTGGCGGATTTCGCGGTAGCCGACCGCCGCCTGCGCCGCGCCGAGGAAGGGCACCGCGATCTCGCCCGCGACATTGCCGAACGTGCCGCGAAGCGCGAAGTGCCGCTCACCAGGAAAACTGGCACGCATCTTGAATAGAGTCAGGTGAAACAATCACCGGTGGCTGATCGATGCTGACACATTCACTTACTCCGGCACTTACTCCGGCAAGGGCCGTCTCGATTTTCGATCTTGCCGTGGTGCCGCAGGTCGGTGCCGAGACGGAGGGCGCGACGGACTTCTCCGCCTTGCTCCCCTCGTTCGACCTGGGCCCTGACGTAGATGAAGCGTTTGCCGGGCTTCCGGAGACTGCGACTGACGAGCCGATACTGCCCGAAACCTCAGCGGCCCCGGTGGAATATGCCGTGGTGCTGCCGGTTGTTGCCGAAACCGGCAATATCTTGCCGCCCGTTGCCGCCTCAGTCAGCGAATTGCCCGCCAATCCTGCCCCTGTTCTCGCATCCGAAGGCAAATCCGCTGCTGCCGTGACTCAGCAGCCCACTGTGCCGCATGGGGCGAACCTCGAACCCGGAAGTAAGGAGGCGGTCTCGCTCGCCAATGGCCGGGACGAGGCCGCACGTGGCCAGGGTCGCAGTCAGGCAGGCGAAACCGCGGTTTCCGCCTCCACGACACGCCCCGCTAAGCCTGCGCCTGGAATTGCGGTTGCCGTCCACGTCGCGCCAGCTTCGGAGCGCGCGGGCGCACAGGATGCCGCACCGGCCGCCAGGATCGCCGACATCAACGTCCGCGCTGCCGTACTCGATTCCGCTGCAAGTCGCGGCGGGCAGCGAGAGTTCTCCGGCGAAGGACGATCCGCGCCTGGCGGCAGCGCCAAGCTGTCGATCAAGGCCGCAGTCGATCTGCCACGGTTCGCGGCCCCGGTCGAAGCCGTTGCCCAGTCCACCCTCGCAAGCGTCGTTTCATCTGGCGATGCTCTGGCCAGCGCCGCTCATCCGGTCATGGGCGTGCGCTCCTCGCTCGAGGTTCCCGCGCTGCGCGATCTCGCGCGGATCGTCGATAGCCTCGCCTCGGCGCGCGAGGCGCTGAGCGCGCAAAGCGCCACCCTTGCGCTCGACCATGCCGAGTTTGGCGAAATGTCGCTGCGGTTCGATCAGCGCCCGAACGGTCTGCTTTCGGTCCAGCTTTCCGCCGCCGATCGCGACGCGCATCAGGCGATCGCGGCCGCTGTCGCCGAACGTCCGATTGCCGCGCCGGGCGAGGCTGCCGGTTCGACCGGCCAGTCCCAATCGCACAGCGGCGGTGCCACCACGGCGCGCAGTGGCTCGGCCGACCGCGACGGCCAGGCTCCCAGCCGCGAAACCGATCAGCAGCAGCGGCAGGACCGGCATCGCGGCACCACGCGCGGTGAGGAAGCCGCCCCGCGCGGCGACGGTCGCCCCGGCATCTACGCCTGACCATGACGATACAAGACCAAGGATGAAATGATGAGCGACAAGAAAGACGAACAGGAAAAGCCCGCCAAGAAGAAAGGCGGCATGGTCAAGATCCTGATCATGGGCGTGGTGCTGATCGGCGCCGGCGCGGGCACCGTGTTCGGCCTGATGGCAGCCGGAGTGATCCAGGGTGCCAGCGCGGAAGCCAAGGAAACCGGCCCGCAACTGGTGATGAAGGGCGAGGCCGATCCCTACGCCCCCGCCGCCAAGGGCAAGAAGGATGCCGTGCCAGTCGTCCACGGCGATGGCGGCAGCCGTTACCGTACCGCCTATTACAGCTTCACCGAGGATTTCACCTCCAATCTCAACAACAGCGACGCGCTGGTCCAGCTCAGCGTCGCTGCCTCGACCCAGCGCGACGGGCGGGTGCTGATGTGGCTCGAGGAGCACCAGCTCGCGATCCGTTCGCGCATCCTGGTCGAAATCGCGGACACGCCCGAGGAAGACGTCATCACCAGCGCGGGCAAGGAGCGCCTCCAGAAGCGCCTGACCGCTGCGGTGAACGAAGTGCTCAAGGAGCGCGAAGGTTTCGGCGGCGTCGACAACATCTACTTTCGGACCTTCATCGTCCAATGATGCACCAGACCTTCCCGACCGATGCCAGACGCGCGGCGAACCATTGCGGTGAGCTGTTGCGCCCGAGCGAGCCGCCCAGCGAGATCGGGCCGGAGTTCGAGCGTTTCGGCGCGCGACTCGCGGCTGCGCTCACGCAGTGCATGGGCGAAGCGGCGAACGATCCGGAAGTGCGGGTCACCGCACTCGGCGTCGAGACGCTGGCGGCGGACCAGTTCGCGGGCCATTGCGCCCAGCTTGCGGCGCTCAGCGTGCATCGCTTCGGCGTCGCGGATCATGCGCTTTGCCTTGCACTCGATGGCGCTCTGCTGCTGTCGCTGCTCGACCGCACATTCGGTGGTAGCGGAAAGGTTGTCGGGCAACTTCCTGCCGCGCTGCCGCCGACAGCCAGACTGATGTCGCGGCGTATCGAGCAGCGGGTTGTCGCTGCCGTCGCCGCGGAACTCGGGGGGCTGGAATTCCGGACCGACGAGAATGGCGCTGGCGGGACCACGCGCGCACCCTTCGCGCCCGATGCCGAACTCACCGCGCTGGCGATTGAGGTCGCGGCCGAATCCGGGCAGAGCTGGCGTCATGTGATCGCGGTCGAAAGCACCGCGCTCACCGCGCTTCTGCCCAAGCGCGCTTCCGCGCCGCGCGCGGCAGTATCGCGCCGCAAGCCGGGGGTTACCGAGGCGCCGTTCGCCGATCTACCGCTCGCCGCTAGCGCACGGCTGGTCGACATGGCCATGCCGCTGCACCGCCTTGCCAGCATCGAGCCGGGCACGGTCCTGCCGATCATAGTTTCTCGCAGCGTGCCCTTGCAGGTGGGCGAAATCGTGCTCGCACGCGGCACCGTAGGCGAAGTCGACGATCAGGTCGCTTTGCAGATCAGCCATACATTCATCCGGAAGGAACTCTGATGACCGACAAGTTCAACGGCCTCGGCCTGATCCAGGACATCGATGTCCGCCTCACGGTCGAACTGGGCCGGGCGCAGATGAACCTGCGTGAAGTCCTCGATCTCGCCGAAGAAAGCGTGATCATGCTCGACCGGCTCACCGACGAGCCGCTCGACGTGTTCGTCAACGGCAAGCTGATCGCCAAGGGCGAGGTGGTCGCCGAGGGCAACCGTTTCGCGTTGCGTATCCTCGAACTGGTCGGCGCCAACCAGCCCGCTGCGTCCGTCGCGATCCCGGTGGAGGCGCAGGCCTGATGTTCTGGTACATCGTCAAGCTGCTGTTCCTGCTGCCACTGATCGGCCTGATGATCTGGGGCACGCTCAAGCTCGCCCAGCGGATGCAGGGCACGCTCGGCTCGCCCCAGGGCGGCGACAAGGCGGTAAGGATCGTCGAAACGACGATGCTGTCGCCGACGATGCGGCTGGTGGTGATCAACTTCCACGGTCGCGAGATCCTCGTTTCCGCCTCGCGCGCCGGCCTGACCCGGCTCGCCGAGGCTCCGGCCCGGACCGTGATCGAGGGAGAACCGGCGTGATCCGTCTGGCAAAATGCCTCGCCGGGCTTGCGGCACTGACACTACCCGCCATCGCCCATGCGCAAGCGGCCGTACCCGGTGCGCTCGACCGCGCGTTCGGCGAGCTTGGAGGCGCCGGGGGCGAGCCGCTGAGCCTTTCGCTCCAGCTTCTGCTGGTCATGGGACTGCTCACCATCCTGCCCGGTCTGGTGCTGATGATGACCAGCTTCACGCGCATCATCGTCGTGCTGGCGATCCTGCGCCAGGCGATGGGCCTGCAACAGTCGCCACCCAACCAGGTGCTGATCGGACTCGCGCTGTTCCTGTCGCTGTTCGTCATGGCTCCGACGCTGGAGCGGGTGAACGCCAACGCGATCGCACCCTATTCCGCCGGTCAGATCAATGCCGAACAGGCGATCGCCGAGGCGGGCGAGGAGTTCCACGCCTTCATGATCCGCCAGACCCGCGAAGGCGACCTGGCGATGTTTTCCGAGATCGCCAATGCCGGCCAGTTCGCGAGCCCTCAGGAAGTGCCGTTCTCGATCCTGTTGCCTGCGTTCGTCACCAGCGAGCTCAAGACGGCATTCCAGATCGGGTTCATGCTGTTCCTGCCGTTCCTGGTGATCGACCTGGTGGTATCGAGCGTTTTGATGAGCCTGGGCATGATGATGATGAGCCCGATGTTAGTCTCGTTACCTTTCAAGCTGCTGCTGTTCGTCCTGGTGGACGGGTGGTCGCTGCTGATGGGCTCGCTCGCCTCCAGTTTCGGGTAGCGCGATGGACGACCTTCCCGTTCTCCTGTCGCTTGCCGACCGGATGCTGTGGACGACCGCGCTGGTCGCCGCGCCGGTGCTGATCGCCAGCCTTGCGGTCGGCCTGGTGATCGGTCTCATCCAGGCGGCGACCTCGGTCAACGAACAGACGCTGACCTTCGTGCCCAAGCTGGCGGCGATCGCGCTGGTGCTGGTGATCTTCGGTGCCTCGATGATGGCGCTGGTGAGCGACTTCATGCAGGAAATCTTCCTGGAGATCGCCAGGATCGGGCGATGAACGTACTCGACTTCGGCCTCGGCGCGGTCGAGGAACAGTTCTGGCACGTCGTGTTCCTCATGACACGCATCGGTGCGGGACTGATGGCCGCGCCGTTCTTCGGGGCTGCCTCGGTTCCGGTCACGGTGCGGGTCTGCCTGACCGGCGCACTGGCGGTGTTCGTTACCGCGTGGATGCCTCCGGTGACGATCCCCACCGCGCTGTTTTCGGTCGAGGGCTTGCTGGCGATCGCGGGTGAGGTCGCGGTCGGGCTGGCGCTCGGTTTCGTCCTCCAGCTCATCTTCGCCGCCCCGACCCTGGCCGCCGAGGTGATCGGCGGGGGAATGGGCATGAGCATGGCGATGGCCGCCGATCCCGGCACCGGCGGGCAGACGACCGCCTTCGGGCAGTTCTTCATCATCATGCTGACCCTGATTTTCCTTGCTGTCGGCGGGCACCTGCAATGGCTCGCGCTGTTGATCGAAAGCTATCGCGTGTTTCCGCCAGGTCAGACCTGGCTCGGCGCGGGCGGCTATGCCGAGATCGCCGGTTTCGCCGGGACCATGTTCGAGGCCGCGGTGCGCATCGCGCTGCCGATCACGTTGATCCTGCTGCTGGTCCAGATGTTGACCGGCGTGCTCAGTCGTTCGGCCCCGTCGCTCAACCTGTTTGCGCTCGGTCTGCCTGCTGGCGTGCTGGCCGGCATTACCGCGCTGCTGATCGCCGCGCCGCTACTTTACGAACAGCTCGAAGACTTGGTCGCGCTCGCACTCGGGCATACTGAAAGCGTGCTGCTGCCATGAGCGAGACCAGTGGCGAAAAGACATTCGCTCCAACCCCCAAGCGCAAGAGCGACGCTGCAAAGAAGGGCGACGTGCTGCGCTCGCGCGAGCTTGCGACTGCCGCTGCGATCCTGTTCGGTTCCGCCTGGCTGGCCTTTGCCGGGCCGTGGCTGCTGTCTGAAATGAGCGAGGTCGCGCGCCAGGGGCTGGTGTTCGACCGACGCGAGCTTACTGATTTCCAGCCCGGACGGCTGCTGGTCGCGGTAATGTTCGTGGCGCTGCCGCCCGTGCTGAGCGTGGCGGTGCCGATGATCGTGCTCGCGCTAGTCACCCAGCTCGGCCTTGGAGGCGAGGGCCGATGGGTCAATGGCAACCTTGCCTTCAAGGGATCGCGGATCAACCCGCTGGCCGGGCTCAAGCGTATGTTCGGGCCGACCGGCTGGATCGAGATGGGCAAGGGGCTGGTCAAGGTCGCGCTGCTGGGTGCCATCGCCTATGCATGGGGCAACAGCTGGCTCGACACCATTACCGGGCTCGGCTCGGGCAATCTCTCGCAGCAGCTCGGCGCGGCCTGGGGGGCGGTCACCTCGCTGCTGTTCGCCCTATCGGGCGGGTTGATCCTGATCGCGCTGGTCGATCTGCCGATCCAGGCCATGCGCCGCAACAAGCGGCTCAAGATGAGCCACCAGGAAATGCGCGACGAGCACAAGCAGATGGAAGGCTCGCCCGAGGCGCGCGCGCACCGTCGCCAGCGCCAGCGCGACATCGCGGCAGGCAGCGTCGCGGGCGCCATGCGCGAGGCGCAGTTCGTGTTGACCAACCCGACCCATTTCGCGGTAGCGATGACTTACGATCCCGAACGCGCCGCAGCACCGATCGTGCTGGCAAAGGGGCGCGGCGACAAGGCGCAGGCAATGAAGGAACTGGCGCGCGAATACGGCATTCCGCTGCTGGAATACCCGCAGCTTGCCCGCTCGGTCTATTACACCTCGCGCGAAAACCAGACGATCCGCGAGGAACTCTATTCCGCCATCGCCTCGGTGCTTGCCTTCGTGTTCTCGCTGAAACGCGGCGAACGTCGCCCCGCGCCGCTGATCGAAGTGCCCCTCGAACTGCGCTTCGACACCGATGGAAGGATCGCGCCTTAACCGGCGCGGCGAAAGGTCGTTCTACCGGACATGAGCTCGGCATCATCGATCATCTCGGCCCTGGGCACCGGCAGCGGTGTCGACATGGCGGCGCTGGCGAGCAATCTCGCCGCCGCGCAATTCCAGTTGCGCAGCGACCGGATCGCCATCCGCACCGATACGCTGGAACGGCAGATCTCGACCGCTTCGGCGTTGCGGAATTCGCTTTCGATGCTGGCCAGCGCGCTGGGCGACCGGGTGCGTGCCGGAGATCTCGCCGTTACGCCAAGGGTCGCCAATCCAGCGGTCGCGACAGCCTCTATGCCGGGCGGCACGGCACCTTCGGGTAGCTACACGCTCGAAGTCACCGCGCTTGCGCAGGGTCAGACCCTGGCGAGCCCGGGCTTTGCCGATCCGGCCACTGCATTCGGCGAAGGCGCGCTGACAATCCGTTTCGGCACTATCGGTGGCGGAGCGTTCAGCGACGATCCCGATCAGGCCGCACTGACCGTGAACGTCGCCGCCGGGGCCACGCTTGCCGACATCGCATCGGCCATCAATGCCCAGCGCGGCGGCGTCAGCGCCTATGTCGCGCAGACTGCGGACGGCGCAAAGATCGTCCTGAAGGGCGCCGAGGGCGCGAACAAGGCCTTCGTTATCGAAGCGGCCGACGCCCCTGACTCCAGCGGTAGCAGCCTCAGCGCGCTCGCGTGGCAGCCTGCCATGGGTGATGCCGGACGCCGCCTTTCCGCATCGTCGGATGCGCAATTCATGCTCGATGGGCTGGCAATGACCAGCGCCCGCAACGATGTCGGGATCGTCGCGCCGGGCCTGTCGCTCAAGCTGACGGGCACCAACGCCGGCACACCGACCACGATCACTTTTCCCAGCCCGGTTCCGACGCTGTCCGCCGCGATGCAGGATCTTGTCGGTGCGCTCAATTCCGTGGCGGGCGATCTGCGCGCCGCGACCGACCCGCTGACCGGCGATCTCGCTCGCGATTCCGGTGCGCGGGCGCTCCAGCGGACTTTCGCAGGGCTGGGCGGACTGGTCATCATGCCCGACGCGCCCGAAGGTGCACCACGCACGCTGTCGGACCTGGGCCTGGCGATCGAACGCGACGGCACTTTCAGGCTCGACAGTGCCCGTCTCCAGGCCACGCTTGCGCGCGATCCGGAGGGTGTGGCGGCGATGTTCACCACCGGCCTGCACGGGGTATTCGCAACGTTCGACCGGATCTCGCGCGCCGCTTCACGCACCGGCGACCCTGGCTCGCTCGCCGGTTCGATCGCCCGTTACCAGAGCCAGTCGCAGCAACTGTCGACTGACTCGGCAAAACTGATCGAACAGCAGGAGCGCCTGCGCGCCTCGCTCACCGCCCGGTTCGCCAAGGCCGACGTGCAGATCGGCGCGTCGAAATCCACCCTGACCTTCCTCCAGGCTCAGATCGAAGCCTGGAATTCTTCGAGAAAGTAATATGCTGGCGCTGACCGATCCGCACGAGGCCTATCGCCGCAGCGCTCTCGACGCGCGTGTTCAGGGCGGCGACACCGCCGCGCTGGTCACGCTGTGCCTGGAGCACGCGATCACCGGGCTGGGCCTCGCCCTGTTCGCGCAGCAGCGCGGCGATGCGGCCCAGCGGGCCAAGGCACTGACACGGGCGCTCACTGCAGTCACCGCATTGGAAATGGGGGTCGACCGCGATGCCCCGCTCGCCCAGGCGCTGCTGCAGGTCTACGGTGCGGCGCGCAAGGCGGTGCTCGATAGCGTGATCCGGTTCGATGTCGCGGCGCTCGCCGCCACCCGGCAGGACCTGAGCGAGATTCAGTCTGCTCTGCGGGCTTCCAACTGATCCTGCCATTTTCCCAAGAACCCGAACTAAATCATTGTTGATTGACGGTTGCCCGGTGGAACATCGGGCGCTATCGCCATCGTGTTGGATGGGTTCGTTAGATAATGGTGCCGACCGCCGCCGTATGCTGTGGCTTCGGCGGGGCGAACTGGCGGCCCTTTCCGACCATGGGGCTTTGGGGTTTCGACGAGTTTAGCGGATGCAGCGGGGCATGGTTGCGGGCGAGACGTCCGTACACGTAATCGACCACGATTCCCGCCGCCGCGCGGAGATTTCCCGCGAGGTGATCTCACGCGGGGGCCATGCGGAAATCTACGAGGATGCGGGCGAGTTTCTCCATTCCCTGCCTGCCAGGGCCCTCGTCCTGCTGGTCGAGCAGCCCGAACGCAACGCGCTGGACGACTTCTTTCGCGCTGCACGCGAGCGGGGACGATATTATCCGGTTTCGATGTATTCCGACGCGCCGCAGCCCGAACTGGTGGTCCGCGCGATGCGCGACGGGGCGATCGATTACCTCCGCTGGCCTTTTGCCGCCGATTTGCTCGAGGGCGCCTTGTTGCGTCTGGCGGAAGAGGGCGAGCGGCGGCACCGTACTCAGGCGGTCCGGGCCGAGGCCAAGTCGCTGGTGGAGCAACTGACCCAGCGCGAGCGGGACGTTCTCGTCTCGCTATTGTGCGGAAATTCCAACAAGCAGATCGCCGCCGAACTGGCGCTCAGCCCGCGCACGGTCGAGATCTACCGCAAGAACGTCATGCGCAAATTCGATGTGCGGTCCGTTCCCGAAGTGGTGCGGATCGGCATCTACGCCGACTTGTGGGACCTGGCGCCAGCCTAAGCAGCAATAGATCGATCGTCCTCCAGCCGTGCCAGGGCATAGCCTGCCCAGGCCTTGACCAGCGCGCGCGGGATATCGGCATCGCGCGCGACTGCCACAGCGGCATTGCCCGGACACCAGACGCGAACCGTCACTCCATTGCCACTGGCGCGACTACGCACCGAATGGCGCATATGCGGCCCCAGCAGCATTTTCGCCGCCGACTTCAAGTCACCGCAAATCAGCAATTTCTCGTAGCTGGCGTCCTCGATCGCACACAGGTTCCAGACGGAAAAGGGAAAGGGGGTCAGATTTTGCAAGTGGTGCGCCAGCCTCAGCGCGTTCTCGGGTGGCGGGTCCGCTGTCATCCATGCCGAAAAGCGGATCAGGCTTTCGTGCCAGGTCACACGGTCGAGGTAAACACCATGCCTCACGATCATGGCCACCAATCGATTGCTGTCGCCAATTTAATTGAAATAATCATGCTTGAGAAGGTATGTTCCGGGTCGGTCGTTTCTCCACGTCGCTGAAAAAGAACAGGAGGGCGTATTTGCACCGGGCTGCTCAGGGCGGTGCGACGCGAATGAATCCGCACGGTGAATCGCATAAACATTTGATGGCGAGGCTGTCGCGAAACCGGACACCGGTGAGGCCGAGCGACAGATCGCATTGGCGCATGATCATTTTCGGCCTATTTCGAGATGGTTCGGTCTGATTCAGTGGAGATTACGGTGATTGCGGCGGTAACTGCCAGTTCGTCTGCCGGCCCGCGTTCGACCAGGTCGACGGCGCGGTGAACAAGCCGTTTCGTCCATCCGAAACGTCTGATACGCGCGCACCGGGCAGCGCGCCGGTCCGACGCGAGACCTTGCGGGTCATCCTGATGGGCATGACCACGTTGCTCGACTGCATCGCACTGGTCGTCGGGTTCAAGCTGGTCGAAGAGATTCGCGACATCGACTGGCTGTCGCCGGGCGGAGTATCACTGCTGGTTATCGCGGTGCCGGCCTACCTCTATTTCGGTGTCGTCGGCTCCAGTTTCTCCTCCGCCACCATCGGTCGTTTTTCCGAATCCTACGTCAGTGCGCTGAGGGCGCTGGTGTGTGCGGCACTGGTGCTGATCGTCTGCGCCTTCATGGCCAAGTTCAGCATGAAGATCTCGCGCGCTTCCTTCGCGTCGGCCATTGTATTTTCGGCGATCCTGCTGGTTGTATCGCGCCTTTTTGTCGCGCGCGCGTTCCGCTGGGTCATGCGCGGGCGCAATGCCGATCACCTGCTGATAACCGATCGCCGACCGGTCGAAATGCCCGCTTCGCTCGACCTGCTCGACCTGAACGAGGCTCGGCTCCGCCCCGACCTATTCAATCCGGCCCAGATGAGCGAGATATCGGAGCGGATCCGCCACTACGACATCGTCTACCTGAACTGCAGCGACGAGAGGCAGCGAGAAGCATGGATCACCAGCCTGAAGGCTAGCGGCGTGGCGTGCGAGATCATCGTCCCCGACAATTCGCTTCATTCGGCGGTGGGTATCGGTCGGATCGGCGGCAATGACACACTGATTCTGTCGCGTGGTCCGCTCAGCCTCAGCAGTCGCCTGAAGAAGCGTATTTTCGATCTCGTGGTGGCGCTGTCGATGCTCGTGGCGCTCGCGCCGCTGATGATGATCGTCGCAGTCCTGATCCGCCTTGAATCGGCCGGTCCCGCCCTGTTCACCCAGATGCGCATCGGTCAGGCGAACCGGCCGATCAGGGTCTATAAGTTTCGTTCGATGCGCCAGGCCCAACAGGACTTGCAAGGCACCGAGTCGACCAAGCGCGACGATGCGCGCGTGACCCGTGTCGGCGCTTTCATCCGCCGTACCAGCATCGATGAACTGCCGCAGTTGTTCAACGTCGTCCTGGGGAATATGTCGCTGGTCGGGCCACGGCCCCACGCGGTCGGCTCGCGCGCGGGCGAACAACTGTTCTGGGAAGTGTCGGACCTCTACTGGATGCGTCACGCGCTGAAGCCCGGCATCACCGGCCTGGCGCAAATCAACGGCTATCGAGGTGCCACGCACGAGCGCGGCGACCTTGAGGCGCGACTGCGGTACGATCTGCAATATCTCCAGACCTGGAGTATGTGGAACGACCTGGTCATCATGCTGGCGACGGTCAAGGTGATTTCACATTCCAATGCCTATTGACGGGTTGCGTTAGATCGCCGCTAGCTGATCCGTTTCCCTTAAGGAATCCGACGATGGTTTCTCACAGTATCGGCCGACGGGTGCTGTCTTCGATGTTCGCTCGGCTTTCCCCCGCAATACGCGACCATGTCGCGACTTTGGTCGAGCAGAGTTATGAGGCCATCACTTACAGCCGCCTGGCCCAGCGAGGCTTCCGTCCGGGCGGACTGATCGATGTTGGCGCCTATGTCGGCGGTTGGACAAGTATGGCCAGGGCTACATTCGGGAACCCTCCTGCGGTGATGGTGGAGCCGCAGCAGAAGCTGATCCCGGCGCTGCAACAGCTCGCGGCAAATGATCGAAACTGGACTTGCGCCCATGCACTGCTTGCTTCCGAAGCTGGGCATGAGGTTGTGTTCAACGAAATGGGTACGGGCTCGTCGATATTTTCTGAAGCCAGCAATGCGCCGCGAACGTCCTATTCCATGACGACCGCCACCCTCGACGAAGTGGCCGCAGCGCATCTTCCTGATGCCGACGATCTGTTCCTCAAGATCGATGTTCAGGGTGCCGAGTTGGAGGTTTTGCGCGGCGGCAACCAGACATTGGCGCGGGCGGCCCTGGTGCAGCTGGAAATTGCATTACTCCCTTACAACGAAGGCGCGCCGCTGCTACCCGAGGTGGTGGCGTGGATGTCCGACTGCGGCTGGCTGCCGACGGAAGTGTCTGGTTTCAGCCGCCCACGCGGCCAACTGGTGCAGATCGATATGCTGTTCGCACCAGCATTGTCGCCCCTGCGGCCGGACTATTTCCGATTCTAGATTTGCGTTCGACGACATAATCAGCAGGTAATCGACATTCCGTGTGCACCCCTCGCCTCCTGAAGCCATGTGCAACATCTCCGACTTGTCGGAAGGGTTTGGCCGTGCGCTCGATCAGCATGTGGAGGATCGGCTGAATGCGCTTTGTCGGCCTGGCCTTGATTGCGCTCAGCCTCCCGATCTTCTGGGCCTGGCTGCAATCCTCCGCCCGCAACCGTGATCATGCCCTGATGCTGCTGGGGGCGTTGATTCTGGCCGGCGGCGCACTGAAGACCGATGTGTCGATCATCAGCTGGCCGTTATGGCCGGGCACATCGAAAGGCGTAATCGTCGGCTTCGGCGACACTCTGGCGCTCGCCATACTGTTCACCCGGCGACACAGAGTTGGGATGCTGCCGTTCACCGGTCTGGTGGTCGCCTATCTGGCGGTGATGGTGATAGCGACAGCTTTTTCCGCCATACCTATGGCATCGCTGTTTCCGACCTGGGATATGTTGCGGGCGCTGATCGTTTTTCTGGCTGTCGGCGGCGAACTTGTGCGACCATCTGCCTATTCGGCGCTGCTGCGCGGATTCGCGATCGCGCTGATGGTTCAGGCGGGCTTTGTCGTGAAGCAAAAGCTATCCGGTGTCGTCCAGGCAACCGGTACGATGGACCACCAGAACCTCCTGGGTATGTCCACTATTCTGGTTTTCCTGCCGCTATTGGCCGCGATGCTGGAGAGGGACCGGCATATTCTCATCAAGCTGGGGCTGATTGGTGGGGCGATCGTGTTCGCGGGTGGCGGTTCGCGGGCGACATTGGCCGCTGCCGGGATCGGATCGGTGGTGTTGATCATGGTGTCGCTCGTTCGCCATACCTCTTCGCGCAAGGCGGCGATGGCGGGCGTCGCGGCGCTGATGATCGTGGCCAGCGCGCCGTTCGCGTGGATGACGCTCAAGGACCGGTTCGGCTCGAGCTCGTTCAGCACTGCGGAGGAATTGCGCGGCTCGATGGAAGTGGCTGCGGCCGACATTGCGAGGGACAATATCTTCGGGATCGGGCCCAATCTCTACGTCAACGTCGCAAATCAGGAAGGTTACAACGATCGTGCCGGGGTGAACTGGTTCGGGCTCAATCGCGGGGTTCCGGTCCATAATGCCTTTCTCTTCGTTCGGGCGGAGATCGGCTATCACGGCCAGTTGTTGCTCGTGCTACTATTCGCCGTCCCGATGATCGCGGGTTTGCGACAGGCGTTTCGCAATCGAAAATCGGCGCAGGACGGGATGTTGCTCGGACCGGTTGCCGCACTGGCGGCCGTCGCATGGCAGAGCAACTACGAGTTCGCCATCGCGGTCCACAAACCGCAGACGCTGATGATGACGTGTCTTGCCATTATCGCCGCGCGCATACTCGCGTCGAAAGCCGAAATGGCAGTGGCACGGGCATCAAGGTTGCCCGAACCTGAAATCGGCGTGCCCGTTATCGCACCGGGCCTCCCCCCGCTTCCGCGCCTCCCCGGCCGCAGCTGACGTGCCCCATGTGGCGCAACAGGCCCTTTAGCGTGATGGCGCCGCGATTGCTCGCCGATCTGCGCCGGGCTCTTCCCGGGCACATCGAGGATATACGCAATCTGCTGACCGCAAAGGTCGGCTGGGTGGTGGGCCCGTTCGCGGTGCAGCAGAGCATCCGTTTGATCACCAACATCGCGCTTGCCCGATTGCTGGCACCGGAAATGTTCGCGATCATGCTGCTCATCAACACCCTGCGGACCGGGGTCGAGCTTTTGTCCGACATCGGAATTGGCCAAAGCGTGGTCCGATCGCCGCAAGGTGATGAGAAGCATTTCTTGAACACTGCGTGGACGCTGCAGGTGATGCGCGGAGCGTTGCTTGCGGCAGTTGCGGTGGCCGCAGCGTTTCCGCTGACCAGCATTTACGGCGACGCCGACCTGCTCTGGATACTGCTGGCAGTCACACCGGTGTTTATCCTGACGGGCTTCCAGTCCCCACAACTCTTCGTAGTGCAGCGCCACATGCGGCTGCGGGTACAAGCCAGTTACGATCTGGCCTGCGCCATCTTCCAGGCTGTGGTGACGATTGCGCTGGCGGCGATCATGCAGTCGATCTGGGCGCTGGTCTGGGGACTGGTCATCAGTACCGCGTTCTCGACGTTCATGAGCTATGCGATCGGGCGGTGGCAGTTGCCTTCGTTCACATGGGACCGTCGCGCGCTGTTCGAGATTCTTCATTTCGGGAAATGGATATTCTTCTCCACGGCGATTTATTTTGCCGCGATGAGCACCGACAAGTTCTATTTCATCGCGGCGCTGCCGTTGGCCGTGGCCGGTGTCTATGCGATCGCACGCACGTTTTCGGATTTGTTTGATGCGCTGGCCCACCGTGCAGGCGCGCTGCTGATCTTTCCGCGACTTGCTGCGCTTGGCGACAAGCGGGGCGAGGCTGCCGCCGGATTGCGTCACAAGCGGCGACTGGTCCTTGTCGGGGCTGCTCTGGGCATCGCGCTGGCGCTGGCGGTATCGGACCAGTTGATGCTGCTGCTTTACGACGATCGTTACCGGCTGGCCGCGTTTATGCTGCCGATCCTGTTCGCCGCCGTGTGGTTCCGCGTGCTGGGTTCACTCTCGGACGCGATGCTGATGGGATGCAGCCGGCCAGCGCCCGGCGCATTCGCCAATACCGCCAAATTCCTGACCCTGGTTGTCGGGCTTCCGCTGGCAATCGCCTATTCCAGCGTCTTCGGGGCTCTCCTGGTGTTGGTATTGGCGGAAGTCATGCGCTGGGCAGTTCTCGCCCCCGTGCTGCAGCGCGAGAAACTGGCGTCCGTTTTTGAAGATGTGGGATTGACGCTGTTAGCCGCCATCGGTGCGGTAGCCACCAAGATGTTCCTGGGTTGGATCGGCTTGGTGCCAACAATCGGCCAATGGTGGGCGATGGGACTGGAACTGCATGGGTGAGCGGATCACAAGCACTGCCGTGCCGAGGCGATCAATCAGCGCCATCATTTCTCAAACAAGCATAGGGAGTAACTGCCGGTCAGATCATCACCCATCGGCGGCGCTCCGCAGCAGCTTCTCAGAGGTCGAAGCCAGCGCAAGATCAGTGTTCTCACGCTTGCCCACGCGTCGCGAGCCAGCCTGCAAGCGATCTCCCGAGACCTTCGTTGACGATTTTCTCCGGGTCGGAAACCGGTGACCAGTTAAGTTCTTTGCGCGTGCGAGAGCAGTCGAACATGGCCTTTTGCGTTCGTGACTCCCAGTCGGAATAGCTGGGCATTCGGACGCCGTCTGGATGCCCCACAATGCGCTTGATGGGCCACTTCAGGAAATCGGCGACGAAGAACTTCCAGATTGGGGTGACATGAACATCGATGCGGCAATCGATGAGGCGCTCCATTGCAGCAATGTACTCGCGCGTGGTGAGCATAGGTGCATCGACGAAATTATAGGATTGACCTTCGATACCGGGCGCCTCCATTGCCAGAACAAACCCCTTGGCAACATCATCCACCAGAACCAGCGGAAGGGGATTATTCCCGTCGCCCCAAGTCTGCACGACGTTTGGGCTAGCCCATTTGCCCACACCCCAATGGAACGGATTGCCCCCCTCGCCGATCACGATGCCGGGCCGGACGACAACTAGTGGTAGACCCTCTTTGCGGTGCATCTCGCCAAGTAGTCGTTCTGCTTCGGCCTTGGCGCGGGCGTAGTAGTTGCGCCGATTGATGTTGCGGTCGAGCGGAGTCTGCTCGGTTATTTTCTGCGCATGCGAGCCAGCGTAATAGGAATCGATGGTGCCGGTATAGATTAGCCTTTTAACGCCGTGCGAAAGGCAAGCCTGAGCGACAGCAATTGTGGGATCAATTTCTCGTTCACGGAATTGATCCCATGTCTTCGCATCGGTGGTGGCCAGGTGGAAGACGTGGTCTATCCCGTCCAGCACACGCTTCACGTCATCCGCCGAACGCATATCGCCACGCACGATCTCGAGTTGGCTGCTGCCCAATTCATCTAGCACCAAGCTCGATCCCCGGGCGAAAGCTCGCACCGAATAACCTTTGCTGAGCAACTGCTTGATAAGGCGGCGACCAATGAACCCTGTTCCGCCCAAGACGAGCACGGACGGATTGATATTGCCGGTCGCGGGTGGCCTTGTGCTCTGCGCGCGACCCTTCAGCTTTGCCTCCGTGGCGATCCGTTCACACGTTTCGATTACGGATTGGCCGAAGGTGCCGCTTGCACGGCTGTCGCGCAGGTCGGCGTCGCGTAGGCCTGAGTAGAACGTCGTAATGCTGTCTTGCAGCGAATTTCTGTAGGGCGCGCTGCGCTTGCTCAGCTTCGATAGTCCAAGGATGTAATCCATTAATGTCGAAGCCGCCTGCCGACGCAACTGCGATGCTTGCGACCGACTCCGCTTATGCCTGTCGAAGTCGAGTGTGCTAGTAGTTTTCCGGTCGATCACGCAAGTGTTGGCATCCAGGTCGACCATTGCTGTACCTGCCAATCCGCGTACGGCGATTGTTCGCTGCTGGAATCCGGGACCCAGATCGATATTGATGTCGGCTATGGTGCGGCCCGCGCACGCATGTATCCGCCAGCGCTGGTATACCCGCCCTCCGCCCGGGATGATGACATCGCGGTCGGCCATGACATGAAGGTCATCTGGCACGCCGACCAGATCGATGAGGGCGGAAACGGGGTGCGGCCCGAGTTCGAGCAGCGCGTTTTGCGGCTCGCGCAGCATCCAACTCGTAAACGGGCCCGCACGAACAAAGCCCAGTTCCATGAACAGATTGATCGCAATATGGTCGAGCGGTCCAAGATCGCCTGCACGGATATGATTCCGTAAGCGGGCAAAGGCCCCTTCGAATACAAGGCTGTGGCTTACGCCGACCGTGCGGCCTCGGCTCGCCGCGATCGACAGCAAGTCGGCGCATTCCTCCGACGAGACACACATCGGTTTTTCGAGGAACACATCGATGCCGTGCTCGAGCGCACGCTTGGCAATGGCATGGTGCGTGTCGGGCGGCGTCAGCACGTGCAACACATCAAGTCGACTATGCGCCAGCAAGGATTCGAGCGAGTCGTAAGCTGGTACGCCCCATGTGGCGGCGAAGTTCTCTGCTGCCATGGCGTTCGCATCGCAGACGCCCACCAGATCCACGCCGTGTGTATTAGCAATGCCGCGAGCATGAAAATCGGCAATAAAACCAGTGCCGATAAGCGCGCTTCTTAGACAAGACGCAGACAGATAACTGGAAGAGGTCAATGCAAATTCCACTAACTATGAGATTTATTGAAGGTAAAAGTAAAAAAATCAAGGTATTGGTCTGAAACCGTAGCCCAGCTATAGCGGCTGTGAGCCCAGGTAGACGCTTCCTTTCCGGAGTGGTGGCAGCCCAAGGCTTCGTTGATCGCTTCAGTCAACGCCACGCGTGACGTCGTGTCCACACGGGTCGCATAGTCGCCCAGGATCCATCGTGTAACTTCATCATCGTGGACAACCAGCGGGATGCCGCAGCTAAGTGCCTCAATATAAACATTACCGAACGATTCCAGTATTTTTGTGTGTAGGAAGAGGTCGGCGCTGCGGTAAAGATCGGGCATCTGATCCTGCGTGAATGTAGCCCGCTTGAACCGTCCGGGCAGTACTTCCGCGGCTAGTCGGTCAACTTCGTCGCGTAACGGGCCGTCGCCCGCTACAATCAGGAAAGCATCAGGGACATCTGCCACTGCCTGCATCGCCTCCAGCACGCGTTTGCCGCTTTCAAGAGCACTGACCATGAGTATTACGGGTCGGTCGACCGGCAGACAGAACTCAGCCTTGCGTTGGAGGCCTGGCGAAAAGCGCGCCGTATCCACGCCGTTCGGAATGAGAGTAGTGTTCCCGTGCTGCCGGTTGCGTTCGTAGAACACCGGATTGGTGCAGATCAGTCCGTCGCTGCCAAACAGCCTGGGCTCGGGCGCATCGCCGTTGACCGCCCAGTCACCGTTCTGAGTGACGAAGATATGCGCGGGCCTACCACCCATACGCGGCCTGCGCAGCGCCCAATTCGAGTACGGATAGCTACAGGTGACAGTCAGATCCGACGTCCCAACGATGCTAGCAGCGGCAAGTCCGGCTGAGAATGTCAAATCCTCGTACATGAACTCGTGGCGTAGGAACGGAGTCTTTGGCCATTTTTCGAAACGCTCGCGGGAGATCGCTGGAACAGACACAAAATCGTATGCGCGGTCTGCCATGGGCTGGCCAGAGCCGACCAGGGTAACCTTGTGGTCGCCTTGCGATGCGATTTGCTGAGCGACCGATTCAAAGACGACCTCTGCTCCGCGGGCAAACCGGTGCAATCCTGGAAGAGCGAAAAGAATATGCATGAAAAGGAAACTCGATGCTGTTCAGCGGTGTGGGATTTTGATGTTGAAGATCCCGGCGAATTTGCCGAGGGCATGAAGAAGCTCGGCCAGGCAAAATCGCAATTGAGGGGTGCGCCCTTGGCTCAGTCGCATCAGCGGTCGCGCTGCGGCGCGTACGAACGATGCACCGGCGTGCACGAGCATTCGTAAATGGCTCGCACCTTGTTCGAGGGAGGTGAGGCAGGCACTGTTGCCATGCCACAAGAAGACATACAGCTGGTAACGCAAGTTCGCTCGCGCCGGCGGTTCATTCTCGTAAGTGTAGGCATTCGCTGCGAAACGAATTTCAAGCCCTGCCGCCCGTGCCGCTCTGTAGAAGACCATATCTTCGCCACCGATCACTCCGAATGCAGGATCGAACCTGATTTGAGGATGTTGCTTGAGCCAGTCGGCACTGATCAGGGAGTTGAATGTCGCGGCGGCTTCCACCGGCGCGCCGTCCGGCGGATTGTGGACTCCCAGTTCCAGAAACGGCTCATCGGTCAGCCAGCGGGGCGACCCCGGTGGTACGCGACGCACCATTCGCCCGGTCACGACCGGTACACTAGTACTCTGCTGAAGGTCCAGTAGGGCTTCGAGCCAATGCGCGGGTGGTTCGCAATCATCATCGGTCATTGCGACCCAGTCGGCCATCGCGATCGCCGTTCCAATCGCCAGGTTGCGGGCAAGCGAAATGTTCTGTTGGCCGGAAATCCTATACTGCAACCCCAGTTCGAACCACTGAGCCGCTCCTTCTGCAACAGTGCGGGCCTCGCCCTCGACCGTGTCGTCGACAACGGCGACCCCGACCGCAGCCCGGTCCTTGATACGTTCGGCGCATTCCACAAGTGCGCGCAAGAGCACCGCCAGACTATCGTTGCGTTTGAAAGTACATATGGCAACGGCAATACTGACGCGGTCCACCGGGTCTGTCATCTTGGCTCCTTCAGATTCGCAGTAAGGCGGAGGAGTTAAAATCTGTAATCCTGGGATTTTCGGCGCTTCTCTAGCCGCTATTGCACGAGCAGCATATCGCAATGAGTGGCACCCGGCACTGCGCACCTACGACTCCGCGCGACATCTATGCAACAAACTGGAATACCGTGAATTTATAGCGTTTTTGGAACGATATTTCTGGTACCACCTCCGCATTTGGCTTGCCAAGATTGAACGGTATCCGTTAGCGCTGCTGTCGAGATTTTCACGGCCCCTGCGGCGCGGTCAAGTAGCCTTCCCACCAAACCTGCTTTGGATTTCACGTGTCGAACTTTGCCGTGCAACACCTTCAAACTCATTCTGCTGATGACCGCATTCCCGGTCGAGCGCCTGGGTACGACGGCGCAGCGTGGTCGGGTTCAGCATAGTGGGCGATCGTTTCGAGGCCGGATCTGCCAGCGGCGGCGACAGCGCGCCGACCGTCGGCTACCTTGTCAGCATGTATCCGGCCCCGAGCCACACGTTCATCAGCCGTGAGGTGGAGGCGCTCGCGGAACTCGGTCTGCCGGTGCGCACTTATTCCGTTCGGCGGGGAGCGTCAGGCGGATCGATCGCGAACCAGGCAGCGAAAGACGAGCGCACGTTCGTGATTTTCGACCGTGGGCTGGTGCGTACTGCGACGGACCATGTGGCGATGCTGATGCGACGACCGCTGCGTTATCTCTCTGTGCTGGCGCTTGCGCTGCGTCATCGTGGGCCGGGTATCCGATCGGTCGTCTGGGCCATATTCCATTTTGCCGAGGCGGTCATTCTCGCAGCGCAGTTGCGCCGCGACAGGATCGATCACCTTCACAACCATTTCGCCAACTCCGGCGCGACCGTCGGGATGCTGGCCACGCGTTTGATCGGGATCCGCTGGAGCCTGACGCTGCACGGGATATCGGAGTTCGATCACCCGGCCGGCTACCTGTTGCCCGACAAGATCGCACGCGCCGCATTTGTTGTCTGCGCGTCCTACTTCATCCGCGCCCAGGCCATGCGGCTGGTCGATCCACGGTATTGGAGCAAGCTGCACATCGTGCGCTGCGCAATTTCTCCGTCGTCGTTGCCGCGCCGCGCCGCGAGCGAGCCGGACTCGGTCCTACGCTTGATATGCGTAGCACGACTATCGGCGGAGAAAGCGCATTCGGGGCTGTTCGTCGCAGTCCAGCAATTGGCCAGCAAGGGAGTGAAGTTCCACTTGCGCTTGATCGGTGACGGCCCTGACCGTGCCCGGCTGATTGAAGAGGCGAAAGCACTGGAACTGGATGGACGATGTACGTTCGAAGGCTATCTCGACGAGGCGGCGACCCTGTGTGCGATTGCGGAATCCGATATTCTCGTCCTGCCCAGCTTCATGGAAGGACTGCCGGTGGTGCTCGTCGAGGCACTGGCATTGAATACGCCCGTAGTGGCTAGCAGGGTCGCCGGAATCCCGGAGCTGGTGATAGAGGGGCAGACCGGGCTGTTGTTTCAACCGTCCGACTGGAGCGATCTCGCTGCAAAAATAGAGCGGCTATCGTGCGATCCCGAACTGAGGCGACGGTTTGCCTCGGAGGGCGCAGAACTGGTGCAACGCGAATTCACTCATCCTGGGGCTGCCGAACAGCTCAAGCGACTGTTTTGCGAATAAAGCTGAGTTCGCTTCGACCGACTTCTCAGGCGATCGTCGCATACAACCTGCACTCGTGAAAGTTGGTTTGCTCTCTCCGCGCCAACGTGCGCGGGACCTGTCAATCGCTAAGCTCTAGTCGACAGCCAGCGCGGAATTAACGCGGGGAGTAGAGGACTTGCGCCGCACAGCCGCGCCGATCGCAAAGAATCCCATGATCAGCAGCAGCCACGTAGACGGCTCCGGCACCGGAGGAATCGACGGCGGGACTTCGCCCGTGGGCGGGTTCGTCGGCGTCGGCGTCGGGGTCGGCCCCGGATCGCTGATCGGCGGTGCCGACGGAACGATGCCTCCGCCGCCCGGGGTGGGCCCGAACGGGCCTATCGCGAGCCCGCCTGGAAAGCCGGGATTGGGGGCCGCCGAAAGCATCGCGAATTGCCGACCGCCGGGGCTGGCCGTTTCAGGGGCCGGATCCTGCGGCAGCAAGGCAGCGACTTCCTCGCCGACACTGGCGGGCGGCCCGGCAGTGGTCGAGCGGGATTGCGTGCGGCGCAAACCGTCCACGAGATTGCTGCTGCGACCCACCGTGCGGGCGATCCTGCGGGTTGGTCCGCTGACGTAGTTCTCGCTCCCGTCGAGGAAGCGACCTGCAACCAGCCCACTTTCCGGCCAGCAGTCTGAGACGGCGTAAGGATCCTCGCTGCGTGACCGGCGATCAAGGCCGAGTGTGGGCGTGCCGACAATTCGGGTAACGAGGCCGCCGCCCTGCGAAACGCAGTCGTAATCGTAAATCTGCCGCTCGCGCGTGGGGAGGCTCGCCGCGACTACCGATGCGACGAGGAACGATCCGAACACGAATCCGTGCGTGTATGGCCGGCCGATGTTCATCCGATAACCCCACTTGGCATGAGTACGAGCCGATTGCGCTGAATCGCAGCATCATGCTGAACGGAGGATTCATAGTGTTGTGGTGGCTCGCGCGCAACCTCGACGGCGGGAGTGTAGCAAGATGGGACTTTCCGCTGTGTGAAGGGCACTAACGATGGTGCTGGTGGGCCCCATCCTGGCCAGGGCGTGGCGGGATGGAAACCAGCCTCGGCCTGGCGCGAGTGGCGAGTTCGCCGATTTGCCTGAGGCTGGTGCCATCGCCCAGTTCGCCGGCGATGCACGAATATTTCTGTTCGATGCAGTGGCGGGTCCAGGTGTCCATCGTTTCGGGATCCCATGCGCCGAACCAGTCGCTGTGAAACGTGCTTCCGGCGGGCATCGCCGGTTGCCCGGGCATCCGATCGCTTGCCAGCCACCAGTTCGACAAGTCATCGCCCGGTTCGATTCGCCACATCGCCCCCAGGGTGAACTGCGGCACGTGGTACGGATGCGATGCCGGGCAGCGCGGCAATGCGCGCGTCCCGTCGTAGTACATATACGCCATGTGCGATTGGTGATCGGCGTGATCGAGTTTGCGGCCATCCCAGCAATCGGGAGCGGACAGGGTGACGATCAGATCGTGCCCCGCCGGGCAATCGAGGGCGGAAAAGTCGCCCGTCGCCTCGCCGCGCTGCCGATTGTCGCTCGACATGCATTTCCACTGCGCCAACCGCGTCGGGTTGGGTTGGGACTTGCCTATCTTTCCCATGTCGTAGCCGAATACGTAGCGCAGCCCATGCGGCAGCGCGACGCAGTGCCGCGCGACCAGCGCGCATTCCTCTGAATTTGCGGGGAAACGCTTGTAGTAGACCGTGAACAGGTCGGGCCGGACAACCTTTGTCCCGCCCACGATCATCGCGGGCATCCAGTAGGCCGAACGGTTGAGCGGCCCCATGCACGTGCTGTCGCCCTCGCGTCGCAGCGAGGCGTAGGTCGACAGTGCGTTGGCAGCGGTATTGCCGAACCACTGGTGCAAGTGCGGGCTGGCGTTGGGGCGGCCGGGATAGACGATCGGATCGTCCCAGTTGATCTGCCCGGGCTGGCAGATGAACCGGAACGCGCCCACCGGGTCGGGGTCGCGTCGGGGGAGGGCATTGCCCCGCACGATATGCCCGCGACGGTCGAAATTGGTCGCGATCGGCGGGATTCCGGTGACATCGGGCGCGCCGACCGGATCGGGGCCGGAGTAGGCGTCATGCTCGGCCTGTGTGGGCTCGGGCATCGCGATGCCGTTACTGTCGAGGCGCGAGGTCGCCGCCGCCAGGCGTGGAGTCTCCGCCTGCGGCGTCAGTGCGAGCAATCCGCCGATTGTCGCTGCGAGCAGCGCGATCAAGGCCATCCCGATCTTCATCCGCGCAAGAGCGTATCATTGCCTATTGCCGCAGTCGAGCAGCAGTAGGCGATACAAAAATAACCAAATAGGAATATTTATCTTTCCTACATCACCAAAAAGATCATATCAAGCGATCTTCACCCGCCTCTGGAGTAACGCAAGATGGCCACCGATTCGTTCGCAGGTATTGCCGACACACCGATCAGCCCCGCCAGGCGGGCTTATGCAGTGACGCCAAGCGATCATGATCCCTTGCCCCGCCTGCCCAAGGCGCTGTTTGTGGGCGGTCCCGGCGACCTTGTGGTGCGGGCAGTCGATTCCAGACAGGATGTTGTACTCGCAGTGTCTGCTGGCCAGATCCTGCCCTTGCGAACCAGCCATGTCCGCGCCACCGGCACCACCGCGATCGGGATCGTGGCGCTGGCATGAGGATCGACACATCCTGTGCCTCGTGCGGGCTTGCTCCCCTGTTACTGTGGCGCACTGATTCAGCCGCCCCCGCACCCCCGGCCTTCGCCATCAACCGCATCGTGATCGAGGGCGACAGCATAACCTCCGGCCAGCCCTCGACGCCCAACGGCTTCCATTCCTACCAGTATGCTGACAGCCGCCCCGACCTGTTCGTCGAGGTGCGCGCGCAGGGGTCGCGCGTGGTCGGTGCCGCAGCCAACCTCAACGACAACGGCAACTCGCTCATGGGCAACGTGGCCGAGGACATGGCCTACGCGCCCGACCTCATCACAGCGATGATCGGCGCGAACGACTTGGGACTAAGCCCCCAGACCGCCCTCCGCACCAACCTCGCCGCATGGTATGCTGCGGTCAAGGCCGGGCGGCCCGAGTGCCGCGTGGCATGGTCGCCGCCTATCGCCTACAACCCGACCGGCACCCCTCATCCCACCAAGGCGAACTTCGACACCCAGCGCGCGCTGTTGCTGGCCGACGCCCGCGATCCGGCGGTGTGGGGCCAGTGGGCCGACTACTACCTGCCGATGGGCGAGTATCCCGACTTCGCGGACGCAGCTTTGGCGGCTCCGCTGTTCGGTGACAGCGTTCACCCCAGCGCGGCGGGTCAGTCATTGCTCTACGCCAGCTACAAGACGGCGGTGGACAGCATCGCGGACGCCTCTCGGGCATCGAGCGCCCAGCCTTACGCCTCGGTGTGGCCGGTGGATGAGACCAACCTCGCCTCCTCTACCCTACTCGTGCGCCGGTTCCTGGTCGCTGGCATCGCCCACACCGGGCTTGCCGCAGGGGTCTCGGTCAACGGGGCTGGCGCGCAAGTGCGGCTCAACGGCGGCAGCTATGGCAGTGCGACCGGGCGCATCTACAACGGCGACGTGATCGACCTGCGGGTGACGACCAGCGCGGCCAGCGACACGCCCGTCGCGCTCGACCTGACCATCGGGTCCGAGACCCGCACGATCTCCTACCGCACCGTCGCTGCGGTCGATCCGGTCGAGTACCTCCACGGCGGCATCTTCAGCATCCCCGACCAGCCCTCGCCTGCAACCAACACGTTCTCCGATGTCGAGTTTCCTGAAAGCGGCCTGGCTATCCTAGGCGTGATGGCGGCGAACGTGGGGACCATCGTGACAGTCGATGGTGTCGCGGCCACGCTGCTCCAGCGCCAAGAGCGCGAGGCCGGTCGTGCGATTGAGGTGTGGGCAATCCCGGTCGCTGCCGGTTCACGCACGATCAGCGTCACATACAACTCGGGCTGGTTCGCCCGCCGGATTGTCACCTGGGGCGTGTTGACCGGGGCGTACCCGACGCCGGTACAGGCAGTCGGCAGCTACCCGCTGCATCAGTCCGCACCGCACCTGACGCCCGCAGTTACCGTGCCTGCCAACGGCCTCGCCCTCGCGTGGTTCATGCAGACGGCCGGAGAGACCCTCACGCCCGCCACCTGCAACGCGCCGACCGAGTTCATCGCGCAGGACTATGGCCTCTACCAGGGCGAAAACATGGGCCTGTGCATGGGCAAGCTTGCCACCAGCGGACAAGCCAGCTTCGACTTCGTGTTCGGCAGCTTCCCGCGCAACGCGGTCGTGTTCAAGGCGCAGGGGACATGACGATTACCGGGAGTGCGTGCCATCCCAGCGAAAGATCATGCACTGCGTGGGAACGAAGCGTCAGCTCCTAGCCATGCACTCGCTGCCGTCTCCAGCGCCACCAGATGGCGAATATTCGCGGACCCTGCACCAGATAGCGGCGCCACAGCCGGCGTGGTTCGCTCAGCAAGCGGAAGGCCCATTCCATCCCGATCCGCTGAATCCAGCGCGGCGCGCGGCGCTGCGCACCGCTGAGGAATTCGATCGAGGCCCCGATGCAAAGTGCCACCCCACGTGCGCGGCCACGACGGGCGATTGTATGCGCGACCAGCTCGCTTTGCGGAGCGCCAATGGCGAAAAACGTCAGCTGGGCCTGTTCGTCTTCCACGAAGCGGGCGATTTGCTCATGCAGGTCTGCTCGATCGCGCACGCCCATCGGCGGGGTGTGCTGGATAACCCGAGCCTGGGGCAGCGCAGCTTGTAACCAGGCCGCGTCTGTTGGCGAGCCGCCGATGAGCGCTACGGCGATGCCGGGCGGGAGTGGTCCCGCGATCAGCTCACGGGTCAGGTCGCTGCCCGGGGTGACAGTCAGATCAATACCTGACAGGCGAGCCAACCTGGCTAGCACACGGCTGTCGTTGACGACCAGGTCGGCATTTTGGACGGCGGAACGATAGCCGCTGCGCCAACCCTCGCCCTTATCGGTATGGAGCATCACCAGATGATCGACGTTCGGCGTTACGAGGTAACGGAAGCGATCGCCACCGATCGCGCCGACGATCCAACGACGCGCTTCATCAAGGCCCATCTGCGCAAAATCGACCCCAACGAAGGTATATGGCTCGGCCGCGCGCTGCGCCATTCAGCGCCACTCCTGCCCCAGCAGCGGATTGCGGACCCGTGCTCCAGGCGGAAGGTCGATCGCGAAGTTCCGCCGGGCGCCCTGTTCCCCTTGCCGCGCTTCGGCGACGCAGCCGCTGTCACCGCTCGCCTGACACGCTTCCGCCAGCAGCCGCCACGAGCTGACTCTGGCTGGCGTTCTTTCCTTCAACCGGCTGGCGACTGATTTCGCCGCGTCGTTGTTGCCCTCGGCCAGCAACCAGCGAACATAGGCCCGCGCCAGGGCAAGATCGTCGGGATGCGCGGTCACTCCCTCGCGAAAGATCCGCCGTGCGCCTGCGGGTCGCTGCTGCGCGAGGTACGCACGTGCGGCGAGCACGTAACCGTCGCTGATGTCGCCGCATTCCGCCGCAGCGAGTTGCGCAGGCTTGATCGCCTCGGTTGGTTTGCCTGCCTCCAGATTCCATTGCGCAGCAGCAATCAGCGCATCGCAACTGGTTTCGTCATGCCCCAGGATGCGCGCGGCGAGCGCGATCGCACCTGCATCTTTCATCGCCACCGCCACACGTGCAGCGACTGCCGCGGCGCGTACATCTTGCGATCCCGCGACGAGGGCACCTGCGGTTTGCGGGTCACCGCTCGCCAGATAATGGCGCGCGGCGAAGACCTGGGCATTGGCAGTGCCCGAAGCGGCAACTTGCTGCTGCGTCAGGCTTGAGAGCGGATCTTCGTCGTATTCGCTCCACAGCCGTGCCAGCCGCAACATGGCTTCAGCATTCGCGCCGAACCGGTCGAGAATTTCCGCACCGACCGCCCGGGCGCCTTCGACGTCCCCGCTCTTGTACCGGATATTGGCCTCGTCGATCGCCAGGTCGATACTGGTTGGCCGGGCCTGGCGCAGCAGTGCCATTTGCTCCAGCATGATGCCGACATCGCCCGCATCACGAGCGTTCTCGAGCGATGCCGTCGCGATCATCTCATCATTGCCCAGCCGCTCGGCCGCCTCGCGCAGCATGGCCAGCGCCTCTGCCCTGCGGTCGGTCAACGACAGCGCGCGCGCCTTGAGCACGATACCGCGCCGATCTTCCGGCGCGGACGCCAGGATGCGGTCGCCGATCCTCCCGGCTTCGGCGTAATCCTTGCGATTCAAGGCATGGATGCCGAGGATCAGCAGAGCATCGGAGTTCGCTGGATTGCTTTCCAGCAGCTTGTCCACCGCGTCACGCGACCGCGTGGTATCTCCAAGCGTCAGCCCCAGCTGGGCCGTGCACATCAATCCATCTGGCTGATGCGGGTCGAGCGCCAGCGCCATTCGGCAGGATTCGTAGGCTGACCAGACATCGCGCGCGGCCAGCGCGATCCGGGCGCTCAGCAGCAGGATGTCGGCCCGGTCCTCGCGCAGCTCCAGCGCCCGGCCGATCGCCAGTCGCGCGCCAGCAATATCGCCCTGGTTCAACAGCGCCTGCGCAGTCTGCGCTTCGACGTAAGCATCTGCTGTTCGGTCGGAACATCCGGCCAAAACAAGAGCCAGTGCCGAAAAGGCACAGCACATCCGGCGGACTTGCCGACGACCCGCAACCTGCACAAAGAACTGGCGAATGACCATGCGCGTGCTATTAGCCGCGTCTTGGCAACAGTAAACCGTTTCGCGAGGGAACAGAACCCGATCATGTCGTATGTTCACGCCTTTTTTGCTCGGTTTGTGCTGGCGCTGGTGCCGGCGCTGCTGCTGGCGACCCCAGCGGCGGCGCAGGAAGCCACCCCTGTCACGCTGCCTGGCATGGGCACACCCACCGCAGCTTCGCAGGCGCAGCCGACCCCTTCCGTTTCATCCTACCGGATCAATCCGGGCGACGAGCTCGAGATCTACGTCTGGGGCGAGGAGCGGTTGCAGCGGGCGATGAGCGTGCTGCCCGACGGTACGATCGCGTTTCCGCTGGTGGGGCAGCTGAAGGTCAGCGGTATGTTGCCCCAACAAGTCGAACAGATGGTCAGCGACCGGCTGAGCAGCCAGTATCGAGGCGAGGTGCCGTTCGTTACCGTGACCGTGAAGGAACCTGCGGGAATGCAGTTTTCCGTCATGGGCAAGGTGCGCGCGCCCGGGTCGTTCAATGTCGGCCGCTATATCAATGTGCTCGACGCACTGAGCCTTGCGGGAGGACCTGCGGAGTTCGCCAATCTGGCCAATGTGCTGGTCATCACGCGAAGGGAGGGGCAGATGGTAACCGCTACCGTAAGGCTGGATGCATTGTTCCGCTCCGGGGCGCGAACGGACGATGTTCAAAGGGCAAATCTGGTCCAGATCATGCCCGGCGACGTCATCATCGTGCCATGACCATGCGCGGGGTCCCCAGCGTCGGCGCGCTGGCGCAAGCGGGCGCGGCGGTCGCGCTCGCCCAGGTGCTTGGCGGTGTGGCAATGGCGCAGCAGTCGACCGGACAGGTCGAAATTCGCGCAGGTGCTACCGTGGTCGACAATCCGTTCCTGCGCGACGGTGAAAGCGGCGCGGCTGTTGGCGGCATGATCGAAATTCAGCCGCGGCTGACATACGAAACTGCCGTCACCAGGGTCGATCTCGATGCGCTGGCCCGGCTCAGCGAATTCGCCGACAAGTATGAATCCGACCAGACTTTCTCCGCTTCGGCCCGGATCAACCACCGGGCGGACGAACGGCTGACATTGAACGCCAATGCCAGCATCTTCTCAAGCCGCTCGCATTCAACCGATTTCCTGATTGGGAATCGGTTCGGTAGCGGCAACGAACCCGCGCTGCCCAACCTTCCGACAGGGCCACAGCTCGACGATATCACGACGCTGGGCCAGCGTGGCCGGACCACGACCCTGCGGCTGGGCGCCGGTCTCGAATACACGCTGGATGCCCGCAACCGCGTCGCGTTCGATGGATCGTTCACCGACACCTCGTTCACCCAGCAGGGCGCTACCGACTACGCCGTCGGTCAGATCGAAGGGCGGTACACGCGGATTATCGACGAGCGCACGAGCGTGGGCGTGATCGCTGGGTATCAGATCTACGATTATTCGGACCCGACGCTTGCCGATGCCCGCAGCGGGCTCGGGATGCTGGCGCTGTCGCACAGGCTCGACGCCAATTGGAGCCTCACCGCATCGGCGGGGGTCAATCGAACCAAGGTGGATGCAGTGCCACTGGTGCCAGGCAGGACGATCACCAGCTTCTCCGCCAGGGCGGGCCTGTGCTATCGCACCGATCGTGAAGGGTTTTGCCTCGACTACAGTCGACAACCTCAGGCGACCGCGTTCTCGGGAGTCCGGACCACCGATACCGCCAGTCTGAGCTACGATCATCGCCTGAGCGAGCGGGATACCGTTTCCCTCGGTGGCCAGTATTCGCGCAGCGGCCGCGACCTTGCCGGGCCGGTGGCTATCCCATCGACGACGCTCTATGGCGTAAGGGGTCGGTTCGACCGACGCCTCAATCAACGTTTGGGCGCCTATGTCGAGGCATCCGCCGATCGGCTCGAGCAGGCCAATCTCGACGTCCAACCGCGCCTGATGGTCGGTGCCGGTATCAGCTTCGTGCTGGGCAGGCCTCGATGAACCAGCAAGGTTATCAAGCCGAGGATGACGGCCCGGGGATGGGTTCGCTCATCTCGCAATTGCCGTCGATATTGTGGCAGCGCCGCTGGTACGTCATCGTGCCCAGCCTTGTCGGGCTGGTCGCCGCCACCGCGACCGCATTCCTGATGCCGACGAAATATGAATCGTCGGCAGTGATGATTGTGCAATCGCCGAGCCTGCCGCCCGACGTGATCGGCAGCGGGGCCACCGAAATGATCGATCGCCGGATCGAAGCGATTCGCCAGCAGCTGGTCAACAGGCCCGCTTTGCTGGGCATGATCGAGACCAACCAGCTCTATATCGACGAGCGCCAGTCCAAGCCGTTGTCGACCGTGATCGAGACGATGCGCGACGCCATCACGTTGGTCCCCGAGAAAATCGATCTCGGCGGCAACCAGAACAACAACACGATTTCGGTCCGTCTGGCCTATGTCTACGACGACCCGGCAAAGGCCCAGGCCGTTGCCCAGGCGCTGATGGAGCGGGTGGTCGAGGTCAATTCGACCTCGAACACCGAACAGGCGGAGCAGGCGGTCACGTTCCTTGCCGAGCAACAGCAGGACCTTCAGCGGCAGATCGCCGAGATGGAGGGGCAGGTTTCGGCGCTCAACACCCGTTACGGCGGCGTCCTTGCGTCCGGTACCAGCCCGATCATCTCCAGCGGTTCCGGTACCTACGATATGCAGATCGCGGCACTGGAGCGAGAAAACGCGATGCTGGCTACCCAGCGCGAGACGCTCGCGTCGGCGGACACGCGCGATCCTGCTGTCGTCTCCGCCGAGGCCCAGCTGGCTGCGGCACGGGCCGTGTATAGCGAAAACCACCCCGACGTGCAGCTCGCCAGGCGCCGGTTGGCCGAGGCGCAACGCTTCGCGCGCGACAACCTTGCCAAATTGCCGACGCAGAACATCGAAACGCAGATTGCGATCAACAATCGCCAGATCGCGCAGCTCCGCGCCGCCCGATCGACCGATTCGGCGCAAGTCTCCGCGGTGCTCGCCGAGCGTGCCCGTGCTCCCGGCATCCAGCAGGAGGCGGCGCAGCTTCAACAGCGCCTCAACGGGCTCTACACGCAGTTCGAAACGATTTCGCAGCGCTTGCTCGCGGCCCGCGCCGGCGCCCGCGCCGACGAGGAGCAGATGGGCGAACGTCTGCTGGTGGTCGATCCCCCGGTAGTGCCGGACAAGCCCACGTCGCCCAACCGCCCGCTCATAATCGGGATCGGAGTTGCCGCAGGACTCGGGCTCGGTCTCGTTCTGGCCATGGCGATCGAGTTGTTCCTGCGGCCCGTCCGCGACCCGGCTTCGATTCGGGCCATCACCGGGGCACGGCCACTGGCGATGGTGCCTGTCATCACGCCAGCCAAGGGCCACCGCCGCCGCCGTCCGGGATTATTCGCCCGTCTGTCGCCATTTGCCCGACGCAAACGGCTGGCGATGGCTGCAGGGCAGGCCGACAATGGCTGACATCAATGGACCCATGGAAATGACGCAAGCGACCGTCCTGCCGACCGACATCCCGGTGGTGGAGATGACGCCGGAAATGCTCGATCAGCGCCTGATCGTGGGCTTTGATGGAATCGACGCGCGTTCCCGCGCATTCAATTTGTTGCGGACCCAACTGACCAAATTGCTCGATGCGCACGAGTGGTCGATGCTGGGCGTGACGAGCGCAACGCCAGGAGCGGGCAAGACCTTCACCTCGGTCAACCTGGCCGCTGCGCTTTCGCGCACCGAAAGCCGTACCGTGATTCTATGCGATCTCGATATGCGGCGCGGATCGGTGCTCAGGCAGCTCGGCGTGGGTGTCCATCATACGCTCGATGACTATCTTCGCGGCGATGGCGATGACTGGCGCGATGCATTGTTCAGGGTCAACAACGATCGTTTCCTGGTCCTTCCGACCCGTGCCGAACTGCGCGACCCGACCGAGATCATTGCCGGCGAACGTTTTGCGTCGTTGATGCGGGATCTGCGCGGGCTCGGCCCGGAATACCTCGTCCTGTGCGATCTTCCGCCGGTCTTCGCCAACGATGACGCGATGCAATGCATGAGCCACCTCGACGCCTATCTCTATGTTGTCGATCACGGACGCACGACCGCACGACAGATCGAAGAGTCGCTAGCCCTGCTGGCACCGGCGCAATGCGCGGGCACGATCCTGAACCGTTACCAGGGCGGGATCGGTGACGACTACGGCTATGGATACGGCGATACTTACGGATTGCGCGAGTATTCCCTCACCGACTAGGTCCAGAGCATAGGCCTTGCGGTCAGGCCCGATCGATCAGCGAAACGAGAGCTCTTCGCCCCGGATGGTTACCTCGCCCATCCGCACGATAAGATCCTGACCGATCACATCGGGTGTGTGAGGGTGGTCGATCACCGCTAGCGAAACCGGGCCGAACTCGCGGGTACCGATGCGCATCCGTTCGACACTGACCAGACGGTAAGGGACCGTTCCGGAAAAGGTCAGGAGTTTGCCTGAAGGGGCGGACGTAAAATCGCGGCCCTGCGGCTGACCGCTCGTCAGCCGTGCCAGCGTCGATTGGCCGACCACAGTGCGACTGGCCCCGGTATCAACCACAAAACTGGCGCTCGCCGTCCCGATCACGACTGGCACGCGGAACAGACCATCGGGCGACCGGGTCACACTCAGCACATTCTCGCCGCCCGTATCCCGGGTCGACGGCAAACGCGTTTCGAGTTCCGGCGTCGGTGCCGATCCGAACAGCGCGGCCCCGCATCCGAGCGCGGACGCAAGCACAGGGATGAGAAGAATCCGCTCGAGCATTACTCCGCTGATAACGCGCGGAGTTTCCCGGACGGTTGCCAGGCAGGGTTAACGCTGCGGGCCCTCGCCGACCGTCGGTTGCTCCGCCAGACGTTCGAGCTTGCGGATCCGGCGACGGGCAAGCCAGACAAAGCCCAGCGCCAGCGCACCACCCAGCAATGCTTCGGCAAGGAAGAACAACGTCCCCCGACGCATCGTTTCGCGATTGAGGAACACGACCGTCGCGGTTTCACTCACGCGCAAGCCATGCGCCCGGTACAGGACGCCAAGTTCGCGCGGCAGGGCGTTGGCGCGCAGGATCCCGCGATGGCCAGGCCTGACGAGGGCGTGCCGCCGTCCGGCAACCTCGACGAACAGGATGTATTCCGGCCCGAGCGCGGTGCGGCGAGCCGCGACCGGAACGAACCACTGATCGGGCCCGATGCCCAGGATGCCTTCGCGGTAGCGGACAAGAGGCCCGATCGTGCGCAACCCTTCGAGAATTACCGGGCCTTCCTCGACACTGGCGGCCTGGTCGGCACGTAAAGTGCGTTCGGGAATGTCGGCCGACGGCAGCATGAGGAACTGCACGAACGCCGCCAGCGCCAGCGCCAGCGCGATGCCCGCCGCCGACAGCAGGAGAATGCGCAGCGCGTGCAGATAGGTCAGGGGCCGCGACAGATCGGCTTTGGCATCGGCTTCGCCCTTCCGTCGCCGCCGCGCCATCAGCACCAGCCGCCAGATCACCGCCGGAATCGCTGCCAGAGCGAGAACGGTGATCGCCGGATGCCACCGGTCGAACAGGTGGAATTCGAGTTCACCCAGCCAGTGCATCAGGCCGACGTAGTTCCAGCCGAGCCAGATCCCGACCAGCGCGATAATCGCGATCACCAGCCCTGGGCCTGCAATCAGGCGCACAATGTGCCCGGTCTTCGGTCGAAGGGGCGTAGACGACGAATTTTCCAAACTGCGTTCTCCCCGGGCCGTTCAATTGTCCCACCACGGACCGGCCAGCAACGTTAATGCCCTAATCCACGACCAAGCGCGAATCATTGCCTCTGACCTGAAGCTCTCCCGCGCGTTGATCGGCGCGAAGGCGTGGCTGTTCGGTTCCCAGCGGACTGGCGCGGTCCGCCTGCGGAGAAGCGCGCGTCGCCAGATCGTCGGCGACCAGCGCATTCGGCCGCGGTAGCGGCGATTCCAACTGAGGAACAGCAATCATGGCCGGATCGTCCGGCGCGACAATCGGCAAGGCCTGCAGCGATGTCGTCATCGGGGGAAGCTCGCCAGCGAAGTCATATCGCGCGCTGAACGATGTTGCGGCCCCGCCGCGACCGCCGAAACCGTAGAAGATGTGCCGCCCGACTGTGGCGATCTTGCGCAGCGAAGGCGCCCAGTAGGGCACAACGTAGTCCGCATGATAATGCGTCGCCAGACCGACCTGGCCCTCGACCCAGCCGGACAGCGCCGCCAGCGCGATCCGTCGCGCCGAAGCCCAGCCCCCGCGTGACGGCTGGCGCAGCAGGCTGCCATCGCAGGTAAACGTGAACTGGCATCCGGTCGGCAGGCTATGGCCCTGATAGACGACCCCGCAGACATTGCTCGGAAAGGCGGGGTGTCGCACCCGGTTGAGCACCACCTGAGCGACGGCGCGCTGACCCGCATCGGCTTCCGAAGCGGCTTCGTAGTACACAGCCTGGGTCAGGCAATCGAGTGCCGACAGGAAACGCGGGTCGGCCCGCCATTCATCCCTTACTGCAAACGGAGCGGCTGCGGGAACCGTGACCACATCGGCGGGGCGCAGTTCGTTGATGCGCTCCGCCTCGTCACGCGACAGCGGCATCACGCGTGGATTGAAGGCGATGTCGGGCACTCCGAGATCGTTCGGTGCGGTAGCGGTCATGTCGCCAGCGCCCGCGCCGCGATAGCTGCCCTCATGCCACATCACGAACCCGGCCACACCGGCGACCACCCCAAGCGCCATGCCCAGAAGCACGGCGGCGGTCATACGGCGGCGACGCAACGCTCGTGTGGCGGCGGGAATTGTCTGGTCGTGCATCATCGAGGATCGATCGTCGGCACGCCGACGGCCCTACTCGTCCCGTTGGTTTCCGCGGGTGAGCCCGCGCAGAAACTCGGGCGACGGCCATTTCAGGACCTTGTAGACGTAAGCCGCGACCAGCCCGAGAGCGATCCCGGCGAACAGGTCCGAATGGTTGTTGCCGATATAGTTGGCGACCGCGCATCCGACGGCCGGAACAAGATACTCCGCAAGATGATCGACCGGCTCTTCCTGCATCGAGCGATTCAGCATGAGCACGATCAGGCCTCCAAAGGCGATGACCGTGATCCAGTCCCAGAACGTTTCCATGACTTCTCCTGTCGCTCCCTTGGTCCGGTGCGGCGTCCCACGTGTCGCCGCAGATCGAGGGCCAATCTTCGTTCGAAACTGCACTAGCCGGTTTTCGCGGGCGTGTCTGTGCCGTGCACGCAGCGATCATCGCAGAAAGAGCATAAAATATGAAGCTGTTGAGGTTTGCATCATCTGCGACCGGCAGTGTCCCGATCCGAAACGCTCCATTGATCGAGTCTTACGCTTCTTCGATGCCATCGCTTGAGGAAGCGTCATACGCACCGGGGCTGTCACAGGTAAGGCCGACCGGCTAAAGACTCCGACATGGAAGGACTTGTCATCGTTACCGCGCGAATAGTTGCACACGGGAAAGCGCGATGAGCACCGCGTTGACCGTACTCGCATGGGCATTGGCGGTGATCGCGACGGCACCTTTGCTGGTGCTCTGCGTCGAACTGCTAGCAGGTTTATGGCCGGCACGGCGGGCGGGGAGCGCAAATCCCGATTGCCGCGTGGCGGTACTCATTCCCGCGCACGACGAGCAAGCAGGGATTGTCGCTACTTTGGCGGCGCTGTTCGCGGTAATTCCTGCCGGAACACGGGTGCTGGTGGTCGCCGACAACTGTTCTGACGATACCGCCGAACTGGCACGCGGGGCTGGAGCGGACGTGGTCGAGCGGAACGATCGCGATGCCCGGGGGAAAGGCTTCGCGCTTGCTTGCGGTCGTGACTGGCTGGCGTCCGCGCCGGGTGGGCCGCCGGACGTCGTTGTGATCCTTGATGCCGATTGTCGGCTCCTGCCCGGTTCTCCCGAAGCTTTGGCCAATGCGGCGTTGCGGACCAGTGCTCCGGCGCAAGCGGTCAATCTGATCGATGCCAATCTTGCCGCGCCCACAATGGTGCAAGTTTCGAGCTTCGCGATGCTGGTCAAGAACAATTACCGTTCACGCGGGATGCAGCGGCTTGGCGGTGCGGCCCTGTTAACCGGCACCGGGATGGCATTCCCTTGGCCACTGTTCCGAGACGCCCAGCTCGCGACCGGGTCGATCGTCGAGGATCTGGCGCTGGGAATCGAGCTGACAGAAGCCGGACATGTGCCACGCCTGATCCACGCTGCTGGGGTGCGCAGCGCACCAGCCGCACTGGACGATGCTCTGGCGCAAAAGACCCGCTGGGAGCACGGCTTTCTGGATACCCTGCGCAGTCGTGCCCTGCCGCTGCTCGCTCGCGGAGTGGCGCGGCTTTCGCCAGCGCAGGCATTACTCGGGTTGCATCTCATGGTTCCACCGCTGGCATTACTGCTCGTCGCAGCGGGAGGCATATTGGGTGTGCTTGCAGTGCTTACCCTTCTCGGAGCCGAAGCTGTGCCGCTTCTAACTCTCGCCGGCGTTGTGCTGGTCGCTCTGATCCTGCTGTTCTGCGTCTGGCTGACCGGTGGACGCCATTACCTGTCGGGCAGGGCGCTGTTGAAGTTGCCACTCTACATTCTGTGGAAGCTGCCGGTTTACATCAACTTCCTGCGCAAGCCGCAGGTGGACTGGAACCGAACACCCCGCGGCCCTTGAGTCTGAGATTGCGGCGTCTTGGAGGGGCGCATGCACACTGTGAATGCAGCAATGTGTCTAGTCGCAGCGGCGCAGTAAATGCGAAATTTTATGGGCTGCCATCTAATGCGGCGGTCGTGCTGCGCCGACTGCGCCAGTTATTTTCGGCTGTCCGCCGCCACCTGGCCAACGGCTTTTCCATCAATACTCGCGCTCCGTATGCGAACGCGAAGGACAGGGCGAACGCAATCAGGATACTGGGCAGGGTGCCGATCGTGCCGGAGAGCGGCATGAGCGCGACGATGAAAGTGCTGTGCACAAGATAGAGCATATACGATAGTGCGCCCACGAACTTCAGCGGTGCCGTTTCCAGTATCCGGTGCGCGATGCGATGGTCGCGGATGGCAGCATTGAAGATGAGCAACAAGCCCACACCCTGGATCGTGTAGCGGATGGTGAAGCGAAAAGTCTCGTCACGAATGATGAACCCGATCAGCAGCAGCGTTCCGCCGATTACATAAGACGTCGCGATAGGCGGCAGCCGGTTCTCGCGATCGATAACGGGATTGTTCCACAGCGCCAGGATCGCTCCGAACAGGATCGAATCCAGCCGGGTGTGGGTCAGAAACCCTATCGCTCCGATATCGGAGAGGCGACCGGCTTCCTCCACCCTCACGCCCAGTATAATTGCACACGCAATGGCGCACACCAGCGCGCAGGCACTGGCCCCGCGCCGTGCCACCAGCGCCATCGCCGCAGCGGGGAAAAGCAAATAGAAGTGCTCCTCCACCGCCAGCGACCAAAGGCCGATCGGCAGCCCCGAATGCGGAAGGTAATTGGTTAGGAACAGAAAATCGACCGGGAGCAATTCAAGCTTGAGTGGCGGTATCGCGCCGAGAACGGACAGCCCCACGGCCAAAGCGATCGCCAGCCACATCGGCGGGAGGATCCGTACCGCCCGCCGGAAATAGAATGCCGTGAGGCTGACCCTGCCATCCTCGATCAGTTCCAGACGCAAAAGCGTCGTTATCAGGTAGCCGCTGAGGAAGAAGAAGAGGGTCACGCCGAACTGGCCGGGAATCACATGGTCCAGGCCGACGTGCGACAGCATCACGAGAATGATCGCGATGGCACGAAATCCGTCCAGCGCAGGAATCGTCCCATGCGGGCGCGGGATTGGAGACGGCCCTCCGTCATCGTCAGGCACAGTGACGGGCGCAGATTCCCGCCCGTCACTTGCCGGTAGAGGAGCAGTCTGGTCCAATGCCGCTGTTATTCGGCGATTGCGGCCGCTGGTCGTGCTGCCGCGTCTGCAGCGCCCGTTGCCGGAGCCTTCGGTGCGGAGAAGCCCGACTGGTAGGCGATGCCAGCTTCCGCCTTGGCGGCCTTGATCCGTTCGTCGAGTTGCTTGGCGACGTTCAACTGTTGCATCATGTTGGTGGCAACAGTTCTCACTTGGTCGGCGGGGACGGGGGCTGGCCTGCTCGAAACCACCTGGCTGACCGAGACCATGGCCGGCCCGGGCAGCACGAACGGTTCGGCGCTGCCGATCGACATCACCTGACGATACATATCGAGTGGCATCGATGCGGTATCGACCTGGACGTTGCCGCGTTCGAAGCGGATCCCGAGCCGGTTCAACGCGGTCACCACCTCGGCCATGGTCTTGGCGGGCTCGAGCGCTGCGATGTAGTCGGAGCGTTCAGGCGTCTGGAACCGCAACTGATCGACCGCAAGGATCATGCGATCGGCAAACATCTGCGGATTGTCCGCGGTGAACTTGTCGACTTCGGCAGTGGTCGGCTGCTTGAGTTCGCGCGCGGTCTTCTGAGCGAGCATCTGCACCAGCAGAGCTTCCTCCAATTGTCGGCGACGCATTACATACTCCGGGCTTCCGTCGACCTTTTCCTCGCGCGCTACGGCAGCGAGCAGGCGGCGGTTTACCAGGTTGTCGAGCGCGTTGTTGCGCATCTCGTCCAGCGCCGCGCCTTCAGGCTGTTCGACGTTGCCCAGTTCGGTGTTGAGTTCCTGCATGGTGATCTCGTCGCCGTTGACGACCGCGACCACCTGGCCTTCGGGCTTCTTGTCGCACGCCGCCAGCAGGGCAAGCGCGAGTACACCCGAGACGCGCAGCATAAGCGATGCCCTGCCGCCCAGGTTGCTTGATTCTTTCGTCATCACTTCCGTCCTTTGCCTACAGGCGCGCATCGCGCGATTCAGATTGCCCCGTCACGCCTTGATGCCGAGGATGATCGTGCGCAGGCGGTCCGGTGCCGCTGTCACGAATTGGGTAATGAAATCTTCCAGCAGAGCCAGGTCGCTGTCCATATCGCCGCCGAAGGTCGAAACTCTCAGGAGCAGCCCGTCCGGTATCACCCCGCGAAGGTTCGCGCTGATGACTGCCATCCGTTGTTCGGCCCATGTCTGCGGAAACTGCGTACCCACCCGCGTGAGGTACATCACCGCCTCGTTGCGGTCGCGCGCCGTCGCCATGAATGCATTCGTTGGCAGGACCTGGCCGGATGCGAGTTCCACGTCGGCAGGACGTGTCGGCGACAGCCTGAAGCCGCCAGCGGGATAGCATATCTCGGGCCGATGGATCTGCAGCATTCCATCCTGGCGGTTGTTGTAGGCCACGAGGAACATGATCGGGCGTTCGGTCGCGTCGGAGTACACCCTGGTCACGAGATTGTCGTACAGGCGGTCGGAAAGCGCGTCGGGGGGCGGCAGGATCACACCGCTGCTGGTGATGAATTTCCAGGCCCCGACGGTGTCGGGCATCAGTTTCTCGAAGTCCTCTTTCTTGATCCGGGGCGTGTTCGGCACCGGCGCACGCGCGAACGCGGTTGCAGAAGCTGCCGCCATAGCCATCCCGATGAGGACCTTTCGCCGGTCGAGCCGGGTATCGCCAACGCGGGAAATCGGCTGGTCGGTCATGTCATGCTCCGATCGCTTCTGGCTCGCTGGCGGCGAGTCACCACCCGCTGCAGGGCGGCATCGAGCAGGAAGATCAGCAAGAGCGCGTTGGCGAACATGAAGATGCCCGCCACGTCATGCATGAAGCCTTGCGCGGCCGCCTCGCCGGAGTGGTAGGTCAGCAGAATGAGGATCAGCACGCGGACGAAATTGGCCGCAATCGCGACTGGCACGACCGCCAGCAGGAGCAGGGCAGCGTAACGAAGATTGTCCGAATGGCGCACGTAGATGTAGAATGTCGTCAAAGCCGAGAGCGAAATGATCGAATTCAATCCCGAGCAGGCCGCTGCGACCAGAAGCTGATATTGACCGATTTGAATGGTCACTCCGGTTCCGCCGATCGGGTAGCCGAAGAGCTTCAGCAGGACGATCGCTGATTCGCTGATCGCGATCTTCAACGGCATCGTGATCGCGTAGATCAGCGTCTCGGGAAACGGGAACGCAAATGCGAGATAGATCAGCGGAAAGGCGAGGTGCCATAGAACCTTTCCACCGGTAACAGCGTAGACGCATGCCAGAACCGCGCCGTACATCACGAAACCCTCGACCTCTGCGATCTGGGTTATCCGGGTCAGCGCATAGACCACCAGCAGGCCGCCGATCAGTGGCACGATTTTCCATGCCGGCGGCGGCTTGACGTAGTCCCGCACCGACGGCCATTTCGTCCAGATCAGCCAAATCCCGGTCATCAGCACGATCGGTGCGTGCGTGCCCTCGTCGGTGGACCAGGTTTCGCCGGCGACGAACAGAAGCGTCGGCAGGATGACAAGTGCAAACCCGGCGAGCAGTACGAGGTCGGCAAGGCGCACGGGGAATCGTGCCGTAGCGGCGCTTGCCGCGTTCGCTCCGGCAGGCTGCACGAAAGGATCGACCGGTTCGGAAGCGCCCTGTTGGGACGAGATCGACCGGCCACCCTGGCGTCTGAGCGCCGCGTTATCCATTGCTACTCCGGTAAAAAGTCGTGTCGCAGTCTAGCTGCACTCCACCAACTTGGAAGTGGCAAACTGCACTCGTCCTGTTCCGGTGCAGAGATTGCCGGGAAATTACTTCGTCGCCACATCGGACACTGTCATGCAGTGTTGAACTTGTCGGCTTGCAGGCGCAGCTGCTTCAGTCGTTCGATGAAAATGGGGCCGGAAACAGGCCCCGTTATCGTTTCAGCTGCCTGGATAACAGCCAATCAGCCGAAGCGGATACGCGCACCTTCTTCGGCCGGACGCCGACGAATTGCAAACCCGACGCCGATCATCCCGAGGATCATCATCAGCCACGTGGCGGGTTCGGGCACCGTCGGTATGGCATCGTCGTCTGCCTCGAGAGTGTTCTCATCGGAACTGAGCCCCATCGCGGAGAAGGCGGACTTGATCGGTGAACTACGGACATTCGACGACGCCTGGCGATCGGCGGCGTTCAGCGTCGGATCGGAAATTCCCTCGCGACCGATGAAACCGGCGAGGTCCGGCGCGATTGCAGAGCTGCCGAACATATTGGCCGACATCGCATTGACCGGGCGACCGGAAAGCTCGGCACTCCGTTCATCGAACGTGCTGCCAACAATCGCGCCATCAGCGATCGATACCTGGCCGAACGCCAGATCATATGTCGGAGCCAATCCCGAACGGGAGTCCACGGCTGGATCCGACGTTACCGTCACTGCGGCGCCAGCAGCCGAGCTGAGCGAGACCGCCGAGACGGCCAAGCATATCGTTGCGCGCTTCATGTCGCCAATCCTTAAATCAATTCAAGCTGGTGCGACCATGCCTGTGATTTCGGAATCGTACCTGCAAGCAACAGGCCGTTCCAATCTTGGCGACGCGCACGCAGCGAGTCGCGAGGCGAACACTACGCCGAGCGACGCTGCGGGTAAAGTGATTGTTAACGAGGCTGACGGCGAAAGGCGTTGCAAATCAATTCAGTGTCATTTTGGCACAATCGGCGTTCAAGTTCTGACTCCGATGGGGATGCAGCGCCGTGGGGGCGCTCAAAAGGCGGAACGAAACTAGCGGTTGTAACCGGCGTGATCGGGTGCGAGTGACCAGCACCGACTTGCGGGCACGGTTTGACGGGCTCTCAACCATCGGTTACGCGCCGCCAAATTCGACCCGGGCGTCAGCGGAGCCATGCATGCGTAGATCTTTCAGTCGTAAGCGTACGCTGGTTACCGGCGGTGCGGGTTTTCTCGGGTCGCACCTGATCGACCGGCTGCTGGACCGCGGCGACGAGGTCCTGTGCGTCGACAACCTCTTCACTGGCGACAAGCGCAACGTAGATCACCTCGCCGGGCACCCGCGCTTCGAATTCATGCGCCACGACGTGTGCTTCCCGCTCTATGTCGAGGTGGACGAAATCTGGAACCTCGCCTGCCCGGCGTCGCCGGTGCATTATCAGCACGACCCGGTGCAGACCACCAAGACCAGCGTGCACGGCGCGATCAATATGCTTGGGCTCGCCAAGCGGCTTGGCTGCAGCATCTTCCAGGCTTCGACCAGCGAAGTGTACGGCGATCCTGCTGTCCATCCGCAAACGGAAGACTATTGGGGCAACGTCAATCCGATCGGTATCCGCAGTTGCTATGACGAGGGCAAACGGTGCGCTGAGACCCTGTTCTTCGATTATCACCGGCAGCACGACCTCGACATCAAGGTCGCACGCATCTTCAATACCTACGGACCGCGAATGCACGCTGCCGATGGGCGGGTGGTGTCGAATTTCATCGTCCAGGCGCTCGCTGGGGAACCGATCACCATCTACGGCGATGGCCAGCAGACACGCAGTTTCTGCTATGTCGACGACCTGATCGACGGGTTCCTGGCCCTGATGGATAGTGAGCCGGGTTTCCCCGGTCCGGTAAATCTCGGCAATCCCGGCGAATTCACCATTCGGCAATTGGCGGAAAAGGTCATCGAGATGACTGGCTCCAAGTCGGAAATCGTCAACCGGCCGTTGCCGCAGGATGACCCGATGCAGCGCAAGCCGAACATTTCGCTTGCGACCGAAAAGCTGGGCTGGACGCCGACGATCGAGCTTGAGCAGGGGCTGGCGAGAACTGTCGCATATTTCCAGAGTATCGCCTGACTTCGCTGACGAGGCCGGGCCATCCTGCGCCCGCCAAATGTCCCATAACGGTACGCTTTCGTATTTGGCAGTTAACGTCTGTTAACGATGCTTTCCCGATACAATCGAGAGTGATAGCGTGTGTTCAAGGCACGATTCGTCGCGCAGGCGAAGGTTAGCTGTAGACGGGGCGAAAACCTGGACGCTTCGATCTGTCGCATTAATCAGGGCACGACTTACCTATGGGGACTTTCATGCCTAAACGACTGTTGAAGATCGCGCTTGTGGCATCGGCCATGATTGCCGCCGCGCCAGCATTCGCTTCTACGACGATCGCAAATGTCGATTCCGGCCAGGATATCGGCATTTTCGGTCGCCCCGACACCCAGACCTATGGGCAGGTGTTTCGCGCTCCTGTTACTGGCGTATTGAGCAGTTTCACCTTCTGGCTGAATGGAACCATTCAAGGCGTAAGCGGCGGCGTCGGGACATGGAACGACACCGACCTGAGCTACAACACCGGCAATGGTTCGCCCATGAACCTGTTTCTCGGCTCGCCCTTTACCGCTAGTGGTGAAACCACTGTTTCGCCTGGGATCAGTGTCACTGCAGGCCAGCTTTACGTCGCTTATCTGACCGTTTTCGGCAATGCCGGTCCTGATGGAACCATAACTTTCGATCTCGGCACATCCAATCCGGACCTCGGCTATTTCGTGTTCAACAACACGGATAATCCGGTCGGCGATTCGAGCTGGAACTACTTCGCCAATTTCGGCAACGCGCGCTTCTCGGCCACATTCGACGCTCAGGCCGCCGTTCCCGAGCCATCCACATGGGCGCTGATGATCCTAGGCTTCGGCGCTATGGGTTTCGCGATGCGTCGTCGTCAGAAGATTACTACCAGCGTCAGCTACGCCTGACCCGGCTTTCCAGCTGCAGCGATCCGTTCGGCTTAGGTCGAACGGATCGTCTTGCGTCCCGGAGGGGTCTTCTTACGCGTAATCGGTTGGGTGGCTTCGATGATCGGCTGCTCCACCTGTAGCAGGGGCGCATCCAGCATGGCCTGATCCTTCGGGTCGGCCGGGACTGGCACCAGTCGCGGATGAGGCCTGTTATACGCCTCGGAAAAGGTGATCTGATTGCCGTTGCCGAGATCGCCGCCTGAACAGCTCAATTGCCGGTCGATGCAGTGGTCGATCCAGGTCTGCAGAATGCTGTCGTCCCAAGCGCCATACCAGTCGGCATGGAGCGTGGATCCCGAGGTAAGCGCCGGCATTCCTTTCATCCGGTCGGAACTGAAATACCAGGTCTGCAGGTCCGGCGAGGGGTTGCCCGAACGGTCGAGCGTTTCATCGACGGTGAACCACGCCCCCAGGGTGAACGTGGGTACGCGATACGGGTGGGTGGTCGGGCAGCGCGGTTGGCCGTTCGACGGATCGTAGTAGATATCGGCCATATGCGACCGGTGGTCCGGGCTGTCGAGATGCTTCCCGTCCCAGCAACTGGGCGATATCAGCACTGCCCCGATGCGCGCGCCGACCGGGCAGATCGCCGCAGCTTCGACCAGCGTCGCCATATGCTTCGAAACGACGCCCTGTGAATCGCAGGCGAAGTAAGCGTTCATCCCGCCCTTGCCGTCCATCGTGCGCCCGAAAATGTAGCGCAGCCCGCGGGGCAGGGTGATGCATTGCGTTCCCGACACCTGGCAATAGGGGTGCGACTTGGGCCAACGCTTGTAATAGATCGAAATGTGGTCGGGTTGGACCACTTGCCCGCGCCCGTTCAGGAGTGCCGGAATCCAGTAGGCCGAGCGGTTCAGGGCATTGTTGCACGTGCTTTCGCCGGTCGTGCGCAGCGCTGTGTAGTCGGAATTGGCATCCGCCAGCGTGTTGCCGAAAAACATATGGAGATGCGCACGGCCCTTCTGGCCAGGATAAACGATGGGGTCGTCGTACGACAGGTGGCTCGGCTTGCAAAGGAAACGAAAAGCGCCTTCGTCGCCCACTTCCTTCGCCGGGATCGCACCGTTGCCCCATGAAGTCTGGAGCATATTCGCCATCGAGAAATTGGATGAGATCGTTTCAAACTGCGGGAACCCAGCCTGCTGATTGGATCCGATCACGAATCCAACACTGCTGGTCGCAGGGCCGGTCGGAGTGATCGACGTGGTCGGTGTGGGCGTGGGCGCCGGCACGAGTGCTGGTGCAACGGCGCTGGGGGTGACCGAGCTCCCGCTACCGCCGCCGCCACAGGCGACGAGCGAGAACGTGGCGATAATTGTGGTAAAAAGTGATGCCGGCTTTTTCATTGAATCCCCCGGAGAATGTCCGGGCTGGTAATCTCATCGTAATCTTAAGGCCGCTCACACAAGCATGGTGTCTCGTAAATTAACGAATTAACGGCCGCGACGAGGCGTGCGGGAACTGCGCCTGGGAGACCGAAGCGCCGGAATTTCGCTCGGTGTACGACTGGATGGGAAGGACGGCGGCAGTTAGCCGAGGTAGCACAACCTTGCCGCCAACACCGGGAATCCGGTGTAGATCGTGCTGACCAGCCCGGCGATGGCGCTGGCAAAGGTTAGCCAGGAGAGCAGGTCGGGCCTGGCGGCAGCAGGTCTTACTTTCACGCACAACCAACCCAGCGCGGCGATCCAGCCGAAATAGATCAGCAAGAGGGTGAGCCGCGCGACACTAAGGCCGCCCACTTGCACCTCGTGCCACCCCAGCGCACAGGACAACCCGTGCAGGCCATAGAGCATCGAAAAGGCAAGCCCCCACCCGATCAGTCCGGCCACGCTGCGTAGCAGCGCTATCATGGCCACAGCGCAGGAAGGTGGGTGCACAGCAGGGCGATCAAGCCGGTGGCTGTGCCGTAGTTCATCCACAAACGCGCGATCCTCGGCTCGGCACCTAAAGACGCGGCGGTGAACCCGGCACGATGCCGCAGGCCCGCGAAAAGCCCGACTAGTATCGCCACGCCGACGTGGATTATGCCGTAGCCGAGAAGGACCGCAACTACCGCGCCATAGGCGTGGACTTGCGGTGAGGGCGCGAGGAACCACGCAGTCGCTATCAAAGCCGCCAGTAGAAGTGCCAGGCCGGCCCCCGCCATCGTCGCTCGCGACATGAAGCGAGCGGACAGCGTCGCCATCAGCGCTCCGCCAACCCCAGCCAGCAGTACCGCCAAGGAAGGCGTCACCAGTTCCGGGGGTGGCCAGTTGGGCGCGATGACCCACAGGAAGGCGTGGCCGAACAAGAGCGAAGCGAACAACGCTCCGTTCGCCACCAGCAGGAAGACGCTGCCCCACCAGCCGGTGGTATCGCGCACTTCGGCATGAACCCGCGCTTCAATCCCGTGCCCGATAGGAAGCGACCCGTGTAACCGTTTCTCGCCCAGCACCCAGGCCCACCGCCAGCCGAGCACTGCCAGCGCCACTAAGGGCAGCGGAGCGAGGCTGTATAACTTGAGCAGTACGAGGACGAAGAAGCTGCCGGTAACCAATCCCGTCCACAGTGGCAGCAATGTGTTGCCGGGCAGGACCACGATGTGGTCGATGCGGCCGCTCACGGTGTCGACCGCCAGGGTCTCGCGCCAGCCGTTGCGCGGCTCGCCAAGATAGCCCTCGCCGCGTGCGAGCGAAAGCGCCAGGTCCGGTTCCTGCTCCAGCGGTTCGCGATCGTCGACCTGAGGCAGGCTGGCGATATTGTAGGACGGTGCGGGCTGCATCATCGCCCATTCGAGCGTTCCCGCCTTCCACGGATTGCGGCGCGCTCGGGGCGCGTGATAGAATTGCAACGCGAGATCGATGATGAAAAGTGCGATGCCGGTGGCCATGACAAACGCCCCGACCGAGGAGAGGAAATTGTATTCGGTCCACCCGATCCCGGCCGGATAGCTGTCGATCCGTCGCGGCTGTCCGAGCAGCCCGACAAGGTGCATCAGGAAAAAGGTCAGATGGAATCCGACGAAGATCAGCCAGAACGCGGCGTTGCCAAGCGCATGATCGTGCCGTCGTCCGGTGAAGTGACTTAGCCAGTAATATGCTGCGGCCAGCATCGGGAACACGAATCCGCCGATCAGCACGTAGTGCAAATGCGCGGTGATGAAGGCGGTGTCGTGCGCCTGCCAGTCGAACGGCACGATCGCCACCATCACGCCCGTCAGGCCGCCCATCACGAATGTCACGAAGAACCCGACCAGATAGAGCATCGGCAACTTCATCTGCGGCCTGCCCGCCCACAGCGTCCCGAGCCATGCGAAAATCTGCACACCGGTTGGCACGGCCACCAGGGTCGAGGCCGCCGAAAAGAACATCAGCGCCATGTGCGGAATGCCCACGGTGAACATATGGTGGACCCACAGCCCGAAGCTGAGGAACGCGAGCGCCAGGATCGAGGCGACGATCCATCCGTAACCAAGAATTCGCGTGCGCGCCATGACGGGCAGCACTGTGGAGATAGCACCGGCCGCGGGCAGGAAGATGATGTAAACCTCCGGGTGGCCGAACAGCCAGAACAGGTGCTGCCAGAGAAGAGAGTCTCCACCCCGTGCGGCCTCGAAGAACGGCCAGCCGAAGGCGCGCTCCAGTTCGAGCAGGATCGAACCCAGGATCAGAGGGGGAAATCCGATGAGCATCATCATCGCCGTGACCAGCATATACCAGGCGAACAGCGGCATCCGGTCGAGCGACATCCCCGGCGCGCGGAGCTTCAGAATCGAGACAACAATGTCGACCGCGGTAACGATCGCCGAAATTTCGACGAACGTGATTCCCAGCAGCCAGAAATCGGAGTTGATCCCGGGCGAATAGGGCTTCGATGAGAGCGGGGTATACATGAACCAGCCGCTGTCGGGTGCAATGCCAAGCAGCATCGCCACGATCAGCATCGAGCCGCCGAACAAATAGCACCACCAGCCGTAGGCGGTGATGCGCGGAAATGCGAGATCGCGCGTGCCCAGCAATTTTGGCAGCATATAGATCGCAAATCCCTCGAACATCGGGATCGCGAACAGGAACATCATGATGGTCCCGTGCATCGTGAAGAACTGCGCATAGAGTTCCGGCCCGACGAAGCCGCTGTCCGGCGTCGCCAGTTGCGAGCGGATCAGCATCGCGAGCACGCCGCCGATCAGGAAGAACACGAACGCCGTCACCATCAGCCGGATGCCCAGCGTGCTGTGGTTGACCGTGGCGAGCGAGCCGCGCCAGCCGCGCGGTGTGCCCCAGATGCGTTCGAACGCGCGGTGCAGCCGCAGCGCCTTCATTGCTCGGGCACCGCCTGGAAGCGTGCCCAGCCTGCCTCATCGTGCGCCACCACGCGAAAACTGTGGCGAGCATGGCCGGGGCCGCAGAATTCCGCGCATTGGCCGTAATAGGTTCCAGGCTCGCTCGCCTCGATGCGGAGCACATTGGTCCTGCCGGGGATAGCGTCCATTTTGCCCGCGAGCCGCGGCACCCAGAACGAATGGATCACATCCAATGTCGTCAACTCGACATCGACCGGGCGGCCAGCGGGAATGTTCAGCACATCGGGAGTGCTGATCACGGGGCCCGCGTCGCTTTGGTGCGTGAACACCCAGCGCCACCGCTGCGCTTCTGCCGCGACAGTGATCACGCGGGGATCGTCACGCGGCAACAAGCGCTCGCCGACGACCAGGCCGTAACCGAGCAAGGCGGTGAGTACGACAGCAGGGAAGAGGATGCCGCCGCCCACGATCCAGCGCCGGATCGAAGGTGATCCGCCGGCGCTCCTGCGCCTGAAAGCCAGCGCGAGCAGAGCGCAGACCAGCACCACGACCGCCGCCGCGCCCGCCAGCATCACCCACCACAACTGCGCTATCGCGCTTGCGGCGGGGCCAGCCGGGGCCAGGGTGGAATAGTCGCCTGCGCATCCCGATGAAACAAATGCCGCGCCCAGGGGTATCCATTGGGCACGACGAGCCAGCCGGGGGAATTCATGCCGACTACCGAACAACGCGAAGAGCAACTGATCGACCCGATCAGCTCCGACCCGGCGTTCGACTGCTCTGAATCGAAGATAGCGGTCGCCGGCCACCCCATCCATGCCATGCTCGTGTCGTTTCCGATCGGCCTGACCGCGTGCGCCCTGGGGGCCGACTTGTTCTACTGGTGGACCGGCGATGGGTTCTGGGCTCGCGCGGCGTTGTGGAGCACCGGAATGGCTTTCCTGATGGGACTGCTGGCCGGGTTGTCCGGCACAGTCGAACTGCTCAGCGTGCCGGGCATCCGCGCCCGGGCGGCAAGCTGGACGCACTTCATCGTTGCCATGGTGCTGCTCGCGATCCTCGGGGCCAACTGGGGTTTTCGCCTGACCGGATACGAATCCGCAGTGCTGCCTTACGGACTGCTGCTGTCGGTGCTCTCTGCAATTTTCGTTGGCTTTGCAGGGTGGCACGGCGGCAAACTGGTTTTCGATTACCACGTCGGCACCTCTTCGACCGGCAGGTGACGGTCGCGAGGCGTCAACAGCCAGTCGGGCAGATCGATCTCCACGAAGGCAGGTTTCGCCAGCACGATTATCAGGATGGCACTGCTCAGCATGATTGCGAGCAGGACTAATGGCAGGCTTGGGGGCGGCTGGCGCAAATTCCTATGCTCGCCCATGCGGACAACCAGCTTGCCGATCCACGCATGGAATGCGACCAGCGCGCCGACCAGCGCCAGCTTGGCGAACATCCACGGCACGAATGCCTCGCTCAGAAACAGCAGCGTCGTGCCCGCTGCGACGGCGATCACCGCTGCCGGGGTCAGCAGGTGGGTATACCCGTAGTGGGAAAAGCGCCGGATTCGCTGATAATCCTGCTGGCCGTGCTCGGGATGATGCTGTGCCAGCAGCAGCGGGAGCGCGATCAGGCCTGCCGTCCATAGCAGGATAGCGGCGATATGGACGCCTTTGACGATTGCAATGATCGACGTCACGCTGCGGGCCGCAGCCAGTCGGGCGTCCATGCGCGCCGCGCCAGCAGACCGGCGATCACGGCGTAGGGCACCATGCCCGGAACCCACATTATCAGTCCCGCCAGCTGCTGATCGCGCAGAGGACCCATGCCATAGGCGATCGGGGCGATCATGTGGTGGGAATAGAGCGGATCAGGCGCAAAGGTCAGCAATGCGCCCAGCAGTCCCATCTGGCCCGCCGCCGCAGCCACCGTCACCATTGCCTCTGGCAAGGTCGCCCGTGCCGCAAGGATGGCATACCAGAACCACACTGCGGTGCCGAGCAAGGTGAGCTGCATCACCCAGTAGATTGCGTGCTGGTTGAGCGCCGCCGTGTAGGCCGCCGGCAAATGCCAGGCCCATAGGGTGATAGTCGACACCGCAAACGGCACCGCGATTCCGATCGGTCGACGTTCGGCAGGGCCGATCAGGGCAATCAGCGGCGCGGCGAAGGCGACCAACAGGATATGGTGAACGGCGCGCGCCGAAAATAGCGCGCTGGCCAGCGCGCACAGCGGCGAGACGAACGCGAGGACGAGCACTCCGAATATGGCCGCAATGATCGGATATCGTTCTCTAGGTGTCCATATGCAGGCCAGGATGATCGCTCCTGCCAGCGCGCCCAGCAGCCACGGATCGAAGTTCCAGTCGAGCCACCATGCTTCGGGCCTTGCCCCCGGTCCGCAGTAAGGGATGTTGAGTGGAATCGAGCCCTCCTGACGGCCGCGCGAAGGACAGTGCCCAAAGTGTCCCGGCAATTATGCGAACGATAGTCGCACGGGGGAGTTCCCGCCGGGACGGCGAAGCCCACGGGCACGAAAATGTCATCGCTTTCGGACCCGATCGGCCGGTCCATCGTTAATCGAGTGAAATCTCAGGACAAGATTCGAAGAACTGAATGCCTTCGCAAAAAGCACGCAAGCCAGTGGTGCTCATTACCGGCGCAGCGGGCAATCTGGGCGGCTCATTGGCTGCGGCCTTGGGAAAATCCTACACTGTGGTGGGCCTCGATTCCGAGGCGTCGGATAACGAATTTCCTGTTCTGGAGGTCGATCTAGCCGACAAGGCCAGCGTCGAAGCTGCGCTGGAGGGAGTACGGACAAAATTCGGCCCGCGACTTGCGAGCGTGCTCCATCTCGCGGCGTTCTTCGATTTCAGCGGGGAGGACAAGCCCGAATACCGGACCGTCAACGTCGAAGGCAGCCGGCATCTGATGCGCGGTTTAACGGCATTCGAGGTCGAGCAGTTCGTCTATTCGGGCACCATGCTGGTGCACGCCCCGTGCGAGCCGGGTGAACGGATCGACGAGACCACTCCCATCGATCCGCAATGGGCCTACCCCAAGTCCAAGGCCGAAGCAGAGCAGGCCATACGCGAGGAGCGCGGTTCCATGCCGGTGGTGTTCCTGCATCTGGCGGGGATGTACGACGAGCGCTCCTCGGTACCGACGTTCGCCAACCAGATCGCGCGGATCTACGAACGCGATTTCCAGAGCCATTTCTATTCGGGCGATACGCGCGCGGGTCAGGCGATGATCCACCGCGAGGATCTGGTCGACGCGTTCGTCCGCACTGTCGAGCGCCGCGCCGAGCTGAGCGGCGAGACTACCATCCTGGTCGGCGAGGAAGAGGCGATCGGCTATGCCGACCTGCAGGACCGGCTCGGCTGCCTGATCCACGGTGAGGACGAGTGGGCCACCATCAGGGTCCCGGCGCTCGCCGCGGCGGCAGGGGCCTGGGTGCAGGACAAGGCCGAACCACTCGTGCCCGATGCCATCGATCAGGGCGAACGGCCGTTCATCCAACCTTTCATGACGCGCATGGCGAGCGATCATTATGCGCTGGATGCCAGCAAGGCGCGCGAGTTGCTCGGCTGGCAGCCGCGGCACCGGCTGGCCGACAAGCTGGCTGAGATCGTGGCGACGCTGAAAGACGATCCCGCTACCTGGTACGATGAAAATCGTATCACGCCGCCTGCTTTCGTCACCGAAGCCGAAGATCTCGGAGAAAACCCGGAAGCGCTGCGAACCGATTACGAAAAACGCCGCCGCAAGGAACATCGCGGCGCGCGCTGGGCGCAGTTCGCCAATATCGGGCTGGGTTTCTGGATACTGACCCAGCCGCTGATTCTCCAGGTTCGCGAACCGCTGCTGTTCTGGTCCGAAATCACCCTTGGCGCGGCGCTGATCGTGTTCGCCGCTCTCGCACTGTCGTGGCGTTTGACCTGGGCGAGATGGGCTTCGGCCGCCGTCGGCGCGTTGCTGATGGCGGCACCGTTCGTGTTCTGGACCGGCAATCCAGCGGCATTCTTGTCGGATACCCTGGTAGGAGTGCTGGTTTTTTCCCTCGCGGTGGGGACGCGGCCGGAGCCCGGGCCTTCGATGGTGGCGACGATGGACCGAACCAATGTGCCCGCGGGCTGGTCCTACAACCCTTCGGCATGGACGCAGCGCTTGCCGATCCTGGTCCTCGCGCTGATTGGATTGGTGGTGGCCCGTTACCTGACCTCCTATCAACTCGGTCATATCGACGGTGTGTGGGAGCCATTCTTCCCGGGCCTGCCTGGCGAGCCAGGCAAGAACGGGACCGAGGCGGTCATCACCTCGGACGTCTCTGCCGCCTTTCCGATCCCCGACGCCGCACTCGGTGGCTACACATACGCGCTCGAGATCGTGACCGGCATCGTTGGCACCCGCGCCCGGTGGCGGACCATGCCCTGGCTGGTCTTCCTGTTCGGTATGTTGATCGTGCCGCTCAGTATCGTTTCCATCAGTTTCGTCATCATCCAGCCGATCGTGATCGGGACTTGGGCGACTTTGACCCTGGTCGCGGCAGCCGCCATGCTGATCCAGATTCCCTATGCCGTCGACGAACTGGTCGCCACGGTGCAGTTCGTGCGGCGCCGGGTCCGGCATGGACAGAACTGGCTAAGGGTATTCCTGTTTGGTGATGCCGACAGCGAAGGCACTCGCGACGACCGCGACGAATTCGATCGCGGTCCGGGCACAGTCATGCGCGATATGCTGGCGGGAGGCGTCAATCTGCCCTGGAATCTTGCCGTTGCGGGTCTGTTGGGCGGCTCGTTGCTGTTCACCCGCCTGACCTTCGGCGCGGATGGCAGCATGGCCCACGGGGACCACGCGATGGGCTTTGTCATCCTGACCGTGATATCGCTGGCCGCCGCGGAAATCATCCGGGTCACCCGCCTGCTGCTGATTCCGTGCGGCCTCGTGGTGGTAGCGACACCGTTCCTGTACGAAGCTGGGCCTGTGCATACGATGGCCAATGTGCTCATCGGCCTCGCGATCGCGGCACTGGCGTGGCGGCGCGGCCCGATTGCGGAGCGCTATGGCGAATTGCCGCGGCTCGCGATGCGCTGAGCCGGGAGAGATGGCACGTTTCGCGAGCCCGGGGGCCAATACAGGCGCTTCAGAATGAATGGAGCCACTGATAGGGCTATCGAGTTACAGTCTTGAGGACCGATAACTTACGTAAAGTATTGGCGGAGACGGAGGGATTCGAACCCTCGGTACCGGATTTACCAGTACGACGGTTTAGCAAACCGTTGGTTTCAGCCACTCACCCACGTCTCCGCATTGGACGCATCATGGCCGCGAGGGGCGCGCTATAACGGGGTGCTTGCATGGCGGCAAGCCATGAACGCGGCACAGCCGAAAAAGCCGCGTCAGGTCGCTTGCCGGACTCGGTTCGGCGCGTTTTCGATTCGATTCGTCGCCGGTTCATTGCCGCTTCACCCGCAAGGGACTCATCTGGCTCACGGACAAATCCGCACGGGCGGAAAAAGGAGGGACGATGAGGCTGACCACCACTATTCGCCGCAGCCTCGCCGCCTTGCTTGGCGCGGGCGCGCTGGCTGCGACGCCGCTAACCGCGCAGCAGATCGAGACGATGGACCCGAACGAGTTTGCCATCGACGGCGATCTCGCTGAACGGCCGAGTGATGGCCCGGTGTACGACACCACGGCCGTCGCCGCGCCTGCGCCCGCCGCCGCCACGGATACCGCGGTCGCTCCGACGTGGTCCGAACCGGGCGCTATCCCCGCCGAGCAGGCGGTTGCGACCGTGGACGGTTCGACTTACGGCGAAGACGACCTGATCGGTGCTGCCGAGGGCATATTCGGCAAAGGCGCCGAGGGTCTCGCGCGGATGATCCAGAACCTGCTCAAGGATCAGGGCCAGCCCAATGCCTACATCGTCGGGCGCGAGGCGGGCGGGGCGTTCATCCTCGGCGCGCGCTATGGTTCGGGCACGCTGCATCACAAGGTCGAGGGCGAGCGCCGGGTATACTGGACCGGGCCTTCGATCGGCTTCGATGCCGGGGCCAATGCGGCCAACACGTTCGTGCTCGTATACAACCTCTACGATAGCGAGGAGCTGTACAGCCGCTTTCCTGCGGGGGAGGGGCAGATCTACGTCATCGGCGGATTGACGGCGAGCTATCTGCGCAAGGGCGACACCGTGCTCATCCCCATCAGGATGGGCGCAGGGCTGCGCCTGGGCGTGAACGCCGGATACATGAGATTTTCAAAAGAGCAGCGCTGGCTGCCGTTCTGAACCCTTCGGAGTCGCACTGAAGCACACTTTAAGGGGCCGCAAGGGTAATTCCTGTTGCGGCCCCCATTACGTCCCGGCATGGCCCGCGCCATGTTCGACAAACTCGCTCCCCAGGCCCCCGATGCGCTGCTGGCGCTCATCAAGCTCCATGCCGCCGATAACCGGGCGGACAAGATCGACCTTGGCGTCGGCGTTTACCGCACGGGGCAGGGCGATACGCCGGTGTTCGCCGCGATCAAGGGTGCCGAGGCCAAGCTGCTGGCGGAGCAGACCAGCAAGTCCTACCTCGGGCCCGAGGGCGACCTGGGCTTCGTTCATGCGTTGATGCCATACATTTTCGGTCCCGACGCGACCATGGGCGGGCGGATAGAAGGTATGCAGACGCCGGGCGGCACCGGCGCCGTCAGGCTGGCGCTGGCCGTGTTGCAGAAGGCCGGGGTGACACGCGTTCATCTCGGCACGCCGAGCTGGCCCAACCATGCGCAGATCCTCGCCGACATCGGGCTGGAGGTAGCACCATTCGACCATGCGCTGGGCGACGGCACCGCCAATCTCGACGCATTGCTCGGGGTTATCCGTAACGGCAGCGAAGGCGAGGCAGTGCTGCTCCACGGTTGCTGCCACAACCCCACCGGCATCGACTATACGTCCGATCAGTGGGACGCGATTGCCAATGCGCTGGCGCAAAGCGCGGTGTTTCCGGTGATCGATGTTGCCTACCAGGGGCTGGGTCACGGGATGGAGGAAGATGCGATCGGCTTGCGCCGCGTGCTTGCTGCCGTACCCGAGGCGCTGGTGGCCTATAGCTGCGACAAGAATTTCGGGATGTACCGCGACCGGGTCGGCGCGCTCTACGTCATGGCAGCGCTGGGAGGAGACCTCGGTCCGGTACTGTCCAACCTCAATGCCCTGGCGCGCGCGGCCTGGTCGATGCCGCCCGACCACGGAGGAGCAGCGGTTCGTGTGCTGCTGCGCGATGCCGAGTTGACTGCGCAATGGCTCGACGAACTTGGCACAATGCGCGCCAGGATGCGACAGGTCCGTGCCCGCCTGGCCGAGGCGGGCAGGGTTGGAGCGGTCGACCTGACTCCGCTCGGCCAGCAGAATGGGCTGTTCTCAGTGCTGCCGGTCAGCAAGGCCCAGGTGGAGCGACTGCGCGACGAGCATGGCATCTACATGGCCGGTTCGGGCCGGATCAACGTGGCCGGACTCCACGCGGGCAACATCGACCGGTTCATCGCCGCGCTTGCAGAGGTGACCGGTTGAATGGACCGCCAGCCGACACTGGAAGGTGATCGGCTGCACCTTCGGCCATTGACTCCGGAGGACCGGGCGGCGCTTTACGCCGTGGCCAGCGACCCCCAGGTCTGGGGGCAACATCCGATCCACGACCGTTGGCGCGAGGATGTTTTCGGCGGCTTCTTCGACGAAGCCATGGCGAGCGGCGGGGCGCTCGCGATTATCGAGCGGGCGAGCGGCGGGATAGTCGGATCCTCGCGATTCGTCTTTCAGTCCGCGCTGGCGGAGGAACCGCTCGAGATCGGCTGGACCTTCCTCGCGACCCGACTGTGGGGGAGTGGCGCCAACACCGAGCTGAAGCGATTGATGCTCGGCCACGCCCTGGCTGCGGTCGAGCGCGTCGTGTTCCGTGTCGGCGAGAACAACCTGCGTTCGCGCCGCGCGCTGGAGAAGATTGGAGCGCGACTGACCGACGAGATCGAATACGGCGAATATCGCGGCCAGCCCGTGGTCCATGTAGTCTACGAGGTGGATCGCGCCGGGTTCGCCAGCGGCCCGCTATCCTGAGGGTGACATCCGTGACTATCCTGCCTTGCAGGCACCCTTGAGCAGGCGTTCCTGAAGCGCACCGACATCGGGAATATCGAGCGCAGAAAGAGCGGCGATCCCCTCGATCGCATCGGCCCCCCAGCATTGCGCGAGCCGGATGGTCTCGCTGCGTATCGGCCTGCCCGAAGCGAGGGAGTGGAACGTGCGCACGACCGGGTGCCCTGTATCGTCGGGATCGATATCGACGACCATCGCGACACGCTCCGAGCGCAAGCGCACGAATGCGCCGATCGGATAGACGCCGACGCTTTCGATGAATGCGCGCAGCAAGGCGGGATCGTACTTCTCGGCTTCGTTGACCAATGCCTCGATCGCCGAGGCAGGATCGACGGGCGGGCGCTGGAAACCGCCGCTGACGAGATAGTCGAACTCGTCGCAAATCGCCGCCATGCGCGAGAACAGGTCGATTTCCTCGCCGCGCAGCGCAGCGGGATAGCCACTGCCGTCCATCCGCTCGTGATGGTTGCGGCAGGCATCGAGCACGCTCTGGGGCATATCCCCGGCGACGCACAGCATATCGTGGCCGAACAGGATGTGATGATCGAGCAATTGCTGACGCAGCGCGCGATAGTCGCCATCGACTTGATCGAGGGTTTCGGGGAGCCTCCCTACGCCAACGTCCATCATCAGACCGGCCAGGCCGGCCTCACGAACCTCGTCCGTGGCAAGGCGCAGCTTGCGCGCGAGCGAGATCATCAGCGCGCAGACCGACAGCGCGTGGCGGTAGGTTTCCTGCTTGTCCTGCTGGCATCGGAGCAAACCGGAGAATGCGTAGCTGTTGCGTTGCAGCGAGCCGTAGATCTCCTCGACCACGGGCTCGACGTCGTTCAGCGCCACGCCCTTGCCCAGCCGCGCGCGCAGGAATGCCTGGGAAATGTGCCGCCGCGAGCGGTTGGCAATATCCCGCGCTGCCCCGAACTCGCGCGCGATCGGCAATGGTGCTTCGACGGCAGCGCGTGGCGCGCGGGCCGACACCGGAACGAGGCGAGGAACGGCGCGGTGTAGGGGCACCGGTGCCTGAACCTGTGGAGGCGAGGCGTCGATAGTGACACGAAGTCCGCGACTTTCGTCGATGACCACGCCGGGCACATCGCTGCTGCGCAGGGCTTCAAGGTCCCCGGCATCGCTCAGCACGAAACGACGCCGCCAGAAGGGGTGCGAAAACCAGTTTCCCTCGAGCCGCTGGATGAACATTCCCAGTCGGACCTCGGACGTTTCTATCCGCCGCAGCATTCAATTACCCCCCACGGCGCGGGAAGCTATCCGGCAAAGCCCAACAATTTGTAAATCGTGGGCCGATAAGTGACGGGAAATATAGCAAAATTGTACAAATGCGACATCCGGCACTCAGGGCCGCATGGTTTGCATCCGGTGCAGATAGCGGGCGAGCACGTCGATCTCGAGATTGACGTGATCTCCCACCCGCAATGCTCCCAGCGTCGTCACCTCCGCGGTGTGCGGAATCAGGTTCAGGGCAAAGTCGCAGGCGCGGTCGGCGCGATCGCGCAGATCGTTGACGGTCAATGAGACTCCATCGACCGTGATCGAGCCTTTGGCCGCGATGAAGGGGGCGAATTCGGCCCGAACGCGAATCGCGACCCGGCGCGAGCCACCGTCCTCCTCAACCTTGACGACCTCGCCAACGGTATCGACATGGCCCGTGACGATGTGCCCACCCAGTTCATCGCCAAGCCTGAGCGCGGTCTCGAGGTTGAGGCGGCGGCCCTGTTCCCACAGGCCGGGAACGGTGCGCTGCACGGTTTCGCCCGAGACATCGACCGCGAACCATGCGTCGCCCGCCTGACCCCCGCGCTCGACCACAGTCAGGCAAACGCCGGAGCACGCGATCGACGCGCCGATCGCGATTCCGGCAGGATCATAGGGGCAGATCACGCGCACCCGCAGGTCGCCCTGCCGCTCCACGCTGGCCACTGTGCCGATGGCGGTAACGATCCCGGTAAACATACGCCTCGCTACCCCTCCACCAAATCATGGGTCGGGCGATCCCACGCCTCGAACGTGTCGGGGCCGAGCTGTCGCCGTTCGGCCAATTGCCAGCGTCCGTGCGCGGCCGCAAGCGCCGCTGGTGCGAAATCCGCCGGGGCGGGTAAGCCGTCGCCCAGCAGCACGGGCGCACGATAGAGTTCGACGCGATCAACGAGATTCTGCGCGAGAAAGGCGGTCGCGGCCCCGGCACCTCCTTCCAGATAGAGATACTGCACGCCTTCGAGCATCGCTATCTCCCCCGGCGTGCGGATCGCGGTCACACCGTCGGGCACCGCGTCGCGGGTGAGGACGACGCGCGGCGCGCTGCGGTCCTCGATTCCCGGCAGGCGCACGTCGAGGCGCGGTGCGTCGGAGCGCCAGGTTTCTCCGCCGACACAGATGGCATCGGCGCGCGCGCGGCGGGCATGAACATGAGCCCGCGCGGCCTCTCCGGTCAGCCAGACAGGTCCGCGGTCCGCAGGGGCGATGTATCCATCCGCCGATAGCGCGAGCTTGAGCGTCACGTGCGGGCGGCCCAGCCTGCTGCGCAAGAGATAGCCTGCGAGGCTGGCGTGTGAGGCCGGGCAGTCGAGCGTGGCCACATCGATGCCCGCATCGCGCAGACGCGCCAGCCCGGTGCCCGCAGTGCGCGGATCGGGATCCGTGACGCCCACGATGACGCGTGCCGGAGCTGCCTCGACGAGCAGATCGGCGCAGGCCGCGCCGCGCCGCGAACGATGGGCGCATGGCTCCAGCGTGACGTAGATCGTGCTTCTGCATGCCGCCGATCCTGCCTGCGCCAGCGCATTGGCCTCGGCATGGGGCCGTCCGCCCCGGCTTGTCCAGCCGCGCCCGACCACGCGGTCGCGCTGCACGACGATACAGCCCACGGCGGGGTTGGGGCGGCTTAGCGGGCGCGCGCGCGCGGAAAGCCGTGCCGCCGCCGCGAGCCAATCCGCGTCACTCGGGCTGTTCGGCAACCGTCTCGCCCAGCAGTTCGCGGCGACGAGCTTCCTGTGCGGCCTGCTCTGCGGCCCGTTCGCGGGCAACCCGCGCGTCGATGGCGTCGACATCCATGCCGGTAGCGCGGCCCAGATCGCGGTAGACCTGGCGTCGGATCTCGGCCCGTTGCTCGTCTGCCGAGCGACGCTCGTCCTGCAACTGCTGGTTGGCGATGTTGGAGGCGAGGATTTCCTCGTCGGTACGGCCCGGTTCGAACGAGGTAATGTAGGTCACCTCGGGCCGGGGGGGCGGGATGCGGACCTTGTCCCAGATGATCATCGACAGGATCCCACCGGTGATCATGCAGGAAACGAGCAGGATCGGCCAGCGATAGGGGTTGGGGCGACGGAACTCGTGCCAGAAATCGGCGAATCCCCCGGCGGGATTGAACCTGGTGAGATAACGCATCGGTGCAAGATAGGTGCTTGGGCCGAGGTGCGCCAGTGCCGTGCGGTCAGTTGGCCGCGTAAAGCGAGCGACCGTGCTCGCGCAGCCAGCGTTCCGCCTGACCGAGATCGGGTCCGTAAATCCTCTCCAGTAGCGTATGGAATGCACGCGAATGGTCGAAGTGAACGAGATGCGCGACCTCGTGCGCCACCACCGAACGGCGCACCATGTCGGGCGCGTGGATCAGCCGCCAGTTGATCCGCACCGTGCCGTCGCTGGAGCAACTGCCCCAGCGCCGTCGGGCACGGCTCAGCCGCAGGGGCGGCACCGACACACCTGCGAGGGCGCAATATTCCGCCAGATCGCCCGCTAGCAGGTCGAGCGCCTGGGCCTCCAGCCAGCGACGCACGCGCCCGGCAATTGAGCCCTCCGGGCCACCCACACGCAGCTGCGCGCCATCGAACGAAGGCGCGCGAGGATGGTGCGCGGACCATGCGATCGACACCGGCTCGCCGCGAAACCGAAATATCGCACCCTGTTCCAGCACCAGCGGTCGCGGCAGCGCGGCGAGTTGCTCGGCCAGCCAGTCGGAGCGGTTATGGGCGAAAGCGAGCGCATCGGCGGTCCGCCCCCAGCGCGGGATCGACAGGCGCACCTCGCTGCCGTCGGGGGCGAGACGCAATGTCATCTGTCGCGCACTCGGATGACGACGAATCACCACCGGAAGCGTGTGCCCGCTGACCTCGACCGTCGCCTCGTAGGCACTGCGGCGGAGCCATTCGATCACGCCGTTTCGATCCATTCGACGACGTGGTGTTCCAATGGCCCGGCATCGACCTCGCTCACCACGCGCCCCGCGACCGACACGCCCGCGCGCTCCATTTCCTCAAGGCTGCCGGTCAGCAGGTGGTGCCATTCAGGCAGCGGTTCGCCATCGGCGCGCAGGCGATAGGCGCAGGTGGCGGGCAGCCACGGCACCTTGTCGACGATCCGGAGCGTCAGGCGCAGGCAATCGGGCACGAACGCCTTGCGGTTGCGATAGTCGCGGCAGCGCGCTGTCTTGGTGTCGAGCAATTTGCAGGCGACATTGGTGTGCGCGATCTCGCCGGTGTCCTCGTCCTCCAGCTTGTGGAGGCAGCACTGGCCGCAGCCATCGCACAGTGCCTCCCACTCTGCGCGCGACAGGTCGGCGAGCGGAAGCTCCCAGAAACGGGCCCTCAACGCACCCACTTGGCGAGTTCCGCCGCTACCGCCTCGGCCCCCTGGTCGGTAGGCAGGACCGCTATGGGGCGTCCATCGGGGTCGAACAGATAGACGATGTTGGAATGGTTCATCAGGTAAGCGCCGTCGCCGGTCGTCTCGCCCTTGCTGTAATAGACGCCGAAGGTGTCGGCGGCGGCCTTGATCGCCTCCGGCGTTCCGGTCAGCCCTATGGCCTTGTCGGAAAACGCGGCGGTGAACTGCCCCACCATTTCCGGCGTATCGCGCTCGGGATCGATCGAGATGAAGATCGGTACGACCTGGGCAGCCAGTTCGGGCTCGCTCCTGGCGTAGAGGTTCAGGCCCTGCGCCATGCGCGACATATCCGTGGGGCAGATGTCGGGGCAATAAGTGAAGCCGAAATAGACGATCCGCCACTGGCCCGCGAAATCGCCCCAGCGCACCGTCGCGCCGTCCGACCGGGTGAGCGCGAAGTCGCCGCCGATCCTTGCGCCCGCCAGCGGAGCCTGGTCGAGCGGGGTGGGCGCGGGCGCGAGCGAACAGGCGGCGAGCGACAGCGACAAGGCGGCGGCGAAAGTGCGAAGGGCGGGAAGCATGGCGCGGCGGTTCATGCTCTGCTAACTGCACAATCGCAAGGTACGAGTCACGCTCGTCGACAGCGTTTGGATAACGGGGAATACGATAATGAGACGCGCCGCTCTTCGCATGGCCGGCCTGATTGCCGCACTCGCGGCTGGCGCGATGACCGTGCCGGTAGCCGCGCAGATGTTCTCGGAAGGGTACGAATTCCTCAAGGCGGTCAAGGATCGCGATGGCGACGTGGTGACCAATGCCTTGAACCAGCCGGGCTCGGTGGTGGTCAACGCCCGCGACATCACCTCGGGGCAGACAGCGCTCCACATCGTGACCCAGCGCCGCGATCTCGTGTGGCTGCGCTTCCTGCTGCAGAAGGGTGCCAACCCCAACATCGCCGATCGGGCCGGAGTCACCCCGCTGGCGCTCGCGTCCAACCTCGGCTTCAGCGACGGGGTGGAGGCACTGATCGACGGTGGCGCGCGCGTCGACGTGACCAACAGTGCGGGCGAAACTCCGCTCATCGCGGCCGTCCATCGGCGCGATATTGGGCTGGTCCGGGTGTTGCTAGCCAACGGCGCGAATGCCGACCGCACCGACAATTCCGGCCGCTCGGCGCGCGAATATGCGACCATGATGAACGCCAACAGCCAGCTCATGAGCGAGTTCGAGCGCGCCGATGCCGCACGCTCGGGCAAGGAAACCGACAAGACCTACGGCCCGCGGTTCTGACCATGGCCGGGATGGCGGACCTGACGCTGGATGAACTGCGGCTCGCTCTCGCACCTGAAATCGCGCGCGCGGCGGTGTTCGACGGCTGGACCGACAAGGCGGTTCGCCATGCGGCGGAGGTCGCGGGTGCCGATCCCGACGTCGCGCTGCTCGCCTGGCCGGGCGGGGCGATGGACATGATCGAGGGCTGGGCAGCCGCGATCGACGCGGCGATGGAGCGCGACATTGCGCCCGATGCGCTCGCGACGGTGCCGATCCGCGAGCGCATCCGCAGACTGGTTCAGTACCGGCTCGACGCGACGGGCACCGAGAAAGAGGCCTTGCGGCGCGCGCTGGCGATCATGGCCATGCCGCAAAACGCCGCCCGCGCGGCGCGACTTGGCTGGCGCAGCGCGGATGCGATGTGGCGGCTCGCGGGCGACACCGCGACCGACTACAACCACTATACAAAGCGCGCGATACTCGGCTCGATCTACGCTGCCACGATTGCAGTGTTCGTGGGCGACGAGAGCGAAGGGAAGGTCGATACGCGCGCATTCCTCGACCGCCGCATCGAAGGCGTGATGAAGTTCGAGAAGGCCAAGGCGCAGCTGCTCGATCCGAATCGCGAGGGTTTCAGTGTGACGCGGTTTCTGGGTCGCCTGCGCTATCCGGCACGCTGAGGCTGGTTGATTCACGCATCAGTCTTGATGAAAACGGAAGCCGCGGGTCTGGCAGTCCTCCGCTGCATCCGATAGGCCACACCCACACGGAGCAACGAAAGCGATTCCAATGGCGGGTAGCCTCAACAAAGTCATGCTGATCGGGAACCTGGGTGCCGACCCGGAAATCCGCAGCTTCCAGAACGGCGGCAAGGTCGCAAACCTGCGCATCGCCACTAGTGAGACATGGAAAGACCGCAACACCGGCGAGAAGCAGGAGCGGACCGAGTGGCATACCGTAGCGATCTTCTCCGAAGGTCTGGTCGGCGTGGTCGAGCGGTTCTTGCGCAAGGGCAGCAAGGTCTACATCGAAGGCCAGCTCCAGACCCGCAAGTGGCAGGACCAGCAGGGCAACGATCGCTATTCGACCGAGGTGGTGATCCGCGGCATGAACGGCTCGCTGACGATGCTCGACGGCCCAGGCGGCGGTTCGGGGGGTGGCGGCCAGCGCGGCGGTGGTTCGTGGGACCAGGGCGGCGGCTCGCAGCAGAGCGGCGGCGGCGACAACTGGCGCAGTGGCGGTAGCGGGGGCCAGGGGTCGGGCGGTGCCGGTGGCGGATCGAACTACGACGATCTGGACGACGATATCCCGTTCTGATCCGCGGGTCTGGGTCCTAACCCAGACCGCCGATCGGGCCGACCAGCCCTTGCCAGGTAGGGTTACTCCACAGGAGCGAAGTCACTATGGCACTGGGAAGCACCAGGGCGATCCAGATCCAGTAGGCCTTCTGCACCGCGCCTCGCCGGTAGAGATCCCACAGGAACAATGGCGCGATGACGACCAGCGGATAGATCTCCGCTGTTAGCGGGCTGTCGGGTAATGTGTGTGGCAGGAACGTCATCCGGTCGATCGCGGCGGGAAGCGGCACGATCGTGGCGAGGACCATCAATCGCTTGTGCGTGGCGGAATCACGCTTGCGGAAATAGAGCGCCAGCGCGACGAGAATCGCGAACAGCACGCCGACACGAACCTGCAACAGCATGATGTTGTTGACGAAAGGCACGACCTCGGTCTGAAGCCTCACGGCGATCTCCGGCGGCGCGTTCGCGATCATCTCGGCCAGTTGTGCCCGCCGTGTCGGAACCAGCAGGAATCCGGCGATAAGCACCGCTGGTGCCAGTAGAAATGATACAACCCCGAGCTGCATATGGCCGTTTCGAGCACCGGTCGCCATCAGGGTCGCCTGCGCCAGCAGCAGCAGGATCCAGCTGCCCGTCAAAACGGCATGGGCGTGGAGGACGAGCGGGAAGCGGGGTGCCATCCCGGCCTCCACCTCTGCCACCAGCCGCATCGAATCGGGAATGAAGCCGACCAGCACTGTCACCAGGATGAAAGCCGCGGTGAAGACGAATTTCCATCGATCGATGAATGCGACTGCCCCGGAAGCACCCGGTGGCTGTTCGCCGCTATCGTCGAATGAGGCTTCTCTCACGGTCGCCATGGCATCCCCCTTGCCTTGCGACCGGCAGGGAGCCTAGCATCGCGGCCTGGCCATCGGAAGCGGGAATCGGCGCGCTGGCTTGCCGATCAATCCCGCTTCAGCTTCGCCAGTGCATCGGCGAGCGAGCCTCTCGGCGCGTCGTCGCCGACAACCCCTGCTTCAAGCCTGGCGCGGTCGGCCTCTGGCCCGACGGCATAGGGATCGATCGCGAGGCCAAGGCTCTGGGCCACCGCCTCGCCCAGGTCGAACATCTCGCCTTCGTACTCGATCTCGTCGAGCTGGTCGGCTTCGAGTTCGATCTCGGCTTCCGGGGCGACCGAACTGGTGCTCCGGGGGACGAAGCGCAGTGCGATCGGTTCGGAGACGTGGACCGCGAAATCCTCCCCCGACACGGCGCATGGCTGGATCAGGTCCGCCTCGAACGTCCCAACGGCGTCGATTGCGGGGCCTTCGTCGGTCAGCGTTATCCGCGCCACGAGGCGGTCGATCGCCGTGATCCCGAAGCGCGCGGCGAGCGCGGCGCGCTCGGGCTCGGTCGCCTCTATCTCCACCGCAGCGGCGGGCAGGGGCCGGTGGCGGACCATGCGTGAAAGCTCGCTCGTGCTCATAGAGAGATGGATCCGGCGAGTATCGCATCGGCTTCGGTGCGATCGAGATTCGCGGCCAGTCCGATCAGGCGCCCGGCAACCGCGCTGCCATCGCCGGCGACGGCGGTGTTGCGCACGACGACTTGCGCCAGTGCAGCCTCTTCGCGCCCCGCCTCGCGCCCCGCCTCGCGCATCGCCCCGAGCCGCCCGCCGAGCACGGAGACGAGCTTGCCGATCTGCTTGCCCAGGGTCGGATCGCCCATGCCGGTCTCGCGCAGTTGCCCGTCGATGTCGTCGACGAACAGTTCGGTGAGGTAGACGCTGCCGGGCTTCAGCCGGTCTTCGCACTCCATTCTCAGCAGCACGGTGCCGAGCACCAGCGTAATCATGTCGAACCGGCCCTGCACGGTGTCGGCCATGCCGCAGTGCGCATACCAGTCGGGGTCGCGCGACAGCTCGACGGTTCGATGCCAGAGGGGGCGCAAAGCGAGCTTGGGGTCGGATTCGCGCTGAAACAGGCGTTTGATCGGGTTCATGCCGCGCCATGTAGGCGCGCAATCGTTCAGCGGCAATTCAAGCCGCGATCTCCACCTCGCCGGGGTCAGGCCGCGGTGCCCCGTTGCAAGGTTACGCCGGGACCCCTAAGGCTCGGCCCGAACAGACACGATGCCCCACCGGAAGTCCGGTGGATGGCAGGATATTCGAGGGATCAAGGTTCGATGCAGGCAGGCAAGGCTCTGGGCGCAGCGGCAGTCATGTTGGCGGCGCTTGCTGCGAGCGGGTGCAGCTCGATCCGCGAAAGCCGCGGCTACATCCAGGATTCGACCCTGATGTCGACCATCCAGCCGGGCGTCGACAATCGCCAGTCGGTCACCGCCACGCTCGGGCGTCCCAGCTTCGAGAGCCAGTTCGGCGAACCGACCTGGTATTATGTATCCAGCATCACTGCCCGCAGTGCCTTCGTGCAGCCGCGCATCCGCGAACATTCGGTGCTGGCGATCCGGTTCGACGCGGCGGGCAATGTCGTTTCGTCCGAAACTTCCGGCATCGAACGGGTGGTCGCGCTCCAGCCGGACGGGAACAAGACGCCCACCCTGGGCCGCGAGCGGACCTTCTTCGAGGACCTGTTCGGCAACATCGGTCAGGTCGGCGCGGGCGGCGGGCCCGGCGGCGCGGGCCCCGGCGGCTAGCTTGACCCTGCCGCGCGCAATCCCATATCGCGCGGCATGAGCGACCATTCCAGCAGCCACGGCCTCGTCCAGTGGCACGGCACCACTATCATCGGCGTCAGGAAGAACGGGACGACCGCTATTGCGGGCGACGGCCAGGTTTCGATGGGCAACACGGTGATGAAGCCGAACGCCCGCAAGGTGCGCCGGATCGGCGGCGGCAAGGTCGTCGCCGGATTCGCCGGCGCGACCGCCGATGCCTTCACCCTGTTCGAACGGCTGGAGAAGAAGCTGGAGCAGTATTCCGGCCAGCTGATGCGCGCGGCGGTGGAACTTGCCAAGGACTGGCGCACCGACAAGTACCTGCGCAATCTTGAGGCGCTGATGATCGTCGCGGATGAAAGCACCCTCCTGGTGCTGACCGGCAATGGCGACGTGCTCGAGCCAGAGGGCGGCATCGCCGCGATCGGTTCGGGCGGCAACTATGCCCTGGCCGCGGCTCGCGCGATCGATCACTATGAGGACGATGCCGAAACCATCGCGCGCAAGGCGATGGCCGTCGCCGCCGAAATCTGCGTGTTCACCAACGACAACGTGACGGTGGAAACCGTCTAGCCAACCCCGTCATCCCAGCGAAAGCTGGGATCGCCGTCATTCTCGCGCCAAGGTGAACCTGATCCCAGCTTCCGCTGGGATGACGAACCCGGAAAGTCCATGACACAGACCCAGTCCCTCACCCCCAAGGCCATCGTCGCCGCGCTCGACGAGCACATCATCGGTCAGAAGGATGCCAAGCGCGCCGTCGCCGTCGCGCTGCGCAATCGCTGGCGCCGTCAGCAGCTCGGCCCCGAGCTGCGCGACGAGGTGACGCCCAAGAACATCCTGATGATCGGCCCGACCGGCTGCGGCAAGACCGAGATTTCGCGGCGGCTGGCCAAGCTGGCCGAAGCGCCGTTCGTGAAGGTCGAGGCGACCAAGTTCACCGAAGTCGGCTATGTCGGCCGCGATGTCGAGCAGATCGCGCGCGACCTGGTCGAGGAAGCGATCCGGCTGGAGAAGGACCGCCGCCGCGAGGCGGTGCGCGAGGCGGCAAGCAAGGCGGCGATGGACCGGCTCTTGAAGGCGCTTGTCGGCGAGAACGCCAGCGAGGCGACCCGCGAATCTTTCCGAGCGCGCATCGTCGAGAACGCGATGAACGACGTCGAGGTCGAGATCGACGTCGAGGATGCTCCGCAGATGCCGTTCGAGTTGCCCGGCATGGGCGGCAATGTCGGCATGATCAACCTGTCGGATATGCTCGGCAAGGCGATGGGCAAGCAGAACCTCAAGCGCCGCAAGTTGAAGGTGCCCGACGCCTGGGACAAGCTGGTCGACGAGGAAGCCGAGCGGCGCATGGACCAGGACGATGTCGCCCGCGTCGCGCTGGCCAATGCCGAAACCAACGGGATCGTGTTTCTCGACGAGATCGACAAGATCGCCGTTTCCGATGTGCGCGGTGGGTCGGTTTCGCGCGAAGGCGTTCAACGCGACCTGCTGCCGCTGATCGAGGGCACGACCGTCGCGACCAAGTATGGCCCGATGAAGACGGACCACGTGCTGTTCATCGCCAGCGGCGCGTTCCACGTCGCCAAGCCCAGCGATATGCTGCCCGAATTGCAGGGCCGCCTTCCCATCAGGGTCGAACTGCGCGCGCTGACCGAGGAGGATTTCGTCCGCATCCTGAGCGAGACCCGCGCCAATCTCGTGGCGCAGTATCGCGCGCTGCTCGGCACGGAGAAAGTCACTCTCGAGATTACCGAGGATGCGGTGGCGCAAGTGGCCCGGATCGCGGCGCAGGTGAACGAGAGCGTCGAGAACATCGGCGCGCGTCGCCTCCAGACCGTAATGGAAAAACTGCTCGAGGATTTGAGCTTCGCCGCCGAGGATCACGAGGGCGAGACGGTGACCATCGACGCTGCCTATGTGCGCGAGCGGCTGGCCGACCTGGCGAGCGATAGCGACCTGAGCAAATACATCTTGTAGGCGGATTTGTGCATGGTATGTTCTGCCACAATCGTGGGAGAATCGTTATGCCATCCGGTCGCTGTCATTGCGGTAAAGTGGTATACGGATTCCAGGGCGGAATCCGTCACTCGTCGGTATGCCATTGCGAAGATTGTCGAAAATGCGCTGGTGCGCCCAGCGTCGCGTGGATGGCGGTTGCAAGCGACGATTTCGCGATCGAGCAGGGCAAGCCGAAACTCTACCGCTCTTCACCCGACGCCGAACGTTACTTTTGCGGCGATTGCGGGACCGGGCTCTACTACGTCAACGAGAACGTCCTGCCCGGCCTGGTCGACATCCAGATCGCCACGCTCGACGATCCCGAAGCCTACCCGCCGCAGATCCACGTCCAGATGGCCGACGCGCTGGGCTGGGAAGCGGGGCTGGGCGACTTGCCCAAGTTCGACCGTTACCCGAGCGGATAGCCGCCGCTACTCCGCCGCCTCGCCCAGCGTCTCGCGTTCGGCCTGCTGGCGCATCCACATTTCGGCGTAGAGCCCGTCGAGCCGCAGCAATTCGGCGTGGGTGCCCCGTTCGGCCAGCTTGCCCTGATCGAGCACGAGGATCGTATCGGCGTCGGCGATGGTGGACAGTCGGTGCGCGATGGAGATGCTGGTGCGGTTCGCGCTGACGCGGTGAAGCGTGGCCAGAATGTCCTGCTCGGTGCGCGAATCGAGCGCACTGGTCGCTTCGTCGAGCAGCAGGATCGGCGGGTTCTTGACCAGCGTGCGGGCGATGGCCACGCGCTGCTTCTCGCCGCCCGACAGCTTCAGCCCGCGCTCGCCGACCTCGGTATCGAACCCGACTGGCAGGCGTTCGATGAAGGGCAGGATCGCCGCATCGCGCGCGGCCTTCAAGACGTCATCCTCGCCAGCACCTTCGCGGCCATAGGCGATATTGTAGCCGATGGTGTCGTTGAACAGCACGCTGTCCTGCGGGACGATGCCGATGGCGGCGCGCAGGGACTCCTGCGTCACCGCGCGAATGTCCTGCCCGTCGATCAGGATGCGGCCGCTCCACGGGTCGTAGAACCGGAACAGCAGCCGCGCGATCGTGCTCTTGCCCGCGCCCGAGGGGCCGACCACGGCGACGTGCGCCCCGGCTAGCACCTCGAAGCTGAGGCCGTGGAGAATGGTGCGCTCGGGCTCGTAACCGAACACCACATCCTCGAAGGCTACCGAGGGCTGGCGCACGACCAGCGCGGGTGCGCCGGGTGCGTCCCTCACCTCGATATCGGTATCGATCAGCGCGAACATCGCGGCCATGTCGATCATGCCCTGGCGCACAGTGCGATAGACCATGCCGAGCATATCGAGCGGGCGGAACAGCTGGACCAGGTAGGTATTGACGAACACCAGGTCGCCGGTGGTCAGTTCGCCCCGGCTCCAGCCCCACACCGTCCACGCCATCGCCCCGCCGAGGAGCAGGTTGGTGATGACCGCCTGCGCGATGTTGAGCAGGCCAAGCGAGTTCTCGCTGCGGATCGCCGCTTCGGCATAGGATCGCGCCGCCTCGCCATAGCGCGCCTGCTCGCGCCGCTCGGCACCAAAGTATTTCACGGTCTCGTAGTTCAGCAGCGAATCGACCGCGCGCGACAGTGCGGTTCCGTCGAGGTCGTTCATCTGCCGCCGCAGCTCGTTGCGCCACTCGGTGATCCAGCGGGTGATCGCGACATAGGCGGTCACCGCCAGCGCCGTCGCCATGACCAGTCCCCAGCCGAAGCTGATGTAGAAGATCACTCCGACCGCGATCAGCTCGATCACCGTGGGGGCGATGTTGAACAGCAGGAAGTAAAGCATCACGTCGATGCTCTTGGTCCCGCGCTCGATCGTCTTGGTCACCTCGCCCGTGCGGCGCGACAGGTGGAAGCGCAAGCTGAGGCGGTGGAGGCGGGCGAAGACATCTTCCGCCAGCGAGCGGGTGGCTTCCTGCCCTACCCGCTCGAACACGATGTTGCGCGCGTTGTCGAACACCACTCCGCCAAGCCGCCCGGCAGCGTAAGCCAGCACGAATGCGAGCGCGACCATCATGCCTTCGTTGGCCGGGGTGGTCATTGCGTCGACCGCTCGCTTGTAGGCGTAGGGCAGGGCGAGAGTGGTCGCCTTGGCGATGAGCACGAGGAAGAGCGAACCAACGATGCGACGCCTCAGCGCGGGGCGGTCGTGCGGCCAGAGATAGGGGAAGAAACGCCGCAGCGTGGCCCAGCCGTCATAGTCGGTCGGGGTGGGGGTGGAGGTATCCGGCGGCATCGCGCCAGATGTGGCGCGCGGAGCCTTCCGGCGCAATGGCCGGCGCAATGGGTGCCGGACTTTAGAGCCGGGTCGGGTTCACGCCGAAGTTCATCCGCGGCCGATAGCCAGACGCGGCCGGCATATCGAACAGCACGGTTCGGGCCTCGAAGTCGATCGCGACACGGTCGAACACGCGCAGCTCGCGCATTCCCAGCACCATTGCCGGGCGATCGGCCAGCCCCAGCGCCTCGAACGCGGGGCTGTCCGCGAACATGATCGCGAGGTTGGACAGCTCCATGTCCTTGATCCGCAGGCTGCGGGCGAAGTCCACCGCGCCGGTCAGCGAGATGCCGTTCACATCGGTCGAACTGCCCTGCTCGCGCTGCCGCGCCCGCAGTCGGCGCATCAGCGCCATATTGCCGATGCTGCCCTGCGCACCGGTATCGACGATCACCGCCGTGCGCACGCCATCGATCGAAGCTTCTGTGATGATGAGCCGACCCAGTCGATTGCGTGCGCGCACGATGATGTCGTAACCCGCGTTGCCCCCAAGCGCCCGCGCGGTGTCGACGGCAATGGTTCCGTCGCGGAAATCGATCATCACCCGCAGGTCCTGCAAGCTGTCGAGCCCCAGGATGCCGTCGGCCCCGACATGGCGGGCCTCGAGCGCCGGAACCTCGAGGTTATCGATAACGCGGGCGGCGAATTCGAGGCCGTCGAGGCGGACCAGGTCGACCGGAACGCGGCTCGCCATGCCGACCACTATGGCCCGCCCCGCCGGTTGCAGCCCGAGCCGGTCGCCGAGCTGGCGAGTCACCACCGTAGCCTGTGCGCCAGTGTCGATCATGAACCGAAATGGCCCCTGCCCTTCGATGGTGACGGGAACTGTCATCCGGTCGTAGCGGTCGGCGGCGGCGTCGAGCAGCTGGGCATCGGCGGATGGCACCAGGGTTCCAGTCCCGGCAGCCACCTCGACCGTCAGGCCCGGATCTGGCGGCGGGGCTGGTGAGGCAGCAAGGGCCGCCGCAGCGAACGCCCAGAGCGACATGGTCCATCTCCCGTGCCGTCCAGCAAGACGGCGCAGGCGATATTACCACGCGCCGCAACCGCCGCCAAATGCCGTTGGTCGAATATTACCCCTCGCCCGATGGGGCACCGATCTCGCGCTGCCGCGCCATTGCCCATGTTTCGTGCAGATAGGCCGGGCGCACCAGCCACAGGCTGGCGAAATACGCGGCCATGCCAAGCGGCACGAGGGCGACGAGCTGGAATGCAGGGGGCCATTCGCCGACCCCTTCGCGCAAGCCCAGCACCGCCAGAGCCATTATCCCGCAAGCAAGTGCGATAGGTGCAAGTTCGCGCGCCAGCGTTCGCAGGTCGAGCCCGATGCGCGGCAGGGTCAGCAGCAGCGTCGCGCCAAGCAGCGTCGGCGCGGCAACCCACCACGCTTCGACCAACCCCATCGGCCCATAGCGGACACCGAGCAGGAACAGGCACGGGAAGACCGCCGCACCGATCATGCTGGTGGTCAGATAGACTCGCGGCAGACCCATGGCATTGGTCGCGGGCGAGCACACGATCTGCAGCGCGAAGAACGGCATCGCCACTGCCAGCCCCGCGACGATCGGGGCCATCTCCGCCCACTTCTCCCCGAACAGCAGCAGGATCGCCGGCCCCGCCACCAGCGACAGCCCTACATAGAGCGGTGCGGTGACGAGGAACACCGTGCGCAGCGTGCGCAGGAAATATGGCGCGAGAGGCTTCCCGGTCTTGTGCAGCTCGGAATAGGAAGGGAATGCGACCTCGTTGACTGGCGGGAGGAAGCGTCCGGTAACGATCAGCGTCAGGAACAGCGCCTCGGTATAGAGGCCCAGATCGTGCGGCTCGAACGTGCGGCCCGCGATCACCACGTCGCTCTGGCTCTGGACGATCCACAGCAGCTGGCACAGCGTCAGCGTGCCGCCAAAGGTGAAAAGCTCGCCCGCCCCGCGGAAATCGAACACCGGGCGGACCAGGATGCGCGCAGCGAGGGTCAGCCCGATCGCTCGGGTGAAATACATCGCTATCGGCGCATAGACGAGCGCCCAGACCCCGTAGCCGAGCCAGGCCAGGGTCAAGGCGACGCTGGCCCCGGCGACGGCGCAGGCGACGTTGACCAGGCCCTGCTTGCGGAATTCGAGCCGCCGCGCGAGCAGTTCCTGCGGCAAGGCGCTGAAAGGAATTGCGAGGAACAGCACCGCCTGGATGCGAAGCATATCCGCCACCAGCGGTTCGGTGAAGTAGTCCGCCGCGAGCGGGGCGATCAGGAACTGGGCGCACGCCAGCGAGCCGTTGAGCATTAGCAACAGGGCGAAGACCTGACCGATCCGCCGTTCGTCGACGTGCGAAGCCTGGATCAGCGACGTCGCGAAGCTTTGCCCATTGAGGAAGGCGAGGGCGATCAGCACCACCTGTGCCATCGCGAACAGGCCATAGTCGGTCGGTTCGAGCAGGCGCACCACGGCGATGGTGGACGACCAGGTGATGATCTGCGCCAGCACCTGCGTACCCCAGCGCCACGCCAGGGCGCTGCGCACGCGCTGGGCGAAGCTGGCTTGCTGCTGGGAATCAGCCATGGATTGCACGATCTCGCTCACAGCTGCCGCGATACGACTGAAAGGTGAAGAAATGTCCGGTGCGATTCACCATATCGCCCGGTGTGCGGGCCGAGATTCGGGTGGATTCGGGCGCGAGTCGCCGTTGTCGGTGCCACAAGCCGCAGAAGGCAGGACAAAATCATATTTATTTTCAGCTGGTTAAATCGCCTGCGCAACAAAATTGCAAAAAGCCGTTGACCGAATCCGGAAGCGCGCCTAGATGCCCCTCACCGACGCGGCGCTGACGGTTTCCACCGGCTCCAACGCTTCGGTCGCCAACATAGACGGATAGCCGGTCCCCCGGTGTAAATCGGGGAAGCCATCGCTGTCCGCCTCTTAATGTCTCGGCGGCTCTTTGACATCGTTGGTTTTTGATGAAGGGACATGTGGGCGACGGCGCCCGGTCCGGGGGTTTTAAGGCTCCGGATACCGGTTAACTCAAGCCGATTGCCACATCCTTCGCTCGCACCACGCGGGCGCTGGGTGATGCATGTTCATTCGTATCCATTACGTTTGACAGTGCAGGTATCGGCTCCTTGAAGCTCATGCCTTGCGGAACGGCGATCTTCGGATCGTGTCTGCTTGGTGTGTGACACAAACTTGAGAGTTTGATCCTGGCTCAGAACGAACGCTGGCGGCATGCCTAACACATGCAAGTCGAACGCCCTCTTCGGAGGGAGTGGCGCACGGGTGCGTAACGCGTGGGAACCTGCCCTTAGGTTCGGAATAACTCAGAGAAATTTGAGCTAATACCGGATAATGTCTTCGGACCAAAGATTTATCGCCTTTGGATGGGCCCGCGTAGGATTAGGTAGTTGGTGGGGTAAAGGCCTACCAAGCCGACGATCCTTAGCTGGTCTGAGAGGATGATCAGCCACACTGGGACTGAGACACGGCCCAGACTCCTACGGGAGGCAGCAGTGGGGAATATTGGACAATGGGCGAAAGCCTGATCCAGCAATGCCGCGTGAGTGATGAAGGCCTTAGGGTTGTAAAGCTCTTTTACCCGGGATGATAATGACAGTACCGGGAGAATAAGCTCCGGCTAACTCCGTGCCAGCAGCCGCGGTAATACGGAGGGAGCTAGCGTTGTTCGGAATTACTGGGCGTAAAGCGCACGTAGGCGGCTTTTTAAGTCAGGGGTGAAATCCCGGGGCTCAACCTCGGAACTGCCCTTGAAACTGGAAAACTAGAATCCTGGAGAGGCGAGTGGAATTCCGAGTGTAGAGGTGAAATTCGTAGATATTCGGAAGAACACCAGTGGCGAAGGCGACTCGCTGGACAGGTATTGACGCTGAGGTGCGAAAGCGTGGGGAGCAAACAGGATTAGATACCCTGGTAGTCCACGCCGTAAAC